>BNJV01002840.1_pt1 | contig 850955 bp, 772 predicted proteins | sample 8540591 | NCBI WGS metagenome assembly BNJV01 (sample SAMD00202457, study PRJDB9452) | human saliva metagenome | host: Homo sapiens | reverse complement strand
AATGACGACGGGCAGCACACGATGCGGGGCTCTGGGATATTCTGAATTTAGAAGATGCGTAGAAAGAAGGCGCCCCGACCCCTCAAGCGGCACCGCGCATCGCACACCATACAACCCAGTTCACCCCGAACCTCAGCGAAGGAGCTACCATGGCAGCCACCAACCTCCCCGGAACTCTTCCCGCCCCCAACTACCAGCCCACCTACCGCTCCAACGGCGCGTGCGACGACCTCGGCAAGCTCGTTGCACCGTACAGCCTTTCGCGCGCCCAGCTGGCTGAGGCTACCGGCATCGCTGACGAGGCTACCGTGAACAGCTGGGTTGAGCAGTGCCGCCTCGACCTCGCTGCGGATGCGCCCGCACCCCTCGAACCCGTGCTGCGGTACCTGGACGAAAACTACCTTCCCGACCCCGCAAACTGGCCCGGCAGCAACCCCTACGACGAGTTCGTCCTTGAGAACATTGCCGCCCGCATGCTGGCACGCGTTGTTGCCGAGACCTTCGGTGCTGACCGTTCGGGCAACTACCGCGACCTGCTGTTGCTGATTGCAACCCTCGTGCTGATCGCCCGATGCTGGGCTGGCACCGATGAGGCTTTCCTGACCCTGCTCAACGCCGAGCCCACCGCGGAGGCGGAAGAGTACCTGCAGGAGGCTATCGCGAACGCCCCCGAGTCCCTGCACCCCCTCCTGACTGAGCTTCTGCTGCCCGACCTGCGTGAGGCACGCGGCACCTTCACCGCCGCCGAAGCGCAGCTACTCACCGGCTACGCGCTCGCCGCCGGATACTACGCGGGTGAGCACCCCTACGAGACTCTGAACGGCATCCACGTTGCGTTTGCCGCAGATGACCGTACCCTGCCCGACGATGAGCTGATGAGCCGTGTTGAGGACGTTCTCAAGGCTAACTTTTCCGCCGCCCGAGCGGAATCCGGCGCTGCTGACAAGAACCAGGAGCCGCACCACGTCACCCTGCCCGGCAACCAGGACGGCTACGAAACCGCCGCGCACCTGATCGCCGCCCTGCCGCAGGCACACGACGCTATCGCTTTCAGCACCCCTGAGGGTGATGACGCGGAGGCGCTCGCCGCCGACCGCCGCGCCGCCTTCACCCTGTACTTGTGCTACCTGATGCTCGGTGATGACGATTCCTTGGAGCAGCGCGCCGCTGAGCTGTACCGCGCCAGCCGTGAGAACTAGCTAGACGCTGAAAAGCCACATGTGTTTCGAAAAGCCACGTTTTTGGTGGCTTCTCGAAACACATGTGGCTTCTCGCGGTTAATGGTGGTGGGTGTGGTGTGGTGGGATTATTCTCAACGGTGACTGTACACGGCGAATTTACACAGCTACGGGCTGTTCCGCGCGAATCGCGCTGTAGGTAGCGTCGCTGACGGTCACGCCGTACTGGTTGGAGGCGAGCCGCAGGATCTCCTCAACGGTGTAGATGCGGAACACGCCGCCTCCGGTTGCCTTAGTGTATTCACGCAGCAGCTGACGGTTCGCGAGCTGACGCACGTGTTCGCCGCCCGATGCGGCGCGTACCTGCTGACCGTTGCGCAGCCAGGTGTCGCGCACACCACCGGTGACGAAAGACGCAGTCGGTGCCTTTCACGCGGGTGGTTGCTTCGGCAACGCACTGGTTCCAGAGCGCGAAGTCGGCGTCAAAGCTGGCGTTAGCGAGCAGCGGGTGGCCCTGTGCGAGGGCTTCGCGGCACTGCTGTTCGTGGCGTTCGGGGCTGGGCACGGCACCCACGTGTCCGGTGAAGATGCGGTTCAGTCGCGGCAGGATCGTGTCATCTTCGCGGCGTGCCATGTTGATGGATCCGGTGTCGGTGGTGGGTTCAAGGATCCTCATGATCTGCGCGATGGAGTGGTCCAGCTGGTGCGTAACTGAACGCAACGCGCTCCAGGGGGAGTTGCGTTCTTCGGGCAGGGTTTCTTTGAAGGATGCGAGCGCTGAGCGGACGCGGTCTGCAGCGGCGGGTACGGGGGAGGCGCCGTCGAGTGCTGCCCAGAATTCTTTGAGTGCCTGGTGGGGGAGGAAGGCGTGTCCGCGTAGCTGTGAGTAGGCGCGGAGGATTTCGTCGCTAATGTGGGTTGGGTAGTTGTAGAGGCTTGCAAGCGCGGTGGAGTCGAAGGCGATGAGAATTCCGGGGTGAATGGAAGTCAGCGGGGCGCGATCGAGTTCCTTGTACTCGACGAAGTCTGAGTACAGGGTGCGTGCTTGACGGGTGATTGACATGAATCCCCTCCGGGTATCGAGTATGGTCGGTCAAATGCGAGTGCCGGAGAAGTCGAGGAGAATAATCCATTCCAGTGTATCGGCCTTCTTTGGCAGGTGATGGAGTTTCGGTATAAATATTTTGTTTATTACGTTTGTATCTAACCCGACGACGCGTTATTGCATGTCAGAGTCATTTTCGGGTCTATATTTTAGGTGTGAATTTCGCCGCGTGACCTCTGCGTTGTGCGGGTTTTTCTTTGTGGTCATGAGCAGTATAGAACAAAAACATGCATTAAGATGCAAAATCTGCGTGGTGGCTCAAAAATGACGAAAGAAAACTCCTCCCACCTGCACATAGGACGCATATAACACACCCGGGACGAGGCGAGAAAGTAGATGAACATTTATTCCCTCCTGTAGACTTTAAGTGATTCAAATTTGATAAAGGAGAAGAGTAATGTCAGAGCTGACCACTCAAAATCAGGCGGAGGAGCAGGGCCCGGCCCGCACCGTCGTCGTGGCTGAAGACGAGGCATTGATTCGCCTCGACATCGTTGAAATTCTGAAGGACCAGGGTTTCGATGTTGTTGCAGAAACCGATAACGGCAAGACCGCCGTCGAGCTAGCGCAGAAGCACCGCCCCGACCTCGTCCTCATGGATGTGAAGATGCCGATTATGGACGGCATCACCGCAGCTGAAGAAATCGCGAAGGAGCAGATCGCTCCCGTCGTTCTGCTGACCGCCTTCAGCCAGAAGGAACTCGTTGACCGTGCCGTTGAGGCAGGCGCTATGGCGTACGTCGTCAAGCCGTTCTCCCCGAACGACCTGGTTCCCGCAATCGAGGTGGCAATCAGCCGCTACGAGCAGATTCGCGCTCTCGAGAAGGAAGTTGGTACCATCCGCGACCAGTTCGAGACCCGCAAGCTGGTTGACCGCGCAAAGTCGCTGCTCATCACCAAGATGAACCTGACTGAGCCGGAAGCCTTCCGATGGATTCAGAAGACCTCCATGGACCGTCGCCTGTCCATGCGCGAAGTCTCCGACACCATCATCAAGCAGCTCTCCTAAATACGAGACGTACACAGTACAGATCGGTACAGGTACGAACGCACGCTACGGCGAAGACTAGGAATCGCCGCTGAGCACACACGGCTGGTGCATTGATGAACCAGCGCCTTATTCATGACACACAAACGCCCCACCCCTCACGATGAAGCTGAGGGACGGGGCGTTCGTGTTTAACGGTTCTCGTGTTTAACAGTTCCCGGGTGTGCGTTGTAAACCGGTCGCTTAGCGCGGGCGGGAACCCAATGCTACACGGAACTTAACGCAGGTAGCGGTTCAAATCGTCTTCGTCATTGTTCGGGCCGCTGATGGGGCGGTCCGTGGGGGAGCCAGCCCAGAGCATGCCGCCGGTACCGAGCATCACGCCCAGCCACCAGAAGCTGCCGGGGTTGTTGATGGCGGTCACCAGGCACACCAGCATCACACCGATTGCGATGGGCAGGACAATGCGCTTGGCGCGCACAATCTTCGGGTAACGCTTGAAATAGGGGGTGCGCTCGCGGGCCATGGTGCTCCTTCTGGTCGTACCTTCTGGTGGGGTGTTGGGGGGGGTGGTGTGCACCCCGTGCTTCTACGATTTTAGGCTACTTGCTGAAGTTGTAGGACGTTAGGCGGTGGGAGTTTATGCAGTGGGGCGGGGAATCAGCATATTGGTGATGCGCGCGGTGCAGGTGGTGCGGCCGCGCTCATCCACAATGTCGATGGAGTGGATGCACAGGGTGCGTCCGAGCTTGACGGCGGTGCAGGTTGCGGTAACCACGCCGGAGACTGCCGGGCGCACGTGGGTTGCGTTGATGTCCACGCCGACTGCTACGAGGTTTTCGCCGCCGTGCACGCCCGCGGAGAGCGATCCGAGGGTCTCTGCAAGGACCACGTTGGCGCCGCCGTGCAGCAGGCCGATGGGCTGGGTGTTACCGGCGACGGGCATGGTCGCGACGGTGCGTTCTGCGGTGAGTTCCTGGAACTTAATGCCCATGGCGGGGATGAGCTCGCCCAGACCGCGGGGGAAGTAGGGGTGCAGGTGCTCGGGGATGCCGCTTTCGGTCAGCTGCGCCTTGATTTCTTCTGCGGTGAGGGTGGTGGGCGCTGCCGCGCGGACGGGCGCGTGCTGTGTGTTGTTTTCAGTCATGACTTCCAGTGTACTCCGCGGTTAGAGTGCCTTTGACGCGATGGTCGGTTTCTTGGGCAGCTTCCGGGTACGACTCAGCCCCGCCTCCTGAACTCAGGAGGCGGGGCTGAAAAACGCTATGTGAAGCGGATGAGGATTAGGCGGAAATAGCTTCTGCCTTTTCGATGTCCTCGTCGCGGATTTCCTTATCGGGGTTCGCTCCGATTGCCTTGGAGATACGCTCGGTCAGGGTTGCGATGGTCGCGTCACCGGTCACGTTGGTTGCGGTGCCGAAGGAGTCCTGAGCCAGGTACAGGGCAATCATCAGGGCAATCATGGAGGCATCGAAACCAAGCATGGACTGCAGCAGACCGATTGCGGTCATCACGCCACCGCCGGGAACGCCGGGAGCGGCAACCATCATCACGCCGAGCACCAGAATCATGGGGATCAGGCTACCGAAGTCGGGGTGCTGACCGGTCATGAACAGCACTGCCACCGAGCAGGAGGTAATGGTAATCATGGAGCCGGAGAGGTGAATGGTCGCGCACAGCGGAATCGCGAAGTCCACCACGCGGGGGGAGATGCCAGCTTTCTTCGCCGAACGCACGGTCACCGGGATGGTCGCAGCCGAAGACTGGGTACCGATTGCGGTGAAGTATGCCGGGAGCATGGTCTTGAGCATCTGGATGGGGTTGCGGCGAGAAATCGCGCCAGCCACCGAGTACTGCAGCGCCAGGGTGACCCAGTGCAGAATAATCACCATGACGAACACAAGACCGAAGACGGAGAGGATTTTCGCCACCTGACCGGCGAGGGTCATGTTTGCGAACACGCCCACAATGTGCACCGGCAGCAGGGGGATAATCACGTAGCCGAGCATCTTCTCAACGATGACCTGGAAGTCCTCGAAGAGGTTCAGCATCGCACGGGTCTTCAGAGCGGTAATGCCCAGGCCCAGGATGAAGGAGAGAATCAGTGCGCTCAGCACGCCCATAATCGGGGTCAGCTCGAAGGAGATGTAGCCCTTGGACAGTGCGTTCTCGGGGTTATCGAAGGAAGCGAGCTGCTGACCCTTCAGGATGATGGGGTAGAGCAGCAGTGCGCAGGTCAGTGCCAGGAAGCCAGCAAGGATGCTGGAGATGTACGCCAGACCCACGGTGATGCCGAGCATCTTGCCCGCACCCTGCGCGAGGGAACCAATGCCGGGCACGATGAAACCGATAATAATCAGCGGAATCGCGAAGCTCAGGAAGGCACTGAATACGGTAGAGAAGGAGACGAAGAGCTGCACAATGAGGTCGGTGGGGATGGCTGCGCCGGTTGCGTCATTGATGCCGCTAATCATTCCGGGGGTCAGCATGCCGATGAGCACACCCGATGCAATCGCGATGATAATCCACGCGAGAAGGGGAAGTTTTTTGAGTGCCTTCATAGTTTCCTAAATGAGGGTTCGTTGTGTGTTAAGCGCGGGAGGTGCCCTCACGGTCCGGTGGATCCTGCCGGTGAATTCTGGGTAGAGTTCTGCCTATGAATACACGGGGTGTGGGGGTTCCTACGCTGGAGGCGATAATAAGGTTATATATTATCTGGAAACCGTATTATTATCCACCTTACATAGTGGCTTGGGGCACAATTTTTGGGAGAAAATTCACCAAACGCACCCCACCGGCACCTACATATGAGGTAAAACTCTTTCCACACACCCCGTTATTCCGCTATATGGCACAGCACCGGCATCCAACACCTAACACAGCGCGGGCGCCTCCCCACAGTCCTAACCGGCAGCCACCGAAACTGGCCCCCCGAACCCGGCCGTCACGAAGCCAACCACCAAGAAAACTCAGACTCGATACACTAGAGGAGTGACTACAGAGAACAAAACCCTCCTGCTCATTGACGGACACTCCCTCGCCCTACGCTCCTTCTTCGGCATCTACACCATGGCCGAAAAGACCGGACAGCACATCTTCGTGCGCAGCGACGGCCAGCACACCGAAGCCGTCCACGCCTTCCTCTCCACCCTGCTGAGCATCATCAAAGACAACCAGCCCAGCCACATCGCCGTAGCCTTCGACCTACCCGGCGGCACCTTCCGCACCGCCGAATACGGCGAATACAAGGGTAGCCGCAACGCCATCCCCGAAGCCTTCAACGGCCAAATCGACCTCATCAAAAAGATGCTCGGCGCGCTCAACATCCCCGCGCTCACCTACGAAAACTACGAAGCCGACGACATCGTCGCAACCCTCACCCGCCGCGGCACCGAAGCCGGCTACAAGGTTCTCATCCTCTCCGGCGACCGCGACATCTTCCAGCTCGTCACCGACGACGTCACCCTGCTCTACCCGGTCACCACCGGCCCCTCCAAGGGTATTCAGCGCATGGACCCCGCCGCCGTCGAAAAGAAAACCAAAGTACCCCCGCACATGTACCCCGACCTCGCCGCCCTCACCGGCGAGCAGGCGGACAACCTGCCCGGCGTACCCGGCGTGGGCCCCGGCTTCGCAGCCAAATGGCTCGGCGAATACGGCTCCCTCGACGCCGTCATCGAAAACAGCGACAAAATCGGTGGCAAGAAGGGCGAAGCACTACGCGAAAACATCGACAACGTCGTACGCAACCGCCGCCTCAACCAGCTCGTCAACGACCTCGACCTGAACGTCACCCTCGAAGACACCGCATTCACCCCCGACCTGGATGCACTCAACACCTTCTTCGACGAAGTAGAGTTCCGCACCATCCGCAAGCGCGCCGCCGATACCCTCGGCCCCATCGTGCGCGCCGCCGGAACCGCAGGCTCTGCAAGCTCCACCGCAGAAGCAGGGGAGGAGGGCGCCACCAAGAAGGCACCCACCGGTCCCGTCTACGCGCCCATTGCCACCAGCGCACCCACCAAAAACGCAGACGCAGCAGCATTCCGCGCCTTCTGCGCCGCCGCAGCCGAAGAAAACTACGGCAACGACGAACAGGGTGCGCCCATCGCCGTACCCGAACGCCTCGAAGGCGCCGTGACCCTCTACCCGGTCACCAACCTGCCCGTAGCACGCCCCGCCATCGGCGACGCACCCGCCGTCAAGGTCACCAAAACCAAAATCCGCGCCGCCGAAGAAAACCCCGAACTGCTCGGCGTGCTCCTCACCAGCAAGAACACCAGCCTCTGGATCGATACCCGCACCATCGACCCGGAACTCGACGCCGCCCTCGCCGCCTGGCTCTCCGACGAAGCAGCCCGCAAAATCGTCATGGACCTCAAGGTTCAGCGCAAGCTCCTGCGCGCCTACGGCTACGAACTCGCCGGCGCCGTCGAAGACCCCGCGCTGTCCTCCTACATGTGCGGCTTCATCCCCACCGCAACCCGCAAACTCTTCTCCGAACGCATGGAAGACCTCGCCGAACGCTACCTCTGGATCCCCAAGGACCCCTACGCGCAGCTCGTCTTCCAGCCCGAAGAAGATGAGGCAGAACCCTCCCTCTTCAGCCTGCCTGGCGAAGCCGAACCCGTCGACAACCTGCGCTACTTCACCCAAATCAGCCGCATCATCCACGAACTCGCACGCCTGCTGCACTACGAAATGGAAGAACACGGCCAGCTGAAGGTCTACGAAGAAATCGAACTGCCGCTACTTTACGTCCTCGCAGACATGGAGCAGGCAGGCATCGCCGTCTCCGATGCGCTCCTTGCCGAACTGCACGACACCTTCTCCGCACGCGCTGCCCAGGCGCAGGACGCCGCACGCACCATCATCGGCGACACCGTCCAAACCGACGACGGCGAAGAACCCCTCAACCTCGCCTCCGTCAAACAGCTGCAGACCGTGCTCTTCGACAAGCTCGCCCTGCCGCACACCCGCAAAATCAAGTCCGGCTACTCCACCGACGCCGAATCCGTCACCGAACTGCTCACCAAAATCTCCCCGGAGTCCGACGGTGCCGCATTCCTCGGTGCGCTCGCCGCCTACCGCGACAACATCAAGCTCGTACAGACCGTCGAAGGCCTGCAGAAAGCAGCCGCTGACGACGGACGCGTGCATACCACCTTCCAGCAGGGTGCCGCCTCCACCGGCCGCCTCTCCTCGACCGCGCCGAACCTGCAGAACATCCCGATTCGCACCGAAGAAGGCCGCCGCATCCGTGGTGCATTCATCGTCGCGCCCGCACCCGTCGACGGCGTGGAATACGAGGGCCTGCTCACCGCCGACTACTCGCAGATCGAAATGCGCATCATGGTGCACCTCGCCGCCGATGAGAAGCTCATCGCAGCCTACGAAGCGGGGGAGGACCTGCACCGTTACGTCGGCTCCGAAGTCTTCGGCGTAGCCCCCGAAGACGTCACCCCCGAGCAGCGCTCCAAGGTCAAGGCAATGTCCTACGGCCTGGCATACGGCCTGTCCCGCTTCGGCCTCGCCAAGCAGCTGAACATCAGCTCCGACGAAGCAGGAGAACTGCGCACCAACTACTTCAAGCGCTTCGGACGCGTGGGACGATTCCTGCGCGGCGTACTCAAGCAGGCGCACCAGGACGGCTACACCGAAACCATTTTCGGTCGCCGCCGCGTGCTACCCGACCTGGACTCGCCCAACCGTGTACGCCGTGAAGCCGCCGAGCGCGCCGCCCTCAACGCCCCGATTCAGGGCACCGCCGCGGACATCATCAAGATCGCCATGATCAATATTCACCGCCGCCTGCGCGAAGAGGGCCTGAAGACCCGCATGCTGCTGCAGGTGCACGACGAAATCATCCTCGAAGTCGCCACCGGTGAGCGTGAAGCCGCCGAACGCGTGCTCGTCGAGGAGATGAGTGGTGCCGCCTCCCTGCGTGTTCCTCTGGATGTGCAGGTCGGCTGGGGCAAGTCTTGGCAGGAGGCAGGCCACTAGGTTCGTTTCTTCTCTCGGCTCTGCACGGAAAGCGGTATTCGTCCTCGTTCCTACAGGGGCACCCGCCCTCGCTTCGCTTCGGGCACCCTGATGTCACTACGGACGATACCGCCTTTCCGCGCTGGGGGTAGCAGGTCACCGAGCGGGTGCGGCCGCGTTTTCCGGGTAGCTGCTCAGCGAGCCGCTCTTGGCCCCGCTACCGGAGCGTGCCGGTGCACCTTCCGGAAGCGACATCAGGGTACCCTCTCGGGTGCTCTCCGCAGCGAAGCAAGGAGAGAGCGGAGCGCCCGAGAGGGTGGGTTCCCCTGTAGGAGCGTAGGAAGGTGCGCACCGGTCGCATCCTTGGGTGGGGAGAGGAACGAGGACGAACGCCGCACCCTCCGCAAACCACAACTCCAAAACTGCAAATAAGTACGGGAATTCCGGGCGCGTAACCATTGACGACACGCCCGGGATTCCCGTACACTATTAATCGCGTGTACCAACGTACGGGTTTTCTATGCTCTTTTTTCTCCTTAAGAAAACGGGGAGAAAACGGGCACAGACCGCTCGCACACCCTGCTGAGAGCATCTGCTTCTGGTGGGCGGTACACATTGTAAGTATCCGTCAGCTCGACGTTTCCTCACCCCGTTCAAAGGCGTTAGCGGCCCTATGCCGTGCGCGCCGGGGTGAAACAGTGAGCCGGTCGGCGCCTCCACTCGGGGGTGTTGAGCGGCGAACCGGCAGCGTCGACCTATTAGAAATCCAATTGGAGCCCTCACTACATGAGCACCAACATCCCTCAGGTCGCAATCAACGACATCGGCGACGAGCAGGCATTCCTCGAGGCAGTCGAGAAGACCATCAAGGTCTTCAACGACGGCGATCTCGTCTCCGGCCAGGTTGTTAAGATCGACCACGATGAGGTTCTGCTCGACATCGGTTACAAGACCGAAGGCGTCATCCCCTCCCGCGAGCTGTCCATCAAGCACGACATCGACCCCTCTGAGGTTGTCGAGCTCGGCTCCGAGGTTGAGGCACTCGTCCTCACCAAGGAGGACAAGGAAGGTCGCCTGATCCTCTCCAAGAAGCGCGCACAGTACGAGCGTGCATGGGGCGACATCGAGAAGGTCAAGGAAAACGACGGCGTCGTTACCGGTACCGTTATCGAGGTTGTCAAGGGTGGCCTTATCCTCGACATCGGTCTGCGTGGCTTCCTGCCCGCATCCCTCGTTGAGATGCGCCGCGTCCGCGACCTCGCACCCTACATCGGTCAGCAGATCGAAGCTAAGATCATCGAGCTGGACAAGAACCGCAACAACGTTGTTCTGTCCCGCCGTGCATACCTGGAAGAGACTCAGTCCGCTGTTCGCTCCTCCTTCCTCAACGAGCTGGAGAAGGGTCAGGTCCGCGAGGGCGTTGTCTCCTCCATCGTCAACTTCGGTGCATTCGTGGACCTGGGTGGCGTGGACGGTCTGGTTCACGTTTCCGAGCTGTCCTGGAAGCACATCGACCACCCGTCCGAGGTTGTCGAGGTTGGCCAGCCCGTTACCGTCGAGGTTCTCGAGGTGGACCTGGACCGCGAGCGCGTGTCCCTGTCCCTCAAGGCAACCCAGGAAGACCCGTGGCAGGCATTTGCTCGCACCCACGCTCTGGGCCAGATTGTTCCCGGCAAGGTCACCAAGCTCGTTCCCTTCGGTGCATTCGTGCGCGTTGAGGACGGCATCGAGGGCCTCGTCCACATCTCCGAGCTGGCAACCCGCCACGTTGACCTGGCTGAGCAGGTCGTCTCCGTTGGTGAAGAGGTCTTCGTTAAGATCATCGACATCGACATGGATCGCCGCCGCATCTCCCTGTCCCTCAAGCAGGCAAACGAGGGCGTTGACCCCAACGCTACCGAGTTTGACCCCGCTCTGTACGGCATGGCTGCAGAGTACGACGAGGCTGGCAACTACAAGTACCCCGAGGGCTTCGACCCCGAGGCTAACGAGTGGCTGGAAGGCTTCGACGCACAGCGCGAGGCTTGGGAAGCACAGTACGCAGAGGCACAGGCTCGCTTCGAGGCTCACAAGGTTCAGGTTGCTAAGGCTCTCGAGGCTGACGCAGAGGCTGCAGCAGCAGCTCCCGCAGCAGCTGAGCCCGCACCGACCTCCTACTCCTCCGAGGAGCCCGCTTCCGCAGGTACCCTCGCATCGGATGAGGCACTGGCTGAGCTCCGCAAGAAGCTGACCGGCAACTAATCTGCCGCTCAGATGAGCACTCATCAGGCGTAATAGCCGATAGGTGACCCCGCACGGGGTGCCTAGAGCAGAGGAACCCCCTCATCTCCCGTTTGGGAGGTGAGGGGGTTCTTTGCGTTGTGGGGAGGTTGGGGCTCGGGGTGGGTTTTGGGTGCCGGGTGATGCGGGGTGTTGGGGGTGCCTTAGGCGGCGGTCATCTGCTCCCACACGGCGCGCACCTGCTCGGCTGTTTCCGCCAGCGAACCGCCGTTATCGATCACCCAGGTGGCGACCGCCTCACGCTGCTCGTCGGTTGCCTGCGCGGCGATGCGGGCGCGCGCATCCTCCTCGCTCATGCCGCGTGAAGAGACTAGGCGCTGCAGGCGGGTCGCCAGGGGAGTGTGCACCACGACCACGCCGTCAAAAGCGGATGGGTCGCCGCTCTCCACGAGCAGGGGAATGTCCTCCAGAATGATGCCGCTGAACCCCGGCTCGGACTGCGCCTGCTCCACCCGCTGCGCGGCACGCTCACGAATCGCGGGGTGCACAATCGTGTTCAGGCGCAGGCGCGCCTGCTCGTCATTGAACACGATGCGCGCCAGGGCGGGGCGGTTGAGGCGGCCGTCCTCATCGAGCAGGTGCTCGCCGAACTCCGTGACCGTGCGGGCGAGCACCGCCTCGCCGGGCTCCATGAGGGAGCGGGAGATAGCGTCCGCATCCACCAGGAACGCGCCCTGCTCAACGAAGAGGGAGGCGATGGTGCTCTTGCCGCTGCCGATACCGCCGGTGAGGGCGTAACGGCGCAGGGGAGTAGAGGCGGGGGAAGAAGGCTGGGACATGGACGGTGCTCCTGACGGGCTGTGCCACAATAGATAGGTACTGATTAGAGGAGGACACATGCAGGAAGAAACTCGCGCCAACCGATACCTTGTGCCGCGCGGCGATGAGCCCTATGAGAGCCTCCTCGAAATTAAGCGTAGCGAATTTATTGGTCACATCAAGCGCGTGAGTACCGTTGAGGAGGCGCGCGCCTACATTGAGTCGGTGCGCAAGACCTACCACGATGCCCGCCACGTGTGTTCGGCGTTCATTATTGGTGCTGACCGCGATATTCAGCGTTCCTCCGATGATGGTGAGCCCGCCGGTACCGCCGGTGTGCCGATGATGCAGGCGCTGCTGGCGCGTCAGACCCGCGAGGACGGCACCACCGACCTGTCGGATGTGGTTGCGGTGGTCGTGCGCTATTTCGGTGGCATTAAGCTTGGCGCGGGCGGTTTGGTGCGCGCCTACACTGATTCGGTGGTGCAGACCCTGGATGGTGCGCTATTCGATTCGCGTGAGCGTCTGCGTGTGGGTCAGGTGCCCAGTTCGCATGCGGATGCTGGCCGCCTGGAGAACGAGATTCGTGCCGCCGGTCTGAATGTGCTGGGTACTGAGTACGGTGCGGAGGGTGCCATGATTTCCCTGGGTGTGTTTGACCGCTCGGAGGAGCTGGCGCGTGCCGAGGAGCTGGTGGTGAGCTTGAGTTCCGGTGCGGCGAGTGTGACCTGGGGGGACACGCAGTGGGTGGATTTGCCGGTCTAGGTTACCGCTCCCTATATTCTCGGTCTTAGATTTCCGGTCCCAGATTTTCGGGCTAGAGCGCCTGCCTAAAGCCCCCAAAACCCAAAAGATAGTCCAACCTTAGTTAATAGTTACTCTAACCCTAGTAATTGCCCGCTAAAGCTGATAGCCTAAAAAGCGTTGCGGAACGCACACGCCCCTCCACGGCACGGGCAACGGGTTCGTCACCAGCGGTAACCCAGCCCGGCGCCTCCACGAGGCAACGCGTGCGCCCGCACCGACGGGCAGGGCTCAACGCTGACATCTCAGCGCCGAGAACTGGGTACTATCTCAGCGCTGAGGTCCTGATGCTGACGTCTTGAAGCTATAGCTTAGTTGCTCAAGGAACGAGGCACAGCTGTATGCCGGTACTATACGATCCGGCAGACGGTAGTGTGTGCACGAACCATCTGCCGGTAGGCGCTGAGCCCCGCCCGTCACCTTACGAAGAATCAGCTAACGAACGCTCTGAAGAGCGCAAGGTCGTGAAAACGTGACGCAGTCGGGAACCTACTATCAACAAGTAGACGAACAAGCAGGCAAAAACTCATCAGAGCAGTCCGCGGGCAGCCGCGGCGGCACCGCGACCCTCAACCGCCAGGGAGCGCGCCTCTCCCAAGATGGGCACTGTCGAGCAGCTTGAACCCGCCACCGTCGCCCAGCTACTCAACGCCTACCGCCAGCAGAACCTCGGCACCCTTCTGAGCGTGCTCACGCAGCGTCCGGCAGAGTTTGCCCGTCAGCTCGGCAGGCTCTGCCGCGTCTTCCCCGAACACGTTCACGCTATCGCCCAGGCGTTTGGCGCCGTGGGCCGCGCCCTGCCCATTGACGAGCTGGTGCGCTTGCACAACCGCTATTCCAACGCCGCCCGCGGAGTTGGCGAACACCTCAGCCTGGACAACTCCGGCGTGGCGCACCTGGTTCAGAGCCCAGCACTGAGCCGTGAAGGTGCGGGTCACCTGCTTATGGCGGTTGAACTCTGCCTCGCCGGCAGGATGCGCGGGCTCACCATCGCCATGCCCGCCACCGAGGCATTCACCCCGGCTGATCAGGCGCCAAGCCTCGGCTCCTGCAACCCCGCCCTGGACGGTGCCCTCAACGCTTTTGAACCGGCAGGCTGGGAGCCGTTCTCCCTGGACGGCAGCGAAGTGCTGCTCGCGACCGGTGTGCGCGATGTGCCCGATGGCTACGAGCTGTCCCTCTGGCTGCTCGACGACGACTACCAGTGCCGCGCCCGCATTGAGCGCGGCGCCCCGCAGGTATGCGTGGCAAGCTTCTACGATGAAGAAGTCATCACCCGCACCGTGGAAGAAACCGGGTCGGGTGAAGCTGGCCTGGTCGAAAACTACCGCGTGGAGGAGTACGCGGAACTGGACTTCCTCAACGCCATGGACCGGCAGGTACGCTACGTGGCGGTCACCGCCGCGGTGGGGGAGCCGCTGCTGTCTGTACTGAACGAGAAGAGCGCGGTGCCGAATAGTATTCCCGACCCTGCTGCTTTTGCGAACGGTGCGGGCGCCTCCCGGTTTGCGAGGAGTGCCCGCCCGGATATCCGCACCGCTGCCGTGGTCGGTAAGGGCCCTGCGCACCGTCAATCACCGCGGCATGCTGCCGGTGTTGGGCGTGCCGAACCGCACCGTGTGCGCGGTGATTGACCTGTATAAGCAGCGCATTTGCGTGCCGGGTGTGGGTATTCCGCGCGGGCTGAGCGTGGAGGATGAAGAGCGCACCATGCAGCTGATTTTGAGCGCCCTGAACGGGTACCTTCCGCTAACGAACCGGGCGCTGATGAGCCTCGCCGGAGCCACCGTGGAGGTGCGCTAGCACTGCGGTCAACTAGCGCTGCCGTCAACTATCACTGTGGCGCCCCACGGCTACAAACCAATAAAATACCGCCCGGAATCGTGTTGTGAGCACGGTTCCGGGCGGTACGTGTTTAACGAACTAACCAATCGCCAGGCGAGCTAGTTGCCGGATTAGCTAGCCGCGGGACCCTGACCGTTGATGATGCGCTGCGCCTCATCCTCGGTCAGCTGGTAGCCGTAGAAGGTCGAGTAGAACTCGCGGGTCTCCTTCACCAGGTCAACGTCGGAGAACTTCTCGGGATGGAACAGCTTCGCCGCCCACAGAATCTGCAGAGCCTCCTCGGCGGAGTAGCGGTCCCAGTTGAAGGTGCCGACCGGGTTCTTAATAATTTTGCCGTTCTTCACCGCCGGAACGTCAGCCCACGCGGCGTCCGCCTTAATCGCGTCCACGCCCTTCTGCGCATCCGCGCCGCCAATGATGATGTACTCCGGCTGTGAGGCAATAATCTGCTCCAGAGAAATGTTCTTCAGGTTCTCCACGCCGTCCAGGGAGTTCTTCGCGCCCGAAAGCTTCATCCACTCACCAATCAGGGAGTTCGAGCCGTCCACCTTCGTCAGGTCAGAACCGCCCGCAATGTGCAGAACCTTCGGGGACTCGGTGACGCCCTGCAGGCGCTCCTTGATGAGGTTCTCGTTCTTCTCCAGGTACGCCAGGTACTTCTCGGCACGCTCAATCGCCTCATCGGTGCCAATGACCTCGGCGGTCAGCTCAACGGTGCGCTTCAGATCCGCGAAGTTCTGGAACTCCACGTGCACCGCCGGGATACCCGCCTCAGATGCCTTCGCAATCTGCTCCTTCGAGGAGGCGAGTAGCACCTCCGGCTTATCGGCAAGCAGCTGCTCCATGTTCACGTCGGTGCCCTTCACCGGCGCGTCAACCTTCTCAATACCGGGGTACACCTGCTTGAACCACGCCAGGGACTTCACGGTAGAGGTGGTGGACACCAGCTTCTCAGCGCCGCCGAGCAGCAGAACCACCTGGTTGTTTGCGTGCCACAGGTCAGCGATGCGCTCCGGGGTGGTGGGTACGGTGACCTCCTTGCCGTCAATGTCCTTAATGACCTTGGTGCCGTCACCGTTATCCTTCACGAAGAAGCTGGTGTGCTTCTTCGAGCTCTGAGAGGAGGCGGAAGCGGACACCGAGCTCGAGGCGGAACCCGATGCAGAGGAGGAGGCGGTGTTCGCGGCACCGCAACCGGTCAGCGCAGCCAGCAGCAGGGAAGTGGTCAGGGCAATGCCGGTGTGGAACTTCGTGATCTTTCATGATGTGTCTTTCTGTGTCGATAACGGATGAGTGAATAACCCGGCGGCGGCCTGGGTGGGGCAGGCGTGCTAGGGACACGCCTCTCACAAGACAAAGGGCACCTCTACCGCATCTCTTGTGTGCCGCCCAAACCACCGCCGGAAAATCTAAACGCTGCGGAGCCTCAGATATCGAGGCTCGTCATGTGCACGCTGGAACGACCCAGCTCGGGGGAGTAAGCCACCGTCAGGTCGGTATTGAAGGTGCGTGAGAGAACCTCGCTCGTGAGCACCTTGGAGGCGCGGCCCGTCAAAAGTTGAGCCGGCGCATCTGCAGGTACCTCCGGCGTTGCGTTTGGCACGGTATCGGGCATATCGCGCGCACCAAGCAGGGCGACGGTCGCATCCAGCATGAGGGCGTGATCCGGGTTGTGGGTCGTGAAGATGACCCCGTACCCGGCATCGCGCAGCTGCCGAATCTTTCCGCAGAACCTTCGTCTGATTCGCCACATCGAGGGCGCTCGTCGGCTCGTCTAGAACGATGAGCGGGGCGTCTTGCACCAGGGTTCGGGCAATACCCACCTGCTGACGCTGACCACCCGACAGCTCATCCAATGGGGAGTGCGCCAGGTCGAGCAGCCCCAGCTCCTCCATTACGGTGTTTACCTGCTCACGGTCACGGCGTGAGGGCGAAGAGAACAACCCGATATAGGGTGCGCGACCCATCAGCAGGTACTCGGTCACGGTGTAGGAGATACCGCGACCCTCCATCTGCGGAAGGTAGGCGATGCGGCGGGCACGCTCAGTCGCGGTCAAAGAATCCAGCGGCTCACCGCCCAGGTGGACGGTGCCCTCGGTGAGCGAGTGCAAACCAATCAGGGAGTTCAACAGGGTGGACTTGCCCACACCGTTGCGACCCAGAATGGCGAGGACCTCACCGCGTCGCACCTGCAGGTTCACGTTGCGGAAAATCCAGCGGCTGGAGCGGTGCCCGGAACGGTGCAGACCGGTACGGCGGCGATTGATGCGCCCGCCCCGGTGACCGTAACGGAAGCCCGCATCGTCCAGGCGTAGCAGGACCTCGGCGCTCGCATCCGTGCGGTGCTGAGCATCGGGAACGGAAGGCGACATTACTTCACCCGAACCTTTCCAAACAGCAGTAGCGCCACGTACAGGGGCGTGCCAATGAAGCCGGTCAGCACGCTCAGAGGCACCTCCGCGCTGGTGAGGCTACGAGCCAGGGTATCGACGAACATCATGAACGAAGCACCCATCAGAATGGACAGCGGCATGAGCTTGGTCGTGTCGCTACCAACCAGCAGGCGGCACAGGTGCGGAATGACCAGGCCAACCCAAGAAATCGGGCCGCCAATACACACGCTGGTCGCGGTGACCAGGGTTGCCAGCAGAATGGTGATACCGCGGGTGCGGGTCAGGTTAATGCCGAGGGTGCGCGCTTCATCGTCACCGAGCGAGAGGATATTGATGCGCCAACGCATCGCCAAGAGCAACAGAATGCAGGGCACCGCCACCAGCGCAAACTGCGTGAGTGCTTCTGCGCGTACGTCCTGCAGGGAGCCCATCTGCCAGAACACAATCTGCGCCAGCTGAGTTTCAGGGTTCGCAATGAACTTCAACGCACCCAGCGCGGCGGTGCCAAAGCCACCCACAATCACGCCGGAGAGCACCAGCATGAGCGTGGACTGATTCTTCAGCAGGCGCGGGATGCTCACGGTCAGCAGCACGGCGGCAAGACCACCAGCCAGGGCAGAACCCTGAATGGCGATGCTCGTGCCCACACCCAGCAGAATGGCGGAGGCGGCACCCACCGACGCACCCTGCGAAACACCCAGCAGGTACGGGGAGACCAACGGGTTACGGAAGACCGCCTGGAAGGTGGCACCCGCAATGGCGAGGGCTGCACCGATGAGCCCGGCGGCGAGCAGACGCGGAATACGCACGGTCAGCAACATGTTTTCGGCGGGCTTGTAGACTTTCAGGTCCATGCCGAACCAGTTCTTACCGAGAATGCGGAAGAGCTCATCCAATTCGAGCGGATACCTGCCGGTGATGAGCGAGAGGTAGGTGACGCCCAGCAGAATGGTGAGGGCGATGAGCAGAATCAGCGGGTACGAGGACGCGAAGAGGGTGCTGCGATGCTCGGCCTTGGCAGCTAAGGTGGCAACCGGCGCGCCGGTGGGGTTCGCCTCCGGGTTCGCTTCTGTGGATTCGTTCGGAGTTGCCTGTGAAGCTGTCTCCGTGGTCGTGCTCATGGAGTCCTTCCGTGCGCTCTTGTGGTCCCGTTCTGTCTGCGTGTATGCGCTCTAAACATATGTGAGCCACATCAAGGAGGCAAAGGGGGTGAGCGCGGAGCGCCCGTCATAAGTCTTTATGCTTTCTCCCTTATCTTTTGTTGCTCGGCGTGCCTGCGCCGCGATGCGTTCGGGGGAATGGGAACACCCGTAAGTACGGCGTTATTGTGCGGGAATTGCGCGGGAGAACGCTCCTGTTCGATTCCTGCCCTGTGGCGCAGATGAACCAGTCGAATACCCCTTATCTTTTGCGTCCTTTCTTTTATGAACTTGGGCACTTTCATGGTGATGGCTTGTTACCTGTCGTGTCTGGACTATTGCGCCAGCAGAAAAGGGCGACCAATTCTGGGGCGTATTGGGCGGCTTTCCCCTAGGATGGATACATGAGTTACGCACCCGAAATTAACCGCATCGTCGCCCCCTTTGAAGTGGTCAGCCCCTTCCAGCCTGCCGGTGACCAGCCAAAGGCTATCGCCGAGCTCACCGAGCGTGTGCAGAACGGTGAGAAGGACATCGTGCTGATGGGCGCTACCGGTACCGGTAAGTCCGCGACCGCAGCCTGGCTGATTGAGGCGGTGCAGCGTCCGACTCTGGTGCTCGTGCAGAATAAGACTCTGGCGGCGCAGCTGGCGAATGAGCTGCGCGAGCTGCTACCGAATAATGCGGTGGAGTATTTCGTCTCCTACTACGACTACTACCAGCCTGAGGCGTACGTGCCGCAGACCGATACGTTCATTGAGAAGGACTCCTCCATCAATGAGGAGGTGGAGCGTCTGCGCCACTCGGCGACGAACTCCCTGCTGACTCGCCGCGACGTGGTGGTGGTTTCGACCGTGTCCTGCATTTACGGTCTGGGCACGCCCGAGGAGTACATTGAGCAGATGGTGACTCTGCGTCGCGGTGAGGAGATTGACCGCGACGAGCTGCTGCGCCAGTTCGTGGCGATGCAGTACGCGCGTAATGACATGGACTTTCACCGCGGCACGTTCCGTGTGCGCGGCGATACCGTCGAAATCATCCCCATGTACGAGGAGAACGCGATCCGCGTTGAGTTCTTCGGTGATGAGATTGAGGCGATTTACACCCTGCACCCGCTGACCGGAGAGGTGATTCGCGAGGAAGAAGAGATGTACGTCTTCCCCGCAAGCCACTACGTTGCCGGCGCCGAGCGCATGGCGAAGGCTATTACCTCCATCGAGGATGAGCTGCGTGAGCGCCTGCAGACCCTCGAATCCCAGGGCAAGCTGCTGGAGGCGCAGCGTCTGCGCATGCGCACCACCTACGACCTGGAAATGATGGAGCAGATGGGCTTCTGCAATGGCATTGAGAACTACTCGCGCCATATTGACGGTCGTGCCGCCGGTAGCGCCCCGAACTGTCTGCTGGATTATTTCCCGGATGATTTCCTGCTGATTATTGACGAGTCGCACGTGACGGTCCCGCAGATTGGTGCCATGTATGAGGGCGATATGTCCCGTAAGCGCACCCTCGTGGAGTACGGTTTCCGTCTGCCGTCGGCGATGGATAACCGCCCGTTGAAGTGGGAGGAGTTCCTGGAGCGTATCGGTCAGACGATTTACCTCTCGGCGACCCCCGGCAAGTATGAGCTGTCGCAGGCTGATGGTTATGTGGAGCAGATTATTCGCCCGACCGGCCTGATTGACCCCGAGATCGTGGTCAAACCGACCAAGGGTCAGATTGATGATTTGCTTGAGGAGATTCGCGTGCGCGTTGAGCGTGATGAGCGTGTGCTGGTCACGACCCTCACTAAGCGCATGGCGGAAGATCTGACCGAGTACCTGCTGCAGCACGGCGTGAAGGTGCAGTACCTGCACTCTGACGTGGACACCCTGCGCCGTGTGGAGCTTCTGCGTGAGCTGCGCCTGGGCACCTTTGACGTGCTGGTCGGTATTAACCTGCTGCGTGAGGGCCTTGACCTGCCCGAAGTGTCCCTGGTTGCGATTCTGGATGCCGATAAGGAAGGCTTCCTGCGTTCGACCACTTCGCTGATTCAGACCATTGGTCGTGCGGCGCGTAACGTGTCCGGTCAGGTGCACATGTACGCCGATAAGATTACGGATTCTATGCGCGTGGCGATTGATGAGACGAACCGCCGCCGCGAGATTCAGCAGGCGTACAACCACGAGCACGGCATTGACCCGCAGCCGCTGCGTAAGAAGATTGCCGATATTACGGATGTGCTCGCCCGCGAGGAAGAGGACACCCGCGAGCTTCTGCAGCTGCGTAAGAGCGGCAAGAAGGGTGCCCGTACGGTGAGTGCGGGTGCGAAGACCGGTTCTGCGACCTCGTCGAAGATTGCCACGAGCACCCCGGAGTCGGAGGAGCTTCTCGCCCGTGCGGAGGCGCGCGTTCGCGCCGACGGTCTGGCTGCGGCCCCCCGCCGAGGATCTGCTGGATTTGATTGAGCAGATGAACGAGCAGATGCGCGTGGCGGCGGAGAACCTGCAGTTTGAGTTGGCGGCGCGTCTGCGTGATGAGCTTGCCGATTTGAAGAAGGAGCTGCGCCTGATGAAGGAGGCGGGTCACGCCTAAACCCGGTGCTCTAACCCGGTGCTCTAAACTTGATGCCCTAAACACCGTGCTCTAAGCCCGGTGTTCTAAGCCTGGTGCTCTAAGCCCGGTGTTTAGGGGTCTGACTTGGGTTTTTCGCCATGAGATAATTCATTGCTCGTGAAGTTCCACTGAGTGCAGATAGATACTGTAGACTATCAAGGTGTTTTACGTATCAAATAACACCGTGATGCTTCCGAACGATAAAGAAAAATCTGTGACTATTTCGAATAACTCTTCAGACGAACACACTACGGGAGCTCGTTCCGTTACCCGCCGCAACCTCACCCGCGGCGCGCTCTGGGCTGTGCCCGCTATTGCCGCCTCTACGGCGGTGCCCGCATTCGCAGCCTCGGCTGATGATTGCAAGACGGTTAAGGGCCCGGACTTCACCCAGGTCGGCGGCTGGATGATCACCAACCCCGCCAGCGGCGCCTGCAGTCGCGCACCAAGAACAAGCCCGTGACTGCGCCGGTGACCGGTCAGGCGTGGTGGTCCATGGAGAATGCAACCTCCCCGAACCCCGCAACGATCCGCCTCATGTCCGTGTACGAGGCGACTCACGGCCCCGAGGGCGACCTCAACCTGAACTGCGGTGAGTTCGTGATGACCTACAACGTCTCCGCGGTGGAGGCGACGGCCGGCACCACGCACCTGCACCCGTCCATGGACATTTATCTCTTCTCGCCCGAGGGTGAAATCATTGACCGTCAGGTCTTCACGACTGACCCGACCGGCGTGGCAACCGTCATGACCCGCAACGGTAAGACTCAGACCGTTCAGGGTCAGGTCATTCCGTTTGCGTCGAGCGTGAACGATCAGGCGACCGGTGTCTCTGCGCGTTTTGCGCTGCGCGGCGATAAGCTCATGGAAGGCATGTACCAGTTCGAGGTGGTTATTACCGTCCCGACGATTCGTGAGAACGGCACGCTTGATACGAACAAGCAGGTGAACGCGATTGCTTTCACCCCGCCGACCTTCAAGATGACGACCTCCTAATTGAATCTCCTCATTGAATGAAAAGTAGCCCTCCCCGTAATAGTTTACGGGGAGGGCTACTTGTATGCGGGCGTGCTGCGCATGCTGGTCAGCGCGGTGCTGATCTGTGCGTGCTGGCCTGCAACGCGCCGCTTTGCACCGCGCCTTGTTTACACGTCGCCGTTCTCTAGTGCGGCGGCGTCGTAGCGCTCGCGGGCTTCGAGTACCGCCTGCATATTGTCCTGCGCCCAGTGACGCAGGGCGGTCATCGGCTCAATGAGGGTCGTACCGAGCGCGGTCAGTTCGTAGTCCACACGCGGCGGAATGGACGCGGTGACCCGGCGTTCCACCAGGCCGTCGCGTTCCATAGAGCGCAGGGTCTGGGTCAGGACCTTGGGGGAGACGCCCTGAATCATCGCCTTGAGCTCACCGAAGCGGGCGACGGGCTGCTCGGAGAGCGCCGCAACAATGAGCGGGGTCCACCGGTCGGTGAGGTGGCGCATCACGGTGCGGGAGGGGCAGGCGCTGGCGAGAATATTGGCGGGCAGGTCGTCCTGCGGGGTGCGGGCGGCTTCTATGGTTTCTCGTGTGGGGGAGGTGAGCGTGGCGGTCATAGCTGCTGTCTTTTCAATCTGCTGAGGGGCTGTTTTATGGGGGTGGCGAGGGGTGCGAAAAATATTTTTAAATATTTTCCACACATCCCTAATAGTTACCTTGAGGTACCCGGTTTCTAATAGATACTATAAAACCATCACGCGGAACACCGCAAGAAAAACTACAGAAGACCTACCCGAAAGGAACCCCTCATGAACATCGCAATCATCGGCGCAACCGGCATGGTCGGCGCACGCACCGCAGCAGAAGCAATCTCCCGCAGCCACCGGGTCGACGCCTACACCCGCTCCGGCAAGGCACCCGAAGGCGCTACCGCCCACAGAATCGACCTTGCAGACACCGCGGCACTGGTCGACATCGTCAACACCCACGACGTCACCATTGTTGCCGTCCCTGGCGGTCGCGGCACCTCCGCGCAGCCGATCATTGACGCACACCGCGCACTGATCGCGGCGGCGCCCACCGGTCGCCTGCTGGTCGTTGGCGGCGCTGGCTCCCTCGAGGACGGCAACGGCAACCGCTTCGTTGATGGCGAAGGCTTCCCGGAAGATTACAAGCCCGAGGCGAAGGCATTCGCCCAGATTCTCGACGAGTACCGCGCATCCGAGGGTCTGAACTGGACCATGCTCTCCCCGGCGTTCGAAATCGCACCGGGTGAGCGCACCGGCAAGTACAACACCGCGCTGGACACCCCCGCAGGCGAGTTCGTTAGCGCCGAGGACTTTGCGGTCGCCCTGATTGATGAGGCAGAAGAGCCCAAGCACGCGGGCCGCCGCTTCACCGTTGCCAACTAGACAGTGCCAACTAAAGACTGCGCTCATTGGACACTGCATCAGCTGATTATTGCAGCGCATTTAACTCCAGCTCTAGTTCATCCTGCTGGAATCATTCATAACTACTAATAGAAAACTACAGTACAGAAAGAAGACATATGTCTAAGGCTCTTATCGTCTACGGTCACCCCACTCCCGAACTCTCGACCGCTAACGCTGAAACTCTCCGGGTTGTCACTGAGACCCTGGGAGAAAACGTAGAGGTGCGCGAACTCGCATCCCACCGCGTCAACGGTTCATTTGATATCGCTGCAGAACAGCAGGCTCTCATGGAAGCGGACGTTATCGTTCTGCAGTTCCCCGTCTTCTGGTACTCGGTTCCCGCTTTGCTTAAGCAGTGGCTGGATGATGTTTTCACCTACGGATTTGCCTACGGGAGCGACGGCGATAAGCTTGCGGGTAAGACTCTCGTAGTTGCCGCAAGTGCCGGTGCAAACGCAGAAATCTATGCAGAGAAGCTACCGAACAACTTCCCTGAAATCTTCAACCCCTTGGAGAATACCGCTGCGTTTTCACGCATGAAGTGGGCGGAACCCGTGTATGTTTACAGCGCATTGAGCATGCCGGGCACCGAAGATATTGCTCGTTCTGCAGGTGTTGACCTGGGCCAGCAGCTTGTAGCACGTTTGCGTGAATTGAATATCTAAACCTATACCGCTGTTTTTAAACCGTGGAGGCTCTTCACTTGGGGAGGGGTTCGGAGTGGCAACTTCGATCCCCTCTTCGCGCGCGTGTGGAGGTGTGCGTACTGTGCGGACACGTCCTTTGGAGCCCTAAAGCGCCCTATAAATACCGGTGAATCCTTACCCTTCAAGCCGCCTAATAAACCGCCAAAAATATAAAAACTTCACTGGACCTTCATGGAATCATGAACCCTAAGGTATAATCGTTCACCGAGCAAGGGAGTATCCCACCAATCGACTCATCGTCAGCACGTTAGCCGAAGGCGCCTAACCGGTGAATCGAGCCGACCTCCATTCAGGTCGGCGGGAGAGACTTGTGGTCCTGTACGCACACCACAAGAAAGGCTCCCCATGGAAGTTACCGGGTTGCAATGGTTGGTTACTATTCTCATCATCGCGGGTCTGTTGGCCTTCGACTTCGTGTTCCACGTTCGTAAGGCGCACGAACCCTCCGTCAAGGAAGCGGCCATCTGGTCGAGTATTTACATCGGCATCGCGATGCTGTTCGGTCTGTATATTTTCGTGACGAACGGCCCCTCCGCCGCCACCGAATTCTATGCAGGCTACATCACCGAAGAAGCTCTCTCGGTCGATAACCTCTTCGTCTTCATGATCATTATGGGCACCTTCCGTGTCGCCCGTGAGAATCAGCAGAAGGTCCTGCTCTTCGGTATCGTCTTCGCGATCCTGGCGCGCGGCACCTTCATCTTCGCCGGCGCGGCGATCATCAACTCCTTCGCCTGGGTGTTCTACATCTTCGGCCTGGTCCTGCTCATGACCGCAGGTAACCTGCTCAAGGACGAAATCACCGAAGGCGATGGCGATGACGAAGCCGACAACATCATGGTCCGCCTCGCCAAGAAGTACCTGAAGACCAGCGACCACTTCGACGGTGACAAGCTCTTCACCATCGAAAACGGCAAGCGCGTCATGACCCCCATGATGCTCGTCATGGTCGCTATCGCCGGTTCCGACCTGCTCTTCGCACTCGACTCGATCCCCGCGATCTTCGGCCTCACCCAGTCCGTCTACATTGTGTTCACCGCGACCGCGTTCTCCCTCATGGGTCTGCGCCAGCTGTACTTCCTCATTGACGGCCTGCTGGACCGCCTCGTCTACCTCTCCTACGGCCTGGCGGCCATCCTCGCGTTCATTGGTGTGAAGCTCATCCTGCACGCAATGCACGAGAACAACCTGCCGTTCATTAACCACGGCGAGCCCGTGCACGTGGTCGAAATCAGCACCGAAATGTCGCTGATGGTCATCGTGGGCGTCCTGATTATTACCGTGCTTGCCTCGCTGCTCAGCCCCAAGGGCCGCGCACTGCAGACCATCCAGCGTGTTCAGGCGCTCTCCGAGAAGTACCTGGCACTGCCCGAGGATGCACCCGCCGCCGAGCGTGCGGACATCACCGCCCGCTGGCAGCAGGAAACCGAGAAGCTCAAGACTATTCCGCAGAAGCTGCGTGACGAGCTGATCGAGAAGGAAGACGAATACCATGCCCTCGTGATGCGTGCCCGCACCGCACAGGATGCGCACGCTTCCTCCTCGAAGTAGTTTGAGCTACTGAGTATGCGGCCTCACCAGGCTGGCGCTAACACTAAAGCCCCTCACACCGGATCAACCGGGGTGAGGGGCTTTAGCTATATCAGAGATATTTCAGAAGAATTACTGGTTGTGAACCTCAGCCAGCATGTTCTTCAGGTGACCCAGAATGGTCAGCGAGTCAGAACCGAAACCGTCGTGGTGGTGGGTCTTCGAGGTCCACACGTGGGTGTTACCGACCCAGCGAGCGGTCTCCATGGAGTGCTCAAAGTCCACGTACACGTCCGGGTTGTACGCCGCAGCCACCACGGGAACCTCGTTCTTGTGCAGCTGTGCGTGGTCGTACAGGCGACCCCAGTCCTTCTTCTCAGCCAGCAGGTTTGCAACCTCAGCCAGCGGACGCAGCGAGGGATCCTCCTCATAGTACCAGGGGAAGATGTGCTCGCCGGTGAAGAGCAGACGGTCCGCATCCGGTGCGAACTCGGGGCGGGAAGCCGCCACGCGAGCAGCAGACCAGTTGGTCGGCGCGGGGGAGGGGGACAGCTCGTAGCCGGGGATGCCGGGCAGAACGCCGTCAGCGGGGCCGTCAGCGTAAATGGTCTCGTGCATCAGGGCGTACAGCGGGTTCGCCTGGAAGGTCACCTCGGCACCCATAGCGGTCAGGAACTGATCGGACAGGTGGTCGTTACCCTCAGCGAAAGCGGTCTCCAGGAAGTAGTGCAGACCGCGCTCGCGCCAGCGGCCACCCAGGAAATGACCAGCCATCTGGAAGCGGTGATCGGTCAGACGCTCACCGGTGGGCAGGTACTCCTTGTGGGTGCGCAGGTGCTCAGCAATGCGGGTAGCGAGCTCAGCGTCCTCGGGGAACCAGCTGTAGTACTCCTCAACACGTTCCTTCATGCGGTCGAAGGTGTGCTGGTAGACGTTGTCCACGGAGGTACGAATCGGCGCCAGGCCCGCGGTGATGCGGCAGTCACGCAGCGACTGCGGTGCGAACGACAGGTAGGACAGGGTCAGGAAGCCACCGAAGGACTGACCAATGGTGGACCAGCGCTTGTCAGCACGGTCAGCCAGCAGCACCTCGCGGACAGCCTCCGCGTCAGCGATGATGGAGTCCGCACGGAACAGCTCAGTGTACTCAGCCTGAACCTGCGCGTCACCCACAGCGGTGATGTTGCGAGCAGACAGCGGGGAAGACATACCGGTACCGCGCTGATCCAGAAGAACCACGCGGTGAGTCTTCGCCAGCTCAGCAATCCAGCCGCCAATGGAACCGGTCTTCGGCGAACCGAAACCGGGGCCGCCCTGCAGGTACACAATGTAAGGACGCTTATCAGCCGAAACGGTCAGAGTCTCGTTGGTGCTCACAACCTCGCGGGCGAACACGGCGATGGTCTGGTCCGCGAAACGGGAGGAGAGAGCGGCATCCTTGCCCTTGGAGAAAATCAGACCGTGGGTCAGGGGAACCTGGAACCAGTGGTCGGTAATCTCGTAGCCGTCGTGCTTGACGACCGAACCCTTGCGGTACTCAACCTTGGGAAGCGAAGAAACGGTCAACGGTGAACCTTCTTTCATTCAAATAGATAGATACTCTGTATTCTAGCCCACTACGGGCAACATCGTGGCAGAGCCTCGGGCGGAGTCTCAATCGGAGCCTCAATCGGAGCCTTAGAACTCGCCCACGCTCAGGATCTTCAGCACCGGGTAACCCGCCTCATCGGATGCCGCCAAATCAACCTCGGCACGAATACCGAAGTCAAAGTTATCTTCGGGGTCGGCGAAGCTCTGCTGAACCTTCCACACGCCCGGGTGAGCGGCGGTGTCCTCGTCCATGCTGACCAGGCGAGGCGAGCGCGCGTCGGCGTCCGTGTAGATGTCGTCGTAGGTGTCGAAGTAGTCGTCCATGGCGTCTGCCCAGCGGTCGGCATCCCAGCCGCACCACTCGTCCAGGGCGCCCAGGGCACGGTCACGCTCGTCAGCGAAGAGCTCCACGCGGCGGAAGAGGGCGTTGCGCACCATCACGCGGAAGGCGCGCAGGTTCTTCGTCACGGCGGGAGGCTCTTCCTCCTCGATGGAGGCGTGCTCGGCTGCAATGGTCGCGGTGTCTTCGCCGGCAGCCAGCTTCTCCCACTCGTCCACCAGGGAGGAGTCGGTCTGGCGTACTAGCTCGCCGAGCCACTCGATAATGTCGTCAAGCTCGTCGGTCACGGCAGAATCGGGGATGGTGTGGCGCAGCGCCTTGTACGCGTCAGAGAGGTAGCGCAGAAGCACGCCCTCGGCACGTTCGAGCGAGTAGTACTGCACGAAGTCGTTGAAGCCCATCGCGCGTTCGTACATGTCACGCACGATTGACTTGGGGCGCGGCTCAAAACGTGCCACCCACGGCGCGGACTGCTTGTAGGTCGTGTACGCCTGATCGATGAGCTCCGCCAGGGGCTGCGGGTAGGTGACCTTGTCCAGCTCGTTCATGCGTTCGGTGTAGTCCACACCGTCCGCCTTCAGCTGTGCCGACAGTTCGTTCTTCGCCTTGCGTTCCTGTGCGTACAGCACCTGGTTCGGCGAATCCAGGGTCGCCTCGATGAGGGAGAGCGCGTCCAGCGCGTAGCTGGGGGATTCGGGGTCGAGCAGTTCCAGCGCGGCGACCGCAAAAGCGGACAGCGGCTGGTTCAGGGCAAAGTTATCCTGCAGGTCCTCGGTCAGGCGCAGGTAGGAGCCGTGCTCGTCCGGGGTGTTGGTTCGCTCGATCACGCCGCCGGTCAGCAGTTCCTTGTAGATGCCGATTGCCTTGCGCAGCAGCTCGCGGCGGCGCGCGGGGCTCTCGTGGTTCTCCTGAATGATGCGGTACGCGGCAATGACCGGGTTCTCCGGGCGGTGCATCAGGTTCAGCAGCATCGAGTGGGTGATGTCGAAGGAGGAGGTCAGCGGCTCCGGGGCTGCTTCTACCAGCTGCTCGAAGGTCTTCTCGGACCAGCCAACGAACCCTTCCGGCGCCTTCTTGCGCTTGGAGGACAGCGACTGGTTAATGCGCTTGGTGTCGTCACCGAACTTCGCCTGAGCCTTAGCCAGCAGGCGAGCGTTCTCAATATCGTGCTCGGGTGCCTGAACCACCACGGTGCCGGCGGTATCAAAACCGGCGCGGCCGGCGCGTCCAGCAATCTGGTGGAACTCGCGGGCACGCAGACGGCGGCTACGGGCACCGTCAAACTTCGACAGCGCCGTAATCAGCACGGTACGGATGGGCACGTTAATGCCCACACCCAGGGTGTCGGTACCGCAAATCACCTTGAGCAGCCCCTCCTGAGCCAGCTGCTCCACGAGGCGGCGGTACTTGGGCAGCATGCCCGCATGGTGAATACCGATACCGGCACGCACCAGCTTATTCAGCGCCTTACCGAAGCCCGGACCGAAACGGAACTTCGCGATCAGCTCCGCGATGCGTTCCTTATCTTCCTTCGAAGCAATAGCCACCGACAGCAGCGCATTCGCCTGCTCCAGCGCCGCCTTCTGCGAGAAGTGCACAATGTAGACCGGAGTCTGCTTGGTCTGCACGAGCTCCTGCACCGTCTCCTGAACCGGGGTGGTGGAGTAGTAGAAATGCAGCGGAATAGGGCGCTCAGAATGCGCCACCAGGTCACTCTCACGACCGGTCAGCGCCGTCATCTCCTCCTGGAAACGAGTCGTATCGCCCAGGGTCGCGCTCATCAGCAGGAACTGCGCCTGCGGAAGCTCCAGCAGGGGAAGCTGCCACGCCCAGCCGCGCTGCGGGTCAGAGTAGAAGTGGAACTCGTCCATAATGACCTGGCAGAGGTCCGCATCCTTACCCTCGCGCAGGGCAATATTAGCGAGAATCTCCGCGGTGCAGCAGATAATGGGCGCCTCCGTATTAATGGCGGAGTCGCCGGTAATCATGCCCACGTTCTCGGCACCAAAAATATTGATCAGGTCAAAGAACTTCTCAGACACCAACGCCTTAATGGGGGCGGTGTAGTAGGAACGCTGACCGGTCGCCAGGCCCGTAAAATGCGCGGCAACAGCCACAGTGGACTTACCCGAACCGGTCGGGGTTGCCAGCACCACGTTATGTCCGGCGGCAATGCTCAGAACAGCCTCGTCCTGGGCGGGGTACAGGGTCATGCCGCGGGTCGAAATCCACTCGGTGAAGGATTCATAGATTTCTTCGGCGGTGAGGGGGGTTGCCCTTGAAATCACGTCGATTGTAGTCGCCGGGGTTCTCACCCAGCGAGGGAGAAAGAAAATTCAAAATACTCATGAGAATTCCAGTCTATCGGGAATAGGGCGGGCGCGAGGGCGTTATCGTTACGAGGGAACAAACGGGTACTCGCAGAGCGTTGGCGGGGTGTGCGCTGCATTTTTGCAGGGTGGTTGCGGTTCCTTTGCGGGGCGTTCGGGAGGCGCGGTGCCGCGCTAACGCGGGAATTCCCAAAATTCGTGTAGTGTAGAACAAAGCACTAAAAGTGCAGTGGTGCAAAAACCTGGTGCTCAGAAGGTCAAAAACACAGGCCTCCACGTCGCATAAATTACCGCATAGGTTCAAGTCCGCCGATTGACGCCGGCTCATACTGTGCGGTTGATACACGCCCCAAAATACGTTGCACAAAATAACGACACGCTCTACCTAATGCACTCTTAGTGTTGCGTGCCACATTGATAAAGGAATAGGGTAAGAGAAAGGAGAGACGTTGAATGACTGAATACAACGCTGACAAGGCGCAAGAAAACGCTGCGCGTGAAGAAGCTACGCATGAAGAATCCATGCATAACAAAACCACGCAGGAAAAAGCCGCGCAGAAAAAATCTGCACAGGAAAAATCTGCACAGGAAATAACCGGCAGCGAACTGCGCAAGGCTGAAGAAGAAGCCCTCAAAAAGCGCCTCGCCCTGCGAGTCACCGCGCCCGGACACAAATACCCCTGGCACCGCTGGGCAATCCCCATCGTGGGTGAAACTACCGCAGGCATCGGCGCAATCCTGATCCCCGTCATGGTGGGTCAGTTCATTAACCAGCACATCGCCGGAAAAGCCCCCGACGCCTGGCCCATGTTCTGGGTGGTCGTCGCATCCATCACCTTCATCGTGATTAACGAGTTCTTCGGCTGGGGTACCTCCATGACCCTCAGCGCAGAACTCGGCCGCGATTGGCGCGTCTACATCAACCGGCTCATGGGACGCACCCGCACAACCGTTGATGCGGGTGAAGCAGTCACCGTCATGAACAAAGACGTACGCCGCATCACGGCCGTCTACTTCTCACTGCCGCTATTCGTTAACGCCATGATTATTGCGACCCTCGGCGCCGTGCAGCTCTGGCTCATCAACCCCGTCACCGCGGTCGTCACCCTCATCGGTACGCTCATCGTGGTCGGCGTGATTGCCTGGTACTCGTCCTTCCTCGAATCCAAAATCGGCGAATACCGTGAGAAGGACGGCGAAGCCTCCTCACGCGCCTCCGACATCGCCACCGGCCTGCGCACCATCGCCGGCCTCGGCGCCGAAGAGCAGATGCGTGAACGCTACCATCGAGGCACCGACGAAGTCTTCGACAGCTACATGCGCTATGAAAAGACGCACCGCTGGATGTACCTCATCCGCGCGCTGCTCGGCGGTGCCGTGACCCTGCTCGGCATTGGCTTCGCTCTCACCGGCCACGTCGAAAACGGCCGCTGGGTCTCCGACACCCCCGCCGCGTCCCTGGTGACCGTCGCCTCCATTATCGCGATGATGGGCGGCCCCATCTGGATTACCCAGAACTTTCTGACGGAATGGCGCTACGCCAAAATTGCGCTCGCTAAGGTCGCCCGCCTCGAAGGTCACGCGGGCGTGCGTCAGGGCGTGCTGAAGAGCCCGCGCACCGATAAAGAAATGGCGCAGCTGGCACACGCCGAACAGGCAGTCGAGGCGAGCACCTTCGAGGTGCCCGTACCCGTCGCCCCCACCGGTGCTAGCAACCCGCGCATCGTGTACGTCAACCCGCGCGACTACAACCTCACCGCGCAAGACTACGCCGAGGCGCTCGCCCGCACCCTGCGACGCGGGGGAGAGGACCTCAAGGACGCAACCGGCCGCCGCGTGCTGCTGAGTGAACCCAACCCCATGATTTTCGCGGGAACCCTGCAGGAGCACCTGCGCCTGGGCACCGTGCCGAACCCCGACGAGGAGCTGGCACAGGCAAAGGATGAGGAGCTGCTGAAGATTACCGACTCCCGCGAAATCGCCTACCGACTGGGCGGACGCAACCCCGAAGACTACTTCGCCGCCCGCATCACCAGCGAAGGCGCGAACCTCTCCGGTGGTCAGCGTCAGCGTCTGGCACTTGCCCGCGCGCTCGCACAGGATGCGCAGGTGCTCATCCTGACCGAACCGCTGAACTCCGTGGACGAACCCAGCCAGCGCTACATCTACGATGCGATGGAAACCCAGATCGGTAGCGACCGCCTGCCCGTCGGCTACCCCGGCCTGCTGCAGGATTTGGAGCAGGTCTACGTTGTCTCCACGACCGCGGAGACGACCCGCCGCATGGAACGCGACGGCTACCCCGTCGCTCAGGCAGAAACCCCCGCAACCACTCAGAATCAGGAGGTGAACTAGCATGGCAAAGCAGCTCCCCATCGAAAGCCCCGCCTACGTGGCACGCCGCATGTGGAACTACCTCGCGGCGCATAAGGGGCGAGCCCTCTACACCTTCGTCATTTACATGGTCAGCACCCTCATGGGTGCGGTGGTGCCCCTGCAGATTGGTGCCACCGTGGACGACGTGGTTGCGGGTAAGTTCGCCAGCTACCCGTGGCAGCCGATCCTGATTATCCTGGCGGCGTTCATCGTGCAGGCGATAACCCTCATGGTCTCCTCGTACAGTGCGGCGCGACTGGGTGCGCTCGTCACCCGTGACGCCAACCAGGACACCCTCGACGGCACCCTCGACCTGGATGCACGCACCGTGGAAGAAGCCGGTAGCGGTGACCTGCTCACCCGCGTGACCGACGACCTGTCCTCGGCCGCAAACGCTGTCAGCACAGACCTTCTCGGTGCAATCTACGTGGTCCTGTACTTCCTGGTTTCCACGATCTCTCTGGCGTTTGTGAGCCCCGCAATGGGTCTGATTATGCTGCCCATGATTGCTGGTCTTGCCCTCATCATGTCGAAGATGCTACCGCTCATGGCGGCACGCAACCAGACCACCCAGGAGCGCGTGAGCGACCTCAACAGTGTGCTGACCGAGAACATTCGCGGCACCTCCACGATTCGTGAGCTGGGTGTTCACACCGCCCGCGAAGACGCCTTCGCCGGCGAGAACAAGCGCCAGTTCGCCGCGCAGCTGGGCATGGTGCGCATCCGCCAGCTGTACTTCACCGTGGACGCTATCAACGCCTGGATTCCCACGGTTCTGTGCATGCTCTGGGGTGCCGCCTGTGTGGCTCTCGGCTGGGCAAGCTGGGGCGCCGTAGCGACTGCCTCGGTCATGGTTTTCAGCCTGCGAACCCTCGCCGACATGCTGAACAACCACGTCAGCAGCCTGCGCATCATGCTCGTGAACATGGGCCGCGTGTTTGGTGTGGTCTCCTTGGCGAAGAAACAGCGTGAGGAGCGTGCACAGCACCGCGCCGAAGCGTTCGCCGCCGTGTCTGATGAAGCCGTGAAGAACCCGGAGTATGCCATTGACTGCTCCCACGTCTCTTACGGCTACTCGCCGGATGCCCTGGTGCTTGAAGGCATCAACCTGAAGATTCGCCGCGGCGAAGCGCTCGCCCTGGTGGGTCGTTCCGGTTCGGGTAAGACCACCCTGGCGCGTCTGATTGGTGGTTCGCTGACCGCCCTGGACGGCACCATTAACGTGATGGGTCGCCCGGTCGGTCACGGCGACTTCCCGACCGATGCCGCCGCCGACGGCCGCCCGCGTCTGCTGGTCTGCACCCAGGAAGCACACGTCTTCTTCGGCACCCTCGCCGATAACTTCACGGTGGTCGTGCCGGACGCGACCGCCGAGCAGATGGGCGAGGCGCTGGACGCTATCGGTGCCCGCTGGTGGCGCGACCTGCCGCAGGGCATGGACACCATCGTCAGCGGCGCGGATTCGCCTCTGACTCGTGACCAGATTCAGCAGCTAGCACTGGCACGTATTGTGCTTGCTAACCCGCACGCCGTGATTCTGGACGAATCCACCACCCAGCTGGAGCTCGCGGACGCCACCGAGTCCCTGAGGGCCGTGCTGGCGAACCGTGCGGTGCTGATCATTTCGCACGATGCGCGTATCGCCTCGTTGGCTGACCGTGCGGTCCTGCTGCACGAGGGTAGGATCATTGCGGAGGGCTCGCCGGCAGAGATTTTCGCCCTCACCTAAGCCCTAGCCTAAGCCCGGTGGATATATCCGGCGATATGTCCGGCTGATAGTGCCCGGTACCCTCAAAAGCGGTGCCGGGCACTGCCTTTTAACGGACTTTTATAATGGGCGAGTTCTGGGTGGGGTGTGCGCTGAAACCTGCGCTGGAAAACCTGGGCCGGAGTGGCGGTGCAGTACCGCAATGCTCAAACGAAAATTTCGGAGAGATTCACTTGTCACCCGCAAAACTTTCAGCTACTGAGAATCGTTGTGATAACCTGGCAGAGCGATATGGGGTGCCTTGAGACGCCCGCGACCCGCTAACCCGCCCAGCACCCGCCCAACGAAGGGCATACGGGGCATACGGCACAGTGGGCGCACGAAACAGCGTCAGAACACTCAAGGCTGAGAGAATCACCCATTGAACCTGCTCTAGTTCGAACTAGCGAAGGGATTATCGATCATGGCAGAGCAGCCTACCGCGCCCGCGTGCGCACCCACCAACCCCTCCAATCCTGTACCCAGCGCGAGTGTATCCGGGGCACCTGGGACCTCTAGGGTGCCGAGGGTTCTGTCCATTGCGGGAACCGACCCCTCCGGCGGTGCGGGTATTCAGGCGGACCTGAAGTCCATTACCGCATCCGGCGGTTATGGCATGTGCGTGACCACCTCACTGGTCGCCCAAAACACGTGCGGGGTTCGTGAAGTATTCACCCCGCCCCTGGAATTTTTGACCGCGCAGCTTGCCGCCGTTTTTGATGACGTCACGGTTGACGCCGTAAAAATCGGTATGCTCGGCGACGCAGACACGATCCGTACCGTCCGCACCTGGCTGAGTGAGCACCCCGTGCCCGTGGTCGTGCTCGACCCGGTCATGATTGCTTCTAGCGGTGACCGGCTGCTACAGGCGGAAGCGGAGCAGGCGCTGCGCGACCTCGTGCCGCTCGTGGATGTGATTACCCCGAACATTCCGGAGCTTGCCGTGCTCTGTGAGAAGGAGCCCGCCCAGACCTTTGATGAGGCGCATGAGCAGGCGGCGAACCTTGCAGCGGCGACCGGAACCACCGTGATTGTGAAGGGCGGCCACCTGTGCGGTCAGGACGCCGGTAACACCGCGGTTTTCCCGGATGGCACCTGCGCGCACGTGCGCACCCCGCGCCTGGACAGCCGTAATACGCACGGCACCGGATGCTCCCTGTCCTCCTCGCTGGCAACCCGCCTGGGCGTGGAGCTGCTCCAGCACACCGAAGCTGCAGAACACACTGAAGCCGCAGAACACGCCGCAGGCCAGCTGGGCGTTCTGACCAGCGACGATACCCACCGCGCCCTGCAGTGGAGCACCCGCTGGCTCCACGAGTCCATTGCCGCAGGTGCCGGTTTGCAGGTCGGTTCCGGTGAGGGTCACGGCCCGGTGGATCACGCCGCCCGTGCCCGCCGTCTGGAGGCTGCAGCCTCCGCCTACCCGTGGCATCACCTGCTCGCCACTACCGACTCTGAGGGCAACGCTCTTGATGGCACCAGCCCGGAGCGACTGCTGCCGGTCAGCCCCGTATCCGCCGGTGAAGCCGTCGTAAAGCCCGCCGGCCCCTGGACCGCCGCGCTCTGGGCTGCGGGAGGCGAAACCTGGCGCCAGATTCTGGACTTGCCCTTCGTGCGTGCCCTCGGCGACGGCACCCTCGACGAGGACCTGTTCTCCTTCTACCTGGACCAGGACGCCCTCTACCTGCGCGACTATTCGCGTGCGCTCGCGACCCTTTCGGCGCGTGCCGACACCGCTGAGGCGCAGGTGCACTGGGCGGCTGGCGCGCATGAGGCGATTGCCGCCGAATCGCAGCTGCACGAGGGCTGGTTGGCGAACCGCGCACGCCTGGGTGGGCCTTCGCCCATCACCATGGGGTACACGAATTTCCTGCGTGCCTCCGCAGCTGGTGAGGATTATGTGGTCGGCGCTGCCGCGATTCTGCCCTGCTACTGGCTGTACGAAGAGGTGGGCGCTGTGCTCTCCTCGCAGAACCACGCGGACCACCCGTACGCGGAGTGGTTGAGCCTGTACGGTGGCGAAGAGTTCGCCGCGGAGGTGGAGCGTAGTCTCGCGGAGGTGGAGCGTGCGTTTGAGGCGGCTTCACCGGCTCAGCGTGTCCGCGCGGCGCGGGCGTACCTGTCGGCGTGCGTGTATGAGCGTGAGTTCTTCGACCAGGCTCACCGGGCACTGCGGTAGTTCGTCGGGCGCTGCGCTAGAGGCTCGCGCGGGGTTTGGGACGCCGGTGCTTTAGGTGCCGATTTTGGGGCTGAATACCGCCCCGGCATGGCGTGAGATGGGTGATTGATGCTTCACTCAACCTGCCGCCGGTTCGGGTGCCTTGCCGGTTATGCTTAAGGCGTCGGTGAAAACCGTTAGCGGCAGGATTCCGGCCCTCACCCAACTGGCTGATGTACCTGCCGCGCCCGCACCTCTACGGCGTGTAACCGACCAGTTTGGCCCGTCGCAACCACCTCATCCAACCCCCGCGGCGGGCCAAACGCCTTCCTTCCCGGTTTTCGGGGCTCCGCTTGAAGGCATGGAGTGTAAATCCCGTATAGAAATATCCCGTGCAGATACTCTCATCTGCACGGGATATTTCTATATGTCTAACCGCTGCGAATCAGCCGCCGCGGCTAGTGCGTCAGGCTAGGGGAGAAGCGCCTACTTGCTCTCACCCTTGAGCGCGCCCACGAGCGGACCAATCACGTCCATGGGCAGCGGGAAGACCACGGTCGAGTTCTGGTCGGCACCCAGCTCCAGCAGGGTCTGCAGGTAACGCAGCTGCAGGGAAGCGGGGGACTGGCTCAGAATGTCGGATGCTTCCTTCAGCTCGCTGGAGGCCTCCAGCTCACCGCGTGCCGAAATGATCTTTGCACGGCGCTCACGCTCAGCCTCAGCCTCGCGAGCCATGGCGCGCTGCATAGCCTCGGGAATCTCAACGTCCTTGATTTCGACGAGCTCCACCTGAATACCCCACGGCTCGGTGCGCGAACCGATGATGGAACGCAGGTCCTCGTTCAGGTCCTCGCGGTGTGCGAGCAGGGTGTCCAGGTCAACGCGGCCGAGCAGGGAACGCAGGGTAGTCTGCGCGATCTGGCTGGTGGCGATCGGGTAGTTCTCAACCTCGAGCACCGCGTTCTTGGCGTTGGTCACGCGGAAGAGAACCACGGCGTTCACGCGGGCGGGAACGTTGTCCTTGGTGATGACTTCCTGCGGGGGAATGGTCAGGGTGATAACACGCATATCAACGCGCTGCAGGGAGTCAACGAGGGGGAAGACGACGTTCAGGCCGGGCTTCAGCTCCGAACGCAGGTGACCGAAGCGGAAAGAGATGCCACGCTCGTATTCGGGGATGACGCGGAACATACGAATCAGAATAAAAAGAACAATGACGGCAACTGGGATGAGGATAGTTGCCAGAGTGACGGGATCCATGGTTTTCCTTCACAAATATTGGGGGGAGGACGGTATGTGTGCCCACCTGCCCGCGCCTCGTACGGTGCAGGTAGTAGGGGTGCCCGGTACCGGGCTAAGTTTTTTAGGGAGTTGAGGAGGGGATTTCTCCGTCCCGGCGCACGTCGCGGCCGGTCAGTGCCTCGGCGGCACCCCGTAGGGAAAACTCAATGAGAGGAACCCCATGGGGGAGCCGCCGAAGCTAACAGACGGACCCGACCGGCAGGTCAGCCGCCGGAACGGAAAAACATGTGCAGCGCTACTTCTTCGCCATCTTCTCTGCAGCCAGCTTTTCAGCAGCCTCAACCTCAGCCAGGTTCTGCTCCTGCAGGACCTCGTTCGTGGTCTTGTGCAGTCGCTTAACCGAGGTGCCGGTACCGCTCCATGCGGGGCGGTCCGGGTCGAGGGCAGAGGTACGAACCGGCAGGGTTGCCTCCGCAATCATCTGCTTGCGGGTCTGCTCGGTACGGCGCTTACGCTCATTCGACACGCCACCCCACTTCGCCGCGAAACGGTCCATCTTCACGTTCACCGATTCGTCAGCGGTGGATGCGTGAATATGCTTCGGATCGTTCTCGAAGTTCGCGGGGGAACGCATGAGCTTCACAGCCAGCGGGTAGTCAGCGACAGGCAGACCACCGCGGCGGCACCCTCCACCAGAAGCTCCAGCGGGGAGTGCCAGACGATGGCGGCACCAATCAGGATGACCACGCCCAGCAGCGAGACAGCAACCGCCAGCCCGCGGTGGAAACGACCCGACTCGGAGTAGGGCCATTCATCCACTTCGCGGGTGAGCTCGCGGCCGTTCGCCGAGACGGTGCAGCTGTCCTTAATCGGGCAGGTGTTGCACACGCTGGGCTTGGCGCGGTAACGCATCACTCGGTTATCCGAGTCGAATGCGGTCGCCCACAGCCACTGGTCTTCGGGGCAGAGCCACGCGTCGCTCTCTTGGTGGTAGGTGAACCCGAAGGTTCGCGCCGCCACCATGCGCTGGCTGGTGCGCTTGGCGAGAATATCGAAGCCCCAACCCACGGCGACCAGGCCGAGCGCGTACACGCAGGCCAGCCACACGAGGAAAGAAACTCCAGCAATCTGCTCAGGCATGGTTAGCCTCGACGATCGCTACGGTAGGGGCTGGTCTGCTCGGGCAGTTCCTCGGCAGCCTTAGCGCCGGCGAACTCTGCGATGCGAGCGTCCTCAACCACCTCGTACAGCGGCGGTTCGGGCAGCTCCAGGACGGTTTCCTTAGCGTTCTTGGAGAAGATCTCCTTGATACCCAGCAGAGCCAGCTTAATCAGCGGGATAATGCCGACCAGGAAGATGACGTCACCAGGGCATACGCATCCAACCCATCACGGCGGAAGCGCCGTCGTGAATGAACGCGAAGGAACGAGCCTCGTAGTAGCCTTCACCCACGGACTTGTACAGCTGAGCAATACCCAGCGGCAGCAGCGAGATGAAGGACATCCACAGCAGACCAATGTTCAGGGTCCAGAAGGAGAACTTCAGACCCTTCTCAGGCCACTTGTCCTCAGGGATCAGGTAGCGCAGACCAAACACCGCGAACGCGATTGCGAGCATACCGTACACACCCATCATGGATGCGTGTGCGTGGTTTGCGGTCAGCGCGGTACCAATCTCGAAGTAGGACACGATCGGCAGGTTAATCAGGAAGCCGAACACACCCTGCGCCGAGGAAGTTCCAGAAGCCCACAGCAATCAGGAACATAACAGCCCAACGGTGCGGGAAAGGCTTGGTGCGGTTGGAGTACTGGCGAGCACCCAGCTGCATGAAACCCCACGCCTCAACGGTCAGGAAGGTCAGCGGGATAACCTCAGCAGCCGAGAAGAACGCACCGAATGCCATCTGCTCGGAGGGGGTACCGACGAAGTAGGTGTGGTGCAGAGTACCGATCACACCACCGACGGAGTAGAGCACGGCGTCCATCATGATGATGGAGATTGCGATGCGCTCGCGGACCACACCGAGCAGCACGAAGATGTACGCCACCATGACGGTGGTGAACAGTTCGAGGAAGTCCTCCACCCAGAGGTGAACCACCCAGAATCGCCAGAATTCGGCGACGGTCACGTGAGTACGCTGACCTGCGAGCAGGCCGACCGCGTAGAACATGGGGATGGCGAGGCCGGAGAAGAGGAACAGCCACGGCAGGGAGGTCTTCTTCGAGCCCTTCAGGCGAGCGGAGAGGGTACGCCAGACGATGACAATCCAGATGAACATACCCGCGGTGAGCAGGATCTGGAAGAATCGCGGCAGGTCCAGGAACTCCCACTGCTGCGAGAAGAAGCCGGTGAATTCCTTGGGGATGAGGCCCTTCTGAGAGAACCATTCGTTCAGCAGCGAGCCGAGGACCACGAAGACCACGGCGCCGATGAGAACGTAGGTGAGCAGACCCTGCTTCTTGGGTTCGCGGCGGGTAATCAGCGGGGCGATGAAGATACCGCCCGCCAGGAACGCGCCTGCAGTCCAGAAGAGGGAGAGCTGAAGGTGCCAGGTTCGGGATACCGTGTAGGGCAGCAACTGGCCCATATCGATACCGAAGAATCCGGTGAGTTCTTCACGGTAGTGCTCGGTGAGCGCACCCACCAGAGCCTGCAGCAGGAACAGCACCAGGATCGTTGCGAAGAGCAGGCAGGCTGCCTTCTGCGAGGGGGTCAGGCGAACTTCGTCGGGCTGACGGAAGTCGAGGACGGGTGCCTCTTCCGCGTGCCAGCCGATAGCGCGGGACCAGCGGCCGTAGATGGCGAACATCAGACCGGTACCACCGATGAGGGCAATCAGGGAGAGTGCCGACCAGACCATCAGATCCGCGGTGGGCTTGTTGTCCACGTTGGGTTCGGAGGGCCAGTTGTTGGTGTAGGAGTAGGGCTGGTCGGGGCGGTCTGCCGCCGATGCCCATGCGGTCCAGCCGAAGAATGCGACGATGTCGTGCAGTTCTTCGTCGTTCTTAATGGCGTTGGGGAACAGGCCCTGCGAGGTGTCACCCTTCATCAGGGTTTCGCGGTAGTGCTTGAGCATGAGCTGGTAGCCCTTGGTCTCACCAGCGGACCAGGTGATGGTCTTAGTCTGCTCGTCGTACTTGTTCTCCTTGCGCCACTCGTTCTTTACGAGTTCGCGGGGGTCCTGCTTGCCCTGTTCACGGTACTCCTTGACGGCAGCATCGGTGGTCAGGCGCAGGTATTCTGCAGTGTAGTCGGGGCCGAGGTAAGCACCGTGGCCGAGTACGGATCCGTACTGCTGCAGGCCGCGTCCCTGGAACAGTTCCTGACCGTGCAGAATCTGTTCTTGGGTTGCGATAGTTTTGCCGTCGTTGCCGACGATTTTGTCGGGGAGCGGCATGGAGAGTGCGTAGGTGCGCATTGCAAGGACTGCCATGATGGTGAAGCCCAGGAGCATCACAAACGCAACAGCCTGTACCCAGCCTTTTCCGGCATAGGCACCGACCGTGTCTGAGCGGCGGGCAATCTTTGCTGCCTGCGCACGCGAGACGGGTTTTGTAGCCATAGTGTATGTCTCCAGTGTGCGTGGAATTTGTAGGTGGAGTGGTCCCGACGCACATCCGCTGGAGGGGCGGCTCACTATGTTCAGGGTGAATCGTCCTTGAGGGAGGTGCGACAGCCCACCCTGCTCTCATTTTTGCATATTAAATGCGCATTTACGAAACTTTGCTGACGTAGCGTCATAATGTGACACGGCTATTTGGCGGGGAAATCAGTAATCATCAGGCGGAAAACCTGAAATATTACGTTGAGGTTGAACCCTTAGCTTCCGCGCTACCTCCCCGCCTGTAATGGGGGAGGAGGCGCCGGGGCCGGAAGCCGCGCAGACTCCCTCAACCGGGGCTTTTGCTCAGGCTCCTACTCGAGCTCCTGCCGGGGTTCTCGCTGAAGTCGTTGACGGGGAGGCGCATCCCAGCATGTGGAAGGGGAGCGCGGCACCCCTCACGTGCCTACACTCGGGTGTGGAATAATAAAACCCGACGCTACTAAACACAGTACAAATTTTTTGCGGCACAGGTTACCGCAGTACAGATTTTGTGCTCTTTGGCGGCGTATATTCAGAAGGGGCCACTCACCCCGCATCCACGGCGGACCGCCGCCACAGCCCGCAATCTATCGGCACCTCAGGAGAGTTCACGTGCTTCTCTACAAATCCACCCAGAAAGCAGTCACCGGAATCCTGCGCACCGTCTTCCGCGCCCGCGTGACCGGACTCGAAAACTTCCCCGCCACCGGCCCGGTGATTGTCGCCTCCAACCACCTGTCCTTCCTGGACTCCATCATTATTTCTGCCATGATGCCGCGCCGCGTTGCGTTCCTCGCCAAGGCTGAGTACGTGAACACCCCCGGCCCGCGCGGCAAGATGATGAAGGCATTCTTCGAAGCCGTGGACATCATTCCCGTGAACCGCTCCGACCGTTCCGAGTCGCTCAAGGCGCTCGACATTGCCCTGGAGAAGCTGCAGGAGGGTAAGGTCTTCGGCATTTACCCCGAGGGCACCCGCTCCCGCGACGGCTACCTGTACCGCGGCAAGATTGGTGTGGCGTGGCTGGCGCACATGACCGGCGCACCCGTGGTTCCGGTTGGTCTGATTGGCACCGACCGCCTGCAGAAGCCCGGCTCGAACATGATTTACCCGCGCCGCTTCACGATTCGTGTGGGTAAGCCGCTCTACTTTGAGAAGACCGGCGAGAAGATGACCGGCAAGCAGCGCCGCGTCACCACCGACACGATCATGGACGAGATTGCTCAGCTGTCCGGTCAGGCGCGCAAGCATGAGTACAACGTTTCGCCCTCAGCCGCACGTGACGCAGGCTAGGGCACACGCCACCTGAACCGCGTAGACTTAAACCGCGCATTCACGCACCAACCCCCGCGCATTGGGGAGATGGGTGTAGGATGCGCGGTTTGTCGTATGCGCGAGCCTGAGATGACCCCGGCAGCCCAGCAGCGGCCCACACCGACCCCGGCACCCCAGCAGAAAGCCCAGTAGAGCGAGGAGAAAGTACCCATGGCAGAGCCTTCCAGCTACCGCCCCGCCCCCGGCGAAATCCCCACCGACCCGGGCGTTTACCGTTTCCGCGATGCTGACGGCCGCGTCATCTACGTGGGTAAGGCGAAGAACCTGCGCAACCGCCTCAACAGCTATTTTGCGTCGCCGCAGACGCTGAGCCCGAAGACCTACGCAATGGTGCATACGGCGGCGAGCGTGGAGTGGACCGTGGTGGCGAGCGAAATGGAGTCGCTGCAGCTCGAATACACCTGGATTAAGGAGTTTTCGCCGCGCTTCAACATTGCGTTCCGCGACGATAAGTCGTACCCGTACCTGGCGATTACCGTCAATGACGTGTACCCGCGCGCGATGGTCACTCGCGGCGAGCGCCGTAAGGGCGTGCGCTATTTTGGGCCGTACTCGCAGGCGTGGGCGATTCGTGAAACCCTGGATGCGCTACTGCGCGTTTTCCCGGTGCGTACCTGCACGAACGGCGTGTTTAACCGCGCGAAGAATAGTGGCCGGCCCTGCCTGCTCGGCTATATCGATAAGTGCGCGGCGCCGTGCGTGGGCAAGATTAGCGCCGAGGAGCATCGCGAGTTGGCGCGCGGGCTGACCCGGTTTATGGGTGGTGGCGCTGAGAAGCATATCGCCCAGTTGACCGCAGAAATGAAGGCCGCCGCCGCTGATATGGACTTTGAGCGCGCCGCGATTCTTCGTGACGATATTGCCGCGCTGACTAAGGCGTTTGAGCGTAACGCCGTGGTGCTCGGCGCGACCGTGGATGCCGACCTGTTCGCCTACGCTGAGGACGACCTGGAGGCGTCCGTTCAGGTGTTCTTCGTGCGCGGCGGCAGGATCCGCGGCCAGCGCGGCTGGATCGTGGAGAAGGTCAACGACAGCACCGACGCACAGCTCATCGAGCAGCTCATCGCGCAGGTGTACAGCGATATTGCGGCGAGCCTCGCCTCCCAGAAGGACGCCGAGAAGAGCCTGAACAGCTACGATATTCCGCGTTCCGTGCTCGTGCCGGTGGAGCCCGAGAATAAGGAGCAACTGGCGTCTTGGCTGGCGGAGGTGCGCGGCGGCCCCGTGGAGATTAGCGTCCCGCAGCGCGGCGACAAGGCAGAGCTCATGAAGACGGTCGCCGAGAATGCGCGCCAGTCGCTGACCCTGCACAAGAGCCGCCGTGCCGGCGATTTGACCACCCGCAGCGCCTCCCTCGTGGAACTGCAGGAGGCGCTGGAACTGCCGGACCCGCTACTGCGCATCGAGTGCTACGACATTTCGCATGTGCAGGGCACGAACGTGGTTGCGTCCATGGTCGTCTTTGAGGACGGCATGCCCGCGAAGAACGCCTACCGCACCTACAGCATTACCGGCGACGCCGCGCGTGACGATACCGCCAGCATGTACGATGTCATTACGCGCCGCTTCAAGAGGCACCTGGCGCAGCAGGCGGAACGCGAAGCCGCGCCCGTGCACTCCGGCGAGATTGACGCCTCCACACCCGAGCCTGCGAAGTTCGCCTACCCGCCGAACCTGGTGCTCGTGGACGGCGGCCCGCCGCAGGTGGCTGCCGCCTCCGCCGCGCTGAGCGATCTGGGCATTACGGACGTGTACGTTGCCGGCATCGCTAAGCGCCTGGAGGAACTGTGGCTACCGGACGACGACTACCCGGTCGTGCTGCCGCGCACCTCGCAGGCACTGTACCTGGTGCAGCGCATCCGCGATGAGGCGCACCGTTTCGCTATCACCTTCCACCGTTCCAAGCGCGGTAAGGCGATGGTCGCCTCCGCCCTGGATGAGGTGCCCGGTCTGGGCGAGGTGAAGCGTTCCGCGCTGATTAAGCATTTCGGGTCGGTGGCTCAGATTAAGCAGGCGAGCGCCGAGGAGCTGACGGCGGTGCCGGGTATTGGTCCGGCGTTGGCTCAGAAGATTCTGGCGGCGCTGACCTAATCCTCTGGCTGGCGCTGGCCTAAGTGCCTGCTGGCGCTGAGTGAAGGTCCGCCCGGGGTGTGAACGCAGCACCCCGCCTCGTAATCGGGCTTAACAAACGTGTCATAATTGAAGGAAACCGTCATCATTACGAGCGCGCTATCTTCGCGCGCCCTCAACCAGTAGAGTGGAAACCGTGAGTAATAACCATCTGCGCCTATTCACCAGCGAGTCGGTGACTGAAGGCCACCCCGATAAGATTTGTGACCAGATTTCTGACGCCATCCTCGACGGCATCATTGCCCAGGATCCCGCAGCGAATGTTGCTGTGGAGACCATGGTAACCACCGGGCAGGTGCATGTTGCCGGTGAGGTGACCACCTCCAGCTACGTCGAAATCCCCCTCCATCGTGCGCGAGACCATTCTGGGTATCGGCTACGATTCCTCTACCCGCGGCTTCGACGGTGAGTTCTGCGGCGTGTCCGTGTCCATTGGCGAGCAGTCCCCGGATATCAACGCCGGCGTGTACGAGTCCCTCGAGGTTCGTCAGGGCATTGCGGCTGACGAGTACGACCGCCAGGGCGCGGGCGACCAGGGCATCATGTTCGGTTACGCTTCGAACGAGACCAACGTGCTGATGCCCGCCCCGATTTGGCTGGCGCACCGCCTCTCTGAGCGTCTGACCAAGGTCCGTAAGGACGGCCTGCTGACCGAGCTGCGCCCCGACGGCAAGACCCAGGTCACCCTCGGCTACGACTCGAACAACGTGCCCGTTTCCGTGGACACCGTGGTTGTTTCGAGCCAGCACACCGCAAGCTACGACCTGGCTGACCTGCGTGCAGACATTGAGAAGCACGTTATCGCACCGGTTCTGGGCAGCGTAGAGCTGGATTCCTCCAACGCTAAGTTCATTGTGAACCCCGCTGGCCGCTTCGTTCAGGGTGGCCCCGTGGGTGACGCGGGCCTGACCGGCCGCAAGATTATTGTGGACACCTACGGCGGTTCGGCTCGTCACGGTGGTGGCGCGTTCTCCGGTAAGGACCCGTCGAAGGTGGACCGTTCCGCAGCGTACGCAATGCGTTGGGTTGCGAAGAACATTGTGGGTGCCGGTCTTGCTGACCGCGCCGAGGTTCAGGTTGCGTACGCTATCGGCCAGGCAGCGCCGGTCGGTCTGTACGTTGAAACCTTCGGCACCGAGAAGGTCGACCCGATCAAGATTGAGAAGGCTGTGCGTGAGGTCTTCGACCTGCGCCCGCTGGCAATCATTAACGAACTGGATCTGCGCCGCCCGATTTACAAGAAGACCGCAGCTCACGGCCACTTCGGTCGTACCGAGCCGGAATTCACCTGGGAGCGCCTGAACCGAGTGGATGCACTGCGTTCGGCAGTGTCCTCCTCCTAATATCTGTCAGGGTAGAGGAGCACGCTGATTCGGGTGACTCAGAGCAGTTCTGAATCGAACTCTTCGGCACCGTTGGGTGCTCAGCAGGAATCCCTGCAACAGCTTGACCTGTTGCAGGGATTTCCTGCTCTTCGTGATGCCCTGATTCCGGCTGCCCCGGAGCCGGTGAACGTTGCCGCTGAGTTGGAGGCGAGCGGCGTGCCGAACCCTGTTGCGCGTGTGCGCGTGGATAGCACCCTGCCGCAGGTGGACCGCACGTTTGATTACCGTGTGCCCGCCGAGCTGAGTGAGGATGCGGTGCCCGGCGCCCGCGTGCGCGTGCTGTTCAACGGCCACGAGCTGACCGGTTACATTGAGGAGCGCGCCGCTACGACTGATTGGACGCGCACTTCGCTGCTGCCGCTCAAGTCGGTGCTGTCGCGTGTGCCCTCTGTTGCGCCCGAAATTTTTGCGCTTGCCGAGGCGCTTGCTGACCGTTACGCCTCCACGGTGGCGAACGTGCTACGCCTGGCGGTGCCGCCGCGCATTGCCTCGCTGGATAAGAAGTACGCGCCTCTTCTGCCGGGGTACGAGTCGGCGTATTTGGGTGATTCTGCCCCGGTAAGCACTTCCGATGCTCCCGAGAGCGCGGCTTCCGAGCATGTGGCTTCCGAGAGCACGGAATCTGAGCCTTCTACCGCCGCCGCTGCCTCCAGTGCCGCTGTCTCCAGCGCTACCGACCCGTACGCGTGGCTTGCCACCCCCGGCGCGCCCGCACCCTTCGTGCTGGACCCGCCGGCGCTGAACCCGGACGCGCCGGATGCCGCCTCCGTCTTCTCTGATTACGAGAACGGCGCGGAGTTCATTGAAGATGTTGCCGCCGGTGCTGCGACTCGCGCCGTGATGACGGTTCTTCCCGGCCACCTGGAGCACACGTGGGCGGATGTTTTGGCGACCGCACTCGCGGCTACTGCTACCAGTGGTCGCGGCGCTATTGCGGTGGTTCCGACCGCTAAGAACCTGGATCTTCTGGAGGCGGCGCTCGCCGAGCGTCTACCGGCTGACGCGTTTGTGCGTTTGAGTTCTGATTCGACTCCGCATACTCGCTATCACGGTTTTGTGAAGGCGCGTTTGGGTCGGGTGCCGGTGGTGATTGGTACCCGCGCGGCGGCATACGCGCCGGTGGCGAACCTGGGCCTGGTGGTGTGCTGGGATGACGGCGATTCTTCGCTGGTGGAGCAGCGCGCCCCGTATTGTCATGCCCGTGATGTGTTGCTTCTGCGTGCTTCTGCTGAGAATACTGCGGCGCTGTTTGCCGGGTTCAGCATGAGTAGTGAGGCGGCGCGTCTGGTGCGTACCCGTTGGGCGTCTCATGTGCGTGCGCCGCGTGCGTTGGTGCGTGATTATTCGCCGCGTATTTTTTCGACGGGTTCGGAGTTTGAGCTGGCGCGTGACCCGTTGGCGGCGATGGCGCGTATTCCGCACCTGGCGTTTGAGCATGCTCGTCGGGCGTTGGCGCGTGGTCCTGTGTTGGTGCAGGTGGCGCGTAGCGGTTATATTCCGTCGTTTTCGTGCGAGCGTTGCCGCATGCCGGCGCGTTGTGGCGAGTGTAGTGGGCCTTTGTCGGTGGCTTCGGGTTCGTCGGTTCCGTCGTGTTCGTGGTGCGGTCATTTGGCGCAGCAGTGGCGTTGTTCTGAGTGTGGTTTTACGCATTGGCGTTATTCGGCGGCGGGTGCGACTCGTACTGCTGAGGAGCTGGGTCGTGCGTTCCCGAATGTTCCGGTGATTTCTTCGGCGGGTGACCATGTGCGCGCGTCGGTTGGTCCTGAGCCTGCGTTGGTGGTGGCGACTCCGGGTGCTGAGCCGGTGGCTTTTGGTGGCTATGCGGCGGCGCTTCTTCTGGATGCCGATAAGATGCTTCGTTTTGATTCGTTGCGTGCCCCGGAGGCGGCGTTGCGTCGCTGGTTGAACGCGGCGGCGTTGGTTCGTCCGGCGGCTCTTGAGGGCACGGTGGTGACGACTGCTTCGCCGTCGCCGGTGGAGCAGGCGCTGGTGCGTTGGGATCCGGCGTGGTTTGCTCGTCAGGAGCTGGAGGAGCGCGCTCAGACGGGTCTGCCTCCGGCGGTTCGTACGGCTGCGGTGACCGGTGCGGAGGCTGATGTTCGCGCCTTTATGGAGGAGTTTTTGGGTTCTTCTGCGTTGCCGGAGCGGGTGCGTGAGCAGTTGCGTATTGTGGGTCCGGTTCCTCTGGATCAGGGGTATTTTGCCTGGTCGGAGTCTCTTGAGGAGGATTCTGAGGAGGCGCCGGTTCAGGGCGATTGGCGTACCCTGATGTTTTTCTCGTATGGCATTGCGCAGCAGGTGACCCGTGAGTTGCGTGCTACGCGTGCAACGATTGCGGCGTTGAAGAAGAACGTGGGGGAGCGTCCGGTTCAGATTCGCTGTGACGGCTTGGACGTGCTGTGATTTTCTAGTCGTGCTGTAGTGTTCTAGTGAGGGGCGGTTTTTGCCCCGGGTTGGGCGTTGAGCTACGCGGGTTTGTGGGCGCGTTGTGTGCAGAGGCGAGGAGGTGAGAGGCGTGTCGAAGGTGCCTCATCTGCTGAAGGGTAGTGCGCTGCCTGACGGTGAGCAGCGGCGGCTGGCTGAGTATGCTTCTGCGCATCCGAAGAGCGCCCTGCACCGCAAGGGTAAGCATCATGATGCGGCGGTGCTGCTGGTTCACGGTATCGGCTACCAGAATCACGGGGAGACGCTCGCGTATTTTGGCAAGCCGGTGGCGCATAGTGTGCAGACTCTGCTGGCGCTGAACACGGATTCTGTCGCCGCCTCCGAAGAGAATCCCGCCGCGGAGGCTTCTGCGCGGGTTCGTGTTGAGGTGATTCCTGACGGTGATACCCTCCCGCCTGCCGCTGAGGTGAACCCGCTGAGCCACCACAGCGAGTTGACGTATTCGTTGACGATTGAGCGCACGGAGTACCCAGCCGACCCGGTTGACGAAAGCCCTCAGGTTGAGGAGAATTCCGCGCAGGAAGAACCCGCCGAAGCCTCCGAGCCTAAAGAATCTACAAGAATCAGTCTGCCGAAAATTGAACTTCCCAAGGTAGAGCTCCCGAACATCGATTTCCCGAATATCGAGCTGCCTAATCTTGAGCTTCCGCGCCTGCCTCAGCCGAAGCCGCGCCCGGTTCGCACGGTCACTCGCCGCAGCCTCCTTTTTCAGGAGGGCTTCTGGCGGCCCCAGACATTACCGCCCATTGAAGGAGCATTTGCCCTGGTTGGCGTCGGTTTTGCCGCTGTTTTTGATGTTCTGCTTCTACTATGAGCGCCCCGGCGTGACCTGGCGTGAGCGTGCCGGGCACCTGTTGCGTTCTACGGCGCGGTTTGTGAACGTGGCGCTGTGGCTGGTGTTGGCGGCTATGGCGCTCATGACGTTCCGTGATGCTTTTGTGGCGTCTCTGGGTACTCCGCAGGGTGCGTTTACGGGTCTGGCGGCGGTGCTCGGGCCTGGGTATTGTGGGCTGGGTTTTGGCTCGTCGTGCCCGTGAGCTGTGGGCGCTGATGAAGGCTATTCCGACGCAGCTGATTCAGACGGCAACCAGCCCGGAGTCGCGCGATTTGGAGCGTATTTATGCGCGTCTGGATCGTCAGCTGGACGATTTGAGTTCCCGTAGCGATGCGGTGGGCATTATTGCTCATTCGCAGGGCCGGGCTATTTGAGCTATGAGCTACTGCGCCGTCGTGCGGCGGCGGGTAAGAAGCCGATTCGTTTCTTCTACGGTCTGGGTAGTGGCGTGGTCCCGATTAGCATTATCGCTAGTGACCGCAACGACATTCCGGGGCACCTGGATGCTGCGGGCGGCTACCGTAACCGCGCCATGCTGCTGTGGGTGAGCGCGGTCGCGGCGTTCTCCTGGCTGGTGGAGGCGTCCCTGCTGTTTGGTCCGTACCGTTCGCTGCTGCACTATACGATGCTGATGCCCCTGGCGTTGAGCGTGGTGCCGCTGGTTGCGAGCGTGCCGGGTGCCTTCAAGGGCAGGGCGCGTATTGGCTGCAAGAGCACCCGGGAAAGCTGCCTCCGCAAAAACCTCCGCAACTACCTCGGTAAACACCCCGGTGGATGTGCGCCTGTTCAACCCGTACGGCACGCGCGCCTACGTGAAGTGGCTGATTCCGCTGCTCTTCGTGCACGGCGTTTTCATGCTGTACGCGGTGTTCATGCTGCTACTGGCTCAGCTGCGTGTTGAGGGCGCGGTCCCTGAGCTGACCGCCGCCTCCGTGGCGTTTTGGGGCGCGCTGATTCCGGTGCTCATGGGTGCCGGCGCGTGGCGGTTTGGTGCTGGTGGCGTTTTGGGGCGCGCTGATTCTGGTGCTCATGATGTCGGTGCGTAGCGCCTGCCACCTGTATATGCGCGCCTACGCGCCGATGCTGCAGGATCTTGATGTGGCTGACCGGTGCGAAATTTCCGCTCGTGGTGACAGCATCGGCAGGTCGAATATTACTCAGCCCGCCGATGTGGACGTCAGCTTTGTGACCCTGCCGGGCCCGTCGGTGAATAGTCACATGCAGTATTTTGATGCGTGTTCGCCGGTGCCGTTGATGCTTGCGCACCGTCTGGTGCCGCACATGATGCCGGCGGGTGAGCAGGCGCAGAAGGCGGCGGCTTTCACCGATATTGGTACGGAACTGAACCACGGTTTTGCGCGCGTGAAGAAGTGGATGCGCACCATGCATTACGGGCTGTATGCGGTGCTTCTGCTGATGCTGTCGGTGCTGCTGAATGCGGCATCGCCGGTGAGCCTGTCCGCGTTGACTGGGCTTGATACGTCGCGCCTGCATTCGGAGGGCTTTGACCGTCTGGTGGCGGATGCTCAGCAGCTGCGCGAGCAGGCAGATTCTTCGGATCTGTTGCTGTGGATTCTGGTTGGCATTTTTGTGGTGGAGGCGCTGCTGATGATGGTGCTTTCGCCCTGGACTCAGAGGCGTTTGCAGCGTGCGTTCATGATGCGCAAGGTGGACCGCACGGGTCGGCTGAGCGAGTTCAACCCGCTGCCGATGGTCTCGGCTCTTCTAGGTCTTGACGGTGAGGATGAAGACGCTGAGGATGCAGAGGAACATAACCCCGCAGGGGAGAAAAAGCAGGAGAGTAGAGCAGGGCAGAGCGCTGTAGTTTAGGGTGCTTAGGTGGTGCTGTTGGGAGGGACACCCCAGAATTTTTATGCATTCGTGTGCATCTAAGATTTGCTGGGGTTTGGCTGATTCTAATTGGCGTAGTCTTCGTATCCACGGTAATATATTCAGCACTGCGGATACTATTTTGGCGCTTGTCGAGGTGGTATTGGCGGTATCTATCACTCAACTCCGCGTGCGCTTCACAACCGCACGCACCTAAGAAAGATAAATACTGATGACTCAGACTCTCATCACCCCCGCCTACGAAAAAGCAGGCGGAGGTTCTGCTGTTACACGCGCTAACCGCATTAGCCACCCCAATGTTGAACTACTCGCGGACATGACCGTGGCTCAGCGTAATGCAGTGTTCCGTTACCTGGCGCGTTTCCCCGACCTGGATGACGCCCAGATTTTCTACGCGTACGGTCACGCTTACGAGCTGGCTCGTAAGGACGCTGAACGCGGTCTCTACGCAACTATGGCGTAGCCTGCATAATTAGCTTTGGAAATGTTGCTGCACTCTGTGTGAGTGCGGCAGCATTTCTGCTTTTCGGGCTGGCTTTCACGCTGGCTTTCGGGCGGGTTTTAGTTCGGTTGGGAACTCGGCGGTCGTATGCCGCTATGATGCCCCTGATTTCTTCCTGACAACCGGGGACGTGTCCACTATGGGGGCGTTCCCTGATGGTTCTTGAACATTGATTAGCTCTTGGGTAGTTTAGAGATATCACAACCACTACTGCGAAGAGACTTCCGATGATCTCCGTAGGTTCTTTTCGCGGTGTTGCCTCCGGTAGCGTCTGCATTGTTGCGGCGCTGCCCTAAGAAACGCCCTAAGGAAAGGTTCTCGCCGATGAGCTTCACCAATATTGCCTATGATTACGAGCCGGAATTTGGCGATTCGGCACCGAGCCGCGACAACGGCATTACTCACCCGGACCCTGTTCTGCTGTCCTCGATGACGAAGGCTCAGCGTGGCGCGGTGTGCCGTTACCTGGCTCGTTTTGCTGAGCTGGATGACGCGAAGATTTTCTACGCGTACGGTCACGCGGATGAGCTGGCCGCGAAGGAAGCGGCTCGTACCGGTAGCTTTGCTACGGTCTAAGGATTTCCTGCTCCGGTGTGATGCGGTGAGGCTGCACCTTCCGGATGCGCCCTCAGGGTGCCCGAGCGAAGCGAGGGCGGGTTCCCTGCGTAGGCGCGGAGGAAGTGTGTAGCGAACCGCCGCTGTACATCGTTTGCTGTATGCCGCGTACGCCACCCGGCGACCACAAACTAACTACGAGAATGCCGCCGCACCCTCCCGAGTTTCGGGGGAGTGCGGCGGCATTTCTTTATCTAGCGCCATAATTTAGCGCCGCGCTGTATAAGCCGCGCAGGCCCTAGAGCCCGCGCACGACCTCCAGCAGTTTGAGCGCCGAGTCGCGCCAGGAGTAGCGGCGCACATCCGACAGGCCGTCAATGATGACGCGCTCACGAACAGCGGTGTCTTCCAGGGAGCGGATAGCCTTGACCCAGTCGGCGACGTGCGCCTCCGGGGCGCCGTCGACCGGGCGCAAACACGGCGTGCGGGCGCAATCTCACGGAAAATCGGGATGTCACTAATCACCGCGGGGCAGCCAGCCGCCTGAGCCTCGACTACGGGCAGGCCGTAACCCTCCTCGCGGGAGGCAGTCACCAGGGCGTGCGTCTGGCGGAGCAGCTGCTGGTACTCCTCGTCGCTCACGCCGTTGTGCACCTCCACGTTCTCACCGATAAGGCGTTCGTCGGTGAGCTGCACCAGGCGTTGCGGGCGGCATCTTCGACAGCAGGTGCAGGCGGTAATCCGGCAGGGAACGCATCGCCAGCAGCAGGGTCTCCACGTTCTTGTACGGCATGAACGAACCCATATACACCAGGTGCTTGACGGGCTGCTCTTCGCGGGTGGTGGCGCGTTCCAGTGCGGTCTGGCGGGAGACGACACTGCCGGGCTGCGGGGCGTTGGGCACCACGAACAGCGGCTTGGTGGTCAGCTCGTGCTCACGAATCAGCGAGGCGGTCGACTCAGAAACCGTCACGACCGCGTCGCCGTGATTGAGCAGGAAAGCGCTGCGGGGTGTAGGTCTTGTGGAAGAGTCGCCAGCCCACGCGCACCGGTGCGGGCAGGAACCCGGGCGGGGTCGGGTGCGAGTAGTAGATCAGGTCGTGCAGGGTGAGGATCAGCTTGAACTTGCGTCCGGTGGAGCCGATGGTCTGCATGGGGGAGAACACCACGTCCGGCGCATACTTATTCAGCTGTAGCGAGGCGGTCGGCTCGAGCGGGCCGGTGGGCGAGCAGATCTTTCACGTGCGGCAGGTCCGGGCAGCATGTCCAGCTGACGCTCGTCACTAATAATCATGGTCAGGTCGAGGTCGGCGGCGGCTTCGTCACCGGTGTCAATGAGGGTCTTGAGCGCGCCCAGCAGGGAGGCGGTGTAGCGGCTGATGCCGTCGTGGAAGCCGATACGGGTGTATCGGGCGTCAACCATGAGTTTCATGTTGGTTCCTTACTTCTCGTTCCCTGAGTGGTCGGCGGCGAAATCGGCGATGAGTTCCGCGGCGCGGCGAGGGGTTTCGTAGTGGATGAGGTGCCCGACTTCGGGAATCATGTCCAGGCGCTCACGGGCGCCGGTCGTAGAGTCGGGCAGGTCGCGGGAGGCGAGCGTCGCGTACATGGCGCGGGCGGTTTCGGGGGTGCCCAGGTCGTCGTCTTCGGCGACGAGCATCTGCACCGGCACCCGGATGGCGGCGGCGTATTCGGCGGCGGTGTGCGTAATGGACGCCTCGTAGGCGCTGAGCACTCCGCGGCGGGAGCCGAAGGAGCCGAAGTAGGCGGCGTGCTGGCCGTTGATGAAGCGGCGCATTGCCTTGTCTTTGGTGCGCATCATGACTTCGCTGGAGGCGCGGGTAATCAGCTGCGAGCGCAGTAGCGGGTAGCCGATTTTTTCGGGGAGTGCCGCGCCGGCGCGGTAGTAGAGGGAGGCAAGACGCGAGGCGATGCGCTGGCTGCCTTCGAGGGCGGGTTCGCTGATCGGGGTTGATGAGCGAGAGTAGCGCGAGCGAGTTCGGGTGTGCGGCGGCGAAGGCGCTGGTGACGATGGAGCCGAAGGAGTGGCCGACCACGTGCAGCGGTAGGGGCTGTGCGTTCTCGCGGGCGGGGTTAGTGTGCTTCACAAAGTCGTTTAGCCACGCCACGTACGCGTTGATGTTATCTTCGCCCTGAGCGTTTTCGTCCCGAGTGTTTTCGGGCAGGTCTGCGGAGCGGCCAAAGCCGGGCAGGTCGGGGCTGATGATGCTGACGTTCGGAATAAGCTTCAGCAGGTAGTTCGCGATGATTTCGAGGCCGTGGTGGTCGCCGCGGAAACCATGCACGAGCAGCACGGGGTAGGAGCCTTCGGGAAAGACACCGTCGTTCATGCCTTTGCCGTACTGCCAGTAGCGGGTCATGACCGCCTGCGCGCCGTCACCGATGAGGGCGTCGTGGCGGGTGCCGGGAATGAGCGGGCCGGGCACACCCTCAAGAACTGAGGTGTTGGGGGAGTCCGGGGTAACGGTGGAGGTCATGGGTACCTTTCGCGGGTTGGGTACTGGGACGGCAAAGTCCCGTTCTTAATTCTAGGGGAGAAGCCTGAAAGGGCTCTGAAACCCGCCTCCCGCATCGATAGGTGGCCGGGTGATGCCGTCCATTTGGTAGTCGAGGCGGCCTCAACTCTGGCGCGGTGCGGGTTTCGCGTTACACTTGGAGGGTTAAGTTTTTATCAACCTGTCTTTATTTAAGGAATCGCTGTGTCTGCTCAGGTAGAGACCGAACGCAACGAAAATGCGTACGACTTCCGCGCTATGGAAGCCAAGTGGCGCCCCTACTGGGACGAAACGAAGGTTTTCCAGCCCACCGGTGACGCCCCCAAGGGCCGCAAGTATGTGCTGGATATGTTCCCGTACCCCTCCGGTGACCTTCACATGGGTCACGCGGAGGCATTCGCTATTGGTGACATGAACGCCCGCTACTTCAAGCAGTGCGGCTACGATGTTCTGCACCCGATTGGCTGGGACTCCTTCGGCCTGCCCGCTGAGAACGCAGCCATTAAGAACGACACTCACCCCAAGGAGTGGACGTACAAGAACATTGAGACTCAGGCTGAGTCCTTCAAGCGTTACGCTATTGCCGCTGACTGGAGCCGCCGCTTGCACACCTCGGACCCCGAGTACTACAAGTGGACTCAGTGGCTGTTCGAGCAGTTCTACAAGAAGGGCCTGGCGTACCGTAAGGACTCCATGGTCAACTGGTGCCCCAAGGACCAGACCGTGCTCGCGAACGAGCAGGTTGTCAACGGTGCGTGTGAGCGTTGCGGTACTACCGTGACTAAGAAGTCCCTGAACCAGTGGTACTTCAAGATCACTGATTACGCACAGCAGCTGCTGGACGACATGGAGCAGCTGGAAGGGCAAGTGGCCCGACCGTGTTCTGCTCATGCAGCGCAACTGGATTGGTCGCTCCGAGGGTGCTGAGGTGCGCTTCGAGATTGAGGCGACCGAGGACCAGGCTGCTGAGTCCTTCACCGTGTTCACCACCCGCCCGGACACCCTGTACGGCGCAACCTTCATCGTGGTTGCTGCGGATGCGGCGTTCGCCGAGCAGATCGTGGCACCCGAGCACAAGGCTGCCCTGGAGCAGTACCGCGAAGACATTAAGGCACTGAGCGATATTGACCGCCAGTCCTCCGATCGCGAGAAGACCGGCGTCTTCACCGGCCGCTACGCGATTAACCCGCTGACCGGCGCGAAGCTGCCCGTCTGGGCTTCTGACTACGTGCTCGCTGACTACGGTACCGGCGCGATTATGGCTGTGCCCGCGCACGACCAGCGCGACCTTGAGTTCGCCCTGAAGTTCGACCTGCCCATCGTGAAGGTTCTGGACGTTGAGGGTGCTGAGGACCCGGCTACCAGTGGTATTGCTGCAGCTGGTGACGGCGTGCTCATCAACTCCGGTGAGCTGACCGGTCTGCCGAAGGCTGAGGCGCTCGCTAAGGCTATTGAGCTGGTTGAGGCTGCCGGCACCGGTGAGGGTAAGGTCATTTACCGTCTGCGTGACTGGCTGCTGTCCCGCCAGCGTTTCTGGGGTACCCCCATCCCCGTGATTCACTGTGAGGATTGTGGCGAGGTTCTGGTTCCTGAGGATCAGTTGCCGGTGCTGCTGCCCGATAACCTGCGCGGTGAGCAGCTGGCTCCTAAGGGTCAGTCGCCTCTTGCTGCTGCCGATGAGTGGGCTATCGTTCCTTGCCCGAAGTGTGGCAAGCAGGCTCGCCGTGACTCGGACACCATGGACACCTTCGTGGATTCCTCCTGGTACTTCCTGCGTTACGTTTCCCCGAACTACGATAAGGCTCCTTTCGACCCGCAGGCTATGAGCGAGTGGGGTGCCGTCGACATGTACGTTGGCGGTGTGGAGCACGCTATTCTGCACCTACTGTACGCACGCTTCTTCACCAAGGTTGTTCGCGACCTGGGCCTGATCAAGCACGATGAGCCGTTCAAGGCGCTCATGAACCAGGGTCAGGTGCTCAACGGCGGTAAGGCGATGTCCAAGTCGCTGGGTAACGGCGTGAACCTGGGCGAGCAGCTCGACAAGTTCGGTGTGGACGCTATCCGCACCACCATGATTTTCGCGTCCCCGCCCGAGGATGACGTGGACTGGGCGGATGTTTCCCCGGCTGGTTCGCAGAAGTTCCTGGCTCGCGCATGGCGTGTGGCTCAGGATGTCACCAGCGAACCCGGCGTGGACGCAACCACCGGTGACCTGGAGCTGCAGAAGCTGATTGCTCGCACCGTGCATGAGGTTCAGGGCCTGCTGGAGAACGGTAAGTTCAACGTGGTTGTTGCGAAGACCATGGAGCTTGTGAACGCTACCCGTAAGGCTATTGACTCCGGTGCTGGTGCGGCTGACCCGGCTGTGCGTAAGGCTGCTGAGACTGTCGCTATTCTGCTGTCTCTGTACGCACCGTACACCGCTGAGGACATGTGGCACGCTCTCGGCCACGACACCCCGGTTCTGACCGCGGGCTTCCCCGAGGTTGACCCGGCTCTGCTGGTGGATGACACCGTCACCGCTATCGTGCAGATTAAGGGCAAGGTCAAGGCTCGTCTGGAGGTTGCGAAGGATATTTCCGAGCAGGAGCTTCAGGAACTGGCTCTGGCGGATGCCGCTGTTCAGCGTTCGATTGGTGACGCCGAGATCCGTAAGGTGATTGTGCGTGCGCCTAAGCTCGTGAACATCGTGATCTAAGCTTTGTAGATAACTAAGCTTCTTAGATAAAGCACAAGCCCCGCTGTGGCTTCGGTTCGTTCTGCGGAACGAACCGGAGGCGCGGCGGGGCTTTGCTGTACTGCGGTAGTGATGAGTGCCATAATGTTCAGGGAACGCTAGGAGAGGGTTCGTCATCGAATCACGCACTGACGAACCGGAAGAAGGGCCGGAATATGGAGCGAGAGAACAAAGCAGAGAACCGCATTGCCGTGGTGACCGATAGCGCCGCCGCCCTCGACCCGGAGCTCGTGCAGTGCCTGAGCGCTCGCGGCAATTTTGTACTGGTTCCGATGCCGGTGACTATTCGCACGCCCGGTGAGCCGGATCGTCAACTGCAGGATTTGACCACCGCCGAGGTGGACGAGGCGATTATGCTTGCGCACGTGATGGGTCAGACGGTGAGCACTTCCGGGCCCGCGCCGGGCGTGTTTGCTGATGTGTATGACGATTTGGCGTCGCGAGGTTTTACGCATGTGGTGTCTGTGCACCTGTCCGGTGAGCTCTCGGGCACGGTGGAGGCGGCACGCACCGGTGCCCGCCTGAGTCGCCTGGGTTCTACGGGTGTGAGCGTGGTGGATAGCCGCACGGTCGCGGGTGCATACGGTCATGCGGTGGTGCGCGCCCTGGAGGTACTGAACTCTGCATCCGCAGGCGCGAGTGTTGAATGTCCGAGTCCCGCGCAGCTGGTGGACTACATTCAGTCCGTCTGCGAGCAGTCCACGCTCTACTTCTATATCCCGACCCTGGATGCGTTGCGCCGCGGTGGCCGTGTTTCCCCGGCGTTGGCGATGGTGGGTCAGATGTTCCAGATTAAGCCGATTGGCACGATCACCGAGGGCAAGCTGGCGTATGTGGAACGCCCCCGCACTGCGGCGCGCGCCCTGGAGCGCCTGGTGGAGGTGACGGTGCAGACTTGCCGTGAGCATCAGCATGCGGCGGCGCTCAGCTCTGCTTCAGTGGGCTCTGCCGCTGCCGACCCCGCTAGTTCTTCGCTTGCCGCATCCCCGCGCGGTGAGGTGGTTGCGGTGCATCATGTGGGCAATGCGGCGCAGGCGGTGCAGCTGTACGAGCAGGTTCAGCAGATGCTGGGGGAGAGCTCCCTAGTTCATGATGCCGCCGCTTCTTCGGCGCCGGAGTTTTTGGTGAGTGCGCTGCCGCCGGTGCTGTCGGCTCATTCGGGGCTGGGTGCTGTGGCACTGGTCGTTTATTAGGATTGTGCACTAGCCGCCTACCCGGCGTGCACAAGGTGTGCACTGTGCTGTGTGTCCGCGGATGTGCTTATGCGGTGTTCCTGCGCGGTGTTCCCGTACGGTGCGCCGCGGGCGACACGAAAACTGTGTGCCGGGAGCGTATTTAACCCATTTTAAGGCTGTGGTGTGTCTTACGTTGGGCTCGTCTGTTTTCGCGTGAGAAATTGCACTGCGTGCGAGCGCATGGGGCGTCATTGAAACCCATTCGCAGGTGAAAGGGTATTTTTTTACCCTCAGATTTTGCCTTGATATGGCGCGGTTTTTAGTAAATGTGTGTTTCATGTGTGTTTATGTTGCCGTGACCGTATCGCAACATTTTCTAAGCATGAACACAATGCAAACCAACAGAAAACAACGGGTTTTTGCTGGTTTTTATGGCGCAACTCACAAAAAAATTTCTCGATATAACACACCAAAACACACACAAACTAGGGTAGGATTATTACCAACAACGGCGGAACGCACCGGGCAACATAGAGCACGGACGAAATCCGACTAAACCAGAGCCCACAAGGCATCGGATTTGTACACCGCCACCAACGCACTGACAAGGAGATACTCCAGTGACTGTACGCGTAGCAATCAACGGCTTCGGCCGCATCGGCCGCACCTTCTTCCGCGCAGCTCAGACCGAGGGCGTCGGCTTCGAGATCGTCGCAATCAACGACCTCACCGATGTTGAGACCCTGGCACACCTGCTCAAGTACGACTCCATCATGGGTCGCTTCAACGCAGAGGTTGAGGTCAAGGAAGGCGCACTGGTTGTTGACGGCAAGGAAATCAAGATCCTCGCTGAGCGTGACCCCCAGAACCTCCCCTGGAAGGACCTGGGCGTTGACGTAGTCCTCGAGTCCACCGGTTTCTTCACCGAAGGCAGCAAGGCAAAGGCTCACATCGAGGCTGGCGCTAAGAAGGTTATCCTCTCCGCTCCCGGTAAGAACATCGACGGCACCTTCGTCATGGGCGTGAACGACGACCAGTACGATGCAGCTAACCACCACATCGTCTCCAACGCATCCTGCACCACCAACTGCCTCGCTCCGATGGCTAAGGTCCTGAACGACGCATTCGGCATCAAGCAGGGTCTGATGACCACCATCCACGCATACACCGCTGACCAGCGTCTGCAGGATGCTCCCCACCGCGACCTGCGCCGTGCACGCGCAGCAGCTGTGAACATGGTCCCCACCTCCACCGGTGCAGCAGCAGCTGTTGGTCTGGTTCTGCCCGAGCTGAAGGGTAAGCTGGACGGCTTCGCAGTCCGCGTTCCCACCATCACCGGCTCCATCACCGACCTGACCTTCACCGCTGAGCGCGAGGTCACCGTTGAGGAAGTCAACGCAGCAGTCAAGGCAGCAGCTGAGGGCCCCATGAAGGGCATCATCAAGTACAACGAGGATCCCATCGTGTCCAAGGACATCGAGGGTGAGCCCATCTCCACCGTCTTCGACGCACCGCTGACCAAGGTCATCGGCGACCAGGTGAAGGTTATCGCTTGGTACGACAACGAGTACGGCTACGTTGCACGCCTCGTGATGTTCACCAACAAGGTTGTGGCATCCCTCTAAGCCCCAATAGGCTTACGACGCTCACTGAGTGTAAGCGTCACCCCGCGTAACTAACGCATAGTGAACCCCGGCACCACCGCATCAAGCGGGGGAGTCGGGGTTTGCTGTACCAAGGCTCTGTGTAAAGGGTCTTAATAAAACCCCAAAATGTATAAACATACTATTTTCCGTCGCCCTTTTTGGGTCAAAAATACCGTAAGAAAATAGCTGATAGAGAGTGCGAATATCCGCGATATTCTGCGGAAAAACACCATATAAAAGCTATTTACTAGGCTGTCAATCACCCTAATGTTCGGTATGATGGAAACGGTATATAAACCCACCTATCCAGGAGGAATTCCTATGGCTAAGGCACTGTCCGAACTGCTCGAAGAAGGCGTCGCAGGCCGCCACGTTCTCGTCCGTTCCGACCTGAACGTACCCCTGAAGGACGGCGTTGTCACCGACGACGGCCGCGTCCGCGCATCCCTGCCCGTCATTGAGAAGCTTGCCAAGGCTGGCGCACGCGTTATCGTGACCGCGCACCTGGGCCGCCCCAAGGGCAAGGTTGACCCCCAGTACTCCATCGCACCGGCAGCTGCACGCCTGGCTGAGCTGGCATCCGTGCCCGTGAAGGTTGCAACCGACCTGGTAGGCGAGGACGCAAAGGCTAAGGCAGCAGCCCTGGCTGACGGCGAAGTTCTGGTCGTTGAGAACGTCCGCTACGACGCACGCGAGACCTCCAAGGATGACGCAGAGCGCGGCGAGTTCGCTAACGAGCTGGTTGCACTGACCGGCGAGAACGGCGCATACGTGAACGACGCATTCGGCGCGGTTCACCGCAAGCACGCTTCCGTCTACGACGTTGCTAAGCGTCTGCCCGCATACCTGGGTGACCTGGTGAAGAAGGAAGTTGACGTTCTGGCTAAGACCCTGAACGATCCCGAGCGTCCCTTCGTTGTGGTCATGGGTGGCGCTAAGGTTTCCGATAAGCTCGCCGTGATTGACAACCTGATCGGTAAGGCTGACACCATCCTGATCGGTGGCGGTATGGGTTACACCTTCGCCTACGCACAGGGCTACGAGGTTGGCCAGTCGCTGCTGGAGAAGGACCAGGTCGAGAACGTTCTGCGCTACCTGAAGGAAGCTCCCGAGAAGGGCACCGAGATCATCACCGCAGTTGACGTTGTTTGGTCTGACGCATTCTCCGCTGACGCTAACACCGAGATCCGCCCCATTGAGGATCTGACCGGCGGTAAGCTTGGTGCAGAGGCTGAGGGCCTGGACATTGGCCCCAAGACCCGCGAAATCTTCGCTGAGAAGATTAAGGCTGCAAAGACCATCTTCTGGAACGGCCCCGTTGGCGTGTTCGAGATTGCTCCCTTCGCTGAGGGTACCCGCGCGGTTGCACAGGCTATCGTCGACTCTGACGCATTCTCCATCATTGGTGGTGGCGACTCCGCTTCGGCAGTTCGTAACCTGGGCTTCAAGGACGAGCAGTTCGGCCACATCTCCACCGGTGGTGGCGCTTCCCTCGAGTACATTGAGGGTAAGACCCTGCCCGGCCTGGAGGCACTGGGCGCCTAATCTGGCGCGGCTCATCTGACTCTACGTACAGTAGCGCAGAGTTTTAGCGTAAGAAACCCCTGTCGGGGCGGTATTTCGGTACCGTTCCGGCGGGGGTTTCTGCATGCCCGCTCATGCCCGGATAATCCTGCGCGGGCAGGGGTGGGGCTGTTTCCTGGCTATATGCTGTGGATTCCCTGGGTTTGCCACTTGTATCGGGGAGGCTGAGGAGTGGCTTTACTAGACTGGAAATGTAGAGGGCCTCGGCGCTCACCGGGCGGTACCCATACGGTTACCGCGGGGGGGGGATGAAGCAGGGAGCACACGCACCTCTACCGACAAGCAAATACAGGCGGGCGAAGACGCCCAGGTGCTGATCCCAGCCGCCCCGAGCAGCCCAGAACCGCCTCGGCAGCTCTGAAAACGGCAACTAGTGAACATCGAATCCAAGGAGGCAAAGAATGACCGTAAACGCTCAAATGCTCTTTGACGAAAAAGACTACACCGGAACATACCCGTACGTTGCCGATGGCGTGATCGGGCCCTACACACCCGCAAACCGGGACCACCCCGCCTACTCGGCACCCGCCCCGGGCGTGAGGTACACGCCGAATGCTTACAAGGTGTCAAACCTGCGCCCCTACCTGGGCTACTACTACGCCTGCCAAAACTACATGATTCTCGCCTCCGAACCGGCAGTTCTGAGGATCGACAATATCAGCGAAGAAATGTTCTTCCCCGCCATTCAGGACCTCTACGAAGAGGGTAAAGGCTGGGTCATCACGCCTGCCTCTAAGGTTCTGACCATGAACCTTCTGGAAGGGCAGCCGCGCCTCATCGACGAGACGCTAAAAATTGTGGAATGGAACGTGCGGTTCGATATTCTTCCCGAAGTTCAGGTGTACCGCAAAGACACAAACCAGGTGTACCCCATCACCGACTTTGATACGCGCGGCCTGATCCGAGACGGTGCAATACACGGGACTCTACGCACACAATTCACGAATGAGTGGAGGCCCGTCCAATTCATCCCAGAAAATAGTTTGAGCTAGGGGAGGGGAGAGCAACATGACGAATAACTTTGGTGGACCCGGATACGGCGGACCCGGATACAACGAGCAACGAGCGCTCATGAGGTCTATGATTTCTCGCGCCAAGTTTATACGAGCTGGCGTGTTCGCCGGCGCCGCCCTCGTCGCGATAGCGTTTGGCTGGGGCACTCAACTGCTCAACGGGACAGGCTCGGAGTCCCAGGCCGATAAGAAGCGTGACCAGGAATTTGTGCGCCTGGAACCCACGGAGAAGTACGATGAGCTCCGTACCTTGGGACCTTCCTCCGGGCCTCTCGTCTATACGGCGTTTGAGCGTAAGGGGCGCTTCATTCCTGCCACCGAGGTGCAGGCGGCGCAGAACGTGCCGTACCCTATTCAGCAACCCGGAATGGATAACTACGACCGCGCCGGCTTGTACGCGTTCTTGGCGTACTTCTTTGCGTCGATGAATTACTTCTACCACACGGGCGATACTGAGCCTCTTTCCAAGGTCACGGACCCCGAAAAGGTGCTGCACCCCGAAATTCTTCGCCTGTACAGGGAGAAGCACGGGTGGGTTATTTCGGCTGATAAGAATGTGCTGAGCGCCAATGTTGCTGATGATCTTATCGCCGGTGAAAAGGCTAAAAATACGAGCCGAAAAATCCTGGTGAGCACCCTGTACACGACTAAGGCTAAGGACCTTGCGTTTTACGTTAAGGAGACGGGGGAGAAGCAAGATATCCGCAAATATTTGAAGTATCTGGGGCGTTTCTCGCTGGCTGTGGAGCATCTGCGTGGGCAGTGGGTGATTGTGGTTGACCGCGACGGCTACAGCAACCGCAACACCTATGAGCCGATCTACCCGCAAGGATTCGGGCAGCTGTAGTTTCTCTAAAAACCCCCGCCGGGCAGTACTTTCGGTACTGCGCTGGCGGGGGTTTCTTGCTGGGCTTTTGAGGTGGGCTCTTCGCGGTTGGCTGGGGGAGGTGGGAGCAATGGGAGGTGGAATCCGTCCTGCTGGGTTCGTGTGCAGAGTGTGCGTGTGTTACCTTGAAGGGTGTGTGATTCTCACTGTCACCGAGAGGGAGCACACATGCAACGAATGTGGGCGAGGAAGCTCGTTCACTGTCATATCAACTTCCGGAAGTAAATATATGGATAACGTCCACGCTAATACTGAAGCTGTTCCTTTTGACTTTGAGAGCGCCGAGGCTCTCAAAACACATTTGACGCATCTAACTCAAGTAATCGAGCATCAGCTCCCTGCTCGCTATGGCGCCGATGGTACTTGTGGTGCTGCTCAGCTCGCCCTGGAAGGTTTCACCGGCGGTTACGCACGGGTGTATAGAGCAAAGCTTGCTTCGTCATTTGCGCTGTTGCGAGAGTTTAAAGAGTGCTTTAGCAACGCAGCTCGTAATATGGAGACTTATATTAAGGCTGCCCGCGAGGAAGAGCGCATCCGCCGAGAGATTACTGCATGGGAGAAGCTCAACAAACGTAAGCAGAACGCGTTTCATAGTAAGCATGCCGGTCCCTGGTATGAACAAACAGGCGAAGATAACCCAGATTCTAAACTGGAAATTCCTCCTCGTCCTATGCCCTCTCACCCCCCGCATTTTGAGGTCTATACGCCACGACCTGTAGCTGACCCCTTCACTGGTGCTCAGGGTAACTCAGTTTCTTCAGGAGTTTCTCAAAGTGCTCTCGGACAGTTTGCCGAGGCAAACTCTTCTGCACAGGGTACTCAGCATTTGAATACCCGAGCTGCGATTGCCTCTGGTGGATCTACGGTTTCTATCGTGCCGCACAATGCGTATCAGCATCGTCAGGTCACTCTTTCTATGAATGCTGAACTTGACCAGGTGCAGCTTCGCGTAGCGTCCACCTATGCTCAGTTCCGCTCGAATACTTCATGGGGAACTTTTAATGCTGATTCTTTGATTGCAGCATTGCACACCTGGATTGAGGATGTCGATGCAGATGTCCATTGGTTGGGTAAGCTTGCTCAAACGATGTTTGATGTTGCGAGTCGTGGTTACTTGGAAGAACCCGCTATTGAGCACCACGAGGAACTTTCAGGGCCTGGAGCAAAGGCTCAAGTTAGCCTCGACATAAACCTTCTGAATGAGCTGATGCATGATGATATTCCCATGCATCACCTACTGCAGGTTCCTGGCGCTAGCATTACTGGTGTAAATATCTCATCCGGCTATGCAAATGACCCCGTCAACGTTGCAACCGGTAACTTCATTGAAAGTGAAGTTGACCTTCGCTCTCGCGTGAACTCGGTGCTACGTCTTGAGCGTACCTACAACAGTGTTCTCGCCGCCCTCCCGAATACCCCTCACGGTGCTTTTGGTAAGGGTTGGTCAAGCATGCTGGATAGCCGACTTGCGCAAAACTCTGACAGCATCTCATGGCACACTGCCGACGGCCGTGAACTCGTCTTTGAACGTGATATGAACTCGGCTAGCGGGTATGCCCGGACTCCCAATGCTCCTTACTGGTTGGAGAAGGTAACCGAGTCAGCTCTAGACGCGGCACCTACACATAATGTGGACTCAGCCTCTGCGCCCTTTGAAGAAAATACCGAAGGACAAGAGGCGCTTTGTCGCGCCCTATACTCTGCTGTGAATAAAGCGGTCAAGTCTGCCCATCGTCTACTGCCGACATCTTTTGAAGTAGCAGAATCGCCTGAACCCACCTACTACTGGTCAGTTACTAACCATTCTGGTAGCCGTTATTTGTATGCTCCTTCGGGTGAATTGGTTGCTTTCATGGAGGGGCACCCCAGCTCAGCTGTAGTTGCTCTTTACAACCGTGGCCCAAAGGCTAATGCTGATGGGGAATTCGTAGCTCAGCGACCGAGTGCTTTGATTCAGCCTCATAGCGTGCAGGGCATTGTTGTCAGCTATGACGCCCAGGGTTTTGTATCTGCTGCGTCTCTGATTAACTTCAATGAAGGTTCCTCTGAAACATTCATCAGGACAGGTCGAAAGCCAGCTGAATGATGTGCGCTATATTTACAATTCTGCTGGCGTACTTTGTGAAGTTCAGCGACCTGATGGTACCCGCCGTTATGAACAGACGGAGAATAACCTTATCCACCGTGTCTGGAATGAAACGGGATATTGCGAGGTTGAGAATAGCTATGACGCTGACGGTCGCATCGTAGCCCAGAAGACCGAGCACGGTCGAAATATTAGCTACCGCTATGAGCACGGTCTAATGACCGTGATTGAAGACTCCGGAACCGGTGAGCACGCTAATATTTGGCGATCAAATGAACACGGTCAGCTTGTCTCCCTCGTGGCTGGTGACGGAAGCCGCCAGTCCATGCGATACAACTCCTACGGTTACCGCACCTATATCTGCGAGCGTGACGGATCTGTGACGCATCGTAGCTACGATGAACGTGCTCGCCTTGTCTCGGAAAATACTCCGGAAGGTGCGGTCCACCGATATACATGGGATGAGTACGACCGTATGCTTGCCCACCGAATTATGAATAAGGATCGGCGTGCAGGCATCCTCACTGAAACACGCTACACCTACTCCCAGAATCCGCTGGACCCTAACCCCCTGACTATTACCCGTAACGGAGGCAATACAACTTATCTTGAATGGGACAACGCGGGTCATTGCACCGCCGTCACTGATGAATCAGGATCCAAACAGCACTTTACCTACAATGACCGTGGACAGCTTCTGAGCTCCACGGACTCTAGTGGTGCGCAAACGCAGTATTCGTATGATGCTGCCGGCAACCTGAGCTCAGTAACTAATCCTCTCGGCAATACCCAGTATTTTGAGTGGGATGCGAGCGGACGACTCAGCACGGTAGTTGACGCGATGGGTGCTCGTTGGGGTTTGTCCTATACAGAAGCAGCTCAGAACGCTACGCCGACCTCTGAGCAGCACTTGACAGCGCTGACCGACCCTGAAGGTAACATCACTACTTTTGAATACTCAGCTGGTCACCTAAGCGCCGTGATTGACCCTATGGGCAACCGAACCAGTGTCGAACGCGACACCTGGGGCAACGTTATCTCCATGACTGATGCCGCAGGAGCTCAGACCCATTATGAATACGACGAACTCTCGCAGCTCGTCGCTATCATTGACCCCTGTGGGGCTCGTACTGAGTACGAATATTCTCTAACTGGCGACCTGAGCCGCATTGTGGATGCTACTGGTGTAGCTTTGAGCATTACCCACTCGCGCGCTCACGGTGAGTATTCAGTGCGAGTTGAGGGCGCGCCCGGTAACTACGCCGTTGTAACCGACGCCCTGGGACGAGTTGTGTCTGCATCAAATTCTCTGATGAGTATGGTGCCGGGCCTGGGTCCCGCTGGGTCTTTGCACTCTGATTCTTCTCTTGCAGGGCTTGCTTCAGTAGGTAAGCAGCCTTCTGAGCGTCCTGCGGGTCCTTGGGCGTCGTGGAGCTTGGTGCAGCCGGAACTTCGTGTTCCCACTATTTTGGGTTCCCGCGATAACGTATCGCGAGGCGATAGCGCCCTTACTGCTGCCCATCTTCCGTCTGTTATGACGATGTTTGAGAACCGCCAGGATATGGCGGCTCTCTTTGGGGTGCCCATTCCTAAGTTGAACATTCCGGATGCCTCCGCCCTTCTCAATTCTTCCTCTGATAGCTCTGCACAGGCTGTGTATAACGTTCAAAGTCAGGTCGCTCAGGTTAGCTCTGCCGATGGAGGGGTAGCTAGCTTCGAGTACGATGCTCAGGGACGTATGAGTCGTAGCATCAGTGCAGCTGGTCGAGAGACTTTCTTTGAATATGACGCGGCGGGCCGTTGTATCAGCCAGAAAACCCTCAAGAAAACGAGCGAGCTCGATGCTGATGAGGGTTACCTGGAGACTATCTTTACTTACGATCTCGCAGGTCGTTTGTTAGAGAAGACCACTAGGGATTCTGCAGATGCTTCAACTGCCCCGTCGCGTCTTGTACAGTACACCTACGATGCTGCTGGCCGACGCATTAAAGAAGATACGGGGGAGAAGGTTACCTGCTACAGCTACACCTCACGTGGACTTATTGCGCGTATTGAAGATAGCGTTGAAGGTACCCGTTCTTTCTCATACGATGCGGCAGGTCGCCTTGTTAACGTTGATGACGCTTTGGGTGGCACCTCCCGCTGTGAGTATGATGCCCTCGCACGTCCTCTGCGCTGGATTACGCCTGCGGGTATCGTAACGAGCTATGAATGGGATGCGGCAGGACGTCTTCTGCGTGAAGAACGCTCGGGTACAAGTTTTATGGTTGAAAGTGCGGCAGACTCTCTCGTACGTACTTTCTCTTACGATGTTGCAGGCCGTCTTCTGACGATGAATGACGGCGAACGTATCCGTTCGTTTGAGTACGATTACGCTTGTGGTGGTGTACTCCGCTCAGTCACGGTTGATGGTGAAGTTCAGGGAACTTTTGAATATTCCTTGATGAGTGGACGTGGCTCTCAGCAGGGCACGTTGAAGGTTTCGGTAAATGATGCAAAGGCAGAGCACATTTATGAGTACTCTGCATCTGGTAGGTTGCTGAGCCGTACTCGCGTACCCCACAGTGATATGAGCATGAAGCGCATCTCAAGTACGGTGTCTATTGCTGACCACACCACCGGTGTTCTTCGCGTCCCAGATGCGAACCAGCGTACTCTCCATGCCTTGCAAGCGTTTAAGCAGCGCGGTGAATATACGCTGAACTATACCTACGATGCAGATGGTGTTCTGGTAATGAGTAGCAACCCGTACGGTTCAGTTCGCTGGATGCGTGACGGTGCGGGTCGAGTGCGCCATACTCAGTCTAAGGACGTTTTTGCTCGCATCAGGGAGATGGAATTTACCCATGCTTCATGTGGTGCTTTGACCTCGATGAGTACAGATGATACTCATGCCATGTGGGAACTTGATCCTGTTAAGAACATTCCCGTTGGGTACAAGGTAGAGCGTAACGGCGCCCGAGGAGCGGGAAACGGTGCTGCAACTATGAGCATGTTCGCCGCCAGTGTGGAACGTGATACTTCTTCTCGGGTTGCTGTCTGCACTCTTGAAGATGCAGAAATAACTCTGAGGTGCGCACTATGAAGTATCGTTATGATGCTTCCGGCGCTCTTATCTCTGTATCGGATGGTATTCAGGAACGAACCTGGACCTACGAAAACGGCATGATGGTCGCCGAGGCATTGTATAAGCGCAATTGTGAGCAGGGAAATAACGCCCTGCTTCTGGAACGCGCCTTCAGCCATAATTCAGTTGGTCTACTCAGCGCTGTTTCTGAGGCACAGTATGGTGCCTATGGGACTGTTCAGAATCGTTCTCGAACTGAGTATTTCTATAACGCTGCCGGTGAGCGCGTCCGTGAGGTGACCACGGACGAGCTGACCGGGCAGCGCCGTGAGCGTGCCCTTGGCTGGGATGCCATGGGGCAGGTGAACGCTATTCGCCAGGGTGATGAAGAATGGTTGCTGCACCATGACATGACTGGTGAGCTTGCCTCTGTATATACAAGCACCACGGTTGATGTCCCCGGTGCTTCTACGCCTTTGGCATGGGACGCTGTCTCATCAACGCCTATGGTATTGGGCGTGGGCGGAATGAGTGCTGGTTCTGTGCTGGAGAATATGTCTTCTGCGGAGGAACTGGGCTATGGCTTGGGGTGGTCTATGTCTTCTAACCCGTGGGAGAGCGACGTAGTTGCTGTTCCTACTGTTCCTGGTCTTGGCATGGTTAGTGCTGGTCCGGTGGCTTCTTCTGTCAATGTTGCTGGCCTTGACTTCATGGGTTTCCGCGTGGCTGATGCTGGCGTGCACCGTTTCGTGTCCACTGACGCTTTGAGCTCGGTGCCGGGTATTGTGCACGGTGCGGACGTAAATTCGTTTGTGGGCTGGAATCCTATGTCTCTGGTAGACCCGTGGGGTTTGCGCCCGATGTCAGTGCAGGAATTTAGGGACTATCAGGTTCGAAAAACAGAGAAGAAAAATCATGATACATCTGAGATTATTAACGAGATAAAGTATAGTCCTGGTGCCCAAATACTGTTGTTTATAATGGGGATAATTGATTATTCACCACTTTCCCCCTTTGGAATATATAATTACTTTAATAAAGATCCAAAGATTGAGGATTTGAATGTTCAGCGGCAGCATGGGCATAGTGGGGATATTCCTCCTGTTCCTCCGCAAAATATTCATCAAGTGGCGCAACGCATGAATTCAGTTAATGACAATCAACATGTTAAAGACATGGAGAAATCGCAAGGAAACGCAGGGTACTCAGCCGTTCAAATTGACGTTTATGAAGGGAAGAAGCCTGATGATTCGAAGGAGAAGGTTGCATATGTTTATATTCCCGGCACTGATTTTGATTTTTCGATAAAAGGTGGAAAAGATGGTGAGATTGGCTCTATAGGAAATAATCTTGGTCTGGCTGGTAATACCTCTGATAAACCTGTTGATGATTTGTCGCCCTACCACCGAATGGTGGAAAAGGCAATGAAGGATGCTAAGCTACAAGACGTAGACCGAGTAGTAATGGTTGGTCACTCTCAGGGCGGTGCCGTGGCGTATTCACTTGCTAATAATAAGGAATTTAATAGTAAATATAAGGTATCTAATGTTGTAACCTATGGTGCACCGACCAGCAATCTTGAGGGACAACGAGATGATCTTGACCATCACTTTAACTATGTGGCTGTTGTGAACGAGAATGACGTGGTTCCTGGCCTAACACCTGGAAAGCAATACGGCGAGCCCGCTAATCGTGTACATGTCGTCGAAAGTGATAAAGCTAGGGGGGGCATGGATTCTCACGGTATGAATATTTATGTCGATGCTACTCAGCGTTATGTTGCTAGTGGCTACGGTGATGATGAAGGCGTTGATATCGATGCACAGGCGTACAGCGCGCAACAAGAAGTGCAAGGAGTAGAAGAAGGAACTGGGCTATATACCGGTAGAAATACTTCTAAGACTACTTATTACAATCGTGCGTTACGAGAAGCCCTTCGGGGAAATACGTTTTAGGAAGGAGAGGAAATGAGTGTCGACCCGGAGTGGACTAAAAAATTCTTCAACCAAGAGGACTATAGGGGAGCATACCATCTTGTCGATACTGACATGATTGGAATTTATACCCCAGCAGACCAGCAGCACCCTGCATATTCTGCGCCGCCGCCAGACTACAGCTATACGTTTACTAAATTTCTAACGTCCGCTGATTTGAAATTCTATAATAGCTACTATTATCAATGCCAAAACTATATGCTTTTGGCATCCGATTCGCGCCGCCTCGAATATGCAATGACCGCCGAAGAACTATTCTTTCCCGCCATCCAAGATATCTTTGACGACGGAAAAGGGTGGGTCATCACCCCCAATCAACAAATCTTGACCATGCACATTCTCGAAGCACAACCGCGCATCCATAACGAGGAACAAAAAATTTTCGACTGGAACGTCAAATTCGACATCCTTCCCGAAGCAAAAGTTTTCCGGAAAGATACCGGGCAGCTACAGCCCATCGCCGAATTCGACACGCGTGGGCTCCTTCGCGACGGAGCAATCCACGGGACCTTGCGCTCGCGTTTCCTCGATCCCGGATGGGATATTCACTTCATCCCTGAAAAGGAGGTATAACCATGGGACCCCAACGTAAGGAACAGGAGACGAGCATCCAGCAGAACTCCTCCCAGGAAGCTCATCCGGTATCTTCTGGTCAGCTACTCGCTCACCAGCAGGAACCACGGAAGCCCCGTTTTTCTCGTCGTGCCCTCGCTGTAGCAGGCGCAGGCACCCTCGGTGCTCTCTTCGTTGGTCGACAGGCCGGTATCCTTGCCACCAATGAGGAAAAGCAAGAAGTGCGTCTTCTTAAATGGGATAGGGCACTAATCGCTCTAGAACCTGATGAGAAGTTTGATGCTGGTTACGTAGACCGTGGAAGCGCAGCGGGGTTTATGGTGTACACCGCCTACGAACGCAGCGGAAGGTACGTGCCCGCCACCGAAGAGCGCGCCGCCCAGAATGTACCCTACCCCGTTCTGCAGCCGGGAATGAATGAGTATAACCGCGGTGGTTTCTATATTTTTCAGGCGTACTTTTATGCCGCCCTGAACTATTTCTACTACACCGGAGATACCAAACCGCTCTCTGAAGTGATCAACCCCGAAGAGATCATTTCTCCTGAGCTTCTTCGGCTGTACCGGGAAACCGCGGCTGGCTTATTGCTAATCAGGACGTGTACCGCCTGCAGGTTACCACCGCCGGTATTAATGACCGCAGTAAGAATGGTCGGCAGATATTGAGATACCAGGCAAGGCGACGTATTCGTGATGAGGCTGTCTTCTACGTATCCGAAACGGGGGAGAAGCTACCCATCGATAAGTTCTTGAAGACTGGCGAGGAAGAATACGCTTTCCTCTGTGCGGAGCACCTGCGCGGCCGCTGGGTGCTTGTGGAAGACGATAAGGACGCCACGCCGCTGTACCCTCCGGGATTCTCCCTCGAAGGGCTAGAGGTATAAGGACCCGCCTTCCCGGTAGCCGCACGACATCACCGATAACCACACCAACCACCCTAGGAGACATATGGAACAGTCACCCCAGAACCCCGGCGTGCCCGCGCAGGCTAGCGCCGTGCAGGGCAGCCCCTTGCCGGGCGACACGGAGCCTCTTTCTAAGGTCACGGACCCGGAAAAGGTGCTGCACCCCGAAATTCTTCGCCTGTACAGGGAGAAGCGCGGTTGGGTTATTTCGGCTGATAAGAATGTGCTGAGCGCCAATGTTGCTGATGATCTTATCGCGGGTGAAAAGGCTAAAAATACGAGCCGAAATATTCTGGTGAGCACCCTGTACACGACTAAGGCTAAGGACCTTGCGTTTTATGTTAAGGAGACGGGGGAGAAGCAGGATATTCGCAAATATTTGAAGTATCTGGGGCGTTTCTCGCTGGCTGTGGAGCATCTGCGTGGGCAGTGGGTGATTGTGGTTGACCGCGACGGTTACAGCAACCGTAACACCTACGAGCCGATCTATCCGCAAGGATTCGGGCAGCTGTAGCTTTCTCTATGTAGCTTCTTTCGGAACCCCCGCCGGGCAGTACTTTCGGTACTGTGCTGGCGGGGGTTTCTTGCTGGGCTTTTGAGGTGGGCTCTTCGCGGTTGGCTGGGGGGAGGTGGGAGCAATGGGAGGTGGAATCCGTCCTGCTGGGTTCGTGTGCAGAGTGTGCGTGTGTTACCTTGAGGTGTGGGCGAGGAAGCTCGTTCACCGTCACATCAACTTCAACTTCCGGAAGCTAAATATATGGTTACTTTTCAGGCGTATGCCGTCCCTGTACCTTTTCAAGGTGAGTACGCTGAGGTTCTCACGACGGGGCTCTCACGATGCTGCTCAAGCATCTAACTCAGACAAGTCAGATGTTTACTCGCTAAAGGTATTTATTCGTTTAATGATCTCATTTGTTATCTGAACAATGAGTGTTCTTCTTAAGTTGGTGCATTAGATATTTCAACTCACAACAAATGTAGAAAATTTATGTAACCCCAAGGATTATTGCTGTGACTATGATTTTTCGTAGCTCTCGTAGAGGGTTTATGAAGGGCGTGCTTGGCGTTGGTAGCGTCTTAGCTTTGAGCGCCTGCTCATCCACGCCAAAAACCAAAGAGAATAAATCAAAAGAAACCCCTTCGGCAACAGCGAGCGCTTCTCCGAAGCATAATGCCTATGCAAAACCGTTTCATAATGATCGTGACTATCGACGAACATATGAAATCGGTGATATCAACAATATTGGAATATACGAACCGGCAACGGAGAGACATCCCGCATACGCTGCACCGCCTCCATACTATGAGAACGCTTTTGAACGGGATATGACAGCAACCTCTATGCGCTATGCCGTTACATATTACGCAAACTATCAGAACTATATGCTTCTAGCCGGTGATGCACGACGACTCTATCTTAAAAATATGCTAGGAGGATTGTTCTTCCCCACCATTCAAGAACTCTACGACAAAGGCGCTGGCTGGGTTATTACCCCGAACCAGCGAATTCTTGCCCTCACGATTCTTGAACGTCAGCCCCGTATTGTGGATGAAGCAAATCACCTATGCGAAATTAACGTTCGATACGATCTGAACCCAGAAGCGAAAGTGTTTATCGCAGCGGAGAAAAAGCTCTACCCGATTACTGATTTTGACACCCGCAACCTTGTTACAAACGGTTCCATCTACGGAACTATGGTGTGCCGATTCTTAGATCCAAAGTGGGAAGTGAACTTTACCCCCACAAATGGCTCAACGCAGGGGAACTAAAGGAAAGGAAACACAATGAAGGAAAACAATAACACCCCTGTTTCTCGGGAATCCTCAACCGGCGATAACCCATCAGAGCAGAAGAAGAACCCCAAAATCTCTCGTCGTGCCCTGTTACTGGGATCTGCTGTGGTAGGTACCGCTGCGGCATCAGGTCTGTATGTAGCTGGCTCAAACTTGAAATTTTCGTCAAACGAACGAACCTCGCAAGAAGATACCGCGTGGAAACGAAACCAGGCACTAGCCGCAGCCGAACCCACAACAAAAATTGCAGACGAAGACAATAAGAACGCTGCAGGAGGGCTATACGGTCGGCTGGTGTACACCGCATACCGAAAGGACGGTCTCTACGTTCCCGCAACCCGTGAGAACCCCGCACAGAATGTACCCTACCCGGTTATCCAGGAGAAGATGAATACATACGATATTTCAGGTATGTACTTGTTCTTCGCCTACTATAACGCCGCCAAGAACTACGGGTATCTGACCGGTGACCTTGAGCCCCTAGCAAAGATAATTGACCCCGAAAAAGTCATCTTTCCTAATCTGTACGAATTTATCACCAATAACCAGGGGTGGATTGTTTCGGATCAAGAAATTGAATCGTATATGGTGCAAACCCCCGGATACGGTAGTCGAGAGATTCAGGGACGAAAAATATACAAGATGCAGACGGAATTATCGATATATGGAGACGCCTATTTTGTGTACCGCGATACCGGCGAAGTGAAATATTTTCGGGATATGTTTCATACTGACCGCCACCCGACTATAGATTTCTACGGCGAGTTTTTGGATGGACGCTGGGTAAGCGTTGACGAAAATCTGCAAGGTGATCTCTTATTGCCCAAGGGTGCTTCTGTTGCTGGATATACGAAATAGAGACGAATTTTGAAATGTTTGCCGTAATCTAAGGAGGGATAAATATGACCGAGAAGACAAATAAGCCGTTTTTCGACGATAAAGATTATCGGCGTGAATACAAGTTGCGTGAGACTGATCTGATTGGGATTTACACCCCAGCAGGCCAGCAGCACCCTGCATATTCTGCGCCGCCACCCGACTATGAGAACGCATTCAGTCGAGACATGACATCGCAATATATGAAATATCATTGCGAGTATTATTTCGCATGCCAAAACTATATGCTTTTGGCATCCGATTCGCGACGCCTCGAATATGCAATGACCGCCGAAGAACTATTCTTTCCCGCCATCCAAGATATCTTTGACGACGGAAAAGGGTGGGTCATCACCCCCAATCAACAAATCTTGACCATGCACATTCTCGAAGCACAACCGCGCATCCATAGCGAAGAACAAAAAATCTTCGACTGGAACGTCAAATTCGACATCCTTCCCGAAGCAAAAGTCTTCCGGAAAGACACCGGGCAGCTACAGCCCATCACCGAATTCGACACGCGCGGACTCCTTCGCGACGGAGCAATCTACGGTACCCTACGCTCCCGTTTCCTCAATCCCGGATGGGATATTCACTTCATCCCCGAAAAGGAGGTATAACCATGGGACCCCAACGCAAGGAACAGGAGACGAACGGAACGCTGGGTTCCTCCCCGGAAGCCCATCCGGTATCTTCTGGTCAGCTACTCGCTCACCAGCAGGAACCACGGAAGCCCCGTTTTTCTCGTCGTGCCCTCGCTGTAGCAGGCGCAGGCACCCTCGGTGCTCTCTTCGTCGGTCGACAGGCCGGTATCCTCGCCACCAATGAAGAAAAGCAAGAAGCACGTCTTTTCAAACGAGATAAGGTACTGGCTTCCCTTGAGCCGGCTGAGAAGTTCGATGAGCTTGTCAAACAGGGTGATTCAACCGGTCTGCTTGTCTACACTGCCTACGAACGCAACGGCAGGTACGTGCCCGCCACCGAAGAACGCGCCGCCCAGAATGTACCCTACCCCGTTCTGCAGCCGGGAATGAATGAGTATAACCGCGGTGGTTTCTATATTTTTCAGGCGTACTTTTATGCCGCCCTGAACTATTTCTACTACACCGGAGATACCAAACCGCTCTCCGAAGTAATCAATCCGGAAGAGATCATTTCCCCTGAGCTTCTTCGGCTGTACCGGGAAAACCGCGGCTGGCTTATTGCTAATCAGGACGTGTACCGCGTACAGGTTACGATTCCCGGTATCGGTAGACGCCAAAAGAACAGCCGTAATATCAGCGAATACCAGGCAAGGCGACGTATTCGCGATGAGGCTGTCTTCTACGTGCCCGAAACGGGGGAGAAGCTACCCATCGATAAGTTCTTGAAGACCGGTGAGGAAGAATACGCTTTCCTCTGTGCGGAGCACCTGCGCGGCCGCTGGGTGCTGGTGGAAGACGATAAGGACGCCACGCCGCTATACCCTCCGGGATTCTCCCTCGAAGGGCTAGAGGTGTAAGAACCCACCTTCCCGGTAGTCGCACGATATCACCGATAACCACACCAGACCAACCACCCTAGGAGACATATGGAACAGTCGCCCCAGAACCCCGGAGCACCCGCACAGGGGAGCGCCGTGCAGGGCAGCCCCTTGCCGGAGAATACGGCGCAGAGCAATGCTGTACAGGAAAACACCGTGCAGAACAACGCTGCAGAAAGCACCACGGTAGAAGCTACTGCAGTACCTACCGCAACCGCCCTCCAGAGTCCCGCGCAAGACCCCGCCGTAGATGGTGCCGCATCCGCGGCTCCTGCCGAGGCGGTAGCACCCGCGCCCGCAGAGCCTAAGCGCATGGGCCTGTACTCGCTTATCTGCCTCCCCACCGGCGGATTCACGGCCTTCTTCATTGCAAATAGTCCCTACCTCTGGATGTATTACGCCTATTGGGAATCTTCCTCGGTAGCAACGGCTACTCTCATCATTTCGTTTGTTGTTTTGCTGTGTGTCTGCTTCACCTACTGTGCTCTTGCGGCGCTCATCGTTGAGAAGATCGCTACCCGAAAGCTGCCTTGGGGTCGTTCCCTCGCCATAAGTGCGCGCGCTACCGCGCTTCTTGTGATTGTTTTGACGATTGTCTTTTTCTGCTACACCTCGTACCTTCTCCGAGGCGGCTACTAACACACCGTAGACAAACATCACCGGCAGAATACCGGCAGGGTAGAGCCCCCTAAGCTCCACCCTGCCGGTACTTCGTATCCGGGGCTCCACGCAATCAGCGAACGCGGGGTGAGAATAGTCAAGGCACAGCATAAAACCGCGCCGAACCAGTGAAAATATGCCGCCAACCCTCTAAAATAGAAAAGGAAAATTCCGAACAACAACCCCGCCCGGCATACCGCGCGGGAAAGCTAAGGAGCGAACTATGTCGCGTAAGCCCCTCATCGCAGGCAACTGGAAGATGAACCTCAACCACGCAGAGGCAGTCACCCTCGTCCAGAAGCTCGCATGGACCCTCGACGACGCAAACTTCAACTTCTCCGCAACCGAAGTAGCCGTCTTCCCGCCCTTCACCGACATCCGCTCCGTGCAGACCCTCGTCGAAGGCGACAAGCTGGACATCCTCTACGGCGGCCAGGACCTCTCCGTCCACGACTCCGGCGCATACACCGGCGAAATCTCCGGCGCATTCCTCTCCAAGCTCGGCGCAACCTTCGTACTCGTCGGCCACTCCGAGCGCCGCACCTACCACCACGAAAGCGACGAGCTGTGCGCAGCAAAGGTCCAGGCAGCATACAAGCACGGTCTGACCCCCGTCCTCTGCGTCGGTGAGCCCCTCGAAATCCGCGAAGCAGGCACCCACGTCGAGTACACCCTCGAGCAGCTGCGCGGCTCCATCGCAGGTCTGACCGCAGAGCAGGCAGAAACCCTCGTCATCGCATACGAGCCCGTCTGGGCAATCGGCACCGGCAAGGTCGCAACCGCAGACGACGCTCAGGAAATGTCCGCAGCAATCCGCGCAGAAATCGCTAAGCTCTACTCCGCAGACGTTGCAGAGAAGGTCCGCGTTCTCTACGGCGGCTCCGTCAAGTCCTCCTCCGCACCCTCCATCATGGGCAAGGAAGATGTGGACGGCGTGCTCGTCGGCGGCGCATCCCTGCAGGCTGACGAGTTCGCAGCAATCGCGCGCTTCGACGCATAAAACCCTGACGCACCACAGCGTCTCATAGCGTTACAGCGCCCGGCGGGTACCCACCCGACCGGGCGCTGAACCATTTAACCGCCACCGGAGATAGCGGTGGATGTACGAGGCGGGCGTAAGAGCCGGGCGCATGAGCCGGGAGTAGGAGTCAGACGTAAGGGGCGGGGGAGAAGGGGCCGGGCGCGTTCGCCCCTAACCGCAAAACCCGTCCAGAATACGCCGACCCCGCGGTTCGCCCCGTACACTTAACGGCATGTTCAGCTTTGGTTTTTCCCTGGTCATCGCAGCCCTCGTCGGCATGATCCTCTACAGCTACCTGCGCAACCGCAAAGTGAGTGCCCCGCGCCTACCCGGCAACGAAGGCGGCAACATCGGCTACGCAGGCGGCGCAGAATACCAGGAACCCTCGCCCGAATACCAGTACTTCGAGAGCCGCCGAGAAGCATTCCTCGACCAGCTCTACAGCCGCACCTCCTCACCGGAAATCCCCGTCACCCTCACCCTGCGCGACTGGGTAGACCAGGGCTTCTACGCTGAAGGAGGCGCCTACTGGGCAGCCGCGCAGCAGTTCACCTACTACCTCATCGACGGCGGATACGTGCGCGCCTACGACACCGAAGGCGACGAACTCACCGCCCAGCGTGTGCTCACCGACCGCCCCGCAGCCCTGCAACTGACCCCCAGCGAATACCAGCGCCGCAGCAACCGCGCCGCATAAAAAGCCGCCTCAACGTGACCGAATGGCGGCTGTAGCGTATAGTTAAACCCGTCTGTCTGCACCCCGCAGCCCAGGCACCCCACCAGAAGACAACGAAGGAAGGTCCCCATGGACGTCATCATGAACGTACTCATGGTCATCATCGCCATCACCAGCGTGATCGCAGTGATGCTTGTGCTGCTCAACCGCGGTCAGGGCGGCGGCCTCTCCGACATGTTCGGCGGCGGTATGACCAACTCCCTGAACTCCTCCGGTATGGCGTCCAAGAACCTGATCCGCCTGACCGTCACCGTGATTGTCATTTGGGTTATCGCAGTGGTCCTGTACGGCCTGGCAATGCGCTTCAACGGCCAGATTGTCGTCTAGCCAGCCTTCTTCAGAGCCCACGCCCACCCCACCGAGGGTGAGCCAAATAGAGCTTCTCCCCGGCACTTCTCAACCGAGAATGCCGGGGATTTTTTATGCACCAAACGGCAATGACGAAAGCGGGTTAAGGGTCAAAATGTGTGTCTGGCTCGGCGTGTCGCGGGGGTTAGATTTGGCCTTTTTGAATGCCGATTGAGTGGGTGTAGTCGGTGTCGATAGCGTTGTCGTAGAGGGCTGGGCGTCCTGTTTCGTGGTCGGCTTGGTTCTCGGTTTGGGTCAGGGTGGATACTTTGGCGAGTTGGCCCTGGCCCCAGTCGGACTGCCTGGCGATTCGTACTGGATCGTCAGGCAGTTCCGTTTTTAAGTAGAGCCACCAATCCAGCATGCGGCGTTGTCGTTCGCCTGATCTGCCGCGGTGGGTTCTGGCGAGCAGTTTGAGCTGGGCGTTGATGCCGCCTTCTAAGCTGTTGGTGGTGGATTTGATCCGCTCGGGCGCAAGGACTCCTGCTGGCGGGTTGAGGTAGACAAACAGCATCTCGGACCGCCAAAGATGGTTGAGGCTGTTGTAGGCCTTGCGCACGTTGTGGTGGGTCCACACGCGGGTCCATGCACCTGTTTTGGGGTCTTTGATCATGGTTTTCTCGTTCATCCATTCCCGGTAGATCGTTGAAAAACTCGTGCAGTTGCACACCCCACGCGGCGGCTTCATCCAGTGTGGTGATCCGGGTCAGTTTCAGCGCAAGTCGGTAGATGGTGCGCCCGGCATCGGTGCGTGGGTTGGTGGTGGTGTAGCGGCGGACCACGCGTTGGGCGTGGACGAGGCAGCGTTGAATTTTCGTAGTCGGCCAGCACTTTTTTTGATTGCGCTGTATGCGCCTTGTACCGCCGTCGATGACGGCGATGAGTGGGGCTTCGATGCGTTCAAGCAGCAGTTGGTAGTCGCGGGTGGTTTCGTGTTTGCACCAGTGCCAGGCGATCACGTGGTCGATGGTCGCCGCGACGATCAGGCAGCCACCGGCGGTGTAGGTGCCATCGAGAAATACCTGGTCGTAGATCCGCTTGTGGTACTGGCGGTGGGGTCAGGCACATCAACGAGCCAGCACCACTTGAAGCGCCGCTTCATGGTGGCGCGGCTAACACCGTTTCGTTTGGCTAGGTCGTCGAGTGATATTGCGGTGGTGCAATGCTCGATGAACTGGGTGAACACTGCCGCGTTGGTGATGTCGTTTCGACGTTTGACGCTGGAGGCGCCGCATTGTTTGCAGCGCCATCTGGTGGTGCCTTTGCTGGTGGTGCCGTTGCGTTTCATTTCACCGCCGCAGTGGCAGCGTGGTTGGTTCTTCGACATTGCGACACCACACCACGCCGCGCATAGCACATCACGGCTGCCACACCGAGGATTTCCCGTCGGGGGCTAGATATATGCTTCCGGAGCATATACTTTCCGGAAACCTACAGGTCAATCCGTGAAAATCCGCGATTCCGGACACACATTTTGACCCTTAACCCACGAAAGCGGTAGCGGGACGCGAATCTTTACGGCATGATAGGACGTATACACCACATACGAAAGGCAAAGAAGCCATGAGCGCCTACACCCTCGACTACACGTACACCGCCCCGTCAGCCCTCATCGACGGCGCCGACTCCCGCGCGCTCAGCCTCGCCACCAGCGGCGGCAGCACCCCTGAAGGTGCCGCCTCCCACCCGTACTTCTTCTCCGGGTTCCTCGAACGAGCAGACGTCTACGCCACCGCACTACTGGTCGTCGCCCGGGTCGCCCGCACCCGCTTCTACGTACCGCCCAGCTCCCTCGCCGGAGCCCTACGCGCCGCAGACCCCGTCGTCACCAGCACCGCCGAAGGCCTACGCTTCGAATCCTTCAGCGCCTGCTGCGGAGTGTACGCGCGCCTCGACGTTGACTCCAGCGCACTCGACGCCAGCCACAGCGCCGTAGGCGTCACCAACGTAGACGTCAACCCGCCCCTGCGTGCCGCGCTCGCCTCCCTCAGGGCGGGGGAGCCCATCCATCTGAACGTTGGCGACGACGGGCTGCTCACCACCACCCTTGACGGCTCCGTCATGGAAGAAAAAGTGCCGCTGCCCATCCGCTGGCTCAAAGGCTTTGCAGAAACGCAGATGCTCTCATCCCGCATGAGCCCGGTGCACAGCCTGGACGCTGCCGCCGCCCGAACCTTCATCCACTCCCTGCCGCGTAACTCCAGTACCAAGGCGGTCCTGTGGGCGACCCGTGCGGTGCGTTCCCTGCGGCTTGCCACCCGCGCCACCGCCGGATCCGTATGCGTGGCGGGCCCCGAGCGTCTGCGCGTGCTTGAGCCGCTCATCCGCCACATTCAGCGCCTGGACGCGTACAGTGAGCCCGTGAGCGCCGGTAACGCGCCCGTGCCCAGCGTGTGGGTGGCGCACCTGCCCGGCGCACGCCTGAGCATTGGTTTGAGCCCCGAAAAGTCACGCGGGTTCTCCGGTGAGGGATCCGTGCTGCAGGCGCTGTCTAATCCGAACACCGCCCAGAACGCTGACATGCTCAGCGTGCTGCTTTCCTTCGAGCCGCGCATTGACGTGCCCGTCATGTCTGCCCGCGCAGGCCTGGACGAGGCGGCAACCCGCGACGCCCTCGCCCTGCTGGCTTCCTCCGGCCAGGTTGGTTTTGACGCGCACGCTGGCGAGTATTTCCACCGCCCGCTACCCGTGCATCCCGAGGCGCTGACCGCCATGCACCCGCGCCTGGTCGGCGCGAAAAAGCTTGCCGATTCCGGCGCTATTGAGCGGGTCGGTGAGGGGGAGCACGGCACCGGTGAGTACAGTGTGCGCAGCGGTGAGAACACGTACACCGTGGTGCTACCCGCCGACCCGTACGCCGTGGAGGGGTACCTCTGCTCCTGCCCCTGGTGGTTGAAGTACCGCGGTACGCGCGGCCCCTGCAAGCACGCGCTGGCGGTCAGTATTCTCTACCGCGAACACGCCGCTAACTAGACACACCACGCACCGCACTAAAAGACGACGCCCCAAAAGCTCCCCTCAGCTTCCTTCCGAAAGACCACCATGAGTAAACGCCCCGAAACGCACACCTTCCCCGAAGGTGTCATCACCGAGCCGCTCCCCGGCGAAGTCATTTACCCGCTCACCAGGCAGCAAAAAACCTGGAGCGACATCATGCATTTCAACCGCAACCTCGCCAACATCCTGGCGGTCGGCGGTACCTTCGAACAGATTTACCGCCGCTGGCAGTACTTCGACATTATTAGCACCCCGTTCGGCTCCCAGCTCGGTAAAAACACGCCCGGAACCGTCACCCAGGACCGCGTTAAAGCCTACGCAGAGTTCGGCTGGTTCACCGGAGGTGTTGCCATGCGCCTAGCTGAGCTCTACGGCGGGGCGCGCCTCGAACACAACGAGGAATACTACACCGCCCTCATCAACTGCGACCGCGAGCTGATTCTCCCGCTGCTGCGCGAGGACGAACAGCTCCGCGAAGAACTCATCTGGGGCATGCTCGCCGTCGAAGGTAACCGGGACGTATCCCTCACCCAGCGCGACTCCTACAAGCCCGGGCAGAAGGTCAACAACCCCGGCTGGTCCTGCGCCCTCATCGAAGCCACCGAAACCGGGCTGATTAGCCGTGACCGCCTGATTGATGCGCTCCTGAGCTCCCTCATGAGTGACTTCCCGGCGTACCGGGTCGGCTGGTTCTCACGCCTGGTCACCGGTCTCAAACTCACCGCCGAAGAAATTGCGGCACGTCAGAGCGAATTTCTGACGCTTTTCTCCTCACCCATCGGCCCGAGCGTAACCCTCGGTGTGCAGCATATTCACCGCCTCTGGAGCAAAAACCCGCAGGCGCTGGATGCTACCGCCTTCGCCTACGCGGCACCCGCCGTATGCGCCGGAACCAAAGCAAACGCACTCAAAATCCTGACCATGCTCCAAGCGCTGTACCGGGCGGGCACCCTCGATGCTGCCGTTTGCGAAGACGCTGTAGTCATGGCGCTCAGCCACACCCACGCGCAGGTTCAAGCCGCCGCCCTCAAACACCTCGAAGAATGGGTGCAGGCGGGCGCTGCAGACAACGCGAGCGCCGAGACTATCGTGTTCGCCGAGCGTGCCCGCGAACTCTACCGCGACTACCGTTCCCAGCTCGATCCGCTGGTTGTGGCGCAGATTCAGGGTTCGCCGCTCCTCGAAGATGGGTACAGCCCGGAGAATAGCCGGGGGGAGCGGCACGGAAGACGCAGCCCTCACTGAAGCTGCTGACCTTGAGGCCGCCGCCGCGGAGGCGCTCGCCGCCTCCCGCGCCGTAATCCACCGGTACTGGGACACCCCCGTGCGCCCCGTTACCGAATCCGACGTGCAAGAACGCGCCCGTGCACTCCTGCACCATCAGATTGCACCCTGTGCAACCCCCGATACGCTCAACGAAACGGAACTTCCCGAAACGCACGCCGGATGCGAGCTGGAACTGGAACTGCTCACCGCCTACCTGCTCAGCGCCGACGGCGTCGCGCAGAGCCCCAAACTGCTCGAACAGCTGGTTCCTATCTGCCTGAAAGCTGAACCACTGGGGTTTGACATGGTTCGACATGCGCGCGCACTTGACGGTTCTTGCCGCCGCCGGGAAGCTGCGTGAGCGCCCGAAGGCGTCGGAAATGACCCCGAGGGAAGACCCCGGTACGGTGCCAAACCTGCACTACATGTACTCCCGCCACGCCGCGTTCTTCAGCACCGGATTCAAGGATGCCCTCGGCGTGCTGCAGAGCAGGCAGAGCTACACCCCGCTCGCCACCCCTGAGCTGTTTGGCGGGTGGGTGCATCCGGATACCCTGGTGCGCCGGTATGCCAAGAACCTGGCTGATGGAGCCCCCATCCTGCGCCAGGATTTTACGGCGGCGTTACTGCGTGTGCGCGTGCCGGAGGTGTTGCCTCCGTACGCTACCGACGAGCAGCGACAGGATGCCGAGCACCGCCGCGCTGAGGCGCTGACCCTGCTTGAAAGCCTCGAAGAGCAATACGTGAAGAATGCTCAGGAGGAGGCTCCGCGCTCTGCTCCTACACAGATTCGCGTGCTCCGCTCCGCCCTCGACGGCACCCTCGCCACCGGGCGCATCAACCCCTACCTGGAATCCATCACGGTAGCCCAGCGGGAAAAAAGCTGGGGCCTTCAGCTGAACGGGGTGGCGCACGGCGCTTCCACCCCCGAGCTGAACGCTTTCCGCGGCCTCGCCACCGCCCACCACGACGAAGAAGGACAGTACGCCCTGCTCTACCCCTCACGGGCAGAACCGCTGGCGTACTACTGCGCTAGCGGCAACTGGTACATCTTGGATCACAGCGCCTTCGACCGGAGCCTGTATTTGGCGTTGGCGGCGCACCCCGGCGTGTGGGGTCCCGCTTGCGCCTTCGTGTTTGCCGCGGGCTTCTCGGAGCAGCGCGTCGAGATTCGCTCCCTTGCCGTGGAAATCATGCACCGCGTGCTGGACGACCAACTCAGCCTTGAGGACGCCACCACCGGTTTCGTGAACTTTGTGCCGCTGGCGATGCTGAACCGTTGGGCGCTCGCCCTCACCGACTTCGCCCAGCTGGATGCACGCCGGGCGGTGCGCTTCTTCGCGCGCCTCATACCGCACCTGGATACCGGTGCGAACTCACTCGGTAAGCTGCTGGGCGCTTTCAGCCAGGCGTTGGCGACCCTCGACCCTGCCACCCGTGTGGAGCTCGTGGATGAGCCGCTGCGTGCCTGGTTGGGTACGCTGACCGGTTCTTCGCAGAAGGCGCGGTACGCCCGGAATATCCTCAACCAGGTGCAGAGCTAACCGCCCCGCCCGCACCCGTTCAAACCCTCCATTCAACTCTTCACAACCATTCACCATCAACTCCGAAAGCAGGTACCAATGACTGATACCGCCCAGCCGCGCAACCCTAACGAGCGCAGCGCCAGCGAGCATAACGCAGGGGAGCGCACCCTCGAAGAGCGCCGTGCCGCCCTCAAAGCCCTTATGGCGGCAGAATCAACTGACGTGCAGGAATACCATGCCGTCATCACCGGCGCCACCGAGGAGGAACGCGCCTCCCTCGCCCGAACCTTCACCCCCAAGAGCGTGATCGGTAGCGACCACATTAACCGCACCCCGCTCGCCGCCTACGTTGCCGGGGCGCTCGTGCGCACCCCCGACGGCGACCCTTGGGAATACCACCGTTCCGCCGGTCGCGCCATGCGCACCCTGCTCTGGGAGGGGCGCCCGGATCAGCAGCTGATTGACGCGTTCCTGCTCGGCGCCACCGAACGCCCCGACGAGTGGATTCTGCGTTTCATTGAGGGCCTGTCGAACTCTTGGGCGCGCTCGAAGAAAATTTGGGAAACCTGCTACATGCTGCTTCGTGCCCGTAACCTGAGCTGCGATGCCCCCGAATACCTGGTCCTTTTCTTCCACGAGGCCCTGCCCTGCGTGAAGAAGGACAGCGCGAGCAACCACGCCCAGCTCAAAACCTTCTTCACCCGTGACATGACCCTGCTCGACCAGGAATTTTGGGCTGTCTTCCGCACCGAAGGGGTGCTCTTCAAGGGCTACGGCAACTACATGGGTGAAAGCGCGGAACTGTGCCGCCTCATGGGCGAATACTTCGACATCCGCGACGAAATCCTGGACGCCCTGCTACGCGGCCTGACCAGCGATTTCAGCGCATTCAACTCGGCTGCGTTCCACTCCATCTACACCGATCTGCAGCCCACCGACGCAGAAAATCGGGCACGCTTCGGGCAGCTCATGGCTGTCCTCACCGCAGAGCCCAGCGCCTCCGTCGGATTCGCCCAGACCATGCTGCAGAACGTCCTCAAAGCCTGCGCACCCGCCGCCCTGCAGAAGACCCCCGACCTGCAGCCCCTCGAACAGGTCGACCTGGAACAGCTCATCGACGCACTCGGCGCGAACCTCTACCGCACCGAAAAGAAGATTCAGCGCGGCGCCCTGCGCCTGCTTAAGCTCATCGCCACCCAGTACGCCGGCGTGAGCAAAGCCAAGCGTAAGAAGGCGCAAACCGCCGAGCAGGTGGCGCTCGCCAACTACGTTGCTGACCGCATCCTCGAAGCCTACGATGTGCTACCCCTGGAGTTGCGCGGTGCCGCTGAAGCCTGCCTGCCCGAAGACCGTCTACCCCAGGCGGAAGAGGCGGAGGCGGCGGGCGCCTCCGTAGAGGTGCCACCGGTGCTATTGCCCGGCGTTGAGCACCGAGAACCCGTCGCATCCATCGCAAATTTGGAAGAGTTCTGCACCCTGCTGACGGAAGAGTCGAACACCACCTCCGGCCGAATTACCGGGGACGAATCTCCCCGCACTAGGGGAGAGAACCTAGCACGTCTTTACCACTTTGCCGCGACCGACAAGCTGGCGCCGGCGGATCAGCAGCAGCTTCGTACCCTGCGCAAGATCGCCAGCGAATATTACTACAACAACGTCGCGTACATGCCTGTTCTCCGCGCAGTATTGAAAGCTAACGCCGAGGCCGCAGGATACGAGTCCTGGGAGCTACCCGAGCTGACGCCGCTCCTGCAGTATTCCGACCGTAGTGAGATGGTTGCACGAGCTCACCCGGGTAACGCGCTCCTGAGCAAGGAAGAGATGATACGTCTGACTATTCAGAATAAACACCATCTCTGGAATGCTGACTACAAGCCGTTGAAGGGTTACCGTGATCTCTATGAGATCTTCCGCGAGCAGATGCGTGCCGTCGCCGCCGGGGGAGAGTACCGCACGGACGGACGTACCGTTCGTCTGCTTACGGAACCTCTACCGCCCCGCCCCCTCGCCCCGGAGGAGTGGACGTACCGCATGGTCTCCAGCCTGGACATCCCCTGGAGTGGCTACAACCGCGGTCTCGATTTTGATCGAATTGAGGAATACCGGCAAGCCAGCCAGGAAGGTCGTCTCCGCGAGGCAGGTTTCGAAAACTTTAACGTTGAGGAATTCGTGGAGTACCAGCCCATGTGGCAGGTCGCGAGCGACATTGCGGATACCGCGGATGAGGCGCGCGAGACGCTGAGCCGTGCAACCGCTGGCATGAGCCCCGAGGAAGCCATCGCCTACGAGGTGTTAAACACCGCGTTCATTCCCTTCGTATATCTGCTGAATCTCGACAGGGTCGACAGCTGGCTGGGTGACTTCCTCCCGGCGCTCACCGAATGGGCGTCCTGGTTGCTTCAGAACAACCCGGACCTGCTCTCGGCATACTTCATGTTCGCTGGGAGGGCCGCACTCGACTATAAAAATGCGACTCCCGTATTGCCGCTTCTGCGCGCGTTGAGGGAGTCCACCGTGCAGGTAGGCGCCCCCCTCCTGCGCCCTGCTCGGCTATGTGGCGAGCGCGAAGAACCCTGAGTACCGTCTGGCGGCGGCAGAGTCCATTGCGGCACTCTTTGAGGCGGGCCTGCTGGATGCATCAACCTTCGCAAAGACCCTGAAATGGGCGCTGGAGGACGGGATGGTCCTTCCGAATCGCCTGGTGGCGACCCTGCGTGAGGTCTCGAGTATCGGTGTTCTGGCGGGTTGGCGTGTGCTGCAGGTTCTGCGCCTGCTGTTGCCGATGGTTGGTGGGCTGACGAAGGGCGGCGACTATGTGCGCCTAGCGGTGGAGCTTGCCGAACTGTACGGTACGCCGGTTGAGATTCCCGCCGAGCTGGAGCCGAAAATGAAGGGCTCTACGGTGCTGGCGAAGAGCCTGCGTGCCCTGGCTGCCGTGCCTGCCCGCAAGACGGAGGAGGCGCTTGCCGCCCGCGAGGCTGCGCTTGCGCTACTGGGTGAGAGCGGTGCCTAATACTGTGCCTGAAAGCGTGCATTCTGCGGCGCCTGCGTGGAGCGCCGAATACCTGCAGGAGTTCCTGTGGCGTATTGTGCCGGGTCGTTCCATGCGCTCTATGGATGATGAGGTGATTGCCGAGTTTTTCAGGGAGCATCCGGAACACTGGGAAAAAATCTGGGCGCTGTTTACCGTGGAGGGCGCCATGCCCTCGAATGGTCTAGGAATCTGGTTTATTTATGATGCGCGGCTGACTATTTGCGGTCATGATTTTCTGGTGTATTTGGCGGAGCGTTTTCCGCAGTATCGAGCCCGGATTGAGCAGGAATGCGTTCAGGCGTTGCTACGTGATTATGCGCCGCAGAACGCCCGCGTTTTCTCGCGTGCCTTTGAGGCTCTGACGGCGGTTCCGAAGGGGCTGCGCGGTGCTGAACGTAAGCAGGCTTTGGTGGGTCAGGCGCAATCTATGCTCGGCACGGTGCGCTGATTCCGGCATTGTTGGCTTCGCCGGTGGCGACCACGGCTGCTGTGGGTGCGCAGATGCTGCAGAGTGTTCTGCAGGTCTGCGCGCTATCTGGCGGTTCTACCTCTGCCGGTCAGGTGCCGCTGACTGCTGGTGAGCTTCAAACCCTAGTGGCGGAGGCGCTACCTGCCGCCGCGCAGCTGCTGTTCCGGCGTGAGAAGAAGCTGATGACTGCCGGTTTGAAGGTGCTTGAGTTGAGTGTTCGGGCGGTGCCGGAACGTGCCGGGGAGGTGTCTGCTTACGCGCAGGATGCTGTGGAGGTTCTTCCTCTGGAGCTGCGCGATCGCGCCCAGAAGCTGTGCCCTGACACTGTGCCTGCACAGCCTAGTTCGATTCACTCTGGCTCGGCTCAGCTCGCCTCCACCCAGTCTGCCTCAGATCAGCCGCCCCGTAGTGTGCAGATTCCGGATGTCCCTGCCCTTGGGTTCTCAGCCTCGGAGGTGAACGCCGCCCTCAACGCGGCGCCCCAGGCTGGGCGCGCCTCCGAAGCTACCCGGGATGCTATTCGCAACGACCGGGACTGCGAAGAGCTGCTGTTCGCCCTCTACCACCTCAACGAGAGGGAGCAGTCTGTCCGCCGCATCCCGGCGTTGCTGAGCTACCTGCACCGGGCGCATCAGGAGGGGCGAGTCATTGAGTTCAGTCCCGCTTTTCAGAAGCATCTGCGTCGTTACCTGAGCCGTACCTGGCATGACGTTTGCGACCAATTGCGGTATCTGGCGTACCGTCTGCTGATTCAGCATGTGCACGCCGCAGACCCTGACCCGCAGGCAGCACTCACCGAACACACGGGTCGTTTTCAGGGTGCTGATTTTCACTTCAAGGGGTACCCGCGCAAGGGTAGCGAATATTGGGCGTACCGTTCGCCCACGGCACTATTCCACGAGCAGCTTCGTGTTGCGTTCGGGGATCAGCCCTATAGTAGCGAGGGTGCGGCTGGGCAGGGCTTTGCGCCTCTGCTGGCTGAGCCGCTGCCTGCGGTGGAGCGTTCTTTTGAGCGCACGGTGATTCGTTTCAAGTCGTACCGTGAGGCGTTTCCGAAGGTTCTGCACGGCGAGTATGAGGTGAATGATTCCACCTATGAGCTGTGGCAGGTGCCGGGGGAGGAGCTAGCCACGGAGCGGAGTACGTTCACGGCGGCGGCATACACGGTGGCTGGTGCCTGTGTGGAGTATCCGGGGCGTTCCCTGGAACATGCCGAGGTGCCGTCTGTCGCCCTGGTATGTGGCTGGTACGCCTGGGCGATGCGCCACAACCCGGACCTTCTGGCGGCGCAGTATAAGCCGTTGCTGAGCGTGTATCAGTTCTCTCGTCTTCACGGTTTTGAGGAGGTTCTGCAGGCGCTAGGTGCGGCGGAGCGTGCTCTGGGTGTGCCGTCGTATAACTTCCTGGCGTGGGCTTCTGTAGTGTACGCCCCGGAGCGTCGCGCGTTGACGGCGGAGACGATTGCCTCCCTCATTGACCGCGGCAACTGGGATGCGCACCTTTTCGCCAGTGAGCTCGGGTACCTCCTGGAGCACGGCTGGTTCGGGGCGAATCGTCTGGTGCAGACGTTGAACGATGCCGCTTCGTTGAGTCCCTTGGCGGGGTGGTCTGTCTTCCAGACGGTGCGCTGGATTCTTCCGTTGGCTCCGCAGGTGGGTCAGGGTGCGTCCCTTGTGAAGCTTGCCGTTGAGCTTGCCGAGCTGTACGGTACGCCGGTTGAGATTCCCGCCGTCCTGGAGCCGAAGATGAAGGGCTCTACAGTGCTGGCGAAGAGCCTGCGTGCCCTGGCTGCGGTAATCCCGCGCGTGACGGAGGAGGCGCTTGCCGCCCGCGAAGCCGCGCTTGCGCTATTGGGCGAGTCCTAGCCCGAAAAACCTACCTGCCGGTGAGGCTACTTGCCCCTTAGCTAGAGCCTCACCGGCGGGTAGAAACCCCCGAGCATGCTTCGGTGACGAAACGGCTTGACCACCGTCGCGGGGCGGGAGTACTCTATAGGTAATGGCGGATCATGAAGAGTCCTACTTTCTGAAATATCTTTTTCTTATATTTGTCGGATTCTTCGCTTCCCGCCATTTTTCTTTTAATCCCCCGTTCCCACGCGGCTGACAGATAAGCGGCTGATGGACAAGCACTCGGCGGATAAACAGGCGACGGATAAACACCGCCCAGGCTCCGTTTACGTAACCGCCTGTTGCCCCCGCGAATATATACCCCCGCAGGTCACCGATGACCAAACGCAACGACAACCCGCGCCCACGCCGCTACGATAAGAACATAAACACACCACCGACGGTGACAGTCGGGTGAGACCAACGGAAAGGACGACCCGTGACTACCCCCTACGACGCATCCCCCTACCTGCAGGAATCACCCTACCTCAACGAATCCGCATACCTTCACGGCGAAGCGCCCGAAGGCCTCAGCCCCCTCGTGCGCCTCATCCTGATGCGCCGCTACGGCGTGTACGTCTTCACCGACCTGTACGGCCCCTACTACCGCTCGAACTACTCGAGCATTAATGAGCGGCACCAGGCCGGTGTATTCGACACCGACCTGGGGCGAGTGTCCGCCCTGAGCAATTGCGGTCTGACCCTCAGCGAGGAATCCCTCGCCCAGGCGTTGAAGGTCAGCACCAACGAATTTGCCCTGTTCTTGACCATCTGGTCCTACGAGTACGGGTACCGCCCCGGCCGCGTGTTCCGCCGCGACTTTGATTTGCGCGCCCTGACGCTCACCGAGGAGCAGCGCTACACCGAGCAGATCATGCACTACCTCTCCAACCCGTACTACAACCCGGACGGCACGGAGCGCATCGTTGGCGGTCTGCCCGAGAACTACGTGCCCTACGAGTGGCAGCAGCCGCTGAGCCGCACCAACCTCATCGGTATGGAACGCAACCGCCGACCCCTGCAGATGGTCAGCGGCGTGCAGAACGCCCTAATCATGGCGGGTGCCCTCTACCAGCAGCTGCTCGGCCAGCAGCAGGTATACAACCAGACCGACCAGCGCGACCTGGTGGCGCTGCGCCGCTTCCTCGCCCAGCATGACGCCCTGCCAGCTGCCCGACCGGAGAACACCAGCCGCGAGAACCGCGTGTTCATCGCCGCATGCCTGCACCCCGAAGACGCTGAGCACTTGTACACCATGAAGGAGGCGCTCGCCCTCGCCGCCGCCTACTCGCGCCTGCGGTTCAACGGCACGGTGGGCGACCTGAGCCTGAGCCGCGCCCCGCGCCTGAAGTTACGCCGTAGCGAACGCACCCGCATCGCACACCTGCTCAACCGCATCATTGAAGCTGACCCGGTCGGTGCCCGCTACGACAGCGCGCCCGCAGCTGAAATGTACAAGCGCCTCGTCAAGGCGATTCACCCCGGAGACTACCCCTCGCTGACCGCGCTGAGCCGCTGGGCTGACGACCTGTACCGCGGTGAGGTGTACAGCTTCGAGTCGCTGGTGGACCGCGCCTACGCCACCAGGGATGCGCAGAACGTGGCTCGCCTGCTCTCCACCCGCCCGGGCGTTTTTGCGCGCCAGCTGGTGCGCGCCCTGACCGCTTTCGAGGCGCCGCGCTACGGTATCGACACCGCACCGAGCCCCGGCCAGCAGGTCATCTTTGACGCGTTCGCCGCCGTGGCGCCGCGCGTTTCCGCACCCATCCTGGTGCAGATTCGTAACCTGGTGACCCTGCAGCGTAACGCGCTCGCGAACCCGCCGAAGGAACGCCCCGCCAACCCGGTTGCGGTGCAGGAGGACCGGGAGCTCGCTGACTACGCGCGCCGCAACCCGGAGGGCGTCGCGAGGGTTCAGAACATCATGCAGAACGCGGGCATCCCGAACCCGCTGGGTTCGTTCTTTGGGGATAATTCCGGTCCGGAGAACCCGCTACCGTCCATTCCGGTCGGTTCCGAGAGCCCCGCGAGCCAGCGCGAGGAGCGCCGCAAGGCATCAGCTCAGAAGGATCAGCCTGCCGCCCCGCAGCGCATGAACCTGTCCAAGACCGGCATCGCCACCATGATTCCGGCGCGCGAGTACAGCCCGGCGGTGCTGGACCTGCTGGAACGCCTGGTTGAGATTGGTCTGTCCGGTCGTCTTGCCGAGACCAGCATCTACCTGCCCGAGCAGGTGGGCGATATGGTCATGCCGTTGAACACCCGCAGCGCCCGCCCCTCCCTGGACGGCATGGGTCGCTACAACACCTCGACGGTGCACCTGCCGCCCACCGGCGTGATCCGCCTCTTCTGCTTCTGGGATGAGGGCGTGGACATTGACCTGTCGCTGATGATGTTCGACGCCGAAGGCAACTACATGGATAAGATCAGCTACTGGTCGCAGACCGCGAAGAACAGCCAGGGCGCCATTTACGCGCACCACTCCGGTGACATTACAGACGGTACCGGCGGCGCCTGGGAGTACATCGACATTGAGGCACGCAAGGCGCTCAAGGCGGAGGTGTGCTACCTCGTGCCGGTGGTGCAGCTGTACTCCGGCTTCGGGGAGGCGCGCACCCTGGCCGCGGTGAACGACCTGCTAGCGGGCTTCATGGTGGTGCCCGCCGTGGGTGTGGGCGAGGTGCACGAGGTGAGCCAGGTGCACACCAAGTTCGCCCTGCGTGCCGAGAGCCGTGGCGTGCTGCCGTTCATCGTGGACCTGCAGAACCGCGACCCGTACGACATCCCCGAGGAGACCGACGCCATCGTGAAGGTGACGGACATCGGCCTTGCCCACGGCATTAACGTGCTGCAATCCGGCGCGAACATCACCGCCGTGCGCGAGCACTTCGACTGGGCGCAGCCCATGACGGTGCGCGAGTACCTGCACCTGACCGGCGCGAAGCTCGCCCCGACCGCCGAGGAAGCGCAGGAGGTGCTGGAGGCGACGGTTCCGTCGCTGGCGGCACTGTACGTGGGCTTCGAGGGGGAGGAATCTTCGGAGGAGTAAGAGCCGCAGAATCCTACCGCCTCTGAGCAGTAAGCGGGCGTAGCAAGAGTGGAGCCCCGGATAGTCGAAACTATCCGGGGCTCCACTCTTTTGTCATGTCATAACATTTTGAAATCTTCGTTGGATGATGAAGATGTACTGGCTTACTTAGGCGACTGCTTCGAGCTGTTGGCTCACGTACTGGTTCAGGCTCTGGTGAGAAAGCGCTGCCTGCTGAACCAGACGACGATGCAATTGCGGTGAAACACGCAAGTTGAATCGTCCTGAGAAGGAACGCAGAGAGAACGGTTCGGGTGCCTCGCGGCCGTCTTCTTCAAGAATCTCAAGGGTATCGGCGACGACTTCTCGAATACCCGCGAATGCTTCGGTCGAGGTCGGTGCCAAGTATGAGAGGCTGGGAAATTCTGCGACGGTTCCGACAAATTCCTGGTCGTCTTCAGACCACTCGACGCGGTAGGTGTAGAGCTCCTGGCGGGGGAGAGCGTTAGTCATCGTTATTCTCCAATTTTCGAATGGCAGTTAGAACCTGCTTGACTTGGTATTTCTTTGCTTTACCGGAGTTTCCCTGTTGAATGTTGACAATAGGGTCACCATGCCAGGGGGTGCTGTAGTAGTGGTGAGATCCGCGGATACGCGGCGCTCCAAAGAAATGGGTGCATACCTTTTGAAGTTGAGTGAAAGTAACGTTTTGAGGGCTGGAGGCCATCTTCGCAACTAAATCTTCAATACTCGGCATACTTCATGGTACCACTTCTAGTACCATTCGGGCTGGTTTAAAAACCATAGAGAAAAGCCCCGGATAGATGTCTATCCGGGGCTCCACCCTTTATCCAATGCAGTTCAGAACCAGAACCTTACGGGCGGTTCTCAGGAGCCAGCGACTCCTCGGTTGCAAAAATCAGGGTCTGCTTCTTACCGCGCGCACCCACCGCCGGGGTTTCCAGCAGCAGCTCCGCGTTCAGGTCCTCAGCGTCCAGCTTCGCGCCAGCCAGGAGGCGGCTGGTCGCATCCTGCTTATCCTCACCGGTGATGAGGAAGAACACGTGACGCGAATTATTGATAATCGGCAGGGTCACCGACACACGCTCAGCCGGCGGCTTCGGCGAATCAGAAACCATCACGGTCACAGCCTTACCGCCCTCAACCGGGTCCTCCGGCAGACCGGTACCCAGCAGAACCTGCTTACGGCCCGGGAACAGGGACGCAATGTGACCGTCCGGGCCCATGCCCAGCAGGGTGATATCAAAGACCGGTGCGGGCCACTGGCCACCGCCACCACCGCAGCCGCCTCCGCCGCATCCGCAACCACCTGCGGGCTCAGTAGCCTCAGCATCAAATTCGTCCAGGGTGGTCTCTTCAATGGACTGCTCGGGTGCGGAAGAACCGCAACCGCCGCCACCACAACCACAGCCGCCGGAGCCGCCGTGCTCGTGACCTGCGCCGCCACCGTGACCGCCAGCCAGCGGCAGTTCGGTTGCGCCCTCGGGCATCTGCACGCTCACAGCCGGTGCAGAACCGGCGTAGTCGCGCATCTCAAAGGCGTAGTGCTCAGCTGCAGCTTCCAGGCCGGTAAAAATATCGGACGGACCCATGCGGTGCACATTGCCCACGACCAGGCCGTGCGACAGCAGGGGAGCGAGCAGCACCTCAATAGCCTGACCGTCATTACGTTCGGGGCTACGCTCGGGCACGAAACGCTCATCAGAGAACCAGAAATGCACGCGGGACCAGTCGATATCCTTCACGCGCTCGTTCTCAGCCCACGCCTTCAAGGTGGCGATACCCATGGTGCCGCCGGTCAGCGAAATGTGGGCGATCGTGCGCTCAGAGAGCACGTGCTCAATGATGTCGAGGATGCGGGTCACCGCGTCCGCTGCGAGAGCGTCGCGGGTCGGGTGCGCCACCAGGGTGGGGGTGGATGCGCCCATGTTCTGAATCTTAGGCATCGAAAACCTCCGGGTATTCTTCGAGGTCCAGCATGTCTTCAGGCTGGCAGGTATCGTCCACGAGGGTTACGGTGCGCAGCGCCTGCTTCAGCACGTCACCGTAGGTGTCGTCCGGGTCGAGGCGGCGCAGCTCCTCAGAGATGCACTCGGCGAGGGTCCGCACCGGCAACGCAATCTGCTGGTCGGGTGCGTACGGGGTGGAGATGGTCGCCACGGAAATGCCGGGGCGGAACATCGTCACGGAACCGTCTTCACGCTCAATGCTGACGCGGTACAGGCCGCGGTTTGCCGCGCCGATGGTGGCGAGGTGTACGGGCGCTTCAAGCTTCCAGCCGAGCCACGTACCGAGCAGCACCACGGACGGGGACTTGCTCGAACCCCACACAACCACGCGGCGCACGGGGGAGGAAGGCATCTGCTCCATGAGCGCTGCCAGCTGGGTGCGCCACAGGGTGAGGCGGGTCCACGCCAGGTCGGTGTCGCCTGCACGGAATACGTCGGTGAGCTTGCGTAGCGCTTCCTTCGGGTCGTCGGCGCGTGCAGAGTCGGTAATGCGACGCTGCGCGATACGACCGATGGAGTGCTGTGCCGGGTTCTCGGGCACCGAGTGCGGCCACCAGACCACAATCGGGGAGTCCGGCAGCAGCAGACCGGAGATCAGTGCTTCGGTCGGGCGAGATGCGCTACCCCAGCCGCGCAGAACAATCATCTCGGATGCGCCGGTGTCGCCACCGAGGTGGATTTCTGCATCCAGCTGGTCGGGGTCGAGCGGGTCGTGAGAGATGTGCACAATAATGCGGCTCGGGTGTTCGTGGGAGGCACGAATTGCGGCGCGCATTGCTTCGCGGGAGTGGCCCTTTTCCGCGAGAACAACGAGGGTGAGAACTCGTCCGCTGCTGAGGCTACCGTTGGCGGCAGTCAGGTGGCTCAGTTCCTTGTTGATAGCGGAAACGGTGGTGTTATGCAGGTGCGAGATCACGGGCGCCTCCAAGCGCGGTTGTCACGCTCAAGCATCTCGTGTGCTGAACGCGGACCCCACGAACCGGACTCGTAGGGTTCAGGCTTAATGCGGTTTTCTTCCCAGTACTCTTCGAAGGGGTCGAGGATTTTCCAGGAGAGCTCAACTTCTTCGTGGCGGGGGAACAGCGGCGGCTCGCCGAGCAGAACGTCCAGGATGAGACGCTCGTAGGCTTCGGGGGACTCTTCGGTAAAGGAGTGGCCGTAGCCGAAGTCCATGTTGACGTCGCGGATTTCCATCTGGGTGCCGGGCACCTTCGCGGAGAATCGGATGGTCATGCCTTCGTCGGGTTGCACGCGGATGACGATGGCGTTCTGGCCGACCTGCGGGTTTTCACGTTCGCCGAAGAGACGGTCGGAGGACTTCTTGAAGACCACGGCGATTTCGGTGACTCGGCGGCCCAGGCGCTTGCCGGCGCGCAGGTAGAAGGGGGTGCCTTCCCAGCGGCGGTTTGCGATGGACACCTTCAGCGCTGCGAAGGTTTCGGTGCGGGAGTCTGCAGGGATGTCGTTCTCGTCGAAGAAGCCGTTGACGTGCTCGCCGCCCTGGTAGCCTGCGGCGTACTGGCCGAGGGCGAAGGAGTTCGGCAGGTCGTCGATGCGGACTGCTTCGAGGACCTTCGCCTTCTCGGCGCGCAGGTGCTTAGCGTCGAGGCTGAGGGGTTCTTCCATGGCGGTGAGGGCGAGCAGCTGCAGCAGGTGGTTCTGGATGACGTCGCGGGCCGCACCCACGCCGTCGTAGTAGCCTGCGCGGGAGCCGATGCCGATGTCTTCAGCCATGGTGATCTGGACGTGATCCACGTAGTGGGAGTTCCAGAGGGGCTCGAACATCTGGTTGGAGAAACGCATCGCCAGGATGTTCTGCACGGTTTCCTTGCCCAGGTAGTGGTCGATGCGGAACACGGCGTCGGGCGGGAAGACTGCCTCCACGATGGAGTTCAGTTCGCGTGCGCTTTCAAGGTTGTGGCCGAAGGGCTTCTCGATGACCACGCGGCGCCAACCGTCGACGGGGTTGATGGTGTCGTTATCGCGCGATGCGAGGTCGTGTTCGGCGAGCTTGGTGAGGACCTGCTCGAATGCCTTCGGGGGGATGGAGAGGTAGAAGGCGTGGTTGCCGTGAGCGCCACGCTCGTCGAGTTCGGCAAGGGTGCTCTTGAGTTGTTCATAGGCTGCGTCGTCGTTGAAGGCACCTTCAACGAATCGCATGCCCTGCTGGAACTGGTTCCATACGTCTTCGCGGAAGGGGGTGCGGGCGTTTGCCTCAACAGATTCACGCACATAGGCGCGGAAGTCGTCATCGCTCCAGGGGCGGCGGCCGAAGCCGACGAGGCCGAAGCTCGGCGGGAGCAAACCGCGGTTCATGAGGTCATACACTGCCGGAAGCAGCTTCTTGCGGGCCAGGTCACCGGTTACGCCAAAGAAGACGAGCGCGGACGGCCCCGCAATGCGGGTAATGCGGCGGTCGCGAGTGTCCCTGAGAGGGTTCGCTTCATGACCGATAGTCACAATATATTCCTTTGATTGCCTTGGTTGGTTCGTGCGGCGCGCGGTTCGTACCTTGTCGCGCGGAGGCGATGCCGCATTCTGGAAGGTGTGTACCCTGTATTGTACCGGTTTTTGACGGGACGATATGAGGGGCACCTAACCCGCCGAGATTCTCTGGGACGCCGCGGGCGGTGAAGCCCTGCGGGAATCCTGGCGAAAATCCTGGTTAGGATCCTGGTCAGAATCTCTACGAGAATCCCGGCGGATTGGTGCTGTGCCCACAATATGTTGGGCGTGCATATCGGTTGGTGTGCGTCGGGTGGTGCACACCGGGAACGCATTGGTCATGCGCTATATTTCAGTGGCTGCTGAACTTCAGTAGCTTCCGAATTTCAGTAGCTGTAGATTCGGCTGTGTCGCCTGGTTTTACTTAGCCTGCTCGAGTGCTTCACGGACGGTCTGCAGCAGCTCTTCCCAAGAGACGTCGAACTTGGACAGGCCCTCAACCTCGAGCTTCTCCACGACCTCCGGGTAGGAGACGTAAGCGGAGATAGCGTCCAGAACCTCATTCGCTTCGGAGTAGTTCGGCACGATGGTGTTGCCGGTAACCTCGCCGTGGTCGGCAACAGCGTTCAGGGTTGCCTCGGGCATGGTGTTCACGGTGTTGGGTGCAACCAGGCCGGTGACGTACAGGGTGTCCGGCAGGGACGGGTCCTTCACACCGGTGGATGCCCACAGCGGGCGCTGTACGTTCGCGCCGTGTGCCTGCAGACGTGCCCAACGCTCGGAGGAGAACATTTCCTCGAACACCTCGTAGGCGAGGCGTGCGTTTGCCAGGCCTGCCTTGCCCTTGAGCTGCACAGCGTCGCCGCCTGCCGCTTCGAGGCGTGCATCGATTTCGGTGTCTACGCGGGAGACGAAGAAGGATGCGACCGAGTGGATGGTGGACAGGTCCTTGCCGTTCTCCAGCGCCTGCTCCAGACCGAGCATGTAGGCGTTGATGACCTCGCGGTAGCGGGTCAGGGAGAAGATCAGGGTCACGTTCACGCTGATGCCAGCAGCCAGGGTCTCCGCGATGGGGCGCAGACCTTCCTGGGTTGCGGGGATCTTAATCATGACGTTTTCGCGGCCCACGCGCTCGTAGAGTTCACGTGCCATCTTGGCGGTGCCTTCGGCGTCGCGTGCCAGGCGGGGGTCAACCTCGATGGAGACGCGGCCGTCAAAACCGTTGGATGCCTTGTAGACGGGTGCGAACACGTCGCAGGCTGCGCGCACGTCGTCGCAGGTTGCGGCGAAGACTGCCTCTTCAACGCTTGCGCCGGCGGCGGCAAGCTCACGCATCTGCTCAGCGTATGCGGCGCCCTTGGAGAGCGCGCCAGCGAAGATGGTGGGGTTGGTGGTCACACCGACGACGTTGTGGGTCTTGATGAGTTCGGCGAGGTTGCCGCTGGTCAGACGCTCACGGGAGAGGTCGTCAAGCCAGATGGAGACACCGGCGTCGGAAAGCTTCTGAGTGGACTCAGACATGTGAAAACCTTCGATTCTTTGTCGAAATTGAAAATGTCAAAATTGAAATTTGAGATATCGGCGAAATCTTCTGGGCGGCGGGAGGCTCCGGCTGAGTGGTCAGCCGGAGCCTACCCGTTGCGCCTGCACCCTACCCGTACAGGGGGAGCGCGGTGTGCGCGGCAGTTACCGCGGCGTTGTTATTGCCTACTTAGCGGCCTCGATGGAATCCTTAGCGGCAGCCACGACAGCCTCCGCGGTGATACCGAATTCGCGGTACAGGGTCTTCGCATCGGCGGATGCACCGAAGTGCTCGATGGATACGGCGCGGCCGGCGGTGCCGAGCAGGTCGTACCAGCTCATCGCCAGGCCAGCCTCGACGGAGACGCGGGCTGCAACCGAGGAGGGCAGAACCGACTCGCGGTACTCTGCGTCCTGCTCAGCGAACCACTCACGCGAAGGCATGGAAACCACGCGGGCGGCGATGCCCTGCTCTGCGAGGGTTGCGCGAGCCTGGACGGCGAGCTCAACCTCGGAGCCGGTAGCGATCAGGATGACGTCCGGGGTGCCCTCGGTGTCAGCCATGATGTAGCCGCCGCGTGCGGTGCCCTCAGCGGAAGCGAACTTCTCACCCTCAGCGTCTGCGTGCACGTCTTCACGAGCCCAGACGGGCAGGTTCTGACGGGAGAGCACGATACCTGCGGGGCGGTCGGACTTCTCCAGGATGGTGCGCCATGCGACGGCGGTTTCGTTAGCGTCCGCGGGGCGAACCACGTCGAAGCCGGGGATAGCGCGCAGAGAGGAGAGGTGCTCGATCGGCTGGTGGGTGGGGCCGTCCTCGCCCACACCAATGGAGTCGTGGGTCCACACGTACAGTGCGGGAACGCCCATCAGCGCGGAGAGGCGAACAGCCGGACGCTGGTAGTCGGAGAACACGAAGAAGGTGCCCGAGAACGCGCGGGTCGGGGAGGAGAGCACGATGCCGTTGACGATTGCTGCGGCAGCCTGCTCACGAATACCGAAGTGCAGCACGCGACCGTAGGGGTTCGCGGTCCAGTCTTCGGTGCTGTGCGATGCCGGGTTGAAGGACTCTGCACCCTTGATGGTGGTCAGGTTCGAGCCGGCGAGGTCAGCGGAGCCGCCCCACAGTTCGGGGAAGGTGTCAGCGATAGCGTTGATGACGGTGCCGGATGCCGCGCGGGTTGCCACGGAGGTGCCAGCCTCGAACACCGGGAAGGCAGCCTTGTAGTCTGCGGGCAGTTCGCCTGCGACGAGGCGCTTGTACAGTTCGGCGCGCTCGGGGTTAGCCTTGGCCCATGCCTCGAACTTCTCGTCCCATGCCTTGTGTGCTGCGGCGCCGCGCTCAACGAGCTGGCGGGTATGTGCCAGGACGTTCTCCTCGACGAAGAAGCTCTTGGCGGGGTCGAAGCCGAGCAGTTCCTTGGTTGCGGCGACCTCTTCAGCGCCGAGCTTGGAGCCGTGCACTGCGCCGGTGTTCTGCTTGGTGGGGGCGGGGTAGCCGATGATGGTGCGCAGCTCAATGAAGGAGGGCTTGTCGGTGACAGCCTTTGCACGCTCAATAGCGGCGTACAGTTCTGCGACGTCCTCAACGTAGTCGCCGGTGCGGGTCCAGTCCACGCGCTGAACATCCCAACCGTAGGACTCGTAGCGCTTTGCTACGTCCTCGGTGAAGGCAACGTCGGTGTCTTCCTCAATGGAGATGTGGTTGCGGTCCCAGACGACGATTAGGTTGCCGAGCTCCTGGTGACCTGCGAGCGCGCACGCCTCGGCGGTGACGCCTTCCTGCACGTCACCTTCGGAGGCGATGACGTAGACGTGGTGGTCGAAGGGGGAGGTGCCCGGTGCTGCTTCGGGGTCGAACATGCCGCGCATACGGCGCTGTGCGTAGGCGAAGCCAACGGCGGATGCCAGGCCCTGGCCGAGCGGGCCGGTGGTGATTTCTACGCCCTTGGTGTGCTTGTATTCGGGGTGGCCGGGGGTGAGGGCACCCCAGGTGCGCAGGGCTTCCAGGTCCTTCATTTCCAGGCCGTAGCCGCCGAGGAACAGCTGAGTGTACAGGGTGAGGGAGGTGTGGTCGGGGGAGAGGATGAAGCGGTCACGGCCTTCCCAGCGGTCGTCGGAGGGATCCTGGTTCATGACCTTCTGGAAGAGCAGGTAGGCGACCGGCGCCAGGCTCATTGCGGTGCCGGGGTGGCCGGATCCGACCTTTTCTACGGCGTCTGCGGCGAGGATACGTGCGGTATCTACGGCGCGCTGGTCGGTTTCTGTCCACTGGAAGTTCTCTGCCACGTGGGTGTCCTTTCACAACGTGAGTGGATGCGCCAGCAGGCTTGTGCTAGCGCGCTGTCCGTCGGGTGTAACGGTTCTCGTCAGGCTGTTATTCCCGTGCCGTGTGTGGCTGGGTGCCCGGAGGATGTTTCGACCCTTTCGTTTTAACAGGATAGTTCACTGGGCGGAAGTATCCGGTGTGTGAATGCAGACATTCACAGGGTGATACGGGGCTGAGATGGAGAAAAAGCTACGCTACAACGCGGGCGCTGTGGATTTCACGGTGCATGTTTGAGCTGTGTTTCTGAGCTATGCGCTGAATATTGTTCAGTAACGTAACAATTTGTGAAAGTGGTGAAGCTCATGTTAAGGTTGAGCAGGAAGGTTGCAGACCGAAACAGTGGTTGGGTCGGTCTGCATCTCGGTGATTGAAGCCCCTCCTCCGCGTAGGAACCATTGATTATCTTACTGTGGTGGTGAGATAAAAGGTTCTGGAGGAGGGTGCTTTCTTTTAGTCTCTGACCGTACACTTTGTGCGTGGTTGAGGCTAAAGGTTTGTGTTATATGAATGGGCGCCGGATATGTATCGGAACATATCCGGCGCCCGCCTTTTAATTTGCAATTAGAAGAAGCTCTGTCTGCTCTTGCACTGTCTACGCTTGCGTTGTCTGTATTTGCGCTGCTGCTAGTCGGACCACTTGAACTTGCGCGAGGCAATAAACCCAATGACCACGGTCCACACGATGATTACCCAGTGCGGGTCGGCGAGCCACTGATGCTGAATGAAGTTTCCGCGCAGCGCGTCACCCAGAGCCGCCGAGGGCGACCACGCCACGATTCCGGCGTACCAGTCGGGGAAGGACTTCAACGGGAACACCACGCCGCCGGCACCGGCAAGAATCACCCAGGCAATATTCACGATGGCGAGGGTCGCCTCCGCGCGCACCGTGCCGGCAATGAGCAGACCCAGCGCCGTAAACGCGCCGGCACCCATGAGCATCGTGATGATGGAGCGCGAGACGGCGATAGCGTCCGGGCGCCAGCCCAGACCGTACCCGAGCGCCGCAACCAGCGTGAACTGAATCGCCACGACCACCAGCACCGCAATGCACTTGCCCATGATCAGACCGTTACGGCCCAGGGGAGTGGTCGCAAGGAACCGCAGCACGCCGTAGCGGCGATCAAAACCGGTGGCAATGCCCTGACCGGACAGCGCCGTAGAAATCACGCAGAGCGCCAGAACGCCGGGGACCGCCGCATCCATGCGGGATACTCCCACCGAGTTCGCGTACTCATCGATCAGGCCGGTGAACCGCAGGGCGATAAGCGCCATGACGGGAAAAATAATGTTGAGCATCAGCTGTTCGCCGTTGCGGAGCATCGCCATCGTCTCGTAGCGGCCCTGCTCAATGACGCGCACGAGCGGGTAGTTCGCGCGCGGGGGGAATGTACTCCTCGTCTTCGTCAATAGAAGAGACCCTGGGGCGGGTGTCCGCGGCGTGTTCTTCCATTCGGCGTTCTTCCGCCCGGCTCTCTTCTGTCTGAAGTTCTGCTCGCTTGTTGTTAGTGCGTGCGGTGTTGCTCATCGGATATCACGTCCTGAAATGTCGAGGAAGACATCCTCAAGAGTCTTCGGTTCCATGGTGAGAGAAATCGGCATGAGGTAACGCTCAGCGAGCGCCGAGGTGAACGCCGCCAGATGCTCGGGGCGTAGCGCGCCGACCAGCTCATACGCGCCGGGCACGGAGGGTGCGCCGTCACGAGCCGGGGTGTAGGGCACCTTCTCGATGAGCTCCACACCGGCACGCAGATGCGCGGGTAGCAGTTGCTCACGGGTGGGGGTGGGTGCATCCAGTGTGTACTGCAGGCGGTTTGTGCCGTCGCTGGCGATGAGCTCGGAGACGGTACCTTCCTGAACCGTGGCGCCGTTTTCAATGATGTAGACGTAATCGGCGAGCTTCTGCGCGTCGTCAATCAGGTGCGTGGTGAGCACGATTGCGGTGCCGAGTTCACGCTGTTCACGAATGATGTCGAAGACGACGTTGCGGGATTGCGGGTCCAGGCCCGCAGAGGGCTCGTCGAGGAAGAGCACGTCCGGGCGGCCGATGAGGGCGGCGGCAAGGGAGACGCGCTGCTTCTGACCGCCCGAGAGGCGGCGAATCGTGGTGCCGTTGAAGGCATCAATGCCGAGGCGTTCTGCAAGCTCTTCGACCGGGTACGGGTCGGTGTACATGGTCGAGATGTGCTCGAGTAGCGGAATGGGGTGCATGGCGTTGGGCAGGCCGCCGTCCTGGAGCATAATGCCGACCTTGGCGCGCAGCTCCGGGTCCGCCTGCAGCGGGTTTTCACCAAGGAGGCGCACGGTACCGCGGGTGGGTTTGAGTAGGCCCTGGGCGCAGGCGAGGGTCGTGGTTTTGCCGGCACCGTTGGCTCCGAGGAGGACGACCACTTCACCGGGGAAGACGCGCAGGTTGACCTTGTTGACGGCGCGGTAGAGCCCGCTGGCGGTGAGCCGTTCGGGGTATTTGGTGCGGAAGGCGCGTGAGGGTTTGAACTCTTTGATGAGGTCTTTAATGGTGAGCGCCGGTTCTTCGGCGACGATGCGTCGTCGTGCGGTGGGGGAGGCGCTGTGCTCAGTGTGTGCCGTTGGCGCGGCGGATGCACGCCCAGGGTGGTCCTGCTGGCCCGCGGTGGTGGTCTCCATAGACAGTCACTTTCGATTTTTTCGATGAAGGAGCGTGTGTGCCCCCTTCATCTTATGCCCTAACTCACGTTTAAAGCACACCCGTAACGACTCAAATGTTCACCTTAAGGTAGAAAAGTTAGCAAGTAGGGGTACCTAACTAGCCAAAGAAAAACTAATTAGGACATACTTTATTTGTGTATTCCGTGAATAAGACCCCTCAGCGCGCCTCAACGAACGAGGCGCAGACCCGAAACGGCACCCGAACCGCCGCCTCGGGCTCTACTGGTGCTTCCAGTACAAAGTCCTCCGCGGCACGCACATCCAAGCGCAAAGCCGAGGCAGAAGAACGCACCAGGGACCGCGTCCTGCGTGAAGTCCTCAATAACGGCCCCGTATCCGCAGCAACCCTCGGTGAGCTCCTCAGCCTCACTCCCGCAGCGGTACGCCGCCACCTCGACGCTCTCGAATCCAACAACATGATTGAGGTTGCGCCCATCAAAAAGCACGGCGCCGGAGCTGGACGACCAGCCCGCCGCTACGTGATCGCCCCCCAGGGCCACGAACGCCTCGGCAACGACTACCTCATCATCGCCCGCGACGCCCTGCAAATGCTCCGCGACACGGTCGGGCAGGAAGCCCTCGAAGCTTTCGCCTCCGCCCGTGCCGCAGAAATGGAAGCCCGCTACCGACCCGTCGTAGAAGCCGCCGGTGATGACGTGGCAGCCAGAGCGCAGGCGCTCGCAGAGGCAATGAGTAAGGACGGTTTCGTGGCGACCGCTCAGGTCACCGCGCCTCCTGCAGGACGGACCGTTCCCGAGCATTTTCTGGCAAGTATTCAGCTCTGTCAGGGTCACTGCCCGGTGCGTGACCTCGCTGGAGACTTCCAAGTGTTCTGCGAGCAGGAAACCGGGATTATTTCTGACCTGCTCGGCGTTGATGTCCGTAGGCTTTCAACCATGGCTTCGGGTGCTCACGTGTGTACCACGCACGTGCCCCTGAACCGCGTCACCGCCGAGGGTGAGAAGAACGCAGAAGAATCCTAGAGAAACCTATTCCTAGAGAAACCTTCCGCGTAATAATCACCGCAGTACCCCGCGGCGCACCCCGATGAACCCCAAAGGGTTGCGACCCGCACGCTGGAACCCGCCCGCCCCACGCTACGTTAAACGCCGTGGTCGAGCGCGGCATCAGCCCCCTAAACTACCGCGCCTGCAACCGGCAGGTGGCGGAGAGAAATGTAATAACCATCGAAGAAAGGCCGTAATGACTGAGAAAGTTGGGCAGAACGCCAACGACACCGTCATTTCAGAGATCCTGGAGATGAACCCCGAACTCGAGGGCATTGGCAACTACGAGTACGGTTGGGCAGACTCCGACGAAGCAGGCCAGGTAGCAAAGCGCGGCCTGGACGAGAACGTCGTGCGCGACATCTCTGCGAAGAAGAACGAACCCCAGTGGATGCTGGATATGCGTCTGAAGGCGCTGAAGTTCTTCGAGCGTAAGCCCATGCCCACCTGGGGTGCGGATCTTTCCGAAATCGACTTCGACAACATCAAGTACTTCGTGCGCTCGACCGAGGGTCAGGCGGCTTCTTGGGAGGAACTGCCCGAGGACATCCGCACCACCTACGAGCGTCTGGGCATTCCCGAGGCGGAGCGTAACTCCCTCGTCGCGGGTGTGGCTGCACAGTACGAGTCTGAGGTCGTGTACCACCAGATCCGTGAGGACCTGGAGAAGCAGGGCGTGATCTTCGTCGACACCGACACCGGTCTGCGCGAATACCCCGAACTGTTCAAGGAATACTTCGGCTCCATCATCCCGATTGGTGACAACAAGTTCTCCGCGCTGAACACCGCCGTATGGTCCGGTGGCTCCTTCGTGTACGTTCCCCCGGGAGTTCACGTTGAGATCCCGCTGCAGGCGTACTTCCGTATTAACACTGAGAACATGGGCCAGTTCGAACGCACCCTGATCATTGCGGACGAAGGCTCCTACGTTCACTACATTGAGGGCTGCACCGCCCCCATCTACAAGTCCGACTCCCTGCACTCCGCAGTGGTTGAGATTGTGCTGAAGAAGAACGCACGCGTTCGCTACACCACCATCCAGAACTGGTCGAACAACGTCTACAACCTGGTGACCAAGCGTGCGGTTGCGCACGAGGGCGCCACCATGGAATGGGTGGACGGCAACATCGGTTCGAAGGTGACCCAGAAGTACCCGGCTGTTTACATGGTCGGTGAGCACGCTAAGGGTGAGACCCTGTCCATCGCATTCGCGGGTGAGGGCCAGCACCAGGACACCGGTTCGAAGATGGTTCACATTGCACCGAACACCTCCTCGACCATTGTGTCCAAGTCCGTGGCACGTAACGGCGGCCGCAGTGCATACCGTGGCCTGGTTCAGGTTCGTGAGGGCGCTAAGCACTCCAAGTCCTCCGTGGTCTGTGACGCACTGCTGGTGGACACCATCTCCCGCTCCGACACCTACCCCTACGTGGATGTCCGCGAGGACGATGTGACCATGGGTCACGAGGCGACCGTTTCCCGCGTCTCCGAGGACCAGCTGTTCTACCTGATGCAGCGCGGCCTGAGCGAAGAAGAAGCAATGGCGATGATCGTCCGCGGCTTCGTTGAGCCTATCGCCCGCGAGCTGCCGATGGAGTACGCACTCGAACTGAACCGCCTGATCGAACTTCAGATGGAAGGATCTGTGGGCTAATGCCGACCAACGAAGAAACCCTGGGTTACCACTCCCCGATCATCCCCGGCATGGACCAGGAGGGCGAGAAGCTCGCCACCGAGTTCGCCCACGATGACACCCTGTACCGTGCCACCGAGGCACACCACCAGGGCTCCAACCCGAACAACGTCCAGAAGGTACTCGAAGCATCCCGTGCAGAGCGTAAGACCTCCTACAACGTGGAGGACTTCGCGCCCCTGACCGGTCGTGAAGAGGACTGGCGCTTCACCCCGCTGAAGCGTCTGGGTGGCCTGCACCTGGAGAAGCTGACCGGCACCGCACCGGCACCGCAGATCACTGCACCCGAACAGGTTCAGGTTGAGACCGTCTCCCGCGAGGATGCACGCATCGGCTCCGCGGGTATCCCCGAGGACCGTGTGGCAGCGAACGCGTGGTCCAGCTTCACCGAAGCAACCGTGGTGACCATCCCCGCCGAAGCTGAACTGGCTGAGCACGTGGAAATCGACATCACCGGCACCGGCAACGAGGCTGCCGCGCAGCACATCGTGATTGAGGCTAAGCCCTTCTCGAAGGCTGTCGTGGTTCTGCGCCACACCGGCTCCACCGTGCTGGCACAGAACGTTGAGTTCGTGGTGAACGACGAGGCTGAGCTGAACGTTGTTTCCGTGCAGCAGTGGGCTGACGACGCAATCCACGCCTCCGCACACTACGCTAAGCTGGGCCGCAACGCACGCTTCAAGCACGTTGTGGTGTCCCTCGGCGGCGATCTGGTGCGCGTGACCCCCTCCACCAAGTTCACCGCTCCCGGCGCTGAGACTGAAATGTACGGCCTGTACTTCGTAGACGCAGGCCAGCACATTGAGTCCCGCCTGTTCGTGGACCACTCCGTACCCAACTGCAAGTCCCGCGTGACCTACAAGGGCGCGCTGCAGGGCAAGGGTGCGCACTCCGTATGGGTTGGTGACGTTCTGATTGGTAAGGATGCAGAAGGCACTGACACCTACGAGCTGAACCGTAACCTGCTGCTGGAAGTTGGCCCCCGCGCCGACTCCGTGCCGAACCTGGAGATTGAGACCGGCCTGATTGAGGGCGCCGGCCACGCATCCACCACCGGCCAGCTCGATGAGCAGCACCTGTGGTACCTGCAGGCTCGCGGTATTCCGGAGGCTGAGGCACGCCGTCTGGTCGTGCGCGGCTTCCTGAATGAGATCATTCAGCAGATTCGTGTTCCCGAACTTGAAGAGCAGCTCACCGAGGCCCTTGAGGCAGAGCTCGCCCTCAGCAACAACTAAGCTTTACCAGGAGAAATCAATGTCTACTCTTGAAATCAAGGACCTTCACGTCTCGGTTATCCTCGACGACGAAACCACCAAGCCCATCCTGAAGGGCGTTAACCTGACCATCAACTCGGGCGAGATTCACGCAATCATGGGCCCGAACGGTTCCGGTAAGTCCACTCTGGCTTCCACCATTGCTGGCCACCCCAAGTACCAGGTTGACTCCGGTCAGATCCTGCTCGACGGTGAGGACATCACCGAGATGAGCGTGGACGAGCGTGCACGCGCAGGCCTGTTCCTGGCTATGCAGTACCCGGTTGAGATCCCCGGCGTGACCATGTCCAACTTCCTGCGCTCCGCAAAGACCGCTGTGGACGGCAAGGCTCCCTCCCTGCGTACCTGGACCAAGGACGTTAAGGAAGCCATGAAGAACCTGGAGATTGACCCCGACTTCATCGCACGTAACGTGAACGAGGGCTTCTCCGGCGGTGAGAAGAAGCGCCACGAGATCCTTCAGCTGGAGCTGCTCAAGCCCAAGTTCGGCATCCTGGACGAGACCGACTCCGGTCTGGACGTTGACGCACTGAAGATCGTGTCTGAGGGCGTGAACCGTGCGCACGAGGCTAACGACATGGGCGTCATGCTGATTACCCACTACACCCGCATCCTGCGCTACATCAAGCCGCAGTTCGTGCACGTGTTCGTGGACGGCAAGATGGTTGACCAGGGCGGCCCCGAGCTGGCTGACCGCCTGGAAGAAGAGGGCTACGTTTCTTACGTGGGTAAGAAGTAAGCTTCTTCTCCTACCGGATTCTGACAGAAAGATAGAACTATGACTGAGACTGTGCAGGGTCGTGTTCCTCAGGAAGAGATTGAGGAAGCCCTCAAGGAGGTCATTGACCCGGAGCTCGGCGTCAATATTGTTGACCTCGGTCTGCTCTACGGTCTGCGCTGGGATGAGGATGGAACCCTCATTCTGGACCTGACTCTGACCACCGCAGCCTGCCCGCTGCAGGAGGTTATTGAGGAGCAGGTTCAGAGCAACCTGGATAACCTGGTTGATTCTTGGCGTGTGAACTGGGTTTGGATGCCGCCGTGGGGTCCGGAGCGTATTACTGAGGACGGCCGCGATATGATGCGCGCGCTGGGCTTCAACATCTAAGCTCCTGACTCGCAGATAAGGTACCCGCCCGGTGCGGAAGGTGTAAGCCTTCGGCACCGGGCGGGTACTTTTATGCTTTCTGGGTTTTACATTTTCTGGGAGAGGCGAATCTGTCGGGGGACTGGGGCAAAAAGAACCCCCGCCTTCGTACCGTATATGCGGTGGAGGCGGGGGTCCCTTCTGCTTAGCTATGACGAGGGTTTTAGGCGTCTACCTAGTCGTCCAGGTGCAGCAGCTTCAGCGAGTATTCGTACTTGATCATCAGGGTCGAGCGGGTCGGCTCCGGCAGCAGAGCCAGACGGCGCGGGTCAGTATTATCCGCGACATCGGCAAGCTTCACCAGGCGAGCCAAATCATTCACACGCACCCTACCCAGGTACGCCTCGTAGGATTCGCCGGGGCGGCGGGTCAAGGCATCAATCGCATCCACAATACGCGCCGAGAAGTAACGGGCCAGATATGCGAGGGAAACGCCGGTATCCTCCACCGTGTCGTGCAGCAACGCCACAATCTGAGCCTCAGTCTTCAGTTCCTCCAAAGACGAATCGGGATGAGTGGCTGCAGCCATTTCAGACACAAGCTTACGTGCCCCAAGAGCCACACGGCGAGGGTGGGAGATGTAGGGCCAGCCGTTACGATCAGTCTGCCCCTCATGCGCCTTGTCAGCGATGCTGTCTGCCAGGCGAACCATCTCTTTGTAGTAGTTATTCGACATGAGAACCTCCGTTGGTTTAGACTCCTGCGAGTTGACGGCACCCGCGACCGTGCCGGTACGTTGCGCTAAGCCGATACGGAACGGTAGCTGGTACCAACACTCTACGCCAGCTGTGGGGCGGCGGTGGCGGAACTCGCCCAAAACACCCTTAATACGTCAAATATGACGCGCAGAAGAAGAACACAGGGCGTTTTTCCTTCTGAACTTGTGGGTTTGGTGCCCTTTCTGCCGTGTATCTGCAGTTGGTAACAGGCATTCAGAAGGCGCCCCGCACCTCCGCGAAAGTGTCCGCTGCACCCTTTGGCGCCGCCCAGCGTAACCCGCCCAAAATCTCATATGGTGGCAAAAAATTTCTGTCTTTTTCTGGCGAAAATCGGTGCACAAACCGCCCAACACTAAGGCAGTTTAAGCGTGTTTAGCACACACCGATACACACTCATCAAACGGAAAAAATGCTCGCACTCCGTGCCCTGCTAAAACCTTCAAAAACCCGTATTTTTCCGCGAAATACGCGATAAACTGGGGGCAACCAAACATCGGAGAACACCATGGCAGAGCTCTACGAGCGCTTCGTCGCTTTGTATCCCTACCCACACGAGCGAATCCGCCACGGCGCCCCACGAGCCGAACTTAACCGGCGATACCTCGAACACCTCTACGAGGGCAAGAATCGGGGAACAACCCCCATCGTGGTTGCCCTCGACCCGACCCTGCTCGGGACCATTGAGAATAACGTCTCCCTGCGCACCTCAACGCCCGTGCAGAACATCACCGCCGACACCGTCAAGCGGTACGCACACGAGCTCATCACCGACCAGCATCGTTACCTGGATCAAGTCGGTGTAGAAGTCGCCGCGCACGAGGCGTTCCGACAGCTGAACGAGAGCGCCTACCTGCAGACCTACCGTCTCCTCATGGAAAACGGTGAACTCGGCGAAGACGATATTGGTACGCCCCTGAAAGCGGAGTACCCATTCGAACTGACCGCCGGCATCATCAATGAGAAGGTCAAAGCTACCGACATTGACAGCGCCGCGGAACTGCTCATCATGGACCTGCCGCTGCGGGATGTATCCGGGGTATTTGCCTACCTGCCCTTCGGCGGGTGGGATTCCAGCCCCAGCCCCGAGGCGATGCTGTCCATTGCCCGCTACTGGTTTGAACGTGACGACGCCTACCCGGCTGTTATTGCCTCAGACTTTATCGAGTTCTACACGCCGGTACCGGTCACGACCCGCCGCGACGCCGAAATCCTGGCGGTCGAGCACACGATGGTTTCCTCGGCAATGCCGGTGCGTGTCTACCGCGGCTTCGACAAGCTCGTGGAGGCACTCTACGGTCAGCACGACTGGTACCTGTGGTGGGAGCAGCTCCCGGCGGCACTAGTTGTTGAGCCGTTGTAAACCGCTTGAGTAATGTGAGTTAAAAGCAGGGGCGGGGTGAACCTACATGGTTCACCCCGCCCTTTCGCGTGTCTGCGCTATTTCAGTTCGTCCACGTGCCGTGCCCGCAAAGCACGAGCGGTCGCCGTCGCGTAATCAACCGCCTGCACCACCCACGGAATCAGCAGCCGCCAATACATGCGCTTGGACAGGTTACGCGCCACCGCAGCCCTGCGCAACGCACCCCAACGGTCCATGAGCGCCGGAATCGACCGGACCATCAACGCAATCAGCAGACCCAGACGCTCGGGGGAAAGACCCACGAAACGCAGCGGCGAACACAGCCTCACAAAGCCGTCAATTAGAACCGGCAGGGGAGTGCTCACCAGCAGAGTACGGGACGCGTAGAAAGCCGTCAGCATAGTCGCGATAGCATCCACGCCGGAGGCGTACTGCCCTGTGAAGACGTAATAAGCGACCATGATCAGTAGCAGCAGAGACAGCGTGCGAACCACCAGCCACAGCTGGGAGGCGGGTACGCCAGCCCATAGAGCGCACAGCGTGGAGGCAATCAGCGCCACCAGCGCCACCTGCCAGCCGGTCACCGCCAACAGCAGAAACAGCCCAAAGAAGAGCGTGCCCTTGAGCCATAGCGGCACCCGATGCACCGGCGTGTTCAACGGCTGGTAGAAACCCACCAGCAGAGTACCGGGGTTGAAATCCGAGCCCTGAGAGGCGGGGCGAGGATTCACGCGCGGCGTGTTAGCGCCCATGCGCGCCTCCTGCCGAATCCAGACCTTCGGTAGCGCCTTCGTTGGGGAACCCTTCGGCACACCAGGTGCGGTACTGCTGTACCAGCTGCACCGCATCCCCCTGAGCGAGCAAACGGCCATCATGAATAATCACGGCTTCATCGCAGGACGCCGCCAAATCCAGGTCATGCGTGCTGAGCACCAGCATCTGATCCAGCGACTCCAAATGCTTCAGTAGCCGCGCGCGATTGCGCAAATCCAGCAGGGTGGTCGGCTCATCGAGCAGAAGAATCTGCGGGCGCGCCGCCAGCACGCTGGTGAGAGCGACCAGCTGCTTTTCGCCTCCTGAGAGGGTGAAAACGCTCTGGTTTTCAAGGTGTTCGAGGCCGCGCTCGCGGAGCAGTTCACGAATCCGTTCGAGGCGCTGCTCACCGCTGAGGGCACTACCTTCAACGGCGGCGGCACGGCGCAGGCTCAGGTCAATATCTTCGGCAACGGTGGGCATAATCAGCTGCGCCTCCGGCTGGGCGAAGAGCATGCCCACACCCTCAAAAGCGCCCTGGGAATGACCGCGAGCGCCCGTCGAGCCGCGGCTCGGCGCATCCAGGGTGTCGACACCGTTCACACGCACAATACCTTCATCCGGGTGGGTGAGCCCATTGAAAAGCCCCAGTAGGGTGGACTTGCCGCTACCGTTCAGACCCAGCACCGCGGTGCGCTTCGCCGTGAACCGCAGGCTCACATCCTTGAGGATACGGCGATGCCCGCCTTCGGGCAGCTCGGTGAAAACACTCACCGATTCAAGCTCAAGGGCGGGCATGCTGGTAGAGGCGCTCACCGCCTGCTCGCCTTGCACCTGCTGCGGTGCAGGCTGGCGCGTGGAGCGGCGAAAAAACATAGCTATCCTCTCGTGTGGCACATCGTGTGCCTTTAACGCTGGGTAGAAGCCAGGGACGGGAAGGCGCGGCGTACCGACAAACCAACCAGAACCGCGATCGTGGACTTTACCAGATCCCAGGGAACGAATACCATTGCCGCGCTGAATGCGGCGTCAAAAGTCATGTGGGCGTTCACCATCATACCGGCGATACCGCAGGCGGTCAGAACCACAAAACCGCAGAAGTTCGCGACCAGAGCCATGAGGAAGGTTGCACCAACCGAACGGGTGTTGCGGGTGAACAGGTAGGCGAGGGTACCGGCAATAGCGGCGAAGGGCAGGAAGCCGAGCAGGTAGCCGGCACTCGGGGAGGCGAGCGTACCCAAGCCGGCGCCGCCCTTAGCGAAGATGGGCAGGCCAGCGAAACCAACCAGCAGGTACAGCGCCACGGAGGCGGTGGCACGCTTGCCGCCGAGCACCTGAGCGGTGATGTAAATGCCGAGGGTCTGGAAGGTGAAGGGAACCGCAACGCCGCCCAAGCTGACGGCGGGCATGATGGCGAGCGCGGCGATGAAGCCCGCGAACACTGCGATGAGGGAGAGGTCGGTGGCGAGGGAGGTCTTTGCCGCTACGTTACGGCGCGGTGCCTGGGTTGCCTGGGGTGCCTGAGCTGATTCGCGCACGGAATCGGTCATTGGGGTGGTACTCCTTTGGTACGTATTGCTCTGCAGATTTTTCTACAGAGTTGAGGGTAGCGGTGGTTGACTGCTCGTCACAACCCAATTTTTGAACAATGTTCTACGAATAGTGTTCGGTATGTATCGTACACCGCACACCATGAAAACAAAAGGTGCCCCACATGCGCACTCGGCACGCCTGCACTAAATTGATGAGGTGCTCTGCGTGCTCGCCGCTTCTAACCCGGCAAATCCCGCCTACCGAGCACTATCAACCCACACACCAGACCGCCATCCGGAAAGGCACCCATGATTGCTGTACAGAACCTCGAATTGCGTGCAGGCGCGCGCCTGCTCATGGAAGAGGTCACCTTCCGCATCGATAAGGGCGACAAGATTGGTCTGGTGGGCCGCAACGGTGCCGGCAAGACCACTATGACTAAGGTGCTTGCCGGTCTGACCCTGCCCGCTGACGGTACGGTGACCCGCAGCGGCACTATCGGCTACCTTCCGCAGGACCCGAAGGTGGATGACATGAGCCAGCTGGCGCGTGACCGCATCCTCTCGGCGCGTGGCCTGGACGGCGTGGCGCGCAAGATGCGTCAGGCGCAGAACGATATGGCTAGTGAGGACCCGGCGGTGCGCGCTAAGGGTATGCGCCGCTACGACCGTCTTGAGGCTGAGTTTATTGCCGGTGGCGGCTACGCGGCTGAGTCGGAGGCGGCGGTCATCACCTCCAACCTGGACTTGCCGGAGCGTGTGCTCGCCCAGCCGCTGTCTACTCTGTCGGGTGGTCAGCGTCGCCGTGTGGAGCTGGCGCGTATTCTCTTCTCCAATGCGGACACCATGCTGCTGGATGAGCCGACCAACCACCTGGACGCCGACTCGATTCTGTGGCTGCGTGACTTCTTGAAGAACTTCTCAGGCGGCCTGATGGTCATTAGCCACGATGTTGACCTGATGGAGCTGGTCGTCAACCGCGTCTTCTACCTGGACGCGAACCGCTGCGTGATTGACCAGTACAACATGGGCTGGAAGAACTACCTGACTCAGCGTGAGCAGGATGAGCACCGCCGCAAGCGTGAGCGTGCGAATGCGCAGAAGAAGGCGAATGCTCTGATGGAGCAGGCGAATAAGATGCGCGCGAAGGCGACGAAGGCTGTTGCTGCTCAGCAGATGATTAAGCGTGCTGAGAAGCTTCTGCGCGGCCTGGAGGATGAGCGTCAGAGCGATAAGGTTGCGGCGATTCGCTTCCCGGATCCGGCGCCGTGCGGTAAAACTCCGCTCTCTGCCCAGGGTCTGTCGAAGTCTTATGGCTCCCTGGAAATTTTCACGGACGTTGATTTGGCGATTGACCGCGGTTCGCGCGTGGTGGTGCTGGGTCTGAACGGTGCCGGTAAGACCACTCTGCTGCGCATGCTGGCTGGTTCCACCGAGCCTGATACGGGTGAGGTCGTGTACGGTCACGGCGCGAAGCTGGGCTATTTTGCGCAGGAACACGAAATTCTTGATGGTGACCGCACTGTCTTTGAGAACATGAAGTCTGCTGCGCCGGATCTGGATGACACCCGCGTGCGCACGATTTTGGGTTCGTTCCTGTTCTCCGGTGATGACGTGGATAAGCCTGCCGGTGTGCTTTCCGGTGGTGAGAAGACCCGTCTGTCCCTGGCGACCCTGGTGGCATCGAGTGCAAACGTGCTGCTGCTCGATGAGCCGACCAACAACCTGGACCCCGCCTCGCGTGAGGAGATTCTGAATGCGTTGAAGGCGTACCAGGGCGCTATCGTGATGGTTTCTCACGATGAGGGTGCCGTGGAGGCGCTGGATCCTGAGCGTGTGCTGCTTCTGCCGGATGCGGTGGAGGACCTATGGTCGAAGGAATACCAGGACCTGATTTCGCTGGCTTAAAGCAATATTCGCTGAACATCAAAGCGTGGGGAGGCTCCGGTACCGTGTGGTGCCGGGGCCCTCTTTGCATGTATTGCGCGTTGTTTTATTGTTCGGGGCGTATTTTTTGTGTTCTGAAAATATGTTGCGGAGATATTGTCGGTATTTTTCTCGTGAATAGTGCGGAAAAATGTGACCTGACCCGTGGGGTTGTATTGTTTTCTGATCATATGTGGTGTAATTGCGTTCCCATGCATGTGATTTGTGGGTTCTGACACACGAAACTCGCGGCGTATTTGACGGGAAATAATGTTGCCTTGTGGGTTTTTCTGAGGGAAAGAAAAGCTCTCAGGCGATATTTCGGGGGGTCTGTGTGGGCTTTTCGAATTTTTCATGTGTCTCTACATACATTGTGGGAAAAATGGTAGAAACACAACATGCGTGGGGCGTAGACTTATAACTGTTCCCGCCATTGCGAGGACGCAAATGCGAAACATTAGGGCTCACTACCGATGGTGAGCTAACGCGGGGGAGAAGAGATTCCCGCCCGCTCACGAAGGAGAACTGCCAATGCACAACACTGAGTTCGAGAAGTACCCCACCTCTGGTGAAGAGAACGTTGAGGTTGACGTCTTCTGGCCCATCCAGGACGCTTAATCTCTCACCCCGATAGGTCGGGATAAGGATTAGAAAAGCGCCCCGCCGCTTCCGTAGGGAAGTGACGGGGCGCTTTGCTGTCCTCAGTGGGAATTTAGTTATGCAGTGTGAATACCCAGTCCGAACATTTGCAGAGGGTATTCGGCAAAGCCCATCATGGCTGCCGCGTACCAGGCGATGTACCCGGTCAGTGCTAGAACGAGTGCCTTCTCGCGTACGCTGCCAGCATCACCCAGGATCGGCAGTGCCATGTAGCCGCTCTTTTTCCATAGGGGGGAAGCCACCAGGGGTTTGATAACAATGGGGTAGAGGGGCAGTAGTCCGCGGGTTGTCAGCAGGTCGCCAATCAGGTGAATGGTGGCGCCGACCGAAATAGCCCAGGGGAGCAGTGCCAGCGAATCAGTCGTGTAGGCGGCGTACCCGAGGGCGACGGCACCGATCCATCCACCCGGTGCGCCGAGCACGCGCAATGCCAGGCCGCCCGAGAATGCGGCAAGAAGTAGTGAAGCCCAGGGGATTCCGTTGTAGCTCAGGTTGGCGCTGAAATAGGCAATTGCCCAGAAAGCTACCAGACCCAAAATGGAGTGCGTTCCCTTGCGGTGTCCGCCGCTGACTGCCCCAACAATGCGTGCTACCCAGCGTGAAATGGGCGGGATGGAGTTGGCGATACTGCCGTTGTGGTGGTCAATATCCGGTAGCATGCCCGCACCGGCGCACGCCAGGGTGGTCACGATGATGGTGGGGGTATCGGGAACCTGCACCACTCCCGTCTCGACGAGCACTAGCCAGCCAGCTGCGGCGCTGACGGTGTGCGAATAGCCCATCATGGGGAGGTGCCTCCTTGAATGCGATTGCTCAGCGAGTGTGATTGCCCTGCGAGTGTGGTTGCCTGGGTGCCGGGATGTTCACTCGAACTAATTAGAACAAATATAGCATATATCGAAATTACTTTCGATAGGCTGGGTTATTACTCAAGCGGAGCCACCTCAAGCGGCATCACCTCTCAAGTGGCACTACCCCTTAAAGGGCAGAGTCTGCTTCCAGAACTCACGCTCGCGCAGGTAATTCTCCAGCCAGCCCACGTGCTCGGAGCACGCCAACCAGATCTTGCGGCGCTCGGGGGCGTGCACCTTCGGGTTGTTCCAGAGCAACTGAAATTCTGCCGCCTGCTGGCAGCCCTTGCGGGAGCACTTGGCGTACTCGGGCTGTGCATCCTGAGAAAGTGAACCGAGCAGATCCATGTCTTCTTATCCTTACTATTGCGCCTCGACGTGCGGTGTTATTCCGTGCCCGCGCGACCGGGCAGAAAAGGGGTGCGGGCTGTTCCGCTTCAGATAGTGTACGCGCCCGATGAGGCTTGTAAAAGAAGGGGAGCAGGTGTTCAGTGTTCAAGAGTGGAGTGTAGCCTGCGGCACCTTTGCGCTAAAACGCGGTAAAATAGGGTTTGTCTGTCCATCCGTCCACACCCCAACCGCGTAGCCGCTGCATCGGCTCTGATCGTGAGGGGTCGACTCATCAAGGAAGCTCATGAGCGAGAACACTCCCAAGACCGTGCTGGTCACCGGCGGCAACCGAGGCATCGGCTACGAAATTGCCAAGGAATTCCAGGCAGCAGGACACAACGTCTGCATCACCTACCGTAGCGGTGAAGCCCCCGAAGAATTTTTCGCCGTCAAGGCAGATGTACGCGATGCCGACAGCATTAACGAAGCATTCAAGGAAATTGAAGCAGAGTTCGGCCCCGTGGAGGTGCTGGTCGCCAACGCAGGTATCACCCGCGACATGCTGCTGATGCGCATGAAGGAATCCGACTTCACCGACGTGGTCGACACCAACCTCACCGGTTCTTTCCGTGTGGTTCAGCGCGCCATCAAGGGCATGCTGAAGCTCAAGCGCGGCCGCATCATCCTGGTTTCCTCCGTGGTGGGTCTGTACGGTTCCCCCGGCCAGGTCAACTACTCCGCATCTAAGGCTGCACTGGTCGGTATGGCACGCTCCATCACCCGTGAGCTGGGCGGCCGTAACATCACCGCTAACGTGGTGGCACCGGGCTTCATTAACACCGCAATGACCGAGGTTCTGCCCGAGGAAACCAAGAAGAACTACCTGGCGTCCATCCCCGCTGGTCGTTTCGCGGAGGCGGAAGAGGTCGCTCGCGTGATTCGCTGGCTCGCATCCGATGAGGCTAGCTACATTTCTGGCGCTGTCATCCCCGTTGATGGCGGCCTGGGCATGGGTCACTAACCCCACCCCGTACGGACTGCACGAAGCGCCCGAACGTGGGCGCACCCTTTCTAGACTTTAAGGACATAAAACTATGGCACAGCTGACCGGCAAGACCATCATCATTACCGGCTCCTCCCGCGGCGTTGGCGCAGACACCGCACAGATTCTCGCCGCTGAGGGCGCGAACATTGTGGTGAACTACCGCTCCAAGGCACCGCGCGCGAACAAGATCGTCAAGGCTATTGAAGAGGCTGGCGGCAAGGCAATTGCAGTGCAGGCTGACGTGACCAACAATGATGACCTGCAGAACCTCGTCAACACCGCCGTGGAGACCTTCGGTTCCCTGGACTACCTGATTCTGAACGCTTCGGGTGGCATGGAAACCGGCATGGGCGAAGACTACGCAATGCGCCTGAACCGTGACGCACAGCTGAACCTGGCACGCCTGGCTGCAGAAAAGATGCCCGAAGGCGCACGCATCGTGTTCGTGACCAGCCACCAGGCGCACTTCATCCGCGAGGTTGAGACCATGGACGAGTACAAGCCCGTCGCAGAGTCCAAGCGCGCAGGCGAAGACGCACTGATTGCCGAGATTCCCGCACTTTCCGAGAAGGGTATCTCCCTGGTCGTCGTGTCCGCTGACATGATTGAAGGCACCGTCACCGCAACCCTGCTGAACCGCCTGCACCCCGGCGCTATTGAGCAGCGCCGCGAGACCGCCGGCAAGCTCTACACCGTCAACGAGTTCGCGCAGGAAATCGCGAAGATGGTCACCGCAGACGTTGAGACCGGCCACGTTGAGCTGGTCGGTGGCGCACGCGGCTTCATCGACTAATAACTTCAGCTGCTATAGGTGCCGTTGCGGATGCGCCCGCCCCTCTGACAAGGTACATTTGATCAGGCGCGCCGCCCCTGACGCGGCGGCACCTATAGCCCATAAGGCTTCGCGCGAGGAACCCAATGTGGGGTACCCGCGCACTATGCGCCAACCGCTCCGATAACCCGGCACGGGTTGCGGGGTGGGGGCGCATCCCATCCATCTAACTCACTGGAAGAAGAACCATGAGCACCGTACTCAACCTTCAGAATGTCTCCGTGATTCGCGGCGGCCGCAAGATTCTCAACGACGTTTCCTGGACTGTGAACGAAGGTGAACGCTGGGTTGTTCTGGGCCCCAACGGCGCCGGTAAGTCCACTCTGCTGTCGGTTGCGGCAGCCCGCCTGCACCCGACCAGCGGCGAGGTTGAAATCCTTGACGAGACCCTCGGCGCTGTTGACGTGTTCGACCTGCGCCCGCGCATTGGTCTGTCCTCCGGTGCTTCGGCAAACCAGATTCCCGCCAACGAGAAGGTTTCCGACGTTGTCGTGACCGCAGCGTACGCTGTATCCGGCCGCTGGAAGGAAGAATACGACGTCATGGACGACGAGCGCGCCACCGAGCTGCTGGCTGAATGGGGTGTCGACACCCTCGCTGACCGCACCTTCGGCTCCCTCTCCGACGGCGAGCGTAAGCGTGCACTGATTGCCCGCGCCCTCATGACCGACCCCGAACTGCTGCTGCTGGACGAGCCCGGCGCAGGCATGGACATCTCCGGCCGTGAGGACCTGGTCGAGCGTCTGACCGCACTTGCCGCCGACCCCTACGCACCGGCTACCGTGCTCATCACCCACCACCTCGAGGAAATCCCGGCGGGCTTCACCCACGCCCTGCTGGTCCGTGACGGTGGCGTGGTCGCCGCCGGCCCGATCCTGTCCACCATTACCGAGGCGAACCTCGCAGCAACCTACGACATGGACCTGGCTCTGACCGTCACCTCCGCGGGTCGTTACTCCGCGTTCAAGCGCGCATGAGCCGTGCCCCGAAGCAGCTGAGCGCCGAACAGATCGCTGAGCGTGCCGAGCGTGTCTACGCCATCGAGTCGGTCACTGCTCTGGCGCAGGCACCCGAGCAGGCTTTGCGCTACTACACGCAGCTGACCGATGTGAAGCTCCGTAGCGCCATGGAATCGCAGTGGGGTATTTACATTGCGGAGTCTTCCAAAGTGATTCGTCGTGCGCTCGCTGCCGGTCATCAGCCCGTTTCTTTCCTGATGAGTGAGAAGTGGGCTGATGATTTGGCGGATGTTTTGCGCGCCCATCCTGACACTCCCGCGTATGTGGGTAGTGAGGAGCAGCTGGAGCAGGTGACCGGTTTTCATCTGCATCGTGGTGCGTTGGCGGCGATGGCTCGTCCTGCGCCGCAGCTTCTGGAGCAGTTGCTGCAGGGTGCCTCTCGCGTGGCAATCCTGGAAGATATTGTGGACCACACGAATGTGGGAGCTATTTTCCGTTCGGCTGCCGCGCTGAACGTGGATGCTGTACTGGTGACTCCGCGGTGCGCTGATCCGCTGTATCGCCGCTCGATTCGCGTGTCGATGGGTACCGTTTTTCAGGTGCCGTGGGCTCGCCTAGAGTCGTGGCCTGCAGACCTGCAGGCCCTGCACGAGCTGGGCTTTAAGAGCGCAGCGCTCGCACTGGAAGAGGACTCGCTGACCCTGGAGGAGCTGTCTGCCCGCCGGGATGAGAAGCTTGCGCTGATTCTGGGCACGGAGGGGCACGGACTGTCGCCCCGCACCCTGGCTGCGTGTGACGATACGGTGATGATTCCGATGTCGCACGGCGTGGATTCTTTGAATGTTGCGGCGGCGAGTGCCGTGGCGTTCTGGGAGACCCGCCCGCGTTCATAACCTGAGTTCTCACCTGATTCTTAACCCGCGTGAGTGCCTTCTGGGGGTGCCCTTGCGGTGTGCGGGTTGGCGCCTGCGAGGGAACGTACTGGGATTTAATCCGTGAAGGTGGTACCCTTAATGGGTTGTGCGCGCCCTATGCGGGCACAATGGTGATGCGCTCTGAGATTTTCTCGATAGCTGCACATCGAAAAACCTACTCCATCTATATAAGGGCTACTGGCAAAATCCAGTAGCAGAAGAAGGTAATCAATGAAGGCAGAAATCCACCCGGACTACAACCTGGTTCTGTTCCGCGACCTCGCATCCGGCAAGGTCTTCCTGACCCGTTCCACCATGACCTCGGACAAGACCGAGAAGTGGGAAGACGGCAACGAGTACCCGATCGTCGAGGTTGAAATCTCGTCCGAGTCGCACCCGTTCTACACCGGTAAGCAGCGCATCATGGACTCCGCAGGTCGCGTCGAGCGCTTCAACGCACGCTTCGCAAACTTCGGCAAGAAGTAAATCTTCTTTTCAGGTTTTGCTTTATAGCGAAATCAATGCCCCGTTCTCCTTGGTTTTCAGGGAGGCGGGGCATTGTGCGTTCTGGCGCCTGTAGTCGCAAGTTTGGCGCGAACGTGAGGAAAGTTGTAACGTAAAACCTTTCGTGCGCCGGTGCGTAGACCAGCTGACGGCGTTACAATGGGAAAGTATTTTGCGAGCTGTGCATTTTCTGTGCTTTTCAGTGCCGCCCCATATCGGCGGGTTATTTCCGGCTCTCTATTTTAGAGACTTCGCTGGATGCGCTGTGCACCTCGCGTATCACCACCTCAAACAAAGGACAACTTAATGAGCGACGCTCACTCTGAACCGTCGCAGAAGAAGAAATGGGTCAAGCGTATTCTGCTGATCCTGCTGATTCTTCTGCTGGTTATTACCCTCGGTATTGGTTTCTTTATCTGGCGTGCTGGCCACACCTGGGATAGCAAGACCGAGAAGTTTGACTCCATCACTAAGGTGGATGAAGACCTCAGCAAAATTAAGGAGCAGCTTGGCGAGGCTAAGAAGCTCAACGTGACGGAGCTGAAGGCTCCGACCGTCACCAACTCGAATACCGGCAAGAACGGCTCCGATGCTGCTGCGGCTCTTGCAGCTAACGCGAGCGATCACGATAAGGACGGCGACGGCATCTTGGATGACGGTTACAGCTACAATGTCGTGAAGGGTCCGGGTAAGAACATCCTGCTGCTCGGTAGCGATACCCGTTCCGGTTCTGAAGCAGCTCAGGTGAGCGGCTCCCGTGCAGATAGCATCATGCTTGCTCACATCCCTGCCGATGGTAAGGGCGTGTACCTGGTTTCGATTATGCGTGATACCTGGGTGAATATCCCCGGTTACGGTTCGGCAAAGATTAACGCGGCGCTGAACTATGGCGGTATTTCTCTGCAGGTGGCGACCGTTGAGAACCTGCTGGGTATCAAGATTGATCACGTGGCAGAGATCGAGTTCGAGGGCTTCAAGGCTCTGGTGAATTCTGTTAATGGCGTGGATGTCCAGGTACCTTTCGACTTCGATATCAATGCGTGGTCTTTCAAGCAGGGTATGCAGCATATGGATGGTGGTGCGGCTCTTGCGTTCGTTCGTGCTCGCTACCCGTTCGCTGACGGCGACTACCAGCGTGTTCGTAACCAGCGTGCGTTCCTGCGCGGTCTGTACAGCACGATGAAGTCTAAGGGTGCACTGGAGAATGTGGGCTCTTTCCAGTCTGCTGTTGAGTCTATTGCTGGTTATATGCGTGTTGACTCTGGCCTGGACGCGGCGCAGATTGCCCAGATTGCGGCTCCGGTGCTGACTAGCGGTGATACCACGATGCGTATGACCACCCTGCCGAACGCAGGCCCGGGTTGGTCCTACGACGGTCAGTCGATTGTTATCGTGAACCAGGCTGCGAATGCTAACCTGTCCTATGCTTTGCAGCATGACAGCATGGATCAGTTCATGGCGACTTACGGCCAGGACTAAGATCTGACTCCTTGCGGGGGTGAAAGCTGATGAGGCTTTCGCCCCCGCTGGTTTTTAACTGTTCCCGAAAAGCTGTCGGAATGTAGATACCTGGAAGTACCTCGTTGGCGCTTAGAGAGCTGCTGGGGCGCACAAAAGGGCGGCTACCTCACCGTGATGGTGGGGTAGCCGCCCCATTCGTACCGTGCTCTTAGAGGGAGTTAGGCTTTCGAATCGGCTTCTTCTGCTTCCTCGGCAGATTCTTCCTCTTCGTACTCATCGTATTCGTCGTAGTCTTCGTAGTAGGGCTGGCGGCCAAAATAGAATGCTACAGCCGCGATAGCGCCACCCAGGATTGCGATGAGGATGCCAAGCATCGGGGTCCACAGCATTGAAATTAGGCCGGCGACCAGAACGGCGAGGCCTGCACCCTTGATCAGGTTCAGCAGACGGTCACGTTCGTTCGGCTCGTAGTATTCCTCTTCCTCAATGCTGTATTCGATGACAGGCTTCTCCGCGGCGGGTTCGCTACGGGTCGGCTCGGCGGGTGCCGAAGAACCACCGGTCAGGGAGCTCATGAAACCGCGACGCTTCTTCGGAGCCTGCTGAGCGGAGGACTCCAGGTAGTGGCGCTCACCTTCGGTGGGCACGAATGCGGCGGGCACATCGTACTCTTCACCCACCGGCAGCAGAGCCGGAACATTGTTGGGCAGGGTCTCATACCATTCCTGCGGAATATCGGCGGGGCGTGCAGCCTGAACGGTCAGGGACAGCTCAAGGGTGTTGCCGCGAATCGTACCCCACGCGCTGGTGAGGCGGTCGTTCTCGAATGCGTAACGAATCACGGGGGCGAGCTGCTCAGACATCTGGGTGCTCAGGCGGCCCACGAGCTTGCGGTCGTGGCGTACCTCAACACTGTCAACGAAACGGCCGTCGGAGGTCTTCAGCTGGTTAGCTTCCAGGGTCAGAATGACGCGACCCTCACCGCTGGGCGGCAGGATGCTGTGCAGGTATTCGGAGTGTTCCTTCTCATCAAGCACCTTCATCGACGGGCCCTGGGGTAGCAGGGTCGCGCGAGTCGGTGCGTCGTTGAGGGGGAAGAGCGAGCTAGGAGCGGACAGCGAGAGCACACCGGTGCTCTTCACTCGCATATTACCGCTCTCGGTGCGAACCGCCACGGCGGAAAGCTGCAGATGCGCAATAGGCTCGTAACCGGAGGCGACCACGCGGGTAATGGAATCCCAGTACGCGGCGGAGTCCTCCACGCTCATGCGGCCCACCTTGAATTCGTCAATGTAGACGGCAATGCTATTGGGCTCGTAGGGGTTATCCGGTTCGGGAACGAGGCGCGCTTCACCGTACCAGATACGTTCACGGTCGATGTGCAGTTCCTCAAAGATTTGGAGGGTTTCTGCTTCGTAGTAATCATCGGTGACAATGTCAACGCTACCGCGGTCACCGAGTGCGTAATCGACCACTGAAAACTCCTTCTGATGTGTCTAAGCGAGCGGATACCTAGTCTATTCTCTCATGCTTTCAGTGTGGACAGCTCACAAAAACGGGTGACATTTATCTGTCTTTTAGCACCGGGTGCATATAGTTTTGTGCCCTGGTGAAACTGCCCCGGTAATAAGTGCCCTTGTCAGTATGTGAACCACTGTATGAGGGAAATATTTAGACGGCATACCGCCGCTATGAATTCTATAGATGAGCCAGAAAAAGACCACCGCCCGGCGCCTCCCGGTACGTTACCGGGGGCGTGCCGAACGGCAGTCTCTCAAAGAGGCTAGAGAACCTAGCGGGGGAGAGCGGAACCTAGTCTAGATACCGGCTCACACCCCGCCACAAGCCCTCAAACCATGCAGCTTAGTCCTGCAGGGAGGCGTTGAACTTCTGAGCCACAATCGAACGGTGGCCGTGATCCTGAGCCTCCAGAACCAGACGACGCAGAGCCGAAGGAGCCTCGGGGTTCGCCTCCAGCCAACGCTGAGCCAACGCAACGGAGGGGTTACCCTCAACACCCAGACCCTCGGTGGAGCCGGTGTTGTACGGAGCCTTCGGGTACAGGCCACGCACAATGCGGGTCGCCATACCAATCGAACGGGACGCCCAAATGGGCAACAGAGCCTCAAAGTAGGAGTCGTAGTAGGACTCACGCAGCTCAACCGGACCGCGAGCAAAACCGTTAATGGTCGAAGCCAGAGCGTCGTTCGACAGCGACTCGTCTTCCATGATGGTCTTGTACGCGGCAGCCTTGCGCTCGGCGTTCGGCAGAGCGGCCATTGCGTACGCGTAACCGTTCGAGGAAATCGAGGAGGGGCTGTACTTGGAGGCACGCTCCAGCTCCTCAACGGTCACCAGGTTGCGGCTTGCGAGCGCACCCAGTGCACTCCAACCCAGGTTCTGGTCGTAAGGAATGCCGGTTGCGTCAGCAATATCGCCGGTGGTGTCTTCGAAAGCACCGCGGGCAATATCGCGGCAGAGCTCTTCACCCTTGGTCGCGTTGGTGGAGACCGAAATCAGGGCGCGCAGCAGAATCAGCTGCTCGTCGGAGCCGGGCTTAGCCTGTGCCAGTGCGGCTGCGAATGCGTCGTAGAGAGCGTCGTAGAGGCGCTCGCGGCCGGTGGGTGCGGAGAAGGTTGCGATAGCGACCTGTGCGTTGTTGACCATGGTGCCCAGCAGGGATGCGCTCGGTTCCTTGGAGACGTTGCGTACGACTGCGTCGACGTAGGTGGTGACAGGCAGGCGTGCATCGCGCACGTTCTCCCAGAGGGAGCCCCAGATGAGGCCGCGGGAGAGTGCGGATTCGAGGGTGGAGACACCTTCGATAGCTGCCTGCAGGCCGTCTTCGTCGGTCAGGGCGACCTTGGCGTAGGTGTGGTCTTCTGCGTTGAGCATGAGCAGGTCAGCTTCGCCAACGAGCTTCTTCTGCTCCTCGGTGAGCTCCACGCGGTGCTCGGAGACGGGCTCTGCCGGGTACTCGAGGGAGAGCAGGCCGGTGGAGGTGAGCTTGCCGTCGGTCAGCGCGAAGGTTTCCAGCTTTGCCACGTGAGGGCGGCCCAGACCTGCGGGCTGCTGTGCGGGCAGTTCCTGGGTGAGGATCAGGTCGGTGAGCTGGCCGTCTTTGCCGTAGACGCGCTTGGTGCCCAGTGCGGACACGCCGGAGGTCTGCAGCCATGCGTTAGCCCATGCCTGCATGTCGCGGCCGGACACCTCGTTGAGTACCTGCAGGAAGTCGTTCAGGGAGGTGTTGCCCCACTCGAAGCGCTTGAAGTACACGCGTGCTGCCTCGATGAAGGTGTCGAAGCCGACGTAGGCAACCAGCTGCTTGAGCACGGATGCGCCCTTTGCGTAGGTGATGCCGTCAAAGTTCTGCGACGCTGCTTCCAGGTGGGGGATGTCAGCGACGATGGGGTGGGTGGTGGGCAGCTGGTCCTGCATGTATGCCCATGCCTTGCGGTTGTTTGCGAAGGTGACCCATGCGTCGTTGAAGTTGTTGGCTTCCTTAGCGCCGAGGGTGCCCATGAAGTCTGCGAAGGATTCCTTGAGCCACAGGTCGTCCCACCACTTCATGGTGACGAGGTCGCCGAACCACATGTGTGCCATTTCGTGGCAGATGGTGTTGGTGCGGCCTTCGAGGTCGTCCTCGGTTGCGCCGGAGACGAAGATGTAGTCTTCGGTGAAGGTGACCAGGCCGGGGTTCTCCATTGCGCCGATGTTGTATTCGGGCACGAATGCCTGCTCGTACTTGGGGTACGGGTAGGGGTAGTCGAAGAGGTCCTGGAAGAAGTCCAGGCCGTTTTCGGTGACCATGAAGATGTGGTCGTAGTCGAAGTGCGGCTTGAGGGACTGGCGGCAGTATACGACCAGGGGGATGTCGCCACTGTTGACCTTGCTCTTGGGCTTGTAGGTGGTGGTTGCGGTGAAGTATTCGCCGGCAACGATTGCGGTGATGTAGGTGGAGATCTTTGCGGTGGGGGAGAAGACTCGCTTGGTGATGGAGTCGTCGGTGGGGTCTACGACCTGGCTTTCGAGTACGCCGTTGGAGCTGACAACCCAGTCCTTGGGCGCGGTGATGCGGAAGTTGAAGACTGCCTTCAGGTCGGGCTGCTCGAAGTTCGGGAAGACTCGGCGGCAGTCGGAGGGCTCGTACTGGGTGTACAGGTAGACGCGACCGTCGGAGGGGTCGAAGTAGCGGTGCATACCTTCGCCGGAGCGGGAGTAGTAGGAGCGACCGTGGATGGTGAGCACGTTTTCTGCCTGCAGGTTGGGCAGGGTGATGCGTGCGCCGTTGACGGCATCTGCCAGGGTCAGTTCGGTGCCGTTGAGCTTAACGGAGTCGACGCTGTGGTGGATGTAGTCGATGAAGGTTTCTGCACCGGGGGTGTTGCAGGAGAATCGGACGGTGGTGACGGTGGGGTAGGACTCAAATTCGGGGTCCTTGGCGTTAGTCAGGTCGACATGCACGTCGTAGGTGTCGACACTGATGAGAGCCGAACGTTCTGCGGCTTCTTCGCGGGAGAGGTTCTCATTATTCATGCTCTTTATTCTAGTCGTTATGACCGAAAATATGGCAGTTGAGTGGGCGTGCCGGTCATATTACTCAAGGTGCGAGAAGATTACCCGGGGTGTGGGGAACTAACCAACCTCGAATGTGTGACGCAGAACATACTCTTTCGATTTGCGGAGTGCTCAGAAAGCCCGTATAGTATTACGTGTTGCTTCGAACGGCACCGAAAGGAAAACGTTCGAAAGTCACCTGCGCGGGTGGCGGAATAGGCAGACGCGCTAGCTTGAGGTGCTAGTCCTCGTATTAGAGGGTGGGGGTTCAAGTCCCCCCTCGCGCACAGATAATCCCCGGTTCTTCGGAACCGGGGATTTTTGTATGCCCGGTAAAAAGCACGCAAAAAAAGTAGTGGGGTGAGGCTCCTTGAAAGGAACCTCACCCCACACTAGCTACGCTAAGGAAGCTAGAAGAACAGCTGCATCAGCTGAAACTGAATTACTCAGCCAGACGCTCCGGGTCGGTGGTGACTAGAATCTTCACAGCGGTCTCGTTGTGGTGGATCAGGGTGTCGAAGCCCTTGTCAATCAGGTCTTCCACAGCGATCTTGCCGGTGATGAAGGGCTTGAGGTCAATCTTGCCGGACTCAACCAGCTTGATGGTCTCCGGGTGGGAGTTCACGTATGCGATGGTGCCGCGGATATCGAGCTCCTTGAGCACAACCTTCTGAACATCCAGGGAAGCGGGCTTACCCCAAATGGAGACGATGACGACCTTACCGGTGGGCTTGAGAGCATCCAGAATCAGGTCCAGTGCGGGCTGAACGGAGGTGCACTCGAACGCGATGTCAGTGCCACGGCCGTCGGTCAGCTTGTGAATCTCAGCCAGGACGTCAACCTCTGCGGGGGAGAAAGCGTAGTCAGCAACACCGGAGTCCAGAGCCTTCTGGCGGCGCAGCGGGGACAGCTCAGAGATGATGACCTTAGCGCCCTTAGCCTTCAGGACTGCGGAGGTCAGCAGGCCGATGGGGCCAGCACCGGTCACCAGTGCGAATGCGCCCTCTTCGAACTCGCCTGCACGCTCAACAGCGTGGTAGCCAACACTCAGGGGCTCAATCAGTGCAGCCTCGTCCAGGGGAATGATGTTGGGGATCTTGTGAACCCAGCGGCGCTTGACAGCAACCTTCTCGGACAGACCGCCACCGCGACCTGCCAGGCCGATGAAGTTCATGTCCTTGGACAGGTGGTAGTCCTTGGAGTCGGGGCCGGTGTAGACGTCATCACGAATGATGTAGGGCTCGACAACAACGTGGTCGCCAACCTCAAGGTCGTCTACGCCTTCGCCCAGTGCCTCAACAACACCGGAGAACTCGTGACCGAGGGTGACGGGGGAGTCCTCACCAGAAATGGGGTGGGGATGACCGTGCTGGGGGCAGAAGATGGGGCCGTCCAGGTATTCGTGCAGGTCGGTACCGCAAATGCCGCACCATGCGACCTTGACCAGAACCTCGCCCGCAGCGGCTTCGGGTGCGGGGATGTCTTCAATGCGGATGTCGTTACGGTCGTAGAAGCGTGCTGCCTTCATGGGATGGAGCTCCTTAGCGTGGTTGTGGCGCTCACAGCGGTGTGTGCTTGCCGGTACGGTTCGCATCCATGGGTCTGTCACAGCGTTGACAGAGGCCCAAACGACATGGTTTGGACCGGTTGTGAACTGTCCTGCCGGCATTCGCATCGCTAGCGCCGGATGGTGATGGGTGCGGCTGGATTGTCGCTCCCATGTGCTTAACGCTACTCCACTGAATCAAAGATTCCTAGGATATATACAAATTTTCTTTTATGTGACACAAATTTCTTTTTGGGCGTTTTCGACTCCATCACGCCCGAGCATCTAGCGCCCGGCGAGTGCAGACGGTAGCGTAGAAGCATGACTGACGCGAACGCACAGGGCACCGCCGCCCACACCCAGCCCACTTCTGACAGCTCCGGTCGAACGGCACCGAACCGACCCGCCGCAATAACCCGCCACTATGACGCGCCCGACGCTGATTGCGTGCGCGGTAGCGAGTACTCCGAAATCCTCGCCCTCGAAACCGAGCAGCGTAAGCGTGCGGCTGACCACCGCCGCAAGCGCTTCCACGCGCATCCTGAGCGGGAACATGCTGACCACGGTCGGCCCGCGCAGGAACGTAGCCACGGCGAGCGCCACGGTCATGGAAAGGGCCACGGCATGCATCACGGTCACCGCCTCGACGAAGACAGCGGGCTGGCGCATATTCGCCGCGACCTCGCCGAATCCGTCGCCACCCGTGCGGACTCTTTGACCGCAATTCTCAAGGCGATTCATGCGCATCCTGAGACTGCCTACGAGGAGTATTTTGCCTCCCGCACGCTCGTTGATGCGGTCCGCGAAGCCTACCCGAACCTCAGGATTGAGTACCCCGCCTTCGGTCTGGATACCGCGTTCAAAGTGGAGCTCACCAGCGCCGACTACGACCCCGCCACACACCGCACCATCGCGATTCTCTCCGAATATGACGCGCTGCCGGGCATCGGTCACGGCTGCGGCCACAACGTCATCGCGGTATCCGGGCTGGGCGCTTTCCTTGCCCTGGCGGATGCGCTCGCTACCGGCCCCGAGGCGTTCAGCGGCAGAATCCTCTACTACGGCACGCCCGCCGAGGAATCCGACGCCGGTAAGGAGCTGATGGCGCGCGCCGGCGCGTTCGAGCGGGTGGATGCCGCCATCATGGTGCACCCCTACTTTATGGATGTGGCTGATCAGGCGTGGTTGGGTCGCCGCGAATGCCGCGTGACTTATACGGGCGTGAGTGCGCATGCTTCCTCGCATCCGTTTATGGGTCGTAACGCACTGGATGCGGCGAATTTGGCGTATCAGGGCCTGGGGTTGTTGCGTCAGCAGATTCCCGGTTCTGACCGTATTCACGCGATTATTGACCACGGCGGGGACGCCCCGAATCTGATTCCTGCCTCCGCGAGCCTGCATATTAATATCCGTTCTAAGTACGCGCCGACTTTGCGTGCGCTGTCGCGACGGGTTGAGGAGGTGCTGCGCGGTGCGGCGCTCATGGCTGGCGTGAGTGCGGAGGTGACGTGGGATTCTTCGCCGATGACCATGCCGGTGCGTACGAACCGTCCGCTGTTGAAGCGTTGGGTTTCGGCTCAGCGTTCGGTGGGTCGCCACCCGTACCCGCCCGGAACGGTCAGTGACACCCTGGCGGCTTCTACTGATTTCGGTAATGTGAGCCTGCGCGTGCCCGGTATTCACCCGCTGATTCAGATTGCGCCCGAGGGTACCGGTATGCACACGGTGGAGTTCGCGCACTGTGCTGACACTCCGGCGGCTGTGGATGCTGCCCTGGATGCGGCGTTCGGTTTGGCGTCTGTGGCTTTGGACTTCCTGGTCGACGACGATCTGGCGGATGCTGTTCGTGCTGATTTTGAGGCTTCCGGCGGTGCCGTGGATGTGGAGGGCTACTTTAGCAGCATGTGAGCTTGCTCAAAAGGTCAGAACGTCATTATTTGGTTTTGTGAGTGAAAAACACCCCTCATAGCCCATAAAGTCACCAGCACCCATCGAAAAAAGCAAAATATCCCAACACAAAACGCAAATCTGCGGCATAATAGAACATAACGAAGCAAGCTCACCGGGGAAGGACGCCCACCCAAGGAAATTCAACCCCGAGGCACACACCCGCTTCCCGATAAACCACGCGAGAATCCTCTCGCACCACACGGATAACTCTCACGAAAGAGGGCATACAGCAATGAACGGTGTCAACAACCCCACCAAGCTCGGCGTCATCGGTGCAGGCGGCGTCGGTAGCGCAACCGCATACGCAGCAATGGTTCGCGGTTCCGCCGATGAAATCGTCCTGTACGACATCGACGGCAAGCGCGCTCACGCAGAGGCACTCGACATCGCCCACGGCGCAATGTTCGCACACGAAGCAACCGTAACCGGCGGCGACGACATCGAACTGTTGCGCGACTGCGACATGGTCATCATCACCGCAGGTGCTCGCCAGAAGCCGGGTCAGCCCCGCCTCGAACTGGCAGGCGCAAACGTCGCAATCCTCGAGAAGCTGCTGCCGAACATTCTGTCCGTAGCACCCAACGCAATCATCATGCTCGTCACCAACCCCTGTGACGTTCTCACCGTTGTGGCTCAGAAGATTACCGGCCTGCCCGCAAACCGCGTGCTGTCCTCCGGTACCGTTCTGGACTCCTCCCGCCTGCGTTGGCTGATTGCTAACAAGGCTGGCGTCTCCATCAAGAGCGTTCACGCAAACGTTGTTGGCGAGCACGGCGACTCCGAGTTCCCCGTCTGGTCCGCAGCAAACATCGGTATGGTTCCCCTGACCGAGTGGGAGCAGGACGGCAAGCCCGTCTTCACCGAAGAGGTCCGTGCAGAACTGGCAACCGAAGCTATGCGCGCAGCATACAAGGTCATCGAGGGCAAGGGTTCCACCAACTACGCAATCGGTATCTCCGGTGCACGTATCGCTGAGGCATTCCTCGGCGGCCAGAACGCAGTGCTGCCCGTCTCCACCACCATTGCAGGCGAGCTGTACGGCTTCAAGGACGTTGCACTGTCCCTGCCCACCATCGTCAACCGTGAGGGCATCCAGCGCGTGCTCGAGGTTCCCATGAACGAGGCTGAGCTGGCACAGCTGAAGGCATCCGCTGAGGCAATCCGCGCATCCGCAGCATCCCTGGGCTTCTAAAACCCCGGCTTCTCATTCTCTCGGGCTCAACCCGTAAGAAGCAAACATTCAGTAGGTGCAGCGTCAAGCTGAGCTAACCGACAGAAGAACCCGCCGCACCCGGCACCCGCCTCTTGAGGGGTAGGGGACCTGGGGACGGCGGGTTCGCTGTGTCTGTAAGGTTTTTATGCGGGGTTTGATGCGCCGCGTGCTGCTTGGCTTGACCAATCTGGCTTGCCGAGCCTGACTCGACCAACCTGGGCTTACCGCTCTGGCTTTGGTGTTCTCTTCACGGCACCGAATTTACCCGCTGATTTACCTGCCGCACCCGTTCATAGTTCCGCGTTTAAACCGCCGCATGACCGCCCGGCGCACACCATCGGCCTGTAGGTAGTAGAATAAATGGCATGAGCATTGATCCTCGCACCGAACTCACCCGCCTCCTTGACGCGCTGGAGGCGCACCTGACCGCCGTCGTCAACCGAACCGGCGAGCACGACTCTGCCGTCGATGAGGCATACGTAGAAATCGCCAACGCCTTCGAAGCCTACGAAGATGCCCTCTTCGAGGCGTACAACGAGGTCACCCCCCTTGAGCGTCTACGGTGATGAAGACGAGGATGACCTTGAAGAAATCCTCGACGATGAAGACGACATCGACGACGATATTGAGTACGAGGACTAAATAGCGCCTCGCCCATACGTTACGGACCGACCCCTGACCGGTACCCCCTATGCGGGGTAACGAGGCAGGGGTCGAACCGTACCCGCAACACCCGCGTAGATCTTGCCCTCAGCATCTACTGAGCATCCACCACGCACCTACCGAGCATGCACCGAGAACGGAGACACCCGTGAGCGAACCCCGCACCTGGCGCGATGCCGCCCTCATCCTCCGTACCCAAACTCGGCGAAACCGACCGCATCATCATCATGCTCACCCGCGACGGCGGAATCACCCACGCCGTCGCCAAAGCCGTACGCAAACCCACCTCCAAGTTCGGTGGACGACTCGAACCGTTCATGCACACCGACCTGTCCTTCAGCCGCGGTCGTACTAATCTGCACACCATCACCCAGGCGGCGACCCTGCACGCCTACACCGCACCGATTATGGCGAACTACGATGCGTACACGTGCGCCTCCACCATCGCCGAACTGGCAGAAGCACTCACCAAAGACACCGACAGCACCGCCGATATTTACACTCTCACCCACGGGGCGCTTGCCGCGCTCGCGCACGGGCAGCACGTGCCGCAGAGGATCCTGACCCGCTACCTGGCGCGCAGCATGAACGCCGCTGGCTGGCCGCTCATCGGGGAGAACTGCACCCGATGCGGAAACCCGCTCGTGAACGCCGATAGCCGGGGCGATAACGGGGCAGACAGTAGCGCCCCCGGCGCTACAGGCGGCAGGTACATTGCCTTCCACACCGCCCACACCTACGGGCACCACACGGTCCTCTGCCCCCAATGCGCACCCGCCACCGACACACCCCTGACCGGCCTGCGTGCCGAAGAGCTCGGCTATGCGCTCGCTACCGCATCGGCGGATCCGCGCGCCTGGGCGACTATTGACGCAGCACCGGTGCCGGTTGCCTCCAAAATTCTGGGACTCTACCTGAAAACCACCCAGAACCTGCTCGAACACCCCCTGAAAACGGCGAGCGCCCTCGAAGCAGAAATTCCTGCATCGTAAAAGATGCACGCCGATGCGTCAAACATGGGCCAACCAGGACGCAAAATAACCCCCGAAGCACCCGCCCATGCGCGCTGTGTCACGGTAAAATAGCTAACAGCACGCCAGGTTTATATCTGGCGCATATCTAGGCAAACGACCCCGGGGGAGAACCCGCCAGGGAAGAAAGGCACACATGGCACGCACCCAGCCCGTACCCCCGCCCGCACACCCCACCGGGGCAACCCCGCCGCCGATCCCGAAGAAGTTCATTCCGCAGCACGTCGCCGTCGTCATGGATGGTAACGGACGCTGGGCAAACGAACGCGGCCTGCCCCGCACTGAGGGCCACCGCGCCGGCGAGGCGGCACTGCTGGATGTTGTTGCGGGCGCTATCGAAATGGGCATCCCGTACGTGACCGCCTACGCGTTCTCCACCGAAAACTGGAAGCGCTCACCCAGCGAAGTTGCGTTCATTATGCGTTTCTCCACCGAGGTGCTGCAGCGTCAGCTGGCAACCCTCAAGACCTGGGGCGTGCGCATCCGCTGGGCTGGCCGCCGACCCAAGCTGTGGAAGAACGTCATCGAAGAGCTCGAACACTGCGAGCGCGAAACCATCGACAACACCGTCTGTACCCTCACCATGTGCGTGAACTACGGCGGCCGCGCAGAAATCGCTGACGCGGCGGCAGCTATCGCAGCGGACGCTGTGGCGGGCAAGATCAAGCCTGGCAACATTACCGAAAAGACCATCCAGAAGTACCTGGACGAGCCCGACCTGCCCGACGTTGACCTGTTCCTGCGTTCCTCCGGTGAGCAGCGCATCTCGAACTTCCTGCTGTGGCAGAGCGCCTACGCCGAGATGATTTTCATGAACGTGCTCTGGCCCGACGTTGACCGCCGCACCCTCTGGGAAGCTGTCGAAGAGTATGCGCGCCGCGACCGCCGCTATGGTGGCGCTGTCGACGCCGTCACCAACGACAAGTAGCGGCCCGGCATACAGTCCCGGCTCATAGCCCCATAAACCACCCACACCCTCCAACACTAGGGAGAACAAATGCGCATCTACCCGACCTTCTTCAACATCTTCTTCAAGGGCATGGACCCCGAGAAGGCACACCACGTCGGCTTCTGGGGCGTTCAGACCCTGCGCAACGTCGGCATCACCCGCGCGCTGCGCAAGTACTTCCAGCCCGCACCCGAACTGGCAACCACCGTCATGGGCATTACTTTCCCCTCGCCGTTCGGCCTGGCTGCAGGCTTCGACAAGGGCGGTAAGGGCATTGCCGCGCTGGCTGGTATCGGCTTCGGCCACGTCGAGATCGGAACCATCACCGGTCAGGCGCAGCCCGGCAATCCGCAGCCGCGCCTCTTCCGCCTTGTGGAAGATAAGGCGGTCATCAACCGCATGGGCTTCAACAACGACGGTGCCGCAGCGGCAGGCCCGCGCGTTGCCGCCGCCCGCGCAGACCTCGAAACCGAATACCGCGGCGCCGTACGCCCGGTCATCGGCGTGAACATCGGCAAGACCAAGGTCGTTGAGCTCGAGAACGCTATCGAGGACTACCTGATCTCTACCCGCACCCTGGCACCGCAGGCAGACTACCTGGTCGTCAACGTTTCTTCCCCGAACACTCCGGGTCTGCGCACCCTGCAGGCTATCGAGTCGCTGCGCCCGCTGCTGGCTGCCGTGCGTGAAGAAGCAGACCGCGTATGCCACAACCGCCACGTACCGCTGACCGTGAAGATCGCGCCGGACCTGGTTGATGAGGACGTTATCGAGGTGGCAGCCCTGGCCAAGGAGCTGAAGCTGGACGGCATCATCGCCACCAACACCACCATTGCCCGCGACGGCCTGGGTCTGACCAGCGACATGACCAAGGTCAAGGAAATTGGTGCTGGCGGCCTCTCCGGCGCGCCGCTGAAGCCCCGCTCCCTCGAGGTGCTGCGCCTGCTCAAGCGCGAAATTGGTGACGACCTCGCCATCATCTCCGTTGGTGGCGTGACCACCGCTGAGGATGTGCAGGAGCGCCTGGACGCTGGCGCTGACCTGGTGCAGGGCTACACTGCGTTCCTGTATGAGGGTCCGCTCTGGGCGGCACACATTAACCGTGGCCTGGTGAAGCTGCGCCGCGCTCGCCGCTAAAGGCGTACAGGCGGGAGCGTTATGATTCCCGGCGGGCTGACTTGGCGTGTTGACTCTGCGTGCTGAAAGGGGGCACCGTTCTCTACCCGTTGGGGATGGAGGCGGTGCCCCCTTTGCGTGCCCTCTATTCCGCCCTCTATTCTGCCGAAAAGCCACATGTGTTTCGAAAAGCCACCAAAGAAGTAGCTTTTCGAAACACATGTGGCTTCTGAGCGTATAAGTTCGCGCTCGCGCATAATGGAGATAAGCGGGAGACCATGCACTACAACGATGTGGAGGACCAATCATGAACCCCAACATGCTGAACCGCCGCTCAATGCTGACCGGAGGCACACTCATCAGCCTCAGCACCCTACTCGCCGCCTGCGTGCCGCACGACATCACAACTGCAGGAGACGAATCCACCGCATCCGGCGCAGCCACCACCAACAGCAGCCCAAGCAGTAGTTCCGGCAACAACGCCAGTAGCGGCGAATACCGCAAAGCAGACGCCAAAGGCCCCGCCCAGAACGTCCCCAAACCCAACGCTCCCGAAAACGGATACCGCGACAAGACCCCCGACGGCATCCTCAAAACCATGGACGCCTGGAACCAATGGATTAACTACGGCGTCCAAACCGGCGACTACAGCAAAGCCCGCGAATTCCTCTCCACCTCAAACGACGGAGAACTCAAAATCTACCGGGAAATAGAAGCGCTCTACCAGCGCGGCGGATGGGTCATCGACGGCATCGAACACTTCGAACCCGAAGGCATACCCAGGACCGACGACCATCAAACCTACTACCTGAAAACCAGCCACGAATGGGACAAACACACCGAAGTGGAACCCGACGGCCGCCAAGAAACCTGGAGCAGCGACAAGGAAGAAGAAATCTACACATTCGCCCTCGAATACCGCGACGGTAGATGGGAGATCCTCTACTCCCGAATCGAAGCCTAACCGTACCGGCGTCTAACCGCGACATATACGTCCAGAAGCCACATGTGTTTCGAAAAGCCACCAAAGAAGTAGCTTCTCGAAACACATGTGGCTTCTCGCGTATAGAGGATTAGCGGGCATAAAAATAGGGGAGAGGCCTGAACCTTCAGGACCTCTCCCCAAGCACCTATAAGGCACTAACGACTTAGTGCGGGTACTCGCCGTACTTCACCATCGGAACCGGGCGGCGCATACGACGAATCATCATCACACGGTTAAACGCGTACATGCCAGAACCACGCTGAACCTCGCCGAACTTCGCGATCAGCTTCTTCTTCAGGCTGCGCCACAAAATGAAGTAGTCAACAACCCACAGGATCATCAGCGCATACATTGCGTACACGGAACCGTAATAAACCGTTGCACCAACGCTAGACGTACCCGACACACCCTGAGCAATCCAGCCACCAATAAGCAGAACCAGCAGCACAGCCAACATAAAATCGCCAAGGTTACGGCGCGCATCCACATAATCACGGATATAACGGCGCTGCGAACCACGATCCACGGCGGGCAGGTAACGCTGATCGCCACCCATCAACGCATCATTCTGACGTTCACGCGCCTTCGCCATCGCCTCACGTTCACGCGCCTTCGCCTCCTTACGGTCACTAACAACCAGAGGCTGACGACGAGCCGCCTGCTGCTCCTTACGCGAAGGAGTAGGACGGCCCTTCTTCGGGGTGAACTTCGGATTAACCGGAGCCTGAGGCTCCTCTACAACCTGCGGCTGAACAGCTTCCGCTTCAGCCTTCTCTTTCTTACGACCAAACACCCTCCCATCATACCCGAACGGCACACACCAAACCCGCCCCCACAAGCCCACACCAGCAACTGAAACAACCCCAACCACCCGGCGGCAGCGGGTAAGGTGGGGGTAAGGTAGAAACATGACTACTGAATTCACCCACCACAGCGCCCTACGCGACGCCGTCACCAAAAACTTCGAAGCAACCCTGCAGACCCTCACCGAGCTCGTCGCCATCCCCTCCATCGCCTGGGAATCGCACGACCTCACCCAGGTAGACCGCAGCGCCGAGGCAGTCGCCGCGCTCGCAACCAAGGCAGGCTTCAACAACGTACGCATCGAACGTGCCACCTACACCACCGCCGACGGCACCGAAAAGCAGGGCATGCCCGCCGTCATCGCCTCCCGCCCCGCCGCAGAAGGCTACCCGACCATCCTGCTCTACGCCCACCACGACGTACAGCCCGCCGGCAACCTCGACCTGTGGGACACCGACCCCTTCGTCGCAACCCGCAAGGGCGACCGCCTCTACGGCCGCGGCGCAGCAGACGACAAGGCAGGCATCCTCGTGCACCTCGCCGCGCTCGCAGCCCTCAACGAAACTCTCGGCGAGGACTTCAAGCTCGGCGTGAAGCTCTTCATCGAAGGCGAAGAAGAGGCAGGCTCACCCTCCTTCGTCTCCTTCCTCAACACCTACCGTGAGGAACTGTCCGCCGACTACATCGTGGTCGCAGACTCCGCCAACTGGCGTGCCGGCGTACCCGCACTGACCACCAGCCTGCGCGGCGTCGCATCCGGCGACATCGAAGTACGCGTCGGCAGCCACGCCATCCACTCCGGCATGTTCGGCGGCCCCATGCTCGACGCACACACCCTCATGGCGCAGCTACTCGCCACCCTGCACGACGCCACCGGTGCCGTAGCCGTCGAAGGCCTGCACCGCGCCCCCGAACCCGAACTCGAATACGCTGAAGCAGATTTCCGCAACGACTCCGGCATCCTCGACACCGTACCCCTAGCAGGCACCGGTAGTGTTGCATCCCGCCTGTGGACCCAGCCGGCAATCTCCGTCATCGGCATGGACATCCCCTCCATCGCAACCTCCTCCAACACCCTCGCCGTCGTATCCCGCGCACGCATCAGCACCCGCTAGCACCCGGCGACAACCCCGAAAACGCACACCGCGCACTCGCCGAACACATCAAGGCACACGCACCCCACGGTGCCCAGGCGAACTACACCGCCGTCGACTCCGGCATGCCCTTCGCCACCGAAGTCGACGCAGACGGCGCACAAACCGCCCTCGACGCAATGCGCGCCGCCTGGGACGTAGAACCCGTACAGACCGGCATGGGCGGCTCCATCCCGTTCATCTCCGACCTGAAGGACCTCTTCCCCCAGGCACAGATCCTCGTCACCGGCGTAGAAGACCCCGACACCCGCGCACACAGCGCCAACGAGTCCCTCTACATCCCGGACTTCAAGAACGCAATCCTCGCGGAGGCGCTGCTTCTGAGCGCACTCGGCGCTCGCTAGGAACATCCACAAAAAGTGGGGGAGAAGGGTCACAAACCCCAACCCCCACTTTTTCGGTATCCTAGAAGCAGAATTACATGTCAAGCCCCCACACCAACACTCACGCCCCCGGCGAACTATGCACACCCTAGGTTGTACATCAAACACCCAGGCGCGTATCGTGAAGGCTAAAACGCCCACACGCACCCACACGCGGCGCACACGGGCAACCAACAAAACAAAAGGACAACACCAATGAGTGAAACCACCACCGAACTGCCGACCCACGGCGTCAACCTCACCGAGGTGGCACAGACCAAGGTCCGCACCCTCCTCGAACAGGAAGGCCGCACCGACCTGCGCCTGCGCATCGCCGTCCAGCCCGGCGGCTGCTCCGGCCTCATCTACCAGCTCTACTTCGACGAGCGCGTCCTCGACGGCGACGCAGTCCGCAACTTCGACGGCGTAGAAGTCATCGTCGACAAGATGAGCGCACCCTACCTCGACGGCTCCACCATCGACTTCGAAGACACCATCGAAAAGCAGGGCTTCTCCATCGACAACCCCAACGCAGCAGGCTCCTGCGCATGCGGTGACTCCTTCCACTAAACCGAAGACACCCCAGCGCTAAGCACCCCACGGTGCAACACGCCTCACAAACCCCCGTCTCGCATACTGCACCCAACCATGCAGATACGCGGCGGGGGTTTTACACTTAACACATGACTACGCACGAAATCACCTGGAAATACATCCTCAACCAGCTCGTCAAACACCAAAACCTCACCGACACCGAAGTCGCCTGGGCAATGGACCACATCATGACCGGCCAAACCGAACAGCCAATCCTCGCATCCTTCCTCACCGCCCTCCACTCCAAAGGCGAAACCCCCGAAGAACTCGGCGCACTCGCAACCGGCATGATCGCCAAAGCCGAAACCGTCGACATCAACCCCCACGCCGTAGACATCGTCGGCACCGGCGGCGACCAGCAAAACACCGTCAATATCTCCACCATGGCAGCCCTCGTCATCGCAGGCACCGGCGCCACCGTCGTCAAACACGGCAACCGCGCCTCTACCTCCAAATCCGGCTCCGCAGACGTCCTCGAAGCCCTCGGAATCCGCCTCGACATGCCCATTCCCGCAGTCGCCGAATGCGCTCGCGAGACTGGCATCACGTTCCTGTTTGCGATGACTTTCCACCCGGCAATGCGCCACGTGGGCCCGACCCGCCGTCTGCTAGGCATTCCGACCGCGTTCAACTACCTGGGCCCCATGACGAACCCGGCTCGCGTGAAGTCCTCGGCTATCGGCGTTGCTAACCCGGTCATGGCTGAGAAGATGGCTCACGTTTTCGCAGAGCGCGGCGACCACGCCCTGATTTTCCGCGGTGATGACGGCCTGGATGAGCTGACCATCGCCACCACCAGCCACCTGTGGGAGGCTGTAGACGGCGAGCTGACCGAATACCGTTTTGACCCGACCGAGTATGGTCTGCAGAATGCACCGCTGGAGCAGCTGCGAGGCGGCGACGCGGAGTACAATGCGGGCGTTTTCCGTGCAATTTTGGCGGGGGAGGGCGAGGCCCCGAAGAGCCCGCTGCGCGCCATTCACGACGCCGTGCTCATCAACGCGGCCGCAGGCCTGGTGGCCTACCGCCCGACCAACGGTGAGAGCTTTGAGACCCGCTTCACTCAGGCTTTGGCTGATGCGCGCGAATCTATTGCATCCGGCGCAGCGAGCGTGTGCTCAACGCATGGGTAGAGTTCAGCTCCAAGCACGCAGAATAAAGAAGCCCAGAATAAAGAAGCCCAGTAGCTGATGATAGGCACCCGAGATGGGGCGCACCGAATGGTGTGAGCTCGTCTCGGGTGTTTGTCGTTTAACGGGATGCGCCGAGGAGCCCGAGGTTTGGAGCATGTGAGCGCGTGGCTGTGGGTCAAGGAAGCTGAGGTGTGCGGAGCGCAGAGAAAGGGCGCGAGGCGCACGGAGCTCAGAATCGCGGATGGAACAGCGTAAGGGCACTACGAGGAGCGTAGGTTCGACCCGTATAGCTGGAGCGTAGAAAGCATCGGTGAGCAGCCGGTGGGGTAGTGAAAAATAGGTCTACTTTACATAATGTATATTATCGGCTTTTTAGGGAGGTCTAGAATGAACCAAAGATTCCCCGTATCTAAATAAAGTCTTAACAGTTCATGTATTAACCTCACTCGGTCACCAGAACTGTCGCCAGCACTCAATCCACCTGAAATAATGGATATACCCCGCATCACGAAGGTGTCGTCGCCTCGTGTGCAGATTCAACATCAACCACGCCGGTTGATGTACACCAAAGGAGAAAACTCGTGGATTGGCTCTTTGAGACACCCTGGACACTCTGGGTTGCACTCGCCCTCGTTTTCGCCGTCATAGAAATGCTCAGCCTCGACCTGTTCTTTCTCATGCTGGCGATTAGCGCAGGCATCACCGCAGCAATATCGCCCTTCGTGGATAACATGCTGATTCGAACCGTTATTTTCGTGGTGATCTGCCTGATTCTGGTTCTTGGTCTGCGCCCGCCGCTGCTGAAAAAGCTCAATAAATCAGCCACCGGAGCTGTCACTAATGCTGAAGCACTCGTTGGTGCTGAGGTGCGCATCACTCAAGATGTGACTAGTGAAACCGGTTTGGTTGTACTGGCTGGCGACACCTGGACGGCGCGCACCGCTTCCGGAACGCTCGTAGCAGGATCACACGCGAGGGTACGAGCCATTGAGGGTGCTACCGCAATCGTAGAGCCTCTCCCCCATGACTAAGACCAACAAACTAAGACCCATCTGAATACCGGCTCCAAAAGCCGACTCAGATACTCCAAAAACACACCATATAACTCACCGATAAGGAGAAACAATGCCTATCAGCCTTATTCTGACGGTCCTACTCATCCTCTTCGTGCTGACGATGCTCGCCAAAGACCGTGCGCGTCATCCCGCAGGGACGAGCCGGCATCGTCGAACGACTGGGTAAGTTCCACGCCGTCCTCAATCCCGGCCTGCACATCGTCATCCCCGTAGATTGACCGCGTGCTGCCCCTCATCGATCTGCGTGAACAGGTCGTTTCCTTCCCCTCGCAGTCCGTGATCACCGAAGATAACCTCGTGGTCGGCATCGACACCGTCGTGTACTTCCAGGTCACCGACCCCGCAGGCTCGGCAACCTACGAAATCACCAACTACATTCGCGCCGTAGACGAGCTGACCAGCGCAACCCTGCGTAACGTCGTCGGTGGCCTGAACCTGGAGCAGACCCTCACCTCCCGCGACCAGATCAACGCTGAACTGCGAGGCGTACTCGACTCCACCACCGGCCGCTGGAGCCTGCGCGTCTCCCGCGTGGACATCAAGGAAATCCAGCCCCCGGTGTCCATCCAGGACTCCATGGAGAAGCAGATGCGTGCAGAGCGTGACCGCCGCGCCGCAATCCTCACCGCAGAAGGCCAGAAGCAGTCCGACATTCTGACCGCAGAAGGTGAATCCCGCGCCGCAATCCTGCGTGCAGAGGGTGAAAAGCAGGCACAGATCCTTCGTGCAGAAGGTGATCGCACAGTCCGCAATCCTGCGCGCAAACGGTGAAGCAGAAGCCGTGCAGAAGGTCTTCGCAGCAATCCACGAATCCAACCCCAGCCAGCAGCTGCTCACCTACCAGTACCTGCAGACCCTGCCCAAGCTCGCCGAAGGCGACGCCAACAAGCTCTGGTTCATCCCGACCGAACTCGGCGATGCACTGCGCGGCCTCGGGCAACGCATTCGGCACCCTGCCCGCATCCGACCTTGCGGACGCACCGAAGAAGCCCGCAGCAGAGGCACCCAAGAGCGCACCGCAGGCACCCGGAAGCTACGGCATCAACGGCTAAACGCGAAATCTAACGCATAAAAAGGCGTGAATCATCAAAAATCACGCCGAATAAACACCACCACGTTGGGCGGGTGGAGACTATTACCGATATAATGGATGTTTTGTAAACGTTCGAGGGAATAGCTCTCCCCCGCCCAACGTTATGCCTAAAGCGCCAAAGAGCGCACCCGACGACACTGGAGGAAAAATGAGCGATCGTAGCCTGCGCGGTATGCGCCTGGGTTCCCAGTCGATGGAAACCGAATCGAACGTACAGCCCGCGCCCCGCCAGCGCGTCGAATACCGTACCGCTGACGGTGACCGCGTTTTCGTGACCTTCGCGGCAGAAGCAGAAATCCCCTCGGTATGGACCGCAAAGTCCGGCAAGGAAGCATACCTCGTCAACGGCGACTCCACCGCAGACGCCGAAGAGGAGAAGCCCGCACGTACCCACTGGGATATGCTCATGGAACGCCGCAGCATCGAAGAGCTGGAAAAGACTCTGGAAGACCGCCTGGAATACTACCGCAAGCACTACGCGCTCTAAAAGCACAGTAGGCATGCCGTAGAAACGCTGTAGAAGCCCGCGCTGTAAAGAAGGCCCGCTAAGCGCCACTCGTGCTCTTAGCGGACCTTTTCTTTGTTGTGGTGCTGGCTTCCGTCGGCACGTGAGCCAGGCGTGAGCTAAGAAAGAGCGCTACAGAAAGTGAAAGGACCGGGGGCGGATACATTATGTATCCGCCCCCGGTCCTTTCGTATAAATCTCAGGTGCGAGAAGCGTCTGAGCAAGAAGTCTTACTTGCCCAGAGCCTTCTTCAGCTTCTGAATACGGTTAGTCATGCCCCAGCGGGTCACCTTAGACATGGAGTCAAAGATAATGTTGCCGTCCATCTTCGAAGCGCCAATCTCACGCTCAACGAAGGTAATCGGAACCTCAACAATATTCAGGCCGGCCTGCTCAGAACGCCACGCCAGATCAACCTGGAACACGTAGCCCTTCGAGTCAATACCGTCCAGGTTCAGGCGCTGCAGAGCGTCACGACGGTACGCGCGGAAACCAGCGGTAATGTCCTTGATGGAGGTGCCCAGAATCAGGCGGGTGTACAGGTTGGCGCCGCGAGAGAGAACCTGGCGGTGAGCCGGCCAGTTCTTAGTCTTGCCGCCGGGAACGTAACGCGAACCAATAGCCAGGTCAGCGCCCGCCTCCACAGCACGAACCAGAGAAGGAAGCTGCTCAGGCTGGTGCGAGCAGTCAGCATCCATCTCAATCAGAACGTCGTAGCCTGCCTCAAGGCCCCAATCGAAGCCAGCGAGGTATGCGCCGCCCAGGCCGTCTTTAACGGTGCGGTGCAGAACGTGAATCTGGGAATCCTTAGCCGACAGCTCATCAGCAATCTGGCCGGTGCCGTCGGGCTGTTATCATCCACCACGAGAATGTCCACCTCGGGAGCTGCCTTACGAAGACGCTCTACCACGATGGGTAGGTTCTCCTTCTCGTTATACGTCGGGATGACAGTTAGAACGCGCATATTACTCCCTCACAGGTGTATATAAAACAGACCGGTAGATGTCCAGTATACCGGGTAAACATTCAAATCAATGAATTATTGAGGGGTTGAAACCCCTTAAAAAGCCTCTGACAAGCTAAAAATTAGTTACTTTCAGTGTAAATAGATTCCAGGATGGGCAGAGGCGAATCTTCATCCAACACCGGAAGCAGCGGAATGCGAGCACGAGGGTCGGTACTCCACGATGCTACGCGGGAGTCGGGTGCCTGGACCATGAGGGCTTCTACGCGCCACTGTGCTACGAATGCGGGGGTGTCAGGTGCGAACTGGCCGGTGAAGGGGTTTTCTTCGTGGGCTAGGCGGTATACGCCGCGGGTGAGGGCGGCGAAGGCGCTGCGTGCGGAGATGCCGTGTTCGTCGTTGATGAGTTCGCGGATGAGGGGCCAGGCGCCGGGTGCGTAGAGTTGGGTGTCGGATCCGAGGGCGATGGAGGTGCCGGCTGCGTTTGCGCGGCGGGCTACGGATGCCACAGATTCGCGTGCTTCTCCCCCGGCGTGTGCGAGGAGTGCTTGGACGGTGTCGTTGGCGGTTTCGTCTTCTTCGGGTTCGCAAACGCTGAGGCCGAGGTTGATGCGTGCTTCTGCCAGCTGGGTGAGGTATTCGTCGGTGATGGGGTCCTGCGGGGTGCTGATTGCTGCGTCGAGGCGGATGGACAGCCAGGGGCGGGTTTCGCGTACGGCGAGCGCGGCGTCGGCGGCGTTGGCAAAGCTGGTGGATGCGTCGATGGAGAGCAGGAGTGCGGCGTCTTCGGCTACCTGTGCTGCTGCGGGCGCTTCGGTGGGTGCGACAAAGATGCCGACTAGCTGCAGGCCTTTGACGGCACGGTCGCCTTCGGTGAGGGGGCGTAGTGCCTTGATGGCGCTGATGAGTTCGTCGGTTTCTACGCCGGTGGCGTTGAGGATGAGGCGGATGTCGGGTACGCCGTGTTCGGCGCTGTAGTAGCTGAGCGCGGAGACGAGGTCGGGTACGTCTTCCATGCCGGCGAGTAGGGTGTGCGTGTGGTAGCCGGCTGCGCGGTATGCCTGCAGGTAGTCGAGGATTTCGGGTGCTTCTTTGCCTGCTACCGGTGCTAGTGCGCGCGCAAAGGCGGGGGTTAGCAGGGCGCCGTCGAGTTCGGTGATGGTGGCTGATCTCGTCGGCAATTGAACGCGCCCCGGAGTCGGAACCAACCCAGCGGACGAAGCCGTCTTCGACGAGCATTGCGGTTGCGTACGGGTCGACCGGGCTGTACACGCTACCATCTACAAAAATACGGGTAGACATTAGAATCCTTTCACCTTTGAGGCGCGCCGAAAGCGCACACGGGGCGGGCACTTCAATTGTGCTCGCGTAGCTTAGCTGAGCGTCTCATTTGAGTATAGAAGCACCCCCGCTGCCTGTGGTAGTTCGTTCGTCCTTAGATGAGGCGGAACTTAGATGATGCAGAACAATGCACTGTAGCGGGGGTGGTAGCCCGAGCTGGTCGGGCGCGATGTAGCACTATGTACGGTGTAGCACTCTGTGAAGGTGCGGGTTAGACGTCGAGTGCGACTACGCCGCGGCGGACCGCCTCGATGGCTTCTTCACAGCGGGCGCGGATGACCGGGTCCAGCGAGCGGATGTGCGCGATCTGGTCCAGGGCGTCCAGTACCTGCTTTGCCCAGCGTACGAAGTCGCCGGCGGCAAGGCCGGTGTCCTCGATTGCCTTTGCGAGGTGCGCGCCGTTTGCCCAGGCGTACATGGGTTCGACCAGACCGAAGTCGCATGCGGGGGTCGGGTTGACCTTGAACTGTTCCTCGGCTGCGTTCAGGTCGGCGAGGCGCTGCGTAATCGTCGCGATGGGTGCGCGCAGGGAGGGGTGCGGGTAGTGCGCCAGGTATTCCACGGCGTCGCGCTTGCCCTGGTAGGTTAGTGCGGCGACGGTTGCCGCGATGGCGGCGGGTTCCAGTCCGTCGAGGAAGTGCGCGTCCAGGCACAGGGCGGTCAGTAGGTCGCGCTCGCCGTAGATGCGGCGCAGCGCCTGGCCGCCGGTGGTTAGCGACAGTTCGCCGTCCTCGGTGCGTTCGACGTAGCCGTAGCTCTCCAGCAGATGCGCAATGCGGTTGAAGACCTGAGCGATCGTGTTGGTGCGGCGGGCAATCTGACGGCGCAACCCTTCCGTCTCGGAGTTGAGCTTCTGCCAGCGTTCAGCCCAACGCATGTGGTTCGTACGGTCCGAGCAGCCGTGGCACGGGTGGTTACGCAGCTGAGCCTGCAGCGCCTCCAGCTGCGCGTCAATGCTGTTCTGACGAGCCGGGATGTTCTGCTGTGCGAGCGCACGCGGGGCGCGGCCGTCGTAGAGTGCCTGGCGCATGCGGCTTGCGGTGTCGCGGCGTTCCTTGGCGGTTTTGAGGCTTAGGCGCTTGGGGATTTTGATGCGTGAGACCGGTTCGATGGCGCCTTCGAAATCGCGGGTTGAGGCGGTGCGCTGGTGCGCGTCCTCGGTGACGATGCCGATGCGCGGGTCGGCGTGCGAATCGGAGCGGGTGATGACGACTGCGTAGCCGCGGGAGCGGCCGTGCGGAATGTAGATGATGTCGCCGGGCAGTAGCTGTTGGATGCTGTGGTGTGCTTGTGCGCGTGCGTGGCGTTCGTTGCTCTTGGATGCCTTCTTTTCCAGTTCGGCGATCTGGCGGCTGAGCTGGACGTATTCGGTGAAGTCGCCCAGGTGGCATGCCATTGCTTCGCGGTAGCCTTCTAGGGCGCTTTCGTTTTTGCGTACGCGGGAGGCGACGCCGACGACCGACTTTGTCTGCCTGGAACTGTGCGAAGGAGGATTCCAGGATTTTGCGGGTGCGTTCGGCGCCGTAGGAGGCGATGAGGTTTGCCGCCATGTTGTAGGTGGGGCGGAATGAGGAGTTTAGCGGGTAGGTGCGGGTTGAGGCGAGGGTTGCCACGTGTTCTGGGGACATGCCGGGGCGCCACATGACGACGGCGTGGCCTTCGATGTCGATGCCGCGGCGGCCTGCGCGTCCGGTCAGCTGGGTGTACTCGCCGGGGGTGATGTCCACGTGGGATTCGCCGTTGTACTTGGTGAGCTTTTCCAGGATGACGGTGCGGGCGGGCATGTTGATGCCCAGTGCGAGGGTTTCGGTGGCGAAGACCAGCTTGATTAGGCCCTGTGCGAAGAGGGTTTCGACGACCTCCTTGAACAGGGGCAGCAGGCCGGCGTGGTGCGCGGCGATACCGCGGATGAGGCCGTCACGCCATTCGTAGTAGCCGAGGGTGTTCAGGTCGCGGGTGTCCAGGTGAGCGGTTGCTTCCGCAATGTAGGCGCGGATGGTCTGCTGCTGTTCGGGGGTGGTCAGCGTAATATCGGCGGATACGCAGTGGCTGACCGCGCCGTCGCAACCGGCACGGGAGAAGATAAAGCAGATTGCGGGTAGCAGGCCCTGTTTATCGAGGGCGCGCACCATCTCCGGGCGGGTAATGCGCTGCGGACGCAGAGGCTTCTGCTCACCGCGCGCATCAAAGTCCCGGTCGTTACTGAAACGATCATTGCTGAAACGGTCACGACGGTCCAAGCGGCCGCGCTCGCCGCTGCTGAACGTCTCATTCAGCCAGCCCTCACGGCGGTGACGGAAACGTTCACGCTTGCCGCCGTAGCGTCCACGGCCCGGTGCGGAACGGAAGCCGGGGCGTAGCGCCTTCAGCTGCGGGTTCAGACGCAGACCGGCAAGCAGAGGGTTGGCGCCCGCCTCCACGGTTGCGCCGCGCTGCTTGGCCTTCTGTGCCTTCTTCGCCTGCTTGCGGGAGAGCTTCTCCTCCGGCTCCTGGTTCTTGCCCTGGGTGTGGTTTTTGCCCTGTGCGGAGTTGTCCTCGGGTACGAACAGGTCCACCACGCGGTGACCGACCATCATGTGCTGCCACAGGGGTACCGGGCGGTGCTCAGAAACGATAATGTCCGTGCCGCCGCGCACCGTATCCAGCCACGCGCCGAACTCCTCAACGTTCGACACCGTCGCCGACAGAGAAATGACGTTCACATGCTCGGGAAGGTGAATAATCGCCTCTTCCCACACCGCGCCACGGAAACGGTCCGCCAGGTAGTGCACCTCATCCATGACCACATAGCCCAGACCGGTCAGCGTGGTCGAGTTGGCGTAGAGCATGTTGCGCAGCACCTCGGTGGTCATCACGACCACGGGTGCTTCCGTGTTAATGCTCGTATCGCCGGTGAGCAGACCCACGTAATCCTCACCATACGCGCGCACAAAGTCGTGGTACTTCTGGTTGCTCAGCGCCTTAATGGGGGTCGTGTAGAACGCCTTCATGCCGCGGCGCAGCGCCAGGTAGATACCGAACTCACCCACAATGGTCTTACCGGCACCGGTGGGTGCGGCAACGAGGACGGAGCGGTCCGCCTCCACGGCGGCACACGCCTGACGCTGAAAATCATCCAGCGGAAAATCGAGGGACGCTTCAAAAGCCCCGAGGGCGGTCTTCGCGTATGCGGCGCGCTCTCGGGATGCGGCGTAGGCGGCAGCGTAGTCGGTGCGCTCCGCGGGGGTCTGTGCGTTAGAAGAGTTAGAAGTGTGTGCGTCGGATGTGTGCTGTGCGTGGTGCTTGCTCATAGTATGTCCAGTGTAACGGTTCGCCCGCCGCGAGCCTTCCGAAAGCATCCTGCACGGGCACTAATCCGGTATGGGCGAACAGCGAGCGCATCGGCTGCGCGGTTTCGGCGCAATATACGCTGCGTTTCTGCGGGGACGTACCGGCGGGCGTTGTAAAAATTCGTCTGTGCGCCTCTTCGTCTGTGCGCCTCTTCGTCTGTGCGCCTCTTCGTCTGTGCGCCTCTTCGTCCGTGCGCCTCTTCGTCCGTGCGCCTCTTCGTCTGTGCGCCTCGAGACCCTTTTGCGGAACATGCGAAAAAGGCGGGGTACAGGTTCTCTGTACCCCGCCCCTTTCGGCTAGGTTGCTCAAAGCGAGCTATTCAATTTAGGAAGTCTTCTCGTCCTCGAAGTAACCCATCTTCGCCAGGTCTTCGGCGCTGGTTGCGGTGTTCAGGCTTGCTTCATCCGAACCCTGCGCCAGCTTTGCGAGCTTGCGGTCGCGGCGCTTGTCGTTAATCATGCAGATGAGGATTGCTGCGAAGAAGAAAATCAGCAGCGGCGCCATGAGCACGAACATCATCATGATGTCGCTACCGGGTGCAGTCAGCGCTGCGATAACCGCAACGAGCACAACAACCCAGCGCCAAGACTTCAGGATGGTCTTACCGCGAATCAGGCCCAGCATGTTAATGCCGACCAGAATCACGGGGATGATGAAGGCGCAGGAGAACGTCACGACGAACTTCAGGATGAAGGAGATGTACACGCCCGCGTCAATGTAGTTACTTTCGTTGACGGGGGTGAACTTCAGCAGTGCGTAGACCACGCCGGGGAGGGTGAAGTACGAAATGGCGACACCGCAGGCAAACGCGAAAATAGATGCGGTGAGGAAGCCGAAGAGATACCTCTTCTCCTTGGTGTGCAGTGCCGGCAGCAGGAATCGCAGCGCCTGGTAGAGCCAGACGGGAGAGGCGATCACCAAGCCGATGTACATACCGACCTTCAGCAGCTGGTCGAAAGGAGATGCGACGCTACCGTAGTTCAGGTTTGCGTTGCGGCCGGTTTCTGCGTTGATCTGCTGCAGGGGCGCAGAGATCATTTCGATGAAAGGCTGGTAGAGGAAGACCGTACCGATGATGGCTGCGATGATGGTTGCGATAGCCGCTTTGATGAGGCGGTCGCGGAATTCGCGCAGGTGTTCCTTGAGCTCCATGCGTGCTTCAGGATTGATTTTGCGGTTGCGCACGTCCTGGTCAGGGTGTTGCCACGTGGTGTCCTCTGGGTGTCGGTGCCGTGTGTGATTCGGCTGAGGGGGTCTGGTGGGGTGTTTATGGGGTGGTGCCGCAAAACCCGTGCCGGCCGGTGGGCTGGCACGGGTTTGGTGCATCGGTGGCGGGACCGTTACTTGGTTTCGGTCTTGCCGTCCTTGCCGTTGTCTACGACCTCAGCGGTGACGACCTCTTCGCCGTCCTTCTCGCGGGGGTCCTTCTTGGAGTCGTTCTTCAGACCCTCAACTTCGGTCTTGAAGATGCGCATGGACTGGCCGAGGCTGCGTGCCATGCCGGGCAGCTTGGGTGCGCCGAAGAGCAGGACGATGAGGAGGATAACGACGATGATGGTCGCGGGGTGGCTGAAAATCTGGCCCATGGTGGTGTGCCTTTCTGTTAGAGCAGGTCTCCGATGTTTTGAGGTTGGCCGAGTCGATCTCGTCGGGAGACCCGTCGCTTGATCCGCTCAGACCTGCGTGTCTGCTTACCTTGTTCGTAGTTATTGTATGCCTCGGTGATGGGTGTGAATACCCCGAGGGTGGTGTCTCGTGGGAGTTTTCGGCTTGCGTTCGCTTGCGCTGCGTCGAATTGTCCCTCGATTGACTCGACCCAGGTTACGGTTTCGTCAAGGAGTGTGAAACCGCGAGTGAGTGCTTTGTAGGTGAACCATGCCAAATAGAGGAGCGAGCAGATGATGAGCGCGCCCCATAGCAAAATCCAGAACCACCAAGACATGAGCACCATTATACAAGTTTTAGGTTAATGTTTTGGCGCCTTAGATGGGTTTTTAGGGTGTTTTTGCTTGTGGGTGAAGTTCTATTTTTCTGCGGGCGCACCTGCGGGCGCACACCTGCGGCTGCTCGCTTTGAGGGTTTGCAACTGGTCAAGCAACGCCGCGCGCAGGTGCGCAGGACCGACCAGTTCGAGGGCACCTCGGTGCGCGATGACGGTGTCGAGAATGTTCTTATCGCCGGCACCGTGGGCGTTGTTGTAGTAGTGGATGCGCACGTACTGGGTGCGTGAAGCCTTTCTTCACGTGGTGGGTGCTGCGGCGCATGTACGTTGCGGTGAGCGTATCGAGCGGTTCACCGCTGGGAATATGCTCGGTCGGGTGAATCCGCAACTCAGCGAACGGGTTGGTCTGAGTGCTGTGCTGCTGCGCGTGCCAGTGTGGCACGGTGTCACCGGTGACCGGGTGGGCGCGACCCGCGCCCGCCTCCTGAATGTGGTTGATGCGGGTGAGGCGGAAGTTACGCCAGAAAGTGGGGGTCTTCTCCCCTGCCTCATTGTCCGCCGCCTCGCTGTCTGCAACTTCGCTGTTCTCTGCCTCGCCGGTGGCTGCGTGAGCAAAAGACTCAGGTACCTGCGCGGGCACATACTCGGGGCACCTGCTTCACCGCGCGCGGCATAGTAGCGTTCCTCAGCGGTACGGCACCACGCATGCAGATACATGTGGTCGCGGTGCAGCACCAACGCATACGGGTCCACCAGGCGGTCGGCGGCACGCTCACCGTAACCAATGGTCACGGCGTTGCCGCTGCTCAGGGCGGCAGTCGCCTCCTGCAACAGAGGCTCCTCGGGGGCGAAGCACAGGTGCTGCGCATAGACAGGCGCGTTCGGGTACGCGGCGGCGAGCGCCGCTCGGATACTGCCCAGACGCGCATCCGCCGGGTGCAGAATATCTGCGGCAGAGAGGGTGAAAGACGAGAATGGCGAGCTCAGTGTCCGTGAGGCGCGCGTAGTTCAGCAGCGTGTTCGGGGTGGCGCCGCCAAAGTCCGGCAGCAGGTTAATGTAGGTGGGCTTGAGGGCGTCCGGGTCCTTGGGATCAGACTCGAAGGGTACGGTGTCTACCCGCGCGAAAATCTCGGGGATGATGGTCTTGCCGAGGTCGCGGTTTTTCTTGGTATCCACGCTGTAGAGGGCGTTGAGCTGGTTCAACGGCATGGGCGCCTCATCGTGGGCGCTCGCCCAGCGGTCGGCACGGTGCAGACCCAGGAGCAGGTCCACAAGGTCGTCGAGGGAGTTGTTGCGGTTGCGCTGGTTGATATCCGCCCAGGTTCCGGGGATCTTCGACCGTGCCGCTGTGCAGGTCGGTGAGGGTGCGCAGCAGCTGCTGCTGGGCGGCGTAACTGTCACGCTGGCGGGTAGAGGCATCCTCCGATTCCTCAGGGCGGCTCAATCACGCAGCTGTAGCTGGTCGCCGCCACGGCGCTATCAATCGTGCCGTACGAGGGCACGGTGAAGGGCTCCGACAACGTCGAATCGGCGTTGACCTCGGCAACAATCAGGCTCTCTTCGTAGCCCTTAATGTCTTCAAGCCAGTTCTTGGCGTTGAAACGTCGCGTTGATGGGGGTCGAATCGATACGCGAGAGCATCGTGAGCTTCTGAATACGGCTGGCACGGAACGTGTACTCCTTACGCTCCGCGCTCTCGGTGTAGTAGCCGACAAAATACCAGGTGCCGTAACGGTACCCGATACCGGCAACACTGACCTTCTCCTGCACGCGGGTCGCACCGGCAGCCGTCTGATAGGTGAACGTGACCGTCTTACGCTCCGCATAGGCGGTGAAACAGCTCATTCAGGTGCGGGTTATCGCTAAAGTAAATGCGCTGAAGAGGGCTCGCGGTAGGTGTACAGGTTCTTCGCGCGCTGACGCTTTGCCGGTCTTCGGCTCCAGGATCTTCGCGGCGGCGAGCGCCTCATCGGTGAGGTTCTCGCTCGTGAGCGCAATCTTGCGCAGGATGCGGTAGGCGTCATCCTGCAGCTCGGTGCCTTCCCAGCCGCGCAGGATGGTGTTGATGAGGCGGAACTCCTCAGCGGTGGGGTTCCAGGCGGGCAGCTGTAGCTGCGTCGCTGGGTTCGAGGCGGTAGCGCTCCCCCAGGTCCGTGGTCACGTGGGTGATGCGCGCGCCGGCATCACGCAGGGTCTGCTTGGCTCGTTCAAAGGCGCGTTCCTGGGCCTCGCTGAGGGAGCCGTTAGCGCGCGTGCTAATGCCGAGCAGGGTCAGTAGCTCGTTGCGGCTGATGCCCTGGGTTCGGGTTGCGGCATCGGGTGCCTCGGCGGCGGTGGCGAGGCGGTGAAGAGTCATGTAAAGCTGAGCTGCGGTGGACATAATTCCATCATACCGTGTGTGTTCCGCGGCACTTACTCAGCGTACGGGTACGCAAAAGCCCAGTACAAAAAAGCCCGGCGCCCCTCCCACAATCGGGAGAAAGCACCGGGCTACGCGTCTCTGCGCGTCTTACGTGAGAAGCGCGAAAAACGCGAAAACCTTACTGGCTAATCCTTAGCGGACGTCCAGCAGGTCCACCACGAAAATCAGGGACTCACCGGGCTTAATGACCGAACCAGCGCCGCGGTCACCGTACGCCATGTCGGCGGGAATCTCCAGGCGACGACGGCCGCCGACCTTCATGCCGAGCAGACCCTCATCCCAGCCGCGGATAACCTGGCCAACGCCCACCTGGAACGGGCAGCGGCTCGCCACGGTTCCAGGACGCGTCGAACTCTTCACCGGTGGAGAAATGCCACACCAACGTAGTGGGTGAGCACGCGGGAGCCGGGAACAACCTCAGCGCCAGCACCCTCGATCAGGTCGGTGATGACCAGCTCGGTGGGGGCGTCGCCCTCGGGGAAATCGATTTCAGGGCTTTTTCGCGGTCGAGGTTACGCTGACCGAAAGACATGGGTGTCTCCTTTGATTGGTTCGACATGACATCGAAATAGTGGGTGCGCTCGCCGCCCATAGCCGTATAGGCGGCGAGCGCTGTATAAAACCGTGAAGTAAAAACTACGGTAAAAATGTGGGCGCCGGGCTACTGTGCGGTAGCCGAGGCGGTAGCCGCCGGGGTCGCAGAAGCCTCAGCGGTTGCCGAAGCGGACGCCTCCGCAGCAGCTGCGCTAGAAGCCGCCTGAGCACGCTGCAGGGTCTGCGGGTTCTCCTCCGCGCCCAGAATATCAACCACGAATACGAGGGTGACCGGAAGGCTTGGAACCGCCGGTGTCGTTACCGTACGCCAGGTCCGCCGGGATGACCAGCTCAACACGAGAGCCGACCTTCTTGCCCTTCAGACCCTGAGTCCAGCCCTTGATAACGCCCTGCAGGGAGATGCCCATCGGGGTGGCGGCGTCATAGTTGCCGTCGACGACCTTACCGTCGGAGTACTGCACGCCAATGTAACGCACGTACACGGTATCGGTTTCCTTGACCTCGGCGCCCTCGCCCTCAATGAGGGTCTTAGCGGTCAGCTCGGTGACCTCCGGCTTGTTATCGGGCAGCTTGATTTCAGCCTTGCCGGTGGACTCATCCAGAGTGAAGGACGGCAGCGACGGGTCAGCCTCAACAGCCTTACCGGTTGCGTACTTGGGCAGCTTCGTCTTCACGGTGTACACCTCAACGTTAGTTGCGGCACCGGGCGAAGCGGTCGTGGTGGTCACGCCCGCAGTGCTGCGCTGCTGCAGAACGTTGGTGGTGTACGAGAAAGAACCGCCAACCTTAATCTTCTTCAGGGTTTCGTACACCTGCGGTGCAGCCTGCTTCAGCTGATCGTTAATCGGCAGCAGAATCGGCTCGCTGGAGTAAGTGGAACCGTTGAGCTTGCCGTCGGTGCCGTTGAACACGGCAGCCTCAACGAGCACGTAGTCACCATCGTTGATGGAGTCGCCGTTGCCTTCCTCAATCACGTATGCGGAGGGGCTAGAAGCGGCGAAGGGAGTCGCGAAGGACGCCTCAGGCGCAGCGGTCGCGTTCTTCAAGGTGTACTGCACCTTGGACAAATCGCCATTGCTGGACTGCGCGCCACATGCGGACAGTGCGAGCGCGAGAGCAGCCGCGCTGGCACCGAAAATAGTGAGCTTAGAGCGTTTGGTCATAGTGTTATCCTCTGGGGTTTTCTGTGAGAGTGGGGCGTGTGAGTGCCCGTGTGCCACAGAACAGTTTACAGGTATAGGTTTAGCTGTTTTATGCTACGGCACGTAGCTGTGTTCAGGCTGTGTCGCGGCGCGAGGGTGCTCCCGAAAACTTAGAGGTGCGACCTTTGCCGGCGGGTTTCACGCTCATGCCGTAACGGTGGTGATCTGATGTTTTAGCAGGGTCGTTTAGCAGGGCGGCGGGAATGCCGCCTCCTGATGCTGACGCGCCTTAGACGCCAGCAGGCTCAGCACGTCCTCCAGCTCCTCGCTGCCGGTAGCAAACGGGTCCTTACACACCAGCGTGTGCTGCGGGTAGGCGTTGAGCTTTCAAGTGCACCCAATCCACGGTGAACTGCTCCCCTGCCGCAACCGCCGCATTAATGAAACGCGAACGCTGCAGAGCGCGAGTGTTCGGCGGCTGAGTCTTCGCCGCCTCCGCAGCACCCTCAGGCAGGATGCGCTTGACCGCACCGCGACGAACCAGCGCGTGGAAGACGCTACGCTCCGGGTCGATGTCGTGATACGCCAAATCCAGCTGACGGATGCGGGCACTCGCATAATCGGCAGGCTGACCAGCCGCGCGGGCGCGGGCAATATACGCATCCAGAAGCTTCTTCTTAATCGCCCAGTCAATCTCCGTGTCAATGCTGCTGTAGTCGCCGGACTCGATAGCGTCCAGGGTGCGTTGCCACAGGTCCAGGGCGTATTCCACGTGACGGTGGTGCGCGCCGTACTGCTGCACGTACTGGCGTGCCGCATCCAGGTAGTGGCGCTGAACGCTCAACGCCGTGTAGTGCTTACCGTCCGTGGTTTCGAAGGTTGCGGTGCCGGTCAGATCGTGGCTGATAGCGCGCAGAGCCGCCGGAACAGACACAATATCCAGGCTCGTGACCGGGAAGCGGTCCTCCAGCATGCGCAGCACCAGGTCGGTGCTGGCAATCTTCAGCAGGGTCGTCGGCTCCGCCATGTTTCGAATCGCCATTAATGACGTGCATGCGGCGGAACTTCGAAGCGTCCGCGTGCGGCTCGTCGCGGGTGTTAATGAGCGGGCGAGCGCGCGAGGTTGAGGTGGATGCCGCCTCCCAAATATGGTCGGCACGCTGCGAGAACGAATACGACGGAACACCCGTGCTGGACGCCGGGTCGGTCGAACCGGGCACCGGACCGCCATTCGGGTGGGTCTTACCGGCACCGACCAGAATCTGGCGGGTCACCAGGAACGGCACGAGCTGGGCAATCAGGTCGTTGAACTGCAGTTTGCGGCTGATCAGGTAGTTCTCGTGGCTGCCGTAGGAGTTGCCCGCCGAATCCACGTTGTTCTTGAACAGGTACAGTTCACCGTCGAGGGGGCGGCCCTCCGAGCCTGCGAGCAGGCGCTTGCGGGCGGTACGCGCCAGATCAGCGAAACAGCAGCTCACCGGCGCGTTCCTGCGCGAGCAGTTCGTCAATGCTGCCGCATTCGGCGGAGGCGTACTCGGGGTGCGAACCCACGTCAAGGTAGAGCCTACCGCCGTTGGGCAGGAAGACGTTCGTTGAACGCCACTGATCCAGGACGGGCTTGAAAAGGGCGGCGGCGGACTCTTCGATGCTCAGCCGACCGAGCCCGTGCGGGACGTAGCTGAGCCCGAATTCGCTCTCAATGCCGAAAATACGGTGTTCCATGATGCTGACCCGGCGCGCAGGTGCGCCGGTTACTCGCCGCCCTTCTGGACGAAGCCGGTGACGAAAGTCTTCAGCGTTCTCAGCGAGCAGGCCGTCAATTTCGTCGAGCAGGTCGTCGACCTCGCTCACGTCAGAGACAACGTGGGAGGCGGCGAGGGTCAGTTCCTGCTCCTGCTCGGCTGCGGTGGTTTCGGTCTGTTGTGCGCTGATGCGTTCGCGGCTCATGGTTCTCTCCTCAAAGGGTTTTCGGTTGTGGACAAATAAGTTTTTAGTGGGGTCGGGTGCGGGGTGTAAGGGTTTTGGTACCCAGATTCTCCTGCACCCTACCTGTGGGTTATGTGGTTTTTACTCTTCCGAATGGGGGTATTCGCCCCGGAGAAGAATGTGAGTTCGTGTGGGTTTGGGGCTGAAACGCCCCGCGGCGGGCCCAAACCCCGACACTGCCCCGCGCCCTAGCGCAGGCGGTTCAGCAGCTCATCGGAATGGTTCACCTCATCCAGCAGCGGCTCCACCTGGGCGGCACCGTACCGGGTCGGCTCCATCATCGTAAAACGAGTCAGATCCTTCGAATACCTGCCACGGCAGGAGACCGTATCCCAGTTAATACCCAGAATCTCCTCCGGCCAACGCGCCATCAACGTGCCACGCAAAAACGCGCGCGTCCCACGCGGCGGCTCGGTTGTCGCACGCTCAATCTGCTCCGCAGAGAACAGCGTACGCATACGGCCACGCGCCACCAGACGGTGATACAGGCTCTTCGACGGGTCAATATCAGCGTACTGCAAATCCAAAGCCTTCAACTTCGGATTCGCATAATCTACGCCCTGAGCGACATAACCGCGCACCAGCGCATACTTCGCCACCCAGTCCAGACGATCCGCCAGCGAGAGCGGGTTGGTTTCCAGAGCGTCCAGAACCTCGCCCCACAGGTGAGGATCTGCGCGGTCGCAGCATCCACACCCGCCGGGTTCGACTCCTCGTGCGCACGGGAGGCCTCATAGTAGGCGCGCTGAATCTGCAGGGCGCTCGCCGAACCACTCGTGGACACCGGGTTCGGCAGGGTCGCCGAAGACGGTGCCAGCGGCAGCTGAACCGACAGCGACAAATCGTGGCTGACCGCGTGCATCGCCGCCACCGGATCAGACAGGCGCACACCCGGCAGCGCGGGGTGCTGCTCGCTGTGCGACTCAATCAGGTTCATCACCAGCGCCGCCGTACCAAACTTCAACAGGTTCGAATAGTGCGAGAGGTTCGCATCCGCCGGAATCACGTGCAGGCGGCGGTACTTCGACTCATCCGCATGCGGCTCATCGCGCGTATTCACAATCGGGACGGCGAATCGTGGTCTCCAGACCAATCGTGCGCTCAAAGAAATCAGCGCGCGAACTAATCTGAAAACCCGGAACCTCACCGTGCGTACCAATACCCACACGGCCCGCACCCGTAAAAATAGCGCGGGTCGCAAAGAACGGCAGGAGCGCATCCGCAACCTGCTCAAACGGAACATCACGGCTAATCAGGTAGTTTTCGTGAGCGCCGTACGACTGGCCCTTCGAATCGGTGTTGTTCTTGTACAGCTTCACCTGCGGCAAATCCTGCGCGTGATTGCCCAGCTCCACCAGCGACTCGTACGCCAGCGCGTCACCAGCAGCGTCATAGAGCACCGCGTCGGCGGGGGTCAGAACCTCCGGCGACGAATACTCCGGATGCGCATGATCCACATACAGGCGCGCACCATTGGGCAGAATCGCGTTCATGGTCACGCGGTCCCAGTCCAGACGCTCCGGGAAACCACCGCGGCCGTGCACACCGGCGAGCGCATCCAGGGCGCTGCGCGGCTCGGCGGGTTCACCCGGTGCCTGCACGCCCGCCTCGCGCATGATCTCCAGGGCGATGTCTTCGCTGGTCAGCTCGGTGCGGGTGTGCGTCATCTGGCTCGAGTGTGCGGTGGATGCGTCCTGAACCTGACCGAACGCATCACGCAGCGGCGATTCGGACTCACCCAGCCACTGACCCTCGGGGGTGGCGGTCGAGTAGTTCTCTGCCTGGCGTGCCTGCTCGGCGGTCAGCTCATCCGCCAGGGCGCGGCGCTGCAGCTGCTCGCGGAAAGGCGGCGCCGCGGCGGAACGCCAACTTGGCGTAGGTGTTGACCACCAGTGCGGACAGCACGGTCGGGTTGGTGCCCGGCGCGGAGGGGGCGATGACGCCGTACTCGGTTTCGGCACCCATAATGCGGTGCACGCCGTAGCTGGGGGTGGAGTTCATGGGGTTCTCCTGAAAAATCTATACCATCCAAAGGCTTTGGACCTGCGGTAATGCTGGGTTGATGCGGGATAAGCGCGGGGCTGTGGGCTGAGCGCACGGTTGAGTGGGCGCGGGTTTAGCGCGGCGGCTCCACCGACACCAGGCGGCCACGCACACCGGCAACGGTAAGCGCATCCTCAATATCGGGCAGCGGCGGCAAGTCCACCTGATCCTCAAACTCGGCGCGTACCGCCTCCAGCAGGTGGCGGGTACCAATACCAACGCTCGAGGCGTCCGCACCGGCGGTCAGCGCCTGCAGCTGCTCCTTAATCGCGGCCTTCTTCGCGCGGTCCACAATATTGCGAATCACCGCGCCCGACGCGAAATCGCCGCGGTACAGCGTGTGAGTGGACAGGTTCGCGCTCGCACCAGAACCAACGACCATGGAAGAATCCACGGTCGCCACAGCGTACGCCGTGGAGGGGGTGCGCGCGTACAGCTGACCTGCCGCCGCCGCAATCATCGCGGTCAGGGCGGCGCGGGTCGAACCGGCGGCTGCAACCTCCGCAGCGTCCAGGGGCAGGTCCTCGGTCAGGTACAGACCGAAAATCTCTGCCGCACCGGCGGCATCCGGGCGGTTAATGCGAATCTTCAGGTCGAGTCGGCCCGGGCGCATCACCGCGGCATCAATCAGGTCTTCACGGTTGGTCGCGCCAATGACGATGACGTTCTGCAGCGACTCCACACCGTCAATTTCGGCAAGCAGCTGCGGCACGATGGTCGTCTCAATATCGGAAGAACGACCCGAACCGCGCATACGGAACAGCGACTCCATCTCGTCGAAGAACACGACGACCGGGTGGCCCGCCTCCGCCTTCTCACGGGCGGCAACGAAAATATCGCGAATCTGACGCTCGGTCTCGCCCACGAACTTATCCAGCAGCTCGGGGCCCTTAATGTTCAAGAAGTAGCCGCGAGTAGCCGAACCCGGGTTCAGCGCAGCCGCACGAGCCGCCAGGGAGTTCGCCACAGCCTTAGCAATCATGGTCTTACCGTTACCGGGAGGACCGTACAGCAGAATGCCCTTGGGCGGCGCCAGATGGTAGCGCTCAAAAATCTCGGGGTGCAGGTACGGCAGCTCCACCGCGTCGCGAATCTGCTCAATCTGCGCGCCCAGGCCACCAATCTGCTCGTAGGTGACGTCCGGGATCTCTTCCAGAACCAGCTCCTGCGAACGGGAAGCGGGAACCTGCGAGGTCAGCATGCGGGTGCGCGTGTCGAGGGTGACCGCGTCACCGGTGCGTAGCTGCTCAATGTCGAGGGAACCAGCCACACGCGCCACCTGCTGAGCACCCGAGGACGTATCAACCAGTACGCGCTGCTCATCCAGCACCTCGCGCACGGTCACTACGTCACCGAAGGGCTCGGTGTCCAGGGCGAGCACCGCCTCCGTCTTGTCGTTGAGCAGCACGGTCATGCCGGGGGTCAGCGTGGACAGGTCAATGAGCGGGGACACGGGAATACGCATCATGCGCCCGCTCACCTGAACATCCAGGTAGGTGTCAATCTCGGCGGGAGTCTTATCGTCCGCGACCTGCTCGTAGGTCATGGTCTGACCTTCATGCACCGCCAGCACAATCGCCGAATTCAGCGGCGGCATAACATTCTGCGAGAGGGACGCGCGCAGACGCTCCACCTGGTAGCGCATGCTGGTGATTGCCTCAACGAGCTTGCGGTTCTTCTCCCCCGCACCACGAATCTGTCGGCTCATATTGTCGCGGGTTGCCTCCGCCGCGGAAAGTCGACGCAGCACGGCGTCGTACTCCTGCGCGCTGACCGGCTGGGAACCGGGCAGGGAGGTCGAACCGAACGCGGCGGAGTAGTGCGGCGCGGCGGATGCGGCACTGTGCGCGGTGCCGTGCTGCGGGGTTCCTGCCTGATCTGCAGATTCGTGGGTGGACACGGTAGCTCCTTTAGCTGTTCGTCCTAATCGGTGGCTACTCGGTGCGGGTACTGGGTGGGTATCGGGCAAGGCGAGTAGCCTGGTGGGTGCACTGCGGGGGCTCCAGGCAACGCCCGTGCCCCCGCAGGTCAAAGGTGGTTCAAATTATTCGGCGGACTCAGTCGCCGCAGAGTCAGTTTCAGCTGCTACGCCGTTCTGCGCGGTACCGTTCTGTTCCAGCGCAATCTCGTTCGCGCGTGCGGCGTGAGCGGCGAGGTTCTTCGCATCGCGTGCGGCGCGGCGAATCTTCTTATCGGTCACTTCACGCTCGCCCACGTTCATGGGAATCCACGCGTTCATATCCTCTTCAGAGAAGTCAGTCTTGGATGCGCGACGCTTCGGCGCCAGACGCACCGCACCGTCAGCCAGGCGACGAGCCACGACCAGGAACGCGGTGTGCGCAACCATGCGGTGATCGGGGCGGACCGCCAGACCCTCCACGTGCCAGCCGCGCACAATGGTTTCGTCACATTCGGGTTCGGTGAAGCGGCCGTCCAGGCGCATGCCCTCAACCAGGCGGGACATCTGGGTTACGGTCGCAACGTAGCAGATGAGCACGCCGCCGGGTGCGAGTGCCTCCGCAACAGAGTCCAGGCATTCCCAGGGTGCGAGCATGTCGAGTACGACGCGGTCGACGCTGCCGGGCTCTTCAACCTGCGGCAGGGTGTCCTGCAGGTCGCCGATGCTCAGCTTCCACGCCGGGTGGGGGCCACCGAACATGGTTTCAATGTTGCCGCGGGCGACGTCTGCGAACTCTTCACGACGTTCGAAGGAGTGCACGCAACCGTAGTCGCCGACCGCACGCAGCAGGGCGATGGACAGTGCGCCGGAGCCGACGCCTGCCTCGACGACGCGTGCGCCGGGGAAGATGTCTGCCTTGACGATGATCTGGGCGGCGTCCTTGGGGTAGACGACGGCTGCGCCGCGCGGCATGGAGAGCACGAAGTCCTTGTAGAGGGGGCGCAGTGCCTGGTAGAGGATGCCGTGAGTGTTGGGCGATGACGGTGCCTTCGGGTGCGCCGATGAGGTCGTCATGCTTGAGGAAGCCCTTGTGGGAGTGGTATTCGCCGCCTTCGGCGAGGGTGATGGTGGTGATGCGGCCGCGTTCGTCAGTGATTTGGACGCGTTCGCCGGGGCGGAAGGGGCCGCGGCGGTTGATTGCGCCGGTGGGGGTGGGGGTGCCGCTGCTCACGGGGTGATTCTCCTCGGGTTTGGGTCAGTCTGTGCTGTTCGCGCTTTGCGGCGAACTGTGGACGGAAAAAGTCCTTTTCTATTTTAGCGGAGACTGCAAATCGGCTGTGGCGTGTTACCCCGCAAGCGTGATAATGAGGCGGCGGCTCCCCCGCCCGTTCGCCAGGGGTGGGTGACTCTGAATGTCCACACCGCTGTGCTCAGAAAGCTCCCTGCTGCGCATCTACATGCGAGCTCAGCTAACAGCGCAGCGGCGGCAGCCACGGCTTTCACACCGTAGCGCCGCTCCTGCGCTTCAACGTTTTGTGGGGTGTTGTTCCTTAGAGGACCACGCCCAGGCGTGCCGCCAGGATGTCACGCACCAGCGCGCCACCACCGACGGTGGTGTCCGCCAGAGCCTTCACAGCCCACGCATCCACAGCCGCCAACGCCGCCGGTGCGTTCAGGTCCTCGCCGAGCGCCTCACGCACATCGCCCAGCAGCTCAACAGCCGCCTCATCGGTAACGCCTTCGGAACCCTCACGGCCCTCAGCCATCGACACCGCGTGACGGTACGTGTCCAGGCGAGCCTTCGCGTGCTCCAGCAGCTCATCAGTCCAGAACCAATCCGAACGGTAATGCTGACCCATAATCGCCAGACGCACCGCGTTCGCATCCTCACCGGCTGCACGCAGACGCGAAACCAACACCAGGTTGCCGCGGGACTTGCTCATCTTGTGGCCATCCAAACCGACCATGCCGGTGTGCGCGTAATGCTTAGCGTGCGGGCGTGCAGACACAGCCCACGAATGGCCCGCACCCAAATCATGGTGCGGGAACGTTAAGTCGTTACCGCCAGCCTGAACGGTCAGCGAACCATCCACAAAACGGCGGGCAATCATCGTGCACTCGATGTGCCAGCCGGGGCGGCCCGCGCCCAGCTCGCCGGCATCCCAGCTCGGCTCGCCCTCACGCTCAACACGCCACAGCAGCGGATCCAGTGCATCACGCTTACCGGCACGGTTCGGGTCGCCGCCGCGCTCAGCGAAAATCTCCAGCATCTCATCACGGGTCAGGTGGCAGACCTCGCCCGGCGCCCACGAGTAGCCCTCAGCGTTCGCGGGCAGCTCACGCACAGCCTTCAGAGTCCAGGTACACGTCACCGTCAGGATGCACCACACCCTGCTCGTCCGTGAAACCGGGCACGCGGTACGCCAGGCCGCGGCGGAACAGGTCCTCAATCAGCGGGAACAGCCACTCAATGGACTCCACCACACCCACATAGTGCGCCGGCGGAATCACGTTCAGCGCCTTCATGTCGGTGCGGAACAGCTCCGTCTGATCCTCAGCCAGCTCACGCCAATCAACATTCGTCGCGGTCGCACGCTCCAGCAGCGGGTCGTCCACATCGGTCACGTTCTGCACGTAGGTGACCGGCACGCCCGCATCCAGCCAGGCGCGGTGCAGCAAGTCAAAAGCAACATAGGTGGAGGCGTGACCCATATGCGTCGCGTCGTACGGGGTGATACCGCAAACGTACAGGCTCGCCGCCTTATCCTCCTGAACCTGAACAATCTCACCAGCCGCGGTATCAAAAATACGCGGCAGCGCAGCCTGACCGGGCAGAGTCACAGAGGCGGGGGCATCCCAAGCTCGCATGGGTTTCCTTTCCGTAAAAACGCCCACAACCGGTGGACGCGCCACACCCGCCGCCCAACCCAAGAGCATGCGGGTGCCAAAAAATCTACTCCAATAAGAATACCCGCCCGTGAGAAACTCACGGACGGGTATGTCATATCACGCTGAGGGCTAAAGCCTTAGAACGCCGAAGAAGTAGCGTTCAGAACGCCAGTGCCCAGACCAACGAAAATCAGGATACCGAGCGCAATGCGGTACCAGATGAAAATGCCGTAGGACTTCGAAGACACGTACTTCAGGAACCAGCCAATCATCAGGTAACCCACCACGAACGCAACCAGAGTAGCCACGATAGTCGACGGGATACCGTAGTAGCCGGTCGCCTCCTCGCCGGTGACCACCTTGAAGGTCTTGTACAGGCCAGACATGAACACGGCGGGCATGGCCAGCAGGAACGAGTAACGTGCCGCAGCCTCACGGGTGTAACCCATGAACAGACCCGCAGTAATCGTACCGCCCGAACGGGAAACACCCGGGATCAGTGCCAGCGCCTGTGCGCAACCGTACAGCAGGCCGTGACGGAACGTCAGGTCCTTCAGCTCACGCTGCTCGCGGCCAAAACGGTCCGCAAGACCCAGGAACACAGCGAAGACAATCAGCATAGTCGCCACAATCCACAGGCTACGGAACTGGGTGTCAATGTAGTCTTCCAGCAGCAGACCCAGAACGCCGATGGGCAGGGAGCCGATAATAATCAGCCAACCCATGCGGGCATCCGGGTCATTGCGCGGTACACGACCGGTAAGAGCGCCAAACCACGCCTTCACAATGCGCACAATATCGCGCCAGAAAAAAATCAAGACCGCGGTCTCAGTACCCAGCTGGGTGATTGCGGTAAACGCGGCGCCCGGGTCAGCCTTCTCCGGCAGAATCTGGCCAACAATGTTCAGATGCGCCGATGACGAAATCGGCAGAAATTCGGTCAGGCCCTGAACAAAGCCCAAAATAATTGCTTGAATCCATTCCACGCATTCAAGGATACAGGAGGTGCACCCGCCCGGGGCGGTTCGCCGAAGGTGATGTGGAACCTCCGCAAACCGCCCCGTCCACACTGTGAAACGCTCAGGGTGCCGTTTCAGGAGGTACACCGCGGTGCATCCGGGGCTTATCCACGGCTCATCAACGGCTCCTCCACGGTTCAAGGAGGCCGCGCAAACACCTCAAATGCGCGCTCTCCGGCGCAAGCGTACTAGCCGCACGACCAGTCAAAAACACCGGTCTCAAAATCAAAAACAGCGCTACCGCACCCAAAATTCAGCACATCAAACTCATCGAACTCAATATAACGAGCCGTCAGACCCTCCGGCAGAGCCTGCGCATAAAAATGAGTGCCACCCAGGTGAGTACCCACCGCAATCAGCGGCTTCGCCCACTCAAACCACGCCGAATCCTCAGCATCCCAATCGAAAGGACTCAGATAACCAGTCTGCGGGTCAACATTCTCAAACACATCACTGGGGACCTTACCGGCATTCGGATCATCCGTCGGAACCCACCCCACAAGAGCAGGCTTACGGTCCAGCGGCTGCTGACGATCCGCCAAAGCCCAGGCGCTGAAGCTCTCCTCCTCACCACGATGCTCACCGGGCCGGCGCACATCCTGCGGCGGCTCCGTACGGGATGAGAACTCCTCCTCACTCAGGTACAGCACCGCAAACTCGGCATCCAAAATATCGCGCAACAACAACTGATACGGATGCACCCGCGCCTGCGCATACTGCACCTCAAACGGGTCATCACTAGCAGCATTAGCAACACCCTCAGTCGCCTCATCCTCAGCGAACTGGCCATCACCGGCGAAGAAAGAGAACGCCACAACGTCCGGATACTTCTGCGCATCCGGCAGGTACTCCCCCGGCAACCTCACCGTAAAAATATGCTGCATCGGCAAACCAGTAAACGTACTGCGCGGCCACTGATCCTGCTCAATACCGGGACCAGTCGAACCCACCCAGCCAGCCTCCCACACCTCGGTGGAACCTGCAGGCAGAGCAGTATCATCACCACCGCGCAGCTCATAATTCCAAGCACGAACAGAAGAATCGGTGCCCGCCGCATCAACGGGGCTAAACACCATCGCGTAGCTTTTCATGAGAGTTCCTCCCTGCAGACTATTCGCCCCACAGCACGCCGATGCACACAACACCTGCGCACATTAACGCATAAGGGCGGGATACATACTCCCAGTATGCATCCCGCCCCCACATCATGCACGGCTCAACGGTCACCAGCCAGCGGTCACCCGCAAAACCTTGCACAAAGCATGTACGGCTATCGCCTACGCCTGACGCTCATCACGCAGCGCACGGTTCACAGCCGAAATCATCGCCTTCAAAGCCGCACGAGTCGTCGAGTTGTCCACACCAATACCCCACAGCACGCGAGAACCAACAGCAGCCTCAACGTAGCAGGCAGCGTTAGCAGTCGACGAAGACGACATCGTGTGCTCCGAATAATCCATCACGCGAATATCCACGCCCTCGCCCGAAAGGATGTTCTGCAGAGCATCCACCGGACCGGTACCCGAAGCCGAACGGGTGTACGTGTGACCATCAATGTTCAGACCAACACGCAGAGTAGTCGCACCAGTATCAGCCGAATCAATATTAATCGACTCAATACGGTACTTACCCCAACGGTTCTGCGGATCCGCAGCAGGCAGGTACTCATCCGCGAAGATGTTCCACAGCTTCTCGCTGGTCATCTCGCCGCCCTCAGCGTCGGTACGAGCCTGAACAATCTTCGAGAACTCAACCTGCGCACGACGCGGCAGATCCAGGCCGTGATCCTGCTTCAGCAGGTACGCCATGCCGCCCTTACCGGACTGCGAGTTCACACGAATAATCGCCTCATAGGTACGACCCAGGTCGCGAGGATCAATCGGCAGGTACGGAACCTCCCAGTACACCTCATCCACAGTCTTACCCGCCTCAGCAGCGGTACGCTCCAGGGCCTCAAAGCCCTTCTTAATGGCGTCCTGGTGAGAACCAGAGAACGCGGTGAACACCAGGTCGCCACCGTACGGCGAACGCTCGTGCACCTTCAGCTGGTTGCAGTACTCAACAGTCTTACGGATACCGTCAATATCAGAGAAATCAATCTGCGGATCAATACCCTGGGTGTACATGTTCAGACCCAGGGTCACCAGGTCAACGTTACCGGTGCGCTCGCCATTACCGAAGAGGCAACCCTCAATACGGTCAGCGCCCGCCAGGTAACCCAGCTCAGCAGCAGCCACGCCGGTACCGCGGTCATTGTGCGGGTGCAGCGACAGCACAATGTGCTCGCGGTGGTTCAGATGGCGGTCCATCCACTCGACAGAGTCGGCGTACACGTTCGGGGTAGCCATCTCAACGGTAGCGGGCAGGTTCACAATCAGCTCGCGGCCGTTCTGACCAATCTCCAGCTCCTCAGCCACAGCGTTCACCACGCGAGCCGCATACTCAAGCTCAGTACCGGTGAAGGACTCGGGCGAGTACTCGTAGATGACCTTAGTATCGGAGACCATCTGCTCTTCGTACTTGCGGCACAGGCGCGCACCCTGCAGGGCGATATCCAGCACGCCCTCCTGGTCCTGGTTGAACACCACGCGACGCTGCAGCACGGAGGTCGAGTTGTAGAAGTGCACAATCGCCTGCGGTGCGCCCTCAATCGCCTCAAAAGTGCGGGCAATCAGGTGCTCACGCGCCTGCACCAGAACCTGAATGGTCACATCCGAAGGAATGTGGCCATCCTCAATCAGGGTGCGCACAAAATCAAAGTCAGTCTGCGACGCCGAAGGGAAACCAACCTCAATTTCCTTGTAACCCATCTTCACCAGCAGCTTGAACATCGCAAGCTTACGGTCGGTGTCCATGGGATCAATCAGCGCCTGGTTGCCGTCACGCAGATCCACTGCGCACCAGCGCGGAGCCTTCTCAATGACCTTATCCGGCCAGGTGCGGTCCGGCAGGTCAACAACAATCTGTTCGTGGAAAGGGCGGTACTTGTGTACCGGCATGGGGCTGGGCTTCTGGTGGTTTTTCATGATGAATTCCTGTGGGTTGGTCCGTCTCGCTCTACCCCAGTTCCGGGGCTCGTACCTGCCGGGATATCGGTCCCCCGGCTGCCGTGTTCAAGGCGGTGCATCGTAAAGGATGCGAAGGTGAGATGCCGCGTCAAAAAGCCGGAACGGTTGCGGCAGATTCTAGCGTGCCCCGTTCCGGCGAATAAGCAGCAGGTTCACTGCCTGGCGGGTAACCCCGCGCATGCTCTCACCGTGAATAGTCATACCTCCACGCTATCACAGCGGCCGGAGGCGGTGGCACAGCGCACGGGAAGCCGTCCATCATCTGGAAAGAATTAACGGCAAAGGGGCGCAGCCACCATTTCTGGCGCTACGCCCCTTCTTTTCGCTATTCACGCATCTACGCTATACCCTAGCTAGTTACAACCTAGTAGGCGAAAGCAGTCTGGCACTTGTTCTGATCAGCAGTCTGACCGGTCGCGTTACCCGCAATCGCAGCCTCCTGCTTCTCCATCGCCTCACCGGACGGGAAGTCAGTACCAATCGTCACCGACACACCCTGAACCTCTTCGGTCGCCACCACGCGGGTCACGTTCAGCTTCGCGGCGATTTCCTTCGCCTCCGCCTCGTAACCGGTCGAGTAGAACACCGTGGTGAAGTTCGTCGGGTTAGCGGAAGTACCGGGAGTAACATTCGTGTATCCCAGGCCCTCAACCACCGAAGCGATCGTAGCCGAGCGGCCATCCAGACCGGTCGCGTTGTACACGCTCACCGGAACCGTACGATCCAGCTGAACCGGAGCGGCTGCAGTAGCCGGCGCCTCCGGAGCTTTCTCCTCCTTCAGCGACTTATCGTCACGCAGACGCTGGAACACGTTCGCAGCATCCGCAGAAACCTGCAGGCGGTTCGCATCCTGGCTCCACGGCTCAGTCGGCACAGTCGCAAACACAACGTTCGACAGGTCCACGCCACCAAGAGTCGCACCAACACCCACCAGAGTGCTGATATTACCCAGGTTCTTATCCACCGTCACGTTCTGAGTAATCGCCTCAGCAATGTTAATCAGACGGCCCGGATTCGACAGAGTACCCTCGCTCTTCACCTTACGCAGCAGCGAAGACATGAAGCCCTGCTGAGCCTGAATACGACCAATATCGGAACCATCCGAGAAGCCGTGGCGGCTACGCAAGAACGCAAGAGCCTGCTCACCCTCAACCGAAGAAGTACCGGCAGGAAGCTTCAGGCCACTGTACTCGTCATCAATCGGAGCGTCCACACACACCTGAACGCCGCCAACAACCTTCGACAGCTCCTTCACAGCGTTAAAGTCCACCAACATGAAGTGGTCAATATTCACACCGGTCAGCTTGCTAATGGTCGCCACAGTACAACCGGCACCACCGCGAGACAGAGACTCGTTAATCTGAACGTTCTCCTCAGCCGGGTACACGGTGCCGCTCTCAGGATCAGTACACTGCGGCACATCAACCATCAAGTCACGCGGGAACGACAGCACGCTCACGTTCTTACGGTCCTTGCTGATCTGCAGCAGCATCATCACGTCCGCGCGAGCCTCAGAATTGCGGTCATCCTCATCACCGTACGCACCGTTATTACCTTTACGGGTATCGGAGCCAATCACGAGAATGTCCAAAGCGCCGTTCTCCAGGCCGTCCTTGTAATTGCTGATGTTCAGCTCCTGAGTATGCAGATTATTGCGCATACGCAGAGCCAACACGCCACCAAAGCCAACAACAATGACGAGCATGCAAGCAGTAAGCAGAGCAATCCACTTATTGCGGTTTGAAGTCATCACCGTCGTGCGCATATGACGACCGGTGCTTCGTAAACGAGGTGCCTGGGGCATACCTTTTCTCTTTCTGCCGGTGAGCAAGTGCTTTCTCAGAGTAACACTCTTCCCTATGAGCGCCGAATGAGAGTGAAAAGTTTCACCCGGAGGCATGCACATATTTCTGCAAGCCACCGGGCGAAAACTAAGGATGCGCGACCACCCCAAGGGCAACCTCTCGGGGCTGCTCTCATTGCAACCCCGCAGCGCAAAGTCTCTGGGCGATGCGCTCAGGAAAGCTACTAGAATCCCAGGCGGTTCAACGCACGCGCGTCAGACTGCCACTCCTTCGCAACCTTCACATGAATATTCAAATAAATGCGGGTACCGAGCATCGCCTCGATCTGCTCACGAGCCTTCGTACCAATCTTGCGCAGATTCGAGCCGCCCTTACCGATAATGATGTACTTCTGCGACTCACGCTCCACAAACAGGTTCACGTGCACATCCAGCAGCGGGTTATCCGCCGGGCGGCCCTCACGGAACTCCATCTCCTCAACCGTTACAGCAATCGAGTGGGGCAGCTCCTCGCGCGCACCCTCCAGAGCAGCCTCACGCACCAGCTCCGCGATGAGGGTTGCCTCCGGCTCATCAGTCAGCTCACCCTCCGGGTATAGCGGCGGCGACAGCGGAGTGTACTGCGCCAGCAGGTCAGCAACCGCATCCACCTGGAAATGCTTCACAGCAGACACCGGGATAATCGCAGCCCAGCCGCCCTTACCGTCAACCGGCATCGGCTCAGACACCTCACCCGCACGGCGCTTAGCCGCAGGACCCGAACCCTTCGCGAAAGGCACAGCATCATTCTTGCCGCCCTTACCCTTGGGGCCCTTACCCTTCTGCTTCGCACGATGCGCGGCACGCTTAGCACGAGCCGCACGCTCAGCGCTCATGACCTCCTCGCCGAGTGCCTCGACAGCCAGTAGCTGCTCACGCAACTCCTCAGAGCTCACGGTATCAGCCTTCGTCACAATGGCAACCACCGGCTTATTGCTCGACGCCACCAGCTGCGAGGCAATGTAGCGGTCACCCGGGCCAATCTTCTCATTCGCCGGAATGCAGAAGCCCAGCACATCCACCTGCGAAAGGGTGCTTGCCACCAGGTCGTTCAGACGCTCACCCAGCAGAGTGCGGGGGCGGTGAATACCCGGGGTGTCCACCAGAATCAGCTGGTACTCGTCCTTGTGCACAATACCGCGGATCGTGTGGCGGGTCGTCTGCGGACGGTTCGAGGTGATAGCCACCTTCTGACCGACCATAGCGTTCGTCAGAGTGGACTTACCCGCGTTCGGGCGGCCCACCAGCGACGCGAAACCCGAACGGAAGTCCTTCGGGTAGGTCGGCAGTGGGGTGCTCAAGTCCAGAGTGCTCAAATCGAGCGGAGTGTACTCCTGGTCCATTGTGTTTCTCCTTATCAAACCCCGTGCGGGGTATGTGGGGTGCCAGACTCATCTACCGTGCGCCTTCGGGGCGGGGCAGCTGGCTCAAAGTATTTGTGCGGCGTCTATGTTCGATATTTAGCGGTTGTCGTGCTTATCGGTGGTAGGTTCAGCCTCTGCGGTATCTCCCGGAAGGTCCGGATGCGCATGCGGCTCAGCCACGGCGGGCGGCTCGGTGTCCACGGTGAGAATATCGGCAACCTCCGCAGAATGAGCCTCCGAGGAAGACGCAGCGTTCTCCTGCTCATCACGAGGCGGCTCGTACCACGCCTGCAACATATCCACCTGGTGGCGGCGGCCCGACGAACCAATCGCACGAATATGAATGCCGTCAATCTCAATCTCAGAACCAACAATCGGCACCATGCCCAGATGCTTAGCGAGCAGACCGCCCACCGTATCAACATCTTCATCGTCGAGCTCACGACCGAAAATCTCACCCAGCTCATCAATGCCCAGACGAGCCGACAGACGGAACGTGCCGTCGTCATTCAGCGTGTACTCGGGGCGCTCGTGGTCGTACTCGTCAGAAATGTCGCCAACCAGCTCCTCGATCAGGTCCTCAAGGGTAATCAGACCGGCGGTTCCGCCGTACTCATCAACCACGATCGCCACGTGCGTGGACTCGCGCTGCATCTCACGCAGCAAGTCCATGGCGCGCTTCGACTCAGGCTCAAAACGAGCCGGACGCATCAGCTCAACCACGGTCGGCAGGGCGGTACCTTCGGGAGCCTCGCCGTGCAGGATGAAGGCGCGCATCGCGTCCTTCAGGTAGAGCACGCCCAGAATCTCATCGCTCGAATCACCAATCACCGGCATACGCGAATAACCCGAACGCAGGAACAGGCTCAGCGCCTCACGCAGAGGGGTGTCACGGCTGGCGGTGAGCATGTCGGTGCGCGGAACCATGAGCGAACGGATGCGGGTATCGTCCATCTCAAAGACGGACTGCACCATCTGCGCCTCGTCGTCCTCGATGGTTTCAGCGTCGGAGGCGCGGTCCAGGAACTCGCGCAGCTCCTCCTCATCGAACACGCCCACCGGGGCCTCAGCCGAACGTTCCGGCGCCAGGCGCACACTGAGCTTATCGAGCAGACCGGTCGCCGGGCTCAGCAGAACCGACAGGTAGTGCACCGGGCGAGCCAGCACACGAATCGACGCGACCGGGCGGTTACGTCCCAGAGCACGCGCCAGCACATGCAGAATCGGGTAGCCCACCAGCGCAACAATCACGAGGGTCAGCACGATGGCGAGCGCGTGCACCTCAACCAGGTTCAGCAGGCAGGTCATGGTGGCGAGCACCGCGGCGGCTGCCGCAATGAGGCGGGTCAGGCGCAGCGGGTGCGTGTATGCCTCGGAGTCACCGTCGAGGGTGCGCTGCAGGACACGGGCGCCGAGGGTGTCCGGGTGTGCCTCCACCGCTTCCTCAGCCTCGTTGTGCGGCAGGTAGGTGAATGCGGTTTCGGCGATTGCCGCGACCACGGTCAGACAGAGCGCGAGAACGGCGAGGAGGGCTGTGAGTAGAATATCCACGCCGCTCCCCTAGTGTCGGGTTTCGACCGGTGCCGGGCGGCCCAGGAACTCTTCGAGGATGGAGCGCTGAATGCCGAACATTTCAGCTTCCTCTTCGGCGGTGCCGTGGTCGTAGCCGAGGCAGTGCAGAATGCCGTGGGTGGTGAGCAGGCACAGCTCGTCGAGGGTGCTGTGACCCGCATCTGCGCCCTGACGTGCGGCGACGGGCGGGCAGAGGATGATGTCGCCGAGCATGCCGCTGGAAGGGTTTTCGGGGGTTCCCGGTTCCAGCTCGTCCATGGGGAAGCTCATCACGTCGGTTGCGCCGGGCAGGTCCATCCATTCGATGTGCACGCGTTCCATTTCGTCTTCGTTCACGATGGCGATGGACAGGTAGGTGTCATCGGCAAGGTGCATGCGTTTGAAGGCGTGCTCGACGAGGCGGGTGAGCACCTCGGTGTCTACCGCTTCGAAAGATTCGCGGATGAAGGCGTCGGTTGCCGGGTCGGCACCGGTTGCGGGTTCTTCACAGTCGAATTCGATCTCTGCCACCGTTTAGCGTCCTTCCGGGGTGGTCTGTGCGTTGTCGGGGTTCTGTGCGGGGGTCTGCTCAGCGTTCTTTTCGGAGCCTCCGTTGATGCCGGCGCGGTCCAGCAACTTCTCGGCTGCGGCCTCGATGGTGGCGCGCTTGACCTTGCGGTTGCGTTTGCGTTCCATTGCCTTCTGATCTTCGCCCCACTGGTCGTAGGCGGACACAATGTTCGACACCAGGGTGTGGCGAACCACGTCGGAGGATTCCAGGATGCTGAAGTGAATATCCTCCACGCCCTGCAGAATGTTGCGCACCTGCTTCAGACCGGAGGCCGCGCCACCGGGCAGGTCAATCTGGGTGATGTCACCGGTAATGACCATCTTCGAGCCGAAGCCCAGGCGGGTCAAGAACATCTTCATCTGCTCGGCGGTGGTGTTCTGCGCCTCGTCAAGGATGATGAATGCGTCGTTGAGGGTGCGGCCGCGCATGTACGCCAGCGGTGCGACCTCGATGGTGCCCGCCTCCATGAGCTTGGGGATGGTTTCAGGTTCGAGCATGTCGTGCAACGCGTCGTAGAGCGGGCGCAGATACGGGTCAATCTTCTCGTTGAGGGTGCCGGGCAGGAAGCCCAGACGCTCACCAGCCTCCACGGCGGGGCGGGTGAGGATAATGCGGTTCACTTCGTGGCTCTGCAGCGCCTGCACAGCCTTCGCCATGGCGAGGTAGGTCTTACCGGTACCCGCCGGGCCGATACCGAAGATGACGGTGTTCGCGTCGATAGCGTCCACGTACTTCTTCTGGTTAATAGTCTTGGGGCGAATCGTGGTGCCGCGGGTGGAGAGGATGCTGGCGGACAGCGAGTGCGCCGGGTTGCTCAGCTCGTCACCGAGCATGCCCATGAGGCGGTGAATGACCTGCACGGTAATCTGCGTGTCGTGGCTGGAGAGCACGCGCAGCTCGTTCAGCAGCTTTGCGGCGGTGTTCACGGCCTCGGAGGGGCCGGTGATGAGCACGTCCAGGTCCTTGGGGCGCAGGCTAATCTGCTCGAAGTAGTCCTCGATAATCGCCAGGTGCGCGTCCTGCGGGCCGAGCACGGCGATCATTTCTGCGGCGCTCTTGAAGGATACGGTGCGCGCGGTCGAGAGAGGTCGGGAGGTAGTCATATGGGCTCCTTGGCTAGTGATGTATTTACAAGTATAGATGCGCGTGATGCACCACGCACCGGCTAGTTCTGCCAGCTGGGTGCTAACGCGGGCGCTCTACCAGCGGCCCAGCACCACGTTCAGGGTGCACATGGCGGCAGAACCGGCGGTGGAGGAACGCAGCACCTCATCACCGAGTAGTGCCAGCTGCGCACCGGCGTCGGTGAAGAGCTGCACTTCGCGGTCGCTAATGCCGCCTTCGGGGCCGACGAGCAGGTAGATCTCTTCGGGCAGGTTCTCTGCTTCTACAAGCTTGCGTGCCAGCGCGCTGAGGCGTTCGGTTGCCTGCTCATGCAGGATGAACACGGCGGCGGACTGCTCAGAGCCGGCTACTTCTTCAATGAGTTCCACCAGGTCGGCGGTGCTGTACAGGTCGTACACTTCGGGAATGAGCGCGCGGCGCGACTGCTTTGCCGCGGCGGTGACGGTGTTCTGCCACTTGGTGTGTGCCTTGGATGCGCGCTCCCCCTTCCAGCGCACGATGGAGCGGTCCGCGCTCCACGGAAGCACACCGTACACGCCCAGTTCGGTCGCGGTTTCGATAGCGAGCAGGTCACGACCGTCCTTCGCGAGCGCCTGCACCAAGTAGATGGAGGGCACGCTGCGTTCCTCGCACAGCTCCTGCACCTGCACGCTCACGCCATCCGCGTTGATGGAGGCGACCGTACCGAGTGCGCGGCGGCCGGTGCCGTCACCCAGGTCGATGCGTTCACCGAGCTCAAGGCGCTTGACGAGGGCGTGCTTGCCTTCGGAGCCGCTAAGCGCGCAGGTGGCGCCGGGGGTGAGTGCGTCGTATTCTTCCGTGCTGATGTAGAAGATGGGGGCGCTCATGGTTCTCCTTGAGGTGCGGTTTGAAAGCGTGGGTAGTGTGCGGGTGGCGTGTGAAATAGGTGTGCTGCTTAGCGCGGGTGCATGCAGTGCAGTGCTGACAGTAGCGCTAACAGGAAAGCGGCGGGTGCGGGTTGAGTACCGCACCCGCCGCATCCTCAGCTTGGTGTAGAGATCCTACTTGAACTGGTCCTTCAGACGGGAGAAGAGACCGCCGCGGTGCTTGACCTGCGAACCTTCGGTGAGGGATTCACCGCGCAGGGCGGCGAACTGGCGCAGCAGTTCACGCTGTTCTTCGGTCATGTCGGTGGGGGTGACCACCTGGATACGCACCAGCAGGTCGCCGCGACGCTCGGTGCCGAGCACGGTTGCGCCCAGGCCGTTGAGGGTGATCACGTCACCGCTCTGAGTGCCTGCGGGGATCGCAACTTCCTGGTCGCCGTCGAAGGTATTCAGCGGGATGGTGGTGCCCAGTGCTGCCGCGACCATGGGGATGTTCACGGTGGTGACCAGGTTGTCGCCCTCGCGGCTGAAGTACTTGTCACGCTTGACGTTCAGGTCAATATACAGGTCACCGTTGGGGCCACCGTACAGGCCTGCCTCGCCCTTGCCGCGCAGGCGGATACGCGCCTGGTCGTGCACGCCGGCGGGAACGTTGAAGGTCAGCGGCACGTCTTCACGTACGCGGCCCTGACCGTGACATTCAGGGCAGGGGGTCTTGATGACGGTGCCGTAGCCGTGGCAGTCGGGGCATTCAACCTGCTGCATGACGGTACCGAGGATGGACTGCACACGGCGCTGCATGAAACCGTGACCGGAGCAGGTAGTGCAGGTTTCGGGCTGGGTGCCCTCTGCGGTGCCTTCGCCGTTACAGGACTTGCAGGTCACAGCGGAGCGACGCTCAATGGTCTTCTCAACACCGAACACGGCGTCCTGCAGGCTGATGGAGACGGTAATCAGGTCGTCCTGGCCCTGACGCATGCGGGATGCGGGGCCGCGGGCACCTGCCGCGCCGCCGGTGAACATGTTCAGCAGGTCCTCGAAACCGCCGAAGCCGCTGAATCCGCCGCCCGGGTAGCCGCCGCCTCCGGAGTAGCCTGCGCGGCCCTGCTCGTCGCCAGTGGTGTCATAGTTGCGGCGCTTTTCGGGGTCAGAGAGCACCTCGTAGGCGAGGGTGACGCGCTTGAATTCTTCGGCTGCGTCCTCGGAGGGGTTCACGTCCGGGTGCAGCTGGCGTGCCTTCTTTCGGTACGCCTTCTTGATCTCTTCGGGGCTGGCGTCGTTCGATACGCCGAGAGTATCGTAGTGGCTCATGCGTTTCCTTCCTCTCGAGACGATGGCGGTGCTCGATGAGTGCACCGCCAATAATGGTCGTATCAATTCTAGGGGATACTACCCTCGACCCGATACAATGGCTAGGCTGAATGGGGGTCGCTCCCGCTATCCGCTTAATCTGCGGTGCGTGTGCCCCTGAAATCGGCTCCGTAGTCCTATTGCGATTTCACCCCTACCGCCCCAAAGGAGAATACGTTGAGTACCCACCACTCCCCCTACGGCTGGGGTGCCCAGGATCTAAACGCCGCCCGCATGAGCCGCCAGGCGCCGGCCCCACGTAAGGTGCCGCTGCGCCGCGGCCTGCTGATTGAGGATATTAACGGCTGGGTGGGTGAGGTCGTGAAGGCTGAACGCATCGGCGGTGCCCTGTTCTTCGGACTCGAAGACGCGAAGGGTCGCGTAAAGAATTTCCCGCTGGGTCCGGGCTACCTGATTGAGGGTGAGCCCGTTGAGATTGTCGCCCCGGTGGCGGCGAAGGAGCCGAAGCGCACGATTTCTCGTTCCGGTTCTATCGCGGTGAAGAACGCCCCGGCTCGGGTGGCGCGCGCCTCCCGCATCTGGGTTGAGGGTCTGCACGACGCCGAGCTCGTGGAGAAGGTCTGGGGCCACGATCTGCGCGTTGAGGGCATTGTTGTGGAGCCGCTGCACGGCGTGGATGATCTTGCCGGCGCTATTCGTGAGTTCGCGCCGGGCCCGGGCCGCCGCCTGGGTATTCTGGTCGACCACCTGATTGAGGGCACGAAGGAGCAGCGCATTGTTGCCGAGGCGCTGGCTGTGCCGGGTGCCGCCGGGCACGTGAAAATCGTGGGTCATCCGTTCATCGATATTTGGCAGGCGGTCAAGCCCTCGGTGCTGGGTTTGAAGGCGTGGCCGCAGGTGCCGCGCGGTGAGGACTTCAAGAAGGGCACGCTGCGTCGTCTGGGTCAGCCGCACGAAACGCAGGCGGATGTGGCGCAGGCGTGGAAGCACATCCTCTCCCGCGTTGACTCCTACGCTGACCTGGACCCGACGCTGCTCGCCCCGGTCGAATCGCTCATCGATTTTCTCACCGAGCCGGGTGCCTAACCGCACGCGAAACCCGCTATTCCACCCCCGTCTGCGGGCGCAGGTGTGAATTTGCTCAGAACCTTTCCCTCGAGGGCATTATCCTGTGGGTTTTGTTCCCTAAAGCGGTACAATAGTTGAGCGTGTGGCATTGCCCCTGTGGGTTTATGTTGCACCCTCACTACACTCTGGGTCACCACCGCTCAAACGATTTGCCTCTTCGGAGGGCAGATCCACCGGCTTAGGTGATCACCACAAGAAACTTCTATCGAACCAGGATTTTCGTGACTAACGATGTTCGCCCGGCAACCGGGCCTCAGAAAACCCGTAAGATTAGCGTGATTCAGGACCGCAACCGTGCGACTTTCGCGCATTTCGGCGGCATTCTCGGCATCATCCCTTCCGCTGCGGTTTTCTACGTCAGCCGCAATAACGCGCCCTTCGCTGAGCAGGAGGCTCGCGAGGCAATGAACTTCACCCTCCTGCCCTCCATTGCTCTGGTGGCGCTGTGGGTCGTGTCGTTCCTGCCCGGCATGGGCAACATTGCCATGGTTCTAGGTGCGCTCGTGTGGCTGTTCATGGCTATTGCGTCGCTGCGTGCCGGTATTGAGGTGAATCGCGGTGAGCCGTACAGCTACCGTATGAACCCGCGCCTGCTGGACCGCTTCTACTCCACCGAGAACGCAGAATCCGCAGAATCCTAAGAACTGCCGGTCCTAAACCGCGCTGATAGCTTTTACATTTGAACGCCCCGCACGTTGTGTGTGGGGCGTTCTACGTTTAAGTACTGCTGTTCTAAAGCCTACTGGCGGAGGCGCTGGCACGTTGGGTTGTGCCTGCTGCTGTATTCGTAGGTTTATGTTGCCGGTTGGGGCTGCAGCTGCCCTGCTGGGGATTTTCTTCCGGGGCTTCTTTGCCTAGTGCGCGTGAATTACTGCAAACTCTACCGAATGGTGCTATAGATAATCATTGTTAAACGATCGTGGGCCCCTGTTACCAGGAGCCCACAACCGTATTCACTCAACTTCAGCAAAGACGAGAACACGCTGTTAGACATATACCGTCCTGCCATGACCTATTATGGCACAGCGTAACCTTCAACCACAACTTGAAATTGGGTGTTTTGGAAAATTTTTTCTCGGGAAAGTAATCGAAAAATACGCACCCTAAAAGCGGCATGAAGGAGTGGAAAATTCTTTCGGCTAGTCCAGCACAAATGCAAACAATTAGCACGCCAATGTAAGGTTTGGCGCTCCCCTAAAGTACCCCCAAACAGCCCCGAAAAATTTTTTAAAAGTTTTTTAAGACCCGCAAAAACACCCCGAAATCACCGAAATATTACGGCAATACCGGGGTGCACGCCATTCGCAGGCAGCGTCAGAGAAAAGCATCAAGTGGAGCTGCGACAGACCAGAACCGGAACGCCGCCCCGATTGAAAAGCCCCTTGTCAGACCAATGCTTCTTAGTGTTCCTCGTGCTCGTCAGAGACCTCCGGGAGCAGCTCACGGGTCACAGCGTCGCCCAGAAGTCGCCCCTTGAGGGTCAGTCGCACGTGAGCTTTAGGGTCAGGTTCAGCTTGAGAATTCAAAGCATCAGGCTCAATCAGAGCTTGAGAAACTAGCCAGCGCAACGAGGCGCCCAGCTGCGCCTCATCGTGCACCGCGAGCAGCTCGCGCATCGCCAAACCCTCACGCACACGGATCATGAGCATAATCGTCTCAAAAGCACGGGTGGCGGTGTCCAGCACCTCACGTGCCGCCGCCGGGGACTCCCCCGCACGCACCTTCTGCGCGTAGGGCACCGGGTGCTTCACGTTCCACCAGCGGGTACCGTTCACGTGCGAGTGTGCGCCGGGACCGATGCCCCACCAGTCCTGGTTGCGCCAGTAGGCGAGGTTGTGGTCGCTGCGGGTGTCCTCGCTGCGCGAGTAGTTGGAGACCTCGTACCACTGGTAGCCGGCCTCGGTGAGGAGCTCTTCGGCGAGCAGGTACATGTCCGCCATGAGGTCCTCGTCGGGCATGGTGTATTCGCCGCGGCGGATCTGCGCGGCAAGCTTGGTGCCGTCTTCGACGATGAGCGAGTACGCCGAAATGTGGTCGGGCTCGTAGGAAATGGCGGCACGCACGCTGCGCTCCCACTGCTGCAGGGTCTCCCCCGGCGAACCGTAGATGAGGTCCACGGATACCTGCAGGCCGACCTCCTTGGCCCAGGCGACGACCTTCGGCACGTTGGAAGGCGTGTGGGTGCGGTCGAGCACCTTTAGCACCTCGGGCACGACGGACTGCATGCCGAAGGAGACGCGGGTGAAGCCACCGTCCTTGAGGGTTTGCAGGTCTTCGCGGGTGACGGAATCGGGGTTCGCTTCGGTGGTGACTTCCGCGCCCTCGACAAGGCCGAATACGTCGATGGCTGCCTGCAGGATGCGCACGAGGTCGCGGGCGGGCAGTTTGGTGGGGGTGCCGCCTCCGAAGAAGACGGTGTGCATGGGGCGTTTTGCGACGCCGGAGGCTTCGAGGGTGCGGGCGGCGAAGAGGATTTCTGCGATGGCGTCGTCGGCGTAGGTACCCAGGCCGATGCCGTCGCCGAAGTCTTCGGTGGCGTAGGTGTTGAAGTCGCAGTAGCCGCAGCGTACGGAGCAGAAGGGGATGTGTACGTAGAGGCTGAAGTCGCGGTTTTCGCATCCTGCGGCGCTGGTGGCGGGGATGCGCCCGTCGCGGGGTGCGGGGTCGCCGGTGGGCTGGGCGGGCATTCTGCCTCCTGGAAAAGCAATGGTGCGGACACCCCATTATAGGAGATGTCCGCACCCTCAACTTATTATTTAATTAATATGCTATGGTTTTCCATCGTTTCCAGAAAACCCACTGAAAATCTAACCGTAAATTCAATTGATTTAATTGCATATTCCCGATTTACTCCATGCGATTTCCCGTGACTAATATCATCTCTCATTTTAATTATATTAGAATGAGTATTCTTCAAAATCATCAATTTTTTTTCTGCACTAAGTTTGGCATATTTACTACTATCACTCAAATTCGTGAGGGTTGCAAAATTCCTGAGGTCAATATTTATACATAGAAAGACTTGCAGACTCTCTAAATTGAGCATAATAGCTTTTTGATACCCCCTTCCGGGGGACTTCTGGCATCTTCGTAAAATTACAGGAATCACCGTTGAGAAAACATTTAAGGATCAAATCCATCAAATTGTTAAAGTTTTCTGGCTTCCCCGCTCCGGTAATCGTCGTCCTATAATTACTCTTTAAGCTTTCTATCCAATGTTTTTCCAGGCCGTCAAGAATATCATTCAGAATTTTATCCAATAAAAATTCCATGCATATACCACACTGAACCAGTGCTGTTTTATACAGTTCCGCGACCGCTGAATCTGCAATTTTTTCAATTTTTTTCACAGTATCTGCACCTGGATCTAAGTACATGGACTCTTTTCTGGTTTCTTTAAAAATTTTATGCTTATGTATTAAGTCATATGTTTTCTCCAGTTCTTTCAAGGGGGGAACTGTTGCAATGTATTTCTTGTGGTCTATATTTTTTAGTTCCATTATTTAAGATTTTCTTGCAGTCTGGAGTAACAGAGTTCAAATCGCCCTAAATATGATGTTTTTGATGCAGTGTTGGAAGTAATAAAATCATAGATGGTCTTGAGTTCCCCATTAATTTCATATTTATTTTTGCTCATTAAATCTTCTTGAGTCTCTCTTACTGCAATTTGTATTTTTTCGGAATTGTAGGTTTCGAGGGAATCAAGAACGACCATAATGGATGCCACGAGGGCCTCAGTCCATGCAGCATTAACGTTTGAAGTTCCAGGGGTCCTAAACAGAGAGGGACCAAGGGGGTGGATAATATCTATAGCCTGCTCAAATTTTTTTATTGCCCTCTGAACTTCAGCAGAATCAAGATTTCGATAAATCCTATAAAATTTGTTCAGATATTCTTTCTGCCCACCTCGATAGTCATCGCGCCTTAGGTACATTGCAATAATCCTAGAGATAAGCTCGTGGTCCCTGGAACGCTTCTGCAGTTCCCCTTTATAGAGGGCCCTCCATTTCTCATTAACATTCAAATTATTAATCTCATCTGCCAGCTTACCACTATAAACAGCTATTCTAATCTCGTGGGGTGTTAGCTGTGTTCCTCCACTATTGAGACGTCCAAAAATTGAATAGATAAAATCTTCGACATTAGGAGAGGTGTCTAAATTCTCGCCGGAAGATTTAGGTAGGATATCGCTGATGACTGTTGCCCCGACTCTGTAGTTATTAAATTTACGTCGAAGCACCTTATCTAAATCACTGTACTTATATGCCGCATACTTATCTTCCACTGTGAATCCTACGTCTTGAATCGATGAAGTATCGACAGAGAATTCACCTTCTCGAAACTGCATAATAGTTGTAAGTCTTTGTTGACCATCAAGCACAAGGAAAGTTTCATCTTTCTGGAAAACCAAAAAAATTCCGGGCGTTGGGTATCCCTTGAGAATAGAATCGATTAGATTTTGTTTCTGCTTCAGGGTCCAGACGAAGCCTCGCTGAAAATTTTTTAACCCTTCCTTGTCTGATTGTTCATTTGATATTTTTTTATTTTTAATAAATGAAGGCACAATAATTTCTTCATCATTGATACGTTGTATAAGTGACATAAGGTCAAATTCTGTAGTGTAGTATATTATATCTGCAGAGCCATTTACATCCTCCTCATTTGATTCTGCCACTTCTTCATTTGTTAGAACTTTTATATCTGTATAATCCATTTGCGAATCGTCCAAAATTATTTCATTATTACTCATAATTTCTCCTTTGAATGGAAACCGTGGGTGTAATCATCCGTGCTACACCCAGTCTTACCTTACTCCTACACTCAATACCCTGACAAGGGGTAACACGCATTACACCCTAATGAATATCAAAATGATGCTAATTACCTATCGCCGAGCAGTCTGGGCACAGCAAAGGCGGCGTGCCCCTCCCCCCACTTAGGGGTAGAGCACGCCGCCTACATCGGAAGAGCTTGAGAAGGCTACTTCTTCTTTTCCTTCTCCTCGCTCGAAGACAGTGCCGCGATGAAGGCTTCCTGCGGAACCTCCACACGACCGACCATCTTCATGCGCTTCTTGCCTTCCTTCTGCTTCTCCAGCAGCTTACGCTTACGCGAAATATCGCCACCGTAACACTTCGAAAGAACGTCCTTACGCATCGCGCGAATATTCTCGCGGGCAATAATACGCGAACCGATAGCCGCCTGAATCGGCACCTCAAACTGCTGGCGAGGAATCAGTTCACGCAGCTTAGAAGTCATCATCAGGCCGTACGAGTACGCCTTATCGCGGTGAGTAATGGCGCTGAACGCATCCACCTTCTCACCCTGCAGCAGGATGTCGACCTTCACCAGGTCAGCCTCTTCCTCACCGTCGAACTTCCAGTCCAGCGACGCATAACCGCGGGTACGGGACTTCAACTGATCGAAGAAGTCGAACACGATCTCTGCCAGGGGCAGGCGGTAACGCATCTCCACACGATCCTCAGACAGGTAATCCATGCCGCCGATCTGGCCGCGGCGAGCCTGGCACAGCTCCATAATCGCGCCAATGTACTCGCTCGGGGCAATAATCGTACACGCCACCATGGGCTCGCGGATGGTCGCGACCTTACCCTCGGGGAATTCGCTCGGGTTGGTCACGCGCTTAGCGTTGCCAGCCTCGTCCACCACGTCGTAAATAACGTTCGGCGCGGTCGAAATCAGGTCCAGGTTGAACTCGCGTTCCAGGCGCTCACGCACAATCTCCAGGTGCAGCAGACCCAGGAAGCCACAGCGGAAACCGAAGCCCAGAGCGGCAGAGGTTTCCGGCTCGTAAATCAGTGCGGCGTCGTTGAGCTTCAGCTTATCCAGCGCGTCACGCAACGCCGGGTAGTCCGAGCCATCAATCGGGAACAGGCCCGAGAACACCATCGGCTTGGGGTCCTCGTAACCGCCCAGGGACTCCTCGGCGGGCTTAGCGGCGGAGGTGACGGTATCACCCACACGGGACTGACGGACGTCCTTCACGCCGGTGATGAGGTAACCCACCTCGCCCACACCCAGGCCCTTCGAGGGCACGGGCTCCGGCGAAATCACGCCGATTTCGAGCAGGTCGTGCTCAGCGCCGGTGGACATCATCTTAATCTTCTGACGCGGCTGCAAGCTACCGTCCACAACACGCACATAGGTGACCACGCCGCGGTACGAGTCGTACACCGAGTCAAAAATCATGGCACGCGCCGGGGCGGATGCGTCACCCTGCGGGGCGGGAATCGCCTCCACAATACGGTCCAGCAGAGCCTCAACACCCTCACCGGTCTTACCCGATACGCGCAGAACCTCGTCCGGCTCGCAACCAATCAGGTTCGCCAGCTCCTCAGCATACTTATCGGGCTGAGCCGCGGGAAGGTCAATCTTGTTCAGCACCGGGATGATGGTCAGGTCGTTCTCCATCGCCAGGTACAGGTTCGCCAGGGTCTGAGCCTCAATACCCTGGGCGGCGTCCACGAGCAGAAGCGCACCCTCACACGCAGCCAGGGAGCGGGACACTCATAGGTGAAGTCCACGTGGCCGGGGGTGTCAATCATGTTCAGCGCGTAGGAGGTGCCGTCAACGTCCCAGGGCATGCGCACAGCCTGGGACTTAATGGTGATACCGCGTTCACGTTCAATGTCCATGCGGTCCAGGTACTGCGCCTTCATATCGCGCGGGGCAACCACGCCGGTGGCCTGCAGCATACGGTCTGCGAGGGTGGACTTACCGTGGTCAATGTGGGCGATAATGCAGAAGTTGCGAATAATCGCGGGGTCGGTCGCCGCCGGAACGGGCGGGTTCTTCGACATGGGTGCCAATCACATCATCCTTTCGAGATGCTGGCTGCGGGTATGGGCATAGTTACCTATCATTTTCCCATACCCGCGCCATATGTGCGAACGGACCTAACGTTCCGAAGAATCCTCCGCGGATCCTGCACCATCATCGGCAGGATTTACGCCCTCGGAGGCGCCGCTGAGGGAATCCAGGTAGCCCTCAATATCCTCGGCAATCACCTCACCGGAGACAGTGCGCAGAGTCGAATCCATCTTCTGCTCAATCTCACGCACCAGCTCAACCTTCTCGTAGTCCTTCGCCATTTCTTCGGCGAGCTCCGCCTCCCACTCATCAGCGTGGGCGCGCAGGCGGTCGTACTCCTCAGACTCAACCTTAATGCCGAGGATGACTTCCAGCGCCTCGATCAGGCTCACGACCGCGCGCGGGTTCTGCTGGTCAAAGCTCAGATACCCCGGGATGCTCATACGCAGCATGACCGAGGAACGCAGGCCGTGCTCGGCGGCGAGCGCAGACATTGCCATCGTCACCGAGGTAGAACCGGTGAAATACTCGTGCAGAATACCGGGGATTGCCGCCAGCTTCTCGTCGTAAGTGGTCAGCGTGTACGGGTACGGGCGGGTGTGCGCCACCTGATCCTCAAAGGTCTCAACGAAGATCGCGTGGTCCACGTGGAGCTTCTTCACGTACTTGAAGAAGCGGGTCATGAACCGCTGCAGGCACAGGCTGGGGGCGGGGCCGGTCACCACGAGCAGGCGCAGGCGGCGCTCCGGGATGGTGACCATGTTGTAGAACATCTTGGGCCACACCAGAACCGTGGATTCGGAGTCGTCGCTGTTCTGCAGCTGCGGGGCAACGGAAGCATAGTCGTAGAAGTCGTCCATGTCGAAGCCGGGGCTCTCATCGCACGGGTCGAACGCGCGGTGAATCACGTCGAGGGCGTCCTCACCGTTGCCCGGGGGTTCCTTCGCGGAGTTGAAACCGACCAACATGACGGTCGTGTAGTTGTCCTCCTCGGAGGATTCGCCCAGGCCCAGCTTGCCCAGCAGTCCCTTCTTCGCGGGCTGTTCTGTGGAGGCGGGCTTGGCGAAAGCATCAAAGAGTCGGGCGGGAGGAAAGTTCGGCTGGCTCATCGTTGTCCTTAGCTCGTGGTCGGTGGTTGTGTAGTGTGTATCGGCGGTGCTCACTCCCCCGGTGCCGTTCGTTGTGCTGTATACGGCGCTGCGTACAGGGTGCGGGCGGTGTGCGGTACCGCCGATAGTTCCCACTATACGGGCTCTTCCGCGACCCGCAAGCGGTTTCGTCACCGGGCGGGCGCTTCCAAAAATCTGGGTAAAGAAAAAATTAGTAACGAGTCACCAGAAGCGAATACATTATTCACCCGCAGTTGCGTTTAGGCTTTCACATGTTGCCTTGTGTCCTGTCATCGTGAGGTGTGACTGGTTATCATGGCTGGTATGGACTCACAATTTATAGCAAATCTTATTTCTGGCATATCAGCACTTGCTACCGTCGTTGCGGCTATTTATACAAGGCGGCAGGCTATTGGCTCTAAGGAAGCGAAGGCGAAGGCAGAGGAAGCGCACAAAGCAGCTCTAGCTATGAGTGCTGCGGCTGAACGTTCTGCAAAGGCAGCAGAAGAACGGGCCAATCAGGCTGAGAAGTTACTCGAGCAGATGCAGCAGATCGTCACTGAACAGCAGAGCCAATCCCAGTCACAGTCCAAGATTGCGGCTAACCTATGGCGCCCTGAATTCCAGCTGACTCATGTCCAGGGCATGTGGTATAAGCTACAAAACATGACTGAGCAGTCTTTGAATGTGCTTGAAGTTGTAAACCAGGATGAATTTATTCGGTGCGATGCTATTCACCAACAGTTCACGCCAGGTGAATCACTCGACATCTTCCTATGTAATGGGTGGGGGATTCCCTCGCCTTCAAATTTAATTCTTCAGGTCGCTGGTCGGGACGAACCTATCTACGTTCAGATTCCTGGTAGGTCCAACTAAGAAATTGACTGTGCCGGCATATAGCACACTGGCAAAAGGCCCCTGACTTCTACTAGATAGCCCCGTACTCATAAAGATGCGGGGCTATCTATATATCTTATTCTGCGGTAGAGATATCTAGAAAATTACCGTGACAGGGATACATTTATCATATTTGCAATACAAATTACGAGAATTATTTCGCCCATAATTCTGATTTTCACGACGCGATTTGGGACGGGTAAGGTGCTCATAGGACGTTCCGTGTACGCAATCAATAAGGTCAGATACCTGCTACGTAATTATGTCCATACCAAGGTCATCATCATGATTGGACTCACCCTGTAAACGTGATAAATGTAAAATAGTTGGCATGAATAATATTCCTGCCTGGGTATCCGCGGGTGCGGCGGCCCTTTCTCTCATTTTCACAGTAGTGTCATGGTTCTTGTCCAACAAATCGAAGGAAGCGAAGGCGAAGGCAGAGGAACGGGCCGATCAGGCTGAGAAGTTACTCGAGCAGATGCAGCAGCTTATTGCTGAACAGCAGAGTCAATCCCAGTCGCAGTCTGAGATTGCTGCCAACCTGTACCGACCTATCTTCGAGCTAACTCATGACGGGGGTATTTGGTTTAAGCTACGCAACACCACTAAGAATTCTATTAAGATTATTGAGGTAGCGAACGCTAACAAATTCACAATGTGCGATTTCGAAGAACTGCCTCGTGTATTGAAGCCCAACGAGGAGATTAGCATCCTCCTGGAGTGCGTGGCGGCTGTTACTAACCTGGAGCTCCGAATCGATGGACAGGAGGATAGCGTTTTCATCCCGCTTCGTTATTCGTTCAAACAGTAGGTCGAGCTCATCATTGCTCTGTCCTTATCAGCATATGGTCAAAACTGGTAATGGTTTTTCGGACCCTCTAACTATAGTTATGCCTCGCGATAACTAGGTATAGTTCGAAGAACATCGTCGGTGCATAAATTGGTCACGATTTACTCACAACTTTATAACGGGTAAACACCCACAATAAACGATTCGGGCATAAAGAAACCCCCTGCATTCCCCTTAGAGGAGGGGGAACACAGGGGGTCTCTGCCCTTAAACCAGAGAGGTACTTAGGTACCCCGCAAGTTTTAGAAAGCCTTGTTTATGAAAAAGCCTGGCTTCCTTGATATTCCGGGGTAGAAATAGGGGGGTGGTTGGGGTTGGTCCCCATTTACTCCCCACTTTGACGCACTTATTCGACTTCTGAAGAAGCTTCTGAAGAAGGCGCCTTGTCGCTGTACAGGCTCGGGTCCGTGTTGAAGTACGCAAGCGCAGTCGTGACAGTACAGATAATCGCACCCGCTACCGCGGCGGCCTGTTGCTCGGTAGCAATACCGAATGTGGTGAGCAAGCCAGAGATTACAGGAGCCCACGCATACAGCGACTTACGGAACGCCGCGGCCTGAGATGCGGACATCTTACGCATGGTCAATCTCCTTGCCAAGCTCGTCTACTGCATTCTGCAGCTTCTCCCAGGACGCACGCAGAGCCGAGACCTCCGCCTTGTCCAGGGGTGCGGGGACACCCTCGATGCCGCGCTCGACCTTGCCCTCCTTGATGGCGTTGACGCGGTCAATGAGGCGGTCGAGCTGGTCGTACCATCGGCCGGGGCAAGCAGTCGCGAAATATTCCTTGTGGCCATTGATGTAGAAGGACTTTCCATAGAAAGTCTCCAGATCAGCGATTACCTGTGCGACGGTCTCGAAGTCTTCGTTGCTCATCTCGGGGCGGCACTCGATACCAATCGAGCGCTGGTTTGCCGCCCAGTTACCTGCATGCCAGGCGATGTCCTTGAACTCCACAAGCTGGGCGCAGCGGCCTGCCTCCACCACAAAATGTGCGGAGGTGCCGGGGCCGCCGGCAAAGAAATTACACACGTCCTCGAAGCGCTGACCATCATTACCCCAGTGGTGGATAACGATGGTGTCGATGTCGTTGATAGTGCGATTCGCCGAGGTGAACGAAGTGGCGTTGTACTCGGTGATGTCGGTGTACTGCACAATGTCTCCTTAATTAATGGTGTTGGTGTTGATTTCCAGCTTCACAGCCACGCCCATGTCGGTGGCGCGGTGAGGGGTGGGGATGTCTACGGTCATGTTTGAGGTGCCGCTGATGTCGTGTGCCCACTTCTCGACGGCGAAGCCGTATCGGGGGTTCTTGCCCTTGTACTCTGCCTGCGCGATATTCGAGCTCAGGATGAGGTGGTGTGCCCAGTTCGTGACGAAGAAGTCAGCCGCCTCTGCGGGCTTTGCTTCACCGCTGACACAGTCATGCCAGGAGCTCGAAGCAGAACGGCACCCGGTGATCTGCGAGGAATGACCGACCTGCACGAAGCCGTGACCGCCATTCTCCTGGGCAGTACACGCGGTGAGGATGTTGCGTCCTCCACGGATGAAGAAGCCTGCGCCGGCGGCGGTGAAGCGGTGCATGTTGGAGGTGTCCCAGATGCCGCCTGGTCGCCCCTCTGCCCCGTGAATCGAGCGGCGGTTGTACCAGGACTTGCAACCAATCAGAGTGGTATTGGTCGCGTAAATCTCGAAGCCCGCATTAGTGCCACCTGCAATATTCGCGCCCGATACATCGATAGCGTCGAGGATATTGTCTGCCGCACCAATCTCGCGGCGGCCAGCCGTCACAGAGGTGATGTGCTCCGGTGACTTGCCGATGACGACGCCGGCGCCCAGAGTGCGGCGGACGCGAATGTTCCGCAGCTGGCATCCCTGGTCGTCGAGGCCGAGGACTGCTACGCCGAAAGCGACGTCCCAGATGAGGACGTTCTCGATGCGGTGGGTACCGTCGGGCTCCGGCGGGTTATCCCCCAACTCAGTGTGCAGGAGGATGCCGCCAATGTTCGGGTGCATCCCATCCTTGCCGGCCGTCGGTGCCGTTGAGGACACGTGAGACGGGCGAGGGTGAGAAGACTTAATCCACAAATCCGAGACACCCATCAGCAGATTGTCCTTGCCAACACGCGGGGTGAACCAGGTGCCCGCGTGGATAATCGCCGTCTTCTGCTCCGCCCCTGCGCCAGTGTCCGCAAAGATGATGGTCGATTCGCGACCAGCACCCTGCAGGTGAACGCCGCCCAGCAGCTCAATGAACGGCGCGGACACCTTATAACTACCTGCCGGCAGGTGTACGGTACCGCCACCAGCCTCATGAACACGGCGGATAGCCTGGTTAATTGCGGCAGTCGAATCCGCTGCACCGGTCGGGTCAGCACCAGCCGCAACAGCATCCACCGTGCGGTGAGTAGCCGGTGCAGGTGCCGGCACTGACTGCGGCTGAGCCAGCTGACCTTGCGGCGCCTGTTCAGCCTCAATAACTTCTACGAGATACCTCATCGCTACTCCTTCTTAAACGTTGAAGCCCCCACGTGGGGGGCTAATCTTCCTTCTTCATAGCGCGGGCAAAAGATGAGCCACCCAATGTTTCGATGGCAGTAATTCTGTCCTCGCTGGCATCATGGCGCTTACGCGCATGCCGCATCTCCTCCCGCAGCCCGCCAATGTCTCGCCGAAAATCGGCGTGCTCGGCGCGAGCTGCAGTAAAGTCCTCGGCGATGGTATCCAAGCGTTTCACCACGTTCAGCAGGGCTGTGTTCGTATCTCCCTGCATCTGTGTCAGCGCTGCACTCACCTGCTCCACCCGCTCAAGAACCTTGTCCAGGTCATCGCGCAGGTTCGTCTCATGGCTGTTGTTGGTCTGCTCCTTGATGGAGCGCACCTTGGAGTTCAGACGCTCCCATTGCGGGGCACCCCACTTGAGCCAGACAATCAGCAGTGAGAAAAGCACGGCTCCGACTGAGACGACGGCTTGGATGATGCCGTCCAGCACCGGGTGCCCGATGCGGGGAATCTCCGGCAACATCACCGCGCCTACTCTCCCACGGTGGTGGTTTCTTCGGCGTTGGGCGCCTTGAAGAGAACCCCAATGGCGTGCATGATGTACTCATCCGTCACGCGGGTCGGGTCCGCACCAGGGGAAGCGAGCGCGGCGCGCTTGGCGTCCAGTTCGGCCTGTGCCTCATTTAGTGCAGCCACGGCTTTGGCATGCTCGGCGACGGCGTAGGCGTGTTCGTCTGCGATGGTCTGGGTGGAGCCTGCCCCGGCGGGCAGGGAGACGAGTAGCCCAATGTTTGCCTCGACGGAGTACTGGGCGTTGGGGATACGCTGGCGCTGGGCGGCCTGGGTGGCGCGCTTGAGCAGGTCGGCGTCCTGGGAGGCGGCGAGTTCTTGTGCGATGGTAGCCATGTCTGGTTACCGTCCTTTCTAAGTGAATAATTTTTTTGGTGTTCCCGCGCCACGTTTAGGCTGGGGTGCCCGGCAGTGCGGTCGGGAACGGGGCGGAGGCTGGGTAGATGAGCAGGCCACACCGCAGGTTGCTGCGGTTTTGTGGGGAAAGGTCAAGGGTCCCGCGACGCCAGGTGATACGATTCCCGTCGCCCCTTGAGTGGAGGAGAATGATACCTCGGGGTTCTCCCGTGTCTGTGACCACGGGGGCTAGTACAGGATTGTTGGATTGCCACCCGGGTGGAACGTTGTTGCTGAGACGAATCTTTTCGTTTCTATCGCGGTACGCTTCATCTGGGATGTCGGGGCGGTCGTGGACAGTGATAGTGTCCCAGTTGCCGCCGCGGGCGGCGATGATGCACCAGTCTCCGACGCGGCGGTAGAAAAGAGCTCCGGCGGCGAGGGCTGGGGACTCTTCGCGTCGCCAGCCAGTATCGCGCGGGGCTGCCCCGGAGGCGAGGCGTTGCACAAGTGCGGCTGCTTCCGCGTCCAGCCCGCCGGGTTCACCCTTAGGACCCTGCTCGCCACGTTCACCAGGGTCGCCCTTGGGTCCGGGTTCTCCACGCTCACCACGGTCCCCACGGTCGCCCTTGGGGCCAGGCTCTCCACGCTCACCACGGTCCCCACGGTCGCCCTTGGGTCCGGGTTCTCCACGCTCACCACGGTCCCCAGGTTCACCCTTCACAGGTACCGGCGCAGGAATCGTGCTCTCCGCACCGGCGGGGGCGATCGCCGCCAAGTTCAGCGTCACACCCGCGCGAACATAAATGCTCGGGTACGGCAGCTGCGCGGCACATCCCGCGACATCCCGTAGCTGCGCCTCCACACGGTACCCCCATTCAGAAGGCACCGCCCCCGGGCTCGGAGCCATCAGGCGCACTCCCTGGTTCCCGCCGCGTGGCGCGTCCCAGAGCACCCCGTCACGCAGCCAGCCGGTCACCGGCGCAGGAACAAACACGCGCCTGGTCCCAGCATCCGCAACCCGCGTAGTCGGCGTAAACACCACACGTCCCTGTACCGGCACACCATCCGTTTCACCGCCCGCCGCGCGCTGGTGCGTCACGAACTTCGCCGTCACCAGCCCATAAGCGGGCACAAACCGGACTCGCTCACGGTGTCACTCACACCCATCTAGTTCCCTCCTGTCATTGATTGGATCTTCAACCTCGCAGCAGTGAGCGTCTCCGCCGGAGCCCCAGCAGACTCAAGCACGGCGAGGTTCTGCCGCTGAATATCAACCTGGGTGAGGTAATCGTCCAGTTCACCCTTCGCCCACGCAATCTGCAACCTCCACAGCCACGCGGCAGGCAAGCGATCGTACGGGTTCGCCGTCCTGGAACGCACTCCATTCTTGGTCTCCCAGATTGTGTCGTCCGTCAGATAAAGGATGCCCACGTTCAAGGTGTCCGCCAGGCGTAGCACTTGCACCGCCTGTTCAAACCCTGCGATGTCGTGGATGCAATGCCAGAACATCTGCCTCGGCTGCCCCTTATAGTGCTCCTGCACGAGGTATTTATCAGTTAGATACAGGGATGCTTCGTTCTCGAAGGTCATCATGTGCCAGCCCGTGCCGACCATTCCGGCGGTGGTGTTCGCACCGGGGTTCACGATTGTGGGCATCCACGGGTACAGTGCATTGAAACGGTCGGCGATGCGGTGGTGGTATTCTTCTTTGCCTGCCTGGTCGCCCCAACCGTTGTACGCTTCGTCCCAGAAGATGCCGTCTACGTCGTACCAGTCGATGTATTTGCGCACTTCGTCGAACAGGGTTTCCAGGTCGCGTGGCTGCCCAATTGATGCGCCCGTCCTGATGTAGCCGTAGATTTTCTGCCCGTATTCGCCGCGGTTGAGCTTGAGCTGGTTCGTAAAATCCTTGTACTGCGGGGAGCCGGGGCCTTCACCGGGGCCAGACGCCGGGTTAATAATGAGGAACGGACAGACTTCGGCGGCTTGTGCCATGGTGTGCCAGTTCTGCTCCGCTACCGGCTTCCAGTAGTCGGGGTAAAAATAGGTGGGCGGCACAATCGAGCGCATCCGTGCCCGGTAGGAGCGCTTCGCGTCCAAAATGCGCTGCTGCCTGTCTACATAGTCGCGGACCTCGGACATGTCCAGGATGGGACGTACCGTAGGCGCAACCGGGGCAACATGCCCCCCCATCATCACTGCCGGGGTTGTTCGGGCGCGGTACCGGCGCTGGAGCGGGCGGTTCTACCGGCGCGGACGCCCAGGAGGGGCGTGCGTAGGTTTGCGTCGTCACGGTCTCCCCTGCCTGGACGAGCAGTGGCGCGTCATGCAGTGTCACGCTGCCGTCTCCGGCTTGGATGGTGAGGCGTTGCACGGGTTGCCCCTCCAGCATCACTCCATCCCCGTCTTTGAGGTAAGCGACCACATCATAGGACACTGCACCAGATTCTGGCACAGCCAACTTGACCATGTCTGTCTCGGTGGCATCCTCATAGAGTTGCTGCCCTGCACCGAGCCACCCGGTTGTCTCGGCGGTGCCTAACTCAACGCCGGGGTGTGAGGGGATGAACGCGACGGCTCCGGTGGTGCCGGGCGGGTACCCGGTCTTGCCGAAGTTCACCTCGATTTTAGAGCCCATCACCCACCAGCTCGCCCGGGTCGATAACCTCACCCACCACCGGCTCCGGATCAGGTGCCGGGGTGGTCTCAGGGGATTCTAGCCGGATGACACCGGCAAGAATCCGCTCATCCAGCAGCTCACGTCGCAGCTTCTCGTTTTCTTCCTGAAGGTACAGGGCTTTAGCCTGCCACTGCTCCAAAGTCACTTCGTTTCTCCTTATCGTTTGATGGGCAGGATGACGACATCCACCCACGCATCCCGGATGAGCTCATTCGTCACGTTGTGCACAATCACCTCAACGTGGCTTCTGGAAGTTGAGTAGACGTTCGACACAATCGGCCAGATCGAGTTGCCGGCTTGCGTAACCACCACAGGGAGCTGCACCTGCTCACGGAATGTGATGCGCCTCCGCACTGCAGAGTGGCGCGGGATCTCCAGCGGCCCAACAGCAATGAAGATGGTTGTCTCGGACTGCTCGATGAGGGTGCGCAGGTACATGCCCTGGTTCATAATCATGCGCCCCTGCACGGTCACATCCCCGTCAGGGAGCACCACGAGTCCCTTCACATCGGCGGGGTTCGTACCCGAGGGCTGCACACCAAGGGTGAGCGCGCCCTGCGGGTTCATGCGTACCACACCCGAGGGTGTGGTGGCATTGCTCGCGCCGGTGCGCATCTCGATGACCGAGTCTATGCTCCCCGCTGGGCCGCGACCGGGGGTGGTGTAAATCGAGAGGCCGGGCTTGGACTTGTCGGAGGTGTGGAAGGTACCGCGGAACTCGTTCTCCACACCATTGGCGTCAATCTTTACAGTCTGTTCACCCAAGTGGTTGTATGCGGTGATGCCGGATGAGTTGATTTTCAGTCCACGCCGTTCCGCCTCCGTCGTCTGAAGCAGGCCACTCGTGACAAGTTTCGCCGCGACCTTTGAAGTCACCAGTCCCTCGATGATTGTGGCTCGGTTCAGAATCGCGTCCTCGGTCACCACCAGCTTCTTCGTCTCCGCACTCATCGCGCGCACCACCTGCGCGGCCAACTCCTGCGTCACGTTCAAACGCCGCACATCGATAGTGCCGGGCACAATCATGTCCCGCCCAATCCACGGCTCCGACAAACCTTTAAGTCCCGCCACCGCCTTTTTGGTGATGGCGTCTTTGCTTGTCTGCTGCTCCACTGCCTGGATGCGGGACTCCGCCTCGACCAGCCCAAGCTCTGCCTTCTGAAGGGTTTGTCGTGCCTGCGCTACGACCTTGCCCGCCTCGGACAGCCGGTCATCGAAGTTCGCAAGCGTGTCCCCGTCCCAGCGGCGCGCCGAACCGGTGGAATCCAGGTACAGGGTCGCTTCGTTCTGACGTGCGATTTTGATACCGTGCGGCGTAGACGCAGGCGTCCGCGCCCTAATGAGCTGCGCACGTAGCGTGTCCACCGCCTGCGCGGGCGTGGGGCGCTGGTCAATATAATCAACCACCGGTTACCTCCCTGTCTTTTTTATTGCCAGGATGCTTCTTGGAAATCTAGCGTCACCGACCCGGCGAGGGTACCGGTCATCTTGATGATGCGCATCTGCCGCGTCCCATCTGGCACCGACAGCCAGCCTGCCAGGGTGACGGTGGCGGTATCGCCCACGAACCACGATCCGAGCGGTGCACCGAGCCTGTCGGTGCCCATCTCAATGGTGACCTGGTCAATCATCTTTGCCCGCGCCACCAATGCGCCTTCGGCTTTCTGCTTCAGCACGAACGTGTCGGCTTGGTCTGCATCGGTGATGATGCCCTCGACAAACGGAGCATGGTCGCGCCACACCTGCGAGAGGTTCTCCGCCCAGGCGATGGCGGTTCCTTCGCCTTCTCCTGCGCCGGTGCACCAGATGCGGTGCGTGATGTCCTTGCCCGTGGAGGTCACCTTCACCTCGATGTCGGCTGCGGCGAGCGCGGTTGTATCGAAGTCCGGCGTGAACTTCTGCGCGATGAACGGGTATTCCTCAACCCCGTGCATGAACACCCATTCAATATGAGTGTGTGCCTCACTCTTCCAGCGAGGGCGCAGCATAATATCGGGGCCGTTAATAACCGCCGACAGCTCGCTCCAGCGTTTGCCGATGAGGTTGTTCGCGACGTTCCACCGCTCGTAGGTGCGCTCTCGGGTCTGCGCCCCGAGCCCACCCTGCACGCCGTGCACCACCGGCAGTCCGCCACCGGGACGGTTCATGCCGTGAACAGCAAGAGCCCAGGCAATCTCGCCCAGGCTCATGGTCTTGTAGGTTAGGGTGTCCCAGATGGTTCGCCGCTCGAACAGTTCACGCACACCCGCGCACTTGAGTTCCAGGTTTGTTCCGGTTTCGGTGCCCCAATCGATGATGGGGCCGGCAATAAGCGGGTACTCGGTGCCGTCCTGCCCGGTGTGGGTGAGGAGCACGCCGCTGTGAGTGGCTCATAGGTTGTGCGTTGGTGCCCTGCCAAGCTCCGCTTCGGAATCGTGAAGGTCAGTTCCTCGACCTTGTTCAGGCTGATCGCCCAGGAGCATGCGGTCACGTCCTGGATTGGGGAACCGACCGCACCGGTCACCGTATCCAGCCAGTACAGCCTGAATCCCACAGCTACTCCTTCGCCACGCCCATATCGATAACCCGCAGAACATCCGAGGGATACTTCGCTCCGAAGCCCTCATAGCGGGTGGTCCACTTCTCCCAACCCCACACACGCAGGCTCACGGTGTAGTGGATCGTGTGCGAACCCTTCGGCAGCACCACCACGTCCGAATAATCGACGGTGTCCCACACGTTGGTGAAGACTCGTTCGCGCCGCAGCACCAACTTATTGTCAATATAAATGTCGTAGTTCACGCTGCCCCGGTCGGACGGGGAGCTGGAAGCTGCGGAGGTGGAGAGTGTCCCCTTCGCAACGTTGGCGGCGACGCTTGAGATGGACGAGGTGAGCCGAATATCGAGGGTACGGTCGGTGGGCAGGAAGAACATGCCCTTGCCTCGCGTAATCACGCCGTCCGTCTTGTCGTGCACCACGTCCGTCTCGGTCTTGTGCGAGAAAAGCACACCGAGGGTGCCGCCGATAGGTCGGGCAAATGTCACATTGGCGGTCTCGGGTGCAGCGTTCGTGCCAGTCATGCCCGCTTTAATTTCGCGTTTGGAGATTACCACCGCGTTGTCCGGCACCTGGGTACCGACCGCGACTCGCGCGCTAATGGATCCGTTCACGGGCTGGGTCTGCTGCTCCACATAAACGTAGTCGGTGCGAGCGCCGGTCGCGGGAGCAGGGCGTGTGGTGATGGTCTGCCCGACCACCGGCACCAGCACCGCACGGCTCGGCGCGATATGTACCACGACTGCGCCCGGGGCGATGGTGTATTCCATGCTGGAGCGGGTAGCCACCGTGCAGCCGGAGATAATGCCCGGCTCGGGGTACTGTGCCGCGAGCACCGCCTGGAGGTCGTCAGGGGTGGTTCCATTACCCTGCGCGTCCGGCGCCATTCCAAAACCAACACTCATATGTTCTCTCCTAAATGTATGTTGAGCGTGCGGTTACATCGACCCAACCGGTCGCCGGCGCGAGCGCCTGCACAACCGGTACGAGGCCGGCACGCGGCGGGATTTTATGCCACTCGCGTGCCACCAGCTCACTCGTCCTGTCCACGCCACCAATCAGCAACCTGCCTCGGGCGCAATCGATTGTGACTGGCGCGGTTGCCAATACCGCGTACGGGTACTCGATGACCTTGTTCTCCGCAGTGATGCGGAACCCGCTAGACCAATCTCCACGCACCGTATAAATCGGGTATGCGTCTACGGTGCCTTCATTTACGATCGAGGTTGTCATCGGGGCCTGCGAGCCAAACGAGAGCACGCCGCGTGTGGGTTGCTCAGGCACGAACAGCGGGAACCGCAAACCAACCCCCGCGCCGGCTGGGTAAAGCTGATAGGTGCGCGGTGGCGCGTACAGCCACGGCTCGGGTGCAAACAGGGGCACCTCAAATAGAAAGGCGGAGTCCCCAAGGAACTCTACCTTCACGTCCCCATCCAGCCGAACCTCTCCCGTTAGGTCGAGCGTGTCCGTGGCGACCCGGAGCGTGCCGAGTCGCCCATCCCACATCAGGGATGAAACGAACCGGTCGGCAAGCTCGCGCACCTGCACGCCTGTGTTCGCCACGGCGCTACCTTTGAGTGTGAGCGTGCGCCCGGTACGGCGTGCCGGGGCGTGAACCATGCCGTGCCCGAGTTTGCGCTGCGCATCATCAGACTCAACTCCAACGCCGCCGACCCAGCCCGCCAGGTCGGTTACCCACACTTCCAAGTCTCCTGCCGGCTCTTCAAAGGTGGTGAGTACCAGGGTGCCGTGCGCCCCGGTCAGCTCCACGCGGAGCCCGTCCTTACCTATCACAGCAACGCTCCTTCCAAACCGCTCAGCTGGTGCGACATGGCCTCACCAACACGCCGACCGAACCGCTCGGGAGCCATCTCCTCACCAGCGTTCACATGCACATGCAACGCCCTACCAACAGCAGGGGTCGCCACAGCAGCGCGTGCCGAAGCGCGACCCACACCAGCGGCAACTCCACCGATGTTGAACCCGCCACTGATAGCGCCCGGGGTGAGCGCCATCGAGAGAGAACCCATCCCATCCTGTGCCGCCTCAATAGCAGCGTCCGTCATCGACCGCACCGCGTCCACAGCCATGTCGGATGTCTTGTCGATACCGGCGGCGATGCCCGCGGGAATCCACACGCCCACCTGGTCACGCATGACACGAGACGGCGAGTGAATACCCAACGCTGACTTCACGAAATCAGGCAGAGCGTTGACGACACTGCGGGCGGCATCCATCACCGCGCCGGCGGCGTTACGGATACCGGCGGCGATGCCTCCCACGATGTCGCGGCCGATAGAGATCATTTGACCAGGGATGCCACGCACCACACCGATAATGTCTGAGCCCATCGAGCGGAAGAACCCGACCACGGTGTTGATGCCTGCAGCCACGCCGTTCTTAATGCCTTCCCAGATGGTTGAGACGATTCGTCCGATACCGTTCCAGGCGGCATCCCAGATGCTACGAATCAGGTTCACAGCGTTCGTGATGATGGAGCTAACGATGTTGATTGCACCAACGACAATGCCCTTGATGACTTCCCAGACACCAGCGACAATCTGCTTGATGCCCTCCCACGCGGCGCTCCAGTCGCCCTTAATGATTGCGGTCACCGTCTTGATGATGCCCACAACAATATTTAGCGCGCCCTGGACAATCGGGACGATTGCCTGCACCACGGTCGTGACCACATTCAGGACCGCCTGAATTGCAGGCACCAGAATGTCAATCAGCGTCGTGATGAGAGGGACGATTGCCTGCACCACGGAGGCGAAGACAGGAATCAGCGAGGTCACGAGGACAACGACAACACCTGCCACCGCCCCCACGATTGCCGCAAGCACTGGCAGAAGGCCCTGAATTGCAGGCAGCAGCGCAGCGAGCACCTGAGTACCCAAATCCACGACTACCGCCACAATCTGACCAAACACCGGCACGAGCTGAAGCAACATCTCCCCCAGCTGACGGAAAATCTCCATAATCTGCGGGAGCATCGCCATGACCGCAGCTCCCAGCTGAGCGAGCGCAGGGACAAGCTGATTCATCAGCTGTTCTCCCACCGGAGCGAGCGCCTGCATGATCTGGGTGCCGAACTGGACAATCATCGGGAGCAGCGGTGCAAGATGCTGGCCAATCTGTCCCAGGGACGCCATGAGCGCCGCACCCATCTGCGTCAGAATGGGCATGAGTGCCGCGATTGCCTGACCGATGAGCGGGATAAGCCTGTCAATGACTGGCTGGACAGCCTGGACAACCTCAGTGAATAGCTGGGTTGCCATGACTGCGAACCGCTGCAGGGCGGGGATGATGAGCTGAAGTGCCGGTTGCAGTGACTGGATGAGCTTCTCGCCCAGCTGGCCAATGAGTGGCAGGATTGTGTTCAGTGCGGGCTGGATAGCCTGCATCAACGATTCCCACGCGGCGCGCCCAGTCTCCGTCTGAGTAAAGAAGTAGGCGAGCGCACCTGCTACGATGCCGATAGCACCGACCAGAGAGGTAAAGGGATTAGCCTTCATCAGACCAAATGCTTTGGAGAGGTTGCCTGCGATGTTTGCGGCGGCGGTGTTGAAGGCGGTTTGTGCTGTAGCTGCTGCGCGGACTGCGACCTCGTAGACGGAGGCGGCGGTTGCACCCAGCTGGTAGTTCCTTCCGAGTTCTGCGATTTCTCGGGCGGAGCCTGCTCCGCTGGTTAGCATTTTGAATCCTTCGGCTACGCCCATGACGGTGTCTTTGGCCGACGAAATGGCGCCCATAGCGGTGTTGTAGGATTCGATGGCGCTCTTTCCCAGCCCGATTGCGGTTGTCACGCCTTTGTATGCGGTGACGGCGGTCCCGAGTGCGAGGACGAGCCTGCCGACTCCCTGCTGATGGTTCTCGATGAACTGGGAGAGCTGGAAGAGGCCAGTTGAGAGTAGACGGATAGAAGACTCGAGGATATCGAATGCACTCGTTGCTACGTTTGCGCCGTCCCCTGCTCCACTGAAGCTAGGGAGTACGGATTTGAACGCAACCGCCAAGGAGCCCACCACTCGGATAATATTCAGTGCAACCGAGACGAAGGAATGCAGCAGAGGAGGTAAGACGGTCCCAAGGAATGCCCCTACCTGCTGGGCTACACCGACAATGCCCGCGCCTTGGGTTTGGAACGCGGAGGCAAACCGGGCAATCTCTTCACGGATAATCTCGAAGGTGACCGTGAAGCTCTTACCATCGCCCATGGTGGACTTGAAGCCCGCAGCAAAGGCGCTAATGGCTTCTCCAGCCTTGGTGATACCCGCCCCAATCTGTGCGCCGATAACCTTACCGAATGCTTCGACCGGCTTCATCCATACCTGGAATGCCAGGAAGAATTTGGTGAGCGCGGGATATATGCCGGTAAGGATGTTTGCACCGAAGCGACCGAGCGCGGCCTGTGCGTTGGCGAACGCGCCAGGTAGCGTGTTGCCCATTTCGAATGCGACGTTACCGGCGGCGGAGGTCATCGCCTTCTCGAATTGCTCGAAGTTGATCTTGCCGTCAGAGGCCATCTTAAAAACTTCTTCTGCCGTCACGCCAAGCTGCTTACCCAATGCCTGGTAGATTGGGATTCCTCGGTCTGCGACCTGGGCGAGGACGTCATTCTGTGCCTTGCCGACACTCGCGACCTTAGCGTAGATTCCGCCCATTTCCTCCATGCTGGAGCCTGACGCAGCGGCGGAGTTGGAGACCGACTTTAGGACAGCTTCAAGCTGTTCGCCCGGCTGAATACCAGCCGCCACCGCGCCAGCTGCGGCGGTTGCTGCCGCGTCCAGGCCGAAAGCCGTTCCCTTCACAGACGCGGACGCGTTCTGCATAATCACGGACACCGCGTCAGCGTCATTGCCCAAGCCTCGGAGCTTCGCCTGCGCCACATCAATCGCCTTCAGGCGGTTAAAACCCTTCGCAAACGCGGTACCAAAAACCGAGCCGATACTGATACCGCCGATAGCCTTCGCCACCAGCGGGGCAACGGAAGATGAGAAGATACGCCCGAATGCTGAGGACGCTTTAGTACCTGCCTGCGAACTGCACGGTCGCCAGCCTCACCAATCTCAGACACAATCTGTGCGCCCGCGCCCTTGGTCGAGGCGAGCACACTCACGTACGCCTTCGCAAGCTCATACCCGCCAGCCATATCATCACTTCCTCTATCCGGTTATTTGATTGTTTCCTGCCCCACCACGGCACCACCACCGGCTCGCCGCTGCGCCAGCCAGTACTTCGCTTCGTCCAGGCTCATACTGCCCGAACCAACACGCACACCAGCGCCCTGCACACCGGGGCGAGGCAGAGGCTTCGGCTTGTTCCGGTCTTTCTGCCCGTCTGCACTGCGCTGCCAGTTCGCCTCCACCAGCCGGTCAAACACCCCGGCCAGTAGCTGGGCTTCCAGCCCCCAACCTTGCGCGTAATGCCGCATGGTCGCCGAATCTGGCGGCAGGTTTACGACCATCGCCGCCACCAACTGTGCCCCATACTCCGCGGCAAGGGCGGCGTACGGGGCATGGTAGTAGCGGATGAGGTCAATCTCCACAAGCTCGCGGTTTTCCCGTAGGAGAGCCGCGAGCTTTAGGAGTTTGGGTTCAGTGCGTTCATCATGTCGGTAAAGAACCCGGTGAACAAGGTCATGGGTACACGCCCCGTCTCAGGGTCGCGGAGCGTCTCGAACACGTCCTGCTTCGCCTCGGCACCGAGCAATGACTCCACCGCGGAGAACATGCCCTTGGGGTTGCCTTCGTCAATCGCGAGCAGCTGCTCCATCAGCTCCGCATCATCCAGCGCTGCGGGGTCTACCTGCCAGGTCTTGCCGCGCAGCTTCACCTTCACGACCGGCGCGCCACCTGCAGCCTTCTTGTCGCTGGTGCGGGTAAACGCGTAGTTCTTCTCCGACATGAGGGGTTTCCTTCCAAATCAAAACGTCTCGGGTAGGGTTTCGTTGGGGAAGCGAGCGCGGCACGCCCCCATGGTGTGCGCAGGCTGTGGCTCCAGAAACCCTCAAAGGGAGCCAACCACGATACACAACCAGAAGAATGGGCGTGCCGCAAACCTAAACCAGCCTCTTAGAGCTTGGTGCCCAGGTGCTTGTACGCCTTCACACCCTGCGAGTCAGGGTACGCGGTGACGGTCACCTGGTAGCCGACAGCCTCGCCGTTCTTGTAGGTCACCTCGCCACGCTCGGTTACCTGACCGTCGGGGATGACGATACGCAGAACCTTCTTGCCGTCCAGGACGTCCAGCACGAACGTCTGGTGCGGGGACTGTGCGCCGGTCATTCGCACCAGCGACCCGTTCGCAGTGGTATCCGCGTAGAACAGCTTGAGGACTTCCTCGTTCGTCTCGATGAGCGTGAACTGGAAAGTGACCTTGTGCGAGGTCTGGATGACACGCACCACGTCACCGTTCTGCCAGGCCTTAATCTCACTGGTGTCAGAGTCGATGCTCTGAGTTACCCCGTCCTCGCTGATATAGCCGAGGTCCTTCAGCTTCGCGTCCACCGGGGCGGTCGCGTTAGCCGGGGTTGCGGTGCCGATGGCACCAACGTAAACGCCGCCGGTAACAGCGACACGCACATTATCAGCAACAAGCGCCATAATATGCTCCTTCCTGCCCCACAACAGGGGCTATAACAGGTCTATCTGTGCGTTCCGGTACGTCACCGTGAAGTTCATCCGGAATCGCGGGATCTTATCGTCAGGGTCTGGCATCCATACCACACCCCCCACAGGCTCCACACCGTAGACCAGCACGCTCTGTCCATTACTTACGAGGATTTCCTGGTTCACGATGGTGCGCAGCGCACCCCGCAACGTCTCCGCAGCGTTGTACGCATCCTGTGCGGTGGAACCCCACACATCCGCGATGAAGGCTCGTTGCCCATGCGCCGGGGACCCCTCGGCACCACCCGAAGGGGTGAGCACCGCGAATACGCCGCCCGGGCGCGGGTTCGGTGGCTCCGCTACATACACCGGGGAACCCCACAAGCTTTTTGCCTCCTTGCGGAGCGCTGCGAACACATCCGGAGCATGCAGAAGGTTCGAACCAACCTGCGGTGTCATCGGTTCCACCCGCCCACGGCCTTGGACAGGCACCGTGCTTAGCTTCTGCCCGGACACCTGCGGCACCGGTCGGGTAGACACGCGCCACCGCTGTTTTCGCGCCAGCTTTCGCGGAGGACGCGAACCCGGCACCGGCGCGAGCCTGAACCTTCGCCGCCTCCGTGTTCAGGGCGGCAAGCATCTCCGGGCTGGTGCGCAGCCCATAGAACCCCGCCAGTGTCAGTTTCACCTTCGTCTTGCCCATACTCGTCTGTCATCCTTCCAGTCGTTTGAGATTGATACGGTAACCCGCGTCGAACCCGAAAGGGCCGTGCGTGTAGTCTTCTGGCCAGCCGACGCACTCGTACAGCACCCCGTCCACGGTTACCCTGTCGCGGGGGCGGGTGAACCCGGTTGGAGCGTACAGGTCAAGATCACGGTGAACCCCGGTCGCGGTATCCCGAATCTCAGAATCCGCGCCCGGTGAAACCCACCCAAACACCTCAACCTGCACTGCAGCACTCCAGCCCCGTGTAGGGGAACCCCAACTATCAGGTGTTTCTTCAGTCCAAGCCGAGTGTGAAACCGTGAACCGGGGTTTGAGCCACCCCATGCCCTTCACCTCCCATCCCGCAACCGGAGGCAGGGAATAGGTCAATGGTGGTGGCGCGTTGCGACCCGATACCGAGCAGCTTCTTCTCAGCTCGGGATAGGTACAAATCCCCGTTCGGGTTTGCGAAGCTAACCTGTTGGTTAAAAGGCCCCGCCGTCTGCGTCAAGGATGACGCGCCCTCCACGAATGCCCCTGCTGCCATGGCGCGCTTGACCATCCGGCACGCCACAATCGTGATAGCCTCTGCCGGCAGGTTGAACCAGCCGGGCGCTGCCGCACGGATGAGTACGCCCGCATCCTCAAGAAGGACACGAGCATGCTCTTCAGAGCCCGGCGGCATATCCGGCCAACGCGCCCGCAACGCCTCCACGGTGACCTCGGGAAAATCATCCATCATCACAGGCCACGCACCTCCCAGCCCAGGTTAGAGGGTGTACTTCACGAAGTGGGCGTTGGACTCGATAAGCCAACCGAACTCTGCCTCGGCGCGAATCGCGACCAGGTTGTTCTCCCACAGAGAGACCAGCTGGTTGCCAATCGTCACGGTGGACTCGGTGGACACATCGAAGTTGATGCCACCCACAGTGCCCCACAGCGCCTTCGAGAAGTCACCACCGATACCGACCACCGAACCGGCAGCGGTACCGTTCGCCACGGTATCAGCGAACGAAGCAGGACGACCCAGCACGGTACCGGAACGCACAGCAGCGGTTGCTACGGTCGGCTCAGGCACGAACAGCGGGCGGCCGTTAGCATCCACCGAGGCGTTAAACAGCGGCTCAGCAACGTCATCGAACACGAAGCCGTTGAGCTTCTTCTTGTCCTTCACCAGCAGATCCAGACCCGAGTTCAGGTCGGCAAAGATACCGCCCTTGTTCGCGGGAGAAGTACCAAGCTTCACAGCCTTACTGGTGGAGGCGAGGTTAGTACCAACACCGAACGGGTTCGAGGTGCCGTGAATAACGGCATCGTCGAACGCGCGAGCAAACGACTCAGCGATCTCCTGACGAAGGACTTCCATGTAGTTACCGGGGTTCGCACGGACGACCTCGGCGGAGACCACCGCGATGGCGGCAATCTTCTTCGGGGTCATGGTCTTCATGGTCAGCCCCGCCTGGGTGGTGGGCTTCTTAGCGCCTTCTTCCACCCAGGAGGCGGTGGGCTTCTCAGTCAGGACGGGGATAGCCTCACCAGAGACAGAGAGAGGCACCTGACGTGCCAGAGACTGCACCACAGAGGCCTTCTGAACCTCTGCGAAGTATGCCTGCGCAATCTCGGGGCGGATAAACCCGGCGAGGTTGCTGGTCTTAGTTGCGGCGGTAATAGCCATAACGGTTTTTCCTTTCCTAGAAGAGGATTAGCTAGATGCCGAGGACGCCCTTGAGCTTGTCCAGTAGCGGGTCGCCATTGAGCGCAAGCCCCGCACCTTCACCCTCGGTCTTGATGACGGTGCGGTTACCCGCCGCACCACCGGTAGCACCGCCGTGGAGCAGCTCAGATAGGAGCGCCGCGTGTTCGGTTAGCTCCTTCTGCGTCTCCCCGCGCAGGGCGGAAGCGGGAACACCGTACTCGGTGGCGGCGGCTTCACGCCATCCGCGCACCTTCTCCGCGTGCTCGAGCTCGGCTAGACGCCCTTCTGCCTGCTCGGCGCGAGTGGTCAGCTCGTCCACGGTGGCTGCCTTCTCGCGCAGGTCGGCGTAGTCGGCAAACTTTGCACGTTCACGCTTGAGTCGCTCGGCGATAATGGTGTCAAGCTGGCGCTGTGAGGTGATGGTGCGGAACGCGGGTTCCTCCATGTGCTCGTGCTGCGCCGCCGCGACATCCGCGGGGGTTACCTGCGGCTGCTCGGAGGCTTCTGCCGTCTCGACTGTGGTGTTCTCACTCATAGGGTTGCTCCTTGCTTCTTAAGCACCAACACCACCCGGTGCAGACGGAAACTCGTCTACACGGGTGGTGTTGTAAAAAATATGTTCTATATTCGGTTATGCCGCCCAAAACCCCGGACGGGAAGGGAAAACTATGTTAGAAAGGCAGAAGTGCCAAATCGTATGGAGTGCCAGAATAAACATCCGGCAACTCACCATTAGCTACCTTCTCACGATACAAGCTGGTTACTTCGCTGTAGTTGAATGGGAATTCCTTAGCTTCGTTCCTACGCTTAATCTCTGCCAGACCCCACTCATATTCGGCACCGGGGCGCGCCACCGGAGCATTAAAAAAACGCCCATTCAACTCAGCACGCATCCACCCCTCCGGAGTATTTGCATCAGATATGGGCTTCGTAAAATCGAACGGAGCTCGCCAATACTCAGGGTCTTCACGATAATCGTAAGCTTCTTCTGTGGTCTCGTTACTCATGGGGCGCTTCCTGATAATATGCAAAAACCAGCGGGGAGCCGTCAGGCATCTGCCTGACGTTTACTATGTCGAGCATACCACCTCGTAACAACAGAATTTCTCGTTGCCCCCGATATTTCTCTGTGTGTTCCCATACTGGCGCGAGCCCAGACCCCGCAGGAACGTACACGTGCATCTGAACTCGTCCACTACTAGTTTTTACCCCACTGGGTTTATCAGCAGCAGCGATATACGGTCTGTGCTCTATGAATGAGCCTCGAAGCGAGTATATTTCCTCAATCTTGCCCACCCCGAAAGTCTCTAATGGTGCCCACCGCGAGACTGTAAACGGTTCCAGAGCCACGGACCGGTCAATCGCGCTATCCAACTCCCGACGAAGCTTTTTCAGCTCACGAGTCCAGGGAATCTCACCCAGAATCGCCTTCTGCAGGCGCACATAATACGGTGTCCCATCAGACTGTTTGCCTTCTGCCCAGCGCTGCAACGCTTGGGCATCCTGTTTGGTGTGCTTTGCCGCCACACGTGCAGCAACATCATCTCCAAGAGGGATATTCTCACCAGCCCAGACCTGAGCCGCCGCTTTACGGCCGTATACCTCGGGAAACATTACACCCATCCGCAACGCCACGTCCCGATCAACAAAGCGTGTTCCAGGCTTCGACTCCGCACGCAACGCCGCGAGCGCCGCATCATACCGAGCCTTATACACGCCAGGATCGTAACCCTCCACCGGGTTCTTGCCCTCAAACCCGGGCACCACCTGGCAATCGCACTTGTAATGGAACCGCATAAACAGACCGGCGCTCTTAGGGCTAGTGTAGACGAACCCGCGCGAAGCGAGCATCTCACACCAGGTGCAGGTAGAACCCACCGGCACGCGTCCGAAACGCTTCGCCACCGGATCAGCCACCGCAAGCTGCGTGACCTTCTCGCGCCCGGCATGCTTGATGAACTGGTCGAGTCGCTCGGACAGCACCGCCAGCGCACGCTCCACATCCACGTTCGGCTCTTCTAGCCACTGCGAAGCCCACCAGACAGCAGAGCTCAACTTCCTGCGCTCCACCAGCGGCACCTCAACAGAAGGCAACCCTGCGGCCTCCCCCACAGCGAGCTCCCGCAGATACCGGTACCATTCCTCCCCCGAAGCTTCAGCCTGCACACGGTATCCGTCCACCAGTGAGATGAACATGCGGCGTGCTTCTTCACGCACCAGCTCCCACGGTGCACCCTGCTCAACAAGCTCCCTGATGCGTGCCTCAAACAGATCTGTAGCCTCCGCCACGATACCGTTCAAGCCTTCGGCGAGGTACCTAATATCCTGCATGTCCATACCGGGGGTACCTCGCTATCATTCCGTTATTCTGTTACTTCAAACTCACCCAGCGGTTGTTTCGCGAGCTTCTCCTGCCGCTGCGCCTTCTCAGCATCCTTGCGTTCCTTGTACTGCTTATAGAACCCAAGAGCCTGGACGCCTTCGGCACGCCGCTTATCACTCATGAGCCGCTCCGCCGTCGCCGCACTGTATCCGAGCTTCTCCAACACCACGCCGGATTCCGCGAGCCACGGCATGACCTGCACCTGCTTCAGCACAGCATCCGCCGCTGCCGCATCCGATACATGCACCGTCGGTGCGAAGTGCGCCTGTACATTTGTTACTTCCTGGGCGGTTTCCCACCCATGCTGCAAAGCCACCGTCAGCACAGCCACTTGACGCAACGCAGACTGGAACCCCCCTGATACAGCGCTCCGCCGCCAGCCGCAACGGGTCGCGCTGCGACTGAATCGCTGAATCACTCGAAGGGTTATCAGAGGGAAAACCAAGCTCATCCAACGGGATAGACGACTCCGCCGCCAGCAACGCCGCCCACTGTCGCAACTGCTCAGTATGCGGTTGCATCGACATCTGTGAGAACTGCTGAATCTGCGGCAGCTCACCGTTCTCATCCCTACTAATCGCGAGCATCTTCGACATGACCGCGTCCCACTTCGACGCTTCCAACGCCTCCGGGTCCGCGCCCAAAATAGCGCGCTGCGGCGTCGAGAAACTCCGCCGCAACCTCGGAACGCACAATCGTACGCACCGCCGAATCCGTGAGCGACATGACCGCCCGCGTAATCCGTGAGCGCCCAAACGGGCGGCGCAGGTCAGCCCCCACCACCAGAGCAACCATCAAAGGACGCCCCACTGGGTTCGGCAGCACAACGGCGGTCGCCTCAGTACGCTCACCAGCCGCGGGGAACCCGAGCACCACCGTCTTATCCGGCAGGTACACGGTTACCTCGCGCACCGTCACGTCCCCAAACTCGTCCGTATCCGTACGAGTCACAGACAACCCGGCGGCGAGCGAGCGCTTGCGCTGATCCCACAGTCCAGTAGCCCAGTGAGCGCTACGCGGTAGCCAGAGAACCTCCGGCTCGCCTGCCTCAGTATCGCCCTGAGTGACCGTGATGAATGCGCACGAATTGATCAGAGCGGAGGATGCCGCTTGGGCGAACACCTCCTGAAAATCGTTCTGTGCCACCAGCTCGTTCAAACCAAACGGGTCGGTATTGCTCTCATGAGTCGAGATGAACTTCTCAAATCGGATACGGTCAGCGAGCACGTCCACGGTCTTGGCAGGCCATCCGAGCACCGAATCGATATTCCGCAGCTGTGGAGGAATCGAGATGCCCAGATCTTTAAGCCCTACACGCTGGTCGTAATAGTTCTGTCGTACCCGGTTCCTGGCGCGCTTGGCCTGTAGCTGGTCTCGCATGAGCCGTAGCTGCGCCAACTCGGTGGGCGTAAAAATATCCCCACCATCGGCGGGGATAGGGAAGAAGTCACTCATACGCTAATCCTTTGTTTCCGTGCGGGGTTGCGTTTGGTTACGCGTGCGCCCCAGTAAGCCAGCGTGGCAGCCTCAAACAGGGTGACACTGCCACCTTCTGCAGCTTGCCATCCAAAGCCGCCTCGGTTGCCAATCTTTCGGCGGGTACAGGAGAGCACCTGCTGGGTTAGTTCAGGCTGGTTGCTGTGAGCGAGGTCCTTGCCGATGATTGCCTGCTCTACCGTTGCGTGAGCAACAATGACTTGGTCCAGTGATGGTTGCCAGATGAGCGTCTTGGATTTCACGCCTGCTTCACGGAGCGCGTTCGTAAGGTAGCCGATACCCGCCTTGCCGTCGATAACAATCTGGGCAGCGCGGGAGGCATGCTCGGCGAGGAAGTCTACGAGCCAGCCGGTGCCATTGGACAGAGGTTCAGATCGCAGGCCCTCGATGAAGATTGGGCCGCCAGTATCCGGGCGGCGAGCGACAGCGAGCGCGACTTCCATACCGTCAGGAGAGAATCGCACGCCGAACACGGTGCGGCCTTCCTTGGGGGCTTCGCCCTCGCATGCGTGCCAAGCTTCAGGGGTGAAGGCTGACTGGGCTGCTGTGGCTTCGTCCCAGATTCCGAGCGCCTCACGCCTGAATGAATCGGGAGTGAGGTTCTTGCGCATGCGTTCAATTGCGACAGCGCTGACTCGTGTCGGGTATGAGGGGTTTGCCTTAGCCCATTGCTTCTTATCGTCGGCTCGGGCTCCGGGGTCGGCTGCGCACTCGATATAGAGCTTGTCGCGGTCCCCAGCGAGCGACTCGGCGCGGTGACGGGTGAACACCTCGCTCGGGTCGCTGGGCTTCGGCGGCGTACCCATCATCAGAACCAATCCGTTCGGTGCCGCGTTGGTCGCAGGGAGCATGTCGTCAAGCGCTTTCTCGGTGAGAATCTGCGCCTCATCAAGCACGATTACGTCCACTTTTGCGAAACCACGACCAAATCCGCTTTCACGAGCGCCGAAGAGAATTCGTGAGCCATTCGCGAACTCTACGGCCTCCTGACCGGCACCGCGGCGGACATGGGAGATGAACGGGGCAACCGCCGGGCGAGCCGCAATGCCCTGCATCGATTGAAAGGTTTCATTGTGGGTGCGAGCGCGGTGCGCCGACCAGAGGACGAGCGTGTTCGGAGAAGCGATGCATGCGGCGAAGATAAAGCCAGCAATCATGTGAGTCTTGCCGACCTGTCGAGGCAGGCTCAGTGCGGCGCCACCCACGCCTGCGGCGTAGAACCCATCCTTGCGCTTCGCGAAAACCAGGCGGCCAATATCAATCTGCCAGCTATCGAGCGGGTAGCTCATCTTCATGAGCTGCCGAGCAATGGACGGCCAACCGGTCGCCACAATTCCAGTAGGTATCTTGAGCTGTGCGGCGACCTCAGAGAGTGGACGGGTCGAAGGGGGCATCTTCTTCATGATGGTGCTCTCCTTCAATCTCTGCCCCGTACTGCTGCTCTAGCTGTTCCAGCTCCTCGATGTCCTTATCGAGGTCCTGGAATCGGCGTGCGAGCGCGGCGAGGTCACGGGCCAGCGTGTTTGGGTTGTCAATGTGCGCGGCGAGTTTGCTGCGCAGGGCACGGAGCCTGTCGAGGCGCGTGCCGGTTGCGGTGGCATGAGAAAGGGAGCCTTCCTCTTGGGTGGCTCCCTCAAAATCGATAGGTTCGAGCTGCTTAGGCTTGCCTTTACTCAAGGTATCACTCCTTGTCGAACCGCATATTGTGGAAAATCTCTGTGAATATATCGCTATCGCCGGAGGGCGCGAACTCACCCTCCGGGGGAGGGGGTACCCCCCCTGGTCCTGTTTGCTTCAGGTGGTTTGCCCCTGGTGAGGATGTCCCCCTTATTGCGATGGAAGGTCACCGGTTGGGGTGTGTGGTTGGGGCTAAAGGATCAGTGTTGTTTTTGGTCGAATCGGTTCAGCGATTCTGATTGTCTTGCGAGCCTGAGAGCGTTTGCCTCCAAGCTTTCCGCCGAGTCGCTGGTTGCATTGGCGGCAGATAACACGAACATTCTCTGCCACATCCTTGCCTCCTTCAGCGTGAGCCGTCACGTGGTCAAGCTCAGGAGAGTTCGGCTGCTTCGACCTGTGCCAATCGTAGGCAACGAAACAAATAGGACAGCGCATGTCGCCGCGCTCAAAAGCTGCGGCGAGCTCCTTCTTCCGGAGGGTCTTCCAGCGAGCGGTTCCTGTTCGGCTAGTCGCCATGTTCCCTCCTTCTTCCACTATTTATTTGTGGGCTGGTGGTGCTGGTACCTGGTGGGGGAGGCTATATGCCTTCCGTCCTCCCCCACCAGAGGAAGAATCCGACACGACTGAACATGTCTCCCGCTTCATTACCACCCCCCCTGCTAGGCAGAGGACACACCAGTGGTAAGCGAGACAGTCTAGCGTCATCATCCCCCCTTGTGCAACTACCAGCGTCACCCGCCAGAGGACAGTCTAACCAGCGTCTCCTCCTCCTCATCCGCAGACAGCAGATTCCACAGGAAAGCACGCGGCCAAATCGCAGAACAGGCCGAGCACTCGACACGTTGCACCTGCTCCCCCTCGATGTCCCAAACAGCAACCAAGCAGGGCTTCTGCACCGTCGCGCCGAATTCATCTCGGCATTGACGGACCTGCTGACCACAAACTGGGCATGCCCTGTCGAGTGGGGTGCGGCGGGTAGGTTGCAGGTACTCCTGAATCTTTGACACCCACTCGCTCCACTCCTCACCAATCCAAACCAAGACTGGAAGGCTGGCATGGACCAGATGAGGAACCACAGCACGCATGGTTTCAGATGGTGACTTCCCCGCAGACACCCCAACAGCTGCCGCTGTCTCCGCAGCAGAGTGACCAACCGCAGTCCACAAATCCAACGCCGCAACATCCAGTGGCGAGCTCGAGCCAGAGGACGACGGTCCCTTCCCGTGCTCCGCACCCTGCTCAGTGACGGCCTGCCGGAGTTGATCCAGTAACGCCATTTCCAATGGGGCATCTTCGAGAGCCTCAGCAGATGCCCCTATGTCCTCAGCTCGAACATGGGCAAAGGCCAAGACGTTTAGGATGGCTCGCACTCGGCGGCGCATCTCAGCGAGGTCTTGCTCAGTCATTGACTTAGCTCCTTCACGATTGCGGTCCACATGTCGGGTCTCCACACGGCGGCATCTTGACCAGCCGCAGCGAGCGCGTCGAGCCACTGGGTTTGTGCTGCGGAGACTCGCCCCTTCATGGTCTTCAATTCTCTGAAGATGGTTCGCCTCTTGATGGGGTGGACGAGTACCAGGTCAGGAAAACCAGGTACCGACCGGCGGGAGTCATGGGTGTGGTAGTGCATCCATCCCAGGCGGGTTGCCAGGGTGATGATTGCTGATTGGAATTGAGCTTCAGTTACGTTTCGAGCGGTAAGCATCAAATAGTCTTGTGCTTTCACGCTTCTACCTCCTGCTGGTTCGGCGGGTTCGAGCTCGGCGATGACGAGAGCGTTTAGGTTCAGAGATGGTCAGGTTTTTAACGGCTTCCCCGTCCCGACCCGACCCGGCATATCCGAATCCGTCACCCTCCTGATTCAAATCGATTCGGAGTAATTGAGTCCCAGCGGAGGGGTCAGTTACGGGGGCACTCTGCTCGCTACCGCGAGCGATGCCCTGCCCGTTCCCGTCCCGTCCCGACCCGGCATATCCGAATCCGTCACCCTCCTGATTTGAATCGGATCCAGATTCCTCCCAATCGTGGGAGGGCTCGTGAGATGAGGATTTGGGTACGACGAAATGACCGTTGGAGTCTCCCCCGGTCTCCGGTGCACCGGAGACCAGGGTGGGCTCTTCAACGACCTCTGCAGTGGATGCTTGCTCAGCGAGGGCAAGTTCGGCTGCATCGATTTGCGCAGAGAATTCGTCAATCATCTGCTGCGCACTGATGGTCGGCAAAGAGCTACTGGTGTGCTGCGACCACACCGCCGGCAAGGGTTCATCAACCTGCGAACCATCGCCAGTGCCCTGGTTCTGGTTCCGGGAGAACTCGCTAGCCTGCGAGGTGGCCTGCACCGCCGGCAAGGGTTCATCAACCTGCGAACCATCGCCAGTGCCCTGGTTCTGGTTCCGGGAGAACTCGCTAGCCTGCGAGGTGGCCTGCACCGCCGGCAAGGGTTCATCAACCTGCGAACCATCGCCAGTGCCCTGGTTCTGGTTCCGGGAGAACTCGCTAGCCTGCGAGGTGGCCTGCACCGCCGGCAAGGGTTCATCAACCTGCGAACCATCGCCAGTGCCCTGGTTCTGGTTCCGGGAGAACTCGCTAGCCTGCGAGGTGGCCACGACCGACCGACCAACCGGCTTATCTGACGGAGCAGATGCCTTGGTCGGCACCCCATTCTCAGTCAGCCAAGCCGCGCTCTTTGCACTAAAATACGGCTTCACCGGGGCAGGTAGAAGATCTACCGCCCAACCGGCATTGTCCTTGCGGGACGAGTTGCAGCTTCGACACGCCACGACCATGTCATCCGGAGTTTCTGCAGGAACTCCAGGATTCAAATGGTCATAGGTCGCGCCGCGGCCGCCCTTCCGGTCCCCCCACCAAACGACGTGACCGCACCAACGACATGCATCGCCGTCGCGAGCACGAATAGGCACAATCAACGAAGTTTTTCGGGTGTCGTTACGCCGCCTGTTTTCCCAATCAATCTCCTCTCGTAGACGCATGTGGAACAAATCTTCGTCCTCAATCAAACGATAGGCGATACGCCCATCATCCAGAGGCACTTCACCTGTCAGGTACCCACAGAACATCGCATCAGCAATAAACTTCTCTGCAGCTTCTGGAGTGCCGGTGAATTTCAGGACGCTTCCACGCTCAATAATATAGTCTGTCTTGAACGCCGCCGCCTCAACAGCCAAAGCAAGCACCTGACCAAACAGCGACCACATAGACTGCATGCTTGCGCCAGGAATTTCTAGCGCTCGCCACACAATGCGATGCTGAGCGGCTGTGTCGGATACTTTCAGCCAAGGCATGAGGGGGGCTCCTTGCGGTGGTAGTAGTGTAGATCATCGTTCTCTACATCTGGGTCAGAATCAGCAGAAACCTGCTAAAGAGTGATGTCTTTCTCAATGGCGGCATCCACCAAATCCTCAGCCATGAGGTCAAGCAGGTGCTGGATTTGGGACATGCGCTCGCGTATCTGACGCTGGCGCTTACCGAGGTTTGCGTTGCGCAGTGCGGCGGGGGTGAACGGGGCGAGGCTCTTCTTCGCCTCTTCGACGCGACCGAGTACCTCTGCTGATTCCTGCGGCGATTCAGCAGCTTCAGCGGTGAGCGCCGGCGGCTCGGTGAGCGTCATAGGGAGAGTTGGTTCGTCCTTGGGGTCGGCTCCATGTGCCGCGGTGGTGAGTGCTGCGGCGTGCTGGGTTCGTCGTTCTGCTTCGAGGGTGCGGATCTGGTTGATTGCTTCGCGGAGGCGGGGGTAGCTGTCGCTGTCTCGCTTCATGCTCATGGAGCGCTGCAGGAGCCCTTCAGTGGTCATGTAGGTTGCAGCGCGGGTTGCTTTGCCGTCGCCGAGGTCTTCGCGCCATTTGCGCTTCCATTTGGCGGAGACGCCGGTGAGGAGGCTGCCTTTGGCGAGCGCTCCGATTGCGTCTGCGAGGTCTGCGTTGTGGACCCAGATGCGGTCTGCGTCGTAGAGGTGGCGGATGGTGGTGCCGTTGATGGTGAGGTCGGTGTCTGGTGCTGCGATCGGGTGGTAGCGGTTCATGGTGTGTCCTTGGGGTGTGGGTGCTTATTCGGCGTAGTTGGTGTCGTCGTGGGAGCTGGCGTGGAGCTTGGCTTCTTCGCAGAGCTCTTCAAATGCGTCTTGGAGAACCAGGGAGTTGAGTGATTCAACGGCTTTGGTGTTTCTCTGCTTGCAGGTGCCGCATGTGATGCGGAAGCATTTGCCTACGATTTCCCCGTCCCTGGTGAGCTGTAGGACTTCGAGGGTGAAGGGGAAGCCTTCGTGTTCCTGGTGGTCTTGCATCGGTGTTTCTTCCTTAGCCTTAGCTGATGATGGTGTAGGTTGCCCAGAGCATCGTTCGTCGAGGGTAGCCTCCGGTGTAGAGGTAGACGTCGCCGCCGGGGTGGACGTCGAAGGTGCTGCAGGCGCGCGGGGCGATTGCTGTGGCGACTGCGTCGATGATGGCTTTAGTGCGCTCATCCCCGCCGCGGCGTCCGTCCCAGGAGGCGTGGGTGTGGATGATGTCCTTTTCGCCGGTGGCGGTTCCGTGGACGAATTCGATTGCGATTTTGTGGCTTGCCATGGTGGTGTTTCCTTGGGGTGTGGTGGTGGGGTCCCCCGCCGCCGGTGTGGCTACTGTAGGAAAAGGGGCGGCGGGGGAAGCTGTGGGGGGCTAGACGTGGATGGAGGTCGTCATCATTGCGCGGTAGCGGGCTTTGCCTGCTGCGCGGTTTCGCTGCCAGACTTTGACGTCTGAGACCTTGTACCAGTAGCGGCCGTCATCGTCCTTTGGCTACGGGGCGGAGGCGGATGCCGGCGGTTCGGATGCCGGTGCCGCTGTAGGTTCGGACGGTGCTGACTTTGATGCCGGCAGAGGCGGCGACCTGGCTTTCAGAGACGAGCTTGGTGCCGGGGTTGCATGCCTCGAACATCGTCTTGTGGGGCAGGTCAATCTTGTTGGTCATTGGTGGTGTTTCCTTGGGTGGGGCGGGGTTTGCGCCAGTGGATTGCTTGCATGTGGCGGCGGCAGAGCTGCTTTGGAGGCTGCACGCTTCTCTAGCCATGCCTCGACGTCTGAGGGCTTGTACCAGTAGTTCCCGTTGAAGTCTCCCTTAGCCGCGGGGCGGAGGCGAGAGGTGACGGCGGCTTTGATGGAGTCGCCAGCGTAGGCTCGCAGTGTGGTTTCTTTGATGCCTGCTTCACGCGCGACGGTTGCGGCGGGGAGCAGATGCTCACCGGGGTGCGCTTTCAACCATTCGGTGAGGGTGGGCAGGTTACTGAGGGGTGAGTTAGCCATTGAGCCCTCCTTTGGTGTGGTCGTTGATGAAGCTGCCGATGAGGATTGCGGCGGAAGCAGGGGCGAGCGCAATCGCGAAGATGATTGCTCGGAAGGTGATTGTGGGCTGTGCGGTGCCGATTCCAATGATGATGACGGAGGCGAGCGCGCAAGCCCAGACAAGGGCTTTTGCGGTGCGGATAGTGCGGTCGGTGGTCATGGTGAGTGTCCTTGGGTTAGATGAGGAGGAGGAGGATGAAGATGGTGAGTGCTGCGGCGACCCAGATTCCGAGGTTGATCCAGGCGAGGGTGATGAATTTCTTTTCCATCTCCGCGAGGTCAGCACGAACCTCAGTGCGAACGAGGGTGAGGTCGTGGTTCATGTTCGTCTGCTTTGCGTGCAGGCGCTTGGTGTAGCGGTCGAGCTGGGCGAGCGCCTTGCCCTGGTTCTTGCTGGCGCCTTGTAGGATTCCGACTGCGCATTCGGTTTCGGTGAGCTTGCGTTCGGTTTCCACGATGCATTGCATTGCGAATCCGACGTTGGCGTTCACGTCCTTCGTGTGCTGTGCGACCCTCCCGTTGAGGTGGTCGGTGAGGCGGCGGGTCTCGCAGAGTTCGTCCTGGAGGGACGCGACGCTGTTGTCGAGGCTGTCGATGTCGGTTCGGACTTGGTCGTGGTTGTCGATGATTGTCTGGATGGCGGTGTGGCGGTGGGTGCGGCCTGCTGCGCGGTCGCGTTTGGTCTTGGGGTTGGTGGCGGTCATGGTGTGTCCTTCCTAGTTGGTGTGGGGTGGGTGGTTAGGATTGTTGCTATGGATTTCTCAACTCTTTTTTCTGGCGGCTCAATGTTTGCCGCGTTCGTCTCCGTCTTTTTCGCGGCTGTTTCCTGGTACCAGGCCTTTGGCTCGAAGAAGGCGACGAAGAAGGCTGAGGAGGCGCATCAGGCGGCACTAGAGATGCGTGATGCCGCGGTTCGTGCTGCTGAGGCTGCGGAGGAGCGTGCCCGGCAAGCGGAGAAGTCGCTCAAGCAGATGGAACAAATCGTTGCTGAAGAGCAGAAGCAGTCCGAGTCTCAGGCTGAGATTGCGTCTCGCCTGTGGAAGCCTGCATTTGAGCTGACTCTGGATAGAGGTAATACCTACCTGTTGAGTAACGTCACTGGTGAATCTGTTGAGGTTCTCGAGGTGGCGAATCTTGATGAGTTCGTCCGCTGCGACCAAATTCAGCAGGTGTTCCGCCCCGGAGAGTCGCTACGCATCTTCATGCTGGGTGCTTCCGGTAAGCCGTTGCCGTCGAACCTAGAGCTCCGAATCCGTGGGCTTGATGAGGTTATCCCCGTCCCGATTCGCCGATAGCTCGCGTTCCTTTTCCTTTTCTTCCTTCTTCTCTTCCCAGGAATCTTTGAGCGTCCTGAAGCAGAAGAATCCGGAGACGATAGCGCCGGCAACGCTGATGAAGAAGCAGATGGCGTTGAAGATTAGGGTGAATTGTTCGTTGTCCATTGGGGTTTACCTTCGGGTGTTAGAGAAGCTGTGCGATTTGGCTGCGGCGGTGACGCATCAGGTGCTCTGCGAGGCGGGTGATGCAGTGCTCGACCGCTTCATCTGAGAACTGGAGCGTGGCTTCGTCCTTGATCTGGTCGGCGGTGAGCGCGTCATGCAGTGTCACGCCGCAGTCAATAGGGCATGGGACGTGGATGTTCGCGCGGTTCTTGAACAGCTCGTTTTCGTGCAGGGTGGGTCGCAGGTCAGGTCGGATGCTGTTCCTGCGGTCCCAGCAGATGCGGGCGGCGTCCAGGCACTTGTTCGCGTGGGCAATGAGTTCCGTCCAGAAGTCGGGGTGCGCAGTCTTGACGTGTTCGGCTGCGGCGGTGCCCATGACGTGGGCGATATTGCCGGGCTCCAACTCGGCGTAGACTTCCTGACATGCCCCGCAATGGAGCGCGGGTGCCTTCTTACCGCGGAGGCGCGGGTCTCGGTTGTGGACGGTGAGGTGCCGTGCCCACCAGATGGTTCGGGCGTGCTCTGTGGCGAGCGTTTCGGCGGGGGTTTGGTGTTTCTCGTTCATTGGTGCTTCCTTAGTTGGTATGGTGGGTTGATGAATCCGATAGTCGATATGTGAGGAGTTTTCTCATGCTTGCTAACCCTGCTCGTGAGCTGCTTGGCGTGTTTGAGAGCTGGTCGCAGCCCTCTGCTACTGCACGTTATGCACGCCCTTTGGATACTGAGGAGGAAATCGCGCAGGCTTTGCATGCGGCGCTTCTGCTGCGTGATATCCAGCGTCTGGTGAAGGTCGCGGAAGTTGAGCGCCCCAAACATAATTTGTCGTGGGCCTCGAAGTATTACGCCCGGTGGGCTCAAGCGATTTTCCAGTACCCCCACGGGTGGGACTATTCCTTCCAGTTAGAGAGCTACGAGCTGGACATGCTGTCTGCTTTGGCGGGTACCTTTGATGCATTCGCTGGCTCCGCTGAACCTGGGATGCTTGATTGGCTCGACTCCCAGCGTGAGGCGATGGCTTCCAAGGTTCGCGAGGTCGCGGATTACGTTGCAGAGGACCAGGGACTGAGCAGTTCTTTCCGTGCGTACATCCACGAGGTTATGTGCCGTGTGAGGCCGCTTTTCTCCGATGAGCTGAGCGGTAGCTTCAGCTTGTACGACGCATATATGGAATTCACTGTTTTAGTCGATGCAGTGTCTAACCGCACCACAGACCCCGAAGCGCAGGCGTTCTACCGCAGTGCATGGGACTGGCTGCAGGTTCCCGAGAACGCTAGGGCTCTTGCCTGGGCTGCTGCTCGTAAGGCGATCGGCCTCTAGGTTCCGCGCGGACGGCGAGTTGGAATCGGCGTCGTGCAAGCGCCGACTCTACGACGGCAATTGCTTCTTTGACTGTGATATGCACCGTGGTGCTATCACGGTCTTTTGCGTAGAGGGCGAAGTCCTCAATGATGTTGTACATTTCCTGGATGGCTTCGTCGGAGCAGAACCGCGGGCGGGTGGGCCTCTGGGTTTCGGGGGTGTTCATTGGTGTTTCCTTAGTTGGTGGTGTGTGAGTGCTACTCGGCTAGTTGGTGTCAACATGGGAGCTGGCGTGGAGCCTAGATTCTTCGAAGAGCCCTTTAAGTGCGTCTTGGAGGTGCAGGGAGTTGAGTGATTCAACGTCTTTGGTCTGTTCTTTTCCGCAGGTGCTGCATTTGAGGTGGAAGCTTCTACCTACGATTCGCCCGTTTCGGGCGATGTGAAAGACTTCGATGGTGAAGGGGGCGCCTTTTGTGTTCTGGTGTTCCTGCATTGGTATTCCTTCCTTAGTTGGTGGTGTGGGTGACGGGAAGGCTCGAAAGCCAAGCCGTCACTGCTGCACTGGTGTAGTAGATGCGTCCCCCGCCTTTGATGTATGCGGGGCCTGTCCTGGCTTTGCGCCAGGCGGCGAGCGTTCGTGGCGAGATACCGAGGTTGTCGGCAAGCTCTTCCGGACTCCAGACCGTGAGCGCGTTATCGGGGATAGTCAGCATGTCCTGTTCCTCTTCTAGGAACAAATCCTAAATTTAGGAATGGTTGGCAAAAAAATTAGACAGTAGTGCCCAGGCCCGCAGCATGGTCTTCAAAAAGCCAAGTGACGGGCACCTGCAGAGCTTCTGCAATCTTCCACGCTTCAGTGATGCGAGGATCGGCTTTACCTGTGGCAATTGCGCTAATGCGGCTAGGGTGAAGCCCTGATTCTATGGCTAGACTATGCTGCGTCTGAGCTTTCATTGCTAGGGCCATTCGCATGTTTTTACTGAAGGTTTCCTTATGCATCCCAGTGCCTCCTTTCGTTGGTATGCAACTAGCATATTCCTATTTTTTGGAAATGTGCAACCTGAAACAGGAATTTTTTTTAGAAGTCTTGTAGACTGTTCCCATGACAGACATTAAAGACCTGCAATCCAAGGCAGAAGCCTTCAATGACCTGGTAAACAGAGAAATCAAGGTATGGATGGTTCGGCGCGGCGAAGATCTGTTGTCCCTAGCCGCAAAAACTGGCATCTCCAAGAGTAAACTCAGTCGCTCTGTATATCGATCAGAAGGCTCACTCCCCGTTCGTGACCTCAAAATCATCAGTGCTGCACTCAATGTTGATATGACGGTCATTATCTCTGCTGCTGACAACGCAATGCGAGAAAAAGCAGCCACTCCCCTTACGGATGCCCAGCTGGCGGCGCAGATTTTGGCACGTGCCGAGCAGGCAGCGCAGGCAGGGTACACGCTTGCCGCACACCCTGCCGATACAGTCATTACTGAAGACCCTGCCGGAGCCTAACTAAGCTACCCCCTATTCACCAACTCACTCATGACTTCAACAGCAAATACATACGATCCAGAACGCCACGCCGCGAGCTTGGGTATCCGCATTGTCGAAGCTCAACCGCCAGCCGGTACACTCGCCCTCTGGGACGAGCAAACCAGGACCATACTCACCGCCCCCGGGCTCCTGTGGCGACAGCGACGATGCGTCATAGCCCACGAGCTCGCCCACGCAATCAACGGAGACGAACACTCCCCCATGGACGACGTCGCCTCCACCAAACGCGAGCGCCGCGCCGACACCGTTGCCGCCGGCTGGCTCCTGCAGCCTCATGCTGTGCGTACAGCGTTGGCGGTTGCTCCTGATTCTTTGCCTGCTGCTGCGGCTGAGCTTGAGGTGACTGAGCGTATTCTCTCGGCTTGGTTGTGGGAGCATAGCAAACGGGGCGGTCTGGATAGCTAGTCCAGTCCGCCCCGTCTGTGCATCATCAATCAATATAAGGAGAAATAAGCGCTTAGATCCGTCTGATGCTGTTCACTCACACAACAAGAAGATACCGACTCAGCGACGCCATTGCAGGTTTCCGCCTCGTAGTTATCGGTTATTGCGGGAGCAGTGTAGCGTCATGTGGCTGTGGCGGCAAGAGTCTCGTGGTGTCGGCGTGTCGTGGTGTGGTGTGGTGGTTTTTGGGCAAAAAAAAGATAACCGCCCCACCTACTGTATCCGGCAGTAGACGGGGCGGTTCCTGTGCAGTCCATGCTGAAGGTCTGCTCGAACGAGAGTGACTGAGTTTAGCGTCACCTGCGGTCGAGCGCAAGTGAAAGGAGAAGCGGGTGGTTAGGGACCCTCTTCCGATTGGTTCTCATGGAAAGATTATGGCTCGGCGGATTAAGCCGAAACGCTGGATGGCGCGTGTCTATTTTCGTGATAGCGCTGGCGTGCGGCGGGAGGTGACGGCGCAGGGGCCTACTCGTGCGGCGGCTGAGCATCGTGTGAAGTTGAAGTTGTCGAATCTGCCTGTGGTTGGTGCTGAGCTGTCCTCTGCGACGACGCTTAGGGAGGCTCTGGAGCGGTGGGTGTCTGGTTTGGATGATGGGTTGGCGCTGAATACCTTGCGTAATTACAAGCTGTGGGCTGAGCGCCTTTCTCGGAATCTTGGCTCTTTGCAGCTGAGAGAGCTCACTGCCGGGGCGCTGGATGCGTACCTGGCGGGTATTGATTTGCCTAGTGTGCGGTATAACCAGCGATTGACGCTCAAAATGGCGTTGGATGAGGCGGTGCGTCTTGGGGCTTTGCCGCATAACCCGGTTCTGGCTACTCGCCCGGTGAAGACTAAGAAGAAGGAAGTGCGAGCGCTGGATTTGGAGCAGGTTCGAGAGCTGCGGAGGCTCGTATCGGGGTTGCAGGTAACGCCTACTTACAATGGGTATCTTCCTGACCTTGTTGATGTCCTTCTAGGGACGGGCTGTCGTTGGGGTGAAGGTGCCGGGATTCGTTGGCAAGATGTTGATCTTGAGGCGGGGACTGTGACCATTTGCGGCACGCTCGTTCAAAAGGCTGGCTGGCAGGCTGACACGAAGACGCATGAAGCTCGTACTCTGCAGGTGCCGCCCTTTGTTCTTGATGTGCTGCGGAGGCGGCGGGCTGAGGCTGTGGATGGAGCTGTCTTTGTGTTCGAGCAGGGAGGTAAATCTCTGGCGTACAATTCGGCGAGGAATTTGCTTATGCGGGCGCTCAAGGGTTCGGATTTGGAGTGGGTGACCTGGCATGTGCTGAGGAAGACCACTGCCACGTTCCTGGATGAGAGGTTGGGTATTGCGGAGGCGTCCCTGCAGCTTGGTCATGCGTCGGAGGAGATGACGAGATCTGCCTATGTGCAGAGGAGTAAGCAGGCGGCGTTTGCGGACGCGCTGGAGGGACTGGCGGGCTAGATTTGGTCCCCATTTACTCCCCACTTTGAAATCTCTCTAGACTGCTATTAGACTGTCACCATTTGCAGTTTTGGTACGAAAAAAATACCCCCGAAAACCCTTATAAATAAGGGATTTCGGGGGTATTTGCCCTAAACCATAGGGATACTCACGCACCCCGCAAGTTTTAGAAAGCCTTGTTTACCAGCGCAGCAAGACCGGACTTCTTGTTTGCAGCGGTCTTCTTGTGCAGAACACCCTTGGAAACAGCCTTGTCCAGCTTACGGTTCACAAACGCAGAGCCTCAACAGCAGCTTCCTGGTTCTGTGCCTCAACAGCAGCCTTGACCTTGCGGGTCGCGGTCTTCAGCTCGGACTTTACAATGTTGTTGCGCAGGCGAGCCTTCTCGTTGGTGAGGATACGCTTCTTCTGAGACTTAATGTTAGCCACAATTAAACTTTCTGTTTTGTCTTATTGGTCGGTGAGGGCGACGCTGGCCGATCATCGACTGAGCGGCGTGGGGATGCCTATGGCAACCGGCCAGCAGTGCCCGATGACCATCGGACACTCAACCACACATAATACCAGATGAACAGCCTCCACGACAGACCCCAGCGGAGAGAAAAATACTGTGAAAACCACTACACGCAGCCTCCACATACGGCGCAGATAATCGGCACCGGTCGCCGGTGAAACTACCGGCACAGGGCGTTAGCCGTTATGGCGAGTCCACGCACGCTCAATCAGGCGGAACGTATCCTCCGGCATAATCGCACCCTCACGGCGCATCGAATCCGGGCGAACACGAATCACACGGTTCAGCTTCACCTCAGAGGCGCGGCACTGCGGATCCCACGGACCCGAACCAATATCAAGGTAGTTCGGATCAGCGTGCTCACGGTTATTGTGATCCTTGCTGGTCATCATCAGCGCCAGCAGGTACTCACCGTCACGACCCACCAGAAGCACCGGGCGGTCCTTACCCTGCGAGTGGTCCTCCTCGAAGGGAACCCACGTCCACACGATTTCACCCGGGTCAGCGTCGCCATCCAGGGAGGGCGAGTACTCAAAGTTAATCATGTCGCGGTAGTCGCCCGGGTAATCCGAACCGTCGGATGCGACGGTCGAAGCCGGTGCGGAAGGCTTAGGTGCCGAGGAAGACTTCGAGGCGCTCGGCTTAGGCGCCGAAGAGCTGGAGGTACGAGCCTCACCCTGACGAGAATCATCCTTGTGGGATTCGCTCTTCTGGGAGGACTCGGAGTCACCCTTAGACGCAGTAGCGTCGTTGAGGGCATCCTCTGCCGCCTTCTGCAGGAAGGGCAGCAGGGCAAAGAAAATTTTCTTCAGAATTTCGAGCATGGGCTCTATTATGCACTACAGGCGCGGAGGTAGAGCAATCGCCAAAACAGCCTGCTCCACCGCATACACGGCGTCCTGCGACTCGCCCTTCAGCTGGGCGTCAGCATCAGCCAGAAGCTGCACAATATGCGCCAACTGGGCGCCGGTAAAACGGCGGCCGTCACGCTGAGCCTGCTCAACCTGCCACGGCGCCATACCCACCTCACGCGCCAGCTCGTTAGCGCTCATGCGCACGTGGTGCACGCGCGCAATATTGCGGATGCGCATGGCGAGCGCACCCAACATCGGAATCGGCTCCGTGCCGGTGGCAAGGGAATGGCGGAGCAGACGCAGAGCCTCCGGGGCGTTACCGGAAATCGCGGCGTCACTGACGCGGAATGCGGTGACTTCGGTGCGGCCGCCGTAGTAGCGGTTCACCGCCTCCTCGGTGATTTCGCCGGGTACGTCTGAGAGCAGCTGCTGGCATGCGGCGGCAAGCTCCGCAGTGTCGGAGGCGGCAGCCGTCAGCAGCGCCAGGGCGCCACCGGTAATCGGACGCTGGGCGGCAGCAAACTCCCCTGCCAGAAACTCGCTTTTCTCACGGTCGGTTTTGAGCGCCTTGCAGTTAATGAGCACGAACTGGGAGCGCACCAGGTCGATGAGCTTCTTGCCGCGGTTACCGCCCGAGTGGTTCAGAATGAGCATGATGTCCGGCTCGGGGGCGTTCAGGTAGGCGAGCGTATCGGTCAAAAACTCGTCGCTCATGGAGGCGAGGTTCTCAACCTCAATGATTTTCGCCGAACCGAACAGGGAGGGCGAAGCGTGCAGGATCAGCTCCCCCGCCGTGTAGGTGGCGGCGTTAATCTGAACGCGGTCCACCTCCGGGTGGATGCTACGGAACAGCTCACGCAGGCGTGCCGCAGCGCGGGAAGCAAAGTACTCTTCGGGGCCGTAGAGCATGACGGCGGGTGCCGGGGTGACGGTACGCCACGCGGTGTCGAGGGCGGGGCCGCCTCGGCGGGCGTAGCCTCGGGAACCACCACGCTGGGTTGAACGCTTACGCTCGGACACGCTTATCACTCGCCTTTATCTGCAGGGTACGGGCTGAACTCGGCCCCACTGCGCACGGGGGTGCTGCGCGGGTAGAGTCTCGAGTATCTATCATAGCGTTTTCTTCTCAGATGCCTCCTAGCGGTGGTTAGGGGTAGTCGGTCACGGTTAGTCGGTTAAGACCGGGCGGGCTGATTGGGGCGCTGATAGAGGGCGCGGTGTGCGGTACTACCCGCAAATACTGCCGGTGCGTGACCGCACGGTAGCGGCGCGCATCCACCCACCACAGGGCTATGCTCAACGCCAGCACGCAGAGGGCGCTACACACCACCGCCGGGACGCTCGAACCGGGCTCCCACGGGTTACCCGGCGCATGCGCGGCAGTGTGTGCCGCCCACTCGATGCCCTGCGCGGCAAGACCACCGGCACGAAGGCACACATCCGCCAGAGTGGGCAGACCCAGGAGCATGAATCCGAGCGCAACCAGCCCGGCGAGCATACTCAGCGGCGCCAAAGGAGCGGCAACCAGATTCGCCGGAACCGAATAGAGCGGCACCTTACCGCTCATCGCCAAAATCAGCGGGGTGCACCACAGGGATGCCACGATGGGCGCGGCGAGCATTTCCGCGCAGAACACCGGCATGATGCGCATGAGCAGGCGAATCAGCGGCGGGCCCAGCAGGATCAGCGCGGAGGTTGCCGTCACCGACAGAACGAACCCCATATCCACGGCGAGGTGCGGGGCGGTAAGCAGACACATCAGTACCGTTGTTTGCAGCGCCGCCAAGGACTGGCGACCCGAACCGCGCAGCATCGCGTAAGCACCGAGCAGACCCATGGCGAGGGAACGAATGACGGAACCCTCAGAGTCCAGCAGCATGGCGTAGGCGAGCACCGCCGCGACCCCGCACAGCACCATGACGCGGTGCGGAATGGCGAGGGTGCTCAGCCGGTGCACGAGAGGCGGCAGAGCGTGGGCATTTGGCGGGGTAGGTTGTTGGGGCTGGGCGGGATTCCGGGGGTACGCGGGGCGGCGAGAACGAGCCGCGCCTCTCCCCCGCAACCGCTGCATCCAGGAACGGAACAGCAGGTATGCGCTGGCGAGGCGGTACGGGCGAACCGCCAACACCAGCCGGTACGCACCCAAAAACACAATGGCAATATTCGCCCCGGACACCGCCGTAATATGGCTGAGCCCGCTGAGCTTATACTCCTCCCGCGCGGTGGAACTCATCAGCGAATCGTCCCCGTAGGCGGTACCCAAAACCAGCGCCGCCGACTCCGTGCCGAGGGTCTCCAGGGCGCGGGTACGCAGATGCTCCTTGAGCGTGGACAGGTACGGCTCCGCCGCCGTCTGGGCGGTAGCGTTCGACCCGGCACCGGAGGCGGGGGCAGGAAAAATAGTTGCGCCGCTCAGCTTCGCCGTGGAACCGTTGAACTCCACCGTGCCGAGGGCGGTCACCTTCATGCCTGGATAAATCGCCTGCGAACGCGCGGTACCGTTCCCCTGGTGCTTAGCCCCAGAAACACTACCAGCCGAGCTTGCTTCCGATCGTGCTTCCGGGCGCTGCGCGGTGCTCTTTGCCGAACCGTCACGCCGGTACACGCGCACCCGCTCATTCACCAGCGCACGCACGCTCCGCCCCTGAATTTCCTCCAGCTTAATGACCACCAGAGTAGTGCGCGGATCCACGCGGCGAACCTGCTCCACCGTACCATTCAGGCGAAGCGAGGTGCCCTGCGCCTGCTGCAGGGTGGCGCGGGATGCATCCACCCCCGTAGCGCACAGAAGTACCGCCTGAACCGTCACGGTACACGCCAGGAAAACCAGCTGACCGGTCGTGCGAAACAGCAAGCTGTAGGGCATTGCCGCACGCGGCGGAAAGAACAGCAGAATTGCCAGGCACCCCAGCAGGGCAATGAGCACGCACGCCAGAGGATGCACCACCCGCCACGTGCCCACGGTCAGCGCCGCCGCGGTAAAAGCCCACAGCGCCAGCACCGTAAAACTCAGGCGAAAGTCCAGGTGAATGAGGCTTCCCTGGGCGCGCAGCTCCTGCTCATCGCGGCGGGTACGCCACCGTTCAGCGCCGATGCTCCAGCGGTAGCGGGCACGGTCATACGCCGTAGCCGCGGAACGGGTGAGGCGCCGGGTGAGGCGCAAGGAACCGGGAAAGAGTTCCCACTCCCCTGCGTGCTGGCGGTTCTGCAAGCGGTTCGGCCTGCGGTTCTGCCGGGGCATTAGACCGTCACCAGCGGGCGCAGATTCTCCAGCATCGACGGACCAATGCCGGGCACCGCATCCAACTCATCCACGCTACGGAAACCGCCGTGCGCCTCACGCCAGGCAATAATGCGCTGAGCCATTGCCGGACCAATACGCGGCAGGGTCTGCAGCTCCTCAGCGGTGGCGGTGTTAATGTTCACCGGGGTCGAGCCCTTCTGCGCGCTACCTGCAGGAGTTAGCGTGCGCGCAGGCTGAGGCTGAGTGCCGCCCTGAGACGCACCATTCGCCGCGTTACCCTGACCGGCATTCGCCGTGCCGCCGTTGGGCTGAATCTGCGTCGGAGCAGCCGTCTCACCGCGATGCGGCACATAAATCTGCACCCCATCACTGAGCGCACCGGCAAGATTCACGCGGTCCAGGTCAGCATCCGCGGCGGCACCGGAGGCGGCGGCAATCGCATCCACGGCACGACCCTGCGCGGGCAGCGTGTACACGCCGGGGTTGTTCACGGCACCCGCCACGTGCACTCGCACGGTAGCCTCACCGGAGGCGCCACCCTGCGCAGATTCACTCGGATGAGCGCCCGGCTGGGCAGTAGACTGAGCACCGGGCTGAGCACCGGGGCTCTGCTGGGCACCCACCGCCTGCACTGACTCGGCGGAAGCACTCGGGGAGGCGACCTGCTCGGCACGCGGCGCCGCCGAAAACTGGGTCACACCCCACACCACGGCAACCAACGCCAACACCGCCACCAGAAGTAGCACGCGCGGCGACAAGCCCCAACGGGTACTGCGGGTGGTGCCGGACTGATCAGCCTGCTCCCACTCCGCCCAGTCGTCCACCTCGTTCCAATCGGGTTGCTGATCCCAGTCAGCCCAACCATTCGACTCCGGCTGGGATGCCGCGGGCTCGGCAGGTGTTTCTTCGGCAGGCGCCTCCGCGGGCGTTACCTCAGTTGAGATTGCCAGCGGCACGGTGTCCTCAGCATCCGGCGCACCGTTCTTGCGGGCGCGCGGGCTGCGGTAGAGGCTGTTCATCAGGGAGCGGGCGCTACGCTGCGCACCGCTCGGCTGAGTTGTGCCGCCCTGCTGGGCTGCACTATCCTGCACAGGGCTCTGTACAGCGTTCTGGTCGGGGTTGGGGGTCATGCTCGTCATACCCCTACCCTAGGCTCACGCGCGCGAACGCACGAGCGCGAACAAAGAGCCTGTGGATAACTTCCCTCTCGCAACGAGAAAGGAGCCATCCACAGGCTCATTTTTGAAAAATATGCGGTTTTTGTTCAAAAACGGCGGGTTCAGGTTTGTCATAAAACCGTCACAAACACCTCAGCCACACGCCCAGACACATGCCTCACCACACGGGCAGTCAGCCCCGCGCAAGACCAGAATCTAGTCCTCGCCTAGTCCTCACGCGGCAGCTCAGTGCCCGGAACACCCAGCTCCGAAGCACGCTTATCAGCCATCACCAGCAGGCGGCGAATACGGCCCGCAATCGCATCCTTCGTCATCGGCGGATCAGCCAGACGACCCAGCTCATCCAGCGAAGCGTGCTTATGCAACACACGCAGCTCACCGGCATAGCGCAGGTGATCCGGCGCCTCATGACCCAGAATCTGCAGGGCACGCTCCACGCGGGCGCTCGCCGCAACAGCTGCCTGGGCGCTACGGCGCAGGTTCGCATCATCAAAATTTGCCAGGCGGTTCGCGGTCGCACGAACCTCCTTGCGGGTGCGCGCCTCACGCCAGGTGGTCAGGGTGCCGGTCGCGCCCATACGCTCCAGCAACTGCGAAATGGTCTCGCCGTCACGAACCACCACGCGGTCGGTGCCGCGCACCTCGCGCGCCTTCGCGATAATGTCCAGGCGACGAGCCGCACCCACCAGCGCGAGCGCCGCCTCCGGGCCGGGGCAGGTAATCTCCAGCGAGGAGGAACGACCCGGCTCAGTCAGCGAACCGTGCGCCAGGAACGCACCGCGCATGACCGCCTCGGCGTCCTGCAGGGAACCGTTCACCACAGCCGGCGGCAGGCCGCGCACCGGGCGGCCACGCAAATCCAGCAGACCGGTCTGGCGAGCCAGCGCCTCACCGCCGTGATCCACGCGCACGATGTACCTGCCGCCTCGACGCAGACCGCCGCCGCTGACGCTGGTCAGCTCGGAGTCGTGGCCGTAAATCTCGGCGATGGTGCGCCGCATGCGGTGGGCGGTTGCCTCGTGGTCGACCTCAGACTCCACCACGATTCGCCCCGAGACAATGTGCAGGCCTCCGGTAAAACGCAGAATCGTAGAGATTTCTGCCTTACGAGCAGAGACTTTCGTTGCCTCGTAGTTGGCGAGTTCGTCCTTGACGAGCGTGGTTAATGCCATGAACAGGTCCTTCTGGGCGTAGTGTCTAAGAGTCTATAACTTCGGGAAATGGGCACACCAAAATAGCAGCCGCAACGGTGATTCTAGGAGCTCAGCTCAAACGCTTCGTTATACGCAGCCGCAAGCTTCAGCGGGTCGTGCACATTCGGCTGGGAGCTCGAACGCAGATGCGCCCACACAACCTTCGCACCCATCGCAGAAGCCTCACGCTCCAGCTCGGAACGGTGATCAGCCTGCATGTCAGCGTCAGCAATCACCGCGTCAAGGTGAAGCTTCGGGGCGTACTGGCGCAACAAATCCAGGTGCGTTGCCGGGGTGAAGCCGACCGTCTCCTTATCGTCGGAAAGGTTCATGACCACGCAGCGGCGCGCCTCCGTGCGGATAATCGCCTCACGCTGAGCGTCCAACAGCAGATGCGGCAGAACCGACGTACGCCAAGAACCCGGACCCAAAACAATCCAGTCCGATTCTTCAATAGCGGAGAGCGCCTCCGGGCAGGGGCGAGCATTCTCAGGGGTCAAACCGATATCGTGAACGCGCTCCTCCTTAGAGAGGTTCACCTGGCCGACCACCTTCACGCGCTCAATACCGCCGCCGTTATGCTCACGCAGCACGGTGCCGTAAATGACCATCGGATCCAACGCCATCGGCAGCACGCGGCCGCGCGCATTCAGCAGCGCACCCGCCCAGTCCAGACCCGCAACCGGGTCATCCAGCAGCTGCCAGAGAGTAGCAATCAGCAGGTTACCGAGCGCGTGATAATCCAGCGGGAACTCGCCCTCGTACCCCTCGGGCGCGCTAAAACGATGCTGCATCACATCACGCCACGTGCGACCCCAATCGGTGTCATCACACAGCGCAGAAAGCGCCATACGCAAGTCCCCCGGAGGGAGAATACCCATCTCCTCACGCAAACGACCCGACGAACCGCCATCGTCAGCAACCGTCACAACAGCCGTCAAATCAGGCGTGACGTGGCGAAGCGCAGACAGGGAACCGTACAGCCCGTGGCCACCGCCCATCGCCGTGACCTTCGGCGAACGGTGCGTGGTCTTCAACAGGCGCAACGCCTGAGTCGGCAGAGCCGGCAGGCGCGGAATACCCTGAGTGTCATAACTGGTCGAATGGGTGGACATAGTAATACCTCACATACCCGGAAGGAATGGTATGCCGGCCCCACGGGTGCGGGGCCGGACGGCGGCTAATGAAACACGGCGCGGTGGTTGGGACGCGCCGGGAAAAACTTACTCGCGGCCCTTGTCACGGTGCTGAACATTCACGTTCAGCTCACCGAAAGCAGAGAGACGACGAGCCAGTTCCTCCGTCACAGCCACGGAACGATGCTTACCACCGGTGCAGCCAATTGCGATGGTGGCGTAGTACTTACCCTCACGGCGGTAGCCCTCAAGCACGGGGCGAAGAGCCGCAAGGTAGTTGCTGATGAACTCCTCGGTGCCGGCGTGCTCCAGCACGTAATCACGCACCGGGGCGTCCTGACCGGTCAGGGGGCGCAGCTCCGGAACCCAGTGCGGGTTCGGGATGAAACGCATATCAGCCATGTAGTTGGCGTCCGAAGGTGCACCGTACTTGAAGCCAAAGCTCATCACGGTCAGGTTCAGCTTCTTATCCGCACCCTCAGCGAACATTTCACGCACGGTACGAGCCAGCTCGTGAACGTTCATGCCGGTGGTGTCAATGGTGCGGTCAGAAGCGAGGCGCAGACCCTCGAAGAGAGTGCGCTCAGCGCGGATGCCGTCGAGGACGCGACCCTCACCCTGCAGCGGGTGCGGGCGGCGCTGAGCCTCGTAGCGGGCAATGATGGTCTCGTCCTTGGCGTCAAGGAAGAGCATGGAGAAGTCAATATCGGACTTGCGCAGAGTCTCAATCGCTGCGGGCAGATCGGAGAACAGGGCGCGGGCGCGAACGTCAATACCGAGCGCCACCTTCGGCACTCGTGCACCGTCGCGGGTCACCAGTTCAGCCAGGGAACCGAGCATCTGCGGCGGGATGTTGTCGATAACGTACCAGCCCTCATCCTCCAGCACATTTGCGACAGTGCTGCGGCCTGCACCAGAAATACCGGTAATGACCAGAATCTGAGGACGCTCCTCACTCTGGGCGGGCTGTACCGTGGCGGGCTTGCTCTGATTCTCGGGCATGGTGCTTCTTCCCCTTCAACGCGAAATACTCTCTATGCCATGATACAAGACCTTTATCTGACGGTTCGGGGGTACGGTCAGAAATTTCACCACTATGACAGAAATAAAAACCGCTCTCCCGGCGGAAGCCGGAGAGAAAGAAAGCGGGGTCACATATCCCTGCGGATAATCCTCTCCAAGGGGTCTACAGAAGGAGGCGGGCGGCAGGGTCACGCAGGGTACAGCAAAGCCCGCACGGCACCTCCCACAGGAGGCACCGCACGGGCTTTGAAGATACGTAAGCGAGCGCGCACTAGCTGAGTAGCTACGCGGACGCATGAGGATTCTTAGGCAGAAAGCTCAGGCAGGAAAGCCGCCACATGCTCCAACAGACGCACCGACAGCTCCTTCTTCGAACCGGAGAACACCGGCGCCTCATCAACCAGAGTCGACAGCAGCGTAATCGTGTTATCGTCCGTGCCGAAACCACGATTCACACCCACCGCATTGACCGCCAAGAAATCCGTGCCCTTACGCTGCAGCTTCTCACGGCCCAACTCCAGCGGGGTCTTCTCCGCCGAGCCGGTCTCCGCCGCAAAACCAACAATGAGCTTCGGACCGAGGACGCTATCGCCCGCCTCACGAGCCTGCTGACGGCGCACAACCACCTCACGCAGAATATCCGGGTTACGCACCAGCTGAATCACCGGCGCATCCTCGGAATCGGCGCTCTTCTTAATCTTGAACTCGGCAAACTCGGCAGGCCTAAAATCAGCCACCGCCGCAGACATGATCAGCACATCCGCCGCCGCGCTCGCCTCAAGGGTTGCCTCACGCAGCTCCAGGGCACTGACCACGCGGGTCACCTGCACACCCTCCGGCGCGGGAACCTCAAGGTTCGCACCAATCAGGTGCACGGTCGCGCCCAAGTCGCGTGCAGCCTCCGCGAGCGCCACACCCTGCTTGCCGGTCGAACGGTTGCCGAGGAAGCGTACAGGGTCCAGCGCCTCACGGGTACCGCCAGCGGTAATGACCACGAGGCGGCCGGACAGCGGACTACCCAGCGAACTGGATGCACCAGCCTGGCTGGGTTCAACCTGACCCAGCAGCGCCGAAGTCAGCGTCGCCTGACGCGCCGCCGCCAGACGCTCCTGCTCCGTGCCCGTGTACAGGGGCTCGGTCGGCGCGTAACCGGGCGTGTACACCGGGTGCACCTGGCCCTTCGGGAAGCGCTTAATCACATCCAGCGCCACCGCGAAAATGTCCTCCGGCTCAGGCATACGACCCGGGCCAGAATCCGGGCCGGTCAAACGCCCAATCGCAGGCTCAATCACGTGATAACCCCACGAACGCAGAGTCTGCACATTCGCCTGAGTCGCCGGATGCTCCCACATCTGAGTGTGCATCGCGGGCGCCAAAATCACCGGGGCGTGCGTGGTCAACACGGTAGAGGACAGCAAATCATCGGCACGACCAGCCGCCAAACGAGCCAGCAGGTCGGCGGTCGCCGGGGCAATCACCACAGCGTCAGCCTTCTCAGCCTGACGCACATGGTTCACCTCCGGCACGCGGTCAAACACGTCCGTTGAGACGGGGTTGCCGCTCAGCGCCTCCAGCGTGGGAACACCCACAAACTTCGTCGCGTTCGGGGTGGGCATGGCGATCACCTCGTCGCCATTCTTCGCAAAAAGACGAAGGAGCATCGCCGCCTTATACGCAGCAATGCCCCCTCCAATACCAACGATAATGCGCATGGTACGTTAAAGAATCCTTAACCTGAAAGAATGCAGATTACTCAGCGGACTCGTCGAGGATAACCTCTTCGATAGCGATAACCTCTTCGCTACCTGCGGGGATGTACTCCTCCTCGATAGCGCCGGGGAACTCAGCCGCGCTGAAATCAATCACAGCGGACAGGTCCTCGGGAATCGGGTAGCCGTCCTCGTCGAACTTTGCGTCCGGGCGGTGCTCCGCCACAACACGGTCAGCAATGATTTCACGCATTGCCACTGACAGGGACTTCTCGTTCGACTCAGCGTCAACCAGCGGGCCAACGTGCGCAGCAGTATTGTCCTGCAGGTTAGCGTAGTACGCGTTAATCTGGCGTGCACGGCGGGCACCGAAAATCACCAGGCCGTACTTGGACTCAGCCTTCTCAATCAGCGCGTCAGCGCTGGGGCTCACGATGCCCTCGGGAGCGACACCGTCAACGAAGTTGTAGTCCTCGTGTTCCTTGATTTCGTTTGCCACTAAAAACTCCAAATAGCTTGATGGAATGTACGTACCGAACACCCCCGCACACCGTTCGCGCTATGGCGCAAACCGGGCAGACTGAGGGCACGGTCAAAACTAAAGAACTATTCTACCCTCTCAACGGCTAAAACGCACGTACCAGCCCAGATAAAAACCCCGAACCAGCAGACACAGGGCAAACAAAAGGTGGGGGCTCCGAAGAAAACTCTTCGGACCCCCACCCTTCACAACGCCTCACGGCAGAACCACAGGTCGGAAGAAACTCTAGCCCCACCGCGAACGCAAAGCATGCAGATTAGGCGGCGCCAATCAGCTCAGCGATCTCCTTCGCTGCACGCTCAACAGTGTCGTTGACGACCGTGACGTCAAACTCCTTCTCAGCAGCCAGCTCAACCTTCGCGGTTTCAAGGCGACGAGCCTGCTCCTGCTCACTCTCGGTGCCTCGACCCACCAGACGCGAAACCAGCTCATCCCAGCTCGGAGGAGCCAAGAAAATCAGGCGAGCATCAGGCATGGTCTCGCGAATCTGGCGAGCACCCTGCAGGTCAATCTCAAGAATCACCGGGCGGCCAGCATCCAGGGCCTCCTGGACCTTAGCGCGCGGAGTACCGTACTTGTTCTTACCGTGCACCACAGCGTACTCAAGCATCTGACCGTCAGCGATCATCTGGTCAAACTCTTCCATCGAAACGAAATAGTAGTGAGTACCGTCAACCTCACCGGGGCGAGGATCACGAGTAGTAGCGGAAACAGAGAACCACACATTCGGGTAGTTCTCACGAATGTACTGGCACACCGTACCCTTGCCAACAGCAGTGGGGCCAGCCAGTACGGTGAGAGTCGGCTGAGACATAGCTTCCTTACTGCGCCTTCATCGACTGAAGGCACGATGTGTTAGGACTGAGAAGATTCAGGAGGCAGAGTATTAGTCCTGCGACGTGCACGGTTCAAATACCGCGAATTACGGTTGAAGTACTCCACCATCTTGCGACGCTGGTGTACACCCAGGCCGCCAAGGCGGCGAGTCGGTGCAATATGAAGTTCTTCAATGATGCGTTCAGCGCGAACGGCACCAATGCCCGGAAGTGCGCGCAGCATCTGCCCCACCGGCATTTTAGCCAGTGCAGGTCGGAATCGACCATATCGAGCACCTGACGCACGGAAAGTTCACGGTCACTCAGTGCACGCTTAATTTCCTGGCGGTGTGCTCGGGCAAGTACTGCCTTCTCGCGGGCGGAGGCGCGCGCATCCTCAGTTAGCGGAGTCAGCGGCATGGTTGGGTCCCCCATTTCTGCGAGTTATAGAATTTTACTTATCAACTAATGTATCACGGATAGCGCGAGAATCCTCGTTCCACCCGCGGCACTCACCCTCGCACCAACAATGCGTCTACGCACGTCAGCACGTAAATATCAGGGAGTACCCCTATAGCATAGCGGAGTATTCGCCCTATCAAAAGTGGAACCACAGAAGCGCCTCATAGAGCGGGCGCACTCCCCCGCTACAGAGGTGAGCAAACTCGCACCGGCGCGGGTGTGCGGCGGCAAAATTATGCATGCCGGTGTACCCAGAAACGGGGGTTAAACCAGTCGAACCCGGCGCTCCCGGGGCGAAAATTGGGCGCGGAAATCGGGTGCCGAAAACCGGGTATCGGAACCCGGAAACGCAAAAGGGGTGCGCACCCCGAGCAGACCCTCAACAGAATCCACCCGGAGCACACGCCCCTCTCACACAACACGCGAACTATGCGCCGCGAGCCGCCAACAGGTCATCACGAGCCGCCTGCGCAGCCTGCGCCAAACCCTCAACCGACGGGCCAGCAGCCAGTACGCCACGGCTGGAATTCACCAACACCTGCGACTCAACGCCCGCAAACACGCGGTACAGATCAGCCGCCGAAGCGCCCTGCGCACCATAACCCGGCGACAGAATCGGGCCGTTGAACACGCTCAGGTCAATACCCAAATCAACCAGCGCCTGACCAACAGTCGCGCCAACCACCAGACCGCACGGGCCCATCTGCTCCCACTGGCGGGAAGCATTCTCAGCGGTAGCCGCAGCGATAATACGCTTAGCCACAGCGCCCCCAGACTCGCCAGAATGACCAGACTCCGACGCGCCCACGTGCTGAACGCTCTTACCCTCAGGGTTCGAGGTCAGCGCCAACACGAAAGTGCCGCGGTCATTCTCATCAGCCAAATCCAGCGCCGGACGCAGCGACTCAAAACCCAGATACGGGCTCAAAGTCACCGAATCGGTACCCAGCGGCGAAGACGAGCCGAGCCACGCATCCGCGTACGCCTTCATAGTCGAACCGATATCGCCGCGCTTAGCGTCAGCAACAATCAGCACACCATCAGCGGCAGCGCGGGCAAACAGCGCCTCCAGCACAGCAAGACCAGCCGAACCGTGACGCTCAAACAGCGCCACCTGAGGCTTCAACGCCGCCGCAAACGGGGCGCAACCCTCATAGACCGCCTCAGTAAAAGCAGCCAGACCGGCAGCAGAATCCTCAAGACCCCACTGCTCCAGCAGGTTCGGATGCGGGTCAATACCCACACACAGCGGGCCGCGCTCCGCCATCGCCTTCGCCAGACGATCACCAAAAGCAGCGGACATTACGCCTCGCCACCCTCAGAACGAGCATCCACAGCGGCAGCCAGCTGAACGCCGTGCTCCTGCAGGCTCATGATGTCCCAGCTGTGCTCACGCAGAGCATTAATCGCCTGAACAGCCGCAGCGAACTCAGAAATGGTAGTCATGACCGGGCAGCCCACCGAAACCGCAGCGGCACGAATCTCGTAACCATCGCTACGAGCAGCACCACCGGCAGGGGTGTTCAGAATCAGGTCAATATCACCGTTGCGGACCATGTCCACAATCGAGTGGTCGCCATTCGCCTCAGCGAACTTCGAAGCCACAATCACCGAGTTCAAGCCGTTACGACGCAGAATCTCAGCGGTACCACCGGTCGAAACGATCTCAAAGCCCAGCGACTCCAGCATCTTCGCGTAAATAATGACGTTACGCTTATCGTGGTTAGCCACCGAAATGAACACCTTACCGGAGGTCGGCAGCGGCGAACCAGCACCAGCCTGAGCCTTCGCGAACGCGGTGTCATAGTGCTTATCCAGACCCATGACCTCACCGGTCGAACGCATCTCCGGGCTCAGCAGCGAATCCACCACAACACCCTCAGGGGTGCGGAAACGAGCGAACGGCAGAACCGCAGCCTTCACAGCAATCGCGGTCTCCTCCGGCAGGGACGCGCCATCCATGTTCGACGGCAGGTAGCCCTCAGCCTTCAGCTCAGCAATGCTCTTACCCAGACCAATCAGCACAGCAGCCTTAGCCATCTGCACGCCGGTAGCCTTCGACACGAACGGAACAGTACGAGACGCACGCGGGTTCGCCTCAATCACGTACAGGTTCTCAGACACGTATGCGAACTGAATGTTAATCAGGCCGCGCACACCGGTGCCGCGAGCAATCTTCTCGGTAGCGTCCTTCACCTTCGCGATGATGTCCGGGCCGAGAGTAATCGGAGGCAGAGTACAGGAAGAGTCACCCGAGTGAATACCGGCTTCCTCAATGTGCTCCATGACGCCGCCCAAGTACAGCTCATCGCCGTCGAACAGGGCGTCAACGTCAATCTCGATAGCGTCCTCAAGGAACTTATCAATCAGAGCAGGCTGCGAAGGCGAAACCTCGGTAGCGTTCTCCAGGTAGCGTGCCAGGTTCGCCTCATCGTAGACGATCTCCATGCCACGGCCACCCAGCACGTACGAAGGACGAACCAGAACCGGGTAACCAATCTCATCAGCGATGCGCTTAGCACCCTCGAAAGTGAACGCGGTACCGTTCTTGGGCGAAATCAGGCCGCCCTCCTCCAGCACGCGGGAGAACTCGCCGCGGTCCTCAGCCAGGTCAATAGCCTCGGGGGTGGTGCCCAGAATCGGCACGCCCGCATCCTTCAGGGCACGAGCCAGCTTCAGCGGAGTCTGACCGCCCAGCTGCACGAACACGCCCATCAGACCGCCGGTACGACGCTCCGACTCAACAATCTCAAGCACATCCTCAAGGGTCAGCGGCTCAAAGTACAGGCGAGTCGAAATATCGTAGTCAGTCGAAACAGTCTCAGGGTTGCAGTTGACCATGACAGTCTCGTAACCGAGCGAACGCAACACCAGCGAAGCGTGCACACAGGAGTAGTCGAACTCGATACCCTGACCGATACGGTTCGGGCCCGAACCCAGAATCATAATCGAGGGCTTCTCGTGGTGCGCAACCTCATCCTCCAGGTCGTAGGAGGAGTAGTGGTACGGAGTGAACGCCTCAAACTCGGCTGCACAGGTGTCAACAGTCTTGAAGACCGGGCGGATACCCAGAGCGTGGCGAACACCGCGCACAACATCCTCAGAAGAGCCGATAATCTCAGCAATCTGAGCGTCCGAGAAACCGTGACGCTTAGCCAGCTTCAAGGTCTCCGGGTCAAGGTTGTCACGCTTAGCGTGAACCACACCGGCAACCTCATTCAGCAGCACCAGCTGATCCAGGAACCACGGGTCAATCTTGGTCGCCTCGTGCAGCTGCTCCACGGTAGCGCCAGCCAGCAGAGCCTGCTGAACCTGGTAGATACGCTGAGTGGTCGCAACCTTAGTCTTCTCAACCAGCTCAGCCAGCTCAGCCTCAGACAGGGACAGCGGCTTGAACGAGAAGGACGCACCCTTCTGCTCCAGCGAACGCATCGCCTTCTGCAGAGCCTCAGTGAAGTTACGGCCCAGAGCCATAGCCTCACCAACACTCTTCATGGTGGTGGTCAGGGTCGGGTCAGCAGCCGGGAACTTCTCAAACGCGAAGCGCGGAACCTTCACGACCACGTAGTCGAGGGTCGGCTCGAAGGACGCCGGGGTCTTCTGGGTGATATCGTTCGGAATCTCATCCAGGGTGTAACCCAGGGACAGCTTGGTCGCAATCTTCGCAATCGGGAAGCCGGTAGCCTTCGACGCGAGCGCCGAGGAACGAGACACGCGCGGGTTCATCTCAATGACGATGATGCGGCCGGTCTTCGGGTCAATCGCGAACTGGATGTTACAACCACCGGTGTCCACGCCAACCTCACGAATCACGTTGATCGCGATGTCGCGCAGCTTCTGGAACTCACGGTCGGTCAGAGTCAGTGCGGGTGCCACGGTAATGGAGTCACCGGTGTGCACGCCCACGGGGTCGAAGTTTTCGATGGAGCAGACGACCACGACGTTGTCGTTGGTGTCACGCATCATCTCCAGCTCGTATTCCTTCCAGCCGAGGATGGACTCCTCCAGCAGGACCTCGCTGGTCGGCGAGTACTGAATACCGGCGCCGGCAATACGGTAGAGGTCTTCCTCGTTGTACGCCATACCCGAGCCGAGACCACCCATGGTGAAGGAGGGGCGGACCACCATCGGGTAGCCCAGCTCCTTAGCGGCTTCCAGCGCCTCCGGCATGGAGTGAACAATCACCGAGCGGGCAGACTCGCCGCCGGCGCGCTCCACCACGCCCTTGAATGCTTCACGGTCCTCACCGAGGTTAATCGCCTCAATGTTCGCGCCGATCAGCTCAACATTGTACTTGGCGAGCACGCCGCGCTCATCCAGGGAGATAGCCGCGTTCAGCGCGGTCTGACCACCCAGGGTCGGCAGGATTGCGTCCGGCTTTTCCTTCTCGATGATCTTCTCAATCACCTCGGGGGTGATGGGTTCAATGTAGGTGGCGTCCGCGAACTCGGGGTCGGTCATGATGGTTGCCGGGTTCGAGTTCACGAGGATGACGCGCACGCCCTCCTCCTTCAGCACGCGCAGCGCCTGAGTGCCGGAGTAGTCAAATTCCGCTGCCTGACCGATGACGATGGGGCCGGAACCGATGACGAGGACGCTATTAAGGTCAGTACGACGAGGCATTTATGCTTCCTTTGCAGTCTTGGTTGCGACCATCAGGTCGATGAAACGGTCAAAGAGGTAGGCGGAATCGTGCGGGCCCGCGGCAGCCTCGGGGTGGTACTGCACGGAGAACGCGGGGATGTCCTTACAGGTCAGGCCCTCAACCACGTTGTCGTTCAGACCCACGTGGGAGACCATGACCTGACCGAACTCGGCGTTCGGTGCGGTCACGTAGTCGCCAATCGGCGCGTCCACAGCGAAGCCGTGGTTCTGCGCGGTGATTTCGACCTTGCCGGTGGTCTTGTCCATGACCGGCTGGTTGATGCCGCGGTGGCCGAAGGGCAGCTTGTAGGTGCCGAAGCCCAGGGCGCGGCCGAGCAGCTGGTTACCGAAGCAGATGCCGAAGAACGGGGTGCCCTTACGCAGCACGCCCTGTAGCAGCTCAACCTGCTCGTCAGCGGTTGCCGGGTCACCGGGGCCGTTGGAGAAGAACACGCCGTCGGGGTTGTGGGAGTAGATGTCCTCGAGGGTTGCGCTTGCGGGCAGCACGTGCACGCGCACGCCACGCTCAGCGAAACGCTGCGGGGTCATCGACTTAATGCCCAGGTCCAGGGCGACAACGGTTGCGACCGGGGGTGCGAACCAGTTGAACTGGTGCGGCTCAACGGTGTAGGCGGTGTCAACCGAAACGGAGTCAGCGAGCTTACGGCCAGCCATCGGCTCGGAGGCGCGCACCTCCTCCAGCAGTTCAGCTTCGGGGCGTTCTGCGTGCTCACCGGAGAACACGCCCGCACGCATCGAACCGCTCGAACGCAGGCGGCGGGTCAGGGAGCGAGTGTCAATGCCCTGAATACCGACGATGCCCTGCTCGATGAGCTCTTCGTCGAGGGTGCGCTCAGAACGCCAGTTGGATGCCACGCGTGCTGCGTCGCGAACCACGTAGCCGGCAACCCAAATCTTGCGGGACTCAGCGTCGGTCTTGTTCACGCCGGTGTTGCCAATATGGGGAGCGGTCTGAACCACAATCTGACCCGCGTAGGAGGGGTCGGTCAGGGTTTCCTGGTAGCCGGTCATACCGGTCGAGAAAACCGCCTCGCCCAGGGACGCGCCGGTTGCGCCGTAGCCGTAGCCACGGTAGACGGTGCCGTCCTCCAGGACGAGCAGCGCGCGGTCCGTACGCAGGGCGCCGAATCGTGTCATGTCAGTCATGCTCTTCTTCCTTTTCTCTGGTGTTCTCCCCCGCTTCCTGTACAGCCTCTACCGTGCAGGTTCCGGGGTAGTCTATGGTGCCTTCGGCGGGGTGTTCGCCTAACCTCAGGCAAAATCTATGGGTGTGGGTGCACCGGGTATTGCGCCGGGATATTACACCGGGATTTAGGCTTCCGGTTCTGCCGCCCACTTCTCGGGCGCATCCACCGCATTCGGGGCGATGCGGCGCAGCTCCCGCAGTACCGCCTGCTTGTCCTCGGCGTAGCGGGTGCGGAAGCCGGTCTGCACGCGGTGACCGTCCAGGGTCCAACCAATCACGACCAGGCCGTTCTTCTCCACAACCTTGCCCGCCATACCGCGGTCGGTGGTGATGACTGCGAGCTTCTTCGCCGGAATCCACAGGTCCTTCGCGCCGTTACGGGTGAAGATGATGCTGTCCGGGTAAATCAGCAGGGTGGACTTGCTCTTGAAGCCGAGCGAATCGAAACCCACACGGTCCAGCCAGTTACCGAAGATCGTGGTGCTGACGTACTCGCCCTCGAAAGCGGCGTCAGCGGTCATACCCTCGTAGCGTTCGGGAACTTCCTTGAGGGAGCCGAACATGTTCGCCTGGCGTGCCAGGCGCGAGCGCCATCCGTGCCACATGCCGTAGATGCACAGGGCGACCAGGGCGATGCAGATGACGGCGGTCAGGAACTTTCCCACGAAGGTTCTCTCTTTCGGTTGGGGTCTCGGTCGATGATCTCGGCCTGGGTTGGTGAGGTTGGGGACGGTGCTCCCGGCGAGGCGGTGGCAGGCGTGAACCTACCACCGCCAGGCACGGTCACTACGTACGTTTGCCTCGCGGGTTAACGGCGCGGGGTTGCCAGCTCGCCGTTCAGCACGGTCGGGTGGCCAGCGTAGAAGGTTGCACGGATCGAGCCGGGTACCTCCATGTCGCGGTAGGGGTTGTTCTTACCCTTGGTTGCCTGCTCCTCCGGCTTGATGACGCGGGTTGCCTTCGGGTCGACCAGCACAATGTTTGCCGGTTCGCCTTCGGCAAGCGGGCGGCCCTGCTCGTGGTCCAGGCGACCAATCTTCGCGGGCTCCTCGGAGAGGATGCGTGCCACATCGCGCCAGGTAATCATGCCGGTGTCAACCAGGGTCATCTGGATGATGGACAGTGCCTGCTCCAGGCCGGTCATACCGTTCGCGGCGCACGCCCACTCGCATTCCTTGGTCTCTGCGGGGTGCGGTGCGTGGTCGGTACCGATCACGTCGATGATGCCGTCAGCAACAGCCTGACGCAGCGCCATGACGTCCTCTTCGGTGCGCAGCGGCGGGTTCACCTTGAAGATCGGGTCGTAGGTGCGTGCGGTCTCGTCGGTGAGCAGCAGGTGGTGCGGGGTTGCCTCCGCGGTCACCTTCACGCCGCGGGACTTAGCCCAGCGCACAACCTCAATGGAGCCCTTGGTGGACAGGTGGCAGATGTGCAGCTTAGAGTCCAGGTGCTCAGCCAGCAGCACGTCGCGGGCAATGATTGCCTCTTCAGCGACGGCGGGCCAACCGGTCAGACCCAGGTCAGCGGACACCTTACCTTCGTTCATCTGGGCGCCTTCGGTCAGGCGCGGCTCCTGCGCGTGCTGCGCAATAACGCCGTCGAAGGTCTTGACGTATTCGAGGGCGCGGCGCATCACTGCGGGGTCGTACACGCACATGCCGTCGTCAGAGAACACGCGCACGTTCGCGGTGGAGTTCGCCATGCCGCCAATGTCGGAGAGGCGCTCGCCCTTCAGGCCCACGGTCACTGCGCCGATGGGCTGCACGCGGCACCAGCCGGATTCCTTGCCGAGGCGGTCAACCTGCTCAACGACTGCGGCGGTGTCTGCCACGGGCATGGAGTTTGCCATGGCGAACACTGCAGTGTAGCCGCCCAGGGCTGCTGCGCGGGTGCCGGTCTCGACGGTTTCGGATGCCTCGTAGCCGGGCTGACGCAGGTGGGTGTGGATGTCGACCAGGCCGGGCAGCGCCACCTGGCCTGCCGCCTCGACGACCTGTGCATCTGCGGCGTCAATGTTCTCTGCGATGCGGCTAATCACGCCGTCCTCGATGAGGATGTCGGCGACCTTTTCGCCGTAGAGGCTTGCGCCCTTAATCAGGTACTTGCTCATGGTGTTGGTTCCTCTCGTTAGGAAGGTCGTTTAGGATTCGTCGCCGGCGTAGAGCTTGGCGCTGGAGCCGTCGGTCAGAAGCAGGTAGAGCACCGCCATGCGTAGCGCCACACCGTTGCTGACCTGGCGTAGGACCCAGGAGTTGGTGGCGTCGGCGGCTTCGGTGCAGATTTCCAGGCCGCGGTTCATGGGGCCCGGGTGCAGGATTGCGACTGGCTGCGGCTGCGCCTGCAGGGTTGCGAAGCGTTCGGCAGTCAGGCCCCACAGCTCGGTGTACTCCTCTGCGGAGGGGAAGTACGCGGCGTTCATGCGTTCCTTCTGGATACGCAACAGCATGACGGCGTCGGGGTTGGTGGCGATGGCTTCGTCGAAGTCGTGGAAGATTTCCAGGCCGGCTTCTTCAACCCAGGAGGCGGTGTTCAGCGGCAGCAGGGTCGGCGGTGCGACGAAGACGACCTGCACGCCGAGGGTGGTCAGCAGCCAGAGGTTGGAGCGTGCCACGCGCGAGTGCAGGATGTCGCCGACGATGAGCACGCGCATACCGGACAGGTCGGTGCCGCGGGGGCTGTCGAGGCCGTCGCGTTCTGCCTTGTACTGGCGCAGGGAGACGGCGTCGAGCAGTGCCTGGGTGGGGTGTGCGTGGGTGCCGTCGCCCGCGTTGAGTACGGGGATGTCGGTCCAGCCTGCCTCGGCGAGGCGCTGCGGTGCGCCGGATGCCGAGTGGCGGATCACGAACGCATCCGCGGCAATCGCCTTGAGGGTCTGCGCGGTGTCCTTGAGCGACTCGCCCTTAGACAGGGAGGAGCCAGAAGCGGAGAAGTTGGTGACGGCTGCACCCAGGCGCTTCTCCGCGGCTTCGAAGGAGAGGCGGGTTCGGGTGGAGTCCTCGAAGAAGAGGTTGACGACGGTCTTGCCGTTGAGCACGTTGAGGGTGCGGTTTTCGGCTTTGACCTGCGCCATGTAGTCGGCGACGTCAAGGATTTCGATAGCTTCTTCGCGGGTTAGTTCGCGGGTGTCGAGCAGATGCTTCATGAGAGCCCTCCCAGCTGGATAATGTCAACTCGGTCTGTTGCGTTGTCGGTTTCAGTCAGTACGACGCGCACGGTTTCGCTAGCGCTGGTGGGCAGGTTTTTGCCCACGTGGTCGGCGCGGATGGGTAGTTGCCGGTGTCCGCGGTCTACGAGGACTGCCAGGCGTACGAGGGCGGGTCGTCCGTGGGCGTTGAGTGCGTCGAGGGCGGCACGTACGGTGCGGCCGGAGTAGAGGACGTCGTCAACGAGGACTACGGTTTTGCCTTCAATGCCGATGGTGGGCATGATGCTTTCCCCTGCGGTGTCTGGGGAGGTGGTGCCGCCGGTTCGCTGGTCGTCGCGGTAGGCGGTGATGTCCAGGGCGCCGATTCGTGTTTCTGCGTTGAAGTTCGGCTCGATGGCTTGGATGCGGGCTGCGAGTCGTACGGCGAGGGGCACGCCGCGGGAGCGGATGCCGATGAGTACGAGGTTTTCTACGCCTTTATTGGTTTCAATAATTTCGTAGGCGATGCGGGTGAGGGCGCGGCGGATTTCGTCCTCGCTGAGGATGGTGCGGCCGACGGTGGTCGCGTCCTCGGAGGTGCTTTGAGGGGTTGCCGAATGGGGGGCTGCGGTTAGATTTCGCCCCTGATTCGCGCCGGATGTGGGTACAGTTGACCCAGGCATAGCCGTCTCCTTCCCCGCCTCACGGGACGGATTTAAAGGTTTTGTGCTTCTAGTAGGGTACCACAGTTCACAGGCTACGTTCAGGTTCGGCGAGAGACCGCTCACGGCGGGGACGGAGCTGGTATGGAGCGGGGCGGGGGCTCCGTCCTCGAGGCGCCTATGTTGTTTATAAGCTAGGGTGCCGCAGAGGGGGCACTCCCCCGCCTGCGTTGTCCGGTGAAGCCTCGACTATTGCTAACAAACCCAGCGAACGCACCCCAAACCCTGCGAGCGCATCCGCACCCAATACGGAACCCCACGCAGAACTGCACCAACCAAGCGCAACCTAGACACAGAAAACCCCCGCCGTACTGTAACGAACTACAGTACGGCGGGGGTTTCACGTACGCTCCCCTGCGGGTGCATCCTCAGCAACGGCAGCTTGGGAAACCCCTATGGAGCCTCTATCCGCTACCTAATCTGGTTTACAGGCGCTGAAGAATCTCTAGGAACTTACTCATTTCATAAGCTCCCTCCATAGGGGTATCCCCTTCATCGAACACCATGTAGTAGCGATACCGTGTGCCTGCTTTATCCGCCCATTGTTTTCCCAGCTTGAGTTTCTGCTTAGAGTCATCATTATTCTTTAGCTGAGCTCCCTTCGTCTCGACAATAACGATGTGACCGTTATATGTCTCCACGATAAAGTCAGGGTAGTGATTGATGGGCCCGTTAATGCAGAATCCCTTACGGTCTATATTACGATGCCACCATTTGACGTTATCAAGACCAGAGAAGTACTCCGCGCACCTCGTCTCCAGACCGTTCATCTTGCCCTCTTCCTCATACAACGATTTAGAGATGCTGTACGAGACGGCTTCCTTCGGGAAGATGAGGTCAGGCAAGGCATACGACTCTCTAACCGAAATGGATTCGGTTTCGAGATCCGTATTGAATTTTTCGATTCGGTGTTCTTCCAGTAAATCCTTAACTTTTGTGTGAACCTGATTTGCGACTTTATGAGAGTTCTCATGGTAGAAGAGCATATCTTCTGCGCTGAACCCCTCTACAATCCGTTCAATATATTTTTTGAGCTGACTGTCAGGAATTTCATTAATGCGTTTAATGACCCTCTCATAAATCTGTTCGGTAGCTTCACGGCGTTTACCATCATCATTCATATTCATAAAATGTTCACGCATCTTCTGCTGGTGTTTTTTGCTGAGACGAGAAGTTACAGGAGTATCAGCCCGATCTTTAACATCAATCAGATACATTTCTTCATCGACGGCGCCGAGGTTAATACTCGTATCCTTTGTTAGAAGGTTAAATCCCGCATTAAGAGAACCTTTCTCTAACAATTCGTAGTTACCGTTATTGCGATTAAACAGGCTCAGTTGCTTAGGCTTAATATTTGGTTGCTCAGTTTTAATGAAGAACTGCGGAATCCTCAGCGACGAAATGTCATCCCTAAATTCCTCAATTACAGGGTAAGATTTTACAGAGTCTTCTCCGGAGTACTCCATAAAAGACACCTCCATGTTATTAGCAATATTTTGGATATCTTGCTGGTACGAAGACTCCTGCTCCTCGGCCTGGTTCAGCATCTCTAGTGCATTTTTTGAAGATAGAGAATACGAGTCTTCCTCGACATTGTGCGTATCGATATTATTCGACGAGGTCTCGATATTTCTCACTTCTACGGCAGCAGAGACCAGAGACTCATCAAAGTCCAGGAATTCCTCCGTTGTAGAATCTTCCCCAGAATCAGAGACGGGCAGAAGGGGGAACTGCTCAGGCTTTCCTGCTTCTTTGGCAGAAATTTTATCGGTAACATTCTCCAGGTCAAGCTGTCCTTCGCCGTCAGCAATGCGGTAATCGCGCTTCGAAAACCCAGCAGCATTAAGACCATCAATAATCTGACGAATAGTTTCCGAAAACTTATTGGATGAGGCTAGAACATAGCTCATATTGAGCACGCTCTTGCTCTGGGCCTTGGCGTAAGGCTGACGCAAGACTCGGCCTAGAATCTGTTCCACGTCTACGCGGCTCGTCCTGTTAGCCACCGAAGCAAGGATGTATGCAAAGGAACAGTCCCAACCTTCCTTCAACGCATTCACCGTGATGATGTAGCGAATCGGGCACTCTTCGCTCAGCAGGTTAACGTTCTTCAGCTCATCCTTCTGCGCAGTTTTAATGGCAATCTCTTCCATCGGAATGCCAGCTGCAATTAGCTTTTCGCGTAGCTTTTCGAACGAAGTGACGTCTTCCTTATGGCGGGGTTCCGCTTGAAAGAGGACGATAGGACGAATATACTGACCGCCCTGTTTCTGCGCTTCATGCGCAACTTTCTCCAAAGAGCAGCGCAGATCAATAGCGTCTGTAATCACTTCCACTTTAGAAGGTCGGTTATAAGCGACAACCGGCAGTTTAACCATATGCTCCAGCTTGAGCTCTGAAGCACTCACATAGGAGATAACGTTGGCGCTTTCCTTCGGGGTAGCAGTCAAGTCGAGAATAAAGGAGGGGTTGAGGTTAGTCAGCATATCCCTGCTCAACGAGCTCGTAGCGTGGTGAGATTCATCGACGATTACTACAGGGTTGAGCTGGTTAATGTACTGCGCGAGAGAGCCTTCAGCCGCATTCTCAATGGGGCGTTCAGGACTCCCCAGAAAGGTGGAGAAACTCGTAAGGTTACCGTTCTCCTGATAGACCTTACGACCGTCCTTCTTCTTGGAACGCAGAGAGTCGTAAGAAAGTACCATCACCGAGAGCTGGTCGGCAATAATGGTGGGGCTAAAGGACTGACCAGATAGAAGCTCATCCTTGGAGTACACCTCTACCCTGCCTCCGAAATCTGTGTTGAGTCGGCGCCGGTAGGGATGGTGCGGGTCTTTAAGGGCTCGCAGAGTCTGAGTCAAGATTGCCTCAGACGGCACGAGCCATACAAGCACACGTGGGGCAGTACTTGGCAGGTAATCGAAGATCGGTTTAACTGATGCAGCAGCCAGAAAAGTCTTGCCACCACCTGTCGGGACCTTGTAGCAAATGTTTGGAACATCCGTGATGGTGTTCTGGTATTCCTGCACAGGCGAGGTTTTAGACCCCACGGTGATGTGCCGAGCCTCCCAGTAATCAGAGTAGGCTCGTGAGAGAGACTGCGTGCTCGTAAGAATCTCCAGATAGTCGTTGAGGTCATCAATGACCCGCTTCTGGTAATTTTTGAGTTCCATCGTGCTGTCGTCCTCCAATCGTAAAATCAGTAGTCGTTAGGCTCTAGACACGCGAGATATCGCGGGCAATCTTTTTTGAAAGTAACGTTATGAGCGAAAAGGTCCTTCTCATCCAACAAACATGTCTCGGCATAGATAACGTAGGATTCGGCAGCACATTCCGTAGGAATAGTGCCGAGGTACTTCCTATCCAGGCTGGTTGCCGATTCAGGGTCGTATGCAAAGAAGTAGCTCGTGTCGTCGTACTTACCCAGGTAGTGCGGGTGCAACTTATGGGCCTCACTGTATCCTCGGGGGTCCAACGGGGTCGAGGTTTCTGAATACCAGATGTACTCCGCCATCTTCTCGTATGGCACTTCGGAGTTCAGCCCATCCGGTACAAAGAGCGGAGCACCCAGCTCATAATATGCAAAGGAGCCAGGGACGCCGGCTGCTTTCTTTTCATGTTCCACGGTGGCAGTCACACGCAGAGATATGCTGGCGTTATTCCTACCCGTCACTTCGGTATAAAGCTTAGGCTTTGCAACCTTCGTATATGCGCCACTCTGTCTGGCTTCTGCCGCTACGGCGTTTGCTTCTTCAAAGACCTGGGCACCCTTCTTCAGAGAGGTAAGGTTAATCTTCTGATCGAATAGGACTGATTCCTCCGCAGTAGTTTTGATGTATCCGTCAATCACGCGACGTACACGTTCTGCCGTCACGGTCTCCGCGTAATCTCCCAGTTCAACGAGGATAAATTTGCGGTTACCACGGTCCTTGGCGTTGGCGTTCAGCACCGCATGAGCGGTCGTACCGGACCCTGCAAAGGAGTCGAGAACAATGGAGTCGCTATCTGTAGCGATGGCAAGAATGCGCTCTATTAGACGCGTTGGCTTGGGGGTCTCAAAGGCCACGCGTCCCTCAAAGATAGCGAGAATTTCTTTCTTAGCGACGTCAGTATTACCTGCTGCTTGGTGTTCCCAAAAGTTAGATGGAAGGAGCCCACCAACACTGTCCCGATAAGTCTTACGACGTACACCGCCCTTGCCTCCGTTCGTGAAGTAGAAACGGGGCCAAGCACCACGATCATACACTGCTTGGGCTTCGGCTTGTGCCACTTCAAGAGGCTTAGCTAACATGAGGGCCTTAACCCCAGGACGAACATCCTCGGGAGAAATACCACAAATTTCTGCTCGTTTTTCGGCATCGTCAATGTCCCGAAGCTCATAATCGGTCCATTCTGAAAAAATGGGGAATAATCGCTCCTGGCTATACCGCCAGCAGTTGCTTGCCGGAGGATAAATTAAATCTCCCGTAAACGGGTGCTGAACCGCGTACACCATTCCTTGATGAGTAACAGCTCCAGGAGCAAAAGCTAGGGTAGATGCCCATGGCCCATAATCGTTATCCGGATTCTTATACCCAGCATCTGCTTCTGCGGTACGCTCCAACTTATGTGGTTGCCAGCCCGGTTCCTTAGAGAAGACCAGCAAATGCTCAACCTCAATCGGGATTGTCTTAGAATCATTACGTTTTGTCGCTGTACGTTGCCAGGAAATATCCGCGACGAAGCAACGGGCACCAAAAATCTCGTTACAGATTAGGCGCAGATGAGCCGCTTCATTGTCATCAATCGAGATAAAAATAGCGCCGGTAGGTGCAAGCAAGCGCTGGAGCAGACGCAAACGAGGGTACATCATGCACAGCCACTTGTCGTGACGGGATAGGTCCTCGCCCTCCTTGCCAACGACCTCACCCAACCACTTCAAAATCTGCGGGTCCTTCACATTATCGTTGTAGACCCAGCTTTCATTACCAGTGTTGTAGGGAGGGTCGATATAAATACAATCAACACGCCCCTCATACATGGGAAGCAACGATTTAAGAGCCTCCAAGTTATCTCCGTGAATAACCATATTCTCGGAAGAAGAAACATCAGTACCATCTGCGTTCTTGCCGTAGGTGTACTGCTTTTCGAGAACACGATACGGCACATCAAGATGGTGGGTAACAACTTTGTTCTTACCAACCCAAGTCAGTTCCGGCATACTACCTTCCTTGTAGTTCTCCGTCAGAGCATTAGTGCCATTCAGCTAACAACACCCGTCAGGCCCGTTAAAATCATCATTCATATAGCACTCTACCGAGTTTACGGCTCATTAGCCAACGAATCGGTCATTCAACCTAGACACAGAAAACCCCCGCCGTCCTGTAGCGAACTACAGCACGGCGGGGGTTTCACGTACGCTTCCCTGCGGGCGCATCCTCAACGGCAGCAAACCAACCAGCCATAAAAGCTGGCGGGCAGGCCGCGGCGGGATGTCTTACGCGAGCAGGGTCGGCTTCACCTGACGGAGCTTATCCAGCAGACCGTTCACGAACTTCGGGGATTCATTCGTGGACAGCACACGCGCCAGACCGACAGCCTCAGAAATTGCGACAGCATCCGGAACTTCGTCATTGTACAGAAGCTCCCAAGTGCCAATACGCAGCACGGCACGGTCCACGGCGGGCATACGCTCGAAGGACCAGTCACGGGCGTAAGTCTCCACAAACTCGCGGATTTCTTCGTCGTGGTCGCGGACGCCACGAATGATTTCCTCAGAGTAAGCAGAAATCTGCGCTACCGTGTACAGTCGGCGGCGGCGGAGTACCTCAATATAATCTTCGTTGCGCTGATCCGCCTCGAAGAGCACTTCGAGGGCGCGCAATCGGGCTTTCGTACGCGAATTCATTAGTCGTTCACGCGACCGAGGTACTCACCGGTGCGGGTGTCAACCTTGACCTTGGTGCCGGTCTCCAAGAACAGGGGAACCTGAATCTCGTAGCCGGTCTCAACGGTTGCGGGCTTGGTGCCGCCGGTGGAGCGGTCACCCTGCAGGCCGGGCTCAGTGTAGGTGATTTCGAGGACCACGGATGCGGGCAGCTCGATGTACAGGGGGCTGCCCTCGTGCATTGCGATGGTTGCGGTCTGGGACTCGAGCATGTAGTTTGCTGCGTCGCCGACAACGGTTGCGGGAACGTTGATCTGGTCGTAGGTCTTCATGTCCATGAAGACGTAGTCGTCGCCGTCCTGGTACAGGTACTGGTAGTCGGAGCGGTCAACGGTTGCGGTTTCGATCTTAGCGCCAGCGTTGAAGGTACGGTCGACGACCTTGCCGGAGGTAACGTTGCGCAGCTTGGTGCGGACGAATGCGCCACCCTTACCGGGCTTAACGTGCTGGAACTCAACGACGGACCAGAGGTTGCCGTCAATCTTCAGGACGGCGCCGTTCTTAATATCGGTAGTGGATGCCATGGGGCTCTCCTTCGTGTCATCGACGCTCACGCCGTAGTGGTACCCGGCGAGGCGCTAAGTTTTCAATGAGCAAAAATATGTCCCGTACATTCTACAGGATGCGCACGAGTTTGCCTAGCAGGGGCGCCACAGTTTTTCTGTGGCACCCCGCCCGGCTGCCGCGTATTAGCAAATACGTACCGAGTGCATCCGGTGAATATACGGGACTCACAACTACTCGGAGATGATTTCCTGGTAGGTCATGTACAGGATCGAGTCGTCCGGCACCTCGTAGACGCGCGGGCGAGCCAGACCGTCAAGAATGATGAAGCGCAGCAGGTTGCCGCGTGCCTTCTTGTCGCGGCGCATCGCTTCGAGCAGCTGGGGCCATGCGTCTGCCTTGTAGGAGGTGGGCAGGCCCAGCGATTCAAGGATGCGGCGGGTGCGTGCCACGAGTTCTTCGTCGGCGTGGCCGGTTGCCAGCGCCAGTTCGGCGGCGTAGACCATGCCGACGGACACTGCCGCGCCGTGACGCCACTGGTAGCGTTCGTTGCGCTCGATGGCGTGGGCGAGGGTGTGGCCGTAGTTCAGGATTTCGCGGCGGCCGGATTCGCGCAGATCCTCGGAGACGACCTCAGCCTTCACGCGCACGCTACGTTCAATGAGTTCACGCATCACGGCGGACTGCGAGTCGCGTACGGCGTTCGGGTTCGCCTCGATCAGGTCGAGAATTTCGGGGTCTGCGATGAAGCCGCACTTGACGACCTCACCCATGCCGGTCAGCAGCTCATGCTCGGGCAGAGTGCGCAGGGTGCCAATCTCGCAGAGCACCGCGGCGGGCGGCCAGAACGCGCCGACCAGGTTTTTACCCTCGGCGGTGTTGATGCCGGTCTTACCGCCCACGGCGGCGTCCACCATGCCGAGCAGGGTGGTCGGAATGTGAATGACGCGCACGCCGCGCAGCCAGGTTGCCGCGACGAAGCCGGCAACGTCGGTAATGGCGCCGCCGCCCACGGAGATGATCGCGTCGGTGCGGGTGAAGTCGTTCTGACCGAGCACCTGCCAGCAGAACGCCGCCACCTGGTAGTGCTTTGCCTCCTCAGCATCCGGAATTTCGGCGCTGAACGATTCGTAGCCCATGGCGCGCAGGTCTTCCATGACCAGCTCACCGGTGGAACGCAGGGCACGCGGGTGAATCACGAGCACCTTCTTGGCGCGGTTGCCCAGAATTTCGGGGATTTTACCGAGCAGGTTGTGGCCGATAAGAACCTCATAGTTCTCACGCGGGGAGCTGCCGGTCACCGGGATGCGGGTGATATCTTCCGCGCCGGAGGCACCGAAAGTGGGGGTGGGCTGAGTGCTCATCGTGTGTCCTTTCACAGGTGAGGGGTTATGCTTGGGGGCGCTGCGCGCGGGAGGCGCGGGTTGCGGTCACGTACGCCTGGATTTCGGCGGTCATCTCGGTGATGGGGCGGCCGCCTCGTGCGTCCAGAGTGAAGTGCGCCAGCTCTTCGTATCGGCTGCGGCGGCGCTCAAAAATTTCGGTCCACCGCTCGACCGGGTTCGGCTGCAGCAGCGGGCGGGTCTTATTGCCGGTAATGCGCGGGGTGACGGTGTCAGCATCAACGAGGATGTACACCACGCATTCGTCCTTGAGCAGCTCCGCGACCGAGTCGGTCATGGGCGCGCCACCGCCCAGGGAGAACACCGTGTTGCGGTACACGGGCGAGGTGAGGACCTCTTCGATGGTTTTGCGTTCGAGCTCGCGGAAGTACGCCTCACCGAAAATCTCGAAGATTTCGGAGACTTCGCCGTAGCGTTCAACGATGAGCTGGTCGGCGTCGAGGAACTCGTAGCCGTAGAAACGCGCAAGGTGCGTACCAATGTAGGTTTTACCTGCCGCCATGGGGCCGATGAGCACGATGGGTCGGGAGCGTTCCGCGAAGTTCTCGTGCATTTCACGCACCTGCTGCGGGTGGATGCGAGCGCCGGCGGACTCGTCTTCTGCGAGCGCCTCTGCGGGGGCGGCAAGCTCTGTGGGGACGGTGAGCTCTGCGGGTGCCACAGATTCAGCCGGGGTTGCGGGCAGTTCGGAAGCGTCGAGGGGCTTCTCCCCCACCTGGTTCTCTTCTTCCGCGGGGGGCACAGCGGGTACTGCGGGTGCGGCAACCTGAACCTTGCCGAACAGCGCCGGGGTCGGACGGACCGGCTTGGCGGGTTCAGCCGCGGGCACAGCTACGGAAGTTTCGGGCACACCTACGGGGGCTGCGGGCGTGACCTGTACAGTCTTGGGTTCAGCCTTCTGCACGGGAGCAGAAACGCTCTCCCCCACCGCTTCTGCAGGCTGAGCCTGCTTCGGAGGTGCAGGCTTGGGCGCGGCAGGCTTAGGAGCAGTCGGTTTCGGTGCGGCTGGCTTCGGCGCAGCAACTACTGACGGCGCGGCAGGCTTCGGCGCAGTCGGCTTGGGTGCTTCCGCCTTCGCTGGTTCCTTGCGGGATTCCTCTTCAGCGGTGCCCATGCCCTGCAGGGCGCTGAGCAGCTTCAGGCGCAGGTCCTCATCCAGGCCGAGCGCCGGGTCGGCATCCTCAGAGACCGAGGAGGCGTACAGGCGCACACCCTGCGTGCTCGCCGTAGCGGCGGGCAGGGGGCGAACACCCGAACGCATCAGGTCAGCCGGGGTCGGCACGCGAGACGCCGCGCGGGCAGCAGAAACCGAAGCGGCAGCCTTGGAGCCTGCCTCAGAATCTGCAGAAGAGCCAGAAACGCCCGCCTCACGCGCGGTAACCTCAGCGGATACAGCCTGCTCGGCCTCCACCGCGGCACCGGACTCCGATACACCAGAATCCGGGCGCGGCGAAGCGCCCCCTCGCGCACGCTGCGTTGCCGCAGCAATACGCGCAAGGGGGCTCGAAGCGACCGGGCGAACACCCTGCTCCACAGAAACCTCCCCGGAACCGCGTCCTTTCGCGCCGCGGCCCTCAGACTCCGCCGGAAGGGGCACTACGCGTCCCAACCAGCCACGTTAGACTCCCACGCCAGAGACGCCGGAATGGCGTCCAGGTAGGAATCCATGTTGCGGCGAGTCTCACCAATCGAGTCGCCGCCAAACTTCTCCAGTGCAGCCTCAGCGAGCACCAGGGCGACCATAGCCTCCGCCACCACGCCGGCGGCGGGAACAGCACACACGTCCGAACGCTGGTGGTGGGCGCGAGCCTCTTCACCGGTGGAAGTGTCAATGGTCTTCAGAGCCTTCGGCACGGTCGCAATGGGCTTCATTGCCGCGCGCACACGCAGCAGGTCACCAATGCTCATGCCGCCCTCAATACCACCTGCACGGTTGGTATCGCGCGTTACGCCGTGCTCACCAATGGAAATCTCGTCATGAGCGGCAGTGCCCGGGCGGTCAGCGGTCGCAAAACCGTCGCCAACCTCAACGCCCTTAATCGCCTGAATACCCATCAGCGCTGCGGCAAGGCGCGCGTCCAGGCGGCGGTCCCAGTGCACGTACGAACCCAGTCCGGGAGGCATACCGTATGCGAGCACCTCAACCACACCGCCGAGAGTCTCGCCGTCCTTGTGCGCCTCGTCCACGCGCTGAACCATCGCGTCGGAGGTCGCCTTGTCGAAGCAGCGCAGCGGGTCAGCGTCCAGCTGGTCAACGTTGCGGGGCGAAGGCACCGGGGCGCCCTCGGGAGCGTGCACGCCACCCACAGCAACGGTGTGAGAAACCAGCTCAACACCCAGAGCCTTCAAAATCTGGGCGGCAACCACGCCAAGAGCCACGCGGGTCGCAGTCTCACGCGCGGAGGCGCGCTCCAGCACCGGGCGAGCCTCCGAGAAGTTGTACTTCTGCATACCCGCAAAATCGGCGTGACCGGGGCGCGGACGGGTCAGCGCAGCATTACGCGCACGACCCTCAATCAGCTTCGGATCCACCGGGTCGGAGCTCATCACGTCAGTCCACTTGGGCCACTCGGTGTTCGCAATCTCAATCGCGACCGGGCCGCCCTGAGTCAGTCCGTGACGCACACCGCCCAGGATGCGCACGCGGTCCTCCTCGAACTTCATGCGGGCACCGCGGCCGTAGCCAAGGCGGCGACGAGCCAGGGCGTCACGCACCATGTCGCTAGTGAGTTCCACACCGGCGGGTACGCCCTCAATAATGCCGACGAGCGCCTCGCCGTGGGATTCTCCGGCAGTGAGCCAACGCAGGGCCATAGGTTAACCTCTTTTCATCGCACCCGCACCGCAGCGCAGGAGGAAGGAATAATAATTCTTCACGTGTATAAATAGTGTATAAAATGCCCGTTTACTGAGCGAGTGAAAGCACGCTTTTTTCACGAAACGGAAGCACGAGGCGCAAGATCAACCGCCGCGCACATCGCATTGATTAGACCCAGCAGTTCGGCGGGCTGCAGTTCACGGCCGGTAAACAGCAGAACCTGCTCCACCGCCTGATACAGCAGCATCTCCAGACCAGAAACCACCGTGCCGCCGTTAGCCTCCCAAGCGCTCGCCAGCACCGAAGGCCACGGGTTATACGCAACATCGAGCAGTACCGGCTGGTGTGTCGCGGAGGCGCCCTTCAGCCCGCTCAGCTGGCTCGCCCACTCATCCGCCGCATGGGCAGGAAGAGTAGACACCACCGGGTGATGACCGCGCTCCGCAAGATTCTGCGGTAGTTCAGCCAGGGAAACCCGCTCCAGCTGAACGCCCAGGCGGTCCGCCGCCTCCTGCACGCTAGCGAGCTTATGCAACGAACGGGCGTACACGCTCACACGGGAATACCCCAGCTGATGCAGTGCGGTCAGGGCGGAAATAGCGGTCGCTCCCCCGCCCACAATCGCGGCAGAATCCTTGAGCGGCTGCGGCTCCAAACCGGCGTGGCGCAGCGCGTTCACAATGCCAATCACATCCGTGTTATCGCCCAGCACCTTCTCACCGCGCGGATACACCGTGTTCACCGCACCGGTCACTCGGGCAGTCTCACTCAGCTCATCGCAATACTGAATGACCGCGGTCTTCAACGGCATCGTCACCGACAGACCCGCAATATACGGGGCGTCCTCCGTACCCTTCGGGTGGCGCACCCCGTGCATAATCTCCGGCAAATCATCGGGCAGAGTATCGCGGCGATCATAACCCAAATTCTGCTCACCCAAAAAGTCATACGCGGCACGATGCAGCGCAGGCGACAGCGAATGCGCAATAGGGTGCCCCAGCACGTAGGCGCGGCGAAGATACGGGGCTTCGCGGTACGGTTCAGTCTTCATCGATAGATACTCTCTCGCTCTCAACGCTGGGGAACGCTCTCAACACTCAACGCTCGGGGCTTGCGGACATGCACACCACGAACCCAAGTTCATAGGCGCACTCTACCCATTTTAAGGGACAAACCAATATTCGGGTATAGCCCAACAACCGAGCACCCAGCATTCGGGTACAGCAAAGGCGGGCACCTCCCCCACTCTCGTGGAGGCGGTACCCGCCTCAGCAAGGAACCTTCACGCCGAAGCTACCAAATCGTAGCTACCAGCTAAACCAATGAGCTACAACTTAGCTACAGCGGTTCGGGTGCTTAGAACACCACTGGTTGTACTCTTCAACGTAACGCTGGTGCTCAGCGTAAGTGCGGGAGTACTTAGTCTCACCGGAGTCCAGGTCCACAGTCACCCAGTAGTAGTACGGGTTCTTCTCAGGAGCCGCAGCAGCCTTAATCGAAGCCAGCTGCGGGGAACCAATCGGACCCTTCGGAAGACCCTTATTCGCATAAGTGTTGTACTTATTGCTCTTATCGGCCTTCTGCTCTTCAGTCAGGTGGTACGAGCGGACACCCAGACCGTAAGTCACGGTCGCATCCGACTGAATCAGACCCGAGGTCTCACCGTCGGGGTTGTTCAGGCGGTTCTCAATGATGCCTGCAACCGCCACGTAGTCCTTCGGCTGAGCCTCAAGCTCCACGATGGAGGCGATGGTCAGCACCTCGAAGGTCTTCTGGTCGCCGCTCACGCCGGCTTCCTTCAGGTCAGCCTTGGTCTTATCAACCATGGTCTGAATGACCTTCTTGATGTCGGTGTCCTTCGGGAAGCGGTACTCACCCGGGTGCAGCCAACCCTCAATCGAGGGGAAGTTGCTCGGCACACCGTACTGGGTGTAGTTGCTGACCGCGTCCTCAACCTGCTTGCGGGTGAACGCGCCATCGGAGCCAGAAACAATCAGGTCGATGGTTTCGCTCACGCGCTTACCCTGCGGAATCGCCAGGTACAGTACGTTGCTGTTCGCCTCGATAATGGTCGTAATCGCGCTCGAGCTGCTCATGTGCTGCTGCAGTTCGTAGGTGCCAGGCTGCAGGTACTTGCCCTTGCTCTCCTTGGTGTACACCTCAACAAACTTATCAGCATCAGCAACCACGCCCGCTGCCTCAAGCTCCTGCGCCACCTGCGCGGTGGACTGGCCAGAACGAATCGTGAACGTCACGGTCGTACCATTGCCGCCACCCGAGTAGTCACGAGTCTTGAACGGGTCGTAGCGGGTAATCAAGGCACCCGAAATGATGACCAGAGCCACCACAAACAAGGAAATAGCGCTCAGCATGATGGCGCGGCGGCGGCGCTTACGCGCACGCAACGTAGCCACCGACACGATTTCCTGTTCCATCGTGATGCCGGTGATGCCCTTACGTTCATCCTCGGCTGTCGGCCTAAAGAGGTCGAGCCCGCTCTCTTCGGGATGTTTATTCTGTTCGGTCACTGAAGGTTCTCCGTTTCGTTGACGGCACCGACCGTGGTCCCTTCTGACTCGGACGGTCGGTTTTCTTCGTGGGCCGGATCGCTCACCTTGTACCCGGCTACGGACTGCCCCGCCTTGAGGGCATCCAGGCTGTACTGCAAAATGTTCACAGCCGCCACCTGGTCAACCATAGTCTTGAAATCTCGGCTGGAAACCCCAGCCTCGTGCAGTGCACGGTGAGCGCTCACGGTGGTGAGTCGCTCATCCACCAGCCAAATGTTAATGTGTGTTTTCTCTTCGGCATCCAGCTCGGAGCGCAGAGCCTGAGCGTACTCCCGAGCCATCTCCGTGGAGGGAGAATCCCCACCACGCATGGTCTTCGGAAGCCCGACGAAAACCTCCACCACCTCGTTCACCTCAATGAGCTTGCGCAAAACACGGCGGTCAGAGTTCTTCTTTGCGTCGCGGCGCAGCGTCTTGAGCGGGGTAGCGAGAATGCCGTCGGGGTCGCTGAGGGCGGTGCCGACGCGGGCGTTCCCCACATCGACACCCATCCGCACTCCGCGCTGGAATTCCGCCATGTTTAGGCCTGAGCCTGTGCGATAGCGTCGCGGACAGCGTCCAGTGCAGCACCAATCTTGGATGCGTCCTGGCCACCACCCTGAGCGACGTCGTCCTTACCGCCGCCACCGCCGCCGAGAACACCGGCAGCGACGCGGACCAGAGCGCCAGCCTTTACGCCAGCCTCGCGAGCACCCTCGTTGGTTGCCACCAGGACGACGGGGCGGCCATTAGCCACACCCACCACGGCGACAACAGCGGCCTCGGAGCCGAAGCGCGAACGCAGATCCAGAGCCAGCTCACGAACGCCGTTAGCGTCCAGCTCGCCAGCGTCATGCGCCAGAACGCGAACAGAACCGATGGTCTGTGCGTTCTCCAGCAGCTTGCCAGCCTCAGCCTGCAGCTTCTCGCGGCGCAGCTGAGCCAGCTCCTTCTCAGCAGCCTTCAGCTTAGCCAGAGTCTGGTTAATCTTCTCCGGCAGATCAGCGGAAGACTGAACCTTCATCAGGCCGGTCAGCTGGTTCACCAGGGTACGCTCAGCAGCCAGGTGGTTGAAGGAATCCAGACCCACCAGAGCCTCAACACGGCGGTTACCGGAGCCAACAGAGCCCTCAGTCAGCAGAGTCAGCGAACCAATCTCAGCGGACGAACCAACGTGGGTACCACCGCACAGCTCACGGGAGAACTCGCCGCCGATTTCAACAACACGCACCACGTCGCCGTACTTCTCGCCGAAGAGGCTCATAGCGCCCAGAGCCTTAGCCTCAGCCAGCGGCATCTCACGAGTAATCACCTCGTGGTTATCGCGGATCGCGAGGTTAGCGACCTCTTCCACCTCACGCTTAGCGGACTCAGACAGGCCCTCGCTCCACGCGAAGTCGAAGCGCAGGTAGCCTTCCTTGTTGAAAGAGCCACGCTGAGTAGCCTCGTTGCCGAGCACCTGGTGCAGGGCAGCGTGAATGATGTGGGTACCGGAGTGTGCCTTCTCACCGTCGCGGCGGCGCTGAACATCAACCTGTGCCACAACATCGGCACCGGTGTGAACCTCACCCTCACGCACAACGGCGCGGTGAACGCTCAGACCCTTCACGGGCTGCTGAACATCCTGAACGTCAATGATGAAGCCGTTACCGGTAATAACACCGGTATCAGCTGCCTGGCCACCAGCCTCCGCATAGAACGGAGTCTCATCCAGGACAACCTCAATCTTGTCGCCAGCCTTAGCGGCGGGCACAGACACGCCGTCCACCAGGATTGCACGCAGCTTAGTCTCAGTACGCAGCTCGGTGTAACCAGTGAAGATGGAGCCGCGCTCGTCCACGAGCTTACGCAACTCAGACAGGTCAGCGAACGCGCCCTTCTTCGCCTTAGCGTCAGCCTGCGCACGGTGACGCTGCTCAGCCATCAGCTCGCGGAAGGACTTCTCATCCACCTTCACGCCAGCCTCAGCAGCCATCTCCAGGGTCAGGTCAATCGGGAAGCCGTAGGTGTCGTGCAGAGCAAACGCCTCAGCACCAGAAACAGCGTTAGAACCGTCCTTCTTAGCCGCAGCAACAGCCTCTTCCAGACGCTCAGTACCGGTCTCAATGGTGTGCAGGAACGCCTTCTCCTCGGCGTACGCAATGCGGGAGATACGCTCGAAGTCGTCAGCAACGTATGGGAACGCACCCTTCATCGCATCACGCGAAGCCGGGAACAGCACGGGCAGGCAGGGCTCAGTCACGCCCAGCAGACGCATCGCGCGAATCGCGCGGCGCATCAGACGGCGCAGAATGTAGCCGCGACCCTCGTTCGAGGGGGTCACGCCGTCAGCAATCAGCATCAGCGAGGAACGGATGTGGTCAGCCACCACGCGCATACGCACGTCATCCTCGTAGCCCTCATCCTCAGCAGACTCAGAGCCGTGGTACTTCTTACCGGACAGCTCAGAAGCAGCATCCAGAACCGGGCGGACCTGGTCGGTCTCGTAGAAGTTCTCAACACCCTGCAGCAGCATCGCCAGACGCTCAACGCCCAGGCCGGTATCGATGTTCTTCTTCGGCAGATCACCCAGAATCTCGAAGTCATCCTTGCCGATGCCCTCACCACGCTGGTACTGCATGAACACGAGGTTCCAAATCTCAATGTAACGGTCGTCGTCAGCCGCCGGGCCGCCTTCCTTACCGTAAGCGGGGCCGCGGTCGTAGAAAATCTCCGAGTCGGGGCCTGCAGGGCCGGGCTGACCGGTCGACCAGTAGTTTTCCTTCATGCCCATGCGCTGAATACGCTCAGCAGGGAAACCCACCTTGTTGTGCCAAATATCGAAAGCCTCGTCGTCACCCTCGTAAATGGTGACCCACAGGCGCTCCGGATCCAGACCGAAACCACCCTTATCCTGAGGGGTGGTCAGCAGCTCGTAAGCGAAAGGAATCGCCTGCTCCTTGAAGTAGTCACCAAAGGAGAAGTTACCAGCCATCTGGAAGAAAGTACCGTGACGCGCAGTCTTACCGACCTCTTCAATATCCAGGGTGCGGATGCACTTCTGCACGCTGGTCGCGCGGGAGAACGGAGGGGTCTCACGGCCCAGGAAGTAGGGAATGAACGGCACCATACCGGCGATGGTGAACATAGCGCCGGGCTCGTTCGAAATCAGCGATGCCGAAGGCACCACAGTATGGCCGCGGGAAGCGAAGAAATCGATCCAGCGCTTGGAAATCTCCTGTGAGAGCATCTCGTTCCTTAGAGTAATCTGTGCGAAATTCTAAATTAGTCTACTGACCTATGGTGCCTGTCCGAGAGCAAAATGGCTAATCGAGCCACCCTCGTACCGTGGTTAACGGGACGAAAAAGCACCACCTTTAAAAACCTAGTTGAAGAAGCCGTCACCGAGCTGACGGTCACGCGCAATACGCTGCTCACGCGCTCGCTTCTGAGCCTCTTCCAAGGAGGCAATCTCAGCCTCCACCTCAATGAGTTCACGCTCAGCCAGAGCGGCGGTTCGTGGACTCAATCTCAGCCGAGCTCATCTGACGGTCCCAGGTGTCCAGGGAGCCAGGACGCAGATCCTGCTTCTGGCGCTCCACCTTCGCGTTGAGCTCCATCTCCTTCTCCTGCATGCCCTCACGCACGCGGGCGGCGAACTCAACAGCACGCAACGCATACGGCTGCAGGGGCTTGCCAATCGGCGAATCGAAGAACTTTCCCATCTGAGACTCCGGGTTGAGGGCAAGCTCACCATGCTCACGCATGAGCAGGGCGCTGCCGGGGGTACGCTGAGCAGGTTCAGAGGCGGAACGCCTGGAAGCGAAGTAACCAACCGCCGCGCCGGCACCGAGCAGAAGAGCTGAACGAAGCAGACCCATTAGTTCTCACCGCCTGCAGAGTAAGAGGACTGTGCCGAACCGTACTGGCCGCCAGTGCTACCAGTGTTGGCGGTGCCGTGTGCATCGCCGGACTTACCGCCGCGGAATGCCTGACGCACACCGTACGAGAAGGACGCAACCTTAATCAGCGGCTGACCCACAGTCGAGGTCACCAGCGAGGACAGTGCAGAAACGTTCGCGGACGCATCCGAAACGTTCGAGGTGATGTCGTCAACCTTCTCCAGCTGCTCATTGGTGGTCACCACAGTGCGGGTCACCTCTTCGATGAGAGGGACCGGTGCTCTGGTTCAGCGAACGAATCGTCACGATAAGCTCATCAAACACCTTGGTCAGGCGAATAATGGGTAGCGCAAGCAGAGCCACCAGAATCGCAAAAACTCCCGCTGCAATCAGGCCCGCAATATCTCCGCCGGTCATCTATAACCCCATTCCGCTCAATGCATGATGCTTATCAATAGTCGTACAAGGCTGGACGCCACCGTGGCGCGCAGCCGGATCGTGCATACAGTTCAGGACTATATACACAGCTCAATCCCCTATTTTAGTCGAAAAATCCTTCAAGCGCCCCCTAAACTCTCATGAAACTCCCAGCGACGGAAGATTCACAGGTTCTGCAGCGCCACAGCCCTGTAGTGTATAAGCCCCAAAAACCCACGCGTTAAACGGGAACAACCCGCCCCCACCGAACGGTGCAGGACGGGTTGCTTCTCGAAAAATCGAGATTATGCCAGACGCGAGTAGTACTCAACGACCAGCTGCTCGTCGCAGATCACGGGGATCTCTTCGCGCTTGGGCTTGCGCTCAAGCTTTGCGTGCAGCTTCTCGATCTCAACGTTCAGGTATGCGGGAACCTCGGGCAGAACTGCCTGGTTCTCACCTGCAGCCGCAGCCTGGAAGGGGGGTGGTCTTCTCAGCCTTGGGGTGAACGTGGATCAGCTGGCCGGGCTTGACGTGGAACGAGGGGCGGTCCACGCGAACGCCGTCAACCATGATGTGACGGTGAACAACCATCTGACGTGCCTGTGCAATGGTGCGGGCGAAGCCTGCACGCAGAACCAGAGCGTCGAGGCGGGTCTCGAGCAGCTCGACCATGTTCTTACCGGTCTGGCCCTCGGTACGCTTTGCCTCGAGGTATGCGCGGCGCATCTGTGCCTCGCGGATGTTGTACTGAGCGCGCAGACGCTGCTTTTCCTTCAGCTGGGTAGCGTAGTTGGAGTCAGCCTTCTTGCGGGCACGGCCGTGCTGGCCGGGGCCGTAAGGACGACGCTCGAGGTACTTTTCTGCCTTCGGGGTCAGTGCAATGCCCAGGGCACGGGACTGACGCACGGTACGGCGGGTGCGGTTGTGCTTAGCCACAATCTACCTTTCTATGTGAGGCTCCTGCACCCTCACGGGTGGGGCCTCGGTCTGTTGAATACTGGCCTCCTCGGTTGACCCCGCCGGAATCCGTACGCGACCGATTCGGTCGTTGCTGTACGGCGGTGGGGCGGAGAGCTCGGGGCAGAGTACCCCGCAGCTACATTACTGACACTCGCACGGAAGCGGGCATAGTAATTGCCAGACCCGTCAAGCTTACCGGATGCGCCCGGGCTTTACCAGCCTTTTGGGAAATCTTTGGTTCAAATCACTGTGCGTGTGGGTTTTTAATACTTACCCACACGACCCCCACAGAAAATATTTGCACCCGTCAGCGCTATTTAGATGCGAATTCTCCGAAAAATTGCGGCGCCGAGATGTGGGATTGTAATCATTTCGTTATTTTTAACCTGTGTCTTTATGGGAATAGCTTGAATCAGACCCCCATATCGCCTAGACTAGAAACCATAACAAGCTTGGCGTCCGCCCTTCCGGGAAGGCCGACAGTCAAGACGTCTATCACAACTCAAAACTCTGACGCGGTGCGCAGTACTACCGAGGTACTACGCACCGCTTTCTGTTTGCTCACTATCTGGCGCGGCCGGTTCATGTGGCTAGCTCGCGCCGCTGACTTGCCCGCCGAGGCGCGCCACTCCCCCGGTGGTCAGCGCTCAAAGTAGTAGACGGCTCGATGGGAGCCACGTAAGCTAACGGGTCGTATCCTGCACCGGAGCCGCATCCAAAATACGGCGGATACGCTCACGACGCTCCGTCAACGTACGCTCAAAACCGTGCTGGGTGGGCTCGTAGTAGACCGTGCCGCGCAGAGTATCCGGCAGGTACTGCTGTGCCGCCACATGCCCCGGCTCATCATGCGCATACATGTACCCCACGCCGTGACCAAACTGCTTAGCCCCCGCATAATGACCATCACGCAAATGCACCGGAACCTGACCCGAAGCGCCCGCACGCACATCCGCAATCGCGCGGTTAATCGCGTTATACGCCGCATTCGACTTCGGCGCGAGCGCACAATAAATCACCGCCTGCGAGAGGATAATACGCGCCTCCGGCATGCCCACCAGCGCCACCGACTGCGCCGCAGCCGTCGCCACCTGCAGACGCCTGCGGATCAGCCAAACCAATATCCTCACTCGCCAAAATCATGATGCGACGAGCCACGAAAACGCGGATCCTCGCCGCCCTCCAGCATGCGCGCCAGGTAGTGCACCGCGGCATCCGCATCAGAGCCGCGCATGGACTTAATGAAACGCGCTGACCACGTCATAATGCTGATCGCCCGAACGGTCGTAGCGAATCGCGGCGCGGTCCACCGCCTCCGTAGCATGCGCCAGGGTGATGCGCACGGGCGCGGCAGGTTCCGGGGCCTTCTCCCCCGCCGGTTCATCTGAATCCTCGGCGGAGCGGGCAGATTCTACCGAAGCCTGTTCAGCCTCGCTAAACGCAATCGCAGCCGCCGCCTCCAGCGAGGTCAGGGAGCGGCGAGCATCGCCTCCAGAAACCGCCGCGAGGTGGGCGCGCGCATCCGCATCAATAACCGCCGCACCGTCAAAACCGCGCGGATCAGCCAACGCACGATCAATCAGACGCTCAATATCGGACTGCTCCAGCGAATGAACCCGCAACAGCAGCGAACGCGAGAGCAGCGGCGAAATAATGCTGAACGACGGGTTCTCCGTCGTAGCCGCCACCAGAATCACCCAGCGATTCTCCACGCCGGGCAGGAGCGCATCCTGCTGAGCCTTCGTAAAACGGTGAATCTCGTCCAGGAACAGCACGGTGGTCGTGCCGTACATGTCGCGGTCGAGCAGCGCCTGATCCATGACCGCACGCACATCCTTCACGCCCGCGGTAATCGCCGAAAGCTCCACGAACTTACGACCCGGCGCGCGCGCAATCACATGCGCCAGGGTGGTCTTACCCGTACCCGGAGGGCCGTACAAAATCACCGAGGACGGGCCAGCCGGGCCGGCGTTCTCCCCCGCCAACACGCGCAAAGGCGCACCCGGAGTCAGCAGGTGCTCCTGGCCGAGGACCTCATCAATCGTGCGCGGACGCATCCGCACCGCCAACGGCGCACGAGACGCCGAACGGGCAGAATACGCACGCGACGCAGAGGCACGCGAGGAGGGCTCCTCAGTGGGCGCACCAATCAGGCTCACGCGGTCCCCGTCATCGGGCAACTCAAGATCAAAGAGGGAATCAGCCATAGTCTTACTCTATCGTTTCACAATCTGGAGGCGGGTACGGGGTGTGGATATACAGCTGCGGATTTAGCTCGCGGCGTGACACCACACGGGTTTTCGATAGGTTAGTGTCTTCGCCGTGGGTTTTAAACCCCGGGGCAATCTACTAACCTATCGAAAGCGCCGGCCTAGAGGGTCTCACTATCGAGAATCAGGGTCACCGGGCCGTCATTGACCAGCTCCACCTGCATGTCCGCACCGAACACGCCGGTCTCCACGTGCAGGCCACGCTCACGCAGCGCCTGAACATAGTCGTTGAACAGCGGCTCACTCACCGCGCCGGGCGCAGCGGCAGACCAGGAGGGGCGGCGGCCCTTCTTCGCATCCCCGTACAGGGTGAACTGGCTGACCGCCAGCACGGGTGCGCCCTCATCGAGCAGGGACTTCTCCCCCTCCATCAGGCGCAGGTTCGCGGTCTTATCGGCAAGCTTCGCAATCTGCGCCGCACCGTCACCGTGCGTGATACCGACCAGCACCAGGTAGCCGGGCTGCTCAATCGCGCCGACCGTCTCACCCGCCACGCGCACCGCCGCGCGGGTCACGCGCTGAATAACTACTCGCATCGTTCACCTTTCATCATGGAACCGGCATTCGCCGGGCTCATACATCTCTTTCGACACCACTCTCAGCGGCTGGTTTAGGGGAGCCGCAGTTCTAGAGGCAGCCGCCTCAGAGCACGCCGCGCAGCTGCACGGCACGCAAAAACTGGTTCGCCGCCCGCGGAGTACGAAACTCAATAAAACGCTTCTGCAGATGCTGCCCGCGAGCCTCCGCCAGCAACTCCCCGACGTGCGGGTAGCTCCTCCACGTGTACCGAATCATGTTGTCCGGGTCGCGCAGAATATTCTTCAGCGGCGGCTCCACATTATCAGCCCACAGCCTCTGACCCGTCACCGCACGGCGCACCGTCCGGCGAACCACACGCCACATGACCACCGCACGGCTATAGCGTAGGTAAATCACCACATCCGCACGCTCCAGCAGGCGGCCGCGCACCTGCGGATACTGCCACTCCGTAATCCACGCAGGCCGCTCAATGAGTGTCTGAACATCCGCCTCAAAACTAGGGCGCGGAGTCCAGTTCGGACCCCAATGCAACGAGTCCATCTCCGTATGCGGAATGTCCAGGAGGCGCCCTAACCGCGCCGCGAACGTCGTCTTACCGCTACCGCTCGGGCCAGCAATCAGAATACGCATGCTCCCCTCCCCTTTGGTTAGTACACAAATCGGCACGCACGCCAGTTGATACAAAAGGTGGGCTGCGACCCTGCACCAGCAGAATACACAGCCCACCCTCAACGGCGACCCCGGCACAACTCAACGCCCGCCGGGTCCACGCCGCACAGCCCGCACCCCCTACGGGGCGCACGACCAAAGACTAGAGAAGATTACTCCTCGTCCTTCTTCTTCGGCTTGAAATCAACGCCAGCTTCCTTACGCTGCTCCGGAGTAATCGGTGCAGGAGCCGCAGTCAGCGGATCGAAAACCATTACCGGTCTTCGGGAACGCAATAACCTCGCGGATCGAATCAACGCCAGCCAGCAGAGACACAATACGGTCCCAACCGAACGCAATACCACCCATGGGCGGTGCACCGTACTTGAACGCATCCAGCAGGAAGCCGAACTTCTCCTGAGCCTCTTCCTCACCAATGCCCATCACAGCGAACACGCGTTCCTGCACGTCACGACGGTGAATACGGATCGAACCGCCACCAATCTCGTTACCGTTGCAGACAATGTCGTAAGCGTACGCCAGAGCCGAACCCGGGTCAGTGTCGAAAGTATCCATGAACTCGGGCTTCGGGGAGGTGAACGCGTGGTGCACGGCAGTCCATGCGGAGTGACCCAGAGCCACGTCACCGGACTCAGTAGCCTCAGCAGAAGACTCAAACATGGGAGCGTCAACAACCCACACGAAGGACCACTCGCCGTCCTTAATCAGGCCGGTACGGTGACCAATCTCAACACGAGCAGCACCCAGCAGTGCACGGGAAGCCTTAGCCTCGCCAGCAGCGAAGAAGATGCAGTCGCCGGGCTTCGCACCGGTAGCCTCAGCCAGGCCAGCACGCTCAGCGTCAGTAATGTTCTTAGCCACCGGACCGGTCAGCTCGCCATCCTCCTGAATGAGGACATAAGCCAGGCCCTTAGCGCCGCGCTGCTTCGCCCACTCCTGCCAAGCGTCCAGGGTACGGCGAGGCTGAGAAGCACCGCCGGGCATGACAACAGCACCCACGTAAGGAGCCTTGAAAACGCGGAAAGTGGTGTCCTTGAAGTACTCGGTCAGCTCAGTCAGCTCCAGGCCGAAACGCAGGTCAGGCTTGTCCGTACCATACTTCTCCATCGCATCCTTGTAGGTCATGCGCTGAATCGGGCGGGGAACCTTCACATCAATCAGGTTCCACACAGCCTCAACGATGCGCTCGCCCAGCTCAATGATGTCTTCCTGATCAACGAACGAAGCCTCAATGTCCAGCTGAGTGAACTCAGGCTGACGGTCCGCACGGAAATCCTCGTCACGGTAGCAGCGAGCAATCTGGTAGTACTTCTCAATACCGCCCACCTGCAGCAGCTGCTTGAACAGCTGCGGGGACTGCGGCAGAGCATACCAAGAACCCGGAGCCAGACGAGCCGGCACCAGGAAGTCACGCGCACCCTCAGGGGTCGAACGGGTCAGGGTCGGGGTCTCAACCTCAATGTAGCCGTCCTCAGCCAGCAGGTTGCGTGCCGCACGGTTCGCGTCCGAACGCAGGCGCATGATGCGAGCCGGCTCCGGGCGGCGAAGATCCAGGTAGCGGTAGCGCAGGCGCGCCTCCTCACCCACCTCAACGTGCTCGTCAATCTGGAAAGGCAGCGGGAGCGGCGGTGTTCAGCACCTCAACGGCGGACACCTCAACCTCAATCTCGCCGGTCGCCAGGTTCGGGTTCTCGTTACCCTCCGGGCGCTTAGTCACCAGACCGGTCACACGCAGCACGTACTCGTTGCGCAGGTGCTCAAAATCAGCCTCATTGTGGAAAACACACTGGGTGACACCCTCACGGTCACGCAGGTCAACGAAAGCGACACCACCGTGGTCGCGGCGGCGAGCCACCCAACCGGTCAGGGTAACAGTCTCTCCAATATTTGCGGCGGTCAGCTCGCCGTTGGTGTGAGTGCGAAGCACAGACATTCCTTTCATAGCGGGCACCTCACGACTATAGACAGTAGCCGGGTACACGCGGTTGATGATATGCGCACACTGCGTGCGCCTCATATATTGTATCCCCTCCGGGCAGGTCGATGGCGGGTCGGGGCAAGTCAGGCACCAGAAAATGGGGTGCGGAGGCGGGATGCGGGTAGGGCGGCAGGTTCGTGGGTGTCTGCGGTCGATAGGTTAGTGTCTTCGCCATGGGTCTTTAACCCGGGGTGAAGGCATTAACCTATCGAAAAGCCACTACCCTATCGAAGTATTACCGGGGAATCCACTCCGCATGCCTGTGGACAAACACTTTTTCGGTAGAATCCGCGAAGTTATCCACAGATTTCACAAACAAGCCCCACAACCTCACACAGCCTGCCAGGATAAAGCCTATGAACACCGTAACTATTCCGTGGCAACGCGTCCCAAACGTACTACCGACTACACCAGAAATTACCCGCGCCGCAGAACTACACCCATTCGTGCTGAACTCCCAGATGCTCAACCTGCGAGGAATCGGGCCAAAACGCATTCGCAAGCTAGTGGCGGAAGGGTCTCTGCAACGTATCCAGCGAGGAGCCTATATTTACACCCGCGATGCCCAAGCGCTCACCCCCGAAGAGCGGCTCACGGTACGGTGCATCGCTGCTCAGATGATGGGTCTTCAAGGGATCTTCTCCCACACATCAGCCGCGGCGCTATGGGGACTTGATGTACTCTCTGTTCCCCAAATGATAAGCGTGTATAGCTGTAGTCATAGCACCTCTGACAGGGGAAGAATCACCCGGCATTACAGCGCCACTGGCCCCGAGGAAGTCACCAGGTTGCCGGGCACATCCATCATGGTTACGACGGTGGCTCGCACGCTGCAGGATTGCACACGCAGCATGCCCTTTCGGGAGGCGGTAGTCCTCGCTGACTCCATCATGCGGCGGGGACTGATGGAGCCCCACGAGGTAACCGAGATTCTACTGAGCCTCACCGGGTACGGCGGTTCCGCAGGGCCTTTCCTTGCGCAGGCGGTGGATGCATCCAGCGAGTCGGCCGGTGAAAGCCTCACCCGGTGCCTACTCATGGAGCACAGGCTGCCCCTCCCCGTAACGCAGTACCCGATTTCATGCGAGGGCCGTAACTATCGAGTGGACTTCGCCTGGCCCGAGGCGCGGGTCATTCTCGAGTTCGACGGCGAACAGAAATACGTGGACCACCCCGGCAGGGACCGCTACGAAGCCGCCCGCGACCGTGCCCTAGCCCGCGCCGGCTGGACGGTCGTGCACCTCACGTGGGCAGACATCTTCAGAAAGAACGGGAAGTCATCACCCACCTGCGGAAACTACTCTTGAGATAAAGCGAGGAAACGCCTCAGTCGATAGGTTAGTGTCTTCACCCCGGGTTAAAGACCCACGGCGAAGACACTAGCCTATCGAGAAGACACTAACCTATCGAAAATCTGGGCTCACACAAAAGACCCGCCCGGCAGGGAGGCCAATATCCTCCCCACCAGGCGGGTACACATCCATATGCAGGCTACAGTAACCAAATTATTACAGTAGCCAGATATTACCGCGGCCAAACACCGTAGGCATTACAGGCCCTACGATGACAGGCCCCTAATGTTTACAGGCCCTCAGCACGCACAATCTGAACGTGCAGATCCTCAGCCGGCGGCATCCACGAAGCCGGATCAGCAGCAACCTGCTCACCCGAACGGATGTCCTTCACCTCGTGAACCGGGGCACCCGACTCATCCGATGAAATGAACCACACGAACGGAATGCCGCGCTTCTCAGCGTACTTAATCTGCTTACCGAACTTCGCCGCATTCGCAGACACCTCGCAGGCAATACCGCGGGCACGCAGCGCATCCGCAACATCATTCGCAGCGGACCAGCCCTCATCATTCGTCAGGGCAACAAACACAGCCGAAGGCACCTTGCGGCTCGCCTGCGCAAAACCCTGCGACAGAATACGAGCCACCACACGAGTCACACCAATAGACAGGCCAACACCCGGGTACGTCTTCTTACCGTTCGACGCCAACGACTCATAACGGCCGCCCGAGCAAATCGAACCCAGCGACTCGTGACCAACCAGAACAGTCTCATACACGGTGCCGGTGTAGTAGTCCAGACCGCGAGCAATCGACAGGTCAGCCAGCACCTTACCCGGCGCACGGCGGGACGCCTCCTCAATGACCTCAGCCAGCTCAGCAAGACCCTGATCCAGCAGCTCGTGCTCCACCGAATACTTAGCAGCAAGCGCACGCACCTGCTCCACGAAGGATGCGTCCTCAGTGCGGATCTGCGCCAGCTCCAGGGCGGCAGCGGCAGCATCCGCGCTCGCACCAGCCTCAGCCTGCAGCTCCTCAGCCACACGCTCAGCACCAATCTTCTCCAGCTTGTCAATAGAACGCAGAACAGCCGCAGTATCAGTCAAACCCAAGCCCAGATAGAAACCCTCAGCCAGCTTGCGGTTATTCACACGCAGCTTGAACTCAGGAATCGGCAGCTTCGACAGCGCATCAACAACAACCAGCGCCAAGGTCACGTCGTAACGGAACGGCAGCTCACCGTCGCCAACCACGTCAATATCAGCCTGAGTGAACTCGCGGGCACGACCCTCCTGCGGACGCTCACCACGCCACACCTTCTGAATCTGGTAACGCGAGAACGGGAAATTCAGGTAACCGGCGTTCTCCACCACATAACGGGCAAACGGCACGGTCAGGTCAAAGTGCAGAGCCAGCTTTTCCTTAGCCTTCGCAGCCTCATCCTCCTGCAGGCGAGAAATTGCGTAAACTTCCTTGTCAATCTCACCCTTGCGCAGCAGCTGCTCAATAGTCTCTACCGAACGAGTCTCAATCGGGGAGAAACCGTGCAACTCAAAAGTCTCACGCAAAGTGTCCAGAACATGATTCTCAACCAACCGCTCAGCCGGAAGATACTCGGGAAAACCAGACAGCGAAGCCTTGCGAGCCATACGCGATACTCCTTGACAAAGAACTCGACAACAAAACCCCCGGAACACCTCCGGGCATATCTACCCATCATACCAACACCCACCCCAGCACAGCACCCACTCCCCCAGCTCACCCGACACAAACCCGCACAAACCCGCAGCCGGCAGGTTCGCCCACAACACAACACGACCAGACACTACTCACACACACCCCACAGAGGCTATGCTTAGGAGGTGCACACGCACACCCAAACGGGTGCCCACCACGGGGAACAGCGCAAAGGCGCCCCACCCCCAGCACCCCCGAGTGAAAGAGTTATAGCGGTGACTACCAAACCCGACGACACTGTAAACCTCGAAAAGGCACGCCAGTACGGCCGCGTCTCCGAGGACGGCCACGTCTTCGTCATTGTCGACGGCGAAGAATACGCCGTAGGCCAGCTGCCCGGCGCCTCCGAAGAAGAAGCGCTCAGCTACTTCGCCCGCAAGTTTGAAAACGTCGAGGCGCAGGTTGCCCTGCTCGAATCCCGCCTCGCCAACAACGCCCCCGCCGCAGACCTGCAGAAGGGAATCACCTCCATCGGCGCACAGATTGGTGTGCGCAACATGGTCGGTGACTACTCCGGCCTGCAGAAGCGCCTCATCTCCCTCGCAGAGCAGATCGCTGAACTCGGCGAAAAGCAGCAGCAGGCACGCACCGAAAACCGTGAACGCGCCCTCGCCGTCCGCGAAGAAATCGTCGCGGAAGCCGAGCAGATTGCCGGCCAGGACCCCGACCAGATTCACTGGAAGAACTCCCACTCCCGCATGAACGAACTGTTCGAAGCGTGGAAGAAGGCACAGCGCGAAATTCACCTGGCAAAGAGCGTAGAGGACGAGCTGTGGAAGCGTTTCCGCGCAGCCCGCACCACCTTCGACCGCAACCGCCGCGCGCACTTCTCGCAGCTGGACGACCGCAACGCACGCATCAAGCGCGCCAAGGAAGAGCTGATTGCACGTGCGGAAGAGCTGTCCACCTCGACTGACTGGTCTGAGACTTCCCGCGTATACGGCGACCTGATGCGCGCCTGGAAGCAGGTACCCCGCGGCCACCGTCGCGAAGACGACAAGCTGTGGGCACGCTTCCGCGCGGCACAGGACGTGTTCTTCAACGCCCGCAACGAAGCCGAAGCAGCGCAGGACGCAGTCTACGCCGAAAACCTCAAGGTCAAGGAAGCACTGCTCGAAGAAGCACGCGCACTCCTGCCCGTCGAAGACATTGAGGGCGCAAAGGCAGCCTTCGAGAAGATCCTGGACCGCTGGGATGCGGCAGGCCGCGTACCCCGCAACGACCTGCGCCGCGTCGACGGCGAACTGCGCCGTATTCAGGACGAAATCAACGGCGCCGAAGAGGCAAAGTGGAAGCGCAACGACCCCGCCAAGGCGGCACGCGCGAACTCCCTGCTCGCACAGATCGAGGACTCCCTCGCAGAGCTGGAAGCAGAGCTCGCAGCAGCTGAAAAGGGCGGCGACTCCAAGAAGATCGCCAAGGCTAAGGAAGCTCTGGAGGCGCGCCGCGCCTGGGCAGCAACCCTGCAGGGCTTCGGCAACTAAGGTCTAGCCGACGGTCTAAATAACGGTCTAATTAACGCCGAGAAGCCACATGTGTTTCGAAAAGCCACCATTATCGTGGCTTCTCGAAACACATGTGGCTTCTGCGTGTCTGCTGGGATGCCTCTGCGGGGTGCGGAATTTTAGGTTCGGATGGAGGGGCTAGTCATCGACAGGTTCATAATTCATGATTTCCCATTTCTGCCCGTTGTGCTTCAGTTCAAATTTGAAGGTGTCATCAGTTTTATCGTCATTACTCCATTTGCGCCAGCTACCGTCGGATTCAACATAGGTCTCATAGTCCCATTCGCGGTAAGCCTTCCAAAAATAGGTTTCACCATCTTCCGACCAGGGGTTACCGTCAGCAAGATAATGGTTTATACCACCAATAACCCACCCGCCGCTTTTGTACAGGTCCTCAACATCTGAATAGGCTTTAATCTCACTTTCGAAAGAGGGAGACATGAACTTAAAAGCCATCGAATAATCGCCAGTTTGAGTACCATAATTACCCCACAAAATCCAGGCATCCATCGTCTTGCGCATGCCCTCTAGAGACTTTTCGTTGTAACCGTCCTCCGGGGCGTTGGGTTTTGGTACATTCTGTGCCGGACCGTACTTATCGGCAGGGCGATACTCTCCGTCGGGGGCTTTGGATTGTCCAGAGTATCCTCGAACAGTAGACAGGGTCGCACTCGCCGAGGGCGACTCCGATGCCGCAGCGGAAGCCGAAGCCGACTCACTCGGCGCGGCGGAGGCGGTGGCTGCCGCCTCGTTATTAGCCTGCTGGCCGCACGCCGCAAGCAGGGTGCTCATGCCCAGGAGTGCACCGCCGTTCAACAACGCTCGACGAGTAAGAAAAACGGAAGTCATGGAAGTAGATTCCTTCTATCGGTGTGGTGTGAATGGGGGGATGCTGATTAGAAAGTGGAAGATAGAGAAATAATTCTCGAAGCAAGAATAAGAATTCTTGCGATACTAATAAATGCTTTAAATTTCCTATCTAGTCATCTACTTGTTCAAAGTCAATAATTTTCCAACCCTCAGATGTGTACTTAAACGAGAACTTCCACGTGTCGTCATCCTTTGTGTCATTCTCGTAAGACTTCCAATCACCGTTAGGTTCAACATACATAACGTAACCCCACTCCCGGTACGCCTTCCAGAAGTAATTCTCCCCCTCAATCCAGGGGTTCCCGTCAGCAATGTAGTGATCAAGCCCCGCAATAATCCAGCCGCCCCGCTTGTAGAGGGATTCAAGACCTTCGTAGGAATCTAGTAGTTCAGTGAAGCTACTGTCAACGAATTTGCGTGCTTGGCTGTAGTCTCCGGTCTGGGTGCCGTAGTTGTTCCATTCAATCCACGCGTTGAGTGTTTTGCGCAGACCTTCATTAGACTTTTCGCGGTATCCGTCCTCTGGCGATGCAGGTTTCGGGACGTTCTGCGCTGGGCCGTTGGGGTCAGCTTCACGGTACTCGCCGTCAGGTGCTTTCGAGCCGCCGGAGTATCCGCGAGTAATGACCAGGCTCGGAGTAGCCGATGCAGAAGCCGCGTCAGATGCCGCGGCAGAAGCCGACGCCGACTCGCTCGGTGCTGCGGAGGCGGTGGCTGCCGCCTCGTTATTTGCCTGCTGGCCACACGCCGCAAGCAGGGCACCAAAGCCCACAAATGCGCCGCCGTTCAACAACGCGCGGCGGGTCAAAAGAGTGGAAGTCATGGAAATACATTCCTCGTATCGGTGAAGGTGATTTTTAGCTGGTTTTGTTGATTTTCTTCAAACCAGTTATGAGCCAACGGTCATTTGTGTATGTGCAGGAAAGTTCCCAGGAGTTATTGTCTATTTCTCGGTTCTCGCGGGTTTCCCAGCTACCGTCAGGCTGAACGTACATAACGAAATTCCACTTGCGGTAAACCTTCCAAAGGTAAGTTTGATTGTCGACCTTCTGAGGGTTTTCCTCTGATACGAACTCGTTATGACCGTCTATAATCCAGCCTCCCTTTTGGTAGAGGCCGCTCATCTCATCATAGAAACTTATTTCTGACTTTAGCAATGGGGCTATGTATTGTCGGGTCTCAGTGAAATCTCCAGTTTCTACCGCATAGTTGCGCCAATTGGCCCAGGCGCGAATTGTCTTTTCCAATCCGGAAATAGACTTCTCGCGGTAGCCCTCTTCCGGTGCTGCAGGCTTGGGGACATTCTGAGCAGGTCCCTGCCAGTCGGCCTTACGGTACTCTCCATCGGGTGCCTTGGAGCCGCCCGAGTATCCTCGAACAGTAGACGGGGTGGCACTCGCAGAGGGAGATTCAGAAGCTGCTGCAGACGCCGAAGCGGTTTCACTTGGCGTAGCGGTCGATGATGCCGAGGCGCCCGCCTCATTAGCCGCCTGCTGACCGCAGGCTGCAAGAAGGGTACTGAGACCCATGAGTGCGCCGCCATCCAACAGTGTGCGGCGGGTAAGAAAAACGGAAGTCATGGAAGTGTATTCCTCGTATCGGTGTGAAGTGTGAATAGGTGGCTGGTGAGAAACCGGAAGACTAACCAACCACAGGGAAGAACCCGATAGCCGAGAAGCCACATGTGTTTCGAGAAGCCACCAAAGAAGTGGCTTCTCAGCATAAGACCCACGGGAGGGGCTTACATGTCGGGCCAGTCGCGGTGCAACGAATACTCCGTATCCCCATCACCGTTATCGTTCAGATGCCAACGCTGACCGGTACGAATATCGGCCTTGCGCAACCTGGGGTTCGGGTTGTCCTTCTTGCCCATGGTGGAGTCGTTCTTGCAGCCCCAACGAGTGTCGTCGTAGCTGCAGTCACCTGCTACGCGTCCCACATCAACCCACCACACACGCACCAGCAACGGATCACTGGTCGCCTGCGGGGTCACCATCATCATCTGCCACGGGCCACCATCCACACGGAAACGAGCCGTGTAATGCACGGTCGCGTACGCGTGGAAGTTACCCGAACGCTGATAAGCGTAGCTGGTAGCTGTTTGACGCGGACGCTCACGAGGGTAGGTGGTGACCGGTTTGCCTGCCGTGTAGTTAGTGTCTGTATCGCCGTTGCCGTACTCGATGACATAGGAGGAGGGCATGAGCTCAATTTCGACGTGTCCGGCGAGCATGTCTGCTTCGAGGCGGTAGGGGCCTCCGTCATCGACGTAGAAGTTGATCTGGTCGCCCTTGTAGACGTTGGGGTCGCCTTCTGGCCGGCCAGTGCCTGCGGGGTTGTTGTAGGACTGGTGGAGGGTGGGCTTGCCCGGCTCTAGCGATTCTGCTGCGTGGCGGATTTCCTCCATGACTTCTTCGTAGGTCGGGCCGGTGGGACCTGGACTGTCGGCACTGGTCAGGGTGCGGGTATCGTCAGGGACACAGACTTCTGAAGTGGGGCTATATTTGCCGAGGCCACCATCGATGTAGGACCCATCGTCACGAACGATGAGATTGTTGAGTTTTACGTGTCCAACCTTTCCGTCCTTTACGCAGCCAAGGATATTAGAGTCACTTTTGGAACGAATGAGGGTAAGGCCGTTGGCGCCTTTGGTGGTGTAGGTACTAGGTTCTGAATTGGGTTGCTGAGACGTATATTCGCTATCAGACTTATTCGTTCCAGTTGTTGGTTCGCCTACAGGTGCGTTTTTATCTCTTTTTACTCTCTGCGTTTGACAGACTTTAGCGCTTTTGTCTGAGGAGCATTCTTTTGTCGTAACCCCTGCAATAACAGGACCAGGATTCAAGCATAAGACCTGTAAAGCAATAAAAATGGGGAGAATAACTTTACGTGTACTCATCGCTTTAATCCTCTACTGATTCGTAGCGCATAATCTCCCACTGTTGACCATTATGCTTCAGCTCAAATTTAAAAGTGTTCTTAGTCTTGTCCTTATTTTCCCATCGGCGCCAGCTGCCGTCAGATTCAACATAGGTCTCATAGTCCCACTCGCGGTACGCCTTCCAAAAATAGGTTTCACCATCTTCTGACCAGGGGTTACCGTCCGCAATAAAGTGGTCTACTCCTCCAATGACCCAACCACCACTAGCGTAGAGATCCTCAATATCTTCATACGCTTTCAATTCGTTTTCATATGAAGGTGAAATAAACTGGCGTGCTTTTGTGAAATCACCGGTTTCGGTACCGTAATTTGCCCACTGAATCCAGGCATCCAAAGTTTTGCGGAGGCCTTCTAGAGATTTTTCGCGGTATCCGTCTTCAGGTGCGGTGGGCTTGGGTACGTTCTGGGCAGGACCATATTTGTCAGCCTTGCGGTACTCACCATCCGGCGCTTTTGAGCCGCCCGAGTAGCCTCGGACAGTAGACGGAGTAGCGCTCGCCGAAGGCGACTCAGATGCCGCCGCAGACGTCGAAGCGGTCTCGCTCGGTGCGGCGGTTGCGGTAGCTACCGCCTCATTGTTTGCCTGCTGGCCACACGCCGCAAGCAGGGCCCCCAGGCCCGCAAGTGCGCCGCCGCCCAGCAGGGTACGGCGGTTAAAAATGGTCGAATCCATAGAAGATACGCTCCTATCATCGGTGACGGTGTGATATATGTGCATGTCGGTCCGCTTTTCACAGGTCAAGCTGACCACCGGAAGGAAAACAGCCCCGTAGCGCACCCAACAAACGCATCAATGCGTTATGGAACACTACAGTTACCACCCTACCGCATCTTTGTGTCTATTTGCGTTGCTTTGAGTGCAATAGTATCTAAACGTCATTATTCGGACACATCAATGCTTTATGCATCAAATATCTCTGCGTCCACGAAGGCGCCAACCCTGCAGAATTTGTGCCATGGTTTAGTGTCTTCGACCGTGGTTTTTAACTACGACCAAAGACACTAACCTATGGTACGAATCCGTAACCCGTTACCGGATCCCCATCTGTGCCAGGTGGGCGGGCGGGCTACACGGCGAGCGCATACATGTCGCGGAGGGCCTCTTCCGCCTCGTCGAGGGCATATCCGCTCTGGCAGAGAGCGTCGCAGCCGTTACCGTAGCGGAGGCCGGCGAGGAACTCGCGGTCGGTCACCTCCGGCAGGTGCACCATGAGGTATTCGCCGTTGTCAGTGAAGAAGTCGTCAATGATGGCGGCGTCCTGGCCGGAGTAGAAGGCGCGGAAGTCTTCGTCATTGTAGTAACCAACCGTGTACATGAGGGGCTCCTTTGGTTGCTCGGCGGAGTGGGTGAGAACGCGTCGTTGTTCTCTACCGCCAAAGGTAGGGGGTGTCCCTGACAAGATAAGGGGCTGCACCGCCCACGCCGGAGAAAAAGCAGAAAATATTGGGTGATGAGGGGTTTTCTGGAGGCGCGCTCCCCCGCGGATGCATCGAGCTTATAAAAGCTTTTAACATGTCAAAGCAGCCCACCGAGTTGCCAATACGGAATAGCCACTCGGAGGGCTGGATTGAGAACACACCGCAATCACTAGAACTATATTAGGGCTTCATTCTAATCAGACGATACATAGCATCACTTTCACAGTTCATTATGCATTAGACGGAGAATAATCTACCAAAGGTTGAATCATTGGCATATTAACCACCAATTCTTGCCCCATGCAGTAAAGCAACGATTAGGAAATAGGCATTCATAAATAAATATATGCACAGAATACTGATAATAGATTTAACTATCACCCTCACATGACTTCTATACTTTTTATTATTCAACCTATTAACCTCATTTTTGGCAAGGTCAATTCTTACAAGGCATGAAATTGCCCCAATAATAGCACCAACTACAGGAATTACCGTTACAACCAAACCAAAAGGGTCTCCTAGAATTAAGGCAATGGTGAAACCAATAAACAGCCCAATAGTCGTTCCTCTCCCGGCATAATCAACAAAATCACGCATCAAGAGAAGGAGATAACCAGGCTGCCAGCGCTTCTTAACCCAAGAATACTTTGCCAGGATATTCTCTTCTTTAACGAGGTTCAAAATGTCATCATAGCTAATAAAATCTGCATATTTAATTTCCTCTATCTCGGAGCAAAAATCCCTTAAAGATAGATAAACCTCCCTAAATGGGTCATATTTAGGGGTGAGGCCAGTCATTTTTTCTAGCTGAGCCAATGAATCAATGCAATGAATTTGTGTAATAGAGCTTGGCTCATTTTCAACCCGCTTTAGAAAATGTTGAACCTTATCTTTAAATTCATTATCTACATCTTTGGGCGGAAACAGATGAAATGGATGAGATATATTAAATACAGCGTTCTTTATTGAGGCTTTTCCAAACCGCTTAAGATATTCAACTTTTGATTCTCTAGATATACCAAATTTATTTAGGATACTAGCAATTATCTCCTTCCTGGCCGCTGCATACCAATAATATCCAGTTGATTCAAAAACCATCCGGAAAATAAGGCATAAAGTCGCAAACACCAGTAAAAGTGAGGTCACTGCTGCAATCATACCGAGGTTACCCATAGTCTTTTCCTTCCCAACTCTGCGAATTTCGGTGCTTCTGATTACAGATTAGAAAAGACCCCTGACAAGATAAGGGGCTGCGCTACCCTGCGCCGACGAAAAACAGAAAAAATATTGTGTGACGAGGGGTTTTCTGGAGGCGCACTCTCCCGCCCACACGTCGTACGGAAATTTGGTCATAGGTTACGGACTTCTGCCATGGTTTTTAACTACGACCAAAGACGCTAACCTATGGCACAAATCCATACCTCATGACCAAATCCTCCTCCACACCAGGTAGATTACGCAGCGGGTAACTGGTTGTTTCGATAGGTTAGTGTCTTCGCCGCGGGTCTTTAACCCGTAGTGAAGACACTAACCTATCGAAGGAGCCCCGGCCCTCCCCTCATGAACGGCGAAAAGCCACATGTGTTTCGAGAAGCCACCAAAGAAGTGGCTTCTCGAAACACATGTGGCTTCTGGGCGGATTACCGCAAACTAGCGCGGGTTACAGTACATAACCGTGCGTTAGTTTCCGAGGGTTATTCTCCACCAAGGAACGGCATGAAGCGGACGATGTGCTTCTCCAGCTTCTGCTTCACACGCTTCGCCTTGGTCGCGGCGTCCTCGGTCTTCGCGCCGCCGAGCTTACCGCCGAAGAGCGGAATCTTGCGCTTGGTCAGGCGGCTAATCTTGTTGGGGATGGTACGGCGGTTTTCCTTGAGTGCACGGTTGACGACGCGCTGGGTCTCTGCGGAGTCCAACTCTTCGTCCTGCACGATGGTGTCTTCCTCGCGGGCACGGCGGTTGGTCACGTAGTGGTGGAAGTGTTCCTGCACGTCGTGGTCTTCGGGCTCGTTCAGGTATGCATCGAAGTAGTCCTCAATGATGTCGCTGCTTTCTCGCAGGTCGGTGTCGTTACGTACAGCGCGGCGCACGCGGTCGCGGAACTTCTCCAGGTCATCTGCGGTACCTTCGGCGGTGGTGTTCTCCCCTGCCGCCTTCCCATGGCGTGCCTTGCGGGCTTCGGCGACTAGGTCGAGAATGTAGCGGACACCGACTTCCTGCTGCTTGAGGAATTCCGTCTCGAAAAGAATCTGACCGAGTACGTGGCTTGCTTCGTCTTCGGGTTCGTAGCCATCTTCTTCTTGGGCGCGCTGCAGTTCGCGGGCTTCTTCGCGGATGTCGTTGTAGACACCCGTGTAGCCCTGCATGTCGTAGTCGCTGATGAGTTCGTTGCCGCCATCGCGGATGAACTCGTCGTGTACACGCAGTTCCTGCTGCAGCTCGAACACATCATTCATACACTTGACGTATTCGGCCTTCTCCTCGAGAGTATCAACAGCAATCGAACCGCCCTCGTCCATGGGGAACTTCTCGCGCAGCTCGTTAACTGCCTTGCTGTATTCTTCGAAGACTTCCTTGTAGGGGCGGGTGAAGGCAACAGTCAGAGCTGACTCACTGCCGCTGTTTTCTGTGTCACCGAAGAGGGCAAATGCGTCCTTGGTGGCCTGTTCGAGGTCGCGGAAGCACACGATGTTGCCGGAGGGCTTACGTGAGTTGAGGATTCGGTTGGTGCGGCTGTACGCCTGCACCAGGCCGTGCATCTTCAGGTTCTTGTCTACCCAGAGGGTGTTGACGGTCTTGGAGTCGAAGCCGGTCAGGAACATGTTCACCACGATGAGCAGGTCCAGTTCGCGTACCTTCATGCGGCGGGAGACGTCCTTGTAGTAGTTGTCGAAGGAGTCGCCGTCGGTGCTGAAGTTGGTGCCGAACATGGTGTTGTAGTCTTCGAGGAAGCCGTCCATGCGGTTGCCGGTGTCTTCGGTGGCAAAGGTGAAGTTTTCTTCTTCGCCGAAGGTGTCGATGAGCTGTCCACCGTTGCCCTGTGAGTAGATGATGGCGACCTTGAGCTTCTGTTCAGGGCGCAGGGTGCCATCTGCGATGCGTTCTTCTTGCAGCGTGTTGAGGGCGTCGTAGTAGGTGCAGGCGGCGTCAATGGAGGAGGTTGCCAGGATCGAGTTGAAGCCGCGCACGCGCTCTACGTAGTGTTCGGTGATGCCGTTGATGGTGCGGGTCTTCTTGATGTCGTAGCTGGTTCCTGCGCTCTGGTTGGTTTTGCGGTCGTAGTTGTCCAGGATATAGGTTGCGATGGCTTCGATACGTTCGGGGCTCTCGAGCACCTCCTTACTCTTTGCGAGCTTTTCAAGTTCCTTCGCGTCGGGGGTCTCGGCACGTTCAGCCGCAATTTCCTCGGCGTAGGCGCTTTCTTCGAGCTCCGCAAAGGTGGGGCTGGTGTTGGTGTATTCCAGGTGGAATTTCAGCACGTTCTTGTCGCGGATGGCGTCGACAACGGTGTAGGAGTGCAGGCAGTCACCGAAGACTTCGGCGGTGGTGGTGCCGGGGCCACCTGCGGAGTTCTTGTCGAAGATGGGGGTGCCGGTGAAGCCGAACATGCTGTAGTTCCTGAAGCGTTCCTTGATGGAGCGGTTCATACGGCCGAACTGGGAGCGGTGGCATTCGTCAAAGATGATGGCTACGCGCTGGTCGTAGACGGAGTGCTTACGTTCAGAGGTAATGAGGTTAGAGAGCTTGTGGATGGTGGTGACTACGATGTTGGTTCCACGGTCGGCGAGGCGGTTGCTGAGTTCACGGGTGCTACCGGTGGAGCTGACGGAGTCTGCCTGGAAGTTGTTGTATTCGAGCATGGTCTGATAGTCGAGGTCCTTGCGGTCCACGACGAAGAGTACCTTGTCGACGAGTCCGGTTTCTGCCAGGCGGCGTGCGGTTTTGAAGCTGGTGAGGGTTTTGCCGCTGCCGGTGGTGTGCCAGATGTAGCCGCCAGATTCTTTGGTACCCAGGAGTTTAGAGTTGTTGTTGGCGATTTCGACGCGCTTAATGATTTTCTCGGTTGCCGCAATCTGGTAGGGGCGCATGACGAGCAGGTCCTGGCCTACGGTGAAGATGCAGTAGCGGGTCAGGATGTTCGCCAGGGTGTGGCGGGTGAGGAAGGTACGCGCGAAAAGCGTCAGGTCGTCGATACGGTTGTTCTTGGTATCTGCCCAGTAGCTGGTGAATTCGAAGCTCTTACCTGCGGAGCCGCCGGAGGCTTCCTTGCGGCTAGCCTTCTGCTGGTCTTCGACGTGCTTGTGGCGCACGGTGTTGGAGTAGTACTTGGTTTCGAAGCCGTTGCTGATGACGAAGATCTGGGCGTATTCGAAGAGGCGGTGCTGGTCCTGCTGGAAGCCTTCGCTCTGGTAGCGTTCAATCTGCTGAAAGGCAGGGTGGATTCCGACGTCCCGCTTCTTGAGTTCGATGTGCACGAGGGGCAGACCGTTGACGAGGATGGTCACGTCGTAGCGGTTGAGTACCTTGCCGTTAGCAGCGGGTACGCGGTACTGGTTGATGACCTGCATGCGGTTGCGGGCGGGGTAAGCGGCGTCGATGAGCATGATGTTGCGCAGGGTGCCGTCTTCGAGGCGGAAGTCAATGAAGCGTTCTTCCTGGATGAGCGTGGCCTTTTCGAGGATGCCGTCATTGGAGCGGGCGATGTGTTCGGTGAGCAGGCGGTTGAATTCTTCGTCGGTGAAGTGGAAGCCGCTGTTGGGGCCGTAGGTGCCTTCTTCGGGGCGGGTGTTGAGGCGTTCGAGCTGTTCACGCAGGTTGCGGATGAGTGCGGCCTCATCAGTGAGGCGCGGCAGGTATTCGTAGCCCTGGGCTTTGAGGGTTTCGATGAGTTCAGCTTCAAGCTGCGCTTCGCTCTGGTAGTCTTCCTTCTGCTTGCGCTGGGCTTCCCATTCGTTATAGCCCTTCGCTTTAGCAATCTCGGCGATGACGGTAAAGTCGTCCGAGCTGAGGATGCTTTCAGTGCGTCCTTCGGCGGGGCGGGGGTGGTTGGGTACGGTTTCCACGGGGTGCTCCTTTGCGTAGGGGTTGAGTGTGTGGATGGGTTGGGCTCAGAGTTAGTGGGCCCAGTTTGTTGAGTGTGGTTGAGGTATGTGGTTGAGGTCTAGCGGCCCGTGCAGGGGTGGCGGGTGCCGCCCCTGCACGGGGTGTGCGCGTGATGCGCAACTTAATGCGCAGGTGTCTACTGGTTTTCGCCCTTGCGGGGGAAGGTGAGTAGCTGGTCGCGGTAGTACTCGTACTGGCTGCGACGCGCTGCGAGCTCTGCGGGTAGACCCTCAGAGAGACTGCTGGTTAGGGCGTCGAAACGGTCGAGAATACCGACAATGCGCTGCTGCTCTTCCAGGCTGGGGATAGGAATAGACACATTAGCCAGTTTCTTCTTGGAGACGTTGAACCTCGTAACTCCTTGAGCGGTTCGAATGATCTGTTTACGAGCTAGACGGCTCCTAAAAAGATATTTAGAAAACTCGGGGTTAAGAATGCTCGGATCATTGAGGCGATAGCAGATTGAGAAACTATTCAAATATGCTTCCTCCTCAGGTTCCTTCGTAACAACAGATGAAAGACCTGCTTCCTCCATATTCTCAGATGACCCGGTCAGGAGAATGTCACCCTTCATTAGGGAAAGCTGATTCTCTCCTTCTTTTACCTGCACGAAGTCAGGCCAAGTGAAATCGACTGAAATGTTTTCATATACATTCTTGTAAGAAATGTAGCGCGCACCAGATGAGCCGAAATCATTCTTGGTCTTTCCCTTAAGTCCACCGTAGAACTTACCTAGTTCGCCCAGGGTAGCGCGAGGGCAGTTGAGGGCTTCGAAGAGCGAGTCACGGTAGTACTCGTATTGCAGAGTACGAGCTTCTAGCTCCCTTCTAGCTCCACTTCTAGCTCCACTTCCAAGTTCGTGAATTTGTCGAGAATTTCAACAATCGCTTCCTGAATCTCCGTAGGAGGAACAGGAAACTCAAATTCAAGAATTTTTGCCTTATTTCCACGAGGCATCTTGCCACCTCGTGAATGAGATATGTTGTAAGCAACAAACTTACTCGATGAGAGAATATAATACAAATACTTAGCTACTATATTCTCTTCCTCATTTTCTTGAATTCTTAAAACAAGAACATCAGGACTAGAAACACCCTCTGCATTAGATAGCCACATCTTTTTAAGGTAGGGACGAATATTTCCCAAAAGAATATCGTCCTTTTGGAAAATAATTCCACCCTTCGACCCATTAACGGGGGAGCATCCTAGAAAATCACTTTTAAGATTCTCGACGCCTACATAAAGATGAACGCCTGTGCCGTCTTTTTCCCTCTTTTTGGCGTACTCAACAACATCCCCCAGCGGGCGGTACTCCACCCCGTCCGGGCAGAGCTCAGCCACCAGGCGGTCAATATAATTCGTCCCCTCAGCCACGACTACTCGCCGCCTTCCAGACGCGCCACAATAGCGTCAATCTCCACGCGCAGCTGAGCCTGACGAGCCACAATACCCTCAATACGAGAATTCAGCTCAACAATATCCACGCGCTCACGCGTATCCGCCGGTTCGAGCCAACTCGACACCGCCAGGTTCGCCTCCTGCTCCAGTAGCTTCTCCACCGGAACCAGCGCAGAGAAATGCTCACGCTCCTCACGGGCAGCCAGCACCTCAAGAATCTTCTCGCGGTGTGCCTTACCCAGAATATTCTGGTTCTTACCCTTATCGAAGAGCGCAGATGCATCTACGAACAGCACCGAATGATCCTTACGACGACCCTTCTTCAACACCAGAATGCAGGTCGCAATGCTCGTACCGTAGAACAGGTTGGCGGGTAGCTGAATCACAGCGTCCACCACGTTCTGCTTCAGCAGATACTCACGAATCGTGCGCTCTGCTTTACCGCGGTATAGCACGCCCGGGAACTCAACAATAGCCGCCGTGCCTGCCTCATCCAACGACGCCAGCATATGCATCGTAAACGCCAGGTCAGCCTTCGTCTTCGGCGCCAGCACCGCCGCTGGGGCGTAACGGTCATCATGAATCAGGGTCGGGTCATCATCACCCTTCCACTTCGTCGAATACGGAGGGTTAGACACAATCGCACCAAACGGCTCCTCAAAATCATCGCCCGCACCACCACGGTGCTTCGGGTCAATCAGAGTATCACCGTGCGCAATACTGAAATCATCCACCGGCACACCGTGCAGCATCATGTTCATACGGCACAGGTTATAGGTGGTCAGGTTAATCTCCTGACCCACGAAACGCAGGCCGTCCGAGTTCTTACCCAGCTCACGCTTAACCTTCAACAGCAGCGAACCCGAACCACACGCCGGGTCATACACGCTACGAATCTTATCGCCATCACGGCCATCCATGGCAATCTTCGCCAGCAGCTCCGAAACCTCCTGCGGAGTGTAAAATTCGCCGCCGCTCTTACCCGCATTTGATGCATACATGCCCATCAGGTACTCGTAGGCATCACCGAAAGCATCGTTCTCGCTGTCCTCGTAGTCCTTACCCAGGTTCATGTCCGCCACAGCGTCCATGAGCTTGAGTAGGTTCTCGTGACGAGCCGCCGGGCTCACACCCAGCTTATTGGAGTCCAGCACAAAGTCGTCGAAGAGGCCCTTCACGTTATCCTCAGACTCGGTACCGCGTGCCGACCCCTCAAACGCCTTGAATACGTTCGCCAGGGTCTCGTTCAGGTTCTGGTCCTGGCGAGCCTTCGCGTGCACATTCGAGAACAGCTGCGAGGGCAGCAGGAAGAAGCCATGATTCTCCACCAGCATGCGGCGGGTGTCCTCATCAAAAGCCTCATCAGGAATCTGCTCAAAAGCCTGATCCAGACTGTACTCCTCCTCCACAAAGCGCACCTGGCTCTCGGAGAGGTAACGGTAGAAGAGCATGCCCAACACGTACTGCTTAAAGTCCCAGCCATCTACCGAACCGCGCAAACCATCAGCAATACGCCAAATCGTCGCGTGTAGCTGCGCACGCTCAGCGTTACGGTTACGGTGCTCGTCAGTAGTAGCGGAAGAATCCGTAGACTGCGTCGTCATAGGGGCGGTCAACCTCTCATTAGTTATCGTTTCTCGTCGCAGAAACGTCAAAAGTTCGGGACCCGTGCGGTCCCGGTCGTACACATGCGCCGGTGCCGGTTCAGAAGCCCTGCTCGGTGGGAGCATTCGTAGCTTCCACAAGCCGTTTCGTACCCGGCGGCGCGAACTCTTTCAGTATACGGGGTTCCCCCGACCCCGCACTCGCCGGTTCGTCATCGCCGAGCCACTGGTTGTTTCGATAGGTTAGTGCCTTCGCCGTGGGTCTTTAACCCGTAGTGAAGACACTAACCTATCGAAAGTTCCCCCGACCCCTCCCCTATAAACGGCGAGAAGCCACATGTGTTTCGAGAAGCCACCAAAAAAGTGGCTTTTCGAAACACATGTGGCTTCTCAGCGTAAGTCAGCGAATGAAAGAGCCTACGCCTCCGAGGGTTTCGCGCCGGTCAGGCGGTACGCCTTGTACACGCCCGTCACGTTGCGGACCACGTTCAGCACGTGCTCCAGCATGAAGCGGTCACCCAGCTCCAGGGCGAAGCGGTCCACCACGGTACGATCCTCCGACGTGTGCACGCGCGCATCCAGAATGTTCACACCCGACTCAGAAATCGCACGGATTAGGTCGCTCAGCAGGCCCTTACGGTCCAGCGCCTCCACCTGAATCTGCACACGGTACGTAGCGGTCGGCGAAGATGCCCACTCGACCGTAGTCACGCGCGGCTCCTCGTCAGCGTTACGCATGTTCGGGCAGTCACGGCGGTGCACCGAAATACCGTTGTAGCGGGTCACAATGCCGATAATGTCATCCGGCGGGACCGGGGTGCAGCAGCGCGCAATCTTCGTCAGCACACCCTCAGCACCGGGCACAATCACGCCGTTATCGCCAATCGCCTTGCGGGTCGACTTCAGCAGCGTCTCGTCAAAGTCGCTGACCTCAACCTCGGGTGCCGGCTCGTCGCCGCGGTGCACCTCAACGAGGGTGTCAATGACCTGCTTCGGCGCGATCTCGTGCTCACCAATCGCACGGTACAGCGACGCCACATCATTCTTGTGCAGCAGCTGAGCCACCTGAGTCATGATCTCCGGGCTCATCATCTTCTGCAGCGGCAGCTCACTGTTACGCATGCTCTTGGTGAGCATTTCGCGGCCGGCGAGTAGCGCCTCCAGGCGGCGTTCCTTCGCGAAGTACTGGCGGATCTTCGTGCGAGCGCGTGAGGAGCGAACGAACTTCAGCCAGTCCTCGCTGGGTCCGGCGTCTTCGTTCTTCGTGGTCATAATTTCCACGGTGGCGCCGGTGGGCAGGACCGTGTGCAGCGGCACGAGGCGGCCGTTGACCTTCGCACCGACCGTGCGGTCGCCAACTTCACTGTGGATGGCGTAGGCGAAGTCCACGGGGGTGGAGCCGTTGGGCAGGGCGATTGCCTCACCGTTGGGGGTGAGTACGACGATTTCGTCGGTGTCGAGGGTGTCAGCGAGCGACTCGTAGAACTTCTCCGACTCCGGGTTGGAGTTCGAAATCTCCGCAATGGACTGCAGGATGCCGACGTTCATCATCGCCGAGGTCTGGGTGCCCGGCTCCTTCGGGTCCTTCGCGGGCGCGCCGCCACGAGCCGCGACCTTCTCGCCGCGCGACGCCGCCTTGTAGCGCCAGTGCGCAGCCACACCGTACTCAGCTTCTTCGTGCATCTTGTAGGTGCGGATCTGAATCTCAAGCGGCAGGTTACCCGGACCGTACACGGTCAGGTGCAGCGACTGGTAGTTGTTGTTCTTCGGGTTCTTAATGTAGTCCTTGAAACGGCCAGTCATCGACGGCCACAGGGACAGCACGTGGCCGAGCACGGTGTAGCATTCCGCCTCTTCCTCAACCATGATGCGCACGGCGAGGATGTCGTTAATCTCGTCGAAGCTGCGGCCCTTCGTCTTCATCTTCTGATGAATCGAGTAGTAGTGCTTGGGGCGGCCCGTCACGGTCGCGTCGATGCCCACCTCTTTCAGGCGGTCCGTAATCTTGGTGCGCGCCTCGTTCAGGAACTTTTCGAGGGCGGGGGTGCGTTCGCCGACCATGCGCACCATTTCGGCGTAAATTTCCGGGCTCATGGCGGCGAAGGACAGGTCCTCCAGCTCCCACTTGATCGTGTTCAGGCCCAGGCGGTGCGCGAGCGGCGCGTAAATTTTCAGGGTCTCCTCTGCCTTCTTCGCGGCAGAAGCCTGCGGCACAAAGCGCCAGGTGCGGGCGTTGTGCAGGCGGTCGGCAAGCTTGATGAGCAGCACGCGGATGTCCTTGCTCATGGACAGCACGAGCTTGCGGATCGTCTCAATGGAGGCGTTCTCGCCGTAGGTCATCTTGTCTAGCTTGGTCACGCCGTCGACCAAGTAGGCGACTTCCTCACCGAACTCTTCGGTGAGCTGCTCCATCGTGTAGTCGGTGTCTTCCACGGTGTCGTGCAGCAGGCCTGCGGCGAGCACGGGGCCGGTCGCGCCCATCTCCGCAAGAATCGCGGTCACGGCGACCGGGTGGGTGATGTACGGGTCGCCACTCTTACGCTTCTGACCCTCGTGGCAGCGGTTCGCCACTTCGTAGGCGCGCTGCAGCACCTGGATGTCTTCGTCCGGGTGGTAGCGGCGCACGGCACGTACGACCGGCGCAATCATCGGGGAGAAACGGATGGTGCCGCCGTGCGAGTCGGAGGCTTCCATCTTGCTGCTGCGGCTACCGAAGACGAGGCGGTTCGGCACACGTCCGCCAGCAGCCATGACGCGGTGCGAGCCGCGTTTCTTCTTTGCGTCAGACGAATCAGTTTCAGGCAGAGGAATCGGGCCAGCGGGCCGAACCGCGGGCTTCTCGGCGGTCCCTGCAGGGTTCTCAGCGTTGGTGTTCACGGCAGGTTCTGCACTCATTCCAGGCTCCTTCGGACTCAAGATAATCAGCCGCACACTCAAGTTCCTCATCATTGAGGGCTATACCGGCCAAACCAGCTATCAGCAGGCTCAAACGCGAGCGCACAGTATCTTCACTTCTTATCCTACCCAGCGGTCTGGAACGCGCCAAACTATACGACGTTTTAACACGCCCGAGCGCGTTGTGCGGGAAATATTTTGGGCACGCTAAAGGTTCAGGCACACTAAAGGGGAGCCGACACCTCTCGGTATCGACTCCCCTATCGTTAGCAACGCCAGTAGCGTTAGCGGAACACAGGCTAGCCGTTCAGGTTCACGCGGTGAATCTCAATGGTTGCACGTGCCGGCTTCTTAGCGGGCTTCTCGGTTGCCTTCTCGTCCTCTGCGGAATCCTCGGACTCCTCAGCCTTCGCGGGCTTAGCTGCCTTCTCAGCCTCGGCGGGTTCCTCCGAAGAGTCACCCTCAGCCTCGTCAGCCTCGTCAGCATCCTTGAAGTTGCCGCTCTCCACCTTCGCGGTGTGCTCACGAATCTGAGCCTCACCCAAACGCAGCGAAGCATACAGCGGCGCAGACACGAACAGCGTACCGAACATGCCCACCAGAATACCCACAAACAGCGACAGGGACAGGTCCTGCAAAGTACCCGCACCCAGGATGAACGCACCAATGAACAAGATCGCGCCCACCGGCAGAACACCCACAATAGCGGTGTTAATCGAACGGACCAGAGTCTGGTTCACCGCCAGGTTAATCTGCTCGGCAAAGGTCGTGTCACGGCGTTCCAGCACATCCTCGGTATTCTCGCGGATCTTATCGAACACCACCACCGAGTCGTACAGCGAGTAGCTCAGAATCGTCAAGAAACCAATAATTGCACTCGGAGTGATCTCGAAGCCGAACGCGGCGTACAGGCCAACCGTCACCACCACGGTGAAGAACAGGCCCGCAATAGACGCCAGCGACATCTTCCAGGTGCGGAAGTAGAACGCCATACCAATCAGCGCAAGCACCACAAACGCGACCAGACCCCAGAACGCCTGACGGGTCACATCCGCACCCCAGGTCGGGCCCACGAACGAGGAGGTCACATCATTCTCAGAGACGCCGTACGCCTCCTGCAGAGCCGCCTTCACCTGCAGAGTCTCATCATCGCTGAGCTTACTCATCTGGGCACGAATCGTACCCGGCGCAATATTGGTCACGCGAACATCCGAAGCGTCCTTCGCCTTCTCGTGAATAATGCGCTCACCCGTAGCAGTATCAACGTGCGCAGTCTTCGAGACCACGAACTCCGAACCGCCACGGAAATCAATACCCAGGTTGAAGCCGCCACCAACAGCCGGAATCAGAACCGAAACCGCCATCAGCACAGCCGCAAGCAGCAGCCACAGGCGGCGCTTACCCACGAAGGGGTACGAGCGGGCACCCGAATGCAGGTCATTACCGAAGCGGGCAAAAGCATTAGGTTTCACATCGGTAGCCATGCTTAGCTCTCCTTCTTCTCATCAGAAGCAGACTCGTCAGCCTCAGCGGCAGCACGCTCTGCACGGCGACGCTCAGCAATGCTCAGCTGCTTCTCCTCCGGGCTGCGGAGGCGACCGGCACCACGGTACAGCGGCGTAGCGCCCAGCGACTCAGGCGACAAGCCCGAGTGGCGGTGACCCTCACCGAAGTAGCGGGTATTCGCCAGCAGAGTCAGCATCGGGTGGGTGAACAGGTACACGACCACAAGGTCAGCAATCGCAGTCAAACCAAGGGTGAACGCGAAGCCCTTCACCGAACCGACCGACACCACGTACAGCACCACAGCAGCCAGCAGGTTCACAGCCTTCGACGCCAGGATAGTGCGGGATGCACGCTGCCAACCGTGGTTCACCGCCGACGGGATCGTGCGGCCCGCACGGATTTCATCACGGATACGCTCGAAGTAGACGATGAACGAGTCAGCCGTAGCACCAATCGCCACAATCAGACCCGCCACACCAGCCAGGGACAGGCGGTAGTTCAACGCCCAACCCAGCAGCACAATCGCCTCATACGAGATGATGCCAGCCACAACCAGCGACATCATCGTGACAAAGCCCAACAGACGGTACTGGAACAGCGAGTACACGAACACCAGCAGCAGACCAATCAGGCCGGTCAGCAGACCCACACGCAGCTGCTCCGAACCCAGGGTCGCAGAAATCTGCTGCTCCGACTGGATTGTGAAGCTAATCGGCAGGGCACCGTACTTGAGCTGATCGGCGAGAGCCTTCGCCTCCTGCTCGGTGAAGTTACCGGTAATCTGCGGCTTACCGTCAGAAATCACAGCCTGCGACACCGGGGAAGACAGCACCTTGCCGTCCAGCAGAATCGCGAAGCGGGCACGCGGATCATTTGCGTTCTGTGCACGAATCGCGTTCAGGCGAGAAGTAATGTTCTGGAACTTCTCACGAGCCTCATCGTTGAACTGAATGTTCACAGCCCAACGGCCCGTAGTCACGCCCTGACCGGTCGTCTCCTGCGAGTGGCTTGCGGTAGAAATATCGCTACCGCTCAGCTCCACAGGACCCAGAATGTACTTCTCCTGACCGTCAGTGGAACACGCCACCATCGGCTTAGTCGGGTCCGCACTATCGGCGTCCTCATTACGTGCCGCGGTGCAGTCCTTCGCCTCGTACTGCTTGTACAGGTCCGCAGTAATCCAGTTACGGTCCGAACCATCAGTCGGCTCCGCGGAGGGCTTGGGCAGCTTATCGTCCGCAGTGCGGGCATCCTCAGCCACCGCAGTACCGGCACCAGAAAGCAGCACCGGGCGGAAGGTCATATTTGCAGACGCCTGAATCAGCTGACGAGTCTCAGCGCTAATCGTTCCGGGAACCGAAACAACCACGTTATTACCCGAGCCGAAAGAGGTCGTAACCTCCGCCTCCGAAACGCCGGCACCATCAACGCGCTGACGAATAATCTCAACCGCCTGGTTCAACTGCTCCTGGGAGACGTTCTCATCCGAAGAGCCATTGACCTTCGGAGAAAGAATCATCTGAGTACCACCCGAAAGGTCCAGGGCGAGCTTCGGTGCCCAAGAACCTCCCGCGTAGGTGGTGCCGAAAATACCGGCAGCCATAACAACCATGAGCAGGACCATCGAGAGGAGCGCCCCTCGCGCGGCTGCAAGCGGTGAACGCTTAGCCATAATGTTCCTTCTTCGTGTGAATAGTATTGAGTGTTCTACAGATTCCGTAACGCGAAAACCCGACGCCGCTCACTGGGCGCCGGGCTCATACGCGCTGAATTACTTAGCAGTATCAGAAGAGGTATCGGAAGCGGGAGCTTCGGATGCGGTAGCCTCGTACGCGTCCTCGGTCAGGGGCGCTGCGGGGGCTTCCTCCTCGACGACGGCCATAATCGCGTTCAGTGCCAGGGTGATAACAACACCGTCCGCAATCTGAAGCTGCAGCTTGTTGTTCTCAAGGTCAGTGCTGACAACGGTGCCGTAGATGCCGGAACCAGTCATCACCTGGGTGCCGGGGACGAGAGACTGCTGCATTGCGCGCAGTTCCTCCATCTGCTTACGCTGACGCTTCTGGGCGGAGAACATCATCCATGCCAGCAGCGCCATCATGGCAATCATAATCAGGAGGTTAAAATCCATGGTCTCACTTTCACATCCGCACCCGTGCCGCTCACCGCGAGGGTTGAGCGTACCGGAAGGTGTGGAATCGTAGATACAGTACGTATCCATCCTACGCGAGAGCATGAGCTTTAGCGCCCCGAACCAGCGTTTTTGTGAGGTTAACCTGAGTTTTGGACTCTCTCGGCGTAATTTTATGTCGCTGGTAAAGACCGGCAGAGCCCAATGGAACTCGACAGCGCCTGCAGAACCGGTAGAAGAGCGCCGCCGCCTGCAGAAGAGCTACCGCCCCTGCAGAAGAGATACCGGGGGCACAGAGAAGCCCGCGGGAGGTTACTGCCTCCCACGGGCTACTACAGTGTTATCAGCCGGTGCGCATCTAGAGCTGAATCTCCGGCGCTTCCAAGCCGAGGTGCTCCCACGCCGCAGGCAAAGCCACACGACCGCGCGGAGTACGGCCAATCAGGCCCTCACGCACCAAGTACGGTTCGGCAACCGTCTCCACGGTCTCCGTCTCTTCACCCACCGCAATGGCGAGGGTGGACAGACCCACCGGGCCGCCGCCGAACTTGTGAATGAGCGCCTCCAGCACGGCGCGGTCCAGGCGGTCCAGGCCGCGTGAATCCACCTCGTACATGTCCAGCGCGGTTGCGGCATCGGTCGCGTTAATGCGGTCCACGCCGTTCACCAGCGCCCAGTCACGCACACGGCGCAGCAGGCGGTTCGCAATACGCGGCGTACCGCGGGAACGACCGGCAATCTCGGTGAAACCCTCGGAGGTAATCTGCATATCCATCAGGCCCGCGCTGCGGCGCAGCACCAGCTCAAGCTCCTCCACCGAGTAGAATTCCAGGTGACCGGTAAAGCCGAAGCGGTCACGCAGAGGACCGGGCAGCAGACCCGCGCGAGTCGTCGCACCCACCAGAGTGAACTGCGGCAGCTCCAGCGGAATGGAAGTCGCACCCGCACCCTTACCGACCACAATGTCCACACGGAAATCTTCCATCGCCATGTAGAGCATTTCCTCAGCCGGGCGGCTCATACGGTGGATCTCATCCAGGAACAACACCTCACCGGGGGTCAGCGAAGACAGAATCGCCGCCAAATCACCCGAATGCTGAATCGCCGGGCCGGAGGTGATGCGCAGCGGCGCCTCCATCTCTGCCGCAATAATCATCGCGAGAGTGGTCTTACCCAGACCGGGAGGGCCAGACAGCAGCACATGGTCGGCGCTACGGCCACGCATCTTCGAAGCCTCCAGCACCAGAGACAGCTGCTGACGCACACGGCGCTGACCCACAAAGTCGTCCAGGGACTTAGGGCGCAGTGCCGCCTCAATCATCTTCTCTTCAGGCTCTTCTTCCATCGCCACCAGGCGCTGGGCGGGAGCTGAAGACGCCTGAGTGCCGGGCACCTGACCGGGAAAATACCCGCCGGAAACCAGGGACGCCGCGGGCTGCGGCTCATAGGGATTCTGGCTCATAGAATTCTTCTTTCACAAAAGTTTGAGTGGGATACGTCGAACAGGGCGCGCCGCTTAGTGGCGGCCCACCGTGTTCTGAGTACCCAAGGATGCGAGCACACCGCGCAGAGCCACACCCACCGGTTCAGTCTCTGCGGCAGGGTTGTGCTGCACGTAAGCGTCAATAGCGGCGGAAGCGTCCTTCTCGCTCCAGCCCAGGGAGGTGAGAGCGTCAAGCACCTGCGGCTTCCAAACGATGCCCTGGCTCAGCGGTAGCTCATCAGTCTGACCATCGCTGAGAATCAGCTTGCCGGCAAGCTCCAGCACAATACGGCGGGCACCCTTCGGACCGATACCGGGAACCTTCGTGAACGCCTTATCGTCACCGGTTGCCACGGCGCGCTCCACCTCAGCGGCAGTGTGAACGCTCAACACCGCCAGAGCAATACGCGGACCAATACCGGAAACCGAAAGCATCATATCGAACACTTCACGCTCGGCAGGCTCCGAAAAACCGTACAGAGTCATCGACTCTTCACGCACAATCATGGTGGTCAGCACGGTGGCTTCCTCACCGGTGCGCAGCTTGGAGAGAGTACGCGCGGTAGCGTACACGAGCATGCCGAAACCGTTCACGTTAATCACCGCATGATCAAGGCCAACCTGAGCCACACGACCGGTCAGGGATGCAATCATTTCTCTCCACCTTTCAACACCGCGCCCAGGAATGAGGCTCGCGGCAGTGTGAGGGCACCGGGAACTCCGGCACCCGCAGAACGCACTCCCCCAGTTCACGGGGAGACACTACAAGTATATTAGAATATTTCTTCTGAAATCAAGCATGTATTCGAACTTCTTAGCGAATACATGCGAGTCAGCAGGAAACGGCACACAGGCCCACGAAGGCACCTCTAGCGGCGAGCGCGCGCCTCCGCTTCCATCCAGGCACGCTGCGCCGGAGTCAACGACCCACCGCGAGGTGCCTGTGCCGGGCGTGAACCCTGGTGAGTCTGCGTCTGAGCGGACATGTTAATGCCCGAACCGATGCCACCGCCACGCCAGCCGTGACAGATCGCAATCGCCAGGGCATCAGCAGCATCAGCGGGCTTCGGCATGGAATCCAGCCCCAAAATGCGGGTCACCATACGGCCCACCGACGCCTTATCGGCGCGGCCGCTACCGGTCACCGCCGCCTTCACCTCCGAAGGGGTATGGAAAAACACCGGCACGCCGCGCATCGCCGCCGCAGAAATCACCGCGCCCGAAGCGTGCGCCGTACCAATCACCGTGTTCACCTGCTCCTGCGCGAAGATACGCTCAATCGCCAGGGCATCCGGCTTATAGGTGTCCAGCCAGTGGGAGGCGGCGTTGAAAATCCAGAGAATACGCTGGTCCAGGGACTCCGCCGGGATCGTGCCGGCAACACCCACGTTCACGAAGTGCGCCTTACGGTCGGCGGTCATATCGAGCATGGAGAAGCCGCAGCGGGTCAGACCCGGGTCAACACCCATGATGCGGGTTGCACCCGGCACACGCTCCACAGCGGCGGCAGTACGGTTCTCACGCATGCTATCGCGTGCGGCAGGTTGAGCGGCGGCCATCATCTCCCCTTTCGACAAACTCCCTCTAGAATCTCTAGATTCTAGCCCTTCAGAATCCTAGCACCCGGCACCGGGGTGTGCCACGAACACAGTCACCGCATAAACAATCACCACGAGAACAGTCACCGTGCGCCCCGCGAAAAGTACCCAGCACATCCCCAAAAAAGCCCCAGACGCTAAGAAGCCACTCCCCCAACCAGCCACCCTACGGCGGCTCGGTTAAAGGAGCGGCTTCTTCAAGCATCAGATATCAGAATCCGAGTGATTACTCAGCTTCCAGCTCTGCCATAACCTCGTCAGAGACGTTAGCGTTCGAGTAGACGTTCTGAACGTCGTCGAGCTCTTCAATAGCGTCTGCCAGCTTCATGAACTTCTTAGCACCCTCAGCGTCCAGGTCAACCTGCATGGTCGGGCGGAAGACCGGGTCGTCGTTGTTGTACTCCAGGCCAGCCTCGTCCAGTGCCTTACGGATCTCGGGCAGGTCGGTCGGTGCGGAAACAACGGTGAACACGTCGCCCTCGTCCAGAACCTCTTCGGCACCTGCATCCAGAACAGCCATCAGAACGTCGTCCTCGGTCAGACCGTCAGTCTTGGTGACCTCAGCAACGCCCTTACGCTCGAACAGGAACGCAACCGAACCCTGGTCAGCCATGGTGCCGCCGTTACGGGTCACAGCCAGGCGAACCTCAGACGCTGCACGGTTACGGTTATCGGTCAGACACTCAATGTACAGAGCGGTACCCTGCGGGCCGCGTGCTTCGTACATGATTTCGGTGTAGTCAATGGTCTCACCGGTCAGGCCAGCGCCACGCTTGATTGCGCGGTCAATGTTGTCGTTAGGAACGGAGTTCTTCTTCGCCTTCGACACAGCCAGGTCAAGAGCGGGGTTACCAGCAATATCAGCGCCACCCATACGTGCCGCAACTTCAATTGCCTTAATGAACTTCGCGAAAGCCTTCGCGCGCTTAGCGTCGATAGCAGCCTTCTTGTGCTTAGTAGTCGCCCATTTAGAGTGACCGGACATTCGTATCTCCCTTAGTCAAAACCTCTGCACGGACACGGCGAAACGCCCCGCGCACTGTACTATAACTCAATCAACTATACCGTAGCGGAGGCGCACACCACCTCAGAAAGTGCACGCCACCGCCAGGAATAGGCTAGCGGGGGCGGGACGCAGCCGAAGCGCGCGCCTTCTCCACCAGCGAGTCGTCAATCGTGTTCGGCGTGAACTCGCCAAACTTACGCTGAGCCGCCTGCTTAATCAGGTAGTCCGAAATCTTCGGGTTCTTCGGCAGCAGCGAACCGTGCAGGTAAGTGCCAATCACGTTGTGCACGCGCGCACCCTCATACGCATCGGTCACGTTGTTGCCCTCACCCTTGGTGACGGTAGCCAGCGGGGTGCAGCCGGAACCCAGGTAAGTCAGGCCCGAGTGGTTCTCAAAACCAATCACGGTGCCGAACTCCTCAGACTCCGCAACAATATTGCCGATCAGGCGGTCATCGCCGCCGACCGTGTGCGCATCAAAAATGCCGATACCCTTCAGCACCTCACCCTCACGGGTGCGGAATTCCTTGCCGAACAGCTGGTACAGGCCACAAATGACGAGCATCGGCACGCCAGCCTCAGCCAGCGAGCGCAGCGTATCACCGTTCGCGTGCAGGTCATCCTGAATCACGGACTGACCGGAGTCCTGACCGCCACCGCCCAGAATAATGTCAACATCTTCCGGGAAAGGCTGACCGGGGTTGTGGTCCAGAATCTGCACGTCAAAGCCGTGCGCCTGCGCGCGACGAGCCAACGCCAGAGTGTTACCCCAGTCGCCGTAAATGTTCATGTCGAGCGGGTACAGCTGCAGAATACGCAGAGTCTTACCGTTATTGGGGCCGGAGGCGGGGGTGCCCTCAAAAGTGTGAGTTGCCGTCATTAGGAAACCCTCTCAACGTCAGTGATCTTTGCGAGCTCTTCACGCAGAGCCAGCATTGCGGTGTAGGTGCAGAAAATACGCATGGGCGCGTTACCGCTGGAGGCAATGAAGCCCTTGAGCGCATCGGCGAGGTTCTCGTTGACCTCGTCAACCTTCACGCCGTCATGCTCCAGGCGCAGCGCCATATCCCAGGCGCGCACACCCGAAACCATCTGCACGCCGGTCTTCTTCAAGCTGTCGAAGTCAACATCCCACAGCCAGGACACGTCACGGCCGTCAGCGTACTGGTCGTTAATCGTAATCATGGTGGCGTAGTCGTCAGCGTTCGCGCTCGCCAGGGACAGGCGGAAACCACTCGGGTTCTTCACCAGCAGCAGCTGCAGCGGGCGGCCGTTCACGTTCAGAGTCTCACCGCGACCGAAGGCGGGGGTAATCTTCGCCAGCTCCGCGATGAGCTTATCTTCGTTGAGCTTCTCGCCCATGACGGCGCGGGTCAGCGCCATAGCGCCAGCCGCGTTGAAGATGTTGTAAATGCCGTAGAGGTTGATCTCGCCGACTCGCTCCACACCCGCCAGGTCGAAGGTTGCGGAGGTGCCGGAGAACGCGGTCAAGGTGACGTCTGCCTCGGGCAGGGTTGCCTTCGCGACGGTGCCGCCGCGCATCTCATCATCCGAGGGGAAGTACGAGCGCAGGGACTCATCCAGGCCGTAATACTTGACGGTCACGCCAGGCTGCACGTTCTCAGCGAGGGAGCGGATGCGCGGGTCCTCACGGTTGAGCACCACGGTGCCGGTCGTTGCGGAGGCGACGGTCGCCAGCATGCGGCGGGTCGTGTCAATCTCACCGAAGCGGTCCAGCTGGTCACGCAGAACGTTCAGCAGCAGAGCGTAATCGGGCTTGACTGCCTTGACGAAGTGCACGGCGTGCGCCTCGTCCAGCTCAAGCACAGCAATATCAGCGTCAAGCTTGCCGCCGAGGGTCATCTCGCCCAGCAGGGCCGCGGCGACACCGCGCACAAAGTTCGAACCGGTGCGGTTAGTGAAAACCTTCAGACCCTGAGCTTCAAGCAGCTGCACAGCCATCTTCGTGGTGGTGGTCTTACCGTTCGTGCCGGAGACAACAACCACGCCGTAGGGCAGCTTCGCGAGCTCTTCAGCGACGAAGTCGGGGTGCAATTTTTCCATGACAAGGCCGGGGAAGGCGGAGCCGCCGCCGCGAAGCTTAGTCGCGGCGCGTACGCCCTGGCCGAGAAGACGAATGAGGGGTTTGGACATGCTTACCATTTTAGTACACGCACGCCAGCGGCTGAATGGCCCGCCGGGCTCGTTCGCTCATGCCGGACGGGGCGGCAGACGGCGGTATTAGAACAGCGAACCCTGCACCCTCACCCGCGTGAACTCCTGCGCAGGCTCCACGAGTACATTCCGCCACGCGGCAGTATTCACCAGGAACGCCGCGTCAGCATCGCCGGTGTGGGCGCTCAAAAACTGACCCGCCGCACCCGTACAAAAGAAGCCAGCCGCCCCACTCTCCAGACCAGAATCGCAGGGTGCCAGAGGTTCGGGCGATTGCGCACGCAACACCGCATACGGGCGGTTCATGGCAAGCGACGGAATCCACGGCTCATCCAGGGCGGTGAGCGGCACCTCCGGCTCGGTGCGCGCCAGTTCGGCGAGCGCTTCGCGGGCGCGGGCAACCGCCTCCTGATGGGCTGTGCGAAGCTGCGCACCGGGCAGCGGGTTCGTCCAGGCGCGGTACTTGCTCGCCACCTGCTTGACCTGCGGAATCTTCGCGAGAGCGGTCACGGCGTCCTCGGCGCGGCGAATAGCAAGCCCGTCGGGTGCGAGCGCAATGTAGGTGGCGGTGGCGACCGCCTGCTCGTCCAGGCGGCGCGGGGTCGAATGCAGGGAGCTCGTGCCGACCTTGTGCGTGCCGTCGGGGAAGGTCGCGATGTAGAGGCGATGCTCCAGCATGGCGTAGGCGCGCATGGATTCGGTGAGCGTTCCGGGGTACAGGTGCGCGCTGTGCAGGGCGGTGAATTCGTCGCGGGCGGTGCAGCGCGGGCACTGCTGGCCACGCTGGATGCGGGTGCCCTCCGGGCAGGGTACGCGGCGGATTCCCGCGGATTCGGTGGCGGCGTCATTGCTCGTGCCGGTGGTGTATCCGGCGCAGTAGCGGTAGAGTTCCCCCTCGCTATCGCGCGGAATGCGCAACCCCAGGTAGGCGCCGGGGGTCAATGGAATCTGGATGCGAACCCCGCTCGGGCGGTAAACCTGGGCGGGGTTGCTTTCCTGGATAGGGGCGTTCTCCCCCGCCGTGTGAGATGTCGTCTGAGGCGCTGAGTTGCGCACTCCTTCAGCGGCTCCGCCGGGTACGACGGGCTCCACCTCAATCAGCGGGCGGCGGTTGGACCAACGGATCTGCCTCCAGATGAGCAGCTGCGGCGCGCTTGCAAAATCACCGGCACCGGCGGCATTACCGGCGGTGGCATCAGCAGGCATGGCAGAAAACTCGTCGAAAGCGGTCTCAAGCAGGTTGGGGTAGTCCATAGCATTCCACTCTAGCGGGTCTGGCTAGTTCTCTCACGGGGTGGGGGGGGCGGTGCATCCGGTATCGCACCTTCGGTGGCGCATCCTCATGCGTTCAGTACAGGCGCATATCCTCGGAAGGAAAAAGAGGCCAGCGTCCTTCACGCTGATCCGCACCCCCGCAGTGTTGCCGTGCGTTCACGCACGGCGGGGTGGGTTCTCAGCTGAGGCGCTGACCTCTGTGGTTGAGGCAGGGCGCTTACCCTGCCAAGCCCGAAAGCGATCGGTGACCGCTATTTTTCGGTGAGCTATGCGGTGTTCATGGAAGCCGGAAGCTTCCCCGCAGCGTCGCTGCATTTAAAACTTTGCCATACATAGCAGACGTAACATCATTCAAATGAGCGTTAAACACCTAATCTACGCATTTATGAAGCAAATTTTTTCTGCACTGGTTTGCAAATTGAAGCAATGGGTGCAGATTCGCAAACTCACCAAGCCTCTCAACCGGCGCACCGGGCCATCTAGCTGAGGCGGGCAAACCCCTCCGCAATCGCAGAACGCATATCATCCAGCGTGCGGGACATAGTCTTGGTGTGAGCGATAATCGGCAGGAAATTCGTATCCCCACTCCAGCGCGGCAGAATGTGCTGATGCAGGTGATCAGCAATGCCCGCGCCGCCCACCTTGCCCTGATTAATGCCAATGTTGAAGCCGTCATTATGCGACACCTCGCGCAGAACCTTCATGGCGAGCTGCGTCAGCTGCGCAATCTCCATGGTTTCTGCCTCGGTCGCATCATCGTAGAACGGGATGTGGCGGTACGGGCAGACCAGCAGGTGACCGGGGTTGTACGGGTAGAGGTTGAGAATCACGAAGGCATGCTCGCCGCGATGCACAATCAGCGACTCTTCGTCACTGCGGCTGGGCGCGGTGCAGAAGGGGCAGGTCTTCTCGGTGTAGTCCTTCTGGCCGCCGCTCACGTAGGCGGTGCGGTGAGGGGTCCACAGGCGCTGGAACTGGTCCGGTGCGCTGGGCAGCTCGAAGGAATCCTGCACCGAGGCTGCGGTGCCATGCTCGGGGGTCGTGTTCTCGCTCATAGTCCCATTCTATAGCCCGCACGCGGCAACGGGAACGCCCCGTCCGTCATGCGTGCCAGATATGAGATAACTCCCCCGGCAGCGCGCTTAGCTGTGCTGCTTTTCCAGGTGAATGATGCGGGTGGCACCCTCAAAGGTCATGGGGAAGCTCAGCACGCCGTCCTCCATGACGAATTCCTTGGTTTCCTTATCGGAGGCGTACGGCGCGTGGCTCAGCTTCGCATGGTCCACGTGCGAAATGTAGCTGAAGTTGCCGGTCTTCGCCTCGAAAGTGCCAGCCCAGAAGGGGGTTGCCAGCTCTTCGTGGTTCAGGTGGTAGGTGACCTCGATAATGCCGTCGTGAATGACGGCGTCCATGTAGTTCTCAAGGTTGGTAGAGTCCTGCTGAACCCAGGTGCCGTCCATGATTTTCTGCGAGCGCGCAACGGCTGCCGAGGAAGGCATGGGCGCCGCGGTGTATGCGGCAGGCTCCTGGTTGCTCGTGTTGTCCGGCGCGGGGGTCTCAGTAGGCTGGGTCGCAGCCGGGTGAATCGACGGGTCATGCGAGGCATTAACCGCCGCCTTAATTCCGGTGCTGTCATCGCCGGGGGCGGAAACGGCACTAGGCTCGACGGTTTCAAAAGCTGCGGGGTCAACAACCGCACTTGCGGAGGCGTTATTCGGTGCGGGTGCACACGCGGTGAGAGAGAGCGCGCCGAGTAGAGCGAGCGCGCCCAGAGTGGACTTAGGTACCACGAACGTGTCCTAACAGAGTATGTGTTTGAGTGAGTTTGTGAGTTGAGTGGTGCCTCCCCGTGAGTGAGGTGGGGATACGACGACACCCCGTAGCGCATTGAGGCTACAGGGCGTTCGATAACCGGCACGGTAGATAGTTTATAGGCTCTGGCTAGGAGTTTCACCAGTGGCGGCCATTTTTAAAAGATAGTTTGGTCACATTAGATCTTAAGTTGAGGGGTTTTTCGCGCACACGAGCCCCAATTTGCACTCTCCACGGGCTAATTTTGCCTCGACAAGGCGAAATATCCCGCACGGTGGCGTGGGCGGCAATTTTCTTGCCTTCGTCTTGCCTTCGCGTGGGCTCGGCACCCAAACCCACCGCTTCAATAAGTATGCGGTGTGGGTTTGAGCGCCAAGCCTCAACTGAACTGTTATATCTGCGCTGCTATCTGCGCTACCGCAACCGAGCCGCTACAGCCCGGTTACTGTCCGCAGGGTATTTGCGAGCGGACTACTGCTTGCGGGAACGTAGCGAGAACTTCTCACGAATAATCGTGAACGTCTGGCGGGTCTCCTCCAGCAGGGCGACCGGCTCCTGCTCGCGCACCGCAACCTCATGAGATGCCGAGGAGTCGGCAGGTTCACCAGCCCGCGCGGCGCCGGGCGCGGTGTTCGGGGTAGCCTCCGCAGAAGCTGCCGCAGCAGCACCCGGAGCGCCAGGAGTACCAGGGGCAGTAAAGCCCGCGGCGGCGCTGAAACCGGCGCGGCGTGCCGCCTCCGCATCCGAAGGAACCGGGTGCACACCGTCTTCATCCACGACCTCACGCAACGTGTAGTCGCGGGCTTCACGGCGCGCATACTCACGAGCCAGCAGGGCACGCAACTCAGAAATCTCCTGGCGAAGATCGTCCACGTCAGCCTTGGTTGCGGGGTACTCCTGCTCCTCCCTGCCACCAAACTTTTCGATAATCCAGCTCGCGAGCGCACCGGTAGCAACCGCGACCAAGCCCCCGCCGTACAGCATGACGATCACGGCGATGACCCTGCCGATACCGGTGACCGGGTAAACGTCTCCGTAGCCGACCGTGGCGAGGGTCGTGAACATCCACCAGTAGGCGGTGGGCAGGTCACGAATCATCGCGCCCGGCTCGGAGGACTCCACCGAATAGATCGACAGGGCAAACATGATGATGAAGATCGCGGTGTATCCGAAGAGCTTCACCGCCAGCTCTGAGAGCCTCTTATATTGGCGGTTGGCGGTCATATAAATCATGGAGAGGAAGCTGACAATACGCCACGCGGGCAGCAGCACAATCGCCAGGTTCATCAGGTTATGCGTGATGAAGTAGAGTCGCCGCGGCGCCAAGTACAGGCGAATGCAGTAGTCGGCGGCGAATAGGCCCCACAGGATCATCTGAATGATGTTGAGGTACGCGTCGTACGGCTCCTGAATGCGTGTGCTCATGATGGGCGCGGCGAACGCGAGCAGGTACAGTACGGACGCCACGAACATGGGCGTGGAGGAGCGTTCCTCCCACGCCGCCAGGTTCTTCTCGCCGCGGTACTTGCTGAGCGTGCGGAACAGGCGGGTGCGCGGGGCGCGACGCGGCGGGTCCGTGACGGTGCGGGTGACCGTGCGGATAGTCGTGGTGTGCGTTTCAGGTTCGCCTACATCAATAATCTCGGCGTCACCATCGGGGTTACCCTGGGTGCCCGCTTTCTGGTCGCCCTTGCCGTGCGGGTGATGCGTGGTGCGGGTGATGCGACGCTCCTCGCGGTGCGTACCGTCCGGCGCGTCGGTGGTGGCGTATTCTTCGACGACCTCTTCGTAGTCGTCGGGGTCCAGGTCGGTGGAGTAGACGGAGTGGGTGCTGTCCAGGCGGGCGCTATCAATCTGCACGGCATCAACCTGTACTGCCTCCATGCCGGGGGCGGTAGCCTCTGCGGGGCTACTTGCTGCAGCACTAGTTTTGGCGGCACTGGATTCTGCCGGTGCCGACTGGGTATAACCAGCCTTCGTGGTATTCTCAGCGGCGGCTTCAGATGCGGTAGTTTCAGATGCAACAGTTTCAGGGCGCGCAGACGCACCCACCGGGCTGTTCCCCGGAATATTGCCCGAGGTATTCCCCGAGGTATTGGGTGCTGTGCCGTTCTTTACCGTGTTGTCTGTCTGGTTCTGTTCTGCCTTATCCATAGTGTGAATGATACTCCACGCCGTTGCGTTTGCGTTTCTATTTCGTTGCACTGTGACCTTGTGCTGTGACCTTTGGGCGGCGGTCTTTACACCGCGGTTTTGTGCACGATACTGTGTCGAAATCGGGCGGCGGTTCGGTTGCGGTGGAGAACCGTTCGGGTGCGAAGATGACGGTGTATTGTGCGGGTGTGGATCGTAAGGAGCGTAGTGTGCCTGCGGGTGGCCGCGTGTTTGTGGAGGATTTGGGGGTGCGTGCTTCGGCGGGTTCTCCCCTATTTTGTGGTGTGGTGACTTCTGATAGTACTGCTAGCTGGAATGTTACAACCCTCGGCAGCCGCGCCTAAGAGCAACCGCGGCGTTCAGAGTGTGGTGGGTGCGCCTCCGCAGGCCCGGGCGTATTCCCCCGGAAAGCCAGCAAATACGCGGCAAACCACCGCATCAGCACGGTGTATAACCCACCCCCTTTATGGTGACAAGTAGTCGCCAAGCTTAGCCATAGCTAAGCGGAAAAGACGGTGTTCAAGAGCACATACTGAAAGGTAAGACAGTCTCACTAAGGAGATTCATCATGACCACCGTTGTGTCAAACACGTCCGAAGCACTCAAGTCCCCCTACGAGGACACCCTCAAGCGCCTGCTCAGCGACGCACGCGCCGAGGCAGTCGAATCCAGCGTCTCCGAACTCGAACGCCTCGCTATTGCACACGACGCATCCCACTACCTGCTCGTGCCTGCCGGCCTGATTCGTCCCGATTCCGCCGAAGATGTCGCCAATATCTTCCGCGCAGCCGGCGACCTCGGCCTGCCGCTGACCTTCCGCTCTGGCGGCACCTCCCTCTCCGGCCAGGCAAGCGGCGACGGCCTCATGGTCGACACCCGCCGCCACTTCAAGAAGATTGAAGTCCTTGAAGACGGCAAGAAAGTGCGCGTACAGCCCGGCGCGACCATCATGATGGTCAACAACTACCTGGCACCCTACGGCTACAAGCTCGGCCCCGACCCGGCATCCTGGTCCGCCTGCACCATCGGTGGTGTGGTCGCGAACAACTCCTCCGGCATGTCTTCGGGCACCAAGTACAACACGTACAACACCCTGGACTCCATGGTGTTCGTGCTCCCCAGCGGCACTATCATCGACACCGCTGAGCCGGACGCTGACCAGAAGCTGCGCTCCCTCGAACCTGAACTTCACGAGGGCCTGCTGCGCCTGCGCAAGCGCGTCACCGAGAACCCCGAATCCATGGCGAAGATCCGCCAGCAGTACTCCATGAAGAACACCATGGGTTACGGCCTGAACTCCCTGGTCGACTTTGAAACCCCCGTGGACATTCTGCAGCACCTGCTGATTGGTTCGGAAGGCACCCTCGGTTTTGTTGCTTCGGCAACCTACCGCACCCTGCCGATTCTGAAGAACATTTCCACCGGCCTGCTCGTGTTCGACAACCTGATTGATGCTGCACGCTCCGTGCCCGAACTGGTTGCTAACAAGCTGGCAACCGTCGAGCTGATGGACGCCACCAGTATTCGTGTGGCTCAGCGTACCGGCCAGGCTGCGGAGGCGCTCGCCGCCATCGACGTGAAGGACCACGCCGCCCTGCTGGTTGAGTTCCAGGGCAACTCCGAGCAGGAGCTGAGCGACCTTGCCGCCGCAGCGGCACCCATGTTTAAGAGCCTGCCGGTGGCTTCGCCGGTGTCGATGACCAGCAAGCTGTCTGAGCGTAACGCACTGTGGGCGGCACGCCGCGGCCTGTACACCACCGTTGCGGGTAACCGCCGCTCCGGCACCAACGCACTGCTTGAAGACGTGGTTGTTCCTGTTGAGGTTCTGGGTAACACCTGTAGCGACCTGACCAAGCTGTTCGACGCACACGGCTACCAGGACTCCGTGATCTTCGGTCACGCGAAGGACGGTAACATCCACTTCATGCTGAACGAGCAGTTCCGCGACCCGAAGCAGCTGGACCGCTACCGCGACTTCACCGAAGAAATGGTTCAGCTGATCCTTTCCGCTGACGGCTCGCTGAAGGCTGAGCACGGTACCGGCCGTATCATGGCGCCGTTCGTGAGCCGCCAGTTCGGTGAGGAACTCTTCGACGTGATGCGCCAGATTAAGCGCCTCATTGACCCGAAGGGCTTCATGAACCCGGGCGTTCTGCTTGCCGAGCCGGACACCGACTACGTGACCGACCTGAAGGTCGCTGAGACCGTTGAGGAAGAAGTCGACCGCTGCGTGGAGTGCGGCTACTGCGAGCCGGTCTGCCCCTCCCGCAACCTGACCCTGACCCCGCGCCAGCGCATCGTGATGCGCCGTGAGATTGCTGCCGCTGAGGCGAACGGCGACCACGAGCTCGCCGAGCGTCTGCGCAAGGAGTACGAGTACAACGGCATCGACACCTGCGCCGTGGACGGCATGTGCCAGACCCGCTGCCCCGTGAACATTAACACTGGTGACCTGATTCGCCGCCTGCGTTCTGAGAACCAGGACAAGCTGGCCGCCGCCGGCTGGAAGGTCGCCGCACAGCAGTGGGGCATCATGGATAAGGTTGCCGGTAAGACCCTGACCGTGGCGAAGAAGCTGCCGTTCCCCGTGGTGCACGGTACCACCAGCATCGCCCGTAAGGTCATGGGTGACGACATGGTTCCGTCCTACAAGAAGGACCTGCCTGTTGGTGGCCCGGCGCGTAAGCCGCACAAGGACGCAACCGCTGAGATTGTGTTCTTCCCCGCCTGCGTGAACGCCATGTTCGGCGGCGTGGACGGCGACGGCAAACACGACCCGATCAACGCAACCCAGGCGTTCATTCGCCTGTGTGAGCGTGCGGGCGTGAAGTACCGCATCCCGGACAATATTGGTGAGATGTGCTGCTCCACCCCGTGGAAGTCGAAGGGCTTCACCGACGGCTACTCGATCATGAGCGACCGTGTGCTGAAGTCCCTGTGGGAGGCTACTGACGGTGGCCGCCTGCCGGTCGTGTGTGACGCTTCGTCCTGTACTGAGGGTCTTGAGGTGATGCGCGAGAAGGTTATTAAGGCACTTGAGCACAAGATCGTGAACGGCCTGAAGCCGGGTGAGCCGGACTACTCGCGTCTGCGCATGTACGATGCGGTGCAGTTCGCCGCAGATAACATGCTGGATAAGCTGAGTGTGTCTGCTCCCCTGCCGTCGGTTGCGCTGCACCCGACCTGCTCCATGACTCACCTGGGTACTCAGCCTGCGTTTGAGAAGATTGCGAACGCGATGAGTGCCGACGTGTACGTACCGAAGCACTGGGGTTGCTGTGGTTATGCGGGTGACCGCGGTATGCTGCACCCGGAGCTGACGGCGAGCGCTACGGAGGCGGAGGCTGCGGAGCTGAGCGAGCAGAAGCAGTTCGCCGCATACATTTCGGCAAACCGCACCTGTGAGCAGGGTATGACGGAGGCGACCGGCCACACCTACCAGAACGTGCTGCAGCTGCTGGAACGGACTACTCGCTAAAAGCGGTTGAGCGCATAGCGGCGGTATAAAGAACGGACCCGGCGGGCTATCTGATGGATAGTCCGCCGGGTCCTTTATGCTATAAAACAATAATCTCTATTCTGCCCATATAGATACTATGAATATTTCTGTCATGCTATCTAAAATACGTTATATATAATCGATAACTATACATAAGCGTCCTTCAGCTCTAACCCCACACAAAAATTCATATGCAAAATTTACCCACTCAGAAATAATTCTAAACTATTAAAAATAAATACAGGTCATGATCTACTACTAGAATCAATTTCAAAAATATTATACCTATTGTTATTACAAACGTGCTCACACATAAAACGCTCCCGGCTATTCATATTTTTATCAACTTGACCCTCTGCAATTAACCATAAGTTCTTCTTCGCCCTTGTAGAAGCAACATACAGAATTTTATTTGCTTCTTCGCTCTTCTTATTGTCTGGAGTGGACCGGTGGGGAATATAATCATCTAACACCGAAGTTAGAATTACACTATCATATTCCTGCCCTTTAACTGCATGAATCGTAGAAACCCTTATACCTTCTTGATTAGTAAACAGGAGTCTACAAAAACCAAGCTTGCCAACATTTACCTTGTCCTTCTTTAAACAAGAGTCAACCCGGGCATCAAATCCAGAAAAAAACATATTCCTGGACCTAATAATCGAGGATGTTTGAGTGAGAGGTACAGGTAGAGCCGCAAGAAACATATCAAAAAACTCGTTAAGATAGTCTTTAGCTGAACTATTATTATCATATTTTTCATCAAGAGATTTTTTCAAATAATTTGACAATTTAAGCATGTCAGCAGCAGTCAAATCATTACCCACAAAGCTCATTTCTTGATTCAATATATTCAATACATCTTCTGACCAAAATATTCTTTTAGAATACATGCCTATAGATGGGTATGTTAGGGCAATTTTTGACAAAACACTCCAAAGACCCATCTCGCTACCCTTAAAAGGAGATAATCCAGCACCGTTAATAGGAACATCTCCTAGTTCTCCCTTTAGCTTTCTGGTTATTGAAGAGACATGCCTCCACTGCGGCGCCAATACGCAAATTTCAGAAGGGCTAATACCTAATTCAAAGATATTATATTTAATAATATCTGAAACATAAGAACCGATATTGGCAGAGGTAACACCACTATTCCTGCGATCCAGGGCAAATATGCGAGATTTATATTCTCTCATTTCTCCCTCTGAAACCATATCCATAGAATGAACCATATAGCCTTTTGAATAATCTACTAGCGCACTTGAAGATCTATAGTTTTTCGACAAATTCATTTCTATGAATCTCACTCCCATTAGAGATTCTATGTCGGCGTGACTTAAAGCCATACCTCCTAATGAACCATATATAGCTTGATTGGGATCACCCACCATAAACAATCTAATATCTTCAGAACCACCTACAATTTTAGAAAAAATTAGATACTGAAGAGATTGCGTGTCTTGATATTCATCTACCGCAATAAATGGAAACATCTCTCGAAGATTTCTGCAGACAAAATCATGATTAGACAGAATTAAATATGAGTATTCTAATATCATTTGAAAATCAAGCATGTTCCAATCTTTAATTTTTTCAATATATTGCCTATATAATTCCTTGACCTCTGAATATTCTTCAGGTGCCTGGGGGTTATTTTTAAATATCATCTGTTCATATATGCTTCTCCTATAGGAGTCAAGAGCACCTAGTATTCCCTTAACTCTCTTATCCTCATCTCTCTCATCCTCATCCTTACTGTTAGGAAATATTCTTTTTGTCACTTGGATACGGCCATGATCACTCAGTACAATAAAATCGACAGGTAAGGAATCAATAAATATCGAATACGGGCGAATAATCCATTCCAAACAAAAACTATGGATTGTTCCAATCCAAAGTTGTTCTGTGTTCACGTCTAGGTTCTCTATACGTTCCCTAATCTCATCCGCTGCATTATTTGTGTAGGTTATAGCAATTACAAATTTTCGGTGAGTATCGATTTTCATTAGCTCACTCATTACTTTATAAGCTAGAGTGTGCGTTTTTCCGCTACCAGGACATGCAATTAGCAGTACGTTGTCTTCACATTCAATAGCATTCTGCTGTTCACTATTTAGATTAGCCATCACATTCCTCCAGCTCGATTAATTCTCTGGTCGCATCGTCTTTTCCAAACTCAATATCCCTGTATTTCGAAATTTGTTGTTTGATGTCATCTGGAATCCTGCCCCCGATAGAAAATAAGACTGCTTCCAAAATATAATGAGGGATAATAGTTTCCTTCGATATATAGTTACACAGCGTCAAAGCCGACCAGCCCTTTCCAGATTTTCCAATATTTATATCATTTTTTTCTGTTAACTGCAGAGAGGCTTCAGCCACTTTAGCATCATCTTTAGATAAAAGCTTATTTTTAATTTCCTCTAATGCCCGGATGTCCTTATACTTATTCTCTTCTGCAAATTTAACTAGTTGATCAATATTCTTCCGACCTGCCAGCGCAAATTCTACTTCAAACGTATGTTTTGCAAAATACGATTTCACAAACCTGTTGCCAGTAAATTTCTGGTTCAGGGCATTTTTCCGACTTGTACCTAGCTTAGCTGCTTTAGGGGATGAAAACTTATTATTTTCCATAAGGGTGTCTAAATCTGTAATAATTGAACATCTCTTTTGCAATCTATCAGCATGGAATATTGAAGCCAACCCGATGAATCCAACTCCTCGATTATTAATTAAACTAATACCTAATTCGTCTAAGGAAACACCATAGACTTTCTTAATCAAATATGGAATTAGTATTTCTTCAGCGTCACCTTCGACGAGAATGACCCCTCGAGCAAACAGAAGATTGCATCTTGTAACATCCAGAAAACGATTAACTGATATGATTTCCGATTCTTTCAATCCCAAGGAAGGATTACATGCAACCCATGATTCACAATCATCTGGAACTACAACATTTACATTCTTAATATTGCTTATTTCAGAAATCTGGGGTGAGTGAGTTGAATAAATTACCTGGATATCCTCATCATTCCCAATGTTGCTAAATAAAACCTTCTGAATGTGGGGATGTATATGAGACTCAGGCTCTTCGATGAGCAAAATATTTGAAATCGGCTTAGATGAACCATATTCACTGACTTTATGCATTTTAAATTCCAGAAGCTCCAAAGATATGTATAACATGTTTGCATGCCCCAGGCTAAGTTCATCTATCGAACCTTGGTAATTACTCCGAGATGAATTTAGCCCTCCAAGATAGATAGATAGTGCATGAAAGAGATCCTTTGTATCTACCGGCAACTGAGATTTGATACTCAACGCCCCGGGAGAATATATAGATCCAACCGCTTCTTTATAAGTGGATAGTATATTTTGAGCAAGGTTATTAACTTTCTCATTTTTATTAATGCTTGTATTCAATTTATCTGCCATGTCAACAATGTCCTTGAAAGATTCGTCTTCTTCAATCCCGGAGCCTTCAACCTCTAATATATCTCTCAAAGGATTTTTATAATGACCCTTAAATGATCGCTGAACATCTCTCAAAGCATCTATATAAGAAGTATTAAACTCTCTGGGGAGGTAAAAAATTTTCGAAATTCGTGTTCCTGACTTCTTTTCAATTTCTTTGTCGCTAGGGTTAGGAAAAAATAAATTATCAAAATCTCCGACACATTTCTGATAGTCATCAATTTTCGAAAAATCAGAACTGCCCTTACCGACTCGAATACCCTCATAGTCATGAATTGTTATTTCATTAAGGATACTTCTCACTTTATCTCGATTTCCTCGAGCATTATATAATCTATTTCGAATTTCTAAATTCGGTCGGAATATAATTGCACATGAATAAACACAGGTATCCGAGGAAGAACCGCTATCATTTTCTTTGTCTATATCCTCCGCAATTTCAGTATCTAAAGAATGTGATAAAAATGATTGCAGAAGCTCATTATCCGTAGACCCTGTGAATTCAAGCCGAATTATTATCCAATGACCTTTCCAATCACCAATACCCCTATTGAAATCTTTTTCAGTAAAATATGAGTAACTATTGGGCAAGGTATCATCTAGGAGCAGGCGGATTGCGTGGAAAATATTTGTCTTTCCAGCACCATTTTCACCAATAATTGTGTTAACCCCTGGATTGAATCTTAAAACAGCATTCTTAAAGTTACGAAAATTAACAAGACTTACCTTCGAAAGATAAATACTCATCTTTGTTTCCTTTCATTGTAATGGGAAAATTTTTGTCTTTGCGTAAACAGAAATTTTAAATATAGCCCCCTTTCTCTTGGCTAAGGAGCTGATCTGGGATTCTGAAAATTCAGACGTCCTTATCCGAATCGTACAGTTACTGGCGCTTCCGAACGGCAACGAACGTTAGCGCCATCACTTACACTAGCACGAAGACACCCGCCCGGACTAGGAAAAACTCCACCACGACACAACTTTCTGTACCCACCCCCCCCCCGCCCTCGCCTCCTCAAAGCAGAAAGGACCCAGCAGGACTACTCTGCTAGTAGCAGTGTCCGCCAAGTCCTTCCTTACCTTTACAGCTAGTTGTTACCTCCGTTGAAGAGGCGGGCGGCAAGCACCCCGTCAGCCTCGGTCACGATAATGACCGGCTTACCGCCAGCTACCTTGCGTGCGCGGCGGAGCACTTCAGCCTCATCTTCGCCAGGAGCCGCAGGGATAACATGGCACTCCCCTCCCGCCTTCTGCGCAGCGAGCGCAACAAGTGCCCTGTGTTCCGGGTTTCGGCGAGCAGACAGGTTGAAACGCCCCGCGATGCGAGTCCGTTCCTTCATCACCTCAACGCGTACCATACCCCAGTCCTTTCAAATGCGATTCAACAGCAAAGCCTACTACTTCTTCGTGAACGAACTTTGCTTCCCGAAAAACCCGGCAGGCTATCTTATGTGATAGTCCACCGGGTCAGATTTTGTCTGTTACAGCACCTATTTTCGACTATTGAATAGTCCAATAATCAATACTGCTATTGAGATGCCGTAGAGAACTCCAAGCACTAGGTCGCTGACACTTGACACTACGTTCAAGATAATTGCCAGGATCAAGAACAGCATCCCAACAGGAACATACTTATTCGACTTCATACGCTCGTGCTCCCTCAATAATCAACAGCGATACATCATTTTCAGGACCATCCAGCTACCCATTTTCTGAATGACTATGGACGTTCGCCTTACTACCACGCTAGCACTCTGGGGCTAAAAACTAGCCCGCGACACAACTTTCTGCACCCCACCGCACTCCCCCACCCTCGCATCCTCAACACACAAAGAAACCACCCCCTCCGCAGCTTGTCGCCGCAAAGGGGGTGGTTTCTATATATGCGCTAGACCAGAAAGCCTAGTACTACTCAGCAGCCTCCGTGCTGGGCTTGGGGTCTTCGTTCACGCGGTTGCGGATATGCTCCACAATACGTGCCACAGCCTCATCCACAGGGCACACCGTTCTCCTGCTTGTACCGCGGAAACGGAACGAAACAGCGCCGTGCTCCGCATCCTCACCGCCAGCAATCAGAATGAACGGAACCTTCTCAGTAGACGCGGTACGAATCTTCTTGGTGAAGCGATCCGAACCGTAATCCACCTCAACACGCACACCGTGCGCACGCAGCTTATCCGCGATCTCGGTCATGTAGTCGTTGAACGCCTCAGCCACCGGCACACCAATCACCTGGACCGGCGCCAGCCACGCCGGGAACGCGCCCGCATAGTGCTCAGTCAGCACACCCAAGAAGCGCTCAATCGAGCCGAACTTCGCCGAGTGAATCATGACCGGCTCCTGCACGGTGCCGTCCGCAGCCTGGTACTCCAGACCGAAACGGCTCGGCTGGTTGAAAGTCGTACTGAACGGTCGACATCTGCCAGGTACGGCCAATCGCGTCCTTCGCCTGAACCGAAATCTTCGGGACCGTAGAACGCAGCACCACCCGGGATCCGGGACGAGCTCCAGGCCGGTCTCCTTCGCAACCTGCTCCAGAACCGCGGTAGCCTCTTCCCACTGCTCATCAGTACCGATGAACTTATCCTTCTTATCGCCCTCAGTGTCGCGGGTGGACAGCTCAAGGTAGAAGTCGGTCATGCCGAAGTCCTCAAGCAGGCTCAGCATGAACTTCAGCAGGTGACGCACCTCGTCCGGTGCCTGCTCCTTCGTCACATACGAGTGGGAGTCGTCCTGGCTGATCATGCGCACGCGGGTCAGACCCTGCAACACGCCGGACTTCTCGTCACGGTACACGGTGCCGAACTCGAAGAAACGCAGCGGCAGCTCACGGTACGAACGGCCACGAGAACGGTAAATCTCGTTGTGCATCGGGCAGTTCATAGCCTTCAGACGGTAGTTGCCGTTATCCAGCTCCATGGAGGGGAACATGCCGTCCGCATAGTACGGAAGGTGACCGGAAGTGTAGAACAGGTCTTCCTTCGAAATGTGCGGGAGTGCTGACGTACTGGAAACCCTCCTGAATGTGGCGGGTACGCACGTAGTCTTCCATCTCGCGCTTAATCACGCCACCCTTAGGGTGAATCACCGGCAGACCGGGACCAATGTTCTTCGGGAAGGAGAACAGGTCCAGCTCACGGCCCAGGCGGCGGTGGTCACGGCGCTCCGCCTCAGCGATGCGCTCCTTGTACGCCACCAGCTCGTCCTTAGTCGGCCAAGCGGTACCGTAAATACGCTGCAGCATGGGGTTCTTCTCAGAACCGCGCCAGTACGCGCCACCGGCACGCATCAGGGCGTAACCGTTAGCAATCAGCTTGGTGTTCGGCAGGTGCGGGCCGCGGCAGAGGTCCTTCCAGACGGTCTCGCCGGTCTTCGGGTGCACGTTGTCGTAAATGGTGATTTCACCCTCGCCGACCTCCACGGATGCGCCCTCGGCAGCATCCGCACCAGAACCGGGGCCCTGGGTCAGGGAGAGCAGCTCCAGCTTGTACGGCTCGTTCGCCATCTCGGCGACAGCCTCGTCGTGGGTGACCACGCGGCGGCGGAACAGCTGACCGGACTTGATGATCTTAATCATCGACTTCTCGATCTTCTTCAGATCTTCCGGGGTGAAGGGCTCAGCCACATCAAAGTCAAAGTAGAAGCCGTCAGTAATGTACGGGCCAATGCCCAGCTTGGCGTCCTTGCGGTACTCCTGCACCGCCTGCGCCATCACGTGCGCAGCGGAGTGGCGCAGAACGTTCAGGCCGTCCGGTTCGTGAATGAAAACCGGCTCAACGGAATCGCCAGCAGACAGCTCGTGGGAGAGATCAACCAGCACGCCGTTCACGCGTGCCACAACAATCTTCGGGTCGTCAGCGAACAGCTCAGCGGCAGTCTTCGCGGTGACCTCGCGCTCCTCACCAGAAACGCTAATAACAATTGCTGAAGAATCAGCGGCAGACATAAGTCTCCTTAACTCAGGCGCAAGCGTGCCACTCGGGGCGCCGCCGGTGCGCATACTATTCCGCACTGTACTGGTGCACGGACACACACCATCTTACAACGGCTCCCAGCCAACGCTCAGCTTGAGGGCAAACTAGTCCGCATGATGCTCACGCGTATGCTCATACACGTCAACCACAATGTGGCTAATATGGTCGTCCTTCAGACGGTAAATGGTGGTGCGGCCCTGCTGCTCACGGTCAATCACGTGCGCCTCACGCAGGATGCGCAGGTGGTGCGAGGCGAGCGGCTGCGAAATGCCCAGGCACGTGTGCAGTTCGCTCACGCTGTGCGGGCGGTGCATCAGGTGGTGCGCAATCGCCAGGCGTAGCGGGTTCGCTAGCGCAGAGAAAATCGCCACGGACGGGCCAAACTGTTCCTCCCAGTCCTTGGGGCCGCTGCCTTCGAGGAGGGGCGCGTTGGCGGGCACCTCGTGGGTATGGTCCGATGCATGCTCGTGGGCATGGTCAGTGTGGGTGGTGTTAGTTTCGATCTGGTCTGTGTGCTGGCTCTGAGTCATAGTATTTTCACCTTATGTACAGGAAAGGGGGCACGTCAAGGAAGTTACGCCTGTGCGGCGTGCTTTCTTGAGCGTGCCCCTCTCCCTTAACTGCGCATCAGCTCGCGGGCATGCAACCGCAGGTGCGTCCGGCTAGCGGTTGGCGACTGCCACCTGCAGGTAACCTTCAGCGGACTTTACGCCCTTGTCGGTCACTGCGCGGTAGCGGACCAGCGGTGCGAAGCCCTGCTTATTCTTAGCAGATACCGCGATGCCCTGGGTGCCGTCGGGCAGGGTCACCACACGGTAGGTGCCGTATTCGTCGCTGTATGCGCTGACGGCCTGGCCGCGCTGGTTGAGCAGCTCGAGCTTCTTCACGGTTTCGCCGCGGCTGTATGCGCCGAAGGATGCCTCGTCGTTGTTCAGGACAGCCACGTTCTGGGTGGTGCCCGAGTACAGGGAGACGGAGTCCTCACGCGCGATGGGGCTGTTCTTATCGACCACGTGAACCTTCAGCGGGATCGAGTACAGCTGCGCGGCGGAGCCCTTCTTCGCCTTCACATCAGACATGCGTGCGGGTGCCTTGCCGGTGCGGTTCACGGTGATGTTCGTGCCGTTGTCGCGGCGCAGATCCCAGGTGGTGCCGGTGACCTCGTGGGTGTTCAGGTCGATCGAGTAGGTGCCGGTCTTGCCGTTGGAGGCAAAGCGGATGCCGGTCTCCGCACTGGAGAACTGGCCGCCAGCAGTGTTGACCTTCTCCTTGTTGACCCAGCGGCTGGGGCGGAAGTTCGGGGTCTGCTGGATTTCCTGGAAGTTGTAGTCGCGCGCGTAACGGTAGTTCGGGGAAACCTTGTGCGACTGGTGAACACTCTGCGCGACTGCGGTCTCGCCGGAGTAGACGGTGGCGTGGTGCTCGGCGGGCTGGTAGAACACGCCGGAGCCGGTGCCGGTCTTACCGTAGGAATCCGAGGGGTACTTGAACTTCACGGCGTCCGAAGCCTGGTTCACTGCCGCGTTCTGAGTCTCGGCGTCGCTGATGCGCACGGCCTTGGGGGTGCGCACGGCGGAGCGGCGCACGGTCACGGGGCGTGCAATCTTGTGCGCGTCAGCGTTCGAGTCGGCAGCCTGGTTGTTGCTCTGCGGCAGAACCTGGGTGCCCTCGCGGCGTGCAGTGTTCTCAGCGGACTCGGTGTAGTTCACGGGCATCCACTGCACCTGCTGCCAGGGGAACTGGTTGCCGGTGAAGCCGCTGGGCACGAAGTTCGCGAACATTGCCGCCAGCTGCGGGTCTTCCTTATACACGTTCTTACCCTGGCGGGCGTAGGGCGCGTAGGAGCTTGCCGCCTCCAGGTTGAATGCGTTGGTGAAGAGGTTGTGGTCCGTGAGGATGAAGCCGTATTCCTTCATTGCGGTCAGGATCATGCGGGTGAGCTGGTCGTCAGCGTGGCCGGTGTTTGCCAGGTGCTCTTCCACATCAAAGCTTGCGGGCAGGAAGCCACGCTGACCTGCGCGGGGTGCGTTCGGGTACTTGCTCGCGTCAATCTTGCCGTCGGTGCCCTTCGCGGGGAAGGAGGAGACCAGCGCAGCGTAGTCAGCCGCGGTGATGGACACCATGTGGTTGATCTTGCCTGCCTTGAGCTCGTCCACACCAATCTGGGTGAGCTCATTTGCCAGGCCCACCACGGAGGAGGTGCCGTTCTTGAGGGTCAGCCAGTAGTTGTCTTCGCCCACGCCGCCGAAGTTCGGCTTAGCGAGCATGTAACCGCCGGAGGACACGTGGTAGGTTGCCGGGTAGTCAACCGCCACGGTGATGTCCACGGTGCCGCGGGTGCCTGCGGGAATCTTGTAGGTAATCTCGCCGGTGGTCTCGTTGATGGACGCGCCGGGCACGTTCTTCGCCAGGCGGAACTTCGCACCGCGAGCAATCGGGTAGGAGGTGCGGGCGTTGCCGGACTTCGCGTCGATGCTGACGGGCGCGTTGATGGTGACGGTCTGACCTGCGTTGCCGCGGCCGACGTTGTCGTACTGAATCTTTGGCGCTCTTGGGGGTGGATGCGTTGCCGCCGCCCGACCTGCACACGGGCGGTGCTGGTGTAGGTCTGTGCGTCTGCATCCTTGACGAACTTGAAGTAGGAGCGCCAGATGCCGGTCGCCTCGTCGTAGAGGGCGACGGACTGGTCGCCGGAGAGGCCGTGGTCCTCGGCAAAGCCAGTTCGGGATCGGGATGCCGCCGGTGAGGATGCGCTTGTTCTCTGCATTGGCGTTGACGCGGCCATCGCGGGAGACGACCTCGACGTACTCCTGGTGCGGGTTCGCGGAGTTCACGGCGAGGGTCGGGATGTTTTCGTGGCCGCCGACGGTCTGGGTGCGGATCTTCTTCACGGGTGCCCGCCGTTGATGGCGGTGGTGATGGGGTGGTTACCCGCATCGGCACTGTATTCGAGGAAGGTGCGGCTGATTTCGCTGCTGTTGGGCTGCGACGGCTTCGGTGCCGGTGAGCTTCTGGGCTGCGAATGAGTCGCTGGGCGAGCTTACCACTGAGCGGGCGAGGTGTTCTCGGTGGTGGTCAGCTGCGCCTTGGTGAGGGAGGAGTTGACGGGTGCGAGAGTCGTCGATGGTCTGTGCCTGCTGGTCGGGGTTCCAGTAGCAGGTCGGACCGGGCGCCACGTTGGTGAGGTTCGCCAGGGTCGGCACGGTGCGGTAGCCTGCGTCGACGCAGGTGGTACCGGATACGTTGCGGGATGGGAGGGCGGTCGCACCGAAGGTCGCGGGGAGGTTCGCGCCGGTGATGACGGTTGCCAGTGCTGCGGAGGCAGCGATGGTGGCACGGCGGCGGTTTGCCGGGCGCTGTGCCGGGTTTTTGGATGCAGTTGCGGTCATGTTTTTCTCTTTCCGTTCGTGTCGGCTTGTTTGAGTGAGTGCGTTTGTATGAACAAACACGGACGTGAGTGAAATATGCATCTGAGGGTGTGCCCGGGTGGGTCCTGATCTTCTGGCAGAAATTCTCAGGGAAACTCTCAGATAATCCCCATACCCTACATAGTCTTTTGGGTGAACGCAAAACGAGTTTGTGATTCAGGGCACTGATTTTTTGATAAAGGTTCAGGTTTAGACTCATACTTTCTTACACCTTCGTGCATTTATTGGTGTTTGAAGATGCAGAATTTGCACCGCAGTGTTTAGGCTTTACTCCTAGTCAAGCGAGGGTGATGCTGCAGAAAAACGAAAAAAATGCGCACGGGAAAACTAAACCCTCAACCTCGAAAGTTTCCCTGAAATGACGCGCCAAAAACTGTCCTGTTGAATTTCTCACACGTGACCACAATCTGAGATTCTGCACCGAGGCAGATATGGATCCCCAGTGCACCGAGACAGGGGCTCCCAGCCACCCCCGTCAAAAAAAGCGACTTCTGAGTCACCACCACCCAGCAGGGAGCACCCCTGCTTTTTCACCCCTGCAGACCCCTCAAAAACCCACGTAAAACCCTAAAAATTTCAGGTCAAAAGTTTCAAAGTTTGCTATGTGTTTGTCAGTGTGTAACCATGCACACGCACCACTCCCCACTCAGGACTGCACTGCAGCTCTACATGCAACGAATTCCAAGCCGCCCACCGGGGAGCTTTAGAAAGCATAGAAAAGCACCCCGCATGCGCCTCAAAAACACATGCGGGGTGCATAGATATTCATTTGTGGGTGCCTTGCGGTGCACCCAATAGCAGGTGCCGCACCCGCCTCCGTGGGTTCAGGTGGGTTCAATAGCGATTACTCACAGAGCTACCGGATAGCTACAGCGCGCCCGCCTCCGAGCAGACATTCACCAGCTCACCAATGCCCTCGATGCGGGTGCGCACCGTCTGACCCCGGCTTCAACCACTGACGCGGATGCAGCGATAAACCAACCCCGGCGGGGTACCCGTCGCCACCAGATCACCCGGCTCCAGGGTCATAAACCGCGAAATATAGGACAGCAGCTGCGCCGGGGAAACACCATATCCGCCGTCGTGCCGCGCTGACGCACCACATCATCCACCTCACAGACCAGCTCCAGGCCGGCAACCGGGTCAACCTCATCGGGGCTCACAATCACCGGACCGAAACGGAGTCATCGCATCCCAGTTCTTACCCTGGAACCACTCCGAGGAACGACCCTGCCAGTCGCGCACCGACACATCATTCATGACCGTGTACCCCATCAGAGCCTCAAGCGCCTGCTCCTCCGTGGCATTACGCAGGCGAGCGCCCACGACCAGGCACAGCTCAACCTCCCAGTCGACTTTTCGTGCTGCCGGTGCCGTCATCAGCGGGCATGCGGATCTGCTCGCCGGGGCCAATCAGCGCGTTCGGGAACTTCGCGAACAGCGCCGGATGCTCAGGCACCTCAAGGTTCATTTCCGCGGCGTGGTCGCGGTAGTTCAGGCCGGCGCACACAATCTTGCCGGGCTTATCCAGCGGGCGAATAAAGGGTAGGGAGTTCCACAGCTCCTCGCCGTGACCCATGACGGTCGCGCCGTTCTCCTTCAGGATCGCCACGGCGTTCTTCGGGTCACCAAAGTTCAGGCGGAACCGGCTGTAGAAATTCAGTAGCGGGCTGAGCTTCGCCGGAAGCTCGTACACGGTCTCTTCGAAGAAGCAGACCGCGCGGCTGCCCTTCGAGTCTTTAATCTGTGCCCAACGCATGGATGCTCCTTCGCTTCAGGTGGGGATATCTCGAATAAGTTACGGATAAAAGTCAGAAATAAAACAACCTAGTGAAAAGCCGTTTTGGGCGTACACCTCAACGATGGCGTCTTCCAGGTCTTCCATGAGCAGGGCCAGGGGTTTGCGTCCTGCGCCGCGCCAACCGTGGCGGGGTCCAGCTCCATGCCGAGGGCACGGTACACGTCCGCGGTGACCGCCCGCAGCGGGTGCAGAGTCAGAGACCACGATGCCGGTGCTGAACCACCAGCCGCCGGTCACCACACGCTGGGCGGTGCCGACCAGTTTAATGCGGCCACCACCTGCGGAGGCGGGAAGCTGCGCGTGCACCGAATACTCGCCGGGGCAGTACTCCCCCGGAATCTCGCCCATGCGCGCATCCACGCCGACCTCGCGGAGCGCCTGCGCGTACATGGAACCGAACAGTTCGTAGCGTAGGGTGTTGCCGCTGCGGGCATCGGAGGCGGGCTGAAAATGGTCCACGACCAGGCACCCTTGATGGTAGGCGGCGGCGTGCCCGCCGACCTTGCGCACCAGCACCTCAAAGCCGTGCTCGGCGCACGCCGCGGCGGCTTCCGCGAAGCCGGGGTTCAGTTCGTCACGGCGGCCGAACGCGACCGTCGGGTTTGGCTGATACATGCGCAAGGTGGCTTCACGCTGCCCGGCTTGCCACCTCGCGGAGCATCTGCACCGTCTGGTCGTGGTGAATGAGGATATCGCCGGATTCGGGGACCGGTCTCTCGAATAATCTGCACGTTCCTATTTTACGGTTACGCCCGCCACAGCTCCTACGTCTCCCCACAATGCGAAAACGCCCACCCGGGTAGCTAAAACCTAGTAATCCCCCACCCCCTCCGCTAGGGTAGAAGAAAGACCCAAAGCACCTTGGAGGATGCCGTGCATCAGGACCAGCACATCACCGCCCAAACCACCGCGCTACCCAGCGTCAGCACTGAACAGCCCACCAACCCGGCGCTGACCGAGCCGCAGCCGCTCGGCGCGTTCCCTGACGGCTTCCTCTTCGGAGGCGCCACCGCCGCTAACCAGTTCGAGGGCGCCTGGAATGAAGACGGCAAGGGCCCCAGCCTGCAGGATGTGTTGCCCGCCGGCGGCCTGCACCCGCGCACCGCGGAACCCACCGAGGACAACCTCAAGCTGGAGGGCATCGACTTCTACCACCGCTACCGCGAAGACATCGCCCTGCTCGCGGAGATGGGCTTTAAGGTCTTCCGCTTCTCCATCGCTTGGTCGCGCATCTTCCCCCGCGGCGACGAAGAAACCCCGAACGAGGCGGGCCTCGCCTTCTACGACCGCGTGCTCGACGAGCTCGAAAAGCACGGCATGGAGCCGCTCATCACCCTCAGCCACTACGAAACCCCGCTGCACCTGGTCGAACAGTACAACGGCTGGACCAGCCGCGAGCTCATCGGCTTCTACGAACGCTACGCCCGCACCGTGTTCGCCCGCTACGGCAAGCGCGTAAAGTACTGGCTGACCTTCAACGAAATCAACTCGATGCTGCACCTGCCGTTCATGTCCGGCGGCATTAACACCCCGGCGGAGCAGCTCAGCGACGCAGACCTGTACCAGGCGATGCACCACGAGCTGGTCGCCTCCGCGCGCGCCACCGCTGCGGCACGCGAACTGGCACCGGGCGCGCAGATTGGTTGCATGATTCTTGCCATGCCCACCTACCCGTTCACCCCCGACCCCGCCGACGTACTCGCCGCCATGCAGACGGAACAGGCGAACTTCGCGTTCGGTGACGTGCACGTGCGCGGCGCCTACCCCGGCTACTTCCTGCGCTCCCTGCGCGAAAAGGGCGTGGAGCTGACCATCACCGAGCAGGACCGCAAGGACCTGAAAAACACCGTGGATTTTCGTGTCCTTCAGCTACTACATGTCCACCTGCGCGACCGGCGACCCGGCACGAGGCGAACGCGGCGAAGGCAACATCCTCGGCGGCGTGGTGAACCCGACCCTGCCCTCCAGCGAATGGGGCTGGCAGATCGACCCGACCGGCCTGCGCGTGGTCCTCAACCAGTATTGGGACCGCTGGCAGAAGCCGCTGTTCATCGTGGAGAACGGCCTGGGCGCCCGCGACGAACTGGTCGAGGTGAATGGTGAGCTCACCGTGGAAGACGACTACCGCATCGACTACCTGCGCCAGCACCTGCACGCGGTACGCGAGGCGATTGAGGACGGCGTGAACGTGCTCGGCTACACCACCTGGGGTTGCATCGACATGATTAGCGCCTCCACCGCGCAGATGTCCAAGCGCTACGGGTTCATCTACGTGGACCGCAACGACGACGGCACCGGCACCCTGGCACGCTACCGCAAGAAGTCCTTCCACTGGTACCGCGAGGTGATTGCCAGCAACGGCGCGGAGCTTTAGAAGCTAAGGCTCTAGAGGCTGTTCCTTATGCAGCGACCCTAGACGCTGAACTCTGCGAAAATCCCGGAACGCTAAACCCCGCGCGACTAACACGCGAAACTCAGCAGCAAAAAGCCCCCGATACTCCGAACTCGGGGGCTTTTGCGCATATGCTGTTTGTCTAGTGCCTGTTATGCCTAGTGCGAGCGGCTCTAGTCTGTAGGTATCTAGTCCATGGGCAGGTCGTTCATACTGGTCGAGACGTACTCCCACCAGGTCGGCACCAGCCCGGCGTTCATCGCGACCCTCTGCGAGAGGATGTGCGAGGGGCTCGTACCGTAGAACGGCAGGTACCCTTCCGCCAGGGTCAGGCGTGCCGCATCACGCACCAGGGCGCTGGCGATGCCGGCACCGCGGAAGGCGGGCAGCACATCAATGCCAATCTGGCGCATAATCGGCGAGTCGTCGCTCATACCCACCATGGCTACCGGGTCGGCATTTGCGGGCATGCCGGCACCTTCGGTGTCACCGGCGCCGTCTACAGCGTAGGCAGCCAGAACCAGCACGTCTGGGCGGCGTTCACTAAAGCCCAGCGCGTTCGAGTAGCGTTTATCCCCGCGGAAGCGCTCAATCTGTTCAGCGTCCAGCAGCTCCACGCGCAGGCGGGTTACGCGCGCCTGCGTGTCCTGCGGGTCGACCTCAAGCGCCCCCGCGGAGGCGTTTGCCTCCCTGCGGATGGTGCGTTCGCCCGTGATTTCGGCGAGTAGCGCCGCCTTCAGCTCGGCGGGGTCAACGCGGCGCATCATGCCCACACCGGGCACGGCGCACTTGACCTCCTGCGCCTGCACGCCTTCGGGTACGACCGAGTTCAGCAGGGCGCGGCCGGGCGTGTAGTAGATGCTCGTGCCGCTGACCTGCTGGGTGTAGGGGGTGAGCAGTTCGTTGAGCTGGCGCAGCTGCGCGTAGTCGCCGAGCCAGTTCGACTGGTCGCCGAGCATGTAGTCGATGGCCTTGTCCAGCACGCGCGGATGCTTGGCGCAGAGAATGCCGACGCTCGCGTAGTTGGCGACGCGCAACTCCCAGATGTCGTCGTTGCGGCGGCGTGCGGCACCCATCTTCTCGGAGGGAGGCTGCACGGTGGCGAGCAGCGGCAGGCTCTCGGCGTCCGGGTAGTCGCGTAGCTCTTCGAGGGCGCGGCTAATCGAGCCAGGCGCCTGGCAGAAGTCCGCCTCCAGCTGGGTGTGCAGGATGTGCCGCGCACGGTCCGCGGTGGTCACAGCGCCACGGGTTGCCTGAGCTCCCCGGGCAGGTTCGGTTCCTTGGGTATCAGTCACGTAGGTTTCCTCTAGGGCAAATTTTTGACTAGTTCAGGATCTCAGCTAGCTCAGGGTCTCGGCTAGCTCCGGATTTCAGCAAGGAACGCGCCGGTGTGCGAGCCCTTCACCTGAGCCACCTGTTCCGGGGTTCCTTCGGCGATGACGGTGCCGCCGCCGCTACCGCCTTCGGGGCCCATGTCGATAATCCAGTCGGCGCACTTGACCACGTCCAGGTTGTGCTCGATGGTGATGACGCTATTGCCCTTGTCAACCAGCGATTGCAGCACGGCGAGCAGCTTGCGGATGTCTTCAAAGTGCAGGCCGGTGGTCGGCTCGTCCAGCACGTAGATGGAGCGGCCGTTGGAGCGCTTCTGCAGTTCGGTTGCGAGTTTCACGCGCTGCGCTTCACCACCGGAGAGGGTGGTCGCGGGCTGACCCAGGCGAATGTAGCCCAGGCCCACGTCCACGAGGGTGTTCAGGTGGCGCGCAATCGGGGTGAACGCGGCGAAGAACTCTGCGGCTTCTTCCACGGGCATTCGAGTACGTCGGCAATGGTCTTGCCCTTGTAGTGTACTTCGAGGGTTTCGCGGTTGTAGCGCTTGCCGTGGCAGGTTTCGCAGGGCACGTACACGTCCGGCAGGAAGTTCATTTCAATCTTCAGGGTGCCGTCGCCGGAGCAGTCCTCGCAGCGGCCGCCCTTGACGTTGAAGGAGAATCGACCCGGGGTGTAGCCGCGCATTTTCGCTTCGCTGGTCTCTGCGAACAGCTTGCGGATGTGGTCGAACACGCCGGTGTAGGTGGCGGGGTTCGAGCGCGGGGTACGACCGATGGGCGACTGGTCCACGTGAATGACCTTGTCCAGGTGCTCCAGGCCGTCGATGCTCTTGTGGCGGCCGGGCACCTGCTTGGCGCCATTGAGCTTGTTCGCCAGAGAGGTATACAGAATGTCGTTGACGAGGGTCGATTTACCCGAGCCGGACACACCGGTCACCGCGGTGAACACGCCCAACGGGAAGGACACAGTCACGTTCTTGAGATTGTTTTCGCGGGCGCCGCGCACGATCAGCTGACGTTCCTTGTCCACGGGGCGGCGGGATGCGGGCACCTCAATGCTGCGGCGGCCAGCCATGTAGTCGCCGGTAATGGACTTGGTGTTCTTCAGCAGCTCCTCAAAGCTGCCGGAGTGTACGATTTCGCCGCCGTGCTCGCCGGCGCCGGGTCTACGTCCACGATCCAGTCGGCTTCGCGCATGGTGTCTTCGTCATGCTCAACCACAATGAGCGTGTTGCCCATGTCGCGCAGCTTAGTCAGGGTTTCGATGAGGCGGCGGTTATCGCGCTGGTGCAGACCGATGGAGGGCTCATCGAGCACGTAGAGCACGCCGACCAGGCCGGAACCAATCTGGGTTGCGAGGCGGATGCGCTGCGCCTCACCGCCGGAGAGCGTACCGGCGGAGCGTGAGAGGGTCAGGTAGTCCAGGCCCACGTCCAGCAGGAACTGCAGGCGCGCGTCAATTTCTTTGAGGACCTGTTCGCCAATCTTGGCTTCGCGGGCGCTGAGCTGCAGACCGCGCACGAAGGCGAGCGCGTCAGCCAGGGACAGGTCGGTAATGTCTGCAATGGACTTGCCGCCGACCTTCACGCCGAGGATGGTCGGGTTTAGGCGCGCGCCACCGCAGGAGGGGCAGGCGACCTGGCGCATGTACTGTTCGTAGCGGTCGCGGGCGAAGTCCGATTCGGTTTCTTCGTGCTTGCGCTTGATGTATGCCTTCACGCCTTCGAATCCGGAGGTGTAGCGGCGTTCGCGGCCGAATCGGTTGCGGTAGGACACCTCAACCTTGTAGTCCTTGCCGTCCAGAATCGCGGCGCGGGTCTTGGCGGGCAGGTCCTTGAAGGGGGTGTTCAGGTCGAATCCGAGCTCCTCCCCCAGGCCGGCGAGCAGGCGCAGCCAGTATTCGGTGGTTGCTTTGCCCTGCGACCAGGGGGCGATAGCGCCCTCGCCGAGGGTCAGGTCGGGGTTGGGTACGAGCAGTTCGGTGTCTACTTCAAGGCGCGAGCCGATGCCGTCGCAGGCGCTACATGCGCCGAACGGCGAGTTGAAGGAGAAGGCGCGCGGCTCGATGGTGTCAATCTGCAGCGGGTGATTATTGGGGCAGGCGAGGTTTTCGCTGAAGGAGCGGGTGCGTTCGGGGTCGTCCTGCTCGCGGTCCACGAAGTCGATGAGCACGCGGCCGTCGGCGAGCTTGAGCGCGGTTTCGATGGAGTCGGTGAGGCGCTGGTGAATACCGTCCTTAATGACGATGCGGTCGACGACCACCTCGATGGTGTGCTTGTACTGCTTGGCGAGCTTGGGCGGGTCGGAGAGCTGCACGGTTTCGCCATCCACGCGGGCACGCGAGTAGCCCTGGGTCAGCAGGTCCTTGAAGAGGTCTACGAACTCGCCCTTACGTGCACTGACGACGGGTGCGAGGATCTGCAGGCGGGTGCGTTCGGGGTAATCCTGCAGAATGTCCACGATCTGCTGCGGGGTCTGCTGGGTGATTTCTTCGCCACATTCGGGGCAGTGCGGGTGGCCGATGCGCGCCCAGAGCAGACGCATGTAGTCGTAGATTTCGGTGATGGTACCGACGGTTGAGCGTGGGTTCTTGGAGGTGGACTTCTGGTCGATAGACACCGCCGGTGAGAGGCCCTCGATGAAGTCTACGTCGGGCTTATCAACCTGTCCGAGGAACATACGCGCGTAGGAGGACAGCGACTCAACGTAGCGGCGCTGACCTTCCGCAAAGATGGTATCGAAGGCGAGGGAGGACTTACCGGAGCCGGAGAGGCCCGTGAAGACGACCATCGCATCACGCGGAATGGTGAGGTCTACATTCTTGAGGTTGTTTTCGCGGGCACCCTGAACCCGGATACTGGTCAGGTCGTTCGCTTTGAGTGCGGTGCTACCGTGTGCCGGGCGGGGTGTCATCGAAAATCCTTTCGTCTTATCTTCGAATTTAAATTCTACACCCTCACGCCTTTCACCAGCGGGATTATGCGGCCGGTGAAGGCCTGAGGGTGCAGTACTTATATGAGGTGGACTGTCAGGCGCGGTTTACCAGCCGCGGGTTCCCCACTCTTCCAGGTGGGGGCGCTCGTCACCGAGGGTGGTGGAGCGGCCGTGGCCGGGCAGTACGATGGCGTCGTCTTCGAAGCCTCCGAAGAGTTTTTCGAGCACGTTGGAGAAGAGCTCGCCGAACTGCTGCGGGGAGTCGGTCTTGCCCACGCCGCCGGGGAAGAGGGTATCGCCGGTGAACAGCAGGGTTGCGGGGGTGCCGTCTTCCCAGGTGGTTTCGAGGGTGTAGACGATGGATCCGGGGGTGTGGCCGGGCACGTGCAGGGCGCGGATGACGGTGTCAGAGAGGTAGAAGTCGAAGCTTTCGCCGCCGGTCAGTTCTTCTTCGACGGTGTAGTCTTCCTGCTCTTTAATAGCGGCGGCATCAGCTGCACCCGCGGAGGTCACGGCACCGGTGAGGTGATCGAGCTCCTTAATAGCGCGGATGTGGTCCCAGTGGCCGTGGGTGACCAGAATGCCGGTCAGACCGATTGCGCGGGGCCTGATGAAGTTGAAGTCCTCTTCCTTCTCCATGACGCGCACGCGGCGTTCTTCGCCGTCTGCCAGTTCGAGCTGCGGGCAGTCGTTCAGGAGCGCGTCAAGAGTGAATGCATAGAGTTCTTCTGCGTCGTCTGCGGGGTCGATGAGCACCTGCTCGCCGGTGGCGCGCATGGTGATGAGGTAGACGCTATTGTCCATCTCGGAGACGCTGAACGCACGGACGGTCAGTTCAGGGTTCTCAAAGATGAGGGTGGGTTCGGGGTAAGTAGTCATAGTTCCAGTGTAGGGGTTGTGACCGCACAGCAGGCACCTATGCGTAATACTCCCCTATCAGCGCATTCGGCATTGACCGCGCGGGATACATGTACGGGTTGCCTGTGCGGGATGCACAGGGAATAGATTCTGGAGCACGCCCGGTACAGATTAGGCTCAGTACAGATTGGGTTCAGCACGGACTAGGTCCCGGCTGGATCCCGCCTGGCTGAGGGTTCAGTGAAATTCAAAAGTCCGCTGAAATTCAAAAGTTAAACAGAGAAGCGACTGCGCATCGATACACAGTCGCTTCTCATGACACCCAGGGGTATCTATCACTCACTCAAACACAAGCAACCCGAGGACTTTGGAAATCTCACGATTACTTGATGACTCAATAGTAGCGAACTTTTTGGGCGCTGTTTTACCACCCAATTTGGTACGGAGAGCCAGATTTAGTGACCCACACCTCATTGTAATCATTCTGTAATAAAAACAGGTGTTTTTTAGGGTATCCATACGTACCAATTTCATTTTTTTCGAGTTTTAGCGTGACTTATTTCACCCAAAATAATTTTAGAATTTCCCTCTTTTGGCACTTCGGTGCACCTTTAACTTAAGCTCCACACTCGGCAATCCCAAAGGTTCAATACCCAGTTTTAGCCCGGTATTCTGCGGAAGTAGAGGGTTAAGGTGAAAGTATCTTCAAGTACTTGCAACTTCATGAGCAGGAAAAAATGTACTGCTCACCGTTCAAAATCTGCACAATTATTCGCGCGAGGGCAAATCAATTGGTCTGTTTTGCCCCTGTAGGCACCCCCTAAAGTAGAGGTTTTATTACAAAACAATAACATCAGCCCCACTTTCAGGTTCACTGAGTGCACCCATTAAAACCCCTTTCAAAAAGCAAAATACCTAGTCAATGCCGTATTTTCACAAAATGCAAGACAGTGTGTCACTAAAAAATCAACCTCTATAGATTGTTTAATAAAACCTGACCTTCAAGCACAAATAGAGCCCAATTATTAACCAGCACGTACCAATTTCACCCTCAAAACAGGCGCCCTAGAAGCCTCAATGAAAGGTTGAAAGACCCATCCACCAGGGGTTTCAGGATCCTTCACTCCCCCTGGTTGCAGTCTAGTTTCACTCTGTTTTCAAGAGCTCCGCTCCCCCGCCCTCAAGCGTTGCACACCTCGTATTCGCCCCTCATGCTTCCATATATCTGGGGCAGAGCACTCCACAAAAGCACCACAGGGTACAGCAAAGGCGGCGCCCCTCCCCCGCTGTGGGGAAGGAACGCCGCCTCCACTAGCTATAAATCAGCTGGAACAGCCGCCGTAGGGCAAGCCTTAGGACAGGCCGACCATCACGCCGTTCTCGTCGAAGCCGATGCGCTCAGCTGCGGGGCTCTTGCTCAGGCCCGGCATGGTGCGCATGGTGCCGCAGATAGCGTAAACGTAGCCAGCACCTGCAGCCAGGCGAACCTCACGCACGGGCAGGGTCCAGCCGGTCGGTGCGCCCTTCAGAGTTGCATCCGAAGAGATGGACAGGTGGGTCTTCGCAATAACCACGGGCAGGTGCGAGTAGCCCAGCTCAGCGAAACGCTTCAGCTGCTTAGCGGCAGCGGGAGCAATGGAGATGCCGTCCGCACCGTAAACCTTGGTAGCAACCTTCTCAATCTTGGTCTCGATGGAGTCCTCAAGATCGTAGGTGTACTTCAGATCCGAAACGTCGTCACATGCCTCAGCGACCACGTCTGCCAGGTCGGTGGTGCCCTTACCGCCCTCAGCCACACCGCGGTGGATAGCCACGCGAGCGCCAGCTTCCTCAGCGATACGGCGGATGGTCTCGTGTTCAGACTCGAAGTCGGTCGGGAACGCGTTAATTGCCACGACCGGCTGAACACCGAAGTTGCGCACAATCTCGATGTGCTTCTTCAGGTTCTCTGCGCCCTTCTCCACGTCGGAGGGGCTTTCCTGCAACATGCCTTCGGGCAGGGGCTTGCCCGGAACGATCTTGTACAGGCCGGAGTGAGACTTCAGGGAGCGCACGGTTACGACGAGCACTGCTGCGTCCGGCTTCAGGCCGGAGACGCGGCACTTGACGTTGAAGAAACGCTCCGCACCCATATCGGCACCGAAGCCAGCCTCGGTAATCACGTAGTCGGAGTACTCCAGACCAACGTAGTCGGCGACCACGGAGGAGTTACCGGTTGCGATGTTGCCGAAGGGGCCCGCGTGAATCAGTGCGGGGGTGTGCTCCAGGGTCTGCAGCAGGTTCGGGTTGATTGCGTCTGCCAGGATGACGGACATTGCGCCGTCAGCCTTCAGGTCGGCTGCGGTGACGGGCTCGCCGTCGTAGTTCAGTCCGATCACGATCTTTGCCAGGCGCTCGCGCAGGTCCTTGAAGGAGGTTGCCAGCGAGAGAATCACCATGATTTCGGAGGCGCTGGTGATGTCGAAACCGGTCTCGCGGACCACGCCGTCCATGCGTTCGCCCAGGCCCACGACGATGTTGCGCAGGGAGCGGTCGTTCATGTCGATAACGCGGCGCCACTCGATTGCACGCGGGTCGATGCGCAGCTCGTTGCCGTGGTGCAGGTGGTTGTCGATCATGGCGGCAAGCAGGTTGTGTGCTGCGGTGACGGCGTGGAAGTCGCCGGTCAGGTGCAGGTTCAGCTTCTCCATGGGAACGATCTGGGAGTAGCCGCCGCCTGCTGCGCCGCCCTTGATACCGAAGGTCGGGCCCATTGCGGGCTGACGCAGAGCCAGGATTGCCTTGCGGCCGGTCTGTGCGAAGCCCTGTGCGAGGGAGACGGAGGTTGCGGTCTTACCTTCACCGAGCGGGGTGGGGGTGACTGCGGTAACCACGATGTACTTGGAGCCGCGCTTGCGGGCGGTCTCTGCGTTGGTGGTTTCGTCGAGGAGGACCTTAGCGACATACTTGCCGTAGGGTTCAAGGCGATCTTCGCTGATGCCGTTGTCTGCTGCGATCTTGTTAATAGGCCAAAGATCGGCGGCAAGTGCGATTTCGAGGTCGGAAGGGAAAGGCTTCTTCGTCATTGTCATCCTTCGAGTTGTACGAATCATGCTCTTTTATTCTATGCCTTGGCTCACTCATTTGTCCCTCACCTCGCCGGAAGGTGGCAAATAAACCCAATTTTTAATGCACTAATCCCCGCAACCGGTGACCTCCGCTCACGTGGAGCGGCAGGATCGGTGCGGGGATTAGTAGCGCATACACGCCGGGTTGCCGGTACAGGATCCGGTATAGGAACCGGCGATACGACCGGCTATTACGGCATGGTCAGCAGAACCTTGGTGGCGGTACGCTGGTCCATTGCCTCGTAACCCTTAGCTGCCTCGTCGATGGGCAGAACCATGTCGAATACCTTACCGGGCTCAATTTCGCCCTTGTAAATCAGGTCGATGAGGGTCGGCAGGTACTTGCGCACGGGGGCGGGGCCACCCTCCAGGTGAACCTGCTTGCCGAAGAGCTTATCGGTGCCGATGGAGCTGTCGTGCGGAACGCCCACGAAGCCGATGTAGCCGCCGTGGCGTACGCAGCCGAGAGCCTGGTCGAAGGACTGCTGGGTGCCAACAGCCTCCGCGACGCCGTGTGCGCCCACGCCGTCGGTGAGCTCCATGACCTTGGCGATGCCCTCTTCGCCGCGCTCTTCCACGATGTGGGTTGCGCCGAATGCCTTAGCGAGCGCCTGACGTTCGGGGTTGCGGGACATGATGATGATCTTCTCCGCGCCGAGCTGCTTAGCGCCGATGACTGCGCTCAGGCCGACTGCGCCGTCGCCAACAACGACGATGGTCTTGCCGGGGCCTGCCTTCGCGGCGTCCGCTGCGTACCAGCCGGTGCCGAGCACATCGGATGCCGCCATCAGGTGCGGGATCTGCTCTGCGGTGGGTGCGGCGGGGGTCTTGACGAGGGTGCCGTCTGCGAAGGGTACGCGGGCGTATTCTGCCTGGGTGCCGTTGGAGCGTGCGCCGATGAAGGCGTCGCCTGTTGCGATTGCCTTGAGGCAGCGGGAGGGGTAGCCTGCGGTGCAGGTTTCGCATTCGCCGCAGGAGATGCAGAAGGAGCCTACGACGAAGTCGCCGGGGGCTACGGTGGTGACCTCGGAGCCTACTTCGACGACTTCGCCGATGTATTCGTGGCCCATTGCCCGGTGGTCGACGGGCTGTGCGCCGCGGTAGGGCCACAGGTCGGAGCCGCAGATGCAGGATGCTGCGAGCTTGATGATGGCGTCGGTGGGTTCGAGCAGGGTCGGCTTGTCGACTTCGTTGACGACGACCTTGCCGGGGGCTTCCATAACAACTGAACGCATGATGTTCCTTTCAAATCTGCGTTGATGGTTAGTCGTATCAGAGTACGCCCCACACCCCGATATATCAATAATTTTTTATGCTACGGGGTGAAGGTAAAAATTCCGACAACCGGAACCAGAACAACCGCTCCTACTCCCCTGCTTCTCCGCCGCTTCTCTGCTGCCTCTCCCCCGCTTCCGCACCGCATCCCGGCACGCTAAATAGCCCGGTTAAATGGCGGAACCCCCGCGCATCCACAGTGGATACGCGGGGGTTCCGCTCGGTTTATTCAGCCTGATATCTCACGGCGAGAAGGGGTGCTTAGAAGTCCCAGTCCTCGTCCTCGGTGTTCACAGCCTTACCAATCACGTAGGAAGAGCCGGAACCGGAGAAGAAGTCGTGGTTCTCATCAGCGTTCGGGGACAGCGCCGACAGGATTGCCGGGGACACGTTAGTCACGGTCGCCGGGAACATCGGCTCGTAGCCCAGGTTCATCAGAGCCTTGTTAGCGTTGTAGTGCAGGAACTTCTTAACGTCCTCACTCCAACCCACACCGTCATACAGGGAGTGGGTGTACGCCACCTCGTTCTCGTACAGTTCGTACAGCAGGTTGAAGGTGTACTCCTTCAGCTCTGCCTGACGCTCCGCGGACTCCTTCGCCAGGCCGCGCTGGAACTTGTAGCCAATGTAGTAGCCGTGCACTGCCTCGTCACGAATAATCAGACGAATCAGGTCAGCGGTGTTAGTCAGCTTCGCGTGCGAAGACCAGTACATGGGCAGGTAGAAGCCCGAGTAGAACAGGAAGGACTCCAGCAGAGTGGAGGCAACCTTCTTCTTCAGCGGGTCGTCACCGGTGTAGTAGGACAGAACGATCTTCGCCTTCTTCTGCAGGTGCTCATTCTCAGCAGCCCAGCGGAACGCCTCGTCAATCTCCTTGGTGGAGGCGAGAGTTGAGAAGATCGAGGAGTACGACTTTGCGTGCACGGACTCCATGAACGCAATGTTGGTGTACACGGCTTCTTCGTGCGCGGTCACAGCGTCCGGCAGCAGGGACACAGCACCGACAGTACCCTGGATGGTGTCCAGCAGGGTCAGACCGGTGAAGACGCGCATGGTCAGCTGCTTCTCTTCCTCGGTCAGAGTCTTCCAGGAGGGCACGTCGTTGCTCAGCGGCACCTTCTCCGGCAGCCAGAAGTTACCGGTCAGACGATCCCAAACCTCAAGGTCCTTCTCGTCCTCAATACGGTTCCAGTTGATAGCCTCGACCACGTGGTCGACGAGCTTCACCTTTTCGCTCATTAGTAATTCTCCGATTCTTAAGGGGCGGTTACGGTGCCACGCGCGCCCAGCCAGTCGCGCAGGCGGTTTGCGTGTTTACCGTAACCGCCCCTTCCAGTCTTTAGTTATAGTGTGCCAGCTCAGGCTGAATGCGTCACAGCATTCGGGCTAGAGCATGCAGGATACGCAGCCTTCAACCTCGGTACCTTCAAGAGCCATCTGACGCAGACGGATGTAGTAGATGGTCTTGATGCCCTTACGCCATGCGTAAATCTGGGCGCGGTTGATATCGCGGGTGGTTGCGGTATCGCGGAAGAAGAGGGTCAGCGACAGGCCCTGGTCCACGTGCTGGGTTGCCACAGCGTAGGTGTCGATGATCTTCTCGTAACCAATTTCGTAGGAGTCCTGGTAGTACTCCAGGTTCTCGTTGGTCATGTACGGTGCCGGGTAGTAGACGCGGCCGAGCTTGCCTTCCTTACGGATCTCAATCTTCGAAGCAATCGGGTGAATCGAAGAGGTCGAACCGTTGATGTAGGAGATGGAGCCGGTCGGCGGAACAGCCTGCAGGTTCTGGTTGTACATGCCGTACTGTGCCACGTCAGCAGCCAGCTGAATCCACTCTTCACGGGTGGGGATGTGGTGCTTAGCGAACAGTTCGCGGGTACGCTCGGTCTGCGGTGCCCATTCCTTCTCAATGTACTTTGCGAAGAACTCACCGGATGCGTACTTCGAGTTCTCGAAGCCCTCGAAACGCTGGCCGCGTTCCTTAGCAATCTGCATGGAGGCGCGGATTGCGTGGTAGGCAACGGTGTAGAAGTACATGTTGGTGAAGTCCAGTGCTTCTTCGGAACCGTAGTAGACGTGCTCGCGTGCCAGGTAGCCGTGCAGGTTCATCTGGCCCAGACCCACGGCGTGGCTCATGCCGTTGCCGCGCTCGATGGAGGGTACGGAGCGGATGTCAGACTGGTCGGAGACGGAGGTCAGCGAACGAATCGCGGTTTCCACGGTCTTGCCGAAGTCGTCGCCGTCCATGGTCAGTGCAATGTTCAGCGAACCGAGGTTGCAGGAGATGTCCTTACCGACGGTCTCGTAGCCGAGGTCAGCGTGGTAGGTGGACGGCTCAGAAACCTGCAGGATCTCGGAGCACAGGTTGGACATGATGACCTTACCGGCGATGGGGTTCGCGCGGTTGACGGTGTCTTCGAACATCACATACGGGTAGCCGGATTCGAACTGGATCTCTGCGATGGTCTGGAAGAACTCACGCGCGTTGATCTTGGTCTTGGTGATGCGTGCATCGTCGACCATTTCGTAGTACTTCTCGGAGACGTTGATGTCGGAGAAGGGCACGCCGTAGATGCGTTCCACATCGTACGGGGAGAAGAGGTACATGTCCTCGTTCTTCTTCGCCAGCTCGAAGGTGATGTCGGGGATGACAACGCCCAGGGAGAGGGTCTTGATGCGGATCTTCTCGTCAGCGTTCTCACGCTTGGTGTCCAGGAAGGCGTAGATGTCGGGGTGGTGTGCGTGCAGGTACACGGCACCGGCACCCTGACGTGCGCCGAGCTGGTTTGCGTAGGAGAAGGCGTCTTCCAGCAGCTTCATGACGGGGATAACGCCCGAGGACTGGTTCTCAATCTTCTTAATGGGCGCACCGGACTCGCGCAGGTTGGTCAGGGCGAATGCCACGCCGCCGCCGCGCTTGGAGAGCTGCAGTGCAGAGTTGATGGAGCGGCCGATGGACTCCATGTTGTCTTCCATGCGCAGCAGGAAGCAGGAGACGAGCTCGCCGCGCTGACGCTTACCTGCGTTGAGGAAGGTGGGGGTTGCCGGCTGGAAACGGCCGGAGATAATCTCGTCGACGATGTCTTCGGCGAGCTTCTCGTTGCCTTCTGCCAGCAGCAGTGCGACCATGCAGACGCGGTCTTCGAAACGCTCCAGGTAGCGCTGACCGTCGAAGGTCTTGAGCGCGTAGGAGGTGTAGAACTTGAAGGCACCCAGGAAGGTCGGGAAGCGGAACTTCACGGCGTAGGCGCGCTTGAACAGGTTCTTAATGAACTGGAAGTTGTACTTGTCGAAGAGTTCCGGCTCGTAGTACTGGTTCTCGATCAGGTACTCGATCTTCTCTTTCCAGGTCGTGGAAGAAGACGGTGTTGTTGTTGACGTGCTGCAGGAAGTACTGACGTGCCGCCTGACGGTCTGCATCGAACTGAATCTGGCCGTTCTCATCGTAGAGGTTCAGCAGTGCGTTCAGCTCGTGGTAGCTCATACCCTTGAACTTCTCGGGCACGCTCTTGCCGTTGTGGCTCGCACCGAGAGTTTCTAGTGCTGAGGGCAGTTTTGCGTCCAAAATGCTTCCAATCCTTCGTTGACTTTCTACATCTGAATCGGTGCCCATGAGCTCAAATTTGAAGAGCACGGGCACATCGCACTTCTTGGCGACAATGTCTGCCGCGATACCGAAGAGCGGACCAAAGTTGGTGTTGCCGGAGCCAATCACACCGAGTATGTGGTGGCGATTCTGCTCCACGTTCAGGAATTTAACCACCTGCGGGGGAACGTTACCGGCGCCTTCGGGCTTGCCGTAGGTGGGGACGATGAGCACGAACGGCTCATCAAGAATGAGGGTGTCTTCGCCGGTGCGCAGCGGCAGGCGGAGGCGGCGGGCACGGATCTTCTCCACGAACTTGTGGGTGTTACCGGAGATGGAGGAGAAGTACACGATGAGTGGCGCTGTATCGTCCAGTTCGTCCTCGGTCGCTCGACCCTCGGAAGCATTGCGTGCATCCATAAGAATCTTGCGGATTTCTGCGTGCTCGTCGACGGGGTTGGGCGTGAGGGCGGTACTCAATCTGTACTCCTTATTCTCGTGGGCCGGTGTGGTTCCGTGCCGATTTTCCGTTTGTACGGGTTTCGGCAGGGTTGTTACGCTGCCAGAGCGTTGATCTTGTCGGGCTGGAAGCCGGACCAGTGCTCGTCGCCTGCGATGACGACGGGTGCCTGCATGTAGCCGAGGGACTTGACCATTTCGAGGGCCTGAGCGTCTTCGGTGATATCAACCTTGGTGTAGCTGATACCCTTCGCGTCGAGGGCGCGGTAGGTCATGTTGCACTGGACGCACTGGGGCTTGGTGTACACGGTCACTACCATGGGAGTGCCTCTTACTTTCTCCCGCTCGGGCGGGCTTATCTCGTGAATGAATCTGGCGTGTTTCGTCGGTGGTTCACCACGTGTTATTTACGGCGGGCGCTGTGCCGTCCACTGCCCCCTCCTAGTGGGGCGTGGCGGTTTCCTGCTCTGGGGCAGGGCGCCTAAAAGTGCCGTAGTGGTGGAACCGAGTATTAATACTACATCTAGTGTCGAGATTTTTCTGCACCACAAGATGATGTGGTGCGAGGGTCGTGTTTCGTTCGATAAACCCACAGTTGAACCCACTTAAGAGGGGGTGTCTACAGCTTATCCACACCCTGCCGCGGGGCTAGTTCGCCGTATTTTCGCGGGGTGTGCCGGGTTATCCACAGGTGGGGTTTAAGTTGGTCAGGATTTTTAAGGGTTCATTCGCCCGCTGAGTTGAGGTTCAGTTAACCTCATGTATGCGTTTGGGGGCATAAAACCCGGCAGATTCGGGCTTGATTTTAAAGAGATTTCCGCTCTCACCCGTTCTTGCGCGGAACGGCGCGGTTTTAAAGCAGAACGGACTTTCTTAAAGGCGGGGGTTAACCCCCTTCGAGCGGGTTTAAGCTATGTGATTAAGGCTGTAGAAAAGATTTTTAACTCTTTTTCAGCAGCCGGTGTGTCGTGGGTTTAAGTTGGTTAATTCCGCTGAAACACCAAAACCCACCGCATATACCGGCATTTCGCGGTATTTGCGGTGGGTTTACTGGGTATCCATGCTGGTTTTAGCAACCGGTGAGCAGTAACCGGCTAGAAATCGATCAGGCCCAGCTCGCGCAGCTTCTTGCTGAGCGTTACTCCATCGGTGGCTTCAATCCACAGCGGCGAGCGCATCATCTGTTCGGCGCGGTAGTCGCTCCACACGCGGCCGGAGGCGAGCATGGTCTCCCCCACGGTCAGGTTGCGGATGACGATTGCCGCCACGTTGTCCGGGTAGCGTACCGCGAAGCCGTTGTAGATGTACGGGTCGCGCTGCCCGTCGTCGCCGACGAGGATCCACTTCATCTGCGGGAATTCCTCGGCGAGGCGGCGCAGGGACTCGACCTTATGGTTGGTTCCGGAGCGGAACCAGCGGTCGGGGGTGGGGCCCCAGTCGGTGAGCAGGAACGTGCCGCGCGGGTAGCCGTTGCGGCTGAGGAAGCGGCGCAGGGTCGGGGTGATGTTCCAGGCGCCGGTGGACAGGTACATGAACGGCGCATCCGGGTGGCTGCGGCGGATACGGTCAGTCATGACCGCCATGCCGGGGGTGGGGATGCGTGCGTGCTCGTCGAGAATGAAGGAGTTCCAGGCGGCGACGAGGGGGCGCGGCAGCATGGTGACCATGACGGTGTCGTCGACGTCCATGATGACGCCGAGCTTCTGGCTTTCGGGAACGATGTAGACGCTGGTTGCTACGGCGCGGGAGCCGGGCACGTACATGATGACTTCGTGCATGCCGGGGTCCAGATCGATGCTGAGTTTGACATCGAGCACGCCGCCGCGGTCGGTGTACGCCTCATACTTGGTGCCGTCGATAACGATGGTGACGGGTGCATCGGACATTGCGGTGGCGGTGAAGGAACGCCAGCCGCGCATGGGGTTGGCGGTGTCTTGGGTGCCTTCTACGACCTGCAGCAGGCGTTCGAGGTTGACCGTCTTGTAGAGTGCGCGGGCGATGATGCGGACCCAGCCGGGGTTACCGTCGGAGGCGGCGCGGCCGTAGCCTTCGGTGGGCACGAGAATAGGCTCGCGACCGGCGGCGATGGCGCGTTTTTCGCGCCACCTGTGCAGCCGGTCTGCAACACGGTAGCCGATGTTGACTGCCTCGTCGGCAGCATCGTTCACAAGGTTGCGCAGTTCGTGAGTGCCCAAATTCTCCATCCCACTAGTGTAGCGGAGCGTTACCGGCTTGCGGCTTTAGGATTTTGTGTTCTTATACCTAGTTTATACCTATTAATACTGTGGTGCTGAGCGCGGGGTGTGATGTGCACATTATTTAGGGTGTATTCGCTGTTCAGATTCGTTCCTTGCAGGTGGGGGCGTTATCCTGGAGAGTATGACCCACTCACAGCCTAACCGCCGACTTTTTGTGCTCGGCACTGCTATGCTTCCGCTGATTGCTGCCTGCTCGAAGACGTCGAATGACTACGACGGCACCAGCGGTAATTTCACTCCGTATCAGGCTGGCGGCGAGACCTCTGCTGCTACTCGCCCCGCACCCACGAATTCGCCGACGGTTGCCGCTGCTGGCAACCCGGTTGATAAGCCGCGCGAATGGCCCGGCATCGGCAACTCCCTCGTTGGTGACGGCAAGTATGTTGCGTGGACTGTTGATGACGGCGCAAGCCCGGAGGCGATTCGCGGCTACGCTGAGTTCTCGAAGCGTACGAATACTCGCCTGACCTTCTTCATTAACGCTTCTTACACCGGGTTTAAGGAGCATGTGTCGTTACTGCGTCCGCTGGTTCAGAGTGGCCAGATTCAGGTTGCGAACCACACGTACAACCACGCTGACCTGACCACCCTGGATGCTGAAGGTGTGAAGGAAGAGCTGCAGCGTAACGAAGACGAGATTATGAGCATGTTCGGTGTCTCGTCGAAGCCGTACTTCCGCCCGCCCTACGGCCGCTACAACGATGCGGTGCTGAAGGCTGCCGGTGAGATTGGTTTTACCCGCCCGGTCATGTGGAACGGCACTACCGGTGACGAGGCGAAGACCAGCTCCCGCGTGATTTACATGCGCTGCATCCGCTACATGCTGCCGCAGCAGATTGTGCTGGGTCACTTGAACTACGAGACAATCATCCCGATCCTCGATAAGGTGAAGGGCCTGCTCGATGACCGCGGCCTGACTGCGGTGACGGTTCGTGACTACTACGGTGACGCATCCGAGGAAGAGATTAAGGCGGCGGCTCCTTCGCCGACCCCCACCCCGGAGGAGAACACCCCTTCCCCTGAGGCAACTACGGAGGCGCCGGCCCCTACCCCGGAACCGACTACTGAGGCGCCGACTCAGGCGCCGACTACCCGCTATGAGGATGAGGTAGCGGCTACCCAGCAGGCTACGACTGCACCTGCAGCGGCAACCACTACGGCTCCGCCGGCTCGTGCGACCGCCGCACCCGCGGCTACTGCCACGACCGCACCGGCGGCTGCCCGCCGATAGGGTCGCGTATTTCGCGTGTGCTAAGCCCCCTTGACCCGGTTCCTGTACGGATATTCCTGTGCAGAAGATTCTGTACGAACCGGCGCGAGGGGGCTTTGCCGTACCCGGCGGGAATAAACTCTGGGAACACCCGCTGGGGAATAACCTCTGGGAAATAGCCGGGAATAAACACGGCAGCCGGGGCGTTAGGTGAGCATACAGGCGGCAGTGTGCCGCATCCGAGTATGAGAGGAATAGATAACATGCGTATTGATATTTGGTCCGATATTGTGTGCCCCTTCTGCTACGTGGGCAAGCGTAACCTGGAGCAGGCGCTCGCCGAGTTTGAGCACCGTGACGAGGTTGAGGTGGTGTGGCATAGTTTTGAGCTGGACCCGTCGGCTACGGAGCATCCGGCAGGTTCGCTACCTGAGCTGATTGCCGGTAAGTATCAGATGTCGCTGGAGCAGGCGATTGCGAGCCAGGAGTCGTTGGCGGAGCGTGCCCGTGAGGTGGGTTTGGATTTCAATTGGCGTCAGGCACGGTACGGTAACACGTTTGATGCGCACCGTGTGATTCATTATGCGGCGGAGCAGGGTTTGGCGTCGGCGGCGCAGGAGGCGTTTAAGCTGGCGTACTTTACGCAGGGCCGTTCGGTGCAGGATCACGAGTCGATTCTGGATATTGCTTCTGAGATTGGCCTGGATACTGCCGAGGTTGAGGCGGTGTTGAAGAGCGACCGTTACGCGGCGGATGTGCGTGCTGATGAGCAGTTGGCGCGCCAGCTGGGCATTAATGGTGTGCCGTTCTTCTTGATTGAGTCGAAGTGGGCGGTCAGTGGTGCGCAGCCTGCGGAGATGCTGGTGCAGGCGCTACGTCAGGTGTGGGAGGAGACTCACCGTGTTGAGTTTTTGAACCCGCTGGCGGGCGCGGCTGGTGACGCGGCAGGTAACAATGCTGCGGAGGCGGGTCCGTCCTGCGATATGAACGGTAACTGCTCCTAGTAGCCGCTGAGAGGTGCGCGGCGGGACGCTACTCCCCTAGCGCCCCCGGCTAGCACCCCCAGATATAGCGAAGCCCCCTCGTACTATTTCTAGTACAAGGGGGCTTTACTATGCCCGCACGTTACATCTTCCCTTGTCAGAAATGTTTGGGGGCTCAATATTACCTGCGAATGGGGCCGTTTTCCTTTACACTTGAGTGTGTGTTCTACGGTGAACACACTTGTCCACTCACTTTATAAAGGAATATTGTGTTGAAAATTCACACCGCGACCGCTGGTGTTCTTGCGGGTGCTCTGCTGCTGACTGGTTGCTCTTCGTCTGTTCGCGCTCCGAAGCCTGTGCCTTCTGCGTCATCGTCGACGTCTGTTTCTGCTAGCCCTTCGGTTTCAGCTACCCCTAGTTCTTCTCCGACGCCGAGTGCGTCTGCGACTCCTTCGGAGTCTCCTACCCCGACGGTAACCCCGTCTCCGGTTCCGACGACTGAGGCTCCCGTGCAGGCACCGGCTACTGAGGTACCTTCCGCGGAGGCTCCGGCAGCTCCGGTTTCTGCGGCTCCCGCGCAACAGGCTGAGCCTGTTCAGCAGGCGCCGGTAGCTACGGAGGCGCCCGTCCAGCAGGCGCCCGCGCAGGCTCCGGCGGCTGAGGCTCCCGCTCAGCAAGCTCCCGCGCAGCCGGTTCAGCAGGCTCCGGCGCGGTCGAGTGTTTACTACGAAACATGCGCTGATGCGCGTGCGGCTGGTGCGGCGCCCCTGCATCGTGGCGAGCCGGGTTACCGTCCTGGGTCTTGATTCAGATGGTGACGGCGTGGCGTGTGAGCCGAAGAAGAAGCACTAAGATTCTGCCCCTAGATATAGCGAAGCCCCCTCGTACTATTTCTAGTACGAGGGGGCTTCGTCATATCAGCCTCGTTCTGTCAGCTCAGCCGGTGAGGTTAGCGCGGCTGGTAGGCGCGGGCACGCTCAGCACGAGCACGGCGCGCCTCCGCATCCTGCAGGACCGGCACCAGCATACGCACCACCTGGCCCATGCCGCGCAGCACCAAATTCAGCCACAAACCCACAGACCACACCGCCGCCACACGCGGATGCCCCGTGCGCATCCACCGCACACCCAGAAAAGACAGCGAGTAATACAGCAGAAGCAGTAGCGACTCACGGAAGCGGTGCACCTGCCGAAGGAGAGGGTTCTGAGGAAGCTTCATCATGCTTCCCAGTATACCCACCAGCACCCCTCGCCAGGGCTCCCCCGCACTACCCGTAATAGTCGCGAATCGTCACCGTCTTCAACCCGCGCCGATCCAACAACGCCCGAATACGGTCCAGCTCAGACACCACACCCCTGATAATTCAAATGCCCAATCACAATATGCTGAGCCAATGCATACTTCTCCGCATAGGCATACACCTCAGCCGAAGAAATATTAGACGAATCCGCCAACGACCCGTACCACAGAACCGGGCGCGTAAAACCACACGACGCCGCAGCCGCCAACACGCGCGCATCATAATACCCGTACGGCGGGCGGAAATACGGCTTCGAAGACACCCCAAACAGATGCCTAATCTCCTCATCATTACGGGTCAACTCCTGAACAATCTGCTCATCCGTCAGGCTCGTCAACGCCGCATGACTATACGTATGGTTCGCAATCTGCAACTGACCGCTCTTCACCAGCGGCAACAACAGGTCACGATGCTGCCTAAACGCCGGGTACTGACCGTTGATAAAGAAGGTGAGGCGCGTGCCGGTACGGCGAGAAAACTCCGCGTAGGCGCGTACCACCTCCGGGTCGGCGCCGTCATCGACCGTCCACGCAATGTACTTGCCCTCACCGGGCAGGCCGGTCTGCGGGCCAGTCCAGGCACGAGCTGCGGGAACCGGGTTCGACGAGGTCGCAGTCGCAGAAGCGGTCTTAGATGCTGCGGCGGTCGGGGATGGGGTACCCGTTGCAGAGCCAGATGCGGAAGGGGCAGCCGCCGAGCTGGCCGAAGGGGTCGAAGAAGGGCTCGCCGAGGCGCTACCCGACGCACTACCGGACGGGGTGTTCGACGGGGTACTGCCCGAGGCAGACTCACTAGCCGTTACCTCGTGAGCGTCATCCGCCGCGGACGTGGTGCAACCGGTGAGGCCAAGACCCAGCACGCCGAAGCCCACCGCGCCCAGACCAAAGGTACCAACGTGTTGTAAGAGTTCCCGTCGCCCCATGGAGGCGCGGGCAGAAGCACCCGCCACCGCCCGGTCAGCGGTGGGGTCAGTAATAGCGGACTGACGAGTAGTGATAGGTGTTTCTGAGTGTGGAACAGTGTTCATATTACGAGTGTATGATGAGATCGCCGTTAGCTATCGAAAAATTCAAAATATTACTTAATGATTAACAACTGCGCTATTAAAGAACCTCTACGCACTTTCAGTCCCCTCACTCACCGAAGACCACGCTCAGTACACTAAGCTACCCGCACGCCAGATAATCCAGGTACAGATCCAAGTACAGCCCCAGCTACAGCGCAAGGTGCAGCTCTAGGTACAGCAAGAGCCCCTCCTCCAGAACACGTTCATAACGCGCCCGGGAAAGGGGCCTCAATATATAAGTTCACACAATCGTACAACCAAGTACGCGGAGAAAACCTACTCGGATTCAGACGCTTCCGACTGCTCCGCCTGAACGGAATCCAACGCATTCAGCGCCTCCAGCGCTGCAGCCTCCGCAGCCTCTTCGGCGTCAGCCTCAGCCACACGCTCAGCATCCGACTCAGCAGAAGTCACCGCCGCCGGGTTCGTCAGAACCTTCACACCCATGCTGCGCAGCGCATCCGTATTCGTGATCGTCTCGTCATTATCAATCAGGTACACCTTGTACCCGTCATTCCGCAGACGACGCATCAGCTCCAGGAGCATGCTCTGAGCGACCTCATCCACCGCGTACACGCGCGTCACATCCAGGGCGACCTTGGAACCCTCCATCGGGGATTCCACAATCTCACGGATCACGCGCTCCACACCCGCAAAACGGATACGGCCCTGCAACTGAATCAGGCGCATAGACTCATCGCCCGAACCGATCTGGTAGTTCGCGCGCAACGCCGAACGAGCCACGGTCGGCACGTTCATCACGTGCATGCCCATGTCATCAGAGAACTGCTCGAACAGCTCCACACCGCGCACACTGTTACCGTGACCGTCCAGACGCGGCGAGAACGTCGCCACACCCAGCTGACCGGGCACCGCACCAATGATGCCGCCGCCCACGCCGCTCTTCGCCGGAACACCCACCTGGGTCGCCCAGTCACCCGCAGAGTTATACATGCCGCACGTGAACATGACGCTCAGCACCTGACGCACCACAGTCTTAGGAACCACCTGCTCACCCGTCACCGGATGCACACCATAGTTCGCCAAAGTCGCCGCCATCAGCGCCAAATCCTTGAACCGTCACCATCAGCGAGCACTGGCGGGTATAACCCTGCACCGCCACAGTCGGGTCACCGGTCAGGATGCCGTGGCCGCGCAGCATGTGCGCAATCGCGTAGTTGCGGTGCGCGTGCTCCAGCTCAGACTCGTACACGCGCTCATTCACCGACAGGCGACGGCCCGCAAATGCAGACAGACCAGAAATGACGCGCTCCATGCGCTCACCCTGAGTCGCACCGGGAGGGCCCACCAGCGAATGGGTGGTAATCGCGCCCGCGTTAATCATCGGGTTCAGCGGCTTACCGGAGCCGTCCTCCAGGGACAGCTCGTTGAACGGCTCACCGGAAGGCTCCACGCCCACCTTCGCAAGCACGTCATCATAGCCGCGGTCCGCGAGCGCCAGGGCGTACACGAACGGCTTAGAAATCGACTGAATAGTGAACTCCACATCGGAGTCACCGGCGGCGTACTGCTCACCATCAACCATGGCGATAGACGCGGCGAGCTTGTCCGGGTCCACGGCGGCAAGTTCCGGAATGTAGTTTGCCAACTCACCGGAGGTATCAGAAGCGACCGACTCGAGGGTCTCGGTCAGGTAAGTGGCAATAGGTGAATGCATAGTGTTCCGTATCTGCTGCTAATCGTGGTTGTTCTCGTCAAAAATTCCAGGATGCGCCCGCCAGCTATTCCGTTTCAGCTATTCCGTTTCAGCTGGGCTGAGGCGCTCATCATTGCAGGCTACCGCGGCTGCCAAACTAAAGAGCCAGCCAGCGGACCTGTCAAAGTGTGTGGGTGAGGAGCACCTTTTGCTCCCTAAAGAGTGTATCTTTTGCGTGTTGAAGCCACCAAATATAAAGGTCACTACTCCCCCGCTATTTCAGGCTCTGGTACCTGTTCTGGTTTGCCGTTTTCTGCCGTAATTTACCGCGGCGGGCAGAACCTCCAGCGAAGTCCCGGCAAAACCTACGGGCACAGCCTAGGGGTGGCGAATCGAATCCGGCTCACGACCACCCAGCTCGGCGGTCTCCAGCTGGAAGGTCGAGTGCTCCACCGACACCTCAAAATGGCTCGCCACGCACGAACGGATACGGTCCAGAATCGCCACCGCAGAGCCGTCATGGAAGCACGAATCGGCAACCACCACGTGCGCGGTCACCACCGGCAGACCGGTCGCCACCATCGAGGCGTGCACATCGTGCACCTCCACAACGCCGTCAACGCGCAGCATGTGCTCACGCATCGCGTCCAGGTCCAGGCCGTCCGGGGTAAACTCCATGAGCACCGCCGTGGTCTGCTTCATCAAACGTACTGCACGCGGCACAATCAGCGCCGCAATGAACAGACCGGCAAGGGCGTCCGCCTGGTAGAAGCCGGTCAGCCAAATCACGATAGCCGCCACAATCACGCCCAGCGAACCCAGGGCGTCATTGAGCACCTCCAGGAACGCGGCACGCATATTGAAGTTCGCGTTCCTCGCCGTAGCCAGCACCGCAATACCAATAGCGTTCGCCACCAGGCCGACCACACCAAAGATCAGCAGCTCGGTGCCGGGCACCTCCGGCGGGGCGAACAGGCGATGCACGCCCTCCACCGCCGTGTAGATACCCACCGCCAGCAGCAGCACCGACTGCCCGAGGGCGGCAAGCACCTCAATACGGCGGAAACCCCACGTGCGGCGGGACGTTGCCGGGCGCGTCATGAGCGAAGCCGCCGTAAGCGCCACCAGCAGGCCCGAGGCATCCGTAACAGCGTGCGCCGTATCAGTCAGCAACGCAAGACTTCCGGTGACCAACGAACCAATCGCCTGCGCCAACACAATAACGACCGCCAGACTGAACGCAATCAGCAGGCGCGGACGCATCGAGGCGGCGTCCTCCGGGCTCGGGGCATGCGAATGGTCGTGGTGATGCCCGTGATGCCCGCCGTGGCCGTGATGTGCGTGCGCTCCCATGAGTGACTCCTCAACTATGAACTGTGTTGTTGACTATCGAGAGTTATCGGCAGATAGCAAAATCGCCCGATTCACAAGAACCGGGCGACAATCTCCTCAACCGAGGAAAACGTGGAGATAAGGGGACTCGAACCCCTGACCCCCTGCATGCCATGCAGGTGCGCTACCAGCTGCGCCATATCCCCATATTCAGTTAGTGACCTCAACGAGGCAACATGAATATATTACACACACCACGGACAACGATGCAAACCAGCGCACCCAAAAATCCAAAAAAGTTCCGGGGCAACCGGGCATGCAGAAATACCCGCAAACACGCCGAAAGGGGCGGACCCGCGGCACCATACAGCGCCAGCAGAGCCCACCCCTCATCAGCTAAAAATCAAGCTTACGCCTCATCCTGAGCGGGAATGATGCGCGCAGCATCTTCCTCAGTCTCACCCTCAATGTCGAAGGGAGCCTCGTTCTCAACCCCCAGCTCAATACGCGGGGCCTCAGCCCACAGACGATCCAGAGCGTAGAACTCGCGGTCCTCCTCATGCTGAACATGCACGACAATATCGCCGAAGTCCAGCAGAATCCAACGACCCGAGGAACGACCCTCACGGCGGACCGGCTTCAGGTCAGCCTGCTCACGCAGAGCGTCCTCAACCTCATCCGCAACAGCGTTCACGAGGCGCTCATTGTGGGCAGAAACCACCAGGAAGCCATCAATCAGACCCATCGCGTCGGATGCATCCACAGCGAACAGGTTCGTTCCCTGCTTCTCCTCCGCAGCGCGGGCGGCAATGCGCAGAGCCTCAATCGAGGACTGTGCAGCAGTCATATTTTCCTTCCTTGCCGGCAGAACACCCGCCGGCAGCACCCGCAACAGGGATGCATTGTTCACGGCCTACTTAGGGCCAAAAATCATAATCAGACCAACAACGACCAGGGCGAGCAGCAGCACAATCCACAGCCACGCCAGGGAGGCCTTCTGCGCAGGCTGCAGAACCTCTTCAGCCTTCTCAACAGCGCCCTTAGAAGCGGACTCCTTGGAAGCCTCAGCGGAAGGTACCGGTGCAGACTTCGACTCAACCGACTTAGACTCTTCATCCTCAGAATCCTCTTCGGACTCTTCAGCAGTCTCCTCGCCGAGCGACTCTTCGGGATCCTGACGATCCACCATGCGCTGCAGCAGCTCCTCCACCTCATCCGGGCTCAGAGCAACAGTCGGGTCACCGTCCACCGAATCCACGGTATCCCCTGCGGAGGCGCTATCCAGCACGCTCAGGTCAAGACCCTGCGCGTCCACCGCGCTCACGCGGGTGGGCAGCTCGTCAGCAGACTCTTCAACCTCAGCAACCTCAACAGTCTCTTCCTCAACGGAAGCAACCTCGGTCTGCTCAGTCTCAACGTCAGAGCTGTCCAGCTCCTCAACCTTCGGCTCATCGCGCACCAGGTACTGGTGCAGCTCGGGTTCCGGTTTCTCCTCCTTAACCACGGCAATGACCGGGATCGAAGAAGTCATCGGGTTATCCACCGCGGAGGGGCTGGTCGCATCCACACGGTTCTGCGCGATCTCTTCGGGGCGCAGAATACGCAGGCTACTGGTCAGAGGAGCAGGCTCGTGCAGCTTCTCCTCATCGTTCGCTTCAGTGTCAATCTTGCCCTGAGCCGCCAGCGCCGCAAAACGACGCTGAACAGCCAGAACCTGCGGGTCAATAGCGTCCGTATAAATCACGGAGCCCATGTTCGCAACAGGCTTCGCGGGCTCACCGCGGCGGTTCGCGCGCAGGTACTCGGCAACTTCTTCACGGTAGCGGGCAAGACGGCGCGGACCCATCACCTTAGTAGGCGGCGGCACCTCAATGCCGTCCTCGGTCACGTACGTCTCGTAGAGGTACGCTTCGTCCTCGCTATAGGGCTTCGAACCCGTAGCTTCACTCATGTGTTCCCTCATTATTCGTCGATTGGGGTGCCTGCCCAGACTCATCCTTCACGCGGGGCAAGCCGTCACGGTACGCCGTCAAGGCGTCCTTCTTGTACAGGCCGTACTTAGCAATGTACTGCACCACACCATCGGGCACCAGGTACCAGATGGGGGCGTCTGCAGCTGCGCGGCGACGAATATCGGTCGAAGAGATCGCCATCGCAGGAATCTTCAGGGTCGTAATATGACGACCCTCAGCCAGCGGCGGATCCAGATCGTGATCGGGGCGGGTCACGCCCACAAAAGTTGCCAAATCCCACAGCTTATGGGCATTACGCCAGGTCATAATCTGGCTGATCGCGTCCGCGCCGGTAATGAAGAACAGGTCAGCATCCGGGCGCAGGGCGCGCAGCTCGTTAAGCGTATCAAAGGTGTAGGTGGCGCCGCCACGGTCAATATCAATACGGCTCACCGTAAAACGCGGGTTCGACGCGGTTGCAATCACCGTCATCAGGTAGCGATGCTCAGCGTCACTCACGTGCCGCTCCCCCACCTTCTGCCAGGGCTGACCGGTCGGAACGAATACGACCTCATCCAGGTCGAACACGGCGGCAACTTCACTAGCTGCCACCAGGTGTCCGTGGTGAATCGGATCGAAGGTTCCACCCATCACGCCCAGACGCACCCGACCGGGAGTGCGCGGGGGAATCGACTCGGTGCTCGGAGCACCAAAATCAAGGTGAACAGGCTGGTCAGTCACAAATGCCGTCCTTGCTGGGGACAGAGACCGCACCACGGCAGCTAAAAAGCCACCACAGGCGCGGATGCGGGCAGGTACACAGAAGGTACGCAACACCGAAAAAGGTGCCCGCGTACATTCCCCTCTATGCTACCTGCTTACGGTCAAAAAAACCGAAATGACGGGGGTGAGCTAAGCCGCCAGTGGAATACCCAGCCAGCACGCCCGACCACAGGCTCACCCGCGTGTTCCGACACGCACATCCGGCGCGAGCGGCAACCACAGAACACAAAAGAAAGCACCGCACACAAGAAAGCACCGCGCACCGGAGCCAAACCCCGGTACGCGGCACCACTCACTGTCTATGAAACAGCTGTCTATGAAACAGCTGTCTAGGCAACAGCTGTCTAGGCAACAGCTACGCTTCAGCTACTAGTCGTCGACGTTCGGCATGTCGATATTCTCGTCGACCTTGCCTTCCTTCAACTTCTTGCGGTACTCAACCGACTCGGTCCACACGCCTGCAGCGCGCTCGGACTCCAGCTCGGCACGAGCCTCCGCCTTCGCGTCCATACGCTCCTTGTACTCCACACGCTTCTGCGCACGAGTCGGGCGAATGATCTCTTCCAGACGAGCGTCCGTACCACGCGGGGAGGACAGCAACTCAGCGCCACCGACCATGGTCGGCTCCCAATCGAAGATCACCGAGTTGTCATTCTCACCAATCACCACGGCGTCACCGGCACGAGCACCAGCCTTGAACAGCTCATCCTCAACACCCAGGCGCGCCAGGCGGTCCGCCAGGTAGCCGACAGCCTCATCATTATTGAAGTCAGTCTGCTGAATCCAACGCTCAGGCTTCTCACCAATCACGCGGAACAGCGGCTCAAGGTTACGCTCCTCGCGGCGAATAATGAACTCCTGCTTCTTCTTACCGCGGAAGCCCTTCGGGCGAACCACAGGAGCCTCAACAACCACGCGCTCCGCTTCCTTCTCGGCAGCGGCACGAGCCTCGCGGTCTTCCTCAACGAGCTTTGCCATCGCAAAGATCAGGGACTTCAGACCCTCATGGGAAGCAGTCGAAATCTCGAAGACCTTGAAACCCATCTCCTCAAACTCGGGGCGAACAAACTCAGCCAGCTCACGAGCCTCAGGAACGTCAATCTTATTGAGCACCACAATCTGCGGACGCTCATGCAGCGGCACGGTCACACCCGCAGTCGGGTCAACCTCATAGTTCTGCAGCTCGCCGCGGATTACCTCAAAGTCGCTAATCGGGTCACGGCCCGGCTCCAGAGTCGCACAGTCAATCACGTGCACCAGAGCCGAAGAACGCTCCACATGGCGCAGGAAGCGGTGACCCAGACCGCGACCCTCAGAAGCGCCCTCAATCAGACCCGGAACATCCGCAACGGTATAGCGAACATCGCCTGCCTGCACCACACCCAGGTTCGGGATCAGGGTGGTGAACGGGTAGTCAGCAATCTTCGGACGCGCCGCAGAAATCGCAGCAATCAACGAAGACTTACCCGCCGACGGGTAACCCACCAGAGCCACATCCGCAATGGACTTCAGCTCCAGAACAATATCAGCCTCTTCACCGGGGGTGCCCAACAGAGCAAAACCGGGAGCCTTACGCTTAGCCGAAGCCAACGCAGCGTTACCCAGACCGCCCATACCACCATGGGCAGCAACATACTCGTCGCCCACACGCAGCAGGTCAGCCAAAACATTACCCTCGCGGTCCTTCACCACAGTACCCTGCGGCACGGTCAGAACCAGGTCCTCACCGTTATAGCCGTGGTGCATATCGCCACGACCAATATCGCCATTCGGGGCGTGCTGATGCGGGCTGTGGTGGTACTCCAACAGGGTCGTGGTCTGGTTATCCACGCGCAGAATCACCGCGCCACCATTACCACCATTACCGCCGTTAGGGCCGCCCAGGGGCTTAAACTTTTCACGTCGCACGGAGACGCAGCCGTTACCTCCGCGACCGCCAGATACATGCAAGACCACGCGGTCCACGAACTCTGCCACGGGTTCTCCTTATCTTGAACATCTTCACTTCGCCACCGCACGGCACACACCAATCATGCTGCGGATGCGGCGGCAGGCGCGACCGGGTTGGGGTGCGCCTCATCGTGGAACCCAGCACGGGCATCCACGGCATTCGAGGTCATAGCGAGAGGGGGTAGACTAACGCCTACCCCCTCTGCCCTAGCGGTGAGTATTACTCAGCTGCTGCCAGGATGTTAACGACCTTGCGGCCCTTGCGGGTACCGAATTCGACGGTGCCTGCTGCCAGAGCGAACAGGGTGTCGTCGCCACCGCGGCCAACGTTCAGGCCGGGGTGGAAGTGGGTGCCGCGCTGGCGAACGAGAATCTCGCCTGCGTTGACGGACTGGCCGCCGTAGCGCTTAACACCGAGGTACTGGGGGTTCGAGTCACGGCCGTTACGGGTGGAGCTTGCGCCCTTCTTGTGTGCCATTCTGTATTCCTACCTTAGGGTTGAATTCCGGTCGTCTTAATTACGCGTTGATAGCGGTAATCTTGACGGTGGTCAGCTCGGCGCGGAAGCCCTGACGCTTCTTGTAACCGGTCTTGTTCTTGTACTTCTGAATAACGATCTTCGGACCGCGCAGGTCCTCAACCTTCTCAGCAACAACCTTGGCGGAAGCCAGGGACTTTGCGTCAGCGGTGACCTTGTCACCGTCGACGAGCAGCAGCACGGGCAGCTCGATGGTGCTGCCGGGCTCGCCTGCAACACGGTCAAGGGTAACGAGGTCGCCTACGGAAACCTTCTCCTGGCGGCCGCCAGCGCGTACAATCGCGTATGCCACTATGGGACTCACTTTTCTCGACAACTTGCTTCTTGAATCTCACACGAATGAGCAGCCTGCGCTTTCATTGCTGTGCGCCCTCCCCCGCCAATCAAATGACCGCGAACAAGGAGGAACGGCCCGTGCGTTCCGACGGGATTGCCCGCCGAAGCCAACACGCGAGGCTCACCGGTGGTGTCTCTCTCCCGCACGTTCCAACCTCAGCCGAATACTCGACCGCGCCGAAGACGATGCGGGTGGGAGCGGTGTCTCCCGCTGGCCCTGCGTCGATAGGGCTTCACTGAGATAAACACCAGTCCTTAAGGATACGGCATGATCTACGCGCCGCGCAATAGATAAATTTTCGGAACGCACGAAGTCGGCACGTGATACTACTCAACCCCGGCAGATACACCGCAGGTAGACCGGGCATAAAAACCCCGGCGAGGTGGATTACTCCACCCCGCCGGGGCGCAACATACACACCATCGGAATTCCGATGATCGGAAGCTAAAGACTAATCGTCCTTACCTTCACGCTTAATATCGGCAGCGGCAACGCCAATGCCGAACAAGACAGGAGCCGAAGCGTCATCAGCCACCGGAGCCACATCCGCAACAGAAGCGGAAGCAACCACGGAACCCTCAGCACGCTCGGAAGCGTCAACAGTTACTACCTTAGCACCAGCACCAGCGCTCGACGCCGCACGGCGAGTGCGACGCTTACGCGGGGTTGAATCCGGCACCTGAGCCGCAGGCTTCTGAGCCGCAGGCTTCTGAGCCTCCTCAACCGGAGCCTCAGCCTCAACTGCGGCAGGAGCCGAACCGATCACACCGGTCACAGCCGGAGCACCAATCACGCCGGTCACCACCGGGCGAGACTCAGTCTTCGCGGACTTCTCAACTTTACCATCCTTTGCGGGTGCCTGCTCAGATGCCACATTCTGCTCAGTTGCCACGCTCTGCTCAGCAGCCTTCTCGGCACGCTTCTCATCAGCGGCACGACGCGCACGGCGGCGGGACGCACGCGGAGTCTCGCGGACATCCTCAATGCGCAGATCCTCACGCTCAACACGCTTGGACTCCTGAGCCTTCTCGGAGGTTGCCTCAGCGTTCTGCTGCTCGCGGTTCTGACGCTTCGCCGCACGATCCTCGCGGTTCGAACGGAACGACTCACCCTCAGTGCGGGCAAGACGGCCAGCCTTCTGAGAAGCACGAGCCTTCGCCTCGCCAGCGCGAATCGCCTCGAAACGATCCGAAGAGCGGCTAAAGCGCGGGTCGAGCTCCGGGTCAACGTGGTGCTCGTCCTCCAGCGCACCCGCACCGGAATCCTCCACAGCGGCAATATCCGCATCGGTCAGCTCGCGGCGCTGGCGGTTACGAGAAGACTTCTTCTCGCCACGCTTGGACGAACGACGCTCCTCCGAACGGTCCTCTGCAGAACGCTCCTGGTCAGAGCCATTCGAGGAATCCTCAGCGGACTCCTCCTCCACGCGGTCAAACGCGCTCGCCAGCTGCTCCAGGGAGAAACCGCCCTGCTCGCCAATCCAGTTGCCGCCAGTCACCTCAGCGGCCTTGTCCTCACGCTGAGCAACCTCCGCGTGGGCCTGCTCGCTGGCAACCTCAGCAATGCTCTGAATCTCCTGCTCCAGAGACAGTTCAGCGGTCTCCGCGCGGCGCGAACGCTTGCGACGCTTACGCTTCTTACGGGTCGAAGTGGTCTCATCCGAAGCCTCATCAGCCTGAGCGGATGCGGCAGCCACCGCAGCCATAGCGTTACGGCGCTCAGCCTTCTTCGACTCCAGAGCATCCTGCTTCTGCTGGTCACGAGAATCCTCGCGGGCAGCCGCACGGGCACGCTTACGGTCATTGCGCTCGTGACGGTGGATGTAATCCGACGCGCCACCGCTACGGCCGCTCAGCGGCTGATCATGCACAATCAGGCCACGGCCAGCACACTGCTCACAGGGCTCCGAGAAGACCTCAAGCAGACCGGTACCCAGACGCTTACGGGTCATCTGAACCAGACCCAGCGAGGTCACCTCAGCCACCTGGTGCTTGGTACGGTCACGGCCCAGGCACTCAATCAGGCGACGCAGAACCAGGTCGCGGTTCGACTCAAGCACCATGTCAATGAAGTCAATGACGATAATGCCGCCGATATCGCGCAGACGCAGCTGGCGGACAATCTCCTCAGCAGCTTCCAGGTTGTTCTTGGTGACGGTCTCCTCCAGGTTGCCGCCGCTACCGGTGAACTTGCCGGTGTTCACGTCCACCACAGTCATGGCTTCGGTGCGGTCAATCACCAGCGAACCACCCGAAGGCAGGTACACCTTACGATCCAGAGCCTTCGCCAGCTGCTCGTTGATGCGGTAGTGGTCGAAGAGGTCATCCTCGCCATCCCACTGCTGCAGGCGGGAAACCAGGTCCGGCGCCACGTAGGTCACGTACGCCTCGATGGAATCCCAGGCGTTCTCGCCCTGAACAATCATCGCGGTGAAGTCCTCGTTGAAGACGTCACGCACGGTCTTAATCATCAGGTCGGGCTCCTGGTAGAGCATCTCCGGAGCCAGTACCTTGCGGGAGTTAGCCTTCTCCTGAATCTCTTCCCACTGCGCACGCAGACGGTTAATATCGTGGGTCAGCTCCTCCTCAGAAGCACCCTCCGCCGCGGTACGAACAATCACGCCAGCGCCCTCGGGCAGCTTGTCCTTCAGAATCTTCTTCAGGCGAGCACGCTCGGTGTCGGGCAGCTTGCGGGAAATACCGGTCATCGAACCGCCCGGCACGTACACCAGGAAGCGACCGGGCAGGGAAACCTGGCTGGTCAGGCGGGCACCCTTGTGACCAATCGGGTCCTTGGTGACCTGCACCAGAACCGAATCGCCGGGCTTCAGGGCGTTCTCAATCTTGCGGGGCGCACCGTCCAGACCGGTAACATCCCAGTTGACCTCGCCCGCGTACAGCACAGCGTTGCGGCCGCGTCCAATGTCAACGAACGCAGCTTCCATGGACGGGCAGAACGTTCTGAACCTTACCCAGGTACACGTTGCCAATCAGGGAATCCTGCTGGGTCTTGGACACGAAGTGCTCAGCCAGCACGCCGTCCTCAAGCACGCCAATCTGGATGCGGCCGTCCTTCTGACGAACCAGCATCTGACGGTCCACGGACTCGCGGCGAGCCAAGAACTCAGCCTCAGTCACGATGTGGCGGCGGCGGCCCAGGGAGCGGGACTCGCGGCGGCGCACACGCTTCGCCTCCAGGCGGGTAGAACCGCGCACACCGGTCACGGTGTTGGATGCGTGAGAGTCAGCCAGGCGCGGCGCACGCACCTTGGTGACGGTCTCAACGTCATCATCAACGCCGCCCTCAATCTCAATATCCTCGGTACCGCGGCGACGGCGACGGCGACGGTGGCTCGTCACCTCAGCCTCAGCGGCAGCCTCCTCGCGGCGGCGCTCCATGCGCTCCTTACGCTTCTGCTCCTCAGCAGCGGCGCGGCGGGCTTCGCGCTCCAGCTTGGCGGCAACAGCGAGCTCGCTCAGCTCCTCCGGCTCGGGCGCCATGAACAGCGGCATCGCACCCATGGGGGTACGCGAGCGCAGTTCCTGCAGCTTCTCGCGCTGCAGGTCGCTAATGGTCTTTACCGGCTCGGGAGCTTCTGCGGGCTCCTCAGCCGCGGGCTCCTCAGCAGACTCTTCTGCGGCAGGTGCCTCAGGTGCAGCTTCTTCGGTTGCGGATTCTTCAGCAACCGCAGCAGCCTCGGCGGGCTGCTCTGCGGCAGCCTCTTCAGCGGGATCTTCAGCCTTCTCAGCCGGTGCGGGGGTTACGACCTCAACCTTGGCGGTCTCTTCCTTCACCTCAACGGCAGGCTCGGCAGACTCAGCGGCGGGGGCAACAACTTCCTCCACCTTCGCGGTCTTCTCCACGGTCTCGGTCTTAGCAACCTTCTCAACCTTGGCGACCTCTTCAACCTTCGCGGTCTTCTCGACGGTCTCGACCTTTGCGGTCTTCTCCTCAACAGCAGGCTCAGCCGCCTTCTTCTCAGCAGCCGCAAACAGGCTATCGAGGGTAGAAGCAACCTCGGTCTCAGACGCAACGGGAGCGGCAACCTTCGGTGCCGGCGCGTGCTTAGCCTTAGCGTTACGCAGGTTGGTCAGGCCAGCAGCAATCGCCTCATCCAGGGGAACCTCAGGAGCCTTCTCCTTCTTCGGGCGACCCGGACGGCGGCGCTCAGCACCCTGCTGAGCCTCAGAGCTCTCACGAACATTCTTACGCAGAGTTTCACGGGTCTCTGCAGAGGCGTTCTTCTCCTCCGCGAGGGCGTTCAGCGCCTCAAAAACCCCAAGTTCGACGTTCTTCTCGTCAGACATTAATCTTCTTTCGTTACACCCTGCTCCGCACCGCAAGGATTTTAACAGCGCGCATACAGCGCAAAGCCTAGTTGCTGCCACCGCGGCTCAAGCCTCACCCTACGGTGCGCGTTCTCTCGCAACCGGGCACTATCTCATTCAGTGCTTCTGCCGTAGGGGGCGAGCGGGCGGAACGCAGAGCGCGCCGCGACGGTCACAGCCACCTCGCTCTCGAGCACGGCACGCTCACACCCTTCCTGGGTGCTCTGCCGGTCTTCGGGTTTCTTCGCCGAGGCGGGCGGCCCGCGCGGTGCGACAGTTATGCTCCGCGGCTTATAGCCGGCGCTCTTCGGGTACTCTCCCTCGATGCGTTGGTGGGGATCTTTATGCGCGTGCGGGGCGCACAAGACACCGTGTTCCATTATACCCGGTAGAGGGTACCTCTAAGCCACCCCGCCCATCCTATCTGGGCTCCACCTCCCGGCAGGATGCACGGGCACAATACCGCGGGCACTCTGCGGCGGACGCATTGCGGGTACAGCAAAGCCGGGCGTGCCACTACGCACCACCCGGCTTCAAAAACTTTCACAGAGGAGGGGCTAGTCCAGACCCAGCTCCGCATCGCGCGCCTCACGAGCCTGCTGAGCAAGCTTCGGGTCGGTCGGCAGGTACTCCGGACCGGAACCGGTCGCAAACGGAACGCCCAGAATGAAAACAAACGGAGAAACCACCAGCAGAATCACCCACAGCAGCGAGAAGTGACCGGCGGTCAGCAACAGCAGGGCAGTCAGAAAAATAACGGCAGCAGCGCCCATTGCGGCAATTCCGGCAGTCTTCACGGGTCTCCTCGAAGGGGTATCAAGAATCTAGTGTCCAGCAGAACGGCAGGCAGTCAACGCCGCAGGCAAAACCCGCGGACGGCTCCAGCTGACGCCGCTCAAGAATATACCTGACCATTATACGCACCCGCGCCGCCTCCCCGCTGACTGCCACCGGCAAAGTTACCGGCGCCTCCCCCGCTACCCGGCGCCCCAGCCAGGCGTATTCTGCCCGGCACGATCAGCCCGGCGTATTCTGCCCGGCACGATCAGCCCGGCGTATTCTGCGCAGCCTCACCCGCCCGCAGACGCAACAACGCCCCGGCACCAACAGGCACCGGGGCGTTGCACGTTCGGGGCATCGACCCTCAAACCAAGCTCAGAGATGAACGCTTAGCGCATCATATTCACAATGACCTCGAAAGAAGCGGATCACAATAATGCCGAAAATCAGGATCAGCCACAGGCTAATCGCAAACCACGACCAGCCGCGAGCGCTCTCACGCATCGACTGCGACGCCGGAATAACACCCGCCGAAATATTGCGGACCGTAGTCTTCACAAAAAGCGTGATGGTCATAACCCACACGATCATGCAGAACAGGCACAGGGCGTTAATCTGGAACGTCGTCTGGTACCACAGCCACATGATGAACGCGGTTGCCGCAGCCAGACCAATGTTCATGCAGACCCAGAACCACTTCTTGAAACTGTGCGCCCGCCATGATTGCGGCACCGATAGTCACCACAATCGAGAAGCCCACCAGACCAATGAACGGGTTCGGGAAGCCGAAACGCTTCCGCCTGCGGGTGCGCATCACCGTGCCGCAGCTGAGCAGGGCGTTGATATCGCAGACCGTGGAGTGGCCGGCATCAATGTAAATCTGCAGGCGCTCGTACACCAGAATCGCTGAAGAAATGAGTGCGATCAGGCCGGCGCCAACCAGCCAGAATCCGAGCTGTCGGTCTGAGTAGCCGCCCGGGGTTCCCGCGTGCCCGTGCTGCGCTTCTTTTGCAGCGTGGGTGGGCTCGGTAGTACTCGATGCGGCGGTACTCATACGACTCCTTTAGATAGTGTTTTACGGTGGTACTGTCCCAGCAGCACCGTCTTAAGCTCTGTAGTGTTGAGGGGCGCATGCAACCGTCAACGCGGCAGACGCCGGGGACAGCTGAGGAGGTGCCGGTTAGGTTCCCTCAAGGGTGCGCCTCACCTCGTGCAGTAGCGGGTACATATCGGCGCGGCATAGCCAGCACCCCGGAAGCGGTACCCCATTTATCCTAGCCTCTCACACCGCCAAATGGCACGCCATCAGCCTATATGTTCCGTTTTATGACGTGCTATTTTACACAGGTGGGCGCGTTTTCTGTGCACTTTCGGGGCATTTTCAGGGGCTCATTCCGGGCACTTTCGGGGCGTCTTGAGCACGCGAAACCCCCGGGAGGCGCCCGCAATTCAGCGGCGGGCGGAACCTTCCGAGGGTTTCAACGGGATATTTTCTAGGGCTTTATCCGGGGCATCACTTAGGGCGGTATTACCTAGGGCAGCGGGTGGGTGTACGACTCATCAAAGAACAGCTGCTCCAGCTCCACCGCGCGGCTAAAGAACTCGCGGGCACGCTGCGCATCCGACGGGCCCACACGGTCCAGTTCGCGGCGCAGGAAATCAACCAGCTCACGAAACTCCGGGTAGTCGTGAAGGCTAATCCACTCGTGGTGCACAAAAGATTCAGGACGCTTGGCGGGAGCCTTCGACGCCCAATCCAGGTACAGGCCCTCGCAAACCACCAGCACCGACAGGATCGCCGCGTAGCTGCCGCTAGCCGCCGCGTCGAGGAAGAGACGCTTGAAGCCGGTGGTCGCCTCCGTATCGGGCATGGAATCACGCTGATGCTCAGTCACGCCGAGAGTTTCAAAACAACGCAGGAAGTAGGTGTTCTCATCGCCCGCAATCTCGCCGGCAAACTGCGCCAAGCGCAGGCGACCCGCGAGAGTATCAGCGTTAGCAATCGCGCCACCAATCAGGGCGAGGAAGGTATCGAGGAAACGGTAGTCCTGCACCAGGTACCCCGCCATGACCTGCGGGGCGATCGAGCCGTCAAAAAGCTCAGCAACAAAGCGGTGATTCGTGGCGGAAAGCCAGGTGTCGAGGTTCTCCTGGCGCAGCGTCTCCGTGAACGAATCGGTGCCAATCAAATCGGTGAAGGGTGCGGGCATGATGGGTGCCTTTCACTATGTGGCATACCGTCGCTGGTATGCGTATGTGTGCGGGTGTGTTGGTGCGGCCTCAGGCGTTGGGGCCGGCGCCTCAGCGAATATAGCACCGTGACGCCAAGGCGTGCCCGGTTTTGCGCCCCGGTGCCCGCAAATTTTCGTTCTTTTCGATTTTTTGGGTGGGTGAGGGCGGATGATGCCGGTCAAATTCGGGCGATTGGGGTTAGGTGAGAGCCCATGGGAACACGTGAGAAATCATGCGTTCGAGTGGGACTATGAGGGCAAAGGCATAAAAAGCGGGGGCACGAAAAAACGGGGTGCCACTCCCCCAGCCAATAAATACTAGAAATACTAGCCGGAGGGCGGCACCCCGCCTCATGTCTGCAACCTCAACAGACCGCTTTAGTTGATCCGCATCGTCCTCGAATCATCATCACCGAAGAAATCATCGGTGTACGAATCGCCCAGCGGCAGACCCAGCGAATCCTCCAGCGAAGAACCCGCCGCAGACTCGCCACCCAGCTCAGCCATGATGCCGTCCAGCAGCTCATCCGGCTCAGCAGAGGCAGCCGCAGCCGCCGCGGCAGCCAGAGTCGAAGCCGACGCCGCGCCCGCAGAACCCGCATAAGCACCCTCGGCGCCCAGCTCATCCGGCAGCTCCTCAGCCTCAGCGCCGGGGGTCTTCGCCTCCTCATGCGCCGCCAGCAGGGTACGCGCCTCACCAATGACCGTAATCGAACCGGTAATCAGCACACCCGCTGACTCCTGCTCAAAGAGGGCGTTCTCCATGGCGGTGGCAATCGCCTCGTCCAGGTGCTCAAACACCTCAATCGAGTCTTCGTCCAGACCCGCATCCAGCGCCAGCTCGTGCAGACGCTCCGGCGCAATCGCACGCGGCGAATCCGACGCCGCCAGGTACAGGCGGAACGTGCCGTCCGAAGCGTCCACGTACTCTTCGCGCATGGTCTCAAACATGCCCAGAGCATCCTTCTCACCCAAAATACCGACCACGGCATGCAGGTGGGACAGCTTGAACGCTTCAGTCAGCGCAGCCGCGGACGCACGCACGCCGTGCGGGTTGTGGCCCGCATCCAGGATGGTCAGCGGCTCGGTGCGCACAACCTCCAGACGGCCCGGCGAGCGCACCGTCTCAAATGCGGTACGCACCACGTCCTCGGGCAGCTGACGCTGACCGCCGAAGAACGCCTCCACGGCGGCGAGAGCCACCACGGCGTTCTGCGCCTGATGCGCACCGTGCAGGGACAGCGGTACATCCGGGTACTCGCCCGCCAGTCCGCGCAGGGTCAGCAGCTGACCGCCGACCGCAAGCTCACGGGAGACAATGCCGAACTCCACGCCCTCAAAGGCGAAGGATGCTTCCTTCTCGCGGGCGGAGGCGAGCAGCACGTCCGCCGCTTCCGGGTCCTGCGCCGCAGAAATCAAGAAGCCGCCGAGCTTGATGATGCCGGACTTTTCGGTCGCAATCTCGGCGAGGGTTTCGCCCAGCATGTCGGTGTGGTCCAGACCGATCGGGGTAACCACGGAAACCACGCCGTCGGCAACGTTCGTGGAGTCCCAGGTGCCGCCGATGCCAACCTCGAGCACCACCACATCCACCGGCTCATCCGCGAAAATCGCGAAGGCGAGTACGGTAACGGACTCGAAGAAGGTCAGGGCGGGCTCGCCGCGGGAGGTCATCTCCGCGTCCACAATCTGCAGGTAGGGGGCGATTTCCTCCCAAATGCGCACGAAGGTGGCGTCCGGTACGGGTGCGCCGTTAATGCAGATACGCTCGGTGACGCTTTCGAGGTGCGGGCTGGTAAAACGGCCCACGCGCAGGTCGTGGCCGAGCAGCAGCGCCTCAATCATGCGGGCGGTGCTGGTCTTGCCGTTCGTGCCGGTGATGTGGATGACCGGCGCGGCACGGTGCACGTCGCCAAGGATTTCGACGGCGCGCGCCACAGCGTCCAGGCGCGGCGCCATCTTGTTTTCGGGTGCTCGCGCCAGCAGTTCACCGTAGACCCGCTCCACGCCCTCGGGGTCGGGAATTGCGGGGTAATTCTTCTCGCTCATTGTTCTCCTCACTGGGATAGCCGGTCGGTGCCGGCGGGGGCCCACCGTGCGGCGGGATAACCGTGCGGCGGGATAGACGACGGGCCGCCCCGCCCAATCAAGGGGGCGGGACGGCCGTACGATTCAGGCGTTTTATGCCTTGGCTACGCTAATGCTCAGCTCGGCTGCTTCGCTCAGCTGCAGGGACACGGCGAGGGTTTCGCCGGTCACCAGTGCTTCGTTGGTGCGCAGAGCTGCCAGAGTTTCCTCCGGCGCCGCGATGCTCAGGTTGATGCGGTCCGCAACGTTCAGGTCGGCGTCCTTACGAGCCTGCTGAATAGCGCGGATGGTGTCGCGGGCGATACCCTTCGGCAACCAGCTCGTCAGTCAGCTCAATGTTGAGGACCAGGAAGCCGCCGGGCAGAACCGCAGCCGCAGTGTGCTCAGCACCCTCAGCGTCAGCGGCAACCACGGTTGCCAGCTCGTATTCGCCCTCTTCCAGAGCCAGGCCGCCGTCCAGAGCTGCCACGCCGACCAGGACGGTACCGTCCTCGGTCACGGTCCAGTCACCGGACTTGGATGCCTTAATGGCAACCTGCACCTGCTTGCCCAGGCGCGGACCTGCCGCACGTGCGTTGACCTTCAGCTGCTGGGAGATGCCGTAGTCGGCGGGGTCGACGGTGTCGGCGCTGACCAGCTCCACCTGGCGCAGGTTCAGCTCGTCCTCGACGATGTTCGCGAAGTACTCCGCGCCCTTCTCACCGAAAGCGGTACCCAGGGCAGCGAACTGCTCGGGTGCAATCGCCACGGTCATCTTCTGCAGCGGCTGGCGCACGCGGATCTTCTTTTCCTTGCGCAGTGCCGAACCGGCGGAGCAGACCTCACGCACGGTCTGCATGAGAGCCAGCAGGTCAGACTCGTCAGCGAAAGGCGGACGCCTCGGGCCAGTCAGCCAGGTGCACGGAGCGTTCACCGGTGAGGCCGCGGTAGATTTCCTCGCTGCTGAGCGGCAGCAGGGACGCGGCGACCTTCGACACGGTCACCAGTGCGGTGTAGAGGGTGTCGAATGCGTCGGTGTCTTCGTTGAAGAAGCGCTCGCGGGAGCGGCGCACGTACCAGTTCGTCAGTGCGTCGGCGTACTGGCGCAGGGATTCGCAGGCGTTCCAGATGTCGTAGGAGTCCATCGCTGCGGTGACCTGCTCGATGAGTTCGCGGGTCTTGCCGAGGATGAAGCGGTCCATCACGTGCTGCGAGTCGTACTTGAGCTTTGCGCTGTAGCCTTCGCCGTTGTTGGCGGCGTTAGCGTACAGGGCGAAGAAGTGGTAGACGTTCCACAGCGGCAGCATGACCTGGCGAACACCCTCGCGGATGCCCTGTTCGGTCACGATCAGGTTGCCGCCGCGCAGGATCGGGGAGGACATCAGGAACCAGCGCATCGCGTCGGAGCCGTCGCGGTCGAGGACCTCGGAGACGTCCGGGTAGTTACGCAGGGACTTGGACATCTTCTGACCGTCCGAGCCGAGCACAATACCGTGGCTGATGACGTTCTTGAACGCGGGGCGGTCGAAGAGCGCGGTCGCCAGTACGTGCAGCACGTAGAACCAGCCGCGGGTCTGACCGATGTACTCGACGATGAAGTCTGCCGGGTAGTGGTTCTCGAACCATTCCTGGTTCTCGAAGGGGTAGTGCACCTGTGCGTAGGGCATGGAGCCGGAGTCGAACCAGACGTCGAGCACGTCTTCCACGCGGCGCATGGTGGACTTGCCGGTCGGGTCGTCCGGGTTCGGGCGGGTCAGCTCGTCAATGTACGGGCGGTGCAGGTCGGGTTCGCCGTCCTTGTTCAGGGGCAGGCAGCCGAAGTCTGCCTTGAGCTCTTCGAGGGAGCCGTACACGTCCATGCGCGGGTAGTTCGGGTCGTCCGAAACCCACACGGGGATCGGGGAGCCCCAGAAGCGGTTACGGGAGATGGACCAGTCGCGTGCGTTCTCAACCCACTTGCCGAACTGGCCGTACTTCACGTTTTCCGGGATCCAGTTGATCTGCTTGTTCAGCTCGTACATGCGGTCCTTGAAGTCGGTGACCTTCACGTACCAGGAGGTGATTGCACGGTAGATGAGCGGGGTGCGGCAGCGCCAGCAGTGCGGGTAGGAGTGCACGTAGGACTTCTCGCGGATCAGCACGTCGTCTGCCTTGAGGGCGTTGATGATGGTGCGGTTCGCGTCGAATGCCTGCACGCCTGCAATCTCAGCCAGGGCGGTGGAGCCGGAGGCGGTGGGCTCAGCGAAGAGGTTCAGGAACTTTGCGCCTTCGTCGAGGGAGAGGATCACGGGGATGCCGTAGCCTTCACAGACCTTCTGGTCGTCTTCACCGTAGGCGGGTGCCTGGTGGACGATGCCGGTACCGTCACCGGTGGTGACGTAGTCGGCGACGAGGATCTGCCAGGAGGTTTCGGTGCCCCACTTTTCGGCGTCTGCGAAGTAGTCCCAGAGCGGGGTGTAGCGCACGTGCTCGAGCTGGGAGCCGGTGTAGCGTGCGGTGACGGCTGCGTCTGCGTCCTTTTCGGGCTGGTCGCCTTCGTAGCCGAGGTCCTTGGCGTAGGAGCCGAGCAGCTCGGAGGCGATCAGGAAGGAGCGGCCCTTCGAACTTGCCTGCGCCGGGTACGACGGAGTATTCAATCTCGGGTCCGACGGCGAGCGCCTGGTTGGTGGGCAGGGTCCAGGGGGTGGTGGTCCATGCGAGTGCTTCGACGCCGTCGAGTTCTGCGGCGACCTTCTCGTCAGCACCGAGGGCGGTGTCTGCGGTGAGGCGGAATGCGACGGTGACGGTCTGGTCCTGGCGGTCCTTGTACACGTCGTCGTCCATGCGCAGCTCGTGGTTGGAGAGGGGTGTCTCGTCCTTCCAGCAGTAGGGCAGCACGCGGAAGCCCTGGTAGGTCAGGCCCTTGTCGTAGAGGCGCTTGAATGCCCAGATGACGGACTCCATGTACTCGACGTTCAGGGTCTTGTAGTCGTTTTCGAAGTCGACCCAGCGTGCCTGGCGGGTGACGTACTTTTCCCACTCGTTGGTGTACTTGAGCACGGATGCGCGGGCAGCGTCGTTGAAGTTGTCGATGCCCATTTCGAGGATTTCGCGCTTGTCGGTCATGCCGAGCTGCTTCATTGCCTCGAGTTCTGCGGGCAGGCCGTGGGTGTCCCAGCCGAAGCGGCGTTCTACCTTGTGGCCGCGCTGGGTCTGGTAGCGTGCGACGAGGTCCTTGGCGTAGCCGGTGAGCAGGTGGCCGTAGTGGGGCAGGCCGTTAGCGAAGGGAGGGCCGTCGTAGAAGACGAATTCGTTTTCGCCGTTTTCGCCTGCGGGGCGGTTCTCAACGGATGCGGAGAAGGTGTTGTCCTTCTTCCAGTAGTCGAGGACTGCCTCTTCGAGTGCGGGGAACTTGGGCGATGCGGTGACGCCGCTTCCTGCGGCTTCGAAGGCGCTCGCCTTGGGGTAAACATGGGACATGTGTTTGTGCGCCCTTATCTGTTGTTCTCAACGCTGAGAGGTTGGGGCGACAGGGTACGTAGCACTCGTCGTCCCACCGTTTCAGCGGGTGAGGATTGACATGACGGGTGCAAGGACGCCTGGGCATCGCTGACTTGCCCGGGATGTGCCGGGGGTCGGGATGCGGCGCGGTACCACCTTGCTTACTGATTTAACAGCTCAACGCACCGAACCCTCCCGGGGCTAGCGTGGCGTCGCGTGTCCGCGATACCTAGCCACCGGAAGAGCGGCGCGTTGGGCGGGTATCAGTCGCTTATTACAGCTATATCGGGCTTAACCGTCCGGTTCTACTGGGACTACATCTCTTCCGCTAAGACACCCTCGCCGCAGCGATTGGCGGGTGTCCCGCAGGTGCGGTCCGTTCTTCCGAATTGCTCGCCGGTGATGGCCGGGTCGTTGCAAACACTAATAGTTTATGTGGCTTTTGTGTCTGTATGCAACCCCGCGGGGTGTGGGTTTGAACAGTACTTTTCAGATGCGCCGACGCTGGGGGTACAAAACAGAATGGTTCTTCGTTCGGCGATATTTAGAGCGAGTAGGGGGTTTAAGGGGTCTTACCTCACCCCGCACTCGGGCGTGTTTAAGGATGTATGTTTTTGCATTCCCCAGTGTTGCTTTAAGTGGGTTTCAATTTTTTCGAGGGAGCCCATGGGACTGCAGACAGTGCAACCACAAGATATGGGGTGAACACCGATGTAATTCCACTAGATATTCACCCCTGCACGTTTTCACCCTCTCAATATTCCGTGTGGGAACCGGTTTTTCTGAATGATCCAGCAATGCATAGCGGGTGAATAGAGTGCATATTTGGGGACTATCGAGCGGGTTTCCCTTGTTGAATCGGGTATTTCTTCTGGGCTTTTGAAGACTTTCTTACGACCAGAAGGTTGAGCCAACCACCCTCCTCTCCCCTACCCTTTGGAAACACTGAGGCGCAGCTCTTTTCATTTTTCAAGTCATAAATATGATTGAAATCACTTAGCTCAACATGCACGCAACCCTCTCACGGAACAGTTGCCTCCATCAAACAGCTCCCTCACTAACAGGGTGTAGCCGCAATACTTTACAGTGATTGATATCTTGAGTGACCCCATAGGCTCACAGGGATTACTAAGGTGCTTTTTCGTGCATTTTGAGTTCAAAATAGTCTAAAATGAATCGTGCAACACATCAATGATGATTCGATAGTATCATCTACCCTCTCACCGGGAGTGTGAACATAGCAGTCTCAAACGATGAGTTCACCGCGTATCCGTTCGCTCCACCAGCAGCATGTACGCGCCCGAGGTCACTTCCGGATGTGGGCTGAAACCGCGGCATTTGCCCGAAGTTTTATCCCCTTTCACGACCTCACCCAACACGCCATACAACCACGCGCCCGCCGCCGGGTGCCCCGAGCCCGCCTCGGGCATAATTCAAGGAGTTCACCGATGCTCTCACCCTCTTCGAGCACCCGTTCCGCCGCTTTCCCGTCTAATGAACCGCCGCGCCCTGCTGCTCGGTGGCGCGGTTTCCCTCATGGCCGGTTGCGCCTCCGACATTCGCCCGTTGAGCGAAGAAGCAAAAGCTAAGATCGGTTCCCCCACCCCTTCCGCGAGCGCGACCGCTTCTGCGTCTAGTTCACCGTCTGCTACCGCTACTTCCTCGGCGACCGCATCAGCAAGCGCTAAGAGCAGCTCGTCCAGCGCGGCACGCGTACCCGTATCTGAGGACGCACTCGTTGAGGGTTGGGAAAAGTACCCCGGCCCTCTGAAGCTGACCGGCGAATACATGGGCGAGTACCAGCCCGCAACGGATTCTTCCCCTGCGAAGAACGTACCTAAGCCCCTCAAGACCGTTCCGCACCGTGAAGAACCGACCTTCCAGGGCGCCTACGAGACGTTGCGTGCCTACTACAGTGCTCAAATCACCGCGCTCAAGGATGGCCACTATGCAGATCAGGCGATTGAGCTGACCTACCCGGCAGACAAGAGCGCCATCGACGAGGTTAAAGCAGTCAAGGAACTGTATGAGCAGAACGGCTGGTACATGGACTTCACGTGCAGCATTTCCATGCGGAATACGGAGCCTCGAACCGCCCTGAAGAACGGTGACGGCTACGTAGAAATCATGATGGACGCCAAGTATTCTGCCACCGCCATCCATCAGCCGGACGGCACCGAACGCAAGATACCGGCGATTACTCAGGTAGCCATTCCGCACGTGATGCTCTACACCGAGGGTAAGTGGTGGCGAATCGGCAACGATTATCTGAACGAGCGTCTGAATGGCGGCAAGGGCTCTTCCGACTCTTCTAGTTCCGCTGGTTCCAGTTCCGCAGATTCTAGCGGTTCTTCGTCCTCGGGTCGCGGCTCCACTAAGGTCTAAATCCGCAGGGGTCTAATACCCTAGTCGAGAGCAGCCCGTCTCATCAATTCCATATGCACTAGCCCAAAGTCGAGGAGGCGCACTCCCCTGCACCTCACCGACTTTGGGTTATTGCGTCTTAAAGACAATGTTCAGGGTTTTTTGACGAAGTTTTAAAACCAGTCTTCTATAGTAAGAAGTGGATACTTCATACCGCCGCAGTTCACGCTCCGGCACACCCGTATCCCGGTACCCCCCCTGTACCGCACACCATACAAAAACGATGAGGCGGATCCTTTCGTACGCATCACAGCGTTGTGAAGCGAGCTACCTCGATCAACCACTTTCAGGAGATACCATGTCCTTCCGGCCGAGTGCACACACCAGCTTCTCTGCTAACGACCGAAACGGATTGACCCGCCGCACCGTTCTTTTTGGCGGTCTGACCGCCGGTGCTTTGGCTCTAGCAGGATGCGCCTTTCAACAAGGATATTCGCCCCACCGGTAGCGGCGACACTTTCTCCGGCTCCCCGAGCGCCTCCGCCTCCCCCGCGTCTGCGTCGGCTTCGCCTTCTGAGTCTGCCTCGGCTTCGGCCTCCGCTTCGTCTTCGTCCTCGTCAAGCCGTAGTAGCGCGAAGATTATTCCGTCCGACGAGTTCTTGAAGGACTATAAGAAGTACATTGGCGACGTCAAGTACGAGTACAAGCCCGCCATTGCGCACTATGTTGAGCCGACCGACACCTCCCCCGCGAAGAACGTCCCGATCCCGGTCATTGATACGGTGGCTCAGCGTACCGTCAGTCTCGAGGGCGCCTACAAGACCCTGGCTGCTTACCAGAGCGCGTACATTGCTGCGATGTACAACGGCGACCTGCAGTACCTCAAGGGTCTGGTCCACGGCGCTGACAGCGGTCTGGTCAACAATCTGAAGGCTATTGCTAAGCTCTACGCTGCGGGTGGTTGGACTAAGGACTACGAGAGTAAGCTGAGCATCCGTGACGATCTCGATGCGAAGGCTCTTGCCTCTTCCGATTTGGCTGTTGTGGCGTTCCCCTGCCGGGATGTTGTCAAGGAGTACACCATCTACCAGAAGGGTACGGGTGAGCCTCAGAAGGCAAGCACCCTGGATGTCGTGATTTACGTGGTGTACGCCGAGGGCAAGTGGCGCGTGACCAGCCGCGAGTACTTTGTGTCGGAGTACAGCGACCGATTCCGCAAGGTCTTTGAGGGCCCCTCCTCATCGGCTTCGGCAAGCAAGTCCAGCGGTGGCGGCTCCGGCAGCTCCGGTGGCTCTAGCTCCGGTAGCAGTAGCGACTTCAAGGTCTAGGCTCTGAGATTCTAAGCTCCAAGATTAGGATTTGAGCGCAGCACCCCTGACGAAAGCGGGGCGGGTATCAACTGATACCCGCCCCGCTTTCATATGTTTTTGTGGCGCTGTTTTTGTGCCGCGGCGTTCCGGCGCAGCAATATAACCCGGTACAGCAACAGCCCCGCTCCTCGGCAACTAGGAAAACCAAGGATGCGGGGCTGCGCAATACTATCTGGCGCACCGCCTCTAGGAGGTGGAACGCTCACGCAGACGCTCGTGAACCTCGCTCACAAAGCGGTTCTGATTATCGCGAGCATAATGCACGACCTCACCGATGACGGTAATAGCCGGTGCCTTAACCGATGCGCAATCCACCTGAGCGTTCTCAAGGGTCGTGACAGTCACACGCTCCTTCTCCGAGAAACCGTTCTCGATGGTTGCCAGCGGCGTGTCAGCCTCAATCCCACGAGAGAGCAGAGACGCCACCGTATCGGGCAGAGTGCGAACGCCCATCAGCAGCACCACAGTGCCCTGTGCACGCAGGGTCGCCTCAACCGCCGAAACTTCGGTCTCCGACAGGCCGGAGTGACCAGAAATGACGGTGAAAATCGAGGACACCTTACGCAGGGTCACCGGAATCGCCGCACGCGCAGGAACCGCGATGGCGCTGGTAATGCCGGGGATGACCTCAGCCTCCAGGCCTGCGGCGATGCACGCATCCAGCTCTTCAGCACCGCGACCGTACACGTACGGGTCGCCACCCTTCAAACGCACCACGGTCTTACCCGAAAGCGCGTAATCAATCATGAGCTGCTGAATGCGGGACTGCGGAACAGCGTGCTTACCGGGAACCTTGCCCACATCAACGATGAGGGCGTTCGGCGCGTACTCACCGTACTCCTGCGGGGCGAGGTGATCCAGAAGGACCACGTCCGCCTCGCTCAGGGCACGTGCCGCACGCAGGGTCAGCAGGTCAGCGGCACCGGGGCCGCCACCCACAATGTAGACCTTGCCGGGGTTCTCAGCAGGCTCGCCGGGCAGAAGAATGCCGCGTTCCGTCACGCTATCGTCCAGGGTGCGCCCGGGCGCCCCGCCCGCGAGCACCTCGTCAATAGTGGCGAACTCGCGGGGCGGGAACGGAGGAATCTTCGGGCACATACTACGCTGCCGGGACCGGGTTGAGGTCACTGGGCTTACCCACGGGAATCTTGGCACCGGTCAGCAGGACGGTGTCGGACTCGCCAGCTTCTGCCGCCGCAATCTCCTCGGGGGTTGCGGGGCGAATCTGCTCGCGCTCCAGCACGTACAGGTGCGAACCTTCGTCGCTGCCGTTGGGCTCGTTGATGAAGGCGCGGAAGCGGCGCAGGCGGCGCTCGTCGCGCAGGGTTGCTGCCCACTCGTCCTCGTAGGAGTCGACGTGACGCTGCATGTCGCGCTCCAGGTCCTCGCACACGCCCAGGGAGTCCTCAATGAGGACGGACTGCAGGTGTGCCAGACCGTCGCCGTGCTCCTCATCCAGGTCCTCAAGCCAGCGAGCGGTACGCTGCAGCTTGTCTGCGGTACGGATGTAGTACATCAGGTAACGGTCGATGTAGCGGATGATGTCCTCGCTGGAAGCGTCCTTGACGAAGAGGCGACCGTGAGCGGGGTTTGCACCACCGTTACCGCCCAGGTACAGGTTCCAGCCGTTGGTGGTTGCAATCAGACCAACGTCCTTGCCCTGTGCCTCAGCACATTCACGGTTACAGCCGGAAACACCGAACTTGAACTTGTGCGGGGAACGCAGGCCGCGGTAACGGTTCTCGAGCTGGACTGCCATGCCGGTAGAGTCCTGAACACCGAAGCGGCACCAGGTCGAACCCATGCAGGACTTCACGTTACGCAGGGACTTACCGTATGCCTGACCGGACTCGAAGCCGGCATCCACCAGGCGCTCCCAAATGTAGGGCAGCTGCTCCAGGCGAGCACCGAACATACCGATACGCTGTGCACCGGTGATCTTCACGTACAGACCGAACTCGTCAGCGACCTCTGCAATAACACCCAGCTTCTTAGCGGGAATCTCACCTGCAGGAATACGCGGAACGACGGAGTAGGTACCGTTCTTCTGCATGTTCGCCAGTGCGCGGTCGTTGGTCTCCTGAATACCACCGCGGCCTGCGTCCAGGACGTAGGAGTTGCGGAAGGAGGAGAGAATCGATGCAACGGTCGGCTTACAGATAGCACAGCCGTCGCCACCGCGGCCGAAGCGTGCCAGCACGGAGTCGAAGTCGTCCAGGCTGGTCAGGCGCACAGCCTCAGCCAGCTCTGCACGGGAGAAGTCGAAGTGCTCACACAGTGCCTTGGAGACGGTCAGACCCATCTTCTTCATCTGCTGTTCCAGAGTCTTCTGCAGCATCGGGACACAGGAACCACACTGGGTACCCGCGGTGGTGCAGGACTTCAGCGATGCAACATCGTGGTTGCCGTCAACGATAGCCTCGCGGACAGCGCCGAAGCTGATGTTGTTGCAGGAACACAGGATTGCGTCGTCGGGCAGTTCGGTGTCGGGGATGCCGTCGCCGCCGCCAGCTGCGGTCAGGTAGACGTTCGGCTCAGCGGGCAGTTCGCGACCGAGCAGGGGCTTCAGGGAGTCGAAGGGAGCGGTGTCACCGACGAACACGCCACCGAGCAGGGTCTTTGCGTCGCCGCTGGTCACGATCTTCTGGTACATGCCGCGTGCGGGGTCTGCGAACAGAACCTCGAGGCAACCCTCGGTGGTACCTCGGCGATCACCGAAGCCGGCCACCTGAACGCCGGAGAACTTCAGCTTGGTTGCGATGTCGAACTCTTCAACCTGAGCTTCTTCGTTGTCGTTGAGCAGGTTAGCTGCCACAGCGTCAGCCATAGCGTTAGCCGGTGCGACCAGGCCCCAGGTGCGGCCCAGCACGCAGGCAACCTCACCGATAGCCCAAATGTGCTCGTCGGAGGAGTGGCATGCGTCGTTGACGAGAATACCGCCGCGCTCACCCAGTGCCAGGTCAGCGTCGCGTGCCAGCTCGTCGTTGGGGCGAATACCAGCACCGAAGACCACCATGTCGGCGGGCAGGGTGCGGATTTCTGCATCCTCAGAAGGAGAATCTGCGATGGAGACGGAGACGACGTTGCCGTCAGCGTCCTTGTTGATACCGGAGATGTACACGCCGGTCTCAATGTCAATGCCGGTTGCCTTAATCTGGGCGTTCACGGCGTAACCGCCGCCCTGGTCAACCTCAACGGAGAGCAGCCAGGGTGCCACGTCCAGGATGGTGGGCTCTGCGCCCAGGTCCTTCAGACCCTCAGCTGCTTCGAGGCCGAGCAGACCGCCACCGACGACGACACCGCGGGGTGCGCGGCCGAGGGTGGACTGCAGGCGCTTGACCTCGGAGACCATGTTCTTCACGTCGTCAATGGTGCGGAAGACGTGTGCGGCGTCCGAGTTAAGAATGGGGATACGAACCGCGCGGGAACCGGTTGCGAAGACCAGCACGTCATAGGGGTACTCGTTGCCCTCGGTGTCGGTAACAACGCGGCGGGTGCGGTCAAGCTTCTCTGCGTGGCAGTTGTTGACCAGGTTGATGTTCTCTGCATTCCACAGTTCGGGATCACCGAGGGTCAGGTCCTTCTCGGTGTCCTTGAAAATCTTCTCGATAGCAACGCGGTCGTAGGGGATGTAGGGCTCGTCGTTGAGGACGGTGATGGTGTCCGCTGCGCGACCGGCAGCTTCAGCGCCTTCGTGGTACGCGCGTACAAAACGCCACGCAGCGGGGCCTGCGCCGACAACGAGAATGTTGCGGGGAGTGTGCGACATGGATTTTCCTTCCTAGTTGTAATGCAGGTAGTTCATGGCACTTATCTACCCTCAGTGTGCGACTGGATCGTGCCCAGCATTGGAACTCCTAGTTTCCGTACCGTTGGGCTCGTACCTGATGCGTACCGAGTAGTTGAAGCACCCGCTTCTTTAGAATGCATCTGAAAATTACGAAACATTTTTGTGTGGGATTATGTTGTTTTCTTCAGGCAGTCAAAAGGCGTTTTAAACTACGACTTTTATCGTACACTCTAGCGCGGGGTCGAGGCATCGAAAATCCGCATTTTTTGGGAAAATTTTCTAAAAAATCCGCGGAATATCGGGCTGAAATAGGGTATTCTTACCTTACCTGAAATTAAATTAGGTAAGGCTAATCTACAAAATTCAAGGTCGTCTTTTTAGGGTAAAAATAACCTTTAGCACCCTCCGCGTGCCCCATTTCCAAATGTGGGTTTCATAAGGTAAACTCCAAACAAAGAACACACGAACCGCTATTGTGTCCTGCACCCCGCGCGGCGCAGACCACCACTTCGAAAGGAAACCCTCATGGCTGAGAATTGGGTACGCATCTGCGCCGAATCTGACCTCGAAGAAAACTGGGGTGAAGTCGCCCTGGTCGACGGCTACCAGTACGCCATCTACAAGACCAAGCACGGCATCTTCGCCAGCGACCACCTCGACCCGCACAGCCAGGCGCTGGTCCTCGCACGCGGCATCGTCGGCGAGAAGAACGGCAACCCCACCATCACCTCCCCCCTCTACAAGGAGGTCTACGATCTGACCACCGGCGAGTGCCTCTCCGACCCCTCCTACTCCATCAAGGTCTACCCCGTAGAGGTCCGCGACGGCGACGTCTACCTCAAGACCGCCTAAACACTCACACTTCACAACTCAAACACAGCAACACAAAAAACCTCGGGAACATAACGTCCCGAGGTTTTTTGTATGGATTTTCAGAAGCCCCGAATCAGGTGAGTGAACAGCGAGCGCACTAGCCTGATTTTAAGTCATCTAGGCGGCATCCAGCTGGGCAATAGCGGCATCCATGCGGTCAATAAAGCACTCCGCCACCACGGCAGCAGAAGCACCACCCTGCGCGTTCACCAGCGGCGAGGCAACCTTCACCGGCACACCGGTCGACTCAGCATCACGGCGCATCTTACCGGCGAAGAAACCCTCCGCTAGAAGGTAGGTTGCAGCAAACTTAGGCTGATGCTCAGCAACCACCTCGTGGAACTTCGGATCGATAGCGGCAACGAAGCCGTGATGCACCGGGGTGTTCAGTTCCTCAGCCAGCAGCTCAGCGGCACGGCTCATGTCCGCGCGACCATCAGCACGAGAAGAACCCGCAGCACCCTGCACAACAGGGCCGTCGCCGGGAGTCCAACCAGCCTCTTCCAAGCGGGCGCGGGTCAGTGCGGCAAGGCGCGCATCCGGGCCCAGAGACTCGCCAATACTAATACGCTCAATACCGCTATTGCGTGCGGCACGGCGCAAATCCACCTGAGTGTGGAAACCGGTCGACAGCAGAATCGGCACGATCACGCAGGGCTCATCATTGGGCAGAGAGGCTGCGGCATCATCAACGCTGGGAGATTCCACATCCACATATGCGGCGTGGATACGGTACTCCACGCCGTCGTTACGCTGCGCGAGCAGGAACTTGATCTGCTCACGAATCAGCGTAATAGCCTCGCGACCGGCGACCGAGTCGGTGCCGTGCGAGGTTGCGATTACATTCAGAATAGTCATATTTCCATTGTATGAAAGGAACACCCCGCTTCCCCACTCATGAACACGAGTGACGAAACGGGGTGTTGCACGAAGGCTAAATTTTAGCTCTTGCGGCGGCGTGCCACGACCAGTGCGGTACCTGCAGCCAGGGTGATAGCACCAGCTGCTGCTGCGAACATAGCGCCGGATGCGCCGGTCTGTGCCAGCTTCGAGGAGGAGCTACCGGAGGTCGAGGAACCACCTGCGGAAGAACCACCGTTAGAGGAACCGCCGTTGGAGCCGCTCACACCCAAGTTGTCGGAGGCGCCGGAACCTGCGTCAGAACCGCCGTTGGAGCCACCCTTGTGGCCGGCTGCGTTCTGGTCAGCGGTGCTGCTCTCAGAAGCAGAAGCGCTCGCGGATGCAGACTCACTTGCGGAAGCGCTCGCGGACGCGGATGCACTCGCAGATGCAGACTCGCTAGCCGATGCGGTCACCGATGCGCTGCTGGAGCTGCTTGCGGAGCTCGATGCGCTCGCAGAAGCGCTCGAAGAAGCAGACGCGCTAGCGGATGCAGACGCGCTCACCGAGGGGGTCACAGCGGGAACGCTCGGAACCGCGGTCGGGGAAGCGCTCACCGATGCGCTCGGAGTTGCAGAAGCACTCGGGGCTACAGAAGGAGCCACGGATGCGGTCGGCAGAGACGGCGAGGTGGGCTCTTCCGAAGGTGCTGCGGTGGGTTCTGCGGTCACGCTGGGCTCAGCGGTTGCAGAGGGTTCCACGGTCGGCTCAGCAGTCGGTTCTGCGGTGACAGAAGGTTCTGCAGTAGCAGAAGGCTCCGCAGTCGGCTCAGCGGTGGGAGCAACGGTCGGCTCAGCAGAGGGTGCCTCGGTGGGCGCAACAGTCGGCTCAGCGGACTTAGTGGGCTCTGCGGTCGGCGCCTCGGTCGGAGCAACAGTCGGCTCCGCAGTCACGGTAGGCTCAGCAGAAGGCTCAGCAGAAGGCGCGACGGTCGGCTCAGCAGTCGGTGCCACGGTAGGCTCAGCAGACTTAGTCGGCTCAGGTGCCTTAGTCGGTTCAGGTGCCTTGGTCGGCTCGGGTGCCGGGGTCGGTGCCGAGTTCGCTGCCAGGCGGTTCAGCCACAGCTGATCCTCATAGGTGTTCGGGTTCTCGAAGCTGGTCGGGTAGATAATATCGCCGTTGGGCAGCTCGAGAGCGTTGTAGCCGCCGCTCTTGTCGGTCTTGCGCATCGAGGAGAGCACCACCTCGTTCACCTTGTTCAGGTTGTCATCCATGAACACCAGGCGGGAGCCGGATGCGTCCACCACGACCACGTTACCCGCGCGGGTCAGGAACATGGTGGCAACCTCGGTCTTCTCGAAGCCCTCAAGAGTTGCGGACTCGCGGACCACGCTGAAAGTGCCGTTCTCGTACTTGAGAATCTGCACCTTACCGCCGTACCAGTTGTTCCAACGGTAAATGTAGCCCTTGGGGCTGACCAGGGTCGAGGGCAGGGCGGTGTCGTAGCCTGCGGGTGAAGAGTTCGGCACCAGGGACACGCCGTTGCTGCTCATGTGCAGCAGGTGACCCTTCTGAACCACCTTTTCGCCGGCCGCATCGTAGATGGAGGTCGACGGCGCGTACACGAAGCTGCCGTCGGGCAGCGGTGCGAGGGTCACGGTGTTGTTGGAGAACGAGTCGCCGTAGTACTCGTCGAGCGAGTATGCGTTCACAACCTGCGGGTCGATAGAGTCGGGCTTCGGCAGAGCCTGCGAGGTTGCCTTGCCGGATGCGTCAATGATGGTCAGCTTGCCGCCGCCCTGGCCGTCAATACTGAGGATGCCCCAGGTGTTGTTGGCGGGGTTGTAGCCGATTGCCTTGACGGTGTTGGCGCCGAGCTCTGCATCGGAGTAGGTACCGGAGGAGACGAGCTTACCCTCAGCGGTCACGGTGTACAGCTCGGGCTTGTTGGTCTCGCTGCCGATGACGAGCATGCGGTTGCCGTCAGCGTCCACCGCGAAAACGCCCTTGATTGCCTTCAGGATGCCGGTATCGGTCATCTTCAGGTTGGAGCTGGTCAGCACGGTGTAGGTGGTGTCGCCACCGAAGCTCGGGGGTGCCACGTGCACGATGTGGTTCTGGCCCAGACGTGCGGTGTTCTGGGGCAGGCTCACACCCGCGCCGGTGTTGTAGGACTCGGCGACGCTGTAGGCGCTCTTGGGGGTGTTGGCTGCGCTACCGTTGTAGGAGATGCTCAGCGGGTCGAGGCTGGCGCCTTCGTTGTAGAAGTCGGAGAAGGCGTGGTTACCGTCGGCGGTCAGGTTCGCGGAGATGCCGCTGATGCTGACCACGCCGTCCTTCTCGCTCTGCTTGGCGGTGCCGGTGCTCAGGGTCGCCATCTTGACTTCCATGGGGCCCTCGAACTTGCCGGAGGCGTAGTTCTTGGTGCGCACGGTCATGTAGAGGGAACCGGTGCCGTCGGCAAGGTTCAGTTCCATGCGGGGGTTGGAGAAGGTGAGGTTCAGGGCGCAACCGGTTTCGGGGTCCTGACCTTCGGCGCAGTGGCCGGTGAACCAGAGGCGGCCGGAAGCCTGCAGGGTGACCTGCTTGCCGTCTTCAGAGACGGTGGTGGAGGTCGGGGTGAAGGTGAACTGCTTTGCGGTTGCGTCCCAGGCTGCGCCGTCGGTCATTTCGCGGGGCATACCGTTGTAGGACAGGAAGGAGGCGCGCACGCCCCATCCGAAGGAGGCGCCGGCGGTTGCCTGGTCGCCTGCAGCGACGTTCTGTGCGGCAACGTTCTGGGCAGCGATATTAATGTTCTCGGCGAGAACGGGTGCCAAGGGCAGGGCAACAGCGCCAGCAACGGCGAGGGCGCAGGCTCCCTTGGAGAGGCGGGTGCCAGATGTGAAAATCTTCATTGGTGTGCATCCATACTATCGATATTGTTAGGACAGGCTTACTATATCGACAGTGTGTATATTTCTCAAGATATGCACCAAATGAGCCGTTTTATGACAAAACATCTCACAACACACCGACAGAGCAATACCCCCTCAACAGGCACCAGGGGCCGCCACTACCCCAACCCCTACGCGACTAATCCTTCTTCGAAGCGTGCATACGTGACATACCCAAAGCACCCAGAATCAGACCGCCACCCAGGGTCACCAAAATCGGCAGAAGCGGCGAGCTCTTATCCATGGTGCGGGTAATCTGCGCCTCCGTTGCCTTCACACCATTCGGCGATCCAGAATCAGTACGAACCTGAGAGGAAGAACCGTTCAGAATCGCGGCACGGCGAGACTGAGCCGCCGAATCGGTACCCGAAGGTAGGTTAGAATCGGGGGTCGCGACCCGAACAGGCTGCGCCTCCTCAGTGCGGTACCCCAGAGCCGAGGAAGACTCGGTAGCGGAACCACCCGAGGGGCGCGGAATAGAAATCGTGGCGTCATTAGTACCCGGAGCCATGGCGGTATCAGCCTGAATACCGCGGGTCTTAGACTTAGAACCCGCAGCGGGTGCCTTCGCGCCGGATGCGTTCGCAGTCTCAGAGGCAGTCGAAGGAGAGGCGGAAGAAGCCGCAACCGGCTTCCCCTCACTCTTAGACGAAGGACCGGACGACGACCCGCCATTCTCAGAGGATGCCTGAGTCACCGTAAAACGCACCGTATTGAGCTGAAGGTTACCGTCACCGGCAGCATCAAAAGCCGCCACCAGGTACGTCTTACCAATCTGTAGGGACGCACCGGGCACACCAATCACCGCTTCGAAAGCGCCCGCAGAAATCGATTCCGGACTAACGTGCACAATGGCGAGCGCGTCACCCACAGTGTTGCCGTTGGAGTCGATTTCCATGACGATCAGGTCGTAACCCTTGTCATTCTGGGGGAAGTTCGTGGCACGGACCGTAACAGGCTTCGTATCATCCCGAGAGTCACCCTGCGAGTCCTGAATGGACAGGTACGCCTTGCCCTTGCGCTGATTCATCGGGTCATACACGCTATTGTCTTCGGAGATAACGTACTGGCCAGAATCCTTGTTCTGCGGGTTGTCTACGGTACGGCGGACCGTGTCAGTAGCGGTAGGCGAAGGCAGGCTCACTGCCCCGGGGCTGGGGGTGGCAGTCTCTTCGGGGGCTCCTCCCTCTTCACGCTCAATGTCGACCGGCGGCTGGGTGGGCTTTACCTTACCGTTGCGCGGGTCAGCAGCCTGGACCAGGCGGTTCCCCTGCTCGGTCACAAAAAATTCGTAGGAGGCGCCGTGGACCGTATCCGCCAGAACGATCACGTACACGACGTTCGAGTCCGTTGCCGGGCTCATCAGGAGGTTCAGCTCCCCTTCCTTGGTTCCTTCAGAGAGGGCCGGGTTCTCCAGAATGGAGCCACCGTACTCACCGGAAGGGGTGTAGAAGTTCACGTCAACCAGAACGCTGGAGGCCTCCAGATCTTCGGGGAAGCCTGTCCAGCGTAGCAGGTAACCACCATCCTTGAGCTGCGCCTTCATGGTGATTGTGGAGGCGGCACCCTGAACCTCCGGGTTCTGTTCAGTTTGATGCGGGGTCGCGTCCAGGGCCGTAGTTTTTTGCACGGCAGAGTGCGTCGTGACGGGCGCTTCCGTTGCGACAGAGGGTACAACAAGCCCGCACTGAAGCCCCGCAACCAAAATAGTTGCGGTGACAATACGGTGCTTCGCTGAATAAATACTCATGCAATGCGTCTTTTCATGGTGGAAGTGTGCTGCTACTGCCCGTTCCTCATGTGCCGCGCGGACCCCCGAGTGCGCCATGCACCCGGATTCGTCGTACCACACTCCGCTTCATATTTCAGGTGAAGAAGACCTGACAACAGCTCGCATCTATTTATCGGTTATTTCAACCCTATCACGAACCTTAAGGTTCATTCACGCGAGGGTAGAGTTTTTTTGAACACCCCGAACGCACGACTCGCCCCCTGGAATCTGCACCAACAGATAGCGGGGGTGAGTGTCCCTCATGAAACAACGAACATACTATGCGATGCCGTCAAAAAGCACGGATTAGGGGCGTTAGCCGCCGAGGACTCCCCTGCGGTGAGCCAGCCACGCGGCACCAACCACCAGCGCCAAACCGGTGCCTCCAAGAGCCCAGAAAGCTACACCGTGCTGCGCGACCTCTTCACTAGCGGGAGACTCCGCCGAAGCTGCAGCCTTCACGCCATCCTGACGCTCAGCATTCGCGGTGGAGCGCACCTGAGTGGTATTCGAGTTCACCGTAGCTGAACGATTATTAGACTCCGAATGAACCACGGAAGGGAAACTCTTATTGCCATTACCAGAAGTTGCCGACGCTGCTTTTTCTTCATCCGTCAAAGCATCCAGCTTCGCGGTAGCAGCGATAGATGCCGAATCAGAGCCCGAACTGTACGCCGAAATCTGATTGGTGCGAGTCGGCTCAAAAGCCGAACGCGGAGCCATCGTACGTGCCTGAGCCAAAGCCTGCAGAGCCTGACGCTGACGCTCAGCCTTCGCTTCCTTTGCCTTGGACATGGCGCTCACCGCATCCAGAGTGGAGCGGGGTGCGCTCGCGGCAGACTGACCCGAGCCCGATTGGGTGTCATCAGAACGAGTTGAGACGGCGCTAGTAGCAGCGGAGGGGCTACCCTGAGCGGCGCCGGTCGCCTCGCCCGCATTGGCGCTGGGCGTGAGCGATGCGCTTGCATCCTGGCGGGGCGACTCATCCTTCGTCAAGGAGGTTGAGTTGCCGGTCACCTCACCACTGACCTTGAATCGCACCGAGACAACTTCTTCCGCATACTCAGTATCGTCCGCATGCACCAGGTAGGCGGTGTACACCGAGCCGGTCTTCAGAAGAGAGCCGGGCATGCCAACCTCTTCCTTGAACGCGCCATTCACAATGCGATCAGAGCTGATGTGTGTAATGGACAGCGCATCACCCTTATGGTTGCCACTCATATCGGTTTCAACCACGATTAGGTCGTAGCCAGCCGCATTCGCGGGCAGACGCGCTGCACTGATAGTCACCGGCTTGGTTTCCTTATCAGAGCGAACCTCAGCATAGGCGACCTTCAGTTCCGCAACACTCAGGGTCTGAGTATCGCGAGAAGAGGTCGATCCGCCGGGGACCTGCTCCAGCTTCTGCGTGTGGGTTTCGAGGTTCAGGTTTTCAGCAGATTCGGAAGGCACCTCAGTCTTAACCTTATCCTTGCTACCCTTCTGATCTGCAGCCTGCTGGTTCTTCTGCTCCTCTTCACGGAGCTTTTCCATCGTCTTTAGCTCGTCAATGGTCGGCACCTGGTGGGCGTTTTCCTTCTTGTCCACCATCACCTCGTCAGAGTCATCCTCAATCGGGATAGCGTGCGGAACGAGGGAACCCTCAGAAATCATGAATTCGCCATAGCCCGCGTCGGAGGTCGTCAGGTCCATGACGCTCATGGAGTAGTAGCCCTCCTGTGGCATCTGCGGCATCTCAAAGGTGACGAGCATCGAGCCGTCATCAGCACGCTCAACCTGCATTGCGGAGGGCTCGTAGGTGTCAGACCCAAGCAACGTGCCAGTGGCGTCGTAGTACTGCATTACCAGGTACACCCTAGAGGCATCGCCCACGTAGCCGCCCTCATAGAGGGGGGCGAGCTTAATGGTTGCCTGACCGTCCTTGATGGACTGAATCTGAATCTCAATAGTGTCGACCTCAATTTCGAGGTCTTCATAGGGGCAACTCGATTCAAATTCGCTATTAACCAGAGCCGCCAGGCAATCATTCACGTTAATTGCTTCAGCCTCTACTGCGGAGGCGCCAGGAAGCATAAAAGTGCTTGCACCTAAAGCGGCTGCAAGCGAAAGAGCATGAATGCGTTTCGGAAGTCGAGTGATAGTCATGTGCGCCATTTCGATCGATGTAGGCGCAAAGCGTGGACTAGGGAAGGCTCACCACAAGCCGGTGTTTCTATCCAAGTATTTGCGCACCAGTACGTCGGTTACACCCTAGCCTAACACGGATATTGCACTTAATGTTGCATTGCATTCACGTGCTAATACTTTATGTCGCAATAATTACCGAAATAAAAGGGAATTAATTACTTTACTGAGATATAAATAACGCAAAATTCGAATGTCAAAATATATTCTCTAAAGTGCACCAAAAAGAGATTTTTACACCGCCCCAAGGCGCACCAGACCACCGCGCAATAGAGTCAAACATCCGGGCACGCAGAAGGCGCCCCACCGAACACGCACCCACACGGCACGCACCCGACAGAGCGCCTCCTACTCAACAACTCCCCTACAGAGAGCCACGCCTCACAGCGCTAAGCAACAAATAGCTGAACTACTCAGCCCCCAGTTCCTCAGCACCCTCAAGGCGGCGACGATACACATTAACCGCAACAGCAGTACCCACAAAGGCAACCGAACCCAGCAGAGCAATACTCAGCGGCAAGGTACCCTCCGGCAGCGGGCCATTATCCTGAGCGCTCGCCTCCAGCTTCGAACCGGCAGAATCACCGCGCGACTTCGAGCTACGCGTATAGAAACTACCCGAACCTGCAGCACCCACATTCTCCTGAGGCGAAGCAACAGTCACCGTCTCCCCCTCAGCAGACTGGTAACCCAACAGGTTCACCACGGTACGCCCCGGCAACATCACCGCATAACCAGACATCACCATCGTCGAAGGAACCACCGCAGTCTCAGCTACAGAACTACGAGCCTGCGCGGTAATCGCACGCGCCGACTGCTGCGCCTGCACAATATAGCCCAGAGCGCTATCCACCGACGGGATCTTAGCAACAGAATCAGTCACCAAATCTTGAGCATCCGCAGAGGCACCTGAAGAATCCACAGTGCTCACGCGACCCGAAGGGGCCGAAGGGCTCACACGCTGATTCGCATCAGAAATCATCGGAATCTGCGGGTGAACAACAGTATTCGTAGGCTTCGGAGCCGGATCAACAGGAACCGCACGCTGAATCACACTCACACCAAAAGCACTGGTCGCCATGAGCTGCAGCTCCTCAGTGGAGTTACCACCCACCACAACCACACGGTAGCGCTTACCCGCATTCAAAGAGGTACCGGGAACCTTCAAATCAGCAGAGAAAGAAGCATCAGTCACCTGCTGAGGGCTCACATGCGTGGTCGCCAGCGGTGAACCCACGGCACCGCCGTCAGCAGGCATTTCAAAGACCATCACGTCATAGCCCAGGCCGCTCTCCGCAACGTTCCTAGCGCGCACGCTAATCGGCTGCAGCTCATCCGATCCGCGCAGCTCTGCGGTAGAAATTTCCAGGGTCGCCTCACGGGTCTCCGCAGGAGCCCGATCGGAGCGGGAGTGCACCAACAGACGATCCTCGGTCACCTCAGCGGGTGCCGCATCATTGGTAGAAGAACTCACCGAAGCAGAAGCACTGGCAGACGCACTCACCGAGGCGCTAGCAGATGCACTCGCAGAAGGACGAGCCGAAACTTTCTGCGATGCAGACGGCGCTTCAGAAGGTACCGGGGCGACCGTCGGGCGCGGGCTATCCTTCGCGGCACTCGGGGATGCGCTGGGACTCAGGGACACCTCGGGGGCAGGATTCGCCTCCACGCGGTTAGCACGGGGAACACCGGGGGTGTCCGGGAAGAAAATGTTCTGGCTGCTAGCCATAATCTCGTCGACTGTTACACCGTACTCGGGCATAAACTCAACGGAGACAGTCTCGCCGTTGCTCAGATTCTCAATTTCCACCATGTACGGCTGCTCAACGTTGAGGCGCTGGTGGATGCTCAGCTCAATATTGCCTTCTTCATTCTTTGAGGCAGTCATCTGGGCTGCGGGTACGGTCATGGTCGCCACAACGCCATCTTCAACGGAGATGGCGGACAGGCGAACCCTCAGATTCTCCAAAGAGGTTACACCGGTCAACGACAGCAGGGTGTAGTCATTGCTCTGAGCAACCAGGTCCAGGGTAATGTCGTGGCTAACCACATCGGTGGCAACGGCGATGGGAAGTTCAGGCTTCGGGGTCTGCTGAGTCTGCGCGTGAGCGGCAGAGGCAAAGGTGGCGGGGGCCAGAGTTGCAGGCGCGACGGAGCCGCCCAAACCGAGGGCGGCAGACGCTACTAGCGCCGCGCCGCGAGCAGTTCGCTGCGTGGAAAACATGGTCACCTATTTTCGTGAGTGAGTGTGATGAATCGTCATGTGACTCCTGTGCCCAAAGGTCGGAAGTAGGCACAGAATAACGGTTCTCTGATATCGGTGACCGGAGGCGCTTCACAGCGACTCCTCACCTCGGGTGAACGAGGTGGTAAAGAGTGATAGTACCGTCTATGACAGCACTCTAAATTATAGGTATAACCTTAGAAAAAGTTAAAGATGTAGGGACGCCCGAATCTTGCATTTCGGACGTCCCTACATCTATATGCGTATTTTGCCTAGTGGGGCAATAATTGACCCGTTTTAGCGGCGAGAACTGAGCTGCATCTCACTACGGCGACGGCGGCTCAAACGCATACCGGCAAGCAGTGACAGCGATCCAGCGGCACTAATGACCAACATATTGGAGGCGCCGGTAGCCGCCAACTGCTTGCGCTTCTGCTGGGCACCAGAGGCAACCTTCTGGGAGCCAGATGCCTGTGCTTCAACCTTCTGTGCAGAGGCGTTCTGTGCAGAAACATTCTGCGCGGGAGCACCCTGAACACTAGCCGGAGCGTCCTTCTTCTGCTCAGCACCGCTCTCCCCCGCCTTCTGCTCGGTAACAGAAGCCTGATCAGCCGCAGGCTCAGTAGGCACCGAAGCATCGACCGCGGGAGTCTCGACAGCGGGAGTGTCGACAGCGGGAGTGTCGGCTACGGGAGCCTCGACAGTGGGCGCATCCTGCTCAGGGGTAGTGGGCAGGCTATCCACGCTATCGCGCTCGACGGTAAAGCCGCCGTTGACCATGCGCACAGTACCCTGCTCATCCTCCGCCACAGCACTCACACGGTAGGTGGTGCCGGGCTTGAGCTCCGAGCCGGGAATCTGCACCTGTGCGGTGAAAGCACCGGAGTCGTCAATCTCAGAGACATCAGCCGACGCAATCACGCCGCCGGTAGCCACTCCGTATTTGTCGACAGCACTGACCATCAGGTGCACCGAGCTGACGCCGGTGAAGCCCTCTCCACGCAGGGTCAGGGTCTTTGCGGAATCGTTTTCGGGAACTACGGTTTCTTCTACGTGCAGGCGGGCGGTCATCACGGGGCTAGCGGTGTCGTTGGTCTGTTCTTCGGTAGTGTCTTCTTTGGTGGTGTCATGGACGCGGTCAAAGAGGGTGTTACGCGGCAGGTCGTAGTGGCGGCGCGGATTATCCTCGGGCAGCACGTGGTCGAACTGCTCGGCAGTATTCGAGGAGGCCACCTGCTCGGACTGAACACCCTGAGTCGGCTGGGTAGCCTGCTCAACCGGTACCTCCTCACTGACCTGCTTCTTCTCAGCCAGTTCTTGCTCCGCCATCGCACGCTCAGCGGTGGCAACCGGAGCGGAGCCGTGCTGTACATTCCAACCATTCATGAAGGGAACCTCAACTTCCTGGGCGGTATAACCATTAGCTGCAGAGGGAGCCACCTCAACGCTCAGCACGTAACGCAGATTCTCGTGGACGTTCTGAACTTCTTCCAGCATGGATCCGGGCACCTCAATGCCATCCAGGAGAGTACCGTTCACAACGTCGGCGCGCGCGGGAGAAACAGCCAGCAGCATGCGGTTACCCTGGCTATCCAAGGCGTAGACGTAGGTCATCACTTCAAATGCCTGCGCTTCGCCCAGGCCGGTGACCTTGTAAACCACCAGGTTCTTCTCCTGTGGAATTTCCATCTGACCCGAGAGAATCTGAGCATTCAGCGGCTCATCCTGAGTATTTGCGGGCAGCAGCTCCAGCGGTGCAGAGGAGTTGTAGGAGGGATCCTCCGTCGCGTAGCCCTTGGCAGGGTCAACCACGGCAGTTGCGACAACGTACTGCTGGTTGGGGTCGAGGGTACCTGCGGGCAGGGTCAACTGGGTGCTGAAACGGCCACCGTCCACATCGAGTTCGGGCACGAGGGTCATCGTCACTGCGGAGCCGCGGCCCAGTGCGTAGAGGGGGTACTGGCGGTATTCGCTCACGTACACTGCCACACCGTAACGTTCAACGGCACCGCCGGTGAAGCCTTCACCGGTGACGGTGATGCTCTGGGAACGTGCCGGGTTAATGACGACGCCCTGCTCCACATACACCTGCGGGGAGGTTTGGGTGGCAACGTTTTCGATGGGGGTTGCGTTTGTTGCGGAGGGGGGGATTGTCGGGTTCTACCGCAGTCGATGAAGCAATTCCGCCGGTATTTTGCACCTGCACATCTGCGTGCGCAGCACCAACACCGGTAACGGACAGGACGGATGCAGCAATGGCGGCTGTTGCTCGGGTTTTTGAGTGAGCGGGTTCGGGCATGGAACACACCTTTTCTGTGAGTGTGAACGATACCCTCCGGAGGGTGCCACGGATTGAAGATGGTTGGGTACCTCTTCGGGAATGAACGCTATAACGCACGGACTAGTCATAACATTCATGTAATGGTGGAAGTTGCCGCGAAGGGAATCGCTCTATTTATCGGTAATTCCACACTAACAATACTTTTTAGGTTATTGCTGTAAATACGCTTTACGTCCTGACTATTTTCTTGTGCAATAACCCACATGGAATATTTTTTACTCTCCGGAACAGTATCAAGAGCACTCAAATTGCATGGACTAGGCGAAATTTTTCAACTCTCCCTTGAGGTTCAAGGTTTTATTGCATGCATATGCAGTTTTAATGGATTTGAGATAAAAATATTCTGCACATTCATGCATTTAATTTATTTCTTTTAAGTGAAAAAATGCAGGTCACAGCGCCTTTTCCCGCACATTGATTAAAAGCGTGCGTACCAATAACCACGCACAAAATAAGTCGACAAAATCATTCCGCTACACCACCCCACCCCAGCACCCTCAGTAATAAACTCCCTATGAATCGGTAATACGAACTACTCTCTTGCCACGCGTATGGCCGGCCTGTAAATCGCGGTAGGCCGCGCGGACGCCCTCAATCGTGAACCCGTACACGCGATCCAGCCGAATTGACACCTTTCCCTCGGTAACCAGCTCGGCTAGGGCTTCAAATCCCCGTGTTCCGAGTGGCGGGGGCCCGTAAACTGCGCTCCCCGGATAATGACCTTGGGTGAAGGAACGAGAGTTCCAATGTCTTTACCCTTCAGACCCAGCGAGAATGCCAAGCTGACGTAGTCGCCACCATAGCAGTCCAGGAACTTCGTCACGCGACTCTCAGCAGCCTTGAGCACACGCTCCCTAACGCCCTCACCGTAGGCAACCGGAACAGCACCCAGTGACCTAACAAATTCGGCATTCGCAGCCCCCGCGATTCCGACGACCCGTGCGCCACGAGCCACCGCATACTGCACGGCGGTGGACCCAATTCCGCCCGAGGCTGCAGAAATGACCACAGTATCGCCCGCACCCACGCCAATATGGCGGAAGGCGCCTCCCACGGTCAAGGCCGCGACACCCATTGCAGCGGCATGGTCAAAATCAATGGAGGCGGGCTTAAGCGCAATATCACCGGTATTCACGCAAATTTCCGTAGCCAGAGATCCCCGCTTAGTACCCAGACCGGGGGCGCTAACGATGGTTCCGAAGACATCGTCACCCACAAAATAACCCGATACACCGGGCCCCACCTCGAGCACCGTGCCGGAGAAATCACGCCCTACTCCACGAGGGAACTGCGATTTCTTTGATTCAAACCAACGGCGGGGGTTCCTGATTTTCATGACGCGCGAGAGCATCCTGAGCTGAGGAGAACCCTCAAAGATCTTATAGTCCACAGGATTCAGACCGACCGCACGCACCGCAATCTTTACCTGCCCCTCTTCGGGGTTCTCCCCCGGTACGTTCGCGAGCTTCAGATTCTCCACGGGCCCAAAGCAGTCATACTGCACCGCCTGCACGCTCATCGTTTCTCGTTCCTTTCTTCCCGATTCGGGACTCCAAAACTCACAGGCTCAGGAAACCCGCAACAAACAAATCTGCACCGACTTGTCCAACTATCGCGATTGTTACATTCCGCAAAATACCGCTTTGCACGTTGTTCCCACTGTTCTGAACACGCAGAAACGCCCTCGCGGTCTCCAGGAATATTTTAATCCCAAGGAAACCACGAGAGCGTTTCATAAGACTCTATGTGAAAGGATAAACCTTAGAGGCTGCGGCGGCGCAGGAGCATCAGTGCGGCACCAGCAATCAGAGCTGCGGCACCAACGCCAGCGATACCTGCAACACCCTCAGCACCAGTGTGAGCCAGCTGCTGCTTCGAGGAGGAGGAAGCCTGAGCCGAGCCCTTGGTGCCGGAGGTGCTCAGACCGTGGCCCTTCGAAGAGGTAGCAGCGGATGCGTTGCCAACCTTAGCCTTGGGTGCCTGAGAAGAAGGTACGCGGGTCTCGCTCACCACAACAGAGCCATCTTCGCGCATCTCAGCGGTGAAGACACTGGTGGTGCCGTCGCCATTATCGCGAACGGTGGTGTTGTCACCCTCGGTAGCTGCCGGCAGGGTCGGCGCCGGGTGGTCTGCATCGCTCACAACAGCAGTGGTTACTGCTACCTGGTGTACCAGACCGTTGGGGTCGCTGGTTGCCACCATTGCGTAGGCGTAACCGGGCTGCAGGCGCTCGGACAGGATGCTGACCTTCGCACGGAAGGTACCCTCCATGATTTCGGAAGCAGGCACATCGTAGGTTGCCAGAGCCTCGCCGGTGATGTTGCCGTCAGCATCCAGGCGGTAGATGTTAATCTGAACGCCCTGAGCAACAGACTCGTGGGTGAAGCCGGAACCATTGATAGTCAGAACGTTGTACTGGTCGTTCGGATTCAGTGATGCATCCTCGGTGGTGAGGGTTGCGTTCTCGGGTGCCGCAGGAGCCTCAGGAGCGGGGGTCTCAGTCTGCTCGGGTGCCGGAGTCTCAACCTTGGGAGCTTCCGGAGCAGGAGTTTCTTCCTTAGGTGCCTCGGTCTTGGGAGCCTCGGGTGCCGGGGTCTCCTCAGTCTTGGGGGTCTCCGGTGCCGGGGTTACGGGAGCGGGAGTCTCATCAGCCTTGGGGGTCTCAGCCTTGGGAGAGGTGGACTCAGTGACGCTGAAGGAGGAGAGAGCTACGAGCTTCTGATCGGGCTGACCCTGCGGGTTGCTGACAGCAACCAGAGCGTAGGATGCGCCTGCGGGCAGCTTGCTTGCCTCAACAGTGAAGGCGGTCTTGAAGGAGCCGTCCTGAATCTGGTCTGCAGAAACGGAAACGGTTGCGATAGCATCGCCGGTGACCTGCTTGTTTGCATCCAGTGCGTAGATGCTGACCTGAACGCCGGGGCCAACCTTCTCGCCGTAGAAGCCGGTTGCAACAACGCTCACGGTGTTGAACTGTGCGTCACCGGGGAAGTGAGCGTTCTCAATAACGACGGAGGGGTCAGCCTGCTTCACCTCGGGAGCCGGGGTGGAGGGGGTGGTCGGCTCGGGGGTTGCAGGAGCAGTGGGGGCAGGGGTCTCAGCCTTAGGAGTCTCTGCCTTGGGGGTTTCAGCCTTGGGAGTTTCGGTTGCCTCTGCCTTAGGAGCTTCAGCCTTGGGAGCCTCGGTTGCGTCTGCCTTAGGTGCCTGGGTTGCCTCAGCCTTAGGAGCTTCAGCCTTAGGAGCTTCGGTTGCCGGAGCAGTGGGGGCAGGAGTCTCTGCCTTGGGAGCTTCGGTTGCCTCAGCCTTGGGGGTTTCAGCATTAGGAGCCTCGGTAGCCTCAGTCTTCGGCGCCTCGGTCTTAGGAGCTTCAGCCTTAGGTGCCTGGGTTGCCTCAGCCTTAGGAGCTTCAGCCTTGGGGGTCTCGGTTGCGTTGCCGCCAGGCAGGGAAGAAGTCTGCGCAGTTGCCTTCTGATCGACAACCTGCTGCTGCTGATCAGCGGGTGCTTCTGCCGCGAAGGTTGCCGGGATTGCTGCCACGGAACCAGCCGTAAAGGCTGCCGCTGCTGCGATCTTGTAAACGCGACGGGTAGTCTTCGACATTTTTCCTCGATCTCTGATTATCGGTGTTGAGCCTACCGTAGTACGCCTCCGTCTTTGAAGGTGCAGTAGGCCCATACATGGGTGTGACTGCTAAAAGGCTAGCATTTGCCCCTGGAGGTTTAGCCCGCTTACCACCGCCTTTGCGCAACTGTAATGAAATCGTTATAAAACCACCCCTTAAGTTGAAGTTTAATGCAGACCAATTCAGGGATTTTGCGCCCATCTAGTGACACACGAGGGCATATAACCCTATCTTTTGATTGCGTTTGAAGAAAATATAGGGTGTTCCATAGGTGATTTCGACTCACCATTTTCATCTAAGTGAACCTTAAAGTCTCACGTACCACTTTATAGTTCCCTCAAGTTCTCCTTCATACCTCGCCCCTGCCCTCCAGAACCCCTTAGGTACCCCCTGTATACCTTCTATATAGGGCCCCGAGAACACAGAGAAAGCCCCGCCCACATCCAACACACGAGGATGCAGGCGGGGCTACCAAAGTCAAGGCCTCACTAAGGCTCAATCGTCACGGCACACCGCAAGCTCAGCTCTCCTTGCGAATCACCTTGAACTGGCTCGGCTGCGCCACCGGGCGAATCGTAATGCGGTCAAGGTTCACGTGGTGCGGAACGTTCAACGCAAAGGTCACGGTCTGCGCCACGTCCTCTGCGGTCAGCGGCTTCTCAACACCCGCATAGACGCGCTCGGCGGCTTCCTTGGAACCCAGACGATTTAGGGAGAACTCCTCGGTGTGCACCATGCCCGGGCAAATCTCAATCACGCGAACGTTATGTTCCGCTTCTTCCAGGCGGAGCGCCTCGGTCAGGCCGCGAGCGCCGAACTTCGCCGCGTTGTATCCGGCGCCGCCCTCGTAGCCGTGCTCGGCAGCGGTGGAGGTCAGGTTCAGGATCGTGCCGTGACCGTTCAGGCGCAACGCCTCCGCGAAGGCACGCACCATGTGCAGAATACCGAGCACATTCATCTGGTACATCTTCAAATAATCGGTAGGCTTGCCGTCGGCAACCTTATCCACGCCAATAGCACCACCGGCAATATTGACCAGGGCGTCAATGGTGCCCTGCTCCTCCAGGATCTGCTCGGCAATAAAGCGGACGGAATGCTCATCGGTCACGTCGCAGGTCACCGGGTGAGCGCCGGTTTCCGCGTAGAGAGTGTAGAGGCGGTCGGTGCGACGAGCCAGAGCATAAACGGTCCAGCCGCTTGCTACCAGCTGCTGTACGGTGGCTCGGCCAATACCGCTGGAGGCGCCGGTCACCACGGCAACTTTGCCGTCGCCGGTATGGGGCAGGAAAGGAGATGCAGGAATGTGGGTGTTCTCAGTCATACTTTAATCCTAGTAGAGTGATGCCCGCGGGTGCTCTGTTCGAGCAGACTCGCGGGCATATCTTTTGAAATTTTCGATAGTGAGATAGATGGCGGTACCACAACTGCGCGGCGCTCTGTCAGGCTACTACTTGCGGCGGCGCGGCAGACCCCAGCGGCTCCTGCCGCCGTCACGGAATCCGAGGCGATGCTCAAAGTACACGGGCGAGCTACTGCCGGTCTTAATCGTGTCCGGAGGGACCGTACCTTCACGCGCAGACAGCAGATAAAGAACCGCAGCGCCGGGCATGAACATAATCAGCGGTAGCACGAAACGCATACGCGCCTCACCATAGCCGCTACGCACCGTCAAATGCCAGACGCACAACGCAACCAGCACCAGGTGCAGTATCAGCAGAACAGTTTCAGACGTGCCCAAACCAAAAATACTCAGAGAACTCATTGGCAACTCCTCAAAGGTCGTGTACTTTCAGTCTACGCCGTGCCCGCGCCCCTGAGAAGGATTCGCCGACTGTTGATACTGCGGATTTTCGCGCCTACACTGCAGGTAACCGAGAGCGGCATATTAGGGGGCTCTCTCCCCATTTCCGTTTTTCACTGAGCTCACCACTGAATCGCCGATTACTCCTCATATAGGGAGCCTCCACATGACAGCAACACCGCACCAGCACATCACCGACCTTAAAGAGCAGCGCCGCGCCCTCCAGCAGAGGGCGCACAGCATCCGTGCCGCCACCGGAACCCCCTACAGTTCTGAGGTGCATCTGCTGCTCGGGCAGAGCTACCTCGACCCCGCTTCCTGGCGGGAACTCACCGCCTCCAGCGGGGTACGCGCCGCAGTGCGCAGGGCACAATTTGTGCGCCGGTACCGGCACCTCCTGGCGCGTCTAGAAGCCGCAATCAAGCAGTACGAACAGGCAAGCACAGCGCAGAATTCCCCTGGAGCTGAGAGAATGCCGTGAATATGAGAAAATAGCCGTTATGGCTGAAAACATTTTGGGCTCAGACTCGCCCGTACAGATTAACGTTCCCGACCGCCCCGCCCTCGAAGGCCTCGAAGAGAAGCTCTCGCAGCGCTGGGCCGACGAGAAGACCTACGCATTCGACGAGAACACCACTCGCGAACAGGTCTACTCCATTGACACCCCGCCGCCGACCGCATCCGGCTCCCTGCACGTGGGTCACATGTTCTCCTACACCCAGACCGACGTCATCGCACGCTACCAGCGCATGACCGGCAAGAACGTGTTCTACCCCCTCGGCTGGGATGACAACGGCCTGCCCACCGAACGCCGCGTTCAGAACTACTACGGCGTTCTCTGCGACCCCTCCGTGGCAGACAACGACTCCTTCCGCGACCTGATCACCTGGAAGGCAGACGGCACCCCCAAGCCCGACCGCAGCCAGGCAAAGTGGCCGCGTATCTCCCGCAACAACTTCATTGAACTCTGTGAAGAGCTCGCGGTTGAAGACGAGAAGGTCTTCGAAAACCTCTTCACCACCCTGGGTCTGTCCGTTGACTGGTCGCGCACCTACCGCACCATCGACGCGCACTCCCGCAAGGTCTCCCAGCTCGCCTTCCTGAAGGACCTGGAAGCAGGCAACGCCTACATGGCTGAAGCACCGACCATGTGGGACGTCACCTTCCGCACCGCAGTGGCACAGGCTGAGCTGGAAGATAAGGAACGCCCCGGCGCGTACCACCGCATCAGCTTCCACCGCCCCAACGGCGAGAAGGTCTGGATTGAGACCACCCGCCCCGAGCTGCTGCCCTCCTGCGTGGCTCTCGTGGCTCACCCGGACGACGAGCGTTACAAGCTGCTGTTCGGCACCACCGTCACCTCCCCGCTGTTCGGCGTTGAGGTCGAAATCAAGGCGCACCCGCTGGCACAGCCTGACAAGGGTGCCGGTATCGCCATGATCTGTACCTTCGGTGACACCACCGACGTCACCTGGTGGCGTGAACTGCAGCTGGACACCCGTGCCCTCATCGGCCGCGACGGCCGCTTCTCCCGCGAAACCCCCGAGTGGATCACTTCCGCCGAGGGTCGCGAGCGCTACGAGCGTATGGCAGGCACCACCGTCTTCACCGCACAGAAGACCGTCGTGGAGATGCTGGTTGAGGCTGGCGAAATGGACGGCGACCCCAAGCCGATTACCCACCCCGTGAAGTTCTACGAGAAGGGCGACAAGCCCCTCGAAATCGTTGCTTCCCGCCAGTGGTACATCCGCAACGGTGGCCGTGACGCTGCGCGCCGCGAGAAGCTCATCGAGCGTGGCCGTGAGATGAACTGGTACCCCTCCTTCATGCGTAGCCGCTACGAGAACTGGGTTGAGGGTCTGAACGGCGACTGGCTGATTTCTCGCCAGCGTTTCTTCGGTGTTCCCTTCCCCGTCTGGTACCCGCTGGACGCTGAGGGCGAGCCGGACTACGAGAACCCGATTCTGCCGACCGAAGAGATGTTGCCGGTTGACCCCGCCTCTCAGGCTGCTCCCGGTTACACCGAGGATCAGCGTGGCGTAGCGGGCGGCTTCATCGCCGACCCGGACGTTCTGGACACCTGGGCTACCTCCTCCCTGACCCCGCAGATTGCGACCGGCTGGGGCGTGGACCCGGACCTGCACGCGAAGACCTTCCCCATGGATCTGCGCCCGCAGGGTCACGACATTATCCGTACCTGGCTGTTCTCCACCGCTGTTCGCGCGGAGACCCTGGCTTCCTCCGTGCCGTGGTACAACACCGCGCTCTCCGGCTGGATTCTCGACCCGGACCGCAAGAAGATGTCCAAGTCCAAGGGCAACGTTGTGGTCCCCAACGAGGTGCTGGAGAAGTACGGTTCGGACGCTGTGCGCTACTGGGCTGCTTCCGCTCGTCTGGGTGCTGACACCGCCTACGACGAAGGCCAGATGAAGATTGGCCGCCGCCTTGCCATCAAGCTGCTGAACGCATCCAAGTTCGTACTGAACCTGGGCGCTACCGAGAAGTCCGTGATCACTTCTCAGGCTCAGGGCCGCGTGCTCATCAACGCCCTGGACCGCTCCCTGCTGGCTCGCCTGGCGTACCTGATTGAGGAAGCAACCGCCGCATTCGAGAAGTACGAGTACGCTCGTGCCCTGCAGATTTGCGAGAGCTTCTTCTGGTCCTTCACCGACGACTTCGTTGAGCTGATCAAGGACCGTGCGTACGGTGCTCGCGGCGAGCAGGAGCAGGCTTCTGTTCTGGCCGCGCTGGCAACCACCCTGGATGCTCTGCTGCGCCTGTTCGCACCCTTCCTGCCGTTCGTGACCGAAGAGATTTGGTCCTGGTGGCGTGCAGGTAGCGTGCACCGCGCCGAGTGGCCGCAGGCACTGCCCATTCTGGAGGGTACCCTGCTGGCTGAGTACTCTGCACAGAACCCGACTGCTGGCATTTCTGCTCAGTGGGTCCTGGCGGACGCTGACCCGGCTCAGATTGAGTCGCTGAAGCAGATTCTGCCGGATGTTGCTGAGGCTCTGGGTGGTCTGCGTAAGGCTAAGAGCGACGCGAAGGTTAAGCAGCGCACCGAGGTTGAGTCCGCAACTATTGCGGCTCCCCAGGCTCAGCTGGATCGCATTGCTGCTGGCATGGCTGATCTGAAGGCTGCCGGTAACGCTCGTGAGCTGTCCCTGGTGGCGGCTGAGGGCGAGCTGGAGGTTCGCGATGTGGTGCTCGTTGTGGAAGAAGCAGCTGAGTAATCGCGTCTTAGCGTTTATCGCTTGATTTTATGACGCCACTTTGGTGTTGGTAACGGGGCGGTACTGGTTTTCAGTACCGCCCCGTTTTCTGTGCCTGCTGTTCGTTGTAGCTCGCCGGGTGTGAGATTCCGACTGCGGACCTATACGGTGCTGACTTTGGGTTTTATTTCTGTGGGGCCCGCAAGTACCTGCGTCTGATTCGAAGAGCTTTCCCTAGCTTCCTTCCCCAACGATGTGGGTTTAGCCTGCTAATCTGTGGGGATTCTGTGGGATTTCCAACCCCTTTTTATATTCATCAATGTGCAAAGAGCATAATCAACCTTATGAGATTGACTGTCACTTTATGTATGATTGTTGATGCGAGGGTTTTACCATCAGGAACAACCCTCTATTCAACTTCAGCAACAGACAAATTACCGGTACGAGTAACGACATACCCCGACCAACCGCACGACAGTAAACCACCCGTCAGGCGCAGCGATGCGTCCTGACTCTGACCCGCGCCAAAGTAGGCGCACCCATAATTACTATGAATTCACGTTCTTCATCTTCCGGATTACCGCAAGAGCCTCAGGCGAGGCAGAGCTCAACCCCGAGCTCACCGCCAGGAGCGCAAGCAAACATTTCCCCCGACCAGCTTCAGCACTATCACACGAGCCTGAACGAATACATCAGCCAGGCACGTGAGCACGCCCAGGCGCTACGTGCCAGCTACACCAACGAGGTGTACGAGCTCTGGCATCAGCATATTTCCACCAGCGCCGCCACCGATGAGGCGAGCATCGCCTCCGGCTCGTTGACCGCTCAGCAGCTTGAGGAGCTGACCCGCAAGTGGGTGCGCCTCATGCGTGAAAGCCGCGACATGCTACATCACGAAAGCACTATTGCTGCGGCACGCGCCGCGGTTGAGACTAAGCCCCTCCCCGAGTAGGAATTCTCACTGTGGGAATTCCCCACGCAGTACATGCCTGCACAGTACATGCCTGCTTTGGGAAGGTACAAATAGGGCTAGCACTCCCCCTGTTTCTTCTATTGTTCATTTCTCCCTTTATTCAACGTACTTTCAGCGCACGCTCTGTACGTTGAAGCACCCCGCGATTCCGTCGCATTTCCGTGGCGGGGCGATCGAACCAAGCGATTAAGCCCTGCCCGGAATGCGTACTTCACACAACCTGCCCCCTTGCTATAGTTATGGATATTCAAAGACCCTAACTATGTTGCAGAAAGGGCGGGAATGTCCCACCAAAAACGCGTCCTGCGGCCTATACGTAGCGATGTTGCTCCCCCAGTTACTTCCCCACCGGTTTACCGTGGTGATATTGACGCGCGCGGCACGGCGCAAGACCTCGTCCCGCGCAGCTTGTGGGTCGATTTCTGGGACACTCTCTTCTTCATCTTCGCCGGCATCGCGGCCCTCGTGCTGACCTTCATGATTCTGGCGAATACGGTGGCCATTCTTTCTGGGGTTTCCCCATTGCCTTCATTTTCTGGGCGGTCACCGCGTACCTGACGCTACCGCGTTTTCACGCTATCATGACCCGCATCTATGTGCCCGACTACTTTATTGGGCGCACCCGCACCCCGGACGGCCTACTCGGCGACCCGGTCAATATCGGTCTGATTGGTACCGAGGAGCAGATTCACCAGGTCATGCAGGACGCAGGCTGGACCCGCGCTGACAACGTCACCCTCGTCTCTTCCTGGAAGATTATTCTCTCCACCATCACCCGCCGCTCCTACGCGGAGGCGCCCGTCTCCCCGCTGAAAATTTTTGGTAAGACGCAGGCTTTCGCCTACCAGAAGGAAGTGGACGGCAACCCCGAGAAGCGCCACCACGTGCGCTTCTGGAAAACCCCGGACGGCTGGCTTCTGCCGGGCGGTCACCAGGTGGATTGGTTGGCGGCGGGCACGTACGACTCTGGTGTGGGTTTCAGTTTCTTCACTCTGCAGGTCACGCACCGCATTGACGCTGAAACCGACTTTGAACGCGACTACATTGTGGAGTCCATTCAGTACGCTCACCCGGAAACTCACGTTGAGATTCTGCACGATTTTTCCTCCGGCTACCACGCCCGTAACGGCGGCGGTGACGCGATCCGCACGGACGGCGCGCTCCCGGTCATCGTGCTGAACAATGAGGGCCTGGAGCCGCAGGAGCAGGAAGAAATTCACCTCTCCAGTGCGCACGACCTGGCGTACCGCATGCCGCTGAGCCTGCTGGTTGGTTCGGGTATGCTCATCGCTGTGACCCTCGCCGACATTGTCAACAGTGTCATTTTGGCGCTCAGCCGCCCGGCACTTCGCGCCAAGCTGTTGGAGGAAGGTTCCGGCAACGACATTGAGCTGCTGGACCTCTTCGATCAGGTGGATAGCAACGTGCTACTCACCATTACCGGCACCGTGCTGGTGGGTTTTGTAGCAATTTATTCGGCGGTGCACCTGTTCCTGCTGTGGAGTACGTTGCGCGGCTCGTCGAAGGCTCGTCGCCTGGCTCTGCTGTTGACAGCGTTGAACTTCGCGGCGATTACCGGTGGTGTGCTGTGGGGCCATCAGTCCCTGCCGCTGTCCACGATTTTCTTCCAGCTGGGCGTTGCGGTGTTTGCGATGTTGGCGTTCACCTCGGACGCGGCGGTCCAGTACACGGCAACCCGCACCTTCCATATGCGTGATACGAAGATTGTGCAGCGGGCAACGCACCCGAAGGTTCTGGAGCACAGGGCTCAGCGCAAGGCTCAGAAAGCGCTGAAAGCGCAGAAGATGCACAATGCACAGAAGGCGCACAATGTGCAGAAGGCGCACAAGGCTACCTCTGCAAGTAGCGCTCACCGCGCGTAGATCGTACGTTTCAGCGCAACATAGTGAATAGAAAAGTACCGCCCGGTCAGTACATGACCGGGCGGTACTTTTTTGCTCTGCAGCCGCAGACTCTACCGAGCCTGCGGGCATGCAGGATTCTCAGCACATTGCAGGCTTCTTAGGCTTCGCCCTTTTCGCCGTGGAAAATCGGGCCCACGTTACGGGGGCGCTTGAGCTCAAAGAAGCCGGGGTAGGAAGCCAGCGCCAGGGCGCCGTCAAAGAGCTTACCAGCCTCTTCACCGGCGGGGCTCGGGGAGATGACCGGGCCGAAGAAAGCGGTGCCGTTAATGGAAATCAGCGGAACACCCACATCGGTGCCGCCCACGGTCTCCAGTGCCAGATCCAGGGAGGCGCGCATCTGCTCATCGTACTGGTCGGTGAAGGCGACATCCACCAGCTCAGCCGGCAGGTTGACCTCCTCCAGCGCCTTGACGATTGCGTCGCGGTAGGAATCAGCCTTGTTCTTGTTGTGGTGAATCTGCTCGCCCAGAGCGTCATAGAGGGGCTTGATGACCTCATTGCCGTGCAGCTCACGCACAGCGGTAATGAGGCGGGTCGGCGCCCAGGACCGGTCCATCATTGCCTGGTAGTCGGCGGGCAGGTCGCGGCCCTGGTTGTGCATGGACAGGGAGAAGGGACGCCAGGTCACCTCAACATTACGGACCTTCTGCACCTCGCCAATCCAGCGGGAGGTAATCCAGCACCAGGGGCAGATCGGGTCGAACCAGAAATCAATCTGTGCGGGTGCGTTCTCAGTCATGAGTGTTCCTCTCTCATACGGTTGCGCCAGCCGCTTCTATGAGCCGGCGCTTATTCTTCGGTACACGCTCATCAGGACATGCCAGCGAGAGCAGTACCTGCTAGTGAGCCGTCACCCCGTATAACCGGGGCGACGGCTTCTTTATTCCCTAGCCTGTCGGCTGGAAGTATTCGGTTATGCCGCCTGACGGTCCGCTTCCTTCAGGGAGGCAGCCTTCGCCTCCCCCTTCACGGTGCGGGTGGTCTCGGTTTCGGGGTCGGGTGCCTGCAACACGTAGCGGGGTTCCGCGCCGTTGAGCACGGTGTCCTCACCGATAACGATGGACACCACATCGGTGCGGTCCGGGATGTCGAACATAATCGGCTGCAGAATCTGCTCCATCATGGCGCGCAGGCCGCGGGCACCGGTGCCGCGTTCGGCGGCGAGACGGGCAATAGCCGCGATCGCTGCGTCGTCGAGGACCAGGTCCACGCCGTCCAGGGCGAAGAGGTGGCGGTACTGCTTGAGCAGCGCGTTCTTCGGTTCGGTCAGCACGCGAGCCAGCTCTTCTTCGTTGAGCTCACTCAGGGTCGAGATGACCGGCAGGCGGCCAATCAGCTCGGGGATAATGCCGTAGTGCGCCAGGTCCTCGGGCATGATTTGGTCCAGCGGGTTCTTCACGGAGCCGCCCAGTTCAGCACCGAAACCGATACCGCCGGCACCCACGCGGGCTGCGATGCGGTCGTCAATATTGTCGAAGGCGCCAGCCACGATGAAGAGAATGTTCGAGGTATCAATCTCAATATTCGCGTGTGCCGGGTGTTTGCGTCCGCCCTCCGGCGGTACGGTCGCCACGGTGCCCTCAATAATCTTCAGCAGCGCCTGCTGCACGCCCTCACCGGACACGTCACGGGTGATGGAGAGGTTCTCGCCGCCCTTGCGGGCAATCTTGTCGATCTCGTCAATGTAGATGATGCCGCGCTGAGCCTTAGCAATATCGCCGTCAGCGACGTTGATGAGGCGCAGCAGAATGTTCTCCACGTCGTCACCCACGTAGCCCGCCTCGGTGAGGGTGGTTGCGTCGACCAGGGCGAAGGGCACATCCAGCTTCTTCGCCAGGGTTGCCGCCAGGTAGGTTTTACCGCAACCGGTCGGGTCCGAGCATCAGAATATTCGACTTGCCCAGCTCCACCTGCTCCCCTGCGGTCGCCGAAAGAATGCGGGAGGTCAGCACCGGGTTGTCAATATCGTGGATGCGCTTGTAGTGGTTGTACACCGCCACCGCCAGGGTCCGCTTCGCCGCGTCCTGACCGATGATGTAGTCGTTGAGGTAGCTGTAAATTTCGCGCGGAGTAGCCAGCTGAGATGCAGGCGCCGCCGCGGAGGATTTCACCTTCAGACGCTCTTCAGTGAGGATCTCTTCGCACAGCTCCACGCATTCGTCGCAGATGGAAACATTCGGGCCGAGCACAATCTTGAAAACCTGCGCGCGAGTCTTCTTGCAGAAGGAGCATCGCATGCTGGCGTTGGGCTGTTCGGGAGGCACAATGATGTCTGTGGCCACGAAGATTCCCTTTCGATCGGCGTGGTGAAATCGGTGCAGAAGGGTCAGTGACCTGATATCTGCGGTGATTTCTCAGGAGGGGCACCGGCGGGTGGTGGGCGCCGTGGTTTGAGTGAGAAACCGGTATGAAATACTCGAATTTTCTCCCTCTCTAAGGCTACCGGAGTTCACCCCGGAACTCAGAATTACGCACCGCAAATGAACGGACTTACCGGGCATATGACAAAGCGCGTCTTTTATGACGGCGGCGGGGCTGATACTCCGGCATATGACGGTAGGCTGTGACGCTAAAGCCCGACAAGAAAGCGCAGGTCAACGCAACATATCAGCCTGCCTTGCCGTACCCCTGGCGGGCGCAAAAAGGGCGGCACCGCACCGCGCACCAGCCCGAAGGCTCGCACACGAAGCGATGCCGCCCCTCCCCCGAAAAACGCTCGGGGATATTCCTCAAAACTTTAGGTGTGGGAAATAGCGGTGTTGGTCGCAGGCTTACGCAGCTTACGAGACTCCAGCACCTTATCGACCAGGCCGTACTCCAGGGCAGCAGCCGCAGTCAGAATGTTGTCACGCTCAATGGAGCGGTCAACTTCCTCGTAGGTCTTGCCCGAGTGCAGTGCCAGGGTCTGTGCAGTCCACTCACGCATACGCATAACCTCGTTCGCGTGAATCTCAATGTCAGATGCCTGACCGCCCTGCTGGCCGCTCAGAGCGGGCTGGTGAATCAGCACGCGAGCGTTCGGCAGTGCCAGACGCTTGCCGGGGGTACCGGCAGCCAGCAGAACCGCCGCAGCGGATGCCGCCTGACCCAGGCACACGGTCTGGATCTCGGGGCGGATGAACTGCATGGTGTCGTAGATAGCGGTCATTGCGGTGAAGGAGCCGCCGGGCGAGTTGATGTACAGGGTGATGTCACGCTCGGGGTCCTGTGCCTCCAGCACCAGCAGCTGAGCCATGATGTCGTCAGCGGATGCGTCGTCCACCTGGGTGCCCAGGAAGATGATGCGGTCCTCGAACAGCTTTGCGTACGGGTCCTGACGCTTGTAACCGTAGGGGGTGCGCTCCTCGAAGCTGGGGAGCACGTAGCGGTTGCTCGGCATAGCCGGCGCCGAGGTGGTGATATCGTTCGGCAGGTAGTTCATGTGCATCTCCCTTATGCGTTCTTCGATTCGGGCAGCTTACCGGCGGTGGTCGCAATGTGGTCGAAGAAGCCGTACTCCAGGCCCTCTTCCGCGTTGAACCAGTTGTCGCGGTCGTTATCCTTCAGGATGGTTTCCAGGCTCTTGCCGGTGCGCTCAGCGGTAATCTCTGCCAGGCGCTTCTTCATGTCCAGAATCAGCTCAGCCTGGGTGCGGATATCAGATGCGGTACCGCCAATACCACCGAGGGGCTGGTGCATGAGGATGCGGGCGTTCGGGGTTGCGTAGCGCTTGCCGATGGTGCCTGCGGTGAGCAGGAACTGACCCATGGATGCTGCCATACCGGTCACCACGGTCACCACGTCGTTCGGGATGAGCTGCATGGTGTCGTAGATTGCCATACCAGCGGTCACGGAGCCGCCGGGCGAGTTGATGTACAGGTAGATGTCTGCCTCGGGGTCTTCAGCCGAGAGCAACAGCATCTGGGAGCAGATGAGGTTAGCGTTGGAGTCGCGCACCTCGGAGCCGAGCCAGATAATGCGCTCCTTCAGGAGGCTGTTGTAGACGTAATCTTCCTGGGCACCAACGATGGGGGTTGCCATAGACGGCGCGGGCGCCACGCCGGCTGCCTGGGAGGCGCCGATGGGCAGAGGCATGTAGCTGGACATTCTTCCTCTTCTTCTCTAATGGGTCTTCGCTGCATCTTTGCGCGATTTACGCGCCGGAGCGCACGCGAAAAGTTTCGTTGCTACTACCTTACCGATAGTTGCTCTCCCCCGCTTCCCTTCGGGTTGTTCGTTCGCCAGGGGGTGAAGCACAGCGTGAAGCACAGCGCCCAGCATATGCGGTACTGACGAGCCTGCATGCGCATTCGGGGTGTTGCGGGGAGGAATTGCGGGCGAAGTAACTTGGGGTGAAAAAGAGCCTCAGCGGGCACCCAACCGGTAATTCGGTGGATGCCCGCTGAGGCTACAAGTTTCAAGCAATCAGCGCACGCCCTCTAGCGGGGTGGCTTTTTGCAGACCGTGGCGGGATTTAGGCAGCTGCCTCTTCGCCCTCGCCCAGGTACTTGGACAGGTCAACAACGTTGCCCTTGGTGTCCTTGACCACTGCGGTCTTCAGCACTGCTGCCAGAGCCTTGGAGCGGCGAACCTCGCCGACCAGTGCGCCTGCCTGGCCGGAGCCGTCCAGCATCTGTGCGAACTGGTTGGGGTCCATGCCGTACTGGGAGCTCATGGTGATGATGTAGTTGATCATCTCAGCCTGGTCAACGGTCACTTCTTCCTTGTCCGCAACAGCGTCGAGAACCATCTCGTTCTTGAATGCGGTCTCGGTGTTCTCGCGAACCTCGGCGCGGTGCTCCTCGGTGTCGTGGCCTGCTTCAGCGTTGGGGTTGTTGAAGTGCTGCTCGAGCTGGTCCTCGATAACCTTCTCGGGGACGGGGATCTCAACGAGCTCAACGAGCTTTGCGAGGACCTTGTCGCGTGCCTGGGTGCCCTGCTCGGCAACCTTAGCCTCTGCAACCTGCTTCTTGATGTCTTCCTTCAGTTCTTCGATGGTGTCGAACTCGGAAGCCAGCTGTGCGAACTCGTCGTCAGCTGCGGGCAGCTCGCGCTCCTTGACTGCGGAGAGCTTGACCTTGATGACAGCCTGCTCGCCTGCGTGCTCGCCGCCGGAGAGCTTGGTCTCGAAGGTTGCGTCCTCGCCAGCGGACAGGCCGGTCAGAGCCTCGTCGATGCCGTCGAGCATGGTGCCGGAACCGATCTGGTAGGACAGGTCGTTTGCTGCGTCTACCTGCTCGCCGTCGATTTCTGCGGCGATGTCGATGGTCACGAAGTCCTTGTCAGCTGCGGGGCGCTCAACGGTCTTCAGGGTGCCGAAGCGCTCACGCAGAGCGTCCAGTGCCTGAACCTCGTCCTCAGCGGTGACCTCTACCTCGTCAACCTCAACCTCGAGGCCCTCGTAGTTGGGCAGCTCGATTTCGGGGCGGACGGTGACGGTGATGGTCAGCTTGAGGTCTGCCTCACGGTTCTCAGTGGAGGGCTGGGACTGAACGTCCAGCTCGGGCTGTGCCAGGGGGGAGAGTTCGTTCTCGCCCAGTGCCTGTGCGTAGTAGTCGTTCAGAGCGTCGTTCAGGGATGCCTCGACGATGTAGTCGAAGCCCGCACGCTGCTCGATGAGCTGCTTGGGCAGCTTACCCTTGCGGAAGCCGGGAACGCTGATCTGACCCGAGAGGTTCTTGTAGGTGCGGTCCAGGTAGGGCTTGAATTCTGCGAAGGGAACCTCGACCTCAATCTTTGCGAGGGTCGGGTTGAGCTTCTCGACGGCGGTCTTCACGTCCGTGATCTCCTCATATAGTTTCGGTGCGGCACGAATCGTGTGTGCCGCGGTTGCTTAGTGGAAAGAGCGCCACGACCCTGTAGCGTCGCGGCAACCGTTTCACGTCGGGGCGACAGGATTCGAACCTGCGATCTCCTGCTCCCAAAGCAGGCGCGTTAGCCAAGCTACGCCACGCCCCGTGAAACCGACCGTGTTGCGCACTTGCGTGTTTAACACAGTCAGTGCCCTAGTTTACCTGTTTTCCCGCTAAATGCCCAACACAGCGGCTCGTGCGCGGTTTATTTCCACTGAGCGCGTACTCCCCTAATAAGGATGCGCAGACCGGCGCAAAAAGGAGGGGCGAGCGCCCGCAAGAACCTGCAAAAGCCAGCACACAAAACCGCGCCAACACGCCTAAGAGTTTGACAGCACAGATGGAACCTCGTTACTATGGTCAAGTTCCATTCCGGGGATGTAGCTTAATGGTAAAGCCTCAGTCTTCCAAACTGATTACGCGGGTTCGATTCCCGTCATCCCCTCCATGAAAAAGGCTCCGACGCAAGCGTCGGGGCCTTTTTGCATTCCGGGGATTCCGGGAATCGCTTCCGGGCGAAAATACATTCCCTCGCGCGCTCGGGATTTTCGCCCTCCAGCCCGTCACCCCCTCGAGAACTATCCTGAACGAATCGTGAGAACCGCTTCCACATGCGGATTTGTTTCCTCGCGCGCTCGGAATCCGCACGCCCCCGTCATACCCAACAATACAGGCCCCCCACCACACTTACCTCACCCCAAAAAACTTCACTCCAGTAGAATAATCGGAGACAAATACGAATATTTGCATCAATGCGGATTATATACCGTAAAATATGGTACACTTATTCGAAGATATTCTATTTTAGATAGGAAAATCCAGTGACCTTGAAGATTAATGAAAAAGCTTTGGAAAAGCTTGTACAGCAACAGATTGCTGCAACGACTCAGAAATATCAGCATGAGTTTGACCGCATCGCCTCAACTATGAAGGGCAAACCGGTGGAGTTGATTCTGCCGGAACTGCAGAAGTTTGTGAAGCAACAGGGTGGAAATGTTGATAATGCACAGCTGAAGGAGTGGGCTCAGCGCCTCTCTAAGGGCGAGAAATTCATCTTCACTTCATAAGCCCTCACAAAATCAGAGCAGTAGAGCTAAGCGAGGAGCCCCAATTTACTATCGAGGACTCCTCGCTTTTCTCGTATCCACAGCCGTGAGTTAGAGCCGAATATCACTAGACCTGGCAGCCGGGGCACCAGTAGAGTTTGCGGCCGGCAATTTCCTCCATGCGGATGGTGGTTCCGCAGCGGCGGCAGGGCTCGCCGTGGTGCATGTACACGTAGTTGGCGTGGTCGGGCCAGGCTTCGGTTTCGGGCACGCCGGGGCGGTCTTCGGGCTCGGTGGTGATGATGCGCCCCACGCGCACGCCGATGACCAGCAGGTGCTTATTGTCCTCCCAGAGCCGCTCCAGTTCCTCGTCGCTGAGGCTTTTGCCGGGTCGTAGCGGATCAATTTCCTGGCGGTACAGCGACTCGGCGCGGAAGATATTGCCCACGCCGGAGATTGCCGCCTGGTCCATCAAAATCACACCAATCGGGCGGGAGCTCTTGCATGCCGCGCGGTAGAACTGTTCGGGGTCGGCGTCCGGGTTGAGCGGGTCGGGGCCGAGCTTGGAGCGGACGGTGCGCACCTCCTCCGGGGTGAGGGTGCGGCAGATAGTCGGGCCCACCAGATCCGCCCAGCCGTGCTCCGAAACAATACGGCAACGCACCGTACTCTTCGGTTCGGGAGGACCGGCGTAGGGCTGCTCCTCCCCCGCCGCGTATTCTTTTTCGCCGATCTTGCGGGGCGCGCCAATGCTCGAAGCACCCGTGAACGTCTCGTCCCCGCCGAAGCTCCAGTTACCGTAAATACCCAGGTGCACGTTCAGGGTCAGGTCGTTCTCGAAGGTCACGAACAGGTGCTTGCCGTGCGCGTACGCCCCGGTGATGGTGTGACCGTCCAGCAGGGCGGCACCCTCAGTGTAGCGGCCCTGCGGGGAGGAAACCTGCACGCGCTCGCCGGTGAAGACGTCGCTGATTTGGCGGGCGATACGGTGGATGGAGTGGCCTTCGGGCACGGGTTCTCCTCGAAAACTTGTGGGCTGGAAATAGCGCGGCTAGAAATAGTGCGGATTATATGGGGCGCAGAGACGACTGAGGCGCATAGCCTGCACTATGCGCCTCAGATTTTAGAGCTTAGGCAGCGTCAATCTGCTTGCCGGCAATGTCGCCGGTCTGCTCGTACTCAGCCAGCTGGCCGATACGGCGTGCGTGACGCTCCTCGTTGGTCCAGGGGGTAGCCAGGAAGACCTTGATGATTTCCAGTGCTTCTTCCTTGCTGTGCTGGCGGCCGCCCACAGCTACAACCTGTGCGTTGTTGTGCTCGCGAGCCAGTGCCGCGGTGTCGTGGTTCCATGCCAGAGCTGCGCGGATACCATCAACCTTGTTCGCCGCCATCTGCTCGCCGTTGCCGCTACCGCCCAGCACGATACCCAGGGAGTCCAGGCCAGCCTCGCGGTCACGCTTCACGCCAAGGGCTGCGTTAATGCAGAACGAGGGGTAGTCGTCCAGCGGGTCGTAGTCGGCGGGGCCGTGGTCAATCATTTCGTAGCCCGCAGCGGTGAGGGACTCGATCAGGTAGTGGCTCAGTTCGAGGCCAGCGTGGTCGGTTGCGATGTGTACGCGCATGGTACTCTCCTGGTGATTTTGTCTTGGTGTGACGTGCGTTTGTGCGTTCGTGGGAGGCGCCGGTTCTCAGTTCTGAGCGCCGTTGCCAGAGTGCGCCGCGCATCCATCAGGTGGGATACGCTTCCCCGTTTGGGTTTTTTCTGTCTTAACTGTATCGAATTCGCGCGGGTTCGGGTAATGCGAAGCCTTCTAGATTCCCAGCTATACGGTAGACTGTGGGATATGGCACTTTTTGGTGTCCCGATTCACCGCGCCCAAGCTAGAACGCCTCCAGCGCTACGTATGCAGCGTCGCAGGAGCCGCGCACCTCGGGAACCAGCGCACCATGACAGGGCGTGTCAACACGGCACGCTATTCACATCTAAGGAGAGGGAGCTGTATGCCCGGCCTGAACCTAACCCGCAATGAGGCAACCGAACGCGCATCCATTATTAAGCGCGTGCACTCGTACCGTATTGAACTCGACCTTCCGAAGGACAAAGACGTCTTCTCCTCGAAGGTTGAAATCCGCTTCGACGCTCAGGAAGGTGCCTCCACCTTCATTGACGCCATCACCTCCTCGGTCAAGTCCATTAACCTCAACGGCGAAGAGCTGAGCACCGACCTGGCGGACGGCGAGCGCATCCAGCTGCCGAACCTTGCTGCTGAGAACACCCTGGTCATTGACGCAGAGATGTTCTACACCAACACCGGTGAGGGTCTGCACCGTTTCGTGGACCCCGCCGATGGCGAAGTGTACCTGTACTCCCAGTTTGAGGTGCCGGACTCCCGCCGCGTGTTCCCCGTCTTTGAGCAGCCCGACCTGAAGGCTGAATTCGAGTTTATTGTGCGCGTTCCCTCGCACTGGGTGGTTGTGTCTAACCAGCCCGAGGTGAAGGTTGAGGAGAAGGAGTGCGGTTGCGGCCGTGCGAAGACCTGGTTCTTCAAGCCGACCCCGCGCATGTCTTCGTACATTACCGCGATTGTGGCTGGCCCCTACGAGAAGGTCACCAGCGAGCTGACCAACTCTGAGGGTCGCGTGATTCCGCTGGGCGTGTACGCTCGTAAGTCCCTCATGCCGTTCGTGGATGCTGAGGACATGTTTGAGCTGACCCGTCAGGGCTTCGAGTTCTACGAGGAGCAGTTCAAGACCCCGTACCCGTTCGAGAAGTACGATCAGCTGTTCGTGCCCGAGTTCAACGCCGGTGCGATGGAAAACGCTGGCTGCGTGACCTACCTGGAGACTTACGTCTTCCGCTCCAAGGTTGCGGAGGCTCTGCGTGAGCGCCGCGCTATCACCGTTCTGCACGAGCTGGCTCACATGTGGTTCGGCGACCTGGTCACCATGAAGTGGTGGAACGACCTGTGGCTGAACGAGTCTTTCGCTGAGTTCATGTCGACCCTGGCTGCTGCGGAGAACACCCGCTACGCGAAGGAGGCGTGGGCTACCTTCGCCGCGTCGGAGAAGACCTGGGCATACCGTCAGGATCAGCTGTCTTCGACTCACCCGATTGTGGCTGAGATTCGTGACCTTGCCGATGTTCAGGTGAACTTCGACGGCATTACGTACGCGAAGGGCGCTTCGGTGCTGCGTCAGATGGTGGCGTGGGTTGGCCAGGAGAACTTCATGGCTGCTCTGAAGGTGTACTTCGATAAGCACAGCTGGGGCAACACCGTTCTGGACGACCTGCTGGTTGAGCTGGAGCGCACCTCCGGCCGTGACGTGCGTGCGTGGAGCGCTAAGTGGCTTGAGACCGCTGGCGTGAATACTCTCGCCGTTGAGGTTGAGAATGATGAGACGGGCAACATTTCGAACCTGGGTATCCGCCAGTCCTACGCTGAGGGCTTCGAGACCCTGCGCCCGCACCGTGCCGTAATTGGTTTCTACAACCTGGTGGACGGCAAGCTGACCCGCACCGACCGCATCGAGCTGGACATTGACGGCGAGCTGACCGTGGTTGAGGAGGCTCTCGGCAAGAAGCGCCCCGACCTGCTGCTGCTGAACGATGAGGACCTGGCGTACGCCAAGATTCGCCTGGACGAGCGTTCCATCGAGACCGCTATCAAGCACCTGGGCGACATTGATTCGTCCGTGGCTCGCGGCGTGGTCTGGGGTTCGCTCTGGGATACCGTGCGTGACGCTCAGATGCCGGCACGTAAGTACGTTGACCTGGTGCTGAACAACATCGGCAAGGAGACCAACTCCACCGCTCTGCGCACCCAGATTAACAACCTGTCCGCTACTCTGCACTCCTTCGTGGCTCCTGAAGCTCGCGAGGAGACCCGCCACCGTGCCGCTGACCGTCTCTGGGAGCTGGCATGCGTTGCAGAGCCCGATTCGGATGCTCAGCTGCAGCTGCTGCAGGCGTTCATCAACCAGACCCGCACCGAGGAGCAGTACGACAACGTGCAGCGCCTCTTCGAGGGCGAGCTGACCCTTGAGAGCCTGGATATTGACGCTGACCTGCGTTGGAACCTGGTGTGCCGCCTGGCTACCGGTGGCCGTTTCTCCGCCGAGCAGATTGCTGCGGAGCTGGAGAACGACAACACCGCAAACGGTCAGCAGTACGCCGCTCAGGCATACGCGTCGATTCCGACTGCTGAGGCTAAGGCTGAGTACTGGAACAAGATCATGGTGACCGGCGAGCTGTCGAACATGATTCAGCGTTACGCTATTTCCGGTTTCAAGTCCGGCAAGCCCGAGCTGATTGCCCAGTACAATGAGCCGTACTTCGAGCAGATTGAGGGTATTTGGCGTTCGCGTTCGCACGAGATTTCCATGCAGATTATTGGTGGCATGTACCCGAGCGAGCCGACCGCTGAGCTGCTGGAGCGTACCGAGGCGTACCTGGCGTCTCTGCCTGAGGATGCTGCGGCTCTGTACCGTCAGATTGCGGAGGCACGCGACGGCGTGGCTCGTGCGCTGAAGGTTCAGGCGGCTGACATCTAACAACGCTTATGAGCTGAGGCGGGTTCACTGCCCGCTCTCATGAGTTTCTGTTCGTCCCCTTCTACCCCATTTGCGGGGTGGGAGGGGACGTTTTGCATCACGAGTCTAAATTCTTGTCACTGCGGTGCATATTTTTCGTCATTTTCATTTGAATATCCCTCAAAAGCTCTCTACTTGGGGTTGCGCCTATCGTATACTGTTGTGCATGCCTTCTACCAAGTCTCCTATCGCGAAAGCTTCTCTGACCGGCGCAATCGTTGCTGTGGTTGCCGTCGGTTCCTTTGGCGTGTACTCCGCAGGAGGCTTCAACGCGCCCGGTGGCACTGCCGCTACCGCTGCTGCGGGCGCCGAGCCTACCCAGTCGGCGCAGGAAAGCCCCAGCGAGTCCCCTTCCCCCGAGCCGACTCCGGAACCGACCACCCCGGCGCAGAAGATGGAACGCACCGCGAAGAACGCCTTCGGCAAGGAGGGTGCGCAGGCAACCGGTGAGATTCAGGCGCCGTTCTCCGCCTCCGCTGATGCCGCCGACATGCTGGTTCAGCAGTTCAAGGGTGGCGTGGTCATGTACACCCCCAAGTACGGTCCGGTTGCGGTGGAATCCGGCGTCTACGAGCACTGGTGGAAGCAGCGCGGGTACAGCGACTTTGCCGGTTGGGAGGGTCTGCCGGTGAGCTGGCGATCCAAGAAGGGCGTTCTGTACACCAAGTTTGAGAAGGCTGAACTCTACTGGGATAAGGCGAACGGTCTGCCGCGTAACACCAATGTTCTTGGCGCTAAGGATGCCCTAGTGATTGGTGACTCGCAGGTGACCGCAACCTCCTGGGTTGGTTTGGGTCTGAAGCAGGCAGGTTTCGTCCCGTACCTGTTCCGTTGCGGCGGCATCGGTTTTGTGACTGCCCGCGAGGGTGTGTGCCCCTCCTACTATCAGGGTGTGATGGGTGGCCGTTGGGCTCTGCCGAGCGGTAACCCCGGCGTGATTTACCTGGACGCCTCCGGCAATGACATTTACATTCACGAGGATGAGACGAAGGCGCGCGAGCACGTGAACGCTCACCAGACTCAGGTCATTGAGCAGCTACGACGTATGTACCCGTCGTCGAAGATTGTGTTCGGTGGTGTGGTGTCTATGGATGAGGCGTCTGCACCGGATAAGCAGGTGGCGCATAAGCGTCACGTGGCAAACGAGGTGGCAAGGCAGGGTGCCCGCGAGACCGGCGTGCTGTTCATGGACACCTCGGGCTGGCAGAGCCTCTACCTGGCTGAGGGTGACATGGCTGATGGCGTGCATCTGAAGGAGAAGGCGCACCATAAGCTGGCGGGCCCCTTTGCGACTCGTCTGCGTGAACTGCTCGGCACCGCGTAAACTAACTGTGTAATCAGCCGAGTACATCAGCTTCGATCAACGCATATAGCATTAGAATGAGGCGCCGGGAGGATTGAATCCTTCCGGCGCCTCATTCGTTTGAGTGGGTTACCCACCGCAGCTCTCAAGTTGGTGTGCGGGTTTTATGCCGCGACGTTTGCCTGGCGTTCCTTCGCCTCGGCCTTCTGGTGTGCGAGCACGCCCTCCGCAAGGCGACGCTTCTGACGCTCACGAGCGGCTTCCTTCTCACGCTGCTCGGCAGCCCAGGCGACCGGGTCAATGTCAATCGACTCGTAGTGCCATTCGCCAATGTAGTCGCGAATCGGGGCGACCCAGGTGACGGGAATGCCGCGGCGCAGGTACACCTCGTGGTCGGTGTCTTCAAAAGCGTGGATAATGCGGTTGCCGTCAGCAATCAGGGACTCAATGATGGAGTCCTTCCATGCGGGGCTGTTGGAGCCGTCGTTGCCGGGCTTAGCGAACACGTGCTTGGGTTCCAGACCTGCGCGGGCGATGAACTGGTTCAGTTCCTTCATGTAGGTGCCGTCTCGGCCGGTAATTACTACGACCTCTGCGCCGGTGTCTGCCGCGATTTCGCGAACACGGTCGGCAATTTCAACATTGACCGTGGCGTTGCGGATGGCTTTGAAGAATCGGCGGTTGCTTGCAAAGAAACCGGTCAGGTACTTGTCCATCTGATCTCGGTTGCTGGCAAGGGTACCGTCAATGTCGACTGCAATCAGATCCATATAGGTCTCACTTTCGATCCGTACGGGAAGAATGCGCCTGGTGAGGGCGCGGCGGAAGAGTTCCCGTGCGGTGTGGCTGGTAATCGGTGTGTCAAAGACGCCCCGGTGAAAGGGCGTAGTCTTTCTAGAATACCCTATTTTCGTAAAGTAATGCCCTATCGAATGTCATTATTACAACTACCCCGTTGATGTCATACGGCATAGAAAAACCGCTGGTGGCGCAGGCAAAGAGCCCACACCACCAGCGTAAAAAATCTAGAAATGTCTCGAGGAAAGTTAGAGTAGCGAACCGGAACCGCGGCGCACCAGCACCATACCGGCGGGCGCCACAATGCGCAGCCACTCCTCCGAACCTACGTATGCCGCAAACAGCGGCAGTCCCCCGTGAAGCCTTCCGGGATGAAACCGAACACGCGCAGGGCGAATGCCGCGCCGGTCGGTACAAGCACAGTATCGAACTCAGGTAGGTACTCCAGCACCATATCGGAGGACCAAATACGCGAGCGCACCGTGGAAAGCACCGCGGCACCGGGGTTCTCGGGCAGGGCGCGTTCTACCGCCTCCAGGCCCTCTGCGGTGGCGCGGTGGAATTCTTCAACCGGGACGGTACCAACCTCGTACCAGCCGCTGAGCGGGGCAGACTTACCAGCCCAGCTAGCGTTGACGGTCACCGGCGGCATGAACAGCACCAGCTGCGGGTTCTCTTCGTTACCCTGTTCTTCTGCCTGCTTCTGCAGACGCGCCAGACGGTCCAGCAGCGCCTGCGCCTGAACGGTCATGTCCAGGGTGGAGTCAGCCAGCAGGTGCAGGGCGCGCAGACCCATAATGACCGGGGTGTTCGAGGAGGCGTCCTCCGGCTCCAGGGAGCAGGCGAATACCGCCACCACGCGGCCACGCGCAGTCAGGCGGATAGCGGCGTCCGGGTTCACCGCCAGAGCGCGAGAAATGTAGGTGGCAAGATCCTTGACCACTGCGGCACCCTGCGCGCCGCCGGGCAGAATCAGGTAGGGCTCCTCCACGCCTTCGTGGGGGTTGTACTTGAGCTCAATGGGTGCTGCCGCGTTCGATGCGCTGTTCTGGTCGGGAGCGTTCTCCTGCACGGGGGTATTGTCAGGGATAGTTTCAGACGGCGTAGTCATTTCTGCTCCTTTTCGGCGTTGGCCTGCTCGGTGGCAAGTTGGTGGGTGATATCTGCGATGGTGTGTTAGGCAGACGTTCCGGATCGACAATCCGGGTCATCGTTCCTAGTCAATGTTCCGAATCAACCCGTCGTGGTTGTCTCAGAGTATGCTCTCCCACTCTACGCCAGAAACCGGTTCATTGAAAACGTGCGAGAATAAAACCATGACCAAGCCCACTGTGACCCAAAACCTCATGCGGATGCTGGACCTCTCCCCCGTGGAGGCGGCGCCCGCCTCCTTCGGTAGCGATGAAGTATCTACCGGCGTGACGCTCACCCGCGAGCAGCCGCGCACTTTCGGTGGTCAGGTTCTTGCCCAGTCGATTATTGCCGCCGACCGCACGGTGGAGGGCAAGGACATCCACTCGATTCACGCCTACTTTCTGCGTCCCGGCGATATTGAGCGTGAACTGTTCTTCGCCACTCAGCGTCTGAATGATAGCCGTTCCTTCTCGACCCGCCGCGTGCAGGTGTTCCAGGATGAGGCACCCATGTTCTCGGCGATTCTGTCTTTCCAGTCCGATAGCCGCGGCCCCGAGCACACCGCGGTGACCATGCCTGATGTCCCGGACCCCGAGTCCCTGCCGAAGGTCAGCGACTACCTGGGCGAGTTGCCGCATCCGATTGCGCAGGCGGTGGCGTGGGAGCGCCCGATTGATATGCGCCACGTGGATGCGCCCCTGTACACTCAGCCGGATTCCTCCTCGACGGAGCCGCGTGCCTGCGTGTGGTTCAAGACCTTTGACCGCCTGGTGCACGCTGATGGTTCCGAGGCTTCGGATGCGGAGCACCGCGCCGCAATCGCCTACGCTTCGGACTACCTGCCGCTGGAGCCTGCCCTGCGCCGTCACGGCAAGTTCTGGCTGGAGCCGGGTCTGAAGAGCGCCTCGCTGGATCACGCGATATGGTTCCACCGTTCGGCGCGCGCCGACGAGTGGTTGCTGTACGTGCTGGATTCCCCGAGCGCGCAGGGTGGCAGGATGCTCGCGCAGGGTTCAATTTTCAATCGTTCCGGTGAGCTGGTGGCGACCGTGGCGCAGGAAATGATGTTCCGCCTGCCGGAGTATCGATAAAGCCGAGCATCGATAAAGCCGAGTGCCGCTAAAGCCGCAGGTACCCTAAAGCTTCGGCACAGCGACAGCTCAAAACGTCAAAGCATACAGAAAGACCGTGTGAGGTGGGGCGACCGTGGCGCAGGAAATGATGTTCCGCCTGCCCGAGTACCGATAGAGCAGAGTACCGATAAAGCGGAGTACCGCTAAGGTTCCGGCGCAAACGTCAGAGCATACAGAAAGACCGTGTGAGGTGGTTGTCTCACACGGTCTTTCTTATGTTCTAGTGTACGGTCTAGAAGCCGTTTGGAAGCTCTTATTTGGCTTCGACGTCAATCACACCGTCCGGGGAAATGTGTACGGTGCTCTTGGTGCGGCGGGAGACGAAGAAGTCACCCACGAACACCAGACCGGTCACCAGAAGCGCCAGGGCAACCAGCCATACTGCCGCCACGCCGAAGAGCACGGGGAACAGAACCACCAGCAGACCCAGAATCAGGGTTCCGATGGCGGAGAACTGCAGGTGTCGGCCAGCACTATAGCTGAGGTATTTCAACCCCTGAGCGATCATCAGACGAATCAGCGCCCAGGAAATCAGCCACACACCCACAATGGTCGGAATGTACGTCGCCTGCGCGCCCGCAGACGCGGTCAGCAGAATCAGACCAACGACCACGGTCAGGATGCCGTTGACCAGGTCCCAGCCGGTACGCGCCGGCTTCAGCACACCGAAGTAGCGGACCACTTCAAATACGCCACCGAGCAGCACCGCGATGGAGAACACGAAACCCAGAACAGCCAGCGGGGTGGCGGGGTTGGCGAACATGTAGACTGCCGCAGCGACCAGCAGCAGACCGGTGACTAGGGACATCCAGTTATATTTTGAAAGCATGACATCCAATCCTTCGTATTACATGCATGAGATATACGTGCCCATTAAACCACATCTGTGAACCGCACCATAATCCGCTCGATACCAGAGAACAGACTATTTCTACCGGTGAACACATGCTCCTCCCCTCGCCAGCGCATACGGCATCCAGTGCATACAGCATCCAGCGGGCACAGCGAAGCCCCGCCTCCCCGTGCTTCAACAGCTCGGAGGCGGGGCTCGCTACCGGTTTTCAAACCCTATCGGGTCAGCTTACGGTGCACCACGCGGTGCGGCTTGGCGGCCTCGGGGCCGAGGCGCTCAATCTTGTTCTTCTCGTAGGACTCGAAGTTACCCTCGAACCAGTACCACTGATCCGGGTTCTCGTCGGTGCCCTCCCAGGCCAGGATATGGGTTGCCACGCGGTCCAGGAACCAACGGTCGTGAGAGACGACCACGGCGCAGCCGGGGAATTCCAGCAGCGCATTTTCCAGGGATGCGAGGGTCTCAACATCCAGGTCGTTAGTGGGCTCGTCGAGCAGCAGCAGGTTACCGCCCTGCTTGAGGGTCAGCGCCAGGTTCAGGCGGTTACGCTCACCACCGGAGAGCACGCCGGCCTTCTTCTGCTGGTCCGGGCCCTTGAAGCCGAACGCGGAGACGTACGCACGCGAGGGCATCTCAACGTTGCCGACCTGAATGTAGTCCAGACCGTCGGAGACGACCTCCCAGAGGGTCTTCTCCGGGTCGATGTTGGCACGGTTCTGGTCGACGTACGAGATCTTCACGGTCTCGCCGACCTTCAGGGTGCCGCCGTCGAGGGGCTCCAGGCCCACGATGGTCTTGAACAGGGTGGACTTACCCACGCCGTTAGGACCAATCACACCCACGATGCCGTTACGGGGCAGGGAGAAGGACAGGCCGTTAATCAGGGAGCGGCCGTCGAAGCCCTTCTGCAGGTTCTCAGCCTCGATGACCACGTTACCCAGGCGGGGTCCCGGCGGAATCTGAATCTCTTCGAAGTCAAGCTTGCGGGTCTTCTCAGCCTCCGCAGCCATCTCCTCGTAGCGGGCCAGACGAGCCTTCGACTTAGCCTGGCGGCCCTTCGAGTTCGAGCGGACCCAGTCCAGTTCCTCGCTCAGGCGCTTAGCGAGCTTGGCGTCCTTCTTGCCCTGAACCTCAAGGCGGGAGCGCTTCTTCTCCAGGTAGGTGGAGTAGTTACCCTCGTAGGGGTAGAGGTTACCGCGGTCAACCTCGGCGATCCACTCTGCCACGTGGTCGAGGAAGTAACGGTCGTGGGTAATCGCGATGACGGCACCCTCGTAGGACTGCAGGTGCTGCTCCAGCCAGAGCACGGACTCTGCGTCCAGGTGGTTGGTGGGCTCGTCGAGCAGCAGCAGGTCGGGCTTCTGCAGCAGCAGCTTGCACAGCGCCACGCGGCGGCGCTCACCACCGGAGAGGTGGGTGACGGGCGTGTCGGCGGGCGGGCAGCGCAGCGCCTCCATAGCCTGCTCCAGCTGGGAGTCCAGGTCCCACGCGTTGGCGGCGTCGATAGCCTCCTGCAGCTGACCCATTTCCTCCATGAGGGCGTCGAAGTCGGCGTCGGGCTCGGCCATGAGGGCGGAAATTTCGTTGAAGCGGTCGAGCTTGGCCTTAATCTCGCCCACGCCCTCCTCAACGTTGCCCAGAACGGTCTTCTCTTCGTTCAGCGGCGGCTCCTGCAGCAGGATACCCACGGTGTAGCCGGGGGTCAGGCGTGCCTCGCCGTTGGAGGGCTGGTCGAGGCCAGCCATGATCTTCAGGATGGTCGACTTACCCGCACCGTTCGGGCCAACCATACCGATCTTGGCGCCGGGGAAGAACGACATCGTCACGTCGTTAAGGATGACCTTGTCGCCCACAGTCTTGCGGGCCTTGATCATCTGATAAATAAATTCAGCCATAGTTACCTATTTTAGCGTGATTCTGCGGCGCGCTGACGACTTAGTCAAATATTCCCCACCTTCAAGCATGCACGATTTTTAGTCACCTTCAGCCTGCGCGCGTTTACGTTCATAGGAACGGGCGGCTCGGATACGGTCACCACAACGCACGCTGCACCATCTACGTCGCGCATGGGTTCGCAACATGATGCGATCGCAGTCGGGTGCTTCGCATTCAGAGAGTTTATCTGCTTCTTCGCCGGTCAGTAATGTGATGGCGTCGTAGGCGATGCGGGCGATGGCGTAATCTACCTCTTGGGTGAGGGGGTCTTCAACTCGCCGCGTGTACCGCCGGTTTTCTACATCCCACGCTAGAGCGTTTATGGTGAGCGCTTCATGTGCCGTCTTGTTAACGGCATGAAGCGCACCCGGGTAGGGAGCGCGCTGATTTAGGTACGCGTCAAACAGTTCTTTGATGACGTATCGAAAGCTGATGAATCTGCTGACGCAATAGGGTTGCAGCTCATACGAGTTATTCACGATGTGGTGTTCGTGCGCCCATTCAGTGGCTGTTTCTGGGGTTCTGAGCAGATCGTATTGTTCGCCACCGGGTGTTGTATAGAGCGTATTTGCTAACGCTATGCAGGGGTGTTCTTGGCTTCCGGGTGCCGCAGGAAGGCGGGCGGTTCGGTGAGATTTTTCCATACTTCTCATGGTATCACTTGTATTTTTCCGTGAATGTACCTATCGTTAATCACGGCAAAAATACATTTTATCCATGATAGGAATACTTTTATGCCTGCAATTAACGTCATCACCGGCCCCACCGTCCTCATCGAATACGCGGGTTTGCGCTTCCTAACCGACCCCACCTTTGACGCACCTCAGGACTACGACATGGGCATTACCATTCTCAAGAAGACTGCCGGCGCACCCATCACCCCCGAGTCAGTCCTCCCCATCGATGCAGTCCTGCTCTCGCACGACACCCACCCCGACAACCTTGACACCAGCGGTCGCGCCCTCCTCCCCAAGGTTGGCCACGTCATCACCACCGAAGACGGCGAAAAGAATCTTCAGGCAGAAGGCCTCACCAATGTCACCGGCCTGGCACCCTGGAATACCTTCATCGTGGCAAAGGGATCCACTGAAGTTACCGTCACCGCAATGCCTGCACTTCACGGCCCAAACATCCCCGAAATTCAGGAGAAGGCCGGTCCCGTTATTGGTTTCCTCCTGCAGGCTACAGGAGAACCGACCGTATACATTTCTGGCGACAACTCCGAACTTCACGTTGTAGAGGAAATTGCTCAGCGCATTGCTCCCGTTGATGACGCTATCCTTTTTGCGGGTGCTGCACACCCCATCGGACCCGAATTCGACATGACCATGACCGCCGAGAATACCGCAAAGGCGGCAAAGCTTCTGGGCGCCCAGCGGGTGTACATTGCTCACACTGATTCTTGGGGCCACCTGGGTGAAGACTTGCAGGATACGATTCAGGCCTTTACCCGCGAGGGAATTGACCACAAGCTCATGAATAAGTAGGGCACTAAAAAATCTGGGGTGTATGCGAACCATTGCATACACCCCAATTTGTATCAGCCCTTAGGTATCAACACCGTAGAGCCACCGACAACCGGATAGAATCGAACCCATGAGCACAAACCCCTCCCCCAAACTTCTGGCCTCCGAAGACCTCGAACATGCCGTTGACCGCCTCGCGCTCGCCATGCCGCTGGCGACGCGCGATCAGCCATTCGGGCCCGAGCACACGGTGTACCGGGTGGGCGGCAAAATCTTCGCCATGTACACGGAGGGCATCGGCTATCCCATCGTGAACCTCAAAACCGACCCGGAAGAATCCGAGGTGTTGCGGCGCATCTACCCGAGCATCATCCCGGCATGGCACATGAATAAGCGGCACTGGATTTCCGTGGGCGCCGGCGAAGGCATAACCGAGCGGGTACTAGAAGAACTGGTGGAGGATGCGTACCTGCGCGTCATGTACTCACTACCCAAGGCGAAGCGACCCATCGAGTTCCGCGAGCGCCCGGTACCCGAAAAGCACTAGACAGAGAAACATGACGAGCATAGAAGGAACGACTTACCAAAGGCAACGTTTAACAGCGGAGCGGGTGAGCACCGGTCCGGACCACCGGCTTGCTCACCCGCTTTGCAAAGCACTTTCCTATCCACGGTTAGGAGGGTCATCAACCACAATGAACGCTCGAACCACCAAGCTCCCATCCCATATATTGCGGGGTCCAGTACCATGCACCACATGCGTGAATACGTGATAGTTGAGTCGGCACCCTTGCCAGACCTTCCTATGCAGAGGATGGCTCACACGGGTGCACTGAATATTCCCTTGAGTGACTCAGCTACGTCATGCGATGCAGCTGAGAGGGGATCGCTGTCCCCGCCCGAACTACCGACTCGGGCGAAGCGTGCTCTCGGGAACAATAATAACCTTTTTGCACCATGGTGTCACTTTTAGGTTGAGTTATTCCATTGGTTCCCATTGAGCGTATTTCAGGTGTTTTATAGTGCCGAACCCACATATCCAATCACAGCGAAATACCTGCGGATTTTAAGCCCCGAAAAATCAAGGAGGAGCCGCCCTAAACCCTCCTTATATCGCCTCCACATGGTCTAATACCCACTTAAAGCAATATGTAGAAAGTTAGTGCAGCCCCTCACTATTTGAGATAAAAATGAGATAGACCCCTACTCAGAGCGATTACCGACGGGATTTATCTATTAATTCCCCAGAGTGACCGGTTACTCGCCGCGACCCGTTAGTCGCTGAACTCCACCTTCTCGAAGCTCATGGTGCCATCAGCGTGAGAAACAACAGTATTCGGGTCACGCTCACGACGAGCCGCCGCGTACGCATCATGGCTTGCCTCATCAACCCAGCGGGTCACCACGAAATAGTCGCCGCCCTCATCCAGGGGGCGCCACAGCTCAAAACCCTCAAAGCCGGGGAAAGAGTCAGCGATGTGGCGGGCAGCGGCAAAGCGCTTCTCCAGCTCAGCACGGTTGTCGCCAACGACAGCCAAACGGTGAACCTTAACAACGGACATGTGTCCTCCTTCTGTTGAGTACATGCTTTCAACGATGAAAGCGGGCTACTACCTCGCACCAGCTATAGGTGAGCTATGTTCTTAGCGAGGTTAACCTCAGAATAACGGGTCGCGGGCACAAAAATAGGGGTTAGCGCCAACTAACAGTTATATGACGCTAACCCCCATGCAGAGAATCACGAGGCACCCACAGGCACCCGTTCGAAGCTTAGGATTCCAGCTGGGTCTGCACGGTATTAGGCTGCACGGTATTAGACTGTGCAGTATCAGGCTGTGCCGCCTGAGCCGCGCTATCAGCCTGCGGTGCGGGGTTCTTTTTCGCCTTCTTCTGAGCCGCCTTCGCCGGGTTCGCAAAATGCACCCCGCGCTCAGCCAAGAAGCGGCGATCCTTCTTATCCCACTGCTCCACCGGGTACGCCTCCAGCAGGTCCGGGCGGCGCTCCAGGGTGCGCTCAATCTGACGGTCACGACGCCAACGCGCAATCGCACCGTGATTACCCGACAACAGCACCTCCGGCACCTCACGGTCACGCCACACGGCGGGCTTCGTGTACACCGGATACTCCAGCAGACCGCCCGTATGCGACTCCTCCTCCAGGGAGGCGGGGTTACCCATCGCGCCCGGAATCAGGCGGGTGATAGCCTCAATCATCGCCATGACCGCAACCTCACCACCGTATAGCACGTAATCGCCCAGGGACACGGGCATCACGCGGAAGCTCTCCTGCGCCCAGTCCAGCACACGCTCGTCAATGCCCTCGTAGCGCGCCGGAGCGAAGACAATATGCTTCTCCTCCGCCAACTCATACGCCATCGCCTGACCGAAAACGGCACCCGCCGGGGACGGGACAATCAGCAGCGGGCGGGTATCAGCGGCGGGTTCGGCAGGCTCGGCACCCTCAGTAGAGTCTTCGGAAGCGTTCAGCGGGGAGGCGGCAAGCACCTCATCCAGCGCCAAACCCCACGGCTCCGCCTTCATGACCATGCCAGCGCCACCGCCGTACGGGGTGTCATCCACCGTGCGGTGACGGTCAAAGGTGTACTCACGCAGATCGTGCAGGTGCAGATCCACCAGACCCTTCTCGCGTGCCTTACCCAGCAGGGACAGCTTCAGCGGCTCCAGATACTCGGGGAAAATAGTGACCACATCGTAGCGCACGGACTACTCCCCCGCCTGCTCGGTCGCCTGCGCAGAATCCTGCTCAGCGTCCTCGACCAGGTCAATCAAACCCGCCGGAGGGGTCAGCAGCACAAAGCCGGGCTCATCCTCGGTCGGGGGAACCACCTCAGGCACAATCTCCTCAACAAAAGGAATCATGATCTCTTCACCCGCACCGGAGGCAAGACGCGGCGAACGAGCCAGCTTAATCAGCAGCAAATCCTGAACCGGCATGGTCTGCAGACCGGTCACCTTGCCCAGCGGCTTACCCACAGCCGGATTATCCACGGGGCTCTCACCCTCGGGCACGTCCGCGAGCAGGTACACGGGCAGGTTCACCAGCTCCTGCTCGTAGAAGCCCTCTTCGTCGCCCTCATCCTCGGGAACCTCGTAGACCAGGCGGCTACCGCGCAGCTCCTCAGCCTGGTTGCGGGTAGTCACCTCATCAAAACGGACCACCAGAATCTTCTTGTTCCAGCGGGCACCGGCAACCGTCAGCTCACCGGTGGGCGCCACAGAAGCGGCAGCAGAGCCGGGCTTGAAATTCTCGATACCGAGCACCTCGCCGCGGGCAAAACGCTCCTGCGGGGCATCAGTAAAGAGCTGAACCGTCACCTCACCACGAATACCGTGAGGCTTACCGATACGAGCCACCACAACCTGCATAATTTTCCTCCGCTGGATACAAGCTAAAAACCTACGCCGTGCACGTGCACGGCTCCCACTATTCTACCGGGCACTTAGGACGGGCGCATTCTGCCGCCCGCACTACCACCGGGACTCGGGTACGCGAAAGCCCCCGCCTTCCGGAAAAATTCCGGGAGCGGGGGCTTCAAGCGTTTACGAGCTAGCGTCGCTTTTTGTCGGTGTCGATAATGTCGATACGCATCGGCTCGCCATCAGAAATAGCGTCCATCACCAGACGGATGCTTTTGGCGGTACGACCAGACCTGCCGATAACTCGGCCCAGGTCATCCGGATGCACACGAACCTCAGGGTTTCACGGTGACGCTGAGTGCGCAGGCGCACCTTCACGTCCTCCGGACGATCGACAATCCCTCGAACCAGGTGTTCGAGTGCGTCAGCCAACATAATTACTCAGCTGCTTCCTCAGCCTCAGCCTCGGGTGCTGCTTCCTCAGCAGCCTCTTCAGCCTTCTCAGCCTTGGGGGTGATAGCCTCGGGCAGGATCACGGAACCCTTTTCGGGAACAACGAACTCAGCCTTAGCCTCGACGGGCAGAACCTTGGACTCTGCCTTCTCGCCCTTGAATGCAGCCCAGTCGCCCGAGAGCTTCAGCAGAGCCAGAACCTGCTCGGTCGGCTGTGCGCCGACGGAGAGCCAGTACTGAGCACGCTCAGAGTTGATCTCGATACGCGAGGGGTGCTCGGTCGGGTGGTAAATACCGATCTCTTCGATGGTCTTACCGTCGCGCTTGACGCGCGAATCAGCGACCACAACGCGGTAACGAGGATCGCGGATCTTACCCATACGCTTGAGACGAATCTTAACAGCCACTTTAGTGGTTACTCCTGTTTCATAATTTGGTGCGAGGCACGCGGTTCAGCACCCGTGGGGCGGGCCATTCACGGCGCCTCTATGGACACAACGGCGCGCGAAGAGAGGGGTCGCGCGTCGCCGGGTACTCAGTTAGGGTATCAGAGCCCGAGATTTTAAGCTAGCGACACGGAAAAATAATTGCCACAGGCACCGAACATCACTTTTAAACAGCGTTCTGTGCCCGGCAGCCCCCCCCTGCGCAACCGCCCTGTAGCCGCCGCTAGTCGAGGTTGTTAGGAGTCGAGGTTGCTCATCTCCAGAGTCTCCCCCGTCTCCAGGGCGCGGTAGCACTCACGCAGACGCTCCACCATCGACGGACGCACGTAGCCCTCCAGGTTCTCCGGAGCAACCCACTCATAGGTCACCAGCTCAGCATCCTGCAGGGTAATCTTCGTATCCGCTGCAATCACGCCGCCGTCATACATGTAGTAGGTCGAATCGCCCCACACACCCAGCGACAAGCCGTGGAAAATCAGCAACACACGACCCAGCTTCACATCCAGGCCCAACTCCTCCACAATCTCACGCTCACAACCGGGCTTGGGCGCCTCGCCAGCCTCCACAGTGCCGCCGGGAAGAATCCAGCCGTCCTTATAGTTCGGCTTCACCAGCAGCATCTCACCGCGCTCATTACGAATCAGCGCGCCCGCCGCCAAACGGCGCGTGGGCAAGGTGGCGATAAAAGCCTTCAGCTCTTCATCGCTCAGATAGGAATCCTTCATGGCTTCTTTCCTTTAGCGGTCGGTTTTCTTTGCAGCGCGCTGCCTGATGCTACGCACTATACCCAGGGCACGCTCACGCAGTCCAGAGGGTGCCTGCTCCGTGGACGGGGCGGCATCCTCCACCGTGCGGTAGTGACCCTCACGCAAATCATCAATCAGAGTGCGCTTCTTGGTCGAGGGTTGTTCCGAGGTAGCATCGCCAGGATGCACCAGCTCAGCATCCGCCACCGGGCGGGCATGCTTCTTCATCTGCGTCTGCTCAAATGAACGCAGAACCGTCGGAATCAGAGCCGACTCAACCGTAGCGTTCAGGGCGAAGAGTGCTGCCGCCACCGAGAACTTGCGGCTCGCCTTACCCTGAGCACGGCGGCGGCGCGCCACATTCGCCAGGGTCAAGGCAATAGCGCTTTGAGCCGTCACATCTGCACCCAGGACCAGACCCACGCGGCGGGTCTTCGCACGAATCTGCTCGGCGGTCAGGCGCTTGCGGCGCAAACGAGGCGCGGGACTCTGAGTGGAAGAGCCCTGAGTGGAGGTGGTCTGCGGTGCGGGGGCCTGGGGTGCAGGACTCTGATCTGCAGAGCTTGAGGAAGCATCGGGCACGGTCTCAACGCTCGGGGCTGCTTCGTTCTGAGGTGCGAGCGCGGCAGAAGGCTCGGGAGCCTGCTGGCTTACCTTTGCCTCGTGCGATGCCTGCTCCTCGGTAGGCGAAGAGTCAGCCTCGTGCAGGGCGCTGTCAAGAGACAGGTAACCCTCTTCGGTCTCCACGAAGGAATCCGGCGCAGAGCCCTCCGGCAAACCCATGTGCGTGTACTCGTAGGGGATGTGCGCGTTGTTGAGAGCGTCCATCCACTCGGAGAGGGTCACGCGGCGACCGGTCGCCACCAGGCGGTAGCTACGGTCCAGGGGCGAGGTGTAGCCGCCCGGGTAGGGCTCGATTTCCTCATCGTCAAAAGAAGCATCCTCGGCGGGAGTACTCCCGGAGAAGGTAGCCTCAGCATCAATAGATTCGGTCGCATCGGCGGACTGCGCGAGCTCCTCATCCTCATTGCCGAAGATGCGCGCCGTGCTAATCGACGCCACATCAAAACCGGTGGTCGGAACCAGCGCCAGCTCGGTAGGAACGTCCAGTAGCTGTAGCACCGACTCCAGCGCCAGGATATTGCTCGTATCGCGCAGGTACGCGTTCAGGCGGCGTCCGGTAATGGAATCAGCCTCCACACCAAACATCGCCATGACATTAGCGATGCCCTGCTCGATTTCTTCCTCATCGGAACCGAAAATCTTCGAACCCGAAAGCTCCGGGGCGCTACCGGGAAGCTCCGACAGCAGATCCTCCAACACGCCGCCAAAACGTGCGACTTCCTCACGGCTGAGGGCACGGTTCAGACGCTTAGGCACACGTTGCCAGGTGAACTCCTCCACGATGTTCTCGTAGGGTTCGCCGAACGCCTCCAGGTACCATTCCTCATCCGAGTAGGGCTCACGGGCGGGCTCCTCATAGACCACCAGGTGTTGCTGGTTCGCGTTGCCCTCAGCAATCAGGGCGTTGCAGTTCAGCAGGCCCAGTAGTGCCATCAGATCCACCGGGTCGGCAGAAATGAGGGTCCACTCCCCCGCCGGTGCGGCAACAACCTGCCGAGTACCGGCAGGAAGGTACGCCAAAAGAAGCCCGGTAATCATGTCAATGGGCAGGTCAACGAGCATGGCGGTGTCGCCGTCCACCAGGAACTCCAGCTCGCCCTGCCCACCGGGCAGCTCCTCCCACACGGTCGCCTCGCCCTCCAGGGCGGCACCGGTGACCGGCAGCTGATCCACCAGCTGCGCCACGTAATCCTCAACGGGGGTACCCACGTACAGGTGGCCGTCAGCGACCTCCAGCACGTTCATGTAGCCCTCATCATCCACGGCGCACAGCACGTAGAGCTGCACCTGATGCTCACCCATCTCGTAAGCAATCAGCTCCGGGGAGGCGGCGGTCGCCTCAATGAGGGCGGCAATCAGCTCCTCATCGGTGGTGGAACGAGCCATGATGCGGCGGCGCTGAATCTTCTCCTCCAGCTCCATGGTCTGCTCGATGCGCTCATTGCGCTGCTTCTCGGCGGTGCGCTCCTCATCCTGGGCGCGCAGGTACTCGGGGCTATCCGACTCACCGCTACCGGCGGGTGCGGGGGCGTCATCCCACATGCCGGTGAGCTTATCGACGGTCCACTCTTCGCTCTCCAGGGCGGCGGCGAGGCGGTCAACCCTCGTGCGGTCATTCCAGGCGCGCTGCTTATCGGGGTCTTCCGCCTTCACCTCATCGTGCATGCTGCGGGCTTCACGAATGAGGTTCAGAATGGTTGCGGCAACGTCGTCGACCGCGGGGTCGTCGCTCTCGCTCGAGTAGACGAGGTCGCCAGCCAGTTCGGCGGAGTGCTCACCGTACTCGAGGGCAATACGCGCCCAGACGGGGGTGTACCCGGGAAGGATACTCGAATCATCGTCGAAGCCGTCCGCAAAGTCGTGTGCGATGCCGTCTTCAAGATCGCCCAAAAGGTCGTCTTCAAGATCCTCTGCGGGAGCATCAGAGAAGCTCAGCGAGCCCTCCTCAACTGCAGAATCGCCTGCAGATTCTCCAGCAGACTCACCAGCAGGGTCCTCTACAGCATCATCAGCGAAGGCGCGCTGAGACCACGGCGTGACCTGCTCATTCAGCTGATCATCCGCGTTCTCTCGATCCCAATTCTGCTCGTTCTGAGCCATTGATACCTTCCCCTTCACACCCATTCATGCACCCAAACCGGGCACCATACCGGTACGGGTGCGCCCCGTCACCACGTGCGCACCCGTACCACCCCTTACCGGGGCTCATATTTGCTCTTATTGCAGGAACTTCTCGAAGCCCTTCGGCAGGTTCATGCTGGACAGATCCATCTCCTGGTTCTGAGCCTGCTGACCGAATGCAGCACCGGCGCGAGCCTGCTGCGCCTTAGCTGCTGCCGCTTCCTGCGCCGCACGCTTCTGCGGGTTGCCGGAGCGAGCCTTCTTCTTCTTGTTGTTCTTCGCGTTCTTACGAGCGCCACCGGCCGCAGCCGCCATGCCGGGCATCTGCATACCACCGGGCATGCCGGGCATCTTGCCCGAAGCGAGCTTCTTCATCATCTTCTGAGCCTGAGCGAAACGCTCCATCAGCTGGTTCACTTCAGACACGGTCACACCCGCACCCTTAGCGATACGGGCACGGCGAGAACCGTTAATGATGCGCGGAGCCACACGCTCATGCGGGGTCATGGAGCGAACAATCGCCTCCACGCGGTCGATCTCGCGCTCGTCAAAAGCTTCAAGCTGCTGACGCATCTGAGCCGCACCGGGCATCATCATGAGCAGCTTCTTCATGGAACCAAGCTTACGAATCTGCTGCATCTGAGCCAGGAAGTCTTCAAAAGTGAAGTCTTCCTGATCGATGAACTTCTTCGCCATGCGGTCGGCTTCAGCCTTATCCCACTGAGCTTCAGCCTGCTCAATCAGAGTCAGGATGTCACCCATATCCAGGATGCGGCTTGCCATACGGTCCGGGTGGAACTGCTCAAAGTCAGTGACGTTCTCACCGGTGGACGCGAACATAATCGGCTTGCCGGTCACCGAAGCCACCGACAGAGCCGCACCACCGCGGGCGTCACCATCAAGCTTAGACAGGACCACACCGGTGAAGTCCACACCCTCGTTGAAGGCGTTAGCGGTGTTCACGGCGTCCTGACCGATCATCGCATCGATAACGAACAGAACTTCGTGCGGCTCAATAGCGTCACGAATGTTACGTGCCTGCTGCATGAGCTCAGCGTCAACACCCAGACGACCCGCGGTATCGACAATCACCACGTCGTGCAGCTTAGCGCGAGCCTCAGCCACACCGTCACGCGCCACCTGCACGGGATCGCCGGTGGGTACGTCAAACTCGCTGGTCACACCGGGGTGCGGCGCGTACACGGGCACACCCGCACGCTCACCAACGACCTTCAGCTGGGTCACTGCATTGGGGCGCTGCAGGTCGGATGCAATCAGCATCGGGGTGTGGCCCTGGCCCTTCAACCAGTGAGCCAGCTTGCCCGCCAGGGTGGTCTTACCGGCACCCTGCAGACCCGCCAGCATAATGATGGTCGGGCCGCTCTTCGCCATGTTGATGCGGCGGGTCGAACCGCCGAGGATGCTCACCAGCTCCTCGTTCACGATCTTGACGATCTGCTGGGAGGGGTTCAGCGCCTCGGAAACTTCCGCACCAAGAGCGCGTTCCTTCACGTGGGCGGTAAATTCGCGGACCACGGGGACGGCGACGTCAGCGTCGAGCAGGGCGCGGCGGATTTCGCGGACGGTTGCATCAATGTCTGCCTCGGAGAGGCGGCCCTTGCCGCGCAGGTTCTTAAAAGTTGCCGTCAAGCGGTCGGAGAGAGAATTGAACACGAGCCGTGATCACTTTCTTAACGTTGAGGTGGCCCCCAGCCGCGAAGGCGAACGGGGATGGTTAGTCAGTCTTTAAGGATACAGGATGCGCGCTTTCTCCCCCGCCTCCACCTGTGGATAAGTGGCGCCGGTTCACCCTGAGCTCAGGATTTACACTCAACATCCCCTCCCGCACCCCTCAGCAAATGCGCGGCAGGTACCAGACATCCCCGTGTAAAGGCGCAACAGAAACCCTCAGCAGATGTTCCGCACCCCGCCTCAGGTTGCTCAACACGTCAGATAGATTAGATTTTCTAGACAGCCTGGGTTAGAATTCTAAAGGTGTTACGCACAAATGCGTGATACGCCCGAGTGGCGGAATTGGCAGACGCGCCTGACTCAAAATCAGGTTCTTCGGAGTGTGGGTTCGAGTCCCACCTCGGGCACCAATGCAAAAGCGGCGGGAAAGCTTGAAGCTTTCCTGCCGCTTTTTGCGTATCAACCCTACGTCCACCCGGCCCACCCGCGCATCAGATGGGGCAACTACACCAACATACAAAACCGCCGCCCGACCGTGAATTCACGACAGGGCGGCGTTTCTATACACCTAGCGTGCAGGCTGAGGATTACCCTCAGCTACGCATCGAAAAAGATTGGCGAGCGGCTTAGCGCTTGACCTCGTCCTCCTCGTAAGGACGCAGAGCCTCGCGCTCGCCCTCAGCACCGTGGACGCGGTGTACCTGAACCATGTTGGTGGTACCTGCGCGGCCTGCGGGAGCACCGGCAGCAACGACGACCAGGTCGCCAGCTTCTGCCAGACCGTTCTTCAGCAGGTACTCATCCACGAAATGGAACAGACCTTCCTGATCGGTGATCATCTCAACCTGCTCAGCGTCAACACCCCACAGCATAGACAGGAAGGAGCGAACCTTCGAGCTGGTGGTGAACGCGACAATCGGGGTCTCGGGACGCAGACGTGCCAGACGACGTGCGGAGTCACCGGACTGGGTGAAAGTAACGATGAGCTTTGCATCCAGCTGGTCGGCGATGTTCACTGCTGCGCGGGTAATTGCGCCACCGCGGGTGCGGGGCTTGCGATCCAGCTCGGGCACGCGGTACAGGCCGCCCTTTTCGGTATCCTGAACGATTGCAGCCATAGCCTGCAGGGTCAGAATCGGGTACTTACCGACCGAGGTCTCACCGGAGAGCATCACAGCGTCTGCACCGTCGAGGATTGCGTTAGCACAGTCAGAAACCTCTGCACGGGTGGGGACGGGGTTGTCGGTCATGGACTCGAGCACCTGGGTTGCCACGATGACGGGCTTTGCCCAGCGGCGTGCCATGTCGATTGCCTTCTTCTGGACGAGGGGAACCTCGGAGAAGGGCAGCTCAACACCGAGGTCACCACGAGCGACCATGATGCCGTCGAACTTGTCGATGATGTCCTGCAGGTTCTCAACTGCCTGGGGCTTCTCAATCTTGGCGATGACGGGTACGCGGATACCCTCTTCTTCCATGATCTTGTGGACGGGGTCAACGTCTGCACCGGTACGGACGAAGGAGAGTGCAATGATGTCTGCACCCATCTTCAGTGCGAAGCGCAGGTCGTTTGCGTCCTTCTCGGTCAGCGCGGGCAGGGAGACTGCTGCGCCGGGCAGGTTGATGCCCTTGTTGTTGGAGATGGGGCCACCGACGACCACGCGGGTGCGAACGCGGGTGGGGGTTACCTCAATAGCTTCGAGGCGGATCTTACCGTCGTCGAGCAGGAGCTTGTCGCCGAGCTTTACGTCGCCGGGCAGACCCTTGTAGGTGGTGCCACAGATTTCTGCGGTACCTTCAACGTCTTCGGAAGTGATGGTGAAGTCTGCGCCGGGCTCAAGGTATTCCTTGCCGTTTGCGAAACGCTCGAGGCGAATCTTGGGGCCCTGCAGGTCGGCGAGGATAGCAACGTCCTTACCGAGCTTTGCAGACTCTTCACGGATGGTGTCATAGCGTGCCTGGTGCTCGGCGTGGTCACCGTGGCTCATGTTCAGACGGGCGACGTTCAGGCCAGCCTTGATTGCCTCGGAGATCTTCTCGGGGGACTCGATTGCCGGACCGATGGTTGCAACGATTTTTGCGCGCCTCATGTACCTAACCTTTGTGTGTTGTTTTGTGTGACCTCTGAGGGTTCACACTGATTTTCCGGGGGAAGACTAACGTCAAATTCCCAATTATTCCCACGTGTTCTAACAAGTAACCACATGCCGGATGCGTGGGACTCTTTCTCAATTATAGGGGTTTTGCGCCCTCTTGGGTATGCTTCTCCCAACTCTTTCCACCGAAGAACTTGTGTTTCACGTCGCATTTTATGCACCCCTTCCCCACCTACTGTTCACCTCACCCAAACCCACCTCACAGTCCCCGCGCCTCCATGTCACCCAGAAAGTAAATTAGGGTGCTTTTTACCTATAGAAAATGGGCACTGTGCAATATTTAGTCACACTCGAGAACCTTCGGGCGTGTTTCAAAAACATAGAGACACTCAGAGTGGGCTATGAGAAGATAGATAGGGCATCCAAGGGCTGGGCGATTTCACATTTCGCGCGCCTAGCCTATATTGGAACCCATAATTAGTATTTGAAATGCGAAATATATCTGGAAGGTTCACAGATGACTACTCGCGTGCTGATTATCTTCGGCTCCACCTACGGCTACACCGAACAGTACGCCACCTGGCTGGCAGAAGATCTGCGTGCGCTCCCGCAGGCTCCCGAAGTTGAGACTGTCCCCGCCTCCAAGGTCACCCCCGAGCAGGCAGAGGCATTCGATGCTTTCGTCATTGCCGGCAGCGACTACGGTGGATTCCTCAACGGCGCACCGGCACTTCGCAAGAAGATTCTGCCGATTATTGCGCCCAAGAAGAACCGCACCGCCTTCTTCACCGTCTCCTTCACCGGTGAGTACTCGAAGAAGCTGCTGGACAAGGCCGTCGCCAAGAGCTACACCCCCGAACTGACCGAAGGTCGCCCCGTCTACCACCTGCGTGGCGGTATCGACTTTGACAAGATTTCGCTGGCTCACAAGACCGCTCTGAAGGGCCCGGTGCGCGCATGGCTCATGGCGAACCCGCACCCGAACGAGGGCATTCAGCAGATGCTCGAATGCTACAAGACTGGCAAGGCTGAGTACATCGATCGCGAGACCCTCAAGCCGCTGATTGAGGACATCGCAAAGTTCCTCTAAGCCTTTCGGGAAACACAAGCTTTCGCCTCTTCCCACCCGTCTCTTTCAGCCGGACACCAGAACCTGAAAGAGCGGGCGGGAAGAGCCGAGAAAAACGTGCCAACAGGCACCATATACGTGGTCGATGACTCTTCATCTCTCCTGCATCGACCATGAAACTCCGGGTGCCGGTGCGAGGCCGCGCCAAATACAGTACCCGGAACATGAGGGGTGGGTCTTTGTGTGTGCGGCCCACCCCTTTCCTTATGCCCAAAAGCCGACTCAAAAGTCGCAAGAGGCACCGCCCGGCGCATCAGCACCCGACTGCATCCCGGCAACGTAGCTCTAGATGCTGCAGCCTACCCTGGACAACGAACCGACGCAGCAACACCCCAATACAGCGGTCCACAGAGTGAAATTCGCAACGCCTCGGCGTGTCGCGTGCCTAAAATTTTGTCCCAAAAACTTGAGCCAATAAATGCACCGACAAGCCACAAAGTAAAACAGACACCCCAAAGATTCCAGGTTACTGTGCACTCTGCGAAAGATATGCCGCCAGAATGACACCCCAAATCATTGCGCACATCGGTGCAGGTACCGTACGCTGTTAGCTGTGTCAGCCGCTTGACATACCCGGCAACCGACACACATCACTTCAACTACCCCACATATTCACTCGTGCCAGAAGCCCCCGCACAGGGCCACATCGGCACATCCACCTCTCAAACACAGGCAAAATCTATGAAGAAACTCCAGACTGCCGCGCGCTCCGCGGCAGCCCGCTCCATCATGGCGTCCGCAGGTGCACTCTCCCTGGTCGCCGCATCCCTCACCTCCGTTCCCGCCGCCTTCGCCGCTCCCAGCGCGAGCGCAGCCGCAGAGGTCAACCCCAACGCATCCTACGAGGAGCTCACCTACGCCCCCGCCCCGGATGCATCCCTGGTCGAACGCTCCAACCCCGCCATGGGTGCGGGCGAGCGCGAACGCCTGGGCACCGCCAATGCACGCACCGGTGCCATCTCCCCCGCTTCTACCGCAACTCTGAGCGGTATTTCCGCGACCCAGAGCTCCGCGCAGGGTCTGGGAGCTGGTCGAGCTCCGGCAGCCGGTCAGGCACTGGCACCCGGTCAAGCGCTGGCACAGGGCCGCTCCGCATGGACCCCCTCCGGCGGCACCCTCGGTATGGACGTCTCCTCGCACCAGCAGAACGTGGACTGGGCGAGCGCCTACGCCGCAGGTTCCCGCTTCGCCTACGTGAAGGCAACCGAGGGCACCTACTACACCAACCCCTACTTCGGTCAGCAGTACAACGGCTCGGCGCAGGTCGGCATGGTGCGCGGCGCCTACCACTTCGCAAACCCCCGCACCTCCTCGGGTGCCGATCAGGCACGCTACTTCGTGCAGAATGGTGGCGCGTGGACTGCCGACGGCAAGACCCTGCCCGGCCTGCTGGACATCGAGTTCAACCCCTACCCCGCCTACGGCAACACCTGCTACAACATGACCCCGGCGCAGCTGACCGCCTGGACCCGCGACTTCGTGGACACCTACCGTTCGCTGACCGGGCGCAGCCCGATGGTGTACACCGCAACCTCCTGGTGGTCGCAGTGCGTGGGTTCGCAGCAGTTCGGCTCCCTGACCCTGCACCTGGCGAGCTACTCCACCGTGGTCGGTGCAATTCCGGCGGGTTGGAGCGGCTACGACATTTGGCAGTTCACCGACTCGGGCCCGTTCGTGGGTGACTCGAACTTCTTCCCCGGCACCGTGAACGATCTGAAGGTTCTGGCGAAGAACCCGAAGGCTGTGCACCGCAACTGGTCGAACGGCCAGGATCGCGTAGCGGAAGACCGTGCGGCAGAAGATCGCGCCGCTCAGGATTCTAACGTGGTGACCACCGCGACTGGCTCGATTGATATTCGCACCGGCATCGGTAACTTCTGGAATAAGAATCGTTCCTTCTACGGCAACCCGATTGGCACCGAGTACTCTCTGGGTCACGGCGTGTATGCGCAGAAGTTCACCAACGGCAAGACCATCTACTGGACGAACTCTCACGGTTCGCACTGGCTGGTCACCAACGGCGGCCTGGATTATAAGTTCCGCTCGGACGTGGCACGATTCCGCGGCCTGACCACCGACGAGGAAACCCGCTCCGACACCATCGCAGTCTCCTTCGCTAACGGTGAAGGCGCCTACTGGTCCAACGCGTACGGCACCCACATCATCAATGAGCGCGGCTCCATCTACGCGACCTGGCGTGCAGCTGGCATGAGGGGCGTGCCTACCACTGACGAGCAGAATCTGGGCAACGGCATCATCAAGCAGGAATTCACCGGCAGCACCACCTACGTGTGGTCCGCACAGACCGGCACCCACCGCCTGCACACCGGCGGCGCGTTCTACCACCGTTTCCTGCAGCACCGCGGCACCTGGGGTGCACCGGTGACCGATGAAACCGCCACCTCCACGGGTGCTCAGGTGCGATTCGCCTCCGGCAAGGTACTGCTCTGGTCGGATGCGTACGGTGCGTACGAGACCAACGGTAACGGCGCAATCTTCAAGCACTGGGAGAAGAATACCGCTCGCTACGGTGCGGCACGCGGCGACGAGTCCTACGCGAACGGCGTGTACTACATGGACTTTGAGCGTGGCACGATCCGCTGGACCGCGCGGCGCGGTATCTACTAAGAGCGTGGCATTTACTCAACGGCGCGGCAGCTAATAAACACTGCAACGCGCATATAAAAACGAGGGGCACCTGGCAGAGGTGCCCCTCGTTCTTTTGCTACAGGAAGCATCTTCTGAACAACACAAAAATCAAGATGCGTTCTGCAGCGGGTGGGTTACCGAGTGAGTAGAGAACCCGGCTATGTTACCCGTGCCGGCAGGTAAATTTATAGCGTGGCGGGCGAACCACCACGAAGTCATGCAGTGTCCTAAAAGCCCCGGATTAGTGTGGCGGACATAGTCCCCATTGACTATGTCCGTGGGGCCCACACTAATCGTTGGTGAGACCTCAATCCGAAGGTGTCTAGAGGGGCGCCTGGCCGGAATTAAGGACTCAACGGTGAATAACGGCACGGTACGAAGATGCTGAAATTCACCCGGGTATGGCGTTCTGGGAGAAGGAATCGATATCTAGGAGGGCCGAAACCTTCACACGTTACATCCCGTTACATCAAGGGTATGTGCAAGGGTGTTCAAAACCTATCTCTTCGACAAATATTACGCCTCAACCAGTGGTTGAATGTTTACAATTCAAGCATGTATTTTAAGGTCTTTAGATGTCAAATAAGATGCTCTATTGAACTAATTTGGTGGGAATTTTGATATATTCCCCCCCGGATATTTCAAAATAAATTCCCGCGTATATTACGTTTAGGTGCCTAGTACTCACAGGGGTTTTCAGCCCCCTTACGATAACGGCTCTCAAAAACCCGCAGCTATAAACCGGTAGCTATAAACCGGAGCCCTAAAACGCCGCATTAAAAACACTATTAAAAACACTAAGGCGCACCCCGCGTTGTATGCACAGCAGAAAGAGTACCCCTACTCCCCCGCCACACGGGATGCGCCCTAGCGTTATAACCATCGAAACTACCGGCAAGACCCCAGCCGAGTGAGACCTTGAAGCCCTACCGGGCGCCTCGACCCATCCGCTAGCTTAGAGGCTAGCGAAGTCCAGAACCATACGGCCGGTAATCTTACCCGCCGCCATTTCCTCGAAGACAGCCGGTGCCTCATCAACCTCACGCAGCTGAACCACCGGAACCACGATGCCGTCAGCACCGAACTGGAACGCCTCCGCCAGATCCTGACGGGTGCCCACCAGGGAGCCCACCACGCGGATGCCGTCCAGAATAATCTTCACAATGGACAGCTCCATCATCTCCGAGGGCAGACCAACAGCCACCACGGAACCGCCCGCACGAACCGACTCAACAGCCTGGTTGAACGCAACCTTCGACACCGCGGTCACCACAGCAGCGTGAGCGCCACCGCCGGTCAGCTCGCGAATACGAGCCGGAACGTCCTCAACCTCACGGCCGTTGATGACGTGGTCAGCGCCGGTCTCACGAGCCAGAGCCAGCTTGTCGTCGTTGATGTCAACAGCGATAACCTTGGCGCCGAAAACCTTCTTAGCGTACTGAACAGCCAGGTTACCCAGACCGCCAGCACCGTAAGCAACCAGCCACTGACCCGGGCGGACCAGCGACTCCTTGATTGCCTTGTAGGTGGTCACACCAGCGCAGGTAATGGAGCTAGCCTGCGCCGGGTCAAGACCCTCGGGAACCTTCACAGCGTAATCAGCGGTCACCAGGGTGTACTCGCTCATGCCGCCGTCAACCGAGTAGCCTGCGTTCTTCACCGAACGGCACAGGGTCTCACGGCCCGAGGTGCAGTACTCACAGTGGCCGCAGCCCTCGAAGAACCAAGCCACCGACACGCGATCGCCTTCCTTCAGGGACTCAACACCCTCGCCAACCTTGACGACACGACCAATGCCCTCGTGGCCCAGAATACGGCCCGGAACCTCACCGAAGTCACCGGCAGCCACGTGCAGGTCAGTGTGGCACACGCCCGAGTACTCAATCTTCACGAGCGCCTGACCGTGACCGACAGCCGGAACGGGAACCTCACGGACAACAACCGAACCGTCAACCTTCTCAGGGACAACAACAGCCTTCATGGTTTCCTTGCACATGATCTAAACTCCTTAGTCATCGGTGGCCGCGCTCAAACCGCAATCTGTGCCGTGCAACCTAGCGGGGTGGGCGCGTATATTCTTTACATTTCCACCGTAAAATGATGAGCCGCCAATCTAAAGATTCACCCCCGAATATGACAGAGGGGTTATTTAGGGGTCGGCACGCGAGCGAGGATGAGCTTTCGATAAGGTCTATTCCGACCAATGCGCTAAACCGCCAAAGGTTGATATGACGCTATGACGAACCGACACGGAAGATGAGAATGCCTCCCAAACCAGCGGTCTGGGAGGCATTCAGAAAAAATTTAAATATTAAGTTTGAGGCGCATACCACCCTAAAGAAAGGGTTCAATCTACACCTATACGATTCCTACAAGCTCAGAGCAGCTTGTAGCCACTCATAGCCGCCAACTAGCAACAGAACCTAGAAGCAGAAAGCAACCTCAATATAGCCAGCACCGCGCTCACCCGGACCATTCGGAGCATTCAACGCCCAACCCAGATCCATGATGCGCACCGTAGAATCCATGAACGTACCGCCGCCAGCACCACCGCCAGCCAGCTGCACCGAACCCACCGCATAGCGGGCACGAGCCGAATCATTATTCCACTTCTGCGACACCACACGAGCCGAAACACTCAACGCAGCACCGGAGCCGCCGCCGCCATAACCGGCGCCACCGCCTCCAGAAACTACCGACTGGTAGCCGTTAAACAGCTCGCCAGCGTTCGACGGGCGGTTATCGGTACCCTCCGGAGTCTGATCCCACTGGTACGAATAGCTCGCCACACCATCGGCGCCCTTCGCACGGAAACCGCTCGCACCCGCCGCACCGGCAGTCGCAGTGCTCACCAGCTTCTGGGTGGAGGTGCTCGAAAAACCAATCACCGAACCATCAACAGTCGGCGGGTTCAGCTTCTCACCGCCAGCACCGCCCACACCACCGGCGGCACCCGAACCCGGGTTCACCGTCAGAATCGGCTCAGACTGCGCCTCATACGAGGTGAAACCAACAAAACCGGGCGAACCGTCGCCGTCACCCGAACCAGCGCCACCACCGGTGCTGAACTGGTGCTCGCCACCGGAGCTATCAAGCGAATAGTGCGCAGTTGGGCGCACAGCACCCGCATTCGCGGGGTTCGGCAGAACCGTCGCATACGACGCCAGCACACCGGCACCGCCGCCGCCGCCGGCAACAATCATCGGCACGCCATCCACCTCAATAGCGGACGAACCACCGCCGGACGCCGAATACAGCACAGCGCTCATGCCGCCGCGACCGGTCACACCGCCAGAAATGCGGGTCAAAGCATTAATCGCAGAAACAACATTCGCGGGAACCGGCGAAGAAGCCTTCGAGGAGCCGCCCACACCGTAGCCGTCGCCGCCCTCAGCGGGCTTCAGCTCACCATTACCGATACCACCCGAACCGGCAGTCAGAGTAATAGTCTGGCCGCCGCGCACAGCCATAGAACCCTCCACCATGGCACCGGAACCGGCATCAGCCACAGTGTAGTTCGTGCCACCGGCACCGCCCACAGCGGTAAAACGCATACGCTTAGCGCCCGCAGGAACCGTCAGCACGGCAACCTTCTTTACGCCGTCACCGGCAGTGATCATCGTCGAATCCTCGTAAGGTCCGGTGCACTCGCCTTCCTCATCAGAAGCCGCATACGCCGGAATCACCGACGACGCCACAACAACCGGGGCAGCCCACGCCGCACCAGCCACAAGACGACGACGGGTCAGACCCGGACGAGAAGAAGGAGAAACGGGGCGCGAAGAATCGCCGGCAGAAGAGCTCACGATAAAAATCCTGTACGTTGAGTGGGTGTTTCTAAACGCAGACGCGACGGGCACTCAAAGAGCCTCATACTCCTTACACGGAGCCTCATGCCCCTTACGCGGGTGCCCGCCACACGCAATACCTCTATTATGCCTTCTCAACAGCCCAAATCCGTACAGGGTCCCGGCGCATGCCACCATGAGAACATCCACCAGCAAGAAGCAGACAGCAAGCACAAATAGCGGGCATAAAAAACCGCCGGACGGGGGCACTCCCCCATCCGGCGGTTTCTATGAAATTTAGATTGAGTTAGGAACTCTTAGTTGAAGACTCAGAAGAGTCAGATCCTTCCGCGGGCTCTGCCTTCTTGGATGCCTTCTCAGTTGCTTTCTCCTCAGCGCCCTCTGCAGACTCATCTGCGGCAGGCTTCGGAGCGAACTCGGCAGGTGCAGGCTCAATACCCGCAGCAGCCTTCGCCGCAGCACGACGACCAGCCACCACAAAACCAGCAGCACCCAGCAGAACCAGCAGCAGAGCAGTCCACACGTGAATACGAACGCCCCAGAGCATCTCCGAGGTATCAATACGCAAGAACATCTCAATGAAGAGGCGACCCACACCGTAGTAGAACACGTACAGCCACAGGGTCTGACCCAGCTTCAGCACGCCCTTACGGCCCAGCCACAGCAGCAACGCCACACCCAGCAGGTTCCACAGCGACTCGTACAGGAACGTCGGATGGAACAGCGTACCCGCCGGATACTGGGTCGGGAAATTACCGCTCGACGCGCTAATCTCCAAGCCCCACGGCAGAGTCGTCGGCTTGCCGAACAGCTCCTGGTTGAACCAGTTACCCCAGCGACCAAACGCCTGAGCCAGCAGAATACCCGGCGCTACCGCATCCGCAAAAGCGGGAAATTCATCCCGTAGCGGCGGCAACCATACCAGGCGCCCAACGCACCAACCGACACGGCACCCATAATGCCGATGCCGCCCTCCCAAATCTTCAGGAAAGCCCACGGATCAGCAACATTCGGACCGAAATAGCTACCCGGGTCAGTAATCAGCACATGGTAGGCGCGGGCACCGATAATGCCCGCCGGAATAGCCCACATCGCCACGTCAAAACACGCGCTCAGGGGTACCACCCGCCGCCTTCCAACGGCGAGAACCCAGCCACAAGCACACCGCCATACCCGCAAGAATACACAGGGCATAGAAATGCACACGGAACGGGCCCAGCTGCAGGTACGAAACGCTCGGAGAGGGAATCGAAGCCAGCACGTTAGCTACCGGCACGCTCGCCAGCGACAGCACATCAGACATTAGCCTTCACGCCCCGCCAGCTCACGGGTCAGCTTAGCCACCGCCTCAACACCGCCAGAAGCCAAAGCCTTCACCAGCGCGGTACCGACAATCACGCCATCCGCATACTCGCCAATCTCCTCAACGTGGGCACGAGTCGAAACGCCCAGACCCACGCACGCACGAGGCGCACCGGCAGCCTTAATGTCCGCAACCAGGGTGCGTGCCGCCTCCGACACGGAGGTGCGGGCACCGGTCACGCCCATCACGGATACGGCGTACACGAAGCCGCTCGACGCCTTCGCGATGGTCGCCAGGCGCTCCGGCGACGAAGACAGAGCAGCAAGGAAAATACGGTCCAGACCGTACTCGTCAGAAGCCTCAAACCACGCCGACGCCTCATCAGGCACCAGGTCCGGGGTGATCATGCCCGCGCCACCGGCTGCAGCCAAATCACGCGCAAAATTCTTCACACCGTACGCCAGAACCGGGTTCCAGTACGTCATCACGACAACCACCGCGTCGGTCGCCTCGGTAATGCGGCGAACCGCCTCAAACAGCTGAGACAGCTTGAAACCGTTCTCCAGAGCCACGCCGGTCGCCTTCTGAATCACCGGACCATCCATGACCGGATCAGAATAAGGCACGCCCAGCTCGATAATGTCCGCGCCGTTATTGCCCAGAGCAATCGCCGCGTCAATCGACTCATCCAGGGTCGGGAAGCCCACCGGCAGGTAGCCGATCAGCGCCGCACGGCCCTGCTTCTCGCACTCAGCCAGACGAGCCGCCAGAGGCGACTGCGCATTCGGAGCGGGGAAAGAACCATCCAGCACCGTAAAAGGTGCCGACTGAGAAATAGCGTCCTGGTAGCTCATTACTTAGCCTCACTTTCAGCCTGTGCGTTCTGTGCAGCGGATGCGGCAGCTTCCTTATTACCGGTCATCAGGGTCGAGGACGGAATCGCCTTACCCAGACCGAACCACTTCAGCGCGGTCTCCATGTCCTTATCGCCACGACCGGACAGGCAGACAATCATCGTCTTCTCGCGTGCCGCCTCCGGATCCTCAGCAGCCCAACGCTGGCACACGCGCAACGCGCCCGCCAGAGCGTGCGAGGACTCAATCGCCGGGAATAATACCCTCGGTGCGGCAGAGCAGACGCAGAGCGTCCATCGCCTCGGTGTCAGTCACCGGCTCGTAGGTCACGCGACCAATATCGGACAGGTAGGAGTGCTCAGGACCCACGCCAGGGTAATCCAGACCAGCAGAAATCGAATGGGACTCAATGGTCTGACCGTCCTCATCCTGCATCAGGTAGGTCATCGCGCCGTGCAGCATGCCCGGGCGGCCCAGGGTGATGGTCGCCGCGTGACGGCCGGTCTCCACGCCGTCGCCGCCAGCCTCAAAACCGTAAATCTCAACCGACGAATCGTCCAAGAACGCGTGGAACAGACCAATCGCGTTCGAACCGCCACCCACGCAGGCAGCAATACCATCGGGCAGGCGGCCAGTCTCAGCAAGAATCTGCTCGCGCGCCTCAGAACCGATAGCGTCGTGGAAGAAACGCACCATCGCCGGGAACGGGTGCGCACCCGCAGCGGTACCCAGCAGGTAGTGGGTGTTCTCAACGTTCGAAACCCAGTCACGCAGCGCCTCATTAATGGCGTCCTTGAGGGTGCGGGAACCGTTCTGAACCGCAATCACCTTCGCGCCCAGCAGCTGCATACGAGCCACGTTCAGCGACTGACGCTCAGTGTCTTCCTCGCCCATGTAGACCACGCACTCCATACCGAAGAGCGCAGCCGCAGTCGCAGTCGCAACACCGTGCTGACCCGCACCGGTCTCAGCAATCAGACGGGTCTTACCCATACGCTTAGCCAGCAGAGCCTGACCAATCACGTTATTAATCTTGTGGCTACCCGTGTGGTTCAGGTCCTCACGCTTAAGGAACACACGCGCACCAGCATGCTCAGAGAACTTCGGAACCTCAGTCAGCAGCGACGGACGGTTCGAATACTCAGCAGAAAGACGCTGGAACTCAGCAATGAACTCGGGGTCGTTCTTCGCCTCGTTAAAGGTTGCCTCCAGCTCATCCATGGCGGCAATCAGCGACTCGGGCATCCACCGCCCGCCGTACTCACCAAAATAGGGGCCGGGGGCATTCTTCAACGACTCGCCGTTGAGGAAAGCATCTGCCAGGTTCTCGCTCATCACTATTCCTTCCCTGGATGGTTGCCGCCGGATGCGCACCGCGGGTAGGGCGGGGCATCAGGCCTGATCACAGCGAAACACCACGCCAACCGCGAATAGGTGGGCGGTGTTCGCACATATCCCCCTATAGTACCCGGGCGCAGGCGGTGACCTGTACCCCGGAGTGCACATGACCATTCCTAGGACATGTGACGTTCGCCGGTGTGGGTGCGATTACCGGAGATGGGTGGCGTGCGGGGGAATGTTTAGATGCTGAGAAGGCGCGGCGGACTACAGCAGCTCGCGCAACTCCTCCATCTGCTGAGAAAGCACCGTCGACACGCCACCGCGCATCGACACCCCGTACAGGGTCTCCGCAATCTGCATCGTGCGCTTCTGATGCGTCACCACAATCAGCTGCGAACGCTCCCCCAGCTCACCAATCACCTGCAGCAGGCGCGAGAGGTTGCGGTCATCCAGCGCAGCCTCAACCTCATCGAGGGCGTAGAACGGCGACGGGCGAGACATATAAATCGCAATCAACAGCGCCAGCGAAGCGAGCGAACGCTCACCGCCAGACAGCAGCGACAGGCGCTTAACCTTCTTACCCGCCGGGCGCGCGTGAATCTCCACACCCGAATTCAACGGATCGGACGGGGTCGTCCAGCTCCAGGTGACCCTCGCCTCCCGGGAACAGGGTCTCAAAGATGCGGCGGTAGTGGGTGTTAATGTCATCCATCGCGGCGGTGAACACCTCCGCAATGTGGCTGCTGACCTCGTCCATGACCGTGTTCAGGTCGCGGCGGGTCGCCTTCAAATCCTCAATCTGCTGGTTCAGGTAGGCGTGACGTTCGGACAGCGCCTCGTACTCCTCCAGCGCCAGCGGGTTAATGGCGCCCAGCGCCTCCAGTTCGGCGCGGGTTGCCTTGAGGCGAGCGCGCACGCTCTCGGTGGAAGCTTCGGTAGTCTCGGATGCCGTTTCGGTAGCAGTATTTTCGGAAGCCGCGTTTTCGGAGGCTACGTTTTCGGAAGCCTCATCTGCGGGCACGTCAACCGGCAGCTGCTCGGAGTACTCCTCCTCCAGCTGCTCCAGGGTCAAACCGGTCACCAGGCGGGCACGCTCAGCCAGCGCCTGCATGCGCTCCTGCACGCGCGCCGCCTCCGTCTGGGTGCGCGCCAGCAGGGTCAGCGCCGCCGCGTGTGCCGCCTGCAGATCCTGCACCTCATCGTTCGTGCCGGTCAGGCCCATCCTGGGCGTTCTTCAGGGCGCTGCTCAGCTCGTGCAGCTGCTGCTCACGCTCGCCCACCTGCTCGGCAAGCACCTCGCCCAGACGCTGGGCGCGGCGCTCAATCTTTGCCGCCGGGCGCCTGCTCCCCCGTGCCCGCCAGGTAGGAATCCTCGCGGGTGCGCGCCGACTCGTAGGCGGTGCGTGCTTCGGCTACGGATTCCTCCGCGGCGGTGAGGCGCTCGTTCAGGCGGGCGCGCTCACTCTGAATATTCTGCGCGGAGGCTTCCAGGGACTCCGCCTGGGCGCGGGCGCGGGCGTGCTCGGCGCTCGCCACGCCCGCCGCCTTCGCCGCCTCACGTTCTGCTTCGACCGCCGATTCTGCCGCGGTCTGAGCCTGCTGAACGGCCTGCTCGGCTTCGTCCAGTTCGGCGCGGGTGCGGGTCACGACCTGGGAGGCGGCGCGGTATGCGGCGGCAAGTTCCAGGGGGCTGGCGCCCTCAGCCGGGTAGAGCAGGCTGTAGCGGGTGTGCTCGGTGCCTGCGGGGTCAAAAATACGCCACATAGTGCGCTGACCTGCGAGGGTATTCTCTGCGAGCAGGTGCAGGGCTTGCTCTGCGGAGGCGGCATCCGGCGCGAACAGCACACCCGCCAGGCGCTCACCCAGCGCCGCGGTGACGCGCGCCAGGGCGTGCTCGTCGATGCCGGCGAGCGCGGCGGCATCCTCGCTGAGCGGTTCAATCATCTCGGTTGCGGGGCGGATACCCAGCTCACGCAGCTCGGTGAGCGCAGGATTCGGGCAGGGTGGTTTCGGGTCAGTTCTGTTGAAAGTTCCTTCGCGGCAGATTCGCTGCTTTCGTCCCCCTTATCACCGCGCAGCTGCGACACCTCGGCGCCCTCAACCGGCACGCTCAACGCCGCGGTCGCCAGCGAGGTCAGCGCCGCAGAAGCCGCACGCGCATACTCGGGGTCAATCTGCACGGCATCCAGCACGCGCAGCAGGCTCGTGCCCTCGCTCGAAGGATCCATGAGCTCGCCGGTCTCGGGGTCGAACACCGCCTCAGCAGATTCAGTGTCCCAGTTCGGCGGGTTCCTCGCCCAGGCTCTGGCCCAGCGCCTCACGCAGGGTTGCGGCACGCTCAGCCGCCGCCGCGTAGGCGCGGGTCGCCTCCACCGCAGCGGCGCGGGCGGCATCCAGCTGGGCCTGCGCGCGGGCACGAGACTGCGCCGCCTCACCCGAGGCGCGCTCAGTCTGCGCCACCTCGGACGCCGCCTTCTCAACGTTCTTTCAGCGCCGCATCGTAGCGTTCCTCAAAGCTGGCGTAGCTTTCCACCGCGCGTTCTGCCTCTTCGCGGCGCTCTTCCAGCAGTTCCAGAGCGCGTTCGTATCCGGCGCGGGCGGCGGCGGTCGCCTCGGTCAGTTCCACGCGGTAGGTGCGCACGCGCTCGGCGGCGATGGACTGCACGGTGCGCACGCGCGCAGCGGACTCGCGCAGGGTCGACACAGCCTTCTGGCAGGCGGTGACCTCGGCGTTCAGGCGGTTCTGCTCCTGCTGATGCTTCGCGGATGCGGCACGTGCCGCCTCCAGCTGTTCTTTCAGGGTTTCGGCGCGGCGGGTACCCTTCCGCCTCGGAGGCGAGCGCCTGCGCCTGCTCAGCCTGCAGAACACCCAGCTGACGAGCCAGAAAGCACCGCCTCCAGCTGGCGGATGCGCGCCTGCAGCTGGCGCGCGGTCGCGGCGGATTCCGCCTGCTCGCTCAGCGGCTGCAGCTGCGAATCCAGCTCGGCAACCAGGTCGCTCAGGCGGGTAACGTTCGATGCCACAGACTCCAGCTTGCGGCTGGTCTTCTCCTGGCGGCGGCGGTACTTGACCACGCCCGCCGCCTGCTCGATCATGTCGCGGCGCTGCTGCGCGGTGGCGTGCAGGACCGCATCCAGCTGACCCTGGCCGACGAGCACGTGCATCTGCTGACCCAGACCCGCCTCCGAGAGCAGGTCCTGAATGTCGGCAAGGCGCGCCGGGGAGCCGTTAATCTCGTACTCGCTGCCGCCGGAGCGGAACATGGTGCGCGAAATCTGCACCCGGTCAGCGGGAATGCTGAGGGTGCCGTCAGAATTATCGAAAGTCAGGGTGACTTTGGCGCGGCCCAGGGGTGCACGCTGGGCGCCGTCGCCCGAACCAGCCTCGCCGGAGCCCGCGAAGATAACGTCCTTCATGCTGCCGCCGCGCAGGCTCTTAGCGCCCTGCTCACCCATAACCCAGGCGAGCGCATCCAGCACATTGGACTTGCCGGAGCCGTTGGGTCCGACCACCGCGTTAATGCCGGGGGTGAACTCAAAAGTGGTTGCGGAGGCGAAAGACTTGAACCCGCGCAGGGTCAGCGACATCAGGTGCACAAGGGGCCTTTCTGCAGAAGAACTGGTGTTTGCCGGGCACGTTTCTGTGGTGCGTGGCGGCATCCCTCTAGTGTACGCGGTGCGGCGGGCGGGCGGCGTGAACGTGCACGGGGTGAAGAGGGGTTCAAAGTTCCTCATTATGCATCATCTTACGCGCGGGGTGAACGGGACGCGTTCATATTGGGTCTACGGATACGGGTTCGCCCGGTCGGTGCGGTAGATTGGAATGAGCATCACGAATTCTGCGGGGCCGCTGTTCGCATCCCCGCGTTTTTCTATGTATCCCACTGACTTCTATTTTCAAGGGCCACACCATTGATGAATGCATCCGCCGATAAGGTCGGCACAAACTCTGACATTCGCCACGCTAACGCAGCTCTGCTGTCTATTACCCATGAGCTGCCTCCGGAGGTCGTCACGAGCGACTACTTCGATGAGCAGCTGGCCCAAACCTATAAGCGTCTGCGCATGCCGAAGGGCCTGCTGGAGCGTCTTGCCGGTATTAGCACTCGCCGCGGTTGGGCTGAGGGCCAGACCTTCGAGGACGGCGTTGTTGCCGCAGCCGAGAAGGCTATCGAGCAGGCGGGTATTGACCGCTCCCAGATTGGTCTGCTGATTAACGCTTCGGTGACTCGCGATAACTTTGAGCCCGCCGTTTCGGTGGGTGTGCACGACCGCCTAGAGTTGCCGCGTCACGCCCTGAACTTCGATATTACGAACGCCTGCCTGGGCTTTGTGAACGCGATGACTGTCGCCTCCACCATGATTGATGCGGGCGCTATCGACTACGCCCTGATTGTCGCTGGCGAGGACCCCTCCCCGTGGCACCGTACCGCGGTGCGCATCCTGAACAACCCCGATTCGACCCGCGAGGATGTGCTGGCGCAGTTCGCGACCCTGACCCTCGGTTCGGGCGCGGCGGCGGCTGTGATTGGTCGAGCTGACCGCCACCCGGAGGGTCACCGCATCGTCGGTTCGGTGTCCCGCGCGGGCACTGAGCACCGTAACCTGTGCATCGGTGGCGAGGCGGATCAGGGCATGAACACTGACGCCGAGGGCCTGCTCAAGCACGGTCTGGAGCTGGTGGCGCAGGCGTGGGAGCAGGCGCATCAGGACGGCTGGGAGTGGAACGATATGACCTCCTACGTGACCCATCAGATTTCTAACGCCCACACGAAACGCCATTATTGAGGCGGTCGGTATTGAGCGTGAGCGCATCCCTATGACCTTTCCCGAAGTGGGGCAATGTGGCTGCGGCGGCTCTGCCGATGACTCTCGCCGAGTGCGCGCCGACCTACACGGAAGGGCGACCGTATTCTGTGCATGGGTGTGGGTTCTGGCCTGAACACTGCCCTGCTTGAGATTCAGTGGTAACCCGGTAGCCAGCAGCCCGTTAGCCGGCAGCCCCGTTAGCTCTGTGCGGTAGATATTCACCGATTCGATCCGGAAGGATTCCCCCAGCATGCGCCATTTGAACTTCCCTAAGGCTCAGCCCCCGTATAACCCGGAGGAATGGGCGGGCGTGAACCCGCGCTACTCCCACCTTCTGGAGGTGCCCACCACCGCCCCGATTGAGCAGCGGGCGCAGCAGGCTGGCGCGCGCCGCTGGCACTACCTGGATAACCTTCCGGTGCTGGTCGAACAGGGTTTGGAGCCGATTGGCACGATTCTGTGCGTGCACGGCAACCCGACCTGGTCGTACCTGTGGCGTACCGTGCTGGATGCGGGCGTGAATGAGCGCGCCCCGTGGCGTGTGGTTGCGGTTGATCAGATTGATATGGGTTATTCGGAGCGCACCCACCTGGATTTGGAGGGTGAGCGCCGCTCCCTGACCGACCGTATTGCTGACCTGGGTGATTTCACGAAGGCGCTCGGTCTGGATGAGACCGATAAGCCGGTCGTGACCCTCGCCCATGACTGGGGTGGGCTGGTGTCCTTTGGTTGGGCGCTGGAGCATCGTGAGATTCTTTCGGGCGTGATGCTGACGAACACCGCGGTCTACCATGACGGCATTGAGAATATCCCTGCCGCCCTGCGCCTGGCGTTGGGTGTGCACGAGTGGGGCACTCACGATTCGACCGCGTTTATTGATGTGACCTTGGGTTTGGCTCAGAACGAGGGCCGCCTGCCCGCGCCGGGTTCTGCCGGTGCCGGGGCGCTTGATGGTGCCCTGCCGCAGCCGGTGGGTCAGCAGCCCAAGCGCCTGTACCCGAGCCCTCTGAACGAAGCGATTTACCGCACCTACCGTGCGCCGTACGCTCATTCGGCGTGGCGTGAGGGTGTGCGTAATTTTGTGGGCGATATTCCGACCGGCACCGATATTCCTTCCTATACGCCGATGCAGCGTATTGCCGAGCAGATCCGTGACCTGGACGTGCCCGCGTTCTTCCAGTGGGGCACGAAGGACCCGGTGTTCCAGCGCCGCTACCTGTTCGACCTGATGGAGCGCATGCCGCAGGCGAAGGTGCACCGCTACGAGAAGGCCTCGCACCTGGTCATTGAGGATTACGATATTGCCACCCCCATGATTTCGTGGCTTGCGCAGACCTTCGGCACAAGAGAGGATGGCGCTCTGGTGCCCCCGCACAACGTTGAGGCGGAGCATCGTGCCGCCCGCGCGCGCCGCCACGGTCTGACTACCGGCGAGGGCACTGCCACTGAGGGCGCTGTTCCCGCGGCATTCCGCCCCATGCTCGCTGCCCTGACTGAACGCGCCAACGACACCTCCACCGCCGTGGTGGATATGGACCCCAAGGGTGATGGCACCTCCGTTTCTGTGACCCTGACCTGGGCTGAGCTGAACCAGCAGGTCAACGCCGCCGCGACCCGCCTACACGCCCTGGGTGTGCGTCCGGGCGACCGCGTGAACCTGATGGTACCTCCGGGTGCCCGCCTGACCACCCTGATTTACGCCTGCATGAAGCTGGGCGCTGTCATTGTGGTGGCTGATACCGGTCTGGGTATTCCGGGTCTGACTCGCGCGTTGAAGGGCGCTAACCCGAGCTTCCTGGTGGGTATTCCCGCCGCGCTCAGTGCCGCCCGTACCCTGCTGTGGCCGGGTGTGCGTATTTCTGTGGAGCCGCTGGGTTCGGTGCAGGAGAAGCTGTTGGGCGTTGCCGGTTCGGTGTTTACCGCGCCCGCCGCTGACGGTACTCCGGGTGCGCCGGTGCCCACCCCGACCGTGGTGGAGTTCCCCTCCCCCGTGCCGGATGCTGATGCGGCGGTGCTATACACGTCCGGTTCGACCGGCCCGGCTAAGGGTGTGGTGTACACGCAGCGTCAGCTGGCGGGTATGCGCGACGCTATTGCGAATACGTACGGTTTTGCGCCCGGTAGCGGCCTGGTGGCTGGCTTTGCGCCGTTTGCGCTGTTGGGCCCGGCGCTGGGTGCTACCAGCGTGACCCCGACGATGGATGTGACCCGCCCGAAGACTCTGACGGCTTCGGCATTGGCGTCGGCTGCGGCGGCTATTGACGCGTCGGTCGTGTTTGCTTCCCCCGCCGCCCTGGTGAATGTGGTGGCAACCGCCGATGAGCTGAACGCTGAGCAGCGTGCGGCGTTGGCTAAGGTTCAGACCGTGCTTAGTGCTGGCGCGCCGATTCCCGTGCCGCTGCTGGAGGCGCTCTCCGCCCTGGTGCCGAACGCCTCCCTGCACACCCCGTACGGTATGACCGAGGGTCTGCCGGTGACCGATGTGTCTTTCGAGATGATTCGCCAGGCGATTGCTGAGGGCACCCCGAATGATGCCGGTGAGGTGCTTGACCCGTTCGCCCGTGACGGCGTGTGCGTTGGTTTCGCGGTGTACGGTGCGGCGGTGGCTATTGCGCCGCTGCTGCAGGACGGTTCGGTGGCGGATGAGCTGACCCATGAGCCGGGTGTGACCGGTGAGATTCTGGTGTCGGCACCGCATGTGAAGGACCGCTACGACACCCTGTGGGTGACTGAGGAGCAGTCCATTAGTACTCCGGGTTGGCATCATACCGGTGACGTCGGGCACTTGGACGCTTCGGGTCGCCTGTGGGTTGAGGGGCGCCTCGCGCACGTGCTGCTGACTTCGCAGGGCGTGCTGACCCCGGTTGCGGCTGAGCAGTCCGCCGAGTCCCTGCCCGAGGTGCGCCGCGCCGCCCTGGTCGCGGTGGGTCCTGCAGGTACTGCGGCACCGGTGCTGGTCATTGAGGCGTCCGCAAATACTGCCGCTTTGGAGGCGCGCCAGTCGGCGTCGGGTCTCAAGCGTGCTCTGCTCGATCGCGTGCCCGGCGCTCGCCGCTTCCCCGTTGCGGAGGGTGTGGCGCCCTTCGAGCTCTCGCAGCTGGTGCGTCAGAAGGTTGCTGAGGATACCGGCGTGGAGCTTGCCGCGGTGCTGGTGGTGCACGAGCATCCGACTGATATTCGCCATAATTCGAAGATTGACCGCCCCGCCCTGGGTGAGTGGGCGTCGAAGGTCCTTGCGGGGGCGTAAGCGCCTGCCGGATCCCTAAGTCTAAGGAGTATGATGTCCCCTCATTCTTCGCGTGAGTCCTCTTCCCACGAGCCCGCACCCCGCCTGTCGACTGCGCATGCGGTGACCTCCCCGACGGCGCGGTTCCGCAAGCCGGCGCAGCCTTTGGCGGCACGCTACACCGACCCCGCCCCGCGTTCGCTGCGCCCGGTTGAGGAGCCTGATTTTGCGCCGCGTATTGGCGAGCGCATCCTCTTTACCGGTGCGAGCGGCCTGCTGGGTCGTGAGAGCGTTCTGGCGTTGTTGCGTGCCGGCTATGATGTGCGCGTTTCAGCGTGGCGATTCGGGTATTGCGGCGCTTCTACCCGATTCGATTCGTCCCCGTTTTGAGCAGGTGCGCGGAGATATTACGAACGCGCAGGCTGTGGATCTTGCGATGACCGGCGTGAACGGCGTGGTGCATGCCGCGGCGAAGGTTTCGGTCAGCGGCGAGTGGGCGGACTATGAGCGCATCAACATTGAGGGCACCCGCACCCTGTTGCAGGCGGCGCTGAACCATTCGGTGGGTTCGTTCCTGTACATTTCATCGCCGTCGGTGGCTCATGCCGGTGCGGCGATTGTGGGTGATGGTGCCGGCGTAGCGTCCCCGGAGCATGCGCGCGGTAACTATGCGCGTTCGAAGGCTGCCGCTGAGCTGCTGGCGCTGGAGGCGAACGGCACTGCCCTGCCCGGTGGCGGGGTTTTGCGCGTGGGTGCGTTGCGCCCTCACCTGATGTGGGGTCCGGGCGATACCCAGCTGGTCGAGCGCATTCTGGAGCGTTCCGCCGCGGGCCGTCTGCCGCTGCTCTCCGGCGGTACCGGGCTGATTGACACGCTCTACATTGATAACGCCGCGGACGCCGTGGTGCGCGGCTATCAGCGCCTCGACGCTTTTGCGGGCAAGGCGCTGGTGGTGACGAACGGTCAGCCGCGCACTATCGCTGAGCTACTGGGTGGTTTCTGTGAGGCGGTGGGCGTTCCCGCCCCGCGTTTCTCGGTTCCGGCGAAGGTTGCGGCTCTGGCGGGTAAGATCATTGAGCGCGTCTGGGAGCGTCTGCCGAAGAACGTGACTGCCGGTGATGAGCCGCCGATGACGGAGTTCCTCGCCGAGCAGCTGTCGACCGCACATTGGTTTGATCAGCGCCGCACCCGTGAGCTTCTGCAGTGGGAGCCCGCCGTGTCGATTGAGGAAGGCTACGAGCGTCTGGGCTTGTTCTACGGGGACAGGTACAAGCGCTAAGTGCTTCTTTTCGAGTGGGCTTTCCTAACCCAGCTTTAAACGAATGACGGCGTAGCTACATCCCCCGTATGGGAGGAAGGTAGCTACGCCGTCATTTTGCGCCGGAGCGTCTATCTAGCGTGATGCTTTATGGAGCTTTTACCTAGCCCGCGCTTTTACCTAGCGAGAGCGCGGCGCCCGCTGGCAGTGCGGGCAACGATATGACGAACGGTTCTGGAACGGCTCGCGCACGATCAGGGAGGTGCGGCCCGCCTCCGCGCAACGGTGGCAGGGCTCCCCGGCACGGCCGTAGGCGTTCAGCGAGCGCTCAAAGTAGCCCGATTCCCCGAGCACGTTCACGTACAGGGCGTCGAAGCTTGTGCCGCCAGCCTCCAGGGACTCGCGCAGTACCTGGGTGACAGCCTCCAGCAGTTCGCGGGTTTGGGCGGCGCTGAGGGTGCGTGCGGGCTTCGCGTAGTGCAGCCGCGCACGCCACAGCGCCTCGTCGGCGTAGATATTGCCCACGCCGGAGATCACCGACTGGTCCAGCAGCACCTTCTTAATGCCGCTGGAGGTGCGCAGGAACTTGCGGCGCACCGCCGCGGGGTCGAAGAATTCATCCAGCGGGTCGCGGGCAATGTGCTTGACCGCCTCCGGTACTAGAAAACGCTCCGGTACTTCGCTCTGCCCCATTTCATCGGGCGCTGCTTTATTCGTTGCAACCGCCGCGGGTACGTCCGGCACCAGCGGGCTGAGGAACATACCACCGAAGATGCGCTGGTCCACGAAGAGCAGACGCTGCCCAGCGCTTGCCCGGTTGGTGCTCGCCGCGCTACCGGTAGCTCCAGCCGGTCCTAGCTCGAGCGCCACGCGCAGGTGCCGCGGCTGCTCATCAAACGCCGCACGAGCCCCCAACTCATTACCCGAGTCGCCGCCCGAGTTGCTGTCCGATTTGCCGCCCGGCTCATCGCGCACGAGCAGCTGACCGCTCATGCCCAGATGCACCACGAGCGCCTCGTCGGCAAGCGTGCCATCCGACTCGCTCAGGGTCAGCCACAGGTATTTGCCGCGGCGGTATGCACCGCGCAACGTCCTGCCGGTGAGTGCCGCCTCAAAGTGGGCGGGACCGGGCAGGTGCCTGCGCAGCGAACGGGCATCGACCACGCGCACCGCCTGCACGGGCCGACCCAACGAATGGTCGGCTAGACCTGCGCGAACGGTTTCCACCTCGGGCAGTTCGGGCATGGTTCCCTCCAATCAGCGGGGCTGCAGAATCAAGAGCCCACAGAGCTAACAGACCTGCAGGATGCTTGAATGAGCCTAAACCAGAACGCGGTACGCCTGCTCAGCGGCAAGGCGCTCCGCCTCCTTCTTACTCGGACCCACACCGGTACCGGCCTGCTGGTTCGCCACAATAGCGACCGCAGTGTACACGCGCGCGTGATCGGGGCCCTCACCGGTGACCTCGTAGCGCACGTCTCCCCAACCGCGGGCGGTGGCGAGGTTCAGCAGCTCAGTCTTCCAGTCGCGTCCAGAGTTCAGGACCTTCTCATCATCGAGCAGCGGCGCAATCAGGCGCAGCACCAGGTCACGAGCCGCCTCGCGACCGCACTCCAGGTAGGTCAGACCAAAAATCGCTTCCATGGTGTCGGCAAGGATCGAGTCCTTATCGGCGCCGCCGGTGTGAATCTCGCCCTTACCGAGCAGGATGTACCTGCCCAGGTCCAGGTCGCGTGCCACCTTCGCCAACGCCACCGTAGACACCACCACGTGGTGCAACTTCACGAGCTCACCCTCGGGCAGCTCGGGGTAGCGTCGGTACACTTCTTCAGCAATCGCCAGGGACAGCACCGAATCGCCCAGGAACTCCAGGCGCTCGTTATGCTCCACCCCGGGGTTCTCGAAGGCGTAGGAGCGGTGGGTTAGGGATAGCAAAAACGTCTCGGCGTCGATATCGACCCCGAGACGTTTACGCAACTCCCTAGTATCAACACTAGGAAATTCAGTCATAAGGATTCACCGCTTCTTAGGCGTCTGCAACCTTACGGCCCTTGTACTCCAGGAACAGGGCGTTGCCTGCAGCGTCGGTTACAACCTTTGCCTGGTGGGGCAGGCTGTAGGTCACGCGACCGTTTCTCAACGGTCTTAACCAGCTGGGGCACGGATGCCTTCCACTGGGAACGGCGTGCGCGGGTGTTAGCGCGGGACATCTTGCGCTTGGGAACAGCCACAGCTATCTCACAATCTCTAGTAACAACAATTTAGTTTTCGGTATCTGCACCGAGCAGGCCCTGCAGGGCCGACCAGCGCGGATCCAACACCTCGTGATGATGCCCGGGGTCATCCTCCAGGCGCGCACCGCAATCGGCGCACAGACCCTGGCAGGTGTCCCTACAAACAGGCTGGAACGGCAGTTGAAGGATTACTGCGTCCCGCAGAGCCGGTTCAAGGTCGATGGAATCATCCTCAACGGCGTACTGCTCATCTACTTCATCTTCGGGGCCGCCAGCCGGGGCCTTCTCAAAGACGAAAAGCTCTTGAATATTGGCCGACATCTCGTAATCAATCGGATCCAAGCAGAGGCTACACTCGCCGTGTACATCCACAACGACGGAGCCGGTAACTAGGATACCATCAACAACAGACTCCATACGAATATCGAGGTCAATATCCGAACCCTCTTCCACGCCGATGAGCGTGTTACCCAGGTCTGCCGGTGCGGGCAGGACCTCAGTGAGAGTTTCCATGGTGCCGGGGCGGTGAATCAGGTTAGTGACTGATACAACCAGCGGCGATGCGTCTGCACGTGAAATGGCGTTTCTCCTTACGAAATGTATAAACCAAAGTCCCATTTTAGGGGTCATTCGCACCGTTAATCAAGATTAAGCGCCTTTTAAATCTCTTTAAGTGGCGCTCACCTCTTAAATATCCCCTTAAGGAGGCGCCGCGCGGCTTTTAATCGGACGGTCGGGGCTACTACTGGGGGACTTAAGTGCCCGGTCGGCGGCACAGCTTGCTGTGCCGTGGGCATGTCGGGCGTGTCGGATGGGTGCGCACAAGGTGGTGTGCGCCTGGGTTGATGAGGCGTTTTCCTAGGCACTCTTCAGGGCGCGGGCGACCGCCTCCGGCACGAAGGGAGTCACGTCACCACCCAGCGACGCCACCTCACGAATAATCGTGGACGACACCGCACCGTAGCGATCCTCACCCGCCAAGAACACCGTCTCAACCTGCGCCAGGTGGCGGTTCATGCTCGCCATCGGAGCCTCATAACTGTAGTCCGTCGCCGAACGCAGACCCTTCACCAGCACCTTCGCACCACGCTCCGCCGCGTACTCGGCAAGCAGCACGCCCGGCGGAATCGGTTCCACGCTCACACCCTCAATGCCGAGCTCCTGCAGAGACTCACGCACCAGCTGCACGCGCTCCTCCAGGGAGAAACGGTACTTCTTGGAGCTATTGTGTGCCACGCCCACAATCACCTCGTCAAAGAGCTGAGCGGCGCGGACAATGATTTCCCAGGTGGCCGTGGTGCACGGGGTCAAAAGATCCGGGGCAGAGGGCAATCATGGCGGTCCCTTCACGAATAAATATCAGAGGTTGGAATGAGTAGATGCGGGCGAATTTAAGATGCGGGTTAGTGGCATGCGGACGAGCGCAGGCTGAGGTAGCAAGATCGGGCGGTGAGATGCGGCGGCAATCTTAGGCGGCGAGCTCTTCAGCATCCTCGCCAGATTCGTTGCCGAACTCGTCGCCCGCCTGCTCCTCCACCTCGTCAGGCTCCACATAGTAGAGAACCGTCTCACCGTGCTGACGGGTCGAAAAACAGTACAGGCCCTCGCCCCACACCGGCTCCGGGTCGCGTGAAGAACGCTCCACCACGACCACGGCGCCCTCGGCGAGCTTGGGGGTGAGCGCCTCCAGCAGCTCACTGACCTGCTCGTTCGGCATGGCGTAGGGCGGGTCAACAAACACCAGATCCCACGGGCCGGAGGCGGACTTCACGTAGGTCAGCGCCTGAGACTGCTGCACGCGCGCCGCAGAACCGGTAGCACCAGAAGAACCGGTGCGGCCCATCGCCTTCTCCACCGCGGCAACGTTCTTGCGAATCACCGCAACAGCCTTCGGGTACGTATCCAGCAGAGTCACGGAGGCGGCACCGCGTGAGAGTGCCTCGCAGCCCAGCGCACCCGAGCCACCAAAGGCGTCCAGCACGCGGGCGCCACGAATAATGTCGTAGCTCTCCAGCTTGGAGAAGAGGGATTCCTTCACCCGGTCGGTGGTGGGGCGAGTATTATCCCCCGGAACCGAGGCAAGGCGAACGCCTCCGGCAGCACCGGAAATAATACGGCTCATAGGTCTCTCCTCTTAACTAGTGCGGTGTGTTGACGTCAGGGTTTCAGCGAGTGGTGGGCAAGGCTGGTTGATGGGCGGAGCGGGCAGAGCGTTCTGCCCCGTTGGGCGCTTATCCCCTGCCGAGGAACGCCTCACGGTCAGCGTCCAGAGCGCGGTCAATCGTACGCGCCAACGACGGGTGCTTAGCCAGCGTCGGGTCCTTCTCCACCACCGAGCGGGCATCCTCGCGGGCACGCTCAATAATGTCGGCATCGGCGAGCGCCCGCAAGAACCGCAGGGTACTCTTCGAGCCCGATTGTGCAGCACCCAGAATATCACCCTCACGGCGCTGCGCCAGGTCGATGCGGGAAAGCTCAAAGCCGTCCGTGGTGGAGGCGACCGCATCCAGACGCTCTCGGGACACGCCGCCCTCCTCCTGGCGGGTAACCAGCAGGCAGGTGCCCGCGTAGCCGCCGCGACCCACACGACCGCGCAGCTGATGCAGGCCCGAGATGCCGAAACGGTCGGCGTCCATGATGATCATGAGCGTGGCGTTCGGGACGTTCACGCCCACCTCAATGACGGTGGTGCTGATGAGCAGGTCAATCTCTCCGCGCTCAAAAGCGGTCATGACGGCGGTCTTCTCCGCCGGATCCATGCGGCCGTGCAGGGTGCCGATACGCACACCGACGAGGGCGTCCTCAGCGCTCAGGTAAGAGTACATTGAGGCGACCGAGGTCAGCTGAACCTTGCCGTCACTACTGGCGCTACCGCCCTGACCGAAATAGCCCTGGGCTGAGTTGCCCGCGCCTGCACCGTTGAGGCTGGATGCGCCAAAGAACGCGGCGCCCTCCTCCAGGCTGTCGCCGTCCTCCCCGATTTTGGGTACGACAACGTACACCTGGTGGCCCGCGTCGATTTCTTCGCGGGCGCGCCTCCACAGCCGGGACGCCCAGGCAGGCTTCTCGGCGAGGGGCACCACGTGCGTTGAGATTTTCTGTCGGCCCGCGGGCAGGGTGTCGAGCACGGATACGTCCAGGTCACCGAACACGGTCATAGCGACGGTACGCGGAATGGGCGTTGCGGTCATGACCAGGCGGTGCGGCAGGGCGCCATCAGTGCCGCGCAGGCTGTCGCGCTGCTCCACACCGAAGCGGTGCTGCTCGTCCACGACGACCAGGCCCAAATCGTGGAAGCTCACCTCGTCGGAAAGCAGGGCGTGGGTGCCAATCACAATCTGGGCGGTGCCGTCGGCGAGTTCCTGCAGTACCTTGCGCTTGGCGCGGGTGCCCATGGAGGCGGTCAGCAGGCGCACGCGCACACGGCCGGATTCTTCCCCGCCGTCAATCGAGCCGTCAGCATCAGCAGGACCGTCAGCGTCAGAGCCTTCGGGCGCCGCCATATCCCCCAGAATGTCCAGCACCGAACGCAAATGCTGCTCGGCAAGCACCTCGGTCGGGGCGAGCATCGCGGACTGGCCGCCCGCATCGGCAACCTGCAGCATGGCGCGCAGAGCCACCACGGTCTTACCGGAACCCACATCACCTTGCAGCAGGCGGTTCATGGGCGATTCGCTCGACAAATCCGCGGCAATCTCAGCGCCCACCTTCTGCTGCCCCTCAGTCAGCTCGTAGGGCAGAACCTCAAGCAGCTGATCGGCGAGTCCACCCTCCACGGCGGGGCGCGGCTGGGTCAGGTGCGCGGCACGCACTGAATGCAGGCGGGCGAGCGCGCTCTGCAGCACGAACGCCTCGCGGTAACGCATCTGCGCCTGCGCGGCACGCCAAGTGTCCTCCGAGTCGGGGGTGTGCAGGGCGCGGTACGTCCACTCCAGGGACGGCACCTTGCGGGCGCGACGAATCGTGTAGGGTACCGGGTCTTCAAATTCTTTGAGCGGCACCTTTTCGAGTAGCTGCGCCATGTAGCCGCTAATGCGGTCGGTGGGCAGCTTCACGGGGGCGCGGTAGACGGGCACGGGGGCGGTGGCGGCGTCGGTGACGTCCGCGCCGGAGGCGTCCTTCGAGAGCAGGGCGTAGTGCGGGTTGGTGAGCGTGTACTCGCCGCGGTAGATGCCGACCCTGCCGGAGAACATCATGGTTTCACCCTCGCGGATTTCCCGGGCGGCGGTCCAAGCGTTGAAGAAGGAAAGCTTCATCTGCGAGCCAATGAGCACGCCCGCGCCGGGGTTCGTCATACTGGGCGCGGGCACGCCAAAGAGGCCTCCCTGCGCGAAACTATCCTGCGCAAAACTGTCCTGCGCGAACGAATCTTGGCCGTAGCTATCTGCGTAGCCGCTGTAGGAGGCGGGTTGCGCTCCCCTGCCCTGTGCCGGGTTCTGGGCAGCTGGGTTCTGCGTGGAGTTAGCGAGCGCATTAATGCGCGGGTTGTGCATCCCGGTCGCCTGCCAGCTCTGCGCGGGCACGCCGGATACTCTGGATACGCTGGATGCGCCGGGGCGGTTAGCGCGCCCGGGCACCACGGATACAGGACCGCCAGCCCCAAAACCGGCAGCCCCAAAACCTGCGGGTGCGTCCTGCCCGGTGGCGTCGGAGAGCCGGTCGGTGATGGTCACTTCCGTGATTTTGCCGCGGCGCGCCGCCATGGTTCGAGTGCTCACGTGCACCACGCGGGCGATGATGGTGACGTCCTGGCCTTCAACGAGTTCGGCGAAGGAGCTGAGCTCGCCGCGCGGCAGGTATTTGCGCGGGAAGTATTCGAGCATCTCCCCGACGGTGTGCAGGTCCAGGTGCGTGGCGATTGCCTTGGCGCTGGGTGCGGGAAGGTACTTTTTGAGCGGCGCGTTTTCGATGCGGTCTTCGGAGGCGTAGCGCGCCAGGGCACGGCTCTTAGCCTCCGCGGCGGCTGAGGCGGACTTCGCAGCCGCGACTTTCTCGGCCGCAACCTTCTCAGCGGTTGCCTTCTTTGCGGAAGCTTTCTGGGCGGGCGCTTTCTTTGCGGGAGTTACCTTCTTCGCTACGACCTTTTTAGGTGCAGTCTTTTTGGGTGCGGGCTTTTCAGCTTCTGCATGAGGCGCGCTCTTCTGCTCGCCCCCTTCGCTTGCCTTCGTTACCTTCTGTAGGCGCGCCGAAGTAGCCCGCACGGGAGTCTCATTCTCCTGCGGGCTCGGTTCGTTCTGAACTAGTTCTTTCTGGGCAGGTGCTTTCCGGGCAGGTTCCCCCGGCAGATGTGCTTCCGGCTGAGTAGCCTGCCGTGCCGCCAACGCAATATCGACCAGCTCGTAGATAGCGTCGTCGGTCATGGTGTGCGCGGCGGGACCCAGCGAATGTTTGAGCGTCTTGAGTGCCTTACGGTAGGGGGCGCTGGCGCGCTGTGCCGCGCGTTCGCTCAGCTCGGCGCGGTTCACCTCGCCTCGGGCGTAGGCGGCAAGATCGCGCACGGTCAGCTCGGCGGTGGTGCGGAGCTGCTCATCGCTCAGTAGCGGCGCATCCTTTTTCCGCTGCCGAGCTCGGGTCGCGGAATCAGCACGGGTCGCAGAACCGGCACGGGCAGGCTCCACAACCGTTGAATCTACGGACTCAGAATCTACGGGCTCACTCTGCGCTGCCTCAGCTTTTGCAGGCTTAGTATTTGTCGGCTTAGTTTTGGCGGGAGCAGGCTCAGGAAGCCCCAAGTCCAGGGCTTCCTGCTGCGGATTTACGGAACGTCGGGCGGGGCTCATGCGCCGCCCTCCGCACCGCACGCGTGGTCGGCGTGACGACCATCCGCCAGGGAGGAAATACGCTCATCTGACCACTGACCGTAGCCCATGATCAGCTCGCGGGCGGGGTCGATGTCGGGAACGTGCACGTGCAACGCCCAGAGTCCAGCCGCCATGTCCAGGGGCGTAATGAGCAGGCTGTCACCTATGGCTTCAAGCTCCGGGCGCAACTGCGCCAGGGCGAGGGGCTCGCAGGTCAGCGTACCCATGAGCTCCCAGCCGCTCTGCCCCGCGTGTTCTGCGTGCCCGACAGGTTCAGCGCCCGCCTGTTCAGAACCCACTCGTGCCGCAGAACCGGCTACAGAAGTCACACCGGCAGAGGGCGCACGGAGCATGGACTCTACCTGCGCCTCGCTCAGAGTTGCGCCCTCCCAACGCGGGTTGGAGTACACCACGGCAAGGTAGAAGCCGAGCGCGCCGGCATCCACGAAACCAGCAAGCTCAGGCGAGGGAGGGAACTGCGCGGTACGTTCCAGGGCGGCACGCATCAGCGCACGTCGACGCTCTTTCAGCACCTCGTCAGCAACTTCTGCGTCCTGCGATGCATCATAGTGTGCGTCCAGGCGGGCGAGCTCCACCATAACCGACAGCATCGTGGAGGGCACCATCTGCTCCCCCACGCTGGCGCGAATACGCTCAGCCGCGAACGCCATCGCGCGCGCCTCAGCGTGGGCGTACTCCAGCTTCACTTCGCGGTGCTTCGGCAGGGAACCGCCAGCCAGCACACGTTCGTAGTCTGCTTCCAGAGCGCGCACGAGCGGCAGCTCATCGCCTGCGTCGCCGAGCTCCTGGGCGAGGTTTCCGGGCAGGAACCAGTAGCTACGCACCGCCTCCAGCGCCCAAGCGCAGAGCAGAGTACCGGAGTTGCCGCGCGCCACGCGGGATGCGCGCATAATCGCGTGCTCGTAGATTCCGCCCAGCTGAATCCACAGGTGGGCGAGGGTTTCTTCTTCGGAGGCGCCCGCCGCCTCGGGCACGCACGCGCCCTCCCCGCCGGGAATTTCGCCAGCGGGAAGAACCTCGCTGGGCAGAACCTGCTCCATGCCCCGCTCAAACTCTTCGGTCAGGGTCAGCAGGGTGTGGGCGATATTGGAGCCGGTGTCCTTATCGGGCACGGGGAACCCGTTGAGTTCGTTGAGCGCCTCGCGGTAGCGTTCGATGGTGGTGCGGGCGGCGGTGGACCACGCTACGCCGAAGCGGTAGGCGCGCACGCAGGCGCGGCGGTAAATCTCGCGCTCTTCGGTGCGCTGGTTCTGTTCTGCGTTCACGCTACCCTCCCTATCAGTTTCGCGTGGTTCCCGACCGATTTCCCGGTCAGTTCCCGACTAGTTCTCAGCGCCCGCGGCACGGGCAGAATCCAGCCTATTTCGTACTTCTATTCTAAGCAATTTCGGTTAAATGTACGGTATTGCCCACCGTCCATCCCGCGGGCTGAAAACACGGACGGAACACAAACCCCACGCACCTCGCGGCACCCGGTGACTTGCGGTACTCGGTGACTTGCGGTACTGGGTCAAGCTTCTACGCGGACGCTCCGTAGTGTTCCCATCCCATACCGTCCAGGGAGCGGCCGTCCATCACGACCGCCGCGCCGGTCACCGCATTGTGGCGGCGTTCGGCACCGTAGAGTTCGGCGCTCAGACCGCGTTCCGGGGTGTCCGCAACGCAGGTACCCAGGGGCACAAACTCTTCGGGCACCTCACCGGGGAAGGTCGCCAGCAGGCCGTGGTCTTCTCCGCCGACCAGCACGAAGGTGCGCGCCAGGGATGCGGGGCTCTCCCCCGCCTCGTTGCGCTCACCAATCGCCAACAGCAGGCGCGCCAGCGGTAGCAACGGCTCGGCGAACGCATCCACGGCGGTGCGATCGAGGCGCATCTGCACCCCGGAGGCGGCGGCAACTCGTCCGGCGTCCTTGACGAGTCCGTCGGAGAGATCCAGCATGGAGCTTGCCTTATGATGGCGCGCCACCTCACCGGCGGGGATGGGGCTGACCGGGTGGTGCTGCGAGTCGACGGCGCGCTCGCAGACCGCAATCATGTGCGCGGCCTCTTCGGGGCTGAGGGTGCGGGCAAGCTCGATGAGCCCTTCGGGAAGAGCGCCAGCACCTTCCGGTTGCTGCTGAGCCCACGCCCGACTGACCGTGCCCAGCACCGCCTCAGCCTCCTGACCTGTGGCAATGGCACGCAACAGTGCCGTGGCGGGCAGGGAGAGCGGGTTGAGTAGCAGGCGCAGACCGGCATCGGACCAGGCGGTACGTCCCGCCAGGGCGATAGTGTCGCCGGGGCGTGCGCCGGAGCGCAGTACAGCGCGATCCGTGTAGCCGAGGGCGGTGACGGTCACCGACATTTCGGTGGAGTCGCCAATATCGCCGCCGCCAATCACGCATTCGGTGGCTCCGCAGGCGTTGATTCCGTCCACAATGCCGTGGGCGAAGTCGTCAATCCAGCCGTAAGGAGTGCTACCGGGCAGGCTCAAGGAGATGAAGAGGCTCGCCGGGCGCGCACCCATGGCGGCAACGTCGGCGAGGTTCTGGGTCGCGGCTTTGCGCCCCACATCGTAGCCGCTACTGCGGGCGGGTTCCAGAATGAGCTCACCGGCCTCACCCGCCCGTGCGATACCGCCGGGCCACAGGTTCATAAAGTCCTGGTCCTCAACGAGAGTGTCGGTGGTGACCACGGTACGCTGACCGGGCGCGGGCGCGGCGAGGACGGCACAGTCGTCACCGGGACCCACCTCGAGGGGTTCGCTGCGCCCCGCCTGGCGTGCCGCTGCGGCAACCTGCTCGTTGTGGGCGTTGATAATCGGCATGAAAGCGCGCAGAACGCGGGACTCCCCCCAGCTTTGAGAGAGGTGTCTCTCGCATGGGGTTGTCCCGCGTTTCGCTAAAAGTCTGAGGATTCACATCCTCTATTATCGCGTATTCTTACGCGTTATGTTCGCCTTATGCTCCGCGGCTGAAGTAGCGGATTGCCAGAGCAATCAGCACCAGACCGATGAGTGAGAAGAGGATCAGCGGTGCAATGCCGGAAAGTCCGGAATCGTCCGCGTCCGCATTCTTCACGGCCTGCTCCTGGGCGGCGTTCGCGCCGTCAGCCTTTGCCACGCTCTTTGCGGATCGGCTGGCACTAGCCGAGGTGGAGGAGCTAGGCGACTTCGAAGCCGATACCGAGCTTGAGGAGCTCGAGGGGCTTACCTCGTGGGAGTGGTCCTCGTCGGTCTTATTGCGCGAGAGGTATCCAGCAACCCAGTCTGCCGCACCCGGGATGGAGTCATTCGAGCCGTTATTGGCTGCAATTCGTCCAAGGGTGGTACCGCCGGAACGCAACGGATCGTCATCGTCGCCATCAGCCTGTCGCTCGGTGCCTTGCTCGGTGAAGAGCTCGAAGATCCCGAAGAGGAACTTGAGGATTCAGAGGAGTTGCCCGGTCGCGGAAGCTCAATGGAGATGATGACATCTTCCCCAGAGACTTCCTGACGATTGCCGGGGACGGTCACCGGGTTGTTCGCCGGAGGAATCGGAGCAACAGGTTCGGTCTCGATCGGGGTAACCGATTTGGAGTCCGAGCTGTCCTTGTTATCCTCTACCGGAGCTACCGGAATCACGGGGATGACCGCATCCTTGGTCGGCTCCTGCTTAGCTTCCTTGGAGGGCTCCTGAGTCGGATCCTGAACCGGGGCCGGGACGACCGGAACCTGAGAAGGATCCTGGGTGGGTGCCTCAGTCGGCTCGGGAGTAGGTTCCGGGGTGGGCTCTACCGTAGGCTCAGGAGTCGGATCCTGAGTAGGCTCAGGAGTTGCATCCTTGGTGGGTTCTGCGGTGGGCTCCACAGTAGGCGCAACGGTCGGCTCCGCAGTCGGAGCTACAGTCGGCTCAGCCGTCGGAGTTGCGGTAGGAGCAACACTCGGTTCGGCACTTGCGCTAGGAGCTACGGTCGGCGTAGCGGTAGGTTCAGCGGTCGCATCCTTAGAGGGCTCTACGCTAGGACTCGCTGTAGCACTCGGGGTTTGCAGTCGCACTCGCTGAAGCGGTGGGCTCGGCAGTGGGCTGCGCGGTAGCGTTCGGGGTAGGAGTCGCATCCGGGCTGGGCGTAGCACTTGCGGAAGGCTCGGCGCTAGCGGTGGGCTGAGCGCTCGAAGAAGCGCTAGGCTGAGCGGTGGGCTCTGCCTGCGCGTTTGTTAGTCTTATTGTCCCCCTGAGCGGTGGGCCATGCGCTCACGGTTGCGAGCGTGGGTACTGCCGTCTGAGAGGAAGATGCCGCGTTTGCGGTGGGGTCCAGGGTTTGGCTTGCGGTGCCGACAGGGTTGGGCGGAACCTGAGACGCAGCCTCCTGCACATCTTGAGCAAATGAGGCTACGTAGGGGCTTCCGGAAGCAACCAGTGCTGTCGCCAGACTCGCAGAGACCACCTTACGGTTTCGTTTTCCCAAAGGTTGTCCTTGACTTTCTGATACGTTGTGAGTGAATAGATACCCAATCGCTAGGGCAGATTGGATATACCTTCATCTATTCTACCGAATCGGCTTTTTCTTCATTACTCATTTTAGCGCTTTCATACCAATCTTTGAGCTTCAAGATGTGCAACGACCATCAACAACATCTTTTCATTACCTAGAAGCATCATTTCATGCACTTGTGAGCAGAATTACGTTTTGCCTTATCAGTACCACTTTAAAACTTGCACTCCACCATCCAAGCGACTTCGAGGCGAATATAAGTGATTTTTCTCATGAGTGAAAAACGAGCGATTCTCATAAGCTTTTGGGGCTCAATACGTACCAATTACCCTTCCCACAAAGGCATTAACTTGCCCACCGCGCAAAAAGCGCCCCGGCGCGAATCCCTCAAGAATCCGCACCGAGGCGCCTTACAACAGGGGCTACTCCCCCGCCGTTACGTATTCAATAACTGAGCGCAGTCAAAACGACGGCGCGCCCAAGAACTAGCGCTACCTCAAGAACTAGCGCAGACCCAGGGGGCGTTCCATCGCCAGGGTCAGCAGCTCGCTAATCAGGTCGGTGTAGGAAATGCCGGTGCTCTCCCACATGGTCTTGTACATCGAAATCGGGGTGAAGCCGGGCATGGTGTTCACCTCGTTGATGACCAGGCGGCCGTCCTCAGTGTAGAAGAAGTCCGCACGAGACAGACCCTCACCATCCAGCGCCAGGAATGCCTTGACTGCCAGTTCGCGCAGGCGCTCCTGCACATCCTGCGGCAGGTTTGCCGGGCACACGGTCACAGCCGAGGACTCAGAGACGTACTTCGCCTCAAAGTCGTAGAAGCCGTGGTCCTCGATCCACAACCTCAATCTCGCCGGGGTAGGATGCGCGCGGCATCTCGCCGTGGTGGCCATCGAGCACAGCGCACTCGATTTCGCGGCCCACAATACCCGCCTCAATAATGATCTTCGGGTCGTGGCGGCGTGCCTCTTCAATCGCGGGCACGAGCTCTTCCACCGAATCCACCTTGGTAATACCGAAGGAAGAACCTGCGCGGGTCGGCTTCACGAACAGGGGAAGCCCAGCTTCAGCACGCGCTCCAGAATCTGCTCGCGGTCCTCGTGCTCCCACTGGCGGTTGGTGACAACCTCGTAGGGGCCGACCTCCAGGCCAGCAGACTCGAAAGCAACCTTCATGAAGTGCTTATCCATACCCACAGCGGATGCGGTCACGCCGCAACCCACATAGTGCAGGTCAGTCATTTCCAGCAGACCCTGCACCGTGCCGTCCTCACCGAAGGGGCCGTGCAGCAGCGGGAACACAACGTCTACCGGTGCAGTGCGGGTAACGTTACCCTCAGCATCCACCAGGGTCAGGCGGGAATCGCCGGCACCCATCGGCAGGAACACCTGCTGGGTACCCTCGGGGAACTCCGCGGTACCACGAGTGCCGGCGGTCAGCTCGGCAAGCTGCTGCTCATCGGTCAGGTACCAGCGGCCGTCACGGGTAATACCGATAGTGATGACGTCGTAGGCGGTGCGGTCAATAGCGCCCAGAACGCCGGCAGCGGTAATGAGCGAAATCGGGTGCTCAGAGGAGCGGCCACCGCACAGCAGGGCGACGGTCTTCTTCTCGGTCATATATTTCTCCTAGTCAATGTTCCCCTACCCTTAGGTCCGGAAGGTGGAACGGCAATGCGTCAATAATCCTAACGCACGAATACCGTCGCGGTCACTGATGCGTTTCTCACGCGCCGGTTTTCCGCAACGGTATCCGTCCTTGGATGTTTACATTCAATCTTCTTCTAGTATGTCCTGGCACACAACCCGAATCAAGGGGTGCCAGCACACCAGAAAGCTCTAACCTTAGTGGCCCTCATGCTTGAGGCGGCGACCCAGCAGCAGAGGCGCCAACTCCTCAATGCCAATACGGCCCGAAAGCACAGCCACCACAGCCTCAACAATGGGCATCTCCACGCCGTGGCGACGAGCCAGCTCAGCCACCACCGGTGCCGATTTAATCGACTCAGCAGTCTGGCTCATATGCTCGTGCAGGCGGTCAGGGGTAACACCCTGAGCCAGCAGGCGGCCCGCCGTGTGGTTACGAGACAGCGGCGAAGAGCAGGTCGCAATCAAGTCGCCCATACCGGCAAGACCGCTCATCGTCGCAGCCTCGCCGCCCAACGCCACCGCCAGGCGGGTAATCTCCGCCAGACCGCGCGTCATAATGGACGCCTTCGAGTTATCGCCATAATTGCGGCCTTCGCAAATACCCACGCAAAGGGCAATCACGTTCTTCACCAGGCCACCAATTTCAGTACCAACCACATCCGTGTTGGTGTAAGGGCGGAAGTAACCGCACGCAATCGCGTGAGCAACAGCCTCAGCCACCGGCAGGGTACGAGCCGCAACCACGGAGGCGGTAGGCTCCTCCCCCATGATTTCCTTCGCCAGGTTCGGGCCCGACAACACGCACACGCGGTGCGGAATATGGCCGATCGCGCGCAGATCAGCACCGCGCAGAGCCATGGATTCTTCCAGCTCCTCGGTAATGACCTGCGACATGCGCAGACCCGTACCGGTCTCCAAGCCCTTCGCCAAAGACACCAGCATGGCATTCGGCTCAATATAGCGGGCGAAGCTCTGCAACTGCGAACGCAGAACCTGCGCGGGCAGGGCAAGAACCACAATATCCGCACCGGCAAGCGCCGCGGGGGCATCCGCCGTGAAGTGCATGTTATCCGGTAGCTTCATTCCCGGAAAATAGCGGGCGTTCTCGCGGGTGCGCTCACACTCAGCCATCACCTGCTCATCACGACCGATGAGGGTCACGCGAGTGTCATCGCCGCGCTCGCGGGCAGCATCCGCCGCAATCTTAGCGAAAGCGGTGCCCCAGCTACCGGCGCCGAGCACCGCAATAGACTGTACGGTCGCCGGAGGGGTAAATTCAGGGCTTGCTGCGGGGGTGCGTCCAAAGAAGGTCACGAAAACACCTGCCTCTCTTCCTTGCGAGCTTATTGTGCGAGTCCCTGACAGGCGCCTCAGCAAATAGCCGCGGCTTCTGTCAGGGCCTCACGATTTTCCCAGCTGGGATGCTACTTTTCGTCCGGTTCGCCGAGCGCGCCACCAACCGGCCCCGAAGGGGTGCCGGGGGCTTCACGACGCTTCGTGCGGGGGTTCCAACGACCTTCAGGAGCCTTCTCGCCGCGGATCTTCTCCAGCTCGGCGGTAATAGCGTCCAGCATGGCGTCGGTGACCACGCCCAGTTCGGTGCGGGTGTGCTTAGCCTCGGGGCTGGCGTCCTCAACGAGGGAGGCAATATCCAGCGCCTTACCAACCTGCACTCGCACGGTCTTGCGCGGGAACAGCGAAATCTCGCGCTTCTCCTTGATGCGGCCGTCCTCGCCAGCCTCATCCACGTAACCGAGAATCTGCTCGTCACCCCAGTGCGCCACCGGGTAGACGGGCGCACCAGTCGCAAGAGCCAGACGAGCCGCACCGGTACGCGCCTGCATGGGCCACAGCTGCGGATCGTGGGTGGTGGTGCCCTCCGGGAAAATCACGACGGCACCGCCAGCCTCAACAATCTTGCGGGCAGTAATCAGGGACTTACGCGCATCCACCGAACCGCGAACCACAGGAATATGCGCGAGCTTGCGCATAATGTAGCCGAGCACGGGAGCACGGAAGAGCGAATCCTTCGCCAAGAAACGCGGCAGGGCGCCCTCAACGAAAGCAGGGAAAGCCACGGTCACCGGGTCAAGCTCAGTGGTGTGGTTAGCCACGATAATGTACCCGCCGCTCGTAGGCAGATTCTCGCGGCCGGTAATCTCAACGCGCGCGATGAGCTTGTACAGCCCGCGTGCGGCGTTACCGAGCACCTTGTACAGAGCGTCACCGTAAGCGGTGGGCTCAATCTCCGGCAGCGCTTGCTTTCCCTGCTGTCCGCTCATTAACCCTGAACCTCAACTTCCTCGGGCTCAACAACGACGATTGCTGCATCGGGCTTGGGAGCCTTCGACGCCTTGCGTGCCAGCACCTCAAAGTTGGCACCCAGGCCCTTGAGCTTCTCCTCGAAGTTCTCGTAGCCGCGAGCAATCAGCTCAACACCGCTCACGTGAGAGGTGCCCTTAGCAGTCAGCGCAGCAATAATGTGGGAGAAGCCGCCGCGCAGGTCCGGAACCTCAATGTCGGCACCGGTCAGCGGGGTGGGGCCAGAAATAATAGCGGAGTGGCCGTAACCCTTACCCTCGAAAACGGCAGGGTCGTGCCGCCCACGCAGTCACGCATGACGACGATATCTGCGCCCATCTGCTTCAGCGCGTTGGTGAAGCCGAAACGCTCCTCGTACACGGTCTCGTGCACGATGGACGCGCCCTTAGCCTGGGTCAGCGCCACGACGAGGGGCTGCTGCCAGTCGGTCATGAAGCCGGGGTGCACGTTGGTCTCAAAGACGATGGGCTTCAGCTGAGCACCGGGGGTGCGCTGAGCCGGGTGGGTGAAGCGGATACCGTCAGCGGTCACCTCGTACAGGCCGCCCATCTTGCGGAACTGGTTCAGGAACGCAGTCATATCCTTCTGAGCTGCACCGCGAACGAAAATGTCGCCGCCGGTAGCCAGCGCTGCAGAAGCCCACGAAGCGGACTCGTTACGGTCGGGCAGGGACGCGTGATCGTAGCCGGTCAGCTCGTCCACGCCCTCGATGACGATGGTGCGGTCCTCGTTGATGAAGATGATTGCGCCCATCTTCTGCAGAACAGCAATCAGGTCAATAATCTCAGGGCTCAATCGCTGCGTTGCGCAGGATGGTCTTACCCTTAGCGCGCACACCGGTGAGCAGAACCTGCTCGGTAGCACCCACGGAGGGGTAGTTCAGCACAATCTCTGCACCCTTCAGACCCTCTTCGGGAACAATCAGGGTGGTGCCGGTTTCGTCGTCCTTCTCAACGACTGCGCCGAACTTGCGCAGCGCAGACATATGGTAGTCGATGGGGCGGTCACCGATCTTGCAGCCACCCAGGTTGGGGATGCGTGCGGTACCGAGGGTGTGCAGCAGCGGGCCCACCATCAGAATCGGGATGCGGGAATTACCACCGAAGAGCTGAATCTCCTCTGCGTTCTTTGCGGCGGTGGTTGCATCCTGTGCGGGGTTGAGGGTCAGAACACCAGCTTCGCGGTCGTAATCGACCTTTGCACCGTGCAGCTCCACGAGGGTGGTAACGATTTCGACATCGCTCAGGTCAGGGACGTTACGCAGGGTCGAGGGGGTCGAACCGTGCAGTGCTGCGACCATCGCCTTGGGCACCAGGTTCTTGGCGCCTCGAACGTGGACCTCACCAACGAGCGGAGTGCCACCTTCAATGCGAAGCTTGCTGATGTTCTCAGTCATTAAAAATCCTTTGTGGAGTCGGCTGGTTTAGGCCGAACTTTAACAGTGTGCCGATGCGCCGCGTTCTGTCGTGCCGCGCCCCTGCCGGTAGCAGGGCGAAACGGGCGCATATATTCATCATTATTCTAAGCCCTGCGTAAAGGTGCTCCAAACACTGAAGAGCCTTTGGAACTCGTGACTGAGATTTTGCTCTGTTGTGTATGTGAAAAACCGCTCTGACCCCCTCAGAATCAGAGCTAGAAAAAATAAAAAGATACACAAATATTCACACTAATGCAAACATTTTCTGTTTCTTCGCCAAAATTTGACGTTAGTTTCTTCTTTTTAACGTCCGAATTTGAACTTGAGAGCAACCTCACCCCTACAATAACGTGCACACTCGTGCCCGCTGAGCGGTGCCTCCACTCTCACGGAGAAGCCAATCAGCTCTCCACTGCGGCATAGGCGCCGGCACCGACCTTGCACCCGCGCAGTACAGAGCCTCACAGGAGGGTGCGTGGCGTGCATTCACTGCATAAACCTTTGCGATGGTACCCAACCAAAACGGTTCGGCTTCCTGATTCACTTCAACTTCAAAAATTCACTTCAACATCACCGTAAATATTCGAAAGTCAACCAAAAACCAGGGCGTATCGCAACCAACCACAGGTCGCTTCGCGGCTGCATCCGCGAACTACCGGAGGACCCCAAATATGACACATCACAACACTGCATCACGCATTTCGCGCCGTCGCCTCGTACAGGGTGCGGCATGGAGTGCCCCCGTTATCCTCGCCAGCGCAACCGTCCCTGCATGGGCGGCAAGCGGCGAGCCCACCTGCTCCCCCGCTCTGACCCTCAAGCCGACCGCAACCGGCTACGACGACAAGGCTGGCGCATACACCGAATGGCTCGTCCCTGAAGGCGTTGGACGAGTACGATTCGACCTCGTGGGAGGTGCCGGCGGTGCCGCATCTTCCTTTACTCCCCGATACCTGACCGACGTCACGAACGCGGCCCTGGCTGGCGGCGGTGCCGGTGCACAGCTCAGCGGTGTTCTGACGGTCAAGTCCGGCGACATCCTGCGCGTCTGGGCGGGTAACGGCGGCGTCGGCTCCGCAGCCGGCGCGGAGCCCGCACTCGGTGGCGAAGGCTACGCAGCCGGCGGCGACTCCACCGGCTCCAGCACCGCAACCGGCGCAGCGCAGGTAGTGGACACCGATAGCGGCTACGTGTACGGCGCGTCCGGCGGCGGCTCCTCCGCGGTCGAGCTCGTCCGCGACGGCGCAGTCACCGTCGTAGCCGTTGCCGGCGCTGGCGGCGGTGGCGCACAGCTGGGCACCCTCACTACCCACCAGCGCATCTTTGACGCGCAGCCCAAGGACCAGCTGAACCCGGCACTGCGCGTGGCACTGGACGGCCGTGACGCATCCACCACCGCAGGCGGTAGCGCAGGCGGCGACCTGGGCACCGACAACACCGGTCAGGGCGGCATGCTCATGGCAAGCCCCTACCAGGAGTTCAAGCCCCTTGAGGAGGACGACAAGACCCTGGACATGCGCTTCATGGTCACCGGCGGTACCGCTGGCCGCTCCGGAGTGGCGGGTACCCTCGGTGAGGCGCTGGTCGGCATTCTCGACGAGAATAACGAGCTGAAGCTCCAGCCCATGTCTACCTCCTGGTTCGAATCGTACAGCTTCCCGCGCTACTACCTTTACCAGGGCGACTCCGTGCATGAGGGAGAGAAGGGCACCGGCGGTGCGAACGCAACCGGCTCTTACCGCGGTAAGGGCGGCTCCGGCGCGCTGCTTTCCCGAACCCACGGCAAGCTCTCCCTCACCTCCGTAGCATCCGGTGGTGGCGCCGGCTACGGCGGCGGAGGCGCAGGCCTGAACATCTGGACCGTTGGCTCATACTACGAGGGCGTTTTCGGCCGTCAGGTGCAGTTCGAGGGCGAAGGCAACATCTACTCGCTCAGCGCCCTGAGCAGCGGCGGCGGCGCAGGCGGCAGCTACATTAACCACGAGGTGGTTTCTGACTTCGCTCTTGCCACCGCACAGAACGCGAACCCGACCGCGGGTGTGCGCTCCCCCGGTTCGGCGGCGCTGTACAGCTGTACCGAGAACGCAACCTTGAACACCCCCATCACTGAGGGTGCCTAAGCTCTAGGTATTGAATAAATACGCCTCCCCGGAAGTTCCGGGGAGGCACATTCATATGTGTGCCAGGTTTTTGGGTACAGAAAAGCTCGAAGGCGGCGACTGAATCAGTCGCCGCCTTCGAGCTTTATATATCTACGGCTTAGAGTTCCCCGACTTAGAGCTCCTGAGTGCGGGGCATCCAGGAGGGGCGCTTCGCCTCGTACGCTTCAATAGCCTCGAGGTTCTGCAGGGTCAGACCGATATCGTCCAGGCCCTCCATGAGGCGCCAGCGCACGTAGTCGTCAATCTCGAAGGGAACAACCAGCGCGCCCACGGTTACGGTCTTGGACTCCAGGTCAACGGTGATTTCGGTGCCGGGCTCGTGCTCCAGCGCCTTCCAAATCAGCTCGATATCGTCCTGTGCAACCTGTGCGGTGACCAGGCCCTGCTTACCGGAGTTGCCGCGGAAAATATCGGCAAAACGAGCGGAGATAACGACCTTGAAACCGTAGTCGCGCAGCGCCCACACGGCGTGCTCACGCGAGGAACCGGTACCGAAGTCCGGGCCCGCAACCAGCACGCTACCGTGCTTGTAGGGCTCCTGGTTCAGGATGAACTCGGGGTCCTTACGCCAGTTAGCGAAGAGGGCATCATCAAAGCCAGTCTTGGTCACTCGCTTGAGGTAGACGGCGGGGATGATCTGGTCGGTGTCAACATTCGAAGAACGCAGCGGCACGCCAATGCCGGTGTGCTTAATAATGGGTTCCATAATGGCTCCTTAGCTATAGCGGCGTGCTAGGCCACGACGTCGGACGGGGCGGACAGGGTACCGCGCACAGCGGTTGCGGCGGCGACCACCGGGGAGACCAGGTGGGTGCGGCCACCCTTGCCCTGGCGGCCCTCAAAGTTACGGTTCGAGGTGGAGGCGCAACGCTCACCGGGTGCCAGCTGGTCGGGGTTCATGCCCAGGCACATGGAGCAGCCGGCGAAGCGCCAGTCGGCACCGAAGTCCTTGAAGACCTTGTCCAGGCCTTCTGCTTCTGCCTGCGCGCGGACCTTCTGGGAGCCAGGCACGACCATCATGCGCACGTTCTCGGCGATGGTGCGGCCACGAACGATGTCCGCTGCGGCGCGCAGGTCCTCAATGCGGGAGTTGGTGCAGGAACCCAGGAAGACAACATCCACGGGGATTTCCTTCATGGGGGTGCCCGCCTCCAGGCCCATGTATTCGAGGGCGCGTTCTGCTGCGACCTTGTCGTTCTCGTCCTCGAAGTCGTCCGGGGAGGGAACGGCGTGGCTCAGCGGAATGCCCTGACCGGGGTTGGTACCCCAGGTGACGAAGGGTTCGAGCTCGTCAGCGTTGATGAAGATTTCCTTGTCGAAGACGGCGCCTTCGTCGGTGGGCAGGCTCTTCCAGTACTCGACTGCCTTGTCCCACTCTTCACCCTTGGGCGCGTGCTGGCGACCCTTGATGTACTCGAAGGTGATCTCGTCGGGGGCGACCATGCCGGCGCGTGCGCCCGCCTCGATGGACATGTTGCACATGGTCATGCGGCCCTCCATGGAGAGGGAGCGGATCGCGGAGCCGCGGTATTCGAGCACGTAGCCCTGACCGCCGCCGGTACCAATCTGCGCGATGACAGCGAGGATGATGTCCTTTGCGGTCACGCCGGGCTTGAGTGTGCCTTCAACGTTGATTGCCATGGTCTTGAAGCGTGCCAGGGGCAGGGTCTGGGTCGCCATGACGTGTTCCACCTCGGAGGTGCCGATGCCGAACGCGAGAGCGCCGAACGCACCGTGGGTGGAGGTGTGGGAGTCGCCGCAGACGATGGTCATGCCGGGCATGGTCAGACCCAGCTGCGGGCCGACCACGTGCACGATGCCCTGTTCCTCGTCACCGAGGGAGTGGATGCGCACGCCGAATTCCTTGGCGTTGCGGCGCAGGGTCTCGATCTGGGTGCGGCTGGTCAGGTCGGCGATGGTGCCGAAGATGTTGTCGGTGGGGGTGTTGTGATCCTCGGTGGCGATGGTCAGGTCGAGGCGGCGCAGGGGGCGGTTCTCGATGCGCAGGCCTTCAAATGCCTGGGGGGAGGTCACTTCGTGCAGTAGCTGCAGGTCGATGTAGAGCAGGTCGGGCTTGCCGTTTTCACCGGGGACGACGACGTGTGCGTCCCAGACTTTTTCTGCCAGGGTGCGCGGACGGGTGCCCGCGGTGGTTGCGTTCTGTTCGCTAGTCATGCTTTCTCCTGCTTGATGCGTTCCTACGGTGGATGCGTTCGGTGTGGTGCGTGCCGCAAGTTTGCGGAGTTGAGGGGCGGATTATGTACCCGATGGGACCCTCAAATCGGTATTTCCCTGCGGCGTGTCGCATATTTTTTCACGGATTCTTAGCCTGTGAGACGGCCTAGAAACACCCCGAACTAGCGAGTGTTTTTATATGGGTTTACTCTATGACTCCAGGGTAATTTTGCGGGATTATTCGCATTTTTCTGCGTCTTTCGCATATTTTCACCCATAAACCCACACAAACACTTATTATGAAAAGTTCATAATTTATCCCGTAGGGGGTGATTCCATCTTCAGCTCTGCACCCCAAAGAGTCCATGAAGTCCGGGGTATCTTTCATATTCTGAGATAGAATATAAGAATGACTCCTTCCGCCTCACGTTTTAACGCACACGGAATGCGTCACCCCAACGCATCCACACACCACAACGCACCGATTGTTGACCCCGTCAAGCCGCCCGAACACATGGCCGCCGACGAGCAGATGGTAGAGGTACACTCCCACGGCTCCTCCGGCGTTGGCGTGCTCGATAAAGCGACCCTCATTCTTGATTGCCTCGAGGCAGGACCCGTATCTCTGGGTGACCTCGTCAAGGCAACCGGTCTGGCGCGCCCCACCGCACACCGCCTCGCCGTGGCGTTGGCTCACCACCGCCTCGTAGCCCGCGACGTGCAGGGGACGCTTCATGCTCGGACCCCGCCTGACCGAACTCGCGTCCGCCACCATTTCCGATGAGCTCATCACCGTGGCAGACCCGATTCTGCAGAAGCTCAGCCTCGAAGCTGACGAATCCACCCAGCTGTACCGCCGCCAGGGCGACTGGCGTGTATGCGCGGCAACCGCGGCACGCCCCACCGGCATGCACGAATCCATCCCGGTTGGCACCCAGCTGTCCATGCAGGCTGGTTCCGCCGCCCAGGTTCTGCTGGCTTGGGAAGACCAGAACCGCATTGTTGAAGGCCTGCGCGATGCGCACTTCAGCGCCGCCATGCTCGCGGCTGTGCGCCGCATCGGTTGGGCGCAGTCCGTGGGTGAGCGCGAGCGCGGTACCGCCTCGGTCTCTGCTCCGGTGCGTGCGCCCGGTGGCAAGGTGATTGCGGCTGTGTCTCATCTCAGGGTCCCGATTGACCGCATGACCCGCCAGCCGAACCGCAACTACCCCTGAGCTGGTCGTTAAGGCTGCTCAGGCGATTACGGACGGTCTGCGCGAGCTCGCGGCGTCTCAGCAGGCTCCCTGCGGTGAGAGTACTGAAGAGGACTAAGCTTCAGTAGCGTGTAGATTTAACGAAAAGAATCCCTCCCCGCCTCGGTTGAGGTGGGGAGGGATTCTTTTGTGCCCTCTCAGCCTGATGCGGCTTCTCAGATACTAGTTCGCTAAATGTCCAGCGCCTTGCGGTAGGCGTTGAGGCGCTTTGCTTCCTGCTGTACCGGGGCGACCACGCAGGACTGCACCGCCTTCTCCACGCCGGTCTGCAGGCGACCCCGCAGCTTACGTGCGTAGTAACGTGAGCCCATGGCGGTAAGTAGCCTACCCACACCCGCCGAGGCGATACCGAGCAACACACCCAGCAGCAGAAGCAGGGTCGGCAGGGGCACCGGGGAGCCTTCGGGGGTCGGGGCGGGCGGCAGCTGAATCTGCAGGTATGCCATGCCGGAAATCAGGGTCAGCCAGCCGACGCCTACCAGGGCGCTCAGTAGCGCGATCCATTGCAGGGCGTTGAAGATGACCCAGGGGGCGCGGGTGCGGCCCAGACCGTAGTCGATGCGCACCATGTCGCGTTCGAGCAGTTCGGGAAGCTCCGCCTCGCGGGAGAGGGCGGCTTCCTTCATGCTGCGCTTCCACGGTTCGTCGATGCGGGCCGCCATCTGCTTGCTGTATTGGCGCACGGCGTTTGCCATGCCCGCCTTCTGCGCGGCGCTCAGCGGAGGCAGCGAGGATGCCACCAGCTCGGGTGCATTCTCGCTATCGGAACCGAGCATACCTGCGGACTTCTCGGTCTTAGACGCGCTCTTCGTTTCATCTTGCTGTCCCAAGGTGCAGGCGGCGCAGGGGGTCAGCCTTTAGGCGGCTCATCCAGCGGGTGAGGATCCAGCCGGTGTGCTGACCCGCGGCGCGGCGATAGGAGGCGGTTGCCGCCTCCAGAACCTGCTCTGCCTGGCTGGAGGTGTAGCATGCCTTCACGAGCTTCTGTTCCGCTTCGAGGGCGTAGGCTCCGGCGAGCACGGTCCCCTCTCCCCCTGCGTAGGTGCGCAGCTGGGAGGCGGTGGCGTGCAGCTGCGCGTCGGTTCGCTGCAGGGATAGGCTCTTGGCGGCGGCTACCTGGGCGAGCAGGTCGCGGAGCACGTCGATGCCCTCACCGGTTCGCGCGGAGACGGCGATAGGTGCGGAGAGCAGGTGCGCTTCGGTGCCCTCAGCCTGGAGCAGGCGGGTGAGGGATGTGAGCACTGCGGGCACCTCGGCGGGTGCGAGCTTGTCCGCCTGGTTGAGCACGCAGAGCGCCTGCGCGCCGGATGCGGCAAGCGGCACCATGAAGTCGCGGTGAATGACGGCATCGGCGTACTTTTGGGGGTCGACAACCCAGACGAGTACGTCCACGTAGCGCATCATGCGGGCGGCGAGGTCGCGGTTGGTGGTGGTGACCGAGTCGAAGTCGGGCATGTCCAGCAGGATGAGGCCACCGGTGCGGGTGCGCATTTCGCCGCGTCCACCGATGGCTCGGCGGATGCGGTTGAAGAGTCCGGGTGCCGGTTCGGTGACGGCATTGGGTGCCGCTACTCCCCCGGTTGCCTCATTACCCTCGGTTGCCTCTCCTTCTGCGGCGAGCGCCTGGGTTTGCGGGTAGACGCGCTTGTCGATACCGAGCCAGTCAAGTAGCTCTTCGCTGCCTTCTGCTTCCCAGATTGCCGCCTGCACGGTGGAGGTGGTCGGGCGTGTGGGCGCGGAGAGGGCAATGTTCTGCCCGGCGATGGCGTTGAAGAGCGTGGATTTGCCGCTGCCGGTCGCGCCGAAGAAGCCGATGACGGTGTGTTCGGTGGAGAGTTCGCGGCGTTGGCTGAGGCGTTCGAGGGTTGCGGCGGCGTCGAGCAGCACGGTTTCGGGGACTCGTCCTTCGCCGTAGCTGATGGCGTCCTTGAGGGATGCGACGGAGCGCGCGAAGGGCGAGGTTGCCACGGCGGGGGTGGCGCCTCGCTCGGTGTTGCGCTCAGTAGTATTGCGCTCGGCGTTCTCGAGTTTCTTCTCGGGGGTAGTCATAGTGCGTTATTTCTTCGTCTGTGGTGCGGGGTGCCTGTCCGGAGTGGTTTAGCGAGCAACCGTGCCGTTAGTGTGGGCTGCGGCTTGGCGCTGTGTGGTTTGACTCTGGGTGCTCATTTCTGCGGCGATTGCCTGCACCTGCTCAGCGGCGCGGTGAATGTCCTCGGCATCAGCCTGCGGGTCGGTTTCTTCCAGTACGGCGGTGAAGGGCTGAGCGTGCTCAGTGAGCAGCCCCGACATGCGTTCGAGCAGGTCGGTGCGGGCGCGGGTTGCCATGCGGCGCACCGCGTCTTCACCGAAGATGGACTCGAGCAGTTTGGTGCCGACCACTCCGCTACCGCCGGCGATACCCGCCTCAATACCGGTGATGCCGCCGGTGAGGCTGAACGCGGCAACCATGAGCATCACGGCGGTGGCGTTCACGCCCAGGGAGAGGAAGCGGGCGCGTTTGCGCTTGTCGGCTCCTTCTTCGCGGATCATTTCGAGGACGGATCCCTGCCAGAGGCGAATCTGTTCGGCAACGGCTGCGGAGAAGATGTCCTCGGCGGACTGCACTTCCCCCTTCGCTTCGTTGCCCTTTGCCTCGCCGTTTGCGCCTACGTTCTGTTCGAGTGCGGCGGAGACAGCCTGCGGCGCAACAGAAACAGCCTGCGGCGCATCAAGGCGCGCCAGCAGGGAGCGTCCGGCGCGGCTGGCACGCCAGCGGGTGCGGGTGTTTTCGGAGGCGCGGGCGGCTGCATCCAGCACGACGGCGTGGATGCCGCTTTCAAGGGCGTCTTCTACCTTCTGGGCGGCGGCGGGCTGGCCTCGCAGGGCGGAGCTGACGCGGTCGCGCAGGCGACCGATGGTGCTGTCGAGGGAGCGGAAGAAGTCGCCGGTTCCCACGAAGTCGTGCCAGCGCGAGAGCACTTCGCCGCGCAGCAGGGAGCCGTCGGAGAGTGCGCCGTCGATGGTGGTCAGCGCGTCCTCGTATTCTTCGGCGACGATGGTGGCAAGCGACTGGTGCGCCGCCTGCTGGCGTGCCTGTTCGGCGGCGAGCACCTGCAGGTTACCGGCGAGGGTTTCGACGGCACCGGCGAGGGTCTGCCGGGCGATGGCGGCGCGGGCGGGTGCGTCGGCGCCGAGTTCGCGGATCCACAGGGTCAGCGGGGCGAGGCTGACGGGGGCGAGCATGCCGCTTTCGTCGCGGGGCTGTTCGGTGACGGTGTGAATCAGGACGGCGTGGATTCCGGCTTCGTCGAGCATGCGTCGCAGGTCGTTTTCGATGGCTTCTTCGTCGCCTTCGGGCACGCGGTTGAGCACCACGGCGATGGCGATGGAGCGTGCGGCTGCTTCGTGGAGCAGTTCCCAGGGCACGGCGTCGGCGTAGCGGTTGGCGGTGGTGACAAAGAGCCACAGGTCTGCGGCGGAGAGCAGTTCCTTGGCGAGGGTGCGGTTTTCCTCGGAGACGGAGTCTATATCGGGTGCGTCAATGAGCGCGATGCCCTGCGGTAGCGCCGAGGTAGTAATAGGAATGAGGGCGCGCGCAATCTTCGGGTCGAGGCCGGGTAGTGCCTGCGATCCGGCGTTCATACCGGAGGTGCGGGTGCGCGGCAGGGTGGGCAGGAAGCGTTCGGGCGACAGCGCCGCTTCGTCTTCTGCGCGGTACAGGAGTACGGGGTGGCGGGTGGTGGGTCGAATCGCGCCGGACTGGGTGAGCGGTTCGCCGAGCAGAGTGTTGACGAGGGTGGATTTGCCGGCGCCGGTGGAGCCTCCGACCACGATGGTGAGGGGGTTGTCGACGCTGGCACTGCGCGGCAGGATGTAGTCGTCGAGTTGGCGTGCCATGGCTGCGAGCAGGGTGCGCGCGGTGGCGGTGCCGTGCTCGGCGGTGCCGTCGTGGGTGACGGCGTAGGGGGTGCCGGGGGTTTCGCCAGCTTCTACGTCGAGCGGGAGGGGGATTCGAGTGAGCAGTTCGCGAGCTGCTTTGAGCTGCGCATAGTCGGTGGTAGTCACAGCGCTATTGTCCCATAGGGTGCACCAGCTTCATGCCATGTTTGGGTGTTGGCACGGTCGCGTTGTGGCTAGGTTGTGCGGTTGGGGGCGTTGAGGCTGTGTGAGGGGCTATTTCTGATAGGTGTTTGGACAACCTGAAGAGGTTGAAATACTACTTGCACACCGCGTGCAACAACTCCAATTTATGATTTATTCATAAGAAGAGCAGGTGGGAAAATCCTTGAGTTTCCGCGGGAAAAAAGCACATTTTAATGCGGTTACCCGGAACACATTGGTACGTTTTATAACCCGCATAAAACGGGCAAATATTAAGATTTGATAACTTTTTACCTTTAAGCGCAGATATGGTCATTGCGGACCTGAAAGTACGCTTAGAATCGTTGAGCACGACAACCAGGCAGGTCATAACCCACACCGAATCCCCAGGAGGTTTCTGACCTGCCCTTTCTATCGCATCCGTACTCACCGCGGTATGCCACACCCATCGGGAACGCTCACCGACCCCTCACGCAGCTGCAATCAACTGCCGTTGAGGTTCACTGCATCCGAGCTACCCGTTACTGCCTGCCCGTCTTTACTCTTGCGAAAGGTTGCGTATGTTCGGTTCGCTGTCACGTCGCCATCTTCTTGCTCTTTCTTCCGGAGCAGCATTGAGTGCACTCACAAGCGCCTGCAGTCCCAGCGCAGTTTCTCGCCCTCAACCACTCACTAACCCTTCCCCTACTAAGGCTGATCCTCAGAGCTCCCAGACCAAATCTGCGACCACCACGCGCAGCATTACGCACACCGAGCCCCTGCCCGCATCGGCTCTGGATGGTCGCGGACCGGCTCTTCTGCCGGATCAGTTCTTTGAGCGTTCCGGGAATTTCTCAAACGGCACTCTGAGCCATCGAGCTGTCAATGTCCCCCGCCCCACCATGCCCCCGGAGGCTAAAGAGCGCACCGTCGAGGGCCTGCACGCCTTTCTGCAGTACTGGGGTGCGGCGCAGAACTACATGCTCCTCACCGGCGATACCGACCCTTTCATGGGTCTGCCCGGTCAGGAGCACTTTAGCAACATGGCGCAGATGTACCGCGATATCTACCGCTACAACATTGGCTGGCTGGTCTCTAAGAACAACCACCCCATGTGCATTAACCTGAGCTCCCCGCAGCCGGTGCCCGCTACCGAGCAGGACGTCTACTGCTGGAAGGCAACCCTGAAGGTGGACGAGAACGCGTTCCTGTTCAACCATGAAACCCGTCAGCGTGAGCAGCTCACCGGCATCTACGGCAGCAATCAGAAGGCGGATGCGTACGTCTACTTTGGCAAAGAGGGCTGGCAGATGCTGGAGGATCCGAAGTCTTCCCCGAGCGCTACCGCAACCCCGGCGGCTACCGCTGAACCGTCCGCGAATATTCCGAGTGCGCACCCGACCCCGAATGAGAGCACCTCTTCTAAGGCGGCTCGTTATATTCGAGGCTCAGCCTAAAGCTTCTTTACATCCGTGCCTCAAAGAACCCGTCATATTGGGTGATATGAGGCACGGATGAGGGCTTTTATTTGTGTGCCACGCGTGAAATCTATAGGCTAGGGGCTAGATGAGGTCCGCCCATTTTCGCCTCAATACGCGTCTACCCGCCCTGCGGGTGACTGCTTCGCGCCCTCCTGTAGGGGCGTGATGTTAGGCTGAGAATTGGAGCGTGAGCTCTTCACTTATCACCGATACTTCCGCATCACAGCACATTCAAGGGGATCACTATGATTCACAGCCGCCGCCACTTTATTGCGCTTACGGGCACCGCCGCCCTGGGCGCTATGCTTGCCGCTTGCGGTTCCAAAAAGACTGCGGAGGCGACCGCCTCCCCCACTGCTTCCGCTTCGATTGCGGGTGCCTACGACAACCTGTCGGGCGAGCTGAAGTGGACTAAGTACATTGCGGGTAACGGTGCAGCCCCGATGAGTAGCACCGACCCGGAAACCGGTCAGGTCTACACGATTGAGCCGACTGCCGGCCCGGCAAGCGTTGATTCTAAGGCGAGTGCCGTGCCCATCCCGATTGAGGATGAGAGCATGTACGACAAGAACGCCCGCGGTTTGCGCGCCACCTTCGCGTATTTTGCGGCGGCGGTGAACTATGCCCGCATGACCGGTGACCCCGGTCCTGCTCTGCAGGTGGTTCAGGCTCAGAACTCTACCGACCGTGCGGCGCTGGAGAAACTGCGTGCGTTCTATGCGCCCGGCACGAACTGGCTGGTTGATGGTGAGTGGACTTTCCGTCTGACCGATAAGCAGCCGACGACCCGCGGCACTAAGTATGCGTGGGCGTGCACCGTAACTCAGGCGCACGGTATGCAGGTTGAGAAGGCGACCAATACGACCAAGCCTCTGGAAGACACTGAGGCACAGGAGATTAAGGCTCTCTACGCTGAGTACGATGAGGAGGCGAAGCGCTGGGTCGTCATCTCGCCTCAGCAGTACGATCCCGCGTTGACTCCGAAGCCGACGCAGACTCCGCGTGCGCATCCTTCCTCGACCTATACCCCGACGGTGACTGATGACAGCACTGTGGCAGCTAATGCTGGCGCACATACCGGCGCGAATACTTCGGGTAACGGCGCGGCTCAGGGCACTGCTCAGAATGGCGCCGCGCAGAACGGTGGTGCGCAGGCTCCTGCTGCCCAGAACGGTTCCCATCAGTACACTGGCTCCCAGAACGGTGGCGCACAGACCGGCACCGGTCAGGGTGGCGCGGCTCAGGCTCCTCAGCCTGCCGCTACCCAGGCGCCTGCGGCTACCGCGCAGCCTGTGGCAACTCAGCCTGCCGCTGCGACGGTTCAGCCGAGCGCAGCGCCCGGTGCTCCTGATCCCGGTGCCGCTCAGCCCGGTGCCGCTGGTGGAGATGCTGCTCCCGCGGCGGGTGCCCAGTAGCCCCTCCCCTATAGACAATCCCTATAGACGTTGAACGCGTCCTCTCCTTCGCTATACCCCATCCGGTGCGATACTCCCGCTGGTTCCACTGAGTTCCTAGTCACGGTAAGTTCGCTGATGGGCGGCATATCACGCTCCTTTGAGCGCTGGTACACACGGGTGTGAAGGCGGGGGCGCGTTATACTTAGGACTGTCTCTAGAGGGATGTCCGCGTGTGATATCCGCTCGTCGAGGCTTTCTCTCACTCGTCTCTCACCTGAGATTCTCACTCGAAAGGTATTCCGTGGCGCTTTTCCCCATGACCTCCGGGCTTCCCAGTTCCACTACCGGCATCAGCCGCCGTTCTGCTCTGCGCTACGCGGGTGCGGGCGTTGCGGGCGTGTCTTTGAGCGCCCTACTGGTTGCGTGCGGTGGCTCTTCGTCCACCAGCGAGGACGCTGATGCGGATACCCCTCAGATTTCCCCCTCTGCTTCTGCGCGCGCTGACTTTAGCGGCGAGGTAACCTTCGATAACTACGAGAAGAAGGGTGATTTCATTCCGGCGACCGAGTCTGCGCCCGCTCAGAACGTGCCGTTCCCCAAGCGCCCGGCGAGCGCTTCGGAGAACTCGGTGCAGGGTCTGTACGATTCGATTGCGTTCGTGTATGCGGCGATTAACTACCTGGTGCTGACCGGTGATGCGGCTCCGCTGCGTGAGTCGAAGGCTGATGAGAAGTTCGTTGCGTCGTTCTCCTCGTTTATGGATGAGTCGAATGAGAGCTCGCAGAATCGTGACTGGTATGTGTCGCCGAAGGTGACCATGTCTGCGTTCACTGCGGTTCCTGCGCTGGTGAAGAAGAGCGTGCAGTGGACCTTTGATTTGGTGATTGATTTGGGTCCGACCGTGGTGATTGACGGTGCTCCCGCGGAGATGTCTGAGAAGGTGCGCCGTACTGAGCGCGGCTTGGTGATTACCGGTGTGCGCCACGATAATGACTGGACTTTGACTATTCAGGATGAGTACGAGGCTCAGGCGTCGGCTCAGCCGCAGAATGGTGGTGCCGCTAACGGCGGTAATGCTGGCAATTCCGGTAACTCCGGTAATGGCGGCAATTCTAATGGTGACAACCTTTAAGCCCTCAGATGGATGAGGCATCATGCCCTAACTCGCACTCGGGTTAGGGCATGATCTGTTTTACTCTGGTAGTAACGAGCTTTCCTGGAATCAAGGTTTTCTCTTATGTCTTCTTTTTCTCAGTCTTTCTCTCGCCGTTCTCTGCTGCGTTTGGGCTTGGGCGCGTCCGCTGTTGCCGGTTCTGCGGCGCTGTTGAGCGCTTGCGGTTCGGGTGGATCTAGCCAGCAGTCAGGTTCTCAGGGCGGTAGCCTGAATGGTTCGAAGTCGAGCGCTAACCCGAATGGGTACAGTGATGATGGTAAGAACTATTCGGGTCTGGTGGAGTACACCCACTATGAGGGTGCGGTGAATTATGAGCAGGGTACGGTGGATCATCCGCCGCGTAATGCTCCGAAGCCGAAGGTGACTGATGCTCTGTCGGCGAATACGGTGACGGGTTTTCATGAGGCGATTGCTTATTTTGCGGCGGCTATGGATTATCTGGTGAAAACCGGTAGCACGGATGCGTTCTCGACCGGTATTCAGCTGTCGTCGAAGACTCGCTCGGAGGTGGATGCTCTGTCGGCTTCTATTCTTGCGGGTGTGGAGAAGGGTTCCTGGTATGTGAACCCGTCGGCTTCCTATGCTCTGGCGAGCGCTCAGCCGTCGATTATGAGCGATGGCAACCTGCTGTTTAAGGGCAAGTACACTCTGGACTTTGGTGCGGAGGCGGTGGCTGAGGGCAAGATCCAGCCGGTGGTTGCCTCGGCGAGCGCTTCGGCGTCTACTGAGCCTACTGAGCCGTCCGAGGATGCGCTGGTGTCTGATGCGGCGTCTCCCGAGTGCTTCTGCTACTGCCTACTGCTGCTGCGGGTCCGGCTTCTCGGGTGACGGTTCAGGAGTGTGATTTCCGCGGCCGCTACCACGCTGATTCTAAGATGTGGGAGCTGAGTGTGGCGTACGGTGCTACTGTTCAGGGTGCCGCCACCCAGGGAGGCGCTACTCAGGGCGGTGTTTCCTCCGCGAGCGCGGCAGCATCCGGTTCGGCTTCCGTGCCCTCTTCTGCCGCCGCTTCTGCTGAGGCGTCCGCCACCTCCGCGGCGTCTTAGTTCGTCATAACGCTTTTATCTGCGAGGCGCTTCTCACGCTTCGTCCGCTCAACTCTGTATCCTGTTGGGTTTGCGGCTAAACTGGTTGCAATCACCGACTGACTGAAAGGTATCACTATGTCCGAGAACCTGACCCGCCGCGCGGCGCTGGGTGTGCTGGGCGTCAGCTCTATGGCTTTGCTGGCGGCTTGTGGCTCTAAGGCTACTTCTGAGGCGTCTGCTTCCGCTTCTGGCTCTGAGAGCGCTTCTGCTGCGGCTTCTGAGTCTGCTACCGCTTCGCCGCTCGCTTCGGCATCGGCGTCTGCTTCCCCTTCTGCTTCTGCGTCGGCTACCGCGACGAGCTCTCCGCTGCCTAACGACAATAAGGATTACAGTGGCGTAGCGAAGCTGGAGAAGATGGAGGATCACGGCGAGTACCAGCCGGGTAACGCTGAGCACCCGCCGCAGAATGTTCCTTCCCCGATCGTTCCGGAGGCTATGCACCAGAATTCGGTGGCTGGCTTTGCGGCGGCTCTGGCGTACTTCGGTGCGGCGTTTGAGTACCTGCTGCGTACCGGTGATATGCACTACATGAACGAGGTCAGCACCGACCAGGAGACCCTGGCGGCGATGAAGAAGTACGCGGACTCCACCAAGGCCGGTATTGACGAGAAGAAGACCTGGTACGTGAACCCGACCGCTACCCTGACTATTGGCACCAAGCAGCCGGTTCTGGCTCAGGGCGCGTACAACTGGACCGTGACTCTGAACGTTGATCTGGGCGAGAAGCTGTTCAAGGACGGCAAGGAGCAGACCGTGGCGGCTGATAAGCGTCACGTGAAGATGTTCGGTGAGGCAGTTGGTCGCTACTTGAACAACAAGTGGGACCTGCACATGGACATCAACTAGTCCCCTGGGCTGGTTCTCTCCCCCGCTTTTGCGTCTTTTCCATCTCAGGATGCGGTTTTTCACTGTTTTTTCCATTGATGGCAATAAAATTTGTGGCTCCAGCTTGCGGTGAACAGAGTTCATCACTACTCTTATATACAGAGGTTGTCTTTTGGGCTACATAATGTTTCTAGAGAGCGCCGCACATTCATCATCCTTTATCGAGAAAGGGTTTGTGCGGCGCTTTTCTGTACCCTCTTTTTGAACCTCGTTCCCTGAGGTTTTTCTCTGGCATTATTACGAACTGTGACCGCAGGTTTAAACCTGTCGCCAGCGAGTAGTAGAGTTGCCACGTAACCGATTATTCATTGCGGAGACCCCGTCGCGGCTGGCCTCCCCCCAGGCTCATGTAAGGAGCACCCCATGGCAAAGATTCTCAACAGCATTGTTGAAGCAACCGGCCAGACCCCCCTGATTAAGCTGAACCGACTGGACGAGGGTCTTCCCGGTAACGTCGCGGTCAAGCTTGAGTTCTACAACCCCGCTGGTTCGGTCAAGGACCGTATCGGCCGCGCCATCATTGACGCTGCTGAGAAGTCGGGTGCGTTGAAGCCCGGCGGCACCATTGTTGAGGGTACTTCCGGTAACACCGGTATTGCGCTGGCTATGGTGGGTGCTGCTCGCGGTTACCGCGTCATCCTGACCATGCCGGAGACCATGTCTGCTGAGCGTCGCGTGTTGCTGCGCGCTTACGGTGCTCAGATTGTGCTGACCCCCGGTACCGAGGGTATGCGCGGTGCTGTGGAGAAGGCTAAGGAAATCGTTGCGACCACCGAGAACGCTATCCTGGCGTCTCAGTTCTCTAACGAGGCGAACCCCGCTATTCACTACAACACCACCGGCCCCGAGATTTGGGAAGCAACCGACGGCAAGGTCGACATTTTCGTGGCGGGTATTGGCACCGGCGGCACCATCTCCGGTACCGGTAAGTACCTGAAGGAGCAGAACCCCAACGTGAAGGTTGTTGCGGTTGAGCCGAAGGACTCCCCGCTGCTCTCTGAGGGTCGCGTTGGCCCCCACAAGATTCAGGGCCTGGGCGCTAACTTCGTTCCGGACACCCTGGACCGCGGCATCTACGATTCCGTGACCCCGGTCAGCGCTGAGGACGCTATGCGCACCTCCCGCCTGCTGGCTACCCAGGAAGGTATTCTGGGCGGTATTTCTTCCGGTGCGGCTGTTTGGGCTGCTCTGGAGGAGGCTAAGAAGTCTGAGAACAAGGACAAGCTGATTGTGGCTATCGTTCCTGACTTCGGTGAGCGTTATATCTCCACCGCTCTGTACGAGGACATCCGCGGCTAATTGAGCTTTTAGCTAACGCCTCGTCTGCCGGTTGCATACACGGCAGGCGGGGCGTTTTGCGTGCCCCAATCTAGCGTCTGCGGGTGGAGGCTCTTGGCAGGGCCGTACGGGGCGTAAATATTACGTTCTGCACGGAATTGTGACCGAGATTTCGGAGGGGGCGTCCACTATGACAGCTGAGGGTGCGGGAATAGGTGATTGGGCCTCATTGTTGGTACCTTTGGAAAGGTCGCACACATACAGAGCACGACCGATGAGGGAAAGGGAACCCATGAGTTTTATTGCGCGTCTGCGTGAAGATATTGAGAACGTCCGCCAGCACGACCCTGCTGCGCGTGGCGCTGTCGAGATTGCGCTGAACTATTCGGGCATGCACGCTATTTGGGTTCACCGTCTGACTCATAAGCTCTGGCAGAAGGATGAGACGAAGGCTCTGGCTCGTACCCTTTCGCAGTTTGCTCGTTTTCTGACCGGTGTGGAGATTCACCCCGGCGCGACCATTGGCCGCCGTTTCTTCATCGATCACGGCATGGGCATTGTGATTGGTGAGACTGCTGAGGTTGGTGACGACGTGATGCTGTACCACGGCGTGACTCTGGGCGGCCGTTCCCTGGAGAAGGTGAAGCGTCACCCCACGATTGGTGACCGCGTGACCATTGGTGCCGGTGCGAAGGTGCTGGGTCCGGTGGTTATTGGTGCCGATAGCGCTATTGGCGCGAACGCCGTGGTGGTCAACGATCACCCCGCCGACTCGATTATTACCGGCATTCCTGCGAAGCACCGCCCGCGCACCCCGGAGAAGAAGAAGCCGCTGGTGGACGCTGTGGAGTACATTGACCCCGCCATGTGGATTTAGTGCTTGGCAAGCGTTTTGAGGCGGTAGAGACGCACCTGGCGGCTCCTCACGAGGCTCCGCGCTCCTCACCGGGCTCCGCAGGTCTTCTCCCCTGCTATGCATGCCCCTCAAGATACCCTGAGGCATCTCGGGGGGTGCCCCGTCAAGACATAACGAACAAGACATAACGAAAGCCCGCCTTCGATCGGATTCTCATCCAGCCGAAGGCGGGCTTTGACGTATTCAGCTACGTGAGCTTAGTGAACGTGAATGTCCGCTGCGTTCACCTCGGAGCGGTCACCGCTCCACATGGTGTGGAAGGCGCCCTCTTCGTCAATACGACCGTAGGTGTGCGCACCGAAGAAGTCACGCTGACCCTGAATCAGGGATGCGGGCAGGCGGTCGCGGCGCAGACCGTCGTAGTAGGACAGTGCGGAAGCGAACACCGGCACGGGGATGCCCAGTGCGGTTGCCTTAGCCACCACGCGACGCCAGGAGGGAACGAGCTCCTCCATGAGGTTCTTGAAGGCGGGTGCCAGCAGCATGTTCGCGGGAGCCTCATCTGCGTAGGCAGCCATGATGTCGCCCAGCAGTTCTGCGCGGATGATGCAGCCTGCACGCCACAGCGATGCGATGGTGTCCAGCTTCAGGTCCCAGCCGTATTCCTTGCCTGCGCGGGTCAGCAGGTCCATGCCCTGTGCGTACGCAACGAGCTTGGATGCGAAGAGTGCGCGGCGCACATCCTCAACGAACTCGGGGTCGCCTGCACCAACGCCGGTGGTTGCAATCAGGCCGGCGGGCAGTTCGCGCTGTGCCTGCTCGCGCTGCTCACGCTCGGAGGAGGAGAGGGCACGTGCGAACACGGACTCTGCGATAGCGGAGACGGGGGAACCGAGGTCCAGGCCAGCCTTAGCGGTCCACAGGCCGGTGCCCTTCTGGCCCGCTGCGTCAACAATCACGTCGACCAGCGGCTTGCCGGTCTTTGCGTCTACCTGTGCGAGCACCTCAGCGGTGATTTCAATCAGGTAGGAGCTCAGGTCGGTCTTGTTCCAGGTCTTGAAAATCTCTGCCTGCTGTGCGGGCTCAATGCCTGCCACGGAGCGGAGAATGTCGTAAGCCTCGCCGATGACCTGCATGTCGGCGTACTCGATGCCGTTGTGGACCATCTTCACGAAGTGGCCCGCACCGTCGGTGGAGATCCATGCGCAGCAGGGTGCACCGTCCTGGGGTGCCTTCGCTGCGATCTTCTCGAGCATGGGGCCGAGGTGCTTGTAGGACTCTGCGGAGCCGCCGGGCATCATGGAGGGGCCCCAGAGAGCGCCCTCTTCGCCGCCGGAAACGCCAACGCCGACGAAGTGCAGGCCCTTTTCAGCCAGGGCGTGCTCGCGACGGATGGTGTCGGGGAAGTGGGAGTTACCGCCGTCGATAATGATGTCGCCCTCGTCGAGCATGGGGGTGAGCTGCTCGATCACTGCGTCGACGGGTGCGCCCGCCTTGACCATAATCAGGATGCGGCGGGGAGACTCGAGGGAGTCGACGAGTTCCTGCAGGGACTCGGTGCGGATGAAGTCGCCGTCTGCGCCGTGCTCAGCCAGCAGTGCGTCGGTCTTCTCTACGGAACGGTTGTGCAGTGCCACGGTGTAGCCGTTACGTGCCAGGTTGCGGGCGAGGTTTGCGCCCATGACAGCAAGGCCGGTGACACCAATCTGTGCCTTCTTGTTTTCAGTCATGTATATAAGGATACGCGCTGAGGGCAGGCTATATATAGGTGGAGTGCACTTTTATGCTCTGAAGAGTCGCCCTTCTCACTCCTGGAGAAATATAGCGCGTGGAGAAAGTGCTTAGAACGGAAAAACCCCGGTACCTTGCGGTACCGGGGTAATCGGTGGGTCCTACCGGGATCGAACCGATGACATCCACGGTGTAAACGTGGCGCTCTACCATCTGAGCTAAAGACCCGTAGTTCTCACTGTTTCGTTTGACGACCCAGCGGCGAACACAAGAAAAAACTATACAGGCTTTTGGCATGACATGCAAATCCATGGAACGTGTTCTATGTCTCAATATTTTTTTCATTTTCCCACCGCACCCCACACTAAGCCACAGCAAGCCATGTAAGGCCGCTACCTTTCAGGTAAGACACACCCCCTCATTCCGCGCCATTCCGCCAACCCCCTCATTCCGCGCCATTTAGGTGCAAAAAGACCATAACTAGTACTTTTGATGCGCATTTTTTCCACTCAGATAGTCACAATGCGAAACCCACATCACAAAAACCCCCATTTGAGACCAAGAGAGGCACCTTTAGGTCTAAGATAGTAGAGATAAGAAGCGAAGTGGGTCTTACAGACCTATAGCGCTTAAACACAAAGATTGTTCGACAACGCAACATCGCGCGGCGGGCGATCTCACAACCGCACAGAAGAGAGGTTGGATTAGTTTGGCTAACGTACCGAACGAGCACTCCCTGAGCACCCTTCTTGATGGCCTCAAGGACATCGACGTAGAAGAGACCCAGGAATGGGCCGAGTCCCTCGAGGACCTTATCAAGACTCACGGCACCGAGCGTGCAGAGTACATCCTTCGCGCACTGCTCAAGGAAGCTGGTGCAAAGGGCGTAAAGGTCCCCACTCTGGTCAAGACCGACTACATCAACACCATCCCCGTCGACCAGCAGCCCGAGTACCCCGGTGATGAGAACTCGAGCGCCAGTACCGCGCATGGATTCGTTGGAACGCAGCAATTATGGTTCAGCGTGCCCAGAAGAAGGGCATCGGCGTTGGCGGTCACATCTCCACCTTCGCAGGTGTGGCTGACCTCTACGAAATGGGCCAGAACCACTTCTTCCGCGGCCGTAACCACCCCGGTGGCGGTGACCAGGTCTTCTTCCAGGGTCACTCCTCCCCCGGTGTCTACTCCCGCGCATTCGTTGAGGGCGTCCTGAGCGAAGACCAGATGGACGGCTTCCGTCAGGAGAAGACCAAGGGCGCAGACGGTATTCCTTCGTACCCGCACCCCCGTTGCATGCCCGAGTTCTGGCAGTTCCCGACCGTTTCCATGGGTCTGGGTCCCCTGAACGCAATCCACCAGGCATCCTTCAACAAGTACCTGCACAACCACAAGATCAAGGACACCTCCGAGCAGCACGTCTGGGCATTCCTGGGCGACGGCGAAATGGACGAGCCCGAGTCGCGTGGTGCACTGCAGTTGGCTGCAAACGAGCACCTGGACAACCTGACCTTCGTCGTCAACTGCAACCTGCAGCGTCTGGACGGCCCCGTTCGCGGTAACGGCAAGATCGTTCAGGAGCTCGAGGCATTCTTCCGCGGCGCAGGCTGGCACGTCATCAAGGTCCTGTGGGGCTCCGACTACGACGAGCTGCTCCAGAAGGACAAGAGCGGCAAGCTCATCCAGCTGATGAACGAAACCCTCGACGGTGACTACCAGACCTTCCGCGGTGAAGACGGCGGCTACATCCGCGAGCACTTCTTCGGCAAGTACCCCGAGACCAAGGAACTGGTTGCAGACCTGACCGACGAGCAGATCTTCAACCTGCGCCTGGGTGGCCACGACGACAAGAAGCTCTACGCAGCCTACAAGGAAGCTATGGAGACCAAGGGCAAGCCCACCGTCATCCTGGCACAGTCCATTAAGGGCGCAGAGCTCGGCCCCTACTTCGAGGCACGTAACTCCACCCACCAGATCAAGAAGTTCACCATGGAAGCACTGAAGGGCTTCCGTGACCACCTGAACATCCCCATCTCCGACGAGGAGCTGGAGAAGGATCTGTACAACCCGCCGTACTACCTGCCCGAGGCAAACCACCCGGCACTGCAGTACATGCAGGCACGCCGTAAGGAACTCGGCGGTTACATCCCCGGCCGTGCAAACACCCAGCCTGAGATTATCCTGCCCGAGTCCAAGGTCTACGCACAGACCAAGAAGGGCTCCGGCAAGCAGACCGCTGCTACCACCATGGCGTTCGTCCGCCTGATGAAGGACCTCATGCGTGTGAAGGGCTTCGGTCACCGTATCGCTCCCATCACCCCCGATGAGGCACGTACCTTCGGTATGGACTCCTTCTTCCCCTCGGCTAAGCTGTACAACCCCAACGGTCAGAACTACGTGCCCGTTGACCACCAGCTCATGCTCACCTACACCGAGTCCCCCGAGGGCCAGATTGTTCACGTGGGTATTAACGAGGCAGGCGCAACCGCTGCATTCATCGCTCTGGGTTCGTCCTACGACACCCACGGCGAGCCGATGATCCCGATTTACATCTTCTACTCGATGTTCGGCTTCCAGCGCACCGGCGACTCCTTCTGGGCTGCTGCCGACCAGCTGTGCCGCGGCTTCGTCATCGGTGCAACCGCAGGCCGTACCACCCTGTCCGGTGAGGGTCTGCAGCACGCTGACGGTCACTCCCCGATCCTGGCGTCCACCAACCCGGCGTTCAAGATCTACGACCCGGCATACGGCTACGAGATTGCTCACATCGTGGAGCGCGGTATCGAGCAGATGTACGGCACCAAGGACGAAGACCACAACGTCATGTACTACCTGACCGTGTACAACGAGCCGATTCACCAGCCTGCTGAGCCGGCAAACGTTGACGTTGAGGGCATCATCAAGGGTATCCACAAGATCAGCGAGTCCCCGCTGACCTCCGGCCCCAAGGCACAGCTGCTGGCATCCGGCGTTGCCGTTCCGTGGGCTGAGAAGGCTCAGCAGCTGCTGGCTGAGGACTGGGGCGTCTCCGCAGACGTCTGGTCCGTCACCTCGTGGACCGAGCTGCGCCGCGACGGCCTTGCCGCTGAGGAAGAGGCTCTGCTGAACCCGAACCAGCCCGCTCGCGTTCCTTACGTGACCCAGAAGCTGGCTGGCGCTGCTGGCCCGATTGTCGCGACCACCGACTTCACTTCGGATGTTCCCGACCAGATCCGCCAGTTCGTTCCGAACGACTTCGCAACCCTGGGTGCTGACGGCTTCGGGTTCGCAGACACCCGCCCGGGTGCACGTCGCTTCTTCCACATCGATGCAGAGTCGGTTGTTGTCCGCACCCTGCAGATGCTGGCAAAGCGCGGCGAGGTTGCAGCAGACGTTCCCGCGAAGGCATTCGCTAAGTACGACCTGCTGAACGTGAACGCTAACTCCGAGCTGGAGCAGCACTAAGCATTTAGCGGTAGAACCCCGGTTCTGCGTTAGAAGCTAAACGAAGCCCCCGGTTGATGATTTATCAACCGGGGGCATTCGTGTTTTAACTGTGAAGGGGCGCAGGGCACCCGAGCTGCTTCCTGTTGATATGGTCGTTGACTATGCGTTTCTCATGTAATAAATCAGACGTGACCGGAGTTTTGGTTGCCTGGTGCGTCTAGCCGGTGGTAGGCTTTAACCACCCTTCAACTATGATATTCGCCATAGTATTGGTGGATATTCAGGGTGCCCGACCAGCATTACGGGGGGCACGACTCACTCATCTATGAGTATTTGTCCTCCATAACCCATAGGGGTTCATGATGAAGCTCTAGAATACTCTCCCAGCAGTAACGACGCTGCAGAAACACCCTTGTGCGTGGTCTGCCATAGCGTCTTGGCCTTTCGCTATGGGTGCACTCCCAAGCTAGCAGGCACTCCCCCGAGATTCTGCTTATCGCTCTGGGATTCACATAGATTCCAGATTCTCTCGACACCCATATTCACCGGGTCATATGCTTTGCAACAATCAGCAAAATACAGCCCCGCTTTCTTTACTGTCACATATTCTTTATCCAATTAAGGAGGGAGAATTATGAACCTCAAGAAAATCTTTCAGCCCGCAATGGCTTTAACGTTTGCATTCACGCTAGCATGCACATCCTGTTCTACAGGCCCGCAACTAGAACGTGATGAAACAGCCCAAGCAACTCTAGACTATAAAAACAACCGAATCATTACTCCACTCGAAGAATACAATGACCATTTAGATGAAAATTCCCAGTATTACACTCAAGCCTTGGAAATTCTCAGGCAACGCTGTTTCGCAAAACACGGCCAATCCTACGAAATATATATCCCGGATATAGAAGATAGGAAATTCTTTTCGTCCAGTCGCGAGTTTGGCCTCTGGAACCCCGAATACTCCGCCAAATATGGAAACTACAAGCGATCCGGGAATGCACCATCATACGGGGGATATGACACAAATCATGGAACAGTGCATGCCTGAAATCTTAGCCACGTTGAAAGAGATTGCCGGCATCAGCCTCGAAGAGCAAAGTGGCCTCACAGAAGCCTATCGTCGAATCCACGGTGAATCCTATGCAGCTGCCATGAATCATCCCGAATGGAAAAAATACCGTGAAGCATGGTGGAAATGCCTATCGGATAAAGGTCTAACGCCACGAAAGGGCGATGAAGAATGGGAAACACAAGAGCTATCAGATGCAACCCGCGCTAGTGGTGATAATAATGCCCCGGCCTCAGAAGAAGAAATTCGAATCAGTGTCATTGAAGCACAATGCAGTAAAGATACAGGAATGGCTCAAGGTCTTGCCAACCTCGTAGCCTCATATCAAAAACCGCTCATTCGAGATAATGAAACAAAACTAGAAGAACAGCGAAAGCAGCTATCAGAAGTTTATCTCCGATATAAAGAGTGGGTTCTCAAAAACCAATAAATATAATGCCCCCGGTTGATAAATCATCAATCGGGGACATTTATATTTATTAATTACTCTACAGATAGAGCGGGCTAATTGGCGAAGTGGCCGTCACCTCCGCCAGACGCGCCGGATTCACCAAATCAGGGTGCGTACCCTCCAGCAGCACCGAACGGAACGACGACGCATGCGCCGCCCAACCCGCCGCGTCCAAATACGGCTGATCCTCATGCGGCACACCCACCAGCAACACATCACCATCAAAGAACGCCTGCTCAGCACCACGCATCAACGCCGCCGAAGCACGCATACTACCCAGGCACACGCCCAACTTCTCCTCCGGTAGGTAACCCATCGCCGAACCCGCCTTCTGCAGACGCTCCAACGTACCCGGCAAATCAAGCTGCTCATCAGCGGCAGGCTCCGGCAAACCGCCCATACGCAGCAGCGCACGGAAGCTCTCCTGCTCATCCGGCGCAGGCACGCCCTGCCACTGCTCCGAAGGATACGCATCCAACAGGATGACACGCTCAACCTGCGCACCCGCAGCCTGCGCCAAAGCCGCCACCTGCACCGCGGCAGTACCGCCCACAGACCAGCCCATCAACGCAAAACGACGCGGCAGCGAACGCTCCGCCAGGGTCTTCTCAATCTGTGCCAGGTAGCCCTCAGCCAGCTCCTGCAGGCTCGACGCAAACCCAGCCTGCGGGTCAGAGAACGCCTCAGCCTGCACAGCATACACACCCTGCTGAGCCGGAAGATGCGAAAGGTACCCCGCATAGCACCAGCCCAAACCACCCGCAGGCGGCAGGATAAACAGCGGCGCGGGGGCATCGGTAGCGTCATGCGCGGTAGGTTGTTCTCGCAGCGGCAGAACCGGCGCGAACTCCGCCCCCTCGCCACGCTCGCCCGCAATAGATGCCGCCAAATCCTGCACGGTCGGATGCGCAAACAGCGCACCGATGCTCACGCTCAGACCCAGCTGCTCCTCAACCGCGGCAATCACCTCAAGAGCCGCCAGCGAATGACCGCCCGATGCGAAGAAGTCCTCATCCACGCCGAAACGCTCACGACCCAGCACGCCCGCAATAATCGAGCACAGCTGCTGCTCCAGCAGGCCGTGCGGACCCTCGGCATCGGAAGTCTGAGGGGTCAGGTCCAGGGACGCCAACAGCTTGCGGTCCGCCTTACCGGAGGGGCTCACCGGCAGAGCAGGCAGGGTATGCCACAGGGTCGGAACCATGTAATCCGGCAGAACCTGCGCACAATGCTCACGCGCCGCCTCCACCAGCTGCTCGGCACGCTCGGCGGACACATCGCCCACCTCCAGCACCGCCGCCAGGGCGGGCTCACGCAGACCGCGGTACAGCAGAGCCACCGAAGCGCTCACGCCCTCAACCGCGGCAAGAGCCATCTCAATATCGCCCAGCTCCAGGCGCTGACCGCGCACCTTAATCTGATAGTCCGTGCGGCCGCGGTAACCAATGACGGCACGGCCATCGGGAAGAATCTCCCAGCACGCCAAATCGCCCGTACGGTACAGGCGCTGACTCTCACCGTTCAGCAGTACGAGCGCACCGGCGGGAGCCTGCTCCACGAAAGCCGCGGCGGTCGCCTGCGGGTTGTTCTTGTAGCCGCGCGCCAGCTGCACGCCCGACAGGTGCAGTTCGCCCGTCACGCCCACCGGCACGGGGTGGCCGGTCGGGTCAAGAATCAGGGTTCCGGTGTTCCAGACCGGCTCGCCAATGGGCACGCTCTCACGCTGCGGGTCGTTGGACGTCTCCCAGAAGGTGACATCCACCGCCGCCTCGGTCGGGCCGTACAGGTTCAGCGGGTACACGCCCAGAACCTCGCCCGCAGCCTGCACCTGGTCCTTCTGCAGCGCCTCACCCGAGCAGACCACGTAGCGCAGGGGCTGCTCTCGATCCTGACCGAAGCCAGCATCAGCCAGGATGCGGCGCGCCGCCGGCGAAGAGGTCAGCGCCGACAGCATGGTCGGCACAAAGTGCACCGCAGTGACGGACTGCTCGGCAATCACTCGCGCCAGGTAGGCGGGGTCGCGGTGACCCTCCGGCGCGGCAATGACCACGGCGGCACCCTCGGCGAGAGGCCAGTACAGCTCCCACACGTGCACGTCAAAGGAGATGGGGGTCTTGTGCAGAACGCGGTCGCCCTCCCCCACCGGAATCTGGTGCTGCTGCCAGCGCAGGCGGTTATCAATCGCGCGGTGGCTGATGGCAACGCCCTTAGGCCTGCCCGTGGAGCCGGAGGTGAAGAGCACGTAAGCGTCCTCGTCCAGACCGGTTTTCGCGCCCGGAAGCTCCTCTGCGGCGGGTGCTGAGGAGTGTTCCCCGTTGGGTTCCTCGGCGCTCAGTAGGGGCAGAGTATGCTGCGGCAGGTTCGCGTGACGCTGCGGTTCCTGCGGGTTCAGCTCTTCCGCGTTCAGCGGGTGCAGGCCGGGGCCGTGCAGAAGCAGGGAGCACTCGGCGTCCTCCATCATCACGCCCACACGCTCAGCGGGCAGATCCGGAAGCACCGGCACATAGGTGGCGCCAGCGTACAGCAGGGCGTACAGCGCCACGTACTGCTCGGCGCCGCGGTGCACACGCAGACCCACCGCGTCGGAAGGGCGAACACCCCAGTCCAGCAGCTGCGCGGCAAGCGCACGGGCGCGCTCATCCAGCTCGGCGTAGGTGAGGGCGCGGTCAAAAGCGTAGGCGCGCTCCGACTCGGGGGTGAGCACCTCACCGGGCGCGGGGGCAGAATCCAGCACCGCGAGCGCCTGCGGATGTGCCGCCACCGCGTCATGGAAGCGACCCAGCAGGGTCTTGTACTCCAGCGGGTGCTCGGTCAGCGCCGGGGCGGTCAGCTCGCGCAGGGTCGCAAGCTCCGCCTCGGTCGCCAAGCCGAGATTGTTCAGGGAGGCGTCCTCGCGCTGCGCCTCCGCGGCGTAGGCGGGCAGCCACTCGCTCAGGCGGGCGGCGTGACGTTCCAGCTCCTCAGCGGTGTAGAGCGCCGGGTTCATGTCAATCTCGCAGGAGATGCTGTTGCCGCGGCCGGGCATGCCGCGCAGGGTGAAGGTCGCGTCAGCAACGGGACCGGCAGAGATATTGTGAATACGCGCGGTCGGTACCGCGGATCCGGACTCGTCCTTCGAGGGCGCCGCCAGCGGCAGCACCGCGTCAAAGGGCACCACGTTAATCTGCGCACCAAACAGCCTGGACTGGGCATTACGCGCGGTACGCTCGAGGTCTTCCTGACGAGCCAGCGGATGCTCAGCGTTGCGGGCGTACTGCTCCTTCACCGAGTGCAGGGATTCCGTGATGGGGCCGGTCGCCGCAACCTGCACCGGCAACACATTCACCGCGGTACAGCCGGTCTGCGCGCTCGCCGTACCCAGGGCGCGGGTCGCCTCCGGCAGGGTGCGGGCGAACATGCGGTTCATCTGCGGCACGCCGAACGAAGCCTGCGGGTAGCCGCCCACACGCGCCAGGTACGAGCCGACAGCGGCGGTCGCCAGCACGGGCCAGGAGACGGCGTGCTGCTTTGCCGCATCCAGCAGAGCCTGCTGGGTGGGCACGTCAATGCTGAACGCCAGGCGCACAGACTGCGCCGACGGGGATGCGGTACGACCCGCCAGGGAGGTGTCTTCCTGCTCCAGGGCGCCGCTCGCCTCCCAGAAGGCGACGTCTTCGTCACGGGCGCTGGAGGCGGCATCGTCCGCGTCGAGCAGCTGCTGCAGACTCATGCGGCGGGTTGCCGGAACCGGCTGACCGGCGGACAGGGCGCGGTATATCGCCGCCACGCGGGAAAGGCCGTTGAACGCGGCGAATCCGTCGGCAACCACGTGGGAGAAGGAATGGTACACCCAGAGGAACCCGCCGTAACGCGCCACGGCGCTGCGCACGGTCACGCCCTCATCGGTGGTGAGGGGCTGGGCGAGCAGGCGCTGTGCCCAGGCGCGCACCGGCGCGGGCAAATCAGAGTCAGGCAGGGCTGAGTCAGGCAGGTCAGAGGCGTTCTCCTCCCCCGCCTCTGCGGTGCCGTTCAGCTCGCCCTCCTCCAGTTCGCCCCCGTCCAGTTCGCCTCCGTCCACGAGCAGGTCAATACCCTCGAGGAACGCCTCAAGCGGCAGAATCTGCTGGGAGGCGGCACCATCGGCAATGCGGGTGCGCACGCGGAAACCCTCGTTCTCGCGGTAGAGCTGTTCAAAAGCCTCACGCAGCAGAGCGAGGTCGGTATCTGCGGGGCATTGCAGAACCTCCGCAGTGTTGTAGCAGGGGTTCGTCGGGTCAATCGCGGCGGCAAAGTAGATGCCGCGCGCGTTAGTGGTCAGCGGCAGCCAGGGGCTGTCAGCGCTGTGCTGTGCGGAGGGGTTCGCGGCGGTGCGAAGGTCGGAAGCAGTCCCGAAGCTAGCGGGTGCGGTAGTATCAGCTACGCCCATGGTGGCCTCTCAAAGGTCTGGATTAGGGGTCTGGATTAGGGATGATATGCGGTGTGTGAAAGGTAAGTGTGAAAGGTAGGCTACTGCTCCGCCGCTTCACGCTGGCAGAAGTGCGTTGGCAGAAGTGCGCTGACAAGGGTAAACGCAGCCACACAACACGGCACAAAACCTGCGCAAAGAAAAACGAGGCGAGTAGCAAACACCCCGGGTACCCGCCTGCATTCGCGGCAGGCGGGCACTCGGGGTGCGGTAACGCTTAGCCCAGGCGGGAGGCGATGAACTCCACGGTCGGGTTCTCTACCAGCTCGGTAAACTCAATCACGGCGCCCTCAGCGGCAAGGTCGTCGAGCAGGGCGAATGCGCCCATAGAGTCCATGCTAGGGAGAACAGGTCGGTGGTCGGCTCGTCAAAAGCGGTCTGCAGGGAGTCGGGCTCGACGATGTACTTCTCCATGATGGGGCGCAGGGTCTCAAATGCGGACATTTTTCTCCTCAATAGGGGTAGGAATAAGGGCGTACGGTTTAGCCGAAAATGGTCAGCTCAAAGGGTTTAGCCGAAAATTTCGGCAAGCTTGGCGCGCAGTTCGCGGCGAGAAATCTTACCCACGTTCGTGGTGGGCAGCTCCTGCAGAACCTGCACGCGCTCCGGGATCTTGAAGTCGGCGAGCTTCTTCGAAGTGAAGAACTCGTGCATCGTGCGGCGCGGGTTTTCGCCCAGGTCGGCGCCTTCCAGCGGCACAATGACCAGGCCCACGCGCTCGCCCACAGTCTCATCCGGGATGCCCAGAACCACGGCGTCAAAAACGTCGGGGTGGGTCAGCGCCAGCTCTTCGATTTCGTCCACGGCAATCTTCTCGCCGTTGCGGTTAATCTGGTCCTTCGCGCGGCCAGTCACCTCAAGGTACTTGCCTGCGACCAGTCGCACAATGTCGCCGGTGCGGTAGAAACCGTCCTCGGTGAAGCCGTAACGGTTCGCGTTCTCCTCCAGGTAGTAGCCGCGAATCGTGTACGGGCCGCGGGTGAGCAGGTGGCCGCTCTCGCCGCGCTTGACCGGCTGATCCTGATCATCAACAATCAGGATTTCGTCGTCGGGGCTAATCGGGTAACCCTGGGTCCTCAGACGCATCTCAATCGGGTCGGTCGAGCGGGTGTAGTTCACCAGACCCTCAGCCATGCCGAACACCTGCTGAACGGTGCAGCCGAGCACCGACTCAATCTTGCCTGCAACCGCCGGAGCCAGCTTCGAACCGCCCACCTGCAGGGTCTGCAGGGACGGCAGGGACACGCCGCGCTTCTCCGCGGAGGCGACCCACGCCTGAGCCAGCGGCGGCACCAGCGCGGAGGTGGTCACGCCCTCCATCTCAATGAGGTGGAACGCAGTCTGCGGGGACGGATCCGCCGCAAACACCAGCTTGCCGGAGGCGCACATGACGCCCAGAATACCGGGCGAGCTCATCGTGAAGTTGTGGGCGGCGGGCAGCACCACGAGCATGGTCGTGTTGTTGTTCAGCTTGCAGATATCGACCGAGCCGCGCACCGAGTACAGGTAGGCGGCGTGGGTGCGAGGAATCAGCTTCGAAATGCCGGTCGTACCGCCGGAGAGCTGCAGGAACGCCACCTGCTCGCTCGCACGCAGGTTCTCGGTGTTCTGAATGACACCGGGCACGAACTCTTCAGCGAGCTCCTCTTCGGTCAGCGGGGTCAGCGGCTCCGCAACGTCAATAGCAACCGGCGGCTCCAGTGAGTTCTTGCGCAGCTCGGCGGCAACGTCCTCGTGCAGGGCTGTGAAATCTGCGCCCGGGGTCAGCGAAGAGAACACGTGCGCCGCAGCGTCGGTGCGGGTCGCAAAGTGCACGAGCTCGGTGGTGCGGTGCTGCGGCAAGCAGAACACCGGCAGCGCCGCCGCCCAGAAAATACCCAGCAGGTACACCAGGTACTCGGCGGTGTTACCCAGCTGCAGCAGCACACGGTCACCGGGCTGCACGCCAGCCTGAACGAGGCGCGCCGCAGCGGCACGACCTGCCGCCTCCAGCTCACCGTAGGAGAGGCGAATCTGCTGGGGCTTGCCGTCCTCATCGAGCTGTGCGTGCGAGAGCGCCACCAGCGCCGGGAAGTGCGGCTTTGCGCGGCAGGCATCCAGCAGGAACTCAGGGATGGTCTGGTCAATCCAGTAGCCGGCTTCGCGGTACTTCGCGGCAAAAGACTCGGGGATGAGCGGCGTGGGGGCCAGGGGGCTACGTTCTACGGTCATCTTCTCTCGATTTCTGTGTCGTTTGCGGTTTCTATAGCGCTCACGTGCTGCGTGCGTTCGCAGCGTGATGCCATCTCGTCAATGAGGGTGGGTGCGCAACCTGCGCCGGGTACCCTTTCGGCACCCCTCGCGGCGCGGTAGTGTTGCACATCTCTTAGGCTGTACTTCTCTAGGATACGGGCGCGGCGGTGTTTACCCTAACGGGAACCCCCGCACGCCCACCATGCGGGGCGGACTCTACCCGTGCAGGATTCATAGGCGACCTCTCGCTACTCCTCAGCTAAGCTCCGCTCAGCGCGCTCAGCCTCCCGGTGGGCAGCAATAATACGTTCCAACGCCGGCACAATCGCACCGCGCCAGCACGCATAATCGTGACCGCCGTTGAAGGTCGTGCAGTGCGCATTCTTCAGGCCCAGCTTTTCCAGGCGCTCCTTCAGCTCGCGGTGAGGAGGCACCAGAACCCACTCCTGCTCCCCCACCTCAATCTCAAGGTACAGGTGGCGCAGGCGGTCGATCTCACCCGCCGCCTCCAGCTCGTCCAGACGGTCCATGACCTGCGGCTGCCACAGCGACGAAGACTGCGCGATTGCGCCGCCAAACGCCTCCGGGCGGCTCAGCACCGCCAGCAGGGAGGACAGACCGCCCAGCGACTGACCGTTAATCACAATGTTCTGCGGCGCGGTCTTAATGCCGTGCACTGCCTCCAGGTGCGGGAACGCGATCTCTACCAGGTAGTCGGCAATCGGGTTGTCGCCGTTCAGCTCCTTCCAGCGGTTCTCACGACCGCCAGAGTGCAGGAAGAACACGTGCATCGCCGGAATACGACCTGCCTCGTGGGCACGATTGAGGGTGTGCTCCATACCCTGGCTGAACCACATCTCACCGTCGAACTGGATGAACAGCGGCGCATCCGGGGCGGGGTCACCCACGCGGCCGAGCACATACTGGTGACCATCAGAGGTCTGCATCCACTCGGGGGCGGGCAGCGCGTCAATCTCTTCCTGAGTCAGGAGGAACTCCTGCACCGGCGCGTGCTCAAGCTGCACCACACCCATGCAACGACCGATACGGTTGCACGCGGTCTCGGGGTTCAGCGGGTCGCCCTCACCGGAGTCCAGAGCGGCGCGCAGGCGCACCTGGTCGTCATCACCCAGCCAGGCGGGGCGCTCGCCGGGCAGCGCCGGCAAGAAGTTGTAGGAGGCACGCCAGGTGGTTTCCATCTGTATGCTCAGCTGCCACCAGCCAGTGCCCTCGATGCGGGCCATGAGGGAACGGTCAAGGTTCTTCTCATCGGTCAGGCGGTTAATGAACATGAGCACCTGCTCCGCCTGCTCGTTGTGGTACAGGAAGGTGACGATGCGCTCGTTCTCACTGATGCTACCGTCTTCGCGGTGCACCGGCTCGATGATGGGGGTGCCTTCGGAGACGACCTCAAGGATGCGGGCGTTCAGCTCTTCGGGGCTGACCGCATCGGCGATAATGGCGCTGATGAGGGGGCTGTCCACGCGCGGTGCCGGTACGGGGCGCGGGATCTTGGGAGGGGCCGGGCGCACGGTCGGCGCAACGGTACGCGGCTGCGCCGAAGTAGCCTGTTCAGAAGTGTTCTGGGCAGAAATACTCTGCGCGGGAACGGTCGCGGTGGGTTCGTGCTCGCCCAACGGTTCCTCCTTGGTCTGTGGAAACACTCAATCGGTGAAAATCGGTGAGGAGGCGCATTATCGTTAGTTAGCCTCCACTACCTCACTCTATGGTATCCCTTACCCAAACTCCAGCCAAAGGAAAAAGTGAAAGAACCACAACATGACATTCATGACAGCGAGCACACGCTACTAAAAACCCAAGCACAAAGCCGCCACAACCCCACCCCACCTAAGACCAGCCCAGACCCAGCCCAGAAGTTAAAAGAGATGAGGCACCGAGACCGTGCATCAAACCTTCAAACAGTGAAGGTTTCATGCGGCAGTCTCGGTGCCTCATCTGCGGGTTCCCAAAATGGAACCTACCCAGTGCTCGGAGCCGTTCATGCGTCAAAGACGGGCGAGCACCGGGTAGGCGCCCTACGCGCAGGGGATCCTGGGTCCCTCAGATCCTAGCGTTCGCTGCTTGGCGCAATGCCGAGCTTTTCCCCCCGTACTGAGACGGTTGGTGCTAACTCCCACGCGGCTTAGGGGCGAAAACTATTCGCTTTCGCGGGCCGCCGAAATAGCGTCAGCGGCAATATGAATTGTTTGGTTCTCCTTCGGAATAACCAAAGGGGTGCCAGTGCATGGATCAGGAATAATGACTGATTGCAGGTCAAAAACTTCCTGGATAAGTTCCGGTGTAATTATCGCACGCGGATCGCCCTGAGCGATAATCCGACCCTGCTTCATTAACACAACATGAGTAGCATACCTGAAAGCAAGGTTCAGGTCATGCAACACCACGGCTACCGTTCGCCCTTCGGAATGCAATTTCTTCGTCAGGTTCAGCACCTCAATCTGGTGCGTGATGTCCAGGTAGGTGGTCGGCTCATCGAGCAGAATCAGCGGGGTCTGCTGCGCCAGGGTCATGGCAATCCACACACGCTGACGCTGACCGCCCGAAAGCGCCTCAATGGGACGCTCAGCAAGCTCCAGCACGTTCGCCGCCTGCATCGCCTCCACGCAGGCGCGCTCGTCCTCATCAGACCAGGAACGCAGCAGCGACTGGTGCGGGTAGCGGCCGCGCGCCACCACATCCGCCACGGTCACGCCGCTAGGCGCCTCCGGGGTCTGCGGCAGCATCGCCAGGATCTTGGCGATGGCGCGGGACTTCATCTGCGGCAGCGGGGTGCCGTCCAGGCGAACCTCACCCTCCTTGAGCGGGTTCACGCGGGCAAGAGCCTTCAGGGTGGTCGACTTACCGCAGGCGTTCGGGCCCAGGATAACGGTCAGCTCCCCCTCCGGCACCTGAAAATCTACCCCGTTGAGCACCGTATGCTCACCGTAGGCAACCACCATGTTCTCGCCTTCAAGGCGGGTCGTCACACTAGCGTTCACTAGCTCTTCTTCCTTTCGAGGTAAATCAGGTAAATCAGGTACAGGCCGCCAATCGCGCCGGTCACCACACCCACCTGAATGATGCGTCCGGGAACAGCGAATCGGCCAATCAGGTCAGAGCCGAGCACCATGAGCGCACCCATAAGTGCCGCGGAGGTGAAGCCCACCCCGCCACTGCGAGACAGGGTCTTCGCGATGTGCGGTGCCGCCAGGGCGACAAAGGCAATCGGGCCGGTCGTCGCGGTCGCCAGCGAAACCAGAAGCACACCGATAAACAGAGCCGCCACACGGTACGCGTTCACGCTCACACCCAAACCGGATGCCACCTGGTCACCAAAACGAATCGCGCCCAGCGGGCGGACCAGCATCAGCAACAGCGGAGTCACCACGAGCAGCAGACCCATCAGCGCGTAGGTGCGCTCCCACGTGATGTCATTGAGCGAACCGGCAAGCCAGGACGCCGCGGTCTGCGCCTGAGTCAGCGAAGCACGCACCACCAGCAGCGCATTGAACGCCGCCAGGGTCGACCCCACACCAATACCGACCAGCACCAAGCGGAAGCCATGCAGGCCCGTGCGGCGCGTCAACAGCCACACCAGCACCGAAGTCGCCAAGCCACCAACCACAGCACCCAGAGCAACCTCAACGGGGCCGGAATTGAAGACAATAATCTGCAACAGCGCACCGGTCGCAGCACCATTCGTGAAGCCGATAATATCCGGCGAACCCAGGGCATTACCCGAAATCACCTGGAAAATCGCACCCGAGAGACCAAGCGCCGCACCCACCAGAAGCGCCGCCACAATACGCGCCGCACGCTGCTGAGCGAAAGTCACCGTAATCTGCTTGCCCTCACCCAGCAGCGCCGGGATCAGCTTCTCCGGGGCGATCTTATAATCACCCTGCAACATGCCCCAAAACGCCAGCGCCGCAATCAGCACCACCAACGCCACATTCAAAATCAGCACACGCCACGGCACCTGAGCACTCAGCGGACCGCGCACAGTCAACACCGGGCGGCCACCCAAATCGCGGCCGCTACGACGCGCAGAACGATTAGCTGCAGTGGTGACGGTCGCCGTCGAAACAGCGGAAGAATTCGACATTAGAGAGCCTCCACCTTACGACGAGTCATCAAGAACAAGAACACCGGGGCACCGGCAAGAGTCGCCACAATACCCACCTGAGTCTCCTGCGGAGCCACCAGCACACGCGCCAACACGTCAGCACACAGCAGCCACACCGGACCCAACAGCGCCGAACCATAATTCACCCAGCGCACATCATTACCGAGTAGGGCACGCACCACAAACGGCACCGCCAAACCCACAAAACCAATCGGACCCACCGCAGCAGTCGCCGCACCGGCAAGCACCGTCACCGCCAGCAACGTCAAATTCTGGGTCGTACGCACACTCACGCCGAGGCTGGTCGCCGCCTCCTCGCCCATACTCAGAGCATTAATCGCAGGAGCCACAAAGAACGCCACCAGCATACCCAGCACAATCACCGGACCCACCGTCGAAGCGATATCCATACCGCGGCCCTCCAGCGAACCGGCAACCCACACACGGAACTCGTTATACGCATCCTGATCAGCCAAAATCAGGCCCTGCGCAATCGCCGACAGCGCCGCAGAAATCGCCACACCCGCCAGAGCGAGCTTCACAATCGACCCGTCACGACCACGACCCAGCGTGTACACCAGCACCGCAGCCAACGCGCCACCAATCGTCGCAGCAACCATGTACTGCCAAATACCCATCACGCCAAAAACCACCACGGAGCCAATCACAGCCACCGCAGCACCAGCGTTCACACCCATCAGGCCAGGCTCAGCCAGCGGGTTACGAGTCAACGACTGCATCAGAGAACCAGCAACCGCCAACGCGGCACCCGCCGCAAGACCCACCAGGGTACGCGGAATGCGCTGCTCCATCACAATCGTCTGCGCCTGCTCAGAAGCAGTGCCATTGAAAACAGCCAGAACCTGATCCGGCGGAAGATTATTCGACCCGAACAGCAAAGAAGCAGCCACAGCCCCCACCAAAAGCACCGCAAACAAGAACAGAAAAGCCAGGCGCTTACCCAACTTCTGCCCCTGAATCACAGAACCCTGACGGGACGTACTCTCCTGCTGAACATCTCGGGACAATGAGCTCGTGCGGGCCACTATGCTCCTTATGTTCGATACAAGAAAACGGGGAGGCGCACCCGGCGCACCCACACCACGCGAGGGGCACCCGGCACACCGGTAGATAATGAGAGAAACGCCGGAGCGGGCGGGTATTCCCCCACCCGCATCCGACGTTAAGTCTTAGCGCTTACGGGTCAGCAGCAGCGCAGCGGCACCCACAATGCTTACGCCCAGAACCACCACGCCAATCCACGGGAACGCAGCACCGTAAGTCACGGTCTGAACGGTGGATGCGGTGTTAGCCGCGCCCGAAGCCGAAGCGCTCGGGTTCGACGCGGTACCGCGCGTAGCAGCCGAAGAAGATGCGCTCGCCGAAGCGGTCGCCTTCTTCTGGGCATTTGCAGAAGCCGAAGCAGCAGGCGCAGCGGAAGAGCCAGAGGTGCCGGAGGTACCGGAAGAGTCAGCTTCCGCGTTCAGGCGGTCGTACTCCTCCTTGGTGATGGTGTTGCCGTCAGCGTCGGTGTACACGGTCTCAGCCTCAGCCGCGCCACCTGCAGAACCATTCGAGCCACCATTGGAGGAGGACTCGTTGGAATCGTTAGAGCCCTGAGCCTCGTCTGCAGAGTCTGAGTTGTTAGAGTTCGAGCCGCCATTCGAGGAACCACCGTTGCTCTTCGAGCTGGAAGAGCCGCGGTTCGAGGAAGAACCCGAAGAGTTCGAGGAGGAATTATCCGAACCGCCCTCACCCACCACGGTAAACTCGGGGCTGCGGTTGCTGTACGCCTCAGTGCCCAGGTACTTGCCGTCCTTATCACGCTTCTCACCAGTTGCAAGGAAACGCAGAGTGTGGGTGCCAGCGCCAACATCCGGCAGAACGAAGGAACCGGAGACGTTACCGTTGCCATCGGTCTTCTGCTGGTGCACCACGCAAGCGCCCTGTGCCGCATCGGAGGGGCACAGGTTACCGTCGTCCACCTTCACGGACACCACAGTATTCGCGGGGAAACCGCTCACGCTAAAGGAAATCACGCCGTGCTCGCTCACAGAAGAGGAAACGGTCGAAGAGGTGCCGGGGGTAGATGCCTTCGCACCGCCCGGAGGCAGAGCGGAAGCAGTGCCAACGCCCAGGCCCAGCGCCAGGGTTGCGGCGGCGCAGGCGGTCAGCGCCTTAGAGGTCAGGGATGCCTTCGGGGCTCCCGAAAAAGGTGCACGCATGGTGGTCCTTTCAAAATTACCGGGGTCGAAGCTGAACGCTACCGGGTTCGTGTCAGTACAGTTCAGTAGGTCAGTGCAGTTCAGTAGGTTGCGACCCGAGTGGTTAGTGGGGCACCCGGTCCACGCCCCTGTTCAAGGGTGCGGAGTCAAGAGTACGGGGCGTGAGCCGGTGCCGATATGAATGTGTGGTCAGAGCTTACTTCTTGAGAGAGCTTACTTCTTGGAGGTGCGCAACAGCAGAGCCGCAGCCAAAACCACCAGGCCAGCCGCCGATAGCAGCAGGTTATTGGCGTTGTTGACCAGCCACTTGGTCAGACCGGTCAGCTCGGTACCCTCAATGACCGGGCCCTGCGCCTTGGTGCCTGCTGCGGAGTTCTGAGTTCCCTGGGCGTTCTGCGAGTTCTGCGAACCGGCGGCAGCCTTCACTGCCTTCTTCGCGTTGGCTTCGGTCTTCTGCACGGTGGTTGCCAGGTTCTTCTGCGCGTTCTGAACCTTCGCCTTAGCCTGCACGCGGTTCACGACCGGGGCGGTGCTCTGCGAGAGCGCGGCGAGGGATGCGTCCACGTCGGTGGCGCGGGTGCTGATGCGGCCGCCCGCGTTACGCATGGGCACAGGTGCCGTGGAGGTTGCGGTTGCGGGGTTCTCGTTCAGCTCTTCGACCAGCTGGTCGGTGGCGTCCTGCTCATCGCGGGAAACGTCCTGACGAGGGGTAACAGCACGTTCCACGGTCATGTCAGCAAAACCGAGCACCGCATTGTCAGCGCCCTGGTTGCCGTTGTGCACGACCACGCGGTAGGTTGCGGCGGGCATGCTCACGCTGGTTTCGTAGCTGAAGCTGCGGTTGCCATCCAGGCGCTTCCAGCCGGAACCGTAGAGGGTCTGCGGGGAGTTGCCGAGGTAGGTTGCGGCGTACACCCAGGTGCCCGGTTCAGCGTTCGGCACGGTCACGGTCACGGTGGAGCCGTCACGGCTCACCTGCACGCCATTACCAGCGGTCAGTTCGGAGGCGTTGACCGGCTCGGGCGCGTCACCGGGGGCGTACTCACCGATGGTGAAGGTGGTGTTGATGCCGCCCTGGCTGTTGGCGCCGCCGTAGGTTCCGGATCGGTCGCCCTCACGCAGGCTACCGGTCAGCAGGCGCAGGGTGTGCTCACCGGAGGCGTACTTGGCGGCGTCTTCGTCATTCTTGAAGGCTGCGTTGTCGCGGGTGGGCAGGTCAATCCAGGCGTCGATATGGCCGTTCTCATCGGGGGTGATGATAGCCCAGATGGTGCGGTTGTCGTTGACCGCGGTGGCGTCGTTACGGGATACCTTGCCGTCGTCAATCTTCAGACCGATAACGGATGCCTTCTTGTCTTCGGGGTTGCACCAGCCGTCACCGGTCAGGTGCAGCTTGCCGCCCTGAACCGCCTTGGGGTTCTCGATGCTCAGGCGCGGGGTGAAGGAGCCGTCAGCGGGGGTGCAGGTTTTCGAGTCTTCGCTGGGTGCCGGGGTGGGGTCTGCAGTAGGTGCCGGGGTGGGGTCTGCAGTAGGTGCCGGGGTGGGGTCTGCAGTAGGTGCCGGGGTGGGTTCTGCGGTAGCAGAGGGATCCGCGGTAGGCTCGGCAGTCGCAGAAGGCTCAGCGGTAGCAGAGGGCTCCGCAGTAGGCTCGGCAGTCGCAGAAGGCTCTACAGTTGCGCTGGGCTCAGCGGTAGCAGAGGGATCCGCGGTCGGTGCCGGGCTCGGAGCCGGGTCGCTCAACGTAATATTCTGCGACACAGATGCACGACGGTCGTAGGTGTTGCCGTCCGCATCCGTACCGCCCAGGGAACCGGAAAGCACCTGAATACGGTGGCTGGTACCCTCCACGGTCCAGCCCTTGTTCTTCAGCTGTTCAGCGGTCAGACCGGTGTTTTCGGGGGTCGGCAGGGACACCTCAACCTCGAAGGTGCCGTCCTCCTTGGCGGTTCCCATGAAGTTTGCGGGCGAGTTGCCACCCTTCTTGGTGATCGGGTTAATCGCCTGGTGCGCTTCATCCGGCAGGGCGTCGAGGAACTTCACTGCGAACACTGCGCCGCGACCGGGTGCGGTGCTGGTAAAGCCGGTGCCGCGTAGCACGAGCTTACCTTCGCGCCACTTCTCGGTGGAAATCGTCACGGTAGCCTTATCAGCCTGCTGGGTGGCGGCGGGGGTGTCCGCGTAAGCAATGGTGGTGCCGGTCAGCGCTGCTCCGGGGGTGATGAGCGCGCCGGCGAGAGCCACGACGGCACCGTAGCGGGCTGCGGTGCGCACGGGTCGAGTTTCGGTCATGGTGGTCCTTGAGGATGGTGTGGTGGGTCGTGCATCCCCTTCCCGCCGCGGTTTTTAGGTCGCGGCGGGAAGGGTGGCGGAAGCTTCAGCGGGTGATTGCTTCACAGGGTATTTAGAACGGGGTGTTCAGAACAGGGCGTTTAGAGCGGAAGCGCCTTCTTGACGTCTTCGATAATGCCCTCGAGCAGCAGCGGGCCGCCGGTGGAGGTCCACTTGGAGCCGTCCACGAGAATCACGTGGTCGTCCTTGACTGCCTTCAGGTTGGTGAAGCCGGAGGTTTCCTTCGCCTTGTTCAGTGCTTCTTCGGCGCCCTGCAGACCTGCGGAGCCCTGCGCGTTCGGGTTCTGCTGGCTTGCGCCGCCGAGGGTGCCCAGGAACATGTAGTCCGCGTCGATGGTTGCCAGGTTCTCGAGGGAGACGGGCTCGGAGTGGCCCTGACCGTTTCGGTCCTGCGACTCGGGGCGCTTAAGGCCCAGGTCGTTGAGTACCTGGCCGGCGGGCAGTTCCTTGAGGATCAGGGCGGGGCCGTTGCCTGCCCAACGGACGATGGAGAAGGTCTTGTCGCCGTACTTGGGGGCGAGCTGGTCCTTCAGCGTAGCGGCGTTTGACTCGTATGCCTTGATGACTTCTTCGCCCTTGTCGACCATGTTCATAGCGTTGGCGACGTTGCGGAAGTTGATGCGCCAGTCTCCGCCCGCGTAGCCGCAGTAGACGACGGGGGCGATCTTCTTGAGAGTTTCGAAGGCCTCGGAGCGCTTGTCCACGCCGGTGGAGTCGACCAGAATCAGGTCGGGGTCAAGGTTGCCGATCTGCTCGTAGTTGACCTGGGCGACGGTGCCGATAATCTGCACGCCCTTGGCGCGGTCGGCAAGGTAGTTGGGCACGCCGGACTGGCCGCGACCGGAGACGGAACCGACGGGGGTCACGCCGAGGGCGAGCAGGCCGTCGAGGGTGGGTTCGGAGAGGACGATAACCTTCTTCGGGTTGGCGGGAACTTCTACATTCTCGTCGTCAATGTCCTTGATGGTGCGGGTGCCGCTGTTGCCACCGGAGGTGGAACCGCCGGAAGTGGTGGTCGTGGTGGTCTCGCTGCTGCATGCCGCGAGGGCGAGAGCAGCCGAGGAGGCGAGCGCCAGGCCGAAGAATGCGCGGCGGTTAACGCCCGATGCGCCGTGGTTTTCGGCGTCGGTCAGCTCGGTTCGGTTGAAAGACATAGTTCCCCCTAGATTTGACTAAACTATACCTAACCTTACAGATATCTGAGTGTTACATCAAGATGTGTTCAGTTTGCTTTTTCTGACCGCCGGGATGCCCGGTTTTACCGCGGAATTGCGCGGGGTAACATATCTCACGCTTTGTCATAGTCTTGCTGACACTATGTCGCTTAACTGGGTGTCTCTCCCCTGCTATTACCTCGCTATAAATCTGCGGTGGTTGAGAAAGCCGGGCACGCAAAACGCCCCGCCGCGAAGAGCCGCGACGGGGCGCAATCTTCGCAACGGGGCGTTGAAGTTTTATAGATGCGGGGGTGTCATCGATACGGGGCGCCGTTACCGGCGAGCACCGCTAGCAGCCGCAACCGCATCCGGCGCTGGAACGCTTGACCGATGCGGCCGCCTCACGCAGGGAGGCGATTGCCGCCTCCGGACCGCCGAGCGCCTCATCCACACCGTAGACCGAGCTACCGGCAACGAAGCAGGTTGCGCCAGCCTCCGCGGCACGCAGGATGGTCTCTTCGGTGATGCCGCCGTCCACCTGCACGGTCACCGGCAGGTTCGCCCCCTCAATCGCCTTGGCGGCGCGGGCGATCTTCGGCAGGGTCACGTCCAGGAACGCCTGACCGCCGAAGCCGGGTTCCACGGTCATGATCAGCAGCATGTCCAGTTCGCCGAGCATGTCCAGGTAGGGTTCCACGGCGGTTGCCGGGCGCAGCGCCATACCCGCCTTCGCACCCTCAGCACGCAGAGTGCGCGCCAGCTTGATGGGGGCGATAGCCGCCTCCGCGTGGAAGGTCACCGATTCGCAGCCCATGCTGGCGTATTCGGGTGCCCAACGGTCGGCGTCCTCAATCATCAGGTGCACGTCGAACGGCACCGGGGAGATTTCGCGCAGACGCTTAACCACCGGCGGGCCCCAGGTGAGGTTGGGGACGAAGTGGTTGTCCATCACGTCAATATGCGCGGCGTCTGCGGTGGAAATGCGCTCCAGCTCGCGCTGCAGGTTCGCGAAATCCGCCGAGAGAATCGACGGGTTAATGGCAATACCCATGGGGTTCCTTTCAAATCCGTGCCGTATGGCGGATGATGCTAGGCGGTGAAGCGGCTAGTTCTTACGCAGCAGGGCGAGGAACATGGCGTCGGTTCCGTGCACGTGCGGCCACAGCTGCGCGGTGGTCGGGTTCTCCGAAGCCTTCACGACCGGCGCACCCTTCTTGACCTTGATCTCGGGGGTGTGGCCGGGGTCCTTCTCCCCCGCCAGCACGCTCACGGGCTCGCCGTTCGCGCCTTCGGTGTGCAGGGCGACTTCGCGCAGTGCGGCGGCGGAATCAAGCAGGCTGACCGCGCCGCTTTCGAGCACCTCGGCAACAATGTTCTGGGTTTCTGCCGCGTGCGGGGAGCAGGTCACGTAGGCGATGAGGCCGCCGGGGCGGGTCGCCTCAATGGCTGCGTCCAGGAGCTGACGCTGCAGGGGCAGCAGCTCGGCAATATCGCGCGGGGACTTGCGCCAACGCGCCTCGGGGCGGCGACGCAGGGCGCCCAGACCGGAGCAGGGCACATCCACCATCACGCGGTCGAAAAGCTGACCGGGCTCAATGGATCCGGGCAGTGCGGAGGCGTTCTTGTGCAGGGTTTCGCGGATCTGGCGGCCGTCGCCGGTGAGTACCGTGTAGCTGTCCTCGGGCAGGGGGCGCATGGAGGATTCCACGAGCTGCGCGCGGTGCGGTGCCGCCTCGTTGGCGACCAGGGATGCGCCGCGCTGAATACCGAGCGCGCCGAGCAGCGCCGCTTTACCGCCAGGGCCTGCGCACAGGTCGAGCCATGCGGTGTCGGTGCCGTCCAGGGGTGCTGCGGCGAGCGCGCGTGCTACCAGCTGGGAGCCGGCATCCTGAGCGCGGACGGTGCCTTCACGTACGGATTCCAGGCGTGCCAAGTCGCCGGAGGCGTACAGCGCCGAACCTTCAACCAGCTCGCCGTCGACGGCGCCCTGTTCGCGTGCCTCGTCGAGGCTACCCAGGCCGGGTAGCGCCACCAGGTTCACCACGGGGGCGAGGTTGTCCGCTTCGAGCAGCTGCTCAATTTCGGAGGCGGGGCGGCCGTGCGCAACGAGTGCCTGGCGCATGGAACGCACAATCCAGGCGGGGTGCGAGGCGAGCAGCGCCATGCGTTCGGTGTCGTCCTTCGCGTCCTCGATGATGAGTTCGTACCACTCTTCGGGGGTGCGCTCGGAGACACGGCGCAGCACCGCGTTAATGAAGCTTGCCGGGCCCGCACCGATCTTTTCGCGTGCCAGGGACACGCTCTGGTTCAGCGCCGCGTGGGCGGGAACGCGCATGTTCAGCAGCTGGTGCACGCCCATGCGCAGCACAATCAGGGTGGTGGTGCCGACCTTCTCGATGGGGCGGTCTACGCAGCGGCTGAGGATTGCGTCGTAGGTGCCCTGGTGGCGCAGCGTGCCGTAGGTCAGCTCGGTTGCAAAGCCTGCGTCGCGGTGGTCGAGGCGGTGGCTACGAATCGCCTTGGGCAGCACGAGGTTCGCGTAGGCGTCAGATTCCGCCACGGAGCGCAGTACGTCGAAGACGGTTGCGCGTGCGGTGTCTGCGGTACGCGAGCGTGCGGAGGGTGCCGCCGCGGAGAATTCGCGGGCGGACATGGAGCGGCGGTTGCGTTCGTGGCCGCTCTTATTGCGCTGGGAGGTGCCGCCGCCACCGCGTTTGGTGTCGTCGTGCTCGGTCTTGGCGCGGCGTGCGGCGCGTTCGACGCTGGTCAGGCCGTCAAAGCGGCGGCCGGTACGCGATTCGCTGCGGGAGTTGTCGTCCCACTTCTGCGGGCGGCCCTGCGAGCTTTGATTCTGCGAGCGCTGGTTCTGAGCGCGCTGGGAATTCTGGGACTGCTGGCGGTTCTGCTCGCTCACACCAGAACTCGAGCCGTTGCCAGCGCCGGAGCGGCGACGACGCTTACGCTTCGCACCGCCCTCACCCTGACCGCCGCCCTGATTGAACTTACCCTGACCGCTACCCTGGCTGAACTTGCCGTTGCCGGGCTTGCCATTGCCAGCGTGACCGGGCTTGCCGTGTCCTCCCTTGTAGGGGCGCTTTTCGTTGCTCATGCGAGTACCACCAGGCCTTCCGCCATGTCCTTGCCAGCGCCGCGAGCCCACGCGGGCGCATCCATCATTTTCTTGCCGGCAGGCTGAACCTGCAGCAGCATCAGGGGTTCGGTACCGGTGCCGACCAGTACCTTCTTTGCGTGCAGACGCACCGCACCGGGTGCGAGGGGGCCGCCGTTTGCCTCGGTCAGGGACTGCACCAGTCGTTCGTCGGCAACCGCCAGGCCACCGATCTTGAAGCGGTTTTCGCCCAGTTCGCACCATGCACCGGGTTCGGGGGTCACGCCGCGGAAGCGTGCCAGAATCTGTTCGGCAGGTTCGGTCCAGGTGAGGCGGCCGTCGGCAATGCTCATCTTGGAGGCGTAACTGACCGACTCGTCCTCGACCTGCACGGTGCCGCTCTCGCCCGCTTCGAGGCGTTCGAAGGTGCGTTCAAGCAGTGCGCCGCCGCTGGTGGCGAGGCGCATCAGCACGGTGCCTGCGGTGTCGTCAGCGGCTACGGGGGTGGATTCCTGTTCGAAGGTGGGGCCGGTGTCCAGGCCTTCTTCGAGCAGGAAAGTGGTGGAGAAAATTTCCTGCTCACCGGCGATGAGGGCGCGTTGCACGGGGGCGGCGCCGCGCCATGCGGGCAGCTTGGAGAAGTGCAGGTTGACCCAGCCGTAGCGCAGGGATTCGAGCGCGGGCAGCGGCAGCAGGGCACCGTAGGCGACCACGGCGGCTGCGTCAGCGTTCAGCTCGGCGATGGCTGCGGCGGCTTCGTCGTTCCAGCGGTTTGCCTTCACGATGGGCAGGCCGAGCTCTTCGGCACGTTGCGCGACCGGGGAGGGGGTGAGCACGCGCTTGCGGCCCACGGGGGCGTCTTCGCGGGTGAGCACGCCGACCACGCGAACCTTATCGGAGTTCGCCAGGTAGTCGAGCGGGGGCACGGCAACCTCGGGGGTGCCTGCGTAAATAATGTTGAGCATGTGAGCCTACTTTCCGAAGCTACCGAAGGAGGAACCGGCAGAGCCTGCACCGAACGCGCCACCGCCGCCGAAGGCACCGCCCACGCGGGTTGCACGCTCGGTCACGGTCTTCGCGGCAACCGAGTTGTAGTCTGCGGCGCGCAGGGCACGCATCACGCGCTGGCGGTCTTCACCCACGAGGCGATCGATGAACAGCTTGCCATGCAGGTGATCGGTTTCGTGCTGCAGCATGCGCGCGAACAGGCCCTCACCCTCCAGCACGAGGGGTTCGCCGTGGCGGTCCACGCCGGTCACGCGCGCCCAGTTCTTGCGAGGGGTCGCGGACTTCTGACCGGGCACGGACAGGCAGCCTTCGCCGCCTTCCTGGTCTTCTTCGCCGACTTCGAGCACGGGGTTGATAATGTAGCCTTCGCGGTCGTCAATGCCGCCGAAGGTGAAGATTTGTTTGGAGATGCCAACCTGCGGGCCGGCAAGGCCCACGCCGCCCACGTCGTACATGGTTTCTAGCATGTCGTCGATAAGCCGTGCCAGGTCGTCGTCGAAGACGGTGATGGGGTCGCAGACGCTACGCAGCACCGGGTCGCCTACGGTGCGGATGCTCAGGATGGTCATGGTTCTCCTTTGCCGGCGGGTGCCGGGAATGTGCTTACGGATTTCAATATGGCTGCAGAACTGCGCCGGTAGAACCTCGCGGGTGAAACTGCGCTGGCGGGCTCTCTCGGCAGGAGGGGTCTCCCAGGAGCAGGTTCTCACAGCGGGCGCATTCTTCACAGCAGGTGCGCCGTTCTGCCTATTGTTCTATTGTCGCCGATTCAGTAGCGCGAATCTAGAACGAATCGAGGCGCTGGGGGTGGAGGCGGCAGGTTGAGGGCTGAGCCTCACTTCCCTGGGCTCACCTCCCCGCGCTCACCTCCGCAGGGGTTTGAAGCCCCTCCCCTACGCCCGACACTCCCCTATGCCGCCCAGTCTTCTAGTCGGCGGGGGTACTGGCCTATGCCGCGGGCGGGGGCACTACGGGCATGAGCGCGGGGTCTTCAAATTCTTGGACCTGGCGGTCGAATTCCCAGACGCGGCGCAGGGCGCAGAACTTGTACCAGTTGCGTTCAAGCACGGCGGGGTTTGCCTGCTGCGGCAGCACCTGCGTTTCGCCGAGGGCTACGCCCATGAGGACGGGTGCGTCGCCGTATTTCCAGGGTTCCCAGGTGCCTTTGTCAGGGTCGACGATGGATTCTTCGGCTTTGAGTCCGGCAACGAGCTGCATGACGACCTTCTCGTCGAGCGCTTTGACGCGGCCGCGTTTGTCGGTGCCTTTGGTCTTGTAGTCGATGATGCAGGTTCGGCCTGCGATTTCTGCGACGAGGTCGAGGGTGCCCGCGTAGCCGACGGTGTCGTTCCAGATGGTGACTTCGGCGGCGAGGGGGCGGGGTTTGAAGGCTTCCCACCATTCGTCGAAGCGGTCGGCGTAGGCTTGTTCGCCGTTGATGATGAGCTGTTCGCGGCTTTCGTCGAGGTTGTGTTCGCGGCCCATGGCGCGTAGGGCGACGGCTTCGGCGTAGTTGTGGACGCGGTCGCCTCGGGCGGCGGCTGCGTCGCGGTATCGTTCGGAGGCGCTGGCTGCGTCGCGGATGATGGCGAATTTGAGGCCGTGGGATCCGGTGGCGCGGTAGGCGCGCTGGTCTTCGAGGGCGGCTTTGGCGGCCATGTACCCGTGCCAGCCGCTGAGGTCGTTGGCGTGCTGCCCGATGACGGTGGTGATGGAGGGGACGAGGGGTTCTCCTCCGCGGACGCGCGCGTACATGCGTCCGTAGTCGGTGGCTGCGGCGAGTTCGGGTGTTGTCACGGGGTACCTCATTCTCGGGTGGTTGTGTCCGCGGCTGGGTTTGTACTGCTTGTGGACACAAATACCGGTGGGCATAATAAAACCCCCGTTCCTTGAAACGGGGGTTATTGGTGCGTGATACTGGGTTCGAACCAGTGACCTCTTCGGTGTGAACGAAGCGCGCTACCACTGCGCCAATCACGCTTACGGATAAGACTATACCGAGGCTTGGCGTGAAGGTCAAATTTTGCGCTCCCCTTTTTTTCTTCCCGTTCCCTTCTCGAGGAGTATGCGGCGGCACCATGGAATCTAAAAGATCATCCCACCAGAGGTGACTGCAGGTTCAGTAATGACTTATGGACTCTGGTCATGAGGTACGGACTTTGGGGCTGGGTTAGCGTTTTGAGGGATAGCTTTTAACCATGGCTGAAGTCGCTAAGTCATTACCGAATCTCAGTCCGGTTTCACTGGATAAACAAAAAAGCCTGGCTTCCGAAGAAACCAGGCTTTTCCTAGTGTGACCCCAACCGGTTTGTAACGGTGACGGAGGGGCATGATGCCGAGCGCGCGAGGAAATCCATCATGCCCCGGAGTGCCGCGACGTAAGGAGCGGCGCCGTGAGAGGCTCACGGCGGCACCGTAGAATCTAAAACCAGTCTTTACCGGATAAACAAATAAACCCTCAGCCAGAAGACTGAGGGTTTATTTCTAGTGTGACCCCAACCGGATTTGAACCGGTGTTGCCGCCGTGAGAGGGCGGAGTACTAGGCCGCTATACGATGGGGCCGCAACCTCCGTGAGGAGGTTAGCTGGGATACCAGGACTCGAACCTAGAACAAAGGAACCAGAAACCTTCGTGTTGCCAATTACACCATATCCCATTACCGTTCCGTTTCTCGCCTTTCGACTTATCACCGGAACGAGTAATAACTATACGGGTCTTTCTGGAGGCGTGCAAGCCGAAATCTAGAGAGCCGCCTCACATTCACGGTTTTATGCCCGCTACTTCCGCGTGTTTCCGGGGTTTTTGGGGTTAAAAAGTTTTTTAAATTTCTTCAAAAGGAGGGTTTTGGGGCCGATTTTCACCCTCCAAAGCAGCTCCGAGGGGACTTGGAGAGTAGTTTTACCCCCTCCCCCGCACGCTTTGCATCCCAAATTTTTTTGAAGATTTTTCCTGTATTGCCTCCCGATAGCCAGATGACCGGACAGTCAGGTCGTCAGATAGCCCGGCAGCCAGCACCCAGGTAGCCAGGTAGTCAGATAGTCTGGCAGTCAACCCACCCAAGCAACCGCCTCGGGAAAGATCACAGGACCCCGCCCCCGCACCTCCAAAAACTAAAACCCCGGAGACAATAAAACCCCAGAGACAACAAAAAAGCCCCGAGGCGAACCTCGGGGCTTGAGCGGAGCGGTTGACGAGACTTGAACTCGCGACATCCACCTTGGCAAGGTGGTGCTCTACCAACTGAGCTACAACCGCATGTTTTCGCTTTGAACTTTTCAGTTCGTCGCAACAACAGGTACTACTATACGAGCCTTTACCGGGGTGCGCAAACCAAATTCTTGCTACACTCCCTCAAATGGAGCCAGATTCACCTCCGCAAAAGATACCGACTAGTAGTTTTACAGGAAATACCCATCACAAAAAATATTCTCAAATTTATGAAAAATCCCCTTATCCACCGGGTTTCCTTCAGACCTTTCGGTCGTCAGATTCCCGCTGGATAAGGGGATTCTCTAGAGCTTAGTCGCTGCTACCGCCAGAGTCGCCTCCACCGGAATCGCCGCCGCCAGAGTAGTCGGAGCTGCTGTAGCTGCTGTAGTCCGAACTGCTGTAGCTGCTGGAGCTTCCGGCGTCGAAGTCGCCCGCGTCCGGGTCGGGGCCCGGGTCCACGAAGTCGTCTTCGTCGTCCTCTTCACGCGAAGAGTCCGAAGAATCCGAAGTGTCTACGCCGTCAGACGAGCTGCTGACGTCGCCACCGCGGGCGTGCCGTGCCTGAGCTTCTTGAGCGTTCAGGGCGGCGCGCGCCTCGAAGTAGGCGGTCACGTACCCGAAGGCTGCCGCAACGACAACAGCGACCACCATCAAGACGGACTTGTCCATGTTGGCGATGTACAGAATCAGCCAGATAATGCAGGCGTTGGTGAGCGCCATGAGGGTGCCCTTGAGCAGCGCCTTGCCGATGATGGATTGGTTATTCGGCTGGCTCATGGTTAGCTCAGTTCAGCGGCAAGCTTGCGCAGGCGTGCGAGGGAGGATTCCTTGCCCAGGATTTCCATGGATTCGAACAGGGGCGGGGAGATGCGCTCACCGGACACTGCGATACGCACGGGGCCGAATGCGAGGCGCGGCTTGATTTCCAGGCCGTCGACGATTGCGGCGCGCAGGGCTGCCTCGATGTTGGCTGCGGTGAAGTCCTCGAGGGGCTCGAGTGCCTCGATTGCGGCGGCGAGGACCTGCGGTGCGGATTCCTTGAGCTGCTTGCGTGCGTCGTCTGCGGTGCTGATTTCTTCGTCAGCCTTGAAGAGGAATGCGAGCAGGCCGGGTGCTTCGCCGAGCAGCTGCATACGCTCCTGGACGAGGGGTGCAGCTTCGGTGAGGACCTGCTCTTCGCGCTCGGTGAGGGTTTCGCCGAGTACGCCTGCAGCCTGCAGGTACGGGATGAGGCGGTCGCGGAAGTCCTTGGGGTCGAGCGCACGGATGTGGTCGCCGTTAATGGACTCTGCCTTCTTCACGTCGAAGCGTGCGGGGTTGGCGACAACGTCGTGTACGTCGAAGTGCTCGACGAGCTCATCGATGGTGAAGACGTCCTGATCTGCGGAGAGGGACCAGCCCAGCAGGGACAGGTAGTTCAGCAGGCCTTCCTTGATGAAGCCGGAGTCGCGCAGCAGGAAGAGGTTCGACTCGGGGTCGCGCTTGGAGAGCTTCTTGTTGCCCTGGCCCATGACGTAGGGCAGGTGGCCGAATTCGGGGATGAAGCTGGTCACGCCGGTGTCAATGAGTGCGCGGTAGAGCGCGATCTGACGCGGGGTGGAGGAGAGCAGGTCTTCGCCGCGCAGCACGTGGGTGATGCCCATGAGTGCATCGTCGACGGGGTTCACGAAGGTGTACAGCGGGTCGCCGTTGGAGCGGACGACCACGTAGTCGGGTACGGTGCCTGCCTTGAAGGTGATTTCACCGCGAACGAGGTCGTTGAAGGTGATGTCTTCGTCGGGCATGCGCAGGCGCCACACGGGCTGGCGGCCTTCTGCGCGGTAGGCTTCCTTCTGCTCTTCGGTGAGGTTGCGGTCGTAGTTGTCGTAGCCGAGCTGCGGGTCCTGACCGGCTGCCTTGCGGCGTTCCTTCACCTCGTCGGGGGTGGAGAAGTCTTCGTACACGTAGCCGCCTTCAACGAGCTTTTCGAAGATCTCGTTGTAGATGCCTGCGGCCTTACGCTCAGACTGGCGGTAGGGCTCGTGGGGGCCGCCGACGCCGACGCCTTCGTCCCAGTTGATGCCGAGCCAGTGCAGGGATTCGAGCACCTGGTTGAACGACTCTTCGGAGTCGCGTGCCGCGTCGGTGTCTTCGATGCGGAAGATCAGCTTGCCGCCGGTGTGGCGTGCGTACGCCCAGTTGAAGAGGGCGGTGCGGACCATGCCCACGTGCGGGGTGCCGGTGGGCGAGGGGCAGAAGCGGACGCGGGTGTCTGCGGGGCTGTTGAGTACGGGACCGTGGTATTCGGTCATGATGTCTCCTTGACGGTGTGTTTCAGGATGTACGTTACGTTTGTGGGCGCGGACTGTTTAGTCGCGCACGCGGGTGACGAGGGAGCCGATGCCTTCGACTTCGACCTCTACTTCGTTGCCGTCGCGCAGTATGCTGATGCCGGCGGGGGTGCCGGTGAGCAGTACGTCGCCGGGCAGCAGGGTGAAGATTTCGGAGGCTGCGGCAACCTGTTCGGCTACGGAGTAGTGCATTTCGGAGGTGTTGCCTTCCTGCACGACGTCGCCGTCGACCCAGGTGGTGATGTTCAGTGAGTCGGTGTCCAGGTCGGTTTCGATCCAGGGGCCGAGCGGGGTGGAGCCGTCGAAGCCCTTAGCGCGGGTCCACTGGCGGTCTTCGAGCAGGTCGCGGGCGGTGAGGTCATTGGCTACGGTGTAGCCGAAGATGACCTCGTGCACGCGCTCAAGAGGCACGGACTTGGCGATACGACCGATAATGACGGCGAGTTCACCTTCTGCACTGACGGCTTCGGAGTACTCGGGCAGGGTCACGGGGTCGCCGGGGCCAATTACGGTGGTGTTGGGCTTGAGGAAGAACTGCGGGGAGGCGGGCGCCTCGGTTCCTGCCCAGTTTGCGATCGCTCCAATCACCTTGGAGCGGGGGATGATCGGGGCGAGCAGGCGCACCTGGTCGATGGGGTAGGTGGTGCCGGTCGGTTCGATGCCCGAGTAGAAGGGGTCGCCGGCGAGTACGCGCAGGGTTTCTTCGCCTGCGTCGCCTTCTACCAGCCCGAAGTGGAGCTCATTATTTACGGTAAATCGTGCAATACGCATACTTTCTAGGGTACCAGCCTTCGAGGGCGGAATTGGCGGGGCAGGTTTTAGCGGGCACAGCGAATCCCCGCGGGTGTGCGTTCCGGGTGGGAGCGCATCCTACGGGGATTTCGCGTGAAAGATTAGATGAGGCGGGTCATCCAGCCGTGGCGGTCCTCAACGGTGCCGAGCTGAATACCGACGAGCTCTTCGCGCAAGCTCTTGGAGATTTCACCGAAGTGCTCGGTGGGTGCCGGGATTTCGAAGTCTTCTGCCTTGAGCTTGCCGATGGGCGCGACCACTGCTGCGGTGCCGCAGGCGAAGATTTCGGTAATGTCGCCGTTTGCCACGCCTTCACGCCACTCGTTGAGGGTGATTGCGCGCTCTTCGACGGTCATGCCGCGGTCCTTAGCCAGCTGAATCAGCGAGGAGCGGGTCACGCCCTCCAGAATGGTGCCGGTCAGTTCGGGGGTAACAATCTTGTTTTCCTTGCCGAAGATGAAGAACACGTTCATGCCGCCGAGCTCTTCGATGGCGTCGCCACGGTGCGGATCCTTGAAAATGACCTGCTTGCAGCCGTGCTTCTCGCCCTCGGTCTGGGCGATCATGGATGCTGCGTAGTTACCGCCGCACTTTGCCGCACCGGTGCCGCCTTCGCCTGCGCGGGCGTAGGTGGTGGAGAGCCAAATGTCCACGGGTTCGGGGGTGCCGAAGTAGTTACCTGCGGGCGAGCCGATCACGTGGTACTGCACGTGGCGTGCGGGGCGAACGCCGAGGAACGCCTCGGTTGCGATCATGAAGGGGCGGAAGTAGAAGGCTTCACCGTCGCCGGTGGGTACCCACTGCTCGTCCATCTTCACGAGTTCACGCAGGGATTCGATGAAGGTCTCTTCGGGCAGTTCGGGCAGGGAGAGGCGGCGTGCGGAGTTCGCGAAGCGTGCCGCGTTCTTCTCGGGGCGGAAGGTCCATACGGAGCCGTCGGCGTGGCGGTAGCCCTTGATACCTTCGAAGATTTCCTGGCCGTAGTGGAACACGGATGCTGCGGGGTCGAGGACGAGCGGGCCGTAGGGGTGAACTCGTGCGTCATACCAGGTGCCGCCGGTCTTGTAGTCGCCTTCCCAGTCGATGGTGACCATGTGGTCGCTGAAGTAGTCACCGAAGCCGGGGTTTGCGAGGATTTCGGCGCGGCGTTCGGCGGTGGCGGGTGACTGGTTTGCTTCGTGGCTGAATTCGGTTGCCATCGTTCTGCGTTCCTCTTCGTCTAGTTGCCTCTGTGGGCGTTCTTTGAGTGGCGGTTCTCGCGGCGGGGCGAGGGACCGGTGTGTGCCGCCGGGCGCGTTGTCGTGCGGGGCAGATGGTGCATCTAGCGGTCTGTGCTAGTTGGATGCATCAAAGCTAGTGGTGGATGGTGTCCACCGCCGAGGTGCCGGGCGGGTGTGCCTGACCTGTTTAGAGTACCGGAAAGATGCGTTTGCCGCATGCGCACCTTTTCTCCCATTCAGGATGTGAACAGGTGGGATTCGGCGGGCTTGTTGGAAGTTAGGTATCGGAGATACCCTCCCCATCTTTTGTAGCTAGGTACGGGTGAAGCCCGGAAGGTGTGTTCCTTCCGGGCTTCACGGGGCGTTCAGCTGCTACGGCTGATGAGTTTTAGCCGCGTGGGTTTTAACCGAGGCGTGCGAGCACGTCCGCGCCGACCTGATCGGTTCCGCGCACGCTTGCGCCGTTCTCGCGCATATCTGCTTCAACAGCGTCCTCAATGCGGGCTGCGGCGGCGTCGTGGCCGAGGTGGCGCAGCAGCATTGCGCCGGCGAGGATTGCGGCGGTGGGGTTTGCCTTGTTCTGGCGGGCGATGTCCGGTGCGGAGCCGTGTACGGGCTCGAACATGGAGGGGAACTCGCCGACGGCGTTGATGTTGCCGCTTGCCGCGTAGCCGATACCGCCGGTGACTGCACCTGCGAGGTCGGTGATGATGTCGCCGAAGAGGTTGTCGGTGACGATCACGTCGAAGCGGGCGGGGTCGGTGACCATGAAGATGGTGGTCGCGTCAATGTGCAGGTAGTCGGTCTCAACCTCGGGGAATTCAGCCGCGATTTCGGTGAAGTAGCGGTTGTAGAGGCGACCTGCGTGGGTGAGCACGTTGGTCTTGTGCACGAGGGTGACCTTCTTGCGGCGGGTGGACGCCAGCTCGAAGGCGTAGCGCACCAGGCGCTCCACACCGTGTGCGGTGTTGAGGGAGACTTCGGTGGCGATTTCGTGGGGGGTGCCGCCGCGGATGACGCCGCCGTTGCCAATGTAGGGGCCTTCGGTGCCTTCACGCACGACCACAAAGTCGATGTTGCCGGGGTTGGCGAGCGGGGAGACTGCGCCGGGGTACAGGCGGGAGGGGCGCAGGTTGATGTAGTGGTCGAAGGCGAAGCGCAGCTTCAGGAGCATTTCGCGTTCGATGAGGCCGGAGGGAATCTTGCCGCTGCGCGGGTCTGCACCGATGGCGCCGAAGAGGATCGCGTCGTGCTGCTTGAGGGCGTCCATGGTGGAGTCGGGCAGGGTTTCACCGGTTTCCAGCCAGTGCTCGGCGCCGAGCTTGTAGTGGGTGGGGGTTACGGTGATGTTTTCGAGCTCGCAGGCGCGGGTGAGGATGCGCTGGGCTTCGGTAATGATTTCGGGGCCGATGCCGTCGCCGGGGATGACGGCGAGGTCGATGCTACGTGCTTCAGTCATGCCTCTACCGTAATACGCGCCGCGGGTGGGCGGTAGAGTGTGCGGGCGGGTTCTCAGACTCTGGGCTAGGGAGGGGTGGGATAGATGGATACTACCGGTTAAAACAATATTCCCCGGCTGAATCATCAGCCGGGGAATATCGTTATGAGTTCTCACTCAGAGTTAGAGCCCTAAAGGTCTATGCAATTACGCGGTGCGCTTGCAGAGGGAGACCTTGACGTAGCCGTTGCCACGAACGCCACGTTCGGTCGGAGCGTTACCTGCGGACTCGATGGAGCCACCGGAAACACCGGGAGCAACGTAGGAGCCACCAGCGCCACCGCCGCCACCGAACTGTGCGAAGCCAACGTTCTGGCGCAGACCGTTGGGGTTGTTGTTCCACTTCTGGGTCAGAACGATTGCGGAGGAGGAGGTAGAAGCACCGGAGCCACCGCCACCGTAGCCTGCGCCACCACCTGCGGAGATGACGGACTCGTAGCCGTTGAAGTTGAAGCCGATGGATTCGTACTCGAGAGCGTAGCCCTTACCGTTCTTGGTGCCCTCTTCCTTCTTGGTGCGATCGTTGTTGTCGATCAGGTAGGAGTAGGAGCCAACGCCGTCGCCACCGTTACCCTTGAAGCCGTCGCCACCCTGGTTACCGGACTTGGAGGAAGCGTAGATTTCCTGGTTGTTAGCGGAGGAGTAGCCCAGAACGCCGTTGGGGGACTTGCCGGAGGGCAGGTCGGTCTTGGAACCACCGTTACCACCGATACCTGCGGAGCCACCCTCACCTGCGTTAACAGTGGTGGTGACGGAGGTGTCAGCAGCGTAGGTCAGTGCACCCTGCTTACCTGCGGAACCTTCTGCACCATCAGCGGAACCACCGGTGGAACCGATAACGGGGTACACGTTGCGCTTTGCGCCGGAGGGCCACAGGCGACCTGCGTCAACTGCGCCAGCCGCAGCGTACTGCTCGTTGTTGTTAGCGCCACCGGAGTTCACGAAGCCAGCGCCACCGCCGCCACCTGCAACTGCAACGGGGGTACCGTTGATAACCAGAGCGGAGGAGCCACCACCGGATGCGGAGTAGATGATGCGCTTCAGGCTGGAGTCCTTCGGCCAAATAGCGTTGACGCGCTGCATGACGCTTGCGGGGATGGGGGTGGGCAGGTTGGAGGAACCGCCGTTACCGTAGCCCTCGCCACCCTCTGCGGGGGACAGGGGGCCCTTACCGATACCACCGGCTGCGCCGATGAGCTGAACGGTCTGGCCGGGCTTGACCTCGATGATACCGGTGATCTTAGCACCGGAGCCTGCTGCGATATCGTCGTAGTTGGTACCACCAGCGCCACCGACAACCTCGAACTTGATCTTGTCGACCAGCGGGGGAACGACGAAGGACTGGGTGCCCTTAGCACCCGAAGCGTTACCTTCAGCGGTGTAAGCTGCGGTGGACTCCACTCACATTCGGTGGAGGAAGCAAAAGCGGGAACTGCAGCAGATGCTGCGACAACCGGAGCAGCCCATGCTGCGCCAGCGACAACCTTGCGGCGAGAAATGTTAGTAGACATGTATGTCCTTCGAGAGTGATGTCATTTTGAGGAATAAAAGTTATCACCCGCCGTCGTGCACGGCGAAGAACGTCACCTGATGAGATTCGAGTGAGTGAAGTAGGCTTGCGCCTAACCTCTGGTGATAACGACATAATGCTGTAACCGGTCCCCTGCATAGGGACTTTCGCGTTTCAGAGCGCTTGGTGTTCACTCTGCGAGGCCTTGCCTCCTGGACGCAGAATTTCGGTACAGCCAAAACTATACCCATCAAAGACCTGTACCGCAATGGTTCCAAAAATGGTTTGATGAGGGGGTTTCCCTTAAACTCTCCGCCTTGGTTGAAGGTTTTTCAACCAAAATAGGTTACTTAAGGGAGTTTCAAGTCTCTTAAACTCGAATTCGAACCCCATACAACCCCAAACTCTCAAGTTTTAGTTGAGGGAATATTTTTCGAAAAAGTAACCAAGGTCACTAAAAATAGGTGTTTTCGGCGTGTCATACTCACTCAAGCACACAACCCCACACGCAAACCCACAAAATATCCCTGCATGTGAGAGTAGAAAGAGGCTCCCAGCCCCGCCCCACCACCCCGATACACTGGAAACATGCCCCTCAAGCACACCGAACCCCAGAAGAACCCACAGCACAGCACAGAGACGGCCGGATCAGGCTACGCCGTAACGCATACCCGCGGCATCTCAGAAAGCATCGACCTGCCCGCCGATGCAATCACCGCCTCCAGCCGCGTGCAAAGCTACCTCAGAGACAACCGCGGCTGGATGAACATTATCGTCGTCGCGCACATGCAGTTCTTCTGCTGCGTACTCTCCGTTGCCTTCATCAATGGCTACGGCTGGATCCCGCTCATCTCCGCGCTCTGCAGCACCACCGCGCTCTACTTCCGCTACCGCTTCCCCTACGGCAGCATCTACGTGGTCATCGCGGCGCTCTGCCTCACCCTCCTGTCTCCCTTCCCCGACTCACTCGCAGTCACCTGCTACCCGCCGGTCACCCTCGCCGCCTACCATATCGGCAGGCACTGGACCCGCCGCGCCCGCTTCCGCGGCCTCATTCTCGGCTGGGTCGGCGCACTCGCCGTCACCGTGCAGGCCTCACTCTCATTCCTCTACCACTGGGACGACATACCCGCCCGCATCTTCATCTCCCTGATGCTCGGCGTGCTCTGCGGATCCATCTTCACCGTCTTCTGGTTCCTCGGCGACTCCCGCCGCATGCGCGAACTGCGCAGCGAAGAGTTCGAAGAACGCGCCCGCCGCCTCGAATACGAGCAGGAACAGGAACGCCGCCTCGCCGCGCAGGACGAACGCACACGCATCGCCCGCGAAATGCACGATATTGTGGCGCACTCGCTCTCCAGCATTATTTCCCAGGCGGATGGGGCACGCTACGCCGCCGCGAGCGCCCGCACCGCACGCGCCCAGCAGGCAGAGCAACCGGGTCAGGCTCAGCAGAGCGAACCGGATATTGCCGAGCAGACCCTCGAGCTCATCGCAGACACGGCACGCGACTCCCTCACCCAGATGCGTTCCCTACTCGGGCTACTGCGCACAGACGAGGCAACCACCTACGCACCCGTGCCCGCCCTCAGCGATGTACCCGCACTCGTGGAGCAGAGCCGCCGCGCCGGGCTACCCGTCACCTTCACCGGAATCACCGGCACCATGGCGCGCACCCTGCCGCAGGGTGCCGAGCTGGCGGCGTACCGCACCGTGCAGGAGGCGCTCACCAACGCACTCAAGCACTCCCCCGGCGCGGCAACCACCGTCACCATTCACTGGGGTGAGGACGGTCTGCAGTTGCGGGTTCAGAACGACCCGGTTTCCTCTGCCGTGGCTCAGCACATTGCCCGCCCTGTGCCCGGTAGCGGCAACGGTCTGCGCGGCATGAGCGAGCGCATCGCCCTCTACCACGGCACCCTCACCTACGGTCTGCAGCCTGACGGCGGCTGGCTCGTTGAGGCGGCGCTGCCCTACCGCGACCTCTAATACCCGTGCCCTCTACTACCTCGTGATCTAGGATTGAAACTATGTACTCTTCTGCACCACAGACTTCTGCACCACAGACTACCCAGCCGATCCGCGTGATGCTCGTTGACGACCAGCGCCTAGTGCGCGGCGGCTTGAGCATGCTCGTCAACTCCCAGCCGGACCTGCAGGTCGTCATGGAAGCTGATGACGGTCTGGCGGCGATTGACGTTTTTGACCGTATGGTGTCTGAGGGGCAGGCGCCGCAGGTCATCCTCATGGATGTGCGCATGCCGCACTGCGACGGCCTGGAGGCGGCGCGCCGTATTCTGGAGCGTGACGGCGAGCGTGAAGTTTCCGAGGATGAGCGGGTGCGCATTATTATGCTCACGACCTTCGATATTGATGAGTACGTGTATTCGGCGGTGCGTGCGGGTGCGAGCGGTTTCTTGTTGAAGGACACCCCGCCGGAGCAGCTGCTGGAGGCGATTCGTACGGTGCACCGCGGCGATGCGGTGATTGCGCCGTCTGCGACTCGCCGCCTGTTGGAGCAGATGATTCCGGTGCTGGACTCCCCCGCTCCTGTTGTTCCTACCGCTCCTGCCGCTCCTGCCGCTGAGTCTGTTCTTGCTATTCCCTCGGCTGCTGGTTCTGAACTTCCTAAGGCGACGTTTATTCCGGCTGAGCATGCAAGCTTTGAGCCTGTGCAGGATTATCCGCATCGTGAGTTGATTGAGCAGTTGTCGCCGCGTGAGTTTGAGGTGCTGGGTTTGATTGCGCGTGGCTTGTCGAATGCGGAGATTACGCGGGAGCTGGTGCTTTCGGAGGCGACGGTGAAGACGCATGTGTCGCATGTGTTGGCGAAGTTGGGGGCGCGTGATCGTGTGCAGGCGGTCATTATGGCGTATGAGGCGGGTATCGCCCACTAGCGCTCCCTTATATAAGGGCACAGCAGAAATAGAGAGCACAACAGACTAGAGGACACAGTGAAGTCCCGGCGGGCGCCTCCTGATCGAGGCACCCTCCGGGGCTCTTTAGTTAAGTAGTTTCTTGTATCTCGTCGATGATTTGTTCAAAGTCGCTCATCAGCTCAGGCAACTTCTTATAGCGGCAACTCCACCATGTCTGGTTCTGCCTCCGCATAGATGCGGGGGCGCAACCGGGTGACCATATCAACGCTACGGCCGGTCAGCTGTTCAATGCGGTGCTGAGCATCGACCATCTGCATGAACTCGTCAAAAGGGGCTACCCCCGGCATCTGCACCAAAAAATCCAGGTCGCTGGTTTCGGTCAGCTCACCGCGGGCGGCGCTGCCGAAGAGTCGGGCACGGCGCACACCAGCGTCACGGAGGATCTGAAGAACCTCCGCTTCATGGGGTAGCGTGTACCCGCGACGCAGATTGGGGTGGCTAGTACTCATACACCCATCATACGCGCAAAGCCATGCTACAGGTCAGCTCCAAGAATCTGAGAGTACAAGCACGCCAAACTAGAGGACACAGTGAAGCCCCGGCGGGCGCCTCTAATCGAGGCACCCTCCGGGGCTTTCTCACGCCGAGTATCCGGGTTCGCCGGGTACTGTGACTATGCCAGGTACAGCGGGTTAGCCGCGCATACCCTCAACCGGGGACATGCGAGCCGAACGAGCCGCCGGCAGAGCCGAAGCCAGCATCGCGGCGAGCACACCCACAACGAGGATGACCACGTACCAGACGTACGGCAGGTCAAGCACGAGCGGGGCGGAAGCACTCATGGAAGACATAATAATCTGCGCAGAGAGGCTACCAATCACCGCACCGGAAACCATACCGAGCACCACTGCGGCGAGCGTAATCAGAATCGCCTCAATGGAAATCATACGGCGCAGCTGCTTGCGGGACAGACCCAGCGAGCGGAGCATCGCGTTCTCGCGGCGGCGTTCGTTGACCGACAGGGTCATCGTGTTCGCCACACCAATAATCGAGATGACCACTGCGAGCATGAGCATCACCAGGGTGAAGGTCAGCATAACGGTCAGCAACTGGTCGTAGGTCTGACGTTCCTGCAAGCCACCGGTGAAGGAGCTGTCCGGGCTGGCTCGGTTCAGGTCAGCCTGCAGGGTCGCGTTCTCGCTACTGGTCAGCGGGGAGGCGGCGCGCACCAGAACGACGGTGTCGTTACCGGTTGCCTGGCTGGTGACGGTCAGACGTGCTGCCTTCGTCTGAGCTTCCTGGTCACCGCTGGCGATTGCTTCTTCCATGCGCTTCTGAGCTTCCTCAGCGGCGGGGTTGGCAACCTTCTGCGGGTTCTTGGCGTCCTGCAGCTTGGCGGCGGTGGCAGGGTTGACGATCAGCAGGTTCTGCTTGGTTGCGGACTTGACGGGTTTGAGTTCCACTTCGCCGAGCGGGCCGTGTGCCTTCAGACGACTGGACTCATTCAATCCAGCGGACTTCCAGAGGCCCTGCGGTACGAGCACGGTGTCATCCGCAAGGTTCGAGTTTTCGCCCGGCAGGATTGCCTTCAAATCGGAGGAGCTCAGCGCCACCAGGTCGGAATTCTGGTTGGCGGTCTGTCCCTCGTATTCGACGGTGTAGTCAACCACACCGGCTGCGTAACCGACGGCGGATGCCTGAACGTTCTTAATACCCTTGACCTTGGAGGCGATTTCCTCCGCCTTGGTCACGGTGGAGGTTGCCTCGGACTGGTCATACGAGCTGTACTTTGCCTGCGCAGAAATCGGGTACTGCTGATCCAGGGCTTTGGTCAGCGAGGCGCTCAGCACCGAGTAACCGGTCAGCACAGTCGATACGACCAGGGTACCCACCAGCACGGCACGACCGGTGGAGACGGTGCGCTTGGGCGAACGTAGTGCGTTGGCGAGCGCCAGCTTGCCGGTCTGGGTGCGGGTGACCTTACCGAGGGCACGTACCAGCGGGGGCAGTACCAGCGGGGTGAGGAGAAAGACCGCGATACCGAGCAGCAGCGCGGCCCCCATCATGAGGAGGATGGCCTTATTGCCGGCACCCTCACCGGAACCCTGGTTCTGAGCCAGCATAGCCAGGCCGATACCTGCGGCACCGAAGACCAGACCCAGGATCGGGCCGACCTTGCCGGGCTTGCGCACCTCAAGGTTGGTGTGCTCGCTCATCGCGCTGATGGGCGAGATGCGCAGGGCGCTTCGTGCCGGGGAGAGCGACGCCAGAACCGTCACGATGGTGCAGATCAGGGTACTGATAATCACCGGGGTGATTGAGTACGAAATCATGATGGTGGTGAGGTTTGCGCCAACCAGCGCGCCAACCGGGTAGGTCAGCAGCGCACCGATGAGGGAGAACACCACGCCCACGGTAATGGATTCGATGAGTAGCATCCGTACAAGGGAGCCGCCGCGGGCGCCGAGGGTGCGCAGCAGAGCCAGCTCACGGATGCGCTGGCCGACCAGCACCGCGAAGGTGTTGGAGATGACGAAGGAGGAAACCAGCAGAGCCAGTGCCGCGAAGGCACCCAGGACCACGCTAATGGAGGTGAAGACCGTGGAGATACTCTTCTGGTAGTCTTCCAGCAGCTTCTGACCGGTCATAACGCGCGGGTCGTTCTTGGTGTCGCCGCTGCTGAGGGTATCCTGCAGGCTCTTGAGTTTGGCGTCGGTTACGCCGTCCTTGAACTTGAGGTAGATGAGGTTCGCGCCAGCCATGCCCCGGTATCCTGCCGCGGAGCTCTTGTTTTCTGTCTCGGCTGCTTTCAGGGTGGCTTCGCCGAGGCTGGTGCCGCCAATGAAGACAGCCTGGTTGGTGGTGGAGCCTTCAAAACCGGGGTCGAACAGACCGACGACGGTGTATTCGGCGGTCTTGTCAGTACCGGGAGCGCTGACGGATTCTACAACGTCGGTGCTGGTGACCTTGCCGTTCAGCGAGAGGTTGTGCTTCTTCGCGAAGTAGGTAGAGACCATGATTTCGTGGTCGCTACTGGGGATTTTACCCTGCACCTTGTACGGGAAGAGGCTCGAGTCGGCGGGCAGCTGGTTGTACTGCACGGGGGTTTTCTGATCGCCGGTACCGATCGAACCCGTGACGGCATACTGAACCCAGTAGCCGGAGAGCAGGTCGCTCTTTTCTACTTTCTGAATCTGGTCACGGGTCAGGTAGATAGAGGTGCTGTCTTTACCGTCGCTGGTTGTAGCGGCGGAGGCGACGACCGCCTCGGCGCGGGAGAGCACGTCACCAACGGAGGAGTTGACAGTCGCCTGCAGCGAATTGGTGAGCATCATAATGGCGGCGATGAAGAAGGATGAGATCGCGATGCCTATGCCCGTGAGGACGTATTTTCCTTTGGAGGCGCGCAGATTGGAGCGCGCCACCGTGTTCAGTGTGGTTGCCACGGCTTATCGACCTTCCAGCTGTGCCATTGCGCCGAGGACGGCGTCGTAGGTGGGTTCGATCATTTCGCCGGCGACCATGCCGTCCTTGATGAAGACCACGCGATCTGCGTAGGAGGCGGCGTTTGCGTCGTGGGTGACCATGAGGATGGTCTGTGCGTGGTCGGTTGCGGCGGCACGCAGCAGGCGCAACACCTCGGCGCCGGAGTTGGAGTCGAGGTTACCGGTCGGTTCGTCGGCGAAGACCACTTCGGGGCGTGCAAGCAGGGCGCGCACGATGGCGACACGCTGCTGCTGACCGCCGGAGAGCTGTTCGGGGCGGTGGTCGAGGCGGGTTTCCAGGCCGAGGGTCTTAACCAGGTAGTCGCGCCACTGCGGGTCCGGCTTCTTACCGGCGAGGCCCAGGGGCAGGTCAATGTTCTGGCCCGCGGTGAGGGTGGGCACCAGGTTGAACGCCTGGAAGATGAAGCCGATGTGTTCGCGGCGGAATTCGGTGAGGGCGTTGTCCTTCAGACCGAAGAGCTCGGTACCGCCGATACGAATCGAGGTTGCCGGGTTCGGGTCGGGGGTGTCCAGGGTTGCGATGGTCTGCATCAGCGTGGACTTGCCCGAGCCGGAGGGACCCATAATGGCGGTGAACTTGCCCTGCTCAAAGTCGACGGAGACGTTGTTGAGGGCGTGGACGGTTGCTTCACCCATGCCGTAGGTTTTGGAAAGGTTTCGTGCGGAGACGGCAGGCTGCGCCGTCTGTGCGTGAGGAGTTGTCGTAGTCATAGTTCAATTATTTCACGTAGCATGGCGCTGACTACGGGGTTTTTCTCATCCTCCAGGTTGATTTTGGTAGGTGTTCACCGGGTCTTGACCTGCGGATGCGAAGGTTCCCCACTCATTCCACGGGCTGAAATGAGCCTGAGGCGGGCTGGGCGGGCGCGGACCTCATCCTTAAGGATGAGTGGCGGCTCAACCGGCGTTCTCCCCCTGCGTCCTTACCCCGCAACCCTACCCCCGTACCTCTGCCTCGCTTCTCTGCCCGCGCCTACACCTATATATATGCGAAAAGCCCCCGACTCCTCCCCCATTCGGGGTTAGGACGCCGAGGGCTTTCATACGCTATTCGCTATGTCAGAAGCAGCTGTTATGCCTTGGGTGCTTCGTAACGGGGGAACACCGGTGCGGGTGCGGGCAGCTCGGTGCCGGGCACGAGCGCGGTGCCGAGGGCTGCGAACTGGCGGGACTCGCCTTCGGGTACGCCGAGCAGGGTCAGCAGCTTGGCGGTCGAGTCGGGCATAACGGGCTGCAGCAGCAGGGCGACCTGGCGCACGACCTCGAGCGTCACGTACAGCACGGTGTTCATGCGGTCGAGTTCGCCGTTCTTGCGCAGGGTCCAGGGTTCCTGCTCCGCGAAGTAGGCGTTGGTGTCTGCGAGGACGGTCCAGATGCGGTCGAGTGCGCGGTGGAATGCCTGCTCGTCGAAGTCTGCACGGACAGGCTCGTAGAGGGCTGCCGCCTCGTCGAGGATCTGGCGGTCAGCTTCGGTGAATTCGCCGTGGGCGGGGACGGCACCGCCGCAGTTCTTGGCGACCATGGACAGCGAACGCTGGGCGAGGTTGCCGAGGTTGTTTGCCAGGTCGGAGTTGATGCGGTTGATGATGGACTCTTCGGAGTAGGAGCCGTCCTGACCGAAGGACACTTCACGCATGAGGAAGAAGCGCACCGCGTCCAGGCCGAACGCGTCGACGAGGTTTGCGGGGTCGACGACGTTACCGACGGACTTGGACATCTTCTCGCCGTTGACGAGCAGGAAGCCGTGGCCGAACACGCGCTTGGGCAGTTCGATTCCGGCGGACCACAGGAATGCGGGCCAGTAGATGGAGTGGAATCGGGTGATGTCCTTGCCGATGAGGTGCAGGTCGGCGGGCCAGTACTTGGCGAACAGTTCGTTGTCGGTGTCGGGGTAGCCGAGGCCGGTGATGTAGTTGGTGAGGGCGTCGACCCACACGTACATGACGTGCTTGTCGTTGCCGGGTACGGGTACGCCCCAGTCGAAGGTGGTGCGGGAGATGGACAGGTCGTTGAGGCCGCCCTTGACGAAGGAAATCAGTTCGTTGCGGCGGGATTCGGGGTAGACGAAGCCTTCGTTGGCGTAGAGTTCGAGGAGCTTGTCGCCGTACTTGGAGAGGCGGAAGAAGTAGGATTCTTCTTCGGTCCATTCGACTTCGGTGCCGGTGGCGATGGCGTAGCGCTGGCCGTCGCGTACTTCGGTTTCGTCTTCTGCGTAGTAGGCTTCGTCGCGTACGGAGTACCAGCCGGCGTACTTGTCGAGGTAGATGTCGCCGTTTTCTTCCATGCGCTTCCAGATGGCCTGGGATGCGACGTAGTGGTCGGGGTCGGTGGTGCGGATGAAGCGGTCGTAGCTGATGTTCAGCGCGTCGTTCATTGCTTTGAAGCGTGCGGAGTTCTCGTCGGCGAGTTCCTTAGCGGTCTTACCGAGTTTTTCGGCGGTGGTCTGCATCTTCTGGCCGTGCTCGTCGGTGCCGGTCATGAAGCGCACGTCGAAGCCGTCGAGGCGCTTGAAGCGGGCTAGCACGTCGGCTGCGATGGTTTCGTAGGCGTGGCCGATGTGCGGGTTGCCATTGGGGTAGGAGATGGCGGTGGTGATGTAGAACGGAGTTGCAGTCATAACTTTCAGTTTACCGCAGTCTTAGGCTAGGCTCTCACCGGGGTTACACTCTGATACGCGGTGGCTCATTGCGTGTGGGTGGAGGCTGCTACGCCGCATGTTTCCTCCGCGCCACATGCAAAACGCCAAATCACCAAGCAACACACTAAAAGGCGACAGCCCTCCCCCGCACCAGTTCGCTAGCACGGGGCGCACGCCCAAACCACGAACCACCCGGCGGGATTAGCTCGAGGTTCGGCACCCTCCTCGCTCCTACAGGGGCACCCGCCCTCGCTTCGCTTCGGGCACCCTGATGTCGCTACGGAGGCCACCGAAACCTCCACGCACCCACCAGAGGTTGCGTATAGGTGTGCCCACCGGGAGCCCCTGGGTGCAGCTACGTTTTCCGGAAGCGCCCTCAGGGTGTCACACGGACGCTCTCCGCAGCGAAGCAAGGAGGAACGGAGCGTCCGGGTGACGGGTGCCCCTGCGTAGGCGCGGAGGAAACATGTAGCGCACACCGTAGTCTTGGGAGACGCGAGGTACCCACCCACCCCACCCCTGTAGGAACGAGGGCGAATACCGTCTTCCAAGCATCGAACACCAGAGCAAGAGGAAATATCTACACCCCAGCCCTCAAAACTGTATTTCAAGGGGAACGCAAAAATCCCGCCGATTCCGAAGAATCAGCGGGATTTTCTTTGAAGTGCGCCCCCTGGGACTCGAACCCAGAACCCATTGATTAAGAGTCAATTGCTCTGCCAATTGAGCTAGAGGCGCTTATTTGTTTTTCAGGGTTTCCCCTGCAACAAGTAAATACTATACGGCATTCTTTGGGTGCCCGCAACTCGATTGAGCATGAACTGCATCACACCCCTTGTTTTAGGGTTTTACCTGGCTCTCGTTAGACAGAAATCCGGCGCCCCACCTCTCCCCTATAGCGGGGTGTGGGTGGAACGCCGGATTCTTAGAAAGCTATTGCTGAGCTACTGCTTAGCGAGCGACGGAACCTTCGGTGTAGTCGTCGTTAGCGGTGTTCCAGGAGAACAGCTCGCGCAGCTTGCGGCCGGTTGCCTCGATGGGGTGTGCCTCGCCCTTTGCGCGCAGTTCCTTGAACTCGGGTGCGCCTGCAGCCTGGTCTTCCATGAAGCGCTTTGCGAAGTTGCCGTTCTGGATGTCTGCCAGGACAGCCTTCATGTTTTCCTTGACCTCGGGGGAGATCACGCGGGGGCCGGAGACGTAGTCGCCGTACTCTGCGGTGTCGGAGATGGACCAACGCTGCTTAGCGATGCCGCCTTCGATCATCAGGTCAACGATGAGCTTAAGCTCGTGCAGGACCTCGAAGTATGCGATTTCGGGCTGGTAGCCAGCCTCGGTCAGGACCTCGAAGCCGTACTGGACGAGCTGGGAGGTGGAGCCACAGAGAACTGCCTGCTCGCCGAACAGGTCGGACTCGGTCTCTTCGGTGAAGGTGGTCTTGATGACGCCTGCGCGGGTTGCGCCGAGGCCCTTTGCGTAGGACAGTGCCAGTGCGAGTGCTTCGCCGGATGCGTCCTTCTCGACTGCGACCAGGGCGGGAACGCCGCGGCCTGCTTCGTATTCGCGGCGGACGGTGTGGCCGGGGCCCTTGGGGGCGACCATTGCCACGTCGACACCCTCGGGTGCGGTGATGTAGCCGAAGCGGATGTTGAAGCCGTGTGCGAAGAACAGTGCGTTGCCGGGCTTGAGGTTCGGCTCGATGCTCTCTGCGTAGACCTTTGCCTGGACCTGGTCCGGGGTCAGGATCATGATGACGTCTGCTTCTGCTGCTGCTTCTGCAACGGTTGCGACGCGCAGGCCTTCTGCCTCAGCCTTGGCACGGGACTTGGAGCCCTCGGACAGACCGACGATGACCTTCACGCCGGAGTCACGCAGGTTCAGTGCGTGTGCGTGGCCCTGGGAGCCGTAGCCGATAACTGCTACGGTGCGACCCTGGATCAGGGAGAGGTCTGCGTCGTCGTTGTAGAAAATGGTTGCTGCCATTTCTTCTCCTCAGTAAGTTTGGTATGCGGCCCAGGCTGGGCTCAACATTGACTATTCTACTTGATAGATGTTTAGTTGCGGGCTGTCGAGAGTACTTCTCAGCATCTGAAGTATCCGGAAGGTCTGTGAGCCCATAGGGGTCGGGTATCGCATCGCCGCCGGTTTTCCCGGTCGAAGCGGTGCGATACCCGATGCTATCCCCGCTGGTGCGGGGTTGGTATGACACCCTGGTGGGTATTAGATGCGCTCGCTCATAGCGCGGGGGCCACGTGCCAGGCCGATGGTGCCTGCGCGAACGATTTCGCGAACACCGTAAGGCTCCAGAACATCCAGCAGTGCGTTGAGCTTCTCCTCAGAACCGGTTGCCTCGATGACAACAGACTCAGGGGAAACGTCAATCACAGATGCGCGGAACAGGTCAGCTGCCTGAACGATCTGCAGGCGAGCAACTGCATCGGCCTTGACCTTAATCAGGATGTGACCACGCTGGGTGGAGGATTCTGCGGGAAGCTCGACGACCTTCAACACGTGAACCAGCTTGTTCAGCTGCTTAGTAATCTGCTCGATGGTGTGAGCGTCACCTTCGGTTACGACGGTGATGCGGGAAACACCGGGGTTTTCGGTGGGGCCCACAGCCAGGGAGAGGATGTTGAACAGTCGGCGGGAGAACAGGCCGGAGACACGGGTGAGAACGCCCGGCTTATCTTCTACCAGAACGGACAGAGTGTGCTGAGACATTAGTTCTCTCCCTCACGATCGAACTCGGGCGAAGTGTTCTTCGCAACCCAAATCTTGTCATTAGAAACGCCTGCCGGGACCATGGGCCAGACCAGTGCGTGGGGGCTGACGGTGAAGTCAATGACCACGGGGCGGTCGTTGATTTCCAGGGCAGCCTTAATGGTGGCGTCCACGTCTTCGTCGCGCTCGCAACGGAAGGTGGCGCAACCGTATGCGTCGCCGAGCTTCACGAAGTCGGGGATGCGTGCGGTGCCGTGACCGTCCTTCAGGTCGGTGTTGGAGTAGCGCTCGTTGTAGAACAGAGTCTGCCACTGGCGCACCATGCCGAGGGAGGAGTTGTTGATGATGGCAACCTTGATGGGGATGTTGTTCTGTGCGCAGGTGACCAGTTCCTGGTTGGTCATCTGGAAGCAGCCGTCGCCGTCGATAACCCAGACGGTGGATTCGGGGTGTGCGACCTTTGCGCCCATACCTGCGGGCACGCCGTAGCCCATGGTGCCCAGGCCTGCGGAGCTGACGAAGTGGCGGGGGCTTTCCTGCTGGATGTAGTGTGCGCCCCACATCTGGTGCTGGCCAACGCCGGTGACGTAGTATGCGTCGGGACCGGTGAGAGCGCTAATACGCTCCAGGACGTACTCGGGCGAGCCGAGGCCATCGTTCGGCTTCTCGTAGCCGAGCGGGTAATCCTTGCGGATGACGTTCAGCTCGTTCCACCACTCGGTCAGGTTCGGCAGCTGGTCTGCGAACTCGGTGGAGAGCAGCTCGATCAGTTCGGGCAGCACGTACTTGAGGTCGCCGACGATCGGCACGTCTGCGAAGCGGATCTTCGAGATTTCTGCCGGGTCAACGTCGATGTGGATGACCTTAGCCTCGGGTGCGAAGGAGTCGAGCTTACCGGTGACGCGGTCGTCGAAGCGTGCACCGAGGGTAATCAGCAGGTCAGACTTCTGCATTGCGGCGACGGCGGGGACGGTGCCGTGCATGCCGGGCATGCCGAGGTTCTGGGGGTCAGAGTCGGGGAATGCACCGATAGCGTTCAGGGTGGTGACGACGGGTGCGCCGATGAGCTTAGCCAGCTTGTGGAACTCTTCGGAAGCACCTGCGCGGACCAGGCCACCACCGACGTAGAAGACGGGGCGCTTGGATTCGGTGATGAACTTAGCTGCTTCGTGGATCTGCTTGGAGTGGCCGCGGGTGACGGGGGTGTAGCCGCGCAGCTCCAGGTCCTCAGGAATGCCGCGGTATTCCATCATGCCGACCTGTGCGTCCTTGGTGACGTCCACGAGCACGGGGCCGGGGCGACCGGTGGATGCGATGTGGAATGCTGCTGCGAGCGCGCGGGGGATGTCCTGCGGGTCGGTGATCATGAAGGAGTGCTTGGAGATGGGCATTGCCATGCCGACGATGTCAGCTTCCTGGAATGCGTCAGAGCCCAGCAGCTTGGTGGACACCTGGCCGGTGATTGCAACCAGGGGGATGGAGTCCATGTTTGCGTCTGCGATTGCGGTCAGCAGGTTGGTTGCGCCGGGGCCGGAGGTTGCGATGCACACGCCGGTCTTGCCGCTGGACACTGCGTAGCCCTGAGCGGCGTGGCCTGCACCCTGCTCGTGGCGGACCAGGATGTGGCGGACCTTCTTGGAATCGTACAGGGGGTCATAGGTCGGCAGAATGGCTCCACCAGGCAGGCCGAATACGTCAGTCACACCCAGGTCTTCGAGGGTGCGGACGATTGCCTGAGAACCGGTCATGCGTTCTGCGGGAGCGTTTGCCGCGTCATCAGAAGTGGAAAATCCCATAGTCATGGAAATGCCTCGTGTCTTAATGGTTCTTCGTTGTACTCAATGTTCTGCGTGGGGTTTGTGTGATCCTCACGCATCCTATGCCCGGGGGTACCAAGCTATAAAAAATGCCCCTCGCTGTTGGTGGTAGCGGTAGGGGCGCTCAGTCGCAGTGAATAGACCCTGCCACTCGCCCTAGGCGACGTCGACAAGGTTTAGAATTCGCTGGAACATTGCTGTCTTCACCCTTCTATGGTGCGCCCCAAGAGGGGGTGAGTCAAATCTCTATCGAGCAACACACCCGTTTTTGTTCATAAAGGCGCAGGTCAGATACTTTCTTTCATGATGTGGACACATTGCACTTGTTTGACACATTCCCACGTGTTCATTTGAACAGGTGAGAAAAACTCGCATTTTTGGACGTCATTGGGCGTAATATGTGCGAATACTCGTGACCTTCGTTGGTTGCCCCGGTAGACTGATGCTATGACCGAACCGATTATCACGGTCGCTGATGAGCTGACCGAAGCAAGTAAGTACGCAGAGGTTATCGACCCCCGTAACTCTGTTGAGAGTAGCGAGTTTTTGACGGGTGAGGAACTCATTCGGGTTCTGCACCCGGTTTTTGACGAGCAGATTATTAATTACGGTGCATACAATTTGGTGTATGCGACGGGCCGTGCGGTTTACCGTAATCCTGATTTGGCGTTGCATCAGTCTCCTGATCAGCAGCATTTTCATTGTGGGTTATCAGGATGCGCCTGATGAGGTGATTATTGCTCCGGTGAATTTGCCGGCGTTGACGCCTGCGGGTACGGCGACGACGATTGATAATACGAATGCTCTGCATGCGTATCGTGTGGGTGATGATGCGGTGACGCTTGAGTCGGTGAATGGCAGCTCGTTTTATTTGTCGTTTGAGGATAATGCTGAGGTTGCGACTCACCTTGGTACTGGCCTGTTGGAGCAGGGTAAGGATGTGGAGGATTTCCGTGAGTTTGTGACGCGGATTTGGCCGGTCCTGTAGCCTTGTGACTTTTTGAAATGATTGCCCGCTGCTGTTGTGTGACGGTGGCGGGCTTTCGTGTGCCTTGAGTCTGCCACGTTGCTGGCTTGAGGGGCGGTGCGCCTCCTCGCTCCTACAGGGGCACCCGCCCTCGCTGCGCTTCGGGCACCCTGATGTCGCTACGGACGGCACCGGCGCCTCTGCGCGCACCAGGCTAACCACCACGCAACACACTAAAAGGCGACAGCCCTCCCCGCCCCACACGCAAAACACCAGCCATCACGTAACACGCTAAAAGGCGACAGCCCTCCCCCGCCCCAGTTCGCTAGGCACGGGGCGCATACAAAACCACCGCAAACATTTCACCACCCAAACACCGAGCCGCCACGCAACACACTAAACCGCGACAGCCCTCCCCCGCCACAGTTCGCTAGGCACGGGGCGCACATACTGAGCCACCACGCAACCCAACGAACCGGCGGGATTCCGCGAACCCCTGAACCACAGATGCGCAGAGGTATAGATATTTCCCCGTCGCGACATCAGGGTGTCCGAGCGCAGCGAGGACGGGTCCCCTGCAGGAGCAAAGAGGATAATATACACCTCACAGCCAAAAATCTGTATTTATTCGGGAACACAAAAATCCCGCCGATTCCGAAGAATCAGCGGGATTTTCTGTGAAGTGCGCCCCCTGGGACTCGAACCCAGAACCCATTGATTAAGAGTCAATTGCTCTGCCAATTGAGCTAGAGGCGCTTGCTTGTTTCAAGGTTTCCCTTGCAACAGAAAAATACTATACGCGAGTTTTTGTGGTGTACGCAAGTTGATTTGGAGTGAGCCTGGACACATTGTTTGGGTGGGGTGTGTGGGACACTAGACTGTGTGTATTGCATGGGGCGCGTCCGCCCTTGGTACTGTGTGGGGCGCATCCGCCGCTCCCCTGCTGATCTCTATTGATGTTTTGAGGAGTTATTGATGAGCGTTCGTCTTGAGCCGGGCTCCCCGGCACCTGCTTTTACCCTTGCTGATGCGTCGGGTAAGGAGCACAGTCTGAGTGATTATGCGGGCAGCAAGGTGATTTTGTATTTTTACCCGAAGGCTTCGACTCCGGGTTGCACTAAGGAGGCGTGCGATTTCCGCGATAATTTGGCGTCGTTGAAGTCGTTGGGTTACGTGGTGTTGGGTGTTTCTCCGGATTCGCCGGCGGCTATTGCTCGTTTTGTGGAGAAGGAGTCGTTGACGTTCCCGCTGCTGTCTGATGCTGATCATGCTGTGGCTGAGGCGTATGGTGCGTGGGGTGAGAAGAAGAATTACGGCAAGGTGTATGAGGGCCTGATTCGTTCGACGTTTGTGATTGATGAGCAGGGTGTTATTTCTGTGGCTCAGTACAATGTGCGTGCGACGGGTCATGTGGCGAAGTTGCGTCGTGATTTGGGTATTGACCCGAAGTAGGGTCGTGCTTTCTGCGCTTGAGTAACACGATGAGCAGCGGCTCGGTGCGGGGCTGTTATTCGGCGTGTTTGCGGGCTTTTTGCCCTATGGGGGCTTCTTTTAAGGCTTGGAGAACCTTGGTTCCTGGTGTACACTAATTTTTTGTTGCCTCAGACGCATGCATCTTCGGATGTGGGGTGACGCTACGCGCGAGTGGTGAAATTGGCAGACACGCAGGATTTAGGTTCCTGTGCCTTATGGCGTGGGGGTTCAAGTCCCCCCTCGCGCACACACATTCACATTGGGCCCGCCGTCACGGTTTTCGTGGCGGCGGGTTCTCTTGTATGTGCCTTGCCGGGGTGGGTGTGTCTCGCCTGGTTGGGTGTTGAACCGTTATCCTGAGAGATAAGCATCCGCGACGGAAGAGAGGACCCTCCCGTGCAGCATCAGCCTTATGCATCGTCAGCTGTTGGCAGTTCTGATGCGCTGCTGCGAGCCACTGCCGGCTCGAGTGGCTTGAGTCGACGTGCCGTTTTGCGTTTTGGCGCGCTTTTTAGTGCTGGTTTGGCGCTTTCTGCGTGTTCTGGTCAGTCTTCTGTTGGTTCGTCTGCTGGTTCTTCGGCGAGCGCGTCGTCTGCTGATGCGCGTCGTGTGTTTCGTTTTGCGCAGGGTGCGGCGCCGTTGGGTTTGGACCCGGCGTTGTTTCCTGTGGCGAGTACGTATCAGGTGACGGCGCAGGTTTTGCAGACGTTGTTGGTGGCGAATCATTACACGGGTGATCCTGAGGTTCAGGATTCGTTGTGTAGTGAGTGGACGGTTTCTGATGACCGTTTGGTGCATACGTTTGTGTTGCGTGAGGCTCATTTTAGTAACGGTTCTGCGTTGACTGCGGATGCTGTGGTGCAGAATTTCCAGAGGTGGCAGGCGTTGGCTACGGGTGAGGGTACTGTTGCTTTGGCGGTGCCTGCTCAGCCGTTGTTTGCGTGGGGTTTTGGTGTGCCGAAGCCGGGTTCTATTGATCCTTCGGCGGTGGAGCCTGCGCCTGTTCAGGCGTCTCCGTCGGGTGCGGCGACTCCGTCTGCGAGTGCTTCTGAGACTGCTACCCCGAGCGCGTCTGCTTCTGCATCGACTTCTGCGAGCGCTTCTGATGCTGCGCATCCGGGTGAGAAGAAGGGTGCGCAGAAGTCGGATTCCGCTCAGTCCTCTGTGGTGCAGTCGTTCTTACCGCTGGTTTCGTCGGTGGTGGCGAAGGGTAACTCTGTGGTGGTGACGCTGTCGCGTCCTTCTCTGGCGTTCCCGCGTATTTTGACGCAGCAGGCGTTTGGCATTATTGATCCTTCGCTTTTTGGTGCGGATCAGAAGCTGACGGGTAGCCCGGTGGGTACGGGTGCGTTCCGTGTGGAGTCGTTCGAGGCTGGCACGGTTCGCTTGCTGAAGAATACCCATTTTGATGGTCAGGCACCTGAGCTGGATGAGATTCAGATTTCGACCCTCACTTCGTCGGATAAGCGTTATTTTGCGCTGATGCAGGGTCATATTGATGCGTGTGATCAGGTGAATTCGTCTGATCTGGGTCAGTTGGCGCGTGATGGTTATCAGACGCCGGGCCGTGACCCGTTCTCGCTGGTGTATTTGGGTTTGAATACGGCGCATCCGGTGTTGAAGAATATTTCGGTGCGTCGCGCTATTTCGCATGCTGTGGATCGCGGTGCACTACGTCAGTATTATCCGCAGGGCACCTCGGATGCGCAGACGCTGATTTCGCCGTCGTTCCGCATTAAGGCTGATGATGCGAAGGATTACACGGACCGCAATCAGGATATGGCGCGCTCGCTGTTGGCGACTGCTGGGTACGACAATCAGGTGATTGAGTGCTACTACCCTGCCGATGTGTCTCTGCCGTGGATGGATACTCCGCAGAAGGTGTATTCGGAGATGGTGGCTTCGCTGATTGAGGTGGGCCTGAATATTAAGCCGGTGCCTCTGCCGTGGGCGGAGTATCTGTCGAAGAGCCGTGAGGTTTCTTCTGAGCGCGGTATTACCTTGGCGGGTTTCTACGGCATGTACCGTGACCCGTATGCGTTCTTTGGTCCGGTGTTGGCGCCGCTGATTGCTGAGCATCAGGTGCGTTCGTTGATTGCTAATGCGCCGTCGGATATGACGACTGGTTTGACGAAGAAGAGTTCTGATGTGCCGTCGTCGGGTGGTGCGAATTCGAATGTGCGGATTTCTGCGACTCCGAGCCCGCAGCCGAGTTATTCGCCGGACCCGTTGACGCCTGAGGAGGAGGCTTCGGCTTCTGCTTCGCCGAGCCCGTCGGCGTCGCCTTCGCCGTCGCCTACTGCTGTGGCGGTGGCGCCGTCGCCTCGTTTTACTGAGATTTTGGAGGCGATTCGTACCGCGGACTCTGCCGATTCGGTGGATTCGCAGCGCGAGTTGTATGCGAAGGTTGTGTCTCAGTTGGGTCAGTTCATGCCGGCGGTTCCGTTGCTGAATGTGACGTCTAAGGTGGCGGTGAGCCGTGAGGTTCAGGGCTATCAGACGGAGCAGAATGCGATTGAGCTGTTTGGAAAACTGCGTAAGTTGTAGGCAGTTCAGGTTTGAGTGTTGCATTGTGCGCATGTTTGGCGTGCTCTGGAGGGTTTTTACCCTCCAGGGAAGCTAACATGTGAACTGCAACACTCTCCTGTTATTTGCTGATTCTAGCTATGCCAACCCCGCTAAAAGGAGTAGGCTAGATGATGTACCCCACAGTCATTGTGCCCAGGCCGGGCACCCGCACCCCTAAGGGAGAATTCAGTGGTAGCACGTACTGAACGAACCGACGTCGTCCTGGTCGGCGGCGGCATCATGAGCGCCACCCTCGGCGTGTTCCTCAAGGAGCTCGAACCGACCTGGAATATTATCCTGCTCGAACGCCTCGACAAGGTTGCTCAGGAATCCTCCAACCCCTGGAATAACGCAGGTACCGGCCACTCGGCGCTATGCGAACTCAACTACGCACCCGCTGGCCCCGACGGCACCGTCTCGGCAGCTAAGGCGCTGAACATTAACGAGCAGTTCCAGGTTTCCCGCCAATTCTGGGCTTCCCTGACTGAGAAGAATATTCTGACTGACACCAGCTTCATCAACCCGGTCCCCCACATGTCCCTGGTCTTCGGCGAAGACCACTCCAAGTACCTGGCTGCGCGCTACGATTCTTTCCGCAAGGAGAAGCTCTTCGAGCGTATGCAGTTCTCCAATGACCGCGAGAAGATTGGCGAATGGGCACCGCTGACCGTCAAGGGCCGCAAGGGTAACGAGCCGATGGCTGCAACCTGGTCCCCCGAAGGTACCGACGTGAACTTCGGCTCCCTCACCGAGCAGCTGGTCGATTACCTGCAGACCAAGGGTGTTGAGGTTCGCTACGGCTACCAGGTCACCAACCTGAACCGCGAATCGAACGGTTCCTGGCAGGTTGAGGCGATTAACCGCATCAACAAGGATGAGCCTCTGAGCATCAACGCGAAGTTCGTGTTCCTCGGCGCCGGCGGTGGCGCCCTGCATCTGCTACAGAAGTCCGGCATTGAAGAGGGTAAGGGCTACGGCGGCTTCCCCGTCTCCGGTCTGTTCCTGCGCAACACCCACGAGGCAACCGCAAACCAGCACAACGCTAAGGTGTACGGTCAGGCTTCGGTGGGTGCACCTCCCATGTCTGTTCCCCACCTGGACACCCGCTACGTGGACGGCAAGCGTGCTCTGCTCTTCGGACCCTACGCCGGTTTCAAGACAAACTTCCTGAAGCAGGGTTCCGTACTGGATTTGCCGAAGTCCCTGCGCCTGCACAACCTATACCCCATGACCCGTGCAGGTCTGGATAACTTCTCCCTGGTCAAGTACCTGCTCTCCGAGCTGGTCAAGGACAAGAACGCTCGCCTGGAGACCCTGCACCAGTACTACCCCGAGGCTGACGGCGGCGAGTGGGAGCTCATCGAGGCTGGTCAGCGCGTCCAGATCATGAAGAAGGACGCGAAGAAGGGCGGCATCCTGCAGTTCGGTACCGAGGTTGTCTCCGCAGCGGACGGCTCCATCGCGGCTCTGCTGGGCGCATCCCCCGGTGCTTCCACCGCGGCTCCGATTATGCTGAACCTGCTGGCTAAGTGCTTCCCCTCCAAGATTGCCGGTTGGGAGCCTCGCCTGAAGGAGCTCATCCCCGGTTACGGCGTGAAGCTCAACGACAACCCGGATCTGGCTGATGAGGTTATGGCTCACACTGCTAAGGTTCTGGGTATTCACAACTAGTTTTCAGTTAGGCTCAGCAGGTAGCTTTAAACCCAAGCTGACAAGCCTTGTTTGAGGCTTTTCGGGGCGGTTACCCTCTCTAGCTGACCAACAGGTTAACTATCTGCACTCGCAGAAAAATATGGGAGGGTCATAAAACCCTATAATGTCACCGCAGGGGCGGGAAGGACAGCTCATTGTTCTCCTCGCCCCTTCTGTGCGCCCACACGCTGAAGCTCATCGGCGCACCACTGTGTACCACCCCACTCGTTCAAGGAGCCCCATTGGCTGCACACACCGGCTCTTCCACGGACACCTCCTCAACCCAGGTATCCGCCGGAGCTCGACGCGGACTCTTCTCCCGTAAGAAGAAGCCCGTAGCCCCCAAGTACGCAAGCGTGAAACTGCGCGACTTCCCCAAGGGCAGTATTCTCTACATTCTGCGCCGTGCCATCTACAAATTCGGCGCAAACGGCGGCACCGACATGGCGGCAGCACTCACCTACTTCACCGTGCTGTCCATCTTCCCCGCCCTGCTGGCGATCGTCTCCCTACTGGGCGTATTCGGTCACGGTGAGGAAAGCGCCGCCGTCATCCTCGCCTTCCTCAAGGACAACGCGCCCGCCCAGATGTACGCCATTATGGAAGACCCCATCAAGCAGATTACCGGCGACCATGGCGCAGGACTGGTGCTGTTGACCGGTATCCTCAGTGCGATCTGGTCCGCCTCCGGGTACACCGGATCCTTCGGTCGAGCTCTCAACACGGTCTACAACGTGCGTGAAGGCCGCCCCGGCTGGATCCTCAAGCCGCTGAACGTCTTCGTCACCACCGTGCTCATCATCCTCGTGGTACTCATGATGCTCATGATGCTGCTGGGCGTAACCGTCCTGGACATGGTCGGTCAGTATGTACCCGAAACCGTCGATATGGAGCTCATCAAGCTCATCTGGCTGAACGGCCGCTGGGTCCTCATCCTGTTCATGGCAATCGGGCTCATCACCCTGCTGTACGCCGCAACCCCGAACGTGCGCCGCTTCAAACAGTGGAAGCTCTCCCCCGGTGCGGCGCTGGCACTCTTCGGTATGGGCCTGGGCGGTTTCGGCTTCACCCTCTACGCCAACAACTTCAGCAAGTACAACGCCACCTACGGCCTCATTGGTGGTGTGATTGTGATGCTGCTGTTCATCTGGATCATGAACAATATGCTCCTCTTCGGCGCGCACCTGGACGCAGAAATCATGCTCATGCGCCAGGTACTCGCCGGCGAAGACGACCACGGACACCTGAAGGTTCAGCCGCGCAGCACCACCGCATCCCGTGCGATGAAAGAACAGAGCGAACGCCTCATGTCCGCCGGACGCGAACTACAGCAGCAGGCGGCAGGCCAGGACATGCTCCCCAAGCCGAAGGGCCCCTCCATTGCCGCTCGCGTGCAGAAGGCGGTGGACACCAACACCACCATGATTCGCACGCTCATTGCCGACGGTAAGGAACGCATCGAAAACGGTAAGGAACAGCTGCAGCAGAAGCAGGCTAAGGCCGATGCCGCCGAAACTCAGGCTTCTGAGGCAACCGCGGCGAAGGCAGAAGCGAGCGCAAAGGCTGAACCTCAGCAGGAGGCGCTCTTCGACCTGGGCACCGATAACTCAACCGGTGCGGCACAGAAGAACTAAGCGGCAGCTCAGCTGAGCGCGTACCGCCTCAAAGTATCAAGGACGCGAGACAGAAAAGGGCACGAGATAGAAAAGGGCACGAGATAGAAAAGGGCGCAGGACAGAAACCCTGCGCTGGTCACTAAGATAGAACTATGACCAGTGCAGAATTCTCTCCCGCGCCCTTTGCCGTACCAAATGCTGTTGTACCCGGCACTACCATGCCCGACCTCGAGTACACCCTCTACCAGCCGCAGCAACTCAAAAGCCGCGTCCCCGCCCTCATGATTCATGGCTTCGCCACCCGCGGCGAGCAGCTCTACGGCGGCACCAGCTGGATCCGCCAATACCTGCGCGCCGGATACCCCGTGCTGATCGTTACCCTGCCCTACCACTCAGACGAATACCTCAAAGACCCCGAATCCATGCGCGCCATCGACTGCAAGCTCCCCGACCATACGGGCGTGCGCAGCCGCACAATCCCGTTCGATTCGGTGCCCCCTGTCGATGCGGCAGGTCAGCCTCTGACCCCCATGCACCTGTTCACCAATCTGCTCGCCCAACTGCTGCGCACCGTCGCCATCGAGAACGACCTCGGCGTTGAGCTGGAGCCCCGCGCGCACGTTATCGGCTTCTCCTTCGGCGCGCGCGTCGGCTGGGAACTCGCCCTCACCCACCCGGAGGCGGTCGCATCCCTCACCCTGGGCGGCCTGCCCCTGCACGACCACCTCATCACCCTGCGCGCCATGCTCGAAGCACACGAAGGAACCAGCGTCACGGCGGATAGTGAAACCCCGGCGGCGGACTCCACCGACGAGGCGATTGCCTCCTTCACCTCGATTATTGACAACTCCCCGATTCAGCCCGATGCGCTGCTGAAGTTCGTGCGGATTCCCTTCGGCCCGTTCTTCGACGTGCCCGCCCTGCGCGCCGGATCCCCGGATTTGCCGGCGGGCCACCCGGGCGCGCATCCGCGCGTACCCGTTGCGGTGGTACTCGGTGACGCGGACACCATCGCCGCCGACGGTGCGGAACTCTACGATATGGTGCGCGACAACAACCCGCTCAACCGTTTCATCTCCCTGCCCGGCCGCGACCACGTGAACGCACTGACCTCGGGCGCGTTCCGACGCGGCGCGCTCGCCTTCGCCGCTGAGGTGGAGGCGGCAGAGTAAGTAGCCGCAGGCTACGCGGGTTCTTGGCGGGTTCTGGGCGGAATAAGCGGCGACGTCATAAAACGTCACATTCACCTGGGGGCTTCACGCTCAGCCCCGGGGTGCATCAGGTATGCCTTAGCTCTTAGAATGGGAACGTATCAAAAAACCTTTATCTGCGGTTGAGCCTCAGCCGCACCTCAACAAAGGAGCACCATGCACAAGGTTAAGGCTGTCGTAGCCCTCTCCCAGGACGCACCCGTCACCGTCACCACCATCAACGTACCCGACCCCGGCAAGGGCGAAGCACTCGTCAAGGTCCTCACCTGCGGTGTCTGCCAGACCGATCACCACTACGTCACCGGCGGCGTCGGCCAGGACTTCCCCTACCTGCTCGGCCACGAGTCCGCAGGTATCGTCGAGGCTGTCGGCGATGACGTCACCGACATCGCCCCCGGCGACCTGGTCATCCTCAACTGGCGTGCAGTCTGCGGCGAATGCCGCGCATGCCGCAAGGGCCAGCCGCAGTACTGCTTCGCAACCCACAACGCAACCCAGAAGATGACCCTCGAGGACGGCACCGAGCTCACCCCCGCGCTGGGTATCGGCTCCTTCGCGGAGAAGACCCTCGTCGCAGCAGGTCAGTGCACCAAGATCACCGCTGACATCAGCCCCGAACAGTACGCAGCAATCGGTCTGCTCGGCTGCGGCGTCACCGCAGGTCTGGGCGCTGTTCTGAACACCGGTGAGCTCAAGCGCGGCGAGTCCGTCGCAGTCATCGGCTGCGGCGGCGTCGGAACCGCAGCAATCGCAGGCGCACAGCTCGGTGGCGCAACCACCATCATCGCCGTCGACATCGACGAAGAGAAGCTGGCACGCGCACGCGAGCACGGCGCAACCCACACCGTGAACTCCTCCAAGGTCGACCCCGTCGAGGCAATCAAGGAACTCACCGGCGGCTTCGGTGCAGACCTCGTCATCGACGCTGTCGGCATCGCCCCCACCTTCAAGCAGGCATTCGAGGCACGCGACCTCGCTGGCCGCGTCGTCCTCGTCGGCGTGCCCGCACCCGGCACCACCTGGGACATCCCGCTGGATGAGGTGTTCGGCCGCGGCGGCTCCATCAAGAGCGCATGGTACGGCGACACCCTGCCCTCCCGCGACTTCCCCGAATTCGTGGACCAGTACCTGCTCGGCCGCCTCGACCTGGACGGCTTCGTCTCCGAGCGCATCCGCCTCGAAGACGTCAACGAAGCATTCGAAACCATGAAGACCGGCCGCGTGCTGCGCTCGGTCGTGGAACTCTAGGACCGTAGCGTGGAACGTATTGAACGAGTCGTCACCTCCGGCACCTTCTCGCTGGACGGCGGCTGCTGGGATGTTGACAACAACGTCTGGATTATCGGCAATGACTCCTCCGTGATCATCATTGACCCCGCCCACGACGTTGACAAGATCTCCCGCACCGTCGCAGGCCGCACCGTGGAGAAGATTCTGCTGACCCACGCCCACGACGACCACATCCGCAGCGCAAAGGAGGCGGCAGAACGCTTCGGCGCACCCGTCTACCTGAACCCCGCAGATCGTGTGCTCTGGGAAATGGTGTACCCCTCCTGGGATTTCGACCACGAACTCGCTGACGGCGACGTACTGCGCATCGGCGACACCGAACTGAAGGTCCTCGCCACCCCCGGCCACTCCCCCGGCTCCGTGTGCTTCTACGCACCCACCCTCAGCTGGGAGAACAGCGAAGGCGTCGTCTTCTCCGGCGACACCCTCTTCAACGGCGGCCCCGGCGCAACCGGACGCTCCTACAGTGACTTCGACACCATCATCGAGTCGATCTCGACCCGCCTGCTGACCCTGCCCGAGTCCACCGCGGTCCTCACCGGCCACGGCGACAGCACCGGCATCGGTCTGGAGGCGCCCGAGCTTCCGGCATGGATCAAGCGCGGTCACTAAACCTGTAGCCTCACGCTGAGGCGCAAAAAAGCCGAGCACGGTACACAAAAGGCGGATGCCCCACCACCCACAGAAGGTGGCGGGGCATCCGCCTTTTAGTATGCGTTCGCAACGCTCAAGCTCAAATGCGTGCGGTCGAGCCGCGCACCGAATTAGCCACGCGCCGAATTAGCCATGTGCCGTACTAGCTGCGCGCCGTCTCAGACAAAGGAGTCAGCTGCTCCTCATGCTCCTCACGCCACAGGTAGCCGTACAAATGACCCAACGCAAAATACAGAGTCGCAATAATCACCGGCACCATAAACGCATTACGGTAATACGGGGCATCACCCATATAGCCGCCCCACATACTACCCAGCGCAAGACCAATGCCCAGCATCGAGCGGGTAAAGAAGCTCGCCTGCGCATCAGGAATATGCTTGAGCGAACGGTTCAGCCACAGCTCATGGCCACCAAACGCCACACCCAGCACCGCGCCGCACAGCGCCAACGCATAGAAAATCGTGGACGTATCATCGCTCGCCGGCAAGTACAGCGCCGCCATAATCAGCAGAACGCCGCTCGCCAGCCAGCCATGCCACGGGTTCACCGAACGGCCACCCAAAACCACGGGGAAAGCCACCACCACGAGCGCACCGGTACCGGTCGCAACCATCGCCATGAACAGGTTCATAGAACCGTGAATCAGCGAGAAGCCCAGCAGACCAGAACCAACCGAACCCATGCACGCACCCAGCAGCACCAGACCAAGAATCAGCACCACCGTCTGACGGCTCGGACGCACCAGATTCTGCGGCGGAGCCATGCGAATACGCGAAATATCCGGTAGCCACCTCGGCGCCGCCAGCACCACGACGAACAGTAGCGCATCCAGAATAATCGTGATCCAGAAGCCCGCGTACTCATTATTCGGGGTGATGTACGCATCGCCCAGCCACACCAGCAGAGCAGCCAGCGGATGCATCGACATGTTCGCCGTGGTACCCCACGACACCGCAGTCGACAAGCGAACATCACTGTACTGATAGTTACGGCGATACAGCGACTCAAGAGCGAACGGAGTCCACGGCGGAGTCGTGAAACCCATCGCCACACACGAGAGCGCATGGTAGGTCGTACTCACGTTATTCGGGTCAACCGTCAAACGCCAACCAATGACCAGCATGTTCAGCACTGCAGCGATATTCAGAATCGACGTAATCGCCAGCAACGACCGCAAACCCAGAGCACGCACCAGCATCGGGCCGAGCATAATCTGCACCGAATACGCGCCAGTAAACGCCGCCACCGCGTAGCCGCCATCATGCACACTACCCAGGTGGCTCGCCAACAGAATATACAGCGCAAACGCCGAAGAAGCCGCCGGAATGTGGAACAGAATCGTCAACACATTACGGGCAAAACCCTCAGCACGAAGCACCGCATACAGGTGACGACGCTGCTCCTTACCGTTGCGCAGAAACAACGCCCAATGCTGACGCAAAATGTCCGGCACCGACGCGTTCGTATTAATCTCGTCCGCAGCCGGAATCGGGCGAGGCGGCAGCTCCTGCAACACGTGCTCGTTGTTGCGCACCACATCCGTCAGGGACGTGCCCGGAACCGTCGGAATGCCCGTGCCCGAAGCACGCATTTTATTCAGCGCGTCGGAGGCGGGTGCCACCTTCATGGTGCGCGGAGGAACCTCCGGCGCGGATGCGCCAGTACGCGCATCAGCCGAAGGTTCCACACGATACGTTGAATTCGGTGCCCTGTCCTGAGGTGTCGAGGTCATCATCTCTTTCACGAATAAGCCGCCGGACATGCCATAACAGCAACCCGGAAGCGAATTTATGCCTACTAGGAGTTTACCCTCACCGACGAGCCGTTCTGACCCTTTTCCACCACAATCTGCGCTGGAATACGGTTCTTCATCTCCTCCACATGCGAAATCAGGCCAATAGTGCGGCCGCTATCACGCAGAGATTCAATCGTACCCATCACCATGTCCAGAGTTTCAGCGTCCAACGTGCCGAAGCCCTCATCAATGAACAGGGTGTCCAGCTCGATGCCGCCGTTATTCGCCTGAACAACCTCCGCCAGACCTAACGCCAACGACAGCGACGCCAAGAACGACTCGCCGCCGGACAGCGACGACGCCTCACGTGGCTCGCCCGTCCAGGTGTCAGTAATCTCAAGGTTCAGGCCGCCACCGGAACGGCTACCCTTCGCACGGTGATCACTGAACACCATGCCGTAGCGGCCCTCACTCATGCGGTCCAGGTGCAGCGACGCCGAGTGCAGAATCCGCTCGAACTCGGCACCCAGCACATAGCTGACCAGGTCAACCTGATGCTCATAACCGCCCAGAGTGTCACCGCGGGCAGCCGCCGCCAAGTTAGCCAACATCTGCGCACGGTCATAACGCTGCGCCGTCTGCGCACGGAACGCCGCATACTCGCCACGCAGAGCCTGCAAAGAACGCAGCACGCTCTCCCGCTCACCCTCACGAAGAGTCAAACGGTGAACCGCCGCGCGCAACTGCTCAACCCGCTCACGCACGCCCTGCAGGTCATCCGGTGCCTGCTCACCAGCGGCAACACGGGCCGCCACCGCAACAATTGCCTCACGGCCAAAGCCCTCAAGGAGGCGGGCATGCTCCAGCTCGTACGCGGCAACAGCCTGTTCCAGGGCGTCGACGCGCTCAGGGGGGCGGACCGCCGCCTGCACCAGCTCAGCACTCTCAAACGCAGACTCGCCCAACAGGCGCTGCGCCTGCGCCGCCGCCAGAGCATGACGCTCATGCGCCTGCCCCAACAGCAACACCGCACGAGCAAGACGCTGATGCGCCGCACGGTAGCCTTCCACAGCCTCAACACGCTGCGCAAAACCCACCGCCGCACGAGCAGGCGCCAAATCAGCCGCGGTAGCCTCACAGCGCGCCGCAGCGTCACGGTGACGAGTCTGAGCTTCCACCGCCGCGCCCTCGATGGTGCGTAGCGCCTCCTGAGCCTTCTGCTGCTCACCCCGCACCCGCTCAACCTTTACCAGCACGCCATCACGCGCCGTCACGCGCGACTGAGCCTGCGCGAGGCGGGTCTGCGCCTGCTGCAGCTGCGCGGCAGTCTGCTCAACATCGCACTCGCCCTGGGCAGCCAGAGTCTCGTACTGGGTGCGGGCGGCGGCGAGCGCCTCGGAGGCTTCCTGATGCGCCTTGGTAGCCCGGTCCTTAGCGAGTTCGTGGGTGCGCGCCTGCTTGTGCGCCTTGTCTTCACGCTCCTTGGCGGCGTCCAGGTCGGCACGCTCAACCAGCTGCTCACCCTCGGCAATCTGCGCGGGGGCGGGGTGCTCGACCGAGCCGCAAACCGCGCAGGGTTCGCCGTCCTTGAGCTCACGCGCCAGTAGCGAGGACGCCTGGGCGAGGCGCAGCACCTGCAGGTTCTTGAACTCCTCCGTGGCGGCGAGCGCCTGCTGAGCCGAGGCCTGCCATTTTTCCTGCGCCTTCTGCTCGGCGGTGGCGGTGCGCTTGTTCTGCTTCTCAGCCTCAGCAACCGCTGCGGAGGCGGCATCGAGCTTCTGCTGCATCTGCTGAGCGGCATCGTGCTTCTGCTGCGCCTCGGTGACCAGGTGCGCGGCGAGGGTGCGTTCCTCGTCGACGGTGCTGTAGCCGGCGAGTTCTTCGGCGAGCTGCTCGGCGGCGGCGGTCAGGTCACTCAGCGTCTTTCGGCACGCGCCTTGTCCTGTTCGAGGGCATTAGCCTGCTTCAGCAGGGCGGCAACGGCGGCTTCCTCGTCGGTAAGCTGCGCGTCCTTCTTCTGCAGGGCGCGCAGGGCGTCGAGGAGCGCCTCGAGCTGGGTTTGTTGCTCGGCGGGTTCGAGATTCGGCAGGGCGGCGAAGGTCGTTTCTTCGGGGAAGGTGACGTCTGCCGAGGTTTCCTCATCGCGGAGTGCCGCAAGCAGGACGCGGCCATTCTCCTCCAGCGCGGAAGCACACGCCGCCTGGTCCTGTTGGCGGGCGGCGAGCGCCTGCGATTCGGCATGGACCTGCGCGTACTGCGCGTGCAGGGGCGCGGCAGCACGCGCCTGCGCCAGCTCTTCACGCTGCGCCTTATGCTCATCGGCGCGTTCGGTCAGGCGGGTACGGCGCTCGCAGAGCTGCTCATATTCGCGCCAGTCGGCCTGCAGCTGGGCACGTTCGGCAAGCAGGCGGGTGTTCTGGTCGGCTTCGTCGATGAGGCGCTGCTGTTCCTGCTTTTCGCGCGCGGAGGTTTCGCGGGCGCGCGCTACCCCACCGGCGACCCATGCGTCGAGGGTTTCGGCGGTGACACTCTCAGCGGTGAGGTTTTCCGGCTCCTCCCCCGCCTCCACAAACCCTTCAACAGCAGAGCCCTCGGTATCGGTGCCCTCAGCATCCGTATCTACAGCATCCAGGAGCGCCTGCAGGGCGAGCATTTCTACGCGGGCACGTTCAAGGTAGCCGCGCTGGGTGTTTTCGTCCTGGGCGACTTCCTGCTGGGCGGTTTTCGCTTCCTCGGTGAGTGCGGCGAAGAGCTGTTCGTAGTGTTCGACGGGGAACATTTTCTTGAGCAGTTCTTTGCGTTCTTTGGGCTTGGACTTGAGGAATTGCGCGAACTGACCCTGCGGCAACAGTACGACCTTGAGGAATTGTTCTTTGGTCAGGTGGGTGCGTTCGGCGATGGTGCGGTTGACTTCGGCGACGCTGCTGGAGATGGGCGTCCATGCCTTTTCGTCGGAGGGGTCGGCGCCGGGTGCGAGTTCGGCGAGGGTTGCTTTGGCGCTTTCTTCGCGCATCTGGCCTTTGCGGGCGCCGCGGGTGATGGGTTTGTTGTAGGCGGGGGTGCGGTCGATGCGCAGGCGCTTGCCGTGGAGGGTGACGTCGAGTAGCACGCGCGGTTTGGTGCCGCTGTGTGCCGCGTAGGTGGAGTGCAGTTTGGCGGATTCGCGGTCGCTGCTGGTTTCGCCGTAGAGGGCGTAGCAGATGGCGTCGAGGATTGTGGTTTTGCCGGCGCCGGTGGGGCCGTTGAGCAGGAATACGCCGGCGTTGTTGAGGGTGTCGAAGTTGATTTCTTGGCGCTTGGGGTATGCCATGAAGGCTTCGAATTCGAGGTTGTGCAGGATCATGCGTTGTCCTTGTGACTGCTGATGTGGTCGTTGAGGATGGTGATGACGTCGCGTTCTTCGCTGGTGAGGGGGCGGTTGCGTACGTATTGGTGGAATTGGTCGAAGGTGTCGACGGGGTCGGCGTCGCGAGTGAGGGGCGCGGCGACGGGTTTTTCGGCGGCGGGTTGGGTGCTGCGGTAGCTGAAGTGGGAGATGGTTTCGTAGCGGCTGCGCAGGCGGTCGACGGCGCCGACGGGTAGGGTTTCGTCGGTGAGTTCGATGCGGCAGTAGTAGCCCTGCTCGTAGGGGCTGTTTTCTGGGTTGTTGAGTAGCTGGTCCATGGTGCCGCGCAGGGTTTTCATGTGTACGCGGGTTGCCCATTCGTGGCTGCTGATGGTGGGTTCTTCGCCGGGGTTGAGTTCGATGAGGTAGGCGCCGTTGCGGTTGTGTTCTTCACTGAATGAGAAGCCGAGCGGGGAGCCGCTGTAGCGGATGGTGGGGGTGACGGGGTACCGCTTGTGGATGTGGCCGAGGGCTACGTAGTCGAAGCCGTCGAAGAGGGAGGCGGGTACCCAGTCGATGCCGCCGACGCTGATGTCGCGTTCGGAGTCGCTGCGGGGTGTGGTGTCTGCGCTGCCGGCGGTGTCACTGCCGGTGGTGTCGCTGACGGTTGCGTGGCTCATGACGATGATGCGGTCGGCACCTTCGCCGCGGGCGTGACGTTCGGCGGCGTCAGTGCGGATAGCGTCGGTGACGGCGCGGAGGACGGCGTGGTGGGTGGGGTCTACGCCGAGGGCGGTGGCGTGAAGGCGCGGCGCGAGGTAGGGGATGGCGTAGACGTGTACGCGCAAGGTGCCGTCGGTGAGTTCGACGGGGCGGGTGGCGTCTTCGAGGCTGGTGCGCAGGTGCACGCCGGAGGCTTCGAAGAAGGCGGCGCCGTAGCTGAGGCGGCGGAAGGAGTCGTGGTTGCCGGAGCTGAGGATGACGTGCACGCCGGCGCGCATGAGGCGGGTGAGTGCCTGGTCGAGCAGGGTGGTGCTTTCGGAGGTGGGGATGGTGCTGTCGTAGACGTCGCCGCTGATGAGGAGGGTGTCGATACCTTCGGCGTGCACGTAGTTGAGCAGTTCGTCGATGAACTGCTGGTGTTCGCGGGTGAGGGGGCTGCGGTGGAAGGTGCGGCCGAGGTGCCAGTCGGAGGTGTGCAGAATCTTCATGGTTTCAGTATGGCATTGCGTCTTATTTTGCGCCTCACAGTTCGTCATTCGCCGGTGAACCCCTCCACGGCGCAGGCACTCGCGCGGAGCGGGGGCTCCGTCCTCAAGGCACCAGGATTATTTAAATCGGGGCGCTGAAGAGGGGGCACTCCCCCGCGAGCATGAGCACGAAGCCGCTTATGCTCTAGCCGCCCGTGGGATAATCGCCCTATGAGTTTCTTCTGTTGAGTTCACGCGTGCGCCTGAGGTTTCGGCTGAGTTTGCGGGCAGGGTGCGCGGCCTGTTGTGTGCCTCTGCGCTGGGTGATGCGCTGGGCTATCCTCTTGAGCTACTGCCGGCGGATCAGATTGCGGCGTGCGACCCGAAGCCGTGGGAGTCGGCGTTTGGTGAGCTGTTGGTCAGTGATGATACGCAGCTGATGTGTTTCACTCTGGATGCTTTGACGGAGGTTTTGGAGTGGAATAATGAGGGCGCGGCGGCGGATGAGTTGGCGTGTTTGTGGTTGGCGTATTTGCGGTGGTTCCGCGGTATTGGTGATGTTCTGCCGGAGTCTGCGCCGTTTTCGTTGGATCGTGAGATTGATGGGTCGGCAGAGTTGACGGCTCGTCGTGGTCCGGGTGCGGCGACGTTGCGGGCGTTGGGTTCGGGTGAGATGCAGTTGGTGTCGAAGTCGTTGAATCCTGATGCTTTGGGTAGTGGTGCGTTGGTGCGTTCGGCGGCGTTGGGTGTGTTGCCGGTGGCGCAGGAGCGTACGGTGGTTTTGTTGGCGGTGCGTGCGGCGGCGTTGACGCATGGGCATCCGGAGGCGTTGGCTTCGGCGGCGGCGTATGCGTTGCTGGTTCGTGATTTGTTGACGTCCCCGGCTGGCTCGTGTGGTGCGTTGTTGAAGGCGGCGCGGCGTGTGGTGTCGTGGTGTGGTTCGGTGGCGGCGGATGATTCGATTCCGGGTGATGCTTCGCGTACGGCTGCGGCGCTGAGCCGTGCCCTTGAGCTGCTGGAGCGCGGCGTGGTGCCGGTGCCGCAGGCTGTGGCGGAGCATTTTGGTACGGGTTGGACGGCGCCGGAGCTGTTGGGTGTGGCGTTCTGGTGTGCGGCGGATGCCGTGAAGGGGTTGCCTGCTGATGCCGATGAGGCGACGGTGCGGGGCGCTCTGTTTGAGGGGTTGTGCCGTGCGGTGTCGGTGGATTCGGATTCGGATTCGGTGGGTGCGATGACGGCGGCGTTGTGGGCGGCTGCTGGTTTCCCGGTGGGCGGCGGTGAAGCTGATGCGTGGTCGCAGGCGCTGGGTCGTGTGCGTGGCTTGGATCAGGTGGAGGCGGTGGCGGAACGCTATCTGCGCCAGCTGGGACTGTAGCGGCGCTGAACCTCAACGGCGTAGCGGACATGCGTAGCGGGGGCTCCGTCCTCAAGGCGGCTGGCCCATTCACTTATTGGGGCGCCGCAGAGGGGGCACTCCCCCGCGAGCATCGTCCGCAAGCGGTCTCACGAACCCTACCTGCGCGAATATCCTTCGCAACCTTATAGGCACAGAAAAGGCTCTCCGGTATGTCGGAGAGCCTTTTCTGTATGTGCAACTAAACCTTACGGCGTAGCCGGTCACGCGGAGCGGGGGCTCCGTCCTCGAAGCGCCCCCAGGCGCTGAAGAGGGGGCACTCCCCCGCGAGCGGGAACCGGTGCGCCGTCTGTAAGGACAAGCGCACGGAGTCCGGCCCCGCAATCCCCCGCGAGCATCGTCTGCGTGCCGGACAGCAGACCAGCTGCACGAGCATCCGCCAGCACGTTAGAACCGCTAGCTATGAACTTTTTTAGTCCAGGTAGTCGCGCAGTACCTGCGAACGCGACGGGTGACGGAGCTTAGACATGGTCTTGGACTCGATCTGGCGGATACGCTCACGCGTCACGCCGTAGACCTTACCGATTTCGTCGAGGGTCTTGGGCTGGCCGTCGGTCATGCCGAAGCGCATTGCGACCACGCCGGCTTCACGCTCGGAGAGGGTGTCGAGCACGGAGTGGAGCTGTTCCTGCAGAAGGGTGAAGGACACTGCGTCTGCGGGGACGACTGCCTCGGAGTCCTCGATGAGGTCACCGAATTCGGAGTCGCCGTCTTCACCGAGGGGGGTGTGCAGGGAGATGGGTTCGCGGCCGTACTTCTGGACTTCGATGACCTTTTCGGGGGTCATGTCGAGTTCCTTGCCGAGTTCTTCGGGGGTGGGTTCGCGGCCGAGGTCCTGGAGCATCTGGCGCTGCACGCGGGCGAGCTTGTTGATGACTTCTACCATGTGCACGGGGATGCGGATGGTGCGGGCCTGGTCTGCCATTGCGCGGGTGATGGCCTGGCGGATCCACCAGGTTGCGTAGGTGGAGAACTTGAAGCCCTTGGAGTAGTCGAACTTTTCGACGGCGCGGATGAGGCCGAGGTTGCCTTCCTGGATGAGGTCGAGGAAGAGCATGCCGCGGCCGGTGTAGCGCTTGGCGAGGGAAACGACGAGTCGCAGGTTGGCTTCGAGCAGGTGGTTCTTGGCTCGCTTGCCGTCGTGGACGACCCAGCGCATGGCCTTTTTGAGTTCTTTGTCCATGTCGGGGTTTTCGGCGAGCTTGTGTTCGGCGTAGAGGCCTGCTTCGATGCGCATGGCGAGGTCGACTTCCTGCTGTGCGTTGAGCAGGGAGACTTTGCCAATCTGCTTGAGGTAGTCCTTGACGGGGTCGGCGGTTGCGCCGGGGGTGACGACGCGCTGTGCGGGTGCGTCGTCGTCGTCGTTTGCGGTGAGGACGAAGCCGGAACCCTTGGCTGCTACTTCTTCCGCGGCCTTCTTTTCTTCTTTTTTGGCTACGGTTTCTTCGTCTTCTTCGTCGGTTTCGTCTTCGGCGTCGGTGGTTTCGAGTTCTTCGTCGAGTCCGAGGTCGAATTCGTCGTCGTCGTTCTTTTTGCGGCGGCCGCCGGTCTTGCGCTTGGTTGCGGTTTTGGTGGTGGTTTTACGGGTGCGCTTGGGCTTGTCTGCCTCGGTTTCGGCAGTAGTTTCGGCACCGGTTTCGGCGGTTGCGCCGGTGGTGTCTTCGGTTGCTGCTGCGGCTTTGGTGGTTGCCTTCTTGGTGCGGGTGGTCTTGGTGGTGGTTTTTGCGACGGTTTCTTCGGTTGCGTCGCCGGTCGCGGTCTTCTTGCTGGTTGCAGGTGCCACTAGAACCCTTTCTGGCTTGTGGTGGGGTGTTTTGTTTGCAAAACACCTAAGACCCTGTCAAGTCTGTGCTGGCGTCCTCGGTCGGGGTGTTTGCTGCTTTTGACGTGTTTAACGCTGTGGGGGCGGGTTTTATTCCGCGTGCGTTGGTCGTTTGCAGGGTTCCGTTGCTCGTTGTGTTGAGCTGTTTGAGGGCGCGTTGTAGCGCATTGACTATACGGGGTCAATATATAAGTATTGCAGATTTTTGGTTGCTTTCAACTTGACGCGCTGTTTGGGGGCTTGTGGGCCTGGTTTTGGGTGGGTGCGGCTGTGTGCGGTTGTGTGCGGTTGTGTGCGGGAGGGGCGTGCCCCTCCCCTGTTTGTGCTTCGCTTTTAGGTGCCGGGTTTAGGGTTTTCGGGGTTTGAGGGTGCTGATGGGTTCGCGGTGTGTTCCGGGTTCGCCGCAGATGGTGTGTTTGATCCAGGCGGGTAGGTTGCCGGCGTTGAGGTGTACGTCGAGGATGTTGAGGTCCTTTCCGGATGTGTGGCGGTGGGCTTCTTGGCGGAGCATGCGGGCGTAGGTGCTGTAGCCCTTGTACCAGTTGGTCCAGGCTTGGGTGTTGCGTAGTGCGGCGTATTCTCCGTCGGTGCTGTGGGGTGTGAGCAGGCTGGTGAGTAGTTCGAGTGCGTTGAGACGTGCCCAGTGGGGGCTGTCCAGTTTTCCTTTGAGGGCGTTGAGGTAGTGGGTGTAGACGGCGTGGTGTTTGGTGATGTATTCGCTGGTGGTGCAGCTTTCGTCGATTCGTTGTTTGAGGTTTTCGAATTTGTTGTGGGCGTTGTGGTCTTTGGGGCGTTCCTCGAGGCGTGGGAGCAGGTCGCGGCTGATGGTGTTGAGTTCGGCGGCGCTGGCGTGGTCGGCGGGGGTGAGGTTTTCGAGTGCCCAGCCGTTGAGGTTGGCGCGCTGGTTGTTGCGGCTCTGTTGGATAGTGCGGTGGGTGCGGCGGATCCAGTCTTGCCATTGCACGCATTTTTCGGGCACGGCGCGTATGTGTGCCTGTTCGGTGCCGGGTGCGGAGCTGAGTGCGTGGGTGAAGCTGGCGGGTATGTAGGTTTTGCGGGTGATGCGGGTGCCGTAGTGGGGTGGTTCGAGCGGCACGAAGTTGGGGCTGGCGCTGGGATATTCGCCACCGAAGGCGTGGTAGGTGTATTGGGCGGAGTAATGCAGGTGGGCGAGCATTTTTTGGGCGTGGTTGAGCCCGTATCCGGCGAGGTAGGTGAGCATTTCGGGTGTGATGGGGTTGAGGGTTACCGGTGCGGTGGAGGCGCGTAGGTGCCCGGCGACTTCGGCGGGGATGAGTTCGCGGAGTGCATCACCGATGGTGGGGCAGTCAGGGTCAGTGTCGGCGTTATTGACCGGGTGGGTGGTGAGCAGGTGCGCGGCGGCGTTGATGGCGGCGTCCCAGTAGCAGAGGTCGATTTGGGCTTGGCGGTAGATGGTGCGAATGTCCTGGCGGCGGGCTTCATCGTTCCGGGTGGTGTTGGTGCGGGTGTTGTCCCAGAGTTCTACGGCGTTTTCCCAGTCGTGGCGGATTTCGGGGTTGGTTGTGGGGTCGGTGTCCCAGGGGCTGTGGGCGTAGTTGTGCTGGGCGGTGTCGGCGATGGTGTCGCCGTGGCGGGTGAGCCAGGTGTAGTAGCCGCTGTGGTGGATTTCTTCGATGGGTGCGAGGAGGGTGAGGGCTTGCTGTTCGGGGTTGAGTGCCCAGATGCTGGCGCCTCCTGCGTAGATGACGTCTTCGCAGCGTAGTTCGCTGACGATGCGCGGGTCGTGGAGCAGGTGGAGCCAGGTGTTGATGTTGATTTGGGTTTCGAGGTCGTTATGGATTTCGTCGATGGTGGCGAGCTGGGCGGTGTCGGGGTTGAGTTGGCGTTGGCGTACGGTGTTGTCGCCGTCGATGATGATGGCGTAGAAGCGGGTGAGGGTTTCGCCGTTGTGGCTGGTGGGGAGTTTGGTGAAGGTTTCGTGGAGGAAGTCGGCGCGTTCGGGCAGGGTGCAGGGTTCGTCGGGTAGGTTGACGCGCAGGCTGGGGCCGAGGGTGTTGTCGGTTGCGGTGAGGATGATGAGTGAGTGGTCGGGCCAGTAGCCGTGCTGGTGGAGGGCGCAGCTGAGCACGTCGTATTCGTTGCGGATGGGCGGGGGCGTGTCGTAGCCGCTGTTGGGGATATTGCCGTTGGAGATGTTGCCATTGGGGATATTATTTGCGTTCATGCCTTCACGGTGGCATGGGTTGCGCGGGTTCGGGGTTAAACGAATAAATCTGTGGATACTTCGGTTCATGTGTCCGAAGGTTCCACAGATTTATTCGTATTGTTCGTTTGTTTACCGGGGTTTGTCCACAGCGGTGCGGGGTGCCGCGTCATAATTTGTCACGCAATACCTGTCACACAATTTCTGACGGGCGGTATCCCCTACTGCGCACGCTTTACTGTTCGTCGAGGAACCGCTCGAAGAGCGCACCAATCTCGTCGCGGCTGGGCACGTTGTGCGCGTCGCGGCGCGAGAGGGGAACCGCAATGTCGGAGGTGCGGAAGTTCTCGTCGTAGTTCTCTTCCATGGTCGTGATCATGCGACCAATTTCGGGGTTCTGCTTGACCTGATCGTTAATCTGGCTGTGCACGTGGCGTGCGGCTTCGCGCAGGTTCTCGGTGGGTAGCGAGAGGTGCGCGGCCATGCCCACGTGTTCGAGGGCAGTGAGGGTGCCCTGCGGCAGGTCCGCCTCCGAAATGTACTGGGGAATGTTCACGCCGAAGCCGACGGTGTCGATTCCGTTTTCGGTGAAGAGCACTTCCAGCAGGTTGGTGACGGTTGCGTGCACGTCCGCGCTGGGCTTCCACGGGGAGATACCGCGAATCAGGTCCTTGCGGGAGCCGTGCGCGGTAATCGGGAAGGGGCGGGTGTGCGGCACCGGCATGGGGAATGCGGAGACCAGCACAACCAGGGAGGGCTTGACCCGCTGGGCGATGGTCAGCACCGCCTTTTCGAAGCGCTGCCACTGCAGGTCCGGTTCGGCACCGGTGAGCAGCAGGAACGGCTTGTCGAGGCTGTCTTCTACGGCGTAGAGCTTCAGCTGCGGGTACTGCGGCTTTTCGAAGTGGTCTTTTTCGTAGCGGATGTAGGGGCGGCGGGCGCGGTAGTCGTGCAGCTGGTCGCTGTCGAACTCGACGATTTCAATATTTTTGAGTTCGCTGAGCAGCACCTGCCCGAGCTGCCCTGCGGTGGAGCCTGCGTCTTGCGGGCTGGAGAGGGCGATGACGAGGGTTAGCCCGTGCATCCTGGGGTCGTCCAATATTTTGGTGTTGGCTAAGTAGAGATCTTCGGGGTTGAGCATTACGCCTCCTCACTTCTGTCTGGTTCGCGCCGCGTTCGGGTGGGCTTAGCGTTTTCTGCCGGAACCCGAGGTGTTGGGGCGAAGGGGCGTCTTCTGTTATCTGACGCTTTCCGTAGTCTTTCATTTTATGCCACTACTGCCCTGTCTCGACAGCGTGCGGGCTTTTCTCGCAGTAGGTGAACTTGTTTGATCTCTCGCCGACGCTCTTAAGACGCTGCGGCTCGGCTTCTTGTGTGTTTTTCTGCCCCGCAAGCTGTTTGGGGGTGAGAGCTGAACCTCACGCCCTCTTACATATCCGTGTAGAGTAGAAGCAGTAGTCCGCGCGGCTTTGCGCGGCGGTATTCATCCTCACTCTTCGAGGGCCTACAGTTGAGTTTTTCGGGCGCGAGGATGTGCCCCGACTATTTTGAGAAGACATACGCAAAGGAGTAACGATGTCTCTGTCTCTGTCTATTCACAGCACCGACCTTGAAGCGCTCGAAGCTGACGTTCTGGTTCTGGGCGTTTTGAAGGGTTCGGACGGTGCGTACCTGGCGCCGAGCTCCCTGTCTGAGGACTCTGTTGAGGGTATTAACGAGCTGCTGGAGGCGCTGGGCGCCTCGGGTGCCCCCGACCAGCTGCTGCGTCTGCCCGGTCTTGAGGACACCGGTGCCGGCATTGTGGCGCTGACGGGTCTGGGTTCTGATACTGCTGAGGGTCAGGAGCGTCTGGACGCTCTGCGTTACGCTGCCGGTTCTGCGGCTCGTCAGCTGGTTGGTTCCGCTGAGGAGATTGCTTTCGATTTCGGTGTTTCTTCGGTAGAGGAAATTGAAGCTATTGCTCACGGCGCCGTGCTGGGTAACTTCGTTGAGGAGGGCCTGCGCGGCAAGACTCAGGACTCGATTAAGGAAGAGATCGAGTCCATTCTGATTGTTTCCTCGATTGAGCAGGAAGAGGCTGAGGAGGCTCTGGTTCACGGCCTGGTTCTGGGTGAGACCGCTAAGGACGCTCGCCGCCTGGTGAACCTGCCCCCGTCGCACCTGTACCCGGAGACTTTCGCTGAGTTCGCTGCTGAGGTCGCTGAGGATTACTCGAACATTGAGATTGAACTGTTCCACCACGACCGCCTGGCAGAGGAGGGCTTCGGCGGCATTTCCGGTGTTGGTCAGGGTTCGCCCCGCAAGCCGGTTCTTGCCGTTGTGAAGTACACCCCGGAGAACCCGAAGGCTCACGTTGCTCTGGTTGGTAAGGGTATCACCTTCGATACCGGTGGTAACTCGCTGAAGCCTGCCGCTTCGATGATGACCATGAAGTGCGATATGGCTGGTGCGGCATCGGTTCTGAGCGCTGTGGTTGCTTCTGCTGAGCTGGATGTTCCGGTTGCTGTCACCGGCTACCTGTGCCTGGCTGAGAACATGCCCGGCGGTCACGCACTGCGCCCGGAGGACATTATCACCATGCGTGATGGCCGTACCGTTGAGGTGCTGAACACTGACGCTGAGGGCCGCCTGGTCATGGCTGATGGTATCGCCCTGGCTTCCGAGTCGAACCCGGACGTCATCCTGGACATCGCTACCCTGACCGGTGCCGCTATGGCTGCTCTGGGTCTGCGCACTGCGGCTCTGCTCGGTGACGAGGAGATTCGCGACCGCGTGATTGCAGCCGGTGCAGCTGCGGGTGAGGCTTACTGGCCGATGCCGCTGGAGTCCTACCTGCGTAAGAGCCTGGAGTCCCCCGTTGCTGACATCAAGAACATTGGTTCCCGCTACGGTGGCGCGCTGACTGCGGGCCTGTTCCTGAAGGAGTTCGTGGGCGAGGGCATCCCCTGGGCTCACCTGGATATTGCGGGCCCCGCGTTCAATGAGGAGTCCCCGTACGGCTTCACTCCGAAGGAAGGCACCGGTTTCGGTACCGCTACCCTGGTGAACTTCATCGAGTCCTACGCTAAGTAGTCTGATTGGCTGGGCGCGCGCCCTAATTGGCGCATCCTAATTGGTGCCCCTTATCTGGTGCGAGCCGCACAGCATAGAGCTGATCGGAGGAGGGCTTTCCGGTATTTCTACCGGGGAGCCCTCCTCTGCGTCTGTTCTCGGACACGTTCTGTGCGACCGCTGTGGTGCTCCTGTCATCGCACTGTTCTATGACGCGCCGCTTTTCTTGCGTGGTGAAAAATTTGGGGTGTTTGGGCGATTAATCGGCTAAAACCGCCCTGAGTGAACTTAAACGACCTTCAACGGGGGTATTGTTGTATTAAGTGTTTTTCTGCGTACGCGGAGGAGCGCGCGATTTTTTGTAAGTCGCGGGCCTTTCGCGCATGCTGGGGAACCTACCAATAAATTGGTAAAGAACTCATTGCAGGGGTCTTTAGCCCCCACAACTATGCAAGGGAGCAATATCGTGGCTCAAGAATTCGACATCCTCATCCTCGGCGGCGGTTCCGCTGGCTACTCTGCGGCTATTCGCGCACGCCAGCTAGGCTTCACCGTCGGCCTGATCGAGAAGGAAAAGGTCGGCGGCACCTGCCTGCACACCGGCTGTATCCCCACCAAGGCGTACCTGCACGCTGCTGAGCTGGCAGAAGAGGCACGCGAGGCGTCCAAGGTTGGCGTTAACGCTGTGCTGCAGTCCATCGAAATGGGCAAGGTTCGCGATTACAAGGACAACATCGTCTCCGGTAAGTTCAAGGGTCTTGCAGGCCTGCTGAAGATGAAGGGCGTAGAGGTTATCCCCGGCGAGGGTAAGCTGACCGCTCAGGACACCATCACCGTCGGTGGTGTTGAGTACAAGGGTAAGAACATTATCCTGGCATCCGGCTCGGTCTCCAAGACCTTCGGTCTGCCCATTGAGGGTCGCGTTCTGACCTCCACTGAGGCACTGGAGATGGACTACCTGCCCAAGAGCGCTATCGTGCTCGGCGGCGGCGTGATTGGTTGCGAGTTCGCATCCATGTGGAACGCTATGGGCGTTGACGTCACCATCATCGAGGGCCTGCCGAACCTGGTTCCCAACGAGGACCCGGCAATCATCAAGGTTCTGGAGCGTGCGTTCAAGAAGCGCGGCATCAAGTTCAACACCGGCACCCTCTTCGAGAAGGTTGAGCAGGACGCTAACGGTGCTAAGGTCACCCTGGCTGACGGCAAGGTCTTCGAGGCAGAGATCGTTCTGGTCGCTGTTGGTCGTGGCCCGAACACCGCAAACATGGGCTACGAGGAGCAGGGCATCCCCATGGATCGCGGCTTCGTCCTGGCTAACGAGCGCCTGCACACCGGCGTTGGCAACATCTACGCTGTTGGCGACATCGTCCCCGGCGTTCAGCTGGCTCACCGCGGTTACCAGCAGGGTATCTTCGTTGCTGAGGAAATCGCTGGCCTGAACCCCTCCATCGTTGAAGACGTGAACATCCCCAAGGTCACCTTCTGTGACCCGGAGATCGCTTCCGTTGGTTACTCCGAGCCCAAGGCTAAGGAGAAGTTCGGCGCTGAGAACGTTGAGACCGCTGAGTACAACCTGGCTGGTAACGGCAAGTCCGCTATCCTCGGTGCTACCGGTATCGTGAAGGTTGTCCGCCAGAAGGACGGTCCCATCGTTGGTGTTCACGCTATTGGTAAGCGTATGGGTGAGCAGATTGGTGAGGCTCAGATGTGGGTTGCTTGGGAAGCATTCCCCGAGGACGTCGCTAAGTTCATCCACGCACACCCGACTCAGAACGAGTCCCTGGGTGAGGCTGCAATGGTCCTGAACGGCACCCCGCTGCACAGCGCATAAATTTTGCTGACTGGCGTTAGCGCGTCAGCTTAGTATTGACGACCGTTGGTCGTTAGCGGTTGCCGGGCGTGTCCGCTGAACAACGCCCCTATCTGGATGCGCGTCGACGTGCTTTGACGCATACGGCGCGCATCCGGGTCGCCGCTCACATTTTTCTAGTTCAAGCATTCACAAGGAGAACGGGAAAGATTATGTCCCACACCGTAGTACTGCCCGCACTGGGCGAGTCCGTGACCGAGGGTACCGTTACCCGCTGGCTCGTTGAGGTCGGCGACACCATTGAGGTTGACGCACCCCTGGTTGAGGTTTCCACCGACAAGGTTGACACCGAGGTTCCCTCCCCCGTAGCAGGCGTTGTTGAGCAGATTCTCGTCCCCGAGGACGAGGACGTCGAGGTCGGCGCTGCTCTGGCTATCATTGGCGACGGTTCCGGCGCTGCTGCTCCGGCTGCTCCCGCAGCTGCTGAGGCTCCCGCAGCTCCCGCTCCGGTTGCTGAGGCTCCCGCTGCACCCGCTGCTGCTCAGGCTGCTCCCGCAGCTGCTGCTGCAGGCATCGAGGTCGTACTGCCCGCACTGGGCGAGTCCGTCACCGAGGGCACCGTTACCCGCTGGCTGAAGGAAGTTGGCGAGCAGGTTGAGGTTGACGAGCCCCTGGTTGAGGTTTCCACCGACAAGGTTGACACCGAGGTTCCCTCCCCCGTAGCAGGTACCCTGCTCGAGATCCGCATCCCCGAGGATGAGGACGCAGAGGTTGGCCAGGTTCTGGCTATCATCGGCGACGCTTCCGCTGCTGCTGCACCGGCTGCTCCCGCTCCGGTTGCTGAGGCTCCCGCAGCTCCTGCAGCACCCGCTGCTGCTCCGGCTGCACCCGCAGCTCCTGCAGCTCCTGCAGCTCCCGCTGCACCTGCCGCTCCGGCAGCTGCTGAGGGCGAAGCATACGTGACCCCGCTGGTCCGTAAGCTCGCTAAGGACAACGGCATCGACCTGTCCACCGTCAAGGGCACCGGTGTTGGTGGCCGCATCCGCAAGCAGGATGTTCAGGCTGCTATCGCTGCTAAGGGTTCCGCTGCTCCCGCCGCTGCTGCTCCCGCTGCAGCTGCTGCTCCGGCTGCTGGTTCCGCAAAGGCACCGCACACCTTCGAGGTTTCCCCCAAGCGTGGCACCGTCGAGAAGACCGCACGTATCCGCCAGGTTATTGCAAAGCGTATGCGTGAGTCCCTGGACATCTCCACCCAGCTGACCCAGGTCACCGAGGTTGACGTGACCCGCATCGTTCAGCTGCGTGCAAAGGCTAAGGACGGCTTCGCTGCTCGTGAGGGCGCTAAGCTGACCTTCCTGCCCTTCTTCGTCCAGGCATCCGCTGAGGCTCTGCAGCAGCACCCCGCTCTGAACGCTTCCATGACCGAAGACTACAAGCAGATCACTTACCACGGCTCCGAGAACATCGCTATTGCTGTGGACACCCCCAAGGGTCTGCTGGTTCCCGTCATCAAGAACGCTTCTGACCTGGGCATTGCTGGCCTGGCAAAGGCTATTGGCGACCTGGGTGGTCGCGCACGCACCGGCGACATCTCCCCCGAGGAGCTGTCGGGTTCGACCTTCACCATCACCAACATTGGTTCCTTCGGTGCACTGTTCGACACCCCGATCATCAACCAGCCGAACGTTGCAATCCTCGGTACCGGTTCCATCGTGAAGCGCCCCATGGTTGTTAAGGATGTTGACGGTAACGACGTTATCGCTATCCGCTCCATGTGCTACCTGTCCCTCACCTACGATCACCGCGTGGTCGACGGTGCGGACGCTGGTCGCTTCCTGCACACCCTCAAGACCCGCCTGGAGGAGGCAAACTTCGAGTCTGAGCTGGGTCTCTAAGACACCTGCATAGATTCAAGGAAGTTTCCTTGTGGCGGTGCCCTGATGGGTAACCGAGCGTAGCTCTCCGGGTTTTCCCGGACAGTGAGCAGAAGGCGGCGGTTCCATCCACTTCGGTGGGTGGGGCCGCCGCCTTTTGTTGTGTCCGCGTTTCTACGGTGTCAGTTACGCGGCGTCAGCTGCATGGTGTCAGTTACGCGGCGTCAGCTATGCCGGTACGGGTTCGGCGCGGGCTATCTCCCAGCCTTTCTCACCGCGGTGCAGGTCGAAGATGACTTTCTGGCGGGTGACGCCGTTTTCTTCGCTGAGTTTACGGGCATCCTGCTCAGTTTTATCGGCGCGGTAGCCGGGTGCGGAGACTACCGCCATAACGCGGATGTTCTCGCTGTCGCGGCTGAGTTCTTCGGCGGTGTCGACAGTGAGCTCTGCGCCGCCTCGGGCACGGCGTTCTTGGTTTCGCTGGTCGATCAGGGCTCGTAGAATCTGATCGCCCTGTGCGCTTTTATCCTGCGCGGTTGTATCCTGCGTGCTCTGATCCTGTGTTGCCGTGCCACCGGTCCCCTGCTCCCCCGCTGCGTTCACAGATTGAGCGGATACGGGCTGCGCCGTTGCCGGAGCGTTCTGCCCGTAGAGGGTGAACCCGAGAGGCAGCGCGATAGCCCCCAGTGCGAGCGCGGCAAGTCCCAGGCGTGCAGCCAGTCCCAGTCGCGCGGTGGGGCGGGTGAACGCACTGCGTAGCGCCGTCAGGCGGGATGTGCCCGTCGCCGCTGCGTTCTTTAGAGCGGGCGGCGCAGTCTCTGCGGGGTTCACAGTGGGGCTCAACGGCTTAGAACCTGCGGTAGCTGCGCGCCCCGATTTCTTCACACCTGGCTTCTTCATGCCCGGCTTCTTCACGTGTGGCAAACGTTCCGCCAGGTAGCGTTGCGCCTTTTGCGCCTTTGAGAGCTTCTGTACCGGCGCGGGCTCCACAGCTGCGGGAATTAGGGCGCGGGCTCGTTCTGAACAGCTCAGGTAGACGTTGAGCGGGCGAGGCGGCACCTCCTCCGCCAGGGCGACCACGGAGCTGAGCCCTGCGAGCGCCGCATCCTGGGTGGGTGCGTCCAGCAGGTATTCGAGGGCTCTGCCGAGGCGCTCAATCCACTCGCTGCTGGGTGCCCCATCGGTTGCAGTACCGACCACTCCCATGCGCTGTGAATCCATGCGCAGTGAGAGGGGTACGCGGGCGGCGGAGGGTTCCGGTGCGTGCCCGCAGGCGGCTTGCCAGAGCAGTGCCGCTGCGGAACGTGCGTAGTTGCCCCGAGCGGCGGTGAGCTGTTCCGTATCTAGAGGAGCCGCTTCACGATAGACGGCATCAGGTAGCAGGAGTTTGGGCACTCCGGCGGCGCTCAGAGCGATATATTCGGCGCTTAGTTCGGCGCGCCCCTCCCCCACCTTTTTGAGACTGCCGAGCGCCCGGTGCAGGGTGCGTGCCAGGGTCATGAGCTCGGCGGGTGTCAGGGCGCGAGCGCGCAGGAGCTTGTCAAGGGTGCCCGCATCGAGGGGCTCGTACCAGAGGCACAGCTGATCGGCGCTATCGGCGCTCTCACTAGTAACGGCGTGGAGCTTGGCGAGTCCGGGCGCGTTACGTAGAGCGGCGGCTACCTGCGGGGTCTGGACGTGCCTCTGGGCGGATGCATCCGTATTTTCCTCGAATCCGTACCCGTTGGCTGCCGCGCGCAGAGTGGGCGCGGCGGAGCCAGCTGGGTGGAGGGAGCTACAGGGGTGGAGGGAGCAGGCGGGGCAGGCTGAGAAATGGTGCGCAGGGTGTAGCGTCCGGGGTGCGCGGAGGGTACGGAACGTACGGCGGGTGCGCTCTCGGTGGGTGCACTTGCGGTGGTTTCGCCCCGGTACTCGACAATCTGCAGGGTGGGTAGAGCCGAGTTGGCGATGCTTTCCAGAACGTGTGCTTCTTTGCTTCTCATACCATCATGTTATCAAATTACATCAAATAATATCTTTAAGCACACTAAAATAGTTCAAATACCCTAAAGAACCCCAAAGGTTAATTCAGGTATTTATCTGCTTATTTACCCTCCCTCCCCTTGAGCACACCCTCACGTAACATTCCGACGTGTTCGCTCATCACGTGATTCAGGGCGCCCTAATTTTCTTCCCTCCACCAGCAGTACTAAGGTAGAAAGTATGTCTGTGACGATTGAACGCGTGGGCTTCGCCCCGAACTATGTGAACTATGTTGAGTGCCTGGACGAGCAGTACCGCATCCACGATGAGGTGGCTAACCGCACCCGCCAGAATACGATTCTTCTACTTGAGCACGAGGCAGTGATTACCGCCGGTAAACGCACCGAAGACCACGAGTACCCCGCAGACAAGTCCACTCCCGTCGTCAAGATTGACCGCGGCGGCAAGCTGACCTGGCACGGCCCCGGCCAGTTGACCGGCTACCCGATTCTGCGCCTGCCCGAGCCCATTGACGTGGTGGCGTATGTGCGCATTATCGAGGAAATCATCATTAACGTCCTGGCTGGCCTGGGCATTAAGGGTGAGCGCGTTGAGGGCCGTAGCGGCGTGTGGATTCTGGGCGACGGCATCACCCAGGACAAGAAGATCGCAGCACTGGGCATGCGCGTTTCGCGTAACACCACCATGCACGGCTTCGCGATTAACTGCTGCAACGACACCGCGCCTTTCCAGCAGTTCATTCCCTGCGGCATTAGCGATGCGGGTGTTACCACTATTTCGGAGCAGCTGGGCCGCACCGTCACCCCCGCCGATATTTTGGAGCCGCTGGAGGCGGAGCTTCTGAAGTACCAGGACCGCCTGGCGGAGTCTTTCGAGCCCATTGCGGCGCAGAACTAAACGCAGGGTTAGACGCAGTCAAGAAGCATCGAACGGGCCGTACATGTAACGCGTCCGGCTTTGTTCGTCATATACGAAAACCAGTTTCACCTACGCCTGAGCGGGCGTAAAATAGAAGATGGCCCACCTGCACAGAGGGTACATCTAGACCAAGGAGAAGACTTTTGAGCACCGCACCTGAAGGACGCAAGTTACTGCGTGTGGAGGCCCGTAACGCGGAGGTTCCCATTGAGAAGAAGCCTCACTGGATTAAGACCAAGGCTATTGTTGGCCCCGAATACAACGAGATGCGCGAGCTGGCTCGCGGTCAGGGCCTGCACACCGTGTGTGAAGAGGCAGGCTGCCCCAATATTTACGAATGCTGGGAAGACCGTGAGGCAACCTACCTGATTGGTGGTTCCGAGTGCACCCGCCGTTGCGACTTCTGCAATATTGCGACCGGTAAGCCCGTTGCTGTTGACTACGCTGAGCCGTTCAAGGTTGCTAAGAACGTGAAGGTCATGGGTCTGCGTTACGCAACCGTGACCGGTGTTGCTCGTGACGATCTGGAAGACGGTGGTGCGTGGCTGTACGCAGAGACTACCCGTCAGATTCACAAGATGTGCCCGAACACCGGCGTTGAGATGCTCGTCCCCGACTTCAAGGGTGTTCCCGAGCATGTTCAGAAGGTGATTGACGCTAAGCCTGAGGTGTTCGCTCACAACTTGGAGACCGTCCCCCGTATCTTCCGTCAGATTCGCCCGGCGTTCCGTTACGAGCGTTCCCTGGATGTTATTACCCAGGCTAAGGAAGGCGGCATGGTCACCAAGTCCAACCTGATTCTGGGTATGGGCGAGACTGATGACGAGATTTACGAGGCGCTGTGCGATCTGCACGATGCTGGCTGTGACATCATTACCCTCACCCAGTACCTGCGCCCCGGCCCGCTCTTCCACCCGATTGAGCGTTGGGTGAAGCCGCAGCAGTTCGTGGATTTTGCGAACATGGCTGAGGAGATTGGTTTCGCTGGCGTTATGGCGGGCCCGATGGTTCGTTCTTCGTACCGTGCAGGTCGCCTGTGGGCTCGTGCAATGCGTAAGAACGGCTACCCGATCCCTGAGAACCTTGCCCACATTGAGGGTGAGGGTGCAGCCCTGCAGGAAGCCTCCTCCCTGGTGGCTGCGGGCTACTAAGCCTTTTCAGAATCTTTCTGAGAGCGTTGAGGCTCCTCGAACCCGGTGTTCGTCCGGTGTTCGGGGAGCCTCCCCTTATGCCCCGTCCCTTGTGCGGGTAGGGTAAACTAGAAAAATTGCAGGCATACACTGCATCGTTACGTCACTATGGTTCCGTGAGCGTTTGAGGCGCTTCTCGGGGCCGCGGAAGAACCAGCCGAGGAAGAATCGTGGCAGATAAGCGCGAAGAGAAGAAAAAGAAGAAGGAACGCACTCCGGGCACTTTCGCCCAGATGAAGCAGGTCTACCAGATGACCAAGAAGTCCGACCCGAATATCGGTTGGATTCTGAGTCTGTCGGCTCTGGGTACCCTTTTGGTTTTCCTCCTCATCGGTATTGCCCTGGGTAACTGGATTACTTTCCTGATTCTGGGTCTGGGCGTTGCCGCTATTGTGGCGATGCTTCTGCTGGGTCGCCGCGCGCAGACTGCGGCTTTTGCTCAGATTGAGAACCAGCCCGGTCGTAGTGGTGCAGCGATGAACTCGGTGCGCCGCGGTTGGATTGTTGAGGAGCAGCCCGTTGCTGCGAACCGCAACCAGGATCTGGTGTTCCGTGCGCTGGGCCGTCCCGGTATTGTGCTGGTGACCGAGGGCCCTCACAGCCGCGTGAACTCGCTGGTGAACACTGAGAAGAAGCACCTGGCTCGTGTGGCTCCCGGTGTGCCGGTTCATGTGATTGAGACCGGTCACGATGAGGGTCAGGTTGAGCTCAAGGACGTTGTGAAGACTATGAACAAGCTTCCGAAGGCTCTGACTCAGCAGGAGATGCAGGTTGTTTCTGGTCGCCTGAGCACTCTGAACACTATGCGTAACCCGATGAATGGTCTGCCGAAGGGTGTTGACCCGATGCGTGCACGCCCCGACCGTCGTGCGATGCGCGGCCGCTAAGCGAGACGCTGATATGAGGTTTTGAAGGCTCCGGCTCTTCCCGTGTGGGGAGGGTCGGGGCCTTTTGTTACGCCCGGTTATTGCGCTGTTGCTGGCATTGATATTGGCTTTGCTACTGGCTCTACTGAGGGCGTTAGCATCTCTACTGTGTTTCGTGAGGCAACGTAGATGTAACTCCTTTCCAGGATTTGTAACATTACCGAAACACGATAGTCACGCACGCGCAAAAAATAACCACTATGCTTGATATGTCACAGGGTTTTGCCCGCGGCCAAAAACTAAACCAAAGACTGAATGTGATGAGGGAAAGCACCCTCCTGCACCGTCAGTCGAACAAGGAGCAGTCCTCATGTTTACCAGCCCCCAGGAAGTTCTCGACTTTATCAAGAACGAAGAAGTAGTCTTCGTTGATATCCGATTCACCGACATGCCCGGCGTGCAGCAGCACTTCAACCTGCCCGCTAAGGCGATTGATGACGATTTCTTCGTCAACGGCCAGCTTTTTGACGGCTCCTCCATTCGCGGCTTCCAGGGCATTGCAGAGTCCGACATGCAGCTGATCCCCGACGTTCAGTCCGCGTACGTTGACCCCTTCCGCATTGAGAAGACCCTGGTCATCATCTGCTCCATCGTGAACCCCCGCACCGGCGAGCCCTACCACCGTGACCCCCGCGGCGTCGCTGAGCGTGCCGAAGCATACCTGCAATCCACCGGCATTGCAGACACCGCGTTCTTCGCATCCGAGGCTGAATTCTTCGTCTTCGAGGACGTCCGCTACCAGGTCGAGCCGAACTCCGTATTCTTCAAGATCGACTCCGATGAGGCTCCCTGGAACACCGGCCGCAAGGAAGAGGGCGGCAACCTGGGCAACAAGACCCCCGTCAAGGGCGGCTACTTCCCCGTCTCCCCCGTCGACAAGCAGGCTGACCTGCGTGACGCAATGTGCGTAGCAATGGACGAGGTCGGCCTTGAGGTTGAGCGTAGCCACCACGAGGTGGGCGCAGCCGGCCAGGCAGAAATCAACTACAAGTTCGACACCCTCACCAAGGCTGCTGACGACCTGCTGAAGTTCAAGTACGTCATCAAGGGCACCGCAGACGCATGGGGCAAGTCCGTGACCTTCATGCCCAAGCCCGTGTTCGGTGACAACGGCTCCGGTATGCACTGCCACCAGTCGCTGTGGCAGGACGGCGAGCCCCTCTTCTACGACGAGCGCGGCTACGCTAACCTCTCTGACACCGCACGCTGGTACATTGGCGGTCTGATTGAGCACTCCTCCGCTGTTCTGGCGTTCACCAACCCGACCGTGAACTCTTACAAGCGTCTGGTTCCCGGCTACGAGGCTCCCATCAACATGGTGTACTCGCAGGGTAACCGTTCCGCCGGTATCCGCATCCCGATTACCGGCACCAACCCGAAGGCTAAGCGTCTGGAGTTCCGTGCACCGGACCCCTCCGCTAACCCCTACTTCGCGTTTGCTGCTCAGCTGATGGCTGGTCTGGACGGTATCCGTAACCGCATTGAGCCGCCGGCACCGATCGATAAGGACCTGTACGAGCTGCCCGCTGAAGAGGCTAAGGACATCAAGAAGGCTCCGGCTAACCTGGAGGAGGCGCTGGCGGCTCTGGAGGCTGACCACGACTTCCTGCTCGAGGGCGGCGTCTTCACCGAGGACCTGATTCAGGCTTGGATTGACTACAAGCGTAAGAACGAGCTGGAGCCGCTCTCGCTGGTTCCGCACCCGCTTGAGTACCAGCTGTACTACGGCGTCTAATCTTTCTTCCTGAACGGTGCCCCTTGTAGGGGGTGCGTTCTGGAGAACAGGCAACGGCCTATATGTTCCTCTGGGAACGTATGGGTCGTTGTTGTGTTTTCTGCTGGGTTTCTGTGGGGTTTCTGAGGGGCGCAGGCTCACCGGACTATTTTGGTGACGGTTCGTGTCTAATATTTTTCTTCCTATATGAGCCTCGTGTATCTTAGTTGCGCTTAGAGCGGCTCTAAGGGCTAAGCTGTTGGTGCTGGCGTTCCCTCCCTTTGTCGTGCAACCGGAGGGAATGCCAGTCTATTTTTATGCCGTCCTCCCCTATCCTTGCACGTAGCTTTCCACAATGGGGTACGTTTATTCTCTACCGATGAGAAAGGACGAACCTCTTTTGCTTTCTACTCCCCCTCGATTTCAGGCTAAACGTTTTGACGAGCTGACTCTACGAGAACTACAGCAGATTCATATCACGCGTTCGATGGTCTTTACAGTGGGTCAGCAGATTCTTGCGCAAGAACCCGATGAGGCTGATTTTGAGTGTATTCATTTCTTCCACACAGATGAGTCTGGGCGGATCTTAGCATACTTAAGAATCTTTGATCTTATGACAGTAGATGACGGCTATCATCGCCCCATCCAGGGTGCTTGGACCGTCGGTCGAGTAGCTGTCCGTGAGGAGGCGCGTGGCACCGGCCTGGGGCGCGCCCTACTGCATGAGACGATTAGCTGGGTCCGTGAAAATACGGAAACTCGTCAGCTGGTGATTAGCGCCCAGTCCTACCTAAAGGACAGCTACTACGGTGCAGCGGGGTTTGTGCAGGTGGGAGAGCCGTATCTTGAGGTTGGAATTGAGCATGTGGAGATGGTTCTGGAGCTCTAGCGGGCCCTCCCCCCTCTTCCCTTGTAGGAGCAGGTCGCGGGCCACATCATAAGATGTCGTACCCGCTAGTCCCGGGGTTCTTCCTGCACGGGCGTACAATGAAAGTGCGTGCGCCCGGCCTGCGTCACCTACGAATTCCTAGAGAAACGACATCACAACGCCGTGTTCTCCCCGCCGCCCTTCCCCTTTTTAGCATCAGCTAGGGCGAGTATCGCCGATGACCGACCGACCCGTCTGACGCCGCATCCACTGTAACGAGGAGAAATCTCATGGCATATCAGCCGACCATCCTAAACGGTGAAACTGTTTTCCGTAACGAAGTTTCAGACCGGCCTCATGTCCCAGCTGCTGGACGGCATCTACGATGGCGAGATGACCATCGGTGAGCTTCTGAGCCACGGCAACTTCGGTGTGGGTACCTTCAACGGCCTCGACGGCGAAATGGTCGTCCTCGACGGCGTCTGCTACCAGGTGCGCCACGACGGCTCCGTATCCCTGCCCGACCTGCGCCAGCAGACCCCCTACGCCGTGGTCACCAACTTCGTGCCCATGATTAAGCGCGAACTACCGCATAACCTACTCCGTAAGTCTGCCTCGCAGATTCTGGATGACTTCACCGTCTCCAAGAACTACATGTACGCCATCAAGATTTACGGCGAGTTCGAATGGGTCCGCACCCGCACCGTCATCAAGCAGGAGAAGCCCTACCCGAAGATGGTTGCGGCCACCGAGAACGAGGACATTGTCCAGTTCGATAACGTGACCGGCACGATTGTTGGCTTCCGCACCCCGATCTACGAGCAGGGCATCTCGGTGCCCGGCTGCCACGCCCACTTTATCGATGATGAGCGCGTTCAGGGCGGCCACGTGGTCGACTTCAAGCTGCGCTCGGCAAAGGTCGAGATTTGCCCCGGTACCGGCCTGCAGCTGCACCTGCCGCTGACCCCCGAGTTCTCCTCCGCTAACCTCTCCCCCGAGGACCTGGCTGAGCAGATCTCCAAGGCTGAAAAGCACTAAGCTTCTTTCCCGCCGGAACATAGCAACGGGATATAGCAACGAAGGAGCCGCCCTCTACTGTTGTGTAGAGGGCGGCTCCTTCGTGGTTATACGCGCTGTCGTGTTTATACACGCTGTAAAGGGCGCTTATGCCTCCGGCACGAACTCGCCGTGGCCGCGCTCGCGCAGGGCAGCACGCACCTTCTCAGCAGCCGCATCCAGCTCTTCGGCGGTAGCATCCTTCTTCGCGTTAGCGGGATCGTAGTCAGCCATGCCGTCAGCCGGGAACAGGTGGATGTGGGTGTGCGGAACGTCGAAGCCCGCAATCATCAGAGCCACACGGTCCTTATCAAACGCCTGATCCAGGGCACCAGAAATCTTGTGCGCCACAGCGAACAGGTGCGCCGCCAGCTCAGCCGGCAGGTCGGGCCAACGGTCAATCTCTGCGCGGGGAACGAGCAGCAGGTGACCTTCCGACAGGGGCATGATGTCCAGGAAGGCGACGCAGTGCTCGTCCTTCCAGACGAAGCGGCCGGGAATCTCACCCTCAATAATCTTGGTAAAAATCGTGCTCACAATAATCTCCTTCATGCGCCGTCACCGGCACGTTTGAAGCTCAACGGTCAGGCTTACGCCTCAATCTCAATGCTCTCACCGGGGTTCAGGTGCTTCAGCTCAGTGCCGTACTTCGCGCCGAAGTTCGTCACCAGACCCTCAATAATGCCGGTGCCGTTCTGGTTAATCATGCCATTGTGAATCGGAACCACACGCTGAGCGCCGGTCGCAATCACAAAATCAATGACTTCCTGAACCTTCGACCAGGGCGCGTGAATCGGCACCAGAACGGTATTCGCACGCACGCGGTGAGGAACCACCAGCGAGTCACCCGGGTGGTACAAGGCACCGTTAATCAGTAACCGACATTGGCGATGGTCTGAATCAGCGGGTGAATCAGGGCGTGCTGACCGCCGTAGGTCTTCACCTCAAAACCGGGGATGCTGAACTCAGAATCAGAGGAAACAACGGTAACCTCGGCAGCGGGCACAGCCTCCTTAATGACCTGGGCAACAGCCTCGGGAGCCCAAATCTTCAACGGGGTCTGCGACTCGGCACGCTGAGCAATCAGCGGCAGCACCGACGGGCCGTCAAAATGGTCCGGATGCGCGTGGGTCACGAACAGGTAATCGGCGCCTTCCAGCGCGGTGGCGTGTTCGCCTTCTGCAGCAAAGTTGCCGGGGTCAAGAACGAGGGTGCGCCCCTCATTCTCAAGGCGGATACATGAGTGGGTGTACTTCGTCATTTTCATAGTTTTAGTCTACCGTTAACCCTCATTCGTGCCTGTTGATGACTTCAATTTTTGAGATAAAGCGCAAATCAACCACCTTTGAACGCCTCTAGTGTAAAGTCGTAAGACAAGATCGACCACACAATGGGACGGATTTCCGCCCCGAAAGGTTCAGCAATGGACACTCATATTCCCGTACGGAGAATTACGAAGCCCGCCGAAGCCCGAAATACCCGCCAGCGTCGCATCATCAAGGCGACCATGGAAGAGCTCGGCGATTTCATCTCAGCACAGGATCTGCACCTGACCCTCGCGAACCGCAAGGAACAGGTCTCTCTCGCAACCACCTACCGCGTGCTGCAGTCGCTGGCTAACGCCGGTGAGCTCGACTCGGTCAAGGGCGTTGAGGGTGAGACCCTGTACCGCCACTGCCGGGTGAAAGATCACCACCACCACCTGCTCTGCCGCCGATGCGGCACCGCCATTGAGCTAGAAGCACCCGCCCTCGAGGACTGGGCACTGGCTATGGGTAAGCAGCACGGCTTCTCGGAGCTGGAGCACGTGGTTGAAGTGACCGGTTACTGCCCGGACTGCACTTTGGCACGTCGCGAGGAAGAATCGCAGGGCGGCGCTGCACGCTAACGTTGCAGGCTAAGCCGCAACCTCTAAGCCCCTCATTCTGAGGAGCTCTCCCCCACCGGGGAAAACCTTCTCAACGAAGGATACGGCGCCTTCAAAGATTTTCGACGCCGCTACAGCACGACACACAGGGCATCAGGACAAGGCAACGCCACACAGACTAAGCCCACGCCGCACCGGGAGAAACCCCTTTTCACAGCGGCATCCACATGCACGACAACGAAAGAGCCCCACCTCATTCCCGAGGTGGGGCTCTTTCTATAGGTCCTATGCCTTCTCAGTCAGCTGACGGCCCGACGCGCTATGGCGACGCTTCACGCCACCAATCACACGGCACACCACATAAATCAGGAAGGAAATACTGGTCACGTAGGGGCTAATCGGCAGCGAACCAGCAAGAGCCAGCAGAATACCGCCCACGATGGACGCCTCCGCGAACAGCACCGACAGGATTAGGGTGCGCACCGGAGATGCCGTCACCTGCATCGCCGCAGCCGCCGGAGTAATCAGCAGCGCCAGCACCAGCAGCGAACCGACCACCTGCACCGACAGCGCCACAGCAATACCCAGAATCACCATGAACACCAGGGACAGGAAGCGCATCGGCACACCCTTAGCGCGAGCGACCTCCGGGTCCAGGGAGGCGAAGCTCAGCGGGCGCCACACCATCACCAGCAGGGAAATAATAACCACCGCACCAATAATCATGGTGTGCAGCTGGTCGGCATCCACGGACACGATCTGACCGGTCAGCAGACCGAACTTATTCGCGCTACGGCCCTGGTACAGGGAGAGGAAGAGAATACCCAAGCCCAAGCCGAACGGCATGAGCGCACCAATCACCGAGTTCGAATTGCTCGCCTTAGAGCCCAGAAAGGCAATCAGCAGAGCCGAGGCAATCGAACCGACCATGGAGCCGGTCACCACGTCATAGCCGAGCAACAGGGCAAGGGCTGCACCCGCGAAAGACATTTCAGAGACGCCGTGCACCGCAAAGGCGTGGTCGCGCATCATCACGAAAAATACCGACGAAACCACCGATAAGGCCCAGAACAGCGCCAGCAAAAATGGAGTTCTGCAGCATCTGCAGCAGCTCACCATAGCGGTCAAAGACGAAGATACGGGAGAGCAAATCATTCTGTGCGGCGGCAACCGGTGCCAGAGCGGGGAGGGAAGCAAGAATGGTCATCGAGTGGTTCCTCCCGGAAGGTGTAGGGTGCGCTGCGGTTCAGAAAGACCAGACTTCAGGTGGGAGCCGTGAATGTTCTGGTCGGTGCCCTCAATATGGCAGTGGTCGCTGGCGTGAGTCTCGCCCACCACCACGTAACGACCATTAGACTTGAGCACGCTCACCGGGGTTCCGTACAGGGAGGTGAGAGTCTCGCTGGTCATGACCTCTTCCACCGAACCGACCGTGAAACGGCCATTCGCCAGGTAAAGAACGCGATCCACATGCTCAATGATGGGGTTGATTTCGTGGGTCACGAACACCACCGCCACGCCGCGTTCACGGTTGAACCGGTGAATCAGCTCAGCCACCGCGTACTGGTGGTTGAGGTCCAGGGAGAGTAGCGCCTCGTCAGCCAGCAGAATCTTCGGGTCGTTCGCGAGCGCCTGGGCGATACGCAGGCGCTGCTGCTCACCGCCGGAGAGAAGGCCCACCGGCACGTTCGCGTATTCGGTCGCGCCGACGGCTTCGAGGAGCTCGTCCACCTTGGCGCGGTATTTGCGGCCGTGCAGGCGGATGCCCCAGCGGTGCCCGTCCACGCCAAGTCCCACGAGGTCGCGGGCGCGCATCGGGGTGGAGGTGGGGATGGACTTCTGCTGCGGTACGTAGCCGACGCCGGCGTTGCCCAGACGTGCGGGTTTGCCGAGCACGGAGATGTCGCCGGCGTTGAGTCCGGTCAGGCCGAGAACGACTTTGAGGAAGGTGGACTTGCCGGAGCCGTTGGGTCCGAGCACGGCGAAGTATTCGCCTGCGCCGATGTCGAGGGTTAGATCTTTCCAGAGGGTGCGGGCCCCGAAAGCGAGGCTACCCCCGCGAATGGAAATCGCGGGGGTGGCACCGTTATTGTTGTCAGTCACTTAGGAGAGCGCCTTTTCGAGGTTGCTGACGTTGGTCTTCATCCATGCCAGGTAGTTGGTGTTCTCCGGCAGGGTTTCGGTGAAGGATACGTAGTTCACCGAGGAGTCCTTAGCGGCCTGCAGCACCTCGTTGGTCTGGGAGGTGGAGGTCTGCTCGTTGTATGCGAGCAGCTGGACCTTCTTCTCGGTGACCATGTCCTTGGTTTCCTTCAGGACGAGTGCGGGAACGTCGTTGCCGGCTTCGGCCGCCTCAGCAAATTCACTGGGGGTTGCATTCTCTGCACCGGTGGAGGAAATCAGGTAGTCCGGCACGGGCTCGGTGGACAGGTACTTCTTACCCTCACCGGCGATTGCCTTAGCTGCTGCGTCCAGTGCGTCCAGTTCCTTGGAGAAGGTGGATGCGTTGGTGCGGAACGCCTCAGCGTGTGCGGAGTCGAGGCCTGCGAGCTCTTCAGCGATCTTCTGGGCGACCTTCTTCACGGTTTCGAAGTCGTACCAGAGGTGCTCGTTAAACTCGTGTGCGTGGGCGTGGTCGCCGCCGTCTTCGTGGTGTTCACCGCCGCGGTGGTCCTCGACCAGGTGGGTGTATTCGGCATCGGTGAGCTTGCCGCTGACCTTGACCGCGTTCACGATCTTCTGGGAGGCGTTGTCCTTGCCCGCGAGGTCTTCAAGGAACAGGTCGTAGCCTGCGCCGTTGATGACGATGAGGGATGCATCCTTTGCCTTGAGGCGGTCGGCGCTGGTGGCTTCGTAGGAGTGGGGGTCGGTGCTGGTGGAGGCGATGAGCGCGGTGACCTCGATGTAGTCGCCGCCGACCTGCTTGGCGATGTCTGCGTAGACGTCGGTGGATGCGACGACCTTCACCTTGCCGTTGTTGGAGCCAGCCGAGGAGGACGAACCGGAGGAGGTGCTGTTCTCGGTCGCGCAACCTGCCAGCAGCAGGGAGGACGCTGCGAGTGAGCCCATTGCGGTGAGGAAGTGCTTGCGGGTGATCTTCGGGTGCGACATGAGGGCTCTCTTTCGGTTCGTTCTAGTCTGTAGGTTCCTTAACTACATCATGCGCACACCCGTATAAACAACTCTTTATTGGTGTCATTTGGGTACTGTTAGGCAACCCTTTTCCCTGTTAGTAGCTTATGCAACAGGGATAGTTAGCTCAGCCTACCGCGCTTCCCCACCGCTACTTTATACTGCCGCTTCATACCGCAGTCTGAGCCTGCCCCTTGAGTGCATCCATAAGCCATTTTTGACCGCAAAACAGCCCGCCCCGCGCTCTCCTTCACGAGAGTGCGGGGCGGGCTGTGTGTTCAAGATTCCCCTGTTTTACTCGGGGTATCTCACGATGCGGTTACTGGGCTTCACGCGATTGCTGTCGGCGTACACGCTCACGCACCGCGTCCTGGGTGGTGTCGTTGATTTCGCCGACGAGCTCCTCCAGCACGTCTTCGAGGAAGACCACGCCGAGGGTTACGCCGTGCTCATCCATAACCTGCGCGATATGGGTTCGGCTGCGCTGCATGGAGGCGAGCGCATCGTCAATATCGGTGGTCGGGGTGAGCGTATCCAGGGAGCGCAGCTTGTACCAGGGGAAGGGCTCCTCGAACCGCTCGGGGGCGATGGCGAGGGCGTCCTTCACGTGCAGGTAGCCCATGTAGGTTCCGTCGCTGTCGGTAATGACGAAGCGGGAGTAGCCGCTGCGTGCCACAGCGCGTTCCAGTTCGGCGGGGGTGCTGCCGAAGGGCAGGGTGACGAGCTTATCGCCGGGCACCATGATTTCGTAGACGTCCTTCTCGGTGAATTCGAGGGCGCTTTCAATCACGCCGGCGTCGTCCTCCACGGTGCCTTCCGCGGTTGAGGTTGCCACGATGGTCTGCAGCTCGCCCAGGGTGAAGGTGGAGGCGACTTCGTCCTTCGCATCGACCTTTCATGAGCGCCAGCAGCTTATTGGACAGGTTGTTCAGCAGGGCGACCACGGGGGCGAAAATCTTGGAGATGGTCACCAGGGGTCGGCACGATCCAGAGAGCCACGCCGCGGGCGGCGAGGGTCACGGCTGCGTTCTTGGGAACCATCTCGCCGAAAATCACGTGCAGGTAGGTGACCAGAATCAGGGTGATGCCGAAGGCGAGTACATCCACGATCGCGTGGGGACAGGCCGACCAGGTGCAGGGGCACCTCCAGCATGTGGTGCAGCGCCGGTTCTGAGACGTTCAGAATCAGCAGCGAGCAGATGGTGATGCCCAGCTGGCAGGTGGCGAGCATGAGCGAGACGTTTTCTAGCGCGTAGATGACGGTCTGCGCTCGCTTATTGCCTTCTTCGGCGAGCGGTTCGATTTGTGCTCGTCGGGTGGACATGATGGCGAATTCACCGGCGACGAAGAAGGCGTTTCCGGCGAGCAGGATGACGAGCAGTGCGATGGCTACCCAGTCGTTCATGCGTTGCCTCCCTTCTCGGTCTGTTCCTGTGCGCTAGGTGCGGGGGTGAATCGGATGCGGTCCACGCGGCGGCCTTCGAGGGTGTCGACGCGCAGGGTGCCGCCGGTTACGGGGACGCTGTCGCCTACTTCGGGGATGCGTCCGAGGCGTTCCATCATGAAGCCGCCGACGGTTTCGTATTCGGGAGCTTTCCTCAACCTCGAGCCCGGGGATGAGGGACGTTGATTTCGTCGGGGCGGCGCAGGCCGGAGAACACCCAGTCGCCGTTGCCGTAGCGTAGGGGGCGTTCGGTGCGGCCGCGGTCGTGTTCGTCGGAGACTTCGCCGACGATTTCTTCGACGAGGTCTTCGAGGGTTGCGATGCCGGCGGTTCCGCCGTATTCGTCGAGGACCACGGCAAGCTGCAGGGCGCCCTGGCGTAGCTGGGTGAGCAGCGCATCCAGGTGCAGGGTTTCGGGGACCTGCAGCACGTCTTCTGCGAGGGCGCCGGCTTCGAGGGTTTCACGAACCTCCGGGGGCACGCCGACCGCTTTCTTCACGTGTACGACGCCCACGATGTTGTCGTGATCGCCCTTGTAGAGGGGGAATCGGGAGTGACCGGTGGAACGTGCCAGCTCGATGACTTCGGCAACGGGTGCGGTGTCTTCGAGCATGGCGACCTGGCCGCGCGGGGTCATCACTTCGGAGGCGGTCAGCTCGGAGAAGCGCAGGGTGCGGTCCACGAAGCGTGCCGCGTCGGAGTCGAGGGTGCCTTCTTCTGCGGAGCGGCGCACCATGGAGGAGAGCTCTTCGGGGGTGCGTGCCGCGGAGAGTTCTTCCTTTGGCTTCCATGCCGAAGCGTCCGAGGATCCAGTTGGCGGAGCCGTTCATGATGCGCACGAGCGGGGACATGACGCGGGTGAATGCCAGCTGCGCGGGGGCAACTCGGCGCGCCACGTCGTAGGGTTCGGCGATGGCGAGGCCTTTGGGCAGCAGCTCGCCGACGACCATGGAGAGCAGGGTTGCGATGAGCATCGCCAGCACCAGGGTGAGTACGTCGGTCACGCTGGTGGGCAGACCCAGGCTGCTGATGGCGCCGGTGGTGAGCGCCTTGATGGCGGCGTCGAGGGTGTAACCGGTCAGCAGCGTGGTGATGGTGATGCCGATCTGGCAGCTGGACAGCTGAGTGAGAGGGTCTTTGAGGCAGCGCAGGACGGCGTCGGCTGATTTATCGCCGGAGTCCTTTGCCTGCTGCACGGTGGCGGTTTCGAGTGCCACGAGTGAGAACTCTACGGCAACGAAGAAGCCCGTGCCCAGGATGAGGAGCAGGCCGATGAGTAGGAGAATCAGATCCACTCAGCCACCGCCTCCATCGACTGGTGTGCGGCGCCTTGGGCTTGGCGGGGCAGCCCCGCAACCTTGCTGTCCAGATGCTGAGCATCGGAGGTGGTGTTTTTGGGTGTTACAGTGCCGTGTTGTGCAGAGTACGCGGGCAGTATTCTGCGCTGGCTAGTAGTCAGAGTCTTACTCAAAGGGTCATCCATACCCCATATTTTAGCGAAGGTTTCGTCTCTTCCCGGTGCTGTAGAGTGCCTGCTCACAAGTGCAAGACAGTACTTGTTGCGCACGCGGCTCATTGCTAATCCGTAAGAGTGAAAAATTGCATTGCGGATATAGCGCGATGAGCTGGAAAGTTCACCGTGCTTCTCTTTACACTTATACATAGGAGCATGAGTGTGCCGCCATGCAAGCGGATGAACCCCGACGTTCACGGCACGCTAGGCAGGTTTGTACGGTGCACACCCCGCACATACGGCCACCATCTTAGCGATGCGCACATGCTCAGCGTGATGATTCGCCCCTCGAAGACGCGGGTCGTCTATGCCGGGGAGAGTCCCGGACGCGACGGATAAATTCACACTAATTGGAAGAGGCGTTTAACGTGCCAAATCTGCCAGAACATCTGGTGCCTGAGGAATTTGCCGGTAACGAATGGTTCGTTGAAGAACAGTACGAGCGTTACCAGAAGGACAAGAACCTCGTGGACCCTTCATGGTGGCCCATTTTTGAGACCATCGACAAGGCGCTGGGAGGCGCCGGTACCGCTAGTGCAGCTCCTGCTGCGGCACCCGCCGCACCGGCTGCACCTGCCGCACCTGTAGCAACTCCCGCCCCCGCGGCACCGAAGCCTGCGGCTGCGCCTGCTAACCCCACCCCTCCCGCTGCTACCAAGAAGGCTGAACCTGTGGAACCTGTTGAAGACAAGATTGTCCCCCTCCGCGGCCCTGCTAAGGCAGTTGTCACGACCATGGAAGAGTCGCTGACTGTCCCCACCGCAACCACCGTTCGTGCGGTCCCCGCAAAGCTGCTCATTGAGAACCGTGCTGCCATCAACAAGTACCTGGCAAGCACCCGCGGCGGCAAGGTCTCCTTCACCCACCTGATTGGTTACGCAGTAATTCGCGCAGTGGCAGCGATGCCTTCGATGAACGTGACCTACGGTGTGGACGAGAAGGGCAAGCCCGTTGCGATCCACAACGCACACGTGAACTTTGGTCTGGCTATTGACCTGCCCCGCCCCGATGGTTCCCGTAACCTGGTCGTTCCGAACCTCAAGGGCGCTGAGCACCTCAGCTTCCGCGAGTTCTGGGATGCGTACAACGACATCGTTAAGCGTGGCCGTAACGGCGCGCTGACCATTGAGGACTTCCGCGGCACCACTGTTTCGCTGACCAACCCCGGTGGTATTGGTACCGTCCACTCGGTGCCCCGTCTCTCCAAGGGCCAGGCAGCCATCATCGGTGTGGGTGCGCTGGAGTACCCGGCTGAGTTCCGCGGCCTGTCCGAGAAGCTCATCACCCAGCAGGGTCTGTCCAAGATCATCACCCTGACCAGCACCTACGACCACCGCGTCATTCAGGGTGCAGGTTCCGGTGAGTTCCTGAAGCTGGTTGAGCACTACCTGCTCGGCGGCGACGACTTCTACGACGCAATCTTCCGCGACCTGAAGGTTCCCTTTCGAGCCGGTTCGTTGGGCACGCGACAACCACGTCGATGACGCTCACGAGATTTCCAAGGTTGCACGTATCCAGCAGCTGATTCACGCGTACCGCGTGCACGGCCACCTGACCGCAGCAACCAACCCCGTTGGTTACAAGATGCGTTCGCACCCGGACCTGAAGCTGGAGAACTACGGCCTGACCCTGTGGGATCTGGACCGCGTCTACCCGACCGGTGGCTTCGGCGGTTCCGAGCGTCTGCCGCTGCGCACCATCCTGGAGCGTCTGCACGAGGCATACTCCGGCTCTCTGTCCGTTGAGTACATGTACTCTGAGGACCCCGAGGTTCGCGCATGGTTCCAGGAGCGCCTGGAGCGCGGCGTTGCTAAGCCCACCCGCGAGGAGCAGCTGCGTGTTCTCTCCAAGCTGGTTGAGGCTGAGGCATTCGAGAACTTCCTGCAGACCAAGTACCTGGGTCAGAAGCGCTTTCTCCCTGGAGGGCGGCGAGTCCCTGATTCCGCTGCTGGACGCTGTGCTGGACAAGGCCGCTAACAACGATCTGAAGGGCGTTGCCATTGGTATGGCACACCGCGGTCGCCTGAACGTGCTGACCAACATTGCTGGTAAGTCCTACGCCCAGATTTTCCGTGAGTTCTCCGGCACCGCAGCACCCTACGAGGGTGGCTCCGGTGACGTGAAGTACCACCTCGGTACCGAGGGTGTCTTCACCTCCGATTCCGGTAAGCAGACCCAGGTGTACGTGGCTGCTAATCCCCTCGCACCTTGAGGCTGCAAACACCGTGCTCGAGGGTATCGTCCGCGCTAAGCAGGACGTCTACCGCGAGCAGGGCGTTGAGGGCCACCCGGTCCTGCCGATCCTGATTCACGGTGACGCAGCGTTCGCTGGCCAGGGTATCGTCATGGAGACCCTGCAGATGGCTGACCTGAAGGCGTACACCACCGGTGGCACCGTGCACGTTGTGGTGAACAACCAGATTGGCTTCACCACCCTGCCGAACGACGGCCGCACCGCAACCCACGCCTACCGACATTGCGCGTATGACCAAGGCTCCGGTCTTCCACGTCAACGCTGATGACCCGGACGCAGTGGTTCGCGCCGCACGCCTGGCATTCGAGTACCGTGAGCGCTTCGGTCGCGACGTTGTCATTGACCTGATTTGCTACCGCCGCCGCGGTCACAACGAGGCTGACGATCCGTCGATGACCCAGCCGAAGATGTACCAGGATATTGACGTCCTGCCCTCGACCCGCACCCTGTATGCACAGGACCTGGTCGGTCGCGGCGATGTCTCTCAGGAAGAGGCAGACGAAGTTCTGGACTCCTACCACTCGAAGCTGGACGCTATCTTCGTCGAGACTCAGTCTTCGGCACCGGCTCCTGCTGGCGCGCACGTTTCCGGTCTGGAACTGCCCGCATGCCAGCAGAACACCGAGGTCGTTCACGGCGGTAAGACTGCAATCTCCCGTGAGACTCTGCAGCACATCGCTGACGCGTTCGGTAAGGCTCCCGAGGGCTTCACCGTCCACAAGAAGCTGAAGAAGCTCATGGAGCAGCGCGTTGAGATGGGCCGCACCGGCAACGTGAACTGGGGTATGGGTGAACTGCTCGCCTTCGGTTCGCTGCTGATGGAGGGCACCGACGTTCGTATGAGCGGTCAGGATGTTCAGCGCGGTACCTTCGTTCAGCGTCACGCTGTTCTGCACGACCACATCACTGATGAAGAGTGGTCGCCGCTGGAGCACCTCTCTGAGGACCAGGGCAAGTTCCGTATCTACAACTCCTTCCTCTCTGAGTACGGCGTTCTCGGCTTCGAGTACGGCTACTCGGTGGAGCGCCCCGACTCGCTCGTGGTGTGGGAGGCTCAGTTCGGTGACTTCGCAAACGGCGCTCAGACCATCATTGATGAGTTCGTGTCTTCCTCCGAGCAGAAGTGGGGCCAGCGTTCCTCGCTGGTTATGTTGCTTCCTCACGGCTACGAGGGTCAGGGTCCTGACCACTCCTCGGCTCGTGTTGAGCGTTACCTGCAGCTGTGCGCTGAGAACAACATGACTGTTGCCTGCCCCTCGACTCCGGCTTCGCACTTCCACCTGCTGCGTCGCCACTCTCAGCACCGTCCGTACAAGCCGCTCGTGGTGATCAGCCCCAAGCAGCTGCTGCGTCTGAAGGCTGCTGCGTCCTCCATCGAGGACTTCACCGAGGGTTCGTTCCAGCCGGTGATTGGTGACCGTTCGGGTATCAACCCGGCTCAGGTTGAGCGTGTGGTCTTCGTATCCGGTCGTCTCTACTACGATCTGGAAGCTGAGCGCGAGCGCCGCGGCGACACCAAGACCGCTATTCTCTCGGTGGAGCAGCTGTACCCGCTGCCCGAGCAGGAGATCAAGGAGCAGCTGGCTCTGTACTCGAACGCTACCGACATTGTGTGGGCTCAGGACGAGCCTGCTAATCAGGGTCAGTGGCCGTTCATGGCTCTCAACCTGCAGCCGCTGACTCGACCGCCGTATGCGCCTGGCTTCCCGCCCCGCAGCTGCTTCCCCGGCTGCCGGTACCGGTAAGCTGCACGCAGCTGAGGCTGAGGCTCTGCTCAAGCAGGTCTTCGAAGGCTAAGGTCTTCTGCTGCTAAACCGCTAAGGTTTTAGCTCTTCAAAACCCGTCTTCCCGTCAGATGTTTCTGGTGGGAAGACGGGTTTTTTTAGTCTCGGATACTTACCGGATAGGGTATTAAGTTCGAAAAGAGGCCGGTAAGCGCTTATCCTAGATATGAAGACTATTACTCACGTGCCTTGCCGCCTCTCACGGCGGGCGCATCCTGCAGAAGAAAGAATTCCGTGGAGCAACGCAATATTCGAATTGTGGCAGTCGGCGATGACCTGCTCGCCGGTGTTGGCGACCCCCGTACCCTCGGCTGGTTTGGCCGCGTTATGGCGCGCACCCCGCAGACCACCGCATCCATTGCGGCATATAACCTTGCCGCCCCCAATGAAGGTAGCGAGCAGCTGAATGCACGCTGGTTCGAGGAGGCGCGCCGCCGCTTCGTTCCCGGTGCTGATAACCGCCTCATTATTGCTCCGTCGACCTTTGACATTGATTTGGGTCTGACCAGCGCTCGTTCGCGTTTGAACCTGGCGAACATTGTGGACATGGCGTCGCAGAACAACATTAAGGTTCTGGTTGTTGGTCCGCCGCCGACCCTGGACGCTGAGCGTAACCGCCGTATCGCTGACCTGTCGGCGGCGTACGCGGATGTGGTAACCCGCCGTAACCACGTGTACGTGGATACGTTCAACCCGCTGCTTCACCACGAGCAGTGGCGCAACGACCTTGCCGCGAATGACGGCCGCCCAGGTCAGTCCGGTTACGGTCTGATGGCGTGGCTGGTTCTGCACCGCGGCTGGTACAACTGGCTGAACATTCCTGAGCACGGCTAAGAGCCCTGCTCCCCCGGCTGGGGTTGTGAGCTGAGGCGAAGAAAGTTCGTGTTTTTTAGCTCATATCCCGGTTCCAAGATGCAATCATGCCGTTTCTATGAAAAAATAGACGGCGTTGCCCTTATAGCGTGGAGCACCGGTTTTCGGTGACCGCCTCTGATAGGGCAGGTAATAGGGAGCGCGCACCGCGAAGGTGGGGCGTGCATCCATGAACACTATAAGGAGGCTCTGATGAGCAAGCGCGGTCGTAAGCGCAAGGACCGTCGTAAGGGCGGCGCAAACCACGGTAAGCGCCCCAACGCATAAGGTATCTTGCATACACTTTAAAACCCCGGCGTTTCGGATATTATTCGGACCCGGGGTTTTGCTTTACCCGCAGATGTTTGTGCACATTCTGCGGAATAAAGAGAAGAATTCTACGTTATGGACAGTGGACGCCTGGCGCGTTCCTGTAGAGGAGAGAACATGGCTGAAACCAACACCGCGGCGGATACCCGCGAGCTGCGCGAACGCTTTCACCGCGGACGCTATGCAGTATGTGGATCAGCTCTACGCTGCCGCCCTGCGGATGAGCCGCAACTCTGCCGATGCTGAAGACCTGGTGCAGGAAACCTACATGAAGGCTTTTGCTTCGTACCATCAGTTCACCGAGGGTACGAACCTGAAGGCGTGGCTGTACCGCATCCTGACGAATACGTACATCAATTTGTACCGTAAGCGTCAGCGTGAGCCGCAGCAGTCTCAGGGTGAGACGGTGGAGGATTGGCAGCTGGCTCAGGCCGGTGAGCATGATGCGGTGGGTCTGCGTTCTGCCGAGGCGGAGGCACTGAGTGCCCTGCCGAGCACGGAGGTTCGTGAGGCTCTGAATGAGCTGTCTGAGGATTTCCGCATGGTGGTGTACTACTCCGATGTGGAGGGGTTCGCGTACAAGGATATTGCGGAGATTCTGGATATCCCTCTGGGCACGGTGATGTCTCGTCTGCATCGTGGCCGCCGTATTCTGCGTGAGAAGCTGCTCGATTATGCGCGTGAGAACGGTCTGCGCCCGTCAACCATCGCAAAGGTAGAAGCGAAGGCTGAGGCGAAAGCTGCAGCGAAGGCGAGCGCTAAGGTACAGCCGGCAAAGGCTACTAAGGGCACTAAGGCTACCAAAGGCGTAAAGTCCCCTCCGGCGGGCTCTGGCTCCAAGGCGCCTGCAGATTCTTAGCTTCGCTCTTCTACACGTGAGCTAGCCCCATGAGGTTGGGGCTAGACTCCCCTAACGCTTTATACCTTCCGTGTGAAAGGAACCCCGATGTCAACCACAGACAAGAATTCTTCTGTCCCTCGAAGCCTCCGCGGCTTCTGAGCCGCTGGAGGATTGCGGTGGCCAGCCCTGCTCGGCGGCCCTCAAGCGCCTCTATGAATTCCTCGATAGGGAGCTGAGCCCCGAGCAGCTGCGCACGGTTCAGGCGCATCTGGATGCCTGCCCCGAGTGCGCGGATGTGAAGGACTTTGAGCTAATGATTCGTGAGAAGATGCGTTCTTCATGCGCTCAGCAGGCGCCCGAGCAGCTGAAGGCGCGTCTGCTGCAGGATGTGCAGAAGTTCTGCGCCGAGGCGAATCTCTAAGTAACGCGAACTCATAATGCTCCTGTACGTATGAAGGCGGTGCACCAATGACGGTGTGCCGCCTTCGCGTTTTCTTGGGTGCAGTTTGTTTGCAGGATCCGCTGTGTGGTTCCGGGTTCTTTCGCCTATCTCACCGCTAGAGCGCTCGGAGGTTCGCAAACCCTCAACCGGTAGAATAGGGGTAGACGTCAACCGGCGCAGCGTCTCTGAGTCTGCGCCCTCCCCATGATTTGAACCAGAAGAGGATGTATGAGCGACGCAGCAGTGCAGCTTTCCCCCGGTGATTGGTCCGCTCCCCTGGCACCCGCCTCCAGCGAAGCCGCTGGCAAGAACGCGCTGGTGCATATTCCGGGTTCTAAGTCGCTCACGAACCGTTATCTGTTGCTTGCCGCTCTGGCTGATTCCCCCTCGTATTTGCGTGCGCCGCTGCATTCGCGCGATTCGGCGCTGATGATTGAGGCGTTGCGCCAGCTGGGTGCGGGTATTGAGCTGGTTCCGACCGATTCGCCGTTCGGTCCGGATGTAAAAGTCACTCCCCTGAGCTTTGTGGAAGCGCATTCCGCTCAGGCGCAGTCCGATTCCGCTCAGTCGCGCACCGTGTCGATTGAGTGCGGTCTTGCGGGTACCGTGATGCGTTTTGTGCCCGCTCTGGCGGCGCTGCTGCCGGGTGAGTTCGCTTTTGACGGTGACCCGCACGCTCGTCAGCGTCCGATGGGTCCGGTTCTGGAGGGTCTGCGCCAGCTGGGTGTGCAGGTGGATTGTGAGCAGGGCGAGAACGCTCTGCCCTTCGTGCTGCGCTCCCCCGGTCTGGCGAGCGTAGAGGGTGTCTCTGAGGCGCCCTGTGGTTCGTATTGATGCTTCGACATCGTCCCAGTTCGTTTCGGCGCTGTTGCTGATGGCGCCTCGCCTGCCGCAGGGCATGGTGCTGGTGCACGAGGGCTCTTCGGTGCCGTCCATCCCGCACATTCAGATGACCGTGGAGGCGCTGCGCCAGATGGGTATCCAGGGTGCAGGAGCACTACCCGAACCAAGGCGACAAAGCAGAGGGCGGCGAGTACCGCTGGACGGTTCACCCCGGTTCCTTCCCCGGCTTTGAGATGACCATTGAGCCGGACCTGTCGAATGCCGGTCCGTTCCTTGCCGCCGCCGTGGTCACCGGCGAGTCGGTGACTATTCCTCACTGGCCTGCACCCGCGGCTGATTCTTCGGCGGGTACGACCCAGGTGGGCGATATGTGGCGTGAGCTTCTGCCCGCGCTGGGTGCGCAGGTTCGCTACGCTGAGGGCCGTCTGACCGTGACCGGTCCCCGTGCAGCTTCCCGAGGGTGATTTCTCCTTTGACCTGTCTGCCGGTGGCGAGCTGGCGCCGACCATGGCGGCTGCCTGCGCTTTCGTGAATGGCCGCGTTGAGCTGACCGGCATTGCGCATCTGCGCGGTCATGAGACGGACCGCCTCGCAGCGCTCGCCGCTGAGATTAACCGCCTGGGAGGTACCGCCCACGACACCGCCGATTCGCTGGTGATTGAGGCGCCCCATCCCCGCTACCGCTGAGGCTGCGCCGGTTCTGGCGCGCACCTACGACGATCACCGCATGGCAACCTTCGCGGCGATTATTGGTCTGCGCCGCCCCAATGTGGTGGTGCAGAACGTAGCCACCGTGGCTAAGACCATGCCCGAATTTACCGCAATGTGGGAGGACATGCTGGCGCAATGGCAGACCGGCGCTTCCACCTCTGACGTTACCGCCGACCAGGAGGTCTTCTAAATGGGTTCTTCCCGCATGAACGTGCGCGATTTCTCCGAATGGGATGAGTCGGATGTGCGCGTGCGCCCAAACAAGAAGGGCTCCCGCCCCCGCACGAAGGACCGCCCGACCTTCAAAGAAGCGATTCGTGGCAGGGTCATTACGGTGGACCGCGGCCGCTGGTCGGTCGTCGTTGATGAGGGTACCGAGAAGGAGCGTACCCTCATTGCGGCGCGCGCTAAGGAACTGCGCCGCACCGCGATTGTGACCGGCGACTTTGTGGACCTGGTGGGTGACACCTCCGGCGCGAAGGATACCCTGGCGCGCATTGTGCGGCTGGGCGAGCGCACCTCGATTCTGCGCCGTAGCGCCGATGACACCGACCCGTCGGAGCGCGTGGTCGTGGCGAATGCTCAGCAGCTGGTGATTGTGGTTGCTGCGGCGAACCCGGAGCCGCGCACCGGCTTCATCGATCGTGCCGTGGTGGCTGCGTTTGATGCCGGGATTGAACCGATCCTGTGCATTACGAAGACCGATGTGCGGTACCCGCAGAACCTGCTGGATTACTATGCGGCGAGCGGTTTGAAGATTGTGCTGTCCTCGTCTTCGGATGGTTTGGCACCGAGTCAGGAGGGCGCTGCCGGTTTGGAGTCGGCACCGGTTCAGGAGCTTCTGCAGGAGCTGCTGGGGTCAGGTGTCGGTGCTTCTGGGCCATTCGGGTGTGGGTAAGTCGACCCTGGTGAATGCGCTGACCGGCTCCGAGCGTGCGACCGGTCATGTGAACGCGGTGACGGGTCGTGGCCGCCATACATCCTCGTCGGCGTTGGCGTTGCGTCCGGTGAATGCGAATGGGCGAGCCCGATGGAGCCGGGCACCTGGATTATTGATACTCCGGGTATTCGTTCTTTCGGTCTGGCGCATGTGCCGCCGGAGACCGTCGTGGAGGCGTTCGTGGACCTGGCGCCCGGGTGCGGCGGATTGTCCCGAAGGCGTGTACTCACGCGGCGCAGGCTCCCGAGTGCGGTCTGGAGGCGTACGTTGCCGCCGGTCACGCCGGTGAGAGCGGTCCCGCCCGCTTGGAGTCCTTGCGTAAGCTGCTGCTGTTGACTCCTGAAGAGGGCGATTCGGAGAAGGAACTGGGCGCTCTCGTCTAGGTTCTCTCCCCTGCACTGCACACAGCACTACACACACATTTTTGCTGACTACATCACCGAATACTGAAGAAGAGCATTACTATGAGCCGTCCCCAGCAGTACACCGACGATTTGCGTCTTGCGCATATTCTTGCCGATAGCGTCGATCGTGTGAGCGTCATGCGTTTTCGTGACCGCCCGGTCTTCTCCCCCGCCTCCGAGGTGGTAGAGCCCGCCGAGGCGGCACCCGCTGCGGCGCCGTTGGCTCCGTGGCAGCAGGCTACTCAGCAGCCCGCGGAACCGCAGGTGCAGGAGCAGGAACCTGCCGATTACGCTTCGGGTGTGGCTCAGGAGGTTGAGGAGCTTCTGCGCGCTCAGCTGTCGCGTGTGCGTACTCGTGACGGTATTGCCGGTGAGCATGCCGGTTATAACGGTCAGGCATCGCGCCAGTGGGTGATTGCGCCGATTGCTGAGCTGGATAATTTTCGCCGCGGCGTGCCGGTGTGGGCGACTCTGATTGCTCTGCTGGATCAGGGTGAGCCGGTGGTGGGTGTGGTGTCTGCACCCGCGCTGGGTCGTCGCTGGTGGGCTGCTCGCGGTTCGGGCGCGTACACGGGTAAGTCCTTGGCGCAGGCTACTCGTCTTGAGGTGTCTTCGCTGACTCAGCTGGATCAGCTGTCTGCCGCGTACACCGACCTCGCCTCCTGGAAGGCAGCCTCTGAAGGCGCTGTGGACCGCTCTGGCGAGCTTGTACAGCTTCTGGGCTCAGTGGGTCGTTCCCGCGCGTACGGTTCGTTCTGGGCGGCGTGTATGCTCGCTGAGGGCGCGGTAGATACCGTGGTGGATGCGTCCCTATCGTTCTACGAGGTGGCGGCGCTTCTGCCGCTGATTCGTGAGGCTGGCGGCGTCGCCTCCACCCTAGAGGGTGACCTGCCCGAGCACGCGGGCGTTTCGGTCTCCGGCGTGCACCCGGTGTCTCTGGTGGCAAGTAATACGGCGGCAGTTCAGCAGCAGGTGCTGGAGGCGCTCGCGCCCCGTTCCTAGGCTGTCTCTGCCCCTAGCCCCTCCCCCGATGGTGGTAGAAATATAGCGAGGCGGCGGCTTTCCGGTAAGTGGAAAGCCGCCGCCTCGCTATGTATCGCTTGAGAGCAGTGTAGCTTGCGCTGGTTAGGACAGCATGGTGAGGGTGCCCAGCAGACCCAGCAGGCTCAGACCAGAGATGATGTACGCCAGAATGTTGAAGGTCGTCATCTTCGAGGTGTACTTGGTGACGTGACCGACGTTCACCTTTGCCGAGTAGATGGCAAGCCAAATCGAAACACCGACCGGAATCAGACCCACGAGCAGCAGAGCAATCACCATGATGTTGGGGCTCAGACCGGAGCTATACGCAGAGGAGCTGTAACCGCGGGAGTTGAGCGTTGCTTCAGAGTGGAGTGCCGCGACCTGAACCCACGCGTAGAGGGTCAGAGCCAGGGCACCCAGGGAAGCGCCAAATGCGCCGATGGAGTAGAAGTAGCCGGGGCCGCGGAAGTCGCCGGTGGTCTCGCCGTAGGGGCGGCGGTATTCAGCCGGTACGCGGTAGGCGTCCGGGATGCGCTGGTAGCTGTCGTCGCGGTCGCGCACGTTAGCGGGTGCCACGCCCAGGGCGGGGCCACCGGGTGCTGCACCGATGGGAGCGCCGGGTGCTACGCCAACGGGGGCGCCCACAGGCTGCTGGGAGTTTGCGTTGCTCTGCTCCGGGAAGGAGGGGGCAGGAATCTGGTTTTCCATGGTGTGTCCTTGAACAGTCGTCATAGCGGCTACCGCATCGTAGCGGTGGCGCCACTATGAGCGACTTTTGGGTTGCTCTCGTACATTGCCGGTGAGGTTGAATGAACAGCCGACACCGAACAACGATATCTACCCTTCGATACTACGGCATAGGGTGCGTTTCGTCTTCTCTGATGACGTTCTCGTTACAATGCGGTCACCTGAGCACCCTCCAAGCACGCAGGCACGCTCCTTGCCACCCGCAGTACCCGCCCTCTCTTGGTAGAGGTGGAGCGGCAGCGAGGCGACGGCTTCGGCCAGGATGCGGACGCAGGCGTAGACGGCGGTCATCTGCACCGCAGAGCGTTCCGTCACCGTCTTACCCGACGACGTGGGAGAAGCGAAGAACTCGGTGTTCGTCAAAGACCAGGTGTTCTGTGGTGCTGATGGAGCAGGTGATTTAAGACCAAACCAAGATACATATACAGCAAGATGTGGTAGCAGTTTTAAAACTGCTACCACATCTCGTTGACCACTTAGAAACTTCTAAGCGATGTTTTACACGCTAGGTCCCTTAGGAGGTCCCTTAGGGAACTTTGAATCACTCTCAAGCGTCCTTCTGGCTACAAAAGTGACCAAAAGACCTCCTAAAATTGCACCTAGAATTGATACTGGATCGAAGAACTCCCAATCTCTGGCAATTGAGATAACCACCCAGAACATCGGAACAATAGTGAGAAGAAATCCTAGTGTAAATATATTCTTCGCACGCATTTGACCTCTCCCAAATTAAAGAGTGCAGGACACTGCTGCAACAGCTAGCGCAAAGGCAATTAGTGCCGGACCTGCCGGGTCTGCTCATCGGTAAGTTTAGGCTTTGACCCAGCAACGCGCCCTTGAGCGCGGGCATGAGCTACGCCTTCACGGGTGCGCTCAACAAGTAGCTCTCGCTCCCACTCTGCTAGGGACACCATGACATTGGCGACAACCTTATCTGCAGGCTTCGACGTATCCAGAGTAGGCTCAAGCACCTGGATGTTGACTCACGTCTCGCAAGGTCAGCAATGGTGGTCACTGTCTCGTGCAGATTGCGCCCGAGTCGGTCGAGATGCGTCACGACAAGGATGTCCTCCCGGGCGCATGTACTCTAAAGCATCAGAGAGCCCTGGACGGCTCCAATTGGTGCCGCTGATCGTGTCGCTGTGGAGGTGCTGGGCGTCGCATCCCGCGTCGAGCAACGCCTCGCGCTGGGTCTCGAACGGCTGGCCCTGGCGGGCGGTCGAGACGCGGGAGTAGCCAATCTTCATGGGTGGTCACCTTACTTCCACGCTGATGAGATGGCTCAGCGTTTCCTTGCTCGTGTCCAAGATGTCCTGCATGTAGGAGTCCATGTAGTCCCAGTCGGGCTTGCCGTCGGAGGTGGCGGGGAGTTGCATCTCATCGTCAACGATTCGCTTCATCGAGATCGAGTCCGACCAGGAGTATTTCTGACGCAGTGATGCCCTGAGCGCCGCGATGAGGAACAGGTGTACACACTCGCTGACCTGCTTCTCGCCTTTGACGTACAGAGCGATGTTGTGGCTATCGTTCGAGCAGAAGTTCTGCTCCTGGTAGGTGAAAGTCAGCGTTTTACCGCCGATCATGATGCACCCGCCCTTGTCGAGCCACTCGGGCGGGCACGAGATGTACGTCAATACGCCGTTGTTCTTCTCAGATGCGGTGACATATGGTGTCGTTCCGCTATCGGGAATAATGTCCCTCTGCACGATGCTCTTTGTGTTCGACATTTCGAACACGTCGACGAGAGGGAACGTCCTCCAGCTTGTGGTCTCAATTGAGTTCATCATGACCGCCATCCTGATTCATAGAAACCTGATTCATAGAAACCTGAACTCGCCCATGCTCTGCGCTCACCGAGCTCGAGTACATGACCGTCTCGAGGAGCTTCTCGCCGAACTCCTTGGCGTCGATGCCCTGCTGGAACATGAGGTAGTTCAGGGCCGTCCGCTTGAAGTCCTCCTCGAAGATCTCGAAGGGCTTCTGTGGGAGCTGGTAGGACAGGTGCTCGGTGGGATTGACCCACTGGCAGGTGTCGTCGCCCGACTGCTTCTCGACCACGTCGATCCAGTGGTCCTCGATGGAGGCCCATCGGCCGTACACGTCGTGTCGGCCCTTGTTCTTGACCGTGACGAGGCCGTCGCTCTCCATGTGACAAGCGAAGATCTCCTTGCCATCCTGCGGGATGCCCGTCTCGAACACGAAGATGCTCGTCGTGATGCCAACCTTGAAGAACAGGTCCTCGGGGAGCTTGATGATCTTGCGCAGACGGTGGTGGGCGAGGATGCGCCTCATCTGCGCCTTCGACGCCTTCTCGAGCTTCTTGTCGGGCAGGATGAAGGCGCAGGCGGTGCGGGCGGGCACGCTGTCGAGCACGTTCTCGACGATCTTCATGCACCCGTACTTTTTCTCGAAGGGCGGGTTCATGAGCACTTTGGTGATGTCCTGGCGGGCGATCCACTTGGCGGCGTCCTCGTAGCGGGCGTCGAGCAGCTGGAGGTTGGTCTTTCCATCCTTGTGGATGAGCATGTTCGCGCAGGCCAGGGCGTAGATCTCGCGGTCGTTCTCGATGCCGAAGAGCTGGCTCTGCTTGATCTGCGTGGCCTTGTCGGTCTTGGTACCGCCGGCCTCCTGGATCATGTTGGCCATCGCCTTGACTAGGAAGCCGCCGGACCCGCAGGTGGCGTCGAGCACGCGGTCGTCCTGGTTGACCTCGAGGATGCGGTACATGAAGTCCGTGATGTGCTCGGGGGTGAAGACCTGCCCCTGCTCGGACTTCCCCTTGTATCGGTTGAACTCATTGAAGAAGATGCCCATGACGTCCTCGCCTCGCCACTCGGAGGAGTTGACGCACTCAGAGATCTCGACGACCCAGCCGATGAAGGCGTTGATCGCGGCCTGGTTGTCCGTTGTGTTCATCTTGATGGTGGAGTATTCCTCCAGCAGGATGTTGATCTTGAAGTTTTGGTTGCGGCTGTCCTCCAGCGACTTGGAAAGCGTCGAGATAATCACCGCCTGGAATGCCTCATATCCCATGTCGACGCAGCGTGACAGCCCCCCGCCGTAGCGCTCGGCGACGAGCGCGCAGGCGGTGAAGATCATGCGGTGGTAGAGGTTCTTGACGCCGAACTCGAAGTGCAGGCAGTTGTTAATCCTTGAGGTGAGCTCGTAGATCCGTTGCTTGTCGATCGCCTCGGCGTTGAACAGGTCGAGGTAGTACTCGACGTTGTGCAGGATGTTGCTGCCCTGTGCCTTGTACTCCTCCTGGCCCTTGAACACGCGCGTGTCGTCGCCGTTGTAGAGCACGCCCACGACGTTCTTGTATCTGCGCTGGAGGATACGTATGTTCTTGAGCAGTTCATCGACTTGGTCTTTTTTGAGCACGATGTGGCTGGCCTTGGTCTCCAGCACGACGGCGGGGTCATTCACGTTGTCGGGCAGATACCACCCGTCCGGCTTGTCCGCCACACCCTTGAAGCCCAGCCGGTTGAACGTCGTGAGCTGCCCGACGCCAGAGACGACCCCCGGCCTATCCTCGAAGTCGAGGATTCCCCTGGCCTTGTCGCGCACCTGATCTTCGGTAAGGTCCTCCGCCATCGCCACTCCTTTGCTACCCATGTCAATAAATCGGTCGATTTCGAACCCCTAGGAACAATGTAGGCTACTGGGCTCAGTAAGCCTCAGAACCTATTCCATAATCGGTGTCCGACCACCTGAGTGTATCATCCTTGACAACATTATCGATATCAAATATTTCTAGCGGGGAGGCAAGACCCAAATTACCATGTGGGTGACGGATATCGGGCTGAAGCTCATAGCAAGGCAAGAATGAAAACCTTACTATCCGAGACATCGATGGTGCTGTACTCGAAGCGTGCATTTCGCTCATAGACACCCCCATCGAAATAGCACACATCTTTGTCGAGTCAGCTGTGCCACTTCATCCTTATTTTCGTCAGTGAGGTAGTCTCTGAATGAGGACCAGCTACCCCGATATCGCCCCTCGAACGAATGGGGAGAGATAGACAGGCCCTCGAAGTCAACGACATGTGAATCGTCATTCTCTGATGACGTTCTCATTACAATGCGGTCACCTGAGCACCCTCGGGCACGCAGGTACACCCCCGAAACGGACTGAAAATTGGGCATAAAAATACCCGGCAGGTGACGCCGTGGGTCGTCCTGCCGGGTGGTAGAAACCTACCGCGGTTCTTCCTCTGGATTGGAACCGATAATCACCGCCGCACCCCATACGGGATAGCGGACGGCTGGGAGATCGTGGAGATGCGGGGAATCGAACCCCGGTCCGATGTGGCGTCAACGGGGCTTCTCCGTGCGCAGTTTATGCGAACGCTACTTTTCGGCTCCGGTACTTGCATAAACACATATACCGACGAACCTAGTCACGTAAAAGTCCCGCTAGCCCCCGCAACAAGGGCTAGCAGCAGTGGCCTTTTAAGTCGATGCCGGTAACTGAGCCAAGGCATGCTCAGGCCGACAGACGGCAACTCGCGCTTAGGCAGCGAGTGCGAAGTCAGTGCGCTTAGATTCTGCACTTAATTTTTTGCAGAGGGCGTTAACGAGATAACCCTGCATCCTCGGCACGCTTCACCCATCTCAACTCACATCGTCGAAACCGATCATCCCCCTATGCTTTTATCAAAAAGCCCACCGTCTTCTGAAAGTTTTCCTCGACATACCTTGATGCCGTGGTGCCATTCAAACACGGTAGAGATTCAGTATATCTAAGATGTTTAACGGCGTGCAAGTCCCCCACCCACGCAAGTACACCCCTCCGCTAGAGGCGAATAAAGCGAACAGATTAGCACAGCAGCAACACCGTAGCCTGACACAGCGCATAAAAACGGGGTGAGGCACCCCAGAAAATCTGGAATCCTCACCCCGTTCGCGTACCGCACTGGGTAGCCAAAATTAGGCAGTCAAAATTAGGCGGTCTAACCTTAGTGGCGCGCAGAAACAGTCATGCGGTTGTTCGGGTTGTCACCAATCTGGCAGACCACGTTACCGTGACCGTCCTCGGTACCAACCTCAAGGCACTTCTGAGTGGTCTGATAGAAAGAAATGAATACGAAAAGCATGCAAATCGAAATCAGGACAGACACCGCACCGGTGATAATACCGGTCAGCGCGAATGCCTTACCCGCGCCAACTTCCTTAGTCTTCTTCAGGGACAGCGCGCCCAGAATGATTGCAGCGATACCCAGCAGGGCACCAAACACGAAGAAACCGGTCAGTACAGCCGCAATACCGAGGATCATTGCCGCCAGCGCCATGCCGGGAGCCTTCTTCGTCACGGGAGCCGCATACGGGTAACCCGCGGGCTGACCGTAACCGTAAGCATCCTGCTGAGGCTGCTGCTGGTAAGAGTTCTGCTGGTAGTTGTAGTCAGCGGGCTGCGCCTGATAGGAGGCATCCTGGCCGTAACCGTACTGGTTCTGCTGAGCGGGCTGCGCCTGGTAGGAAGCGTCCTGACCGTAGCCGTACTGCTGCTGGGCGGGCTGAGCCTGGCCGTAGGTGTTCTGCGCTGCAGCACCCTGAGCCGAAGCACCCTGGGCGGCGTTCTGACCGTAAGCATTCTGCGAAGAGGGCTGCGCACCAAACTGGCCGTACTGGTTCTGCTGGGCCGAGTTCTGCGGAGTAGCGTTCTGCTGCTGAGTCTGGCCGTAGGTGTTCTGAGCGGATGCGCTCTGACCGTAATCCTGGCCGTAGGTGTTCTGTGCCGAAGGAGCCTGGCCGTAATCCTGACCGTACGAGCTCTGGGCGGAAGAATTAGGCTGCTGAGCAGCGTAGGGGTTCTGTGCGTTCCCCTGGTTGTTTCCGTAGTTATTCTCAGACATCCGTCGTTCTTTCCTTCACAGTTGCAGCGAACAATTTATACTCGCCCAACGCACCATTGCGCGCTGAGTTCGGTTCCATTATATAAATAAGCCATCATCTGAGGCATCTGTGAAGTCCAAGATTTCAGAATCAGCACTTTAAGCCCGCCAATTGAACAGATTCAGCGCAGAAAAAGAGCAAGGGACCGAATAGTTCAACACTATTCGGTCCCTCAACGGTTCAAAGACTCAACGCGATTTAACGACGGTACACCTTGTACTCATCGGGGCTCATCGTCATGGTTTCACCATGAACGGTGCACACATAGTTACCGCTCGAATCCTGCACCGCATTCTCAGCGCACTCGCTGAGCATGCCAATGCCAATCAAGCCCAGAACCAGCACAACAACAGCAACAATCATGCCCAGCGCACCGGTGACAATACCACCAATCGCCATGCCCTTACCGGAGGCAGTGCCGTTCTTTACCTTCACCAGGGCAACAATACCCAGAATCACGCCGACCAGACCCAGCGCGCCACCGAAAATCAGCCAGCCAGAGAGCAGACCAATAATACCCAGAATCAGCGAAGCAATCGCCAGAGCCGAGCTCGGAGTCGGCTGGTAGCCGGGGTAGCCGCCCTGCATGTTGTATGCGGGTGCCTGCTGCGGTGCGGGAATGAACTCGCCAGGGTTCTGCTGGTAGTTCGGGTTCTCAGACATGTGTCTCCTCAAAAACGTATGGTGCTCGCGGTACACCGCGAATTTTCAACCATTATACGCGAGGAACCGCGCCCCGCCCCTAGTTGCAGTCATCGGCCAGCGATGCATCCCCGCCGTTGCCTCAGCCCTAGCCGAGGTTGCGGTAACGCATCGCGCGGCGCGCCTCCAGGTCATCCTGACGCTCACGCAAAGCCTGACGCTTATCATACTCACGCTTACCGGTCGCCAAAGCAATCTCAACCTTCGCACGACCATTCGAGAAGTACAGCTTCAACGGAACTACCGTGTAACCGGTCTCCTTCAGCTTCTGCGCCAACTTATTAATCTCAGAACGATGCAGCAGCAGCTTACGGCGACGACGAGCCGCATGGTTCGTCCACGTACCGTAACCATACTCCGCAATATGAATACCCTCGAGCCACAACTCGTTATCGGTCACCTGGCAGAAACCATCCACAATGGACGCCCCACCATCACGCAGAGACTTCACCTCAGTACCCAGCAGAACAATGCCCGCCTCATAGGTATCCACAATGTTGTAGTTGTGGCGAGCCTTCTTATTCTGGGCAATAATCGCGTTATTCGGGTCCTTCTTCGCGTCTTTCTTCTTTTTCTGAGCCATCACTCATTCCTTATACGTCTTAGCTCTCTTCAGCCGCGCGCCCCGAAGCACGCCAGCGAATACCAGCATCAATAAAGGCGTTCAAACCGCCATCCAAAACATTAGAGGTATTACCCTCCTCATAGCCGGTACGCAGATCCTTCACCATCTGGTACGGATGCAGAACATAGGAGCGCATCTGATCACCCCAGCTCGCCTTAATATCGCCGGCTAGCTCCTTCTTCTTCGCGTCCTCCTGCTCCTTACGCAACAGCAACAGACGAGACTGCAGCACACGCAAAGCCGCCGCACGGTTCTGCAACTGCGACTTCTCATTCTGCATCGACACCACAATACCGGTCGGCAAGTGAGTCATACGCACCGCTGAATCCGTCGTGTTCACCGACTGACCACCCGGGCCCGACGAGCGGAACACATCCACCTTAATCTCGGACTCGGGAATCTCAATAGCATCCGTCTGCTCAATCAGAGGAATCACCTCAACCGCCGCAAACGAGGTCTGGCGGCGGCCCTGATTATCGAACGGCGAAATACGCACCAGACGGTGGGTACCCGCCTCCACCGAAAGGCGACCAAAGGCGTACGGCGCGTTCACCTCAAAGGTCACCGACTTCAAGCCCGCCTCCTCAGCGTAGGAGGTGTCCAGGACCTTCGTCGGGTAGCCGTTCTTCTCCGCCCAACGCAGGTACATGCGCAGCAGCATCTCCGCGAAATCAGCAGCATCCACGCCACCGGCGCCCGAACGAATCGTCACCACAGCCTCACGCTGATCGTACTCACCCGACAGCAACACCAGCACCTCAAGCTCCTCCAGCTTGGCGCGGATTTCAGCGCACTCACGCTCAGCGTCAGCGAGCAGCTCGGCGGCGGTCTCCTCGTCCTCAGCCTCCGCAAGCTCCACCATCACCTCAACATCATCAATGCGAGAAGACAGCGAACGCAGACGATTCAGCTCCGACTGCTTATACGACAGTGCGCTCGTCACCTTCTGCGCGTTCTCCACGTCATCCCACAAATCGGGTGCGGCAGCCTGCGCAGACAGGTCCTCAATGGCGCGCTCAATCCCCTCAATATCGCTCACAGCAGCAATAGAGTCGAAGATCGCGCGAAGCTCTTTAATCTCAGCAGAAAAGTCGAAGGATGCCATAGCTTTTAACACTATCGCGAAACGGCCAGAAAGTCCCGCCGTTACAGCCCGCAACAGCCCACAGCGCAGAAGGAAGGGGCAGATAGAGGGCAGAAGCCGCGGAACGAAGACGTAAAAAAGGCATAAAACGAGGGCGCATCCGCTAGCCGTTACACTACCTTGCGGATGCGCCCTCGCAGTCTATGGGGCTCACAACGCCTCTAATCGGTGGACGGGCCCTGGCTCGTCTTCAAACGCGACGAACCGTGAGCGGTCACCTCAATACCATCAGGCACCAGAATCGACAGCAGCGGCGGACGAATACGAGCCGACAGGTACACGTGCACGCTGTGGTCAGAATCCACGGACACGTTCTCCAGACGCAACGCATGAAAATCCTGCCCCGGCTGGACCTCAGCCAGGTATGCGCTCGCGTACTCCCACGCCGCTGAACCGTTCGCCTCCTCCGGAGTGCGGATCGTGCGGGTAATCGAGTTCGCCTGAGCGTCCGCCACATCCTGCAGATGCTGAGTCTGCAGATACGCGCCGGTAATCGCCACCGTCACCGAACCGATGAGCAGAAGCAACGCCAGCATGCCCACAATCAGCGGGGCAATACTGCCCTCTTCCGGGCCCGAGGCGATCGGGTCAGCGGCGAGCGCCCGGCTCTGCGCACGGGCACGAACCTGTAGACGGGCACGACGGTATGCGTTAGCGTAGCGCTCCCGCACAGAGGAAAGCAGGCGAGCGGGCGAGAACAGATGAGCGGGCGAACCATTAGGAATCAGCATGACCAGACCCCCAACTCGTCGCATGAGAACTCACCGGAATCACGCCGCCACCCATAAACGAAGGCAGCAGCGGCAAACGCGCCTGAACCGTCACCGTGGCGTACGCCTTTGTACCCGAGACGCACTCCCCCCGACGCACAGCTCAACGACACGCTCACATCGGAAGGCTCAACCCCGTAATCGGCGGCAGCATGCACCGCCAAACGCTGAGCCAAATCCGGGCCGACCGACGAATCCTGCGGCTGCTCCTGCACATACAGCACCACCTGGGCGCTCGCCGCATGAGCCGCCATCACCGAAGACTGCAAGCTAAAAATCGTCAGAATGCCGTAGAGCACCGGGATGAGCAGAGTAATACCCAAACCCAGGAACTCCACAATGGCGCTACCCTCTTCGGGGCTGTGCTGGCTAGAAAGACGCCGGTCAGACCGGCTCCTCAGGCGTTCCTTCACCCGTTGCCGAAGCGAAAGCCACTAATCGCCGGAACGCTGCTCCGCATAAATCGCATGCCCCTTCACCTCAATAGAATCCGGAAAACCCCACGGGCCCAGCACCGGCAAAGGCGACTTCACCGTCACCTCCAAAGTGCGCACCCCCGTAGAATCACTACTCTGACGGTACGAAATATTCTCAGCATACGAAGACGGAAGAGCCCCCTCAATCAGCTGACGGGTACGCTCCATGCCCTCCTGCGGAGTGCGGTCACGCATCGTACCGTAACGTGCCCCAGCCGCCGCAGCATCCACCAACATGGTTCGTGTGTACAGGGCGAAAGAAACCTGCAGAATCGCCATGGTCAGCAACACCAACAGGGCACTGACCATGACGAATTCCGTGCTGGCGTCACCGCGCTCGCTATCCTCCACAGAATGTTCCGCGGAGGAGAGCTCAGCGGCAGTCAGCTCAGAAGCGATGCGGGGCTTACGCATTACTGGTGAACCAGAGCAATCGCGTCGTTGAACATCTTGGTCAGAGCGGGCTGAGCAATCGCCAGAATAGCGGCAACCAGCACGGCGCTCATCATGGTAATCATGACCCAGCCGGGCACGTCGCCGCGCTCGGGGTCATCCTGCTTGTTCTTCAGGCGCAGAGCCAGCACGGATGCGACAGCCAGAGCGATCAGCACGGTAAGGGTGGTGCGGAAACGACGGAACATGATTTTCTCCTTCAATCAAAGGGTGTAGTGTGTGGTTGGTGCGGCACGCCGGGCAATCAGCCCAGCCCACCGCGGCGCAGCCGGTACGGTGTGTACCCGCCGCAAAATCTAAAAGTTCAAACGCATGAGCGACAAGCCCGGGAAGACCGCAAAAATGACGGTCAGCGGCAGGATGAAAAACACCACCGGGGCAAGCATCGCAATCTCCTTCTTACCGGCTGTTTCCATCAGCTCACGCTTAGCGTTATCGCGCACATCCTGAGCCTGCGCACGCAACACATCGGCCAGAGGGGTACCGCGCTCAATCGCAACAGCAATACCCTCAACGAAGCGACTCAACGCCGGAACGCGAGTACGCTCCGCAAACTCCTGCAGCGCGCTCAAGAGCGAAACGCCGGTGCGGGTCTGCGCCAAAATTTCAGAAAACTCACGAGCCAACTCGCCGCGAGAAGTCAAACAGATACGTTCCAAAGCCGCCAACGCCGACTCGCCCGCCGTCACCGACAGCGCCATCATCTCCGCCAACGCCGGGAACTCAGCAACCAGCTGCTTCTCACGCTTAGTCACCGCCTCGCCCAGCCACCAGTCACGCGCCAGAAAGCCGCTCAAACCGCTCACCAGCACCAGCACAAGAGCCACCAGAATCGAGAAACGCTCCTGCACCACGCCAATGACGGTCAGGGCACTCATGACGGTCACACCGGCAAGAGCCCACAGCAGCTGCTCAGCACGAAACGCGCTCACACTCTGCGAAGAGCCAGCACGACGCAGACGCTCCTGCACCGAACTATCACTCAGCGACGAGCCGCTCAACGACGAAGACAGCGAACGCAGAAGCGGCGCGCAGAACGCCGAAATCGCCTCCAGCAGGCTCGGCTCACGGCGCTCCTGCTCCTTCAAAAGCGACTCACGCAGAGTCTCACCGCGTAGCTGCGAGGCCACACGATCAGAGAACGAAATACTGCGAGTATTCAGCACCGACGAAAGAATCAGACCCACGCCGGCCGCCAACAGCAAACCAAAAATCAGAGGCAGGTTCATCCGAAAACCCTCCGTTCACGCGGCAACTCACCAATACGCAGCATCAGACGGTACGCCGCCAAAGAAATAGCGGCACCGGCAATCATCAACATCGCACCGGCAAACGAGTTATAAACCATACGCGCGGCAGGCTGAGTCGCCATCAGGCACAGCACAAACCAGGGCGCCACACAGGAGAGGCGCGCCGCATTCACAGTCCACGACTGGCGAGCCAGAAGCTCTGAACGAGTACGCGCATTCTCACGCAGAAATCACTCAGCGTGCCCAGCAACTTACCCAGGTCCGAACCGCCCACCTCGCGGGCAATCTTCAAAGCCTCAATAATCGTGTCTGCCACCGGGTCAGAGAGGTACTCCTTCAAACGGTTCAGCGACGGCACGAACTCACCCGACGCACGGTAATCACGCGAGAAATGGGCGAAGGCATCACGCAGCTCTTCCGGACCGCGGTACGAGAGCTGAATCAGCGCTTCCGGCAGGGACAAACCCGCACGAATCGCCGAACGCAGGTGGTCCACCGCATCCGGCCACAACTGCCAAATACGGGCATCCGCCGCGCGGGCACGATGATTCACGACCACGCGAGGCGCCACAAAACCGCCAATCAGGCCCAGAAGACCCAGCGGCAAAAGCTGAGTAAGCATCAGCAGCAGAACCGACGCGCTCACACCGCTGGCAACGCTCACCCACATGAACGTGCGTGGAGTCAGCGAATGCATACCCGCCTTGCGCAGTGCCACAACCAGCGCCGGGTCGTTACTCGGCTTCGGCGGCTTGCCGTTATCTGGAAAGCAGGAAAGGTAAATCAGGCAGACGCCCAACCCCAAAATCAGGCTCAGAAACAGAGGCATTACTGACCCGCCTTCGCCGCCGCCAGCACCTGCTCGGGGCGGTGACCGGCACGAATCCAACGGTCCGGGTTCGGCAGCTCCAACGCCACGCACACCATCTGACCGTCACGGCGCACAAACAGCGGGGACATCTCAATCACGCCGTCCTCAACGCGGCCGCCCAGCATGCTAATCTCTTCGACCTGACGCTGACCGCGCGAATCGCGACCGCAATGCACCACAATGTCAAAGCAGGACGCCACGGTCGGCACCACGAACGCCGAGGAGATATTCTCGCCCGCCAGCAGCGGCAGGGTACAAATCTTGGTCACCGCGTCACGCGCCGAGTTCGCGTGAATCGTGCACATGCCTGGCAGACCCGCGTTGAGCGCAATGAGCATATCCAGGGATTCCGCCTCACGCACCTCACCAATGAGGATGCGGTCCGGGCGCATACGCAGAGCCTCCTTGACCAGGCGGCGCAGCTCAATCGCGCCGGTGCCCTCAAGGTTCGGCTGGCGGCACTGCAGGCCCACCACATCGCGCAGCGGAACCGCGAGCTCAAAGATCTCTTCGCACGTAATCACGCGCTCACGCGGCGGAATAGATGCCGACAGACAGTTCAGCATCGTAGTCTTACCCGCCTGAGTCGCACCCGAAACGAGGATGTTCATGCCGCTCTCCACCGCCGCGTGCAGCAGGGACGCCGCGCCGGCACTCAGCGAGTTCATGCGCACCAGATCGGGCAGGCGGCGGGCACGCACCACGAACTTACGGATATTGATGCTCGTGTGCCTGCGGGTAATATCCGGAATCACCGCGTGCAGACGGGAGCCGTCCGGCAGGGATGCGTCAACAAACGGGGAGGAAAGATCCACGCGGCGACCCGAAGGCTTAAGCATGCGCTCCAGCAGGCTATTGATCGCCTCGGCGCTCAGGTGCAGACCGGTCAATTCGCTTTCGCCGTTGCGGGCGATAAAGATTTCGTCGGGAGAGTTGATCCAGATTTCTTCAACGCTCTCATCATCGAGGAAGGGCTGAATCACGCCGAAGCCGCAGATTTCATCGTGCAGGCGCTGAATCACGGATTCACGGTCGCCCAAATCGGGCAGGGAGATGCGGGTGCGGCGCTGTTCGTAATCGTTCAGGTGCTCGTCAATGAGCCCGCGAACGGCCTTCTGGTCCTCGTGCGGGTCCAGGCTGCGGTGACGCATTACCTCACGGATATTTTCTTCGAGCAGAGTTAGATGCTCCGCCCGGGTATCCAGTACGGTGTTCTCCATTGAAATGATCCGATGCTGTGTGGTGTGGTTGTGTGGAATACGGTGAAGCATTGATACATCAATGCCATCATCACCCTACCCTCAGAGCATCAAATTTATCAAAATGTAATAAAATACCCCTTAATATTTACGAGTATAGTATTTGAGTATTTTTGATGCATGGAATCGCATATATCGTTACCTAACGTGCACCAAAATTCAAAACGCCTAGTCAGTTATGACTTACAGAACAGTGGCGCGTGCACCCCTCGAACCGCCTACCGCCGCCCACCGCTATATTGCACTCGGTGCACACGTAATATTTCGTCTTAAACCCCCGCAGCCGTCCCTGCTACCCCTGCCGCCGCTACCGCCCATGCCGAAACGCTAGACCCCTATCCAGCCCAACAACTTCTCGGGCACAACTTTCGGGCACAGCAAAGGGGGCGTGCACTCCCCCATCGGGAATACACGCCCCATCACCAGCAATCATCTAGCGGCTAGTTGCCGCCACGAATCACCTTCACAGCTTCCTTAATCGGACCGTCAAAACGCAGGTTACCGTGCTCCAGCACCACGCCGCGGTCACAAATCTTAGAAACCAAATCCAGGTCATGGCTCACCACGACAAGAGTCTTACCGGCAGAGCACAGCTCCTGAATCCTCGCAATACACTTCTTCTGGAACGGCTCATCGCCCACCGCAAGAATCTCATCCACCAGGAAGATATCCGGGTTCGTATGAACCGCAACCGAGAACGCCAGGCGCAGGTACATACCCGAAGAGTAGAACTTCACCTCGGTATCGATAAAGTCGTGAATCTCAGCGAAATCCACAATCGAATCGAAGGAAGCCTCAATCTCCTCCTTGGACATACCCAAAATCGCGCCGTTGAGGTACACGTTATCGCGACCAGTCAGATCCGGGTGGAAACCAGCGCCCACCTCAATCAGACCCGCAATATTGCCGCGAGTGAGAACCTCACCCTCATCGGCGCGCATCACGCCAGAAATCATCTTCAGCAGCGTGGACTTACCCGAGCCGTTCAGACCCAGAAGAGCCACACGCTCACCCTGACGAACATCCAGGCTCACACCGTTGAGCGCATTGAACTTCTCCGAAAGATCACCCTTGCGGCCCTTAATCAGCCAAACAAAAGCTTCCTTCATCGAACGGGTGTGGCGCAGAACGAAGCGCTTCACCAAATTCTCCACGTGAATCACCACGGGAGCGTCCGGGCTCACCGGCGGGAACTCAAGCTTCTTAATATCCACAGAATCAGAGCTCCTGGGCGAAGTTGCCCTCAAACTTACGGAAGAGCAAATCACCAATCAAAACGGTCAGCAGAGAAATGCCAATGGCAATCGGAGTCCAGAAGCTGAAGAGATGCGGAACCACCTGCGAAGCAGGAAGCGCCAAATCCTCAGGACGGAGCGTCGGATGCCAGAAGCCATAGTGGAACAGCTCCACCGCAACGGTCAGCGGATTAAGCATGAACACGTTGAACACCCACGGATAGAGAGTGTCACGCACCATGGTCCAGGAGTACAGCACCGGCGAGAACCAGGTAGCCACCATCAGCAGCATGTCCACAATGTTCTCCGAATCGCGGAAGAACACGTTCGCCACACCGAAAATCAAACCCAGACCATAGGACAGCATCATCACAATCAGCATGCCCGCCAGAATCGACCCAAACGCCAGGAAGGTCGGGGACCAACCCACCAAGAAGCAGGCCAGCAGCATCACAGCAATCTGAGGCACAAAATGCACCAGAGCCACCCACACCGTCGACAGCGAGAACAGCTCACGCGGCAGGTAAATCTTACGAATCAGCGCGCTGTTAACCACCATGGCGCGAGCACCATTACCAAAACCCTCCGAGAAGAAGTTAATGGCAATCATGCCCGAGAACAGGTACACCGCATAGTTGTGCATACCGCGTTCCAAGCCAAGGAACATACCCATGGCAATGTAGAACACCAGGAACTGCACACCCGGCTTAATGTACGACCACAAAATGCCCAGCACCGAGCCGCGGTAGCGGACCTGGGATTTCCTTATCGACCAGCAGTCGAAGCAGGTAGCGGTTCTTCACCGCATCCAGGATGCCGCGCCCACGGCCGGGCGCCTTCAGGGGAACAGACTTCAGATCGTTCATCGGGTCAGCTCAGAATCCGTATGCTCAGCGAAGGTCTTAGCCCACGCATCGTAGGAGGCAACCTCAGCAGCCTTCGAACGGTACTGCTCACGCAGCTTATCCCAACCGGTCACCAGCTGAACGTGCAGCTTAGCGGCCTGAGCCAGCTTCGACTTGAGCTGCTCGGGATCGCGGCGGTACCAGAACAGACCGGTACCCTCAGCGTTAGTCGCCAGAGCCGAATCGAACTTCGACAGGGTCCACCAGTTGGTCTCACCGTAGTTCAGCTGAATCTGCGGGTGAGCCTTCGCCTCTTCACTCACCGGCTTGAGCAGCTGACGAGCAACAGTCTTCGCGGTCCAGGAAGCAAGCTTCTTGTAACCGGGGGACGCAAAGGCGCGGCGGCCACGGAACGGAGGCTTCTTCGTCTGGATAGCCGGGAAATCATCCACGTTCGGCTTCACCTGAGACTCCGGGTACTCCTTAGCCATCGCACGAATCACCGGCAGACGCTGCGAGAGCGAGGGGTGCAGGTGATCGGGGCCGGAGAGCAGATCCTCCAGCGCCATCAGGCGGCCAGCCTCAGTGTAGTACTGCATGGACAGGGTGTGCTTGACGTCCAAGAACAGGGACTCCAGCAGCACGCGGCCACCCTTATCGAAGGGCGAGTGCAGCAGCGCCGTAATGAGGCGGTTGCGCTCGTGGTAGTACGCCTGCCAGCCGACCGAGTCATCCTTATCGGTCCAGGAAACGTGCCACACGCCCGCACCGGGGAAGGACACGGTAGCGAAGCCCGCAGCCTTAGCGCGCAGACCGTACTCAGCGTCATCCCACTTCAGGAACAGAGGCAGGGACAGACCGATTTCCTTAATGACGGCGGTCGGGATGAGGCACATCCACCAGCCGTTGTAGTCCACGTCCACGCGGCGGTGCAGCCACGGGGTGTTACGCAGATTGTGGTGGCCCAGGTTGTGACCCATAGCCATGTCTTCGTGCGGCTTAGCGTAGAAGTTACGCCACGGGTCAACAACCTCACCGAATGCGTGCAGGACCGAGCGGTCGAACATGTCGAACATGTGCGCACCTACGATGGTGGGTTCCTTGCAGTAGTTCGCGAAGGTCACCATACGCAGGATCGACTCGGGCTCAACGATGACATCGTCATCGAGCAGCAGCACGTAATCGGAGCCGTTGTTGACAGCCTCAAACATGCCGCGCGAGAAGCCACCGGAACCACCCAGGTTGCCCTGGTTGATAATGCGGAACTTACCGGAGAGGGGCTTGACGACCTCTTCGAAGTCCTCGTGGTCCTGCACCTTCTGGGTGCCCTGGTCCACAATCAGGAACTCGTGCACGGCATCGAAAATCTCGGGGCTCTCACCCAGAGCACGAATGTTGTTGATGCAGTACTCCACCTTGTTCATGGTGGTAATCTGCACGGTCGCCTGACCAGCCTTCACGTCTGCGCGGGGCTCAATGTCGCCCAGCCAGTTCGCTTCAATCAGCTCAAGGTCGCCGGTGCCAGCCAGGTCGAACCAGTACCAGCCGCCGTCGCCGAACGGTGCCAGGGGCAGGGTGAAGGTGTTGGTCTCCTCGCCGGAGAGCAGCTTCGCATCCACGCGCTGAATCACGCCACGGCCGTTGGACTTGTACACAATGACCATGCCCTCGCCGCGAGTCTGAACGCTCAGCACGACCTTCTGCAGGTCAGTCCAGCGGCGCCAGTACGAAGCGGGGAACGCGTTGAAGTACGTGCCAAAAGACAGGCTCTGACCCGCGTTCACGGTGATGGAACGGCGGCTGTTCAGGCTGTTCGCGGCGTCGCGGTTCGCGCTGGCGCTCGACACAGACTGGCCGGAGGTGTTCATCGCCTCCGCAATGGAGGTGGAAGCATCGCCGTCAATACGGGTGGGCAACTGAACGCCGGTTGCGACACTCGCATCCACGTACAGGGGCACGACGTCAGTCTCAACCGCGCTCGGGAAAATAACCCGCTGCAGGTTCTTCAAAGTCTTATCAGCCATGGTTATGCGTCAACACCACCGGACTCGAGCTTCGCACCGTTAGCGAAGTGCGGGCGGATCTTGTTGTCGAACATGGAGAGTGCAGCACCGATAGCCATGTGCATATCCAGGTACTTGTAGGTACCCAGGCGGCCACCGAACAGCACGTTGTTCTCACCCTTAGCCAGGTCGCGGTACGCCAGCAGCTTCTCACGGTCCACGGAGGTGTTGACCGGGTAGTACGGCTCGTCGCCCTTGTTCGCGAAGCGAGAGTACTCGCGCATGATGACGGTTGCGTCCTTGGTGTAGTCACGCTCGGGGTGGAAGTGACGGAACTCGTGGATGCGGGTGAAGGGAACATCAGCATCGGGGTAGTTCATCACGGAGCAGCCCTGGAAGTCCTCAATCGGCAGGACTTCTTCTTCCAGGTCGATGGTACGCCAGGACAGGTCACCCTCAGCGTAGTCGAAGTAGCGGTCAACCGGGCCGGTGTAGACCACGGGAATCTGACCCAGGACGTTCTCGCGAGAGTACTGGTGACCGGGCTCGAAGAAGTCAGTGTTCAGGTGCACCTCAATGTTCGGGTGCGCCGCCATACGCTCCAGCCATGCTGCGTAGCCGTCAACGGGCAGACCCTCGTACTTGTCGTTGAAGTAGCGGTTGTCGTAGTTGTAGCGAACCGGCAGGCGGGAAATGATGGATGCGGGCAGCTCTTCCGGCGGGGTCTGCCACTGCTTAGCGGTGTAGTGCTTGATGAACGCCTCGTACAAGGGGGCGACCAATCAGGGAGATGCCCTTATCGTTCAGGTTCTGCGGGTCGGTGCCAGCCAGCTCGCCAGCCTGCTCAGCGATGAGCGCCTTTGCCTCTGCGGGAGAGTAAGCTGCGTTGAAGAACTGGTTGATGGTGCCCAGGTTAATCGGCATGGGGTACACGATGCCGTTGTGGCGGGTGTACACGCGGTGTACGTAGTTGGTGAACTCGGTGAAACGGTTCACGTACTCCCAGACACGCTCGTTGGAGGTGTGGAACAGGTGCGCACCGTAGCGGTGCACCTCAATACCGGTCTGCTTCTCCTTCTCGCTGTATGCGTTACCACCGATGTGGGAACGGCGGTCCAGCAGGGCAACCTTCAGGCCCAGCTCAGTGGCAGCCTGTTCTGCGATGGTCAGACCAAAGAGGCCCGAACCGACTACTACGAGGTCAGCGGTCAATGTTTTCTCCTGTATTATCACGGCGCACCGCCGCTTCTGAGAGGGCGGTATTCACCTACCAGATTGGACACATCCGAGGGTTCTCAGTCGCGCCGCAATCCGCACGGGTGGGTGCAAAAAGCCCCTCCCGTGATGGATATAGTCATAATCTAAGATACCTGTTTATCAAGCACTACGCATACTTATGACGTGCTTTTAGGGGCTTTTGGACTATTGTTCGCACACTCTTTCTCTGTGTGAATATTCTTCGCGAACCCCGAGGTCAAGCCGGTCTGAGACAGTTCTTTCTTCTGCGTATTTTTACGGTCTACTCATGGTGAAGGAATTTTATTTACGGGTAAATATTCACCCTGCCCTAGTTGCGGCGGTAATTAGCCACCACCTAGAGCTGTAGGCACAGAGGGTGGTTCGAGGGGGCGTTTCATGGCTCTCACACGCTACAAAGAAGCACCCCCATCAGCACTTTTGGGGATGCGCACCGGTGTATGCGAGAGGTGATTGAGGTGGTTTATCCACAATTTTTCGAAAAATAGAGCAAAAAATTCAAAAAATACGAACACTTTAGTTTATATACAGACAATTTATTGAGCTTTAATGCTTTAATGTTTTCTGAGGGTATGACTCTCTTCTTTCTCGACCACCACAACACCACCGACGCGCTCCCCTACCCCCGCGTACTCCGACTCGACGGCGAGGCGGCACCCACCGGAATACAGCTGCGCCCCGGTAGCGCACACCGGCAGGCTCTAGAGCAGGCGCTCAACCACGCCCTGCAACACCCTGCCGCCGGCGCGCACGCTCAGGCACAGGAGACTACGTTCCAGCTACGCCCCGCGCACGATAAGGATCCCGCCGGAGCCTCGATTGCGCCAAACAGCCGCATTCCGAACGAATCTCAAACTCTGGGCGCGCCCGCCGTCAGCCTCCTGCACATTCTGCGCGGACCCGACGCGGGCGCAACCTTCCCCATCAGCCGCGGTCGCACCACCCTCGGCAGGGCGGCACTACCTGCCCCTGGAGGAGAACAGCCGCACCACATTCACCTGCAAGACCCCTTCCTCAAGCCGGTGCACGGCAACTTCTACGCCGATAGCTCCGGCATCCGCTGGATCGAAAAGCACCCCGCCGCGAGCGAGGGCAGCGAGAAGGCCCAGGGAGCTAAGAACGCACAGGGCAGTAAGAAGGTGCAGAGCGCCGAGCCGCGCATCCTGCGCTGGGACGAGCCTTTCCGCCTCGGCTCCTCACTCTGCATGCTCACCTCCCCCAGCGCCGACGGCGAACACACCGCCACGAAGGCGAGCGTCACCGCTACCCCCGGTTCTTCCTCTGGCGAGCTCGCGCAGACGCTTGCTCCCCTGGGCGACGCCGGCAACCCCTTCGAGCCAGTAGTCGTAAATCCTCCCGCGCCGCGTAAGCTCAAGCAGATTCTGCTGAGCGTGTGCCTGCCGATTGTGGTGGGTCTGATCATTGCGCTGGTGACCGGCATGTGGTTCCTTCTGCTGATGTCAGCGGCGTCTTCACTGCTGATGCTTCTGCATTTCTTTGGCGGTCGGGCGGAGAACCGTGCCGCATCGCAGCAAACTCATCAGGCGGCTGAGCAGGAAAAGGAACGTGCCCTCGCCCTGCCGACCGCAGGCGACCTGGCGATTTCGGGCACCTCTGCCCTGCATGATGCCGCCTACCCGGCTATTGTGCTCGGGTGCGGTCCCCGCCAGCCCTACCTGCGCGGCCGCAACCTCCCGCTGGGCACTCTGGAGAAACAGGATGCACCCCACTATCTGCCGCTACCCACCCCGACTCTCGGGCACTACCTGAAGCTGGAGGAGGCACATCTGCGCGCCTACCTGGTGCAGCTGGTGGCGGGCTATCCGGGTGCGGTGCACGTTCTGCTGGCGGGTGCTGAAAGCGCTGATCAGCAGCGCACCAATAGTCTCTTGCAGACTCTGGCTGTGGTGCCGGGCGTGAGCGTGCATTGCCTGCCGGGCGTGCAGCATGAGAAGTATCTGCAGGCCCTGCAGAGTAGCTTGCAGTCGGAGCTTTCCGCATCTGTTCCGCCGCTGATTCTCATGCCCCTGCAGGCGAGCGCTATCTACGCTCCCCTGCTGACCGCGCTGAACTCTGGGGCGGTCGCGGAGGCTTCGCCGTCCCGTGCGTTCGCCTCCCCGCGTGAGCAGAAGATGAACGCCCCGGCGCTCTGCGTGCTGGGCAGTGCTGAGGGTGATAGTTCCGCCCATGCACCCGGTGCGCTTTTTGGTGCCGCCTGGGTTGAGTGTGCAAGTGAGGGTAGCCACCGTCAGAGCATCCGTTACCGCACACAGGGTTACGCGGCGCCGCCGGTGCAGCCCACCGAGGGTGTCTACCAGGTGCACCCTCTGGCGTGTGAGGGTCTGTGCCAGCACGCCGATGGGCTCAGCGTTGAGGCATTCTGTGCCGCTCTTGAGAACCTGTACCGCGCCGGGTGCGAGCAGGAGCAGGGCGCGCTCAGTGAGGCTCAGGTGCACCAGTCGGCGCATCTATTCTCTTCCCTGCAGGCGCAGAGCGCGCGGCAGAAGAATCGCACCGATGACATGGCGGTGGAGTCCGTTCTGCAACGCTGGTCCGCTCAGCGTTACGCCTCCGATATTCGCTGCTACCTGGGTGTTTCTTCGGGTGGCTCGCTGAATATTGGTCTGTCTGAGCACGGCCCACACTGGCTGCTCGGTGGCACGACTGGTGCCGGCAAATCGCAGCTGTTGCGTTCGCTGGTGCTCAGCGCTGCGCTACGTTACCCGCCCGAGCGCCTCGGCCTGATTCTGGTGGACTTCAAGGGCTCGGCTGGTTTGGGTCCTCTGGCTCAGCTACCGCATGCGCTCAGCGTGTTGAGCAATTTTGATGTGTCCGCGGTGGAGCGTGCGCTCGAATTTTTGCGCGCAGATATTCACCGCCGCGAGGTGGATCTGCAGGCGCTCGGCGTGAACTCCTACCGCGACTACCTGGCGTCCTGCCAGGCGGCGGGTACCACTCCGCGCTATCCCGAGCTGCTGATCGTGGTGGACGAGTTCCGCATGCTCATCGATTCCATGCCGGACGCTATGGCTGAGCTGATGCGCATCGCCACGATTGGTCGCTCTCTGGGTCTGCACCTGGTGTTGGCGACTCAACGTCCGCAGGGTGCTATTTCGCAGGATATTCGCGCCAATATTGCCACGAGCATTTGCTTGCGTGTGGCGAGCGCGCAGGATTCCTATAACCTGCTGGAGCATGAGTCTGCGGCGTATATTTCGGCGGCGCATCCGGGGGCCGGGTATGTGCGTCTGCCGGATGGTCGTTCCCTGCCGTTCCGCGCCCCGCTGGTGGATGCGGTCCCGTCGAGTAGCGATGCCCGTCCGGTGCAGGTGCTGGGTCTTGAGGAGGGTGGCTGGCGTGAGCTGACTACTGTCTCCCCCGTTCAGAAGACGGGTGGGAATGAGGATGAGCTGCTGATTCGTTCGGCGCAGCAGATTCGTGCGCTCTACGAACGCGAGTACGCTCCGAGGGGTGCGCAGAAGAGCGCGGCGGTTCAGGATGAGTACTGCCCGATTCCGCCGGAGCTTCCCGAGAACACCCAGCTGCCCGCGCTCGAGGCGCCGGTTAGCGAACCGGTAACGTACGGCATCGACCCGGCGGCTACCCCTCAGAAACGCGGCGAGCCCAGCACCACTCCCGAAGGCTACCTGCTGGGCGAGCTGGAGATTGCCCGCTACGGCGTGCGCCGCCAGATTCGCTGGTCGGGGCATCAGGCTCTGGCGCTGCTGGCGCAGAATGCCGAACGAGCCCCGATGCTGTATGGGTTGCTAGCTCAGGCGTTCGCCGCCCGCACGCCGGTTGTTCTGCTGACCTCTGACGGTGCGCTCCACCGCGATCTTGAACCCTACGCCGGTGCCTTTGAGGCGCTGGTGGGTGCTCAGGAGCTTTCGCATCTGCGGTTCTGCCTGGAGGAGCTGCGCGCCCCGAACCTGTGGGGTGCCGAGGCTTCCGCCCGCCCGCTCATTGTCGTGGACGGTCTGGACAGTTGGCTGGAGGCGCTGGTTCGCCAGCCCGATACGGAGAACCTGCTCTACGATCTACTCTCGCAGGGGTGCCGTCGCGGCTATTCGGTGGTGTTCACCTCCGCATTGAATCCGCGCGGTCGTTTTGCGGCGGCGGCGCATTCTACGCTGTTGAGCCGCCGCTTCCTGGATGCCGACCTGATGCGTTCGACGAGCAAGGACTACCCCACCCCGGCGCAGAGCCACTACTGCGTGGAGGGTGCCATCAATGAGGAGTTGATTGGGGATCAGCCGCTGAGCGCTTCGATTCTTTCGCCCTGCGTTGCGGGTTTCCAGGAGCTGGTTCAGGTTCTGCGGGGTAATGCCGCGAGCGCTTCTAGCGGTTCAGCCGCTCGCCCCGGCACTCTTCTGCGGCAGTTCCCCGAGTACTACCGCATGCCCTCGACCGAGTATGTGGCCGCTGCCCACGCCGCCTGCAATCCGCAGGGCGCTAAGCTGCTGGTCGCGTTTGACCGCCGGCAGATGCCGGTGTGGTTGAGCGCCCCGGCTGGCGCTGTGGTTCCGGTGCAGGGTTCCCGTTCGGCGGGTAAAACCACCCTGCTAGAGAGCATTGCTCAGCTCAACCCGCAGCTGGATACCCTCGTCCTTGAGGGTTCTGGCGGCACCTCGGGTGATGGCAGCGCCTCGGGTTCTGGCGGCGCATCGGGTTCTGGCGGCGCATCGGGTGATGGCGGCACGTCGGGTGAGCCGCCGAGCGTGGAGCGTACCCGTGCACTCCTGGACTCAGTGACAAACCCCGCGCGCACACTCGTGCTCATTGATGATCTGCAGTACCTGCAGCCCGCCGTTCAGCAGCTACTTCTGGAGCGTCGCGGTGAGTTCCGCGCCATGCTGGTCACCTACACGCCCTGGCCGAGGCGCGCCTCCTCACCCCTGCTGGCTGCGCTCATGGGATGCTCGCGTGCGCTTCTGCTCGCGCCTGCGTCCCTGGCGGATGCCGACATGTGCACGGTGACAGCGCTACCTCTGGATCGATTCACGCAGGGCGAGCAGCCCGCCGGTCGTCTCGTGGTGGTGGATGGCGCCTCCGTGTGCGCGGCGCAGGTTCCCCTGGCGCTGAGCACGGCTGCACAGGCTGTAACAGCTACGCAGAAGGTGCCGGTAGCGGTCTAGAGCTGAGCACTCTAGAGCCAAGCCGTCTAGGGGTTAGCGGCGCTAGGGGTTTAGCGGCGTCGGCGGCTGTACTTCTCTGCTTCTTCGCCCGATGCCTCGGTGACCGCCTCAATATAGCGGCGGCTACTGGGCATGAGCACGAAGACGAAGGCAACCGCCGCGCCAATAACACCCGCAATCGTGATGGACTGGCTAATGTTCAGGCCATAAGCACTCACGTTCATGATGAGGGTGCTTGCGGTAACCCACAGGGCGCAGAGGGTGATCAGGATCATGGGCAGGCGCGAGCCGAAGCGACCACGGTAAAAACGTAGACCGAAGTAGGTCATGCCCGAGGCAATGAGCACCTGGAGCACGCCGCCCACAATTGCCTGGGCGGTGGACAATCCACTGACGATAAAGGGGTAGAGGATACCGCGAATCAGAATGTATGCCGCGAAGGTTTCGGTCAGGGCGAATGCGTAGATGACGTTGAACGGGCGTGACGGCACGGTGGGCTCCTCAGGGGTAGTGTCGGCGGCAGACCGGGGTGTATTCGGCCTGATGCGCTGGTCGATGCGCTAGTGCGTTAGCGGGTGGGTGCTCCCCTGCCTCGGGTTCGCCTCGGGTTCACCGCCTCGTCTTCGGTGCGGTATTTCAGGGGTAGGTACCGCTTTATATTATGCCTGAGGTGCCGCTCACCCAACCGCCCACGTCTCGCCCATGAGACGGGGTGCAGACTATGTGTGTCAGCATGCGATTCCCCACCCTCTCAATTAGACAAAGGTTTGCCTAAGTGATAGATGCCTCAGTGTAATACTGAAGTTTTTAGAGAAAAGTACTTGTCACATCCGCTCCAACATGCGAAAGTTGATAAGTCAATTTTCACCCTAACGCTGGGTGAGCGTCCCATCATCGGATGTATTTGACACGCACACAGGAAAATAGATGTGTCTTGCCACCGCGTGAGACCGTAAATCATGAAGGAGGTCCACCGTGGATTGGCGTAGTCGTGCAGCTTGTTTGGACAAGGATCCGGAGCTGTTCTTCCCCGTAGGAAACACCGGACCTGCCCTGTTGCAAATTGAAGAGGCCAAGACTGTCTGCCGCTCTTGCGAGGTTGTAGACGTCTGCCTGAAGTGGGCCATCGAGACCGGCCAGGACTCCGGCGTATGGGGTGGCACCAGTGAAGACGAGCGTCGTGCGATGAAGCGTCGCGCAGCTCGTGCCCGCCGTGCATCCTAACTTCCGGAGTATTCAATAGGGCATCAAAAGCGTGGTGCAGTGATATAAAGTCACTGCACCACGCTTTTGTCATATACAGAACCTATCTAGACAGCAAACTGCCACCACCCCGTACTCGGGGCGGCGGCAGTTCTATATGTCATACGAGAAGGGGCTTAGACGAGCACCGCGGTGATGACCACGCGGGTACCGGTCGGTTCGTTAGCCTCCCAGCGGATTGAGCCGTTCAGCTCGCTTGCCACCAGGGTACGCACAATCTGCATGCCCAGGCCTTCCTTACCGGTCACCGGGCGGTAGGCGTTCGGGCCGGACTCTTCAATCTTCTTATCGCCCATGCCCTTACCGTCATCAGTAATCACGACGGTGAGGATGTTCTCCCCCTCATCGTTGGTACCGCGAATACCCTCGAGGGTCACAGTGCCGGTCTCACCGTCCAGGCCGTGCTCCACAGCGTTCGCGACAACCTCGTTGATAACCAGCGCCAGAGGGGTAGCGAACTGGCTCGGCAAAGATCCAAAGGAACCAATCAGCTTGGTAGACACGTGCTGGCCGGGGGAAGCAAGCTCAGCGGCAAGGTGGAACTGACGCTCAATCAGCTCGTCAAAGTCGACGTTCTGAGTCAGACCCTGCGAAAGCGCCTCGTGCACGGTAGCGATTGTTGCCACGCGACGCATCGCCTGCTCCAGGCCCTGACGTGCCTCATCCGTGGTCATACGACGCGACTGCAGGCGCAGCAGAGCGGACACGGTCTGCAGGTTGTTCTTCACGCGGTGGTGAATTTCGCGGATGGTCGCGTCCTTGGTCATAAGCTCCAGCTCGCGGCGGCGCAACTCGGTCACGTCACGGCAAAGAATCACGGCGCCTTCACGCTCGATACGGGCGCGCCTCTGTGCCAGCAGCGGGATGGAGCGCATGGTCACGCGGGCACGAGCAATAACCAATTCGGTGCGCAGGTCACTACGGCCCGCCAGGACGAGCTGCAGGGTTTCATCCGCCTGTTCACCGGCAGGAAGCATCGCACGGGTGACGTCGGCAAGGTTTTGCTTTTCGAGGTAGCCGGTCATGCCCATGCGGTTGTACATGGAGTTCGCGTTCGGGGAAGCGACGACCACACGACCGGAGGGGTCAAGCACAATAATGCCGTCGATCACGCGGGGGTTGCCCTGAGTGTTATTTCCCTGGGCGAGGGGGTCGGGCCACAGGCCGGAGTGCACCATGGAGAGCATGGTATCAGCAGTATATTCGTAGACCTCGTCGCTGATGGAGGGGTAGCCACTGGGTGTGGCAATCTTGTGGCTGGTCAGCAACGCAATGGTGCGGTTGTTGCGCACGATGGGCACGAAGGTTACGTGTACGCGCGGGCGGGCACCAACGCCTTCACCGCTTCCTTCGTCGGTGTAGGTGCTGATGTTCTGGTCAATCCAGACGCGGTATGCTTCGTCGCGGATTCCGTCTTCCATGTCGTGATCGATGATGTCGTGGTGGAAGAGGGTTCGGACGTTAGAGGGGCGCACGTGCGCGAAGGCACGGAAAGTACTGGTTTCGCTGGGGCCGGAGACGGCATCCGGGGAACTGCCGTCGGCAACAACGTAGTCGGTGGGGAACCATAGAACCAGGTCACTCTGGGCGATGTCAGAGATGACCTGCCATTCGCCCATGATGAGGTGAACGCGTTCAGTGTCGCCGGGACCGAAGTCGCAGGCGCTCATAATTCCTTCTGCAAAAGACATATGTTTGTGTGCTTCCCTAAGTTCGGGTGTGTTCAACCATTTTACGGTTTGTTCGCCGCAAATCCCATTCAAACGACAATACGTGGAATAGTTTACAGAGCATTTCTTGGAGCGCGCTTTTTAATCGCAAATATGACGCCCTGAGATGAGATGAACCCCTCAACTTTGAGGTGAAATATTCGCGCTACTGCCCTGCATTATTGTCACCTTCCCCGATTCAAAACCCCGACCCAAAACCCTACGTAAAACCCGGCGTAAAGACACAGAAAACCCGGCATATCGGCGCTCTGCAGTTCCTAGAAGAAACCGAGAAAAACACCGATACGCCGGGGTTTCGTTCGCCCGCCTCTGGCGGGCATTAGTTGTAGCTGACGGACCTGTACGCCGGGGCTGAAGTTAAGCGCCGGGGCGTACCGCGTACATACCCTCGAGCATAGCCTCCAGGGACTGCACGACCGCGTGGCGGGGTGCGACCTCCAGCAGCGCTTCACCGTTGCGGCGCAAACGGTCCATGACCTTCCGTTCGTACGGAATCACGCCGGCGAGCGGAACCGACAGGTAGCGCGCCCAGTTATCGCGCATCTTCGCCTCGGGATTGAACCCGGCGGCTTCGCGGCGGCTGCGGTTGAGCCAGTACTGCACATCCGTTTCGGGGGCGAAAAGATCCGGGCGTGCCTGCACCTCGCGGGCGAGGTTAATCAGGCGCGGCAGGCCGATGACGTCCGCTTCGCCCAGCGCAATCACGCGGTCGGAGCAGGCGAGCGCGGTGAGGGTCGCGGCGTTACGGCGCGGTGCCGGGCCGTCAAAGGTCAGTTCCTCGTCGACCTCAATGGGGGCGGCAACATCGCAAATGACCAGGTCGTAGCGGTGCTTGAGCCATTCGAGTACCTCGGCGAAAGCGCGGGCGCGCACCTCGGGCCAACGCGAGGAGGAGGTGATGCCGCTCAAGAAGTCGAAGGTGCCGTTTTTGAGGGGCACTCGCTCCATGATGGCGCCGGCTTTCTTCTCGTCGAGCTGGGCACGGTCGGCGTCCGAGCAGAGAATTGCCAGGCCGGAGCCGGTATCCTCGAGCGCCATGAGCGCATCCAGGCTGGGCGCGTAGGTGTCTGCGTCGATGAGGCAGACCTGCTGACCCTGCTGCGCCGCGAGGGCGGCGAGGTTGAAGGCAATGGTGCTTCGACCGGGTGCGCCGTGAGTGCCCCAGACGGTCACGATTTTGCCGAGGCGGTGGCCGGGCTGGTAGCGGGAAGGCGCGGCGGGGTCCTGGTTAATATCGGGGTGTTGCGGCAGGGTGCCGTCGTTGTTCTCGTTCTGCACGTGCAGGGCGTAGTCGCTACCGGGTGCGAAAGAGTCGACGATGGCGGCGGCCTGGCTGAGCACGGATTCCTCGTTGCTGGGCGCAACGTTACTGGGCATAACGGAGGAGGCTTCCGCCGGGTCGTGCGCGCCGGGCGCGTTTCCGGCGGGCACCGCGGGGTCGATTCCGTAGCTTCCGTAGTCGGCTCCGTAGGGCGCGCCGGCGTTTATAGCAGCGCCCGCGGCGGGGTCGTAGCCGTAACCAGCTGAATCATACCCAGCCGGGCGGTGTCCGCCGTTATCGTAACCGTAGCCACCGTCGTAGCCGTATCTGGATTCGTAGGCGCTGTCGTACCCGTAACCGGCATCCTGACCGTAGGGAGCGTGCGCCTCCGGCTGATGTACAGGCTGCGCGGGAATGCCGTAGCCTACCGCGGGGCGGGCGAGTGCCGCATCCACAGCCTGTTCGAGCGAGCCCAGGATTTCTTCGAGGGCAGCTTCGGGGCGGATGCGGTGCGCATGCGTGGGCAGCGGCAGGTTGTCCGGGGCGATAACCGCCAGGAGCACTTCGGAGGCGGCGAGCGCATCCACAGTGGAGGCGCTTATTTCGGCGGGCACGTGGGCACAGAGCAGCACGCGGGCAATGCCGGTGTGCGCCATTCCGACGGCTTCGCTGAAGTCCTGCACGGTGCGCGCCACGGAGACGCGGCCGCGCTGGGATTCGATGCGGGTCAGGAGCGAGCCGTCATCGCCGTAGAGAATGACGGGGATATTCACTGGCCCTCCCCGTAGGTGCCGGGGATGAGGCTGATCTTGGAGTCGCTGTTGCTTTCCTTCACGAGGTCGGTGAGGGCTTCTTCCTTGACCCACAGCTGCACGGTTGCTTTGCCGTTGGCGCCGAGCACGCCCTCATCGACCGTTACGGCAACGATTTCGGCATTGGTGACGATGGCGCGGGCACCGTTTTCGGTGCGGTTATCGCTCTTGGTGTCGGGGTTGCGCGGGCCGGAAGTCCACACGTCCACGCGCTCGCCTGCCTTCAGTGCGGAGGCGGCGGTGCGGTCAATGCTGACGGTGGCGAGGCGGCGCCCCGGGGAGGTTTCAGTGCCTACCGATTCTTTGCTGATGAGGTTGCCGGCGGGGATGCGCTGGGTAGCGATTTTGCCGTTCATCTGTGCGGCTTCGGCGCGGGTGAAGTACTTGTCTTTGGCGGAGTCTATGTTCGCTTCGACTCGGGCGAGTTTGTCTTCGGTAATCTTCTCGCCGAGGCGGATTTCACTTTTGGCGGTGTAGTACTCGGTTTTGCTGTTATTGGCTTGCACGTAGAGCTGCACGCCGGTGATGGAGACGAGCACGAGAAGTACACCGAGGATGAATCGCCAATCCTTGACGGTGGGCCTTTTGAGGCGCTTGGCGTGGGGCTCGGTGAGGGTGGAACGCTTCGTCGCGTTCTGTCGTATGCGCATGATGTGGTTGTGCCTTTCGGTGCGGAAGCCGGCGGTGATTCCGGTGTTGTTCAACTGACCGATGAGCGAGTGGTGTGTTTTCGATAGTGCTTTGGTTGGTTCTGACACTAACCCTAACAGCATATTTCATTTAGTACTCTCTCTCAACAAGAGTCGTGTTTATGAAATATTTTTGAGTCTTGCCCCTTTTGAAGGGGTGATTAGATAACTTTTCAGCTCATATAAGGCTTTTTGTGAGCAAATTTCACGGTGATGGCATATACTGAAAGTACTCAATAGATGTTCTGTATGGACTCTATGTAAAAGGCTACTAACGGTGGCTAAGGGGCCCAGGATTTCACTCACGGAAAGGAACAATTCGATGACTGCACCTCGTTTCCTCACTCTGAGCGACGTTGCCGAGGAGCTGCAGGTTTCGCTTTCGCAGGTACGTGCTCTGGTGCGTAGCGGCGAACTTCCCGCCATCCAGATTGGTGGGCGTAACCAGTGGCGTATTGAACGCTCTCGTTTTGAAGAGTACATTACCGAGCGCCACGAGCAGACTCTGGAGGCAATTGCTTCCGGCAAGCTCACTGCAAAGGCTAAGGCTGAGTAGTATTCGACATGCACCTCGCGGGCGTAACGCTCGAGTGGTTTCAGAAAGGTCCGCTCCTCTCGCATGAGAGGGGCGGACCTTTTTGTATGTATTTATGCTTTGATGCGGGTGTTTATGCTTGTCGGGTAGGACATTACACTAAGGCCCTTTCCGACGGCATCACCCGCTATTTGTCGCATATTTTTAGCGTGAAATGCGGGCAATCACCGCGCTGACGCGAGCCAGCGGAATGGTGCGCACGCCGGCGCCGCGAGGTGCACGGGAGTAGCCGGAGGCACCCTGACCGTAACCAGCCTGCCCATAACCACCCTGACCATAGGTTCCCTGCGCGCTGTAGGCTGCACGCGCGTACTGGTCGCGTTCATAGATGCGCGGGTACTGGCCGCCGTTGAGCAGGCGCAGTTCAAAGGAAGTCGGCACCGACTCGCTCGATCACGCCGTCGTAGCTGACGGTGCCACCCTCGAGGGAGAGGCGGACGGGTTCGCGCGCCATGGCGAGGGAGCGGAGGGCGAGCTGAATTTTCATGCGGTAGCGTTCGGGGCGAATATCGGCGCGCCCAGGCGCGATGCCACCTTCCCACCAGAGCATTCCGCGCAGGGGGATGATGATGTTCTCGCCGCGCGCTTCGATGCTGACCCATTCTTCGCCAACCATTTCGAGTTTGCCTTCGTAGGTTTGCATGTCGGTGGCGCAGATGCGGATGGGGCCGCCGACCTGCGCGAGGAGGCGGTCGTCGAGGGTGATGGTGGAGTACTGGACGCGGGCGACTTGGCGGGCGTCCTGTTCCATATCCCAGGCGCGTTCGGAGGCGAGGCGCGCCTCAATGTCTCGTAGGAACTTTTCCATTCTCATACTATGACCCTACCCGAGTAGCGGGTGCGGATACGAACCGGGGCGTTTTTCTGGCCGAATGATGCTTCTTGAGCTTAATTTTTGAAGCAAATTCCACCAAATTATATGTTTTTTATGCATTTTGATACGTTTTGCTTCATTTTTGGCACGTCTTCCTGTATAAATGAAACAACACCAAAAGCTATCAAACATACCATTTGGAGGTCATCGTGGACCAATTTTCCACCCCGGGATCAGCCCCCGCAGCCTTCGCTTCACGCCCTGCCACCTTCGCCTCACACTCCGCAGTCTCACACTCCGTAGCCGCGCCTCGTACTGTCAGTGCAGAGGTAGCCGCTGGCGGCGGCTCTGCGTCCGGCACCGGCTCTGCAATCGGGCCCGGCGCTAAGGCAAGCTACCAGGACGCGTTGCTCTTCATCGCCCCTCCTCTGCTTTCCGCGGCGGTCTTGGGCGCGTTGAGCGTGAACCTGCACCGCATCCCCTCGGCACACCCGCTGACAGATGCTTCGCTGCTCTGCGCTGGTGCGGTAGCAGCCCTCATTACCGCCTGGTGGTTCATCAGTTTTATCTACGCTCTCTTCTACGCTTGGTCTTTGCGCGTTTCGAGCCACAACGCTGACCGCGCGGTGCTGAAGGTTCCGGCGTTTTTCCGTCCGCGTTTTATGCGCCGCATCGTTCTGACGCTTGGCGGCACGGCTCTTGGAGTGGGCGCGGTCTTGGCTCCCGCGCAGGCTACGGTGGTTACGCCCAGCAACGCCGGGGTAAACGGCACGGAGGGCATGCCGCAAACGACCATTTCGGCGGTCATAACCACAGATTCAATGGGTACCGCGACTGCAGAGGTCAGCCCAGCCACCGTCTCAGATGCGGAGCCCGCCAGTACCACCACGGACAGCATCACCCCGGAAGCCGCCTCCGCTCCCCTGACCCTCTCTGCAGAGATTCCCGATATTCCGCTGGCTCCTCAGCCCACGGAGGCGGCAGGCTCGCTGCAGGATCGCAGCCCGTTCTTCTCCCCACCCCGCGCTGAGGCGGGCACCTACTCCTACACGGTCCAGGCGGGCGATACGCTCTGGTCTATTGCCGCCGAGCAGCTGGGTGAAGGCACCGACGCCTCCACCATTTACGACTACACTCTCGATATTTACGAGGCGAATAAGGACGCTCTGGGTCAGAACGCCGAGCTGCTCTACGAGGGGCAGGTTCTACAGATCCCCGAACAGCCCGTTCACTAACCTCACCCGCGTCTTCCACCCCATTCCGCCTCATCCCAACAGTCTTTCGTTCGCTCGACTCACTTCACATACCCCTGCACCGAAAGGAGCCGTCATGAGCTTCTCCAACCTTCTCCCCCGTTCCCCGTGGACCCCGCCGCATCAGCCTGCCTCCCGCGACAACCAGCCTGCCAGCCCGTACTCGAAGCGTCAGGCGACGTACCCATCCCAGCCGGTGACTCAGCCGGTGGCTGCCGAGCAGGTGGCTCCGCTCCCCGAGCAGGGGCAGGGCACGATGACTCTGGTGCAGAGGCGCAACAGCCCCTCGGTTTATTCGCTGCTTCCTCTGCCGCGTTATGAGCAGCATTCGGCTCAGCGCCCGAAGGTAGTGAAGAGGGGCCGCCCGCTGCGTCCGGCGGATGCGCTAGCTCGCCAGCTGGAGGGCCGTTGCGCGGGTGTGGCTATTGCTTACCTGGAGATTATGTCGGCTCGTCGTTCGCGTCAGCAGCTGGCGCAGTGGGTGTCAGTGGATTGTTTCCACCGTCTGTTGCCCTTCTTCCCGAAGAACCCGCGTCAGGTGCGCCAAGAGATGCTGTTGACTCTTCCTCCGGTTCTGCTGCGGGTGCGAGCGCAGAAGGTGCACGAGGAGCTCTACGAGGTGGTGGCGCTGCTGCGTTGTGCGGATAAGGTGCGTGTGGTGACCATGCAGATGCGCCTGATTCACGGCATGTGGCTGATTACCGCAATTGAGCAGCCGCAGAGCCGCTTGGACGAAGACTAAGGCTTCCCCGGCTTCCCCTACAAAACACACAGACAAACAGAGAGGGTGCGAATCCAGTGTTGGATTCACACCCTCTCTGCTAGGTCTATAGCATTTCAGCTTTTACGCTGAGGCTACTTGTCCTTCGAGCGTTCCACGTGAACCTGCTCGTGGCCGTCCTCATCCGGGGCGGAGTACTGCAGGAACTTCGGGCGCGAAGGCTCAGCCAGGCGCACGGCAGAAGCCTGAGTGCGCTGCTTGGACAGGTCCAGGTTGAACAGGTAGGTCACGGTCTCTTCACGGATCGCGCCGAGCATCGACTGGTACATGTCGTAGCCTTCACGCTGGTACTCGACCAGCGGGTCACGCTGAGCCATCGCACGCAGACCGATACCTTCCTTGAGGTATTCCATCTCGTACAGGTGCTCGGGCCAGCGCTCGCCGATGACGGACAGCATGACACGGCGTTCGATTTCGCGCATGCTCTCTTCACCGACGCTCTTTTCACGCTCATCGTAGATGAGGTGTGCGTCCGCCAGGACTTCCTTCACAATCTGGTCGCGAGTAATCTTGGTGCGGTCACCAGCGTCTTCAGCGAGGTCGTCCACGGTGATGGAGATGGGGTACACCTGCTTGAGGGCGCTCCAGAGCTCGTCGAAGTCCCAGTCCTCGGCGTGGCCTTCAGCGACGCGCGCGTCGATGATGGTGGTCAGCACCTCGTCCACGAAGCCGGAAATCTGTTCCTTCAGGTCGTCACCGTGCAGGATGCGGCCGCGGTCCTTGTAGATCGCTTCACGCTGGCGGTTGAGCACGTCGTCATACTTGAGCACGTTCTTACGCTGTTCAGCGTTACGGCCTTCAACGTTTGACTGGGCGGTAGCGATAGCGCGGCTAACGATCTTGGAGTCCAGTGCGGAGTCCTCGGGGGCTGCCGCCATGAGGCGGGTCGCCATGCCGGTGTTGAACAGGCGCATCAGTTCGTCGGTCAGCGACAGGTAGAAGCGGGACTCGCCCGGGTCACCCTGACGGCCGGAACGACCGCGCAGCTGGTTGTCGATACGGCGGGACTCGTGACGCTCGGTGCCGAGCACGTACAGGCCACCGAGCTTGGTGACTTCCTCGTGCTCTTCAGCCGCGGCGTCTTCGCAGGCCTTCAGGACCTCGGGCCAGCGTGCCTCGTACGCCTCGGAGTTGGTGTTCGGGTCCAGGCCGAGCTCACGCATCTTCTCGACGGCCTCAAATTCGGGGTTGCCGCCGAGCATAATGTCGGTACCGCGACCAGCCATGTTGGTTGCCACGGTGACGGCGCCCTTACGGCCCGCCTGTGCGACGATAGCTGCCTCACGCTCATTGTTCTTTGCGTTCAGCACCTCGTGGCGCACGCCTTCCTTCGCCAGCTGGCGGGAAAGGTACTCGGAGTTCTCCACGCTTGCGGTACCCACCAGGATCGGCTGGCCCTTTTCGTGGCGTTCCTTAATGTCCTTGACGACCGCCTTGAACTTGGCGATTTCGTCGCGGTACACCTTATCGGGGTTGTCGATGCGCTGCACACCCTTGTTGGTGGGGATGGGCACCACGCCGAGCTCGTAGGTGTTCATGAACTCTGCCGCTTCGGTTTCCGCGGTACCGGTCATACCGGACAGCTTGTCGTACATGCGGAAGTAGTTCTGCAGGGTCACGGTCGCCATGGTCTGGTTCTCAGGCTTGATTTCGACGCCTTCCTTCGCCTCAATCGCCTGGTGGATGCCGTCGTTGTAGCGGCGGCCCGGCAGAATACGACCGGTGTGCTCGTCAACAATCAGGACTTCGCCGTCGATGACCACGTAGTCCTTGTTGTTGGTGAACAGCTCCTTCGCCTTGATGGAGTTGTTCAGGAAGCCAATGAGCGGGGTGTTCTTGGATTCGTAGAGGTTCTTCACACCCAGGTGGTCTTCCACCTTGTCAATGCCGGATTCGAGGATGCCGACGGTGCGCTTCTTCTCGTCTACTTCGTAGTCTTCACCGCGCTTGAGCAAGGTTGCGGCAATGCGCGCGAACTCTGCGTACCAGCGGTTCGCCTCACCGGCTGCGGGGCCGGAAATGATCAGAGGGGTACGCGCCTCATCAATCAGGATGGAGTCCACCTCATCGATAATGGCGAAGTTGTGGCCGCGCTGAACCTGCTCCTCCACGGTCCATGCCATGTTGTCACGCAGGTAGTCGAAGCCGAACTCGTTGTTCGTACCGTAAGTGATGTCTGCGGCGTACTGCTTACGACGCTCGTCAGGCTCCATGGATGACAGAATCACGCCGCACTCCATGCCGAGGAAGCGGAACACGCGACCCATGAGGTTCGCCTGGTACTCAGCCAGGTAGTCGTTCACGGTCACAATGTGCACGCCCTTGCCGCTCAGCGCGTTCAGGTACGCGGGCAGGGTCGCGACGAGGGTCTTACCCTCACCGGTCTTCATTTCGGCAATGTTGCCCAGGTGCAGCGCTGCACCACCCATGAGCTGCACGTCGTAGTGGCGCTTGCCCAGGGTACGCTTGGATGCTTCACGGACCACCGCAAAGGCCTCCGGCAGCATAATGTCGAGGGATTCGCCATCCTTGACGCGCTCGCGGAACTTGTCGGTCTCTGCTCGCAGTTCCTCATCGGTCATCGATGCGAAGCTGTCCTCGAGCGAGTTCACCGCCTTAGTGTACGCTTCGAGCTGTCGCAGAACCCTCTTATCGCCGGTTCGGAGGATTTTCTCCAAGAAAGATGCCACTGAGCTTCTACTCCTTGCTTGTTTCGGTACCCTCACCAAAGGGCGCGCGAAAGTGCGCGCGGTGAGGCCTTCCTACATATTGTATGGCAGAGCCGCCTAATTCGCCCGTCCGAGCTCTTTTTTACGCTCTGCGCCCACGAGGTGACATTTGGTGACACTCGAATCTTTCACCCTCCGGTTGAGGCAGAGCCGACCCATCCGTCTAAAGGAACAGATGTGTGGAGGGCAAAGAAAAACCCGGGGGCCTGGAGAAACACGGTGTATGTTCCCAGACCGCCCGGGTCTTGAGCCCACTCGCTGAGTACGACCCCTAAAGAGCCTTACGCCTCAGCATCCAGCAGGTACGTTAGTTTACTCGTTGTCCAGAGTAATGATGCCGTAGCTCCAGCCCTTACGACGGTATGCCGCAGCCGGTGCGCCGGTCTCGCTGTCAATGTACAGGTAGAAGTCGTGGCCGACCAGTTCCATACGGTCAACAGCTTCTGCGGGAGTCAGACGCTCACCCTTGAAGCTCTTGTGGCGAATCTCGATGGGAGATGCGGCTTCGTCGGCGAGGGTAACCTCGCTGTTGTCGAATGCTGCTTCTTCAACCGGAACATCCGGCAGCAGAATCTCGGTAATTGCTTCGGTAACCACAGGAATCGATCCGGTAGCGTCCGCCACGGAGACGGGGTGCTTGCCACCGCGCTTGTGCAGCTTGCGGCGGTCACGTGCACGGCGCAGACGCTCCAGGAGCTTGCCGTAGGTTTCATCGAAGACCGCGAACTTGTCGTGACCCTGGGCTTCGGAACGGAGGACAGGACCAGTACCAACAACGGTAATCTCAACGCGGATGGACTCGCCACCCAGGTGACCGTCCTTGCTGAACTTGACGTCGATGTCCTTCACGTTATCGCCGAGCTGAGCGAACTTCTGAACCTTCTCGCTCACGTACTCTTCCAGGCGTTCGGTGACCTTGATATTGCGGCCGTAGATGTTGACTTCCACGATCATTCCCTCCAGGTTGGGGGCTTATACCGCGTCCGGCTGGACCCGGTACGGGGGTTCGACTCCAATGCCGTTCCCTTGTCTATATTCTAGTACGAAACATGTTTCATATCACTAGATATGACAAATATTTAGCCTAAATAATAGCTATTCGTCCGTCTGCGAACTTTATTCGCCAAAAATCGTGTATCTCTTGCAACTAACTACAAGAAACGCTATGTCTGAGCCTTTTTCGGTACCGCCGCCACCGCACACACGCCCAGCACCCGCGAACCGGATTCCTGCAGCACACGCACCATCTCAGAGGCGGTCGCACCGGTGGTCACCACATCATCACAAATAATGCTCACCCGACCCGCGCACAGGGCAGGTTCCATAACACGCAAGGCACCGTGCATCCGCTCGGCACGCCCCACAGCGCCCAGGCTCTTCTGCTCATTCTGCGCACCGGAAATCGCATCAGAAATAATGGAGGCGCCGCTCCCCCGCCGACCGCGAGGAACGTACCCGATAACGTCCACAGCGCGCACCCGCACCGAGGCAGGCAGACGCTTATTAAGCTGACGCGCCGCCTCCTGCACCAAAAGATTCGCCGGCGCATAGCCGCGGCGGCGCACTCTCTGGGCAGAGGACGGCGCCGGAATCAGCAGAACCTCAACCGGGACTGAAGAAGCAGACTCCGGCTGAAGCCCCTCCCGGTGAGCGCGGAGAAGCTCGTACACGCTACGCGCCAAACCCTCACCCAACAGGGACAGCAAATCGGTGCGACCAGCGTTCTTCAAAGCCAACAGGGCACGCGGCATCATCCCTTCATAACGGGATGCTGCACGCACCTCAGGAACCACCGCACCATCAAGAGGCTGCAGAACCTGCACACGCTCCACACGCGCCAACGCCGAATGTAGTTGCGGCAGGCAGCTCTCACACAGCGGTGAGCCGGCACCGTACGCCACCGGTACAGCACAGCACGGGCAGGTACGCGGCATCAATACCTCGCCCAAAGCCCCGCTGGCGCTCTTGAGAGCGCCCGCAAGCCCGGCCAGAGACTCGCTCCAGGACCCATTCACGGAATCGTTCAAACCACGCTGTACTGAACTCACCAAAAACAACCTTTCCGCGCGCCGCACCCCGCCACAGGGGCTAACCGGCGTAACTAATCTCGTGCAGGGTCGTGTCCAGACGGATCCAGCCGCGCTCCTCCATCAGGTAGCACGAACCGTCAGAACGGTGAGCAATAATATTCGACGTATTATCCGCCGTCGAAATGGTCATCACACCATCCAGACGATCCAGCTTCGTCTCTTCACCGCTGAGGGAAATCACCTCAGACTCACCATTCTTCACGTTCACCACCACGACGCTCTGGTCGCCAGCCCAACGGGCATTACGCGGAGTCACAGAAGAGCTCAGACGCACCATCTCCGTCAGACGCAGAGGCTTACCGGCATCATCACGCACAATACCGGAAATAATCACAGCCGACGCACCCTCAGTAGACGCCACAATCGCCATGCGGGCACCATCGTGAGAAACATTCACGCTCGTAAAGCTCAAATTACGCTGCCAGGACAAACCAATATCCACACCGCGCTCACGCTCGGTTGCATCCTCAGAATCCGGCTTGAAGGCACGAACAGTACCCTCACCATCGGCAGCCCACACCCAGCCGTACGCATCAAAACTGGGGGCAGTCAGCGCGGTACTCTGCCACACGCGGCGGGCAGTGCCCTGATACACCGTGTACAGGCTCGCAGCATCATTCGCCAAGCAGGCATAAACGTCTGCAGAATAGCCCATCGCCGGGGAACTCAACTGGGTCACGCCACGCAGAAGCAGCTGCTCACCCGCATTGCTCATATAGTCATCACGTGCCACCATCTGGCCGTTCGAGTTAATAGCAACCGTGCGGGCAGGAACACCCGGGTTCAGCTTCACCGCAGAAAATCCGCTCGGCGCGTTCTCAGGAATCAGAGTGCCGTTATAGAAAACCTCAGTCTTGCCCAGACCCGAGAAGTTCTCCAAGCCGTGCATAATCTGCTCACGCACACGCGCCAAACGGTTATCGTCCAGGTGCTCACCCGAGAGGCGAACCAGCACATCCTGGTTATCGCTCATGTTAGCGGTCTCAAGGCTCATCGACTCATTCAACGCCGAAAACGCGACATCCTTCAAATAGGACGCCGGACCAATCATCAGAGTACGCACCAGCAACTCAAAATAGCGATCCGTATGCGGGAACCAACGGATATCCGGCACAGCATAACGGAACGCACGATCGTAGAAATACAGGCGACACGGGCTAAACACACGCTCAAACTCAGTGCCATCCAGCCACAAGCCATCCGGGCAGGAGCTAATACGCCACTGGTTATCTTCCATGACCACGGTGAAATCCTGAGTCTCAGTCTGAGCCTCAGGGAAGGTACTCGTAATACCCTGACTATTCACGGTCGCAGTCTGCTGAAAACGCACATGGTACGTACCCTCAGCGTTTCCGCTATCATCACTACGCGGCTGCACCGTATTACGGTACACACGAGTCGTACCGTAGGGATTCCAACGGCCCGCGAAAGAAGAGCTCAAATACTGGCGCGCCACAGCATAATTTTCGATACTATCCACGCCAGCACGCACGAAGCCCTCAATAATCGCCTCGGGGGTAGCGCCCGCCAGCGGTCCCGGCGCACGCGCCGGAGAAGTATTAACGCTCTTCACGTCCAGACCACTGCTGTGCTGAGTCACTCGGTCGTTCGAAGGAAGACCCGCGCAAGAGCTCATCAGCGTCGCCAAAGACACCGCGCACCAAGACAGCGCGGCGCGTCGAGAAACAATACCCCTGTGAGACATGGAGGTCTTAACCTTCCTATACGAACAAAGACAAACAATCACCAGCTACCACTGCAGGCCATCGCAGCGCGGCGAAAGAATCAACACAGCGAAATAGCAACACCGTGAAAATATATCTGCATTGATTGTACTGGGTAAACAGTGCAAATACGCAAGGATAAGTGCAAATACAACCGCACCGACCCCAATCCCCCGTTTCATGACAGGGACCAGGGCCCCGCACCTCTTCTAGAGGTCGCCCCCAGCAGCCGTACGAGGAGCGATATTGGGCAGCGTATCCTTAGCCGTCGCCGAACGATGCGAGCTTGACTCAGGCTCACCCGTCACCAGAACCGGCGACTCACCCAACGGAGCGCCATGAACCAAGGGCAGGTTCACCGTGAAGCAAGCACCGCGGCCCTTCTCGCCCCACGCCTCAATCGTGCCACCGTGCAGACGCACATCCTCAGCAGCAATCGACAGACCCAGACCCGTACCGCCCAGGGTACGCTTACGCGAAGTATCAGCACGCCAGAAACGGTTGAACACCTGAACGGCTTCATCCTCAGACAAGCCGATACCGTGGTCGCGCACCGCAATACCCAGATTCGTGGCGTTTGCATCCACGTACACGTCAATCGGTCGGGATTCGCCGTGCTCAATCGCGTTGTACAGCAGGTTACGGAGCACACGCTCAATACGTATACGGTCCATATCCACCATGATGCTCTCATGGCTCGTATGCACGTTCAGCTTCGTATGCGTACGTTCCAGATGAGGCAGAGCCTCCTGCAAAATATTCGAGAGAACACGGATGAAGTCTTCCGTGTCAATGGTCAGCATTGCGCTACCAGCATCGAAGCGCGAAATCTCGAGCAGATCAGAAAGCATTGACTGGAAACGGTCCACCTGCTCATGCAGAAGCTCCACGCTACGGACCTGCATCGGGTTCATATTCTCACGCGAATCGTACAGCAGCTCAGTACCCAAACGCACCGTCGACAGCGGAGTGCGCAACTCATGAGAAACGTCAGATACAAAGCGCTGCTGCAAAGTCGACAGGCGCTCTAGCTGAACAATTTTCTCCTGTAGCGAGTCAGCCATCAGGTTGAAGGAATAGCCCAGACGCGCCGCCTGATGCTCACCGTGTACAGACACACGCTGATCCAGGTCGCCAGCAGCCAGCTTCTCCGCCGTAATAGCGGTCTGCGTAATCGGGCGGACCACAAAACGAGTCACAATCCACACCACAGAAAGCACCACAGTAAGCAGTGCACAGAAACCACCAAAAAGAACAAAGTTAATATGCGCAATCGTGGCGGAAGAATCCGTCATATCGTACACAAGGAACAAACCGTAATTAGGGTTCTGAGAAATAGAAATATGTGTACCAACAATAAGCACCGGATAGGTGCGCTCACGATTATTTTCGACAGTAGTCACCGTAGACGTCTGCCAGAAAATACCGTCCTTATCACGAACAGTTTTTTTAAATCATTCGGAATACTCGAAGAATTCAAAGAATTATTACTGCTCTGCTCAGGAATAAAACCCTGCTTACCTTGACCTTCCAAAGGCACAAGAATCCAATTGCGCTTACCCGAGCTACCCGCGTCCAAGACGGTCAGGGTACGGCTCACATTACGACGAATCTCGCTGTCACTACGGGCTTCAGAGGAGTCCAGCACGCTCTGAACGTTGCGGAAACCACTCTCTGATTCCGCCAACGCCTGGCTCTTCTGATTCTCAAAAAGACTCGATGCAATCTGGCTCGACAAGGACCAACCCACCATCAAGAAGCTCAGGAACATCATGATGCCCGCGGTTCCCAGAGCACGGAACTGCAGAGATTCCTTCCACAGACGCTGAGCGCGCTGCATCAGGTTCCTACGCTGCTTCTGTGCCTTACGCGGCTTGGAAGTGCGGGTACGCGAAGAGGCGGAGGCTACCGCCTCCGCCGTCAAAGCGCCGTGCTCATGGCTCGACTTCGCAACAGACAATCAGGTTATCCCTTCGCCTATGAATAGGTTCCGATTAGCTACCGGAAGATCCCACCAGCTCGGTCGGAATCTTATAGCCAACGCCACGGACCGTCTGGATAAAACGATCCGCACCCAGCTCATCAAACTTAGCGCGCAAACGCTGGACGTGCACGTTTACCAGCGAATCGCTCACATCAGTGTAACCCCAGACCATGTCCAGCAGTTCCTGACGGCTCAACGCCTGACCCGGGTGACGCACCAGCGCAGCCAGCAGGTCAAACTCCAGAGGAGTCATCGGAACCTCAGTGCTGTGGTACTTGACGGTACGACCGTCCATATCCATAACAATATCGCCAATAGACACCACCAGCTGGCGGCTCTCACGCGGACGCAAACGGGTACGAATACGCGCCAACAATTCAGCGTGCTTAAAAGGCTTCGCAATGTAATCATCAGCGCCAGCCTCAAGACCCTTAACAACATCTTCAGTGTCGCTTTTAGCGGTCAACATAATAATCGGCACATTAGAAGAGCGGCGAATTTGCTGGCACACTTCAATACCGTTCATGCCAGGAAGCATCAAATCCAAAAGCACCAAATCGGGAGTGGAGCGCATAAAAGTTTCAAAAGCGCGGCCGCCATTTTCGCAAAAAACAGCATTAAAGCCCTCTTGCGCGAGCACGAGGCCAATCATTTCTGCCAGAGCATCATCGTCATCAACCACCAAAATGGTGTGTGCGTCGCTTGCGCTCACAGTACCTCCCTAAAGAAATATCGTAAATACTTATATAAAAAAGCTGATTCTCTAATCATACCGCGCACTCAGCCAATGCACGGGCACACTCTGTCACACGAGCCAGGGAAGCTGTGGCATCCAGCACACTGGCCGCCCCCAAAGCCCTCCCAGCAGGCACGGAACCGCTCTGAACACGCTCATCAGGCATCAAACCCACCGCGCTCAGCTGCGCCGATTCAAGGCCAACCTCACGCCACAGGCTGTACAGGCGGCGCATCTGATCCGGAACCCGCGCAGAGGTCACCACCGGCAGCCACAGCTGAGCCTGCGCCTCCAGAAGCTGCGCCACGGGCTCCCATGAACGCGGGTCACTCAGCGGCGGAACCTGTAGCGTGCCGGGGCCCTTGAGGCGGGCGCGATCAGGATGCAACAGCAAAGCGCAGGGGGCGGCGTCCTCAACCTGCATCGCCTTCACCAGCGCCAAAGCATCAAGGGTAGACGCGCCTGGCTCAGCAACTTCAGCTCCTGCACCGGCTTGAGTGCGGTGCCGTCCACATCAAGGATGAGCTGCAGGTTCAGTTCAGCGAATCGCTCCGCCACACGGCGGTACACCTGCTGATAGTAGTGAGGCTGTAGCGCCGACAGGGAGCGGAAGCCACTCACCGTAGGAATGGAGCCCTCCATCAGACGCTGAAATTCGGATTCATCCAGCTGCACGGCAATCAGTGCCCGCGGAACCTGCAGAGCCTCACGCAGAGACTCCGCCCAGCGTTCCAGGCCTTCCAGGAAGGACTCCAGCAGGTCGCGGCTCGCCCCGGCATCGCTGATAGCACGCTCACCGCCGGGCAGGTAGATGCTCGCGGCAAGGGTCAGCGGGCCAACCAGCTGAATCTTATACACCGCGGCGGTGTCCTGTCCGGAGCCAAAACGTTTCTTCTGCGCGCCCACGCAATCAGCCAGAAGGTTGATGTCCGAGAGCAGACGATCCTGCGCCAGGGCAGACTCGCGTGCTCCCCTACCGCCGCTATGCACCATGCGCCAGCCAAATGAGGCACCGTCAAAGGCGAGTCCCTCGCACATCGCCAGCGTGCGTGCCAGAGGAGTACTCCGCCAGCCCAGTGCCGGCAGATGCGGCAAGAACGGCAGGTGTGGAGAACCCAGCTCCCCTTCCACTCGAGACATTGCTTCGCCCAAATCATCGCCGGGAAAATCGCCCAGTCCGCTGGCGCGCACCGGCGGACGCTCCGTAGCGAGCGCGGCGAGGTCCTGTTCGGTCACCCCTTCGGGGGCACGGTACTCACCGGGCAGTAGCAGGCGCTCCGGCATCGGTTCAGTACGGACGTTCTGGCGGCTGGAAGATTGAGCGGGCATAGGAGTGTGTCCAGAGGGGTCAGATGGAGTACAGGTTCAAACGCAATGATGCGAAAGTTGCGCGGTACTAGCCTTCGGAGTTCTCGGCTTCAGTTGCCTCGCCGTCCTGCTCAGCCTGCTCGTTTGCGATGCGCACGTGGTGGCGAATCACCTCAGAAATAATGAAGTTCAGGAACTTCTCCGCGAATTCCGGGTCCAGGCTGGATTCCTTCGCCATGGCACGCAGGCGAGCAATCTGTGCCTCTTCACGGCCAGGATCGCCAGCGGGCAGGTTGTGCTTAGCCTTCAGGACGCCCACGCGCTTGGTCGCCTGAAAACGCTCCGCGAGGATGTGCACCAGCGCTGCATCGAAGTTGTCGATGGAGCGGCGCATGGCGAAGAGCTCCTCGTAGACCTCCGGTGCGACTTCATCGCCCATGGAGGTGGCGTGGGGGTCAAATTCGCAGGAAGTGTTTTCGGGGGTCATCGGTTTCTCCTCGGATTGGTTGTGGTCTTCTATGCGGCTGCGGCTGCGGCAACGGGGCGGGAACAGCTGAGTGTGGCTATTCTGAGCGGCTAGTCGGCGCTGGTAGAGAAGCTAAGCGCCCAGGGTTTCCTGAATGTCTTCGCGGTCCAGCGAGTAGGCGCGGGCGATGGTGGACTGGCCCAGCACGCGGGTGCCCTGGTAGAGCACCATGGTCTGTCCCGGTGCCACGCCGGAGAGCGGATCCAGCAGGCGCACTACGGTTTCCAGACGCAGCGCGCCTTCTTCTTCAGCTTCGGGGTCGGGTGCCCAGGTCATGTATGCCTTGGCACGGACCGGGTCAGCGTGCGCGCGCACCTGCGCGGTCACCTCGAACTCTTCGCTGCGAGCGCCCAGCTGTGCGGGCTCTTCGAGGAAGCGTGCCGCCTGATCTACGGGTACGCCCGCCCAGGTGGCGCGGATACCGCGGATTTCGTGCACTGCAAGCAGCTCGCGGGAGCCGACGATGACTTCGTTTTCCTTGGGGCGCACTTCCAGCACGAAGCGGGGCTTGCCGTCGGGGGCGGGGCGGCCCAGTGCCAGGCCCTTGCGCTGGCCTACGGTGTATGCCTGCGCGCCGGGGTGCTCGCCGAGCACCTCGCCGTGCGTGTCCTTGATGAGGCCGGGGCGCATTGTGATGTGGTCGCCCAGCCAGGCGCGGGTGTCACCTTCGGGGATGAAGCAGATGTCGTAGGAGTCCGGCTTCTTCGCCACGGAGAAGCCGCGTTCTGCCGCCTCCGCGCGTACCTGTGCCTTGGAGGGGGTGTCCGCCAGGGGGAACCAGGCGTGCTTGAGCTGTTCGTGGGTGAGCACACCGAGCACGTAGGACTGGTCCTTGGCCCAGTCGGCGGCGCGGTGCAGTTCGCGGTTGCCGTCTTCGGTGGTGATGACGCGGGCGTAGTGGCCGGTCACCACGGCGTCGAAGCCGAGTGCGAGGGCGCGTTCGAGGAGCGCGGCGAACTTGATCTTTTCGTTGCAGCGCATGCAGGGGTTGGGGGTTCGTCCGGCTTCGTATTCGGAGATGAAGTCGTCGACGACGTCTTCCTTGAAGCGTTCGGAGAAGTCCCAGACGAAGAAGGGGATGCCCAGCTGGGAGCAGACGCGGCGGGCGTCCATGGAGTCTTCGAGGGTGCAACAGCCGCGGGATCCGGTACGCAGGGTGCCGGGCATGCGGGATAGAGCGAGGTGAACGCCGACTACTTCGTGTCCTGCTTCTACGGCGCGGGCTGCGGCGACTGCGGAGTCAACGCCGCCACTCATAGCTGCAAGAATTTTCACTGCCTATCCTTCTGTTGTGTTGAGCCTTCCAGAAAAGTACGCCCTGTTGGTGCGGGCGGACTTTCCGTTACTGTAGCTACCCATTGTACGCAGGGGCTCGTCGGGATACTGGGCAGTGCACCCTCAGCCAGCCCTCAGCGAACGCTGAGATGGCGGGCTGAGAGCAGTTCAGTATCTTCTCCTCTGGTTTTCTAGTGCCAGCGGGAGGCGTCCGGCAGCTGCGAGGACAGCCCCGCCTTTGCTGCTTGTTCGTAGGCGGCGGGTAGTGCCGCGATGAGGCGCGCAATATCGGCTCCGGTGGTGGAGTGGCCGAGGGTGAAGCGCTGGGCGCTGCGGGCGGTGTCTTCGTCCATTCCCATTGCCATGAGCACGTGGGAGGGGCGGGTCACCCCGGCGTTGCAGGCGGAGCCAGTGGAGCTACTGATGCCTTGCATGTCCAGCAGGAAGAGCAGGGTGTCGCCTTCTGCGTTTTCGAAGGTGAAGTGGGCGTTGCCGGGCAGTCGCTTCTGGCCGGGGTATTCTTCGGTGAGCGGGTTTTCGCCGCTCAGGTGCGCCTGCGGGATGAGCGCGCTAATTGCCGCAACGAGTTCGTTGCGTAGCGCGGCGATGCGGGCGGATTCTTCTTCGAGGTGCTGTACCGAGTGCACGGCGGCCTCTGCGAAACCTGCGATGGCGGGTGCGTCGATGGTGCCGGAGCGTACGGAGCGTTCCTGGCCGCCTCCGTGTAGGACGGGGGTCATCTGCACGGCGCGGGTTGCAACCAGCGCGCCGATGCCCATGGGTCCACCGATTTTGTGGCCGGAGATTGCGAGGGTCGCTACCCCGCTGGCGTGGAAGTCAATGGGGACCGCACCAAATGCCTGCACCGCATCCGAGTGCACGGGAATACCGTATTCTGTGGCGATAGCGGCAATCTCGGGAATCGGCTGCACGGTACCGACCTCGTTGTTCGCCCACATGACGGTGACGAGCGCGACGTCTTCGGGGTTCTTTTCGATGAGTTCGCGGACGGTCTGCGGGCTGACGCTGCCGTGCTCGTCTACGGGGATCCATTCGAGCTGCGCGCCTTCTGCCTTTTCGAGCCATTCGCAGGTTTCTTCCACGGCGTGGTGCTCGATGGAGGAGACGAGAATTCGGGTGCGCTGCGGGTCTTCTTCGCGGCGCTTCCAGTAGATGCCTTTGACGGCGAGGTTGTCCGATTCGGTGCCGCCGGAGGTGAAGATAACCTCGGCGGGGTCGGCTCCGATGGCGCGGGCGATGCGTTCGCGGGCGTATTCGACGGTGGCGCGGGCGTCGCGTCCTACGGCGTGCAGGGAGGAGGGGTTGCCGCCGTTGCGCATCTGTTCGACCATGGCGTCGATGGCGGCGGGCAGTACGTCGGTGGTGGCGGCGTGGTCGAGGTAGACGCGGCCGTTCTGACGGTTGGTTTCTGCGCTCATGGTTCCTCCTGCTGGGTTGTTGGGCGGTTTTCCGCCTCACTTATTTTATCGCGCTCTATCCGCGCTCTTCTAGGCGTGTTCACCTGCGGCTGGGTCGGCGAGCGCTACTCCCCCGGGACGCTCGGGAGCTGTTCAGGGGCTGTTCGGGGGTTGCTTGTAGGCTGCGCGGTACACTTAGGAGCGTGTTCAAGATTCTTTTCTATACCCCTGAGATTCCCGGCAATACCGGCAACGCTATCCGTTTGGCGGCGATTACTGGCGCTGAGCTGCACCTGGTGAAGCCGCTGGGTTTTAACTTTGATGATGCGCATCTGCGCCGCGCGGGTCTGGACTATCACGACCTGGCGGTGGTGACGGTGCATGAGACCCTTGAGGATGCGTGGGAGGCTCTGGCTCCGGAGCGTGTTTTTGCGTTTACGACGACTGCATCGACCTCATACGCGGATATTGAGTACCGTCCCGGTGACGTGTTCATGTTTGGCCCGGAGTCGGTGGGTCTGCCCGCTGAGGTTCAGCAGGACCCGCACGTAACTGAGCGTGTGAAGATTCCGATGAAGCCGGGCCGTCGTTCGCTGAACCTTGCCAACTCTGCATCCATTACGGTGTTTGAGGCGTGGCGTCAGAACGGTTTTGAGGGAGGCGCCATCTAGCATGGCTACAGCACACCATAATCTGTCAGGGTCTCTGGTTCAGCAGATTCTGGAGACAACCCCTCCCCTGGCTGAGCAGATTCGCCTGGATCCGCAAAATAGGGAGTTCACGGAGCAGGGCTGGGAGCCGGTCTATTCGGCCTCGCCCAAGGCGCGCATCGTGGTGATTGGTCAGGCGCCTGGGCGTGCCGCTCAGGAGAGCCGCATCCCGTGGAATGACCCGAGCGGTGAGAATCTGCGGAAGTGGATGGGCGTCACCGACGAGCAGTTCTACAACCCCGAGCTGATTTCGCTGCTACCGATGGACTTTTACTACCCCGGCAAGGGTGCGCACGGCGATAACCCGCCGCGTAAGGATTTCGCGCCCAGGTGGCATCCGCAGCTGCTTGAGCTCATGCCGAATGTTCAGCTGATTCTGCTGGTGGGCGCATACTCGCAGAAGCACTATCTGGATGGTGTGCATGCCCCGAAGGCGCAGAAGAATCTGACGGAGACGGTTCGTGCGTGGGAGTCTTATCTTCCGAAGTTCCTGCCGCTGGTGCATCCTTCACCGCTGAATTTTAGGTGGCGGGCAAAGAACCCGTGGTTCGAGCAGGAGGTCATCCCGGCTTTGCAGAAGCGTGTGGGAGAGGTTCTCAAGGACGCTTAGCCCGCCCGTTCTGCAGTATCGCTATAGTTTTACCTCGCTAATGCAAGATGCTCCCACCCCGCGTATGGGGTGGGAGCATCTTTATTGTGCGCGTTGTTTAGACTGACCGAGCAGTCTCGTCTGAGCGGATGCTTCTCAGCTGCGCCGCACTGCTACTTCAGGATTAAGGGGTTACTTCTGGCTGTCGGCGTTGCCCAGGGTCACGGTGATGTCCAGGGTAGAGGATCCGCGCTTGACCTTCAGCTTCAGGTCGGAACCTGCCGCTGCGGCACGTACGGTACCGTTGAGCTCTTCGCTCTTGTTCACGGCGTGGCCGTCGGCTTCAATCACTACGTCGCCGACGCGCAGGCCAGCCTTGGCGGCGGGGCTGTTGGATTCTACCGAGGTAATTTCAACGCCACCGGGGATAAGTTTGGACGAGCCCGAACCGGTGTCCGCAGGGCTGTTCTTCACGCTCGCACCCAGGTAGCCGTGGGTTGCCTTGCCCATGGCAATGATCTCGGAGGAGATGCGCTTGGCGTAGTTGGAGGTAATGGAGAACGCCATACCGTCGGCGGTGCCGCCGTCCTGGCTTGCCTGACCCTGCGCGTTAATGCCGACCAATTCGCCCTTGAGGTTCACCAGCGGGCCGCCGGAGTTACCGTGGTTGATGGGCACATCAACCTGAATCATGGGGATGTAGTTCTGGCCCTTCGCGTCAGCAGGCTGCACGCGGTTGACGTTCGAGACTACGCCGGCGGTCACCGATTCGCTACGACGATACGGTGCACCGAGGGCAACCACAGCCTCGCCGGAGACCAGCTTGGAGGAGTCGCCCCAGGTGATGGGCTGCAGGTCCAGGCCGGAGGGGCTGATCTTCAGAACCGCCAGGTCAGCGGCAGAGTCCAGGCCCACTACGGATGCGGTGCGCACGGTGCCGTCGCTCAGGCGCACCTCAATGGTGGATGCAGCGTTCGAAGATGCGAGGGTGACCACGTGGTTGTTGGTGAGGATGTGGGCCATCCTTATCGAGGATAACGCCACTACCGCCGCCGGTGCTGGAGCCGTTTGACGCCATGATGGTCACGGTGGAGGGCAGGACCTTCTTCGCGGTTTCTGCTACGCCTGCCACAGTGGAGGAGTTACTGATGTTGGAGCTGACGGAGCCACGCGAGGAAGCGCTGGAGGAGCTGTTGTTCGATGCTGCGATGCCGCCTCCGACGCCCGCACCGACGCCACCGCCGACGAGGGCTGCGAGCAGGGCTGCGGTGAGCACAACACCGGCGCCGTAGCGCTTGTTGTTATCGGTGGTCTGGGGTGCAGGCTGTGCCGAAGTAGCCTGGGCGGTAGCCGCCTGGGGGTAGGTGTATCCGGGCGAAGCGTATGCCTGCGGGTATGCGTTCTGACCCTGCTGGTAGTTTGCCTGTCCGTTCACGTTCTGCAGGGGACGGGTTGCATCCGTGACGCCGTCGTTGCCGCCGTAAGACCATCCGTTGTTCTGAGTCATAAGTTCTCCTAGAGTCGCGCGTGTGCGTTGCCCTGGGCGCACGCTATCTTTCTACTGTAGAGGGTGTTTTATGGAGTTCTATATCTTTTCGCTGTTGGTTATCGGGGAGTTCCCTGGGAATTTCTCCCAATTTTTTCATTCAGTGCAGATTTATCGGTGTGGGGCGCTCTACCATTCCGCGAAAGTTAGCTTTATTTCCTGGGCTTTGTTCGCTACTCGCTCTCAGGTTTCTCTTGTAAAGCGCTCAGTTTTTCTCCACGGTTTACACAGCGTGACGCGCCCGCATACACAGCTTGAGCACAGGGTTGCTCCGTAATGTTGAAGGCATGTAGAGCCGACAACAAAGGCAATGGACAAAGGCAAAGGAGAAACCCATGATGATCGGAACCCTGATTTCTGTGCGATCTTGGCAAGCTCCATCGGCATCGGTGCAGGCATTGTGGCGTGTTGCTCGGGAATGGTGTACCGCCGTCATCGTGCGGAGAAAGCCGCCGAGTTGGCGCAGCCTCTAGCTCCCCAGGCGTTGACCGACGGTAGGTAGCGCATAAAGTTTGATAGTTTTCGAGTTTGATAGTTTTCCGGGGCGGGAGATGAGAGCCCTGCACCGGAAGGGGCGAGAATCCCCAGTATGTCCCGAAGGGTCGGTGTGAGGACCGGCCCGGGTGTGATAGTGAGTGAATGATGATTGATGCGGCGTGAGCCCCTGCATGAGGGTTTGCGCCGCATCGTCTTTTAACCGTGATGCGGGCGCGGGAGGCGGTGACAGAAAGAACCGGCGGAAAGCACCCGGCGCCCCGGCTACTTCCCTTTTAGTATGCGGTAAGGCGAGGGTGCTATGAGCGGCGGGAGATTAGCTGGGTTATGGTGAAGTTATGAGGATTATTTCTGCTGTTTTCGCTCTTGTTGGCGCGCTGCAGGTTATGCCTGCAGCGGTGGCGTCTTCTTTGGACGGCGCAACTCGCCTGTACGCGTTGCTTATATTTGTTCTGATCTGCGCGGTGGTAGCATTTTTTGCGTCGTTGAGCCCCTCACGCCGTCGTGCGCGTGAGATTAGGCGGCAGGTGCTACAACAGCAGCAGAACCAGGCGATGAATCAGCAGGTACCGCCCCAGCAGGCGCCTTCACAGCCTGCGCCGCAGCAGGTACCTCCGCAGCAGGTTCAGGGCGCAGTGAGCTACCCGATGCACTATCAGCCGAAGCAGGCTCAACAGGTTCAGCAGACTCAGCAGGTTCAGGTGCCCTCGCCTCAGCCTCCTCAGCCGGTGGCGGCACCTTCCCCTCTGGAGCCGATGCAGGTAGGTGGTGAGTCTAGTTCTTCTACAGCCCAGAACCATTCGGCGCAGAACCATTCAGCAGAAAGCAAAGTGCAGCAGAGCATGTCCCAGAACACCCCGGCGGAGCCTGAAGAGCGTCCGCAGCAGGAGGCTCCCGAACAGGCGCCTGAGAGCAAGCCCTCCGATCGTTTCTCTTTGAGTACCAACCACAAGCTCATTTTCCCGCTCGAGAACGCGCAGCGTAGCCGCTACCCCATGGTTCTTTCGGTCGGTACGTCTGAGGATGAGGTCTTTGCCCTACCTGCAATCAACGGTGTGCCGCAGCATCTGCTGGTCGGCACGCAAGAGAATCATGTTCCGCTGAATCAGCGTCAGCGATGGCAGCAGATCGAGATTCTCGAGAACTACCTCATGCGTGCGGTCATGAACCTGCAGACGCTGGAGCGTGCGCAGGTTTCTCCGCTGCACAGTTTCAAGGAGACTGCCCAGGCTGACCGCACGGTGCTTGCCGCCGAGCTGGAAGAAACCATCCGGGTGTCTCGGCTGAAGCTGAGCGGGGCGTTGGAGTTCTATGTATCGTTGCCGCGTTTGGCGGAGACGCCGGGCTCTTTCACTTTTGCTCGTGATCATGCGTTCTCCCTGAGTGCCACCGTCATTAGCCTGACGGAGCAGTGCTTTGAACGCACCTTCCGTTGGCGTCTGCTGGAGGATACCCTCCCGGATTCTTTGAACGACCGCCTCTACGCGGTGCGTTATCTGCGTGAGAGCGCGCAGAAGCTGGCGGCTTTTGTGGAGCTGAGCGAATTTGATCGCGCCATGCAGCTTGCTGAGACCTGGAAGAAGACGGCGCGCAAGGATTCGAATCTCGATGAGGTCAAGGTCTGGAATGAGATGACGGAAGTTGCCTTTGACGTTCTGCCCGAGTTGCGAGAGCAGGCGTTGAAGGGCGTTCAGTCTACGTTGGAGTTTAGCGAGCTTTTCTACCGTTCCAGCGAGGATGGTACGCACCGTATGCTCCGCCCGGAGCAGCTGAGCGAGTTTGAGCTCAAGGGCATGCAGTCCACGCTCGAGGAGCGCCTGGAAAAGGTGCGTCTTGAGCTTCAGGATGCGGAGTTCTGCGCCGCTGTTCTGACCCTGCAGGCGCGCGCTGTCATTGAGCTTCTCCAGGAGCTTCTGCAGATCGAGCAGGACGGCGTTCTGGCGGAGATTGTGACCGATTTGCGGGCGCTTGCTCACCACTCACCCGACCTTGCCGAGCTGCCCATCCAGACGTTGATGTTCAGCCGCGAACAGTACGCCCCCGATGGGGAGGACCTACCGACCATTGGCGAGCGCATCCGTTCCCTCTCGAGCATCCCTGAGGTTCTGGCGTTCGTCCACTACGAGGGGCCGGTGCTTCTGACGGGCGTCGCAGACCCGTATAAGGCGTTTTCCGGGGAGGGCCTCCCCGAGGGTCTGCTCTCAGAGGAGAAGAAGTTATCTTCCATGCCGCTGTCGGTGTTGCGCACCCATTCGCGGCTTCTGCAGCAGGTGCTTCGCCTGCAGAATCTACGGTTGAAGCTGGCGTGGGTAAGTAGCTGTAGCGGCTACATGCCTTGGTCCCTGGTTGATCGCCATTTCGTTGGCCCCTCTGCCGCTGATGAGGATTTGAAGGAGCTGACCGAAAATATTGAGGCGCTCGCTGAGCTTCTGGACGCCCACTCTAGCTCCCAGGTGTACAAGGGCCGCGGCGTGCCGACTACGCCCTTCCTATGGGTGCAGATGCGTAAGCAGGCAGATCGCAGTTCTAGGTTGCTGAATCATGTGCAGTTCTTGGGCTGGATGTACGCCTCGTCTTCACGAGTTCAGGTGGTGAACGGCATAGCACAGAGTATCCACGATGTTGATGCCGCGGAGGTAGTGGAGCACCTGATGAGCAATCTGAAGATTGCGCGCCGGCGCTAACTAACTGAATAGCCGGTGAGCCGGGGTCTAGCATGAGCCTAGACCCTGGCTTTCTTATATACCGGCTTTCCTGTATACCAGCTTTCCTGTATAAAGCCTGGGAAGTCGGTAAACGGTCGGCAAACAGCGGCGCAATATTCTCGTATCTGTGCGTCTGTGTGGCTGTGCCACAGCTACACTAATAATGTGACCAGCACTAAGGTGTGCGATGAACAAGCACGCCGTGAAGTGCAGGTCCGTTCATACTTCACGACAACGGAGGAAAGACCATGACCGAGCACGCCTTTGCGCGTCAGATTCGTCCCGCACGCCCTCGCCTGCGCACTATCTTGGGTGCCACAGTGCTGGCGGCAGGTCTTTCTTGTGCCCCGGTGGTTCTGCCGGCTGGTTCTGCATTTTTGAGCACGTCTGCTCAGGCTGCTGACCCGATGCAGATTACGGGCACCACCGTGTACGATTCCACGAACTCTTTGGGTGATACCGCTACCCTGAAGTCTAAGATTTCTGCTCTGTCGAAGAAGCACAACGTGGATTTGCACGTAGTGGTCATCGATAAGTTTGAGAACCCGTCTACTTCTTCGAGCTGGACGAAGGCGCTTGCCACGAAGAACAATTGGGGTTCTGCCGATGTGGTGCTGGTGATTGCTACCGAGTCTCGCCAGGCGTATTTCTTGGCGGGTAGCACGAAGACCCTGTCGAGTGATCAGCAGACGAAGGTGTACCAGAACTACATCAAACCGAAGCTGCAGAATAGCGACTATTCGGGTGCGGCTCTTGCCGCAGTTGAGGGTATCGAGGCTCAGAAGGGCGGTAGCTCTTCGGGTGTTGTATCCGGCGTGCTCGGTGTGGGTGCGGCGGCGACCGTGGGTGCTGGCGGTTACGCGATGTACCGCCGCCGCAAGAAGAAGAACGCTCAGCAGCAGCCTCAGCGTTCCTACGGTGCGCCTCGTAACTACTCCCCCATTCCGGAGGTTCCGCTGGAGGAGCTGCGCACTCGCGCCGGTAGCGCCCTGCTGCAGGCTGATACGACGATGAGCCACGCGAAGCAGGAACTGGATTTTGCGCGCGCACAGTACAGCGATCAGCAGGTTGCTGAGTTCGCCCAGGAGATTGCGCGTGCTGAGGATCTGATGCGTAAGTCCTTCCAGCGTCAGCAGCTCCTGACCGATAGCATCCCGGATACCGAGGCTGAGCAGCGTGCCTGGTTGACTGAGATTATTGATAACTCTCAGGAAGTCACCCGCATTGCTCAGGAGCAGGACGCTAAGCTGGCTCAGTTGCGCAACCTGGAGCAGGAGGCACCGCAGGCTATTGAGGCTCTGGCTCAGCGTCTGCCGCAGCTGCGTGCCTCGGTGGAGGAGATTGCCGCCCAGTACCGCGCGTTGAAGGAACGTTACCTGCCCAGCGCGCTGGAGCCCATTTCGAAGACTCCTACCCTGTTGGAATCGAACATGGTGCTGTGTGCTGCGGAGGTTGAGAAGGCTCAGGCGACCGTTGCGATGGCTCGTTCGGAGGCGGTTGCTCACCTGCGCACCGCTGAGGAAGCCGCCTCGCAGATTCAGGCGCTGGGTGCGGCAGTGAATACCCGCTCGCATGAGCTGGAGCAGGCTCAGCTGGGTCTGAGCACCGACCTGCTGAGCATTCAGCGTGACGTGGCTGAGGCGAAGAGCCTGGCTGCATCTCAGCGCCGCGATGATTTGGGTGCGGTCGCTGCCGGTATGGAGGCGGTGCTCAACCAGGTCAACCAGAGCGCTTCGGCTCGCCCGAATGACCCGCTGACTCTGGCGAACCAGCTGCGTCAGCTTTCCGCCGAGCTGGATAAGGCAATGACGAATATGCGTGCTACCCGCGAGCGTTCTCGTGCGGCTTCGCAGAACCTGGATCGTACGATGCGTTCTGCCTACGCTGCGGTGAACGGTGCGCGTAGCTACATTAATAACCGCCGTGCTGCGGTGGGCCCGATGACCCTGACCGCTGTTTCTGAGGCGGAGCGTCACCTGGGTCAGGCTCAGCGCTTGGCTTCTTCGGATCCGCTGAACGCCATGAAGGAAGCCAACATGGCGATCCAGAAGGCGACCGACGCGCAGAACCGCGCTCAGAGCGAGGTCGGCAACTACTACAACAACCAGAATGACCGCGGCGGCGGTAGCTTCGGCGGTGACCTGGCAAAGGGCCTGCTGCTGGGCGCTCTGATGACCGCAATGAACTCCGGCACCAGTAGCTGGGGTAGCAGCGGCGGCCCACAGCGGTGGCGGTAGTAGCGGCGGCAGCTGGGGCGGAGGCTTCAGCGGCGGCGGCGATTGGGGTAGCGGCGGCGGTGACGGCGGTAGCTTCTAACCGCCTCCGATGCTAACGATTCTGTCGGTCGGTTTCTGTAGGTTTTTCTACAGTCTGACCGGCGGGGTGGCTAGCTTACCTCACCGCTTTCTTCCCCAGTCGGAAAACACCTGAGGTAATTTACCAAAAGTTTAGGTTGCAGAAATCAGGCGTGCATCATTTTCACAGCATGCACCCAGAAATCTGCCACATAATTAGTTATACGGGCACGGCTCACGAGGAGCGTAGTGCTCCCCCGCAGCCCGTGAACAGAAAGTAGGAGATTATGGCTAAGCAGACCATCTTCGGCCGTATTGCACAGCTCACTAAGGCAAACATCAACGCTCTGATTGATGCAGCTGAGGACCCGGAGAAGATGCTGGACCAGATGGTTCGTGACTACACCAACAACATCCGCGAGGCGGAGGCTGCAGTAGCACAGACCATCGGCAACCTGCGACTGCTCGAAAAGGACCACGCTGAGGACGTCAAGGCCGCTCAGGAGTGGGGCACCAAGGCTCTGGCAGCTTCTAACAAGGCTGATGAGTTCCGCGCAGCTGGCGACGTTGCCAACGCTGACAAGTTCGATAACCTCGCGAAGATTGCTCTGAACAAGCAGCTGCTGGCTGAGAAGGCTGCACAGGCTGTTGAGCCTCAGCTGGCTTCCCAGACTCAGGTTGTCAACCAGCTCAAGGACGGCCTGGAGAAGATGCGCTCCAAGCTTGAAGAGGTCAAGTACAAGCGCGATGAGCTGACCGCACGTCAGAAGACTGCAGCAGCTCAGACCCAGGTGAACGACGCTCTGAAGGCGTTCGACGTTCTGGACCCGACCAGCGAGATGAGCCGCTTCGAAGAGAAGGTTCGCCGCGAAGAGGCACGCGTCATCGGTCAGCAGGAGCTGGCAGCTTCCTCCCTGGATGCACAGTTCAACACCCTGGACCAGATGGAGCGCGAGACCGAGCTGGACGCTCGCCTGGCCGCTCTGAAGGCAAAGAACGCTCCGGCAGCTCCGACTCCCCTGGCTGTGGAACTCCCCACCCAGACTCTCTAAGCCTGAGATTCTCATGCCTGGTCTAGCGCATAGCTTCTTGAGCTAAACCCATAAAGAATCCGCCCCGTTCCTGATGAGTTCAGGAACGGGGCGGATCTTTATGTGTTAAGGGGTGCGAGCTTTAGTTCGCGTAGATGTACAGGTAGCCTGCCATCGCGGAGCGGGTGACCGCATCCGAAGAGGTGGAGCCGGTACCGATACCGTTGGAGGCGGCCCACGCCAGAGCCTGGGACGCGTAGCCGCCCTGAGCCTGTGCCGGGGAGCCAGCTGCACGGTACATGAACTCAGCCATGGTGGACTCGGTGACGGCCTCCAGGGGGCGGAAGTCGCTACCGTTGATGCCCTGCTGGCTCAGCCAGAAAATCTCCTTGTACGCGGGGTGGTTCGCCGGAACATCGCTGAACGGCGAAACAGCCGGTGCGTTCACGGCGGGGCGACCAGCCACGCGGTACAGGTAGGTTGCCAGCTGCGCACGGTTGACCGATGCGTTCGGGCGGAAGGTGCCGTCCGCGAAGCCGAGCATGATGCGGCGATCAGAGTTCCAGCTGATCTCGTTGTAGTTCGGGTTTGAAGAGGACACGTCGGTGTAGCCCAGCGCGGGGGTCTTACCGGCGAAGTCCAGGGAGGACGCCAGGATGTGCGGCAGGTCGTAGTCGTGGTGGCTGAAGCCGTCAATCAGCTTCACGCGGGCGTCGGAGAAGCCAGCGCCCAGGTATGCGTTGTAGCCGGACTCGACTGCGCCTCGTGCGCTCCAGGTGACGGGGTTGGTGTTACCGGAGGTGTCCTTCGCGCCAACCCACCAGTACATCGGGGATGCCTTGGTGGTTGCGTCAGCGTCCACGGAGCCGTCCGAGTCACCGCCTGCAACCATGATGGAGCCGCCGCCGTTACGCCATGCGGTGTTGTGGTCGGTCAGCTCGTAGGTGATGAACTCGGCGCCACCGGAGTAGCCCATGGTCCACACCTGGGAAGCGTCCAGGTTGTTCTGGCTAACGAAGGACTTCGCGAAGGAGCGGAAGAACTCGCCATTAGCGTCCATGTCTTCCCACCAGGTGATGCCGTCACCGGATGCGTTGGTGTCCGGGGAGATAACCGGTACGAAGACCATGTTGCGGGCGTTAGCGATCTTGCCCATTGCCGCGAGCATACCCTCGTCGGGGGTGTAGACTTTGGACTCGTCACGCTGCCAGTAGTCACCGTCGAAGTAGAAGACCACGCCAACGGGCTTAGAGTAGTCCAGGTTGTTCGCGTACACGTGGTACTGGGAGGTGGTGCCCGCCGGGGAGGTGTAGCTCTGGTAGGTTGCGGAGCTCATGGTGCGGGCACGCTGAGTGTTCTGCTTCTGCTCAGACTTCTGTTCGCTCTTCTGCTCAGCCTTCTGCTCGACCTTGGGAGCGGCGGTTGCCTTACCCTTGGTAAGCGAGTTGCTCAGAATCTGCGAGAAGTTGTAGTCGAAGTGGCCCGAGCCGTTCAGAACGGTCGCGGAAGCGTTGGTGTAGCCGGCGTTGCGGTAGGCGTTGTAGCCGCCCTCAACGGCCCCTCGTGCGCTCCAGGTCTGCGGGTAGGTCTCGCCGGAGCCATCGTTCGAGTTTGCGTACCAGAACATGGGCTGGGACTTCAGCGCAGCCGAGGGGGTGCCCTCGTCCAGGCCGCCGCCAGCAATCATGATGGATCCGCCGCCGTTGCGCCAGGTCTGGGGCTTAGTGTTCAGCTCGTAGGTGATGAACTCAGCGCCACCGGAGTAGCCCATGGTCCACACGTTGGAGGAGTCCACACCGTTAGCCGCAATGAAGGAGGAAGCGAAGGAGCGGAAGAACTCGCCGTTACGCTCCATGTCTTCCCACCAGGTCACGCCAGCATCGTAACGGTTGGTATCCGGGGAGATGACGGGCACGAACAGCATGTTCTGTGCCGCAGCGGATGCAGCCATCTGAGCCAGTTCACCGGAGGGGTCGTAGACCTTGGACTGGTCGTTGCGCCAGTAGTCACCATCGAAGTAGAAGACCACGCCAACGGGCTTGGAGAAGTCCACACCCTCAGCGTAGACGTGGTACTGCGAGGTGGTACCCGCCGGGGAGGTGTAGGACAGGAAAGTCTGGTTGGTGCGGGTTGCCGCCACACCGGATGCCGCCTGGGCAGCCTGTGCAGGCTGAGCGGTGGGGGCAACATTCTGGGTAGCTGCGGGGGTCTGTGCAACCTGCGCCAGGGTCGGCTGAGCGGAAGGCTGTGCAGCCTGTGCCGCCTGTGCAGACTGGAAGGTAGCTGAGGGAGCAGCCTGCTGGGTTGCTTGTGCGGGCTGAGCAGCCTGTGCAGTGTAAGTCTTCTGGATGGGCTGAACCGCGGTCGTTGCGGGAGCCTGCTGCGCCTGCTTTACCTGTTCAGCCTGCTGACGGATCTGCACAGCAACCTGAGAGAGGGTCGGCTGCACGGTGGAGGTGAACAGAGACTTCGGAGCCTGGGTTGCGGTAGCTGCGCCGGGGATGTCCTGAACGACGGGTGCAAAAGCGGAAGCGGGTGCTACCAGGGTGCTACCGAGCACGGAGGGTACAGCGATGGCTGCGAGAGAGCCAGCCTTAACAGTGCGGGGGCGAAGTGCCATGGGGTTGTCCTCGTTGTTGGTGTTTCTGGGGCGTGAACGCCCGTGAGTGGTTGAGTGATAGGTGGTCTATAGGTGAGAAGCCTATAGGCGGTCGGCCCGCGGATGTGACGCCGCACGAGACGCTTCCATCAACCATCCCCGTGTGTGTTGCGGGGATGTCCTCATGTGATGGAGGGGTGCGGTGTGGATCCGGAGAGCTACGCGGCGGACCGCGGTGACCACGTACTCAAAGCTACCAGGTCAAAAAGCCTTTTCCAGCGGTTTCTTGGGGCTATTTTTGGGTATCGAACAAGATTCAATCTTAACAAGAGCTTTTTCTCAACTTCTAGCTTAACTTTAATCACCCTCAACTAGAGGTTGAATGAGCTATTTTTCCTTGATTTTCCGGGGTTTTTGAGCGTTTTTTGAAAGAGTTTCAAAAACCCTACAATTAACTTGAATGTTTTACATGTGACTACAATCACTTTCAGAGTGAATTGTTGCACTCGAAGACCATTTTCTTCCAAAAACCGCGGAATTCCGGGGCAGAACGGGTGATTTCCAAGCCCGGAATATAGGCATCTTTCGCATATTCCACTTTGAGAATGCACTTTGAGGCAAAAATATCCCCCTCGCCACTCCCCCGCTCAGGCACCCTTCGAACCCCTCGTTGGGTCCTTGAGACCCGCCCCAGAGTCTCCTTCAGAACCCCTTTCAAGCCCCATTTCAGAACCCCCAAAAGCAGCGTCTCAAGAAGGCATAACCATCCCCCAATAACCACTCGGAAGTGGCTCCGCCACCCCCATGAGCACATCCGCTTGAAGCCCCGATAGACACGCTGAGGAATACCTCGAAAGACACATCGGGAGACGTTCCGAAACCAGTCCAGGGTAACTTTCACGACGGTTCTATGAAATTCCATAAGGAGGTTCCGTGAGGAGGTTTCAAGAGGCAGGAAGATCCACCCCAAACACCCCGAAGGGGCAGCGGGCAAGCCCCTATCAGTCTCCCCGAAGCACCGCCCCAACAAGGCTCAGAAGACCCCCTCCGCAGATTACAGAAGGCAGGGGATATAAAGAAAGCCGCCCAGCAGGCGGCAGAAAGGTAGCACAAGAAGAAGAAAGGTAGGCGGCAAATGAAGACAGGTCGCCACTAGGAAAGGTGCAGGAAGGTGGCGAAAGAAGGCAGGCCGGCGGTCGGAGGGTGAGTCGGAGAGTGACAGGAGGACGGCAGAAGGAGATAGGTCAGCGGGGGGGGTACGGGTTTTGGGGAATAAAAAAACTCCCGATAGCTAAAAGCTATCGGGAGTTATCCGTTGCGGGGACAGGATTTGAACCTGCGACCTCCGGGGTCTGCATCTCTTTTTAATGAAACAGTGAGATACAGCCAAGTAATCGTTGATATTGTGCGGTAACCGTCCCCTTATCCTTCCCTAAAGATACTTGAAGTTACCGGCATATCCTCACGAAAGATAGGGAATAAGGTAGGGACTACCTTTCCTCCCTACGCCGTGCTCGGGCTGCCTCGTACAGCGTTGTGAGGTCTGACAGGTCTGAGTATGCCTGTGCGTTCACATCGACCGAGTGGCCGAGCGTTCGAGCACGCAGTAGCGCGTCTACGTCCGTGCGGTACATGGTGTTGAGGGTGGTTCTCCAGACGTGGGTGCGGTGGGTCTCCAGCAGAGGCACTCCGCAGTCGCGAGCCAGATCCTTGTAGAACGCCTTGAGAGCCTTCTGAGCGTTGTATCTGTCCCACTCGGTGTCTGGGTTGAGCGGTGCGCCCACAACGTAGGCTCCACCGACTTCATCTCGTCTACGGGTAAGGTGCTCATAGACCGCAGGCTCGACGAGAGCCGCGACGCGGGTGGTGCCTGTCTTGGCGTTTTCAGCCCGAATAATGCACGCTGGGCGGTTTTGGTCGTCGGTGATGATGTCGTCCCACATGAGAGTTCTTGCTTCGCTTACGCGCAGCCCTGTGGCCATTTGGAGCAGGGTTAGGTCGATGCAGCAGCGGTGGACGGCAACGCGGTCCTCTAGCGTGTACCTGCCTCGTTTGGGTGGTACTAGTGTGGGTGACCAGGTATTGGTCGGGGGTTGTGGGTAGAGGTCGAGGTCCTTGATGATGAGCGGACTTCTACCACCGCGATCTTCAAAGGACCTCCTGTTGACTTCTTACCGTGACGGATCATGGGGCAGCCACACACAGAGCACGATGCAGTATTCACAGGAACGAGGCAAACACGACCAACTGAAAGAGTGACTTTCCCGCACCAGAAAGCCGAAAAGTCACCCAACCAGCAACACGTAGTGTCCTATAACCCAGAAAGAAAGCTCTCCCTGGAAGCCACTGAGGCTTCCAGGGAGAGCAGTCAGAGAGTGCGAAAGACGAATACACCGCTATCAAGCGTGAGGCGGCCGATGGGGGAGTCGTAGGTGGCGAGCGCCGGATCAGAATTGCTCGGGGTGATCGCGGTAGGCATACGCCCACACTGTCACGGCGACAGTCACAGCGCGAGTCCACGCGTCACGGACAGCGTCCAGTTCTGCGCCCTCGAAGCCCTCCGCCAGGAGACGGTGCCCGACCTCCACAGTCGGCGCGATGAAGGCGAGCACGTAGCGCAGAGGCACGAATGGCGTCGAGTCCGCCCCATCCGCCGCGTTCTTCGCCGCGGTCATGTGTCGAGCTCCGATCAGGTACTGGTAGTCCAACCACGCCTGATCCCGCTCGCGCGTGCACATGTCGATGATCCACTGGGCGAATCGGGGCTTTGACGCCTGCGCGTACTCGGGGTTCGGCTGTCCATCCGGATGCGCGGAATGTGCTGCCAGGTAGGTCTTTTGAGCCAAAATCCCGCGCCACGTGTCGACCATTTCCATGGCATGCGGCGCCAGGATGGGTTCTGCTCGCGCGAGCAGCTCTGCGTCACCGGGCTGGACGTGCGCGGCGGCCTCAATCTGGCGTAGATCCTCGAGTGTGAGCGGAGACGTGGGGACGGCATCGGTGCCGTAGGTGTACCCCGACGAGTGGTCGTAAGCGGTCATGCGAACCTCCTTGAACTTATGCGTCATTGTAGAACGTGCTCTTGCTCAGGTCAAGTCCTGTGGAGTGGTGTAATCGTTTTGTGTCCTTCGGGTTGGGTTATGCGCTGAGTTGGAGTGGGGTGTCCTCCTGCCCGGTGGGTTGTGGTGTGAGTCGTGATTTGGTGAGGATGTCGAGGCTGAGGTAGCGTCGGCCTTCGGCCCATTCGTCGTTTTGTTCGGCGAGGACGGCTCCGACTAGGCGGATGATTGCTTGTCGGTTGGGGAAGATTCCCACGGTGTCGGTGCGGCGGCGGATTTCGCGGTTGAGGCGTTCATTGGGGTTATTGGACCAGATCTGGGTCCACACCCCGGTGGGGAAGGACGCGAACGCGAGGACGTCTGCCCTGGCTTGATCGAGGTGATCACACACGGCGGGGAGCTTGTCGTGGACGTAGTCCAAGAGCCGGTCGTATTGAGCGTTGACCGATGCTGCGTCGGGTTGGTCGTACACCGAGTGCAGCATCGCTTTGACGGCGGGCCATAGTGCTTTGGGGGTGACCGACATGAGATTAGCGGCGTAGTGGGTGCGGCATCGTTGCCAGGTGGCTCCGGGTAGGTTGGCGGCGATGGCCTCAACCAGGCCCAGATGGGCATCACTGGTGACCAGGCGCACGCCGGTCAGGCCTCGGGCGACCAGGTCGGCGAAGAACTCCTTCCAGGCTGGAGCGGTCTCACTGGTAGATACGCGCACCCCCAGCACTTCGCGGTGTCCGTCATTGTTGACTCCGGTGGCAACCAGAACCGCGCACGAGACGACGCGTCCTCCTTCGCGCACTTTCATGGTGAGCGCATCAGCGGCGACGAAGGTGAAAGGCCCGGCATCGTGGAGGGGCCGGTTGCGGAACTGATCCACGTGCTCGTCCAGGTCTGTTGCCATCCGTGAGACCTGGGACTTGGACAGTCCTGTGATCCCCAGGGTTTTGACGAGCTTGTCCATACGGCGTGTAGACACTCCTGCTAGGTAGCAGTCAGCGACCACTGTGATCAAGGCGCTTTCGGAGCGTTTGCGGCGTTGAAGCAACCACTCTGGAAAGTAGGTACCTGAGCGCAGCTTGGGGATCGCCACGTCAATGGTGCCGACCCTGGTGTCCAAGGGCCGGTGGCGATACCCAGGGTTAAGGGTCAAAATGTGTGTCCGGAATCGCGGATTTTCACGGATTGACCTGTAGGTTTCCGGAAAGTATATGCTCCGGAAGCATATATCTAGCCCCCGACGGGAAATCCTCGGTGTGGCAGCCGTGATGTGCTATGCGCGGCGTGGTGTGGTGTCGCAATGTCGAAGAACCAACCACGCTGCCACTGCGGCGGTGAAATGAAACGCAACGGCACCACCAGCAAAGGCACCACCAGATGGCGCTGCAAACAATGCGGCGCCTCCAGCGTCAAACGTCGAAACGACATCACCAACGCGGCAGTGTTCACCCAGTTCATCGAGCATTGCACCACCGCAATATCACTCGACGACCTAGCCAAACGAAACGGTGTTAGCCGCGCCACCATGAAGCGGCGCTTCAAGTGGTGCTGGCTCGTTGATGTGCCTGACCCCACCGCCGGCCACCACAAGCGGATCTACGACCAGGTATTTCTCGATGGCACCTACACCGCCGGTGGCTGCCTGATCGTCGCGGCGACCATCGACCACGTGATCGCCTGGCACTGGTGCAAACACGAAACCACCCGCGACTACCAACTGCTGCTTGAACGCATCGAAGCCCCACTCATCGCCGTCATCGACGGCGTACCAAGGCGCATACAGCGCAATCAAAAAAAGTGCTGGTAGACTACGAAAAATTCAACGCTGCCTCGTCCACGCCCAACGCGTGGTCCGCCGCTACACCACCACCAACCCACGCACCGATGCCGGGCGCACCATCTACCGACTTGCGCTGAAACTGACCCGGATCACCACACTGGATGAAGCCGCCGCGTGGGGTGTGCAACTGCACGAGTTTTCAACGATCTACCGGGAATGGATGAACGAGAAAAACCATGATCAAAGACCCCAAAAACAGGTGCATGGACCCGCGTGTGGACCCACCACAACGTGCGCAAAGCCTACAACAGCCTCAACCATCTTTGGCGGTCCGAGATGCTGTTTGTCTACCTCAACCCGCCAGCAGGAGTCCTTGCGCCCGAGCGGATCAAATCCACCACCAACAGCTTAGAAGGCGGCATCAACGCCCAGCTCAAACTGCTCGCCAGAACCCACCGCGGCAGATCAGGCGAACGACAACGCCGCATGCTGGATTGGTGGCTCTACTTAAAAAACGGAACTGCCTGACGATCCAGTACGAATCGCCAGGCAGTCCGACTGAGTACGAGTACAACTCGCCAAAAGTATCCACCCTGACCCAAACCGAGAACCAAGCCGACCACGAAACAGGACGCCCAGCCCTCTACGACAACGCTATCGACACCGACTACACCCACTCAATCGGCATTCAAAAAGGTCAAAATCTAACCCCCGCGACACGCCGAGCCAGACACACATTTTTGACCCTTAACCCTTTAATGGATATAATTAGACCCATGTTGATTTCAGGTACCGCTTTCTTGCGGTTGCGCACCAACCGCTAAGGCGGTTTCCTACCCCGTAGGTTAAAAAAACCGCTCCGGTCCTTTAGCCGGGCGGCTATTTGTCATGCCCGGCTCCCTTTCAAATCCAAGGAGCACACCTGATGTCTGCATACGGACACGGTACCGTCACGAGCATGGTAAAAATTTTTCTCACCAACCACAAGATCATCAACTCCATCATCGACCTTGTGAAACAAACCTCCGTACCCATCATTGAGATCGGACCAGGAAGCGGTGCCCTCACTCACCCGATAGTCCACTTGGGGAGGGCGATAACGGCAGTTGAAGTGGACGCAAAACTAGCTGCCAAAATCACACAAGAAACCTCCTCGGCGGCGGTCGAAGTGGTCCATGATGATTTCCTTAACTTCCGGTTACCCGCCACTCCCTGCGTCATTGTGGGAAACATTCCCTTTCACCTCACCACTGCCATTCTTCGAAAGTTGCTGCATGCGCCAGCATGGACTGACGCTGTACTCCTCATGCAGTGGGAAGTCGCTCGCCGCCGGGCCGGGGTAGGCGCAAGCACGATGATGACGGCTCAGTGGTCCCCATGGTTCACGTTTCACCTGGGTTCTCGGGTACCAAGGCCTGCTTTCCGGCCACAGCCAAACGTTGACGGGGGGATCTTAGTGATCCGCCGGGTGGGTGACCCGAAGATTCCGATAGAGCAGCGCAAAGCCTTTCAGGCGATGGTGCACACCGTTTTCACTGCCCGGGGACGCGGGATAGGGGAAATTCTCCGAAGGGCAGGGTTGTTTTCATCACGTTCAGAGACACAATCATGGTTGCGCTCGCGAGGAATCGACCCCGCAACCCTACCTCCCAGATTGCACACCAGCGACTGGATCGATCTCTTCCAGGTGACTGGTTCCTCTTCACCGCGCCATCGGCCCATTTCACCATCGGGAAGTAGTCAACGACCTCCTCAACGGAAAAATCGAGGCCGGCGGCGTTAATCCCCACCAAAACCGAAATCCACCAGTAGTACTAAAAGGGCTCTTCCGGTTTTAGAGTGCATTGATTAGTTCGCCGGGGGTTCGGGCGTGGCACAAGATATTGGGGTCCTTGGCTTTGTAGGAAAAAGGTATCTAATCCATCCGTACAAAACTAAGGACCTACTGTGCAGCCTAACGGAAATGTCATCGTCGATACCATCTGCCGCACCGCAAAACTAGGAACTACTATCACCGGTGCCACAGAAAACGGGCTCTTCATAATTGGGGGTGTAGTTGGGGTCTGAATCCGCCGGTTTCGAGGAGGCAGCGGGTGATGTAGTGGGTGAGGTTACGGAACCCGAGGGCGGAGCCGCGTAGGTGTTCGAGGCGTCCGTTGATGGCTTCGGTAGGGCCATTGGAGGTGTGGGGGTGGTCGAAGTAAGCCAGGATGTCCCCGGCTCGGCGTTTGAGTGTCCTGCCCAGCGTGATGAGCTCGGTCAGACCCCTCGGTACACGCGTGGAGGTCAGGGTGTTGATTTCGGCTTCCATCAGGGCCTACCCGCGTCCGTGTCGGGCGCGCGGTAGGCGTCGATGATGTTCTGGTAGGCGCTCCAAGTGACCTCGAGCGCGACGTGCTCCTCACCGGAAAAACAGGTTGAGTAGTTGGTGCTGCTGGCGTGGCGTGAGCAGGCATGAGCGGGTGTGTAACATCCTGCGGGTACTTTGTACAGGGGGTCGGTGGCACGCCCGCGCCGGTGGTGGAGTTCTTGCTGAATGCGTCTGCGACACTCATCCAAGGCGTTGCCAGCCAGGTGCACGACGTGGAAGGGGTCCATGACCGCCCTCGCGCCGGGGAGTTCTTCAGTGGCTGCGCTTTTGAACCCGGTGAATCCATCCATCGCGACGATCTCGATGCGGCTTCGCCACGTGTCGGGGCGGGAGTACCAGCCAGGTTTTGAAGACCTGCTTGGAGCGACCCGGGACCATGTCCAAGAGTCGGGAGGGTACGCTGCGTTCTCGGATGGGTGTCAAGTCCAAGATAACGGTGACGTATTTGTCTCCGTAGGGGTGTGGCGCCACACGTGTTCATCCACCCCGATGACACGCACGCCATCGAACCGAGTTGGATCATTGATCAGTAGACGCTGGCCTTCACCCAGGACAGCGGTGTTGGCGGTATTCAGGACACACCGAGGTACTGGGAGATACGCGCCACCGTCAAATGATGAACGACCAGCCCAGTGAGCGCCCAGCGCACCGCCGCACGCGAGAGCTTGGCGCGCGGATCGTACGCTTGGCTCATATCTTGACGCCACACATGGGCGCACTCCTGGCACCGGTAGCGGCGCACGCTCACGTGCAAGATCGTGGGGCGCCACCCGTAAGGCTCGTGCGCCAAGCGCCTGATCACCGTGTCACGCGACTCGCCCTGGCATCCGCAGCGTCGACACCACCGGTCCTCACCAGCAATCCGGCAAGCCAACACTGCATGGTCTGGTCACATGCGCTGGTACGTCACTTCCAGTACCAGGTCATCCAGGCGCGTGAACGCGCTCAGGTCAGGGCGATCAAAGATAGTATTAGTATGTCGAGGTCTTTCAGATGGACGGTGTAGCAATCTCCATCATCGGAAGACCTCGACCCCTACCCACTACGACACGCCCAACCCCGCCCACAACACCTACACCCTCAAATGCGAAGAGCCATTAAATCTTCCTTACTATATTCCATTGTTACCCTCCATAACTTCTGATTGTTGCCGTCTTGACGATTATGTATCTTTACATTACCTTCTGAAACATATGGCGCACCTTGTCCAGGCGGCTGTTTGGACGGCGGGGCTGGATGACCGGCTGACCGACAACGGTACTGATATCCTTTCAGCTCTGTAAGGCATACGCTCCGCCCGTTGGTGTAAAAGTACCAGATCAGTACGGTATGCCTGTATACAGCGGGCGAGAATCTCGCCAGTAAAGACAACTTCATCCTTTTTTACCTGGGCCGTTTCGATGGTGGCACAGTATTTCGGTGCATCATGATAAGCCCTGGAAAGGTATTCCTGGGGCGCATAGAGGATGAAGGAGAGATAAGGTTCCAGCAGCTGCGTCCCCTGATTCCTTCAATGCCTGTTCCAATACAATCGGAGTACGTGAGCGGAAGTCCGCCGGCGTGCTGACCGGACTGTAATAAAGCCCGTATTCAAAGCAAATCTTACAGTCCGTTACGTTCCAGCCGAACAAGCCCTGCTCCAGCCCGTAACGGATACCATCCCTGACAGCGTTTTGAAAACTCTGGTTCAAGTATCCCAGCGAAACCCGGCTCTCGTATTGTACACCGGAGCCAAGCGAGAGTGGTGTAACAGACAGTCCTATGGATGCCCAAAACGGGTTGGGTGGCACCTCGATATGGATGGTGTGGCTGGCTGCTTTGAGCAGTAGCTCCATATAAATGACGGAGGGTTCCTTTACCACTGTTTCAAGCTTGTATTTTTTTCCGACAACAAAGCGGAAACAACCTCCAACTGCACCCAGTACAAAAAAAGAAAGAATGATCTCATGGGTGATGGAATCCACTTCGCAACGCAAAAAGCGGGTCAGTATCCGCAAGTTGCGTAAGAGCGTCCAGCAGCCGTTCTCTTTGCGCTGCCGTTTTCGGCGCAATCGTCGTCCGCAGCATGGGGAGGGGTCCTCGCGCCACCTTTTACGAGGGAGCCGGGTTTGGTCCCCTAATACATCGTTTAACCTCACGCTGTCGCTGGGAAGGATAACAATTTCACCCTGATAAGCGGTGTCTGTCCGAACAATTTCCCCTTTGGATGGAATACGCATCTCTGTGATTTTTCAGCTTTTTCTCTCCCAGTACAGTACCGTATCCCGCAGGCGCAGCGTTCCGCTGTATAACCGTGAGATAGACACGCCGCTGGTACCGCAATCGGTGTACTCAACCTTGAAAAACGCTGCCGCATAGGGCGGCGCCCCCTGTTCCCCAATCGGTTGGAACAGCCCTGTCACCGCATCCATCAACGGTTGAATGCCAAAGTACATTTTTGGCGCTGCCATGATAGACTGGGAACAGGGAGGCGTCTTGAACCCGCTGCTGTTCCTCCCGCGCAAGTTTTTTTCCCGGCTGATTGGTTCTCCTGCGATATACTTTTTCCAATAATTCATCGTTATTTTCGATGACCGCATCCCATGCTTCTATGTCGGTATTTTCCTCCAGGACTATTTCCGGGGACAACGACACCGTCTGCTTGATGATAATATCGGCGGAGAGCTTATCCCGAACAGACTGAACCACGCTCTGCAAATCAACGCCAGCCTGGTCGATCTTGTTGATAAAGATAACGGTGGGAATGTTCATTTTCCGCAGGGCATTGAACAGAATACGGGTCTGGTACTGCACGCCATCTTTAGCGGAGATCACCAAGATGGTACCCATCTAAAACAGCCAAAGAGCGGTACACCTCCGCCAAAAAAATCCATGTAGTAGGGCGTATCCACAATGTTAACTTTTACATCTGTGCCACTGGAAGGAAGTGACTGCCGCTTGAATGGTAATCCCACGCTGCCGCTCCAAAAAACATGGTGTCCGTCCTCGTTGTCCCTTTTTTTCGACGCTCCCCGGTTCTGAAATGGCTCCGCTGGCATATAGCAGGCTCTCCGTCAAGGTCGTCTTTCCAGCGTCTACATGGGCAAGAATTCCAATATTGATTATTTTCATGTGATTGTCCTCCCTTTACAGCCCCAAAGGGCATAAAAATCCCCAGCAGTAAAATACTTTTACCACTGGGGATTATAAGTTGCGGACATACACATATACAGCATACACCTGTTTGTGATTGCTGTTTTTGGGGATATGTCAAAATTGATAAGGCAAAAGTATTCTTAAATTGGGTACAAAAAACTAAGCCCCTACAAAAGGAGCTATCATAATCCTTTGTTCCCACTATTTGATTATAGTTTTATTTAAGAATACCTTGCCGCATATTTTTTACTCCTTTTCTGGATTAAATCATTGTATCACATCAGTTTTAGGAAAGCAAGTAGGTCAAGTCCTGTGGAGTGGTGTAATCGTTTTGTGTCCTTCAGGTTGGGTTATGCGCTGAGTTGGAGTGGGGTGTCCTCCTGCCCGGTGGGTTGTGGTGTGAGTCGTGATTTGGTGAGGATGTCGAGGCTGAGGTAGCGTCGGCCTTCGGCCCATTCGTCGTTTTGTTCGGCGAGGACGGCTCCGACCAGGCGGATGATTGCTTGTCGGTTGGGGAAGATTCCCACGGTGTCGGTGCGGCGGCGGATTTCGCGGTTGAGGCGTTCATTGGGGTTATTGGACCAGATCTGGGTCCACACCCCGGTGGGGAAGGACGCGAACGCGAGGACGTCTGCCCTGGCTTGATCGAGGTGATCACACACGGCGGGGAGCTTGTCGTGGACGTAGTCCAAGAGCCGGTCGTATTGAGCGTTGACCGATGCTGCGTCGGGTTGGTCGTACACCGAGTGCAGCATCGCTTTGACGGCGGGCCATAGTGCTTTGGGGGTGACCGACATGAGATTAGCGGCGTAGTGGGTGCGGCATCGTTGCCAGGTGGCTCCGGGTAGGTTGGCGGCGATGGCCTCAACCAGGCCCAGATGGGCATCACTGGTGACCAGGCGCACGCCGGTCAGGCCTCGGGCGACCAGGTCGGCGAAGAACTCCTTCCAGGCTGGAGCGGTCTCACTGGTAGATACGCGCACCCCCAGCACTTCGCGGTGTCCGTCATTGTTGACTCCGGTGGCAACCAGAACCGCGCACGAGACGACGCGTCCTCCTTCGCGCACTTTCATGGTGAGCGCATCAGCGGCGACGAAGGTGAAGGCCCGGCATCGTGGAGGGGCCGGTTGCGGAACTGATCCACGTGCTCGTCCAGGTCTGTTGCCATCCGTGAGACCTGGGACTTGGACAGTCCTGTGATCCCCAGGGTTTTGACGAGCTTGTCCATACGGCGTGTAGACACTCCTGCCAGGTAGCAGTCAGCGACCACTGTGATCAAGGCGCTTTCGGAGCGTTTGCGGCGTTGAAGCAACCACTCTGGAAAGTAGGTACCTGAGCGCAGCTTGGGGATCGCCACGTCAATGGTGCCGACCCTGGTGTCCAGGGGCCGGTAGCGATACCCGTTGCGCCTGGTGTGACGCTGCGGATCTTGTTGACCCCACTGGGCCCCGCACACCGCATCAGCGTCCGCTGATAACAACGCGTTGATCACGTGCTGGAGCAGGGAACGCATCAAATCTGGGGATGCCTGGGATAACGCCTCGCCAAGCAGGCCAGCAGGGTCGATAATATGAGGAGCGGTCATCGTTGTGCCTCCAAATCGTTTCGAGTCAGAAGTAGAGAGCTTTCTCGAAGGATCACACGGTGACCGCACCCATATCAAACGAGCCGACCACCACACGGTTACACCACTATGCGGGACGCTACTCTTTCACCGCTTAGTTACCGCCTGTTTGAGGCTAAGCGGTATATCGAAAACGTTGGTATATCAGTCAAAACATGGTGTGTTGCCGCCTCTACCGCCTAATTTCTAAAAAGTGTACACGCGAGTGTTCATCTTCCTACATATGCGTGTGTATATATAAAAGTTTTCGGTTTTAGGCGGTGAAGGCGGTAAAGGGTTGGGATTCGGTTGAGATACGAGGGAAAATGCTATACCGCTTTTGCATTTTCAGGCGGTAAACAGCCGGTATCAACGCCGATTAGGCGGTGAAAATCCTCCTCTGCAACCTCCCTCCCACGAGATCATGCACGAGCGAAGATAGTCATACGCCCCGAAGGGGCGTTGGATGATAGTCCTCGATGTTGGGTGATAGTCCCCCCTCCCCCCACCTCGACGACGGGCCTGAGTTTGGCTGAAAGGTAGGGAATAACATAGGGATTCGGTCTCGTCAGGGCAAAACAAAACCCGGTATCTCAGCGACTTTTCGTTGAGATACCGGGTTTTTCTGGTTGCGGGGACAGGATTTGAACCTGCGACCTCCGGGTTATGAGCCCGGCGAGCTACCGAACTGCTCCACCCCGCGGCGACTCATATAACTATACAGACCCGAAACCGGGCATGCAAGCCAAAAACGCGATTTGTAACCAAGCACACAAAAATAGAGGCTGTGGGTCAATAATAGGGGCTACGGGGCAGTACCAGGGGTAGAACGTACAGGAACGGGGTGGAAGCGATTGCTTCCACCCCGTTCCGCCAGAGACCGCTAGAGGTAGCCAGTAGGAGCCATACCCAGCGCAGGCTCCGGTTCTAGAGCGAGGACGCTAGACCCGGGCCCCAAGCGCCTAGTGGGTGTACTCCCCCACTACCTCAGCACCTTGTACTTCCACGGCACCTTGTACTTCACAGCACCTTAGCGAGAAGCCGAGGCGCTGGCGCTAGGCTTAGCGCTAGACGCTGCGCTCGGAGCCGCAGAGGCACTGGGCGCTGCCGATGCAGAAGCCTTAGCAGAAGCCGCGCTCTGCGCCTCCTCAGCCTCCAGAGCCTTCTTCACGGCTGCCTCCAGACGCTTCTGAGCCTCACCGTAGGCAGCCCAGTCGCCCTTCTTCATCGCCGCATCAGCATCGGTCATCGCCTTCGAGGCATCCGTCAGAGCCTGCTTCAGCTCCGAAGACTGCGAAGCAGAAGAACCTCCGGTCGAAGCGCCCGAAGTACCCGAGGAGCCAGAAGCCGAAGGCGAGGGGCTAGCCGACGCCGAACCGTCCAGCTTCGCACCCGAAGAGCCACCGAACACCTGGTTCAGCGCCTCCTCCAGAGTCGGAGCGAAACCGACCTTATCGCCGAAGCTCACCAGCACACGCTGCAGACGCGGGTACTTAGCGTCACCGCTCGACTGCACGTACACCGGCTGAACGTACAGCATGCCGCCGCCCACCGGCAGAGTCAGCATATTGCCGTTAATAACCTCAGACGAACCGCGGCGCAGCAGGTTCAGCTGGTTCGACACCTCAGCATCAGAGTTGAAAATGTTCTGAGCCTGGCCGGGGCCGGGAACCACCGAAGAACGCGGCAACTCCAGCAGGCGTAGCTTGCCGTAATCAGCACTACGCTCGCCGTCCTTACCGGTACCGGCATCACCATTAGCGGCAAGGAAGCCGTACATCACGTTACGAGAGTTCGAATCGCTCTGCTGAGGAATGAACGTGGTCGTCAACGAGAAGTGCGCACGAGAATCCCCGGGCATCTGCAAGGACAGGTAGTAGGGCGAAATCGGCTGGTTACGATCATTGGTCGGGTCGTTCGGAATCGACCAGACATCGTCACCGGCGTAGAAGCTATTCGCGTTCGTCACGTGGTACTTATTCAGCATGGTGCGCTGAACATTGAACATGTCAGTCGGGTAACGCACGTGGCTCATCAGCGAAGCGTTCATCTCACGGTAGCTCTTCACCGTGCCAGGGAAAACACCCTGCCACGCCTTCAGCACCGGGTCCTCCTCATCCCACGCGTACAGGGTTACCGAACCGTCATACGCGTCCACGGTAGCCTTCACCGAGTTACGGATGTAGTTCACCGAGTTAGAACGTTGAGCACCCGCAGCGGTTGCCGCATCCTGGGAGCTACCCTGCGCGTAGGGGAACTGATCGCTCGTAGTGTAAGCATCCACAATCCACTGCACGCGGTTATTCACAATCGCCGGGTACGGCTTAGAATCCACGCTCAGGTACGGCGCCACCTTACGCACACGATCCAGCGGGTTGCGTTCGTACAGAATCTGCGAACCCTCACGCACCGCATCCGACAGCAGAATGTCAGAAGACTGGAACTTAATCGCATACGAGATACGGGCCAGCATCGAATCAACGCGAGGACCACCATAACCGGCGAAAGTGTACTTCGCGTCGGAGGAGTTGGTCTCCTCAGCAGAAAGCGGACGGTCCAGCTCCAGGGTGTCGCCCTTACCGCCCACAATCGAATACTCCGGCGAGCTCATACCAAAGTAAATACGCGGCTCATAATCCTCACTCAGAGTACCGGTCGCCTTAATGCCGGACTGCAAGAACTTCGGGTTACCCGCAGAATCCACCTGGTTACCGTACGCGGCAATCACACCGTAACCGTGGGTGTACACCACGTGGCGGTTATACCAAGAATCGCCACTCGTCTGCGCCGGGTTCAGCTCACGAGCAGCCAACACCGTATCCTGCGTGGTGTTACCCACCGCATAGCGGTCCACCGACAGCTGCGAATCAAAACGGTAGTACGGGCGGAACTGCTGCATCTGCGCAAACGCCGAGGACACAACATTCGGATCCAACAGGCGGATATTCGCAATGGTTGCGCTCGAAGAGCTCAACGCACCGGCACGGGTATCAATCGTCGCGTCATACGGGGTGGTCTCAATCTTATCCAGACCGTACGCGTAACGGGTCGCATCAATGTTGCGCTGAATGAACTTCGACTGAGCACCCTGCTCATTCGGAACCACCTGGAAACGCTGAACAATCCACGGGTACAGGCCGCCAGCAACCAGAGCAACAACCACCAGCATCGCGGTGCTAATCAGCGGCAGACGCCAACGATTCATCGAAGCAGCCACCACGAACATAACAGCCACCAGCAGCGCAGAAATCGCCAGAATAGCGTTCACCGGGATCGACGAGTTCACGTCCGTGTACATGGCGCCAGCCCAGCGACCCACCTGCTGCTGAGTCGACGAATAACGATCCAGCCAGAAGCTCACCGCACGAGTCAGCAAGAACGCAGCCGCCACAATCGCAGCGTGACGACGGAACGCCACGGTAGTGCTCACACCGCCAGGCTGCACCTTAATACCGCCGTAAAAGTAGTGCATGAACACGCCCGCGAGCGCCGACAGCACCACAGCGGAGGTCAGCAGAGTCACCACCATGCGGAAGAACGGCAATGCAAACAGGAAGAACCCGTAATCCAGACCGAACTCCGGGTCAGTCTTACCGAAGGACTGCTGGTTGAAGAAAAGCGCGACGGTGCTCCACTGAGTCATCGTCGCCGAAGCAATGAACAGACCCAACAGCAGCGGAACCGCAACCAGCAGAACCTTACGCGCCTTATCCACGCTCTCGTGGTAGCGGCGCATGCTCTCCTCAGCACGCTGCTGACCAAACACGTCACGCAGCATCTGCTCGGCCGCATCCGTGCCGCTCGTCGGCACGCTCTGGTCCGGCTTCGGCGCCTCCTGCGGCTTCTTCTCGGACGCCGGCGCCACATCAGCATGACGGACCGCATAGGACATCGAAGCCCACAGCGGCACAGCAATCACCACGGCAGCCACCACAAACACGGCCGCCTTCAACAAAATCTGGGTAGTGAACACGGTGCTATAACCCAGCTGATCAAACCACAGCCAGTCCGTGTACACCTGGGACGCACCCACAAAAGCAGCAATGAGCACCGCCACCACAGCAATCGTTGCCCTCAGGGGGCTACGGCGCTTGGGCGTTGACTTCTTCGGCTTGGGATGCGCAGTGCTATTGGTCGACTCAGACACAATTCCTCGCTCATCATACGTTCAGAGAAAATAACTGTCTTTAAGTATCTCAGAGGTACAGCAGAAGGGCAGAACCTCGTAGAAGCTCGGGGCGAAATATGACCGGGTTGAGAGGTTTTGAGGCGCGAAATGATGAGATGAGGGGCGCTGATGAGGACAGAGAAGAGGGCAGAGAAGAGGATGCAGAACAGCCCCGGTACCTTATGAACTGCCTCCCGTTTCTTGGACAACGAAAATAAAGTCCAAGAAACAGGAGGCTTTTCATGTCTATAAATCTGGGAATGAGACACGATCGTTTGCTTCGGAAACAGGCAGCGCAAATGTTTGAGAAAGGATTAGGCTATGGTCTGACCGCCAGCAGGCTTGGTGTGTCTGCCGCGACTGTGAGAGAGTGGCAGAAAATGTACCGCGCAATCGGGAAGGACGGGCTTCTTGCCATGGGAATAAAACACACCAAATACGACTATGAAACCAAGGTCGCCGCAGCGGCGGCCGTGGTTGACGGTGGGATGAGCAAGCCTGAAGCGATGATGCGCTTCGGTATTGCAAGCGCAACACCGTTGAAGCAGTGGTGCAGGCTATACCGTGAAGGCGGCGCGCAAGCGCTTAAGCCTAAGCCCAAGGGCAGGCCGAAGGGGTCGGTGCGGGCGGTGCCGCCAACGCGTGAGGAGGAACTTGCCGAGCGTGTGCGCAAGCTTGAGGCGCAGGTGGCGTACCTAAAAAAATCGATTGCCCTGAAGGCGCAGAAGCGCTCCCAAACCGGGACAAAGCCCTAGTGGTCGCTGAGCTTTCAGGGCAGGGACACGCGGTGCGTGATCTCCTCGAAGCTGCTGGTCTTGCCAGGTCGAGCTACTACTACGCGTTGGCTCATCCCCAGCAGCCAACCAGAGTGCAGCTACGTCCCAAGGTCGCACAGATCTTTTCACGTACCCCCAACGGGTGCGGTCACAGGCAGGTAGCTATGTGTCTGCGTGCTGAGGAAGGGGTGCGCATTGCCGATAAGACGGTCTTGAAGATGATGCGTCAGATGGGGTTGCGCTGCGGTATACGCCGTGAGAGGCCCTACCGCAGGTACAACTCCTACAAGGGGGAGGTGGGGCAAAGTTTTGAGAACGTCATCGGTCGCGATTTCACGGCGACTGGTCCTTGGCAGAAGTTGGGTACCGATGTCACTGAGTTTAAGCTTTCCTTTGGTAAGGCCTATCTCGCTCCGGTTTATGACTTTGCTAGCAAGGAGATTGTTGCCCATTCTATCTCGATGTGCCCTAATCTTGCCCAGCAGCAAGAGATGCTTCAGATACTCATGGAGGCCAAACCCGAGGGAGCTAAGCCGATTTTGCACTCGGATATGGGGTGGCAGTATCAGCACGAGACCTACATTAGTACGCTCGCTGAGAATGGTTTTATCCAGAGCATGTCACGCAAGGGAAACTGCATCGACAATGGCGCCACTGAGCAAGTCTTCGGACACCTGAAGGACGAGTTTTTTCGTGGCCAGGACTGGCAGAGCTTTGAGAGTTTCAAGGTTGACCTTGATGCCTATATCACGCACTGGAATACGGTAAGGCGTCAAGTAAAGCTTAAGGGCCTGACTCCGGTAGAGTACCGGGTTCAGGCCCTGAGGGAAGCCGTGTAGCGGCTAGTATTTAATGCGTCCAAGTTTCGGGGCGCAGTTCATTAAGGTACCGGGGCTGACTTCTACGTTATACGGGTTAGAACCTCGCGGAGAGAAACGTTACGTTAGGAACCGCAACGGGGCAGGGAATCATCCGGGGTGCCGGACTTAATCGCCTCCACCGTCTTCACCGCCTCATCCAGGGTCGACACCGGCACAACCACCATCGTGCCGCGCACCTGACCGGCGTGATAGTAGTTGAACAGGTCGGGGTCCTGCGCCTGCATCTTCACAATCGACTCGCAGTTCTCCTTCGGCGCCAAGAAATAACGCGCACCGTAACGGCCCGTCGCCAGAATCTTGTACTTGATACCGCCAATTGCGCCGACCTTACCGTCAGCATCAATCGTGCCGGTACCCGAAATGTAGCTGCGGTACGGGTCGCCTCCGGCATCCTCATCGGCGAGCAGAGTACCCTCGCTCAGCTTATCGACCGTGCCCAGCGCCAGCATCAGACCCGCGCTCGGGCCGCCCACACCATCCAGGTTGTACTGCACGTGCGCCGGCAGGTCATAGCTCTGCTTCAAACCCGCGCCCAGAATCCAGCGGCTATCATCACTCGAACGAACCGGGGTCAGCTTAAAGGTCTGCTGCTTGCCGTCACGTTCCACGGTCACATCAATCGGCGAACCGTTCGAGGCGTTTACCGCCTTCGGAACGTCGGTGAGGGTCTCAATCTGCTTCTCCCCCACCTTCACGATGCGGTCATCAGCCTTCAGCGCGCTCGCCGCCGGGGAACCCTCCACCGTGGAAAGCACCTGAACCTTCTCGGTCACCGCCATCTTCAGCTGACGCATCGCCGCGACCTTCGCCTGAGTCTGCGAATCAGCCATCTGCGCACCGGTCGCCGCCGTCGCCTGCTCATGGCTCACGTGCGGGTACAGGGCATCGGTCGGCACCACGAGGCTGCGGTTACCGTCAAACGCCAACCAGCCGTAGAACGCCTCCGCGCCGGACAGCTCCGTGTACGGGCCACCCGAAACCGACACCGTGGTCATGTTCATCTTGCCGAACGTCTTATAGCTGGGCGCGCCAGAAACCTCAATGACGTCCTTCTCCTGGTACGTTCCGAGCACGTCAAAGAGCGGGCCGGGGCCCTCCTTCACATAGGAACTGGGCAGAACAAAAGCACCAGCCAGCAGGGCGCACGTCGCCACAGCGCTCACCGAACGCAAGTTCACGCGGCGCGGCGCAAAACGCGAACGGCGCTTAGCCGCTTTCTCATTACTCTTCACGCTCGCGGAGGCGGCGTTCGGCTGCTGCTCAGCATCAGGGGTGGACTTAGTCATGGTTTCTACAGTACCGGATAAACCGGCTTTTCAGCACGCGGGCGGGCACCCTAACCCCGCCAAAAATAGAGCAACCACGGGGCGTTTACTCTCTTGCCCCCGCTCTTGCCCCCGCCGCGCTGTGTCAGCACCCGACGGTGACAGCGGCACGAAAAAGCTCCCAAACCCCGGCGACAGAGACAAGCTTGTGAGCCCTCAGCTGATTAAGCCGCATCCACAGCGGTGGCGCGGGAAATTCTCAGCAAAAATCGGTAGGCTGGACAGCGAGCGGGCCAGCTACGCCCACCCCCGGATTACGAAAGGCTTCACATGTCTGAGAACCCCACCGGCGGCGCCTCCAACGAGCGCGACCCCCTCGAAGAATTCATTAAGAAGATGCAGGAGCAGGGCTTCGACCCCTCCGCAGGGGCAACCGGCCAGGGCGGCAAGGGCACCTCCTCCAACGCACAGAACCCCTTCGGCGCGCTCTTCGGCGAAGGCGGTCAGAACCCCTTCGGCATCAGCATCGACCCCGAAGACCTGAAGAACATGGGCATGGGCTTCGACCCCGCCATGATGCAGAGCATGTTCGCGCAGGTACAGGCAATGTTCTCCGGCGCGGGCGCATCCGACAGCCCCAGCGGCGTGAACTGGGATAACGTGAAGAACCAGACCCGCCAGATGCTCGCATCCATGGGTGAAGACCCCTCCGTACCCGAAAACCTCAAGCGTGCAGTGGAAGACGCAGCGAACCTCGCCGACCTCTGGCTGGACGCCGTAACCACCGTTGAACGCCACAACCACCCGGTGCAGGCATGGTCCAAGGCGGAATGGGTTGAGCATTCCTTCGACTCCTGGCGCGAAATGGTCGAGCCGGTCGCAGCCGAAGTCACCCAGTCCATGGTCATGCCCGGCGCACCCGAAGACGTGCCCGAAGAGATCTCTCAGATCCTCAACAGCGGCTTCTTGAATAACATTGGTTCCGTGATTTTTGGTGCGCAGATGGCGCAGGCGCTCGCGCAGCTCGCCGGCGAGGTCTATTCCTCCACCGACGTGGGCTTCCCCCTCGCGCCCGGTTCCTCCGCGCTGCTGCCCAACGGCTACCAGCAGCTCGCCGAGAGCATCGAGGTGCCCCCGCAGGAGGTCCTGCTCTACCTTGCCGTGCGTGAATCCGCGCTGATCCGTCTGCACAAGGCAAACCCCTGGCTGCGCGAAGACCTGGTCCAGCTCGTAGCGCGCTACGCCCGCGGCATCCGCGTAGACATGAACCGCATGCAGGACGCCGCATCCCAGGTGGACATGAGCAACCCCGACGCCGTACAGGAAGCATTCGAAGGCGGCATGTTCAGCCCCCAGCGCACCGAAGACCAGGAACTGGCGGTACAGCGTCTGGAGGGTCTGCTCGCCCTCATCGAAGGCTGGGTATCCGTCGTAACCGAGGACGCGACCCGCAACCTGCCCAAGGCACCGCAGCTGACCGAAATCATGGCGCGCCGCCGCATCGACGGCGGCCCCAGCGAGCAGGTCTTCGAGAACCTGGTCGGCCTGGAACTGCGCCCGCGCCTGGTGCGTGAAGCACAGCAGTTCTGGCGCTGGTACGAAGAATCCCACGGCATTGAGGCACGCGACGGCCTCTGGGACACCCCGGAGACCCTGCCCACCCCCGCCGAGCTGGAAGACTTCACCGCATACGATGCGCGCATGAACGAAATCAGCCTGGACGACGTGGACTTCGACTCGGAGCTGCAGAAGCTGCTGGACGGCGGCTTCGGCAACGCGCCCGAAGAGAAGTAAAGCTGAGCAAAGTAAAGCTGAGCGAAGTAAAGCTAAGCGTTAACAAGTAAATAGCTGACACTCGAGCGGGGGTGGCTTGTGAATGTACAAGTCACCCCCGCTCGAGTGTTTCGTTTGGTTTTTGATTCTTTGATTTTCGGGAAGCGCGTTAGCCGGTTGGATTTTAGCTGGCTGGATTTTAGTCCGCGCTGTTTTCGCCGCGCTCGCCCTCAGCACGCGAGCGCCCCAGCGCGTACCCCTCCAGGTAGGCCTGCGCCCGCAGCAGCTGCGGGTAACGCGACTCCAGGGCACGGAACGCCGCCGAATGGTTCGGCTGCAGCAGGTGGCAGAGCTCGTGGTGAATCACCGAATCCAGCACGTACTCCGGTACGCCCTGCAGCTCCGATGAGATACGAATCTGCGTGTTCGCGTAGGTTGCCGAACCCCAGCGCTGACGCTGGTTGCTCACCCAGCGAATCGACAGCTTCTCGAGCCTGCCCGCGGCAACCAGCTCCGGCAGGTTCTTCTGCGCCAGGTACAGGGCGCGGGAGCGCAGGTACTCATCCGTGACCGTCAGCTGCGTGGCACGCTCACGGCGGGCGGCACGACGCTGAATGCGCGGCAACAGGCGGGCAATATGCTCGTCAATCTCTTCGCTCGTACTCGCGGCGGGAATGAGCAGGCGGTAGGCGGGGCTGCCGTGCTCGTCCACGCCGTCGCGCTGCATGCTGATGGTGCGGGTGCGGCGCGCCGAGCGGACCAGCTCAATCTGCGGGCGGTCCTCGGTGGCGGGCAGAATCTCACGCTTAAAACGCTGAGCCATAGTCTCCTCTTCCCATCGACGAACGGCGAGCCTGCGCCGAGCGGGGCTGTGTCGAACGAGCCTGGCTATACGACGAGCCGGCGCTCTCAGTCCTGCGGCGGCGCTTCGCCGGATCAATATCGTCCAGGAAACGCGAACGCTTACGCTGACCGCGACCACCCACGGTGCGGGTCATCGTCCAGGTCAGCCACAGGTACTTGCGGGCGCGCGTAATGCCCACGTACAGCAGGCGGCGCTCCTCATCCACCTCATCCGGGGTAGTCGCAAAGGTGATCGGCATGAGGCCCTCGTTCAGGCCGCACAGGAACACGGCGTCCCACTCCAGACCCTTAGCCGCGTGCAGGGAGGCGAGGGTTACGCCGTTGACCTGCGGCGCGTCGTTGAATTCGCTGCGGTGGTTCAGGGTCGCCACGACCTCGTGCATGGTCAAAGGTAGCGGCTCGGGCACGCCCGGGCGCGGGTTCGCGCGGTGCTCTTCCAACTGCTCCTGGCGATTCTGCGCCATCATGTCCACCATGTGCACCAGGGCGGCGAGGGACTCCCACTTCTGGCGGGTGGCGCCTCCGGAAAGGGGGCCCTCCTCCTTGTAGCCGAGGCCGCCGAGCACATCGCGGGTGTAGCGGGTGACGTCCTCGGTGCCGTCCGTGGACTTCGCCGAACCGCGCAGGGCGAGCATCGCCTGCTTAACCTCGGGACGTTCAAAGAAACGCTCCGCGCCGCGCAACTGGTACGGAATATGGGCGGTAGCCAGCGCCGACTCAATCGCCGCCGATTGCGCGTTCGTGCGGAAGAGCACCGCAATCTCCGCAGGCGGCACACCGTCCTTCTCAATCAGGTCGCGGATATCCTCGGCAATACCGGCCGCCTCCTGTTCATCATCCGCGTAGCCGAACCACTCCACGTCCACGCCGGGGCCGCGCTGAGACATCAGCTCCAGCGGCGGCGCCCACGAATGAGGGCTCGAATCGGGGTGCGGGCGACGCGCCGCCAACAAACGGTTCGCCAACTCCACCACCTGCGAATGGGAACGGTAGTCGCGGGTCAGCTTCACCGTGTGCGCGCCACGGTACCGGCGCGCAAAATCCAGCAGGTAACGGCTGGTCGCACCGGTAAAAGAGTAAATCGTCTGGGAGGCGTCGCCCACCACGCAAATATCGTCGCGGCCGCCCAGCCACACATCCAACAGACGCTGCTGCAACGGGGACACGTCCTGGTACTCGTCCACCACAAAATGGCGGTACTGGTTGCGGACGGTCGCCGCGAGCTTCTCGTCCTCCTCCAGCATGGCGATGGTCAGCAGCAGCACGTCCTCAAAATCGATGAGGTTACGTTCATCCTTCAAATCCTCATACGCCTGGAAAATACGCTGCATATTCTGCGGGGTAACCGCCGAGGGCAGCTGCTTCTCACTCAGACGCTGCATGATGGTGTCCGGGGTGAGCAGCTGAACTTTCGCCCACTCAATCAGCGACGCCAAATCACGCAGCAGGGAACGGTCCGTGCTGATGCGCAGACGGTTCGCCGCCTCCGTAATGAGCGCTGCCTTATTCTGCACGATGGACGGGAACGTACCACCCACCACCTGCGGCCAGAAATACGCCAGCTGACGTAGCGCCGCCGAGTGGAAGGTACGCGCCTGCACGCCGTGCGCACCCAGCTGGTGCAGGCGGGTACGCATCTCCTCCGCCGCGCGCAGGGTGAAGGTCAGGGCGAGTACGCGCGGGCCCTGGTAGCGACCGATCGCAATACCGTAGGCGATGCGGTGCGTAATCGCGCGGGTCTTACCGGTACCGGCACCCGCCAGCACGCGCATGGGGCCGTTCAGCTCGGTGGCGACCGCACGCTGATCCGGGTCAAGCCCGGCAAGGATATCGTCTGCGGAGATCATATGCTGAGGCTGCTGAGGTGTGGCGGTCATAATGCTCCATCAGTAAGGCGGGCGGTGCGGGCAGGCGGCATGCGCTCGCACGGGCATACGGGCATACGTGTATGCGGGTGCGCGAGGCGGTGATAGCCGGTCTTCCATTGTATTCTCCCAGACTGTGTTCTCCAGACCCGCCGCGGCTTCTTAGCTGTTGCTTTCATTCAGAGCATGAGGAACCCGCCTCTTTTGGAGTGGGCAAGTAGAAGCTCAACAGGCAGCGCAAGCGAGCACGTTTAGGCTTATCCACGAGTATCTTCACCACTTGGCATAAAAGATCCCAAAAAAACTACTAAACGGCACACATTGGTTTGGTAACCTTAACCCGTGACTTTATCTCCCCTTCAGCTAGCAGCCATCGTCTCCGCCGGAGTGCCCGGGATTTACCCCGTCGGCGCCGAACCGGTCCGCGAAGACAGCGACGACTTCGACTCGGCAATCATCGCCGACTCCACCGGTCGCCGCTGGCGAGTGCGCGCCCCGCGTCGCCCCGACGCCAGCATGCGCCTGGAAGCTGAACACCTCATCTTGCAGTCGTTCAGCCCCGGTCTGCGCGCACGACTGCCCTTCGCCGTACCCACCGTCGCCGGCACCGTACCCTACGCGGGCGGCAACGTGTTCGTGTACACGCACATCCCCGGCACCATCTACGACGTGGACCAGCTCGCCGAGCTGAGCCGCCGCGAAGTTGCGGCGAGCCGCCCCTCCCTGGCATCCATCATCGCCAAGGACATTGCGACCCTGCACGTGATGCCCGAAGACATTATTTACGAAGCCGACCTGCCCTCCTACTCTTCGGAGCAGATTCGCCTGCGCAAGAACGCCGAGCTCGAGCGTGCCGCCGCAACCGGCAAGGTGCCCGCCGACCTACTCGCACACTGGCGTACCGTGCTCTCCCCCGGACCCATGTGGCAGTTCCGCCCGCGCGTGGTCCACGGTGACATGGGGGCCGAGAACCTCGTACTGCACGTCACGCCCTCGACGGCGCGCATCGTGGAGGTCACCGGCTGGTCCGATGTGCACGTGGGCGACCCCGCGCAGGACTTCGCCTGGCTGTACTCCTGCCAGGACATCGACTTCACCGACGAGGCAATCGAGGTGTACCGCCAGCAGATGCCTCAGCTGCCCGACGCCTACCTGGCGCAGCGCGCGAACTTCTACGCGGAGTTCGCGATCGCCCAGTGGCTCACCCACACCGTGGAGGTTGGCGACCGCGACGGCGCAACCCACGCGGTGTCCATGCTCCTGGACATTCAGGACGATCTGCGTGCCTCCGGCGAACTGCTCGGACAGGAGGAGGTCGGCCCGCTGGTCGGCCCCGCCGAATAGATATTGGTCGGCCTCGCCGAGTAGCTCATAAGGTAAGTAGCCGCCAGGTTGTTGCCAGCCAGGGTGTCACCTGCCGCATAGGTTTTCGGTTCAGCTAGGTTTTCAGCTCAGCCCCGCAGTACTGCGCTGCGGGGCTGAGCTGTATCTACTGGGCTGTATATCCGCTAGGTTGTAATCCGTTGCCTCGCGCCCGGTGAAACCAGCTCTCCTGACTGTCTGTCGAACCGACGGGATGATGCCTATAAGGGCTAATGGAGGGGCTTTAGTGGCCCTTTTTGACAAAATTTCTTTAAGTGTTTCCTCTCACCTTTTGAGCACCAGTTTTGCATTTTTGTGCATGAATGACTCAGATTAAGGCTGAGACTTGAAGGTGCGCTAAAGGTGCCATTCACAATATTTCCCGGACGCAAATACGCCACAAACCCACAAAAACCAACTTTTGGTTTTGAGAGTCCACAGAGCCTCAACTTCACCTTGAACTATGCTCAAAATAGTGCATTTTAGGGTAAAAACTTTGCCCGTAGATTTTTTCAAAAACTCCTGGAATACTTTGCTGTGCCGCGAGAATACCAGCGGACACACTCCCCATAGCGCACTGACCAGCGCTGATATCGTGGCAGCGATAAATTGGGGAGACAGATTGGACGGGACCCTGACCGGTCATGTCAGACCCGAGCCGGATTCATGCACCGCGCAACCAATCACCGATGGCAGAAATCTATAGAGTTACTTTCGAGGTTGTGTTTGAGAGTAAAGACGCACGCAAACCCCACGGGGCGCCGGCGGCGCGAGTGAGGTCGCGAGAGCGGCAGTCGTTCGGCGCGATTCTTTCCCGGAGCGTGCGAGGGCACGAAGTACCTCTATAGTTCTTCAGCGGCTGAGGACGCCTCTTACCCTAATGCAGTGGGGTAACGAGGCGTCCTCTGCCGTTAACACGAAAAGTCCACACAGAAAAGCAGCTCACGAGACGTAATGCCTCCGTGAGCTGCTTTTCTATATGCGGTTAATAGCTCAAGCTAACGCGCGAGCGCATGTCTCCGCCGCCTAGCCTTGCCGCTTAGCCTTGTTGCTTAGCCCTTGCGCGCCTCACGAATCACCTTCGCCAGCTGCGCCTCCGTGGGCAGGCCGCCGCGGATCTGGTGGTCCCACACCTCCGCAACGCCCTTGCCGCCCAGGTACACGAACACGGTGCTGATACGCTCCGGGTCCACGCCCATAATGCGGGAGAACGCGATGCGGTACAGGCCCAGCTGGAAGCGTCGAGACTGCATGGTCGACATCTTCGGGCGGGAACCGCTCTTCCAATCCACCAGCACCCAGCGTTCGCCGCCCTCGTCCTCGGTGCGGAACACCGCGTCGATACGGCCGCGCAGGCTTACGCCCTCGATGTGGGTTTCGACCGGGTATTCGACCGCCCAGATGCGGTCCTTCCACTCGTCGCTGCCCCACTCACTGTTGGCGAAGCGCTCCCAGAGGCGCTGAACGGAGGCGTCCAGTTCGCTCTCGGATTCCTCGAAGTCGTCCTCGAAGGTGAACTCGTCCTGTTCCTGCTGGTCAGCAGGATCTGCAGAACCAGAGGAATCTGTAAGCTCAGCGGGATCTGCAGGCTCAGCGGGCGCGGCGGAGGCGGAGGCAGCAGCAGAAGCAGGCAGGTCAACGCCCACCGTGTCCTCCGCGTCGGGTGCCTCCAGCGGGTCGGCGCTCGGCGCCACCCCGAAGTGCTCCTCAATTAGCGCGTGCACCGCCGTACCAATCGTTGCCGCGCGCGAGGGACGCTGCGGCACCGGGCGCATCAGCTGATGCACCGTGCCCTGCGGGTCCTCGCTCAGGCGAATGAACGTGGATGCGGACAGGTGCCCGGGCAGCTGATCGCTCAGCACCGGGTCGGTCTGACCCATCATGAGCAGTAGCAGGTCGGCTTCGCGTTCCCAGTCCACCGCCTGCTGGCGCAGGGATTCGGGAATGGCGGACTCGCCGTGTGCAGCAGATGCAGCGGGTGCGGCGGATGCAGGATGGTTTTCGCTCTCCCCCGCTACATCCCCGCGCTGGTGCAGGTTATCCTCCACCGCACCGACGGCAAGCTCCACCGCCAGGGCGGCACGCTCCACCGCCTCGCGACGGCTCGAGGAGTTAATCGCAATCTCACGTTCCAGCTGCTCATGCTGGCCGCGGCGAAGCACCGCCTCCGTGCCCCGATTGAGGGCATCATCAGAAGCCCAACGCCAAATCACGGGGCGCTCCAGCGGATCAAAAGGCCACATGGCGGTCAGCACCGCACCCAGGTTCGGGTTCCTGTCCTCGTAGTTCTTCTGGGCGAACTGGCCGCGCACCTCAATCGGCAGCGCCGCCGCCACCGTCGGCGAGAAACCGGGCTGAGGCGGTTGCGCCTCACGCCATTTCTCCCGCTCGGTGGCTTCGATAATCCATTCGGGCACCGGCAGGTTCAGGCGGGTACAGTTCTCCGCCACCGTGCGTGCTCGTACGGAAGGAGCCGCCAGCTGCCAATCCTGCGCGAGGGCAGGAGCCATGGCCTCAACCAGCGCCCACGCGTAGCGTTGCACCTGCTCGGCGTAGGTTGCCCGAGCATTCGCGCGCGCCTCCGCCTGTACGGGAGTGAGCTCGTCAGCGTCTACGGGGTAGAGTTCCAGCTCTTCCAGCAGCGCCGCCTCATCGGGGGCGGGCGGCAGGTTCGAGGGATCCACGACCGTACCGTGCACCAGGGTCACCGGCTCCGCCAGGCGGTACTTCGACTCAGCCAGCTGCTCAGCCCAGCGGCGCACATGGTTCAGGTGCACCTTCTTGCGCTTATCGGCGGGGTTCGGCATCGTGTACGACAGGCCCATGCCCACCAACTGCGGCGCGACCCAGGGTTCGTCTATCGTCTCCGGGAGACGCACAGAGGGCGCATCTAGACCTACGAGCGGGTTGAAGAGCATCTCCAGCAGCTCCTCCCAGAAGGGCTGCACCGGCAGGGGGAGCATAGCGGCGCTCTTCCAGCGGTAGGCGCTCAACGCCAGCAGGTTACGGGCACGGGTCATCGCCACGTACATGAGGCGGCGGTCCTCCATGCCGGCATGCTCGGCGGCATCATCCTTGTGCTCGGCCAGGTAGTCTTCCAGGTCCTTCGCCTTCTCGAAGGCGGTAATCTCCTCCGGGGTCTCAAGAATCGACGGAAGGTACTCGCGGTCGCCACGCAGCGGCCAGGGCAGAGCCGCATTAGCCGACATCTGCCACAGGTTCGGGGTCTGCCCGCCGGTCGCACTACCGCACAGGCCCGGCAGAAGCACGTGATCCCACTCCAGGCCCTTCGCCGCGTGCATGGTCATCAGCTGCACCGCGTTCGGGTCAGGTTCGACGGCGCCCAGCGCCAGGCCCTTCTCCTCGTCATCGGCACGTTCAAGCCACGCGAGGAAGCCCATCACGTAGCTCACGCCGCCCGAAGACAGCAGGAAGCGGCGCGCACCCGGGTCGCCCTCCTCCGCGCTCACGCCGTCAGAGCCGGCGTAAATCATCGCGTTAATACGCGGCGCCGACATGCCGTAGGCGGCGGCAACCTCGTGGAAAGCGTCCAGGTTCGCGCGCGAACCCAGCGGGTCGGTACCCGGGCGGACCGCCAGCTCAATATCGAGCAGCATGGTCCGCTCAATCTCGTACAGCAGAGTGCCCAAATCCTCACTCAAACCGGCACGCAGCACGCGCATCTGCTCAGCAAAAGCACGCAAACGCTCCAGCGCCGCCGGGGAGAAACGGCGGCCGCGGTACTGCTCACCGTAGAGAGGTTCGCCGTCCGCGCCGTCCTGCGGCAGGTTCTCCACCGCCTCAATCAGAGAGGCGTAGCCGGAGGAATCCTCCACCGCACCCTTGAGGGTTTCGTCCAGGCGCTCCTGGGCGGCGCGCAGGTGCTCTGCCTGCAGGTTGATAGCCGCTGCATCGTCGGCGTCTTCAGCCTCGGCGAGCATACGCAACGCCATCTGCTCACGCAGGGCACGCTCACGCTCACGCACCAGCGACTGAGCCCAATCACCCAGCGCCAACATATCCGCCGCGCCCAAACGCCAACGCGCACCCGTCAGCAGGCGCGCCAGAGCATCCGAACGGTTCGGATCAGCCAGCACACGCAACGCCGACACCAAATCCACAACCTCCGGCTGGGAAAGCAAACCGCCCAAACCCACCTGCTGCACCGGAATACCCAGACGCTCGCACTCCACACGAATCGGGTCCAGCTGACCGTGCACACGCGCCAACACCGCAATCTCGGGCATCTTCAGGCGCGGACGCACCGAACCATCACCGGAACGATGCGCCGCGTAGGCGCGCTCATACTCGCGCACCGCCTGCGCACGCATCGCCGCAATACGCTCGGCAATAGCCACAGCCTCCTCGCGGTCAGAGTCGTGGTAGGTCAAATCCACGCGGCCCACCATGCCCGCGGCAGCCTGCTCAAAGGCGGGCGAACCGGGCTCCCCCACCAGGGCACAACGAGGACGCAGGTCAGGCACCTGAGCGGCGGTAATATCGCCGTCGGCGGCACGCACCCACTCGGGAACCTCCTTCAGCTTCTCCGCCACGTGGTTCGCCGCGTTCAGCACCGAAATGTCGTTACGCCACGCGATGGACAGGAACAGCGGTTGCACATGCTTAGTCGGGAAATGACGGTAGAAGCTGAACATCTGACCGTCCGAAGCACCACGGAAACCGTAAATCGACTGCTTCGGGTCACCCACAGCCATCACCGGATGCGCCGGAATACCCGCCGCCTCATCGGCACCGTAAATCGAGGAGAACAAGCTCATCTGCGCGTGCGAAGTGTCCTGGAACTCATCCAGCAGAACCACCTTGAAACGGGCACGCTCACCCTCGCGAATCGCCGGGTCAGCCTCCGCAATACGGGCGGCAAAACGCATCAGGTCACCAAAATCCAGCACCTGCATGCGCGCCTTCACGCGGGCGTAGCTCATCGCCATGCGCGCGTACACTCGGCGGTTACGCAGCAGACGCTGAACCTTCTGAATGTCTCTCTCAGTCTTCGTCTCACGGCGAGGCTCGGGCACCGCCGCGTACGCCGCCAACTGCTCGGTGCAGAAGTCAATAACCTGTTGCGGCTCCACCAGGTGCTCCGCGCACTCGTCAGAAAGCTGCAGCATCTGGTTAATCATGGTCGCCGCAGACACCGGCACGCCGTCCTTATCGAGGGGAAGCTCCCCCTCCCAGTACTGCACAATCTGCGCGGCAAGCTGCCACTTCTGCGCATCGCCGAGCATCTGCGCGTCCTGCTCCACGCCCAGGCGCAGACCGTACTCCTTGACGAGGTTATTCGCGTAGGAGTGGTAGGTGAGCACGGTCGGGTCAGCGATACCTTCGCGCAGCTCCTCATCGGTCGGGGCGACGCGGCGGCTACGGCGCAGAGTGTTCAGACCGGCGCGCATACGGCTGCGCAGCTCGGTTGCCGCCTTGCGGGTGAAGGTCACGCCGAGCACCTCTTCAGGGCGCACAAAACCGTTATCGACCAGCCAAATCACGCGGTCAACCATGGTCGCGGTCTTACCCGAACCTGCGCCCGCAATAACGAGGGTCGGGGCGGGGCCCGCCTCAATCATGCGGATCTGCTCGGGGGTCGGCTTCTTGCCGTCGGCGCCGTTGAGCATCTCGGCAATATCGAGGGCACTACGGTAGCCAGCGGGCTTCAGCTCGGGGTTGTTCGCGGCGGCCTCTGCGGAGAAGAGCGCGCCGTTGGGCAGCTGCCAGCTATTGTGCTCGCACCACTGGGCGGGGGTGAGCATGCCGGTGCCAGGACCGGGATTAGCGCCGGAGTTAGTAGCGCCGGGGTTAGTAGCGCCGTGTGCGCCAGAGTCAGTCATGTTTCCTCTTCCTCATGGGTCATTCTCATGGGAGGTTCAGGGTGAGTGATACCGAAAGAACAGGGGGTACTAGGGCTGCGTCACCTGACGGCCACGCGTACAAATCGGGCAAATCTCCGGCAGACGGCACCCATAGCCGCCCTCACGGTGACGAGCCTGCACCTGCGCGCCAGCAATCAGCTCCGCGGCGTGCTGCACCAGCTCAGCCGCCCACGAATCGTGCTCCGTCAGGGCGGGCTGAACCTGCAGGCGAGTCTTACTCTCGTCATTCACGCCCGAGGCGCCCAGCTGCACGAGCGCCGCGCCTCCGGAACGACCCGTGTAGCCGGTGTACTCCAGCTCCTGGGGACGGGCATCCGGTAGCGGTTCGTCCGCCTCCAGAGCGGCGGCTTCGGCGCGGTAACGCTCCTCCAGCTGTTCGCCCGCGCCAGCCTCCACCGCAATCTGGTAGGCGGCAAGCTGCGGATGCGTCTCCATCTCCGAGCCGGTCGGCTTAGACTTACCGGTTTTCAGGTCAACAATGGCGTAGCGGCGGGTGCCGTCCTCCGCCGGGGCGGTACCCTCGAGGCGGTCCACACGACCGGTGAGCAGCGCATCCAGCTCGCCGACCTCACCGGCGGGGTCGAAGGGCACGGGCACACGCACCGCGAAGGAGCCTTCAACGCCGAGGTTCTGCCAGCCGGCGTCGCCCATGTGCTGACGGTAGTAGTAGCTCAGGCGCAGAATCATGCGCTTGGCGCGCTCGTAGAGGGCGTAGGATTCCCAGGGCACGCGCTCGCGGTACTCTTCGTCGGTTTCGTCGTCCTTGCGGGCGGGCACGCCGAGGGAGCTAATGCGCTCGTCGAGGGCGGTTTGGAGCTCTTCGAGGGTACCGGTCGGGTACTCCTCGGCGATGGCGTGCACAAGCGTACCGAGGGAGCGGGACAGGTCGGTCTGGGCTTCCGCGCGGGCGGCGGAAACCAGCCAGTCCAGCGGGGAGCTGTGGATGGTTTCCAGGCGCGAGGGCGAAAGCGTAATCGTGCGGCGGCCGGGGGTTTCAGCCTGTTCTTCGCCGTCTTCACCGTGGTTTTCGTCCAGCTCGGCGTGGTCTGCGGGGCGGTGCGCAAAGAGCAGCTCCGTGCTAGACAGCGGCAGCAGGCCCCACCATTCGTCGGGTGCGGCGCCGGGTGCCTGGGCGTTCGCCAGGCGCGCCAGGGTGCGGGAGGCGGCATCGAGTCGGTATGCGGACTCTTCCGGGGTGAGAGAATCTTCCACCGGCGCGTTTCCAGCCTGCGCGCCGGCCCGTTGTGAGCCCTCCTGCTGCGCGTCTTCGGCACGCATCGCGTTCATCGATTCCTCAACGAGGGTGCGGCGAAGCTCCGCCACGAGGGAACGCAGGGTGGCGGGGCGGCGCACGCGGGTGATGGGCACGTCCGTGGAGTCGCCGACCGCGTCGGTGGGTAGCACGAAGTCGAAGAACTCGCCGGGGGCCTGATCGTCGTTGCGTACGGCGGTGAGCACGAGGCGGGTGCTGGCTCGGGTGGCGGCGACGGCGAACATGCGCAGCTCGTCGTGGCGGGTGTCGCGCACGCGTTCGGGGTAGCTACGGATGCGGGCGGGCGGCACAGGCTGCTCGCTCTCCCCCGCCTGTTGTTCTGCCTGCTGGGCGCGCTGGCGGAGGCGCGCATCGCACAGGTCCACAAGGTCGCCGGTGCTCAGCAGGGAGCCGCGCACGGTGGTGTTGGGCCCAGGTGCCTTCCTGCAGACCGCATACATATACGGTGCGCCAGGACTGACCTGCGGCGAGTGCGGGGGTGAGAATCTCGACCGCGTCTTGGCGTACGCCGCGGGCGGCGAGGGTGTCCATGGGTAGGTCCTGTGCGTCGATGAAGTCGAGGAACTGCTCGGCACCGGCGCCGCGCATCTGCTCGTCGAATCGGTCGGCGGCTTCGAAGAGGCCGATCATGGCGTCGAGGTTTCGGTGGGCTGCGTCGGCGTCGGGGCCTGCGCCGCGCGACTGGGCGACCCAGGTTTTTTCGAGGCCGCTGGCTTCCCAGAGTGCCCAGAGCACTTCGGTGCTGGTGGATTCGGGTCGGGCGAGTGCTTTACGTCCGGCGGAGAGCACGGCTGCGATGCGGTGCACGGCGCGTCCTACGCCCTCTTCGGGGAGGGTTTCGGGGTGTAGCAGGGCGCCGAGGAGCAGGTCGTCGCTGGGGCGGTGGCCGCCGCTTTGCAGTTCGATGGATCGCAGCTGCTGGCGGAGTCGTCGCACGTCCATGCTGGATGCGCCACCGAGCCGGGAGGTGAGCAGGGTGATGGCGCTCTGCGCGCCGCCGAGGGGGTTGGCGCGGCTTTCTTCGGCGATGACGTCGTCTAGGCTTCGACGCATGAGCTCTTCAGCTTCGGTGGCGCTGAGGGTTTCGTAGCCGCCACGCTCCGCCGCCTCCGCACCTTCTGCACCTTCTGCGGCGGGCATGTGCACGGCGGGGTTGAGCGCCTTCTCGCCGCGCTTGCGGGCATAGACGAGCAGGCTGAGCGCGTCGAGGAAGGGGCGTACGGCGGGCTCGTCACGCACCGGCACGAGCGCCGCGGAGGTACGCGAGGGAATACCGTTCGAGGAGAGCACGCGGCGGATGCGCGCCACGTCCGCGCTGCTACGCACGATGATGGCGGACTCACGGTAGGGGTGGTTGCCGTAGATGCGTTCTTCGAGCAGCATTTGGGCAATGAGGTTCGCCTCGTCCTGGGAGCTGGAGAGCGCATACTTATACACGCCGGCGGGTGCGGTGCGGTAGTGTGCGGGGTCGAGGATTTTGCCGTCGGCGCCCAGGTGTAGCAACGGTTCGTCGGCGGCACCCCAGGTGAGGGCTTCGTCGGCGGGGGTGGTGTTGATGCGTCCGAAGGTCGCGGGCGCACGGTTCTTTACACCCTCCTGCGCACCGTTCTTCGCCTTTTCCTGCGCGCCCCCTTCCTGTTCAGCGGTGAGCGGCACGAATCGGGTGTAGCGCGGCAGGCGGCGGCGAATGTCTGCCACGAGCGGCATCATGAGAGCGGGCAGGCGGTACGAGGTGGTGAGCGTGCGGGTGCGCATGCTCGGGAAGCTTGCCTGCAGGGTGGTGACGAGGTCTGGGCGGGCGCCTCGGAAGCCCTGGACGACGGCTTCATCGCTGTAGGTCATGACAACCTGGGGGCCTTCAGCGAAGAGGTCGGGGTGGGTTTCGGTCAGGTGCGCGGCGTCTGCGGGGGCGACTTCTGCGGCGATGAGGCGTAGCAGCCGGTAGATGGAGGGGCTGAGTTCCTGCACGTCGTCGATGAGGATCAGGTCGTAGCGGCGGCGTTCTTCGGCGAGGAATTCGGGGGCGCGCAGCAGCAGCCGGCAGGCGTCGTTGATGAGTACTGCCGGGTCGTAGGCGTTTTTGGCGCGGAGGGCTCGCACGGCACGGTATTCGGTGTGCAGTTGGGCGAGGGCGTGCCAGGCGGGCTGGTTGTGTTCGGTGGCGAGGGCGTGTACGTCTTCGGCGGTGAGGTCGTATTCTGCCATGCGGTCGAAGAAGTCGCGGATTTCGTGGCGGAAGCCGCGGGTTGCGAGGGCGTCGCGGAGTACGTCGGGCCAGGCGGGTCCGGGGGCGATGCCTTCGGCGTGGTTGGCGAGTAGTTCGCCGATGATGACGTCTTGTTCGGGGCCGGAGAGGAGTTTGAGGTTGCCTTCTACGCCGCTGAGTAGCCCGCGGGTTTGGGCTCGTTTGAGCAGGTCGAAGGCATATGCGGCCCAGGCGCGGGTGGGTGCTACGGAGAGGCTTCGGTCGCTGGATGCGGCGATGGTGTCTCGCATGCGGGTCGCGGCGGTGCGGGTGGGTGCGAGGATGAGCAGGCGGGCGGGGTCGTTCCCGTCGGCGAGGTAGCGCAGGGCGCGTTCGGTGAGGTGGTGGGTTTTACCGGTTCCGGGGATGCCGGTGAGAAGTTGGGTTGTCATGGTTTCAGTCTATCGGCTGGAGCGCGCTTGTACCTTGTCGGCGGTCATTCAGGCTCGTCGGTTGCTTATGCGCCGCCCCGGCGACTTAATATACAGCCCCCGGGGGCTTATCCACAGCATCATGACCTGCGGGCGCGCGCCTCCTTCTCCACTGGGTTAGTCTTATAGCATGACCTGGATGAACGGCCTGCGCGCCACTTTTGACCTTGAAACCACCGGTGTGGACGTCACCACCGCCCGCATCGTGACTGCTTCCCTGATCCTGCTGGACCCTCAGGGTAATGTGGTGCGCCGTGGCGAGTGGCTGGCTGACCCCGGCGTTGAGATCCCCGCCGGTGCCGCCGCCGTGCACGGCATCACCACCGAATACGCGCGTGAGCACGGCCGTCCCGCCCGCGAGGTCGTATGGGAGCTTGCCGGCGCGATTGGTGCGCTCAATATTGATGGTGTGCCGATTATTGCGTTCAATGCCGCCTACGACTTCTCGGTGCTCCACCACGAGATGCTGCGCCACAATATTGCCAACGGTGAGCTGCCGCCGGGTGTGGTGCTCGACCCGTATGTTCTGCATAAGCACGTGATTCCGCGTAAGCGCGGCAAGCGCACCCTTGAGGTTCTTGCCACCGAGTACGGTGTCTCCCTGGAGAATGCGCACACCTCCGCTGATGACGCCCTGGCGGCGGAGCGTCTGCTGGTGAAGCTCACCGAGCAGTTCCCCGAGATCCTCAACGTGGATGCGCGCCAGCTGCACGAGCAGCAGATTCAGTGGGCGGCGGAGCAGGCGGCGAGCTTCCAGGCGTGGTTGCGTACGCAGCCGGGTAAGGAATCTGAGGTCATTGACGGCCGCTGGCCTGTGCGCCGATAAAACTGCGCCGCTAAACCTGCGCCGCTAAAAACCTAGGTAGCGCCCCAATTACTTCTCCTTTGCTGACGGGCTGACACTATCCCCGCTTGGGCTTCTCCCCTATGCTAGATAAGGAACCACACCTACACGAATAGCACGTGAATAGCACGACCCGGAAGGCCTCTCATGGATGATCAGCCCCGCACTACCGAGCCGTACCCTGACACGAATACGCGCAGTATTTATCTGGGGTCTACCCGCCTGGCTCATGAGCACTTGGTGGCGCAGTCGCAGGTGGTGCTCCGCCTGGGCCGCATCCTGATGAAGTCGGGTGCGAGCGCGTACCGTATTAAGGCGTCGATGGCGCGTTTGGCGAAGGCTGTGGGGTTGAAGGAGCATCACGCGCAGGTGACCTTCACCGAGATTTCGACTTCTTCGTACACTGACGGTAATTTCCGTACCGAGGTCGCTGAGCAGCGCACGATGGGCATTAACGCTCATAAGCTGGATCAGTTGGGTAAGTTCATTTCTGAGCTTCCTGAAAAGATCACCCCTGCGGAGGCGAACGCCGAGCTTGACCTTATTGATTCGGCGAAGCCTCTGTACACCCGCTGGATGTTGGCGCTGGCGTCGGCGGTGGCGTGTGCCGGGTTCGCGTTCCTAAACCGTGGCGGTCTGGTGGAGTGCACGGTGGTGTTCTTCGCGGCGGGTGCCGGCCAGTTTTTGCGTTCGACTCTGCTCAAGCGCGGGGTGAGCCATTTGGCAACGTGGATGGCGTGCGGCTTCCTGGCGGCGGGCCTGTACATTGCGCTTGTTAATGTGCTGGTCGCGGCGGGTTGGATTAGCCCGAACCATATGATTGGTTTTATTTCGTCGGTACTGTTCTTGGTGCCCGGTTTCCCCATGGTGACGGGCATGCTTGATATTTCGCGCATGGACTTTTTGGCGGGTATTTCGCGTCTGACCTATGTGGGTTTGTTGCTGCTGAGCGCGTCGTTTGCGGTGTGGGTTTTGGGTTCGCTCTTCCACCTGCCGTTGACTGCCCCTGCGCCTCTTAACCTTGACCCAACCCTGTATTTGGTGTTGCAGGTGCTTTCCTCGGGTGTTGCGGCGGCTGGCTTCGCGATGCTCTTTGCCGCCTCCCCGGTGGCGTGTGTGTGGGGTGGTTTGATTGCTGCGGTGGCGAACCCCGCCCGTATTCATATGGTGGAGGCGGGCATGCCCGCGCATATGGCGGCGACAATTGCCGTGTTTGGTGTGGGTATCCTGGCTGAGATTGTGGCGCCGCTGCATCAGCGTAAGTACACGCGTATTTCTCTGTCGGTTCCGGCGGTGGTGACGATGGTTCCGGGTGTTCCGTTCTACCGTTCCATGTCGTATTTTGCGAGCGGTGACATGTATTCGGCGGCGAGCGGTTTTGTGCAGTCCCTACTGATTTTCATGGCGTTAGGTATGGGCTTGGCGTTTGTGCGTCTGCTCTTTGATAAGAACTGGCTGTTTGATCAGGACACCCAGGTGCTGAACCGTCTGGATACCGACCGGCATATGCGCTAGTTTCTGGGTTTCTCCACCTATCTGTTCCCTAACTTGTCTGTTGTGTTTTATCGTCACCTTTCGGTACGTTCAGGTGCTTGTCACCTGCGGTTCATCTGTAGCGCCTATGATGGTTAGGGTACGGGACGTTAGTAACGTGCGGGCTCTGTTGCTTGCCGTGCATCGTCCCTTGTAATTCTTTAGTTCGCCGTCCCTGTTGAAAGGCACCGATACGATGACTCCTTCCTCTACCCACCCGCTGCACCACGAAGCCAGCGAGAAGCTGTTTGAGCGTTCTCGCGCGGTGATTCCCGGCGGCGTGAATTCCCCGGTGCGCGCCTTCAATTCTGTGGGCGGCACTCCTGCGTTTGCGGCGAAGGCTAAGGGCGCGTACCTGTACGATGCGGACGGCAACGAGTACGTTGACCTGGTCTGCTCGTGGGGCCCGTCGATTCTGGGTCACGCGCATCCGCAGGTGGTTGAGGCGGTTCAGCAGGCGGCTGAGCGCGGCCTGTCCTTTGGTGCGGCGAGCGCGCCGGAGGCTGAGCTGGCTGAGCTGGTGGTCAACCGTATTAACGCGGTGATTCCTGGCGCGATTGATCAGGTGCGTATGGTGTCCACCGGTACTGAGGCGACCATGACTGCGATTCGTCTGGCGCGTGGTGTGACTGGCCGCGACAAGATTATTAAGTTTGCGGGTTGCTACCACGGTCACGTGGATGCGCTGCTTTCTGAGGCTGGTTCGGGTGTGGCTACCCTGGCGCTGCCGGGTTCGGCTGGCGTGACTGCCGCAACCGCCGCGGAGACCATCGTTCTGCCCTATAACGACCTGGACGCTGTGCGTGAGGCGTTCGCGAACCACGAGGGTCAGATTGCCGCGATTATTACTGAGGCGGCGCCCTGCAACATGGGTGTTGTCACCCCCGAGCCCGGTTTCAACCGTGGCCTGCACGAGATTGCGCACGCGAACGGTGCGCTCGTGATTTTTGATGAGGTGCTGACCGGTTTCCGTGTGTCTTCGGCTGGTTACTGGGGTTACGCGGCTCCCGAGGATGGCGGCTGGGTTCCCGATATTTTCACGTTCGGCAAGGTCATTGGTGGCGGTATGCCCATCGCGGCGCTGGCGGGTAAGCGTGAGGTCATGGAGTACCTGGCGCCGGTCGGCCCGGTCTACCAGGCTGGTACTCTCTCGGGTAACCCGCTGTCCGTTGCGGCGGGTATTAAGACCCTGACCCTGGCTGATGCCGCCGTCTACGCGCACCTGGATTCCCGCAGCGCCCAGCTGCAGCAGGCTCTGACCGAGGCGTTCAACGCCGCCGGTGTGGACCACTCCATCCAGAACGCCGGTAACCTCTTCTCGGTGGCGTTCGGCACCTCCGAGGCGGGCGTTCACAACTACGCCGACATCAAGGCGTCGGCAACCAGCCGTTACAACGCGTTCTTCCACTCCATGCTCGAATCCGGAGTGTACCTGCCGCCGAGCGCGTTCGAGGCGTGGTTCGTTTCTGCCGCCCACGACGATGAGGCGATGGACCGTATCATCTCGGCTCTTCCGGCTGCCGCAGCTGCTGCCGCATCCGCGTAGGAGTTTGAGAGACGTAAGGAGGTGAGCCGCTCATGGATCTGAGCGCTCTGGGACTGCCTATGGAGCAGCTACGCGACGTGTGGCTGATCGCCTTCATGGTGTACCTGGGCTTGTGCCTGCTGGTGGATATCGCCTACCCGGTGCCCATCAAGAAGGAGAAGGCAGCCGAACTGTACCTTGAGGTGTCCGGCTCGCCCGTTGATGAGGCGCGCCGCGCCACCGCGGAACGCACCGCGATGGGTGCGCCGCTGAGCTCCTCCCGCAAGGGTAGCGCCACGAAGAAGGCGAAGAAGAAGCTGGATTCTATTGAGGGCGCCGGCGTGTTTAGCGGCTGGTTCCACGTGGTCATGTACCTGTGGGGCTGGATTGTGGCGGTCTCTATCTTCACCCTGTACTGGGATATCGTGTACGACGGTGTTGTACTACCGGCGCTGATTCTGCCGTTCCTCATGGTGTACCTGGGTGCGCGTATTGGCCGCCGTCAGTGGCGTGCAGTTCGCGGATACAGCAAGGACGACCGTGTGCTGGGCATGCCGCGCATCTACTCGGCGACGCTGGGTAAGCTGAGCGCACCGTTCCGTGTGCGCGGCACGGTGCCGGGTGTAGAGCCGATCCGTGACGACCGCACCGCCTACTGGATCCTCGGCGGTATTGCGTTCCTGCTCGCCTCGGTCTTCCTGGTTTCGTTGGCGGGCTGGAGCATTGACGAGGATTGGGAAGCGATCTATATCGGTCACGCATCCTGGTTCTTGCTGGCGGCGGGCGTTCTGCTGATTATCATATTGCTGATGCGTAGCCGCGATTACGTGCTGTACAACCCGGATTCGTTCCAGGCTGGGCGTCTGCTCCTTCCGGCGAAGTCCCGCCCCTACTCTGAGGTTCGCGCATTCCGTGTGTACCCGAAGAACCCGGACGCTATCAAGCTGAACCCGAAGGACGCGAGCCAGTGGACGCTGGAGATTCTGCTCCCCGGCGGCCGCAAGCACGACTATTCGCTGAATGAGCACCAGATTGATTGTTTGGTGGCGCAGATTGCGTTCAATATTGAGCAGGGACGCTGGGCGCAGCTGGATTCGCCGGCGGACCGTGAAATGTTGGCGAAGTACTTCGTGGACGGCCGCGTAATCTGCACGACCATGGGGTATAAGCCTGCCGGTAAGCATGCGGAGGAGGCGGCACGCCGCGCGTCCTTCCAGAAGGCGCAGTACAAGTAAACCTGTAGCCTACATACCGCGAGAAGCCACATGTGTTTCGAGAAGCCACGTTTTATGTTGCTTTTCGAAACACATGTGGCTTCTCAGCACCGTAGACACATCATCACCGATACCCGTAGAGAGGACAATTCATGGAGCTAAGCGCTTTTGGGATACCCCTAGAGCCGTTGCGCTACATATGGCTGGTGGCATTCTTCATCTACCTGGCGTGCTGCCTGCTGGTGGAGGTCGCCTACCCGACGCTCATTGGCGCCTCGCGAGCGCGCGAAGTCTACACCTCGGTCATGGGTTCCCCCGTCGAGGATATGAAGGAGGCAATTACAGAGCTCGCGGATGCTGGCACTCACCTCACGCCCGAGCAGGAAGAAGCGGCATTCCGCAGGGCTGACGCCCAGCTGGAAAGCATTAAGGGCTCGAATATCATTATGGATTTCGGGCATATCCTCGTGTACGGCTGGGCGTGTGTGATTGTCTATTCGACGTTCGTTCTGTACTGGGATATGGCGTACGACGGAATCCTAATTCCGGGGCTGCTTCTGCCGTTCCTCATGGTGTATTGGGCGGCGCGCTGGGGTCGCCGCGGCTGGCGCGTCGCACGCGGTTTCAGCCCCAATGAACGTCATCTGGGCATGCCCACTATTTACACCAGGACGCTGGGTCGGCTTAGTGCCCCGTTCCGCGGCACGGTCGCCATGCCCAGTAGTGAGCCCATCCAGGTTGATTGGAAGGGGCAGGGAATCTTCCTCTTTGTGGCTCTTCCTGTCGGTGGTTTCTTCCTGCTCTGCTACCTTCATTCGCTCGCGAACACCGAGCTGCTCGAGTATGTACCCACCTACATCGGTAAGACCTCAATAGCGTTTCTTATCGTCTACGCGCTGGCCATTCCGTACCTGTGGTGTACGGTGCGTTCGTACTACCAGTTCACGCCGACCGTGGTGAAGCGTGGGCGGTTTTTCCGTTCGCCCAAGGTCTACCAGTACTCCGATATTGAGCGGTTCAAGGTTTACCCGTGGTACACGGGCGATCCCGAGGATATAGACCCTGATCAGCAGATGCCCAGTGATTGGCGTCTTGCCGTTACCTTCTCCAATGGTGCCCAGCAGACTTTTGGGTTCGGGGATTACCGCATCGATTGTTTGGTGGCGCATATTGCGTTCAAGCTGGAGCAGGAACGCTGGGCAGATGTGGATTCCCCGGCGGACCGCGAGAAGCTGCCCCTGTATTTTGTGGAGGGGCGCGCTATCTGCCTGACGCTGGGTTACAGCCGGCGAATGAGCTGACGAAGAAGGCGGCGCGTATCGCGTCCTTCCGTGCTGTGAATTAGCGGCTAAGCTGCGCGGTTCATAGCCCGCGAATTTTACTTCGCAACTTTTAACCCGGCGAAAAGCTACATGTGTTTCGAGAAGCCACCAAAGACGTGGCTTTTCGAAACACATGTGGCTTCTCAGCGTTCAAAGAGGGAGGGGTTAGTCGTCCAGCTCGCGGAGCCAGCCCGCCGCCTCTGTACTGGGTCGGACTGCTAGTCCTACAAAACTAAAAACCAATTCTAAATATTAACATTCTTCCCATTAAATTATTTTCATAGTTTGAACAAGCTATCCTGAACAACAACATCTGCCCCCATACGTCTAGACCAAATCTGTACGCCTAGCTCATTACATACATTTCGTGGCACCTTATCAACAACAATGGCAACAGACACCTTCGCACGAGTCACAGCAACGTAGAACGAAGATGCCGCCTTAGCGCTAAAATATTCCTTCTTTTCAATAAATTTTTTTATTGGGTCTGTCGCCATAATTGCGACTCTTTCATACGTTCGACCTTTTGATACACCTATATTTACAGGATTCCACTCTGGGTCACACGGCACAGCTTTGCTATGCCGCAAGACAACAGGATTATATACATTTAAATATTCTTGGAAATCTTTTTTACAAACCAGAAAGACACCTTTATGCTCATCTTCAAGACAACATCTTGAAACCGTAGATTCAAACCCTAAGTCTGGGTGAAATATCTTATCCGAAAATGAAGCAATCTCCTGCACGCAACGATAGGTATAATTATGAGATTCGATTTCTAATAATTGCTGATTCCCCATTTCCCTATACCACTTAATAACATCATAGCCGGAATAGTCTTTATTTTTATTAGACGACCTGCTAGTACTCAAAATAGATTGACGTACATCCCCTACAATATACATTCTATATTCAGCAGAACTATCAAGGTGCGACCCATTATCAAGCAGATATTTAATAACACTTAAACCATTCCTGCCTATATCCTGAGCTTCATCTATCATAATTAAATTAAATATTTTATTCAGCCTATTCTGAACCATTCCCTGACTTTTTTCAAGAACCCTTACCGCAAGTTCCTCAATAAATTCTCGATGAATATTACCATTTGACACGAAGTACCTTTTGGGGTCGCTTTTACGGAAATACCTCATTTTATCAATGTATGGGTCTTCATGAGAGTCCCTTGGGTAGTACAGTCCTTTAACTTTTTGCTTAGGAAACAAGAGAGGTATATAAGGTCGAATAATATGTTGAATTAAGAACTGATACCACCCAAAAACCTTAGGAATCTTCCAATCTTCACAAACTAAATGCAGCCTGTCACGCAGCTCATCTTGCCCACTTACCGTAAAAGTAATAACCGCAATATCTTTCCCCATGCTTTCACTACTGGAGCAAGTATCGGCTATAAATTGAGTTTTACCAGACCCAGCGCATGCATGAATAAACTTATGCATTTTTTCCTTCTTCGCACAAAATGCAATCTTCACCGCTTTCAACCCAACACATATGAGCCAAATCATGGATCGCGTTCATGATATATTCTGGAGGAGTTAAAGATTTTTCCATACTAGCAAGCTTAATTGCCGACATTGTCTTGTCCTTCTTCATATTATCTGGCGAAACCAGACAATGAGTCCATATTAAAGGAATATATCTGATTTTCAAGAGTATGCCCATATTTAGAATCTCCGATATACATCTTCCTTTTTTTATCTTCAAGAAAATCATTTATTCTCGCAGTCCAAAATTCAGGGTCCATCCCATCATTATCTCGAAGAGCATATAGTTGTCGATTCATTTTACTTGCAAGCTCAAAACATCGAGCAAAAGAGGTTCCGCTGATTGACATAACATCGATTCCCAAAGATTCTGGCGTTTTACCAGTTTTATCCCAAAACATTCGATTAAACACAATCTCATCACTTGGTCCCTCAACTATGATAATTTTGTCCGCCAACACAAGCCTCAGAGTGTCAAATCCTGAAATTTTTTTATAATAAAGAATAGTATCTTTACTGAGTTTATTAAATTTTGTAGAGTGACCATCAGATAACAGAACAAGCCTATCAAGGCCCAGCCTATTCAATACGAATGGACTGTGAGTTGTTATAAACACCTGGCGATTTCCAGCCAAGCCCTCTATAATATCCAGCAGCTCTCGTAGGCGTGTATGAGATAGATGATTTTCTGGTTCTTCCAAGAAAATAAACTTCACCAATTCATCAGAACCCAACAAAGAAAGTCTTGTCTTCGCCATAATTTGAGACCCTTGCCCCGCCATAGAAAACGGCATATCATCAATGCTCGGAATTATTGCAGAATCCCACGAAGAGGTTTTAGATTCATTTACTTGAATCCCTATGACCCCACGACTCGATTTGTTTTGCCTAGCATCTTCTCTGATTTTTAAGTTTATGCTTTCCAAGATACTTTTAGTAATACCATGTCGAGCTTTTCTGTATTCCAAAGATATGGAGCTTCTTTCTCCATAATTAAGTTTTTCCTCTAATATCTGCTTAGTATAATAATCCAACCCACGAGATGAATAGTAGGACAAAGAATCGATGGACGTGATTCCCAATCCCTTCGGAGTTTTAGATAAAGAACCACCAGAAAAACTAAATCTTTGAATAGAATAATACTCAACTGGAATTATTTGAGGAATATCATTTTGGGAAAAATATGCTTTAATCTCTTCACTATAATCTTCATCTGGAGCCGCAACAAAAGAAACCCCAGGATTATCTTCTTCTAACATATTATTTACACCGCGCAACTCCTGTAATGCACCATCTGGAACATTAAGATGAACGTCAATTCGTATAGTCGGCAAATCTTCTAAATTTATTGTTCCATTATATTGCAGACCCTTAAATAACTTCTTAACATTTTCCAGGTTGAACCAATATGGGCTGAGAGCTTCGTAGGCACTTTGGTTATTGATTCTGCCATTTAGACATAAACCCATGGCTTCAAGAACTGTAGTTTTTCCTGAGTCATTCGCCCCAACAAGTATGTTCATACCTGCTCTAGGCTCAAATGTGAAATCTTTAAGTTTCTTATAGCCTTTGACATGAACTTTAGTAATCACTCTAGCTCCTTTGCTAATATCCCGGTCGCTGAGTCTAGCTACTCAGCCGGTGTCGGCAAGCCAAATTAGCCCGCCGCATATATGTTCCCACAAGGGTGTTCAAGGCTTCAAGCAGTTTCTTGCTACGTTTGATACAAAGAAGCCACCTGCTGTTCGCACAGCAGGTGGCTTCTCAGCATTAAAAGTGGGGGTGTTTAGGCGTCCAGCTCGCGGAGCCAGCCTGCCGCCTCCGTACCGTAATAGGTCAGGATGACGTCCGCACCGGCGCGGTGAATCGAGCGCAGCGACTCCAGCACCACAGCCTTACGGTCAATCCAGCCGTTCGCGGCAGCCGCCTCAATCATCGCGTACTCACCCGACACCTGATACGCCGCCACCGGCACCGGCGAAAATTCCGCCACCTCGCGCACAATATCCAGGTAGCTGCCGGCGGGCTTCACCATCACCATATCCGCGCCCTCCTCCAGGTCGGCGCGCACCTCCAGCAGCGACTCGCGGCGGTTCGCCGGATCCTGCTGATACGTCTTGCGGTCACCCTTGAAGGTCGACTCCACAGCGTCACGGAACGGGCCGAAGAACGCCGAAGCGTACTTCGCCGAGTACGCCAGAATCGACACGTCTTCGAAGCCTGCTTCGTCCAGGGCGGCGCGCATCGCCGCAATCTGGCCGTCCATCATGCCCGACGGGGACACCGTGTGCGCACCCGCGCGGGCCTGCGAAACCGCCATCTTGCAGTACAGCTCCACAGTCTGGTCGTTGTCCACCACAAGCGTGCCGTGGCCGTCATCGACCAGCACGCCGCAGTGGCCGTGGCTCGTGAACTCGTCCAGGCAGGTATCAGCCATGACCACCAGGTCGTCGCCGAACTCCTCACGGCACACCGCAATGGCACGGTTCAGGATGCCCTGCGGATCCCACGCGGTCGAACCGATCTCGTCCTTATCCTCATCGCGGGGAATACCGAACAGGTCAATGCAGCGGATGCCCGCCTCGTACGCCTCACGCACGGCGGGGATGATGCTCTCCAGGGTGTGCTGGAACTGGCCGGGCATCGAACGAATCGGCTGCGGCTCGTCGATGCCGTCGCGAACAAAGAACACCTGAATCAGCTGCGCGGGGCGCAGGGTGGTCTCAGCAACGAGGGAGCGCATGGCTGCGGTGGTGCGCAGGCGGCGCGGGCGGCGGGTGAGGTTCATGATCTCTCCTGAAAACTCGATAAAAATATGTGGTCTTAGTAGATGAGGGATGCGCCTACATGAGGGATACAGCGGCGCGCGCCAAATCCTGCGGTGACGGCGAATCGGCCTGCACGTAGCGCAGGTTCAGGGCGCGGCATGCGGAGGCGGTACTCGCCCCAATCGCCACCACCGGCGGCACGGATTCGGGCGGTACAGATTCGGGCGTTAGCGCGGGTGCGCCGTCGAGTAGGGCGTGCAGGCGGGAGGGGGCGGTCACCACCAGCACATCCGGCGCGGGGGTTTCCGGGTCGGCGGCTTCTACGGCATTCCCCTGTACGAGCGCGCGGGCGGCAGCAAGGCTCAGCTCGCCGGGTGCCACCTGCTCGGCGGGCACCATGTCGTAGAGTACACAGCGGTGGCTGTCCCAGCCCAGGTTTTTGAGGCCTTCGCGCAGGGTCGGGCGGGCGTTGGAGCCTTCCAGAACCAGCACTGTAGCTGAATCAGTCGCGGCGGGATTAGCTGCGGGGTTTACGGGGGCGGGGCGCCCAAACTCCGCGAGCATACCCACGGCACTCTGCACCTGCGGCTGAAAATCCGTGCCCAGCCCCAGCTGGGCGTGTACGGCGCGGGCGGTCGCCGCACCCACGCAGGCGATGCGCACTCCCCCGCTCGCGCAGGCGCGGGCAAACTCTGCACCCCACAACTCGGCGCAGGCGCGAACCGTGTTGGCGCTCGTGAAGCTCACCCACGCGTAGTGACCGGAGGCGAGCGCCTCCAGCGCGGCGGCGTGGTCTGCGCCCGGTTCGACGGTGCGTGCCTGCTGTAGCGGGGCGAAGAGTACCCGGGGCTCCCCCAACCCGTTCTGTGTGCATTCCTCGGCGAGGGCGCGTGCGAAGGCGGCCCCCTGGGCGGCGGAGCGGGTCAGCAGAACCGTGCGCGCGGGTTCAGCTTGCGGAGTAGCGGCAGACATGACGCCTACTTCAGGTCCAATCCGGCAAGGGCAGCGGCACCCATCTGCAGCAGGTCTTCCGCCACACGCACGCCCAGGCGTTCGGCGCCGGGCACATCCAGTTCGGCGGTTGCCGAGGTGTGGCGCAGCATGTCGGTGCCGTCCGGGGACGCCACCACAACGTTAAGCACCAGGTCGCCTTCAACCACGTGCGCGTACGCGCCGATGGGCGCGGCGCATCCGGCTTCGAGGCGGCGCAGCAGGGCACGTTCGGCGCTGACGGCGAGGCGGGTTTCGTGGTGGTTTGCGGCGAGCAGGGCACGGCCGAGGGCACGCACCGGGCGCGCTACCTCGGGGTCGGCGAGCACGGCGGGGTCCGGGTTCTCGAATTCGCTTTCGCGCACTTCCAGGGCGAGCGCACCCTGGCCGGGGGCGGGCAGCATGCGGGTGGGGTCAAGGTACTCGGTGATGAGTTCTTCCTTGCCCAGGCGCTTAAGGCCGGAGACTGCGAGCACCACGGCGTCGCAGTCGCCGCTGCGTTCGGTGCCGACACCGTGGTCGGCTCGTTCGGAAGTTTCAGCGTTCTGGCGGAGTACGACCTGTTTGCCGGCGTGCTCTTCCAGGCCCTTCACACGGCCGATGCGGGTGCCCACGTTACCGCGAATGTCGACGATTTCCAGGTCGGGGCGCAGGGCGCGCAGCTGTGCGGCGCGGCGGGGTGAGCCGGTGCCCACGCGGGAGCCTTCGGGCAGGGTGTCGACGGTCAGGCCGTCGCGTGCCACGAGGGCGTCGCGGGGGTCTTCACGCTTGAGGGTTGCGGCGACCACCAGGCCGGGGCAGGGCGCGGAGGGCAGGTCCTTGAGCGAGTGTACTGCCATGTCCACGCGGTTTTCTTCGGAGGCGTTCTCGCCGTCGAGCAGGCGCTGGCGCAGTGCCGCGGCGAATACGCCGGTGCCGCCGAGGGTTGCCAGGGGTCCAGTGAGCACGTCGCCTTCGGTTTTGACGGTGCGCAGGGTGAAGTCCACGACCTCGGCATCTGCGGCGCCGTGGTGTGCCTGGTGTTCGGTGTAGAGGGAGGTGACGGTTTCAGCGGCAATACGGCTTTGGGTCAGGGCGAGAGCAGACCCGCGGGTGCCCAAGATGTACTCGTGATGGCTCATATCTCTCCTTTTCGGTGATGTGTGTGATAGCCCGTAGGCGTGTGCGTTTCCCCCAGAGGCTGTGTGTTTGCGACGCTGTGTGTTTGTCTAAATTCTGGGGGGTAGCCTGTAGGCACGTGCGCTCCGACCCGCCCGCACGCCCCGGTCAGGGGGGGTGTTGGGGCGAGCCGGAGCTACAGGGGTGGTGTTAGTGGGAGCAGCATCCGCCGGAGCCGCATCCACCGGAGCGGCTGGCGGGTGCGTTCTCAGAAGCGCTGTCCTCAGCGCCGGTAGTGCCGGGTGCGTACTCTGCGATGACCGGCTTCGGCGCGCCGCGACCGGGCTTGCAACAGCCGGGTTCGCACTCGTCGAACCAGCCGTACTGACCGCTCGCGCTCGGGGCGAGGACGCTCTCACGTTCGGGGCGCAGGTCGGCTGAAACGCCGTTCTCCACGCGCTCCTCGATGAGGCGGCGCAGCGACTCCACGTACGCCGGATGCGTGCCGGGGGTGGGGGTGCGCACGGCAACCACGCCCAGGCGTTCGCAGGTGTCCAGCGCCTCGGTGTCCAGATCCCACTTGACTTCCATGTGGTCAGAGACGAATCCGAGGGGCACCAGCACGACGCCTTCCACGGGGGCTTCGCCGTCCTCCGCCGGGTTGGTGGGGGTGGGTAGCGCCTCCAGGGCGTCGTTGACGTCCGGTTCCAGCCACGGCATGGACGGCGGGCCGGAACGGGACTGGTACACCAGCTCCCATTCGACGTTCTGCAGAAGCTGCGGAGCCTCATCGCGCACCAGCGAAAGCACGGCGCGAGCGACCTGCAGGTGCTTCTCCACGTAGGCGGAGCCGCCCTCGTAGTTCACACCGCGCGGGCCTGCCTCGTTCGCCGCGGAGGTCGGCACCGAGTGGGTGCAGAACATGATGCGCAGGCGCGGGTTCAGCGAACCGTTATCGCGTGCGGCAAGCTGCTCACGCACCGTGGCGAGGCCGTCCTTCAGCCCGTCAGCGAAAGCGCGGGAGAAGCCGGGCACGTCAAAGAACTGACGAATCTTACCCACGTGCACGCGACCTTCCAGGCCGAGCTGCTCGATCGCCATGCCGTAGTCTTCACGGTACTGGCGGCAGCTCGAGTAGCCGGGGTAGGCGCTGGTCGCCAGCACGAGCACGTTGCGGTGGCCGTTCTCGTAGGCTTCGGCGAGCACGTCCTTCACGTAGGGCTTCCAGTTGCGGTTTGCCCAGGTGATCGGGATGTGCGGGCCGCGTTCGGCGAGCGCCTGCTGCAGTGCGGCGAGCAGGGCACGGTTCTGCTCGTTAATGGGCGAGACGCCGCCGTTGGCGCGGTAGTGGGTGGCGACCTCTTCGAGGCGCTCATCCGGGATGCCGCGGCCAGCGGTCACGTTGCGCAAGAACGGGATGACGTCCTCCTGCCCCTCGGGGCCACCGAAGGAGGAGAGGATCACCAGATCGTAGGGGCGCGCCTCTTCGGCACGTTCACGGGTGATGCTGCGTTCGCTTCGGTAGTCGCCGAGGGTCTGCTCGTTGAGCGCGGCGGGGCCGTTGGAGGCGGTGTTCGCCGGGTCGGTGCGGTTGGGTACCACGTCGTCCGGCAGGAGCGTGCCGTTGAGGGTTACGCCGTCGTTCGGCTGATGGCTCACGCCAGGACCTCAGCTACTTCGTCTGCGCCGATGCGGCGGCCGGTGTAGAAGGGGGTGTCTTCGCGAACGTGCAGGCGTGCTTCAGTGTTGCGGAAGTGACGCATCAGGTCGACGAGGTCCACGAGTTCGGGTGCTTCGAGGGCGAGGACCCATTCGTAGTCGTTCAGGCCGAACGATGCGACGGTGTTTGCCAGAACCTGCGGGAAGTCGATTGCCTTCATGCCGTGGTTCTTGAGCATTTCTGCACGTCGTTCGGGGTTCATGTAGTACCAGTCGTAGGAGCGTACGAAGGGGTAGACGCAGACCCAGGTTTCAGGTGCCTTGCCGCGTGCGTAGGCGGGGGCGTGGTTGCGGGTGAACTCTGCTTCGCGGTGTACGCCCATGGTGGACCAGACGATGGTGGTGCCTGCGAACAGTGCGGTGCGGCGAATCTTGCGGACTGCTGCCTGCAGCTTTTCGGGGTTCTGGCCGTGGGTCCAAATCATGACGTCGGCGTTGTCGCGCATTGCGGAGACGTCGTAGATGCCGCGCAGGGTCACGCCGTCTGCTGCGAGCTGTTCTGCGACCTTCTCGAACTCGGCGCGTGCCTCGTCGGTGTTGGACTCTGCGGGGCGTGCGCCGGAGCGTGCGAACACGGTGTACAGGGCGTAGTGCAGGGTTTCGCCTTCTTCGCGGCCGCGGCGGTTCTCGTCAGCTGCGGAGTGCTGGACTGCGTAGCCCTTGGGTGCGCCGCCGTAGCCGTGGCCTGCGTGGGTGTAGCCGCCCTGACCTGCGCCGTGTGCGCCGCCGTGGCCGTGTGCTGCGTGATCGTGAGACATTGTGTGTTCCTTTCTTCAGCGAGGGTTCGCTGTGCTGGAGGCGCGGCTTCCGTAGCTGCGCGTTTTCTCAAATTTTTTGGTCTAGTTGCTGGTTGGTTTCTGCCGCTACGCCGTCTACTTGGCGGTTGCGGCTTTCGGGGGAGGTGACGCCTTCCCAGTCCTGTGCCGCGTGGTAGATGAGGCGGTCCATCTGCTCGTAGGTGTCTTTGACGGTTAAGACCAGGCCGGAGCCTGCCGCCCAGGAGCCAACGGTGCTGAGGGTTCCGAGTTCGCTGGCGCGTTCACGGAATTCCTTGACTCGGTCGCGGTGGCCGGGGGTGGAGGCGGGCAGTACACCGCGCCAGCGTACGACGTCCGCGTCAACGAGGTTGTTGTGGGTGAGGGCTACGTCCATCATGCGGCTTGCGTCGCGCAGGGCGAGGGTGATGAGCTGTTCGTCTGCGAGTGCCACTTCTGAGAAGCGGGCGTCTTCGCCGCCTCGGCCGTAGGACAGGCGCACAACGTGGCGTCCGGGGCCTGCGGCCTCGGCGACCCACTGCCATTTGGCGGTGGCGTGGGTGAGTGCCTTGGCGCGTACGGCGGTGGCTTCTTCGGAGACAAGCAGGCCGGTGCCGCGGGGGTGCTTGTCCAAGGCGGGGGCATCAACGACGAGGGTGACGAGGGCGACTTCGGGGCCGGGTTCCAGGGCGGGTAGTGCGGTGGAGACGTGCGGGCCGATGAGTCGTGCCACGGTCGGGCCGTCGGTGGCGAGCACCAGGTAGTCGGCGTAGAGGGGGGTGTTTTCGCCGTCGGTGGTGTGGCGCTGGATGATGAACCACTGGCCGGTGGATTCGTCGCGGTCAACGGCGATGACGTCGAATCCGGTGACGATGCGAACACCGGAGGCGTACAGGTCTTCGACGAGACGTTCGGACAGCTGGTTCATGCCGCCCACGATGCCGGCGACCTGTGAGCCTGCGGGGGCTGCCGAGCGGAAAGCGTGCGCTGCGGCGGCGAGGGAGCGGTGCTTGCGGAAGGCTTCGCGCAGACCGGGGATGGTCGCATCGACGTCGAGCTTGTCGGGGTGGGTGGAGTACACGCCGGAGACTACGGGTGCGACGAGGTTGTCGAGCACTTTCTGGCCCATGCGGATGCGCACGAGCTCACCGAGGGTCTTCGCGTTCTCGCCTGCGGAGACGGGGAGGAACTTGTCCACCTGGGCGCGGCGCAGACCGTTCTTACCGATGACGGGGATCAGCGACTTATCGTTCACATTGCCGGGGATGCCCATGATGCCGGTGCTGGGGGTGCGACGGGCGCCCTGCGGCAGGTACAGCCAGGAGCCGTAGGAGTTGGGGGTGACGATCTGGTCGCCCAGGCCGAGTTCCTTGACGAGGTCGCTGACAATGGGGCTGCGGGTTGCGAAGGATTCTGCGCCGGAGTCCAGCAGAAGGCCGCCAACTTCGTGGGCACCAACGGCACCGCCAAGGTGGTGACGCTGTTCGAGCAGGGTGACGCGCATACCGGCTGCGGCGAGGCGGCGTGCGGAGATCAGGCCGGAGGGGCCGCCGCCGATGACGATGGCGGTGGGTGCCTTCTCGTTGCGGGTGAAAGCTCGTGCGTTCTGGGGCGCGGCGGAGGAACTGACCTGTGCGGTGCGGTGCGGTGCCTGGTTGGTGTGGCCCATGGTGGTTCTCCTTTGGTCTGCGTGCAGTGGAGTTGCCCATTGCGGTAACGGGTGTGGTGGTTGGTTCGGGGTGCAGATGTTCGGTGCAGATGCCGGAGGGTGTCCAGCATCTGCGCTGTCTATTTATCGTTATTTATCCTATGCCTGCGCGGTGCGTTCGTGGATATATGCCACGAGGTCGGTGAGCACCTGCGGGTCGGTGGTCGGGGGTACGCCGTGGCCGAGGTTGACCACGTGCGAGGGGGCGGCGTTGCCTTCTGCGAGGACCTCGTCTACGTGTGCGTAGAGGTTTTCGCTGCCTGCGGCGAGCAGTGCCGGGTCGATGTTGCCCTGCAGGGGTACGGCGCCGTTGAGCAGGGTGTTCGCTGCCGAGAGCGGCAGGCGGTAGTCCACGCCGATGACGTCTGCGCCGGCTTCGTGCATGGCGGGCAGCAGGGCGGTGGTGCCGGTGCCGAAGTGGATGCGCGGCACGCCGTATTCGCGCACCATATCGAGAGCAGTTGCGGAGTGCGCCTGCACGTAGCGGCGGTAGTCGCTTTCGCCGAGGGAACCAGCCCAGGAGTCAAAGAGCTGCACGGCGGATGCGCCAGCCTCGATCTGCGCACGGAGGAACTGGCCTGCGGTGCGGGCAGCCCAGGCGGCGAGTTCGTGCCAGGCGGCGGGGTCGGCGTGCATCATGGTGCGCGGGCGCAGGTGGTCACGGGAGGGGCCGCCTTCGACCATGTAGGCGGCGACGGTGAAGGGGGCTCCGGCGAAGCCGATGAGCGGGGTGTCGCCGAGCATTTCTACGGTTGCGGCGACGGCTTCACGGATGGGGTCGAGGTCGCTGTCTTTGAGTTCGGGCAGGGCGCGCACCTCGTCGAGGGTGCGTACGGGCTGGTCGAGGACCGGGCCCTTACCGGGCACGATGTCGACGTTGACGCCCGCGAGCTTCATGGGGATGACGATGTCGGAGAAGAAGATGCCGGCGTCGACCTTGTGGCGGCGGACGGGCTGCACGGTGATTTCTGCGGCGAGGTCGGGGGTGAGGCATGCGTCCAGCATGGGGATGCCTTCGCGTACCTGGCGGTATTCGGGCAGGGAGCGGCCTGCCTGTCGCATGAACCAGACGGGTCGGTGGCTGGAGGGGCGGCCGGTGAGGGCACGGAGCATGGGCGAGTCGGCGGTGGTGCCTGCGCGCAGGGGGTGGTTGGCGGGTAGGTGTGCGAGCTGTTCGTCGGTGAGCAGGGGTCGCTGGGCGTCGGTGGGGTGTGCGGGCAGGGCGGGTGCCTGTGCGGTGCCCTGTGCCGACGCGGGGGTGGTGTGCTGGTTTTCGCTCATAGTGTCTAGTGTGACAGGTTTATGCGGGCGTTTTTGCGACACTATGTCATGGTGACTCTTACCTAATGATGGCTTTCTTAGCGGTGAGGGAAACCTTAGTTCGTGCCTACTCTTTGTGCCCGCTCCCCCACTGTGCAGATTTTCTTGCCCCCTACGATGATGGAACTTAGGTTCTGTGAGCTTTACAGGGGCTTAGTCGGCGTGGTTATGATTAATCTCTAGTGAGTACTTATGCATTTGTGGCATCGCACCACACCGTTGATCTGACCACCGTCGCTGCGTTGAGCGCCGGTGCCTCCGGCGTACCCGATGTTCTGGCGGGCGATATGGCACGCCAGCTGGGCGTGAAGGGTGCAGTCGTTCTTGCCACCTGTAACCGTCTTGAAATGTATGTTCAGCTACACGTATCCGCCCATGTAAACATGGTTCGTGAGCTGATTGCTGATTCGATCGCGCGCACCTCCGGCCTGGATCAAGAACTGGTTGATTCCAGCTTCGACGTGTACGCCGATGATGAGGCTGCACGCCACCTGCTGACGGTCGCCTCCGGCCTGGAATCTGCCGTGGTCGGCGAGCGCGAAATCACCGGTCAGGTGCGCCGCGCCCTGGCCGCCGCGCAGGCGAAGGCACAAGAGGACGGCGTACCCCTTCCCGGTGAGCTGGTTCAACTGTTTGAGCATGCGGCGCATACGGCTCGTCAGGTGGGTCAGCATACGGCGCTTGGCGCTCAGGGCCGCTCCATTGTGTCTGTTGCCCTCGATCTTGCGGATGAGGTTGCCGAGAAGGACTGGTCGACCCGCCGCGCCCTGATTTTTGGTACGGGCGCTTACGCGGGTGCGACCATTGCGGCGCTGCGCGAGCGCGGTTGCACCGATATTTGGGTCAATTCCCGTTCGGGTCGTGCCGCCGAGTTCGCGGCAAAGCGCGAGGTTTCTGCGGTGCCGGTGGACGGCATGGAGCAGGCCATGGCTTCTGCCGACGTCATTATTGGCTGCTCCGGCGGATCCGACCCGTTGCTTCCCGAGCAGATTCCGGGCGGCCACCACACGATCCTCGACCTGGCGCTTTCGCGTGACTTTGACCCCTCGGTCGCCGACCTGCCGAACGTTGAGCTGATTACCCTCGAATCGGTGCGCCTTGCCGCACCCGAGGAGACCGAGGAGTCCGTGGCGACGGCTACGCGCATCGTGGAGTCTGAGCTGGCGGCGTTTGTGTCTCGTCAGCGTTCCCGCACGATTGACTCCGCGATTGTTGCGCTGCGCTCGCACACTATGGATGTGCTGGATTCCGAGCTGGAGAAGGTACGTAACCAGTTTGGTTGCGGTGCGGCGACGGAGCAGTTTGAGCTGGCGATGCGCCGCATGGTGAAGTCCCTGCTGCACACCCCGACGGTGCGCGCCAAGAAGCTTGCGGCGGAGGGCCGCACGGAGGATTACGTGCAGGCGCTGGAGACCCTCTACGGCATTCAGGTGGAGGATTCTTAAGAGCCTCCCCTCCCCTGCTCTTCCCGGCGTTTTTGCGCGCATTTTCACGCATCCGGCGGCGAGTATTTTATTAGCCCCCGGCGAAGTACTGCCCGTTCACGGTGCCGATGGGCGCATTCACGCTAGAGTAGATGCTAGATAAGATAGTTCCCATACCCGGCGCACGTTTGGCTGTGCCGGACTATTCTGCGAGGAGACTCATGGAAATCAAGATTGGCATTCGCCACATTGCTCGTGAAATCGTTGTTGAGACCAGTGAGGCTAAGGAAATCCTCATGGAGAAGGTCTCGAAGGCTATTGAGGACGGCTCGCTGCTGCAGATTATGGATGATAAGGGCAACACCACCCTGATTTCTGGCGCTCAGATTGGCTACGTTGAGCTGGGTTCCGACGCTAAGCGTCACGTTGGTTTCGGTATCGGCGCCTAATTAGTTCGGTAGCTGTTTACCCTTTAGCTTGAGCTTTCCCCCCGCATCCGTCACGATGCGTAACCGCGCTTTATGCGCTGTGTGCGTGCGCTTTATGCGCCACGTGGTTACGCCGTGCCGAATGCGGGGTTTTGCGTTTTAAACCGCCTACACAAACCTCGCGGCACCCGGTTTTGGGGCGGTATATCGCCCATCACGGGCGCACGCCACAACCGGTCGGGGGTGCGCCGGAAGCAAATCCGGGTTAATATTGAGGGGTTAAGTGAATGACCGGTCGTACCCCTTTCAAGACCCCGAGGCTGCACCGCTTTCTCATCATGAATGAACCATGAGTATTAATCATGCGTGCAGGCGGCGTCTCGGTAAGAATTTCCCGTGTAAGAATTTCCCGCGGCCGGCTTTCGACGCCCGCCCGTCACCGCCTCCACCGTTGAGGCGCTGGCTGGTACACCCCGTTACGGGGAGAAACACACCCCGAGCAGGGGTAGAAAGATACGGTCCAGTGACTGAAACGAACACGCAGGAAACCACTCAGACTGCAAAGTCCTTCGCCGACTTCGGCGTTCGCCAGGATATTAGCGACGCTCTCGCGGCGGTTGGCATTACCTCCCCCTTCCCCATCCAGGAGCTGACTCTTCCCGTGGCTCTGTCTGGCCAGGACATTATTGGTCAGGCGAAGACCGGTACCGGTAAGACCCTCGGCTTCGGTCTGCCCACCATCCAGCGTGTGGTCGGCCGCGACGATGAGGGTTGGGCTGATTTGGAGTACCCCGGAGCACCTCAGGCGCTGATTCTGGTTCCGACCCGTGAGCTTGCTATTCAGGTGGGCGAGGACCTGGCGATTGCCGCGAAGCTGCGCAACGCCCGCGTCGCCACCCTGTACGGTGGTGTGCCGATTGAGCCTCAGGCTGAGCTGCTACGCCGCGGTCTGGAGGTTGCGGTGGGCACCCCCGGCCGCATTATCGACCTGTACCAGCAGGGCTTCCTGAACCTGAAGCAGGTTAAGATCGTGGTCCTCGATGAGGCTGACGAGATGCTGGATTTGGGTTTCCAGCCGTCGGTTGAGAAGATCCTCAGTTACCTGCCGGAGGACCGCCAGAGCATGCTGTTCTCCGCAACCATGCCCGGCCCGGTCATTGCGATGGCACGCCAGTACATGACCAAGCCCATGCGCATTAGCGCCGCTGACCCCGAGGACGCCTCGAAGACTAAGGCGTCGATCCGTCAGGTCGTCTACCGTGCGCACCACCTGGACAAGGACGAGATGATTGGCCGCATTCTGCGCGCTACCGGCCGCGGCCGCACCGTCATCTTCACCAAGACCAAGCGTGACGCTGCCCGCGTGGCGGAGGAGCTGGTGAACCGTGGCTTCGCTGCCGCTCCCCTGCACGGTGACCTGAACCAGGTTGCGCGTGAGCAGGCGCTGAAGGCGTTCCGCACCGGCAAGGTCGACATTCTGGTTGCGACCGACGTGGCGGCTCGCGGTATTGACGTTGAAGACGTGACCCACGTGATTAACCACCGCGTGCCCGAGGATGAGAAGACTTACCTGCACCGTACCGGCCGTACCGGTCGTGCGGGCAATGAGGGTACCGCTGTGACCCTGGTTGATTGGGATGACCTGCCGCGCTGGAAGGTCATTAACGACGCCCTGGAGCTGGGTGTTCCTGAGCCGGTTGAGACGTACTCTTCCTCTGAACACCTGTTCTACGACCTGAACATTCCGGCTGGCACTAAGGGTCGCCTGCCGCGCGAGGAGCGTGTGGCTGAGGGCATGGGCGACGAGTTCTTTGAGAGTGCCCGCGATTCTCGTGATGGCCGTCCGGCTCGTTCTCGCGGTGGCCGCGACGGTTCCCGTGAGGGTGGCCGTTCTGGCGGTCGTGACGGTGAGAAGGGTTCGCGCCGTTCTCGCGGTGGCCGCGACGGTCGTTCCGGTGAGGGCCGCGGCGAGCGCCGTAGCCGCTCCGAGGGCCGCAAGCGTTCTGAGCGTTCTTCTGAGCGTGCGGAGCGTACCGAGCAGGGCGCATCCGAACGTTCTTCTGAGCGTTCTGAGCGTGCGCCTCGTCAGCGTCGCCGTACCCGCCGTGTTGAGGGTCAGCCCGTGGAGGGTGAGGGCCGCCGCCGTACCCGCCGCCGCTCTGAAGGCTCTCGTTCTGAGGGTTCTCGTGCTGGGGGTTCTCGTTCTGAGGGTTCTCGCGGTAAGGGCCGTGGCGCTGACCGTGCTGGTTCTGAAGGCTAGGGCCGGGGTTGGGTATTTCAGCATCCCCGGCGCCCGCCGCGCCCTCCCCTGCCGCTGAGGCGAACCGCACGGATTCGGCTGTTTTCGATCCGCAGGGCCCGTCGCTGCTGGTGCAGGCAGATAACCTGGAGTATCTGCGTGAGCTGCCCGATGGTGCGTTCACCGTGATTTACATTGACCCGCCGTTCAATACGGGCAAGAAGCAGACGCGCCGCACGTTGAGCGCGGAGGCTTCTGAGAAGGGTGACCGCACCGGTTTTAAGGGCAAGAGCTATTCGAGCACCCTGCAGACTCTGGCGAGCTATAACGACTCGTTCGAGGATTATTGGGCGTTCCTAGCACCGCGTATTGAGCAGGCGCATCGTCTGCTCGCGCAGGACGGCACCCTGTACCTGCACCTGGATTGGCGTGAGGTTCATTATGTGAAGATTATGTGCGACATGATTTTTGGTCGTGAAAACTTCATTAATGAGCTGATTTGGGCTTATGACTACGGTGCGAAGTCTACGCGCCGCTGGCCGACGAAGCACGACAATATTTTGGTGTACGCGAAGGATCACCGCAGCTATTACTTCAATACTGCGGAGGTTGATCGTGAACCGTATATGGCTCCCGGTTTGGTGACTGAGGAGAAGGCTTCTCGCGGTAAGCTCCCTACTGATGTGTGGTGGCATACTATTGTGTCGCCTACGGGTAAGGAGAAGACGGGGTATCCCACGCAGAAGCCTACGGGTTTGTTGCGTCGTATGATTGCGGCGAGTTCCCGCCCGGGTGATTGGGTGTTGGATTTCTTCGCTGGTTCTGGTTCTACGGGTGCGGCGGCGGCTCAGCTGGGTCGTAAGTTCGTGTGTGTGGATCAGAATCCGCCGGCTATTGAGGTGATGGCTAAGCGCCTGGGTGTGGATCCGGTGTCGTTCGCTGAGTATCGCGGTGTGCCGCGTGGGGCGAGTGTGCTGTTCACGCCGAAGCGTACGGTGGGTGTTCGTGGCGGTACGAGTCGTGATGCGTTGACGGCGGCGAGCCGTCATGCGCTGAAGGCCGTGTTGGATACGCTCACGGAGACTACGCAGCCGGTTGAGGGTGCGTCGTGCCGGTTTGTGCGTCACCGGTCGATGGATGCGGTGGATAAGAAGATGCGTATTGATGGTCGTGATGAGTTGCGTCGTCAGCGTCAGCATCAGGCGCGGGCTAAGGCTCGTGCGGCGCGTGCGGCTGCTCAGCTGGATGCGGCGGCTGCGGGTGCGGTGTTGCAGCATCATGCGTCGCGTGAGAGCGTCTAGGCGGTCTTGTCTGCGCGTCCGTGAGAGCACGTGTTAAGAGTGTGGGGCGGGTTCCCGGTAAAGGAACCCGCCCCACACTCTTTTGTTTTCACCTCATTGCATATTCTCTAAATCTCTACCTGAAGGTTAGGATTTTTGATACGCTGAGAACGTTCTACTCATGAGGGTGCACAAAGATTGTGCCCCCTTCTGTTCATGAAGGAGCTATGATGCTTCGACAATTATTCGCCCGCCCCACGAGCGGGTCGTCCAGACTGGCGGCGCTGTACTCTTGGCTAGCGCCATGGTGTGCGGCAGTGTTCCGGCGTATGCTACCGGGCATTTGAAGCCTCACGAGGTGACCCCTATTGTGCAGCCGGACGAACCGGCAGTGACCTGTAACGACCGCGCAGAGTATGAGTATTATCGGCAAGATGGTGAGTTGGGGCGTCGCGTTATCTTTAGTTGGGCACAATGTGTTGGTCTGATTTCTGAGCGCCAGAAGTACCAAATGGTCAAGAAAGATAGTGTTATTTCTCGCGGCCAGTTTGTGGAGTATCTATACCGTCTGTCAGGTTCTCCTGAGGTGAAGAATCTTCCGGCTCAGTCTCCGTATGGTGATATCAAGACTGATGATCCGCGTTTTCCTGTGGTGATGTGGGCTCGTCAGCGGGGCATTACCTGGGGTTGGAGTGATGGGAATTTCCATTACGATACCCCTGCTAGTGAGGCTGCTACTGCCTTGATGGTGTATCGATTGGCGGGTAGTCCAAACGTAACGGTAGAAGTAGACGATCCTAATGCCTATTTTCTATATACTCCTTGGAAAGAAAAATGGCCGAATATGCCATATAATTCGGAGCTCCATAAAGCATACACCTGGCTATACTATGGTCTTCAGAATCCAAATAATAAAGATTCTATTGAGAACGTATCGTATCGACAGTACGGTATCGTATCACCTAATGATAAATTTGAATGGTTGACTTACGCTACGTATGAGCAGGCTATCGAAGTGATTCGTTTGGCAGATAAATCTTTTAATTTTAAATAGGATTTACCCCTCACCCGTTGACAGGTGAGGGGTATTCTTCAGTAATTTTTATTTCTTGAGTGGATAATCTTCTGGATTTAATTTCTTCTCTGCAGTTTCATTAGATGTATAGGCATACTGAATAATTTCAATCTTGCAGGCTTGTTTCAGGGGATTCTCAATAGAGAACTTCCATGCACCTTCCAGCGCCTTGGGTTTAGGTTTGTTATTGTCTTCGTAGTCCATGTGGCATTGGTCGTATGCGTTTGCTCCAATAATATTCAAACGCCTAACACTACCTTCAAGATAGAAGCCCCACAGTGAAGCAAGGATTCTTTCTAGGGGTACTTCTTGGCTTGGTCCGTAGGGGTTGTCTGAGCGTACTCCTGTAAAGGTGCAGTCGCTAGCCCATGAGCTGATATACCAGTTCGCTGCCTCATGATTACTCGCTGTACCTGAGACTGCGTCATGCCAGCTGGAGGACTCACCGATACAACCCACATAGCTATACGGCACTTTAGAACAAAATAAAAGAGTGTGGGGGCGGATTCCCGATTAGGAACCCGCCCCACACTCTTTCGTCTTACTACTGGTTTTACTACCGGGCTGCCAGCTGCTCACGGATACGCGCCACCGTCGCCGCATCCGTCGTATTCTCACCCAGCAGGTTCGGCTTACCCGCACCGTGATAATCACTCGAACCAGTCACCAGCACCTCACGGCCCGCCGCACGCTGACGCTCAATGAACTCCAGCAGACGCGCCCGGTCCTCCGGGGAATTCTCACGGTGATACACCTCCACACCCGCCAGGCCAGCATCCACCATCAAACCCAGGTACTCCAGGCTCAACGCGGGGCCACGCATCGTACTCATCGGATGCGCAATCACCTGCACGCCCCCAGCCTCACGCACCAGACGCACCGCCTCCAAAGGGTCCAGCGCATCCTGCGGCACATAGTAGGGGCTGCCCGTGTACAGCAGCTTCGCAAAAGCCTCAGAACGGTCAGCAACCACCCCGGCAGCAACCAGCGCATCAGCAATATGGGGGCGGCCCACCGCCGTGTTCCCCTCCCCCACCTGCGCCAACACGTCATCCCAGGTCAGCGGGTAGTCAGCGGCAAGACGGCTCACAATAGCCTGCGCACGACCTTCACGGCTGGCGCGAATCGCCTCCACACGGCGCGCCAATTCCGAATCCACCGGGTCAAAACCATAAGCGAGCAGATGAATAGTCTTCGTGCGCGCATGGCCCTCACCATCGGTGTAACGGTAACGGCAGGAGAACTCGGCACCCGGCAGAAAATCCAGACCGTACTCACCCGCCAGCTGAGCCGCCTGCGCCCAACCAGCCGTCGTATCGTGATCAGTCAGCGCAAACCCAGCCAACCCGGCGCGAGCAATCAGCGGCACCAGCTCGGTCAGGCTCTGCGTACCGTCAGAAATAGCGGAGTGAATGTGCAAATCGTAACGCCCGGCACGGTTCAGGTGTTCAGGCGCACCCAATTCAGCGGGCTGCAGTGCCTGCTGCGCATTAGGTGCACTATTTCGGTGTTCTGTCTGCGTCATATTCTCTCCTTCCCCACCCCTGCTAGTTCGTCGCCACCTCAGCGGGGTTTTAAGGCATGTCATCTACTCTTCTGATTCAACCCTACCAATATCGGCGGCGCAATATCGGGTACCCGGTCGCAGGTCAAAGATATATTCTGCCCGACCGTGCCCCCTCTTATGGTCAAAAGCGCTAAAACACCTGCCCACCTGTGGTGAAGGCGATATGATTAACCCATGACTGAGAACAATGAGAAGAGCACCGAAGCTCAGAAGACTGACCACCGCAGCACCCCTAAGGCGTCTGCGTTCACCGAATTCATTGCCGCAAACTGGGCACCTGCCGAAGATGACGGCTACACCCGCGAGCCCGTAGCAGACTACGCAGCTGAGCGCCGCGCCAAGATTTCCAAGGCATTCCCCGGCGAGCGCCTCGTCCTGCCGGCAGGCCCGCTGAAGGTCCGCTCCAACGACTGCGACTACCGCTTCCGCCCCCACTCGGCGTTTGCGCACCAGACCGGTCTGGGCATCGACCACGAACCGGACGCCGTGCTGATCTTCGAGCCCGTCGAAGAGGGCACCGGTGACAACGGCTCCAACCACGAAGTCACCCTGTACTTCCGTCCGCTGGCTGGCCGCGACACCACCGAGTTCTACGCGGATGCACGCTACGGCGAGTTCTGGGTTGGTCCCCGCCCCACTCTGAAGGAGTTCTCCGAGCGTTACGGTCTGCGTACCCGCGACCTGTCCGAGCTTGAGGTTGCTATCACCAAGAACGCCGGCAACCAGGGCCTGGGTGGCGTGAACATCCGCCTGGTCCGCAACGTTGACCCGGCTGTTGACGCGCTGGTTGACACCTCCCGCTACAACACCGGCGTGGAGCTGGAGCAGGCTGACAAGCTGGACTCCGAACTGGCCGTGGCTCTCTCCGAGGCTCGCCTGATTAAGGACGCTATCGAGGTTGAGAACATGCAGCGTTCCGTTGACCTGACCGTCAAGGGCTTCGAAGAGGTCATTCGCGCACTGCCGAAGGCTGTTGCGCACCACCGCGGCGAGCGCGTTGTTGAGACCGCGTTCTTCTCCGTGGCACGTACCGACGGTAACGACCTGGGCTACGACACCATCGCAGCGTGCGGTAACAATGCAACCATCCTGCACTGGATCCGCAACAACGGCACCGTCGACGAAGGCAAGCTGCTGCTGCTGGATGCAGGCGTTGAGGACGACACCCTGTACACTGCTGACGTGACCCGCACCTTCCCCGTGAACGGTAAGTTCACCGAGGTTCAGGCGAAGGTCTACAACGCTGTGCTGGAGGCTGCTGACGCCGCGTTCGCTGTCGCTAAGCCGGGCCGTAAGTTCCACGAGCTGCACGACGCCGCGATGGAGGTTCTGGCTCACCGTCTGGAAGAGTGGGGCCTGCTGCCGGTTTCTGCCGAGGTTTCCCTCACCATTGAGGGCGGTCAGCACCGCCGCTGGATGCCGCACGGCACCAGCCACCACTTGGGCCTGGACGTGCACGACTGTGCGCAGGCGAAGGCTGAACTGTACATGTGGGCTGAGCTGGAGCCGGGCATGGTCTTCACCATTGAGCCGGCACTGTACTTCAAGGAAGAGGATCTGTCCATTCCCGAGGAGTACCGCGGTATCGGTATCCGCCTTGAGGACGACGTGCTCTGCACCGAGGACGGCAACGTGAACCTCTCCGCTGCTCTGCCGCGCACCGTTGAGGGCATTGAGGAGTGGATGGCGAAGCTCTCCAAGGAAGCGTAACCATTCCCGCCGGATTGTACTGGCTAGTATGGTCTGACGATAATGCGTAGCGAAAGCCCCTCACCGAGTGATTCGGTGAGGGGCTTTCGCGTGTCTTCTATGTGCTCTTCTATGCCTGTTTCCCGCCGTTAGGGGCGGCTACCGCTGTTGCGGCGTGAGGTTATTCGGAGTCCTTCGAGGACTTATCATGCAGGCCCTGCGGGCGCGGGGTCGGACGCTGCGGCTTGGGCTGAATCAGCTTCGCGTACTCTTCCGGGTCGTCCACGCGCAGGCCGAAACGCTGAGCCGGACGCTTCTGCGGTTCTGCTTTCTGGGCAGTGGTGTTCTGTTCGGTTGCCTGGTCGGTGTTTGCCTGTTCCGGCGCGGAAGTCTGAGTGGGCTGAACGGTCTGCGTAGGCTGGGTGGGCGCGGGCATGTTCTGCGCCGCGCTCTGAGCCACCGCATCCTGCGCAGTAGTATCACGCTCGGGTAGGTTCTGGTTCGGTGCCGGCTGGCTACCCGCCTGCGCACGGTACGAGGGTGCCTTCGGGGCGCCGGTCGGAACCGGTGCACCATTCATCGAGACGGTGCTCTGAGCGGCACGAGCCTGCGAAGCTTCCGGAGCAGCCGCCGCACGCGCAGCCGCAACCGCCGCCGAAAAGCGAGGATGCGCACCCAGCACGCGGCGCGCATCCTGGGCGTACTCCGGCAGAGCGTACATCACGGTACGCGAGGGAATCGCCTCGGTACGCATCGGGTAGCGAACACCCCTGCCGCGACGCAGAATAAACATCTGCCACAGCACAAACACAGCCACCGACATCGGCACGTATTTTAGTGCCGCCGATGTAAAAGAGTCACCGGTCAGCGTCAACAGCACCGAAAACACCAGACCCATCGACGCACCCTGAATCGCCGAAGAAATCAGGGCACGACCGTAACCAGTCTGTACCGGGTACTCCACCTGGCGGATACCATCATTGACCAGGTACAGCGCCGTGACCGGGTAATCCTGTTCGCTGAGCACGTCAAAAGCGGCGAGCGCATCATCGTGACGAACGAAGGAGGCGATCGCTTCACCGGCGGGCAGGGGCTTGCCCTGAGCCTGCGCCAGGCGCGACGCCAAGTACGAAGAAGGCGGGGTCGAGGGAATATTCGGCAGGTTAGAAGTCATGGCTCCTATTCTACCGCCCGCCCTAACCCTGGACCCGGTGGGCAGTCAGCTCCTCTACAGGCGTAGCGAACACCTGTTCAATTAGGCTTCTCAAAGTGCGAATCCCCGCGGCGGGGCGTACCCTAGAGAGGTGAGCAATTCGAAGTTCAGCACCCCCAGCAAGATTTACATTGCCCGCCTTTTGGGCCTCGACGTTTTTGACCCCTTCGGTGACCGCCTCGGCCGTCTCCGAGATGTCGTCGTGCTCAAACGCGGCCTGGGCGCATCCATTGCAGGCGCCCGCCCCGCCAAGGGCAGCGAACCCATTGTTGTCGGCATCATCGTTGAGGTGCTCGGCAAGAAACGCGTATTCATGCCTATGACCCGTGTGCGAAGTATCGACGCTTCACAGATTATTTCGACCGGCCTGGTGAACCTGCGCCGCTTTGAACAGCGCAACTCTGAGACTCTCATCGTGGGTGAGCTCTTTGACCGCCGCGTGCGTCTGCTCGACGGCAGCGGCGACGCCGTCATTGAGGACGTCGCCATTGAGCAGCGCCGCAACGGCGACTGGGGCGTGACCGAGCTGTTCGTCTCCCGCGTCAGCTCCGGCGCCAGCACATGGCGCCGCCGCTCCAAGGAGACCCTCATCGTCGACTGGGACGAGGCTCTGCTCTCCACCGATGTGGAACCGCAGGCGGCAACCGCGTTCGTGGCGAACCACGAGAACTCCAAGCCCGCCGACCTTGCGGACGCCATCCACGAAATGAGCGATAAGCGCATGGTCGAAATCGCCGCCGAACTGCAGGATGAACGCCTCGCGGACGTTCTGCAGGAGCTACCCGCCGAGGACCAGGTGCAGATTCTCTCGCACCTGGACGACGAGCGTGCCGCGCAGGTCCTCGAAGAGATGGAACCGGACGACGCCGCCGACCTGCTCATCGAGCTGGACGACGCACAGCGTGAAAAGCTGCTCGAACTCATGGAACCCGACGAAGCAGACGACGTGCGTCGACTGCTCGAATACGACGAGGGTACCGCCGGTTCGCTCATGAACCCCGGTGCCGATCATCCTCTCCCCCGAGGCGACCGTCGCGGAGGCGCTCGCGCACATCCGCGCCGAAGAGATCCCTCCGGCGATGGCGGCTGCCGTCATGGTGACCCGCCCGCCCCTGGAAACGCCGACCGGCAAGTACCTGGGTCTGGTGCACATGCAGAAGCTGCTGCGTGTGCCGCCGAGCGAGCCGATCGGTCACATCCTCGACACCGATACTGAGCCTGTCTCTGACCAGGCAAGTTTGGAAGAGCTGGCACGCGTGCTGGCGACCTACGACCTGACCATCGTTCCCATTGTGAACGAATCGCACCGCCTGGTAGGCGCAGTGACCATCGACGACGTGCTCGATGCGCTCCTGCCCGAAGACTGGCGCACTTACGATGATGGAACTCCCGTACGAAAGGTAGGACGACGCTTTGCCTGAATCGAACCGCCGCGACGCAAACCGTACCGAAGAGAACCCCCGCATCGATAAGGCGCGCATCCTCAAGGACCGCCTGGAGAAGAAGTACGCTGAACGCAACCGCGAGCGCGGCGACTCCCGCCCGCAGCGTAGCGACTCGCAGCTGAGCACCCCCGGCACCCGCAAGCCGAAGCTGTTCGCGAGCCCCAACCCGGACGCTTTCGGTCGTATGACCGAGGGTTTCGCACGCTACATGGGTACCCCGCAGTTCCTGATGTGGATGACCATTTTCTGTGGCGTGTGGCTTGCCTGGAACTCCCTGGCGCCGGAGGAGATGCAGTTCGACCCGCGTAGCCTGAACTTCACCCTGCTGACCCTGATGCTGTCGTTGCAGGCTTCTTACGCTGCTCCCCTGCTGCTGTTGGCGCAGAACCGTCAGGACGACCGCGATCGCGTGGTGGCGTCTGAGGACCGTAAGCGTGACCAGCAGAACCTGGAGGAGACCCAGTACCTGACCCGCGAGATCGCCTCGCTGCGTATTGCTCTGCGTGAGGTTGCGACCCGTGACTTCGTTCGTAGCGAGTTGCGTGACATTCTTGAGGAACTGCAGAACATTGCGCAGGAGCAGGAGCGTCACGCCGAGCAGCTGCAGGACATCAGCGAGGACATTGAGGACCTGGAGGAGGCTATCGACGATATCGATACCTCCGAGGGTGAGGAGAAGGACGCTGAGGAGCAGGGCGCTGAGGGTAAGAACTCTGAGGGCGCCGAGAACGGTACCGAGCAGGCTTCTGACAAGGCTGAACGCCCCGCGAAGGACTCCGCGCTGGATTCCCGTCACGGCGATTTGAGCCAGCCTCAGAGCCGCGAATCCCAGCAGGCACAGCAGCAGGCAGAGCGCGCCCGTGAGGGAGGCGCCCGTGACCGCTGATAACCCGCTGCAGGATGCCCTCTACGCGGCACTCGCCCGCGTTGAAGACCCCGAACTGCGCCGCCCCATTACGGAGCTGGGCATGGTTGAGACTGCGCTCGTGCATCCTGAACTGGATGAGCAGGGCGAGCCGATTCCCGGCCGCCACTGGGCGCAGGTCACGGTTCTGCTCACCATTGAGGGTTGCCCGCTGAAGAACACCATCGAACAACAGGTTCGTGACGCCGCCGCCACCGTTGAGGGTATTGAGCGCGTGCAGCTGCAGGTGGGTGCGATGAACCCGCAGCAGCGTTCCGCCCTGCGTTCCATGCTCAAGCCGGAGCGTTCTAACCCGTTTACCGCCCCCGGTTCGTTGACCCGCGTGTTCGGCGTGGTCTCCGGCAAGGGTGGCGTGGGCAAGTCCTCCATGACCGCGAATCTTGCCGCCGCGTTTGCTTCGCGCGGGCTTGCGGTGGGCATTATTGACGCGGATGTGCACGGCTTCTCCATTCCCGGTCTGCTGGGTATTACTGACGCCCCGACCCGCCTGGATGATCTGATTCTTCCGCCGACCGTGGATGTTCCCGCCCCCGCCCAGCGTTGGGGTGAGCAGAAGGTCAGCGGCGGCTTTATTCGCGTGATTTCTATCGGCATGTTCCTCAAGGGCAACGAGCCGGTGGCGTGGCGCGGCCCCATGCTGCACCGCGCCCTGGAGCAGTTCATCATGGACGTGCACTTCGGTGCCCTGGACGTGTTGCTGCTCGATTTGCCGCCCGGTACCGGCGATATTGCCATCTCCATGGCTCAGCTGTTGCCGAATGCGGAGCTCGTGCTCATTTCCACCCCACAGCACGCCGCCGTGGATGTGGCGGAACGCGCCGGCACCCTGAGCCTGCAGACCGGCCAGAAGGTCGTGGGCGTGGTAGAGAACATGGCGGCAATGACCCTGCCGGACGGCACCGTGCTCGACATGTTCGGTTCTGGCGGCGGTCAGGTGCTCGCTGAGCGTCTTTCGGAGGCGCTCTCCTACCCGGTACCGTTGCTCGGTTCTGTCCCGCTGGATGTGAACCTGCGTACCGGCGGCGACGAGGGCACCCCGGTGGTCTGGAGCCACCCGGATTCGACCACCGCCGAAGAGATTCAGTCCATCGCCTCGCAGCTGTTGCAGTCGGGCGAGTCGCGGGCGGGTCAAAGCCTGCCGCTCTTCGTTTAGAGATCCAGCCGTCTAGAGATGTCGCCGTCTAGGACCAAGCATCTAGAAGCTGACGGTCAGACAGCTGATACAGAAAGAACCCCGCACCATCACGGTGCGGGGTTCTTTCGTTTCAAAATCTTAGGTGGCGTCCACGTCGAAGGGGGCGTATGCGCCTCGCGGAAGAGCACGGCTCTCCGACTTTTCCTTCTCCTTCAGCAGCGCCTCTTCACGTTCCTTCGCCTCACGCTCACGCTCGGCGTCATCCTCAGCGAACGCCTGCTTCACAATCACGCGCGGATCGTACTGGCGGGGGTCGTACTGGCGCCAGTTAATATCTTCCAGACCCGTCTCGCCCAGGGCTTCCTTGAAGTCGTCCTTCGCGTCAAACGCCATGCGGCGCACAGTCTTGACGAATTCACGGATCTGTCGGGCGTATTCGGGCATGCGTTCGGGACCAATCACCACAAACGTGATGATGGCCAAAATAATCAACTCGGTGCCACTAATACCAAACACAGAATATAGATTATCAGTTCCGAGCCAGCACCGCCGAACCCGCGGCGCTTTCTGGACGTGTCTTTAAGCTCTGGACAAGCAGAAGGCGTACGCTACAGCGCCGCGGAGGGGCATTGCGCCCACGGCTAAGGACGCCACATCAGCGGTTTACGGCGGGTAATCTCCACCGCCGGGGTAAAACGCTGCGGCTCCAACCGCAGACACGCCCGCCTCCCGAACGCAAAAGACCGCCGGCAGCACACCGGCGGTCTCAAACATCCGTTGGATAGATTCAGCGGTTTACGGCGGGTAGTCTCCGCCGCCGGGTTAAAACGCTGCGGCTCCAACCGCAGGCACGCCCGCCTCCCGAACGCAAAAGACCGCCGGCAGCACACCGGCGGTCTCCAGTCACAATATTCGGTTTACGGCGGGTAATCTCCACCGCCGGGCAGCTGCTTCCAATGCCACAGCCAGCCCACCCAGCCCCACTGCGCACACGCACCCGCCACCAGCAGCGCCCAACGATACGCCCGCGAACGGCTCGCCGCCGCCACCACAAGCACCAGCGGGAACAACGGCAACAACAGGCGGAACGTCGAGGACTGCGGATTCAAAAACAGAATCAAATACGCAAAATAACTCAGGCACCACAGGTTCAACGGAGCCGCCAAAACCCTACGCGCCAACGGGCTCAAACACAGAGCAATAAATCCCAAAATCAGCAGGGTCAGCAGCACCGGAGCCGCATACCCAAAGTACAGGTAACCCTGCGACAGCCACGGCTGAATCGGTGCCAAATGGGTACCGCGCCACGCCGTCTCCGTGGCGGTGTACGCATCCACACGGCCCGTAGCCCACCACGCAATCGCAGGCCACACCAGCGCACACGCACACACCACCAAGGCGCTGACCAGCTGCCCCAGATGGCGCACAAACGCCGTGCCCATACCCGACTGGCGGCTCGAACGCACCCAGCACGCAAACCACAACAGGCCGGCAGCCGCGCCCAGGGGCACACCCACCGGGCGGGACAGGCACGCCAACGCCGCCACAGGAACCAGCAGGCCGTAGCGTCCCTGAACCAGGCACAGCAGCGCACCGGCAAGGAACACCAGGTTCAGCGACTCCGCATACGGCACCTGAAGCACCGGCGCCACCGGCAAGAACGATACCAACGCCACAGCCCACATGGACAGCGCAGAAGGCGACTCCTCACTTGTGAAACCGGTCGCCTTCAACGACGCCTCAAACAGCAGGTAAATCACCCACGCCGCCGCAAAACCGGCAATCAGAGCAACCGTCGCCGCCACCGGGTAGTACCCGATGCCCGTCGCATGGCTAATAGCACCGGAAAGCTGCGGGAAAATCGGGTAAAAAGCCCACTGATTCTGCTGAACCACACCCGCCGCATTCACCGGCAGCTCACTCGGGTAGCCCTGTACCGCGATCTGCTCATACCAGCCGGCATCCCAGATGCTAATGAACGACAAATAATCCAGATGCTGACCCCACGGGCTGCGCAGCTGCTGCTGGCCAACCACAGCAAACACGATGAAGCCCCACACGCGGGACAGACCGTAAATCAGCAGTACCGACAGCCACGCGGGCAGGGCACGCAGACGCTGCCCCACCCGGTGCAGGCGCTCACCGGCGGCGGTGTACGCCCAGGTCAGAAGCTCATCAAAAGACTCGCTCCGTTCCTCGCCGGAGGCGGGGGTGGCGGCACCCTGCGCAGGAGAATACGCGGGGGAATCACTATTACGTTCAGGCGAAACACTCACGGGCGTTAGTTCCCCTCAGCCTGCGGGTTCTTCCGCTTCTCCACAAAGTCATGCGCGCTCAAGGTGCTCTCCGCATCATCAGCCAGGGGAACCGCACCGCGGCGAACCGGCTCAGCGGCAGCGACGTTAGCATCAGCAGATTCTGCGGTCGAAGCAGCAGACTCAGCGGCGGGTGCGTTCTCGTGTGTCTTGTCCTCTTCGGGTGCACCGACGAGAGGAGCGATAAAGCTCAAATCCTCCACACGGTCAAAGGTGCCCAAACCATCACGGCCCACACCGCTGAAGAACGCGGCACCGGGCACGGCACGCTCACCGGAGAGCGCCACAACGGAGAGCACCGCAATGCCCAAAATCAGCAGGGCAAGCAGAATCAGAAGAAAGTTCATGTCAATCTCATATCATGCAGGACCGTCAACCCCTGACGGTCACCTAAATTCAAATAGTAGCGCCAGCACCGGCAGAATCAGCGTCGCGGCTAGTCCTCGTCGCGGTCGCTGAGCAGCCAGGCACGCAAATCTGCGTGGCAGCGGGTCAGCTGGCTAAAGCTCACGTGCTCGTTATCGGTGTGAGCCAGCAGAGCGTCACCGGGGCCGAAGTTCACCGCGGGAATACCGATCTCGCTCAGGCGTGCTACGTCCGTCCAACCGTACTTCGGCTGAGGCTCCTGCCCCACCGCCTCAATCAGGGAAGCCGCCAGCGGGGTGTCCAGTCCGGGGCGAGCCGCCGGGGAAAGATCCACAAAATCCAGCTCGTAACCGGTGAAGACCTCACGCACGTGGGCGACCGCCTCATCCAGGGTCTTATCAGGGGCGAACCGGTAGTTCACGTGCATTGCCGCCGCATCAGGAATCACGTTACCGGCAACGCCACCAGAAATCTGCACCGCATTCAGACCCTCGCGATAGTCCAGACCCTCCACCGCAATAGTCTTCGGTTCGTAGGAGGCGAGCGCCGCCAGCGCGGGCGCCAGGGCGTGGATTGCGTTCTCGCCGCGCCATGCGCGTCCCGAGTGGGCGGCAAGGCCGCGGGTGCGCACAAAGAAACGCATGGTGCCGTTGCAGCCGCCCTCAATGGTGCCGTTGGTCGGTTCAAGTAGCACGCCGAAGTCTGCGTCAGTGATGAGCTCACCGTGGTTGCGGATCAGACGCGCCAGGCCGGAGAGCTCGCTGGCGACCTCTTCGTTGTCGTAGAAGATGTAGGTCAGGTTGTAGTCGGTGTCCTGCGCGGTCAGTTCGGCGGCAAGTTTCAACTGGACCGCCACGCCGCCCTTCATATCGGTTGCGCCGCGGCCGTAGAGCACGTACCCGTCCTCTTCTTCACGCACCGTGGACGGCACGGTACCCGGGGAACCCTCAACGGTGGGCAAGGGCACGGTATCCAGGTGACCGGCAAGAATAATGCGGGTGCGTTCCCCCTCAGCGCCGGGTAGCGGCGGGAACTCGGTGCGGGCGATAATGGCGTCCCCGTCACGGGTCAGGTGCAGGTGCGGGCAGAACGACAGCGCCATGTGCACGGCGTCAGCAATTGGCTGCTCATTGCCGGAAACCGACTCGTAATCCAGCAGGGCACGCGTCAGCTCAGGCATGGACACGTCCAGGTTCAGGGGCGGCTGCGGTACAGGGTGAAGCTCAGAGTTCTTGGGGGAAACGCTCATCCTTCCACCTTACAGGTTCGCCCGCGCCCACCCCCACGCCCACAACGCCGATATCGAGCATATGAGACGGTCTTGAAGGGGCTCTCACCCCCAAAACTATAATGGGAGGCATGTCTGAAAACACTCCCCGTTACGCCTCCGGCGTCGCACTGGTCAATGTTGTTGTCTCTGGCGAGCACGCCGGCACCGTCTTGGATGCGTGGTTCCCCGCTCCCTCCCTCACCCAGACTCCCGACCTGTCCATCGCGGACGAGCTGGAGGACCTGGTCGCTGAGCACCCGGCGCGCAATGCCCGCACCGAGGTGCGTACCGCATCCATCAACCTGGATGAGGCACCCGAAGACGCGGTCGACGCGTACCTGCGTCTGCACCTGCTCTCCCACACTCTGGTTCGCCCCAACGAGCTGAACCTGGACGGCCTGTTCGGCACCCTGGCGAATGTTGCGTGGACCAACCACGGCCCGGTGCTTGCCGCCGAGTTCCAGAAGCTGGCGATTGGTCTGCGCAAGCTGGGCCACCTGAGCGTGAGCCACATTGATAAGTTCCCGCGCCTGGTGGATTACGTGGTTCCCGCCGGCGTGCGCATTGGTGACGGTGACCGTCTGCGCCTGGGTGCGCACCTGGCGTCCGGCACGACCGTGATGCACGAGGGCTTCGTGAACTTCAACGCCGGCACCCTGGGCACCTCCATGGTTGAGGGCCGTATTTCTCAGGGCGTTGTGGTGGGCGACGGCTCGGATGTGGGTGGCGGCGCCTCCACGATGGGTACTCTTTCCGGTGGCGGCACTCAGCGCGTGTCTATTGGTGAGCGTTCCCTGCTGGGTGCGGAGTCCGGTATCGGTATTGCCCTGGGTGATGACTGCGTGGTTGAGGCTGGCCTGTATGTGACCGCCGGTTCGCGCGTGAGCGTTCTGTTGCCCGGTCAGGAGGCGCGCGTGGTGAAGGCTGCGGAGCTGTCCGGTGTGTCGAATCTGCTGTTCCGCCGCAATTCAATCAGCGGCGCGATTGAGGTTCTGCCGCGTGCGAAGAACACCGTGGAGCTGAACGAGGCGCTGCACCTGAACTAGTCTGCACCTGAACTAGTCTGTACCTGGACTAGCGCTGGTTGCCCTTGCGAACGTTGGGGGTCGGCCCGTGAACTTTAGGGGTCGGCCCGTGAACTTTAGGGGTCGGCCCGTGAACTTTAGGGGTCGGGATGTGTGAAGCATCCCGGCCCCTTTTCTGCGCCCGGTGTTCCCTCGTCCGCCGCTCTTACAGGCTGGGCGCGAATCCGCGGCGGCTACGATGACCGTTTTCAGGGCGTACGGCTCGGGCTTTCGCTAGGCTGGTAGTACCGGGTACAGCGTACCCGCCATGACTGACCACTTGTACAGTTCAGAGAGGAACTCAGATGCCCGAATCAACTAAGTCAGAGTCGACGATGAGCGAAACCTACCGGCACTTTACGCGCCTTTTCCCCTACCCGCACGAGCGTATTGCGGTGGGCGCTCCTGCTACTGATGCCATGGCTCGTTACGATGAGTTGGCTCAGCTGGGGCACACGGAGAGGTTCGTCCCCTTCTTCCTGAACCTGAACGATACGGTGCTCGAGAGCATGGTGATCGCGGTGTCCCTTGAGCACGACATTATCGACGATGTTGAGACTCTGACCCCCGAGCAGGTGAGCGCCTACACCCGTGCCGTTCTGGGGCGTTACCGTACCGCCCGGGGTGGCGCCTCCGCCGAAGAATACGGTAGCGCCGCCATTGCTCAGCAGCTGCGCCGGGTTATGGACGATGGCGAAGAGGCTAACGAGAAAGACCCAGACGACTTCAACCTCAACAAACTTATGGGCGAGTTTATGAACTCCGATTTTCTGCCCGATGAGGAACCCGAAACTGACGCCCCGTGCCTTTGTGCTCTGCTCCGCTACGAGCTTGTGGATGAGGAGGATAAAGGCGAGATGCTCCTGCTACAGATTCCGACCGATGACCCCGCAGATATTCCCGCATACCTGCCCTTCGGCGGCTGGAATGACTGCCCGGACGCTGAAACTCAGCTGGCGTTCACCCACTATTGGCGTGAAAAGTACGGTGCCATCCCGGCGGCTCTTGACGGTGCTGACTGCCTGGAATTTCTGGTGGAACGCCCCGTCACCGACCCGGTGGAGGCGAAGAATCTGGCGGTCGAGCAGTTCGCATTTTGTTCCGATCTTCCGTTCCAGGTGTTTGAAGATGTTGAGCAGCTGGCGGAGTTTATTCACCAGAGCCGACAGTGGTATTTCTGGTGGGATTAGCTGCGGGTTATAAAGCCAGGTGGGGGCGAGTGGCGACACACCTCAATAACGCCTCCCACATGCTCACATCAGAGTGCACAAGCGCACAGTGTCCCGCAGTACTTACACCTCGTGCACAGCTGTACCATTAGATACAGCTCAACAGCTTTTGTCCCCCATCCGGAGCACTTTTTCCGGATATATAAAGCCCGAAAGGACATCATGAAGGTACTCGTTACCGGCGGCGCCGGCTACATCGGCTCCCACACTGTACTTGAACTGCTCAAGGCAGGCCACGACGTCGTCGTCATGGATAACCTCGCGAACTCTTCCGAGGAGTCCCTCAAGCGCGTCGCTGAACTCGCTGGCCGCGCCCCCGAGTTCCACAAGGTTGATCTGCTCGACCTCGAAGGTATGAAGGCTCTCTTCAAGCAGGTTCGCCCCGACGCTGTGATTCACTTTGCGGGCCTGAAGGCTGTGGGCGAGTCCGCTGAGAAGCCGCTGTGGTACTACCAGACCAACGTGGCTGGCACCCTGAACCTGCTGTACGCAATGGACGAGGCTGACTGCCACTCCATCGTGTTCTCCTCCTCCGCTACCGTGTACGGTGAGCCCGAGTCCATGCCTCTGATCGAGAAGATGAACATGGATGCGCAGTCCTGCTACGGCCGCACCAAGGAGCACATTGAGGACATGCTGGTTGACCTGGCTGCTTCCGATCCCAAGTGGAACATTGCTCTGCTGCGTTACTTCAACCCCGTTGGTGCGCACGAGTCCGGCCGTATCGGTGAGGACCCGGCGGGTATCCCGAACAACCTGGTGCCCTTCATCGCGCAGGTTGCTGTGGGTCGCCGCGATCACCTGAACGTCTTCGGTAACGACTACCCGACCGTTGACGGTACCGGCGTGCGCGACTACATCCACGTGGTTGACCTGGCTGATGGCCACCTGAAGGCGCTGAACTACATTGCTGAGCACGGCGGCCTGCACACCTGGAACCTGGGTACCGGTAACGGCTACTCGGTTCTGCAGGTTCTGCACGCGTTCGAGGAGGCGTGCGGTAAGGAGCTGCCGTACAAGATTGTGGATCGTCGCCCCGGTGACGTTGCGGTCTCTTACGCTGATCCTTCCTCTGCTCTGGCGGATCTGGGTTGGAGCGCTAGCCGCGACATTAAGACCATGGTTCGCGACCACTGGAACTGGCAGAAGAACAACCCCAACGGTTACGAAGCCTAAGCTGTTTTAGCCCCTTGTGAGGGGTGTTGAAAAGTGCCCGATAGGTGTTTATCTCACCTATCGGGCACTTTTTTTTTGCACTTTTTTCGAAATTTTTACCAAGTCGTGACTACCTCCCCAAAGGCGTTTGACACCTCGTGAGTGCGTAGAGAAAGGGAAGAATATATTCCCTAGTCAGAGCCTTTTGTGAAGATGGGGTGTTTTTTACCCATATTTTTACGTCAAAAATACTATAACTATGCATTCATGCTTAAAAATTCACATTGCTTACCCAGTAAAGTGAATATTTTGCAGACAGGAAACCGTCTGAGGCGTAAGCTGAAAACTCAGCATACAGACAACCCGCATCATAGACGCACCTCACGTGAAAGGGTTCAAAATGTCCGCACAGGCAGCTCCCGAAGCGCAGAAAAACCTCATCGAAATCGCCAACGTCAACAAGTACTACGGCACCAACCACGTTCTGAAGAACATCAATCTTTCCGTGGGAAAAGGTGAGGTCGTCGTCCTCCTCGGCCCCTCCGGTTCCGGCAAATCCACCCTCTGCCGAACCATCAACCGCCTCGAAACTATCACCAGCGGATCCATCACCATTGACGGACAAGAACTACCCGAAGAAGGCCGCGCACTCGCCAAGCTCCGCGCCGAAGTCGGCATGGTTTTCCAGTCCTACAACCTCTTCGCGCACAAGAACATCCTCGATAACGTAACCCTTGGGCCCCGCCGAATCCGCAAAATGTCCAAGTCAGAGGCAGAAGCAGAAGCCATGAACCTGCTCGCGAAGGTCGGTGTGGATTCCCAGGTGCACAAGATGCCCGCAGAGCTTTCCGGCGGTCAGCAGCAGCGCGTCGCCATCGCCCGTGCACTCGCCATGAAGCCCAAGGTCATGCTCTTCGACGAACCCACCAGCGCGCTCGACCCCGAAATGGTCAACGAGGTGCTCGACACCATGGTCTCCCTCGCGAGGGAAGGCATGACCATGATCGTGGTGACCCACGAGATGGGTTTTGCCCGCAAGGCGGCAGACCGCATCGTCTTCCTTGCCGACGGCGAGATCATCGAAGAGGCGCACCCGGACGAGTTCTTCACCAACCCGAAGAGCGAGCGCGCCAAGGACTTCCTCTCCAAGATCATCAACCACTAAAGCAGAGGGACCGACATGCAAAAATATTCACGTAGGCTCGCGGCACTCGCCGCAGCAGTATCCCTCGCTCTGACCGGCGTCCTCGCCGGATGCTCCAGCGCAGACAGCGACCATAAGATCCGCATCGGCATCAAAGTAGACCAGCCCGGCCTCGGTTACCAGGACGGCAACACCTACACCGGCTTCGACGTGGAGGTGGCACGCTACGTCGCCGGTAAGCTCGGCTACTCCGAAGAGCAGATTGAGTTCGTCGAATCCCCCGCCGCTAACCGCGAAAACATGCTCAACACCGGTCAGGTAGACATGATTTTTGCGACCTACTCCATCTCTGAAAGCCGCAAGAAGACCGTGGACTTCGCCGGCCCCCTACTACACGGCTGGTCAGGACCTGCTCGTGCGTGCCGATAACACCGATATTCACGGGCCGGACGACCTCAACGGCAAGAACCTCTGCTCCGTCACCGGCTCCACCAGCGCCCAGAAGGTGCAGGACAAGTTCGCCAAGAACGTGAACCTGGTCAAGCAGAACAGCTACTCCGACTGCGTGGTCGCCCTCAACGGCGGCGTGGTGGACGCCGTCACCACCGACGACATTACCCTCGCCGGTCTGGCAGCCACCAAAGCGAACAAGGGCAAGCTGAAAGTGGTCGGCTCCCCCTTCACGACCGAACGCTACGGCGTGGGTCTGCCCAAGGGCACTGACAAGTGCGAAGCCGTGAACAACGCCATCAACGAGATGGTTGCCGACGGTACCTGGGAGAAGCTCATCACCAAGTACACCGAAGGCACCGGCTACCACTACAACACCGAAACCAACCCGCCGCACCTGGGCACCTCCTGCGCCTAGGCCTCTAGAGAGGTTCACGAATGTCATTCTTTGACCAACTCGGCACCCTCCTGTCCAAGTACGATGTGGTTGGCGCCTTCATGACCAATATTCAGCTGACCTTCTGGGCGGCTCTTGGCTCGTTCGTTCTCGGTACTGTGCTGGCGCTCATGCGCATCAGCCCCGTCCCGTCCCTGCGCTGGGTGGGCACCGCCTATGTGCATACTGTCCGTAATACTCCGCTCACCATCATGATGACTTTCGCCATTTTGGGTGTGTGGACGCAGTTCCAGCTCTCCTTCTCGCACGATTTCGACACGAACTTCTTCGTGTACGCGGTCATTGCCCTGTCGATTTACCATTCGGCGTTTATCTGCGAGGCGATCCGTTCGGGTGTGAACACCGTGCCGAAGGGTCAGGCTGAGGCGGCACGCGCTATCGGTCTGGGTTTCTTCGACACCGCCCGCCTGGTGATTTTCCCTCAGGCTCTACGCGGCGCCATTACCCCGCTCGGCAATACTCTGATTGCGTTGACGAAGAACAGCACTGTCGCCTCGGTCGCGTCGGTGGCGGAGGCCTCCGGGCTGATGAAATCCATGATTGAGTTCGACGCGAACATGGTGCTTGCTATCTTCATCATGTTTGCGATGGGCTTTGTCATCATTGTTGTTCCCATTGGTGCGTTGACCACCTGGTCATCCCGTAAGCTGGCGGTGAAGCGATGAAAAACCCTTTTATCAGTAATGACACCCGCGCCGCTTCTTCGGTGCTTTTCGACGAGCCGGGTCCTATCGCGCAGCGTCGTATCCGCATCTTCAACATTGCTGCGGTAGTCCTTTTTGCACTATTTGCGGTGTATGTGCTGACCGTGATGGGTCAGAAGGGGCAGCTGGAGGCAGAAAGTGGACTGACCTGTTCACCGCCCGCGCCTGGAGCTCCTACTACCTGCCGGGCCTTGCCTCGACCCTGTCGGCGGCAGCGGTTTCGGTGGTTACCTCGGTTGCGTTCGGTGTGGTCTTCGGTATTGCTCGACTCTCCCAGTACCGCGTTATCCGCTGGTTCGGCACCGTGGTGGTAGAGTTCTTCCGCGCCGTGCCGGTGCTGATCATGATGATCTTCTTCTGGCTGTTCTTGGGCAAGTACAGCGGCCTTCCGCCGGCTCAGCTGCCCTTCATCGCCGTGGTGATTGGTCTGACCCTGTACAACGGCTCGGTGATTGCTGAGCTACTGCGTTCGGGCGTGAAGCAACTTCCTCGCGGTCAGGGCGAGGCGGGTCTTGCGATTGGTCTGACCCCGACCCAGACGCTGATTCGGATCCTGCTTCCGCAGGCGTTCACCGCGATGATGCCCTCAATGCTCAGCCAGTTCGTTGTGATTCTGAAGGACACCGCCCTCGGTTACATCATCTCCTACCCCGAGCTGCTCGCTTCGGCGCGCCGCATCGGTTCCGGTGACGGCAACGTGCTGCAGACCCTGATTCTGGCGGCGGCACTCTTCGTGACGGTGAACTTCGTGCTGACGGCTGTAGCAACCGGCATTACGGACAGGCTGGCGTCGCGCACCTCCGCAAAGGTGACCCGAAACCTGATTCCGGACGCTCTGGATAACCCGAACCCGCCGACCGTTCAGATGTTCGTTCTGCCCGGCGACCGCAAGTAACCCTTCTCGTTCGGGCTCCTCAGCCAACGATTATCAGCAGATACGGCAAAGCCCCAGCACTCCCCTTTCGGGAGGGTGCGGGGGCTTTCTGCTATGCGGGCTAGTTAGACCCGTCGGGGCTACTTAGCGGCCGATGCCTTCAGACGCTCAGCAGCCTTCGCCACCGCCTCATCAGAAGCGGTCAGGGCAATACGCACGTAGCCTTCGCCGTCCTCGCCGTAGAACACGCCGGGGCCAGCAATAATACCCAGCTCCGCCAAGCGACCAATCGAATCCCAGGTGGACTCACCGAAAGTGGTCCACAGGTACAGGCCAGCCTCAGAGTCCTCGATGCGGCCACCGGCGGCGGCAATCGCCTCCTGCAGTACCTCGCGGCGGGCACGGTACAGGTCCTTCTGCGCCGCCACGTGCGCCTCATCAGCCAGCGCAACCATCATCGCAGCCTGCACGGGTGCGGGCACAATCATGCCGGCGTGCTTGCGGCTATTAATCAGGTTCGGCATCAGCTCGGGGGCACCGGCAATGAACGCGGCACGGTAACCGGCGAGGTTCGACTGCTTCGACAGCGAGTACACCGCGAACAGGCCGGTGAAGTCGCCGTCACACACGCGCGGATCCAGGATGGACGGCACCGGCTGACCGCCGCGCGCCTCATCCCAGGCACCCCAACCGAGCTCCGCGTAGCACTCATCGGACGCCACCACGGCACCGATTTCACGCGCCTGCGCCACAATCTCACGCAGCTGCTCCACGGTACGCACCACACCGTTCGGGTTCGCCGGGGAGTTCACCCAAATCAGCTTCACGCGGCTGCGGGTGTCAGCGTCCAGCTCGTCCAGGCTGTCGGCGGGCACGGACTCGGCGCGGGCAAAGCGGGCACCCATATCGTAGGTGGGGTACGCAACGCGCGGGTACACGACCACATCGCCCGGGCCCAGGCCCAGCAGGAACGGCAGCCACGCCACGAGCTCCTTCGAGCCGACCGTGGGCATGATTGCGTCCGGGCTCAGACCGGTCACACCGCGGCGGCGCGCAAACCACTCAGCAATAGCCTCACGCAGGGCGGGGGTGCCGTGGGTGGTCGGGTAGCCGGGAGCGTCAGAGGCAGCCGCCAGCGCCTCGCGAATGTTCTGCGGGGTCGGGTCAACCGGGGTGCCGATGGACAGGTCCACCGGGCCGTCCGGGTGGGCGGCCGCGGTTGCGCGGTAGGGGGCGAGCGCCTCCCAGGGGTATTCGGGCAGGTTCAGGCCGTAAGTCATTGTGTCACCTGGTTGCTTGGGAATAGTTTTCGTCATTTTAGTCTAGCGTCCGTGCGCTGGCGTGCCTACAGCAAGAGCCTCCATTCCAGCGCCTAGACGGTGCGTGGGCACCGGGTGCTGTGATGGAGGCTCTTGGCACCCGTTAGCGGGTGCGGTCAGTCTATGCGGTTATACCGTAATTACTCGCCGCAGGGATTACTCGCCACGAGGGGGTAGCGCCGCGATGAAGGGCACGTCCTTGCCTGTGGGGCCGAGCTTTGCTGCGCCGCCGGGGGAACCCAGGTCGTCGAAGAAGTCTGCGTTGGCGCTGACGTATTCGCTCCACTCTTCGGGGACGTCGTCTTCGTAGTAGATTGCTTCTACGGGGCAGACGGGCTCGCAGGCGCCGCAGTCCACGCACTCATCCGGGTGGATGTAGAGGGTACGATCACCTTCGTAGATGCAGTCGACGGGGCATTCTTCAACGCATGCGCGGTCTTTGACATCCACGCAGGGAAGCGCGATTACGTAGGTCATTGGTGTGCCTTTCTACAAGCTGTTCGCCCCGTGCCCGCCGTTCTGCGGGTCGTCTGCTGCAGGGCAGAATCTACAGAGTAAACCGCCGAGTAGTTGGTACCCGGCGGGGAAGTCTGTGTATAGTCTATCGCGCACCGGCTGTTTAACCGTATTTTCGTGGTGTATCAGACAGTACGCTCACGGGTTTGTGGGGGTATTTTTTAGGCTAGGCTGACCTGGTATTTCTTTGCGTTATTGCTAGTCGGCGGGCTTTTAAAAATAGATTAAGCCAAAAATGAAATCTTCATCACATGAATTTTTTGATGAAGTCGCCGCTATTTCTACCCCGCACAATTTACCGAATAACGCATACTTTTTCTTTCCTATTGCCCTCTATCCTGCGGGCTGAGAAGACCGTAGCGGCGCAAGCACCCACAACAGCATTCCCAAAAACAGCAGGAGGGGCGCCCCGGCTAATCGGAGCACCCCTCCCTGATGTTATGACGTAGTGATAGGCTTCAGACTACTTCTTGGCGCCTACTTCTCGGCGCCTACTTCTTGGTGCGAGCACGCTGATGCGCCGCACGCGGCGAGAAATACTGCGCATCCTTCACGCGAGCACGCGTGTACACGAGCATGCCCAGCATCGCCGCGACCGGGGCGCCGAACCACCACAGGGCACCGTACAGGCCAATCGCCGAATGGCCCGGATTCACCAGAACAAAGGGCGAATCGGGGCGGCCGTAACCGAGCACGTACACGGTTACGAACACCGCAACAGCCACGACAGCCGCAGCGTAGCCGCGACGCAACGACAGGGCACACCACAGGGCAGTGAAGAACACCGTCAGGTACGCCACCAGCAAGCCGAGGGGCAGGGCGGTATCCCCCGCGTACACGACCCAGGCGTGGTAAATCGACCCGGCGATACCGGCAAAAATACCCAGAATCGAGCCGGTCAGCAGGCTCGCTACCAGGCCCGCCTCCTGCGGCTTCGGGTGCACGGTCGCGGTCGGGTCACCGTCGAGCACACGGAAAGTCTCCACGGCAGAAATTTTCTGCGGCACCTTATTCGAGTACTCAAAAGTCTTCTCATCCACCACCGTAATCTGGGTGCGGTGCGCCTCCATTGCCTTACGCTTGGCGGTGCCGTCACCGTAAATGGCGGCCTGCAGGCGCTGATCAGCTGCGTCGAACTCACCCTCAATACCCCAGGTGAGAATCGGGCGGTCCTCGTCATTTTCGAGGATCTGCAGGGCACGGTGCACGATCTCGTACACGCGCACGTGGTCGGGGTGGCCGTAGCCGCCGTCCGAATCGTAGGTGACCAGAACATCCGGGGTGAGGGCGCGGATAGCGGCAACCAGCGCCTGAGCCTGCGGTTCCAGCGGCTGCGCGGTCAACGAATCCTCCGCCGCCACCGGGTTGGCGACGGGCTTACCCTCCGGACCCCACGCCATACCGGAGTCACGGTATAGCGGCAGCGTGCCCTCCGCGACGGCGGGTTCCTGGCCCAGGAAGAACTGCTTCTTCACGCCCAGTGCCTTGATAGCGCCGGCAAGCTCACCGGTACGGTACTCGCCCAGCGCCTCACCGTTATCACGGCAGCCGGGCTTACCGACCTCCAGGTGATGCAGCTCCTCGGGGATGACCTCACCCAGCTCACCGCGGGTAGCGGTCAGCAGGTACACCTCCGCGCCCTTCTGCGCATAGTACGCCATGGTCGCGCCGGTCGAGGAGGTTTCGTCGTCCGGGTGTGCATGCACGAACAGGATGCGCGCCTTCTTCGCATCGTAGTTATTCGGCAGCAGGTCACGGCGCGAGCCGGGGGCGATGCGCTCACCCTGCGTGGGGTAGCTGGGGGTCGCAGAATCAGGCTGAGTGTTCTCGGTTTCAGACACAGGCTTTCCCTCTCATACGCAGGGTTGGGTTTCTTGGACGGTCAAAGCGCGCCGGCAATTTACATCGTTGATCAGCAGACGTTGAGTAGCGGACGGGTGCCGCCACCGTGCAGGCGCATTATTTTATCTTACACACTCGCATGTACAACGCGGGGTGTTCAGGCTTTTCAGAAGCGGTTTTAGGCAGAAAGCAGAAGCGCTCCGCTCTCCTTGTTCTTCTCTCCGCCCTACCCCGCCGGTACTTCCCGAACGCGCCTGAGATTTAAACAGAGCCGCCGCTACCTCCTCTTCAGAAGGCAGCGGCGGTTCTTACGCAACGACAGCACCCGCTACAGCAGGTGAGTCGCTAACGCGCTATCAGTTCGCGCTGTACTAGTTCGCGCGGGCGCGGCGGCGGAACTCGCGGACACGCTCGTTGGAATCCAGGATGACCTTACGGATACGAATCGCCTCGGGGGTCACCTCAACACACTCGTCTTCGCGAGCGAATTCCAGGCACTCTTCCAGGGTCAGCTTCTTCGGCGGGGTCAGGTTTTCGAAGTTGTCCGCGGTCGAAGAACGCATGTTGGTCAGCTTCTTTTCCTTGGTGATGTTAACTTCCATGTCGTCTGCACGGGAGTTCATACCAACGATCATGCCCTCGTACACCTCAGAGGTGGGCTCCACGAAGAAGGTGCCACGCTCCTGCAGGTTGATCATCGCGTAGGGGGTCACCACGCCGGCACGGTCAGCGATCAGCGAACCGTTGGTGCGGTACTCAATGTCGCCAGCCCACGGCTCGTGCTCAATCGAGTAGGAGGAAGAAATACCGGCACCGCGGGTCTCAGTCAGGAACTGAGTACGGAAACCAATCAGACCACGTGCGGGAACAGCGAACTCCATACGGACCCAACCGGTACCGTGGTTCGACATGTTCTCCATGCGGCCCTTACGTGCAGCCATCAGCTGGGTGACAGCACCCAGGTGTTCCTCGGGCACGTCAATGATCATGTGCTCCATGGGCTCGTAGACCTTGCCGTCGATGGTCTTGGTAACCACCTGGGGCTTACCCACGGTCAGCTCGAAGCCCTCACGGCGCATCTGCTCCACGAGGATAGCCAGGGCGAGCTCGCCACGGCCCTGAACTTCCCATGCGTCCGGACGCTGGGTGGGCAGAACCTTGATGGACACGTTACCGATCAGCTCGCGGTCCAGGCGGTCCTTCACCTGACGTGCGGTGACCTTTGCGCCCTTGACGCGGCCAGCCAGCGGGGAGGTGTTAATACCGATGGTCATGGAGATCGCGGGATCGTCTACCTTGATCAGCGGCAGGGGCTTGGGGTTCTCAGCGTCGGTGAGGGTTTCACCAATGGTGATGTCCTCGATACCTGCCACTGCGACGATTTCGCCGGGGCCAGCGGACTCTGCGGGTACACGCTCGAGAGCCTTGGTAGCCAGCAGCTCGGAGATGCGGACGTTCTTGATTTCACCGTCGTGACGTGCCCACGCAACGGTCTGGCCCTTCTTCAGGGTGCCGTTGAAGATACGGACCAGTGCCAGACGACCCAGGAACGGGGAGGAGTCCAGGTTGGTCACGTGTGCCTGCAGAACCTCGTTGGGGTCGTAGGTGGGGGCGGGCACGTGCTCGATGATGGTCTTGAACAGCGGCTCAAGGTCGTCGTTGTCGGGCAGCTGGCCGTCTGCGGGCTGGTTCAGGGATGCAGCGCCAGCCTTACCGGATGCGTACACTACCGGAACGTTCAGCACAGCGTCCAGGTCCAGGTCGGGAACCTCGTCCGCCAGGTCAGATGCCAGGCCAAGCAGCAGGTCCATGGACTCGCCAACGACCTCGTCGATACGGGAGTCGGGGCGGTCAACCTTGTTCACCACGAGGATCACGGGCAGCTTAGCAGCCAGTGCCTTACGCAGCACGAAGCGGGTCTGGGGCAGCGGACCTTCGGATGCGTCCACGAGCAGCACAACGCCGTCAACCATGGACAGGCCGCGCTCCACCTCGCCACCGAAGTCGGCGTGGCCGGGGGTGTCAATAACGTTAATGGTGATGGTCTCACCGTTGGCGGAAGGGCCGTTGTAGAACACGGTGGTGTTCTTCGCCAGAATGGTGATGCCCTTTTCCTTTTCGAGGTCGCCGGAGTCCATGACTCGGTCTTCAACATCTGCGTGGGCAGAGAAGGCGTGGGTCTGCTGCAGCATCGCGTCGACGATGGTGGTCTTGCCGTGGTCAACGTGTGCCACGATGGCCACATTGCGAAGGTCGGGGCGCGAAGCGGTGTTTTCAGACATGCGTTAAGTTTCTCGCTTAAATCTAGGGGATAGTCTTGCCAGCGGGTGCGCTCTAGAAGGCGCGGGGGTCACGGGGCAGTACCTTCAGATAGGTATCTGGGGGTGTTTGCCGGTTTGAGTGTATGCCAGTGGACCCGCTCTGCAATGAGAACGTTTCCGGGCACGCCAAAACGGACCCCCCCTCCGTTGGGCTTAGCTACCAGTGTATCACTAGGGCTTTTCTGCGAGCCACTCATCAATCATGCGGCGGGCAACGGCGTTCGTGCCGGGCAACTCCAGCTTGGCGGGCTCGTCCTCGTCGCTATTGCCGCGCTCCTCCGAAATAGCAATCGCCTCACGCAGCTCAGCGGCGGTGAACCAGCGGGCGGCACGAATCTCACCATCGTGATGAATGATAGGTTCGTTCTCATCCACGCGCACCCGGTAGCAAATCATGAGCGAACGCGGGAAAGGCCACACATCACTCATACGGTACTCGGTGCTCAGGGCGTGCAGGCCGGTTTCTTCGTAAACTTCGCGGGCGATTGCCTCTTCGAGGTTTTCGCCGGGGTCAACGAAACCGGCGATGAGGGCGAAGCGGTTGGGGTGCCACTGGCGGTTATTCGCCAGCAGCACGCGCTCGCCGTCGCGGCTGGTCACCAGAGCCATCACAGCGGGCTCAATGCGGGGGAACACCATCTCGCCGGAGGCGGTGCGGCGGATTCCCTTGGAGCCGAGGGGCGCCTCTTCGCCGCTGTAGGCGGAGTAGCTCATGTCGATGAGGTAGTCGCGGCGTGCAAGGGCGGTTGCGTAGTGGGCGCGGCCTTCCGGGTCCTCGTGGACCGGGTAGTACCAGAAGCCACTGCTGGAGGCGCGCACCCGAGGGTTGTTCAGGTTGACGGCGACCTGCGCGAGGGTTTCATCCTCACAGTAGAGCACGTGCACCTCCGCGCCACTATTCTTCTGGGCGTCGGCACCGTAGGCGGCGGGGCGAATCACGCTACGCGCAAGGATGGCCTCTTCGGTCAGCGGCTCGGCAGCATCGTTACCGGTCAGGTAGTGCAGGGTTCCGTCATCGCTGAGCAGGGTTTCCCCTTCGCGGGAAATGAGCAGGTAGCGCGGTGCGTGAGTGTCAGCGGGCGTGTGTTCAGGTGAAGAAGTCATAGGTTTTACTCTACATCTTGATGTTGCAAGGCCCACAACAGTGTGCCAGGTTTCGATTTTTTCGCCGTATCGTCCCATCTCACCCCCGAAAGAGGTGACATAGGCACCCGAAAATAAGAGAATGGAAACATGACTACTTCTATTGACCCCACGACCACCTCCGCGTGGTCTGCTCTGTCCGCTCACCACAAGTCCCTCACTCCGAACCTGCGCGAATGGTTTGCCGCTGACCCGGAACGTGCGCAGAAGCTCAGCTTCACCGCCGACGAACTGCACGTCGACCTGTCCAAGAACCTGATTACCTCCGAAACCGTTGAGCTGCTGGTCAAGCTCGCTGAAGAGGTCAAGCTGGAGCAGGCTCGCGAGGCGATGTTCTCCGGCGAGCACATTAACGTCACCGAGGACCGCGCAGTACTGCACACCGCGCTGCGCCGCCCCGAGGGTTACACCCCGGCACTGACCGTTGACGGTCAGGACGTAGACGCAGACGTTCACGCCGTGCTGAAGAAGATCTACGCATTCGCTGAGCGCGTGCGCAACGGCGAGTGGACCGGCATCACCGGCAAGCGCATCGAGACCGTTGTGAACATCGGTATCGGCGGCTCCGACCTGGGCCCGGTCATGGTGTACGAGGCTCTCAAGCCCTACGCTGATGCAGGCATCACCGCACGCTTCATCTCCAACATTGACCCGACCGACGTGGCTGAGAAGGTCTCCGGCCTGGACCCCGAGACCACCCTGTTCATCGTCGCCTCCAAGACTTTCGGCACCCTCGAAACCCTCACCAACGCGCGCGTGGCACGCGAGTGGCTGCTGTCCGCACTGGCTGAGGCTGGCGCTCTGGAAGGTAAGGAAGCATCCGAGGCTGTGGCTAAGCACTTCGTGGCTGTCTCCACCGCACTGGATAAGGTTGCAGCATTCGGCATTGACCCCGAGAACGCTTTCGGCTTCTGGGATTGGGTTGGCGGCCGCTACTCTGTAGACTCCGCGATCGGTACCTCCTTGGCTATCGTTTTCGGTCCGAAGGTTTTCGCTGAATTCCTCGCCGGCTTCCACGCGATGGATGAGCACTTCCGCACCGCTCCCCTGGCTCAGAACGTACCCGTTCTGATGGGTCTGCTGAACATCTGGAACGTGAACTTCCTCGGTGCTGAGACCCACGCGGTTCTGCCCTACGACCAGTACCTGCACCGCTTCCCCGCATACCTGCAGCAGCTGACCATGGAGTCCAACGGCAAGTCCGTTCGCGCGGACGGCTCCTTCGTCAACTACGCAACCGGTGAAGTGTTCTGGGGCGAGCCCGGCACCAACGGCCAGCACGCTTTCTACCAGCTGATTCACCAGGGTACCCGCCTGATTCCCGCGGACTTCCTGGCATTCGCTAACCCGGTCCACCCGACCAAGGACGGCGAGCAGGACGTTCACGAGCTGTTCCTGGCTAACTTCTTCGCACAGTCCCAGGCTCTTGCTTTCGGCAAGACCGAGGAAGAGGTTCGTGCAGAGGGCACCGCAGAGCACGTGGTCAACGCACGTATCTTCAGCGGTAACCGCCCCTCCACCTCCATCATGGCGCCGCGCCTGACCCCGCGCGTTCTGGGCTCCCTGATTGCCCTGTACGAGCACATCACCTTCGTTCAGGGTGTTGTTTGGGGCATTGATTCCTTCGACCAGTGGGGTGTTGAGCTGGGTAAGAAGCTGGCGCTGGACCTGGTTCCCGCTATTGAGGGTGACCGTGAGGTTCTGGCTCGTCAGGATTCTTCGACTGCTTCGCTGATTGACTACTACCTGAAGAACCGCACCAAGTAGTAGCTCAAACATAGCCCCCAGGGTTTTATGACCTGCGGGTATAGGATGCACAAACCGCCGGATAGGCTCCCACGTCGGGAGGCTATCCGGCGGTTTTGTTGTATCTTCTAGCTCAATACCGTGTTGCTAGTCCACCGCGGGCAAGGTGTCGGAGGCGACCTCGGCAATAATGCGCACCACGGTGGATTCGGGCAGATGCGGGATGCCCCGCTCGTCACGTACTACGCCACCGGCGTCACGGTGAGCGGTCATGCCGGCGCCTTCGGTGGCCTCTGCACCGTCGGCGCAGGTTGCGGGCACGTGCACGAATCCTGCGGGGATGCTCAAGCCCAGTTCACGGCTGATGCGCTGGCCCTCGTAGAACACGTGGTTGCACACGTAGGTTCCGGCGGTGTACGAAATCTCGACCGGCTCCCCCGCCGCACGCAGGCGCTCAAAGCTGGCACGCACCGGTAGGGAGGAGAAGTACGCCTCCTGACCGCCGGGGGCGATCGGCTCATCGCAGCGCTTGTCGCCGTCGTTATCTTCAATACCGGCAGAATCCAGGTTGATAGCGACCTGCTCCAGGCTGACCACGTCGCGGCCAACCGCCACGCCCAAGCTGATGAGCGCGTCGGGCTGCACCTGTTGCAGGGCGGTGCGCAGGGCGGTGCTGGAACCGTCGTAACTGACGGGCAGCTCGCGGGTGATGACGGTCAAATCCGGGCGCATCCGGGCCAGCAGACGCTGAGCACCTTCGGCGAGCGCTACGGTGGGGTTCACCGGCACGCCGGGGAACGGGCCGAAGAAGGTCAGTAGCAGGGTGCGTGCCTGGTTGGGGGTGGTTGCCATAGTCAATCTCGTTTTCTGCGTTAGTTTTATTCAGCGGTGTTCTTCTCGGCGGCGCGGCGTTCCAGGTCCTTGGCGAGCGCCTCCAGCAGCTCTTCGGGGGTGGTGGCGATGATGAGCTCATCCAGGTAGCGTTCGTTGAGCAGGCCGGTGGACGCCATGTAGTGCATGGCGTCGATGAGCTTGTCCCAGTAGCCGTTGACGTTCAGCAGGGCGACCGGCTTGGAGTGAATATCGAGGAACTGCCAGCTGAAAACTTCAAAGAACTCTTCGAGGGTGCCGGGGCCGCCGGGCATGGCGACGAACGCGTCAGCCTTCTCAATCATGGCGATTTTGCGCTGGTGCATGGTGTCCACAATGTCGAGGGTGGTCTGGCCGGGGTACACGCCCTCCAGGCCGACCAGCTTGTGGGTGACCACGCCGTAGACCACGCCGCCGGCGTCCAGGGTTGCGCCCGCGACGGTGCCCATGAGGCCGGTGCGGCCACCTCCGTACACCACGCCAATATTGTTCTGGGCGCAGAGGGTGCCGAGCTCCTGGGCGCGGGTGGTGAAGAGCGGGTCGTTGCCGGAGCGTGCGCCGCAGTAGACGGCGAGGTTGTAGTCAGTCTTCTTCATGGTTCTCCTTGGGGTGTATGGGGGTTTCCGGGGTGGAGCGCCTCTATGCGTTCTACCCGTGATAGATGCTGCTATGTTGAGGGTACCGGATGCACCTGTGTACCTCATGTGTGCCACCCGCCGGTTCAGGGGGCACGTCGGGCGGGGGTTACGGTAGCGGGGTGCGTGCCAGCAGCGGGAAAATCTGCTCGGTATTCAGCGGTGCCTGCGATGCAGAATCGAAGGGGCTGCTCATGGCGGGGTTGACCCAGCGCAGCTCAGCGATTTCTGCCTGCGGCACCAGAGAAGCCAATAGCTCGTGTTGTTCGTCGGTGGGTGCGTATTCGTAGGTTTCGGCGCGTACCGTAAAGCCTGCCTCGTTCAGTGCCGCCGCTTCCAGGAGTCCGCGGTGGTGCATCCGGGCGGGGTCGGGGGTGAGCCCGATTTCTTCGTTCACTTCGCGGCAGGCGGTCTGTAGCGGGGTCTCCCCCGGTTCGGGTTTGCCGCCGGGCATCATGAACCCGTCGCTTCCTTGTTTGCGCACGGTGAGTACGAGCCCGTCCCGGTTGCGGATTGCTACGGCGCATACGTTCACGACGCGGTGCGTGCTGTCGATGGCGCTGTGCTCAGTAGCGCTGTGCTCAGTAGCGTTGGGTTCGGCGGGCGGGGAGGGCTGGGCTGCTTCTACTCGGTTCTGCGGGTTCTTCTGCGTGGGCATCTTTCTACCCTAGCATTTCCGTATCCTCCACCCGGCGCTGTGCGTGTTTGTCTTATCCATCCGCCCTATTGTGCGCCCTGTAGGCATTGGTTTTACGTAATATTTCGGCGAGTTATCTTATGTCCGGTTCATGCGTTTAGGTGCGTGTTACGGTGTAGTTAACCGCGGTGTCGCGGTACCGTATACGCACTCGACTTGGCGCGATACAGGAAGAGTGCGGATCGCTCAATCACCCATGTAGAAGGAACTTCATGATGGCTAACTCTTCTCCTGCCCGCCGCTACGGTAGCGCCGGCGCTTCTGTTCTTCTTGCCGCATCCTTGAGCTTGTTTGCTCTGCCTTCTGTTGCAACGGCTAATACCCCGAATCCGGATAACCCGCCGGTTATTACGGTCTACAACTACAAGGTTGAGACCAATACCCGTCAGCTGAAGACCGCCCTGCGTCTGAACAAGATTACGTTCAAGGCGTCGAAACTGCCCGCGAAAACTACCGCTTTCGCCCCGGCATTGCACGAGGCAAACCATAGGGGTTTCCCGTTTCTGAACCCGATTCAGACGGTGCGCGTTGAGGGCCCGTTCAAGGACGGCACGGCGACTGCGACCCATTACGTTCCCGGTAGCCTGATTGACCCGGCGAAGAACTACAGCTTCGTCGCTAATATCATCGTTGATGGTTACGGGGGCGGTCAGGTTCTGCGCATGGACGTTGTGAAGGATAGCGCCGCACCGGTTCTGCACGTGGATTCGCCGCGTCTGAACACCAAGGGTGAGACTGTGTTGAAGGTGCGCGGTACCGGCTACACGGGTGAGGCGACCCCGCACGGTGTGCGCGTGGTGGTGTCTGATACGAATGTGTGGGTTCCCGGTCGTTTTCCTCAGACGGGTATGCGCTTCGTGGCTGAGGTGACCGTACCTGCTTCGCAGATTCACAACGGTGCTTTTGAGACGGAGGTGAAGGTCCCGGCGGATGTTGCGGCGACGCTGAATACCTCTCACAAGTACATTGCGGGCACTATGGCGGCTGGCGTTCAGGGTGCTGAGTACGGCTCGTTTGATGCTCAGAAGCCTCTTGAGCTTTTCGCGCAGGAGCCCGTGGTTTCTGCGGTTCCGACCTATGCTCCGACGGTGGCTCCTCTGCCGGAAGCAACCGTGGGCGTGAACCCCACCGACGCACCCACCGTAGCGCCCTTGCCGGAAGCAACCGTGGGTGTAAACCCGACCGACGCACCGACCGTGGCACCCCTGCCTGAGGCAACCGTGGGTGTAAACCCGACCGACGCACCCACCGTAGCGCCCTTGCCGGAAGCAACCGTGGGTGTAAACCCGACCGACGCACCGACCGTGGCACCCCTGCCCGAGGCAACCGTTGGCGTGAACCCGACCGACGCACCGACCGTAGCGCCCTTGCCGGAAGCAACCATCGGTGTAAACCCGACCGACGCGCCGACCGTGGCACCCCTGCCCGAGGCAACCGTGGGTGTAAACCCGACCGATGCTCCCACCGTGGCACCCCTGCCCGAGGCAACCGTGGGCGTGAACCCCACCGATGCACCCACCGTGGCTCCCCTGCCGGAAGCAACCATCGGAGTAAACCCGACGGATGCACCGACCGTTCCTGCACTGCCGGAAGCAACCATCGGTGTAAACCCGACCGACGCACCGACGGTTCCTGCACTGCCGGAAGCACCGGTTGCCGATAAGACCCCCAACGCTGACAAGCTGGAGGACGCAACCGTGGCGCATCCCAAGAGTAAGCCCGCTCAGAGCAATCCCGCTCAGGAGGCTCCGGTGACCGCCGCCCAATCGGCTCAGGACACGCTGGCAAAGGACAGCCTCGCTAAGGATCATCTGGCTCAGGAGAGTAGCCCCAAGAAGGCTACCCTGGCGAACACCGGTGCATCCAGTGTTGGTGTGATTGTTGGCATTGGTGTTGCTGCAATCTGTGCTGGTCTTGGCTTGAGTGTTCTGCGCTCGCGCCGCCGCTCCTAAGAGCTACAGGGCGCACAGTCTAGCCCACCCGTGCGGAATAAACTGCGGATAGCAAAGAGCCGCCGGCTCCCCTCAGTCAGGGGAACCGGCGGCTCTTCACGTATCAGCTCATTCAATCAGCTGACGCGCGTGTTCGCGTTACTTCGAAGCCTTAACCTCGATGCCGCTCACGTCAATCTGCTCCAGCGGAATCAGGCGGTCACGAGTGACCACGCGGTGCACCAGCCAGACCGCGATAATCACGGGCAGACCAATGTAGGAGCTGAGCACGCCAGCCCAGTCGCCGCTCAGGAACGCCTCGTAGTTCTGACCGCCAATAACGACCAGGCACATGAGGAAGGCGATAATCGGGCCTGCGGGGAAGAACGGTGCCACGTAGGGCAGGTCCTTCAGGCTGTTGCCCTGCTTCAGGTACGCGCGGCGGAAACGGTAGTGAGCCACGGCGATACCCACCCAGGTGATGAAGCCAGCCAGACCGGACACGTTCACCAGCCACAGGTACGCGCCATCCGGGGAGAGCAGTGCGGCGATGAAACCGACCGCACCGATAGCTGCGGTTGCCAGCAGTGCGTTCATGGGCACGCCGCCGGAGTTGATGTGGGTGAACATCTTCGGCGCCTTACCCTCCTGGGCGAGCGCGAAGAGCATACGAGCCGAAACGTACAGGCCCGAGTTACCTGCAGAGAGCACTGCGGAGAGGATCACGGCGTTCATGATGGCTGCCGCGAAGGCGATGCCCGCACGCTCGAAGATGAGGGTGAACGGGGAGATGTTGATGTTGCCGTCCGCTGCGGTGAGCAGGTTCGGGTCGGAGTAAGGAATCAGGAAGCCGATGACGACCATCGCACCGATGTAGAAGAGCATGATGCGCCAGAACACGCTGGTCAGCGCGCGGGGCACGTCGCGGCGGGGGTTCTCAGATTCGCCGGCAGCCACACCGATCATTTCGGTGCCCTGGAAGGAGAAGCCTGCCACCATGAAGATGGCGAGTACGGCGGGTGCGCCGCCGACGAAGGGTGCCTCACCGACGGTCCAGTTGGAGACGCCCGGGGAGCTACCACCCAGGATGCCGAAGATCATGGCGATACCTGCAATGAGGAAGACGACCACCGTAACGACCTTGATGGTGGCGAGCCAGAATTCGCTTTCACCGTAGGAGCGTGCCGAGAGGGCGTTGATGCCAGTCAGCAGCACGAGGAATCCTGCCGCCCACACCCAGGATGGGATATCGGGGAACCAGTACCTCATCACCTCGCCGACGGCGACGAGTTCGGCGGCGACGGTAATCGCCCAGTTGAACCAGTAGTTCCAGCCCATGGCGAAGCCGAAGGACGGGGACACGTAGCGTGCCGCGTAGGTCTGGAATGCGCCGGGGACGGGCAGGTGCGCAGCCATCTCGCCGAGGGACTGCATGAGGAAGAGCACCATGATGCCGATGAGGGCGTAGGCGAGGATTGCGCCGCCGGGGCCTGCGGTGGAGATGGTCTTACCGGATGCGACGAAGAGGCCGGTGCCGATTGCGCCGCCGATTGCGATCATCTGCATGTGGCGGGCGGAGAGGCCTCGCTTCAGTTCACCCTCTGCGGGGGTGGCTTCCGATGCAGCGCCGGAAGTCTCTGTAGGCTGTGCCATGTCAGGTCTTCTTTCTGAGGCTATTGCTTCGTGCGTTTGCTAGCGGTCTAGTCTGGTGTCCAGTCTAGTCCTGCTGCGGGTGGTGTCGCCGAAGGTTTGTGCCTGGGTCAAGAAATTCTTCAATCTTAAGGATTTCTTACGTACCGTAAGTTTTCCTAATCTGAGGGTCAATCCTACTCGCTTTCAGGCTCTTTTCCACCCAAAACCACAAAAACACAGAAAAACCCTCCCGCACCGCTCATGGATAAGCGGTACGGGAGGGTTCCCTATCAGGCTAATTCACCCGATCTATTCAGCTCACCCGGCTTTAGTCAGCCAGGTTGTGGAAAGAAACGTTCGTGGGGTGCTCCACGGTACGGGAAACGGTGCAGTCCTTCTGCTCGCTGAGCTGGATCAGACGGTCCACCATCTTCTGAGCCTTGGCGCCCTGCTCATCGGCGGGGAATCGCACATCGAAGTCCACCTCAACGTCGTCGAGGCGCACCGCGCCGTCTTCGGTCTGCTTCAGCGCCGAGGCGAGAACCTCGAACACCTCCGGGGTGGAGCGGCGGGAGGTACCCGCGTCCACATCCACGGAGGAGCAACCGGCAATAGCGGCGAGTAGCAGCTCGACGGGGGTCAGCAGGCCCTCACCCACACCGAAGTCGAGGGTTGCGCCGTTGGCACCGTAGGCACGGTAGCGCAGGCGGTCGATGCGCTCGATTTTGGTCTGACGGTAGTTTTCGAGTTCGCGGCGTTCCTGCTGGCGCGAGTACACCTTCTTCTGCTCTTCTGCGGTCTGCACGGTGTTGTTCTGCTCAGCGTTGTTCTGTTCAGCCATTGAGGTTCCTTTCGGGTTGTCTGCACGGTCACTAGGTTATTCAGCGCCGCGTTGTTTAGCGTCATTCACTATAAGCGTGTTTCTCATATTTTATTCCCGGACTCTTTTTCTCGACGGTCAACCAAGCGCTCCTATACACTGGAAAACCGCGGCGGAGCTTCGAAGTCCCTCACGCACACAGTAGATTTTTTGAAGAGCACAACATACACAAGGAACTCTTTGATGGCACAGACCCCCGGCGCTGAGCGTCCCGACACTGGGCGTACGAGCACGCAGAGTGATTTCCGCTTGGCTGTTGCCGATTCTTCCGTGGTGATGCTCGGTATCGCTGTGCTGGGTTTGGGTTTGGGTGTTATTTTGAGTGCGCACCATATGCCTTTTTGGACGGCACCGCTGCTTTCTTCACTGGTGTTTGCCGGCTCGGTAGAGTTTTTGATGGTGGGCATGATTTGTGGTGGCGCCTCTATCGCGTCGATTGCGTTGACGGTGTTCCTCGTGAATGCTCGCCACCTGGTGTACGGTCTTTCCTACCCGTTGCACAATGTGAAGGGTTTCTGGGCTAAGGCTCTGGCGATTCACACTCTTTGCGACGAAGCGTTTGCTCTCAACTCCGGTCCCGATCGTAATGAGCGTTCGGGGGCGCGCATTCTGTGGGTGAACGTGCTGATTTACGTGTCGTGGGTTCTGAGCGTAGTCCTCGGGTATGTGCTAGGCGCGAGCTTCCTCAGCAGTCTGAAGGGCGTGGACTTCGTGATGGTGGCTATCTTCACGGTGCTTGCGATGGACGGTTACCGCGCCAACCCGGATCGTGTGGCAGCACTATTTGTGGCAATTTCTGCCACGGTAGCCCTAATTTTTGCGCCGTCCTCTTTCCTGGTGATGGCGCTGGGTTCGTATGTGGTGCTACTGTTGGTGCGCTTCCCGGTAGCGAAGCGCCGCGGCACCCTGCCGCATCGTACCGTGTATGGAGAAGCAGCTGAGAGTGGCACCACTACCGCTAATGCGCCCGCTTCCACACAGCGGTAAGAACGTTACATATGTGCTCAAAACCCGCTAGGATAGATGAAGAGCACCGCTCTCCCCTCTTTCTATTTCTAGGATTCGAAAGACGCCTCCACGTGCGAACCTGCGCGGAGGCTCCCAGAGGTTGAGGTACCCATGACTCAGATGAAAGACACCGCTAAGGAAACTAGCGACGCAGAACGCTGTGCCGCCCCGGAGTAACACCGCACCGGGAGCGGCACCACCCGAGGTCATGCAGAGATGTAGTCTCTGCCCGGAAGGAATACCCCCTCCGCCTCACTATTCGCGGCTTTCATCAACTCACGTACCTACCGCACTACTTAGCGCCTTCTCTATGAGTGGGCTCTCCCTACCCTTTTCTTTCGCGGATGTTTTCGCGGCTTCACCCGCGCGCCTCGTTCAGGGTTCTATCACTCTTTCAGGGTTCTTTCGCTGAGTATGTGCAGAAAGAGATAAACCTCATGAACAGTGAAGTAACCACCGGATATATTCTTGCTGCGGTGTTCGTTGCTGCGGGCATTACTTTTCTGTTGCGACTGCTGCCTTTCGGTTTGAAGAAGGCTCTGGCTGGCTCCGAACTTTTGGATGCGCTCAGCCACTGGATTCCGCTCGGCGCGGTCGCGCTACTTGCCATCTATGCGGTGACGAAGATTAATTACTCCTCGTTCGCTACGGCGGCGCCGTACCTGGCGGGCCTGGTGGTGACCGTGGGGGTGCACCTGTGGCGCAAGAATATGGTGCTGAGCATGGTGGCGGGTACCCTCACCTGCGTTGTGCTGGCTAACTGGGTTTTCTAGGGGGGTCACGATGAGCATCTCTAAGAAGTCTGTTTCTTCCACTACTGTTTCCCCCGCTGTTTCTGCTGATCAGCCCGCACCGCAGCAGGCGAGCCAACCCGCGCCCCATCAGGCTTCTCCCGAGCAGGTGGAGCAGGTCATTGCTTCTGCGCTTCCGCTAACCGGCATGATTCCCGTGGTGGAGGCGCCTGCCTCCCCCGATGCACAAGGCTCTCAGCAGCCGCGAGAGAGCGGCTTCGCGGAGGCGATGCGCGTCGCCGGTGTGATTATGCTGGGTTTGTTCTTTGTCGGTATTGGTCTGGGCGTGCTGGTGCACAGTTACGGTCTGCCGTTCTGGGTGGCTCCCCTGCTGCCGCTCCTGGTTTTTGCCGGTTCGGTGGAGTTCGTGCTGATTGATATGGTGTCGAATCATGCCTCGCTGTTCTCTATCGCCGTGATGACTCTGCTCATTAATTCACGTCACCTCATGTATGGTCTGTCGTATCCGATTGAGCGGGTGCGTGGCGGGTTGGCGAAGTTCTACACCGTGTACACGCTCATTGACGAGGCGTACGCGCTGAACACCGGACCGGACCGCCATAAGCTGCGTGGTTCCCGTATCCTGTGGATTCATGCGGGCCTGCATCTGAGTGTTCTGGCGAGCGCAATGCTCGGCTATGTGCTGGGTGCGAGCTTCTTGAGTGAGCTCAAGGGCGTGGATTTTGTGATGACGGCGCTCTTTGCGGTGCTCGCCATCGATGCTTATCAGAGCTCAAAGGACCGTACCACCGCAACTATTGCAGGTGTATCTGCAGTGGTTGGTTTGGTGTTGGCGCCGCAGTCGATGCTACTGATTTCGATGGTGGTGTATATGCTGCTGTTGGTGTCGCGTTTTGTGGTGGCTAAGCGCCGCGGCACTCTGCCGGAGCATATGCTGGTCGCCGATGAGGAGCCTGCCGAAGCCGACACTCCCGGTCATCCCGGCGCCTCCGCACACTAAGTCTGGATCGCGCACTAAGTCTGGATATAGTAAAGCGCCCCGCCCACCCGAAATACCGGGTGGGCGGGGCGTTATGCTGTCGCCAGCCGCATGTGTGGGTGAACCCATGCGCTGTAGACGTTCAGTATCTGCTGTGCTGTGTACCGCCAGGTGTCCCTGACGGAAGTATGTGCGGGTGCCGGGATTGTATCCAGCTCCCGTACCAAGCTTAGCTTACTTGATAGCTGCCAGGGCTGCTTCGTAGTTGGGCTCGTTGGTGGTTTCGGGGACCAGTTCGGTGTAGACAACCTCACCGGCGGGGTTCACGACGACCACGGAGCGTGCCAGCAGACCAGCCAGGGGGCCGTCAATCAGCTTCACGCCGAAGTCCTCACCGAAGGAGGAGCGGAAAGCGGAGGAGGTGACGACGTTTTCAATGCCCTCGGCTGCGCAGAAGCGGCCGATTGCGAAGGGCAGGTCGTTGGAGACGCACAGCACGACGGTGTTCTCCAGGCCTGCAGCCTGCTTGTTGAAGGTGCGGACGCTGGTTGCGCAAACACTGGTGTCGACGGAGGGGAAGATGTTCAGCACCAGGTTCTTACCTGCGAAGTCTGCGGAGGAAATCTCGGAGAGATCAGCCGCGAGAACCGAGAATTCGGGCAGCTTTGCGCCGACTGCGGGCAGGTCGCCGTTGGTGTGGATTACGAGTTCGTTCTGTAGAGTTACTTCAGCCATGCCTTCATTGTCCCCCGGATAGGGCGGGTGTGCAAGGGGACACAGGCACTAGCGGGCAGAGTTTCCGCATAGCTGATTTTCTGCTATGCCGATTCGCCTCCCCTGGCTCTGCTGTAGCCGCTGTCTAGCGCTAATCCCGGCCTGTGACTCTACGGTAATGAACAGCGCTGACCGCACGCGCCGCGCGTCCGCTTCTTTTTCCCTATACTGGACGAGTTCACACTATTCACCTCTTGACCAGCACCGATGCGCGTTGCAGCGCATCTTCAGGAGTATTCATGTCTTCTACTCACCGCCGTTTCACCGGCCGCACCGCTTTGGCTCTACCCGCACTGGGCGCCGCTCTAGCTCTTGTTGTCACGTCCTGCTCGGCAAGCACTGATTCTGCTGTTTCGGGTACCGTGGTGTCTTCTTCTGGTAGCGCTTCTGCCTCCGCGAGCGCTACTTCTACGCAGGAGCTGTTCCCCACCCCGTCGGCGAGCCCGAGCGCATCCGCGAGTGCTTCCCCGAGTGCTTCGTCGCCTGCTCCGGTGCCGTCGGTGGTGACGATTACGGTTCATGCTGAGCCGACCGCATCCGAGTCGAAGACCTCTGAGTCGAAGTCGGATTCCAAGTCTGAGTCGAAGAAGGACTCCACCTGCGCGTCTGATTCTGCGTCGACCGTGGTGTCTAAGGCTCTGCGCGAGTTGAAGAATAAGAAAAATTGGGACGAATGGACGAACGTTTCGGCAAGCTACGAGGGTTACGACCCCTGTGCTGAGCTGTCCTGGATTGACGCGGTTCCGGGTTCTTCCCCGTCTTCGTGCTGCACTGCAGCGATGGTGCACCACATTCTGCTGTTCCACCGCGGCAAGTTCATTGGTACCGCAACCTATGAGCCGTACTCGTTCTCCCCGGTGATTACCCGCACCTCGGACAGCTCGATTCGTGTGACCTACCGTTACATGAAGGATGACGAGAAGGTACACAACGCAAGCAGCCGCACGACCGCTGAGTTTACCTGGAGCTCTTCGCAGAACAAGGTTGTGATGACCGGTGAGGTTCCGCCGAGCTACTAGGCCGAGTTACTAGACCAAGCTACTAGGCAGCCCGCTTCATAGGCAGCGGCCCCGAATCTACGCGTTTGAAGCCAGAGTGTTTGGAGCCCAGAGAGTTTGGGGCCAGGGGGTTTGGGACCCAGACGTTGGGCATACGAGAAACCCGTCGTCTCGCATATGGTGCATATGTGAGAGGGCGGGTTTTCGTTGCTTAAGGATATGTAGAATGCCCGAGGGCTAACTGTTTAGGCAGCGAACTTCTTGTAGCCGAAGTATGCAGCGCCTGCCAGGATAGCGATGAACAGAATCTTCTTCATGATGTACTCCTTTGATTGTTCCGGTTGGCACCCGGTGTTTTACTCCGTCTGGCGACTCACCTAAAGATAAGGGTAGGCGGAGCGTCATCCGCACGTGGTGCCGTTGTCCCCTATCTTACCTGCTTTTGAACAATGTTTTCTGTTTGACGTGCCGAGTCCGCATTTTAGACAGTCAAACACGCAGCGGTTCAGCGCATCGTTGAGGCGGGGAATAAGCCTCTGACGGGCGCATAATGGGAGCATGAGTATTTTTAAGAAGAAAGAGTACAGCGCTGAGCGCTCGGCTACTCGCATGGCTCGTGCCCTCGCTGTGATGGGTGCGCTGCACTTCATCATCCCGGATCCCTTCGACTCGATTGTGCCGAAGTACCTGCCGGGTCCTGCCCACGCGTACACTCACGGTTCGGGTGTAGCTGAGCTGGGCACCGCTGCCCTGCTGGCTAATGATAAGACCCGCCGTGCCGGTGGTCTGCTTGCGGCTCTGCTGTTTGTTGCGGTGTTCCCCGCGAACATTCAGATGGCTTTGGATGCGCGTAACCAGTCCACTCAGCGTAAGGCTATTGCGTATGGTCGCCTGCCCCTGCAGCTGCCGATGATTTGTAGCGCTCTGAAGATTTGGCGTAAGTCGAAGTAGTCGCTTCGTTCGTTAGGAACGGCACCTCAGTGTTTTACACGTAAAACATTGAGGTGCCGTTTACCTTAACATACCCGTTATTAAGCTTTCCGTAACCAGTATTGCCTACACTGGAACTAACACGCCACCTGTCACAGCGGCAGGTGTATAACCTTTGGAGAGAACAATGGGCACTATTATTGGCACCATTATCACCGGCGCAATTATTGGCGCGATTGCACGTTTCTTCATGCGAGGCCGCCAGAACATTTCGCTTCTTTGGACCATTGTCTGCGGCGCGATCGGTGCGGCTATCGGCAACTGGGCGGCCGCTCAGCTGGGCGTTGCCGTAACCGACGGTATCGACTGGATGCGTGGGATTCTTTCGGTCTTCGCGGCGATGCTGACCATCTCCCTGTACCTGGGCATGACCGGCAGGAAGTAACAATCCGACCTATCGAGGACTCGCGGAGTCCCTCATGTACAAAGGCGGCACCTCCCCTAGCGTGAGCTAGTGCGGGAGATGCCGCCTTTTCTGTGCCCCGCAAGAGGCGTTACGTCTTCTTGGCTTATATCGCCTGGGCTTATGCCTTCTTCACCACGGAGGACTTCAGGTACATCTGGCCTGCGCCGGGGACCTTCGCCTCAATGTCGTGGCCGTTGACGGGGGATTCGAGCAGGCGGATGCCGCGCACCTTGGTGCCTGCCTTGATGTCTGCGCCGCCCTTGACCTTCAGGCCCTTGACGATGGTGACGGAGTCGCCGTCGACGAGCTCGTTACCGACGGAGTCGAGAACCTTGGTGCCTGCTTCTTCTTCGGTTTCGCCTGCTGCGGTGCGTTCCCATTCGTGGCCGCACATGGGGCATGCCCAGAGTTCGCCCATTTCGTAGGTGTAGTTTTCGTTGCATTCGGGGCAGGCGGGTGCTTCGATTTCGTTGAGGTTTTCGCTCATGGTTCCTTCTTCGATCTGTGCGGATGCGCCGCTCCCCTGCTGTGTGTGGCTGCGGCGTGTGGGCGCGCGTCAGCGAGGGCGGGGTGCGACGGTGGAGGATGCGAGGATTCTCGCGTTCGTGCTGACTATACCATTTGGAGCGGCGTGAGGGGGTGTGATTCGTGGCTGGTGGGCCGTCATATTTCTGTCATCTGAGACTGCGATTGAGCCCTTGAAGAAGCTAAGGTGGCAAAAATTTGCGTAATATTTACGTAATTTCAGGTTTTTGCGCTTTATGCAGAAGCTAGGGCGTGTAAAGTATCTAAGGCATTTGTACGTTTTATTGAGTGAAAGGCACGACTTCATGAAGCTTTCTGCACGTAACCAGTTCGCTGGCAAGGTTGTTGAGATCACCGAGGGTGCAACCAACGGCATCGTTAAGATTGAGATCGCTCCCGAGGTTGTTATCTCTGCGTCCATCACCAACGAGTCCATTAAGGAACTGGGCCTGAAGGTTGGCGAGACCGCTTACGCAGTCATCAAGGCGTCCAACGTTATGGTTGGTGCTGACCACTAATCCCGGTCGATAAGACTTAACACCCTACGGCTGCCTGTTGTGGCGCGCGAGGGTTAATAGGGCGGAGCCCCGCACTGTGTGTACAGTGCGGGGCTCCGCTTTTATGTTTTTATCGCTTAGACGTTGAAGCGGAACTCCACCACGTCACGGCGTATATCAATGTTTCAGGGTAAGCAGTACCCTACGAGGAGAGCCACCCCTTCCGCTGCCCGACTTCCGCGACAGCCGCTTCCAGCCTCTCCCCATAGATTTCCCACAAATCAGGACGCTTTTCACTGATCCATTCAAACCCCTGACGGACATCGACATCGTCAGTTCCCCAGTTTCCTTCCGATTCAGGTACTGATTCAATTGCGGGAGCTAGGTTTTGAATCATCCGCATCGCTAGATGACTATCAGTATCGGCAACCCATCCAACCGCTCTGATGAGCCAGGCAGCTGTAGCAGTGACGCTGTCGGTCGAGCCCTTAATTTCCCACCGGTCAAACGAGCGCAGGACATCTCGATGCAGCAGATAAGCGAGAGCATCCGCAATGTCTCTTTTCAGCCCATCCATCTCATCCGCTTCCAGCCTCGGACCTCCGCGCCCCATTTCCAAGTCTTTGACCGCGAGAAGGGCACCTGTCAGAACATTCAGCTTAAGACCACCGGGAGCCCGAGAATCAATCCTCTCAACCGCGTCAAGAAGAGGACTCGCCGCCTGGGGAAGAGCATTAACCAGATCCCGGTAGAAGGAGTGACCTGGACGTTGCTTTTCTGCAGTCGGTCCCGTAACAAGTTCAACGATACGTGAGACTTCAATCTTTGCTTCCTGTCTTTTTACTTCCGCAATGAATTTGAGCAATCCGGGATAGGGCGGGTACCCATCACTTTCTGCATAACGACGTTCAAGCCCGTCAACATAATTACTCACAGCAGCATCAGTCAGGTTATCTTGCACTTTCACACCGGTGGACGTTCCCGGAAGCGCAAGGGCAGGATTGGCGCGGAGATGATTGAGGAGGAAATCCCAATCCGCCCCCTCATACTCACGAATCTCTTTCCACAGTAGCGCCAGATATGTGGGGTCTGAGGCTTGGGGAACAATCCCCAGTAGCGCATCGCGCCGCTGGAGCTGAGAAACCGACGTTAGATTAGCGAGGATTTTGGCTTGCAATTCGCTATCACGTTTTGCTTGTTCGCTATCACGTTTTGCCTGCTTAGCTCCCATCCTCCATAACACAATGGGGATGATTGCAGTGGCCACAAAGGATGCAAAGCCCAAAAGAAGCATCGGGTCATCCCACGACCACTTACTTAAAAGGGAATGCCACCATTCGATTATCATTTTTACCTCCTAGACATTGAAGTGGAGCTCCATCAGTTCGTCATCATGCATCAGTATTGTTTTGCTTTTCCTCAGTTATTTCTTCCGGTGGAGGGGTGAGCCATTCCCCTGCACGACGAGCTGCATTAATGTATTGACGATAATTTTTTACAATCTCGTTTTGATACTCCTTCGAAACACCAAGGCGCTCCATAATAGCCAACCTGATAATTGCTTTTGTGACATCAACGATGGCAAGCAGCTCTTCAGCACTTTGCTTAGGAGCAACTCCTTTATGGGTAAGATCATTCCGAGCTTTTACCGTTTTTTTTGCCCAGTATTCAACATCAGGCACAAGATATGAAATATTATCCTCATGTACTAATCCTGCAAGATCCATAAGTCTAACTCGAAGGCTCGGGTCATTACGCAGATTTGACATTGCAGTTTCTTTATACCAATCAGGAACTACATTCATTATCTCTTTTTTCATCTTTTTAAACTCTGCGGCATCATACATATGAGATCTAATATTAAGGTTACGATGCAATACTTCAGCCGCCCCAGTCACTGCCAAGAGATCATTCTCAATGAAAGTCATATCTTCAAGCTGTATAGCCATCACCATATTCACCGCAGCCCTGGCACAAGCTACTAGCTCAAACCATTTCGCAAGAGACTCTGCGAAAGGAAATGCCATGGAGACAAGTTGAGCATCACTAAAGATACCGCCCATTCCATACCCTTCTCCAATATTCATCTCAGAGTCAATAACATTCACACATTTATTATCAGAATTTGAAAAATCCCCAGTAGCCTCAAGCTGAAGCCAAACAATACCGGAATCTTGGTTCGCAACAAAGGAAACAAAATTCTGGATAACACGAGATTCTTCAAGTGCCTCTTCCAGCGAGATACCACCATCTACAAGAACTCGACAAAACAAGTTTTCCCCATCAGGGACTTCATCTTTATTCACATTACAGAACTCAATACGCCTGCCCCCAAATTCAATTTCCTTTTTCTCTTCCTCCAGCGAATGCCAAAAACCTAAATTATCAACAGAAATCCTAAGACCTTCAAATACTTTATTATCCTTACTTTCTACATGCCGCCCTAGAACCAACTTCTCCGCATTAATCTTGCAATCACTCACATAACTTACGCCAGCTCTCCTCCAAAACCATATGGGACTCATATCTCTTGCATCCATAATCGTAATATCTACTCCGTCAGCGACACCATAAATCACATCATATGAAATTAGTAAATCTTTGCTCCTGACGGTTCGACTTATATTCCCATATTCATCTTCACGCACCTCCCCGACATCCGCAGGATTATATTCATCAAAATTATTATCCAATTTAAGATTCATGCCCCCTTTCCCATCGCAAACAAGGGTTCCTGCAACCTTGTTATCAGGATTTTCGGGAAGCCACCAATGACCAACCCATTCGCCCTTTTCAGCAAAAGGAAATGGAGATTCGTTCATTCTATCCTCCAAATAAAAGAATCAAGCTAAAACAGAATTTCATCTAGGTGATATTTTTGCACTCCCTACATAAAATTCAATTAACGGTTTACATTACAACCTAAGGGTACAAAAAATCCGGTGACAGTGAGATGATTTTCGTCATCCCTCCGTCACCGGATTCTCAACGTCCTATCGACCCGTCAGACTTAGACGTTGAAGCGGAACTCGACTACGTCGCCGTCCTGCATGATGTAGTCCTTGCCCTCCATACGGACCTTACCGCGAGCCTTCGCCTCCGCCATGGAGCCAGCCTCATCCAGATCCTTGAAAGACACAACCTCAGCCTTAATGAAGCCACGCTCAAAATCAGAGTGAATCACACCAGCAGCCTGCGGCGCAGTATCACCCTTATAAATAGTCCAGGCGCGAGCCTCCTTCGGGCCCGCAGTCAGATAAGTCTGCAGACCCAGGGTCGAGAAGCCCACACGAGCCAGCTGGTCCAGGCCGGACTCATCCTGACCGTTCATCTCCAGCATCTCGCGAGCCTCCTCCTCAGACAGCTCCACCAGATCAGCCTCCAGCTTCGCATCCAAGAACACAGCCTCAGCCGGCGCAACCATGTCACGCAGCTCCTGCTGCTTCTCCTCAGACGCCAGAATGCCCTCATCCGCGTTGAACACGTAAATGAACGGCTTAGCAGTCAGCAGGTTCAGCTCCTTCAGGTGAGCCAGCTCCAGCTTCGCATCCTTCGCACGAGAAATGATGGTGTCACCATCCTCCAGGATCTTCTGCGCAGCCTTATAAGTCTCCAGCTGAGCGGCGTCACCCTTCTTAATCTTCACAGCCTTCTCCAGACGCGGAATAGCGTTCTCTAGAGTCTGCAGGTCAGCCAGAATCAGCTCAGTGTTAATGGTCTCCATATCGGAGGCGGGGTCAACCTTGCCGTCCACGTGAATGACGTCCGGGTCATCAAACGCACGCACCACCTGGGCGATAGCGTGCGCCTCACGAATGTTCGCGAGGAACTTGTTACCCAGGCCCTCACCCTCAGAAGCGCCCTTCACAATACCCGCAATATCAACGAACGAAACAGTCGCAGGCAGAATACGCTCCGAACCAAAAATCTCAGCCAGACGGTTCAGACGCGCATCCGGCAGGTTCACCACGCCCACGTTCGGGTCAATGGTCGCGAACGGGTAGTTAGCCGCCAGCACAGTGTTGCCGGTCAGAGCGTTGAACAGGGTGGACTTGCCCACGTTAGGCAGGCCAACAATGCCGATAGTTAGAGCCACAAGTTTTCCTTCGAATCATGTACCCCGCCAAACACTCAGGATGCGCCGCGTAAGTGATGCGGCGGGTGCGGGCGGGCACAGGGCGAAAATGGTGCCCGCTTCCAAGCGCGACACCGCCAGTCTCAAGAAGAAACGGGTGCGGGGCGCCTGCGGGCATAGACACTACCATTCTACCGTGTTCGCGCAGGAGCCGCCCCGAGTGCAGGGATAGGCACCGATTAGGAGAAAGTGAAGGCGAAAAAACTGAGGCGAGGAAGCACCATCGCTCCCCCGCCCGAATTATTGAGAAGCAGCGAGTTAGAGCCAGCCGTTCTCCGTGGCGATACGCACCGCGTCCTGACGCGTCGACGCACCCGTCTTCGCCATCGCCGCAGATAAATAATTACGCACCGTACCCGCCGACAAAAACAACGCCGACGCAATCTGCTGAGCCGTACCACCCGACGCCGCCTCACGCAGCACCTGCGCCTCACGCTCCGTCAACGGAGAAGCACCCGTCACCAAAGAATCCGCCGCCAACGACGGATCCACCACACGCAAACCCGCATGCACACGACGAATCGCCTCCGCCAACTGGCGAGCACCCGTATCCTTCACCACGAAACCACTCGCACCAGCCTCCAGGGCGCGGCGCACATAGCCCGGGCGGCCAAACGTCGTCACAATCAGCGTACGCACCGGCTCACCCGACTCACTCAAAGCACCCGCATCACGCAACGCCGCAGCCGCCTCAATACCATCAGCCAGCAAAGTACCGGGCATCTGCACATCCAGCAGCACCACGTCCGGCTTCAGCAGGGCGACAGCACCCAACACCTCATCACCACTACCGACCTGACCCACAATCTCCAGGTCAACCTCCAGACCCAGCAGGGCGGCAAGAGCCTCACGGATGAGCTGCTGATCGTCAGCGAGCAGAACACGAATCATGGGAGCCTCCCAAGGGGCGAAGACGGGGTGATAACGGCGGGCGGAACAACCGCGTGAGGTTGTCTACCACCACCATACAGGGGCGGGTAGCTCCCCCGTCCAGGGCGCGGCGCCAAGTTCCACAATCTACAGCGCTCTATCTACAGCAGTGAGGTGTCGCCGTCCATGCTCACACGGATGCGCGTGCCCACCCCACCGGCAGGGTTCTCCGCCAGCCACTGCGCGGGCGCCGCCTCAATCACCACGCTACCGCCGGACGCCGCCACACGCTGAGCCATACCTGTCAGGCCGTTACCGCGGGCATCGCCCACGCCCACGCCGTTATCGAGGATGTCCAGACCGGTTGCGCTCAGACGCACCCGCGCCGCGTTCGCACCCGAGTGGCGCACCATGTTCGTGACCGCCTCACGCAGAACCCAGGAGAACAGCTTCGCGTTCACGCCAGCCACTGCGAGCGCGTTCTGAGCCTCCGGCAGTTCGGCGCGAATACCGGCGGTCTGCAGGGCACGGCCCGCACCCTCAATCTCACCCGAGAAGTCGGGCACACGCAGGCGCGTCACGGTTGAACGAACCTCCGCCAGGGATGCGCGGGACAGCTGCGCGATCGCCTCCATCTCGGCGCCGGCGCGGGCGGGGTCAATCTCCAGCAGGCGCTGCGCCAGCTCCGCTTTGAGGGTGATGACGGTCAGGGAGTGACCCAGCACGTCGTGCACGTCACGGGCAATCTCTTCACGTTCCTCGGAGAGCGCCAGGGAGGCACGCGCCACGTCCGCGCGTTCGCCCAGCTCAATCAGGTAGGAGAAGCCCAGCATGCCCACCATCGGCGCACCAATAAAGAGGGCCATACCACCGCGCGCGGTGACATCAAAGCCGATGCTCGCCATAAAAATTAGCCAGCAGGCCAGGGCAATCGTCGCCGCTACACCCAAGCGCAGGCGGTACGGGGCGATTGTGCCAAAAATCCAGAACGCCACAAAGTACATGCTGAACGACAAGAACACCATATACGCCGATTCCAGCCGCAGCGCCGTCAGGCCAGCCACAGGCAGCACCATCAGTAGCGTCCAGATGACGCTTCGACGCACCGTGGAGGTGACCGGCACCAGCCACGGCACCGCGTACGCCGAGCAGTTCACCACCGCGAACACCGCAATTAGCGCCACGCCAGTCCAGCGCACCGGCCCCAACTCCGGGGTGGTGAGGAAGCTGTCCAGCGGCATGAGCAGAAACACCAGCCACGGGGCACTAAAGCCCAGCGCCAGCCAGTTCACGTTGCCGCGGCGTTCACGGTAGAGGAAGCGGAAGCGGTGCTTGCCCAGGGTGCGCTTCGCGGCGGAGGGTGCCGCCTCGTTCTCCGTGTGGGGGTGTTCGTTCTCGTAGGAATGGGTGTGGGTGTGGGTGTGGGTTTCGGTCATGGTTCTAGCCTAACGTGTGGGTGCCGCGGGTGCAGATACCACCGGTGCGGCGGTGTCAGTAGCGGCAGTGTTAGTAGATGCAGTGTGAGTGGATACGGCTTCCGCCGCAGCCTCGGGAGCCCCTGATACTACGGAACCCTTGAGACTGCGGCGGGAAGAAGCATTTAGCGGCGGGTTGCGCGGCGCATCAGCAGGGCAGAAACACCCAGGAAGATAGCCGCCCACACAACCAGGCTCACCACTGCGTACCAGAGCGGCTCGGTCACGAACCAGTCCTCACCACCCAGAATAATGGTCTGACCTGCGGCGAAGGGGTAGCGGGCAATCTCGGCAGCACCGTACAGCGGGGTGAAGCGGGCGTACTTCAGCAGGTCGGTGCTCAGCGGGGAGAACACGGTACCGAAGAAGCTCATAATCACCAGCAGACCGTTCGCAATGGACACGGCGTTCTCGTTACGAATCAGCAGACCCATCATGATGCCGTAGAAGGCGAACACCAGACCGCACAGCACCGTCAGCGCGCCGGCGGCAAGCTGCTGGTTCGCAGGGATCTCAACACCGGTAAACATGCCCACAATGTTCACCGCAATCACCGGCAGCGCAGAAATCACCAGGGCGGTTAGCGCCTTCGCGCCCAGGTACTTGCCGGTGGTCAGCGGGGTCAGCGCCAGCTGGCGGTTCCAGCCGCTGGAGAGCTCGGTGACGGTGCTGCCGCTAATCGCCACGGTGTTCTGCACGGCACCGTACAGCGCCATGCCAATCATGACGTACGCTGCTACGTTGCCGTCACCCATCGGCTGGGAGGAGTAGTCCTGCATCGCGCCAAAGAGCAGGAAGAAGACAATCGGCAGTGCCACGCCGAAGAAGAAACGGTCGGTCGAGAGGATAGAAGCGCGGATGTCGTAGAGTGCGTAGCGGAGCATGATGTTTTCCTTGAGGTGTGTAGCGGCGGCGTAGCGTTTAGATGGTGTGGTGTTTAGGCAGCCTGATGTTTAGGCGTCGGATGCCTTAGAGGCGGAGGCCTGCTCGGTCAGCAGGGTGAAGGACTCGTCCAGCGAGGGCTTGGTGACCTCCAGGTCGGTGATGCTGTAGTTGTTCAGCAGAGTGCGCAGTACCTGCTCAATCTCCAGCACGGAGATGCGGTGGCGGTACCCTCCGGACTCTTCGGTCACCTCGACCGGCACATCCAGGTCGGTGATGGGCGCGGGTGCCAGGAAGGAAAGGTGGCGGTGGCCGGTCAGGGCACGAATCTCGTCGGAGGAGCCGTCAGCGATGATGGAGCCGGATTCCATGAGCACGATGCGCTGGGCGAAGTTCTGTGCTTCTTCCAGGTAGTGCGTCGCAAAAAGAATGGTCGTTCCACGTTCTGCGATGGCTTCCATACGTTCCCAGAAGGTGCGGCGCGCATTCACGTCCATGCCGGCGGTCGGCTCGTCCAGAATCAGCAGTTCCGGCGAGTGCATGGTCGCCAGGGCGTAACGCAGACGCTGCTGCTGACCGCCCGAGCACTTGCCGACCTTACGCTTAGCAATATCGGTCAGGTCGGCACCGGCGAGTACCTCATCCACGTCAATGGGCTTGGGGTACAGCGCCGCAATCATCTCGACCGTGGCGCGGATCGTCAGATCCTTGAGCAGGCCACCGGTCTGCTGAACCGCACCGAGCAGACCGGCGCGTGCAGCCTCGGAGGCGTTGCGACCGAAGACGCTCAACTCACCGCCGCTGGGCTGGGTCAGACCAAGAATCATGTCGATGAGGGTGGTCTTACCTGCGCCATTGGAGCCGAGCAGGGCGATGATTTCGCCACGTTTGACGGTCAGGTCAATCGAGTCGACGGCGACCACGGTGCCTGCCGCACGGGTGGTGAAAACCTGGCGGAGGGAGCGGGCAGAAATAACGGTTTCTGCGGTGTTGTGCTTGCTGTTCTGAAGTGCTGCGGTGTTCATGTTTCTATTACACCGCCGGTTTTCGCGCCGCTGCGGTACAGAGTGTCATGACCTGCACATGACAAATGTCATGAGTTGAGGACATGCGAGCATCGCGGTCGGTTACGCAAAGCGGGGGCTCCGTCCTCAAGGCGCCTGTATCAATCGTTGTTGGGGCGCCGCAGAAGGGGAACTCCCCCAGCAGCGGAGGCGGTCACGCGAAGCGGGGGCTCCGTCCTCAAGGCGCCCCAGCGCCGCAGAGGGGGCACTCCCCCGCGTGGCGTGACAGCAAAAGCTGTGCAAATACCCCTACCCGTGCATCCTGCACAGCAGATACAAAAATCCCCGTATCCAATCCCAAACGGGAGAAGATACGGGGATCTATAAGCTCTTGAGCAAGCCTTTAACGAGTGGGCTTAGCGCCGCGGCCACCGAGCTGGCGGCCCACGTTCTCGTCATTCTTCAGAGCGGAACGCAGTTCCTTCGGCAGGGAGAAGAGAATATCTTCCTTCGCGGTCTCGACCTCTTCGATGGTGCTGTAGCCGTACTCGGCGAGCAGAGCCAGCACCTCCTGAACCAGAACCTCGGGCACGGACGCGCCGGAGGTCAGGCCCACGGTTGCTACACCCTCGAACCAGGATTCGTCGACCTGGTGTGCGAAGTCCACACGCTCGGCACGCTTAGCGCCGTATTCGAGTGCTACTTCCTTCAGGCGCACGGAGTTCGAGGAGTTCGCCGAACCGACCACAATCACCAGGTCTGCGCGCGGAGCGATCTCCTTGATAGCGCCCTGGCGGTTGGAGGTTGCGTAGCAGATGTCGTCCGAGGGCGGATCCTGCAGGGACGGGAAACGCTCACGCAGACGCGCCACGGTTTCGAGGGTCTCGTCCACGGACAGGGTGGTCTGAGAAATCCAGACGACCTTTTCCGGGTTGCGGACGGTCACCTGGTCCACCTCGTCGGGCGAGTTCACGATCTGGATGTGCTCGGGCGCCTCACCTGCGGTACCTTCGACCTCTTCGTGGCCGGTGTGACCAATGAGCAGGATGTCGTAGTCCTGCTTGGCGAAGCGCACAGCTTCGCGGTGCACCTTGTTCACCAGGGGGCAGGTCGCGTCAATGGTGTTCAGCGAGCGCTCACCGGCAGCCGAAACCACTGCGGGGGACACTCCGTGCGCGGAGAACACGGTCACGGAACCTTCGGGTACTTCGTCCACTTCATCAACGAAGATTGCGCCCTGCTTTTCCAGGGTCTCCACCACGTGGCGGTTGTGAACAATCTGCTTGCGCACGTAGACGGGCGCGCCGTAGTGTTCCAGCGCCTTCTCGACAGCAATCACGGCACGGTCAACGCCGGCGCAGTAACCGCGCGGGGTGGCGAGCAGGACCTTCTTCTCGCCGTTGACGGGTGCGGCGGCTTCAACGTCGGCGCGGCTGCGGCGCTCGCGGGGTACGGGCGGCAGGCCCAGGGCAATAGTTTCAGTGGACATGGTTACTATCCTACGTTGTTCGGACTTTTAGTGTGTGATGACTGTGGCACCGCTCGCAGAGCTACGTCCCAGGGCGATGAGGCGAATCAGAATACCGATCAGCAGGGCGAGAATCGCCATGACCAGCCCGTAGCTTGCCGCCGCCTGCAAGTGCCCGGTCAGTGACGGTGCAAGCTGGTTCCATACCCCGGTAATCAGCGCCGTTCCGGCGGTGCTGTGGCTGGTAATTCCCAGGGATTCAGGGGTTTGGCCGCCGAACCAGGCTGCCGCGCCCCAGCCCAGCAGGGCGTAGAGCAGAGCCGTGAACACCGGCACCAGGATGCGGTGCCTGGGTGCCAGCAGCGTAGCCAGCAGCAGGCTCAGCACCGAAATGATGGTCAGCGGCATGGTGGACTTGCCCAGCGCGGCGGCACGGTTAATGCCTGCGTGCAGGAACCACTCCTGCTGCTCCTGTTGTCCCTGCTGACTGTTGCCGTCCTTCACCCGGTCAATGTTGAGGGTTTCAGGGCCGAGCTTGGTCAGGTCAGGGTCGAAGGAGCCGATAGAGCCGACCTTCGCGTCCAGCGCACGGTAGAAGGGGGTGAGCACAATGACGGCGGGGCCGTCCTGGTGTTCAAGGTTGTAGCGGCGAGTTTCCTCGGCTATTTCCTTCCAGAGGCTTCGATATTCTTCAGTTTTTGACAGCTCAGCCGCGGAACGGTTGAGCATGGAACGTATGCCGTCTTGTGTCGGCTTTACAAGAATGGAGTATAAGCCGCTTTGTTTGGTGCCGTCGAGGAAGGTTGTCATAGCCTCCGACTTCATGAGGTCTTCGACTGCGCCGTCCGCGATGCGCGAGGCGAGCTGCGAATCCTCCGCCAGGTTGGAGGAAATCTGCGAGAAACCGCGCTCTGACATGAGCTTGGAGTTCACCCAGGCACCCGCGGTTGCACCCAGACCGGTCACCAGGGCCAGGGCGCACAGCACAACGGTCAGGAACCTCCGCAAACCTGCCGCAAAAGGAGGCTCGGGGGCGGCATGCAGTTCAGCCTTGGTGGAGGCTGCGGCGTGGCCGAGCGTGCGCGTGGGCTGTAGCAGAGTGGTGTCTTCATCCGCCGTATAGTAGCCGTCCGTGCGGGTAATCCGAGTATCGACGACTCGGGTCGCGTCCGCCGGGTAGTTTTGCGCGCCAGTACCCGCCGCTGACGAAGCCGCGGCGGTGTTGAGGGCGTTGTTCTGATGTGCTGACTGATCGGGTGAGCGCATGAGCCTAGGGTACCCGCTCACAGTGTTCAAAGCCGATTCAGACCCGCAGAATGCGCCAGAAGCTAAGTTCTGCCTGCACTGCGTGCAAGCTACCCGAGTCGCCAGGCTGACCTGTGCGCAGGCGCATAACCGACCAATCAGGGACAATAGAGATTATGAACTTCTACAACCCCTCCGCAGCGCAGCCGGCACCCGCGCTGGTGGTGCCGCCCGTGCACGAGCGGCAGCTTCCCGGGAAGTCTCAGGAAACCACCGCCACCAACCCCTGGCCCCTCGCCCTGCTCGCGCAGAACCTCAAAAACTACGTAGACAAGGTTCCCGAGCTCTGGGTGGAGGCGCAAGTCGCCTCCCTCAACGGCCGCGGTGGCAACGTCTTCATGGAGCTCAAAGACCTCAACGAAGACTTCTCCTTCACCCTCGCGCTCTTCGGGCGTGCCGGTAGCGGCCTGGCGGCTGATGTGACCGTAGGCGCTCGCATCGTCACCCGCGCCAAAGCCGAGCCTGTGGAAGAACGGCAAGCTCTCCCTCATCGGCAAGGAAGTGTACGCGGTCGGCACCGGCAACCTGCACGAGCAGCTGCAGCGTCTACGTGAAGCTCTCGCCGCTGAGGGGCTGTTCTCTGACGCGCGGAAGAAGCCGCTGCCCATGCTGCCGAATCGTGTGGGTCTGATTACCGGTCGCGATTCTGACGCGGAGAAGGACGTTATCCGCAACGCCTCCCTGCGCTGGCCCGGCGTGGTCTTCGAGGTGCGCAATACCCGCGTGCAGGGTGAAGGCGCGGCGGCTGAGGTCATTGCCGCGCTCGCCGAACTGGACGCCCACCCGGAGGTGGACGTCATCGTCATCGCCCGAGGCGGCGGCTCCTTCGAAGACCTGCTGCCCTTCTCTGAGGAGGCGCTCATCCGCGCCGTCGCGGCGGCACCACCCCGGTAGTCTCGGCAATCGGTCACGAGGCAGACTCCCCCATCCTCGATGCGGTCGCCGACCTGCGCGCCTCCACCCCCACCGATGCGGGTAAGCGCATTGTGCCCGACATTTCCGAGGAAACCGCCCGCATCACCGAGGCTCGCGCCCGCCTGGACCGCGCGGTGCTCGGCTACGTGGGCATGCAGATGAACTACATTGCCCAGCTGCGGAGCCGCCCGGTGCTCACCCACCCGGAGTCCTCCCTGCTCATGCGTGTGGAGGAGCTGAGCCAGCTGCGCGAGCGCGCTCACCGTTCGGTGCAGCACCGCTTGGAGCGTGAGTCGGCGACTCTGTCGCATACGTTGGCGCGGGTGCGTTCGCTATCTCCCGCGCAGACGCTCAACCGCGGCTACTCCATCGTTCAGGATGCCGCGGGCGCTATTGTGCGTGACGCTTCGGCGCTGAGTGAGGGCGAGCAGATTACGGTGCGTGCGGCGACCGGTTCGGCGCAGGCAACCGTGACTTCTACGGATCCCTCAAACATCTCCTAAACATCGATACCCCTACGTTTTACCTCTAGTTTTTATCCCTAGGTTTTACCTCTGAAAGGTTCATCAATGAGCGAGAACATTAGCTTCAACAGCGCCGAGCTGGGCGCACCCGTCGAAACTCTCGGCTACGAGCAGGCGCGTGCCGAGCTGGAGCAGGTCGTACGCCAGCTGGAGTCCGGCGCCAGTGACCTGGAGACCTCTATCGCCCTGTGGGAGCGTGGCGAGGCACTCGCCGCCCGTTGCGAGGCGTGGCTGCAGGGCGCGCAGGAGCGCCTGAACGCGGCACGCGGCGCACAGGCAGGTCAGGAGAGCCCGGCAAACTAAAGCCGCTTCCAGCACCCGCTCTGGCACATCCGCCAGCCGTCAAATAAAAATAGCCTGCCCCGCAGCTCATCAGAACTGCGGGGCAGGCTATTTCTGTCTATATGTAGCAGAGGCGGGAAGGCTAGTGCTTCTGCTTGTAGTCAGCCATGAAGTTACCCAGGCGCTCCAGGGCGCTGGTGAGGGTCTGCGTATCGGGCAGGAACACCAGGCGGAAGTGGTCCGGGTCCTTCCAGTTGAACGCGCGGCCGTGGCTGAAGAGAATCTTCTGGCTCTTGAGCAGATCCAGGGCGAATTGCTCATCGTCGGTAATGTCGAAGCGTTCAACATCGATCTTCGGGAACAGGTACAGCGCGCCGTCCGCGCTGGTGCAGCTGATGCCGTCAATCTCGTTGAGCATCTTGTGCGCCAGGGTGCGCTGCTCGTACAGGCGGCCGCCGGGAACAATCAGCTCGTTAATGGACTGGTAGCCGCCGAGCGCGGTCTGGATTGCGTGCTGTGCCGGGACGTTGGAGCACAGGCGCATGGAGGCGAGCAGGTGAATACCCTCAAGGTAGCTTGCGGCGTCCTTCTTCGGGCCGGTGATAGCGACCCAGCCTGCACGGTAACCACAGACGCGATACGCCTTGGACAGGCCAGAGAAGGTCAGGCAGAGCACGTCGTCGCCGGTGAGGGTTGCCATGTTGATGGCCTCTGCACCATCGTAGGTAATCTTTTCGTAAATCTCATCAGAGAACACGACCAGACCGTGTTCGCGTGCCACATCCACAATCTGCTTAAGCACGGAACGCGGGTAGACGGAACCGGTGGGGTTGTTCGGGTTAATAACCACGATGCCCTTGGTGCGCTCGGTAATCTTCGACTTAATGTCTTCGATGTCCGGGTACCAGTTGTTTTCCTCATCGCAGAGGTAGTGCACGGGCTTGCCGCCGACCAGCGCGGTGGATGCGGTCCACAGCGGGTAGTCGGGCATGGGGACGAGGATTTCGTCGCCGGTCTCGCACAGTGCCTGCAGGGTCATCGGAATCAGCTCAGACACGCCGTTGCCGAGGTAAACGGCGTCGGTGTCGAGGTTCATGATGCCGCGGTTCTGGTAGTGCTGCACAATGGCGGTACGTGCCGAGTAGAGGCCGCGTGAGTCAGAGTAGCCCTGAGTTTCGGGCAGGTGACGAATGATGTCCATCATGATTGCGTCGGGCGCTTCAAAGCCAAAGGGCGCGGGGTTACCGATGTTCAGCTTGAGAATGCGGTGACCCATCGCTTCCATGCGATTGGCCTCATCCAGAATGGGTCCACGAATGTCGTAGAGGACGTTATTCAGCTTTGAGGACTGACGGTACTTCGTCATGATGATTTACTTTCTAGGGTGATCCAAAATGAATTGTGCTGCGTCGTCATCTGCGATGGGGTTGGAACCGCTAGTCAGACGCAGCAGGAACGAGAGGTTACCCGTGTCTAATGTAGATGATACGCGGTTAATTGCCGTACGGGCGCTATCTGGCAGGGTACGGCGGATAATGGGCACCAGTTGCTGCTGCAAAAGCGCCGTCGAGGGGTCTTCCAGGGTGACCAGGCGATTCTCTTCAATCGCGGAGTCGCTGCTGTGCAGCAGGGTCACCTGCACGGTGTCTGCGGTGAGGGCGTTGACGCGCTCGGCGGGGTCGTCCTGAATCTTCGGGTCGTGCACACGGTAACGGTAGAGGCTACGCAAAGAATCCACGCCGTAGGTGCCGCTGGAGTACCCGGTCGGGATGGAGAACACCAGGGAAGACTGCACATCGCGCAGGTTCGCGAGGGAGTTGAGCTTGTGGCGGGCGCTCACGGCGCGGGTAGTGACCAGTACATCCTTGTTGGTGGCGTGGGCGCCGTTGAGGAGCATGAGCTCTTCGGGCAGGATGCGCGAGATGGCGTTGGTCATGTCGGTGGTGCTCATGGCGCGCAGGTTGATGGGGTCTGCGGAGCGGGTGGAGCTTGCGGTGGGGCTCGCGGTACCGTCCGTAGCATGCGCGGAGGCGGTGCTCTCCTCCGCGGTGGGGGTGGCCGCCGGGGGCAGGGTCACGCCTGCCGCTTGAGCGGAGGCGGTCACGGAGGCGGCGATACGTTCGTTCTGTGCGGCGGCGGGGCTAATTTTGCCGTCGTCGGTCAGGTAGAGCAGCAGGTCTCCGCTGTAGTCGATGACCAGGTCCAACGATTCAAGCGCGGCGGCGGTGCTGCTTTCCTCATCGTCGGGCAGAGTTGCGGTAGGGGTGGCTGAGTTAGCCGAAGGAACCATGAGCCCGCGCAGGGCGGTAGCGCGGCTGTTGTCGGTGTCAACAAGTTCAACGGAGTAGCCAACCTGTCGCAGGGCGCGCGCGTACACGTGCGCCACGGCGCGCATTTCACGCAGGGCACCGTAGCCGATACGCAGGGTACCGTAGCTGGATGCGGAAGGGTCCACCTGCGGGGTTGCGTCATTATTCCCGCAAGCGGCAAGCAGCGGCATGAGCGCCAGGGAGGTGAGCGCCGCACGGCGGGTGAGGGTTCGTCGGTTCATTAGGGAAGCTTCCGTGCGTTTTCATCGGCAAGAAATTCGCGGTATTCGCGTGCCCAGCTGGCGGCATTGGAGTAGCCCATCATGGAGGCTACCTCGTCGATGAGGGTGCCGTAGCGGATGGTATCCAGCTCTGCGATGGGCACCCAGCGTGCCGTGTCGGAGGAGCCGTTGACCTCGTGGCGCAGTTCGCCGGTGACAATGTGGGCACGGAAAACCACCCGCAGGGCGCAGAAAGGCAGCGCCTGCGGGTCCTTCTGGGTCGAGCGCACGGGGAAGTGTCCGGCGTGCACGCCCAGAATGTCTTCAATGGCGACGCTGTAGCCGGTCTCTTCGAGGGTTTCCCTCAGCGCGGTTTCGTCAGCCTGCTCGCCGGGTTCCATGCCGCCACCGGGCAGGGACCAGAGGGGGCTGAGCGCGCGGTCTTCGGGCACCCAACGAGTCATGAGCAGCTTGCCCTGCTCGATGATGACTGCGTAGGCTGCGGGTCGGGTTTCCATTGCTAATGCCATGGTTCGATTTTACCGTCTATCGTTCTTTAGCGTTTCTTACCGCGGCGTGCGCTGGCGGCTTTGGCGGACTGTCGAGCGTGCTGGCGTGCGTTGCCGTTTTTCTTGGCGTTGGCACGCTTCTTATCGCGTGCTTCACGGCGTGCGTTGGCGGCTCGAGCCTTCGCTTTTGCCTTTGCTTTTTCGGCTGCGACGCGTTCGGCGCGTGCCTGTCGGGTTTCGCTACCGCGGTCGCTGGTTGCGGTGCGTCCGCGCACAATACCGATGAAGTCCTGCAGGAGCGCCTCGAGCTCTTCGCTGCGCGGCTCACCCTTGGGGGCACGCGGCCAGACCAGGTGCACCGGGTAGGTGTCCAGACCCGCAACGGGGCGGTAGGTGAGGTCCTTGCGGTGGTAGAAACGCGCAATGGACATGGGCACAATGTACAGGCCCACACCGGCGGCAACCAGCTCGATGGTTTCTTTATCGTTCAGGCCCTCGGGCACGATGCGACCGGCACTCTCACGCCATGCGCGGGAGACTTCCTCATAGGCGGGAATATCGGAGGCGGGCTGCAGCAGGAACTCTTCAGCAAGCTCCTCCACGGGCACCTCATCAAGCACGGTGAGCACATGGTCCACCGGCAGAATGACCACGGGCAGCTCCTCGTAGAGGCGGATGCTGTGGTACTTCTCGCCGTCGGTGCTTGCCGGTTCACGGTCGGGGCGCACAATGCTCATGTGCGCGAAGGGGTTCTCGGGCACAGCCTTACGCTCAATGGGGGCGTGCTCGGTAGCCTCGGCGCTATCCTCAGCGGGCGCCTCGGAGACAGTTTCTTCCGCGGAGTTGAGGGCAGGGTCAATCAGGCACAGGTCCTGATGCAGGGAGTCCAGGCCGCGCGCCTCACGCACGGGCACCTCCGCCAGCTGCACGCGGTCGCCGTAACGCTCGTGCCAGCGGTTGAACCACTTGCCGGGCATAATCGCGGGCACGTAGCTAATGCGCAGCACAGAGCGCTGCAGCACGGGGACGGGCAGAGCCTCCGGGGTCTGGATCATCGCCAGCTGCTCGGGATGCAGGTACACGCGGGTGGGAGCTTCGCTTTCTACCTGGTCGGTAGCGTTTTCGGGCGCGTTCTGCTCGGGGTCGATTGCGGTGAGGGCAGAGTCGTTGACGGGCTGCTCTTCGGGGGTGCCTGCGGTGGAGGATGCGGATGAACTCATCCCTCCACGCTAGCACATCTTGGGCGGGGGCATTGAGGGTAGGTGAGCGGCCTCAACCCTGCGAGATAGTGCACCTATCCCCGCTGAAGGTAGGACTAGTTCTCGGTGATGTTATCCGCAGTGTTCTCAACGGTTTCGTGGTTAATGCGGCGTTCGCGCAGCTGAGCCACAATGACCAGCACCGTAATAACAATAGCGAGGGCGAGAGGGAACATCCACGGCTCCAGGCCAAGCGCGGCAAGAATTGCAAAGCCAATGGTGGTGTAGATAGATGCCCAGATGAAGGTTCCAACCAGCATCGCAGGAACCCAGCGGCGCAGAGGCATTTTCGTGAAGCCGGTCGTGATGATGACCGCGGTTTGCAGACCTACGGTGAGAAAGCAGAGGGGCACAGCAATAACGCCCCACCGGTTAATCAAGCGGCGCGCTTTACGGTAGAGCGGGCTGTCCATGGCTTTGCGGATGCGGTCGAGGCGGGCACCGCCTTCAGCAGCAAGCGCACCAAGAGCGTACACGATGCTGGTGCGGACGATTCCGACCACCCACATGAAAGCTAGGGCAACCTCAATCGGGAGTGCGTCAAACCAATCTTTCACCCGGCTATTCTCTCATGAGTGGGCGATATTAACCTGATTGAAGGTTTTTTGAGGCTTCTTATTCGACTTTTGGAGGTGGCAGAAAAAAATTTTTAAACTTTTTTCGGTCGGGGTTATTGCCCCTTGTCGCCTGCAATGGCGCGGATTTTACTTAGGGCAACCTTAGTTTATTGACAGGGTGTCGCTATTTTCAGCTTGTCACCCGCACGGGAATTAGGATATATTTTTATTACCGAATAGGGCAGGCCTTGTGGGAAGGCCTTCCTAATCGGTCTAGAAGACTTTCTTCCTGTGTGTGATGCTAGAAAAGGAACCCCATGGACGGGGTTCCTTTTCTTTTTAACTTCTTCCCAATCATCCCCAGGCATACAAAAACCCCGACAGTGTGAACTGTCGGGGTTTTATGCGTGTCTGAAGCAAAGTCTACTTCTTACCCTGGTTCTTGTCCTGGCGGTGCAGTGCACTCAGCGGCTTAGGCAGCTGAACCGGGTTCCAGGTGTTGCTCACCGCCTCAAAGGAGGAGCCAGCACCGGGGTGGCGGTTCGTCGAACGAACACCGCCGGTCGCAGTAGCACCGGTCGAAAGAACCGAATCGTTCAGCGAGGCGATATCCAGCGCATCGAACTCGGAATCGTCCAGGACATCCGGCAGAGGAATCTCTTCGGGAATCGGCTGAGCGGGAGCCTGAGTAGCAGGTGCCGCAGGTGCCTGGCGGACGGGGGAGCCGTCGCGCAGAGCCTGGCGAGCCACCGGCTGAGCCGGATGAATTGCCGACTGCTGAGCAGGAGCTGCTACCGGCTGCACAGGTGCCTGAGCGGGGGCCTGCTGAACCTGAGTAGGCTGAACGGGCTGTGCAGGCTGAGCGGGAACCGCAGGTGCCTGAGCGGGCTGCTGCTGTGCCGACTGGGGCTGCCCCGCGGTGCGAGGCGAGGCGGAGGAAGTAGCAGAACCGCTCTCCTGATCAAAGAGCACGCTACCGCGGCGAATCGGTTGGAATCGACTCGGACGCTGCTGGCGACGCTCCTGACGGTGTGCGACGGGCGCCTCCGCCGCGCGGGCAGAACGGGCAGGTACGGCACGAGAAGAATGAGCAGGTGCCGCAGCAGGCGCTTCCGCACGAGGAGCCGCCTCGGGAGCCTCATCGGAGGACTCCACCGCGATGTGCGCGCGGCTCGGGCGTGCCGCCTCGCGGTTCACACCGTGTACAGACTTGCGGGTAGTAGCCTCACGGGTGGCGGGGCGAGCATGATGTGCAGGCTCTTCAGCAACTTCAGGCTCCACACCCTCAGCCGCCGAGTCCTCTACAGGCTCAGAAGCATCATCGCCGGCTTCTTCATTTTCATCGGACTCTTCGTAGGCTTCGTCCTCAGCTTCGTCATCCTCATCATCTTCTGCCTTAGCTTGGCGTGCATCGCGGCTCGCCTTGACCTGGTTAGCAACAGACTCCAGCAGACCAAAACGGCTCACAGCCCATGCACCGCCGGCAAGAATCAGCAAGAGAACAGCCCAGCCCCACGCCAGCACACCAAAGAGCGCCAGAAGACCGGTAACCAGGGCAAGAACACCCAGACCGGCAGCAACCAGCAGGGCAATACCGCTCGGGCTCGAAGTATCAAAGTAGGACAGAGGCGAGGGCTTCGACTCCTCCACCACCGGAATCTCGTCCGTGTACGGGGCAGTCGGGGAAGATTCGCGAATCTGCGAAATAGAAGCCGTATCGGGCGCAGGCTGGGCGGATTCCTCCACCGCGTGGGAGGAACGGGAAGAAGCCTGCGGAAGAGCAGAAGACGGCAGGGAAGTACCCGGCGCCACCGCATGATCGGAGGACTGGTATGCCTCCGACTCGTTCAGCAGCACACCCGCGGAGGCGAGAATATCCTCCGCGGTACGCTCAGCACTAATCAGGGGACGTTCAGGCTCCATGACAGGGCCAGCGGGCGCGCGACGCAGGCTCCTGGGCACAAACCACAGCAGCAAAATCACGGTCAGAATTACCAACACGCCGGAGGTGTTCAAAAGCGTCATATTCAGGTCGCCCTCTATCGTCCCTTTATCCCTAGACTTTAATCATACCCTTATATTCCCAATGCTTTCCATAAGCGGCAAGAATCGGGCTGGATATGCACATATACCCCAGAAGGAATATGCACACTACAACGTCGTCGCGTCCCTGCACAAGGCACACCCTGGGCCCTCACCCAGTAGCACCCCAAGCACATAATAGACACATACGACGCAAAGGAAGGCGCCCTCCCTTGGGGCTAAAACGCCCCACCGGAAAGAGCGCCTTCCTCAGCGTGGTTGGTATTTATCGGTTGCCCTCTTTAGAGAGCGGATGCAGAGTAATTAGCAGTTCTCTGCGACAAAGTCCTTCAGCCATGCGCGCAGGTCGTCACCGAACTCGGGGCGCTCAGCAGCAAGAATAACGTTTGCCTTCAGGTAGGACAGCTTGTCACCGGTGTCGAAACGGCGGCCGGAGAAGACCACGCCGTAGACGCCTTCGCCTTCGCCCTCACCCTGAGCCAGGGTCTGCAGAGCGTCGGTCAGCTGAATCTCGCCGCCGCGGCCCGGAGCGGTGTTCTCCAGAACCTCGAAGACCTTCGGGCTCAGAACGTAACGGCCAATCACAGCGTAGTTCGAGGGAGCCTCATCAGCAGCGGGCTTCTCAACCAGACCGGTGATCTTGACGAAACCGTCCTCGCCTTCAACAGCCTCAATAGCAGCTGCACCGTAAGCGGAAATAGCCTCGCGGGGAACCTCCATCAGAGCAACGACGGAACCGCCGGTGCGCTCCTGGACCTCCACCATGCGAGCGAGCAGGTCTTCCTTCTCGTCAATCAGGTCATCGCCGAGCAGAACAGCGAATGCTTCGTCACCAACGTGGCGCTTTGCGCGCAGAACAGCGTGGCCCAGACCCTTGGGGTCGCCCTGACGCACGTAGTGCAGGTCGCCACCCATCTCATTGGTAGCTACCACGGATGCGAGTAGGGCGTCCTTACCCTGCTCAGCGAGCTGCTGCTCCAGAACGGGAACGCGGTCGAAGTGATCCTCGAGAGCGCGCTTGTTACGGCCGGTAATCATCAGAACGTCGTTCAGACCGGCACGGATTGCTTCCTCCACCACGTACTGAATCGCGGGGCGATCAACGACGGGGAGCATTTCCTTGGGGGTTGCCTTCGTTGCGGGCAGGAATCGGGTGCCCAGACCAGCAGCAGGAATAACTGCCTTAGTAACAGACTTAATTTCAGTAGCCATGCCACAAGAATACCCTAAGTTGTAAAGTACCTAAGGCGATTTATAGACACTATGACATGAAAAAATCTTCAACGTGACTAACTGCATATCCACAGCGGCACATTCTTCGGTGTGCAAAGAAAATGCACCCCACAGAACTCAGCACTATTTTTCTCAAACCCTATACTAAAAGGTGGAATCCACGTCCCCGCAGATATAGGTCAATTTTCACCACCCACCAGGGCAGTTTTACCCTGCGCACGGATACCTCTCAGCCACGGATACCTCTCAGCATAGAGTGAACGCACCTTACTTCCTACGGGACGCGCCACTCCCCGACCCTTCACACAAGACCCGCAACGACGATGGGACACACCATGCACCTCAACACAACCCCCGCCACCAGCAACTCCGACGCCGGTGCCAGCGCAGACGATATCTCCCTAGACAAAGACATTCTCCGCTCCCAAATCCGCCCGCGCCGCCTCACCGCACGCAGCCACCGCGGCGAACACGGACAGCAACATCTGACTGACCTTTTCACCCACCACATTCTCGAGGCGGTTGCGCAGCGGGTCCACTCCCCCGGTACCATTGCGGCGTATCTGCCCACCAAATCTGAGCCGCCCATTGTCCAAGCACTAAACGCTCTCCATGAGCAGGGACACCGCATCCTCGTGCCCGTCGTACGCCCCGGTCGCAAACTCGCCTGGGTGCACTGGGACCCCACCGTTGAGCATCCGCTCAGCCCCATGGGCATCCCCGAACCCGAAGGCGAAGAACAAGACACGCAAGCATTCATTGACGCCGACCTGCGCCTCATCCCCGCCCTTGCTTTTGATGCAGGCGGGCACCGCCTCGGTCAGGGAGGCGGCTACTACGACCGCATTATCCCCCTGCTCAGCGACCAGCAGCTCACCGGCCGGAGCATCGGCATTGTCTTCAGCGACGAAATCTACGAAGCCATTCCCTACGACCAGTGGGACGCTATTCTACCGGTGATTCTCACCGAGCGGGGCATTTTCCTCGCTCACCAGCAGGGCTAAAAGCACCCGGCTCACCCACGCCCGATTCGCTCTTGATTGACACCCAAATCTTTATGCAAAAACGCAAAGATATGCAGGAACACACCAACAAAATCACTCAGGAAAAAGGTAAAAAGAAACAGAAATAGCTATTTGAGAAGAAAACGCAAATAGCTCCCAACCTTTCAAAAGCGGTACACTCAAACCACGTTAATAAACCATCCCAGCGAAAACGGATACAGAAGGACAAAATGCCGGTCTACGTTTACCAGTGCAAGAATTGCAACCACGTCTTTGAACAGCGCCAGTCCTTTAGCGACGATGCACTGCGCATCTGCCCGCAGTGCGGCGAAGAAACCCTGCGCAAGCGCTACAACACCGTCGGAGTGACCTTCAAGGGCTCCGGCTTCTACAGCACCGACAAGGGCAACTCCTAAACGGGGTCCCACACCAGCCCAAAAGAGGGGCGGGGCAACACAGGTTGCCCCGCCCCTCGGCGTTTTAAGAAGTGCTCTCCCTCAGGAAGACGCTACACGATATTGTTACCCCAGTGCGGAGGACGCTGCTGACGCATCCATTCCAGACGCTCACGCTCCTCCGGGGTCAGCGGCTGCGCAGAAGCAGCCGCCTTCTGAGAACTCGCCTTCTGGGGGTTCTGCTTCTGGGCATCAGCTTTCTTCGGGGAAGCCCCCGCGGCAGAGGAAGTACCCGAAGCCACAACCGGAGGCGTCGTCACACCCACCAGCAGAGGCTCAGCCCCGCTCACCGAGCCGCCGCCGCTCACACGACGGTGACCGCGGCGAGGCTTCGGCGTCGACGAATAACTAGCCACGAACCTCAGCGCCCTCATCCATATCCAGGTAGTGCAGCACGCGCGCCACCACAGCGTCCGGATCGGCGAAAACCTCCAGGGTGCCCAGCGTAATGTAGTTCCAGCCCGTGCGGCTCAGACGCTCCGGCAGCAGGCGGGTACGCTCACGCACCGAAGCACGCGCATAATTCGGCTCACCATCGGAGCACGCCACCAGCGGCATAGCCGCCGGAACACTCGGGTTCGAAGAGACCACGGGAGCCACACCCAGCGCGGGAACCGGCTCAGCCGCCAGCTTCTCCGGGGCGTGCGCAATCAGAGCGATATCGCCCTCACCGCGGGTCACACGCACACCGCGAGCCTGCAGACGCGCCACCAAATCGTTCAGCAGCCAGTCGCCCAAATCCGGGGTGTCCGCGTCGTCGGCGGCCAAGAACGCGTTACGCGGCAGGGTCTCCGGCACGCGCTGTGCCTTCGCTTCCACCTCTTCACGCGCCTGACGTTCCGCGTGTTCACGCAGCAGGTGGTAAAAATCCACCGCGCCATGATGCAGCTTCTGCGGGTCCAGCTCGGAGGGGTCAATGCACGAGACAATGCGCAGGGCACGGCGTGCACGAGTCAACGCCACCACAAAGCCCTGGCGGCCATGCTCAGCAGACAGCTGACCCAAATCGTAGGACGCCTGACCCAGGCGGGCACGACCCACACCCAGGGAGAAAATCACGGTATCGCGTTCAAGGGTCTCGGCGCGGGTCAGGTCGACCACGCGGAAAGACTCCTCACCGGCGGCGAAGAACGGCGCCAGCTGCGGGTACAGGCTCAGGGCGTGACGCACCGACTCAGCCACACGCTGAGCGTGCTTCGGGCTAGCCGTCACCACCGCCAGCGAACGGTCTGGGGTACGGTAGGCGTGCTCCAGTACCAGGTTCGTCACGCGCTCCACCTCAACACCGGGCGAATCCAGGTTCGCGTTATCGCTCACTTTACCGCGAGTATCAATGTACTCAACGGTCAGCAAACCGGCGGGCTGGGCGGAGGCGCGGCTCACCGGAGCCGCATGCAGCTGCGAACCGTAGAACTCACGGTTCAGGTAGTCCAGAATCACCGGGTCCATGCTACGGTGCAGCATCGCCAGGGTGCGGTTGGGCAGTACGGTAGCGAGCACGTCGAAGGTGCTGTCCAGCTGCTCACCTGCCGGTTCCGGCGCCCCAAAGGTCGGGGCGGACACGATGAACGGCGAGGGGTAACCCGAATGCGGGTCGCCCAGGGCAATCACCTGGTCGGCGCGGGTAATCGCTGGCAGGTTCGCTGCCAGCGGGGTCGACTCGGAGTCCAGCAGCAGCACCGTATCAAAACGCATGGAGGCGGGAACCTTACGCGCCAGGGCGAAGGGGCTCGCAGTCCACAGCGGCAACAGGGTACGTGCCATCACCGGGGCGTGAGTCAGCAGCTCCTCGAGCACGAACTCGTAGCCGCGCAGCTGGCTCTTCAGGTACGCTGCTGATCATGCTCAGACTCAATACGCTCAGTCCACACGCGAGCAACCTTCGCCAGCAGACGCGCCGGGGCGCTAGTCATGTGGGCGTAGTCGGCACGGCGGAAACGGGACTCCATATCGCGCAGGCGGTCGCCGTCCAGCAGTTTACCCTCGTGATGCTGCAGCAAGAACTCCAAGGCAGACTGCCACCAGGCAAGCTCCAGTTCAGCGGAAACAACCTCGGTCGGAACCTGACGCGCGTACAGGTCATCGAGCAGCTCCGACAGGCCGCGCTCACGCAGCTTCTGGGTCAGGGCGTCACGCTCCGGCAGGGTCATGAGCAGCACGCGGTCCGCCATGAGGGCGTCCAGGCGCGCGTCCAGGGCATCCAGGTCGGTGCGTACAAAGTCGGTGCCCTCAACGGTGTCAGCCAGGACAATGCCTAGGCCCGCCAGTTCAGATACCAGGGAGTTCAGGGCGGCAGCCAGCTGATCCAGGTTCTCAGGAATCTGCGGGGTGCGGGGCGCCTCAATGTGGCGAATCCACTCGGCACGCTCGGCCTGAACAATCTTCAGCTGCTCGTGCAGGTCACCAATATTCACGCCGGGCAGGATGTACTCCTTTGCCGCGCGGCGCAGGCGGGAACGCTGCATACTGCTCATCTCGATGCCGTTCTCACGGCGCCACGAACCGGATGCAGTCGCCGCAATCAGGTCGGTCACTGGACGGTCGTAGACGTCTGCGCGGAAACGCTTGAGCGTCTCACGGATGCGCATCAGAATCGCCAGCTGCGACTCCCACTCGGCGATGGTACGACCCGTGCGCAGACCCAGCATGGCGCTGGTGCGGTTCATTGCCTCGCGCAGGTTCAGCAGGGAGGACTTGAGGGTAATGACCAGGGCGTACGCCTCGGCGGCTTCCTCGTCATTGACTAGGCGGGCGCGGTACCACGGGGAGGTACGCGAAGCCGCCGCAAAACCATCAATCTCGCCTAGGCGCACCAGCTCGGCACGCACCTGCTCGCGCTCCATGAGCGCATCAAGCATGGGTCGGTCAAAACGCACGCGGGTTGCCGGGCCGTCCTCGGAGGCGGTCAGCTCAGCCAGACGCTGTAACGCCGAGTAGACGGAAATCTGCCAGTTCGCGTCCTTGTTCAGCAGGGCGCGGGTGTGGTCGAGCAGCGCGGCGCGGGTCGCGACGAGCTCTTCGTTCAGGTCCTCGGAGTTCGGTTCTTCGGCACTCTCATTGCGCACAATGGCGCGAATGAACTCGGCGCGCTGAGCCTCGGAGTCGTGCTCGGCGAGCAGGTCGTAGCGCAGGCTCTCAATGCCGGTGCGCTTGAGCAGCGCCGAGAACTCGGCCAGGGTAGAGCGCTTCTCACCCACCACGAGCACGGACTTACCGCGACCCATCAGCGCGGATGCAATGTTCACGGCGGTGCGCAACGGCTCGGTGCCGGGTGCCGCAGTGATAGTGAAGGAGAAACCGCTGACCGCGGTGTCGATAATCTCCTGGGCGTTCGCGTCAGCGTCCAGCAAGAGCATTTCTTCTGCCGGGTCGCGCTGGTCCAGGGGCTGCTGCAGGTTGTGGGCGTTGAGCTCGCGCGGCTTCACGCCGGGAACCTTCAGTGCCGCCAGGTCACGAACCAGCGGGGTGATGGCGGTGTGCGGCAGCTCGCCCAGGCTTTCCTTCAGGTCAGCAAAGGTGGAGATGAAATACTTCGACTCAATGGTCATGCCCGGAATACGACCGGCAGATGCGCGCATACGCTCGATAACCGGCTCGGGGTCCAGACGGGACATGGAGTTCGCCAGCTGCGCCACGTCCATAGTGCCCAGGTCGATGCCGTACTCCTGCTTGATCTGGCGGACCATCGCCGGGTTCAGGCGTGCGGAACCGGCGAGGCGCAGCTCGAAGTCGTCATCCTTCGGGTGCGGGGTGATGCTCAGCGGCGCCATGAGAATCGGTGCGATGAAGCGCTTCTCGTAGGCGGCGGCATCCTCGCGGGTGTCGTGCGACAGCCAGGAGGCAGTACCCGCCACGAAGTAGCCGGAGTCCAGGCCGTGGTCGGTGGCGAGTTCGTAAATTTTGGTGCGCAGGGTGCGGGCGGAGCGCATACCCGCCTCAAGCTGCGACTTGTCGCGCAGAATCGTGGAGAGGCGGGTCTTGCGTCCGGCGAGTAGCTGAGCCAGACCGGAGGGGTTCGCTTCGGACAGGTCGATGTGCACGTAGTCGACCTGGTTGAAGTCGAGCATCGCGTCCGGTCCAGTGTAGACGTCCATCTGTTCTGCCCAGCGCTCAAGCCCCGCCGAGGGGTCGAAGTCCTCGTGGGCGGGGTTCAGGTGTGCGGGTAGCTCGGCGATGTTGATTTCGTCGGCTACTTCGTGGGTTTCCTCTGCTGAGGTCGCGGCGGCTGCGGCGGGCTGAGCAGTATCAGCCGGGGTGCCGGGTGCGTGTTGCGCGTCGGTAGGCTCGGGAATCTGGTTCACGTCGTGAGTGTCCTTGTGGGTCAGTGCGGTGTACGTTTGCGCGTACACACCGAAGATGGTGGTTCTTCCGGGGTCCTCTGCCCGGTGTGCCCCATACGGGGCGGTGTCAGTGCGCGCCTGCGTGCTTAGTATGCCGGTGTGCTTACTTCGACCACATTGCGAGGTTGGCGGCGAGCAGCACTACGGTGACCAATACGTAGAAGACCATGGCGGGCAGAAGCGCCCAACGGTACTTGGGTGCCAGTTCGCCTTCCAGGTTGCCGAAGCGCAGGGAGCGGAAGAGGAAGAAGCTCAGGATTGCGCCGGGCAGGTTACCGATGATGACCAGCAGAATGGTCAGGTACAGGGCGTAGGCTCGTTCGGTGCGTTCGTTCTCTGCGCCCGCGAATTTGAGGGTGCCGCCCAGTAGCAGGCTGAGGCATGCGTTCAGGAATGCCACGGTGAAGAAGGGAATCTTCAGGGCTGCTTGGAAGTCCATCTGGGAGTTCGCTGCGCCCAGAGCAATCCACAGCAGTAGCAGCGCGGGGATGATCATGAGGTACCAGAACAGGTACTTACGCATCTTCTCAGTGTTTTCGATGAGCGCGAAAATTGCGGTCACTGGGTGTCTCTTTCAGGTGATCTCAGGTGGATTCGGTCGGATTCAGGAGGAGTGAGTGAAGGGGCAGGTGGGCACAGTAATGCCTTGTCAGGCGTCGATTTCGCCCCCGCTGTTGAGGACGTTATCCACCTGGTCCTGCAGGGACTCGCGGCGCTCATTCTCAACGAATTCAATGTAGCGGCGCACGATGTAGTCCAGCAGTACCGACAGCGCAACGAAGGAGTAGTAGGGCTTGCGCTGGGTGCTGATCTGGGTGGGGGTCGTCTGGTAGTGCAGGGAGTACTCGGCGTGTGAAGACATGTAGTTCACACCAATGGCGGTCACCGCAATCATGGGGATGCGGCGCAGCGCCAGCATCTTAATGTGTTCGCGCATGTTCTCGGTCTGACCTGAAAAGGACACAATAATGACCACGTCGTCCTGGGTCATATTGTTCATGGCGCTTTCGAACTCATTGCGCGCCGGGATGACCTGGCAGAACTTACCGCACACCTGCATGGACTTGGTAAATTCCTGCACGGCGTTGCGCTGCGCGTAGCCGGTACCGAAGCAGTACACGGTGCGAGCCTCATGGATGCGCTTGAGCAGTCCGCTCAGTTCCATGTGCTCGAGGTAGTCGTAGGTGCGCTGAATATCTTCGCGACCGCTCTCAATGAACCGCGGGTTGAAAGGTTCGCTGCGGTTCAGAGAGGACTTAATGAAGTACTTCAACTCGGCAAATCCGGAGAAGTTCAGCTTCTTCGTCAGGCGGATAATTGAGCTGGTCGAAGTATAGGTTTTATGTGCCAGAGAGTTGATCGTTGACTCTGCAACGAACTCTTCGTTTTCTAGCATGAATGCCAAAATTTCCCGTTCAGTTTCACTGAATCGGTGCTGGTTCGCATTCACGACGTCTTGTAAATCCACTCAAAGCTCCTGAATCCGATGGTGAGCAATATATAAATAGTACACGCTCTAGAGTCATCGGCCAGGGTGGGTGAGGACGGTCGTAGCTCACTTTGGGCGGATGCATCGTTCGGATTCGAGCTCGGGTACGTCCTGGGTACAGACCCTGGATACGGGCCTGGGTACAGCTTCGCCGGCGGCATCGGTGTTACCCGATACCGCCGGCGAAGTCTATACCTTATGAGGCGTTATGCCGTCAGGCGGTTGAAAGCTGAAGTCTCTTAGGAGAGGGTCTTAGCTTCGTTCACCATGGTCTCGAAACGCTCGCGAACCTGGGGAACGTCCATGCCGACGATGACCTGGAATGCCTTGCCCTTGCGGACGAGGCCCAGAGCACCTGCATTCTTGAAGTCTGCATCCGAGGTGCTGACGAGGGACTCATCAGCAACGGAGACACGCAGGCGGGTTGCGCAGTTGTTCACGGTGGTGATGTTCTCTGCGCCACCGAGCAGTTCGAGGAAGCCTGCTGCGCGGGGTGCGTAGAGGTCGCCGTCAGCTGCGGGAGCTGCTGCGCCGCCGTCCTTCTCAGCAGCCTTAGCAGCCTTGTACTCTGCCTTGCTGTAGAGCTTGGTCTCGCCGCCGTCTTCTTCACGACCGGGGGTCTTGAAGTCGAACTTCAGAATCATGAAGCGGAAGACCAGGAAGTAGATAACGGTGAAGCACAGGCCCACACCGATCTGCATGAGGTAGGTGCCGGAGTGGTTTGCCCACAGGGGGATCCAGTTCTGGAACAGGAAGTCGAGCAGACCGCCACCCATGTAACCAACCAGACCCAGCTGGTACATGATTGCTGCCATGGATGCTGCCAGGATTGCGTGGACCAGGAACAGCGGGGGTGCAAGGAACAGGAAGGTGAACTCGAGGGGCTCGGTGATACCGATCAGGATCGCGGTGAGGCAGACGGGAATCATCAGAGCGAGAACTTCCTTGCGCTTCTCGGGACGAGCAGTGGTGTAGAACGCCGCTGCGATACCGATGGGTGCAAAGACCTTGGAGTTACCGTGCAGTGCGAAGCCGCCGCCGGGGAACAGTTCCTTCAGGGGCTTGTCGCTCTTTGCGAACTCGGTCAGGTGGGTCGGCCAGTCCTTAGCAATACCGTTCGGGGTAACAACATTACCGAAGACGAACGGGGAGTAGATAAAGTGGTGCAGACCGGTCGGAATCAGGAAGCGCTCGAGGAAGGTGTAAACCCACACGCCGAGTGCGCCGGATGCGATGAAGAAGCCCTGCAGGGAGGAGATGCCGTGCTGAGCGTAGGGCCACAGCCAGGAGAACAGGAATGCCACGGGCATCATCAGGAAGAAGCAGACGCCGTAGACGTACTGGGAACCCTGGAAGATACCGAGGAAGTCGGGCAGCTTCTTGTCGAACCAGCGGTTGTGTGCCCACACCACGATTGCGGAGATGATGATGGCACCGAAGATACCGGTGTCCATGGTCTTGATACCGGCAATCATCTTCAGACCGGTACCTGCCGCGCTCTTAGAGATGTCGGTGGTGTAGTCCAGGTCGAAGAAACCGGTGCCGCCCTTGCCCCATACCTTGAGCATGGTGCCGACGAAGTAGTTGAAGGTCAGGTAGACCATTGCAGCTTCCATCACTGCACGTGCGTTAGCGGTCTTTGCCAGTGCAATGGGCAGACCGATCACGAAGAGCAGTTCCATCTGGTTGAAGACGGTCCATGCGCCGGACTCCCAAACAGACCAGAAGTGGTTCCACGCGCTTTCCTTATCAGCTGCGAGGGGGGATCAGGTCGCCGTTCTGTGCAATGATCGCAATACCGACCGCGAGGCCAGCGAATGCGAAGAGAAGAACGGGTGCCAGCATGGCAGAGCCGAACCTCTGTACTTTTTCCATCATGAGGCTATACGCCCTTTCGGGTTGTCGAGTGAGCGGACGCAGGTGCCGGCGATCGTTGCCGGTCTGCGGTGGCAACACCGTATCTTTATACCCTCAAACGAAAGTATATGAGACGGGTGCCACATATTCTGCGTGCGCTAAATGCCGAATGTGTTTTAGACAGAACTAATAATGCCAGGTCATACCTACCCGCAGGTACCAAAACTGTGAGTTTTGAAAGAGTTTTTCAGAACCTGAAACATATCCCGGCACTGGTTAAAAATACTTGCTGCAGATGAGACTTTCCCTATTACCTAGCGCACAGAATCGATAGCATAAACAGTGCACCCATAGGTCAGAGTGCATAAACACTCACCACCTCAATACGCGGTGCGCATATCATTCTTCAACCTCACACATACCCCGGACTTAATACATGCGCTTCCTCACCCTCAATACGCACAGCTGGTGCGAAATCCACCAGATTGCCAAGATCCGTACCCTCGCCAAGTTCATCATTGAACAGCAGGTGGACGTCGTTGCGTTGCAGGAAGTCAACCAGCTCACCTCCACCCCCGTGGTGAAGGAGCCCCTCAACTACCGCGGCGGCGCGGGCATTCCGGTCCGCGAAGATAACTACGCCCTGCTGCTCGTGCAGGCGCTCAACGAAATGGGTGCCACTTACGAGTGGACCCTCACCGAAACCCACATCGGCTGGGACCGTTACGACGAATGCGTAGCTATCCTCTCGCGCCTGCCGATTCGCGGCATCAAGCCCATCAATATGTCCCCCGGCTACGGCTACCATCAGGTACAGCGCCGCGCCGCCCAGGCAGCACTCATTGAGACCCCCTCCGGTCCTTTCTGGTGCGCCACCACCCACATGTCCTGGTGGGACTTCGACGGCGAACCCCTCTTCGCGCAGGAATACGAACACCTCTCGCAGGAGCTTGCCGAGTGCGCCCGCACCGCCCCGGTACTGCTCGGCGGCGACTTCAACTCCGCAGCACACCTGAGCGATGAAGGCTACGCGCTGGTCACCTCCAGCGGCATGATTGATACCCGCTCCCTAGCGGAGCACACCGACGGCGAGAACACCGTCCACCGCGAAATTGCCGGCTGGGAAGGTAGCACGGATGCCAAGCGCATCGACTTCGTTTTCGCCGATCGCTTGCTCACGGTCAACTCGCACGCGGTGGTCTTCCGCGACAACTCCCCCGAGGCAATCTCCGACCACAGCGGCCTGCTGCTAGAGATTGACCCTGAAAGCTGGGCACCGGAGAGCATCCTCACGCCCCTCAACCAGCTGCCCTAAACAACCCAAGGCTTAACCACCCGCACCGCAGCAGGGCGAACCGCACAACACTCATCCATACCAAGGGAAGGAAGAACAATGACGACCCAGACCCAGTGGTGGCAGGAACCCGTTGTCTACCAGATCTACCCCCGTTCCTTCAACGACTCCAACGGCGACGGCATCGGCGACCTGCCCGGCATCACCGAGAAGATTCCGTACCTCGCCAATCTGGGTATTCAGGTGCTGTGGCTCTCCCCCATCTACGCGTCCCCGAACGACGACAACGGCTACGACATCTCCGACTACCGTGCGATCATGACCGAGTTCGGCACCATGGAAGACTTCGATGAGCTGCTCGAAACCGCGCACAAGCACGGCATCAAGCTCATGATGGACCTGGTTGTCAACCACACTTCCGACGAGCATGAATGGTTCAAGCAGGCACGCTCCTCCAAGGACAACCCCTACCGCGACTACTACATCTGGCGCGACCCCAAGGGCTTCGATGAGGACGGCAAGCCGATTCCGCCGAACAACTGGATTTCCTGCTTCAGCCCCTCCGTATGGGAGTGGGACGAGGCGACCGGCCAGTTCTACCTGCACTACTTCTCCATCAAGCAGCCCGACCTGAACTGGGAGAACCCGAAGGTTCGTGAAGAGGTCTACGACATCATGCGCTTCTGGCTGGACAAGGGTGTGGACGGCTTCCGTATGGACGTCATCAACCTGATTTCCAAGGATCTCTCCTTCCCCGAAGACCCGGCAGTCCTGGCTGGCGGCCTCGACAACTCCCTGGCTGTCGCCGCTAACGGCCCGCGCGTGCACGAATTCCTGCAGGAAATGAACCGCGAAGTCCTCAGCAAGTACCCGGTCATGACCGTGGGCGAAACCCCCTGCGTGACCGTGGACGATGCCGCTCTCTACACCGGCTTCGACCGCAACGAGCTGCAGATGGTGTTCCAGTTCGAGCACATGGATGTGGACGCCTCCGAGGGCGGCGTGACCGGCAAGTGGTCCGACCGCCGCTTTGACCTGGTGGACCTGAAGAAGGTCCTGACCCACTGGCAGGAGGGTCTGCACGGCCGCGGCTGGAACTCCCTGTACTGGAACAACCACGACCAGCCCCGCACTGTCTCCCGCTTCGGTAACGACTCCCCCGAGTACCGCACCGTCAGCGCCAAGATGCTGGGCACCGTGCTACACATGATGCAGGGCACCCCGTACATTTACCAGGGTGAAGAGCTGGGCATGACCAACGTCTTCTTCGACGATGTCAAGGACTACAACGACCTGGAGATTCACGACTCCTGGCGCAAGTACGTCGAAGAGTCCGGCCGCGTCTCCGCCGAGGACATGCTGCGCTACATCAGCGCCTCCGGCCGCGACAACGCCCGCACCCCCATGCAGTGGAGCGCCGGCGAGAACGCAGGCTTCACCACCGGCACCCCGTGGCTGAAGCTGAACCCGCGCTACACCGAAATCAACGCAGAAGCAGAGCTGGCTAACCCGGATTCGGTGTTCTACCACTACCGCGACCTGATTAGCCTGCGCCGCGAGCACCCGATCGTCCTGACCGGCGAGTACCGACTCCTGGATGAAGAGGACGAGCAGGTCTACGCCTACCTGCGCGTGAACTCCGACGAGGACGCCGCCGCAACCGGCGAGCGCGCCCTGCTGGTCGTCGCTAACTTCACCGATGACACCGTGCAGCTGAACTACGCGGGCGGCAACCTGGATTCGGTGGTTCTGACCAACTCGCAGGCTCTCTCCCCGAACGAGCTGAAGGCTATCGAGAACGCCCCGAAGCTGATTAGCTCGAACTACCGCGATGAGAACCGCGAGTTCACCGACGAGGGCACCCTGCTGCGCCCCTACGAGGCGAAGGTTTACCTCTTCGGCAACGCTAAGTAGGCACGCCCAAAAAATGTAATGCGCGAGGGGGATTCGGCACAGACATTCCGGTCCCCCTCGCCCTATACTTCAATCACAGACACCTTTTCCCTCTTCGGCGTAACCGCCGGTACAGAAAGGCAATTATGAGCAACTCCGAGGCATACGAGGTTCCCTCCTACGAAGGCCGCCAGTGGTGGAAGGAAGCCGTGGTGTACCAGGTGTACCCCCGCTCCTTCAACGACGCAAACGGCGACGGCATCGGTGACCTGAAGGGTATCACCGAGAAGCTGCCCTACCTGGCTAAGCTGGGTATCAACGTCATCTGGCTCTCCCCTGTGTTCGATTCGCCGAACGTGGATAACGGCTACGACATCTCTGACTACTTCGCCATCATGAGTGACTTCGGCACCATGGAAGACTTTGACGAGATGCTTGAGACCGCTCACAAGCACGGCATCAAGATCCTGATGGACCTGGTCGCAAACCACACCTCCGATGAGCACCCCTGGTTCAAGGAGTCCCGCTCCTCTAAGGACAACCCCTACCGCGACTACTACATTTGGAAGGACCCGAAGGGCTTCGACGAGGACGGCAACCCGATTCCTCCGAACAACTGGGCGTCCGAGTTCGGCGGCCCGGCGTGGGAGTGGGACGAGGCGACCGGCCAGTTCTACCTGCACATCTTCTTCAAGGAACAGCCCGACCTGAACTGGGAGAACGAGAAGGTTCGCGAGGACCTGTACTCCATGGTCCGCTGGTGGCTGGACAAGGGCGTTGATGGCTTCCGTCTGGACGCTATCAACATCATCTCCAAGCCCGAGGGCTTCCCGGATGACCCCTCCACCGACTTTGAGAAGCACACTTCCTCGATTCCGTTCGTTATCTCTAACGGCACCATGGTGCACCCGTGGATGAAGGAGCTCACCCGCGAGACCTTCAGCCGCTACGACGTGATGACCGTGGGCGAGACCAGCGCAACCAGCCCCGAGGACGCTAAGCTGTGGGCTGGCTACCACACCGGTGAGCTGAACATGATCTTCCACTTCGATCACATGGGCGTGGATAACGACCCGAACGGCAATCTGGGCGGCAAGTGGTCCTACGCACCGTACAAGCTGACCGAGCTCAAGCGCATCCTGAACGACTGGCAGACCACCCTGGAGGGTAACGCCTGGGGTTCGCTGTACTGGAACAACCACGACCAGCCGCGCGTTGTCTCCCGCTTCGGTAACGATTCGGATGAGTTCCGCACCCTGTCCGCTAAGCAGTTGGCGACCACTCTGCACTTCATGCAGGGCACCCCGTACATTTACCAGGGTGAAGAGCTGGGCATGACCAACGTGAAGTTTGATTCGATTGAGGATTACCGCGATGGTGACTCGATCCGCTTCTACGAGGACATGCACGTTGATCACAAGCGTCTGAGCCACGAAGAGGCGATGCAGGCGATTTACATTAAGGGCCGCGATAACGCTCGTACCCCGGTTCAGTGGGATGCCTCCGCTAACGGTGGTTTCAGCCCCGAGGGTGTGACCCCGTGGATTGCTGTGAACCCGAACTACCCGGCGATTAACGCTGAGGCTGTTCTGGCGGATGAGGATTCGATCTTCTACCACTACCAGCAGCTGGTGGCTCTGCGCCGCGGCAAGCTGAAGGACCTGATGGTTTACGCAGCCTTCGCTCCGGTGGATTCGGTTCAGGTTCCGCACAACGAGGATGAGGCTGTGTACGCGTACACCCGTACCGGTGGTGCGGATGGCAGCCCCGCGAACGAGTCTTTGCTTGTTGTTTCGAACTTCACTGCCGAGGAGCAGGAGCGCGACTTCGCTGTGCTTTCTGAGGCTCGTGAGGCTGGTGCTCGTGTTGAGCTGGTGAGCTCAAACTACAAGGACGACGCGGGTTCGACCCTGCGCCCCTACGAGGCGAAGGTGTACCACATCGTTCGCTAAGCGCTGTAGCTCGTTGAGTGCTACCGCGTGCCGATAAGGTGATAGACAGCAGAAGGAGGGTGAGGCTTATGCCCCGCCCTCCTTTTGTGTTGTCTCCTGTGTTCTCCCGGCGTGCTTTCTTGGCTCTACTTAGCTGGCGAAGACGAACTGCAGGATTGGCACGGCGAGGGCTATCATGCCTACGCTGACGGCCGCCCCTGCGGCAATGACGGGGGCTGCGGTGCCTTCATGCCGGTAGTGGGTTTCCAGAATGACGATATTAGCTGCTGGCGGCAGAACAGCCAGAAGGAAAAGCACCTGCGGATGCGCGAGCAACTGGTCAAAGTGCATGCCCGCAGCGTCGTGCACCCAGCGGGCGAACGCCAGCACGCCGACGCTGTAGACGCTCACGAGCCCGGCGCGCAGGAACGCCCATCCGGCGGCGCGGGTCAGGTCGGCGCGGTGCAGTTTGGCGGCGCCGAGCCACATGCCCAAAACAATCAGTCCGATAAAGCTGAAAATCCAGGTGAGCACCCGGTAGAAACCCGCCCCGTACTGGCTCAGGAAAGAGCCCGCAGGCAGGCAGAGCAGACCGATTACCACGGCGATAACGGGCGGGCTGGTACGCAGCCCCCGCAGCACCGTGTGGAGGGTTTCACCACGGCTCCTAGTGGCTCGTGCATCCTGTGTTGTGTGTGAGTTCTGTGCGGCTCGTGCACTTGAGGCGGCGCGCTCCCCGGCATCTGTTGTTAAACCGCCGCGTAGTAGCGAGGTGCCCAGAATATTACCCATGATGGAGTTGCCGATATACGCGCCGATGTAGACTCGTACGGCTTCCTCACCCCAGAACCCGGCAACCACGGGGATGCCGAAGAGTCCCGCGTTCAGATAGACGAAGGCGAGTTTCTGCACGGGGTCGCGGGTGATACGCCCGGCGCAGAGCACTCCGAGGAGCATCAACACCATGGTGGAGGCTGCAACGAAGAAAAGTTCGGGGCGGCTGGTGGCGACGGTGTAGATGATAACGGCGGGAATGATCCAGCGAGTCAGCAGGGCGGAGGCGCTTTCTTTCAGGCGGTTACCCCAGTGCTCAGGTAGCAACATTGCGAGCCCGATTCCTACCCCTAAGTAGAGGAGTGGGAGGATGATTCCCATGCTCGTTCCTTTCGCTGTTGCTGTGTCTGTGCCGTTGTTTTACGGCTAAGGTCCCTGTCTAATAACCCTACCCTGAACCTTCAGGTTGAGGTTTACTGCTTTTTCGTTGTGTTTTTCGAAATTTTCGCGTCATATTGCATCTTATTTGCTGATGCTCTCGTTTTTTATGCGGTTCACTTCTAGTCTTGAATTATAGAAAGAATAATTACTCACTCTATTTTTTCAATCTATCGCCGATACTCATTTTTGCGAAAGTAGGAACTAGGCTGTTTCTTCTCTTGCAAGGTCCCACATCCAGGAGCCCGCATTGCAGCAACCGTATCTTTCTTCCCCTCCCGATGCTGGAGGCGTCCCGCAGCGTCCGGCGCAGGTTTCCAGTCAGCATGCTGATGCGCATATTCCGTGGCGTTCATCAGCTCCACTTACTGCCCCCGCTACAGCTTCTGTAGCGACTGTACCCGCCTCTGAGGACCCTGAGCGCACGTTTAGGGTTCCTCACCCGGTGTTGAGCGCTATCTCGTGGGTGATTGCGGCTGCGAGCGCTGCGTGGCTTATCATTCTGGCTGTTTCGTTGACGATGATTGTGGCGTCGGGTCTGAGCCATGATTCTGAGTTTGTGATGCTGACCTATGGTGTGTACATGGCGTGCGCGTTTGGCTTCTGCTGTTTTGGTACGTTTTTTGCTTTGCATTTTGGGTTGGGGTCGAGCGCTCATTGGCGTGATTCGATTCGTCACCCGCATCACCCACACTAAAAAGGTTTATTTCTAGGCGTAGTTTTTCGGGTATTTTTGGAATGCATTTCTTTTATTTAGACCCCGCGTTTAAAAAATAAATGAGGATTTTTTAATACGCCCCAAAACGCCTCCCCTTTTCTACACGACTTGATGCCAGAAGCCGCCCGGCGCATCCACATTCGGATGCACCGGGCGGCTTACTTTTAAGCTAAAAGTCTGGGGTAGGGCGCTGCGAGGCAGAACGTTCCGCCACGGGGATTTCTTCAGAACAGTTTGCGTCATCTGCAAGGGCAGAAAAACTGACGAAAAACTCATAGACGGAGGATTCATACTCTTGCTTTTGAATGTGCTCGTTATCAGCTTTTAACATCTTTAGCCCCTCCTTATGACATTAGGTTAGTGCTCTGCGCATGTCAGACGAAGCATGCATAAGCACATTATATTTCGTTCATCCCTGGCATCTGCAACGTACATACTCACAAAAGGAGCCGCCCGGCGCATCCACATTCGGATGCACCGGGCGGCTTCTTCACGGGAGGAGCTTCACTCCCCCACGGGGATTACTCCCACTCAATGGTTCCCGGGGGCTTGGAGGTAACGTCCAGCACCACTCGGTTAACGTCCTTGACCTCGTTCGTAATACGGTTCGAGATCTTAGCCAGCAGGTCGTACGGCAGGCGCGACCAGTCAGCGGTCATTGCGTCTTCCGAAGAGACCGGGCGCAGAACAATCGGGTGGCCGTAAGTACGGCCGTCACCCTGAACGCCCACGGAGCGAACGCCAGCCAGCAGAACCACGGGGCACTGCCAGATGTGCTCGTCCTGACCTGCTGCGGTCAGCTCTTCACGCACGATAGCATCAGCGGCACGCAGGGTCTCCAGGTTCTCGCGGGTAACCTCGCCGACAATGCGGATGCCCAGGCCGGGGCCGGGGAACGGCTGACGTGCCACGATTTTCTCGGGAACGCCGAGCTCACGACCGATAGCGCGAACCTCGTCCTTGAACAGGGTGCGCAGCGGCTCCACCAGTTCGAAGGTCAGGTCGTCGGGGAGGCCGCCCACGTTGTGGTGGCTCTTAATGTTTGCGGTGCCGTCGCCGCCGCCGGACTCGACAACGTCCGGGTACAGGGTGCCCTGGACCAGGAACTTGATGTCTGCGCCCTCTTCGCCTGCTTCGGCAATCAGCTTGCGCTGTGCCTCTTCGAAGGAGCGGATGAACTCGCGGCCGATAGCCTTACGCTTCGCCTCGGGCTCGGTGATACCCTCGAGTGCGGAGAGGAAACGCTCCGACTCGTCAATGGTGATGACCTTAATGCCCATGGATGCTGCGTAGTCCTGCTCAACCTGTTCACGCTCGCCTTCACGGAGCAGACCGTGGTCGATGAAGAAGCAGGTGAGCTGGTCGCCAACAGCCTTGTGCACGAGTGCTGCTGCCACGGATGAGTCAACGCCGCCGGAGAGCGCGCAGATAACGCGGTCGTTACCGACCTGCTCGCGGATCTTTGCGACCTGCTCTTCGATGATGTTGTTGGTAGACCAGGTAGGCTTCAGGCCTGCCACATTGTAGAGGAAGTTCTCCAGAGCGACCTGGCCATAGTCGGAGTGCTTCACCTCGGGGTGCCACTGCACGCCGCCGAGCTTGCGGGACTCGTCCACGAATGCTGCCACGGATGCGCCGGGGGTCTTTGCCAGCACCTCGAAGCCTTCGGGGGCTTCGGTCACGGAGTCGCCGTGAGACATCCACACGTTCTGGGTGGTGGGGGTGCCGGTGAGGAAGGAGGAGTTCTCAGCGCAGACCACAGCGTCGGTTGCGCCGTATTCGCGCAGACCGGTCTGGGCGACGGTGCCGCCGAGGGTCTGAGCCATCACCTGGAAGCCGTAGCAGATACCGAAGATCGGCACGCCAGCTTCGAACAGGGCTTTGTCGCCCTTGGGTGCGCCATCGGCGTAGACCGAGGAGGGGCCACCGGAGAGCACAATAGCTGCCGGGTTCTTGGCGAGCATCTTCTCGGTGCTCATGGAGTGGGGGACGATTTCGGAGTAGATGCCGGCTTCACGCACGCGACGAGCAATGAGCTGCGCGTACTGTGCACCGTAATCTACCACCAGGACGGGACGCTCTTCGAGCTGGTCCAGGTTCACAGAGTTGGTCACGAAAATTACCTCAACGTGTTGGTACTAATCCGCGCACTTGCGCGGGGATATATCTATTTTACGCTATCGCGTTGTGGGGTTGAATGCCCGCGGCGCGGGAACTATTCCGCACTTTGCCGGTCATTCCACCGCATCAAGACAGCGATATAAGAAAGCACCGCCCGGCAACGGAGTTAACGTCTCCATAGCCAGGCGGTACATTATAAAAACAATTCTCTTCGTTTATCCCTTGAACTGAGACATATCAATACGCCGGTCGCAGAAGTCAGCCACCGCATCGCTGTGCGTAGCAATAATGGCACAGGCCCCAGCGTTCACCATCTCCCGCAGAATATCAAGTACCTGCGCCTCATTCTCGGCATCCAGGGCACCAGTCGGCTCATCCGCCAGAATCAGGGACGGTTGCTTCAACATAAGCCCAGCAAGCGCCACGCGCTGTTGCTCACCACCCGAGAGTTGGTAGATAAGAGACTTCTCTCGCCCAGACAAACCGACCCGCTTGAGGACGGACTCTAGCTCTTTACGGCTCGGGCGCTGCGAACGCGGCATAACCGCGAGCGGTCCGAGGACATTCTTTTCAACGCTCTCCCCTTCTACCAGGGCATAGTTCTGGAAGAGATATCCTAGACTATCACGGCGGAAATGACGGCGGGTTCGCGAGGATGAGCCGCTCAACATTGTTCCTTGGAAGGTATATTCTCCTTCGGTAAAGTCGGTCAGGGTCCCTAGACAGTTAAGGAGAGTGGTTTTTCCACTTCCGGAGGCACCAGTTAGGGCTAGCATCTGTCCTGGGGCTACGACAATGTGGACATCAGCAAAAATAGGATGCCCTGCAATACGCACAGACCCTCCGCTTACGGTCAGCAGATTTTCTGTTTTTAAGATGGACGCCATCAGTACATTTCCTTTCGCGCATGATTGGCAACTGCAACTCGGTAGCCTCTGCCAAAGGCCAATAAACTCATACCAATCGACACAATAACGGTGGACGTGAAGAGTACCGTTGCCAGCACTGCAATAACAGATGCAGTCTCAGCCCCAGCATTGAGATACTGCTCGTGGGCCAAGCTCGTTAGTTGGAGAACCCCATAGCTAATGACAAGAGTCGTTAAAACCGCCTCCCCAATGAGAACCCCACGGAAAGTCTGGGTCGGATGCATACCGTAGGTAAAGGAACGAGCAATACGCTGCTGATGTTCTGCGCAGTACACGCGTGCGTACTCCAGAAGGGTCACAAGACACAAAACGGAAAGGATAATGAGCGCATACAAGCTAATGCGTTGTTCGCTCTGCATCCTGCTTGTGAGACTAAAATATTTTTCACTCACCGGCAGAATTTCACCTACATAGCTTCGAGCCGCACTACCCTCAAGAGATTCGAGAGCTTTTTGCCGATCCTTAATGAATGCCCCGTTCTGGCTGAAGGCAGCAACGAGCATCTCCATTCTGTCGGTCAGCACAGTTTTCGGGACATACACAATAATGGGGTTCTGTACAAAGTAGTTAGCTTTGGTACCGTCACCATATGTGTAGGAGCTCGTTACAGTCTCATATGCTCTCAATTCCGAAAGCTCAGCTCGTGGAGCTTCTAAATTGTTCGAGGGAGAAGAGCTATCAGCCGAGTCAAAGGCACTAGAGGCAAGGCGCCTTATATCATCGGTGTGCTTTCCAATTCCTGGGGATAGTAGACGCTAAGACCGCTACGACTTTCCAGGTCTTCAAGAGGAGGTAAGCCTGCTGGCAGGGATTCAGGATTACTATCCAGGTATTCACGATTCACGTACAGAAAGGTGCGACCCAAGCTCTGATCAGGTTTCAGAGAGTCTGATTCATTCTTTCCGGCTCTATAAGCTTCAATCGATTCATCGGATGTATAGACAGGGTTCTCCGCACTAGCGAGGATGACATTATCAGATTCTACTTGTTCTTTACTCCAGCCCTGAAGGTTCTGGATGTCACTAGCCTTATACCGGAAACCATTAAAGGACACACTATATCCGCTACTCTGAAGCACCGCGGGGCGGGCTTGATTGAGTGCATGGACTTGCTGAGTCGTGTAAGCCAAAGTGATTAGAGTAGCAACAACAAGGATGAGCGCCAAAGAGCGGCACGCCCAGCTAGCCGCATAGGTAATACGCGTGGGTACCTTTCCTTTAAGGGCTTGTCCAATAGGTATAGCTACAGTAAATACACAAGCCACATAATGCAGCAGAAGCATAAGGCCCAACATCCAGCACAACAGAATAAGCTGAACTTTCAGTGTCAAGGCCGCAAAAGCCCACGAATTGTACAGAGCGAGGAATGCATAGAAAAGGGCGTAGAGGCCCAGAATTCCGCCAAGAATAGCAGGCCCTGATTCTAGCAGCTGTGCACTGTAGACACGGTTTAGGGATGCACCATGCAGACGCAGGCGCGCGCTTTTTTTCGTCTGCCGGAATACGGCACCAATCAGAGCCGTACTAAGGGCTAGGCATGTTGCGATAAAGGCATACCCGCCTGGGGTTCCCATGTAGTACCCTGTAATGCTTCGGAGATTGAGAACATCGTATTCCGTTACATGCGCACCATTTTCACGCAGGGTAGTGAGCAACTGGGCACGTTGCTGGTCACTACCGCCATAAAGGTTGTAGAGACCTCGAGCTTCTACAACCTTGCCCGGATTAAGCCTTTTGACCTCAACGCGGTCTTCAGGAGCATAGGAAGGGTATCCCGTTTGCTCCCACCTACGTACAGTATTTTCGGCACCACAGAATTCGAGTACGATACCGTGCCGAGTATCTGACACGTCAAGGGTGCGACGAGCTATAGCGATGCTGTTCTTCTCCGCTTCCTGACACATATTCTCCAGAAATTTGCGAGTATCTACGCCTTCACTGATAGAAGGAATCTGGAGGTTACGGGTATGCCCAAGAGACATCTCCGAGTTGATACTCAGAAGCATGAAGAAGGGGAACACGATGGAGGCGAGGGTCGCCCATAGATAAACTGAGGTGAGGACCGATACATACCGGCCAAATCGGAATCGGCACTTAAGCATGGGGATTCGTTTCTGTCATATGGGCGGGCCGCCTGATAGATTCGCTCAGACGGCCCGCCAAATATTTTGCATATTAGCTTCCTGCATCATCTGCAGGACCATATTGCTAGTACGCTATAAAATATTCAACGTGCTTATTTCTAACAATGGTTGTTATAGTAAGCTTCGTTAGTGTGGTTCCAGGAACGAGCAGACGAAGCCCTAGCCGTGGTAAAGGGCTTCTTACATCCGGAGTAAACCCAGTCCCTTCCCCAAACGGTTGCGCTATGCCATTCTTCTTTGTGGTAATAACGAGACCACACGCCCCAGATAGACGAACCATAGTCCCAAGTACCACCACGCACATCAACAACAGTCGCCGCAGCCGGGACAGTTGCGACAGGAGCGGCGGTCAGCGCCGTCGCGCTCAATGCGATAGCGGCAAGAACCTTCTTAACAGGGGTAGCGATGATACCCATTTCTAATCTCCTTCAATAGGTATATCCATATGGTATTGAACTTACACTTTTGCATAAGTTCTTCCTGAGAATATAGACCTTAGCCATCGCTCTCACTAGATACACTACAGTGAAAATATAACCCCCGACACTATAAAATGAGAAGGTTTCACAACGTGGCATAAATTTCATTATTCCAAAGATAGTGACTCGCGCCCTATCCAAAAGAACACCTCAAAGCAATACCGCCCGGTAGCCGGAGGGATAAACCCATCAGCCACCGGGCGGTGATTCATGAAGCTACATTAGCCGCGGTACGCGGGGACCACGGTCAGGTCAGCCTTCTGGAACTTCTTCAGATCCAGGTAACCGCAGTTAGCCATTGCGCGCTTGAGCGCACCGACAATGTTGCTGGTGCCGTTCACGTGGTGCGAAGGACCGTACAGGACTTCCTCCAGGGAGCCGACAACACCCAGCGGGGTGCGCACGCCGCGCGGGAAGTCCAGCGAGTGCGCCTCGTTGCCCCAGTACCAGCCCTGGCCGGGAGCCTCGGATGCGCGAGCCAGCGGAGCACCCAGCATGACAGCGTCAGCGCCCAGTGCGAGAGCCTTCACCATGTCGCCGGAGCGGCCCAGGGAGCCGTCAGCAATCACGTGCACGTAGCGGCCGCCGGACTCATCCAGGTAGTCCGAACGTGCCGCAGCCACGTCGGCGATAGCGGTTGCCATGGGTGCGGAGATGCCCAGGCCCTGGCGGGTGGTCTGTGCGGAACCGCCGCCGAAGCCCACCAGCACGCCGGCTGCGCCGGTACGCATCAGGTGCTTAGCCTGCGAGTAGCCAGCAACGCCACCAACGATGACCGGAACGTCCAGCTCGTAGATGAACTTCTTCAGGTTCAGCGGCTCGTGCGAGGTGGAAATATGCTCAGCAGAGACGGACGCGCCACGGATGACGAACAGCTCAACGCCCGCCTTCACCACGGTCTCGTAGTGCTCCTGGGTGTTCTGCGGGCTCAGGGAGCCTGCAACGACCACGCCGGAGTCACGAATCTCTTCCAGGCGTGCAGTGATCAGTTCCGGCTTAATCGGCTCGGAGTAGATCTGCTGCATGCGGGTGGTTGCGGAGGCGGGGTCCGCCTCGGGCAGCTCAACAATCTCGTCGAGCAGCGGCTGCGGGTCCTCGTAGCGGGTCCACAGGCCCTCGAGGTTCAGCACGCCCAGGCCGCCCAGCTTACCCAGTGCAATAGCGGTCGCCGGGGACATGACCGAGTCCATGGGCGCACCAATGATGGGGGTGTCGAACTTGAAAGCGTCAATCTGCCAGGAGGTGTCGACGTCGCGGCGGTCGCGGGTACGGCGGGTGGGCACCAGCGCCACATCGTCCAGGGAGTAGGTGGGGCGGGCGTTCTTGGAGAGGCCAATCTGAATTTCAGACATGGGGTGAATCCTTTCGAATTCGGTTTGAGGGGTGCCGCTGGGCGTTATTCGCGCCGATGCCCGCCCGATACCTGAACGGGTATGGGGCGGGCTCAACGGCGCATGGTGTGCACACCATGCGGCGAATCATCGTTGGTGAGGCGTTTTAGCGGCGGTAGTTCGGTGCCTCAACGGTCATCATGATGTCGTGCGGGTGCGATTCCTTCAGACCTGCGGGGGTGATGCGCACGAACTGACCCTTGTACTTGAGCTCCTCGATGGTGCGGGAACCGACGTAGAACATGGTCTGGCGCAGGCCGCCTTCGAGCTGGTGAATCACTGCGGAGAGCGGGCCGCGGAAGGGAACCTGACCCTCAATACCCTCGGGAATCAGCTTCTCTTCGCTGGAGACATCAGCCTGGAAGTAGCGGTCCTTGGAGAAGGACTTGTGACGGCCACGAGTCTGCATCGCGCCGAGCGAACCCATGCCGCGGTATGCCTTGTACTGCTTACCGTTCATGAAGATCAGCTCACCGGGGGACTCGGTGGTGCCGGCAAGCAGGGAGCCGAGCATCACGGAGTCAGCGCCGGCAACCAGTGCCTTGCCAATCTCGCCGGAGTGCTGCATACCGCCGTCAGCAATCAGCGGCACACCTGCCGGGATAGCTGCCTTAGCGGACTCGTTGATAGCGGTCACCTGGGGAACACCAACACCGGCGATGATGCGGGTGGTGCAGATGGAGCCGGGGCCAACGCCAACCTTCACGCCGTCAGCGCCAGCGTCGATGATAGCCTGTGCGCCCAGGCGGGTTGCAGCCTGGCCACCGATGACGTCCACGTGTGCTGCGGCGGGGTCCTTCTTCAGGCGGGCAATCATGTCGAGCACGCCCTGGGAGTGACCGTTTGCGGTGTCCACGAACAGTGCGTCGACGCCAGCCTCGACCAGGGTCATTGCGCGCTCGTAGCCGTCACCGAAGAAGCCGATAGCGGCGCCGGCACGCAGGCGGCCGTCCTCGTCCTTGGTGGCGTTGGGGTACTGCTCAGTCTTGACGAAGTCCTTGAGGGTAATCAGACCGGCGAGCTTGCCTGCGTCGTCGACCAGGGGCAGACGCTCAATCTTGTTGTGGGACAGCAGCGCGAATGCTTCGTCCTTGGTGACGCTGGGGTGTGCGGTGACCAGCGGCATGGGGGTCATGATGTCGCGAACGCGAATGCCGTCGTAGTCGGAGCGGGAGATGTAGCGGATATCGCGGTTGGTGATGATGCCTTCCAACACGCCCTCTTCGCTGACGACGGGCAGACCGGAGACCTTGTAGTAGCCGCAGACCTCATCGTACTCGGCGATGGTTGCGTCAGCGCCGATGGTGACGGGGTTAATGATCATGCCGGACTCGGAGCGCTTCACGCGGTCAACGTGTGCAGCCTGATCCTCGATGGAGAGGTTGCGGTGGATAACGCCCATACCGCCCAGACGTGCCATAGCGATTGCCATAGCGGAGTCGGTCACGGTGTCCATTGCCGCGGAAATAATGGGGGTGTTCAGGGTGATGCGCTTGGACAGGCGGGTGGAGGTGTCCGCCTCGGAGGGGATGACGTCGGTGTTGCCGGGCAGCAGCAGCACGTCATCGTAGGTCAGGCCGGTGAAGCCGAAGGGATCCTCGGACAGAGCGGTGGGAATGGTCATTGTCTACCTTTCGGATGCTGGCTTCATCGGTGAGAAGCTCAGCCTATACGTTGCGTATGTCAAGATGCGGTACGACCCGTCTGCTCGCACCCCACAAGGTGGTTTGAGCGCAAACGGGAACAGCTTACCTTCTATAGTAAACCGCTAAAGGTTTCTTTGCTGAGAAGCACTCATAGTAAGCGTCCCTCAGCGGGAGGCTGTCGGCAGGTTCTAACGTCCCCCACGAACGCGAGCGCATCCGAGCCTACCGACAGCGAGTGCCCGGTACCGCCTCCATGGTGGAGGGGCGGCACCGGGCACACACACTATTTAGGCTTCTTCAGTTTCTTCGGGCTTCTCAACCACCAGGGTCTCGGTGGTCAGCACCAGAGCCGCGATGGAGGATGCGTTCTGCAGAGCCGAACGGGTCACCTTCACCGGGTCAATCACACCGGCTTCGATGAGGTCCACGTACTCGCCGGTCTTGGCGTTGAAGCCGTGACCCACGGGCAGTTCGGAGACCTTGGAGACGATGACGTAGCCGTCTTCGCCAGCGTTCTCAGCGATCCAGCGCAGCGGCTGAACCAGAGCGCGGCGAACGATCTGTACACCCACGTTTGCGTCGTGGTTGCCCAGGTCCATTCCGTCCAGTGCCTTCAGTGCGTGAACCAGCGCGGAACCGCCGCCGGAGACGATGCCCTCTTCCAGAGCGGCACGGGTGGAGGACACAGCGTCCTCGATGCGGTGCTTGCGTTCCTTCGCCTCAACCTCGGTTGCGGCACCAACCTTGATGACGCCCACGCCGCCGGCGAGCTTAGCGAGGCGCTCCTTGAGCTTCTCGCGGTCCCATTCGGAATCCACGCGCTCAATTTCGCGGCGCAGCTGCTGCACGCAATCCTCGATTGCCTCGGGGTCGCCGCCGCCGTCCACGATGGTGGTGTGGGACTTGGTGACGGTCACGCGGCGTGCCGAGCCCAGGTGCTCCAGGGTGACCTGCGGCAGGTCAATACCGAGCTCGCCGGTCACGACGGTACCGCCGGTCAGAATCGCCAGGTCCTGCATGATTGCCTTGCGGCGGTCACCGAAACCGGGAGCCTTCAGAGCGACCACGTTGATGGTGCCGCGCAGCTTGTTCACGACCAGCGCGGAGAGCGCCTCACCGTCAACGTCTTCTGCGATGATGGTCAGCGGCTTCTTCGCCTGAACAATCTTCTCGAGCACGGGCATGATTTCTGCGATGGTGGAAATCTTGCCCTGGTAGAGCAGCACGAGGCTGTTCTCCAGCACTGCTTCGCCGCGCTCAGCGTCAGTGACGAAGGAGGGCGAGAGGTAGCCCTTGTCGAACTGCATACCTTCGGTGATGTCCAGCTCAATCTCGGTGGAGGAACCGTCCTCGATGGTGATAACGCCGTCCTGGCCGACCTTCTCGAAGGCGCGGGCCAGCAGCTCACCGATCTGCTCGGACTGCGCGGAGATAGCGGCAACGTGCGCCACCTCGGGGCCCTGCACGGGACGTGCGTTCTCGAGCAGGCGTGCGGAGACAGCCTCCACAGCAGCCTCAATGCCGCGCTTGACGTCGGCGGGTGCCGCGCCGCTAGTGACGTTGCGCAGGCCCCTCGTTGACCAGTGCCTGTGCGAGCACGGTTGCGGTGGTGGTACCGTCACCGGCTACGTCGTTGGTCTTGGTGGCGACTTCCTTCGCCAGCTGGGCACCCAGGTTCTCGTACGGGTCGTCCAGTTCAATTTCGCGGGCAATGGACACGCCGTCATTGGTGATGACGGGTGCGCCCCACTGCTTGTCGAGCACAACGTTGCGCCCGCGCGGGCCGAGGGTTACCTTGACCGCGTTTGCCAGCTTATCGACGCCAGCCTGCAGGGACTTGCGGGCGGCATCGTTGAATTCAAGCTGCTTAGCCATGTGTTCGCTACTCCTAGTGCGTCACAGAAAGGAAAATTTGAGGGGCAGATGATAGCTCATGCGCCGTACCGGATGAGCGGTACGGCGCATGAGCATCTGAAAGTATTAGTCGACGATTGCCAGAACGTCGCGTGCGGAGAGAATCAGGTACTCTTCGCCCTGGTACTTGACCTCGGTGCCACCGTAGCGGGAGAACACGACAACGTCGCCTTCCTTGATGTCTACGGGGATGCGGTTGCCCTTCTCATCCACGCGGCCCGGGCCAACGGCGACAACGCGTGCTTCCTGCGGCTTTTCCTTCGCAGTTTCGGGGATGACCAGACCGGATGCGGTGGTCTGCTCAGCCTGCTCGATCTTGATAACGACGCGGTCTTCCAGGGGCTTGATAGCCATAATCGGTTCCTCCGGGTTGTGGATTTACGTTTGATACGAGACAGCGGCGCAGTGGCGCGCCCGATGACTGTCTCGAGTGCTACCTCAACTCTAGTTTCACCTGTGCTTTCGGTCAAGAAAAGCGCCCCTCTGCCGGGGTGTTTCACCGCAAGGCGAACGCTGAGCAAAGCTGGGCAAATCGGGCTCCTCACCTCTCAAAACCGGCACCCCGTAAAATGAGGAGCATGCCTATTCCCGCATCCCCTTTTACACCCGCCGCCGAGCTTCCGTTCAGCCCCGAAGCGCTCGCGGCAGCCGATGAGCTCTACCCGCTGGGTTCGGATACGCTCAGCGCCGTTACTTCTTTGCGTTCGCGAGGTTTTAGCCCCGAGGAGTCTGCGCAGATTATTTCGCTGGCGCAGGCTCGTACCCGTGCGCGCGCCAAGTTCGGCGAACGCGCCCGCACGCTCATGCTGACTCAGGAGGCTGCGGAGCAGGCGACCCGCCCGGTGATTGCGCACTATCGTGCTCAGCGTCTGCGCCCGGTTGTCGGCACGGTGGCTGATTTGGGGTGCGGTATCGCCTCGGATTCTGCCGTGTATGCGGCAGATCGCGGTGCCGTGGTTGCGGTGGAGCTGGACCCGTTGACGGCTTCTTTTGCGGCGAAGAACCTAGAGTTTTGCCCGCAGGAGCGCGTTTATTCGGGGGATGTGACCGATTATGTGCACGGTGAGCTTCTGGATGCTGCCGGTGAGCCGGTGGGTATTGTGTGGATGGACCCGGCACGCCGCGAGTTGCGCGGTGCTAAGAAGGCTCAGACGGAACGTCTTTTTGATCCGGAGGCGTTCTCTCCCCCGTTCTCGTTCGTGCTGAATCTGGCACGCACTGGGGTGCCGATGGGCGTGAAGTTGGGTCCCGGTTTTCCGCATGAGGGCATCCCCTTGCCCGAATATATTGCGTCGGAGGCAAACCCCAACCCGCGCGTTGAGGCGGAGTGGATCCAGTCGGAGGGTTCTCTCGCCGAGTTGGTGCTCTGGTTTAACGCGCTGGCTCAGGAGGGGGTGGCTCGCACGGCAACCTCTGTGCATGAAACCCCTGCGCGCGAGCTGCCCGCGGAAGAGGCTACCCCTAACGAAGGCTCCCACGGAGGCTCTGCCGAAACCAGCGCCCTGTTGCCGCCCTACGAGGCGGTGAGCTTCCGCAGCCCCTTGACGGCGGAAGAGGCGCAGCAGAGCGTTGAAGTTCCGGTGTCTCTGCCGCAGCCGGGTGAATACCTATTGGAGCCCGCCCCGGCGATTGTGCGCTCGCACCTGGTCGCTGAGTTTGCGCAGAGCATTGGCGCGCATCTGCTGGATGAGCACCTGGCGTACCTGTGTTCTGCCGAGCCGGTGGAGCATCCGCTGGTTGCCTGCTACGAGGTGTTGGAGGAGATTCCCCTGCAGGAGAAGCAGCTGAAGCGTTGGGTGCGCGAGCAGGGCTTTACGGCGCTGACGATTAAGAAGCGTGGCGTGGATATTGTCCCGGAGCAGTTGCGTGCGCGCCTACTGGGTTCTGCGGGTTCTAAGCCTTCTAAGAAGAAACAGAAAAAGAACGCTAATTCTTCTTCTGATGCGCAGGAGTCCTCGTACCGCCCGGCAACGCTGGTCTTTACCCGCATCGGTTCGGGTAGGGATTCACGCCGCGTCGGCTGGCATGTGCGCCCGCTCTAACCTCACCAGCCCCGGCCGCCCATCCCTAACTACCCAGCACTGACGACTCAGCCCCGACTGCCCAGCCCCGAGGACGGGTTACCGTTCGTGACGATTCGTGACATTTCCCGTTCCGGATTCTGCACTCGACAGGGCACCGGGCACCGCAAGACCGTACACTAGATACGGTGCTTAGTAGAGGTACTCCCCCAAGGAGCTAGCTCTCACCGGCTAGCGCACAGCCGGGCAGAGCCCACCGATAATAACTTCCACAGTCGGCACCATGCACGACCCTATTTCCAGACGCAGGAAAGGCAATATGATCGACTTTGCTACCTCCCCGCAGTCCACTCTCGGCGTGGAATGGGAGATTGCGCTCATCGACCGTGAAAGCGGCGCACTGACCCAGCGCGCCAGCGAGGTGCTATCCATCCTGCGCGAACGCCACCCCGAACTGCTCGAGCCCGCCTCCGACCGGGCGCATGTGACCGGCGAGTTCCTGGAGAACACCGTCGAGGTGGTGACCGGCATCTGCCGCACCGTCGCTGAGGCGTGCCGTCAGCTGCAGGATTTAACGGATACTCTGCGCGACATCACCGATGACCTGGGCATTGAGTTCTACCCCGCCGGCACTCACCCCTTCTCCCACTGGGCTGACCAGCCGGTTGTGGCGAAGGAACGCTACCAGCGCGTGGTCGAGCGCGCCCAGTATTGGGGCCGCCACATGGTCATTTACGGTGTGCACGTACACGTGGGCGTTGACTCCCGCGATAAGGTTCTGCCGCTTATTGACGCGCTGACCAACTACGGACCGCATCTGCTGGCGCTTTCGTGCTCTTCCCCGTACTGGGATGGAGTCGATACCGGTTACGCTTCGCACCGCACCCAGCTTTACCAGCAGCTGCCCACGAACGGCCTGCCCTTCCACTTTGACACCTGGGAGCAGTACAGCGAGTACCTGGAGTCACTCGTGGCGACCGACGTGATCAACGACCCGAGCGAGGACCGTTGGGATGTTCGCCCGGTTCCGCGTTACGGCACTATTGAGATGCGCTATTGCGATGGCCTCGCGTCCCTGCCGGATGTTGCGGCAATCGTGGCGTTCACGCAGTGCCTGGTGGAGTACTTCTCCCGCCAGATTGAGGCGGGTGAAAGCATTGAGGTGCTCGCCCCATGGCACGCTCAAGAGAATAAGTGGCGCGTCGCCCGCTACGGCCTGGAGGCTAAGATCGTGGTCTCTAACGAGCCGGTGCAGCGTACCCTGCGCGAAGATTTTGAGCTGCTTCTGCCCAAGCTGGAGCCGGTGGCACGCGACCTTGACTGCGAGGTAGAGCTGGCGCAGGTACGCCGCATCCTCGCCGAGGGTACGGGTGCGGATCGTCAGCGTGCGGTCTTTGAGAAGACCGGCTCTCTGCGTGAGGTGGCGCTGGATGTTGCCGCGCAGTCTCGTGCGCGAGCGCTCCGTTAGTGCCGCTTCCCCCGCGACTAAAGCTTGAATACAGAGATGCCTCGGCACAGTCCTTTGTGAGACTGTGCCGAGGCATTTCTATGAGCATTTTCGAGGCGAGCCGCGTAAACGGGCTCGCGCTAATAATCCCTGCGGAAGTAGCTATTTCAGAGGTAGCCCGTTTAGAAACAGACCGTGGTCACCGGCAGCGAGGAGTCCGTCGTGAAGTCCACGCCCGAGGGCTCACGACCGGCAGCGACCAGGCGGGCACCCAGCGCCGCAACCATCGCGCCGTTATCGGTGCACAGGGTGAACTTCGGGATAATCAGGCGCACCCCCTCGGAGGCGCATCGGGCGGCAAGCAGCTCACGCAGGCGCGAGTTAGCCGCCACGCCACCGCCGAGCAGCAGGGTCTTCATGCCCTGCTCGCGGCAGGCAAGCATCGCCTTCTTGGTGATGACGTCCACGACCGCCTCCTGGAAAGACGCGGCGATATCGGCAACCGGGACCTCTTCACCGGCCGCTTCAAAGCTTTCGATCACGCGCGCCACGGCGGTCTTCAGGCCGGAGAAGGAGAAATCGTAGCGGTGCGCGCCAGGCTCCTCGGCGGTGCCCATGAACTTGCGGTTCGACAGGCCGCGCGGGAACACGAAGGCGTTGCGGTTACCCTCGGCGGCGGCGCGGTCAATCGCGGGGCCGCCCGGGTAATCCAGACCCAGCAGTCGGGCGACCTTGTCGTAGGCCTCGCCTGCGGCATCGTCGAGGGTCGCGCCGAGCAGGCGCACATCGGAGGTAATGTCTCGCACCTGCAGGATTTCGGTGTGACCGCCAGAGACCAGCAGCGCACCCAGGCCACCGGAACCGGCATTCGCCAACAGGTCGGAGCCGTCTTCGGTGCCATTGTCCTCCAGCAGGCCAACGCCAACGTGTGCGACCAGGTGGTTAATGCCGTAGAGGGGCTTGCCGGTGGCAATAGCGAGCGCCTTCGCCGCGGAGACACCCACCATGAGTGCGCCCGCCAGACCGGGGCCAGCAGTGACGGCGATAGCGTCCACCTGATCGAGGGAGATGTCCGCTTCGGCAAGTGCCGCCTTGAGGGCGGGAATCATGGCGTCCAGGTGAGCGCGGGAGGCGATTTCGGGGATCACGCCGCCAAAGCGCACGTGCTCTTCCATGGAGGAGGAGATGGTGTTGCTGAGCAGCTGTGCACCGCGCACAATGCCGATACCGGTCTCATCGCAGGAGGATTCGATGCCCAGAACGAGGGGTTCGCGAGTGCTCATAGTCTATCTTTCTGTTGCGCTGTCTGCGCGTAGTGCTTCTAGTTGCAGTGATGTAAGGATGCTGTGATGTAGGGATGCCGCGGCATAGAGGGCAGCGGATACTCGCCCCTATCGCATGGATTGCCGTTTAGCCCAACGGCATATTTAGAACGCGCATTCCATAATGATGGCGTCGGTTCCGTCATCGTAGTAGCCGCGGCGTACGTGAATCGCACGGTAGCCGTTGCGTTCGTAGAGGCGCTGGGCGCGCGGATTGTCGGCACGCACCTCCAGCAGGATGCGCTCGGCACCCTGCTCGCGGGCACGCTCGTGCATCTGCTCAAGCATGGCGCGACCGAAGCCGTGGCCCTCATATTCGGGGAGCACGCCGATGGTTTGAACGTCGGCGGTGTCGGCTACGACCATGGTTCCGCAGTAGCCGATAGCGCGCCAGTCGCCCTCGTTATCTTCCGAACCTTCTGCAGGCAATTCGAGCATGTAGTAGGTGCGAGTCGGGTGGGTCAGCTCCTCGAGGAACATGTCGATGTGCCAGGCGTCGGCGGGGAACAGGGCGGTTTCCATGCGGTGCATGGCCTGCACGTCGGCAAGTTCGGCAACGCGCAGGCGGGCGCCCAGAGCCAGGTTACTCAGTGCCAGATTATTCAGCGCAAGGTTATTCAGCGCCAGGTCGTCTCGCACGATATTGTCGGTAGCGCTCATTTAGCTCTCCTTCTGTGCGGCAGTCTGCGCAGCCTGTGCGGCCTGCTTCTGCTGGCGGGCGAGCATTGCGGCGGGGACCTTTGCGTCTGAGTCGCGCAGGTACTGGGCGGAGGTGTCCTCGCTCAGGTTCTCGATGCCCAGGCGCGCCGCGGCGGCAACCAGGTACTCGGCGTGGGGGTGAACCTCGCGGGCAGAATCAACGATGGTCCAGCCGTGCTCTTCGAGAGCCTCGGTGTACAGGCCAGCACCGTAACCGTAGGCGTAGGCGGGAGCCCCACCGGGCAGAATTTCGGAGGCGGGGCATACGTTCGGGCCGTCCACCAGGCTGTAGCCTTCGGCGTTCACGCGGTAGCGGGCGGAGTAGACTTCGCGGCGGCGCGCGTCGGAGAGTACGAGTAGCTCAGCACCTTCTACAAGCTCAGCACTTTCAGCAGAGGCGAACGCTCGTTCTACGTTCTCTTCCCCGGCAGTATCCTCGGCAGCCGCACCAGACACAGCACGCTCAGCCAGCGCGGTCAGGCTCATCATGCCGTACACCGGCACCGACCAGGCAAAACCCAGAGCGCGCGCAGTAACGATACCGGCACGCAGACCCGTAAAAGGTCCCGGGCCGGTACCGGTCAGAATCGCATCCAAATCTTCGCCGCGCACGCCAGCGTCCTGCAGGGCCGCCTGCGCGTAGGGGCCCATCACCTCGGCGTGGGAGCGGGTATCTTCACTCTCGTAGCGGGCGAGGATTTCGAAGGACGCACCGGCTTCGGAGCCGTGCACACGGGCGAGCGCCACAGATGCGGTGGCGGATGAATCAAGGGCAAGTACTAGCACCCTATCATTCTAACGCGCGGGCTCTAGGCGCTCTGCAGGGCCTCTTTCAATGCGTCAAAAGCGTGCTCCCAGCGGGGGCCGAAGGCACGCACCCGCAGCAGGCGAGGTTCGGGGGTGTCCGCTTCCTCGTCGCTTTCGTCCTCGTCTTCGTCGTCCCAGCTGAACTCTTCGACAGCCGAGTAGGCGAAGCGTGCATCCGCGCCGGTCAGTCGGGTGAAGTCCAGCTCCAGGCGCGAATCACTCAGATGTTCAGCCTTATCGCGGCCCCACTCGATGACGGTTACCGAGCGCGGCAGGGAGAACTCCAGATCCAGGTCGTCGAGCTCTTCGGCGCTGGAGAGGCGGTAGGCGTCTACGTGCACCAGGTCGGGGCCGCCGGGGTGGGGGCCGTCCGGCAGGTTCGGGTGCACACGCGAGAGCACGAAGGTCGGTGAGATAACGCCTTCGCGCACGCCCAGGCCTTCACCCAGGGAGCGGGTGAACGTGGTCTTGCCCGCACCGAGCTCGCCCGAGAGCAACAGTACGTCCCCGGCGTTCAGGTGCTGCGCCAGGGTGAGCGCCAGGCGGCGGGTATGGTCGGGGCCGGTCACATCCAGGTCGAGTGCGGCAGAAATGTACTCAGCGTTCATTAGTCCTCCTGCTCCTGCCCGGTGCCCCACAGCTCGTTCAGTTCAGCTTCAACCCAGGAGCCGCCAACGTAGAGGCGCTCCACGCGGGGCGAAATGCGGGTCACGATTTCGTAGTTAATGGTCTGCGCGGCATCCGCCCACTCTTCCACGGGCGGGTTCTCACCGGCGCCAAAAAGGATGGCGGGCGCCCCCAGGTAACCCAGGGCGGGGTCACTCAGACCGGGTTCGCCCAGGTCAACGACCATCTGGTCCATGGCGATGCGGCCGACCACGCGGTAGGTCTTACCTTCCGCGTTGTTAGGCACGGAGCCGTTCTCCGCGTTCTGCGCGCCCGGGTAGATGCGCACCGGCGCGTTCTCCGCGATGCGCGGCACGCCGTCAGCGTAGCCGAGCGGCACCAGCGCCAGGGTGGTTGCCTTGGGAGTGTGGTAGCGCAGACCGTAGGAAACACCCTGACCTGCAGGAACTTCCTTCACGGCGGCAATGTAGCTGCTCACCGTCATGACGGGCTTCAACCCCAGGTCCTCAGCGGTCACCTCCGGCAGCGGGGAAAGACCGTACAGCGCGAGGCCGCAACGCACGCCGTCACCGAGCAGACGCTCCTCCGTGTCCCAGCCCTCCAGCGAGGCGGTCAGGGTCGCCGGGGAGTTCGCCAAATGCACGATCTTCGGGGCCAGGCCAGCCTCACGAGCCTGAGTCACAAAAGTATCCAGAGTGTCGAGCTGCTGAGCAGTCTCGGCGCGGGTCGGCTCATCAGCAACCGCCAGGTGGCTAAAAATACCCTCAACAGTAATCAGCCCAGACTCCTCCAGACAGGCGGCGCGAGCCACCAGCGCGGGCCAATCCGCCGCGGTAGCACCGTTACGACCCAGACCGGTATCAGCCTTAAGATGCACGATAGCGCGCTCGCCGGTGCGTTCAGCGGCGGCGGCTACCGCCTCCAGGTCCCAACCGGAAACGCCCAGGCGGACCTTCTCCTGCAGTGCCGCCTCAAAATCAGTGGAGGGGGGTGTGCAGCCACGCCATGAGCGGCGCCTCAATACCGTCAGCACGCAGTTCCAGCGCCTCATTCACGTGCACCACACCCAGTAGGTCGGCACCGGCGGCAATAGCCGAACGTGCCACCGGGTACGCGCCGTGACCGTACGCGTCCGCCTTAATCACTGCAATGAGCGCGCGGTCGCCAATAAGTTCCTTGAGGCGGCGCACATTATGTTCTAGCGCATCAAGGTCAATGGTGGCGCTTCGCTCTGCCTCTGCTGGGGTACAGGGTGGGCAGTAGAGCGGTTCGGCAGGCTGCTGAGGGTGAGTCATGATCCTTCACGGTCCTTCTGACGGGCGGGTACTACAGGCTGCGCTTGGTCAGCCTCTTTTCTACTAAATTCTAGACCTCCCGGTGTGCGAAAGTCCTGTCGCGCTACACTAGGTCAGGTACACCTTTGAGAGAGGAAAGCATCGATGAGCACTCTGCCGCCGGTTCGGACGGTTCACGTGTATTCCATGCACACCGACCCTTTTGCGCAGCCCGGTAGCGGAGATGCAGGCGGCATGAACGTCTATATTGCCCGGTCGGTGCACGCCATGCTGGAGCTCGATCCGGAGCTGCGGGTTGAGGTTTTCACGCTGGACCGCGGTGAGGCGCTTCCGGCTGATTCGCCGTTCCGTCAGCCTCCTCAGCCCGGCGAGCGCATTGTGCGCCACAGCCTTGATATTCCGTCTGCTCGTGGTCTTTCGAAGAACGAGTTGGCTACGGTCACCGATGATTTTGCGCAGGCGTGTGTGGAGCAGGCACTGTACACCCCGGATATTATTCACGCCCACTATTGGCTGTCTGGTCAGGCTGCGGCTCGCGCATCCCAGCTGTGGTCGGCTCAGGGCACTGGCTTCCCGGTCCCCGTTCTTTTCACTCCGCATACGACGGCTGCCGCCAAAGGATGCGCGCCGCGGCGAAGGTGAAGCACCCGAGCCTGAGGAACGATACCGCGCCGAGCGTCTGATGAGTAGCTCCGCGAGCCGGGTGATTGTGAATACTCCCCTGGAGGCGCAGCAGATGGGCGAGTACTACGGTACGGACGCGCAGAAGCTTGCCATTATCCCGCCGGGTGTTGACACCTCGATTTTCCATACGATTCCTGGCGTGCATCCGCTCAATGACACCTCGGAGACTCGTTGCCGCATTGTGTTTGCCGGTAGGCCTCAGCCGTTGAAGGGCCCGCATCTACTGGTGGAGGCGCTCGCGCTGCTCCCCTCCGATCTGCAGGTGAACGTGGATATTATTGGTCGCTCCGATTCGGATTATGAGCGCCGCCTGTTGCAGCGCGCAGCTGAGCTGGGTGTGGCAGATCGGGTGCATTTGAAGGACCCGGTTCCGGCGTCTGAGTTGGCGAATATTTTCCGTGCCGCCGACATTGTGGCGTCCCCGTCGTCGTCTGAGACGTTCGGGTTGGTGGCTCTGGAGGCGCAGGCATGCGGCGCGGCGGTGCTCGCTACGGATGCTGACGGTCTGCGTTATGCGGTGGAGAACCACCGTACGGGTCTGCTGGTGGCGCCTCGTACTCCGCAGCGTTGGGCTGCGGCTATTGAGCGTCTGGTGCGTGCCCCGTATCTGCGTCATTCGTTGGGTGCAAACGCCGCGGCGCGTGCCCGCACGATGGGTTGGGAGCAGACGGCGCGTAAGACCCTGGAAGCTTATGCCGAGGTACGTGAGGGTATCTCGCAGTAATGTATTTTTCACGTTGTGAGGAGTTTTAATGTCTTTCTCGATGAGCCGCGATGAGTTCGCCGCGTACCTGGATTCTGTGCGTATTACCGGCGAGGTGGCAACCGCCCGAGAGAATAACCTGGACCATATTCAGGGTTTCCTGGACGGTAATGAGCACCTTGAGTTTGGTGTGCAGTGGACCCGCGAATGGGATTACGATTCGGTGTTTGAGGTGATGGTCCGCCGCGCGGGTCTGAACCCGGATCGTTCGCATATTCACGGTCAGGACACTATTGGTGCTGAACAGTGCATCAGCGCACTGGAGGAGTACGCCCGCATCTTCGGTGAGGCGGTGCGTGCGGGTTCTCGTATTCTGTTTGCGACCGGTCACCCGGCGGGTCTGTTCCCCATCTATGCGGTGATGGCTGCGGCTGCGAAGGCTGCCGGCGCTGAGGTTCTTCAGATTGAGGAGGGCGAGCGCTTCCTGGACGGCGATATCCGTCAGATTATGGATGTCGTGATGTTTGAGCAGTACGGTAATCTGCAGCATACGCATTTCCCCGGCCCGATGCGCATCGCGCTGGATCAGTTGAAGGCGCGCGGTGTGACTCCGGATCTGGTGGTTTCGGATCACGGTATGGCTGGTTATGCGTCCTCGACCTGTAAGCTGCTGACGATTGGTATTGCGGATTGTAATGATCCGGGTCTGTTTGTGGCGGCTGAGCAGGGGGGATTTGCCGGTGTGCGTTCCGATGGACGATAACGTTCCGCCGCGTCGTTATGAGCCGATGATTGATTTCATTTTGGATCGTGCGGGGCTTGAGCGTCCTTAATGTCCCTTTTACACCGTGTGTAGGGTTTGTTATTGAGCCTCCGGGGTTTGTCGTTTTATATGCCGGTTACTGTTTTTCTGCAGGTGTGTGAAACAGTCTGGTATTTAGGAGTTTCTTAGCTCCAATAGGCATTCTTCTCGGGGGCTCTTATTCTCTTCTTTTTCTGTGATTGATTTCATCACGCGGGAGCGACTTTACGGCTTTATTCTTCGAGACGTAAGACCCCCGACCCCGTAGAATAGTTTACGGAACACGTTTATGCGCTCTGTGGGTTCATATAATGCTCCACTAGGCGTCTAACCAGCGCCTTTACCGTAATCTCTGCCATTATTCACTCAGCAAGATTAAGGGTTCACTCATTCATTCAGAACATAGACTAGGACACGTCTCCCTTACACCGATAATTAGGGGTAAATGTGCCTATTCGCCGCTCTCAGTCCACGACACAGGACAAATTTCCGGGGAAGATTACACCGTTGAAAGTACAAGATCGTCTTAAAAAAATGTGGGGTTCAGACTTCGTCGTCAAGCGAAGCTGGCATCCCAAGGTTCAGCGCGCCCTTTATTTTGGCGACCTTCTCGCCATTGTTATTGCGGTTGTCGCTGCGCATCTGATTCGTTTCGGGTGGGAGAATGCTGACCTGCCCTATGTGAACGTTTGGCCTATTAACGCCTTGGATGGCCGTATTCCCGCTATTGATTACATTTTCCTGGGCGTCGGTATGGTCATCGGCTGGTGGTTTATCCTCCAGGTGAACGGCTCCCGTAGCCTGCGCATCATGGGTTTCGGCAACGAGGAGTACCGTCTCATTACTCGCGGTAGCACCTATTTCTTCTGCCTGCTGATTATTGTGGCGTTCTTCCTCAAGGTTGACGTCACCCGCATGTACTTGTTGATTGCTTACCCGCTGGGTCTGTTCCTTCTGCTCGTTGAGCGTTGGCTGATTCGTCAGGGTCTGGTGCGTTCGCGTACCCGCGGTCGTGCGCTCACTCGCGTCATGATTATTTCTGATGTGACGACCGGTCAGCACCTGTATAAGAACCTGGAGGGCGTGGTTGCTTCCGGTCTGTCCCCCGCTGCGTTCTATCTGCCCGGTTTCACCCCGGGTACCACTGTTGCTGGCGCACCGATTCCGGTGCTTGGTTACAGCACTTCTCCGGCTGACATTATGGATGCTATCCGCGAGAACGATATTCATATGGTTGCTGTTACGAATGGTCACCACTTGAGCCCGGATCAGGTTCGCCTGCTGGGTTGGAAGCTGGCTGATGCACATATTTCGCTGATTATGGCTCCTGCGACGACCGATATTGCTGGTCCGCGTATGCACATGCAGCCGTTGAACGGTCTGCCGCTGGTGCACGTGTCGACTCCGCGTATTACCGGCCTGTCGGCGTTCTTCAAGCGCACCGTGGATGTTGTGTCTTCGGGTCTGGGTTTGATTCTGCTCTCTCCGCTATTCCTGGTGGTGGCACTGCTGGTGAAGCGTGATGGTGGCCCTGTCTTCTTCCTGCAGAGTCGTGTGGGTCTGAACGGTGAGCTTTTCAAGATGGTGAAGTTCCGTTCGATGCGTACTGACGCTGAAGAGGTCAAGAAGCGCCTCATGGAGCAGAACGAGGGTAACGGCGTGCTCTTCAAGATGAAGGACGACCCGCGTATTACTCCCATTGGTAAGTTCATCCGTAAGTACTCGATTGATGAGCTGCCTCAGCTGTGGAACGTGTTCATTGGCGATATGTCGCTGGTGGGTCCGCGTCCTCCGCTGGTTGAGGAAGTTGAGCAGTACGAGGACATTGCGTACCGCCGTCTGCTGGTGAAGCCGGGTATTACCGGTCTGTGGCAGGTTTCGGGTCGTAGTGATCTCTCCTGGGAAGAGTCGGTTCGTCTGGATCTCTACTATGTTGAGAACTGGTCGCTTACCGGTGACTTCATTATTCTTCTGCGTACTGTCCGTGCGGTTTTCGCTAAGGAAGGCGCGTACTAAGAAGGATGGTGGGAGTTTCTCCCGCTGGTTCGTATGCCGGTTTTTAGTGATGCTGTCCCGGCACAGGCAGCTCGGCATCGTGTATTGATATAAGCGCGTTGAAGGGGCGTGAATCCATTTCCGGTGGATTCACGCCCCTTCTGTGTGCCCAGGGTATCTGGTCAGCTCTTCGCTTCTAGACAAGCGTCAGAACATCAGGGCGCTAGTTCCGCTCCCCTATTCGGCGATGAGGCGTGCGATGACTTCGGGGAGCATCTGCGCAACGCGGGTTGCGGGTGCCGGGCCGGGCAGAGCGTCCTTGACGCTTCCGGTGGCGCTGGCGCGTGCTGCTTCACCATGCAGGTAGACTGCGAGCGCGCCGATGGAGGCGAAGGTGCAGCCTTCTAGGGCTTCTCCGCGGGCGTCGAAGGCGGCTACGGTTTGGGCGAGCAGGGCGCCGTAGATGCCGGTGAGGGTGTCACCGCTGCCTGCGGTGGCGAGCCAGGGGCTTCCTCCGGCAACGCTGTAGGTGGCGCCGTTGGGTGCCGCAATGAGCGTGTAGCCGCCCTTGAGCATGACGGTGGCACCGGAAAGTTCGGAGGCGGCACGCACCCAGCGGAAGGGCTCTGCGTCGATATCCTTGCGGCTGGGTACGATGGCGTCGCCCAGGTGCTTCTTCCAAGTTTCGGGGGCGAGCTCGTGCACGATGCGCAGGAAGCGTTCGAGCTCTGCGGCGTGCGGGGTGAGGATCTTGTGGGAGCCGAGGTGCTTACCGGTTGCCAGGTATTCTGCCGCCAGGTCGCAGGCGCCCGCGTCGAGGATGGCGGGTTCGGGCGAGTGGAGCAGGTAGCGGTTCTTATCCAGCGAGTCGTGGCTAGAGCCAGATCCGCCGGCCCAAACGGTGACCCTCTGCAGGGCGGGGGCGCCGCTGAAGTAGACGGTTTCGGGGTTGTGAGCAATCATGAGCTGGCGTAGCTCGTGAGAGTTGGCGTTGAAGCGGACCATGCCCACGCCGGTGTTGAGGGCTGCGCGTACACTCATGAGGGCTGCGCCGGGGTATTCGAGGCTACCGGTGAGCATGCCCAGTACGCCGCGGGTGTACTTGTGGGAGTGCTCGTCGGGTACTTCGATGAGCTCGCGGTAGTCTTCGCGGTCGAGAACGCGCAGGGCGGGCTTGTGGGAGTTGAGGGCTTCGGGAACGCCCAGGTCGTAGAGTTTGATGTCTCCGGAGTGGACGCTGTGGCAGGTGCCTGCCGGTAGCTTGTGGCCGATGAAGGTGACGGTGCGGTCGGCGCGCAGGGAGGGTTCGTGCACGGTTCCGCGGTTGTTGTCGACTCCGGAGGGGGTGTCTACTGCGAGGACTGCGCCGAGCTTACCGTCGAGCTGCGCTGCACGGAGTACGCCCAGGTATTCGCCGGCGCTACCGCGTACGGCGCCGCTGGAGCCGGTACCGAGGATGCCGTCAATGGTCAGGTCGTAGCCGGTAAGGTGTTCGAGGGTGTGTTCGGGGTCGAGTACGCGGGTGCCTTCGCCACCTTCGCGGGCGATGAGTTCGAGGTTCTTTTCGCTGGGGTCGAAGATGACTGCGTCAACGCGGTGGCCCTTGGCGCTGAGGCGGGCGCCGGCGTAGATGGTGTCTGCGCCGTTGTTGCCCGGGCCGATGAGGAGCAGGATTTTGGCGTTTTCTGTGCCGTGGAGTAGCTCCTGCGCTTCGGCTGCGACGGCGTCTGCGGCGCGTTGCATGAGGTAGCCGTCGTAGTCGGCGGCTTCAATGTAGGGCTTTTCTGCTTCGCGTACCTGGGAAGCAGTGTAGATGAGCTTCATTGCTGTCTCCTTGGGTGGCACCGTGCGGGCCTAGGGGTCACCTGGTTGTGGTGTTGGTGTGACTCTGCGTTAGTCGTCGGTGTCGTCACCGGCGATGACGCTGAGTCGGTAGCTTTCGGGGTTGAACTTTTGCAGGTGCGCCAGTTCTGCGTCGCTGAGGTATTCGGCGGTTGCAATGGCGATGGCCATGGGTTCGTCGTGGGTCAGCGAGAGGTGGATGCGGTTGATGCCGAGTTCTTTGGCTCGGCGGGCGATGGTGCCCTGAATGATGAGGTAGGGCTGGCCGCTTTCGGCGGTGGCGACTTCGCAGTCTTGCCAGTTGAGTCCGGCGGGTGCTCCGAGTACTTTTGCGACTGCTTCTTTGGCGGCAAATCGTACGGCTTGGGAGCGTACGTTCCGGGTGCGTTCGTTGGGGGTGAAGACGCGGCGGACGAAGGCTGGTGTTTCGGTGACAATTCGTTCGAATCGTTCAATGTTGACGGTATCTACGCCGATTCCCATAATCATGAGCTTCACCTTTTACGGTAGGGGTGGTAACCGCGTCCTGTTTGCGGTTTCTCTTGTTTTAAGTCTAGCGAGATTCGTTTCTTTTAGGTGGGATAGCGTCAAATATGACGCATGGTTGATGTTTGTTTCACAGCGTCATTTGTGTTGGTGAATCCACGAATAACCGCCCGATTAAACGACAAGGGCGGTGGTTGAGTTCTTAGAGAACTCAACCACCGCCCTTTCGTTATCGCCGAGGCAATTTCCGAGGATTATTCCAGATGATTACTTCTGAGGATTACTCCACGGTCACGGACTTTGCGAGGTTACGCGGCTGGTCAACGTCCAGGCCCTTAGCTTCTGCCAGTGCGCATGCAAAGATCTGCAGGGGCACGGTTGCCAGCAGGGGCTGCAGCAGCGAGGGGCATGCCGGGACGGTGATGAGGCGGTCTGCGTAGGGCTTGACGGCCTCGTCGCCTTCCTCGGCGATGACGATGGTGAAGGCGCCGCGTGCGCGCACTTCCTGGATGTTGGAGACGACCTTGCCGTGCAGGGAGTCGCGACCGTTTGCGGAGGGAACCACCACGATGACCGGCTGGCCTTCATCGATCAGTGCGATGGGGCCGTGCTTGAGCTCGCCTGCTGCGAAGCCTTCAGCGTGGATGTAGGTGATTTCCTTGAGCTTGAGTGCGCCTTCCATTGCGACGGGGAAGCCCACATGGCGGCCGAGGAAGATCACGGAGGAGGCATCCTTCATTTCGACACCCAGTTCCTTGACCTGGGTGTCGTTGTCGATGACCTTCTGGATCTTTGCGGGCATGTTCTGCAGCTCGGCGAGGATCGAAGCGATTTCGTCCTTGTACTTGTTGCCGCGCAGCTGTGCCAGGTACAGGCCGAGCAGGTATGCTGCGGTGATCTGTGCCAGGAATGCCTTGGTGGATGCCACTGCGATTTCGGGGCCTGCGTGGGTGTACAGCGCAGCGTCGGATTCGCGGGGCAGGGTCGAGCCGTGGGTGTTGCAGATGGAGATAACCTTTGCGCCCTGTTCACGTGCGTGGCGCACTGCCATCAGAGTGTCCATGGTTTCACCGGACTGCGAGAGTGCCACGATGAGGGTCTTCTCGTTCACGATGGGGTCGCGGTAGCGGAACTCGTGTGCGAGCTCGACCTCGGTGGGGATGCGGCACCAGTGCTCGATGGCGTAGCGTGCCACCTGGCCTGCGTATGCTGCGGTACCACATGCAACAACGATGATCTTGTCAATCGAGCGCAGCACCGAGTCGTCAATGTTCAGCTCGTCGAGGGTGAGGTTGCCGTTCTCGTCGAGGCGGCCCATGAGGGTCTGCTCAACTGCGGTGGGCTGCTCGTGGATTTCCTTCTCCATGAAGGAGTTGAAGCCGCCCTTTTCGGCTGCTGCTGCGTCCCATTCGATGTGGAAGGGCTTGCCCTCTGCGGGGTTACCTTCGAAGTCGATGATGGAGTAGTCAGTGCCGGTGATGGTCACGATCTGGTCCTGACCCATTTCGACGGCTTCCTTGGTGTAGTCAATGAACGCGGAGACGTCAGAGCCGAGGAAGTTCTCGTTCTCGCCCAGGCCGATAACCAGCGGGGAGTTGCGGCGGGTTGCCACAACGCGGTCCGGGTGGTCGGCGTGGATAGCCAGGATGGTGAATGCACCTTCGAGGCGGTTGGATGCGACGCGTACTGCCTCGGTGAGGTCACCGGTACCGAGCTTGTTGTAGATGCTTGCGATGGTTGCTGCAGCTACCTCGGTGTCGGTCTGAGATGCGAACTCTACGCCTTCGGCGAGCAGTTCGGCACGCAGTTCTGCGAAGTTTTCAATAATACCGTTGTGTACGACGGCGAGGCGGCCGTTGTCGACAACGTGGGGGTGAGCGTTGTTGTCAGTGGGTCCACCGTGGGTTGCCCAACGGGTGTGACCGATACCAATCTGGGAGTCAGGCAGGGGGTGTTCCTTGACCTCGTTCTCAAGGTTCAGGAGCTTACCAGCCTTCTTACGGAATACGATGCCGTCGGGGCACACGAGTGCCACGCCAGCAGAGTCATAGCCGCGGTATTCCTGACGGCGCAGACCTTCGAGGACCACATCGTATGCGTTGTGGTCAAACTTGTTACCGTCCGGAGCAGTGTCCAGACCTACATATCCTACGATTCCACACATGCTATAAGTTTATCCCACAAGTATCCAGATATGCGCACGGTGAAATACCGTTATGCGTCACGTTTAATGTGGCTTTCCTAGCTTTTCAGGTTTTACCCTTTTCTTTCCATCAATTTATTTCTACAAACAAACCGTGAGGGTGGGTATTTTCCCCGCGGGCTGAAAGTTCGTACACTTAGATAAATGAGCACCGCACCGTATTTTTCTGGCGATGACCGCTTCATGCATCTTGACCGTTCCCGTTGGTCGCACCTAGCCGATGAGATTTCTGTCCCCCTCAGTGCTGAGGAAATTGAGTCTCTTCGTGGTCTGGGTGAAACTGTCGACCTTGAAGAGGTGCAGCGTATTTATCTGCCGGTTTCTCGCCTTCTTAATCTGTATGTAACTGCCGCATCCTCGCTGAACCATATGACGAATGATTTTCTGCATGTGTCTCAGCGTCGCGTCCCGTTCATTATTGGTGTGGCGGGTTCTGTTGCTGTGGGTAAGTCGACGACGGCTCGTATATTGCAGGCTCTTTGAGTCGCTGGCCTTCGACTCCGAAGGTTCAGTTGGTGACTACGGATGGTTTCTTGTACCCGAATGCGGAACTTCAGCGTCGCGGCATTATGCACCGTAAGGGTTTCCCGGAGTCTTATGATCGCCGCGCCCTGTTGAATTTTGTGTCGCAGGTGAAGTCCGGTGCCGAGCGTGTGGTGGCGCCGAAGTATTCGCACCTGTATTACGACATCATGCCGGATGAGCATATTGAGGTCACCGCACCGGATGTGCTGATTCTTGAGGGTTTGAATGTTTTGGCGCCTTCTCAGGCTGAGGGTCCGGAGACTTCCGATTTGACGCTGAGCGATTTCTTTGATTTCTCTATTTATGTGGATGCCCGCACTGAGGATATTGAGCGCTGGTATGTGAATCGTTTCTTGACTCTGCGTTCTTCGGCTTTTGCGAATCCGGAGTCATATTTCAAACGTTATGCGGAGCTGAGCGATGAGCAGGCAGTTGAGATAGCGACCGGCATTTGGAAGAGCGTGAATGAGCCGAATCTGGTGCAGAATGTTTTGCCGACTCGTGCTCGTGCGCATTTGATTCTGCAGAAGGGTGCCGAGCATACCGTGGAGCAGGTTCTTCTGCGTAAGAACTAGAGGTTCTTTAGGGTTTTAGTGTTCGTGTGCGGCTTTTAGCCGATATTGTGGTGCATTCTAGTAGAAGGCGCCGGAGGCTCCACTCCCTCGCGGGGTGGGTTTAGGCTTCCGGCGCTTTTTGTTTGCATCTACGCCATGATGAGGAGTTATTGTGAAGTCTCTGCACCGTACGTCTACCGCTCAGGAGTCTCTTAATAGTTCTGCGGTGAACCGACGCACTCTCTTAGGTGCCGCTTTGGGGGTTGGCGGTACCGCACTATTGGCGGCTTGTGGTTCGCAGGGTGGTTCACAGGGTCAGGGTGCCTCCTCTTCATCTTCTGCAGCGAGCGCTTCTGCTTCTGAGTCTGCGACGGCTTCAGTGGCTTCTTCTAGTGCCTCTTCCACTGCGGCGACCTCTTCTGCCGCGCCCTCCCCTGTTGCTTCTGCTACCGGTGCTTCTGCGAGCGCTTCGGCTTCTGCGAGCGCTTCTTCGTCCCCGTTGGCGCTTGCTCAGCCTAGTGTTGAGTCTCAGCCGGACTCGTTGCGTTGCCTCGTGAATAAGATGCGCCCCTTTGCGCAGCAGGATTGGGAGCCGAGTGACCTGGTGGAGTTCTATGGTCATCAATTGCGTGCTGAGGCGGCTAAGGCGGCGGACACGATGATTGATGCGGCGGCGACCGACGGCGTGACCCTGCTTGTTTCTAGCGCGTATCGTTCGTATGCGGTGCAGCAGCAGACCTATCAGTATTGGGTTTCAGTGAACGGCCAGCAGGTGGCGGATCAGTTGTCGGCTCGTCCCGGCTATTCGGAGCATCAGACGGGTTTGGCGATTGATTTTGCTTCTCCTGAGGGTTGCCGCCTGGAGGAGTGTTACCGCGATACGCTGGCTGGTCAGTGGTTGGCGAAGAATGCTCCGCGTTACGGATATATTTTGCGTTTCCCCGATGGTCGTCAGTCGGTGACCGGTTATCGTTTTGAGCCGTGGCATTACCGTTATGTGGGTGTGCAGATTGCTCAGGAGTATGTGTCTTCGGGTGCGAAGACTTTTGAGGAGTTTATCGGTACGGGTGCGGCACCCGATTATGCAAGTGCGAGCTAGGCTCTGGGCTAAGCTTTCAGCTTTGCCAAGTGCGTCGAGTGGTGATGTGCATCGTATTTCTAGCTTCCGTGTCGGAAATAAATAGGCACAGTAGATGCATATTTTTTCGCGTACACACCCCATAAATCCGCGGTTTTTCGCAGGTTTCAGAGATTTTTACTCATGCTTTATGTGACCTAGACCTTAAGTATTGGGTGCCATAGAAGCACTGTGAAGAAAAACACATGCTTTACAGCGAAAATTTTCTCAGAATATGGCATTTTGAACACCCGAAAGGGGCTATTCTATATCTCATGCTTAAGGGTTTTAAAGATTTTGTAATCCGCGGTAACGTCATCGACCTCGCAGTTGGTCTGATCATGGGTACCGCCTTCACCGCTGTGGTGACCTCGCTTGTCCAGGCCGTCCTGATGCCGGCTATCTCCATGCTGGTTGGCTCCCCCAACTTCGACGACTTCCTGGTCTTCGACCAGATCAAGGTTGGCGTGTTCCTGACCGCTGTTGTCAACTTCGTCCTGATTGCAGCTGCTGTGTACTTCGCAGTTGTTGTCCCACTCAGAAGCTGGCTGAAATCGCGCTGGCTAAGAAGAAGGCTGAAGACGAGGCTGCTGAAGAAGAGGAAGAGACCGAGATCGCGCTCCTCAAGGAGATTCGCGACGCTCTGGCAAAGAAGTAATTTCTCTGCTCTCTACCACTAACTTTCAAACCCCCGTATCCCCTGTGGATGCGGGGGTTTTCCGTATCCTCGTCCCCCTCCCCCACCCAAGATAACGAAGAAGGGCTGGGAAGGTAACACCTTCCCAGCCCTTCTCTATCCTCCATTGCGGTCTTCGCACCGGAAGGATACGTTTAGAGTGCCAGTTCCTTAGCCACAACGTCAGCCAGCTGCTGAGCAACCTCATCAGCCTGCTCCTGGGTTGCAGCCTCAACCATCACGCGGACCAGAGGCTCAGTGCCGGATGCACGCAGCAGCACGCGGCCGCTCTCACCCAGTACTCCTTCAGCCTCGCTCACAGCGGTGGCGAGCGCCTCGTTGGTCTTGACCGCCGCACGGTCAACGCCCTTGACGTTAATCAGGCGCTGCGGGGTGGGCTGCATGCGGGATGCCAGCTCCGAGAGGGTCTGACCGCTACGAGCCACCTCTGCAGCCAGCTGGATGCCGGTCAGAACGCCGTCACCGGTGGTTGCGTAGTCGCTCATGATAACGTGGCCGGACTGCTCGCCGCCGAGGTTGTAGCCGTGCTCGCGCATGGACTCGAGGACGTAGCGGTCGCCCACAGCGGTGCGGCCGAGGGTAATACCGTGCTCGCGCAGGTACAGTTCCAGACCCAGGCTGCTCATCACGGTTGCGACGAGGGTGTCCTTTGCGAGCTTACCTTCGCGCTTAGCGGCAACAGCAAGGATAGCCATGATCTGGTCGCCGTCTACCAGGTTGCCCTTTTCGTCGACTGCCTGGCAGCGGTCGGAGTCGCCGTCGTGGGCGATGCCGAGGTCTGCGCCGTGCTCAACGACTGCTGCCTGCAGCTTCTCGGGGTGGGTGGAGCCCACGCCGTCGTTGATGTTGGTGCCGTTGGGCTCTACAGCCAGTGCGATAACCTCTGCACCCAACGCTTCGAAAGCTGCGGGAGATGCTGCGTATGCCGCACCGTTTGCGCAGTCCAGAACAATCTTCTTGCCTGCGAGGGGCTTGCCTTCGGGCAGGGTGGAGACCAGGTGCTTCACGTAAGCCTCGGTACCGTTCTCCAGGGGCTTGACGGTACCCACAGCGCCACCGGTCGGGTAGCGGAAGGACTTCTCGCGGTAAACGCGTTCAATGGCGTCCTCAACGGAGTCTTCCAGCTTCTGGCCGCCTCGGGCCAGGAACTTAATGCCGTTGTCCGCTGCCGGGTTGTGCGATGCAGAAATCATCACGCCGAAGTCAGCGCCGGTGTATGCCACCAGGTAAGCTGCTGCGGGGGTGGGGACAATGCCGGCGTCCAGCACGTCAACACCTGCGCTAGCGAAGCCAGCCTTCATCGCAGAGACAATAAAGTCTGCAGAGGATCGGGAGTCATTTGCAATCACGGCACGGGGGCGTACACCCTCTTCTACCGTGTCAAAGCCCAGAACAATAGAAGCCGCCTGCGCGAGCTCCATAGCCAGGGCGGGAGTAATTACATCGTTTGCCAGACCGCGTACGCCGTCGGTTCCAAAAAGTCGTTCAGTCACCCTTTTATTTTACGATGCGCATAACTCTCCTCAGGTGTATACACCGCATTTTCTTCAGAATCAGAAAGTGATTTTCAGCGGCTACATATCTGCTTCATAGCCAATGTTTCTATAGACACGCAAAGGTGCCTGTTCTCAGTTCCCAGAGAGGGAAAAGAGAGCAGGCACCTTCACAGCGCAAGCTGTTTAGCGGTTATACCGCCGCAGGGTTGAGTTGTTGCTCTCCCCTATCTATCAACGCTTACTTGACGACGGGGAAGCCGTCGGGGGGAGTCACCGGACTCGTCCTCGAAGACGTGTGATGCGGAGCGAACGATCAGCGAGTCGAGCTCGCCCACGACTGCCTCATCCTTGGAGGGGTAGTCGAACTGGGAGAGCACGTAACGCATTGCTTCCAGACGTGCGCGCTTCTTGTCGTTGGACTTGATAACGGTCCAGGGGGCGTCACCGGTGTGGGTGTAGAAGAACATTGCTTCCTTCGCCGCGGTGTAGTCGTCCCACTTGTCCAGGGATGCCAGGTCGGTGGGGGAAAGCTTCCACTGGCGAACCGGGTCGGTACGGCGGGAGGTGAAGCGTGCGAGCTGCTCTTCGCGGGTGACGGAGAACCAGAACTTGATGATATGGATACCGGAGTTCACCAGCATGCGCTCCAGGTCCGGAACTTCGCGCATGAACTCGAAGTACTGTGCCTGGGTGCAGTAGCCCATAACGCGCTCAACGCCGGCACGGTTGTACCAGGAGCGGTCCATCAGGACGATTTCGCCGCCGGAGGGCAGGTGCTTGATGTAACGCTGGAAGTACCACTGGGTCTGCTCGATATCGGTCGGCTTCTCCAGTGCCACAACGCGAGCGCCACGGGGGTTCAGGTGCTCGGTGAAGCGCTTGATGGAGCCACCCTTACCTGCTGCGTCACGGCCTTCGAAGATGATGAGGATCTTCTGACCGGTGGACTTAGCCCAGAGCTGCAACTTCAGCAGCTCAATCTGCAGGGCGCGCTTTTCCTTCTCGTATGCCTTACGGCTGAGCTTGGTGTCGTAGGGGTAACCCTTCTTCCATGCCTGCGAGGTTTCGTCGTCCTTCTTGTCCTTGCCGAGGGCGCGGGTGAGGGAAGCCATTTCGTCCAGCTCTGCCGAGTAGTCTTCGACAACGGAGGTGCGGCGTGCCTGGGGCTTCAGGGCTTCCTTGATGGCTTGTTTCTTCTCAGAACCGGTGTGTGCGTGTGCGCCTCCAGCGGCGTGCTGGTGGGCTTCAGTCTGAGGAGCATCCACTGCCTTCTCTTCGGGCTGGGTGGAGGGATTCTGCTCTGCCATGAGTACTCTTTTCTTCCTGTCTGCTTTGACTCTTTAACTCTACCGGTGTGCTCTTCGATGAACAAACGTAACAGTTATATGCACCCTATAACCTTGTAACGCTCACGGTGAGTAGATACGCAAAACGCCCCGAATCTCCCGAAGGAGAAGCGGGGCGTAACGCTTCGTAAAAACCAGCGATTAACGCTTGGAGAACTGCGAAGCCTTGCGTGCCTTCTTAAGACCAGCCTTCTTACGCTCGATGACGCGTGCGTCACGGGTCAGGTAGCCAGCCTTCTTCAGTGCGGGGCGGTTGTTCTCGCGGTCAATCTCGTTCAGTGCACGAGCGATACCCAGGCGCAGAGCACCTGCCTGACCGGAGGGGCCACCACCGTTGATGCGTGCGATGACGTCGTATGCACCCTCGAGCTCCAGGAGCTTGAAGGGCTGGTTGACATCCTGCTGGTGCAGCTTGTTGGGGAAGTAGTCTTCCAGGCTACGACCGTTGATGGTCCAGTTGCCGGAACCGGGCACAACGCGAACGCGTGCCACTGCTTCCTTGCGGCGACCAACTGCTGCGCCTGCAACGGTCAGTGCCGGACGTGCTGCCTTAGCCGCTGCGGGGGCAGCGGACTCCGAGGTGTAGCTGGTCAGCTCTTCCTCGACTACGATCTGCTCTTCGTTCTGAGCCACGATTTCTCCTATTGTTTCTTCGTAGGCCCGAATTACTGGGCGACCTGGTTGAATTCGTAGGTCTTGGGCTGCTGTGCCGCGTGCGGGTGCTCGGGGCCAGCGTAGACCTTCAGCTTCTTGAGCTGCTGTGCAGCAAGCTTGTTCTTGGGCAGCATGCCCTTAACAGCCTTCTCAACCGCGCGGACGGGGTTGGTCTCAAGCAGCTCTGCGTAGTTCACGGACTTCAGACCGCCGGGGTAACCCGAGTGGCGGTATGCACGCTTCTGCTCGAGCTTTGCACCGGTCAGGGCGACCTTCTCAGCGTTCACGATGATAACGAAGTCACCGGTGTCAACGTGGGGAGCAAAAGTCGGCTTGTGCTTACCGCGCAGCAGGATAGCGGTCTGGCTTGCGAGGCGGCCGAGAACAACGTCGGTGGCGTCAATGACGTGCCACTGGCGCTCGACTTCGCCGGGCTTGGGAGTATAAGTGCGCAAAATATTGGCCTTTGTCTCGAAATGTACATACGGCGCTTAGTTGGGTATCGCGCCTTTTACTTACGTGCATGACGAACACCCGGGTGAGGACCGAGCTGCCGCCCGTTCTGCCCGTACTCTAGACCGCCTTAACGTCCTGCAACTAGACAGCGATTTAGAGCGCGCTCGGGTAGAACACGCACAACATATCAAGACTATACAGGACGTCGAGTGCTTAATCCACCGCCAAAGCCTTAAAAATAGGGCTTTTTTGCCTTAAACACATTTTAAATTCCATCCGTGTAATTCATCTGAGGTAGTTGCGCTCCCCCGCGATGGTTCACGGTGCATGAGCAACGTGACGGGGCTCAATATATACAGGGCGTTAAGCGCTCTGTGCTTCGTGGTCTTCACGCTTTGCTCGAGCACGTTCCGCTTGCTCTCCATACAACTCCGGAGCAGGGTAGTAAATCTCAGCCAGAGCGAGCGCATGCGGAGGCGCCAGAGTCAGCGAAGCCTCGCGTCCCGGGTTCTCGATCCGCTCACGCAACCAGGCGGCGTCACGTTTACCCGTGCCGTAGAGCACCAACGCGCCCACAAGTGAACGCACCATGTGATGGCAGAAAGCATCAGCCACCACACGCACCTCAATAAGGCCACTTTCAGTACGAGTGAAGCTAAGCTCTCGCAGCTCACGAATCGTGGTCGCGCCTTCACGCGGCTTGCAGAAGGAGAGGAAATCGCGCAGACCGAGTAGCTGCTGCGCCGACTGGTTAAGATCAGCACAATCCAGGTGCTCAGGTACCGCCCAGGTGTAGGTACGGTGCAGAGGATTAAGACCGTCCGCCGCGCCATCTGCAATGCGATATACGTAGCGGCGACCGGTAGCCGAGAAGCGCGCATCAAATTCAAAAGAAACTTCGCTCACGCGGTGAATCTGAATAGCGCCCTGCAGAATACCGCGGACATTCTTCGGCAAGTTCAACTGCTCTTCCGCATCGTAAAGACAACGCTGAAGAGCGCCGGTGAGGCGGCGCCCCAGGGCAGCCGTCGGGTCGTCCTCCCCCGTTCGGCCTTGCAGGCGAGTCCAATCCTCATCGTTCAGATCGCAATGCAGAGTCTGAGCCTCCGCATGCACACCGGCATCGGTTCGACCCGCGACCACCACGCGGTGAGGCGCCCGCAAAATCAGTTCAAGGGCATTCTCAATGACCCCCTGCACGGTAACCAGGTTCGGTTGGGCAGCCCACCCGCTAAAAAGAGAACCGTCGTAGGCACAATCAATTCGCACGCGGTGCGTAGCAGTGAAGGGCTGTTCTTCACGGTTCTCTAAAGCAGTAGCGTTATGCATTGGTGTGCCTTTCAGCGGTAAAGGACGGTTGAAGAATACGGATCGGCTCTTGTATAGCGAATGCGCAAAGAACCGTCTCCTCGTTAAGTATGCAGATACACCAATCCGCCGCCCACAGCAGTGGACGGCGGATTGACATATTTTAGGCTTAGCCTAAATCAGCTGGGATCCGTATTACTCGGAAACCTTCTGTGCTGCTGCGCCACCTGCGGGGGCGTAACCTGCAGCCTCTGCCGACTCAGCGGAGTCGAACCAGATTTCAGCCTTGGTGCTGGAGTACCAGCGGGAACCGGGCACGTGGTACTTCATGGAATCGGCGTTACCCTTAACCTCGAAGCCCTCGGGAGCCTCGCCGGACTCCAGGGGTGCGTGGGAACCTGCGGGCAGGCCCTCAGCCGCTTCAGTCTTGGGAGCCTCAGCTGCCTTCTCAGCAACCTTGGTTGCCTCAGCAACTGCACCCTTGGTTGCAACGGGCTCCATGACGAGCTCGATGACTGCCATGGGAGCGTTGTCACCCTTACGGTTACCGATCTTGATGATGCGGGTGTAACCACCGGGGCGCTCTGCCATTGCCGGAGCAATAACGGTGAAGAGCTCGTGCACGACGGACTTGTCGGTGATGGAACGCAGCACGCGACGGCGAGCAGCCAGGTCGCCCTTCTTACCGAAGGTGATGAAGCGCTCTGCCACCGGACGCAGGCGCTTTGCCTTGGTCAGGGTGGTGGTGATGCGCTTGTGCTGGAACAGCTGCGCCGACAGGTTGTTGAGCATGTGGCGCTCGTGGGTCGGGGAACCGCCGAGGCGGGGACCCTTAGTGGGAGTAGGCATAGTTAAATCTCCATAGTTGCGTTCCCTAACGCCCCAGCAGCGGAGCCTCTTAGGGAATCAAGTTTGACTGATCCCGGTGGAACCGGGTGAACTATTCGGTCGAAATTATTCGCCGGAACCGTCTTCGTCATCAAGCGGGCGTGCAGCAGGCTCGAAACCGGGAGGGGAGTCCTTCAGAGCCAGGCCGAGCTCAATGAGCTTTGCCTTGACCTCGTCAATGGACTTAGCACCGAAGTTACGGATGTCCATCAGGTCAGCTTCACTGCGGGTCACGAGCTCACCCACGGTGTGGATGCCCTCGCGCTTGAGGCAGTTGTAGGAGCGGACGGACATGTTCAGGTCCTCGATCGGCAGTGCCAGATCAGCGGCCATGGACTCGTCGGCGGGCGACGGGCCAACTTCGATACCCTCAGCTGCAATGTTCAGCTCACGTGCCAGGCCGAAGAGCTCGACCAGGGTGCTGCCTGCAGAAGCAACGGCGTCACGCGGTGCGATGGCTTCCTTGGTTTCGACGTCCAGGGTCAGGCTGTCGAAGTCGGTGCGCTGCTCAACACGGGTCGCGTTCACGCTGAAGGTAACCTTCAGAACCGGGGAGTAGATGGAGTCAACCGGGATACGGCCAATCTCGCCATCGCCGACCTTGTTCTGAGCTGCAGTCACGTAGCCGCGACCGCGCTCGATAACCAGCTCAGCGTTGAAGTTTGCCGAGGCGTTCAGGGTTGCTAGGTGCAGTTCCGGGTTGTGGATCTCCACGCCAGCGGGAACCTCGATGTCGCCTGCGGTCAGTTCACCTTCGCCCTGCTTGCGCAGGTAGGCCACGACGGGCTCGTCGTTCTCAGAAGAGATGGAGAGCTTCTTGATGTTCAAGATGATCTCAGTGACGTCCTCGGTCACGCCGGGAACGGTGCTGAACTCGTGCAGTACACCATCAATGCGGACGCTGGTAACAGCGGCGCCGGGGATGGAGGACAGCAGAGTACGGCGGAGGGAGTTACCCATGGTGTAGCCGAAACCGGGCTCCAGAGGCTCGATGGTGAAGCGCGAGCGGTTGGGCGCTACGACCTCTTCAGTCAGAGTGGGGCGCTGTGCAATAAGCACTTTGTTTCCTTTCGGTGAGCTCCGCTATATGAGCCCACAGGTTGGGGAAAACATATCTTAGGAAGCAGACGGGTGTCTGTACTCTCCGGGTACAGCTCCGTGGAGCGTACCCGTCGAGGGATTAGGTCAGGGACCTAATTAGACGCGGCGGCGCTTCGGGGGACGGCAACCGTTGTGTGCAACGGGGGTAACGTCCTGAATCGAACCGACCTCGAGGCCTGCAGCCTGCAGGGAGCGGATTGCGGTTTCGCGACCGGAACCGGGGCCCTTGACGAACACGTCAACCTTGCGGACGCCGTGCTCCTTGGCGCGGTTTGCAGCAGCCTCAGCAGCCAGCTGTGCGGCGTAGGGGGTGGACTTACGGGAGCCCTTGAAGCCCATGTCGCCAGCGGAGGACCAGGAGATCACTGCACCGGTGGGATCGGTGATGGAGACGATGGTGTTGTTGAAGGTCGACTTGATGTGAGCCTGACCAGCAACGATGTTCTTGCTAACCTTGCGGCGGTTGGTCTTACGAGCTGCCGCAGCGCGAGTCTTGGGAGGCATTTTTGATTCTCCTACAAAGGTTTTCTAATACGTTGGTCGGATAGAGATATCCAACAGAGCAACGTTGCTTACTTCTTCTTACCTGCGACGGTACGCTTCGGACCCTTGCGGGTACGTGCGTTAGTCTTGGTGCGCTGACCGTGAACCGGCAGGCCGCGGCGGTGGCGCAGGCCCTGGTAGGAACCGATTTCAACCTTACGGCGGATGTCAGCTGCAACCTCGCGGCGAAGATCACCTTCAACCTTGTAGTTGCCTTCGATGAAGTCACGAAGTGCCACGAGCTCCTGGTCGGTCAGGTCCTTGACGCGGGTGTCAGGTTGACGCCGGTAGCAGCGAGGGTTTCGTGTGCACGGGTCTTGCCCACGCCGTAGATGTAAGTGAGAGCAACTTCCACGCGCTTTTCGCGGGGAATATCAACTCCAGCGAGACGTGCCATACTGGCTTCTCCTTGTTGTTTTCCAGAGGTCTATAGCATCACTGCCCGGGTTGTTCTGACCCGGTCCCCGGCCTCTGAGTCCGGAGGTATCCGAAGTCGCCTCGTGGGCGTTGCTTCGGAGCGGTGCCTATGACAATTCCGCCCCCTGTTGGGGCGGTTATGAAGTCAGCTGCTAGGGATTAGCCCTGGCGCTGCTTGTGGCGCGGGTTTTCGCAGATCACCATGACCACACCGTGACGGCGGATCACCTTGCACTTATCGCAGATCGGCTTAACGCTCGGCTTGACCTTCATCGCATTCCTTTTGATTGCAACTTGATTACTGGCGAGATAAGAGGTTCCCTCACTTACGTTGGGGAACTGCGTTATCCCTTTGAACACGATTTAAACGCCGCCAGGGGCGACGTTTATCTCGGGTTTACTTGTAACGGTAGACGATACGACCTCGGGAAAGGTCGTAGGGGCTCAGTTCCACTACTACTCGGTCCTCAGGCAGGATGCGAATGTAGTGCTGACGCATCTTGCCCGAGATGTGTGCGAGAACCTTGTGGCCGTTATCCAGCTCAACACGGAACATCGCGTTGGGCAGAGCTTCAACCACAGAGCCTTCAATCTCGATGACGCCGTCTTTCTTAGCCATATCCTCCGCTAACGTCGGTGCCCGTCGCAGGTGCGGCGGGCAATTGTATCTTCTGTTTGTGAGCTCACCTCGGTGAGGCGATAGGGCGTTTTAAGGCGCACTTAACACTGGCACAAACAACCAACTGTTAACTCTACGGCAAAGGCCGTGGAAAAACAACCGTGATTTTTATGACATCAGGCACTTAATGTTTAAAAGGAAGAAGCCCCTCCCCCACGTTCCTGAAAGTCTTATTGACTTCCCTCCGCAGGAAAGGGGCACCGTCACCGGTCACAGCTCAACTGCTTAGTCTTCCTTAGCGGCAAGCTGACCGCATGCTCCATCAATATCGGAACCGCGAGTATCACGAATAGTCGTCGGAATACCGTGGGCACGCAGACGCTCCACAAAGTTCTGCTCAACGCCCTTACGGGATGCCGTCCACTTCGAACCCGGGGTCGGGTTCAGCGGAATCGGGTTCACGTGCACCCAACCACGGCCGCGCTGCGCCAGCTTCTTACCGAGCAGATCCGCACGCCAGCCCTGATCGTTAATATCGCGAATCAGCGCGTACTCAATGGAGACGCGGCGGCCGGTCGTACGGTAGTAGTCGTACGCAGCGTCCAGAGTCTCGTCGACCTTCCAACGCTGGTTAATCGGGATTAGCTCATCACGCAGCTCATCATCCGGAGCGTGCAGAGACAGCGCCAAAGTAATGGGCAGCTTCTCCAGCTCAAACTTACGAATGCCGGGCACCAGACCCACGGTCGACATGGTCAGACCACGAGCAGAAATACCGAGGCCCTCGGGGCGAAGGGATCAATCAGGCGGTGCACAGCACCCATGGTTGCCTTGTAGTTAGCGAGCGCCTCGCCCATACCCATGAAGACAATGTTGGAAACACGCAGCGGACGAGTATCCTCAGAGCCGCCTTCTGCTTCTTCCAGGCCCTTCATCTGCTTCAGGTAGCGGGCACCGGCAACGACCTGCTCCACAATTTCTGCAGTGGACAGGTTGCGGGTCAAACCCTGCTGACCGGTTGCGCAGAAGGGGCAGTTCATACCGCAGCCAGCCTGCGAAGAGATGCACATGGTCACGCGGTTGTCATAGCGCATGATGACGGACTCGATGAGCGCACCGTCAAAGAGGCGATGCACAACCTTCAGGGTATCGCCACCGTCAGCCTCGAGGGTACGGACCGGGGTCAGAAGCTGGGGCATCGCCTGTGCGACCATCTGCTCGCGGTCCTTAGCCGGCAGGTCAGTCATTTCGGCGGGGTCAGTGACCAGACGCTCAAAATAGTGCTTGGACAGCTGGGACGCACGGAACGACTGGTAGCCCAGTTCCTTCAGAAATTCGCGGCGACCAGCCATGTCGAAGTCAGCGATGTGCTTGGGCGGCTTCGCACGGCGCGGTGCTTTCAAGGCAATCTGGCCGGGTGCGGGGCGAACGTTCGAGATTTCAACCGGCACCTTGGTCGTAGCGGGTGCGGTTGCCTCGCTGCTGTTGAGAGTTTCGCTCATGGAGCTTCTTCCTTGTGATGTGGATGCTTTCGGATGCGCTATCACGCACCGGACCGGATTCGCCGGTTTCTTCGGGTGGAGGTGGGGCAGCTAAAGGTGGGTTCCCCTCCCCAGCGGTGAGAGTTAGGCGGGGATCGGAACCGGGATTACGCCGAAGCGAGCAAGTTCGCTGGCGCCGCCGTCTTCTGCGGTCAGAACCCAGATGCCGTCGCTGTGCACAGCAACGGAGTGCTCCCACTGGCACGCATCGGAGCCGTCAACGGTCACAACGGTCCAGTCATCGGAGAGCACCTTGGTCTCGATGGAACCGGTGACGAGCATCGGTTCGATAGCGAAAGCCATGCCGGGCTTGATCTTCGGGCCCATGTCACGTACTGCGTAGTTCAGTACGTCCGGCGCCATGTGCATCTGAGAACCGATACCGTGACCCACGTAGTCTTCAATGATGCCGTACTTGTCGCCGTATTCTTCGGTCACGTACGCTTCGATGGCAAGACCAATTTCGCCGACCTTCTTTGCACTAGCCAGAGCAGCAATACCGTGCCACATCGCCTCGCGGGTGACGGCGGAGAGCTCCGCGCGGGCTTCGCTCACGTTATCACCGACCAGCACGGTACGTGCCGAGTCACCGTGCCACTGGCGGTTGGTGGCGGGGTCGATGACGTATGCGCCACCGTCGATGGAGAGAATATCGCCGTCCTTGAGCACGTAGTCGCCGGGGATGCCGTGAACAACCTCGTGGTTGACGGAGGTGCATACGGTCGCCGGGTAGTCGTAGTAGCCGTAGAAGTTGGAGGTGCCACCCAGCTCCAGCATGGTGCGTTCAAAGGCGGCGTTCACCTCTGCGGTGGTTACGCCGGGGCGGGCTGCCGCCACTGCCGCATCGAGTGCACGGCTGGTAATGACGCCTGCACGAGCCATCTGCTGAAGCTGTGCATTGGTTTTGATTTCGACTCGTGCCATTCTGACTCCTTAGGTATGTGGGGCGGTACGCCCAAGCTTAGAACTCTACAGACAGCACTGTACCCCCGCAAGTCTTTGTGATGCATCATGCATCCCTCAAATTGCGGGGGTACAGCAGAAGATTACTTCAGAGCGTCGAGGATGCGCTCGGTGACTTCAGCAATCTCGCCGAGGCCGTTAACTTCCTTGACGATGCCGCGTTCGCGGTAGATTGCGATCAGCGGTGCGGTCTCTTCTTCGTAGACCTTCAGGCGGTGACGGATGACCTCTTCGTTGTCATCGGTGCGACCCTGCTCTGCTGCGCGGTTGAGCAGACGCTCGACGAGTTCGTCGTTGTCTGCAACCAGCAGGAGAACGCGGTCGATCTTCTCGCCCTTGGCTTCGAGGATGGAGTCCAGCTCGTGCACCTGGGAGGTATTGCGGGGGTAGCCGTCGAGCAGGAAGCCGTTGACGACGTCGCTTTCCTCCAGGCGTGCGCGCACCATGTTGTTGGTGACGGAGTCGGGAACCAGGTTGCCGGAGTCGATGTACGACTTCGCTTCCTTTGCCCAGCTCGGTCTCTTCCTTGATGTTCTTGCGGAAGATATCACCGGTGGAAATCGCGGGAATCTTCAGCGCTTCAGCGATCTTGACGGCCTGGGTGCCCTTACCTGCACCGGGAGGGCCGACGATGAGCAGACGGTTCATCGGAGCAGTCCTTCGTAGTTTCGTTGTTGGAGCTGAGCGTTGATCTGCTTGAGAGTATCAAGACCAACACCCACCACGATCAGCAGCGAGGCGCCACCGAACGGGAAATTCTGGTTTGCGTTGAATAGGATAAGCGCTACGAGGGGAATCATGGAAATTACACCCAGGTAAAGTGCGCCAGGCAACGTAATTCGGTTGAGTACGTAGCTGAGGTAACGCTCGGTGGGCTTACCGGCACGGATACCGGGGATAAAGCCACCGTACTTCTTCATATTGTCCGCTACTTCTACCGGGTCGAAGGTGACCGCCACGTAGAAGTACGCGAAGCCAATAATCATGAAGAAGTAGAGAGCAATGTACAGCGGGTGATCGCCGCGCACCAGGTATGCGTTGATCCAGTTAACCCAGTCCGGCGGAGTGGAGCCGTCGGTGGGGGTGTTGAACTGGGCGATCAGACCGGGCAGGGTCAGCAGGGAGGAAGCGAAGATCAGCGGGAATCACGCCGGCCATGTTGACCTTGAGCGGAATGTAGGTGTTGGTGCCGCCAATGGTGCGTCGACCAATCATGCGCTTTGCGTACTGCACGGGGATACGGCGAACAGACTGCTCCACGTAGACCACAGCGAGCATGACCAGCAGGCCGATGCCGCAGACAGCTGCGAAGATACCCCAACCGTGGGTGCGCTGGATGGAGCCCAGAGCGCTCGGGAAGGAGGAAGCGATGGAGGTGAAGATCAGCAGGGACATGCCGTTGCCGACGCCACGCTCGGTAATCTGCTCACCCATCCACATGATGACGGTGGTACCCGCACACAGGGTGACGATAATCAGCAGGATGTGCAGTACGTCGTCCTGGGGGAATGATGCCAGGGGCAGTTACCCAGCAGAACGCCGGAGCGCGCCATCGAGACGATGGTGGTTGCGTTCAGCAGAGCAAGAGCGATGGTCAGGTAGCGGGTGTACTGGGTGAGCTTTGCCTGACCCTGCGCGCCTTCATCGTGCAGCTCCTGGAATCGCGGGATGACCACGCGCAGCAGCTGGATGATAATGGACGCGGTAATGTACGGCATCACGCCGAGGGCAAAGATCGAAAGCTGCAGCAGTGCGCCACCACTGAAAGAGGTTGACGATATCGTAGACGCCACCGCTCGTAACATTGGCGTTCAGACACTGCTGTACATTTCCGTAGGAAACGCCTGGCGCGGGGATGAAAGTGCCCACGCGGTACAGCACAATCATTGCCAGGGTAAACAGCAGCTTACGCCGCAAATCGGCGGTCTTAAACGACTCGCCCGAATGCGCTCAGCACATGTCCTCCTGTAAGTCTATGGGGCGCCCGTCTCTCTGAAGGAGTTTTAGGGCGCAGTAAACACATCTTCCAGTCTATCGTGTTTGGAGCAGGGTAACGATAACTCCCTAGCAGATTATGTAGCTTTTATATTCTCTTAGCGTGATTTTTGAACACTAAATGTGGCGTGCACCAAGCGTTCAAATATGCGAAATACAGGAATATACACCTGTTGTGAGTCTTTTCGAGCGGCAGAAAGCCCCCGCCGTACAGTGTACGGACGGGGGCTTTCTAGTCTTGAAGACTACTTAACGGTTACAGAACCGCCAGCGGCCTCGATCTTCTCGATAGCGGAAGCCGATGCCTTGTCGACAACAACGTTCACCTTGACGGAGATTTCGCCGTTGCCCAGAACCTTCACGAGCTCGTTCTTGCGAACGGCACCCTTAGCAACCAGTGCCTCGACGGTGACGTCGCCACCGTTGGGGAACAGTTCCTGGATGCGGTCCAGGTTAACAACCTGGTACTCGGTGCGGAAGGGGTTCTTGAAGCCGCGCAGCTTCGGCAGGCGCATGTGCAGCGGCAGCTGGCCGCCTTCGAAGCCTGCACGAACCTGGTAACGTGCCTTGGTACCCTTGGTACCGCGACCTGCGGTCTTACCCTTGGAGCCTTCACCGCGGCCAACGCGGGTCTTTGCCTTGTGGGCACCCGGTGCCGGGCGCAGATCGTGAATCTTGATAGCTTCTGCCATCTTTACTTGACCTCCTCAACCTTCACCAGGTGAGCAACGGTGTTAACCATGCCAACGGTGACGGGGTCAGCAGTGCGGACTACCTTGTTGCCAGGGGCGCTTGAGGCCCAGGGAACGCAGGGTGTCGCGCATGTTCTGCTTCTGACCAACATAGGACTTGACCTGGGTGATTTCCAGCTTTGCGTCGCTGGGCTGAATACGCTTGGCCATTACTACGCACCTGCCTTTTCAGACTTGGTGTTGCGCAGGTAGCTGGGGATAACCTCATCGGTGGGCAGGCCACGGCGGGCTGCCACTGCCAGGGGCTCCTCAAGCTCCTTGAGTGCTGCAACAGTTGCGTGAACGATGTTGATCTGGTTCGAGGAACCGAGCGACTTGGACAGCACATCGTGAATGCCTGCGCACTCGAGTACTGCACGCACGGGGCCACCTGCGATAACACCGGTACCAGCGGTTGCCGGGCGGAGCATCACAACGCCTGCAGCTGCCTCACCCTGCACGCGGTGCGGGATGGTGCGGCCTTCGATGCGGGGAACGCGGAAGAAGTTCTTCTTTGCTTCCTCGACACCCTTGGAGATTGCTGCGGGAACTTCCTTAGCCTTACCGTAGCCAACGCCGACCAGGCCGTTACCGTCACCAACGACGACCAGTGCGGTGAAGCTGAAGCGACGACCACCCTTGACGACCTTGGAAACGCGGTTGATGGTCACAACGCGCTCGATGTACTTGTCCTTCTCCTCCTCGCGAGCGCGGTTGTTACGGCGCTCACCACGGCCACGACGCTCGCCGCGGTTGTTGCGGCGCTCCTCGCGCTGGTTGGAGGTCTCAGCGGTTTCAGCTACTACTGCTTCGCTCACCTGAGTTTCCTTTACGTTCTGCTCGCTCATTAGAGTGCAAGACCTCCCTCGCGTGCGCCGTCAGCAACGGCTGCAACACGGCCGTGGTACTTGTTACCACCGCGGTCGAACACGACTGCCTCAACACCAGCTGCCTTGGCGCGCTCTGCAACGAGCTCACCAACGCGCTTTGCCTTAGCGGTCTTGTCCAGGTCAGCTGCACGCAGCTCTGCTTCCATGGTGGAAGCGGATGCCAGGGTTACGCCCTTGACATCGTCGATAACCTGAACGAACATGTGACGGGTCGAACGGGTGACGCACAGGCGCGGACGCGCAGCGGTACCCGAAACGTACTTGCGGATGCGAGCGTGACGACGTGCACGCTGCGCTGCCTTCGACTTGATAGCCATGTTTACTTACCAGCCTTTCCGACCTTGCGGCGGATGTGCTCACCTGCGTAGCGAACACCCTTACCCTTGTAGGGATCGGGCTTACGCAGACCACGAATGTTTGCTGCAACCTGACCAACGAGCTGCTTGTCGATACCCGACACGGTCAGCTTGTTAGCACCCTCCACTGCGAAGGTAATACCCTCGGGAGCGGTGATGTTGATCGGGTGGGAGTAGCCCAGAGCGAACTCCAGGTCGTTACCCTTCGGGGTCACACGGTAACCGGTACCAACGATTTCCAGCTTCTTCTCGTAGCCGGAGGTAACGCCGATAATCAGGTTCTGAATCAGGGTACGAGTCAGACCGTGCAGCGAGCGAGACAGGCGCTCGTCGTTCGGACGAGATACAACGATCTCGTTTTCGTTCAGAGCCACGGTGATGGGGGAAGCTACCTTGTGGGAGAGCTCGCCCTTCGGGCCCTAACGGTGACCAGGTTGCCATCGACCTTAACCTCAACGCCGGCGGGAACCGAGATGGGGAGACGTCCAATACGTGACATTATTCTCTTCCTTTCTCTTCTAACCGACTACCAGATGTAAGCGATGACTTCGCCGCCCACGCCCTTCTTCGCAGCCTGCTTGTCAGTGAGCAGACCCGAAGAGGTGGACAGGATTGCGATGCCGAGGCCACCCAGAACCTGGGGCAGGTTGGTGGACTTTGCGTAGGTACGCAGGCCCGGCTTGGAAATACGACGCACGCCAGCGATGGAACGCTCGCGGGACGGACCGTACTTGAGGACGAGGGTCAGGGTCTTGCCGACCTTTGCATCCTCAACCTTCACGTCGGCGATGTAGCCCTCAGCCTTCAGGATCTCAGCAATGCGAGACTTCAGCTTGGAGTAGGGCATGGATACGGTGTCGTGGTATGCGGAGTTTGCGTTACGCAAACGGGTCAGCATATCTGCGACCGGATCAGTCATAGTCATTGTGGGCTTTTGCCCTTCCTCGTTGTGGTTTCCCTACCCCGCGGTAACGGGGTCTGGACCTACAACGTAGTCGTTAGTTGGTCTTGAACGGGAAGCCCAGTGCCTTCAGGATTGCACGGCCTTCTTCGTCGGTCTTCGCGGAGGTCACCACGGTGATGTCCATACCACGCACGCGGTCGATCGAGTCCTGATCGATTTCGTGGAACATGGACTGCTCGGTCAGACCGAAGGTGTAGTTACCGTTACCGTCGAACTGGCGGTCCGAGAGGCCGCGGAAGTCGCGGATTCGGGGCAGTGCCAGGGTGACGAGGCGGTCCAGGAATTCCCACATGCGGTCGCCACGCAGGTGACGTGTGCGCCGATGGGCATACCTTCGCGCAGCTTGAACTGTGCGATGGACTTCTTAGCGCGGGTAACAATCGGCTTCTGACCGGTGATTGCGGTGAGATCGCGGATTGCGCCGTCCATGAGCTTTGCGTCGCGAGCTGCCTCGCCAACACCCATGTTTACGACGACCTTAACGATCTTCGGGGTCTGCATGACGTTCTCGTACTTGAACTCTTCCTGCAGAGCGGGAACGACGACCTCAGCGTACTTGGTCTTGAAGCGGGGGGTGATCTTGGTTTCGGTCATTAGATGTCCTTACCCGAACGCTTAGCAACGCGCACGCGAACGGTGCGCTCCTTGCCGTCACGCTCTACAGTCTCGAGGCGGAAACCAACACGGGTCGGCTTCTTGGTCTCGGGGTCAACAATCGCAACGTTAGAAACGTGGATCGGTGCCTCAACCTTCTGAATGCCGCCTGCTGCGCCGGTCAGGGGGTTAGCCTTGGTGTGCTTGGTGACGACCTTGACGCCCTCAACAATCACGCGGTTTTCCTTGGGGAGAACCTTCAGAACCTTGCCCTGCTTGCCCTTATCTGCACCGGAAATAACCTGAACCAGGTCGCCGGACTTGATCTTAGCCATGAATTAGAGCACCTCCGGAGCCAGCGAAACGATCTTCATGAACTTCTTGTCGCGAAGCTCACGACCCACGGGGCCGAAGATACGGGTACCACGGGGATCACCATCAGTGTTCTTCAGGATCACTGCGGAGTTCTCGTCGAACTTGATGTAGGAGCCGTCGGGACGACGGGTTTCCTTCTTGGTGCGGACGACGACTGCCTTAACAACGTCACCCTTCTTTACGGTACCGCCGGGGATTGCATCCTTGACGGTTGCGACAATGATGTCGCCAATGCCTGCGTAGCGACGCGAGGAACCACCGAGAACACGGATGGTCAGGATTTCCTTCGCACCAGTGTTGTCGGCGACCTTCAGTCGCGACTCCTGCTGAATCATATTTCTCCTGTCGTCTCGCCGGTTCCGACTCGCTTTAGGCGCGAGCCAGCCTTGCGGAACATTTTTACGGGATTGGTTGACGCCCCGGGCCCCATCTCTATGGAAGGGGTTAGCGGAAACGCCTGGGGCAAACCCATGCCAGAAGCATTTGGACCCGCGTGAAGCGGGCGTATCCCACCCGTAAAGTAGCGGCATTATGCACTGGCACGAGAAGCCCGTGGTTGTGCAGCTATTTGGATACAGCCACACAGTCTTAACACTGTACAGGAAGCAGGTATCTAGCGCAAGGGCTTGTTAACTATGATTTCGGTCTCCCTCACCCTATCTCTGGGAGCAGCTGGGTTTAGGGAGCAAAAACCGCATACCGCACATCAACACCGAGTGAGAAGGTGGCTTATTTGACACTTAAAGCAGGAGGCCCCTTCGTGTAGTTCCTGACGCATAAGAAACTGAAGGGGCCTCGAGAAATCTACCAAACAATGTGTCAAACAAGGATGGTAGATATTTATATTTTACTACGCTTTAATAATCCTCCACGACAGACTTGCCGCGGCCTAGCGATAGGATCACCCCAGGCTTACTCCCCCACCCCGCTAGTGCGCGCACAGAGTTAGAGAGCGGCAGTGACTATTTTGGGTATGCCAACTGCTCTTCACTCTGTAGCTACGACATATATACTTTCGCGATACCGTCACGAATGATAGGACGAGGTGCTTCTCCTGGCCGGCTTTCTTCAGCAGCCTCACGGTATTCGCCAGAGCGTGCATCCAGCACGTAGGAAACCTCAACTGCGGGGTAGTCCCCCGCCTTGTCGATAGCTATGACGCTCCCGTCCTTCAGCAGGACCTGGTGATTAATACGGGTCGGGGCTACCTGCAAGGTCTCAATGATGGTTCGATTGAGCGGGTCAATGACGGTAATGGTTCCGCCACCGGCAACTGCCGACTCTCCCTTACCACCAAAATCAGCAACGTAGAGCAGCTGGCGTTCTGCATCGAGCAAGATATCGGTGGGCATTTTGCCGAATGGAAGATAAGCGAGGTGTTCACCCTCAAAACTCAGAACATATAGACCGCCGTTTTTACCCTCGCGCCCCTGTGCAGAGACATACAGTTCGCCGCGCGTTGAATCAATCTCCACACCGTGAATACCGATTGGAGCATTGGCGTCTTCCCCGCCAGTTACGGGTAGCCTACGTACGAGCCTCCAGGTGTTCATGTCCACAACCCAGATTTCATCTCGCATAATATTCGGGATGCACAGGCGGCTACGAGCTTCATCAGCTACGGGTCCTAGTAGCATAGCGGGACCGTCCCCTTGAAGAGAGCTAACCGCGCGTTCTCCTTCTGCGTTAGGTGCAGCGATTACCTGGTAACCACCCATTCCGGTCACGAGTACGGAACCGCTGGGTGCAACGTATAGCTCACGCGGCATTAGCATCTCCACTCCTAGAGCGAGAGAATCCCATACGAGCGCTAGGTCTTTTTGGGAGTATGCGGATACCGAGTTTGTGCGGGTTCCTCCGGTCCAGAGAAGCTCCCGCTCGTTGTCTGCTGCTAGACCGTAGGCAGCCTGGATTTGGAAGAGGTTCTCTAACCCGGGGTTATTTTCCGGGATAGCAGGCAGAACAGCCGTCTTCTCAATCTGCAGGGTATCTGCGTTTATGCGTGCGATTGTTGCGCAGAGAGTACCGTGGGTCTTCGTGTGATTAAAGCTTCCGCTTACGAAAAGAACGTTCTCTTCGGGGTTGTATGCCACTTGATACTGCCCAGCGAGCCCCGCAGAACGATTCACAGAAAAATGGTTGGCGCCCAGGGTGCTCTTCTGTTCTTCTCCTGAGGCTGAGGGAACCATAGATATCTCCAGAGTTGTGTAGGTTGGAGGCTAGCTCACCTCATATTTTGCGGGCTTAGCATCCGGAGCTTTCTGTTATATATCTTACGCTTCACCCTCCACTTTGAGGCTTTTCTGGCGTAGTCCATGCGCTGCGCCGTTCGTAGCCAAGATACCCCATATCGGCAATACTCATTGCTCTCCCCCGGGATCTGAGTGAGGTGGATTTACTCAACGAAAACTTTGCAGTCTGCATATAATCAGCACAAAAGACATCTATCTAGAGATATTGACAGATTATAGAGTTTATAAGCTTATCCTGAGGCGTCTAGAGCCATGGATTTCGTAATATTTCGTCACTTCTGAGCCCCTCAAAGCAGCGTTCCGAAAAAATCTGCTTAAAAATTTAGAAATTAAGGGTTGTTTTTTCAAAAATCAAGTTTTTTGGTAATAAACACGCTTCAAGGTGCGAAAATCAGCGAGATGTACCATAATAGAAGAGACGCATGCGTCAAATAAGAGGTTCGGTCCTTATCGGACAGATTTCTTGGGTCCCTTTTTCCTCGCTAATCCGTTTGTCTAGGGACCGAACCTCGCTTTGACACTAAACCCGCACTTCGGTGCGGGTTTTCTTTATATCTGAGGCGCTAGAACCCTACATTTCATTCTTTGGGGCTGTTAACTCGTCAAATATGGGCGAGCGAGTGCAGAGGGGGGCGCTTCACCTTTTCTCTCATTCATTCCCTTCCCCATCCCAGCTACTACTTCTAACCCTGGTCTAGACCTTCCGCCTATATAACAGGCATATATGCAAACTGAAAGGGGCGGTACCCATCGCTTCGATGGGTACCGCCCCTTTCAGTTCGTATCGGCAGTTTCAGAGAGTCAATCGGGTTCTTGAATATCTAGTAGATCCCGCTCTGCCTCTTTAGCTACTACCGAGCGGTAGTATCGTGGGCTGCCGTGGGGTACGGACTATGCCTTGCGGCGACGTGCTACCAGCACAGTTGCGCCAACAACCAGTGCAAGAACACCAATTCCGGCTGCAATGACGACGCCCGAAGCACCGGTGTTAGCCAGTGAAGACTTCGAGGAGTTCGAAGAGGTCGAGCCATTGCTGGAAGAGGTGACGTTCTGCGACGAAGATCCGGAGGTCTTCGGGGCGGTGTTGTCCTTCTTCTGGGTCTCGGAATTCATAGAGTCCACGGGAGCCTTGGACTGATCCTTAGCAGGCTGGTCCTTTGCCTGTTCCTTAGAATCTGCAGGTGCAGACGGAGCAGCAGAGGGGTTAGTTACAGGTGCGTTAGCCGACTCGGATGCCTTCGGTTCAGAGACCTTCGGCGCAGGTACATGGTTCTCAGTGCTGAAGGTGTACTCTACGGCGACGCCACCACGCGCGTTATCGTTCTCTGCCAGAGAACCGGAGAGCAGGTAGATAGCAACGCTATCGCCGGTCTTCAGTTCTTCAGTCAGGTTAGAGTTTGCGACGGTGGGGCGGTCGATAGTTGCGGTGAAGTTACCGTTTTCGTCCGCCTTGATGTAAGCCCAGACGCCTGCACTGTTGCCTTCAACGCCTTCGAGCTTAGGCTCTTCCTTCGCAGAAATAGCGCCCTTGTTCAGCTTGACGGCGATAATGGAGCCCTTGCCATCCCGAGTCTTGAAGCCTTCACCACGGAAGGTCAGCTTCTGGCCGTCCCAGGTCTTGGGGAAGTAAACCTTAGCGCCGTCCTTGTACTCGTGCACAACCTCATTGGAATTCTGCGCTTTCGGAGGGTGCCGGGGTGCTCGGCTCGGGCTTAGCAGACTCGCTCGGAGCCGGGGTCGGCTCAGGCTTAGCAGACTCGCTCGGAGCCGGGGTGGTCGGCTCAGGCTTAGCAGACTCACTCGGAGCCGGGGTGGGCTCGTTGCTATCAGGCAGGCTCAGCTTAGTGCCGGCGGGGTAAGTGGTAATCACGCCAGAGGGAGCAGCAGCGACCTGGGTAGTTTCTGCCGGCGCGCAGGTCGTAGCGGTGTCTGCCTTCTTCTCTGCAACAGTTGCGGAGAGCGCTTCACCACCACGTGCGGTATCGCCTTCAACCATGGAGCCGGAGAGCAGGAAGACAGATACCTTATCGCCGCTCTTCAGGTTTTCCTTCAGGTTGGAGTTTTCAGTGGTCGGGTACGGCAGCTCAGCGGTGAAGTTACCATTCTCATCTGCCTGGATGTACGCCCAGACGCCGGCGCTGTTGCCCTCAGCACCGTTGAGCTTCGGCTCTTCCTTCGCGGAGATGCGGCCCTTGTTCAGCTTGACTGCGAGTACGGAGCCCTTTGAACCGTCCTGAGTCTTGAAACCTTCGCCACGCAGCTTCAGGGTTTCACCGGTGGTCCAGTCCTTCACGGCGTAGAGCTTAGCGCCGTCGGCGTAGGTCTTCACCAGTTCTTCAGAAGAAGCCTGTGCAGCAGGCTTCGCGGTGGTTTCAACGGTGGTGTTGATCTTCACCATGACGCCGGGAGTAATCGGGGAGTCTGCGTTGTCCTTGCCCTTGGGCTCGGTGCTAGAGGTGCGGTATTCGCCGGTGGTCTTATCGATGGTGTAGTCGGTTTCGATAGCGGAAGCGCCTTCAATGCTGCGTGCTACAGCGTATGCACTGCCGTCTGCAGCGACCAGAACATCATTTGCGCCGCTGGTCGCACCGGTAGACACCTGAGAAACAACGGTGCCGGTTCGTGCATCAACAACACCGACGTTGCCGGTACCGTAATCGGTCACGTACAGCAGGTCACGGGCTTCGTCGGAGGCGAGGGCGAGGGCCTGGTTGCCGAAAGGAATGGTCTTCTTGTAGGCACCAGTTTCCAGGTCGTAGACGGTGATACCGGAGTTAGTGCCCTTACGGTCACCCTGGGTGCTGACGTAGATTTCCTTCAGGGACTTGTCGATAGTGACGTCCGAGGGGTTCAGAGCAGCTTCAGCATTTTCCTTGTGCAGCTGAATGGTCTTCTCGACCTCGTAGCTCTTGGTGTCAATCACCTTCACGGTGCCGGCACTCAAGGGAGGGTGCGTAGAGCTTGCCATCAGCGGAGTCTACGTGCATGTTCATTGCGATGTCAGATTCGCCCTTGGCGTCGGTGAATTCAATCTTCTTGACCAGGGCGTGCCGAGTGGTGTCGAAGACACTAATGCCGCCGGAGCCAGATACAAAGACCTTGCCGCTGGAGGGGTCGATGCGTACCTCACGAGGGTGGTTGACGTCGCCTTCTGCACTGCTCCAGATAATCTTGTTGGTCGCGGGATCGAAGACAGATACCTTGTTGACGCGGGTCTGGGTCACCCATACGTATCCGGTTGCTTCGTCGTAAGCGATACCGTAGGGAGATTCAATCTGCTTACCGGTCGGTGCGGTAGCGCCACGTGCAGTAAAGTCCGTGGTCGGGAACTGGTAGACAGTAGCAAGGCTCGGGGTGGATGCAACGTTCCAGGTGCCGACGCCACCGGTCAGAATCGGCGGGCGTCCGGAGGAGAAGGAAGTATAGAGGGAGGAGGTTGCTGCCGAGTATGCCAGCTGGTACTGGCCGGGCAAGCCCTGGTACTGCGTAGCGCTCACTGCAATGTGGCGGCATTCCTCAGCGGAGTTCTGGGAGTTCCCGCCGGGAACGGATGCGGAGACGTTTGCCGCAAAGGTAGCGGGAACGGTAGCGAAAGAGCCTGCGACAACGGAAAGTGCGCCAGCAATGGCGAGCAGCTTACGTGAGGGCTTGGGTGAAGAAGTCATGATAATCCTCAATGATGTGTAGTGGTACTTCTCCAAAGGTCGTGCAACCTCCGGAAGGTGCAAAGCCACCCGACTGATTATTAGGCAAAGGTTATGCTAAGCAACTATAAAGTTGATAATAAGTCCCTAATCAGGTTGTTTTCAAGTGTTGCTCATCGGATTCCGCAGACCCCAGGCGCCTTACTCACGTATTACTTTTCATTTTTTCGCCCTAATTCCGCCTCCACATGCGTTTTCTTCTCTAGCAGCGTCTACTCATGGATTGCGCCATCAACGCGAGAGAAAAATATTGCTTTCTCGTATGACATATCAAGACATTTATGACAAATGTTGTCTTAGCGCCTGTTATTAGCCCGTGCCATAGGGCGCCCGCCCCGGTTTTTCCCGTACAAAGGTTAAAAGCAAAGAGCCCCTCTCCTACCGAAGTAGGAGAGGGGCTCTTTTACTGCTCTAGCAGAGAGTCATGAAGAGAGCTTACTTAGCCTTCTCGATGATCTCCACGATACGCCAGCGCTTGGAAGCGGACAGCGGACGGGTCTCTGCAATCAGAACGAGGTCACCGATGCCAGCAGCGTTCTGCTCATCGTGTGCCTTGATCTTGGAGCTACGGCGAACGACCTTGCCGTACAGTGCGTGCTTCACGTGGTCCTCGACCTCGACGACAACGGTCTTGTCCATCTTGTCGGAGACAACGTAGCCGCGGCGGGTCTTGCGGTAGCCGCGCTCTTCGTTCTTTACTTCACTCACTTGGACTCACCTTCAGTTGCGGGACGAATACCGAGCTCGCGCTCACGCAGCACGGTGTAGATACGTGCGATGTCGCGCTTGATAGTGCGGCGACGACCTGCGTTAGCCTGACCGGTGACTTCCTGGAAGCGGATGTTGAAGAGTTCCTTCTTCGCTTCGCTCAGCTTTGCAGCCAGCTCTTCGTTGGAGAGCTCTGCGAGCTTATCGATGCTCAGGTCCTTGGATCCTACTGCCATCTCGCTTATTCACCACCTTCGCGGCGACGCACAACACGTGCCTTCATCGGGAGCTTGTGGATTGCCAGGCGCATTGCCTCGCGAGCCACTTCTTCGGACACACCGGAGAGTTCAAACATGACTCGACCCGGCTTGACATTTGCGACCCACCACTCGGGCGAACCCTTACCGGAACCCATACGGGTTTCAGCGGGCTTCTTGGTCAGCGGACGGTCGGGATAAATGTTGATCCAGACCTTACCGCCACGCTTGATGTGACGGGTCATTGCGATACGTGCAGCCTCAATCTGGCGGTTGGTCACGTATGCGGGCGACAGGGCCTGAATGCCCCACTCACCGAAGCTAACCTCGGTGCCGCCCTTTGCGAGACCACTACGCTTGGGGTGGTGCTGCTTGCGGTACTTTACTCGACGGGGAATAAGCATTTATGCCTCACCGTTCTCTGCAGTCTTGGCCTCGACCTTTGCCGAAGCGTTCTCGTTGCGGCGCTCGCGACGAGGACCACGGTTGCCCTGGCGGCGGCGGTCACCATCGCGGCGGTTGCCACGGCGGTTGTTTGCTGCCTGCTGAGCTGCCAGCTCCTTGTCGGTCAGGTCGCCCTTGTAGATCCAGACCTTCACGCCGATGCGACCGAAGGTGGTCTTAGCCTCGAAGAAGCCGTAGTCGATGTTCGCACGCAGGGTGTGCAGGGGCACACGGCCTTCGCGGTAGAACTCGGAACGGGACATTTCAGCGCCACCCAGACGGCCGGAGCACTGGATACGGATACCCTTTGCGCCTGCACGCTGTGCGGACTGGATTGCCTTCTTCATTGCACGGCGGAATGCAACACGCGATGCGAGCTGCTCTGCGATGCTCTGTGCAACCAGCTGAGCGGAGAGGTCGGGGTTAGCAACCTCGAGGATGTTCAGCTGAATCTGCTTGTTGGTGAGCTTCTCGAGCTCGCCGCGGATGCGGTCTGCTTCTGCGCCACGGCGGCCAATCACGATACCGGGACGAGCGGTGTGGATGTCCACACGCACGCGGTCACGGGTACGCTCGATCTCGACCTTTGCAACGCCTGCGCGATCCAGGTTCTTTGCCAGCAGCTCGCGGATCTTTACGTCCTCGCGGACGAAGTCAGCGTAACGCTCGCCGGGCTTGTTGGAATCAGCGAACCACTTGGAGACGTGGTCAGTGGTGATGCCCAGTCGGAAACCGTTCGGGTGAATTTTCTGACCCATTTAGCGGTCCTCCTCCTTCTCCGGGGTAGCAACTACCACGGTGATGTGGCTGGTGCGCTTGTTGATTCGGTATGCGCGACCCTGAGCGCGGGGCTGAATGCGCTTCATGGTCGGGCCCTCGTTCACGAATGCTTCGCTGATGAACAGCTCTTCCTCGCGGAAGGGCAGACCCTGCTGGGTTGCCTTCTGACGAGCGTTAGCTACTGCCGAAGCAACGATCTTGTATACCGGCTCCGAAGCTGCCTGGGGGGCGAACTTCAGAATCGCCAGAGCCTCTTCCGCCTGCTTACCACGGATCAGGTTGACGACACGGCGGGCCTTCATAGGCGTAACGCGAACGAAACGCGCTGATGCCTTGGCTTCCATTGCCTATCTCTCTTTCGTCTATTGCCGAAAGGGAAACGTTAGCTTATCGGTGTGAACCGATTAGCGACGCTTGCCCTTACGGTCGTCCTTCACGTGGCTGCGGAAAGTGCGGGTCGGAGCAAACTCACCGAGCTTGTGACCAACCATCGACTCGGTGATGAACACCGGCACGTGCTTGCGACCGTCGTACACTGCGATGGTGTGACCGAGCATGTCGGGGATAATCATCGAGCGACGCGACCAAGTCTTGATTACGTTCTTGGTGCCCTTCTCGTTCTGAGCTGCAACCTTCAGGTAGAGGTGCTGATCAACGAAAGGGCCCTTCTTCAAACTACGAGGCATGTTTCAGGCTCCTTAGCGCTTCTTGCCAGTACGACGGCGACGAACGATGAGCTTGTCGCTTTCCTTGTTGGGACGGCGGGTACGACCCTCGGGCTTACCGTTGGGGTTAACCGGGTGACGACCACCGGAGGTCTTACCTTCACCACCACCGTGCGGGTGGTCAACCGGGTTCATGACCACACCACGGACGGTCGGGCGGATGCCCTTCCAGCGGTTACGGCCTGCCTTACCCCAGTTGATGTTGGACTGCTCAGCGTTGCCAACTTCACCAACGGTTGCGCGGCAGCGAACATCCACGTTGCGGATTTCTCCGGAGGGCAGACGGAGCTGACCGTACTTACCTTCCTTAGCAACCAGCTGTACAGAAGCACCTGCGGAACGAGCCAGCTTTGCGCCGCCACCGGGGCGGAGCTCGACACAGTGAATCACGGTACCAACGGGGATGTTGCGCAGGGGCAGGTTGTTACCGGGCTTGATGTCAGCTGCGGGGCCGGACTCGACGATGTCGCCCTGAGCGAGCTTGTTCGGAGCGATGATGTAGCGCTTGGAACCATCGAAGTAGTGCAGCAGCGCGATGCGAGCGGTACGGTTGGGATCGTACTCGATGTGTGCAACGCGTGCGTTAACGCCGTCCTTGTCGTGACGACGGAAGTCGATCAGACGGTACTGGCGCTTGTGGCCGCCACCCTTGTGACGGGTGGTGATGCGGCCGGTGTTGTTACGGCCGCCGGTCTTGTGAAGCGGACGAAGCAGGGACTTTTCCGGGGTGGAGCGGGTGATCTCGGAGAAATCAGCAACGCTCGAACCGCGGCGACCCGGGGTCGTCGGCTTGTACTTACGAATACCCATTTAGATATTTCTTCCTTCGTTAAAGTGGTCTCCGCGGGGCTTATGCCTGCGGACCGCCGAAGATGTCGATGGTGCCTTCCTTGAGGGTCACAATCGCACGCTTGGTGTTCTTGCGAGCGCCCCAACCGAAACGGGTGCGCTTGCGCTTGCCCTGACGGTTGATGGTGTTGACGGAAGCAACCTTGACGTCAAAGATCTTCTCGATGGCCTGCTTGATTTCCAGCTTGTTGGAATCGGTAGCGACCTCGAAGGTGTACTTACCTTCGTCGAGCTGACCGTAGCTCTTCTCGGAAACGACGGGAGCGATAATCACGTCGTATACAGACTTGGTGGAAACGCTCATTACTTAGCGCCCTCCTTCTTCTGAGCTGCAGCAACGAATGCGTCGAATGCTGCCTTGGTGAAGACCACGTCGTCAGAAACCAGCACATCGTAGGTGTTGAGCTGATCTGCGTACAGAACGTGGACGTTCTCCAGGTTACGTGCGGACAGAGCCACAACGTCCTCTGCACGAGCAATCACAAGAAGGATGTTCTTGCGCTCGGTGATAGCTGCGAATGCAGCCTTTGCAGCCTTGGTCGAGGGGGTTTCACCGGAGATGAAGTTCTCGACAACGTGGACGCGGTCGTGACGAGCGCGATCGGAGAGAGCACCGCGCAGTGCAGCGGCGATCATCTTCTTGGGGGTGCGCTGTGCGTAGTTACGCGGGGTCGGACCGTGAACAACGCCACCGCCGGTCATGTGCGGTGCACGGATGGAGCCCTGACGTGCGTTACCGGTACCCTTCTGCTTGAAGGGCTTACGGCCTGCACCGGAAACCTCGCCGCGGTTCTTGGTCTTGTGGGTGCCCTGGCGTGCAGCAGCGAGCTGTGCAACGACAACCTGGTGCAGCAGGGGCACGGATGCCTGCGCGTCGAAAATCTCTGCGGGCAGGTCTACCTTAAGGGTCTTAACAGCCATGATGTATTAGGCTCCCTTCACAGCGGTACGAACCAGAACAACGCCGCCCTTGGGACCGGGGATTGCGCCCTTGATCAGCAGGACATTGTTCTCTGCGTCCACACCCTGGATAGTCAGGTTCAAGGTAGTGTGACGTGCTGCGCCCATACGGCCAGCCATGCGCATACCCTTGAACACGCGTGCGGGGTAGGATGCGCCACCGATGGAACCGGGCTTACGGTGGTTCTTGTGCTGACCGTGAGACGCGCCAACACCCTTGAAGCCGTGACGCTTCATAACACCTGCGAAGCCCTTACCCTTGGTCTTACCAACGACGTCGACCTTCTGGCCTGCTTCGAAGAGCTCAACGGTCAGTTCCTGACCGAGGGAATACTCAGAAGCATCTGCGGTACGCAGCTCGACGATGTGGCGACGGGGGGTAACACCGGCCTTCTCGAAGTGACCAGCCAGGGGCTTGGTAACCTTGCGAGAGTCGATTGCACCGAAACCGATCTGAACAGCTTCGTAGCCGTCAGTTTCCTGGTTACGGATCTGGGTAACAACGTTAGAATCAGCCTTGACGACGGTGACGGGCACGAACTTGCCGTCCTCGTCCCAGACCTGGGTCATGCCGAGCTTGGTGCCCAGCAGGCCCTTCACCTGGCGCTCGAATTTGTTAGTCATTAGATGCGATCCTCTACAGCTTGATCTCGATGTTTACGTCTGCCGGCAGGTCGAGACGCATGAGGGCATCAACAGCCTTGGGGGTCGGATCAACAACGTCGATCAGACGCTTGTGCGTACGCATCTCGAAGTGCTCGCGGCTGTCCTTGTACTTGTGGGGAGAACGGATAACACAGTAGACGTTCTTCTCGGTCGGCAGCGGCACGGGGGCTAACTACAGTTGCGCCTGCGCCCTTGACCGTTTCGACGATTTTTCCGTGCCGAAGAATCGATGACCTCGTGGTCATAGGGACTTCAGACGGATGCGGATTTTCTGTCCCGCCATCTGTCGGACTCTCTTTCTTGATGTATTCCCTGTATCGGAGCTTTTGCCCCTTTGTTATAGCGCTTAAGGAACGCGATATATTCATCACGTGCGCCACTCAGAACGG